>JAESGN010000013.1_pt1 | contig 924482 bp, 779 predicted proteins | sample 9269731 | NCBI WGS metagenome assembly JAESGN01 (sample SAMN15720683, study PRJNA650826) | algae metagenome | isolation source: Mojavia pulchra JT2-VF2 and co-occurring heterotrophs from desert soil | place: USA: Cadiz Valley, Joshua Tree National Park, CA | collected 1998-06-08
CCTGGTGTCTATTGCGCGGTGGAACCACACTGAACCCATCCCGAACTCAGAGGTGAAACGCTGCTGCGGCCACGATAGTTTAGGGGTAGCCCTACGCAAAAATAGCTCGATGCCAGGTTTGTTATTTATACAACAAAAGCCTCCTCTCGTTTATGAAAGGGGGCTTTTTTGTTGTAATTTTATTTGCTAACTTTGTATTTTTACTCATAAAATCGAAAATAAGGCAAAGTTTTATAGGACAGAAGCCTAAATAAATTAACTAGTCCGTTAAAGAATTAGGGTTGCAAAGCTATCACTAAAACACAAATGGCAGATCGGATAAACGATATCGCTTGGCAAGCTCACCAAGGTAGCGTTGCCGCAATTATTCAAGTGTTGAATGAAAAACTAGTCGAGTCTGGTGTCAGAACCAGAGCCATTTTTGCCGATGGCGTCTTACAACTTCTCTGTGAGGCGGCTACAGTAGAGCAACTTGAGCAATCTACTCTAGTACAAAAAATTCGGCAAATTCTCGAATCGATTACACCTCGTAACATTCGACGCGTTAACATCAACAGTCGAATTGTTCGGGAACAGCAATTGCTTTGGTTGACGGAAATTTATCGTGACCGCGAAAATCAATTACTATGGTCAGAGGAAATTACATTACCTAAAACGAATACTCTTAAGCAGCTAATTCAAGATTTTCAAGATTTCCAAGAGTCGAAAACGGAACTAGGACATACAAGCTTACCTAAGCCTAAATCGTCTCAGTATGTAATATTTACTAGAAAAAATAGGATTAATAGTAAAAACAAACACAAATATTCCTTCCAAGCAAGGATAATCAAAGCGTCTGGTCTATGCTTACCTTTACTATTGTTAAGTTGGGGTGTTTATACTTGGTTAGACGGTAAACAGGAAACCTCTACTTCACGAGAACTTTCTACATCTTTAGCTATTAAATCGCAAGCTTCACGCTCTACCGCATCTAAAGACCCATTTGCAGATGCAGTGCGTATTGCTAATCAAGCTTCTGCATCTGGTAAAACAGCCTCAACTTTAGATCAGTGGTCAGTGCTAGCTGCTAGGTGGCAACAGGCTTCAGATTTGATGAGTCAGGTACCACCAAACCATAGCCGCTATTTGGAAGCTCAAACTCGGATTCAACTATACAAAAAATTTAGTGAAGCGGCTCAAATACAAGCTAAGAAAAGTCCATGATGAAATTAGACACAAATGGGGAAATCTACCTCCCCATTTCTCAAAATCGAACCGCAGAGGGCACAGAGAAGCGGCATAACTTAAAATTAATTTAAGATTACTGTAGCGCGACAACCTATTAGAAAAAGATGGCGATCACGCTACGTATTTATTGATTGTACTCAGGTTGAATGATCTGTTTCCATTTCTCGGCTCGCTGGTTCATCAGTGATGGCTCATCCGCAGTCACTTCAATAATTCCAGAAATAAAAGCTTCTTCTCCAAGCTGCTGATAGTCATCAATGAACTGTTGGTGTTTATTACCAAATGAACCCCTTTGAAGTTCTCGCTTATTTGCCTCAAAACGGGATCCAATATCTGTACTATAGCCTATATATCTACATCCATTGATTTTGTTAGTCATTATATATACACCACTTTTCATGACTAATTCTTATATTTCTTTATAATCCTAAATATCGTCATTATAAGCGATGTAAAATATTTATCTCAACCCTAATTATCATCAAGTCCCTAAACAGATTGGTTTTTCGTTACTCTCTGCGTCTTTGCGCGGCAGTCGCTTCAAGTCGGGGAACTCGCCCAACGCGCTGCCTTGCCTTTGCGTAAGATTTAAAAATATATTTATTTACCAGACAATTCCTGTAAAAAAGTAAAATTCGACATCTCTAAACCAATAAAATTTTGTAGAGACGCGCAATTTTGCGTCTCCACAAATTATCAAAAACTACCTAAACACTCATTTCTAACATCCGTTGCATTGGACGCAAAGCTGCTAAGCGTATCTCCTCAGACATGGTGATTTCAGGAGTACGATTTTTCATCGCCCAATACACTTTTTCTAAGGTATTTAACCGCATAAATGGACATTCGTTGCAATTACAGTTATTAATTGGTGGCGCAGGAATAAACCGCTTTTGAGGAGCTAGTTTTTGCATTTGGTGAATGATGCCTGGCTCTGTAGCCACAATAAATTCCTGAGCAGAACTGTTTTGACAATATTTGAGTAAAGCTGCTGTAGAACCGATATAGTTAGCGTGGCGCAATATGCTAGTTTCGCATTCTGGGTGTGCGATCGCCTCTGCTTCTGGATGGGCAATTTTTAACTGGACAATTTTCTTCTCTGAAAAGGTTTCATGCACAATACAGCTACCGTCCCACAGCACCAAATCTCGTCCGGTTTGTTCCATGACGTAGCGCCCCAAATTGCGATCTGGAGCAAAAATAATTGGCTGGACTTTCGGTATTTGCTGCACAATCTTCACAGCATTGGAACTGGTGCAGATAATATCGCTCATGGCTTTAATATCGGCAGAGCAGTTGATATAAGAAACCACTAGATGATCTGGATGGGCTGCTTTAAAAGCTGCAAACGCCTCCGCTGGACAACTATCTGCTAAGGAACAACCAGCATTCAAATCTGGTAACAATACCAATTTGTCAGGATTGAGTATCTTTGCTGTCTCTGCCATGAAGTGAACACCAGCAAAGACGATCGCATCTGCATTCGTATTAGCTGCGGCTTTTGCTAGTTGTAATGAATCCCCAATAAAGTCTGCAATATCCTGGATATCTGGTTCTTGATAGTAATGCGCTAATATCACCGCGTTGAGTTCTTTTTTCAGGCTCTCAATAGCGGTAAATAAATCCAGTGGTAGTACACCCGGATGGGTGGTTTCTCGTTGAGCAAGTGCAGTGTTAAACACAGTTAGGGGTTGCTTAAAGTTGCAAATATTTGTCCTGTGGATTCAATTATAGTAGTTTTTACCAAAAAATATAGTGGTTTTTACCAAAAATCATAGAAGCTTGATGTTGCCAATTTGTGTCCAAATCCCCCTGAGTTGCCTATCCTAAAAGTAGACGGCAAGGACAGTGGCATGACCAGTGAGATAACACAATCAACAAACCTCAAAATAGCTGTAGTTGGCGATGTTCACGACCAATGGGAAGTAGAAGATGGTATAGCACTCAAGCATTTGGGTGTGGACTTAGTGCTGTTTGTGGGGGATTTTGGCAATGAGTCGGTGGAAGTGGTAAGAGCGATCGCTTCTGTTGATATTCCCAAAGCAGCCGTGATGGGCAACCACGATGCCTGGTATACTGCCACAGAATGGGGGCGGAAAAAGTGTCCCTACGACCGCACCAAGGAAGACTGGGTACAGGAACAGCTCGATTTATTGGGGCCAGCTCATGTCGGTTACAACAAGCTGGATTTTCCCCAGTGGAATTTAACTGTAGTTGGCGGTCGTCCTTTTAGTTGGGGTGGATCAGAGTGGAGATTTGCTGACATCTGCAAAGAACGTTACGGTGTAACAGATTTTGAAGAATCAGCAACCAAAATTATGGCTGCGGTCAAAACTGCTGCCTACGACACAATTATTTTTCTCGGTCACAATGGGCCTAGTGGATTAGGCGATCGCCCAGAAGATCCTTGTGGCAAAGACTGGCTCCCCATTGGCGGCGATTTTGGCGATCCAGATTTTGGCGAAGCGATTTCCCAGGCTCTCAACGCTGGTAAAACCATTCCTCTGGTGACGTTTGGACATATGCACCATAGCCTACGGCACACTAAGAAAGAGCTACGTAAGCCTGTGCTGAGAAGCCCAGAAGGGACAATTTACTTGAATGCGGCTAGCGTACCCAGGATAGTTGAAATTCAAGGCAACAAGCAGCGTAATTTTTCTCTAGTTTCCCTAGAGGCGGGTGTGGTGTCGCAAGTCTCCCTAGTTTGGGTAGGCAAAGATTACCAGCTAGTGTCAGAGGAAATTTTTTACGAGCGATCGCGTCCAGTAGTGCAATCTGCATAGATGATGAGATATAGTATTATCTGTCAGCTTTAGTGCTAACTTAGGAAAGCGTTTGCATAGCAGGTAGGCAAAAAGCTAGACAGTTTACTGGAGAGGTGGCAGAGTGGTCGATTGCGTCCGACTTGAAATCGGATGAGGCTAAAACCTCCGGGAGTTCGAATCTCCCCCTCTCCGTTTTCATTGACTCACAGCGATATTTTCACTAGTTGCTCAATTAGAGGACGATAGGTAGTATTGTCTAAGTGTCCCTTATACCAATCTTTATAAGTTTTTTTATTCAAGTGTTCTTTAATAAGTTCCGCTTCGTTTAATAGTATCCATAGATTATGGGTTGCTCGATTCCAAAAGCCAAAACTACCACTTGCTTTTAATCCATCTAAACCGTACTTATAGCAAGCTGGACAAGGACATTCCTTTAGGATTTCTTCTTCTTGTTGACTTACTCTGCGACCTCTCCATTTTCCCAAGTCAGCTATGATTCTTTCTCCTGTTCCAGGTAACTGAATCATGCCACGAGCAGCTCGATTTCGCCAACCGCTTGAATCTACCGAATCTATACCTAACAAAGCAGCTAAATGAATAGTTGCTGTACCGCCAATACCGAATATATGAAGTTTTTGGTGTTTAAATTCTTCACGGACATGATGGATGCTCTCTAGAATTTTTTTATAAGGCATTGCCTTGGTAGCACGTAACAAATTCGGTACAATACCACCCAAAGCAATATAAGGTTTTGCTAATAATGTTTCGTGTTTTTTTATTTCATCTACATAATCTTCTAAAAAATTACTCACATGAATAACTGGAATATAAGAGCCATATTGGTAATTTAGAGCCATTTCCATTGTGCGGAAAAAACACTTTTCTTGCTCTTCTCGTGACATTTTGGGTATGGGAATAAAGTCTTGAGGAATAGGAAACCAGTCAGGTTTAGCTTTTTCTACAAATTCCTCATAATTTTTAACTGGTGTTTCTCCCTCACGGCTGATGAAGTAAAAAGCACCATTATCAAGATATAACTTCACTTCTTTGGGAATACCTAAAGACTCATGTATTCCCTTTTCCATAGCCTCACGTCTACGTTTAGGGCTGGCATGAAAATCTGCATAGGAAACCATTATTGCCTGTAATTGGGGAAGATAATAATCAGAAGTTTTATCCCATATACATGGCTTTATACCCCTTAAACTTATGCCAGCAACAATTTTCAAAGAATTTATCTCCGTGTTTGTTTAGGAGTTTTCTTAGATATTTCAGCATATGCTTCCTCTAAATAATCAAAAGCATCCTTTTCTTCTCTCTCACCTTTTGATTCAGGTTCTTTTATTTTTACAAGAACAGGAAAGCTAGTGAGTTGTCCAGAAAGAATTGCTTCGCCAACTTCTAAATCAGGAAGCATTTTTGCTTCTTCTTCACCTAAACTTTCAATTACCTTTCGGACAAAATTTTGGTCAGCAGGGTTCACCATACGCATAATAATGTATGAGTTGCACATGGCAAGGGTTGTCTCATCAAGCCTTGAGGGACGCTGGCTAATTAAAATTAAACCAACACCAAACTTTCTTCCCTCCTGAGCAATTTGTCTGGTAACGTTAATAGCACGTTGCTGTGCTGGTGTATTTGCTTTACCTGGAGCGAAATTATGTGCTTCCTCAAGTAGTAGAAGAGCAGGCAATTTTAAGTCATCTCTTACCCTTGCTTCAAAAATGTTATCAGCGATAATGCTGTAAATTGTTGCTTGGAATTCTTCTGTATATCCAGCTAGAGACACAACACTAATTTGATTATATTTAACTAATTCTTTGCGGTCAGTCGGTAATGATTTAGCGCCACTGCGAGCAACTTTTTGATTTGTATGTTCCATACGTTGTAAAGCGGCGGCTGCTGCATTGGTACGTTTCTTGATTCCTTCAAGCGTTGCTATATCGCGCTTAGAATAACCAGTGAATCCATTCCAACCCCATTCTTCTAGTTGCTTTTTATCTTCTTCAGCATCACTATCACGCAGTACAGCTTCACCAGCCTCAGCCATCTGAGCAATTAACCACAGATTTGGTTGCACTCCAAATTTCTTCAAATCCGGTTTATTAATGCGTTGAGACAACCAATTTATTCGTTGATTCATCTCATCTGTTTTGTCTTTAATATAAAAAGACTTAGCAGCTTGAAATACATCAGCAAAACGGGTAAGCATAGTAGGTGTTAGTTCGTACCCTAGATTACTGACAATTTGAGCTACTGTTTCACTATCTTCTTCAAAAATAGGAAACTGAGCATAGTAGCGATTTACTCTTCCTTCTAAGGCTGGCACATCTGCTAAACCTGTATAATCTCCATGTGGATCAAAGATTACAATCGGATATTTTTTCTGTGCCAATTGCTCAATAACTCGTCGTGCTGTAACACTTTTACCAGCACCTGTCATGGCTAAAATAGCTAGATGACGAGTAACTATCGCATGACCATCTACTGTTACATTCACCTCTGGACGGTTAGAAAGAGTAGCAATATCTAAAGCACGGTTTTGCTTTTGTTGCAATTCGCCAAGGACAATACGGGCAATATCTGGTGAGTTAGGGCGGTATGCACTGGAAGCAGGCTGAGGCGGATAACGAAGTTTGTTGAGCTTTCCACCGCCGCTACCATCCAACGGTTCAGCACCTAATACTTGACACACCGCAGTTACCATTTCCCGACTGAGGGAAAGCACTGTAAGCTAATCGTCATTTAAATTGCACCATTTTCATGGTAATAAAAGCTGCAAACCCTCTCCCCTGCTCCCTGCCCCCTGCTCCCCTGCGGTCTCAATGTGCAAATTAAATGCTTAACAGCTTATCAAATGGATTAGTACGAGTAGCAGCTAGTTCATGCCCAGCTTCAGTTGGAAAAAGGGGATTGATTCGTTCAATACTTTGAACTTTAGCCCAAACACGGATTTTTTCTAAATTTGTCTTCTTTGCTGATTGCACTAGTTCAGCATCGACGGCAATAATATCTTGTTCTCGGATAGCTTCGGGTGTTACTGCTAATCTGAACTCGCGGCTGGTGCTTTCACCCACCAACGTACCAACATACTGTTTCATTTTGTAACGAATTTCCAATAATCCAAATGGTTCCAAATATTTTATTAGTTCAGGATCGTTACTTGCATATGCGCTCAAAAGCTTTTCTGCACTTTCTATAGGAAGTGTAATACTTACTTTTGTGCTACCTTCCTCGATAGAAGTTATTTGAACATTTTGTGGTGCAATTTTGAGCAATCCTGCGATTGCATGAGGTAAAAGTGTTTGCAACCTCTCATCAAAATCCGATAGTTTCAATTTGATGATTAATTCAATTTCGGTTACTGACTCAGACGTAATTTGTTCTTTGTCAAAACGTCGCATGACCCAAGGTTTCTGCTTGTACTCTCTTAAAGCTTTTTCTCCCCACTCTTCTTTATCTGCTCTTTCATGACAGTTAGCACACAAAAAAATTAAATCTTCTGCTTTATGTTCTCTCGATTTATGCCAAGGTATTATGTGCGCTCGCTCTAATGGACATCCTTCACCACAGACAGCACATCGATGACCACTTTCGATTAATATTTTCCTTTTAATATCAGTAGGTATTGCTGGTCTGCTTTCAGGCATTATTAATCACCATTATTCTTGATCTATTTAGTTAGAAGGACGAAATAGCCAATCTCGTTTGGTCATATAAATTGACTGAACTATAAGGCGACGCATCTGAGCATCACTAACCTGACCACTTTGCAAGCTAATACCCAAGTGATATTTGATTAGTTTGCTATAGGCATCAGTTAGCCAGCTTGGAATTTTAGCATACTTATCAGCAATATCTAATCCTACTGGAAAACCGTATCCAGGTAGTAAACTAGCGTATAAGTATGCTCGTCGTGCAGCTTCTATAATTTGGCTTTTACCTAATTTATCAAATACTTCTACTCTGAATGGTTCGGTAGTTTCTGAAACTTTGACATAACAACCAAGAACTTTTGGAAAACCAATTTTATTAGGTGGTTTTAGACAAGTCCAATCTACGTCACTTGTATAAGACTCTCCTGGTAGTGCAATCTTACCTTTAGTAAGTCCTGCATACTTATTTTTAATTTCCCAAGGTTCTGAAAACTGGCCTGGCTCTAATAACATAGATAGTAGAAGAGAGTCTGTATAACCGAGTTTGTCTAAAAGTGCTTTTGGTGATTTTATATCTTTACGTCCATATAATTCATTAAAGTAATTTTGATTTCCTTTTTGTCGTAAACTTTGAAATATTCTCTCTAGTAAAATAAATTCACTAAACTCTCGTAATTCACCACGTTCAACCACACCAGCAATAATAATATTTGGCTTTCTTTTCTGCGCTTCCTTAATTAATTGTCGATATAGAAAGGCAATCCATGATAATGGTTCAAACAGTCTCCTCTCTATCCATTCATCAGAACGATCAGGAGCTATTTTAGGGTAAATTTCAATTTCTGCTTCCCGTAAAAATTCTTCCTTTAACTGTTCCGCTAATCCAGGTTCTTCTGCATATTGATGGAGAAATATATCAATATCTTTTTCAGTAAAAGGAGTATGTCCTGCATAACCACTCATCATATAAACTAGGGGGCCATGAAACATAAGAACTCGTAAGTCAGGTGTTCGTTTTACTGCTGACAAACCACCCAAAAGCTCAGATGTAATTCGGATAATATCTGGAAAATCTTTACGTTCCTTACTGCCACCCTCCAAATCACCTAAAATAATAGGGTAATAACCAAAATGTTCCCGTTCTGTAACACTACGTTCTCCAGTCTTCACACGATAAGAACCAACACGCAGCAAGACAGGAACGGGACTAGACATTTGAACTTGGCCCAAACCGCCATCAATAAAAGTTACAACCTCACCCTGAACATCTTCCCAATTTAAGTCATTAATTGCTTGAACACTTAATATTTGATCTGGCCGCTCTCCCCGTGCAGCTTGGCGCATTGCTCCACGTAAGTGTGTAATAAATTTTGCTGTGTTCTTAAAATAGTTATCACGGAGACTGTCTGCAACGAGCAAAGCATTCTCAGACAGCTTGATCATGATGTGAGGCTGACGCTGTAAATCTTCTAGCAGTTTTTCCTCTGCTAAACTCTGATATTGATCATCTTGTGAATTCATAAACAACTAACCTCAACACCTAGCTGGACTAGCATTCGCCTAGCCTCACTTGAATGAAAAGAACTGACAGGTAATCCCGTCAGGTAGCTTACTAACCACTTAGGAGATACCCGTTGTCCATCAACTAGTAAATACCATGACTGATAAGAGGCTGGATTACCCTTTCCCTCTGTTAAAGCCTGACGAGCTGCATCAAGTACCTGTGCAGGTGTCATTTCAACTTCTACTCCTCTAAGACAAGCTTTGCCGCGAAGGGTATTGGTTGAATGATTTTGATTTAGCTCAGAAGGCTTGCCATATAGCCAGGTGTGCAGCTTAACGAGTTTTTTTCCTAAAGAACCTGTAGCAATTTGCACATTTGAGCTTGATTGAATAACTGTATCGTATCCTTCTAATGCTTTGAAATAATCACGGCCCACACATATGCAAATTTCTGGGTAAAGTCTGGCATTAAGAATATGCTGTAATTTATCAATTACCTCTGGCTGCAACTGTTGAGATCGCTGTTTTGTCATTCGGCGATCATAGTACGGAATAGGATAATCTTGAAAAATTAGTCCAAACTCGGCTGAGAGAATATATGTATCTGGCGGATTTGACGGTTTTTGTTGCAAAAAGCGACGTAGCAGATGAAAAATAGGCCCATCATACCGTGCGATCGCAGGCATTAATCCCTCATTTGAAAGCTTGCGCTGGGAGCAAGCAACAATAAGCAAATATCGACCTTCAGAATGCACCTTTTGAATATACACCAGTCCGCTTTTGGTTGTCAGATATAATACTTGCTTAAATCTACATAAACCGATTTTCTAAATAGTTATTAATATTTTGTGTCATCCAATTGATAGTTTGAGATCGCCTACTCTCTCCCCTCTTTAACATCGTGCTACAATCACCAATAAATTTTACTGGTAAGTCAACCTATGGCTACCCTTTATGATTTACATATACCTGATGAGTTGTATGCACAAATAGAGCAGTTAGCCAAAGCTAACAACATCCCAATTGAGGCTCAAATTATCGCTTTGTTGAAGGCAGAAGTGCAAAAATCTATTGGTTTAATTAGAGAAAATTCTCACAATTAACCATAATCTAACGATCATTCTGTGTCTCTTCAACTACAATGATCATTATCCTATGCAAAAATGCTGAGGAACTTTGCACCCTTGCTGAAAAAATCAACCTTCACCTATTCCTGCACAACCTCAACCAATTCCTCAATCATCACATCAAAAGTTCTGGCTAACTTCTGAATCGCGGTAAAATCTACAGTTGCTAGTCCAGGCGATCGCGCATAGGTTCTGAGAGTGCTATAGACAACACCAGAACGGTCAGATACCTCTTTTAGCGTCCAGCCTTTCTCCGCAGCAAATTCTCGAATCTTTAGCCTAACCATTCCCATAATTTGCTTGACAAATGACTTATATGAGTCGTTCAATAATTATATCCTATAATAAAAATCGCCCTCTGGCCTGGAAAACTAAAGGGCGATTTGCATTTGTTTTTCACACATATCTCGTTAAAGGAGATGTTGTCTCTTTCAACGGTAAGCATTCCATTTAAACGGAAGGCATTCCTTTTAAACAGAAATTTAACTTTATGTTATCACCACTCAAGCCAAAAGCGCTTGTCATCCGTGAATCGAAAATAGTTTACAAATCAGCAATCGTTCACCCACTGGCGCGATTTGTCACAGAAGAGGCAATCTGCTTAATATTCCAAATCACCTTTGAAGATATATATACTGTGGAATGCTGGCGTTACATGGTTTATGTCCACGGTAAAGGTGTGAGTAAATTTGTCAGTTATGCTGATTTTCCGCCAATTTTGGGTGTACAACCACCTAATAAGTCAGATTTTGTAAAATGGCGCAAGCGCTGGCGCAAGCAAAATGAACCTCATCAGAACAAGCAAGCACCCCAGTGGTGGGCAGAATTTTTCGCTTATAAATTCTTGCAAGCTCACTCTGATGATATGTTACATAGTTGGGAAGAACTAGTTGAGTTAATTCAATTTGCTTTTAATCCAGAAAAGTTAGAAGAACTCCGAAATAGCTATCATCAGGAACAATTGCTTTTGATTAGCTAAGATATTGAGGGCGTTTGCATATTAGGTCATCTAGAGGAGCCAGCGCTGCGTTATAACAATACTTAGTCAGAGAAACCCCAATGCTGTCTGATAGCAAAAGAGTTCACCAGGTAGATAAAAAGTTCGAGACTGACGTTTCTAATGAAAAGTTCGTAAACCAACTTTTCATTCGTCTTGTTGCATTGGACAAGCAGTTTACTAAAGTTGATTTCAAGTATTCAATCTTTGACACCTGTTATCTTCGGAAGTGCAAATTTGATTCGTGCGACTTCACTGGATGTCGTTTTGTCGGAACTAATTTATTCGAGGCGAAGTTTTCTAACTGTGAATTTAGATATGCCATTTTTGAGAAAACACTGATTGACAACTATATTTTGGAGCAAGAATGCCCTGAGGAAGAAAATCTCAAGATGAGATTTGCACGGTCACTCCGCATAAATTACCAGTCAATTGGAGATGCAGAATCTGCAAATAAAGCAATGAGTGTAGAACTTCAGGCTACTGAAGAACACTTATATAAGTCATGGAATGCTAATTCCACCTATTACAGGAACAAATATAAGGGATGGAATAGGTTGAAAGCATTTACGCAATGGGTTCAATTCAAATTGCTTGACTTTATTTGGGGTAACGGTGAAAGTGCTTGGAAGCTTTTACGAGCAGTCCTGATTATATTTGCGCTAATGACTTTAATTGATGTTTTGGCATTTAGAAATACTGAGAGTATTGATAGCTATATACAATCATTTTTTGATGCACCCCAAATTTTTCTAGGAACTCTTTCTCCATCAAATTATCCGAGTCCATATCTTACTGCGATCTTATTTATTAGGTTAGTTGCATTTGGATTTTTCATGTCAATTATCATCAAACGGTTTAATCGTCGTTAAATATGCATATTTACGCATTCGGTTCTATATGCCGTGGTGATATATCTCTAGGCTCAGACATTGATCTGCTAGCGATTGTGGAAAGTTACGAATCCCGTATCGACCCAGATAAATTCTCGATCTATTCTTACAAGAGAATTCAAGAAATTTGGCAGGAAGGTAATCCTTTTGCATGGCATCTATCGCTTGAGTCACGGCTTCTTTTTTCATCAGATAAACTTGACTATTTGAAAGTATTGGAAAGCCCAGAAAAATATAAAAACTGTGTTCAAGACTGTGAAAAGTTCTTTTTGCTGTTTCGTGAAGCTCACGCTTCAATAATTACAGGTAGCAATAGTAGAGTATTTGATTTGTCTACTGTGTTTCTAAGTATCAGAAATATCGCAACCTGCTTCTCTCTAGGTGTCATGGAGCAACCAGACTTCTCTAGGAACTCTGCACTTTGCTTGGGAGTTAATAGTATCCCAATTGCATTAGATTCATACTATGTCTTAGAAAGAGCCAGAATATTATGCACAAGAGGGTATGGAAAAACCATAACAGATGATGAAATTGTTACTACAATCCGAAGACTGAATGAAGTACACGAGTGGATGCATAAATTGGTAGAAAAGGCTAAAAAATATGAATAAGTTTAATAATCGCATCGCAGCTCAAAGGCAGATTCTTCAGATAGTGAACCGTAGGCAATGGGGTAAGGAAGAGCTATTAGGGCTTTCAAGAAAGGCAATTGAGAGGTGGGTTTCTGTAAACCAGATTAATCCTGAATCTCGTTTGGTAGAGCTTATTACTACTGCTTCTGCAAAACTTTTTTTTCTCGCTAACAAGAGCCAAGAGCAGATTTCTGAGGAATATAAGATGATTTCCAGAGACATCGCGGATATTTCCAGAAAAATTGAGATGGAAATGGGCTAACAAATTTTACAGAGGCGGAATTGATGAACACAATAGTAGGAAAATAAACAAATAATCGAATTCACGAAAGAATATGGCAAGTTGATTTCGCGTAACGGCTTATCTAATACAAAGACGCTTTCTTCCCGGCCAAAGGGTTGTAAGGAAAGCGTCTCATGAGTGAAAATTGATTGTGTCAGTAATAAAAGCGATCGCTATTCAGCAGATTTTTGACTAGCGCGATTAGCACGAGCCTCAGCAGAAGCCATCACCTCATCCATATTTTCTAGAACTTCTCCAGGGAAATTTTCCAAAACTCTTGTGGAAAGTGCAACCCGGCCTTTAGCTTCATCTAAGTCAATAATCACAGCTTTGATTGGCTGACCAATTTGAAATACTTTATCCAGAGACTCAATGAATTTTTGGCTTACTTGCTTAATGTGAAGCAAAGCACTCATCCCATCTAAATCTACAAATACACCAAAAGGTTTAATGCCAGTAACTTTACCTTCCACTAGTTGACCTAGTTCTAACAAGCTGAAGTTACTAGAACGAGTCGCCAAACGCTGGGAAAGTATAAGTTTATTGGTGTTGCGATTAACTTCTAAAAAGCCGACAGTCAGAGTCTGACCTTTAAGTGCTTCTAAGTTATCACGCTCAATCAAGTGCGATCGCGGAATGAATCCTCGCAAAGATTGAATTTCAACAGTGATACCACCTTTATTTACCCCTGTAACTCGCACTGGTACAGTCTGGGAATTTTCTTGCATTTGCGCCAGCCGTTCCCAGATGTGCTGGATTTCTAACTGCTTGCGAGAAAGAGTTACTTGACCCTCTGCATCCTGCTCTCGGATAATCAAAAACTCCAGTTCCTCTTGCATCGGTAGTACCTCTGACAAATCGGTAACTGCTCTCAAAGAAGCCTCATCACGGGGAATAAAAGCCGACGACTTACCACCAATATCGACATAAGCCCCATCATGGTCAAGTTGGAACACTTTGCCGTGTACGACCTGTCCTTTTTGAAACTGGTAGTCGTGTTTTTCCAGTGCTTTGGCAAAATCGTCCATTGTAAATGACGAATTGGCTGTTTGAGAACGTTTCGATTCGGAATTCATGACTTTTGAAGATAAATTGTTATTTGAGCTGATGCCACTGGAGTTTTGACAAGACTGCTCGTCTTATATCCCATTTTGTTCGTTTAGGCGGAGTCTAGGTAGGGTCAAGTGTCCGAAGTCCAGAGTAAATAATTTTGGCTCTTGACTCTTGACTTATAACTAAGGACAACCTTAACGAACAGTATGCAACCGCTGCGTAGGTTTCAGGCCAGTTGACCAAAAAGTTGTTTCACCTGCTCCCAAGCATCGGCTGCAACTTTAGGATTATAGCTGGCGCGACGGTCACAGAAAAATCCGTGGTCAGCTCCATCGTAGCGAAACACACGATGCGGAATTTTGTATTTTTCTAACTCTGCCTCAATTTCATCTACCTGTTCGGCAGGAATGCTTGCATCTTCCATCCCAAAGAACGCGTAAAGCGTACCTTTAATTTCGCTAGTCCCAGTAACAGTAGGATTACCGCCCCCTGGAGTGCGGGTAGTAATTCCAGCACCATAGAAGGAAGCAGTAGCTTTGATATCTGGTAAGGTGGCAGCAAGATATGCTATATGACCACCAAAGCAGAAGCCTATACAGCCGAAGCTATCTTTTTTGACATTGGGGAGGGTTTTCAGGTAATTAATTGCGGCTTGAATATCGCTCAATAATTCTGATGCTTTTGTTTGCATTGCATAGTTTCTGCCAATTTCGATATCTTCTGGAGTGTAACCAGTTTCAAAGCCAGGAGCTTGGCGTTGAAAAAGTGCAGGTGCGATCGCTACATAACCGAGCCTAGCAATCCGTTCTGTAACATCCCGAATATGCTCGTTGACACCAAAAATCTCTTGCAATACTACAATTGCTGGGTAAGAGCCTGATTCTTGTGGCTGTGCTAAGTAAGCTACGATTGAGAAATTATCTTGCGAAATTTCAACCATTTTGGTGTCGATTGCTCGCTCTGTCATAATTATTTTTACCAGTGGTGTGTGATTATTTGATATAACTATGCCAGTATCTCAAAGCTTATTCCGATCTAATTATCAATTAGCAAAAATGAGTACATTAGAAATTTCCCCTAGAGAAATTTTATGTATAAATAAAACATTTAACAGATAGCAGATGCAGCTGGTCACATGCCGCTACTAGCAATTAGGAGGTTTGGTGATGATTCAATTCCGCATTCAGCCAGACAGTGAGATTCCCGCATCCACCCAGCTGTTTAATCAAATCCGGTTTGCGATCGCTTCCCGCCAATATCCACCTGGGTACAAATTGCCGAGTACGCGGGCACTAGCAATGCAGACTGGGTTACACCGCAATACCATCAGCAAGGTTTACCGTCAGCTAGAAGAAGACGGATTTGTTGAAAGTCTTGCAGGTTCAGGTATTTATGTACGTGCCCAAGGTCATGAAGGGGGTAGCAAGCTACAATCGCCGACTCTCAAACAACATCCTGACGCTGACAAAACTGTTCAACAAGCACTTGATGATCTACTCGCCCAAGGATGTACGCTTTCTCAGGCGCGGGAGCTATTTTTAGCCGAAATTGATTGGCGCTTGCGTTGTAGCGCCCAGGTGCTGGTTGCAGTGCCTTCTTATGACATTGGTGCAGGCGAGTTGATGGTATATGAATTAGAACAAGCTCTGCAAATACCAATACAGTTGATACCAATGGAAGAATTAGCGGCTGTACTAGATAAAACTTCCTCAGCTACTGTCGTCACAAGTCGCTATTTCATTGGAGAAGTAGAAGCGATCGCAGCCCCGAAAGCTGTACGCGTGATTCCGCTTGATATCTACGACTACAGCAAAGAACTCAACCTGCTGAAAACTCTGCCAAAGGAGAACTGTGTTGGCATAGTCAGCCTCAGTTCTGGGATTGCCCGCGCCGCAGAAGTTATCCTCCACGGTTTGCGGGGGGATGAACTGTTGGTGATGACTACGCAACCAAAAGATGCCTACAAACTTCAGGCGATCGTCAAGCGCGCTGAGGTCATTATCAGCGATCAAGCCAGTTTTGCTGTGGTGCAAGCTGCGGTGCAGGCTGCGGTTGAAGATATTATTCGTCCACCCAAATTGATTAAGGTCGAAAATTACATCGGTACCAACTCTATTAATTTGCTAAAACGAGAATTGGGTTTGGGTTAATCCTTTTCACATCCAAAGCTATAGCGAATCTTTGCAAATTGATTAACCCACTTGTGGTTGTGGGGAAATTTGTAAAAATTCTCGCACCCGCCGTAGATAAGTTGGAGCATCTTCCAACATTGGAAAATGAGCTGTATTCGGAAGCATAACAAACTCCACTTTGTCATTCATGGCTGCGGCTTGACGCCCCATCTGGGCTGGAATAATCTTGTCATACTCCCCTGCTACAAGCAGAGTTGGCACTGTTAGCTTGGCAAACTCCTGGGGCATCACTTCAGATTGTGCTTTACTCACTGAAGTAAAAATTGTATTTAAGGCAGCATCATAATCAGCTTCTAGGAAATCCTGCAAAAAAGCTTGACGCTCGACTTTTGGTATAGGGCGATGTAGAAATCTCGCCATAAACATTCGGTCAACAAACGGTATTTTTCCTAACCACTTGGGACGAAATTTGACTACGTAGCCGCCGAATTTATGAAAAGCAGCAAAGGCTTTTTCGTCGTACTCAAAAACGCCACTACAAGTCAAAATTCCTCGTTCAACTTTTTGAGGATAGCGGTTGAGAAATAATGTCGCAATGGACGCGCCCATCGAATGAGCATTGATATAAACACCCTGAAGCTGCAACTCATCTAGCAATGCTGCTAAGTCATCAGCGTATTCTTCTAATTCATAAGTTAATTCTTGAATTGCTGCCAATTCTTCTTGGGGAGATTGTGATACGGCAACAGATTCACTGGCTTGGGCTATAGTTGGTTTGCCACGGGAGCGCCCAAACCCTCGCAAATCGTAGAGTAAACAATCGAATTCATCCGATAAAGCATTAGCTGTGCTTCGCCAGTACCTAGCCGAACCAGCCCAACCGTGGATGAAAACCATTACTGGTTTTGCCAAGGAATTAGATGGTTTTTTCACCCACTCGTAGTAATGCTCAACGCCACGAACATTAATATAAGCCATTTGTCATTTGTCCTTTGTCATCTGTCCTTCGTTATTTATTTTCTTTTATTAATGACTAATGACTAATGACTAATAACTACTAAGCTGATTCTGGCTTGGGTAATGAAGAAGGATGTACAAGCAGCTCGGCGGTTGAACGCTTCTCGACCATCTCACGCGTGACTGTGCAGCGAGTGACGTCCTTGCGAGATGGTAACTCGTACATTACATCCAACATTAGTTCTTCCACAATGCCCCGTAGCGCTCTCGCCCCAGTTTTGCGGCGGTAGGCTTCTTGAGCGATCGCCCGCAAAGCTTCTGGTTTAAAGTCTAATTGGACATTATCCATCTTCAGCAATTTCTGGTACTGCTTGACTAAGGCACTCCGCGGTTGAGTGAGAATTGCCATCAAAGCTTCTTCATCCAACGGATCTACCACGGCTACCATTGGTATCCGTCCAATAAATTCGGGAATCATGCCAAACTTCACCAAGTCATCTGGTTCTAGATAGCGGAGAGTATCTGCTGCCCGTTTCTCCTTCGTTTGTCCTTCTCCAGGTTGTACAAAGCCTATTGACTTTTTACCAACTCTCTGATCCACAACCTTCTCTAAGCCAACGAAGGCACCGCCACAGACAAACAGGATATTGCTGGTATCAATTTGGATACAGTCTTGATAGGGATGCTTGCGCCCTCCTTGGGGTGGTACATTAGCGATTGTCCCCTCCAACATTTTTAGCAAAGCTTGCTGTACACCTTCGCCAGAAACGTCGCGTGTAATCGAGGGGTTCTCACTCTTGCGCGCAATTTTGTCAATTTCATCAATGTAGATAATTCCCCGCTGTGCTTCCTCTACATCCAAATCTGCCACCTGCAAAAGCCGCAGCAAGATATTTTCCACATCTTCTCCCACATACCCAGCTTCCGTCAGAGTTGTAGCATCAGCGACGGCAAAGGGTACATCAAGGATTTTCGCTAGAGTTTGGGCTAATAAAGTTTTGCCACAGCCAGTTGGGCCAATTAACAGAATATTGGATTTTTGCAGTTCTACAACATCATCCGCTCCGGCTTTGCCATTGGCTTTAGACTGAAGTATTGCCAGCCGTTTGTAGTGATTGTAAACCGCGACTGACAGCACTTTCTTCGCTTCGTCTTGACCAATTACGTGTTCGTCTAGATATTTTTTAATCTCTCTGGGCTTGGGTATTTGATTAAAAGAGAGATTGGAAGAGCGGGTACGGCGTTTTTGAGGTGGTTCTGACCGTGGTGTTGGTTGCGACGCCGCTGCACCATTCGTGTCGAGTAACTCCTCATCTAGTATTTCATTACACAAGTCAACGCATTCATCGCAGATGTAGACTCCCGGCCCCGCGATTAATTTACGCACCTGCTCTTGAGACTTGCCACAAAAAGAACATTTTAAATGGGAGTCGTACTTAGACATACCAGCCTCTTATTTCAGAATGGTGACGTTTTCCCCTGCTGTGGGAATATTTTGCCTGGAAATTACCTGGTCGATCAAACCGTAATTCTTCGCCTCTTCTGCCGACATGAAAAAGTCGCGTTCCGTATCTGCTTCAATTCTTTCTAAGGGTTGACCAGTGTGCTGAGACAGTAACTGATTCAACTTAGCCTTAATATAAAGAATTTCTCTGGCTTGAATTTCTATATCGATGGCTTGACCTTGAGCACCACCAAGTGGTTGGTGAATCATGATCCGGGAGTCGGGTAGAGACATGCGCTTACCGGCAGCCCCTGCTGTTAACAAGAATGCCCCCATGCTCGCGGCTAGTCCAAAACAGATGGTAACAACATCGGGACGAATCTGCTGTATTGTATCATAGATTGCCATCCCTGCGTAGACTGAGCCACCAGGAGAATTAATGTACAGCTGAATGTCCTTTTCTGAGTCTTCCGCGTCTAGGAATAACAATTGGGCAACAATCGAATTGGCAACGGTGTCGTCTATTGGCGTTCCCAAAAAGATAATCCGCTCTCGCAGCAGGCGGGAGTAGATGTCGAATGCCCTTTCTCCCATCCCAGATTGTTCTACCACCATCGGCACGATGTTGTTTGGGCTGCTCAAGTGGGAGTTAATATTTGCTCGACTTAAACTGCTGATTGGGTAATTTCCCGACTGCGATACAAGCATAAAAAAACATTTGACAACTAAGTGGGACAGAGATTAAAGCAGCGATCGCTGCCTTTTGAACAAATTGAATTGCTATTTGACGTATGTGTTAACCATTATGCCTCATCTAAATTTTTCTCGTGTAACACACTATCTAGCCAAATCCGCAACAGATATTGTAATTTCTTTAACATCTCTTAACCATTGTACCCATTTTAGCGCTGAGTCCGCGCAGTGAGTTCAGCATTTTGGTAGAGTTAGCCCAACTCAGGTATCTGGCGTTGATCTACTCTCAAGGCGTTCCTGCACTGCGTACCAGAACCCTTAGGGTAAGATGCGCCCACAAGGGGATTGGCGGTTTTCACGCCACTTGCTACCCTGTGGGCATCTACAAGCTTGGCAACTGAACGCATGTGCTGAGTCTTGAGTGCTGAGTTCTAAGTAATAATTCCTCCCCTAGTCCCCAGCCCCCAGCCCCTCGCCCAAGCGTTTCTTTCTCATGCACGGTATGAAAATTTTTTCATTGGGACTGCGTATTCCATTACTCAGGATTAGTGGATTCCTCACTGGTGGTAGCTTCGCCAGTTTGTCCTTCGATGTCAGATACTACCTCTGACTCTACTGTTGTAGCTTCTGCTGCCTCTGGGGTACTCAAAGAGCCTTCGGGTACAAGTTCAACTGATGAGTGTGCTAACAGCCAATCGACGATTTTTTCGGTTGACAATTCGTTTTCCACAACTGAGTGCAGTCTTTCTTCGTCAATATCTTCTTGTGAGTACTGTTGCAACAGTTCTGTGACTCTAGCTTGAATTTCTTCAGGTGTCACCTGAATCGATTCACGTTTACTAATTTCCCGCAAAGCCAGAGAGCGCTTGAGGCGTTCAATTGCTTCATCACGCGATCGCGCCCGCAACTGCGGAATAATATCTTGAGTAAACAGCTTTTTGACATCAAGTCCTTGCTGAGAAAGCCGGATTGCTGTTTGTGTCAGCATCGCATCCACTTCTTGCTCAATTAAGGTTGCTGGCAAATCAACTTCCACGTGCTTGAGCAACTCAGCTAATAAAGCTTCCTGCTGATTTGCTTTGGTTTTGTCTAAAGCTTCTTTTTGATATCGCTGCTCTAAAGACGCACGCAACTCTTCTAAAGTATCGAAGTCGCTGACTTCCTGAGCAAAGTCATCATTTAACTCAGGTAGCTCTTTTTCCTTTAGTTCCTTGAGCGTCACAGTGAACACAGCTGGCTTGCCTGCTAACTCTTCATTAGCATAAGGGTCAGGGAACTGAGCCGAAATTTCTTTGGTTTCTCCCGGATTCATCCCGACTATCCCAGACACAAATCCTGGAATAAAGCGATCTTCGTATAACTCTACTTGAAAATCTGTCGCTTCTCCTCCGGGAATTGGTGTTGGTTCTGCGGTTTCGTCTTCACCCTCAGTTTTTGCCAGCACACCTTTAAAATCTAACACAGCGACATCGCCAATTTGAGCAGCACGCCCTTCTACAGGAATTAACGTCGCTAGTTCTTGGCGTTCCTTATCCAGGACTTCCTCTACGCGAGCTGGATCGTACTTGACTTCCTCAGCTTTGGCTTGCAAATCGGTGTACTGCGCTAGATGTATTTCTGGTTCTACATCAACAGCAGCAGAAAAAATCAGGGGTTGCCCTGGTTCATAATTATTAATTAATTCGTCAAAGGAGGAGCGCAACTGCGGTTGACCAATTGCTTGGATTGCTTCTTGTTTAACGGCTTTTTCGATCCCATCTTGAATGAGTTCTTCTAGGGCTGCTGCTTTGATGCGAGTAATGCCGAGGCGCTGGAGCAATATTTGCCGAGGCACCTTGCCTTTGCGAAACCCAGGAATATTTGCAGTACTAGCTAAGTTTTTAATTACCTGTTCGTAAGTTTGTTTGGTAATTTCCGGTGTAATCTCTATTTCCAGTCCAATTTGGCTGGCGGGAAGTTTTTCCTGGGTTACTTTCATGCTTCGTCTCTGTTTTCTGGTATTTTTGACTCCGAGTGCAGACAAGACGCGATTGTTCGCTTCTGTTCGTTGATGCTTTTTAGCTGGGATGGGAGATGTCCACAAGGCAGCATCAGCATCCGAAGGTGGATAAGTGCCTTTTAGCAGAGATCCAGTTTACTGCTAATGGCAAAGTACTTGACACTTTACCGCAATAACTTTCATCAGGCTGAATGCTACGTGGCAATCAATGCTTCGTAATTAAAAACCTGCTTAATCTTCTGCTGTTAAAGGTTTTTCGCTTAATACCTGGATGCTGGAAGTGGATTGGTGATGTGATCAGATGGGTGACACCGTGATATCCTGGTTTTCAACTAGGGATTTGGATTTCCAAGTTGTACCTCTGGATCTGACTGCCTTGCTGCATAGCTCGTTTTGTTATGTGCTGGTTTCATTTCATTTGGATCATAGTACATCCATAGTCTTGGCAACCCACCCTCAACAGACAAAATGTTTACTCTCTTGAGAAGTTAATACCCCTCAACAATGCCTAAGTGCAGATATATTCATTTTGTCGCTGGAGAATAGTTCGTTGTATAATAAACACGTTAATAAAAGTAACAAAAAATCACATAAAGCTGAAGGAAATTTAGGTAAAAATTTCTGGGTAAAGTAACATTACTTAACTTAATATGAGAAAAAAATATAATGTAATAAATTGAGATCAAGCAGTAAATTAAAAAAAAATTTATTAATGTTAATGTCTGCAACTCCTATTTAAATACGGATAATTTGTCAAAGAGTTCAATAAATTGCACATAACCTCTTAAAGGAGGAAGCTAGGTTGTCTAAATCCTATAGTGTAGCTATTTTGGGAGCAACTGGTGCGGTTGGCACAGAGTTGCTGGAATTACTGGAAAGTCGTAATTTTCCGGTATCTAATTTAAAACTGTTAGCCTCCCAGAGAAGTGTGGGGCGGACGCTGAGTTTTAAAGGAGAAAATTTACCAATAGAGGCAGTAAGCGATCGCGCCTTTGAAGGTGTAGATATAGTACTCGCTAGTGCAGGTGGTTCTACATCTAAAACTTGGGCAGCAACAGCGGTAGAAAAAGGCGCAGTGGTTATAGATAACTCCAGTGCCTTTCGGATGAAAAAGGAAGTTCCTTTGATAGTGCCAGAGGTAAATCCACAAGCCGCCGCTAATCATCAAGGCATTATTGCCAATCCCAACTGCACGACAATTTTAATGACAGTGGCACTATGGCCCTTGCATCAAGTCAAACCAGTGCAACGGATTGTGGCCGCCACCTACCAATCGGCAAGTGGGGCTGGAGCCAAAGCAATGGCAGAAGTAAAAACCCAAGCTAGCGCCATTTTACAAGGACAAACACCAGTTGCCGAAGTATTACCTTACCCGTTAGCGTTTAATTTATTTCCGCATAATTCCCCATTAAACGATGAGGGGTACTGTGAGGAAGAAATGAAAATGGTTAACGAAACACGGAAAATTTTTGGCACCGAACAAATAAGAATTACCGCTACCTGTGTGCGGGTTCCCGTACTCCGTGCCCACTCAGAAGCACTTAATATAGAATTTGAGACACCTTTTAGTCCAGATGAAGCTAGGGAAATTTTAAGTCGCTCTCCTGGTGTGAAATTGGTAGAAGATTGGAGAGCAAATTATTTTCCGATGCCAATTGAAGCAACTGGCCAAGATGAAGTTTTAGTGGGAAGAATTCGTCAGGATATTTCTCATCCATGTGGCTTAGAATTGTGGCTATGCGGTGACCAAATCCGTAAAGGTGCAGCTTTAAATGCAGTACAAATTGCTGAATTATTGGTAGAAAAAAATCTACTCAGACCAGCAATAGCATACGCTCCAAGTAAAAAAATCTAAAATGGTTGCGAACATTTGGTGAGCGAAAAGATACAGAAAAATTAAAGCAAATGTGCAGATTACGCTTGAAAGCAATTTGCAAATAGGTTATTAAAATAGAAAACCACCAAGACGCAAAAAACAAAAAGGGTAATCAGGAGTGAAAAGAGGGTGGGAGATTTTGGCAGAGTTTTAACCGCTATGATTACGCCGTTTAAAGAAGACGGCAGTGTCAACTATGATGTAGCGGCAGAACTAGCAGCACATCTAGCTAACAACGGTACAGATACACTGGTGGTGTGTGGTACAACAGGAGAATCCCCCACCCTGACTTGGGAGGAGGAATACCAGCTGTTTGTGGAAGTGTTGCAGACCGTAGCCGGAAAAGCCAAGGTGATAGCAGGCTGTGGTTCCAATTCTACAAAAGAAGCGATCACAGCTACCCAAAAGGCGGCTAAAATAGGAGTACACGGTTCTTTACAAGTTGTTCCTTATTACAATAAACCGCCGCAAGCAGGACTAGAAGCACACTTTCAGGCTATAGCACAAGCCTGTCCCGACCTACCGCTGTTGTTATACAATATTCCCGGTCGTACTGGTCAAAACCTTAGCTCACAAACAGTTGCCCGGTTAGCGGAGATTAACAATATTGTTGGGATAAAAGAAGCTAGTGGAAATTTAGACCAAGCGAGTGAAATTCGCCGCTTGACACCAAAAGAATTTCAGATTTACGCTGGAGATGATTCCTTAACCTTGCCCTTGCTAGCGATCGGAGCAAAAGGCGTGGTGAGTGTGGCTTCTCATCTGGTAGGAAATCAACTACAGCAGATGATCCAAGCTTTTAGTGTCGGTAAAACTCAAGTTGCCACTGAGATTCATCTTCAACTGTTCCCATTGTTTAAAGCTTTATTTTTAACTACAAATCCGATTCCAGTTAAAAAAGCGCTAAAACTTCAAGGTTGGGAGGTTGGTTCAACTCGTCCGCCGCTATGCGAAGCTGATTCAGAAGTCAGCCATAAGTTAGAGGTGGTTCTTAAAGAACTTAGTTTAATCTAAGCACCAAGTTTTCAGCGCTTGCAAGCTTTTAATAGCTAAAGATACATAAAAAAATGGGTATAATTTTTACCAGGTTGCACTTGAAATGGCTGTGCTACTACTGAATAGATATACTATAAATCCTTCAGCGTAAAGCCCATATTTCCCATATTTTTTATTGAACAAAAAATTGAACATTTAATTCAAACTTGGCTGCTTTCAGAGTTAATTCATAGACAGCTAATGTTGTCTTTAATACAAAAAAGCTAACTTTTAACTGATTAACCACAAACAACAATCTAAGGAGAAAATGGCTAAAAACGAAGCTAACTCCGCCCTAAAAATTATTCCGTTGGGCGGTTTACATGAAATTGGTAAAAATACCTGTGTTTTCGAGTACGAGGACGAAATTATCCTGTTAGATGCAGGTTTAGCTTTTCCTACACAGGGAATGCATGGTGTAAATATTGTCCTGCCCGATATGTCGTATCTACGGGAAAACCGCCATAAAATTAAAGGTATGGTCGTTACCCATGGGCACGAAGATCATATCGGTGGCATCGCTTTTCACCTTAAGCAATTAGAAATCCCCGTAATTTACGGCCCCAGGCTAGCAATGGCAATGCTAGAAGGGAAATTGGAAGAAGCAGGGGTACGCGATCGCACTGAATTAAGATCGGTCTTACCCCGCGATGTAGTCAGAATTGGTAAATCCTTCTTTGTTGAATACATTCGCAACACCCACTCTATCGCTGATAGCTTTACTGTTGCTATTCATACACCACTAGGAATAGTCATCCACACTGGAGATTTTAAAATTGACCACACGCCAGTCGATGGTGAGAAATTCGACTTACAACGCCTAGCGGAACACGGTGAAAAAGGCGTGCTTTGTCTGTTGAGTGATTCAACTAACTCAGAAGTACCCGGATTCACTCCTTCTGAACGCTCCGTGTATCCCAATCTTGACCGGGTATTCTCTCAAGCCACTGGACGGCTATTTGTCACCACTTTTGCTTCCAGCGTGCATCGCATCAACATGATTTTGGATCTGGCGCAGAAGCACAACCGCACAGTAACGGTTGTAGGGCGTTCGATGTTGAATTTGATTGCCCACGCCCGTAATTTGGGTTATATCAAGTGTCCAGATAATCTGCTGCAACCGTTGCACACTGTCCGCAATATGTCAGATGAGAAGGTGCTGATTCTCACTACTGGCTCTCAAGGGGAACCGATGTCAGCAATGACACGCATTGCTAATAAAGAGCATCCTCACATCAAAATCCGTGAAGGTGATACGGTTGTCTTCTCTGCAAATCCTATTCCCGGAAATACGATCGCCGTTGTAAATATCATAGATAAATTGATGCTCCAAGGGGCAAAAGTAATCTATGGTCGAGACAAAGGAATTCACGTCTCCGGTCACGGCTGTCAAGAAGACCAAAAACTGATGATTGCCTTAACTCGGCCTAAGTTTTTCGTGCCATTTCACGGCGAACATCGGATGTTGGTCAAGCACGCAGAAACGGCTCAGAGTATGGGCATTCCCGCAGAAAACATGATCGTTATCCAGAATGGCGATATCGTGGAATTGACAGAAGATTCCATCCGCGTCGGCGGTAAAGTCCCATCTGGTATTGAACTAGTAGATACAACTAGTTCTGGTATGGTCAGTGCCAAAGTCTTGCAAGAACGGCAACGCATGGCTTCCGAAGGTATTGTCACTATTGCCGCCGCCATCGATTGGAATGGTAAATTGTTGGCAAAGCCAGAAATTCATCTTCGTGGTGTAGTGACAAGCATCGAGCGATCGCTTCTGCAAAAATGGGTACAACAGCGAATTGAAGAAATACTGGGCGTGCGCTGGTCAGAATTTACCCAACCCAGTGAAGGCGAGCAATTAGAGGTAGATTGGGGTGGATTGCAAGAAACTTTAGAGCGAGAATTGCAACGCTCCATCCGTCGGGAATTACAATGTCAACCAACTGTGACATTGTTGATGCAAATTCCTGATGAGCCGCCTGTAAAAGTTGCCGATGGTAGAAGACGCCGCACTCGTACTGCTGCTCAGGTAGCATCGTAAGGAATTTCAGATAAATAATCTCGCGCAAAGACGCAAAGACGCAAAGTTTTTCTGAGCGTTTTTGCGTTTTGGAGTAAGTATTTAAAGAAAAATAGCGTTGCAGAGAAAGCGCGATGATTTATCTCACGCAGAGGCGCAAAGGCGCAGAGAGTATGAGGAGTTTTCAATCTCAACACATCAATTTTTTTATTCCTTGTTTGTGCCAACACCGAAAAATAAATTTCTCTTTTAATATTGCTATTAAGTAATTTTAGAAATATCTTAGTATTGTTAATGTTATATAATTTACACAGAGTTTTTAATGTCTAAACCTAATCCTAACTTTCATACTGTCAAACAAGATGGAACCATTAATTTGCACTCTAACCATTTAGGTGATGTTCTAGATGTTGGTATAGACCTAGCAAAACGCCGATTTTATGGTGTTAAACTAGATGGTTTTCGTATAGAAGATGACGGTGATTGTGGAAATGATATTGCTCAACCAGTAATGCTTTACAACATGAATTATCATTTTGAAACAAATACTTGGAGATTTAAATATCATCTTAGAGGCAAAAAGGAAGCTGACGGAAAAGAAGGTTTTAAAACAGCAAGAGAAGCATGGTTATATAGAGAAGCATTAATTGCTGGTGGTATAGCTGAAAGATAAAAATCCTAGTAGCTAATTCTTTATAATAAAAGCCCTAGTAGCTATAAACTGCTAGGGTCTTTTATTCTTATACGTTTATTAGACAACTAATTATTCTTTAATTGGCCTCTATATTTTCTAGCTAATTTAATTACAAAACCACTTCTTGCTATCAAACTTAAAATACTTGATGGTTCTGGTACTCCTTCAGAAGCTTGAGAGAAAGCTGTTGAGGCAGGAAAGAACTACTTTCAGTGAATGCACAGATAAGCTATAATTAAAGTACACAACGTAAGTGGCAACCCAAAACGCAAATGTTCCCAAAAGGTTAGCTTGTAACCTAAATCATTAGCGGCTTCTACAACTATTAGATTGGCGACTGAGCCAAATAAAGTCAGATTACCCGCAAGCGTTGATGCAGCGGCTAGCAACAGCCAAGGCTGGGTATCACCCTTAGAAATTAAGGGTTGCAGTAGTAGGACAGCCGGGACATTAGAAATCAGATTAGACAAGATAGCTGTCACTCCTAATAGACCAACAGAAGAGTTGACAGCATAAGTGAATGGCTGCAATAAATTCAACTTCTGCGTCACTTTAGTTAAAATAAACAGTCCAGAAAACATCACCAGCAAATTCCAATCAACTTTTTTAAGAATGCGCTGTGGTTTGATGCGTCGAGTAATCAATAACAAACTAGCAGCAACTAAAGCAGACTCCGCTAGAGGTAAGCCAAGAGCAAAGGCAATGAGTAATCCTGTGGTGATGACTAATGTTTTATTAAACAAAGGTTGGTAAATCCAATGATTTCCATCAACTTTCTGCTGACAAGGTTGGATGGAACGTACATCTGGATAAAGTAACCATAGCAATCCTAGCTGAATCACTAAACCAGTTAAGGCTACTGGGACAAGTGCGCGCAGAAAATCTAGGTAAGGAATGCCTGAAAAGGAACCAATTAAGATATTTTGGGGATTACCGCTGAGAGTGCAAACAGAGCCGATATTAGTTGCACCAGCGATCGCTAATAAATAAGGTACAGGATTCAAACCCAAAGCTTGAGTCAGACTCAATGTCAGGGGTGTGAAAATCAGCGCTATGGTGTCATTGAGAAAAAAGGCAGAAAGAATACCACTTCCAAAGGTTAAGGCAATCAACAAGCCTAGAGGACTGCTGGTAAAACTCAAAAGTATTGATAGCGATCGCCTGAAAAACCCGGCATAGGCTAAGTTAGCGTTAACCACCATCATGCTTAGTAAAAATATGATGGTGTTGACATCAATTGCCTGCCATGCCTCCTGCAAATTCACAGCACCCAAAGCAATTAAAAAGGCAGACCCAACTAGGGCAATGGTGGCACGGTTCATGCGTAAACCAGGAATGTAGCCGAATGCCAACCCCAGGTAAGTTATTCCTAACACGCCATAGATTGCCAGGTGGAGAACAATCACTTTAGTTACTGAGTCATTGATAGCAGTAATGTCTCATACTAATTCCCCATGCAAATTAAAAACACAACCGCTTATTACTTGTGTCCCCCTACCCAATAGCGCCATGCTACCTACCCGTTATCAGAGCGAAGTGTCAGGAGGCATAGGCTGCTTAGGGTGTAGAGTTTTAGCTCCTAAATACTTGTTCTCACCAAAAATGCTGGTAAGAATAGTAAATATTAAGTTTTGTAAATTATATCAAAAAATCTACCCAAAGGCGGATGTCTTCACTAGAATTTAAACTGTGTGAAGTTATGAACAAGATCGGATTATTACACTTCCGATTCCAGGGAAATTGCGTTTAACTTAACGTAGTTATAAATAAGTTCTGAATCAAGTGGCTACGGATAATCTCAGATGGCATTTTAGTCAGAACACTATTTTTCCGGGAAAGGTCGTTCCCAATATGTATATGTTCATCGACAAGGTGAATACCCTCAATTAAATCGAGGAGTAACCATGAAGGTATCTGATAATACCACAAAAAGAATTTTTCTTGCAAGCTGGGTTTCTATCAATCAAGCAGAAGCCAGTAACGCTCATGTAACCCAGCTACACGGTTCCGCTGCCAAAACTTACTATGACATTCTCCAACCCCTCCGGCAGCGAGTAGACGGAATTCAAGTGCGCGATCGCCAATTAGCTCATCGCTTGTGTAAAGTGATTCCTTCTCAGTGTCCCTTTGAGCGCGATGTTAAATTATTCGGCAAAACCGTATTTCACATTCCACCAATGTGTAAGCTCAACCCCTTGTATGAAGAAGTAGTGAGCTTACGTTTTCGAGCGCTATGCTATCTAGCTGATGAATGTGGAGAAGATGTATCCCAGTACTGCTAATAGAGAGTGCTGAGTTCTGAATTGTGAGTTTCAAGTCAAAAGTCCAGAGTTAAGAGCAACCGCCTTTGACTCTTGACTAATGACTAATAACTAATTTTTAATTCGTTTTACCTGCCATTTTTGGATTGCTTCTTGAGCATCTTCATAAGCAGATGTCATCTCTGGCACTAAAGCAGCCGTTTCAATTGCTGCATTGAGTTCTCCTTGTCCAGCACGGCTTTTTGCTAGATCTAAAATTTTTTCACTCCATTTATTAATTGATTTTTGTGCCATATCAAAGCCTGGTTGGCCTGGTGGAACTTTCTTAGCAACTTCGATCGCGCGATTGTAAGTAGATGCCTGTCTTGGCTGAATTAAAGCATTAGCCGCATCTAAAAGAGTTGTGTTGCTTACATACTGCTTGGCCTCTAGCCGCCACTGATTTATAAGTGCTTGTGCTTTGGCATAAAGTGGTTCTTCTTTGGTAATTAATTGAGCCGCAGCAACAGCATTTGCATACTGTCTTTGTTTAGCACGACCCTCTGCTAAATCTAAAATCATGCGGCTCCAAATCTTAATATCTTCTTGAGCTTGTTCGTAAAGCGGTTCACCTGGATTAATTTTGCGAGCAGTTGCGATCGCCAAGCTCAAATCGCTAGCTTGGGTTTCTCTTAGCGACATTTTCGCTAAGTCTAATACTGCTTGGTTCCGCTTTTGTGACTCAAAACTGACCTGAGTTTGCGAACTTGATGGTTTTGTTTGTTGAGTTGGTGCGGTGGAATTGGAGACGGAGCGAGGATTGGGTAAAGTCTTGAGTGTCCCATTAGGAGCAGTGTTAGGTGACGTCCTTAATACTTCCTGAACTCCAAATTTTGATTGATTGCGAAGAAAAACTAACGCAATTAAACCTGCTATTAATATGCAGCCTCCACCCCACCATAAAAACTGTTTCCACAATGGGATTTTTGTCTGAGTTGTTGGCGATCGCGAAATGTAAGGTTGGGAAGCATCAGGAATAAACCTTTCCTCTGTAGTCACTTCTGGGGAAGGTAAGAATCTTTGAGGTTGCTGTTGTAAGTTTTGATTTGGGGGAAGAAGCGGCTTGGAGGCTAGTTCAGAAGACGAGCCTGGGAATTGACCTTTGGAGTTATCGGCCTCTAGTAGCAAATTTGCAGCTTTCATCTGCTCTGAGTTAGGGCTGACGGTAGTTTCCACTCCTTGGGCTTCTCCCCGTGTGCCTGTTGTGTGCGACTTTGCTGAGGTGTCAGGGAAATTATTTTCCAGAGAGGGAGCTTTCCGTACCACAGCAAAGGATTCTTCTGGAAAAATAACGGCATCTTCTTCGTTATTCACCGAGATGCTATTGGTTTTTGCCTCTGGTGGTGGCAAGATGGCTTGCGGCTTAGATGGGATAACGGCGATCGGGTTTTGTATCGGTCGCCAATGATGTTGACATAATTCTGGGGTAAGAATGCTCAGGTAGCTCTCTAGCCTTGTTAAGCTACTGCCATAACCGGAACGCAAAGCTGCTAGCAACGCTGCTGTGAAGAATCCGTGGCCTAGTTCTCTGCTTTCATGGGAAAATTGTTCTGGTTGGCAGGAAAGAATTGTTGCAAATTGAAGTTCTTGAGCAAGTTCTAGTGTTTCTTGCCCAACGGGAGCATCCGCTTGGGTTCCAAAAGCGCGGTTGATATCGAACAGTAGCAATACATTTAAATTGGCAAATTGCAGACTTTGCATCAGCGATCGCACTTCTATGCCAGTCTCCTGCACAAGATCAGGATTACCTTCCACTGGCATTAAGTAATCTTGGCCTTTGTAGTTGATTCCATAACCGCTAAAGAATAACCACAGATGGTCTTGCGGTTGCCAACATCCTGCTGCCAAATCTTCTAGCAGCAGCAGAATATTTTCTTTAGTTGGATAAGTTGATCTACCTTCAATTGGTGGGGATGTATCTGTCATCAGCAGGCAGCGTTGAGGCATAAAACCTGCTTCTTTCACCAAAAAATCCTTTAGCGCCTCGGCATCTGCTTGGGCACAACCTAAAGGTTGAAATAAATGATATTGATTGATGCCAATAGTGATTGCCCAGTAATTTGCCATCCCGCTCTTTGTCGGTTGTTGTTTACTTGCCTAAAAATGCGGTTGGCTTTGCTGAAGAAACAAAGCTAACCTATGTCTTATAGTCTAGGAGATTCCTATTGACTTCAAATTTTATGTAATTTTTACTACATAAATTAACCGGAAAATACTTTCACTCAATTTTAATCAGTAAGGAGCTAGAAGGTCATGAGTAGAAGTGTTGCTCATCAACCATCATCGATCATTGTCTTTTCAGTTATTAGCCAACTTGCCACCAAAATCCGGATAATTCCTTTAGTAGTTTTGCTCTTTTCTGCTGTTCCTGTGTGGTTTACGTGTGAAGCGATCGCTCCCCAAGTTGTGCGAGCTTACACCGCTAGAGTTGATCTGGCAATCGACCGGATACCGGACGAAACCTACGAAACCATACTCCGCAGAGCAGAAGCGGCAGCAAGAGCAGCAGCTCAACGTAGCTTCGATCAAGATATCTTGGTAACAGATGTATCAGTGATGGTAACCGTACAAAGTCAGGGAGCGATCGCACCAGTCTTGACTTTAGACGTTAGCCGTCCGCAATGGCGTAATCGCCCAGATCCCCAACGTTGGGCAACTTACTTCAAAACAGCGCGATCGCTACTGTTGTTTGAAGCAAATCTCAATCCAGGTCAAGCAGGTACTACCAAGTAGCTCAAAGACCCTTTTTTTAGGGGCTGGAGATTAGGGACTAGGAACTGGGGACTGGGGACTGGGGATTGGGCGCTGGGGACTGGGGGCTAGGGACTGGGCAATTTACCTAATACCCAATACCTAATACCCCTTCGGGTATCTCCTTTGGAGACGCTGCGCGAACGCAGTCGCTCATGGGGCAGCCCTGCGGTGGACGGGTTCCCCGGCATAAAGCAACTGGCGTGGAAACCCCCAAGACCGCGCTGTCTCCCCAATCCCCAATCCCCAATCCCCAATCCCCAATCCCCAATACCCAATTTCCAATTCCCTATTGTTGCCAGTGTCAGTGGATGGCTTAGAATAAAAAGGTTGTCAAGAATTGCGATATCCGCTATCATGGCTGTTCCTAAGAAGAAAACATCTAAGTCCAAACGAGATAAACGCCGAGCTACCTGGAGACATAAAGCTGCCGTTGAAGCTCAAAAAGCTCTCTCACTAGGCAAGTCGATTTTGACTGGACGCTCTACATTTGTCTATCCAACTGCTGAAGACGAGGAAGAGGAAGAATCATAGTTTCTTAGTCAGAAAAAGCACGAACAGCGCTGCTATATAAGCGCTTCATCGCTGCTTTTCTGATTGCTTTATGAGTAAGTCAGTAGTCTTTAAAAGCTCATCCAACTGAGCAGAAATTGGCAATAGGTAATTGGGATCACCCAATTAACTATTACCGATAGGCGGTACTCAAATAACCTATAAAAAGTAAGATATCGAAATTTCCTAACTTTTTATTCAACATAATTGATTTTTTGTGTCCTCCTGAGGATAGCGTCGATGCTCACATCCTTAGATAATTATCCTTAGAGACCAATTATCTTGAAAAAAGTGATTTTTCTAAGATTATGTTAGGAAAATTTTTTCGCAAACCACAGGAGGAAGAAAGCGATCGCGTCCCTCCCGGACAATATTTGACAAAGGGGTTCCCTGTTTTAACTTATGGTGCAACTCCTCCAGTCAACATAGAAGAATGGGAGTTTCGGGTTTGGGGTTTGGCAAAACCTGCCACTTTTACCTGGTCAGACTTTATAGCACTACCTCAGCACGAGTTTACAGCAGATTTTCACTGTGTAACGCGCTGGTCTAAACTCGATGTCAAGTGGACTGGCATTAAGGTGACAGATTTTATGGGTTTGATTGAGGTAGATCCCGAAGCAGCCCATGTTATGGAACACTGCTACGGCGGCTACACCACTAACATCTCAATCGAAGATTTTGTGCGTGAAGAAAATTTCTTTGCTTTCAAAGTATTTGGTGAGCCGTTACCAGCAGAACACGGTGGGCCGATGCGGTTGGTTGTTCCTCATCTTTACGCTTGGAAAAGTGCCAAGTGGATCAATGGTTTAGAGTTTCTCAATCGTGAGGAACTAGGTTTTTGGGAGCGTAATGGCTACCACCGCCGTGGCGAACCTTGGGCGGAGGAGCGTTACAGCAGCATTTGAGAATTTTAATAGAATTGAACAATGGCTAAATAGCGCAATTAACTATTAATAATTCACCACAATAATTACCCAATAAGTCGCTTGAGAAAAGACAATTTGTCTTTATAGGGAGCGTACCGCCATTTTAAATCTAGCAAGAAGGAGTTGTGCAAGACACTTTTGCTATGGGAAAAGGTGTCGAAACTAGCTTTACCATGATAGCTGCCAATACCACTATCACCCACACCACCAAATGGTAACGATGAAACTCCACATTGCATAACTGTGTCATTAATACAAACTCCACCGGAAGAAGTTTCCTGCAAAACTCGCGTTTGCAGGTTTTTATTTTGCGTAAATAAGTACAAAGCTAAAGGTTTTGGTCGAGAGTTAATGAAGGCGATCGCTTCTGTGATATCCCTATATTCAATTATCGGCAGAATCGGGCCAAAAATTTCCTCTTGCATGATGGGATCATCTAAGGCGACGTTATCAATAACGGTGGGAGCAATATAACGCTCTGAAGAATTAGTATCTCCGCCTACCAAAATTTCCCCATTTTTAAGGAAATTGACTAATCTATCAAAGTGTTTTTGACTGATAATCCTGGCATAATCAGGACTGCTACCAGGATTATCACCATAGAATTCGTTGATGGTTTTTTTCAGACCATCTACTAAGTTTGTTTTGATTTTATTGTTTACTAAAATATAGTCAGGGGCAATACAAGTTTGCCCAGCATTAATAAATTTGCCCCAGGTAATTCGCTTGACGGTGTGTTCGAGATTAATTTCAGTATCTACAATACAAGGGCTTTTGCCACCTAATTCTAAAGTAACTGGTGTGAGGTGTTTTGCCGCCGCTTCCATGACAATTTTACCCACATTTGTACCACCAGTAAAAAAGATATAGTCATACTTCTCTACTAGTAGCTTTTGGCTTGTTTCTACGCCACCTTCTACCAGGACAATATATGCTGGATCAAAATATTTAGAAAATATCTCAGCCAGAAGGCTAGAAGTATGGGGCGCAAGTTCTGAAGGTTTAAGAATTGCACAGTTACCTGCGGCGATCGCACCTATTAATGGTGAGATAATTAGCTGAAATGGATAATTCCAAGCACCGATAATTAAAATAATCCCTAACGGTTCTGGATAAATACGTGCTGAATATTGAAGAAATTCAAGAGGAACTGCGGCTTTTTGGGGTTTAGTCCAAGATTTGATATTTTTGATGGCATAATCAATTTCCTTAATGACGAAAATTTCGGTAGCGTAAGCTTCAAATTCTGGTTTATTTAAATCTGCTTTTAATGCTTGGATAATTGCTTGTTCATTTTCCTGAATTGCCTGCTTGAGAGTTTTTAGTTGTGCAATCCGAAAAGCAACATCTTTAGTTTTACCAGTTTGAAAAAAATCACGCTGCTTACTATTAATATTAGCCACAGGCAACGATAATTCAGTAATCATATTTTTTACCTTTGTACAATTGCTGATTTTATGGCAATAAATTTTTTATGATTTTACTGCTTAGTATTTTTTACAGGAGGCTAGTTGCAAGTAAAGTCTGGTTGTCTGAAATTTAAGCAGTCTAAATACAGCATTTTTTCACGATTGAATAGGTAGCAGGACAATGAAGTTACTACCTTGACCGGACTGGGATTTGACAAAAATACTACCTTGATGTGCCTCGACAATTCGACGCGAAAGGTACAATCCTAAGCCACTACCAGAACTCTTGTGGCTTCCTTGGCGAAATCTTTCAAATAAAGTGGTTTGTTCTTCAGCAGGAATACCGGGGCCTGTGTCTGCTACCTCAATGATAATGGACTGACTGGAAGTAAGATTATTAGCATCAGAATAGTAGCTTTTGCCGCTCTCAAGTGTTGAAGTAAAGCGGATAGTTACTGAACCGGAGTCAGTAAATTTGATAGCATTACCTATGAGGTTAGTGAATAAGCGATGCAGTTCTAAGCGATCGCCCATAACTGTACTGCTGGTTAACTCTTCATTAACCTCCAAATTCATTGACAGTGCTTTGGCTTGAGCTAAAGGTGATAATTCACCCACTACCTCGTCTAGCAACTGACGGAGATTAACTGGTTGAAATGCCAAGGTTTTGCGCCCTGCTTCAAAGCGATAAACTTCTAATAAGGTGTTCACCATAGAAAGCAGGTTGGTATTGCTGCGAGCCATGATGGTGATCACCTCTTGCATTTGAGAGGATAACTCACCCAAAGCACCCTGCTGAAACAGCATCAGTACGCGATCGGCTGCTACTAAAGGCGTGCGTAAATCGTGGGTAAGGCGGGAGACAAAATCTTCGCGTTGACGGGCAATCTCATCACGTTCATCTATACTGTGTTTCAACCGTAAGAGCGATCGCACGCGTGCTAACAATTCATCTACCGTTACAGGCTTGCGAATAAAATCATCAGCACCCAAGTCTAATCCTTTAGCGACATTAGGCGCATCGTGGGCAGTAATTAGCAGTATCGGGATGTATTCCTGCATTGAAGTATTGTCACGGATACGCCTAGTAACTTCGTAACCATCCATTCCTGGCATCATCAGATCCAGCAATACCAAATCGCAAGGAGAAGCTTCTAGTTGTGCTAATGCCGAAGCACCATTTTCTGCTGTGCTAATTGTGTAGCCTTCTTCCTCCAAAATGGTTTTGATTAAAAACACGTTATCTGGAGAATCATCTACAACCAAAATTTTGTCAGAGCGAGAAGTTTGTGAATTCATGTAGCAATTGGGTATAGGTAAAATTTAATTTTTATAATCTTAGTTGTACATCAATTGCCTTTCTAATTTCTTGGCTTTACCTCCAATTCAAAAAAATTATTTAGGCAAAAATAGAAAGAAATTGTTAAATTTTTTCATATTTAATTTAGCTCATTTTTATTGCTCAAATAATTACTAACCAATTGAATCATGGTTGGTTAGCTTTTAGAACTCAATTATTCCATTCAATATGTTATAAGCAACAGGCAGTATTTCTGCTCTGCAAATGAATAGCAAGAGTAGGTGTCCTATTTTAAGGGTGATGCATGGACGCAGGTTTGGCGTACACCTCAGTGAAGCTGTTACGCCTGGTCATGCTCTCCCTCTTTGATACTAACCGCTAGTTTCTGAATTATTCTCTTGTGCTGACTCAGGTAGATATTTTAGAGGTGTTTTGACCAAAATCCAATCGAGATAGAGTAGGAGAACCTGCATTTTCAGCGATCGCTTGAGGCGTTGGAAGTTTTTATCTTTCAGCACCCAAGCCCAAAATTTTTCTAGCAATAGCCCAAGGATAATTTCCACAGACTTATTGAGAATGAGGGGAATTAGTGGGTCAACAATCAACCTCTAGATTCACCTGTCACTTGCTTGGGTGATGGACATGATGGTGTTTGGAAGATTATCAGCGAGATTGCCCCAAACTCTGAGCGGCGAGAAATTCTTGACTGGTATCATTTGATGGAAAATCTACATAAGGTGGGTGGGTCAGTTAAACGTTTGCGTCAAGCCCGAACGCAACTCTGGCATGGACTTGTCGATGCTGCGAGCGCATTGTTTACCGATCTCACTACCAAACCCGCTCAAAATTTTATCAATTACCTTAACAAGCATTGTCACCGCATCGTCAACTACCAGTACTATCAGGCAGAGCAGATTTGTTCGATTGGCTCCGGTTTTGTTGAATCTGCTGTTAAACAAATTGACCGACGCACCAAAATCTCCGGTGCTCAGTGGAATAAGGAAAATGTTCCTCAAGTTTTGGCTCACCGTTGTGCATATCTTAATGGATTGCTGACTATCTCATCTAAACCAAAAAGGTGACATGCTCCCACTCATCCCTCAATTGCTTTTGATAATCCAAAGGGTCTTGAGTTAGTTGAATGACACCCGCATATTTGTTTAAATTGAACTTTTCTTCTTGTTGTAATTGATAAGCCTCTAATATCTTTTCAATTTTCTCCCAGTCCTGATAATCAATTAAAACCGCTACCGGACGCATGGCTTCATCAGTCACAATTTTATTTTTAAAAGGTAGCATGAATCTATACATCAAATGCAATGTTTAGCTATTTGATCGTAACTCCAAAATCAAAAATATTTGCCGACAAGTATCTGTTTGCCTTAAAGCGTTTTATTTGGCGATAAGTTACTAGCCGCCGAAACTTCATCAATCAGAGTTACACTCATTCTCCAGAAGTGAGATTTTCTAATAGTTGTTGAAATTCGGCGATCGAAGCAATTGCGATCGCTCTTTTAAGAAGCGTTTTTAATACTGCTGGTTCTTCTATCCCATTGATAATTTCCACAATAGCGCTTGGCACTTCTCCAAACCGCGTCTCTAGAACTTCAATCACGCTTTCTCTGGCATTTTGGAGAATTCCTTCCTCAATACCTTCTTCTTTTGCTAATCGTTCAATACTAGTTACGTACCGCATTCTATTTGCCTCCTCGTAATTTCTCACTTCTGTTTTGAAACTACTTGCCAATTCTTTTGGTAAAACCATCACCCAGTCGATAAACCGGAATAGTTCTTGTATATCTTCCCGGCTATATCCGCTTTCAAATAGTCGTCTGACTAAGCTTAGTTTCCACTGTAGCCGACTTTCTGGGTTTCGTTGCGTGGCTTTAGTTTTGAGATGGGCCATCACTATTATCCCAAAGGGGTTGGTGGTTTGCTCTAGGGTTTCCCATGTTTGTTCATAGTCCAGTAACTTCGCTATGGGAAACTCTAAGCTGACGCGACATCCCCCCAGTTGATAGCTGTAGCTGGAGGGTCGCCAATTTACTTGTTCATCGGCTAAAACTGCCAAGCTGATGACTCGCTTTTTATGGCGGTCAAACAAGCGGTAATTGTAGGTGTACATCCGTTCAGCAAATTGGCTGTCATATTGTCCTTGGACTTCCACGTGAACCAATACCCAAGCTTCTTCGCCGTCAAGTAACCAAACTTTGGCAACTTTATCAACGAAACGCCGCCCAATTTCAGCATCCGGTTCTAGCTGTTGGAGTTCTGTGTCTAAAAATTCATAAGGTCGTGTCCAGTCAATCGCATCGTAAGCTAGGGTGAAAAAGAATTCCAGAAAGCGGGGAAAATAAAGCTCAATGATTTCTTTCCAAGGACTATCGTAATCGGTAGATTGCTCGGTCATGGATTAAAACAAAAAGTATCTTTGGGCCATAGGTAAAACTGTCGCTGGTTCACAAATCAACAATTCGCCATCGGCCCTGACTTCATACGTTTCTGGATCTACTTCAATATGAGGTAGTACATCATTCAGCTTCAAATCCCGCTTACTTAATTGGCGTGTCCCGGAAACTGCAACGGCTGATTTTCGCAAACCCAATTGGCTGGGAATCTCCGTTTCTAACGCGGCTTGGGAAACAAAGGTTAAGGATGTAGCGTGACGCGCACCACCAAAGCTGCCAAACATCGGTTGCATATGCACTGGTTGCGGTGTGGGAATACTGGCGTTAGCGTCACCCATTTGCGACCATGCAATCATCCCACCTTTAATGACTATCTCTGGCTTCACACCAAAAAACGCTGGACGCCACAAACACAAATCTGCAAGTTTCCCCTCTTCCACTGACCCTACATACTGGGCAATTCCGTGAGTAATGGCTGGGTTAATAGTGTACTTGGAAACATATCTTTTTGCCCGAAAATTGTCTGCTCTTTGCTCTTGGGCTTGTGGGTTAAGGATTCCCCGTTGCACCTTCATTTTGTGAGATGTCTGCCAGGTGCGAATTATTACTTCCCCAACCCGCCCCATTGCTTGGGAATCGGAAGCAATCATGCTAAACGCGCCTAAATCATGCAAAATATCTTCGGCGGCAATGGTTTCCCGGCGGATACGAGACTCAGCAAAGGCGACATCTTCGGCGATCGCTGGATCGAGATGATGGCATACCATCAGCATATCCAGGTGTTCGTCCAAGGTATTGAGGGTGTAAGGGCGTGTGGGGTTGGTGGAAGATGGGAGAACATTAGCCTCGCCACAAACTTTGATAATATCTGGTGCGTGTCCACCGCCTGCGCCTTCAGTGTGGTAGGTGTGGATGGCACGATTTTTAAAAGCTGCGATCGTATCTTCGACAAATCCGGCTTCGTTGAGGGTGTCGGTGTGAATTGCCACCTGCACATCATATTCATCAGCAACGCTGAGACAAGTATCAATAGCTGCGGGTGTTGTTCCCCAGTCTTCATGCAGCTTTAACCCCATTGCGCCAGCCGCTACTTGTTCTACAAGTCCTTGGGGTTGGCTGGCGTTACCTTTACCTAAAAATCCTAAGTTGACAGGAAACGCATCAGCGGCTTGCAACATCCGGTACATATTCCAAGGGCCTGGGGTGCAGGTGGTGGCGTTTGTACCTGTAGCTGGGCCAGTACCACCGCCAATCATCGTAGTAATACCAGAGGCGATCGCAACTTCAATTTGTTGGGGGCAAATAAAATGAATATGGCTGTCGATACCCCCAGCCGTGAGAATCATCCCTTCCCCAGCTAAGGCTTCGGTTCCAGGGCCAATAATAATATCTACATTATTTTGAATATAAGGATTGCCGGCTTTACCAATTTTAAAAATTTTACCGTCTTTAATACCGATATCGGCTTTGACTACACCCCACCAATCGAGAATCAAAGCATTAGTAATTACTAAATCTACTGCACCATCAGCGTTAGAAATGGGGGATTGTCCCATCCCATCTCTAATGACTTTACCGCCACCAAATTTAACTTCATCGCCATAGGTAGTAAAGTCTTGTTCAACTTCAATAAATAATTCTGTATCAGCAAGCCGGACGCGATCGCCTACTGTTGGGCCATAGGTTTCTGCATAAGCACGGCGATCCATTCTATAAGGCATAATACATTCCTGGTAAGTGAGAGTAGAATTGAGTTTAAACGCAAAGGGGCGCAGAGGTACGCGCAAAGGTTCGCAGAGGATGGATGAGAATGATTTGAGTGGGGCAATAATTGGTTGTGGTATGCGAGTACATACGGCGTTGGGGCCAGGGTTGTTGGAGTCAGCTTATGAGGAGTGTTTGTATTATGAATTGAAGAAGAGGGGATTTAATGTTGGTAAACAAGTTCCCGTACCGTTGGAATATGAAAAAGTGCAATTAGATTGTGTTTATCGATTAGATTTAATAGTAGAAAATAAAGTAATTATTGAAGTTAAATCTGTAGAATCTATCCACCCAATTCACTCCGTACAACTTTTAACTTATCTCAAACTAACTAATTGTAAACTCGGTCTTATTCTCAACTTTAACGTTCTCCACCTCAAAGAAGGCATCAAACGTGTAGCCAATAAACTCTAACTCCGCGTACCTCCGCGTTTACCTCAGCGTCCCTCTGCGCTAAAAAATAAATATACCGTAAATTTAGTGATGTCTGAACAAGAGAGCAAGAGTTATTTTGTAGTTAGAAGACTGTAATAAAAAGTAAAAAAAGGAGTAAAACTTGGCTAAGTACAAAGTCACTGTGCGTATCACAGGTTGAGATTACGAAGAAATACAGGGCTTATTTGGTATAATTACAAGAAAAGGCACAATGGCAGAAATCACCGTGGAAGCCAGCGATCCACAAACAGCTAAATCTAACGTAAGCCAAATACTCGGTGTGCTCCGTAATCGGTTCCCTCTTTTAGGGGCTACAAAACTATAATTCAGTTTGTATATTAATTTAACGAAAATAAACCTGATATAAAAATTTCCGCAAAAATGTAAAGGCGCAGAGTAATTCTCAGCGCCTTTACATTTTTGCGTGAAATTTGATATTTAAAATCAGCCACTTTCGTAGTGACTGTCTTAAAAGCTAAACGCTCGCATTTTCTCGACAACTCGAATAATTTGGGTTTGTGAAATTATGCAATTCTCTACGAGATAGTAAAGCCGAAACAGATTAGATAATTTGGGTTTATGCTATAAATGAGCGTTCTTGGAGGCTTAGACAGAATGACCCTAGCAGATTTAATTCCCATAGCTCGCAAGCTTTCTCCATCAGAAAAACTCAAGCTAATTCGCATCCTTGCCGAAGATTTAGATACAGTCGAGGATATTTCTCCGTTGGAACCATTCAAAACCTACGATTTACCTACTCCTTATAATAGCTTTGGGGCTGGTGCAGTCCTCATGGATGCACTCCAACAAAAGGATTCCAGTGATTAAGCTGTATGCGCTTCAAGAACCTTTTTAAACAGCAGAGTAACGCGGAGATATTTAGAGGTTTCCGTTAATTTTGGCGTTAAATCCGTAGACTTGACGAGTACCAACAAGAGGAACGAGAGTAATTTCCTTTTCATCGCCTGGTTCAAAACGGACTGCGGTTCCAGCGGGGATATCAAGGCGCATTCCTCGCGCTTGTTCTTTGTCAAAGTTTAAGGCGGAGTTAACTTCAAAAAAGTGAAAATGTGAACCAACTTGTATAGGGCGATCGCCTGTATTTGATACTTGTAATTTTATAGTTTGACGACCAGCATTAAGTTCAATTTCTCCTGCTGGTGTGATAATTTCCCCTGGAATCATACTTTGCTCCTTTGCAAATTAACGAATCGGATTATGCACAGTCACCAACTTTGTACCATCAGGAAAAGTTGCTTCCACCTGCACTTCATGCACCATTTCCGGCACACCTTCCATGACATCATCTCGTGTTAACAAAGTAGTGCCATAACTCATTAATTCGGCCACAGTTTGCCCATCTCTTGCACCTTCTAAAATCGCAGCAGAAATATAGGCAATTGCTTCTGGATAATTCAATTTTAAACCTCTTTCCTTACGTCTTTCTGCCAATAAAGCAGCAGTAAAAATCAACAACTTATCTTTTTCCTGCGGCGTAAGTTGCATTTCTTTCTCCTCTGTGTTCTCCGCGCCTCTGCGGTTTAATCAAACCTGCCAAACTCTAGGTACACAGCTACCACGACTTAAAAACTTAACTCGTAGCATCTGCCAAACAGCCGTAAACCAGTTTCGCACTTCAGATGTGGAAGCACCGCGATATCTACATAAAAGTCCATGTTGTAGTAGCGTTACTCCCGCCTGTCCTGCACCATGCCATAAATTGCGGGCTTTTTCCACAATTTCTGAGTCAACTGCATTCCCAACCCAAACTAGACTACCTACTATTGGTTGTCCAGCCAAGCCGTGGGGACTGTGAAAAACTTCTTCACTACCGAGTAAATATTGCCGATCAATCCATAAGGGAACACCTTGCTGCCAAATTTCGGTGTGCGATCGCCATTCTCCTTGCAAAAACTTTTCTCCTCTAGCAGTGCGCCCTAATCGCGTAATTTCCCAGCCTAACCAATTAGCTGTGGTTGCTAATTCTACCCGTAAATCTTGCCGATAAATCGCACTGTTAAACAAAATTGTTTCTTGGGGTAACCACTCCAAACAAGCGCCAGCATCAACTTTTATATCAATGATTTGTCTAGCTTGCTGTCCACTGCTGCGGTAGATTTTACTAGCGGCTGCTGTAGTGATTAATGCTTGTGCGTGGGGTTGGAGGTGGAAATCCAGAGAAAGGCGATCGCCTCCCACGACTCCCCCAGCCGTATGTAAAATGACGCTGTGACAAACTTTTTCGCCTTCAGGATAAAACGGACGCTGTACTTTTAGTGGTGCTTGCTGGTGATTATAAATTAACTGGGTGGCATTTTGGCGATCGGCATACACTAAGTTAAGTTTGCCATGCCAACCTGTTGCTTGATGTGGGTTGCAAGTCATTGATAAAGTAAATGTTAAATTTTAGGTGCATGATATTTACTGAATGCACCCTGCGATCGCATTACTAGCAATTTATCATTATTTTTCCGGTAACTTTACTTATAGATAATTGCCTGATGCAAAGATGAGAATAGTTGCGTAAGATTTAAATAATTGCTTCAGCAAGATGTACACTGGTGCGATAAACCATGTACACAAAACCACGCTCATTGCAAAAGCGTTGATATAATTCTTGTAAATTATAAATAAGTTGTTCGTATACTAAACCTTCATTAGGTAAGTAAGAAACACTCTTGGCACGACCAATAATTCCAGTTAAATCTAACTCTTGTCGATAAATAAACGTATATTCTCGGACGTTAGCAAAAAGAGGATTTACTAATAGTGGTTCCACCGACTGCATCCGTGATTCTGCTGGATGGTTGTTAGATGCTTCACGTACCAAGCGGCTATATTCGGACGTTAAAGCATCTTCGTTATCACGGTTATTCCACACCACAGCCAACCTTCCTGATGGTTTTAAAATTCGGTGGAACTCCGATAAAGTTGGTTGTGGATTAAACCAGTGAAAAGCTTGAAAACAAGTTACTAAATCAACAGATTTTTCTGGTAAATTGGTAATTTCTGCTGTTCCATCACGAAACTCTACTAATGGATGAGGTTCACTAGCTTCTCTCATTGCTGCATTTGGTTCTATAGCAATTACATTAACTCCGCGTTCAGCTAATAATCGAGAAGAAATTCCTGTACCTGCGCCAATATCAGCGGCTACAATTTGTGAATTTGTATTTAAGCCTTTGAGGATAATATCAATTGCATCTGCTGGGTAACTTGGTCGATATTTTACATAATCCTCTGCTCTATCGGAAAATCGATTTAGTGGATTGAGGGTGTGAAGGGGAGTTATATCGGTGTTAGTTTCGCTCATGGGGTTTCTTAGAGAAAGTAGTATTTATTAATGGTTCATACAGAGAAGGAAAAAGTAGCGCGATCGCTTGTATTTAGAAAAGCGATACAATAGAAATTAAAGTGAATAATAAATAATAAAGCTTACGAAAATGGAAAGATTGCTGAATATCCACATTGAAAAATTACCAGAAGGCGTTTATTTAGCAACATCTGATGAACTTCAAGGTTTAGTCGCTCAAGGACGGACAGTTGCAGAAACATTAGAAATTGCTCGTGATGTAGCACATAAGTTGCTAGAGGGCAATTTAAAGATGAGGACTTCCTGAATTGCGCTTACTTGATACTTTACAACTTTACTCACCCATATTATGCTGTTCTAACCAAACTACCAAATCAGCAATTTCACAAAAATCAAGCAACTCTTCTCCCAACTCTTCTAACTGTTCAGCAGATAAATTCCGAACTTGCTCTAGTAATGATGCATCGATATCACCAAAACTTCGTTTAAGAGACGGTTAATTAATTTAAACGCTTCCTTTTAAAGAATATTTTGATAAATTACAGACTCTTTCAAATATCCTACCGTAATAATTGATGAATCAAATCTTTTCTTAACTGCAAATCTACGAACACTTCTACACAAACAGGAATATAAATTTAAAAATATTCTTATACTGCACCTTGACGAATCATTCCAAATCCATATACATATATATCTGCAACCTTATAGCGTTTCTGTTTTTCGCGCAATTCAATAATTCCAATTTCACTTAAAAAAGAAGCGAATTCTTCAAAATCTGCTATATCATGTGCTGATTCTTGCCATATAGTATGTAATTCTTCTTGATCTAAAAATGCTGATTTTTGATTTAGAGATTCAAAAAAATTAGCCAAATCAGGATATTCCTCTTTTATTTCATCACAGCGTTTTTCTGATGCTTTCTTCAACCCTATTTCTAAAGATTTACTTCGCAGTAATCGGTCAGTGGGTGGTTGAATTGATGATTTTCCTTTATAGCTTAATTCTTGCTCTTTTGCTCCTTCTAATAATATGCTTAAACTTCGAGGATAAGTAGTACCACTTGAGTCTGTTAATCTTTCATAAACCCATCTAGATACATATTTAGCTTTGTCCCCTGTTCTGCGACGACTTCCCCAAAGTAATTCTAATGCTTTATCAATAACTTCTTCACTAGCTTGATCAATACTTTCAACAGCAATAGGAGAGAATCTATCAACCAAATTCTTGAAATTTTTAGATTGTATTACTTGGCGCAGTGCTAATCGTAAAAAATCAACTCTAGTCCACTGTAAGAGAATATCGCGCCCATTGAAATGACTTCTGTTGTCAAAAATTAAACGATTCCATATATCTTCTCTCAAGAAAATTTTAAACCTAATTGCTGTTAATCTGTTAGCATCACAAGACTGAATTAATTGAAATAATCCAGTGAGTGCTTGCTGTCTTACTTCTCCTACTTTACGAAAGTCTTCATCTAAATCATCATAAAGAAACCACAGCTTCTGAGATTTATTTTTGGCTTCTTGATTAATTATATCTATGACATCTTTGACTATAAGTAGCAGATGAGAGTGAGTAGATAATTGTAGTAAAGCTTGGGTACATTCATACTGCCATCTTTCATTAGGCAACTTATTGATAATTTCTTTCAGTTCACTAAACTTGTCACCTTTAGGAAACTTAAATAAGTCTTCTTGATGACACCTCAGCAGTAAATAAGCTCTCCAAAAAGCTTCCCATGAACCATTATTTTGCTGCAAACTTTGATGGATTATTTGGAATTCATCACGAGAGGGGCGGCTTTCCTTAAAGCTACCATGTGCTGACAAAAATACAGTATTGTCCAACCGCCCATGAGCTAGTTTTTGAGCAACACTTTTGTGTTTAAGAAAAAGCGAATACAGAGCAGTTTTACCTGTTCCTTTTCGTCCTCTTATCAAACAGGTTGTATCATCTAAAAATTTTTCAAAATCAGTGGTACGCTGAAATAGTAGACTCAAATGTTGTGTATCGGCAGCATTTACTTCAGGAAATTGCAGGCTTTCAATAATTGACCAGCGTTTCTCTAAATTAGCTAAAATATTTCTGCGTTGGAGTTCATCAGTTTCTTCATCAATTAAGTTGGCAATTTTATTATAGTAATCTAGTAAAGCTGGCACAGGATAGTTGTCAGCTAAAGCAATTGGCGGTAGGTAAGGAACTACTAAAGGTTCTTCTATTTCTGATTGATAATTATCTAGGTACTCCTCATCGTCACTTTCATTGGGTACTATTTTTATCGTTTCAAGCAAAGATTTACAAACTTTTTTTACTTTAGATAAACCAATTTTAGTAACATCAGGCACAGGAGAAAAAACAAAATTAATTGATAATTTTTTTATTCCTTGAAGTGATTGTAGTATCAGTTCTACTCCCTGTTTATTTTGTTCGTTAGGAAAAAGAAATACAATTGCTTCATCAGCTGCTTGAATTAATGATAAAGCTCCCCATTGATTGATTCCAGTTCTCGAATCAATTAAGATAATATCGGGTTTTAATTGTTCGTAAATTTCACGTTTAAAAACAGACCAAAGGCTTTGATCTCCATCAATAACAGTAGTAGCATGGAGATCGTCAACCTTGGAAACATAATCAAGATTAAGAGAACCAGCGGGAACAACAAATAATCTTCCTGTGGCGTTAGATATTCTCACTTCACCAAATATTTCAGCAATTGAAATACTTGGCTCTACTGCTTCTGGTAAGTAGGAACGCTCATAAAAATAGTCAACAATTCCATATTTGGGTTGGGGCTTGAGGTTGAATGCTGTACTCAACCCAGGTGCTTCTAAATCTAAATCAACAGCCACAACTTTACGTCCCCGCATTGCCAAAATCCAAGCAACATGAGTTAATGCAGTAGTCCGACCTACTCCTCCTTTAAAGGAATAAAAGGTCACTGTTCTGGGTAACCTGAGTTCACGCTGGGGTACTAGAAGTTGATTTTGCGGATTTGCTGCTTGAATTGCTAAATCTTGCCAAGTTTGTACTGAAGCTGTATTAAAAACCTGCGGTGCTGAAAGATTTAGTGAATCTGCTTCTTGAGGCGTATATAAGGAAATAAACCCAGGAGATAAATGAGGAACTTGTGATTTAAATAAGTTATAAATTTGTTCTTTGCGTTGAGAAATAGATAAATTAATAAAGCGATCGCTTACAATAGTCAAATTCAATAAACCTGATGTAGAAATATTTAAATCAACCCATTCTTGTGAATTATGCACATACTGGTTTGTAATTTCCTGCTTTAGCAAAAGCTGCCAATTTTCTTGCATTTGACCACCTCTTTAAAGTTGAGTAGTTTGCTTCTGTAACCACCCTTTAAGACTCCGATAGGCTTTTAACCAGCGTTTGTAACTTTCATCATCAGGCTCAAGGCCAGAATAACGCATATCTATAAAATTATGGCTATTTGGATTTTCCACTTCGTCAAGCCACTTTCGCACTTCAGGAAAATTAGCAATTCTAGATTTAAGTCGATTGTGCCGGTTTAATGCTTCTATGTAACTATGTCCCGGATTAGTAATAGTATGCCCAGGATTAGTAGAATCTGTCTTCCATTCCTGAGTTGCACCCTTTGGTAAGGTAGCAAAAATCATTGCTTTTAATAAACACTCAATGGCTACGCCTCCCAAGTGCATAGCTGCTACTTTCCTTCCAGATTGACATAGTATTTCAGTATCAAGGTGACGGTGCATAAAGGCGGCTTGGTAATCTTCCATACTTAGCAAACTTAGAGTTCAAATTTGATCGGTATATTATTAAGTGGCAATTCCCTTAACATTATTAATTCGTTATTTTCTCGTTTGAAAGACCTGAATCTTGACACAAAAAAACAGCCACCTCCACCAGGAAGCGGCTGTTTTCACAAATAGGGGATTAGATAATCTTAGTAATCGAAGTCGCCGCCACCCATGCCAGCACCACCAGCAGGAGCAGCATCTTTAGGTTCAGGCTTGTCAACAACGATACATTCGGTTGTCAACACCATACCAGCGATGGAAGCAGCGTTTTGTAGAGCAGAACGAGTCACTTTGGCAGGGTCAACAATACCAGCAGCAAACAAGTCAACAAACTCGTTGGTTGCAGCGTTGTAGCCAACGTTGAATTCTTTCTCTTTGACACGTTCAGCAATCACAGCACCGTTTTGACCTGCGTTTTCAGCAATTCTCTTCAGAGGTGCTGGTAAAGCACGAGCGACAATCAACGCACCAATCAACTCTTCACCGGAAAGGCTGCTGTTTGCCCACTCTTCCAATTGAGGAGCGAGGTGAGCCAGAGTTGTACCACCACCGGGAACGATACCTTCTTCCACAGCAGCTTTGGTAGCGTTAATAGCGTCTTCTAGGCGCAGCTTCTTGTCCTTCATTTCGGTTTCGGTGGCTGCACCGACTTTCACAACTGCTACACCACCAGCCAACTTAGCGAGGCGTTCTTGCAGCTTCTCTTTGTCGTAGGAAGATTCAGTTTCGTCAATCTGACGACGGATTTGTTCGATCCGAGCCTTAACTGCAACTTCGTTACCTTCGGCAACAATTGTGGTGTTGTCTTTGGTAATGGTGATGCGGCGAGCTTTACCTAAGCTATCGAGCTTGGTGTTGTCGAGCTTCAGACCAGCATCTTCAGTGATTAACTGACCACCAGTGAGGATAGCGATATCTTCTAGCATAGCTTTGCGGCGATCGCCAAAGCCAGGAGCCTTAACAGCAGCCACATTCAGCACACCGCGCAGGCGGTTGACTACCAGAGTTGCCAAAGCTTCTTTTTCAATATCTTCGGCAATAATCACCAGAGGACGACCAGCACGAGCTACTTGCTCAAGCACGGGCACAAGGTCTTGTACCAAAGCGATTTTCTTATCGGTCAACAGAAGGAAAGGCTCGTCGAAGACGGCTTCCATCCGTTCAGCGTCGGTAGCGAAGTAAGGGGAGATATAGCCTTTGTCAAAGCGCATACCTTCGGTGATTTCCAATTCGGTGGTCATAGATTTCCCTTCTTCTAGGGAAATTACGCCTTCCTTACCCACCTTGTCCATTGCTTGGGCAATCATCTGACCGACTTCTTCGTCGTTACCAGCTGAGATGGAACCAACTTGGGCAATAGCTTTGGAATCTTCTACGGGACGAGCGTGTTGGGCAATCTTATCAACTAGGAAGCTGGCGGCTTTATCAATACCACGCTTCAATAAAATTGCATTTGCACCAGCTGCAACGTTCCGCAAGCCTTCTTTTACAATCGCATGAGCCAAAACGGTGGCAGTGGTTGTACCATCGCCCGCAGCGTCGTTGGTTTTAGAAGCAGCTTGGCGAATCAAAGCTACGCCAGTATTTTCAACGTGATCTTCTAATTCGATTTCTTTGGCAATGGTGACGCCATCATTGACGATTTGCGGTGCGCCAAATTTCTTTTCTAGCACTACGTTACGGCCTTTGGGGCCAAGGGTAACTGCCACAGCTTCAGCTAGGATGTCCATGCCTCGCTCTAGGGCGCGACGGGCGTTCTCGTTATAGATAATGCGCTTTGCCATAGTTCCTGAATAGGTTTGAGTTTTAAGTTTTGAATTACTTTTGAATTTTGAGGTTTCAGCGCTGAGTTAGGGAAGAGTTTTCGACTCACAACTCATCACTCACAACTCATTACTCTATGCAACGACTGCTAAAATATCTTTTTCAGAAAGCAGGACGTATTCTTCTGTGCCGAGCTTGACATCAGTGCCAGCGTACTTGGAGTACAGCACCTTGTCTCCGACCTTAAGTTCTGGTTCCTGACGAGAACCGTCATCGTTACGCTTGCCAGGGCCAAGGGCTACTACTTCCCCTACCTGAGGCTTTTCCTTGGCGGTGTCGGGCAAATACAGACCACCTGCGGTCTTTTCTTCTGAGGCGCTCACTTTCACGAAAACGCGATCGCCTAGAGGTTTAACTGTAGAAACGCTTAAAGATACAGCTGCCATATATTTCTTCTCCAGAGTTAGCACTCTCAACTCCTGAGTGCTAATTTACCGAAGAGCGGCATGTAATGGCAACAATTGTTGGTGTACGGGTTCCCGAACTAGATTGGAAGGGGACAAGGTGACAGGGGGATTGGGGAGAATAGCATTTACTAACGCCTATTGCCCATTTTCAACCGTTATTGGTGTACGTCGTTTAAGTAGATATTTAAGTATAAATACTTATTTATGTCTTATTTTCGGATTCTGTTCCGTAAGGTACGAATATTTTTATATGGAGAACTTTATTTGCAAAGCGGGGAAATTGTTATAGAACTGTAATCAGGGAGGCGCTCGATGAGTAACAATACAGTGATCCAGTCCAGCCGTCAAATCCCCAAAACCACTAAATCTCTAGACAAAAAAGCCCTGCATAATTATGTAGAAACTATAGGAATTGCAAAAATTCACCGACACATTTTTATTTGTGCTGACCAGACAGTTGCTAACTGCTGCTCAAAACAAGCTAGTCTGGAATCCTGGGAATACTTAAAAAAGCGTCTTCAAGAGCCAAAACTCGGCCAGCCGCAAAATAGTCATCCCATTTGCATCCTTAGAACTAAAGCTAATTGCTTGCGAGTTTCTTGTTCTAGACCGATAATGGTGGCTTACCCGGATGGTGTCTGGTATCGTCAAGCAAACCCAGAAGTTATTGAGCGGATCTCAAAGAACACTTAATAGGCATAATGGTGGTTGAAGAATATGCATTTTTAACCCATCCTTTGCCAGAAACTTCTTTGATTGCTTGTGAACATCTGATCGAGGCTTAACATCCGTAAGATATCGTAATAAGTAGTAAACGCTCTGAAGCGGGGTTGGTTTTGAGCTAGGGTCATCTTAAGCCAATACTTAACTTGTGAATCGGAAGGATTATTATTTAATCAGCGTTTTTTTCACCCGCCGCTTTCAAAGCGATATATAATAACGCATTATAATTACTACTGCTCTACGTATCCTTACTGGACTATTGCCAATGAATTGGCAGTCTCCCAAAGGTGATAACTACCTATGAGACTTGCAACAAGCAAAGGCAAGTTAAGTGGGAAAGTAAAGACATCTCAAATAATCCACCATAGAGGATAACTATACAAGACCTTGATGGACCGAAGCGCGACAAGTGCCACTGCTATGAAAGAGCCCAGCATGAAAGATCACAAACGACTTCTACTGATTGATGATGACCCTAACCTCATCTTGCTGGTGAAGGATTACTTGGAATTCCGGGGATATGAAGTCATCACCGCCGAAAATGGACGAGAAGCTCTGGAAATTTTAGAGCAAGATGTTCCAGACATGATCATATGCGATGTGATGATGCCGGAAATGGACGGATATACCTTTGTAGAACAAGTCCGGCAAAATGAACGCACCAGCTGGATTCCTGTTCTTTTCCTTTCGGCTAAGGGACAAAGTGCAGACCGAGTTAAGGGTCTCAATAAAGGTGCTGACGTCTATATGGTCAAGCCTTTTGAACCAGAAGAACTCGTAGCGCAAGTAGAATCTTCGCTGAAGCAAACTATCCGTTGGAAAGAACACCAAGCAAAAGGAGGGGAAAACGGTTCTCGTATCCAGGTTCCCTTCGATGTGCAATTAACCCCAACCGAACTGAAAGTAGTACAGTTTGTAGCTAGGGGTTTAGCTAACCGGGAAATTGCCGAAGAATTGAATGTCAGTCAGCGCACTGTGGAAAGCCATGTGTCCAATATGTTGGGCAAAACCAATCTCCACAACCGTACTGAACTAGCACGGTGGGCGATTGAAAATCAAATGGCTTAAATAGCTATCAGCGTTCAGCTGTCAGCTTTTAACTGTTTAATTGACTGCTGATAGCTGATAGTTGAGTTATTAGCCATTCACTTTAAGGATGAATTGGTGAAAATCTTCTTAATCCCATCATAAAATCCTTACCTTCATTTGCGAAGCCAATAAATTATGAATTGTGAACTAAAGATTGAATTTCATAATTCATATCTCAGGATTCATAACTTGTAATAGAGTCTTGGCTCCCGTATTTTTGCAAATCAGCTGTTTTGCGGACTCCTCCGTTTCACCCGCCACTGCCGGGATAAATTTGGTGATTTTGCTTGTGAGCTATCATTGCTCTTCTATGCTTACAAGTAGGTGATTCTCTCCAAAAAATGGCTTCTGATGTTGTAAAAGCAGACAAGACCTCGAACTTGGGACATCAGCGTTAGCTTCATACTCTGCCTTAAAGTTGACGCTGATCAGTCCTAGCAATGCGTTCTTACTCGACCTTGCGCCAATCTCAGCATTCCTTACTTAGATTAGCATTGAGAGTGCCTTATTATCATCAGTACATCGCTTAGTTTATACCTAATCAGGGTAAGCATCTCCTCATCAAATTGCACCATGAAATTTAGCAAGCGAGTGTTTCTTTCATACTTAACAAAGACAGTATCGCCCTCGTAGGTTATGTTAATTAACTAATGCTATGGGGATTTCTATGGCAAATTCTGTCCCGTATTCAGACCGGGATGTTAAGTGGATATTGCCATGATGGTTCTCAATAATTTGATAGCTAATTGCTAAACCTAACCCTGTTCCTTTATTTACAGGTTTAGTTGTAAAAAAAGGATCAAATATTTTGCTTTGTATTTCTAAATCAATTCCAGGGCCATTATCTTTAATTGTGACTCTGACTTTGTTGGAATTAATTGTTTCAGTTTGAATCACAATTTGCTTTTGTGTTTGTGATTTTTGCTCTAGTAAAGCATCAATGGCATTACTAAGAATATTCATGAATACTTGGTTTAGTTGTGCTGGATAGCATTCAACTAATGGTAATTCGCCATAGTTTTTAATAATTTCAATACCCTGTTTAAGTCGATGGCTCAAAATTAATAAAGTACTGTCAATACCATCATGAATACTCACTGCTTTCTTTTCGGCTTGGTCAAGTCGTGAGAAGTTTCGCAATGACAACAGAATTTCACGGATACGATCCGTACCTATTTTCATTGAGGAAAGTATTTTTGGCAAATCCTCAATAATAAAATCCAGATTAATGTCTGTAATTTTTTCTTGAATTCCAGAAGTAGCATTTGGATATTCTTGTTGATATAGTTCAATTAAATTTAATAGACATTCAATATAACTACTAAGAGGATTAAAATTGCCTTGAATAAAGCTAATAGGGTTATTAATTTCGTGAGCTAAACCTGCAACCATCCGACCCAAACTTGACATTTTTTCGGTTTGAATTAGTTGGACTTGGGTTTTTTGTAATTGCTGTAAGGTGTTCTCTAACTGCTGTGCTTGCTGTTGAGCTTTGATAGTTGTATTAGTCAGCGTTTTGAGGTTATTGTATGCTCTGGAGTGGTAACGGATGCGAGCAATTAGCTCTACTGCATCAGGTAGTTTTATCAGGTAGTCATTTGCACCTTCAGTAAAGGCATCTGCTTTCAGTTTTGGCTCTTCTTTACTCGATAGCATGACAATAGGAATATCACGAGTTACTGGATGAGATCTAAACCACCGCAGTAGCATCAATCCATCTATTTCAGGCATTACCATATCTAGAAGAATAACCGTTGGCTCAATCGAAATAGCCTTTTGGATTGCTTGAGTTGGGTCGCTGACATAGTGGACAGAAATATCTGTTTCAGGAGCGAGAATTCGATGGACTGCTTCACCAATAATTATTTGATCGTCAATTAGCAGCAAGGTAACAGCGTCTGTATGGAGATTAATCCCAAATTTACTGGCAGCAGGATTTTTTAACTGGTTTAAATTAGGTAAGAAAGGTTGAATCTCTTTGACTATTTGTGCAATTGATTCGGTTTGCAACATCATATGCTTTCCACCACAATATTGATTATTAAAATATACAAAATCTACAAAGTCTACAAAAACTTTATTGAATATGTCGATTTTATCCTAAGCAATATTAGTAAATATATTTTGTATTAATTCGTAAAATTAAAGTAAGTATACTTATAAAATTTCTTATTTTAAATAAAATAAAATTAGGTAATTACAAGCATTCGATTTAGGAAAATATTTTTAAATAAAAATTAACTTCATGTACTGGATTAAGTGTTAAGCCATACATTTGGCTAGTAATTATTTAGAGATAAATAACAGTTAAACTTCACTGCTACCTAATCTTTTTCTGAATACAAAATAGGTTAACCGTAAGGCCAGATATAAAGTTTTTTCCGGTCGAGTTATTATAGCAGTGCTTATTTGAGTGAATTGCGATTTTGAAGAGATACGATCGCATCTATAGCAACTCAACAATTAAAGTAAATTGCAATATCACTGAATGGTTGACAGCTTTTTGATGCAGGCTAATGCGATCGCCTCAACTGGTAAAATCTCTACCGCAGCTTTGAGTTCAGCAGCCACTTTGGGCATACCATAGACAATGCAAGTTTTGGAGTCTTGGGCAATGGTGTGCCAACCTTCTTCCCGCAATAATTTTAAACCTTGAGCGCCATCACGACCCATACCTGTAAGCAGCACCCCAATTCCTTTTCCCATCCAATGATTAGCTACACTTTTAAAGAAAACATCGACAGATGGATGATAAGAACAATTTAGGGGTTCTCGTTCATAGCCAAGGGTGCGATCGCTACGCATTACCAGATGCTCATTTGTGCCAGCAATCAGAATTTTCCCAGGCTGTGGTAAAGCGCCAGGAGTAGCTAGCTGCACTGATAATGGAATTTGTTCATCCAACCAAGAGGCAAACCCTTGGGCAAACTGGGCATCTATATGCTGCACAATGACCACAGCTGCATTAAAATCACTGGGGAATTGAGAAAGAATAGTTGCTAATGCTTGTGGCCCTCCAGTAGAAGCCCCAATCGCAATCAGCGGTGAGAGTGGTTTTTGGTAGCGGTCAGGTTGGCGTGGTGTGCTGAGTTGCGATCGCTGTTGTGAAGGTTTCCCAATCAGTCTGGCAATAATGGCAATTTTATTAAGTAGCCCAGTGTTACCTTCTGCCTGTTGACCATAACCTAAAGCTGGCGTGTTAATAGCATCTAAAGCACCATAACCCATCGCTTCAAAAACTTTGGCTGCGTAACGACTCACGCTTGCAGTGACCATGAGAATTGCACAGGGAGATTGATTCATGATCCGCCGTGTAGCTTCTACTCCATCCATGCTAGGCATCAATACATCCATCAAAATCAAATCAGGAGTATCTGCTAAACACTTGGTTACAGCTTCCACACCATCGTAAGCAACCCATGCCAGTTTGTAATCTGGCACTTTTGCCACAACTCGTCGCAGCGCCTCTACTGCCATGACTGTATCGTTAACAATGGCAATTCTCACTGCTTAAGCTTCTCCAATCAAATCAATAACAGCTTTTAACAAGGTGCGATCGTGAAAACTACTCTTGGTGAGATAGTAATCTGCTCCGACTTCTAAGCCTTGCAGTCGGTCTTCTTCTCGGTCTTTATAAGAAACGATAATCACAGGTTTATGTTTCAATTTCGCATGAGTTTTGATTTGACTAGTCAGTTCAAAGCCATTCATGCGGGGCATATCAATATCTGTAATTACCAAATCGTAGTCACTACTGCGGATTGCATTCCACCCATCCATGCCATTAACTGCTACTTCAACTTTGTAACCGTTATTTTCCAGAAGTTTGCGTTCCATTTCTCTAACGGTTATCGAATCATCAACGACTAAAACGCGTTTGTAGTTTTTAGTAACAGCTTGATGCTTAGACTGATTTACCTGGCTAAGTTGCCCACTAGAGAGTACTTTAGCAATAGAACGTACTAAATCTTCAACATCGACAATCAACACCGTGGAACCATCATCCATCAAAGCCGCAGCGCTGATATTAGGGACTTTGCCTAAACGGGGATCTAGGGGCCTGACAACTAAACTGCATTCAGTGAGAAATTTATCTACAACTAAACCGTAACGGCTGAGGCGATCGCTAATGACGATCACACTCAGAAATTCTGGATTTACAGCACCCGTTGGTAAATCAAACACTTGATGTGCGGATATCAACCCAACTGGCTGATCGTTGAGCATAAAAAATGGCTGATTTTCCGAGACAGCAATTTCTGATTTGGGCAGCATCACCAACTGATCAATCCGCGCCAGCGCAAATGCATAAGGTTCCCCTGAGATTTCGACCAGTAGAGTCCGAATAACAGATAGAGTTAATGGTAATTGCAAGTAAAAAGTCATACCTTTCCCTGGACGGGAAACTGCTCGCAGAGTACCGCCAACTTCTCTGATTGTGCTGTGTGCTACATCTAGCCCCACGCCCCGACCAGAAATCTCAGTTACAGACTGTGCTGTTGAAAAACCGGGTAAAAACAGAAACTCCATCAACTCTGCTTCGGTGAGCTGTGCAGCCATTTCCGCATTGGTTAATTTTTTTCTGACAACCTCCTGACGCAGAAACTCTAATCCGATTCCCTGACCATCATCTGCAACAGTCATTGACAACATGCCGGCACGATGTATGACTTCAATGCGGATAGTTCCTTCTTCTGGTTTTCCGGCTGCCAAACGCTCTTGGGGCGATTCGATACCATGATCGATAGCATTTCGTAAAATATGGGTAAGAGGCGCTTCTAAACGTTCGAGAATGTCCCGATCTACTAAGGTAGACTTGCCAATAATTTCTAGCTTGACTCGTTTACCTAATTGTCTGCCCAAATCTCGCACCATGCGCGGAAAGCCTTGCCCGCCATCAGCAAATGGGCACATATGAGTGGCGATGACTTGCCGATAAAGACGATCTGCAAGGTTAGTGGAGCGTTGGCAAAACAGTTCTAGTTCATTATGGCGATCGCTCAATAGTCGGCGGCATTCGGTAGCTGTTTGACGTGCAATGCCCAACTGCTCTTCAATTTGCCGAGCTAAATGATGGTCTCCTAATAATTCATGTAACTTATCTAATAAGCTCGATAAGTTGTTTTGGCTGGCTTTTACTTTGAGTAAAGAGTCAGAAAATGTCTCTAACCATTTGGTTTCAACTAGTGACTCTCCTGCAAGCCCCATCAAGCGATTAAGATTTTCTGCACTCACCCGCACAGCTCGGTTTTGGATAATATCTGCTTTTTCGGAAGATTGCAAGACCTGAAGCGGGGTTGTGACAGTTTCTGAAGTTGGGGAGGGTGGCTGAGGTAGCGGGGGAGAAATGAACATTTGTCCGGGATCGCTCTTTCCCCAAGCTCCTAAATGTTCCTCTAGTTTCGGTGCGGTGGTTGGCTCCGTGATCAAGGTAGTTGCCACTTCAGCGGTTGCAATATTGCTGGATATGGCAGGAGTATTTTCGGGTTTTAGGAGATTGGCGATCGCACTCACCAGTGATTGTATGCTTCTATCTTCAGGTAAATGCGGTTCTGGATTGCCATCACAAGCTTTAGCTATATGCACAAGCATATCTACCCCTTGCAGCAAGACATCAATGTGAGCCGCGCTTAAGGTAATTATTCCCTCTTGAGCAGCAACAAAGCAATCTTCCATCACATGGGCAAGAGTAACCGCTGCATCGAGTTGGACAATTCTTGCTGCTCCTTTTATGGAGTGAGCCGCCCGCATCAAGGCTGCTAGTTCTTCTTTTGGCTGGGGTTTGGTTTCTAGGGCCAATAGGCAATCGTTCAATACGACAACCTGGGCTTTAACTTCCATGCTGAATAAATCTAGCAAGGAAAGATTGCTGAAATCTTGTTCTCTTGTCATTGCAACACCTTCTTACTGAGGGTGGTGAATAATAATTCATCATCCAGATAGCTCAGGCTGCGCGATCGCCAGTGGAAAAATCCTTTGGCGTAGGTTTGAGTTGCTGGTGTGAAGTTGTTCGGCGAATCTCGTAATTCATCCCGATGAAATCGGTGTACCCCGTAGAGTTCATCGACAGCAAAAACCCAAGTGCAGCCTGCTTTTTCCACCACTACTATGCGTGAATAAACCATCGGGCTTAGTGGTTGAGGTGGGGTATCAGTTGCTTCCAAATTCAGCAGGTTGCTCAATGAAATACACAATTGCAGCTCACCTCGGATATTCATCAATCCCCGAAGAATTTGGTTACTGCGATGGGGTAGGGTATGAATTGGGCTAGGTGAGGTTGTTTCTTTGAAGACTTGAGCAGAAAGTGCTAGCCATTCTCGTTGTAATCGAAAGATCACGACTGCCAGAGTTTCTGTGGCTGGTAAAACGTAAGACTGTACATGGGAATGTTCAGGAGACATGAGTAACTTACTCTCGGCTCCTGCTCTTTTCTGGGCGAGTAACTCTGTCCACTCATGTCGATAATTTTCCGGTATGGTGCGCTCTAGTAAATGGCGTCCAGCCGTCGAGTAAACAGGGCAGTTACGGCAGTGGGTGAAAGTGGATAATTCCGCGCAAGAGCGATCGCCTCCAATACCTATAGCATTCCAACAAGACTCATTATTTGATGGGATGGTGTAACTATTCATAGTTGCAGGTTACGCATTTTGGTAAATCAGGGCTGCGGATGAGAAATCCTCAGCCTTGACTTTGAAGCGGGTAGTCTCTTGACGCAAACCTTGAGCAACTTGATTAAGTTGGGCGATCGCATGATTAATTTCCCGCAACGAATCTGCTGTTTGTGAGGATGTACTACTAAGCTGCATCATTGCATCGCTAATTTGTATTGCTCCTTGAGATTGTGCTTCCATACCCTGATTGACGCTATCAAATCTTGGTGTCAAATCTTGTACTTGATTGATGATTTGCGTAATCTGAGTGCTAATACTGGCAACATCTTCCACACTCCGCCCTACTTCAGAAGCAAACTTATCCATTTCCATCACACCTGTGGATACTGACGATTGCATTTGCTTGACCATTTTTTCAATATCTAGGGTAGCAACCGCAGTTTGATCTGCTAGACGGCGAATTTCTCTGGCGACTACCGCAAAGCCCAAGCCATACTCTCCTGCTTTCTCCGCTTCGATTGCCGCATTTAATGACAGCAGATTGGTTTGGTCTGCAACCTTGGTGATGGTGATCACGATACTGTTAATGTTGTTAGCATTTTCACTAATGACTCCGAGTCTGGCAGCGATCGCATTTGTGGCTTGTGCCAGTTGGCGCATATTTGTTTCCATCCGCAACAAGTCTTTTTGGCTATTGTTAGCGGCTGAAGTTGTAGATTGCGACATATCCGCTACTTCTTCCATTGTTGTCATCAGTTCCCTGGAGGTAGTAGATATTTCTTTGACTGCTGCTGTCACCTCGTTGGTAGAGGCTAACTGCTCAGTTATGGTAGCCTCCAACTGCTTACCTGATGCTGCTATTTTTGTTGTTGAAGTTGTCACTTGTATGCTGGAGTGCTGTACCTGACGTATCAGGGTGTTCAGATTTTGATTCATGCTTTTAAAAGCAATCATCAGCTTGCCAATTTCATCTTTTTTGTTCGAGTCAGCATTAACTTCATTAGTCAAATTACCTTGAGAAATTTGTTCTGCAAAACCGACAACACGAATAACTTGAGTTGCAATTTGACGTGAAATAATACTTCCAAAAAATATTGCTATAACTGGGCCTAATAATATGCCAACAGAGATCCAAAAGGTGCTGAGATTCACATCAACTTCTGCTGTTTTACGAACATCTGATGCATATTCTTGATTATTTTGCAAAACAGCAACAATTGCTTCATCAGTTTTTCTAAATAGGTTCACTCCTTCATTAAGTAAATATCTATTTAAGTTTCTGTGTGCTGTTATTGCTGCTTTAACAGTTGCCATCTCAGGCGTATTACTTTTACCTTGGCTTACTAATTCAAGTTGGATTTTCCAGGGATTATTAATACCCATGCGAGTATATTCATGCTCCAAACTCATGAATTTTAGGTGGGATTGTTTCCAAGCATCCCATACTGGACGTAATTTTTGATAAAGTTCTTCTTCTTCCTTATTATTCTTAGGAGCAGATTCATATTGCTTAAACCCTTCATCAATTTGTTCCCAAGTTTTTTGCATATCAGCTAATGTAGCCTGCCTTTGCTCAGTAGTTATATCTAAAGTCAGCAAAAATCTTTGGAGTGCCTCAACTTTGCTCTGCCCCTCATTGACTTTCCATAGCCCATCAATACTTGGTAGGTTATTAGCTGTCAGAGTGTTAATGTGCTTTGATAGCCGAGAATTTCCATTCCATCCGACTAAACCAACAAATAAAACTAACAATCCCATCAATGAAAAGGAACTAATTAGCCGCCATTGAAAACTCATGTTTTTAAGCATATATACCTGGGATTGATTATTTTCGTAAATTTCGTAATAGAAGAACTAAATTGCTTTTTGGTTAATCAGAATTTAGAACTGAAGTGAGATGGATTCAGCAAAATTATGATTTGAGTTTTCTGCCTTGACCTTAAAGCGGGAAATCTCTTGACGCAAACCTTGGGCAACTTGATTGAGTTGAGCGATCGCATTATTGATTTCTCTTAAGGAAGCCGCCGTTTGTACTGATGTGCTACTCAACTGCGTCATTGCATCGCTAATTTGTTGCGCTCCTTGAGACTGGGTTTCCATCCCCTGATTAACAGCTTCAAATCGCGGTGTCAAATCTTGCACTTGCTCGATAATTTGTCCGACCTGAGTACTAATATTGGCAACATCTTCCACACTCCGCCCTACCTCTGTGGCAAACTTGTCCATCTCCATCACGCCTGTAGACACTGAAGATTGCATTTGTTTGACCATCTGCTCAATATCAAGGGTGGCGACAGCTGTTTGATCTGCCAAACGCCGAATTTCTCTAGCAACCACAGCAAAGCCTAAGCCATACTCTCCGGCTTTCTCTGCCTCAATTGCCGCATTTAACGACAGCAGATTTGTTTGGTCTGCCACTTTGGTAATCGTGACTACGATATTGTTAATATTGTTGGCTTTCTCACTAATCACCCCAAGTCTAGAGGCAATGGAATTGGTAGCCTCTGCCAGTTGGCGCATAGTAGATTCCATGCGTAGTAAGTCTTTTTGGCTATCGTTGGCTGCTGTTGTTGTGGTTTGTGACATTGCTGCCACTTCTTCCATAGTTTTGACTAGTTCTCTAGAGGTGGCAGTTATTTCTTTGGCTGCTGCTGTCACTTCGTTAGTAGAAGCTACCTGCTCAGTAATTGTTGCTTCTAGTTGCTTACCTGATGCTGCTATTTGGGTAGCTGAGGAAGTAGCTTGTATACCAGACTGCTGTACCTGACGGATCAGAGTATTTAAATTCTGAGTCATGCTCTGGAAAGCTTTGAGAAGCTGCCCAACCTCATCTTTACTGTTGGATGTTCCTTCAATCACAGTTTGTGTTAAATCACCAATAGAAATTTTTTCTGCTGCTTGTACAGCTCTAGAAATTCTAGCTCCTAAAAATTGGGCAATTAAAAACGTAGCAAGAGTAGCAATAAATAAAGATAATATTGAAGCAATAACCGCGGCTAAACTCAAGAAAGCTATAGAAGATTTTGTTGAAGCAATATTTTTTTCTAATATCTCTTTTTCTGTTGCGTCAAACTCTTTCCCAATTTCCTCAAAATCAAGAATTATAACATTTGTTTTCTGAAAAAAATCTTGTAGCGCATCTTTGTTATTGCTTATATCAAAATTTAAATTAACTATTTCTTCTTTAAGTGAGTTGTATGTTTCATAAAATTGTTGTATTTTTTTTAACTTTTCTTTTTGTCTTACATCTTCAGCTATATTAATTGCTTGTTCCAGCCCTTCCTGAAACTGTTGCTGATCTTTTAGATATAAATCTAGAGCATCCTTATTAAATCGAGGATCAATTACATAGCGACGAACTCGTCGATCCATATTCAGTATGCTAAGGTGCATACGGTTTTGTTCTGTAAGAGCTATCTGTGAAGCATTAACTTGTTTAAATGTCTGTCCTATTTGATTAGAATTCAAATAAACCATGCCACTAAAACTAATCATTAAAACTGTTGGTATAGAAAAGCCTAGTAAGGTTAAATCTTTAATTTTCCAGTTGGCAATCATGTTATTTTCCTCATTGTTGATTAAATTTATTCTTAAACCTAAGCTAAGTTTTTCGTTTTGGAAATAAATTATAGTAAGTAAAAAAAATAAATATGATAAATATCAGTCCAAGTAATGCCTGTATAAAAAGCTCTTGAACTGCAAACCAAATTATTGAAATTACCTGCCGCCAGCATGGATTGAGTACAAGGCAATAAAAATGCCTGTATGTGCAGAGTTCCCACGCTAGGTAAAAGACAAACAACCTGTAAATAAACAATAAAAAACTACAAGTTTCTTTACGGTTGGGTGAGTGCCTTTATACCTTAGTTCACAAATGATTTTGGAGCCTGTGGATACGCTGCCAGAGGAGATTGGCACCAGCTACATCTCCCTGATGTTCTTTCAGTAATGCTAAATGGGTAAGCGCTTCTTCTTGGGTAGGTTGCAAATAGATTGCTTTTTGGAAAGATTCTGCGGCTTGTTGATTCTGACCGATCGCTTGTTGTGCTTGACCAAGCAGGACATAGGCCTCAACACTAATTCGATTTTGGCTGAGATAGTCGTTGCACAGTTGAATCGCTTCATTTAAGCAGCCTTGATTAGCTAGCGCTTTGGCTTGTTCTAACAAGTCTGGTGTGGAATCTGGAAGGATCTGATTTGTATTAGTTTTGGCAACTGGCTGTTGTGTTTGGGATTTGGACAGTTGAGGAGGTCTTTTATCTGCGATTGCTTGTTTTCGGGGATCTGGATGCTTTTTGGCTGAATGACGAGAAATACTTACCTTTCTATAAGCAAATGCTAACGAGTGTGGAACTGCCACAAACTGCGAGTTGAATAGTACACCGGCTTCTGCATGTCCGACAAACAACAAACCAGTTTGGCTTAATAATTTTTCTATAACGCTAATGGTGCGTTCTTTGGTATCGCGGTCAAAGTAGATTAACAGGTTACGGCAGAAGATAACATCGTAAGGCGCTGTTCCAGCCAGAAAATCTGGATTGACTAAGTTTCCTTGGCTAAAATTCACCATATGTCTTACTTGTTCACTCAATTGATATCCGGCTGGAGTTGCCTGGAAATAGCGAGCTTGAAAGGAGGGTGAACAACCACGAAACGAGTATTGGTCATAAATTGCTCGTTGGGCAGTTGCAAGACACTTGTTGCTAATATCAACTGCATCAATGTGGATGTTTGCTACATTCAATCCTGACTCTAAGGCGGCGATCGCAATCGAATATGGTTCTTCACCGGTTGAACAAGGCACACTCAAAACCCGCAATACGCGCTGCGATTGATTTGGCAACCACTCAGAGATGGCATATTGCTGCAAAAATTTAAATGACTCTGGTTCTCGCAAGAACCAAGTTTCAGGAACAATCACACTGTCAATTAGTGCTTGCCATTCTTGACTAGATTCTTCTAAGTGCCTTAAGTAGCTTGCTATATCTGTTATTCCACAATCTGCCATCCGCCGATCAATAGCTCTAGCGATCGCACCAGAGCCAATTGAAGAGGCATCTAAACCAATCTTCCGTCTTAATAAAGCTTCGCCCTCAGAATATGTCATTTGTTCAGCGATGCTTGATTGCTTATGGTAAAGGCTGTAGCAGGAGTAAACAATGTCAAGAAATTGAGTTTCCCTGACTTTCGGGCAAGAAATAAACTTGCTCAGACTCTGATAACAAATACTCAGTGCGAAGGCACTGAATCATACCTTGGTTATCTACGATCATCTTACCCAAGTAGGGCACTGCACTCATCTGGACATTGACATCCACTAAATCAACATCAGCTTTATGTAAAGTTTCTACAACTCGTTCTGCCATCAATCCCAAAATATAAGAAGCTTGCTGTTCTGAGGCGGTATCGCGCTTATTACCCCAATAGTTGATGAGGATGATTCGAGTACTTAAATAATCACGACTGCTTTTACCGTGCATCAACTGGCATAAATCAATTACTGGTACAATCTGTCCCCGATAGTTAAAAATACCAGCAAAATAATCAGGTTTATGGGGAAGGGTTCTAAGGCTGACGAGGGGTATTACTTCTAGCACTTGATCGCTGGCTAGCGCGTAACGTTCATTCTCGATACAGAACAGCAACATTAACATCAATTTACCTCACCCAGGCTGCAAAAAAGTATTTTCCCTCTCAAGATAGCCCCATGATCCCGAAAGTGAGAACCCTATTTTCGTTAAGATGTCTGTCTCAATTAATGATTCTAAAAACTAGATGTTAATTCGCTCAGAGTTTTAGGGAACTTTATTATTAGAAATTTAGAGACTTATACCTCCAGGCATGAATATACTATGTTCTATAACCTATTTCGTGAGCCTAATCCCAAATCTCCAACTCCATTCGAGCGAGATATTGAGGCTTTAGTTCAAACCCTTAAAGAAAAAGTTACTGAGATTTATCAAAAAAATCCACCTGATTCTTGTATAGGAATGTGGATATATGGAACGAAACTTGAAATTCAAAATACTCTTGAAAACCAAGGAATGTTAATATTTAAAAATTCTGCTGATCTAATAGTCAAAAAGTATAGTCATAGCCTGAAAGAAGGAGAACCTAAGAATATTGATGAGGTCTCTGAATATCTCAAACAACAGGCAAATAATAACTATAGCAAATCTAAAAATCTTGCTGTTGAAGTGAATATATGGATTAATGATATTCAATTAGCTTCAAAAAGTGAGAATTTAGATGAGGTTTTGAGGGTAATTGAAAGTTTAGAAATTAGAGTTAGTGATTTTAAGAAGAAAAAAGCTCTAGATTATTTCCAATGAAATTAACCTGAAATTTAGTTAAATAGAAGAGTGCATTAAATAATTAATAATACAATAATCTCAATTAATGCACTCTTCTTTACGCCTTTGCGCGAAACTAAAACTCAGCATTCTGCGGTGTACGTGGGAAGGGAATAACATCCCTAATATTTCCCATACCTGTCATAAATTGCACCAAACGTTCAAAACCCAAGCCAAAACCAGCGTGGGGAACAGTACCGAAACGACGCAAATCAAGATACCACCACAAATCTTCTGGCTTCATACCTTGTGCCGCTACGCGGCGTTCTAGGACATCTAAGCGTTCTTCCCGCTGGGAACCGCCAATAATTTCACCGATTTTAGGTGCAAGGATATCCATTGCCCGGACAGTTTTTTCGTCGTCGTTCAAGCGCATATAAAACGCTTTAATTTGGGCTGGATAATCTGTAACGATTACAGGTTTCTTAAAGAGTTGTTCTGCCAAGTAGCGTTCGTGTTCTGATTGTAAATCTAAGCCCCAACTGACGGGATATTCAAATTTAAAATCAGCTTTTTCCAAAAGTGCGATCGCATCCGTGTAAGTTAGACGCTCAAATTGATTATTAATAATATTTTCGGCGGTTGCTAAAACAGTATTGTCAATACGTTGATTAAAAAATTCCATGTCTTCTGGGCATTTTTCCAACACATATTGAAAAATGTGTTTGAGAAACGCCTCAGCTAAATCCATATCGCCTTCTAGGTCGCAAAAAGCCATTTCCGGCTCAACCATCCAAAATTCTGCTAAGTGGCGCGAAGTGTTGGAATTTTCTGCACGGAAGGTAGGGCCAAAGGTATAGACGTTACTAAACGCCATCGCCATGACTTCCGCTTCTAACTGACCGCTAACTGTTAAATATGTGGGTTTACCAAAAAAGTCTTGGCTGTAATCTATTGCTTGGTTCTCTGTGCGGGGAATATTTTTTAGATCCAAGCTGGTGACGCTAAATAATTCTCCTGCACCTTCGCAATCGCTAGCAGTGATGATGGGTGTGTGTACCCACAAAAAGCCTCTTTCTTGGAAAAATTGGTGAATTGCGGTAGAACAAGCATTTCTGACGCGGAAAACTGCACCAAAGGAATTAGTACGTGATCGCAAATGTCCAATAGTTCGCAAAAATTCAAAGGAATGACGTTTCTTTTGCAGTGGGTATGTTTCGGGATCAGCTTCACCGTAGACTTTCAGGGTTTCTGCTTTCAGTTCAATGCGCTGTCCTTTACCTTGCGAAGCAACCAAAACTCCAGTAACTTCTATCGCCGCACCTGTATTTAAATTTTTCAATATAGCTTCGTAGTCTGGCAAATCCTGATTAATCACGACTTGCAAATTAGCTAGTGATGAGCCGTCATTGACTTCAATAAAAGCAAAACCTTTAGACTCGCGTTTTGTCCGCACCCAGCCTTGAACCAAGAGGGACTCATCAGGTTGACCACTTCGCAATATTTCTGCAATCCGTCGATTTACCATATTTACCCAGCACAGGACTTTAATATCCAGCCTATGATAACGCCCATTCCACCAAAGCGGACGGCTTGCCAGAAAGGTTTTTTGAGGCTACCCCAAGAAAATAACTGGCTTTCTAAGTTTATTTCTAGCATTTCTAACTGCTGTTTAATGTGCCGTAATTCTGCTTTGATTTCTGGCGTTGGATATTTATTTTGCTGCAATTCGCGGCGACGCTGTTGCCATTGTGCCTTTTGTTCGCGATCGCTTTGTATTTGGTTGTAGCGTTCTTTTAAAGATAAAAGCGATCGCTCTACTTCTTCTAATTCTTGTTCAAATTCTGGTTCGGGATTTCCTGCTGGCGGTTGTGGTTGTTTAGGCGGCTTCATTTACAAGTAGTAAACTAAGATTAAAAGCGAGTTTGCCACTTATATTTAGCTTTTTTGGCAGCTAATGGCAACGACGCCAGCCTTTTGATTTTACTAACGCGACAAAGCACTCTTTAGCTCACTCAGCACTCAGGACTTAGTATCATGTCTCAACCTACCGAGTTGCCTAAAACAACTCAACTGAATGAACTTAGCACTTTGGAACTAGCCCAAGCACTGATGGAGAGACTAAGCATTTCTCCTAACGATTGGCATCGCCTCAAGTCTAACCGCAATTCTCGTGCCAATGAACAAGCCGCCGCCGCTATTGTATTTCTCCTGAAGAATCAGCCACAGGAAGCTCTCGCCAGATTAGAACAGGCTGCTGGTTGGTTAGATCGCTCTATTTCTGCTCCCCCTTGTCCAACTCACGGTCATCAGGGAACAGGGGCTAGGGATTAGGGATTGGGGATCGGGGATTGGGAAGCAGAGGGGCAGGGAGCAGGGGAGGTAGCAACTCAGAACTCAGCACTTTGCTATACCCAGTCCCAATACCCAATATCTCATCCCTTACCGCCGCAGAGACAAGCGAGGCCGATTTTCTAATAATTTACAAAGCCTTAATTCTGTGCCTTTGCGGTTCCACTCTACCTGATCAAAGATTTGATGCAGAAGGCATAAACCGCGACCACTTTCCGCTTCATCTGGTGGGAGATAGTCTGTGGGATCAGTGGGATCACTGGGATCGGCATCACAAGTAGATTCAGACGAGGGCAGAAAGCCGCTGCCTTGGTCTGATATTACCCACCAATATTGATTATCTATTAACGAAAAACGCACTACAACTCTTTTACTAGGATCAAGATTATTGCCATGTTTCGCTGCATTGACTAAGGCTTCTTGAAGTCCTAGGCGCAGCTCTGCTTGCAATTTGGCTGGAATTTCTGCCAACAGAAGGTCTAATATCGGACATAAATAGAGAGTTGAGGCGAAACTGATCGTACCCCAATAACGTCCAACCGGACGGAGCGAAATGGTAATCACAAGAGAAACCCCATAGCTTTCAGTTAGCTAGACATCAGTTTGCTGTTACAGGCACCCTGATAAAAATTGAGGTGGTCATGCTGCCTTCAAACTTGCGTCTTTAAAACTAAATTTTGAAAATGCTGGGGAGCATTGACTCGGTTTATGAGCTTGGATAGCTTAATATTTAAAACGGCTGGCAAGAACTTTTTAAGCTAGTTAGCAACTTAAGAGAAACCTAGAATTTGAAACAGCATTATCATGTTCTGTGTGTTAGCCGATTTCTACTTTAAACAATCGCATTCATCTTTTTTGGAGCCTATGCAACTTCGATTTTTTAAATGAATTTAAATCTATTTTTAGCTTAATTCAATTTTAGCATTTTTACTATGCACTAGACTACAAATTTCAAATTTGAGTTTTTGTAAAGGACGCATTACCCCTATCTAACTGTGATAACACAAGGAATGCGGCTGCTTCCACATGAGCGGTTTGGGGAAAAAAATCAGCGGGTTGAACCCGTGTGAGATTATACAGCCCATCTTGACACAGTAATTTGAGGTCACGAGCAAGGGTGGCTACTTTACAGCTGACGTAAACAATCCGAGATGGTTTCACTTGCCGTAAAGTGTCAATGACAGTGCGATCGCATCCCTTGCGGGGCGGATCAAGTAAGACCACATTTGGTATAGTACCCATCTGTGGCAGCAAACTCTCAACGGCCCCTACTTGAAATGTGACATTTTTGATTCCATTGCGTTGGGCATTTAAAATTGCTTGTTGTACAGCCTCTGGTTGTACTTCTATTCCTGTCGCTTGCTTTACTTGTTTTGCTAAAGGCAAAGTTAAAGTGCCAATACCGCAATAGGCATCAACTAGTATTTCATGTCCTTGGAGATTGAGTTCTGACTGAATTACCTCTAACAGTGCTTCGGCGGTTTCAGTATAAACTTGGAAAAATGTATCTGGGCGGACTTGAAATTCCAATCCAGCAAATTTTTCATGTAAATAAGGCATTCCCGCAATACAACGAGTTTCGCTGCCAAAGATTGCATTTGTGCGATCGCGATTGCGATTTAACGACACACCCACCAACTGCGGATAGCGTTTTAACCACTCCTGCGCTTGATTTTCAATTCCTGATAAATTCCAGTCCTTGACGATTAAAGTCAGCAATATTTCTCCAGTACGTCTGCCAATGCGTAAACCGAGGTGACGAACTTGCCCTTGGTGGCGTTGTTCATCATAAATTTGCCAACCCCGCTTTTGGATATCCTGCTTAACTTCTGCAAGTATTGGATTTAATCTTGAGTCTTGCACTGGGCACTGATTCAAGTTAATTAATTGGTGGCTAGCTTTTTGGTAGTACCCAGTTTGTACTTGTCCTGTAGCAGATTTGCCTAGAGGATAGGTAGCTTTGTTGCGATATCCCAAAGGTGAGGCTGCTACAAGCACTGGGTCTACTGGCGGTTGGATAAAACCACCAATGCGTTCTAGAGCTTGCATAACTTGATTGCGCTTGGCTATTAACTGAAACTCATAGTCAATATGCTGCCACTGGCAACCACCACACTTATCAGCGACAATGCAACTCGGCCGACTCCGATGCGGCGATGGTTGCAATAATTCCTGAAGCTTGCCGTGGGCGTAGTTGGGTTTGACGTGTACCAAACGGACAATCACGCGATCGCCTGGTACAGTATCAGGAACAAATACTACGCGCTCATTTGAGCGTCCTACACCATCGCCCGTATCACTCAGGTCTGCGATCGTAACTTCAATTAATTCACCCTGCTGCCAAACTTTATTAGTCATTAGTCAATTGTCAGTTGTCAGTTGCTAGTTGTTATTCTGCTCATCCCCTCTACTCCCCTACTTCCCTCATATCCCTTTATTTGTGTACCTCAGACTCGTTAAACTAGCAAATAATATTTCACGTGATTACAATAATCATGACTGTAATTAGCCAAGTAATTCTCAAAGCCGACGACGAACTGCGTTACCCCAGCAGTGGCGAACTCAAAAGTATCCAAGCCTTTTTGAAGACCGGCGCACTACGGACGCGGATTGCCGCTACCTTAGCTGAGAACGAAAAGAAAATTGTTCAAGAAGCAACTAAGCAGCTATGGCAGAAGCGTCCTGACTTTATCTCCCCTGGTGGGAACGCTTACGGCGAACGTCAGCGTTCTTTATGTATCCGTGACTTTGGCTGGTATTTGCGTCTGATTACCTATGGCGTACTTGCTGGTGACAAAGGGCCAATTGAAAAAATTGGTTTGATTGGCGTGCGGGAAATGTACAATTCATTGGGCGTTCCCGTGCCTGGGATGGTAGAAGCTATCGCTTCCCTGAAAAAAGCCTCCCTTGACTTACTAAGTGCAGAAGACGCTGCTGAAGCAGCACCTTACTTTGATTACATTATTCAAGCGATGTCTTGATACAAAGTGTGTGCTGGTTGATTAGCGGTCTTTTTGTCTCCCAAAATGAGTGCCAACTATGAGCGCTCAAGATTCATAACATTTCTAATTTGATCATACCTTCCCCACACATGGTAGTGGCTCTGGCAAAATCTATGTCAAGTTACTAACCATCTGTGGGGAAATTTTATGGACATTGAAGGGTAAGCGAGGACAAGGGGATAAAGGGAATTATATTTTTCTTCTTGTTAACCAAAGGAAGGCATCGGAGCCACTGCGGTCTTGGGGTTTCCACAAGTAGAGCAAGTGACGTCGCAGAAGGCAGAAAGTTTAAAAATAAATCCTTCCTCTGCCACTTTCTTTTCAAGCCCCTAAATTTATGAGCAAAAGTAAAAAAATGTATTTTGAGACGCGCAGTGAGCCCAATCCTAAAGAAGAGTTTCCCTCCGTAGGGAACTGGCGCTCGCGCAGCGTACCCGTAGGATTCACCCGAAGGGCGCAAAAAATACAGCATTCTTGTTCACATAGCTGCCATCTGCCTTCTACTTAGAACTCAATAAAAACAAAAAGCCGACAGTCTTTTATCAAAGGCTGCCAGCAATTAGTATGTTCCCTATTAATGACTCGGCTAGAGTTCAGTTATACGTAATTATGGCAGTTTGCGAATTATCCAGAGAAGATCTTAATCAAGAGTAATAGTGATTTTCATCACTTGATCGTTAGAGCCAAATTAGATTTGCCTGACATAGGCAAAACCACATTATTACCCAAGGAACTGTAACCCACGTTACAAAGTCAAATTTTATATAAATACGAATTTGTCTAATTAAAAATGCATCTTCATCTTGTAAAACTTCTAGCTGGGACAATTCTGCTAGCAACATCCTTGGGTTGCGCCAAGCCACCCCAGAACCAATCATCCTCAGGCAATACTGTCACGGCTACACCTACTGCAATCGAGACCATTTCTCAGTCAACAACCACCAAACCAGCCACCAAAACTGCCTTTATTAGTATTGAAGGAGAAAAAACTCCCGTTACACTGAGACTTTATGATCAATCCAGGGATTTGTTTACTACCTACTTTCCCGAAAAAGATTTTCTGGCTGAAGGAGGTAGTTCTGGTGAAGGCACAGGAGCTAGATTTATTGCTAATTTTGGTGGCAAGAAAAATGAAAATGTATATGTCCACCTTGCCTTTCTGAATAATTTCAAAACTCTAGGACAGCTAAGAAGCTTTGTAAACGCTAAAAATGGTCTGATTGCATCTAATGGTTGGCGAATTGTCAGCCGTACTCAAACAGCCCCCTATCGTTGGGCAAAAGAAAAGATTGTTTTTAGTAAAGGAAAAAACATTGTAGGTAATCTATACCTGGGTCAACAAAATGGCAAATCTTTCTATGTAATTACCCATTATCCAGTAGAATACGGCGATGGATTTCCACCAAGAGCAGACTTAATTTTACAGAATCTGCAAGTTAATCGTTAAATAAATAATGCAGCAAAGTTGGTTTAACGACAAATGAGTGTATTAACACCCATTTGTTTCAAATTAAACAGAGGTGTTAAGTGCGATTGGTAGTGTTTGAAGAGGGTTCGCATATTAAATTTTGTAAAGTTTGTGCTAATGGTAGTTGAGAGCAATTACCAGAGTTGATTGCTAACAAATTAGATTTATCTAACATAATAACCAGACTCAGCGGTAATTATTTGAGAGTTTACTGATTGATAAATTTAACGCTAATCAGTAGATTTTAAATCCAGATGACCTTAATATAATTCTCATTTAATCCAAAACATTGGTGATGTTAGTTTAAGTTGGGAATTAATTATGAATCAACTAAAAGCTTACACCTTAGCGTTTTTATTGACTGGATTTGTTTTTACCCAACCGAGTCGTGCTGCTGAATTACCATCTCTTTCAGCACAGATTAAAGAAGTAGTACAGTGGTTTACTGGCAAATTTGATAATGTGAACCAAGTAGCGACTAATCCTTCAGTACCACTCATTACTATGACAAATTGTCAAGTGCAGCTAGATGGTAATAGTGGGACAGGTGAAACTCAAAATGTTTATTTGGAACAGCAAAGTCCAGTATTCAACCGGGTACGCTTTTATTCCTTCGGATTAGGCAGTGGTGCTATAGACTTAGGCATTCGTAGCTTTATCAATTCAAGCAGTTTGAGTGGACTTTGCGATCGCCCTGTATCGCAAAGAATTATTAGCCAAAATAATCTTGCTGCTGCTGTTTGTAGTCTGGATCTCATCTATGAGCAGAATCGCTATGTTGGGAATAATGCACCAACAGGTTGCCCAACCAGTACTGGCGGTAAGGTAGTATCCAGCGTCTCAATTCAAGCCAACAGTATCAATTCGTTAGACCAGATTTTTAGCAGCAGTGGTCAGTTGCTGGTAAATACCCCCATTGAATTTCGGCGGATACCAACAGTTCCTGAGTCTTCACCTTTAGCTGGATTAGTAATTGCAGGTGCTGGCTTGGCCTTTTTGCGACGGAGAAAGCAAGCGAGAGTGTTGATGATTAAATCAGTGAACAGTAGACAGTCATGACAAATGAAGGGGTTACCATGCACCCCTCATATTTTGGATATTTGATTGAATAAGATAATAGCGATCGCTATTAAGTATTTTGTAGGAATACTAGATTGGGAGTAACGATGCTAGGAGAACAAAAACACAATAATTATTTATCAGAAGCAGAAAGCCGTTTACGTCAACTTTCTCCTGAACGCTTGCGAGTAGCAGTAGCTTTTCTAGCTTATTTGCAAGAAACTACAGAAAATCATGTAAAGGAGGAACTAATGAGCATTCCTGGTTTTGCCGCATCTTTTCATAACACTGAAAAAAGCCAAGACAAGCTAGAGGAAACAGCCTCAAACCAATTTGCCGAGGATGCAGAAGTATGGCAGGCTTATTTAGCTTCTGAAAAAAAATGGGAAGAGGTATATCGCCGCCTTGCAGACTCCTAGATTTCTTTCTAATTCTCAGGTTATCAAGATTCACGAACGCCAAATTGAGATATTTGGCGGTACTGCTGGTATCAGAGACGAAGGCTTACTAGATTCAGCTTTAGCTCAACCTCAAACTACCTTTGGCGGCGAACTTCTTCATCCTACTATTCATGAGCAAGCAGCAGCTTACCTCTACCATCTGGCAATGAACCATCCCTTTATTGATGGCAATAAGCGCACTGCATTCGCTGTGATGGATACCTTTATCACCTTAAACGGCTATACTTTGAATTTGTCAGTAGAGGAAGCTTACAACTTGGTGATTCGAGTAGTGCAGCGGGAAATTTCCAAAGAAGAATTATCTACATTCCTTCAACTGCATCTACAGAGCAATTAAATCGATAGAATAATGCTCTGTCCTTTTGGTGCATTAGTTCCATGACCGCCAAATCTGCTCCCTTTTCCTCCCAAGAAATAGCCGCCGAAGGTATTAAGCCAGAAGAATATGAAGAAATTGTCCGACGGTTAGGGCGACATCCCAACAAAGCTGAATTGGGAATGTTTGGGGTGATGTGGTCAGAGCATTGCTGTTATAAAAATTCACGACCTTTACTCAAGCAGTTTCCCACAACGGGGCCCCGCATACTTGTAGGGCCTGGTGAAAATGCTGGTGTTGTAGATTTAGGCGACGGGTTGCAACTTGCTTTTAAGATTGAATCCCATAACCACCCTTCAGCTGTTGAACCATTCCAAGGAGCTGCAACAGGAGTAGGAGGTATCCTCAGAGATATCTTTACAATGGGGGCGCGTCCGATTGCTCTCTTAAATTCGCTGCGTTTCGGTTCTTTAGAAGATGGAAGAACACAAAGACTTTTCCAAGGTGTGGTAGCTGGTATAAGCCACTACGGTAATTGTGTAGGTGTACCAACTGTTGGCGGCGAAGTCTACTTTGACCCTGCTTATTCTGGCAATCCCCTGGTGAATGTCATGGCATTGGGATTGATGGAAACTTCAGAAATCGTCAAATCAGGAGCATCTGGTTTAGGCAACCCCGTGCTATATGTTGGTTCCACCACCGGACGTGATGGCATGGGAGGAGCGAGTTTTGCTAGCGCAGAATTGAGTGATGAATCAATAGATGACCGTCCAGCCGTGCAAGTTGGCGACCCCTTTTTAGAAAAGTCTCTAATTGAAGCTTGTTTGGAGGCGTTTAAAACCGGTGCGGTTGTCGCTGCACAGGATATGGGTGCTGCTGGGATCACCTGTTCAACATCGGAAATGGCAGCCAAAGGCGGTGTAGGCATTGAACTAGATTTAGATAAGATACCCGTGCGAGAAACAGGGATGGTTCCCTATGAGTACCTACTTTCAGAATCTCAAGAACGGATGCTGTTCGTTGCCCATAAGGGACGTGAGCAAGAGTTAATTGATATTTTTCACCGTTGGGGACTACAAGCTGTTGTCGCTGGGACAGTAATTGCTGACCCGATTGTGCGGATTCTCTTTCAAGGTGAAGTTGCAGCAGAAATTCCTGCTGATGCTTTGGCAGAGAATACCCCTTTATATCACCGAGAATTATTAGCTCAACCGCCAGAATATGCTCAAAAAGCTTGGGAATGGACTCCTGAGTCTTTACCACCCTGTACCGCTGCTGGCATCGAAATTCAAGGCAGGCTACAAAGTTGGAATGATATCCTATTAACTTTACTTGATACACCAACGATCGCATCTAAAAACTGGGTATATCGTCAGTATGACCATCAAGTACAAAACAATACTGTAGTACTACCTGGCGGTGCTGATGCCGCTGTGGTGCGTTTACGTCCGCTGGAAGAAATCCCCAATTTAAAATCCAAAATCGGAAATTTACAATCAGCTGTTGCAGCGACAGTAGATTGCAATCCTCGATACGTCTACCTTGATCCCTATGAAGGAGCTAAGGCAGTAGTAGCAGAAGCTGCCCGGAATCTTAGCTGTGTGGGCGCAGAACCGCTAGCGGTGACAGATAACCTCAATTTTGGTAGTCCAGAAAAACCGATTGGTTACTGGCAATTAGCAGAAGCTTGTCGCGGTTTGGCTGAAGGTTGCCGTGAATTGGCAACGCCTGTGACTGGAGGCAATGTTTCCCTTTATAATGAAACCCTCGATTCTCAAGGCAACCCACAACCCATTTATCCCACTCCTGTTGTCGGTATGGTGGGGTTGATTCCTGATGTTAGTCAAGTTTGTGGACAAGCTTGGCAAGGAGTTGGTGATGTAATTTATCTTCTTGGATGGTCTGTGTCATTCAAAAATACTTTAGGAGCATCTGAGTATTTAGCAACTGCCCACGGCGTAATTGCAGGCAAACCACCACGAGTTGATTTTGACTTAGAACGTCGTGTCCAGAAAGTTTGCCGTGAAGGAATTCGTGCAGGTTGGGTACGTTCAGCTCATGATTGTACTGAGGGAGGATTAACTATTGCTGTAGCAGAATGTTGTATTGCTGGCAACCTCGGCGCTCAAATCCAGTTGCAAACTTCTGTCAATCAATCACAACGCCTTGATGAAGTGCTATTTGGCGAAGGTGGTGGGCAAATCATCATTTCTGTGGCGTCTGAACACCAAGAGATTTGGGAATCATACTTAAAGGAACATTTAGGGCAACAATGGCAAAAACTAGGCACGGTTGCTAATTCTAATGTTGGTTTGGAAGTTTTAACTTCTGATAATCAATTCTTAATCAAGGTTAGCATTGAAGAGATTAGCGATCGCTATTCCCATGCGATCGCAAGGCGTCTAGACATTCAAACTACTACCCCTAGTTAAGTCGTAAAATCCCCCCTACCCGGATCATTAGCGTCAATTAGCATAATTACGGTACTGTTTTAATAGATGGTTAAAGTTTTATTAAGAGAACTGCAATTATCCATTAAATAATCCCAGTGACTTGACACCCCCACCAGGAGCAAAGTTAGCATGATTCCCTACCATTCCGTCACTTCGGATGACTACCCCGAAAAGACTAATAATTCAGTTAATAGTGATGAAAATCGTCCAGACAAGCCAGAAGAAGCCTGTGGTGTTTTTGGCGTCTATGCGCCAGGAGAAGACGTTGCAAAACTGACCTATTTTGGATTGTACGCACTCCAACACCGGGGTCAAGAATCAGCTGGCATTGCTACCTTTGAGGGTACACAAGTACATCTGCATAAAGATATGGGCTTGGTGTCTCAAGTCTTTAATGAGTCCAACTTGAATCATTTGCCTGGTAGTCTAGCCGTTGGGCACACTCGTTATTCCACTACGGGTTCTAGCCGCAAAGTGAATGCCCAGCCTGCTGTTGTCGAAAGCCGCTTAGGTTCATTAGCTCTTGCACATAATGGTAATTTAGTCAATACTGTGCAGTTGCGCGAAGAATTACTGAAGAGCGAATGTAACTTAGTGACAACAACCGACTCAGAAATGATTGCATTTGCGATCGCTGAAGAAGTGAATGCTGGTGTAGATTGGTTAGAAGGTTGTATTCGAGCATTTCGCCGCTGTCAAGGAGCCTTTAGTTTAGTAATAGGTACTCCTGAAGGCATTATGGGTGTGCGTGATCCCAATGGTATCCGCCCTTTAGTAATTGGTACTTTGGCTGGTAATCCTGAGCGTTACGTACTAGCTTCTGAAACTTGTGGCTTAGATATCATTGGAGCCGATTATGTACGGGATGTGAACCCAGGTGAGTTAGTTTGGATTACTGAAGCAGGTTTGACTTCTTACCAATGGCATCAACAGTCCCAGCGCAAGCTTTGTATTTTTGAGATGATTTACTTTGCCCGTCCTGATAGCATCATGCACAACGAGAGTTTGTACAGCTACCGGATGCGATTAGGACGACAACTAGCGGCAGAATCTGCTGTTGATGCTGATATGGTCTTTGGCGTTCCCGATTCTGGTATCCCAGCTGCCATCGGTTTTTCTCAAACTTCTGGCGTTCCTTACGCTGAAGGATTGATTAAAAACCGCTATGTTGGGCGCACCTTTATTCAGCCAACGCAAACTATGCGTGAGTCAGGTCTCCGCATGAAACTCAACCCCCTCAAAGATGTGCTAGTGGGTAAACGGGTAATTATCGTAGATGATTCGATTGTCCGAGGAACCACCAGCCGAAAATTAGTCAAAACTTTGCGTGATGCGGGTGCAGTAGAAGTACATATGCGAATTTCCTCCCCGCCAGTAACTCACCCCTGCTTTTATGGCATCGATACAGATAGCCAGGATCAGCTAATTGCGGCTACTAAATCAGTAGAAGAAATTGCCAAGCAGTTGGAAGTAGACACCCTCGCCTATCTCAGTTGGGAAGGAATGTTACAAGCGACCAGAGAAGACACCAACAGTTTCTGTTCTGCCTGCTTCACTGGAGATTACCCCGTTTCTATTCCTGAGCAAGTGAAGCGTTCTAAGTTGATATTAGAAAAGGTAGTGGTGTAGGAACTGGGGTCTGGGGATTGGATACTGGGAAATTTTCCTCATCCATTATCCCCTATCCCAATATCTGCTCAGGCTAGAATTGGTAAATTCCCTAACACAAATGGTTTATGAACCAGCCAATAAGTGAGAGAGTGCGCTGGACAACAACCGACTTAAAGTTGTTTCCAGATAACGGCAACCGTTATGAAATTATCGACGGGGAATTGTTTGTGACGAAAGCACCTCACTGGAAGCATCAAAAAACTTGTGTCAGAATTAGTGCTGCCTTAGATAGCTGGTCACAAACTACTGGTTTAGGAGAAGTTGTAATTGCTCCAGGCATAATTTTTGGTGATGCTGATAATGTAATTCCAGATGTTGTCTGGGCTAGCAATGAGAGACTAGCTGGACTGTTAGATGAGGCTGGGCATTTGACTGCTGCACCAGAATTGATAGTAGAGGTGCTATCTCCCGGTAGTGAGAATGAAAAACGGGACAGAGAACTCAAACTTAAGCTCTACTCGTCAAGGGGTGTCAGGGAATACTGGATTGTAGATTGGCGTCAGCAACAGGTGGAAGTTTATCGACGCGAACAAACAATTTTGAAGTTAATTGCTACCTTATTTAATGGTGATGAATTGAACTCACCACTATTACCTAATTTTAGTTGTGCGATCGCTCGCTTGTTTTCTTAACTGTGCTGTAAGAACTCAACTTTGGGTAATAGAGGATCACTAACAATGCCCATACCACTAAAACCCCAGCGTTTGAGCAAACTGCCTACTTGTGTACCAGGAATAGATTCCACAGCAAAGCGGTTTGCTACCTCTGCGGCATGGGTGTTGAGATAGCTTAAAGCATCAAAGCTTTCCCGAAACAATAACAGATAACCCGATGCTTCAGCGTTCGGACGAGCTGTGAGATAACGACCATCAGATTTTGAGCGCACCAAGTAATAGACTTCAGACAGCATGGAGTGAGGGAGTGGGGGAGTGCTGATAAATGTAAGTTTTTTAGATTTTGCGTTTTGAACAACGCCGGGACGCGGAAGGGGAGAAATTTCCGAACGAAAAAATAAGCTTTTTCCGACTGAATTTGAAAAAACTACACCTGTGAGGTGGGGGAGCAGGGAAGAAAGAATAACTAATGCCCAATGCCCAATGCCCCATGCCCAATGCCTAATTTAGATTTTCTAGGCGAATGCGTGGATCAGCAGCCTTCAACAACAAGTCAGCGGCTAAGTTGCCCACAATTAACAGTACTGCGCCCATGACCAAGCTTGCCATTAATAAATACAAATCTTGCGCTTGTAAAGCTTGTAAAGTCAACCTTCCTAAACCTGGCCAGTTGAAGAACTGTTCGGCAATGAACGCACCGTTTAATAAACCAGCCAACTCAAAACCCAATAAGGTAATTAACGGGTTGATAGCGTTACGCAGAGCATGAACGTAAATCACACGATTTTCTGGCAGTCCTTTGGCACGGGCTGTTTGGATGTAATCTTGGCGCATAACATCCAATAATTCACCACGAGTAATACGCTGCAAACCAGCAAAACTTGTGATTGAAAGGGCGATCGTTGGTAAAATCATATGCCAAGCGAGATCGAGAAATCTGCCAAACCACGATAGTTCCGAGTGGTTGATGCTAGTCATGCCACCCACCGGGAAAACAGGCGAGGTAACTTGGGCTAAGATGAGTAAAAATAGGGCAGTGATAAAACTGGGGAATCCTTGCCCAGCGTAGCTAATCACCTGTAAAATGCGGTCAGTCGACTTATTTTGCTTAACTGCGGCGATGATACCTAGAGGGATTGCGATCGCCCATGTGAAGATTAAAGAAGCGATCGCCAACAGCAAAGTCGCAGGTATCCGTTCCCATAACAGCGAAGCTACCGAGCGTTGATAAACAAAACTAGTGCCAAAATCTCCTTTTGTCAAGATTCGCCATAGCCACAGCCCTAATTGCTCTGGCCAAGACTTATCCAAACCAAACTGCCGCTTAATTTCCTCAATTCTCTCTGGAGAAATTTTTGGGTTTTGCCGTAGTGTGTCTACATAATCTCCTGGAGCAAGTTGAATAATGAAAAACGACAATGCAGACGCCAAAAATAAAGTCAACAGCGCCTGTAATAGCCTTTTCATTACATAAATAAAAGTCTCACTCGTGACTAGCCTAATTAACCAGTCCCGACTTGTCTCCATGGAAATTCTTGTAGATGTCATAGCAGTTTGTCAGTTATCAGTTGTCAGTTTGTCAAAACCACTAGCCATTGACCATACTAATATTCAATCAAGGAAATAATCGGCACATCTGGCAGATGTTTACGTCCTTGTAAATCTCGTAGTTCGATAATAAACCCAAAGCCCACTAATTCGCAGCCAATGTTTTGCACCAACTTTGCCGTTGCACTTGCTGTTCCACCTGTGGCAATCAAATCGTCCACAATCAAAACTCGGCTACCTGGAGACAAGGCATCCTGATGCACTTCCAAGGAATCTGTACCGTACTCTAAATCATATTCAATTGAGTGAACTGCTGCTGGTAACTTACCTTTTTTGCGGGCAGGAATAAAACCAGCTCCTAATTTATAAGCCAGAGGAGAGCCAAAAATAAATCCCCGCGATTCCATTCCCACGATATAATCCGCCTTTAATTCCATATCTGTGCATCTTTGTGCAAAAAAATCAATAGTATAACGTAATCCCTGAGGATCGCGTAGCAACGTAGTGATATCTCGAAATAAAATTCCGGGTTTAGGAAAATCTGGAATATCGCGTATTAGAGACTTCAAATCCATAAAATTGATATTAGGGATTGGTGAGACAGCGCTCTTGGTAGGGTTTCCAACGCCACTTGCAACAAGAGCGGCTCGCCGCCCAACGCAGTGGCTACTCCGCAGGTGAGTCAGCGTGGTCTTGGGGGTTTCCCCCATGAGCGACTACCCCGAAGGGGTTATCGAAGAGTACCCGCAAGGGTATTGGGTATAGGGTAGCGGGTATTGGGCATTTAGAAAACTCTTTTCTTGTTCCAGTGCTTATTTCCTGTTCCCTAGTACCCAGTCCCTAGACCCCAATTCCCGATACCTGACAAATCGTACACTATAATGTCATACGCTGGGGATCGAAGCGGAAGTTTCGCTAACCATTGACGACGACTTGAATCTAACTCAAGCTAGGGATGGAATTGCACTACCAAATGAGGCTGATACACTTATGTATTAAAAATTGAATTTTAATATAAGGAAACTTTTGAGTAGAAGAAAGAAGCAATGTACATATCACGCAATACTTCTACTGCTACAAGAGTAATGTTTTTGTTTGGCTACTTATCTTAAATTAGTTTTACCTAGTCTGTTGGAACCGCACAAGGTATCTATAGCATGAATGTCTCCGCAAGTTTAACGCCGTTCAACAGTCCAACCTCTCAGTCATTGCCGATGATTCTGGACACCTTACCTGATCCGGCGACTGAGGGACAAGGATGCCCCCGAAGAACTCGCGTACAAATCGATCTAATTTTACTGGCTATTGAAGCTTTGGAGCTTGGTGGTTCTGAAGCTATCCTGGCTTTTGCTGAAGAATTAGAGCTAAAAGGAATTATCAAAGATAGGGTAAATTTATGGCGGATGCGTAGCTCTAACCCACTACGAAGAGCGCATATGCGTCGCCCCTTAAGCATTATGGAGGCGAAAGCATTAGTCGTTATTGCTTGTTACATAGCGCGGCGTTTAACAGTTGTCATCCGACAATTATTGATGATCTATCAGCAAATGCATGACAAACAGCTCCCGCTAGAACAAAACTTGCGACTATCTAATTATCTAGAGCGGTTTAGAACGCATTTTAGGAGCAGAATGAGTGCCCGACGTTCTGGCGTACTAGCATTAAGTTCTGATGAAAAATTAGATGAACTGGCTATAAATTTATTGGGACAATTACTATTTTGTACAGGTACTGCTGGAATGCAGCGGTTCTGGATTAGTCTTTTTGACGGTGAAATAGAATGAATATTCAACGTAAGTATAGTCTACCTAATTGTACGTTGCTGTTAGAGGGTTTAAGTGATGCGAGTAGGGCTACACACTTTCAAGAGTTGCGCCCCGAACTGTCAATATTAGTAAATGCGGAATGCTATTTAACTAGCTATAATCAGCCCTTAGTCGGAGGAAGGGAGTTTTTTGAAAGTTTGGTAAGAGCAGTTAGTGCTTATGCTCAAGAATTTTTGAGTAATGTACCAAACCCACAAGCACACAATCAAGACTCAGAGCTAGTAGAGTTACAGAAAATAGATATCAATCGACACAGGTTGATTGTACATTCTGAGCCAGAAGCAGAAGGTTTCAATAACAACCCCAATAGAGAGCCTATTCAAATAGATTTGAATACGGTACAGTTATTTGATTTAGTGGAAGCGGTGGATCAGTTTTTTGCTGATAGCCAAACTTTACCAGAGTTATCACTGGAATTACAACCAGTTGCCAGACGTAGTGGTGTTGCCAGTCAAGCTCTACTCAAGCAGGCAGTACCAGCTGGTATTGGAGTTTCGAGTTTGGCGGTGGCAGCACTTGCCTTAAGCTTCATTCCATCCCCACAGGTACGTCCACCAGAGCCGAAGCCAGAAGACCAAACTAGCTCTACAGCGCCTAATGCTACACCAAGCGCTACTCCGGCTACTGCCCAGTCTCCAGATCCTACATCGGCTGTAACGCCCACTGTCACTCCGACGCCCACGTCTGCTGCAATTACAACACCAACTCCCACACCGACAACTATATCTACATCTACATCTACAGTTAAAGATTTAGAAGCACTTTTAAATACAGTCCCCGAAATTACTGATGCCTCTCAACTACGTGCATTGAATCGCCAAGTATATAACCAAATTAATCCAGCTTGGACTAATCGTTCACTATTCAAAGCGGATTTAGTCTATCGTGTGGGTGTGGCTACGGATGGTGCAATCATCGGTTATAAAGCAGTGAATCACAAGGCAAATGAAGAAGTGGAGAAAACTCCTCTGCCTAATCTACTTTATAATCCTGCTAACCGTAGCTTTGCTAACAACGAACCAATCGCCCAATTTAAAGTAGTCTTAACTAGAACAGGTGTGCTGGAAGTTAGCCCTTGGCGGGGTTACACTAAAACACCAGAAGTTATTGGCAAAAAAATTACTGATGCTAAAACAGTCAAAAATTTAAGCCAGAAGTTTTATACTACAGTTCGCCAAAACTGGGGTGGTACACCTAGCTTTGGAGAATCTTTGAAATATCGGGTCGCAGTCAACAAAAAAGGCGCGATCGCTGATTATGAACCACTCAACCAAGTTGCCTATGATTATTCTAGGGAAACTCCTCTGCCTAAGATGTTACAAGCAGCTTACGGTTCCAATCTAGTGGCTCCAAATAACAAAGAACCTCTTGCTCACTTTCAAGTAGTATTTCAGCCTAGCGGTAAATTAGAAATCACTCCTTGGCGGGGATACCGTTAACAATTCAAAATTCAAAATTCAAAATTCAAAACATTTTCAGTTGGGGATTTAAACCCCCGATTCAAAATAAGGTATGAAGCCTGAGGTTCTCAAAGATTTTTAGTCTTCTACCTTCTAGCTTCTACTTGGTAATTCTACGCATATAATTTCCCCATAACTGAGCTGCTTGAGCGCTACTGCCGGATGTGGGGGAATTATTATCGTTTCCTAGCCAAACGCCAGTAACAAGCCGCCGACTGGGAATAAAGCCGATGAACCACAAGTCAACGTTTTTATCCGTTGTACCAGTTTTACCAGCTTCCCCTAACGCAATAGCAGCACTGCGACCAGTACCTCTTGTAACTACCCCCCGCATCAAACTAGTCATTTCTTGGGCTACTCCAACGGGCAGCACTCGTTTGTTGGCGTCACGATCTTGGTTAAAGGAGTAAATGACACGGCAGGTCTTTAAATCTTTGCGATCGCGGCAATCACTGCTGTCTAAAATTCGGCTAATTGCATGGGGAGGATTCCACACACCGCGATTGGCAATTGCACCAAAAGCACCAGTCATCTCCAAAACATTGACCACACTTTGACCCAACACTAAGCCGGGAACTGGATCGAGCGCTGATTTTATCCCTAAACGTTGCGCCATTGCTACCACTTTATCCAGCCCGATTTCTCGCGCAACTCGCAGGGCGATCGGATTTTCTGAAAGAGCCAGTCCTGTGGCTATATCTAAACTAATATCAGCACCAGACCTACAGGGTTTGTAGGTAAAGCCTTGCCAAGTTAAAGGAGAACAAGAATAACTTTTAAATGCAGGAATTCCCTGCTGAAGAGCCGCAGTGTAAGCAAAAATTTTAAAAGTGGAACCTGGTTGCCTTTTGGCTTGTACGGCGCGATTGAATTGAGTTTTTTTGTAATCTGTGCCACCCACCATAGCCAGGATACCGCCAGTGCTGGAATCTAAGGTAACGATCGCCCCTTGCGAAAAACCAAAATTTGTACCAGCATTATTGACTGAATTCCGCAAAGCCGCTTCTGCTTGTGCCTGAATTGCTGGATCTAGCTGGGTTTCGATAATATAATTGCCTTCTTTTGCCGCTCCTTCTCCCAAAATAGATTCAAGTTCTTGAAAGACGTAACTATAAAAGTAAGGACTAATTGTTTTGGCTTGCTGTTCACAGACTTTAGGGCTAACTTGAACCGTTGATCGCCTGGCTCGATTCGCCTCCTCTGGCTTGATTTTGCCCATTTCCAGCATCCGCTTAATTACACGATTGCGATATTCAGCTGCTTCTAGCTTATTCGGGCCATCCCCACAAAAATCGAAGGAATTAGGGCCTGGTAAAATTCCCACCAAAGTTGCTGCTTCTGCCAACGTTAATTCTTTTGCAGATTTATCAAAGTAATAATGGGCAGCATCTTCAAAACCAGAGGTATCAGCTCCCAAAAAAACTCGATTCAAATAAGTCAGTAAAATTTCATCTTTGCTGTAAAACGTTTCTAGCTTTAAAGCAACAATTGCCTCACGCAATTTACGCCCTAGAGAATCCTGCCTGCCTACATACTCGCGGAATAAACTACGAGCGACTTGCTGGGTAACTGTGCTAGCACCTTGCTGCACATCTCCAGTACGGCTATTAATCACCACAGCTCGCAAAATTCCCAATGGATCAACCCCAAAGTGCCAGTAATAACGACTATCCTCTGAGGCTACTACTGCTGCTGCCAAATAAGGGCCAAAGTCCTCTAACCCCTTCATGTCTACGTGAGACGTGGTTCTTGGCTCACGCAGCGGGGTGGCTCCATCACGGGCGTAAACTATTACTGGAGCGCGAGTAGCTGTTGGTATTCTTACTGAAAATTTTAGCCATTCGACGCCAATCACTAAAGCTAACAAAGCACTGACACCACCAACGCCATAAGTTGTCCAAGTTGCCGCTTTAACATACCAAGCTGGTGGATCGACATATTGCAGGCGCACGGAAGCCGCAAGTTCTGGGGGGCCCAAGGTGAGAATATCGCCGTGACGTAATTCTAGAGAAGTTATCCGCCGTTTACCGCGATAGATGCCATTGGTCGAGTTTTCATCTTTAATGACGAAAACCGGGGTACGTTGTGTGGAATCCCGTGATAATGACAGGTGAATTTGGCTGACTACCGGGTTACGGATGACTATATCGCAGGATTTGGAACTGCGACCTAATATATAGCGATCGCCCAACAGTGGATATATCTCCGCCTTATCAGCCCCCGCATCCTGCACCCAGAGTTCCGGTACTTTAGCATTAGGCTTGAGCGCCAGTTTAGAAAAGTCAACCCTAGCTTGAATTGTATGTACTGCTTGAGTCAGTTGACCAAGTAAGGTTTGTGGCTTTTGTGGGGGTTGGGGGGAACTCATCGGATATTCACATCACAGTTATTAATAAACAGTCGGGCGAATTACAATCTTAATGCTGGTCTTACACCATTTTACTCATAAGCATAAGCAGAAATTGACTGTACGGATTTTTTTTGATTTTATATTACACCAATTTAATATTCAGTAAGCGGTTTATACGTTATTTGTAGTGATTACTTATTTACATAGTTAACTACTCTGCTTGCGGCTCTAAAGTGCTGATTTTATTACTATTACTAGTCTAAAAAGCACAAAAGAGCAAATTGTTTTTGTATTGCAAAGAACTATTAATCAAGAAATAAACAATGTAAAATTTATTGCTTTAACTTAACCACATATTTCTCAGCAAAAATATACATCCTCATTTAGGCAGATTTTCTAAATTCCGTTGTCTGATTTAATGGGCGGAGTGTTCCGTTGAGGTTAATTTCAGAATGAAGGGAAAATCTCTGAGCCTGATTGGTACAGCTCTAACTTTGGCGCTAACTGGTAATATAGCTGTTGCCGAATCAAGTAAATCCACTACTGTAGCCCAATCCAATAGCTCATCTGCTACTTCAGCAACGGAAATCAAGATGTCACCAGAAGGCATGAAAATTCTGTGTGAACGTTCTCCGATGAATTCACGCTGTGAGGGCGGCACACCACTCACGCCCCCAGCTCCAGGAAGCACAACTGAGCCAGGAAGCACAACTGAGCCAGGAAGCACTACCACCCCTGAGTCTGGCACTCCTGGTAGTTTAACTCCAGCACCAAACACCAATATCACTCCTGAGTCTAGCCCTTCTGGGACAACTCCAGCACCAGACACTACTACCACACCAGGGACTAGTCCTTCTGATACAACCCCAGCACCAGGCACCACTAATATCAATCCTGAGTCTGGCACTCCTGGTAGCGTAACTCCAGCACCAGGCAGCACCAATATCAACCCTGAGTCTGGCACTCCTGGCAGTGTAACTCCAACACCAGGAAGCACTACCAACCCTGAGTCTGGCACTCCTGGTAGCGTAACTCCAGCACCAGGTAGAACTAACCCATAGCATAGTAACAAAGTAACAAATAAAACACCATTTAACTAAGCATTAGTTCTCCTAGCCAAGTTTCGGATGGTGGTTTGCCAAAAGCTCTTGCTAGTAGTAGTTAAAAGCTGAGGCATATTTAAAAAAATTAATCGGCGGAAATTTTATCCCTTGAAAAGATAATAGGGATAGTAACCCGCCGATTTAGTCATTTAACACCCTTTCTCTAAAATCTGGCTACACATACACATAAATCTCCGCGTCTCCCCGCCTCCACGTTAGAGCGTCATCATCTGTTGCCTCTTTTTGAAGAATTGGTATAACTAATGGCCCTGAAGGGGGTGAATCCTACAGTTACCCTCATGAGTGAGACTTATCTTGATCTGTGAGTAGAAGTTGGTGTTTTTTGCCAGGAAGCAATTAGTAAACAAACAATGCCAATACTTATAAATGAATCAGCCATATTAAATACAGCAAAATTAATTAATCGAAAATCTAGAAAATCAACAACGTAGCCTAAAATAAACCGATCAATGCCATTGCCCATAGCTCCACCCAAAATCAAACCATAGCCTAACTGATCCCAAATATTTAACACTGGCCCAAATAATGCCAGCCCTATCAAAATCAAACTTACTCCTAAAGATAGCCAACGCAACCACTCTACTTTTCCACTTAAAAGACTAAAAGCTGCACCTGTGTTAGTAACATAGGTAAGGTGAAAGATTTCTGGTAAAAGTGGTAGTGTCTGTCCCAATTTGAAAGTTTGCACAACCCAGTATTTTGTGAGTTGGTCTATGAAAAAAGTTATGAAGGCAGCAATCCAGAACAGACGATTTTTTAAACGCATAGCTAATTGATGCTGAATGGGTAAGACAGGCAATCTGACAACTGAGCACTAAGTGTTATGAATTGCACATAATACTCAGGTCATTAATTAATCATTAACTAATAAAACATTAAGTGACGTAATATATATGCTATTACCGTGACGGCACAAACTACAGCAAATTGCCCTGGCAACGCTAACCAAGAGTATCTAAGAATTGCTTGCGTCATCAATGTCAAATTTTCTGTGCCTTTCCACTGAAAAAAATAGCTGATAATCAAATAAGTAATACCGCAGACGTGGATAGATAACAAGCCACAAAGACAACTAAACACGAGAGTTTCTAGTTTAGGTCTAGCTTTAAAGGCTAAAAAGCCACAAATCCAAGCTCCAGGAATAAAACCCAACAGATAACCAAAGTGAGAGAACTTGACATAACCAATTCCGCCACCCTGTGAAAAAACTGGTAACAATGTTAATCCCATAACTAAATAAGCGATTTGCGAGAGTGCACCAGCATTTTTTCCTCCTAAACAACCAACCAGTAGCACTGCGCCAATTTGATAGCTGACACCTAAAGAAAAAGTCTGAATTCCGTGCTTACTCCAACTCCAAGGTAAGGTGATGCCATAGGCTTCTAAAAAGGTGCCACCTATTGTTAGGAGTAAGCCAATCATGGACCATAGCAATTGATTGGAAGCGGCAAACATTTATATTAAGATAAAAGAAAAAAGGCAAGCAAGAAAATATACGGCAACCACTATAAGCATTAATATAAAGATAAAATTGGTACTGACACATTAAGAAGTAACATATTTTGTTTTGGCTTTTTAGTTATAATTCTTCGGTTGTTGCAATTTGAGTTTGATGCCTATAAACCTATAAGCAACTTAGTGTTGACCATTGTTGCTTTTTAGCTTACTGCCTGTAGTTCGCCCAACAGCATTTTTAGATATTTCTTTGACTTAGATTTAGGCGATCACTCCCCCTGCCTTTTAAAGTTGGGAAACTTATTTCAACTATCAGTTTTATATCCACTCACGCTGGAATAGGGAATTTATCATAACTCCCTGCCAAAAATTTTTAAGCGCTTAATTATACCAGATTTGATAAATTTTTAACATGTTTTTCTATTAATTGAGCAACCAAGCTACATTAACAAATCAATTTTGTAAATCTTTTGTACATAATCAACCAAGCATTATTTGTTACATCTTAAAAAATAAAAGTATAAAATTTATCAACAAATAAGTATCTAAATTTGAGAAATTCATCAAAAACAAACAAATATTTTTCACTTTGTTAACCTCTTGTTTACCTTAGAGTTTACCTTTTAGAGGTATCTTAGAAACGCTCACTTGGAATTTGACTAAAATTAAGCGCGATGTTCTCACACTTCAATACTATAAAAAATAACCGTTTAACAGCTTCTATTTCAGTGTTAGCGCTGACGATTAGCCTAGCTGCCTGCGGCGGACAGCAAACCTCAGATAGTACTGGCACTAAGGAACAAACTGGTACTGCTACAGATACTGCTGCCTCTAGCTCAACCAGAAAATTGGATCTAGGTGGTAACGTATCTTTAACAGGGGCAGGCGCATCTTTTCCAGCACCTCTGTACGCAAGTTGGTTCACTGACTTGAACAAAAAATATCCTAACTTGCAAGTTAACTATCAGTCAGTTGGTAGCGGTGCTGGAGTTGAACAGTTTCTCAAAGGTACTGTAGATTTTGGTGCCAGCGATGTTGCCATGAAAGATGAAGAAATCCAGAAAGTGCAAAGAGGCGTCATTTTACTACCTGTGGCTGCTGGTAGTATTGTACTAGCCTACAACTTGCCAGATGTTGCAGAACTCAAGCTGCCACGGGCAGTTTACACCGATATTTTACTAGGCAAAATCAAAACTTGGAACGATCCGAAAATTGCTGCCGCTAACCCAGGCGTGAATCTTCCTAACCAGCCAATCACGGTTGTGTACCGTTCTGATGGCAGTGGAACCACTGGTGTGTTCACAAAACACCTCAGCGCTATCAGCCCAGAATGGAAAAGTAAAGTTGGAGAAGGCAAAAGCGTAAATTGGCCTGTGGGAGTTGGTGGTAAAGGCAATGAAGGTGTTACTGCCCAAATCCAACAAACTCCAGGTTCTATTGGTTATATTGAGTACGGTTACGCCAAGCAAAACAATATTAAGTTTGCTGCTTTGGAAAACAAAAGCGGCAACATAGTCACAGCTAACGAGGAGTCGGCATCTAAAACCCTAGAAGCAGTAACTCTACCAGCAAATCTTCGTGCCTTTATTGCAGATCCAGAAGGTGCAGATTCTTATCCCATAGTTACGTATACTTGGATTATGGCTTACAAGCAGTATCCAGAAGCTGCCAAAGGCAAGGCAATGGAAGCCATGATCGAGTACGCTTTAACTGAGGGTCAAAAAATTGCTCCTGAACTAGGTTATGTTCCTTTACCTCAAAACGTAATTACAAAAGTGGCTGCTACTGCTGATCAAATTAGTCCAGACTATAAAATTGCTGTTGGCGGTGGTACCAGCGCTAGCAAGTAGTAATATTTATAGTCAAAAGTCAACAGCTACAGCATGGAGTATCTAGTCAGAACTTGATTGACTAAGTTACTAGACTTGTAACTTTCTCAACATTTCAAAAAAGTTGGAATCTTAATCTCTGGTTTAACAGATTCTCTGGCGGCAATTTTATTAAAGTCTGGTTCCCTCACACATTATTTTGTGATCTAATTGTTAAAATCGGTAGTCATGGCTACAAATACTCAGAATATGGCATCAGCGATTAAAAATCGCTCGGAAACAGAAAAGTCATTAGATCGGAGCTTTATTTGGCTGACTCGGATTTTTGCATTGGCGATCGCTGCCACATTATTGTGGATTACGTTACAAGTTGCTATAGGAGCTTGGCCTGCCATTCAAGAGTTTGGTGCTAGGTTTTTAGCTCAAAGTACTTGGAACCCTGTTAGTAATGACTATGGGGTGCTACCTCAAATTTATGGAACTCTAGTCAGTTCCTTTATTGGTTTATTGTTAGCTGTACCAATTGGTGTTGGCACCGCTATTTTGTTGAGTGAGAATTTTCTCCCAGCAACAGTGCGTATTATCTTGGTATTTTTGGTAGAACTTCTCGCCGCAATTCCTAGCGTTGTCTACGGAATATGGGGCATTTTCGTTTTGATACCAATCATAACTAACATGGGAAGATGGCTCAATAATCACTTGGGCTTTTTGCCAATTTTTAGCACTCCTCCTACAGGCCCAGGAATGTTGCCTGCGGGAGTTATTTTAGCGATTATGACTTTACCAATCATCACAGCCATATCTCGTGATGCATTGATTTCTGTTCCCTCTAGTTTACGCCAAGCATCTGTGGGATTAGGAGCAACTCGTTGGGAAACAATCTTTCAAGTTATTATTCCAACTGCCTTTTCAGGCATAGTTAGTGCTGTCATGCTGGCACTCGGCCGGGCAATGGGAGAAACAATGGCTGTAACAATGTTGATTGGCAATTCTAACAATATTAGTCTCTCTCTTTTAGCTCCAGCCAATACAATTTCTTCACTACTGGCAAATCAATTTTCTGAAGCTAGCGGTCTCCAAATTTCAGCTTTAATGTATGCTGCCTTAGTGTTGTTTATCTTAACGCTTATAGTCAATATTCTGGCCGAGTTGATTGTTCTGCGAATGAAGCGAATTTAGCGTTGTTGTGAGTTGAATTATGTCTTCGAGTTTCCCAGAAAGCAGCCTGACTCGCTCCCCCATGTCTAAAAGGACGCTGTTTAACACAGCGATGACCGTTATCAGCTTTATATGTGGGATGTTGGCGCTTCTGCCTTTGCTAGCAGTGCTTTCTTATGTCATTATTCAAGGCTTCAGCAGTCTTAGTCCCAGCGTTTTTACCGAACTGCCACCCGCACCACTCAGAAAGGGAGGTGGCTTTGGTAATGCCATTTTAGGAACACTGCTGATGGTAGGGATTGGAGCATTAATTAGCATTCCATTTGGTGTTTTAGCTGCAATTTATTTAACAGAATTTAGTTCTGGTAAAATAGCAAGGTGGATACGTTTTGCTACTAATATCCTCAGCGGAGTCCCCTCAATTATTGCTGGGGTATTTGCCTACGGAATTGTAGTTTTGACTTTGGTGAAGCTCAACTTAGGTTCCTACTCAGCTATAGGTGGCGGTTTTGCACTGGCAATTTTGATGTTGCCAATAATTGTGCGAACTACTGACGAAGCCTTGCAATTAGTATCGCAAGATTTACGACAAGCATCTGTAGGATTAGGCGCTACTAACTTCCAAACGGTGACACAAGTTGTATTGCCGGCTGCTTTACCAGCAATTGTCACTGGATCAACATTAGCGATCGCGCGGGCAGCAGGAGAAACTGCCCCTTTACTTTTTACTGCACTATTTTCCCCGTTTTGGCCTAATAGCTTATTTCAACCAACAGCATCTCTTGCTGTTTTGGTTTATAACTTCGCAACTACTCCCTTTAAAAATTTACAGTCACTAGCTTGGGCAGCGTCTCTAATTTTGGTGCTGATGGTGTTAATCACTAGTATCATCGCTCGGTGGGCAACTCGCCAGAAAGCTTAGTGAAACATTATTTCAAGGGCGCATTACTATCCCTCAAACTTACACTAGACTATTTATGGTTACGAACACTAGCACAGTTAATGGTACCGAAACAGTTTTACGTACAGAAAGCCTAAATGTTTACTACGGAAACTTTTTAGCTGTGCGGGATATTTGGCTAGATATCCCAAAAAATCAGGTTACAGCTTTTATCGGCCCTTCTGGTTGCGGTAAAAGTACGTTGCTGAGATGTTATAACCGTCTCAACGACTTAATTGAATCATTTCGGGCAGACGGTAAAGTTTATTATTACAATAAAAACTTGTACGCATCCGATATAGATCCTGTAGAGGTGCGTCGCCGGATTGGGATGGTATTTCAAAGACCGAACCCATTTCCGAAATCAATTTATGAAAATATTGCTTTTGGAGCCAGAATCAACGGTTACAAAGGCAATATGGATGAATTAGTAGAGCGGAGCCTCCGCCAGGCAGCTTTGTGGGATGAAGTAAAAGATAAACTGAAGCAAAGCGGCTTATCTTTATCTGGTGGACAACAACAGCGCTTATGCATTGCGCGGGCGATCGCGGTGCAACCTGAAATCATACTTATGGATGAACCTTGCTCTGCCCTTGACCCTATCTCTACACTGCGGATTGAAGAACTGATTCACGAACTTAAAGAGCAATACACCTTTGTCATAGTTACCCATAACATGCAACAAGCCGCACGGGTATCTGATAAGACAGCCTTTTTTAATGTTCAACAGACAGATAAAGGAGGCCGTAGCGGCTATTTAGTAGAATTTGACGCGACAGAAGTAATTTTTAACAATCCTAAACAGGAAGACACTAGGGATTATGTTAGTGGTAGATTTGGTTAAATATTGCACATTCTCAAGGTTACAATAGTGAAGTTTAGAAATATTAAAGGTTTTTTTGCTAAAATAATGTATTTTTAATGGCTGATAAAATCATTTACTATAGCAATTTCCTTCTAACTTACGCTAAAAAATTAAGATGTGGCTGTTATTAGTTAACAGTCACGCAATATTTACCCATTATTAAGTAACAATATAGTGGGATTTTTTTATGAAAAAAAGATTATTATTGCTGAGTAATTCCACAAATTTTAATGAAGATTACTTGTTTTATGCCCAACAAGAAATTCAAAAATTTTTAGGCAAATTTGTCAAAAGAATAGTATTTATTCCTTTTGCAGGTGTAACTACAACTTTTGATGAATACACCGCAAAAGTCACACAAGTATTTAAAAATATAGGTTATGACATTGATGCAATTCATTTAGCAGAAAATTATCACGAATTAGTCAAAAAAGCAGAAGCAATATTAATTGGAGGTGGAAACACTTTTCATCTTTTTCATTGGTTGCACAAAACTGGAATCATTGAAACTATAACAGAAAAAGTAAATGACGGGACTCCTTATATTGGGTGGAGTGCAGGTTCAAATGCAGCTTGTCCTACATTAAAAACAAGCAACGATATGCCCATCATTGAACCTGCAAGTTTTAGTGGATTAAATCTAGTACCTTTTCAAATAAATCCTCATTATACAGATGTAATTATTCCAAATCATCAAGGAGAAACAAGAGAGCAAAGGATACGGGAATTTTTAGCGGTAAATCGTGATGTGTTTGTTGTTGGATTAAAGGAGGGAACTATGTTGCATATTGAAGGTTCATCCATGAAATTAATTGGTGATAAACCCCTGCATCTGTTTAAGTTCGGCGAAGCAACGATCAAATACGATTCCCACGCTAACCTTGATTTCCTTCTTTAAGAATTAGGATTAAAATTTTCTGGAAAGGATACGCCTTCATAAATATCAGCTAGTCAACAAGAAAAATTCATGCTGGTTAACTGTAATTCTTAATTTACTCGATAGCTATAAAAAATCTTGGGTTAGCAGGCTTAATCTTTTCTCACTTGCAAATCCAGAGTTAGAACTTATCTAATCACTGAATCTATTCTTGAAAGCTAAAAACCCTGAAACACTTAGTTTCCAGGGTTTTCATTTTCTAAGCGGGCGGCGGGAATCGAACCCGCATTAATAGCTTGGAAGGCTATATAGAATCCTTATTATATAAGCATTTCAGCTTATTGGAATAATTTTTACACCCAAATTACGCCCAATTTGCTAAATGTTAAAGTCTCCTGACTTTTCAATTCTTATTGACCTCGATCATAAAAATAAGGCTACTTCAGGAGCAACCAGGACTCAATTGGGTATACTTCACTCATGCATAACTCATCTTTAGTAGGAACATCATCGATTGGACTTTGATATCCACAGCGATCGCGCTTGTAAATGTGCTGGCGTTTCTATTAACTAAACTGGAAAACTTGGGTGTCAGCGACGCTCTTTAAGTTGTAGATTGACCTTGGATAGCGGCGATAGGTGAGACATTATATATTGCTAGAACACCGATTCACTAATAAAATACGAGACTGAGAAACCCTGTTTTAACGTCTTATACAACCAAAGATTCCTTGTTACAGCATCAAAAAATCGGATTTTTAGTCATGATTCTGAATACTGAATCGGTGTTCTAGTGGCGGTTTTACCGGATAAGCGAGATTACTTTGAAGCAAGTTTATCTTGCTACTTCACTATTGTATGGAAACAAATGCTAAAGCCAAGCCTGGCATTAGCCTTCGCAATCATTGTAAATGAGCTTCTGCATCGCCTCAATTGTGAAAAATTTTTACAAAAGCTGATACCCTGCATAAAAGTAATACTTAGCTGTGAGTCATAGTTAGCACATCAGAACCATAGCTTATGTAGTTTGAAGGCAACACTGAGACAGCCACTTCCACTAGTAAAATTTCATCTCCATATATGGCTATTACCTATCAGTTAATCCAAGAAACCACAGCACGGTACAAACAGCGTCACCAAGAACGAGAAGAACACCTCAGGGAGTTAGAAACTGGGAATTTACTAACTGTAGATACTCCAGAGCGAGTCACAAAGAGACTGGAACGAATTGCTAACCATCCTCTGGCTGTCACAATGATCGCCGAAGAAAGTCAACCTGAACTTGCTGGAGTTAAAATCCTATCCCCAGAAAATTTCAATCGCTTGGTTCAGGAACGCATTCTTGGTCAGAGCGATCTAATGAGCGTGAGTTACCTAGAATATGGGTTAAGTGTCTCCCGTTCCATTGGTCGCATTCTTATCCGTAATAATAGCAACCGTCTCGTCGGCTATGGCACAGGCTTCATGGTTTCTCCTTGCCTCTTGCTGACTAACAACCATGTACTTTCAAATGCCCAGGAAGCAGGTTTTAGTTTGATAGAGTTTAATTACCAAAGTGGTGTAGGAGGGCAAATGCTCCAGTCTTACACCTATGAACTAAATCCTGACACCTTCTTTGTTACCGACAAGCATCTTGATTTTAGTTTAGTGGCGGTTAAAGATAGTTCTAATGGACAACCTCCTCTAGCGACTTTTGGCTGGAATCGCTTGATTGAAGAAGAGGGCAAAGCCATTTTAGGAGAGTATGTCAACATCATTCAACACCCATCTGGGCAGCCGAAGCAACTGGCATTGCGGGAAAATCAGCTAGTCGATTTATTCGATGATTTCCTTCACTACCAAACGGATACAGCCCCTGGCTCTTCTGGGTCTCCTGTCTTTAACGATCAGTGGGAAGTAGTCGGTCTACACCACTCAGGTGTTCCTCGAAAAGATGAGCAGGGCAATATTCTAGCAATTGATGGGCAAGTGTGGACTCCTCAAATAGGAGAAGATAGAATTGCCTGGGAAGCGAACGAAGGCATTCGCATCAGCCGCATCGTTAAGTATATCAAGCAGCAAAACCTCTCTCCAACACAGCGCCGACTGCGAGATGAGATGTTTGATCATCTCCCACCTTCACCAGAAGCAATCAAGGAACAAACACCTAAAATCTTTGCCAAGTCGGCCAATCTTGCTAGTGACGGCAGCATTACTTGGACAATTCCGCTTCAGGTGAGCGTGCGGCTAGGAGATCTAGCTATTTCCTCTGCTCGTGTACCTCAATCAGGTAACGTGTCATCTCAACCCCCAAATGACAGCCACCGAGACGATACTCAGCCAGATATTAAAACTGATCCTGAACTAGCTCAAGAACTGCAACTTTTAGAACGAGTCCGTCGGGGAACAATTCCTTATTACGATGAAGTCGGCGATCGCACTGAGCGAAATAATTATTATGGCAATCTAATTGATAGAGCTTCATCACTTAACTCAGGGGAGTTATTCAAAGAATTAAAGGATCTGCTCCGCACTACTCACACACAGCTGTTATCTTATAATCCGCGATCTAGGCTCTATCCTTGGGTAGACCTACAACCCGATCTGACAATTCGCAGTATCTATTCGCGGTTAAAATTCGAGCCTGAGCAAATTATTCGGGAAGATTTAGAAATCGAGCGTGAGCGATCTGCTCGCTTGCAAGAGCTAATACGCTCTGAATCTTTCGGCAATACCGTTCAACTGAGCGAGCAGATCGATCTGTTGGAATCAGAATTGCGCTACAACTGCGAACACGTCGTACCTCAATCTTGGTTTCAAAAGAAAGAACCTATGCGGGGAGATCTGCACCACTTATTTGCTTGTGAGTCTGTCTGTAACAGCTTCCGAGGTAACACCCCTTACTACGACTTTCCTGACTTTGAAGAAGCAATGCGTACCAACTGTGGCAAGTCTGAGGGGAAAAAATTTGAGCCAGGAAATGGCAAGGGAGAGGTAGCGCGAGCAACATTTTACTTCTTACTGCGCTATCCGGGGCAAATTGACAATAAAAGTAATGAATACGAAGCCCAACGCCTGGAAACCTTGCTGAAGTGGCATCAAAGTTTCCCTGTGACTGAACACGAAAAACATCGAAATATGGCTATTTATAAAAAGCAGGGCAATCGCAATCCCCTCATCGACTTTCCGGAATGGGCAGATAAAATTGACTTCCGCTTGGGGCTAGGATAGCTACTATGAAAATTTTACGAATCTTTCTTTTCATTAGCCTGGGATACTTTCTTTCTTCATTGCTATGGAGTGCCCAAGCTACCGCAATGCCCAGGACGCTAGGCGAATTTCCTGTTTGCGAACCCTCAGCAGTGACTCGGATTTCTTGCCCTAATTCTAATGGTCGTTGTCTGTTGATTGGGGATAATGAAAATCAAGAATCTCTTTTTGCTTATCCTATTAACTCAGGAAATCTAGAGGCTACTGTTCAAAAAAAACTCAGCTTAGAAGGAACAGAAATTAGTGATATCGAAGCTATTACTAGTTTAGGTGATAATCGGGTATTAATTTTTGGTTCTTACAGTCGTAATAGTAAGTGTGAGGTGAAGAAAAACCGTCAAAGGTTTTTACAGGCTCAAGTCTTAACCCAGAGCATCAAATCAACTAGCAACGCTATTCAAATCGACAAAATTAACTCGCAAACCTTGTTTGCTCCAGAAGTTCTCAAGAAGAATAAATTGCTTCAAGTTATTGCTGGAACGATTGATAAAGCCGAAAAGTCAGCCAATCTTGCTCAAGGCGATAAAGAAGCTTGTCAAAAGGCTAACGCTTTCAATGTAGAGGGGGCAGTAGCAATTCCTTCAGAATCTGAAGCACAAGTCTGGCTGGGACTACGCTCCCCACTCGCCTCGCTCGAAGATAAAACTTGGGCTATCCTTCTCAAGTTGGAAAATCTTAATGAATACCGATTTGAGCAAGCTGTGTTACTCGACTTACAGGGGCGAGGCATTAGAGAACTAACTAAAAATGGGAACTTAATTTGGGGGATTGCAGGTGGGCCAGAGGACGAAAAGAATAACTTTGTGCTTTGGAAATTACCCATTAAGAACTTAAAACCAAATGCAAAGGTTCGTCCTGAAATTGTTCAATCCCTACCAGCTTCATCGGAAGGATTAGCGATCATAGGAGATAAAGCTTACATTTTAATAGATGGAGATAGGGGTGACTCTGAGTCTAGTTGCCAAGTTCCTGGCCAGTTTATAGAAATCTCGGTTGCGCCGTAATAATTCGCTAAGTAGGATGAGTTTTAGGGGTTAATAATTGTTATTTATGAGCCAATACAGTTCAGTTAAGGCTAAAAGCTGAAGCTTGTCAAAGAAGAAAAAGTTCGTAGTCAGGACTTTAGTCCGCAATTTCAGCACTTTAGTGCTGACTACAAACTAGATTCCCTCATAAGCCAAGCTTGGCATCAGCCTTCGCAAAGCTTGTAAATGAAGCTGAGTTCGAGTTAAGCACGTTGTGATAAAAGCCAGTCTATCTGAGGACTGGATTTGTTTGGTTGATGAATATGATCCGTATCTGATGATCCAAGTGATCCGCAAAATTATGGTTAGTGGAGCGATCGCATGACTCACACAAATATATCTAGAGACTAGTTTACCGAGCAGCAATAAATAAGTAATTTAAGCCTCTAATTCGCCTGGCTTAGGTTCATAATTATCTGCCAGTCCATCCACTGGTTATGCCAGTTCTGCGATCGCGACTGCATTATGTTACTGCTGTGAAATCAACTCAGCGATCGCAATAGTATTTGTATGGTAGCTACTGGTGCATTGGGCACAGGATCGCTTTTAAACATTAGCTAGTCTGCTCAATAGGATATAACGAGGTTAAATACTTGAGCCAGAGTGCGATCGCTGGCGACAAGCTGCTACTTATCTATACTAAGCTTCATTTTCCTTCTCCCTGAGTCGGTGGTATTATTCCTTCCTCCCGTGCTTTTTTAATTGCTCGTTTCAGAATTAACACTGCCATTTGAGACAAAGAACGCTCTTCTGCATCCGCTAGTTGCTGTAGAGCTTCTTTGTCTTGTTCTTCCATGTAAATAGTTACAGTTACTTTTCCCATGTGACTATCATAAGCTTTCTTGTGTGTTTTTACGCTTTAAGCCTTATAACACATAAATTCACATTTAAAAACACAAAAATTGCGTATAATTACTTATAACGTCAAAAGCCAGCGTCGGCCCTAGGAAAGTTGAACGCTGGCTTTCGGCTCCCTTATACAGGAGACATATTCCATGTTAAAGCCTGTTTGCAATAAAACAGATGAATACAGAGGTTATCTACAAGCCTTAGATGACTTCGCGATCGCTGAACTATTGGCAAAACTTAGCGATTACTGTGAGCCGCCAGAACAAGAAACCTTAGCAGCGGTTCTGATTACTCAACTAGCCCAAAGCCTGAATTCTGAACTGATCGCTAATTATATGAGTGCGATAGCTCAAAAACAGCAGTATTCACTAGCAAAATTACTCCACCAGAAATTTTCTCCAGATTCTGCTGATTTACCTGAAGACTTCGCAAATACAGCAAAGACACCCCGCTTTTTATACGGGGATCGACTGCGTTGGCTCGGTTCTGACACTGACTGGGGAACTGTGATTGGCAGATTTTACAGCTTTGCTCCCCATCTTTGCTGCTGGAATTGGTGTTACCTGATCTGGTTGAGCAAAGATAGCCCTAGCGCCACTTGGACATCCGCTGACATGGCCTGGGAAGAAGATTTAGAGCCACTAGAAGGATCGCAGCTATGACTAATCCGCGTCCTTTACAAGCAAGAGAGCAAAATTTGATTGACCTCTATAGCAATTGTCAACTAGGAATGACACCCAATAATTTTTATGCCAAATGGGATGTCAATCATGAAGCGATCGCTCGGATTTGCTCTCGCTCACTTTCAACCGTCCGGCGTTGGTTCTCTAAAGGTCGCAATTACCGCAGTCCCATGTCCAGTGATTTACGCCATCTGGCCCTTATGGACTTCCTGCTAGAAAACTTCGAGGAAATTCCAGAAGAATTTCTGGAAATGCTTTGTGCCCTCAAACAAAGTCAGCATTAATTGAAAAGTCAATAAATTTCAATGTCGTCCTGACATTTTTTGATAAGCCACTCTCGCTGTAGGGTGGCTTTTATCTATGAAACAAGTATTTGTAGGAGGTTATTGTGACCTACGCTGAGAGATTAAGCCCTTGGTGTATCGTTCGCCATTTTCCGAATATGGAGTATCAAATTATCGGGCGTTTTCGCCGCCGCAGTGATGCAGAAGCTCATTTACAGGCACTCAGGCGGCTAATTCCAAATGGGACTTTAGCAATTATTTTCAATCCGCTAGTAGAGCAACAAGAGCAGTTGGCTTCCAATTAACTGCACGTCAAATTTACGCCGTTCATTTTAAACATGGCAAACATTCTTCAAGCCAAAGTCACCATTTTAGGAACTAGAACACTTGCCATACACCATTTTGGCATTGATGCTTTACCACTAGAAGCAACTGAGAAAGATGGTGTTGCTGGCAATAGCCCCAATGAGTGGAGAAAGACAGTTCTCATGGATGAAGAACGCCAGTTATTTTTACTTCCGACATACTTTTTCGGTTGTATCAAGTATGGAGGCAAAACTGTTAAGCGGGGTAAAAGTAACTTACTGACAGATATTGCCAGCACGTTACAAGTTATGGATGACCAGATTTACATCTGTAATAGTGACGGGCCAATTAAGTTGCCCGATCCACCGCAAGTGATTGAGGCAGGAACTATCAAAAATGAGAAATTGCCTGATAGCTACGTTGAAGTCATTGGCGTGCGTAACCCATCAACTAAAGCTAGGAATATCCGTTACCGCGTTGCTGTGAAACCTGGATGGCACTGTTCATTTACTATTCTTTGGGATTCAGTCGTGGTTGATAGAAAGTCCTTAGAGACCGCTATTATCAATGCTGGCACTTTAGTAGGTATTGGTGATGGTAGGCAAAGCATTGGTTATGGGCGTTTTGAACTGACTAATTTTGCCATTGTTTAATACATGTCGTCTTCTGTTGTGTCCAGTCCAGTAGCGTCTAGTTACGTTGAGTCACGTCATCTTAAGTCAGGTTGTGTCACGTCATGTCATCAATCACACTCTACCTGCAAATTAAGCAACGTCGTCAGCATCCAAACCTCCCAGTGTATTGGTGGCGGCGACAACCGCTAGAGCAATGGGAACTGACACGAAAATGTATTTACAAGCGCGATCGCGGGATTTGTCAAAGTCCAACAGATGCACCTCCAAAAATTCACGGCTTATGCATGGGTGAAGTCAATCTTAAGGTTGCTCACATTGATCACATTCTTCCTTTATCTTCTGGTGGTAGCAATCATGCATCTAATTTAAGAACCCTTTGCCCTGTATGCCATGCGCTACGTCTTGATCGAAAGCATGATGGTATGAGAAATAAACTTGTCAAGAAAGGTTTAATCCCTGTCAACTGGAAATCATTTGTTTGGGATTAAATTGTTGGCGATCGCATTCCGTCTACTATGGGCGATCGCCCTATCTATAGGCATTAATAATAGACTTTACCCATTGTTGGCAATTAATAACAGATGAGTAATTTAATTTTTAGTACATAGCTGGCATTACAGCATATTTTGGCTACATGAGGTACAAGCGTAAAATCCAAAACTATGTAGAGACGTTACATATAACGTCTCTACAGTATTTCACGAATATCGAAACTGCTGTAATTACTCAATGTGTGCTGTATGAAGGTAAATAGACGATTGCTATATGCAGTTATTGGTGAATATTTAATTGTCTCAGGGTAAACAGGAATGAAAGGTAATTTTTGCTTACTGAAACGAACAGCCAGCATTCTTGCTAAAGAAAAAATATCAGGCTCATAAATATCAATTTCAGGATTTTGTATTACTTTTGCCAAAATTTCTTGATTACCAATCTTGCCCAACGCCTGTGCTGCATAACTTCTCACGTGACTATCTAAGTCGTTGAGGGCAGAGATTAAAGCATCTACCGCTTGGGAATTGCCAATCTTACCCAACGCGAATGCTGCATAGCCTCTCACGTCACTATTTGAGTGGTTGAGGGCAGAGATTAAAGCATCTACCGCTTGGGAATTGCCAATTTTGCCCAACGCGAATGCTGATGCTGCTTTCCATTTCATCCAAAAATTAGAGTCGTTGAGAGATTATTTATAAAGTAAATCTTTAGGCTACAAGGCGACGCAACATAATCCGAGTCATGACAGCATATATAGCAGCTTCACTCATTTCAGGTAAACGCTCATAATCCTTGCGCTCGACGATGATATTGGTTAAACCACCCGAATGTTCTTTCAACTACCCAGCGTTTCGGTAAAACCTGAAATTCTGGCTCAGTACGCCGTATGACTTCAACATGAGCTTGGATCATCAACCAAACACAAAGAGCAAATTTATCACCGTCATAACCGGAATCAACCCATAAAACTTCAACTTTTTCGAGTAATTCAGGACGCTCCTCTAACAATTCCATCAAAGCATAGGCAGCAACTAATCGTTCTGGGACATTTGCTTCACTTACAACCACTTTCAACAATAATCCCAGGCTATCAACCAAAGTTTGCCGCTTCCGCCCTTTTATCTTTTTACCGCCATCAAAACCGTACACATCCCCCTTTTTTGGTCAGTTTTGATTGACTGACTGTCTGCGGCGATTGCTGTTGGTTGAGTTGATTTACCTAATTTCGAGCGAACTTGACCGCGCAGTGTATGGTTTAGCTTTTCCCAAACCCCTTTACGCTGCCATTTGCGGTAGTAGTTATATACCGTTGAGCTTGGAGGGAAGTCCCCCGGCAGCATATTCCATTGACATCCAGTTTTCAAATGATAATAGATGGCATTGCATATTTCACGCATGTCTGTTGTGCGAGGATGGCCTCCTTTTTTGGCTGGTGGAATCAACTTAGCCAGGATTTCCCACTCCATATCAGTTAAGTCTGTAGGGTAAGCCTTTCGCATCATGAGCAACTATGTAAATACACTGTGTATCAGGTATCTTATCCTTGTTGTAAATTCTTTCTTCTCAGTTTTAGATTTACTTTATAAATAGCCTCTAATACTCAGATTTCCCCTGGTTGACAGTTGAGAGTTGAGGAAATGATAAAACCCAAATAGTGTCTTCTTGACCAGTTTCTTCGCTAACTTTCCGTTTAATTTCAGCAAAATTACTTTGATTAATTTTTACCAAATTACCATTTAGCTCTACACCACTCAACACAGCCTCATTACTTGGAACTTTGGCATTATTCAAATCCACTAAAGCCATGAATTCTAACCATGCGTGGAGAATTGCTTCTACTTTGCTGGCTCTATTCAAAACTTCCTCCAGGTAGGTGTGAGTAATTGGCAGTAGTATATGGCACGAGATTACAAAGCAATTTTACTAATGCAAGTATATAAGTAAAACTTTATCATTTTTTTTCTAATGTCATTATTAAAAAATGATTGGATACAATTAGAGTGAATTTTTACTTTTCATTGGTACAGTTATAGTTGAATGACAGAAAGCCTGTTGATATTAATTAACCATCTCCTATTCGCAAGCCATTAGCTTGACCAATGTTAATGTTGTATTTTCCATTATGCTGATTTACATTCTGAATGATTTGGTTATTAGTACCTTGCTTATTAAAAGCCCCAGGCTCAGGTTCAATTTCTGGTTCACCGTCAAAGGGTAATCCTTTCGGCTCAGTTTCACCGCCTGCATAGTATGCCAGAATAAAGTTATCAGCTTGCTCAAAATTGAGAATGGGATGCTGCCGCTCGCGTGTTCTTCTCGGTACTACTTCACGCGCATACATAGCTAAATCTGCAACCCGCACATAACCATCTTTTTGCGAAGCTCCTTTACCTGCTAAGGCTTCAATTAATGCTAGTGTAAAAGCACTGTAGGGTCTGCCAGCCAGGGATTTTTCATCGGCTTGGGAGGAAGCGATCGCAACTCGTCCTTTCCCTTCATTAAACAAAGTTTGAGCCTCTGGCGGAAGGGGTGCTTTTTCAGCTTCATACCCTAACTTTGATGTATCTCCTAATCCACCAGCATGGCAACAGTCCAGTAATACCAACAGCTTTTTCGCGGAAATTGCCTGTAGCTTGGTGATAAATTCTGTACCACTAATCGCAGTTTTATGTAATTTGGCCTGGTCATAGCCAAAAGGCATTAGGTAATACGCTTCTCCGATGGGGCTATTGACCTGATAACCATGTCCAGAAAAATAGACAATTACCGTGGAATCAGGCGTAGTTGATTGAGCTAATTGGTCTAATGCTGCAAGGATTCCATCTCGGTTTGCCTGTTCTTTAGTCAATAAATGTACCTGTTCAGGTAAATAAGCGCAGCGTTCTGGGTCTTTGAGGATATTGGCAAAACCGACAGCATCATCTACGGTGTTGGGTAAATCACCACCAACCCCAACAATACAGGCATGACCTTGGCTAAAGAGTTTGTTCACTTTTGATTAGGTATCAGATAGTATGGCTATAATTTAGCATCTATCTTTAGGTATGAAAATTAGGCATTTTGATATTACAAAAATTTTATTTTTATCATTAGTTCTTTTGATGGAATTTCCAGCTTTGGCTCAAGCAGAGGTTGTAACTAACCCTAAAGCAATTACAGTCAACGCAACAAAGGGAGATAGTATCACCCGCACGATTACACTGCGGACTAACGAAAAAATAAATACTTTAAAAATAGTTACTTCTGATTTATTGAGTGCTGATAATAGCACTGTTTTACCAGCACGTGCAATTAAATTCACTTCACCAACTACTCAAATTACTCCTCAAGAACTCATTAGTTTACCAATCCAGTTTGATTTGCCTAATTCTTCCAGTGGAGAATTTACAGGTGAAATAGTATTGAGCTATGAAGCTGGAGAAAAAACCATTCCTGTGATTGTCAGGCTCAAAGATCCTTGGCCATTACCTCTGGCTGTATTAATGTTGGGAGTCATCATTGGTATGGCGGTTTCTGCCTATAGCAGTCAAGGTAAGTTAAGTGATGAGGTAACAGTTAACTTAGAGAATTTGCATACCCAAATTACTGCGGATAAGGTAGAGGCACGCTCATTCTGGTCACGCGCTGATATCTATCTTAATATTGCCAAACAAGCACGTGATGCTAAACAAATTGTTGAGGCTCAAGCAGCAGTTAATAATGCGAAGGAAGTTTGGCATAAATGGTTAAAGCAACGTCCTGATTGGCAGATTCTGTTCCGCTATTATGATAAACTCCGTGAACGCCTTAACCGAGAGGACTTAAAAGAAGATACATTGGCTCTCTATATTCAAGTTATAGATCGAGATTTAGAACAAGCTTTACAAAATGCTCCTGTTTTCTCAACAGCGAATGAATTGCAGCAAGTTCTAGATAAAATATCTCAACAAATTAATACTTATATTCAGCTAAAAACGCAGCTAGAAAAACTAAAAAACTTAATAGCAGGGTTAGAAGATATTAACCAACGCTATGACTGGGAAGATAAAGCATCTGAATTAACGCAGAGATTACATATGATCATGCCTGCTCAAGAAGCGGAAATACAAAATTTACAATCGGAAATAAATACAGGTATAGAAAAAGTTAAGGCGTTAGAGATTCAGATTTTAGATGTAGAAAAAGGTATTGATGGTGGTTCTGAAGTGGGTATGGTTATTCAAGCTCCGTCAGTATCAGAAAAAGAGCCTTATAAAGTTCCATTTTATACTAAAACAGGAAAGGCGATCACCAGCTTATGGCGAACTGCTAATGGGCGGTTGAAATTGTTTTATCTCTCCAGTTATCTGGTTTCCTTTACTGTGCTTGCTGGTAGTGGTTTTAACCATTTATATTGGACTAAGCCCACCTTTGGAGGTAATGGTTGGGGTGATTATTTTGCTTTATTAGCATTGGGTTTTGGTGCAGAAGCTACTCGGAACGTGGTCACACAAGTAGCCCGCAAAGCTGATGAATCAAGCTCATAGTATCATCAGCAGCAATTCACAGTATCAGCAATTTATAAGTAAATTTTTGTCTTTTAGCGCAAATTAGCTACCAAAGACGAAAAAGCCTAAAATATTTTTAACTCAGTAATTAAGAATAGGAATTAGTGTGACTAATCACAATCATCTCAGTGAAATTCTTGAGCGCATCCTGAAGGGTAATCAGACTGAGGCAGATATTGAAGAACTGCGGCGATCGCTAAAAATAGCTGACGGTGTAGTACAGTCAGTATCCCAAACGGGCAAGTTCAACACCAATATTGGGCAGATAACTGGGGGAGATGTTCATATAGGCGATCGTATTTACCAAGGTACAGATGCTGAAACACTGAGGCAAGTTTTACGAGAAGTTTTACCACAGCCAGATGAGAAGCCTCCCACTAACCTTACGGGTGCGGATGGGTTGGGTGAGTTGAGTGCTACCGTACCACAGCGACCACTCAGCTTTTTACCTCGTCCAGAGGAAATTAACTCATTAAAAAAATTAGTGGTGGGTGAATCAAACCAGATCGTCGCACTGACAAGTACTAGGCGGATGGTTGGTTTGCAGGGGATGGGTGGGCTGGGTAAATCCACGTTAGCCGCAGAACTAGCACGGGATGAAGAAGTAAGGCGACGATTTTGTCATGGTATTGTTTGGGTAACACTTGGTCAAACACCTATTTTGATCAATCTACAAGCTTCGATTGTAGGGGCGTTAACAGGAGAGCCAACACAATTTAAAGATGTTCAGGAAGGCAAGATTTTCTTGGGTAATTTGTTGAAAGGCAAAGCTTGCTTGTTGATTTTGGATGATATTTGGGATCTGAAACACGCTGAGGCTTTTACAGGTTTAGGTGAAACCAGCCATATACTTATTACTACTCGTAATGCCGAAATCATTCAAAAGCTGGGTTCACAAGAGTATCCGTTGGGCTTGTTGAGTAATGAGCAAGCACTAGAATTATTAGCACAAGCTTCAGAGCAAGCAGTAAAAACTCTTCCGAGTGAGGCTAAGGCGGTAGTAGAGGAGTGTAAAAATTTACCATTGGCTCTGGCAATGGTGGGAGCAATGGCTAAAGGTAAACCCAATCTCTGGGGAGGGTTGCTAAAACGATTAAAAAATGCTGACTTAGAAAAAATTAAGCAGCAGTTCCCAGAGTATCCTTATCCAGACTTGCTGCGGGCAATTCAGGTAAGCGTCGATGCCCTAGAGCCAGAGATAAAAGAACGATACCTAAATTTTGCTGTATTTCCCGAAGATACTCCCATTCCGGTAGGAGTTTTACAGACATTCTGGGAACCGGAAGGATTGGATGAATTAGATGTAGATGAAATTGTTACAACACTGGTGAATCGTTCACTGGCGCAGAAAGATCAATCAGGTCGCCTGAGTCTCCATGACCTCCAACTTGATTATGTGCGAAAGCAAGCCAATAACTTACCAGCGTTACACGGACAACTACTGCAAGCTTACGAAAGTAAATGTGCCGATGGCTGGGCAACAGGCCCCAAAGATGGGTACTTTTTTGAGCAATTGGGCTACCATCTGCTGCAAGCCAACCGCCGAGAAGAATTTCGGCAACTATTGCTGGAATTTAACTGGTTGCAAGCCAAACTGGAAGCCACTAATGCCAGTTCTTTAATTGCAGATTTTTATACATTTCCAGAAGATGAAGAATTACGTTTAGTGCAGCAGGCAATTTTACTGAGTCTTCAAGCCATAGCAAAAGACCCCAAACAACTGTGGAGCCAATTATATGGTCGGTTGATGAGTCAGGAAATGCCAGGGATTAAAACCATGCTGGAGCATCCCCCGCAAACTAGCTGGTTACGTCCATTGACTCCGAGTTTGCATCAGGCTGGTGGACTTTTACGTTGTACCCTAGAGGGGCATGAGGATTCGGTCAATGCCGTAGCCATCACCCCAGACAGGCGCAGTGCTGTTTCCGCATCCGATGACAATACCCTGAGAGTGTGGGATTTAAACTCTGGGCTTTGCCTGCACACCCTAGAGGGGCATGAGGATTCGGTCTTTGCCCTAGCCATCAACCCAGACAGGTGCAGTGCTGTTTCCGCATCGCGTGACAAAACCCTGAGAGTGTGGGATTTAAACTCTGGGCTTTGCCTGCACACCCTAGAGGGGCATGAGGATAGGATCAATGCCGTAGCCATCACCCCAGACAGGCGCAGTGCTGTTTCCGCATCCAATGACAATACCCTGAGAGTGTGGGATTTAAACTCTGGGCTTTGCCTGCACACCCTAGAGGGGCATGAGGATTGGGTCTATGCCGTAGTCATCACCCCAGACGAGCGCAGTGCTGTTTCCACATCGGCTGACAAAACCTTGAAAGTATGGGATTTAAACTCTGGGCGTTGCTTGCATACCCTGGGGCATGAGAGTTGGGTCGATGCCGTAGCCATCAATCCAGACGGGTGCAGTGCTGTTTCCGCATCGGCTGACAATACCCTGAGAGTGTGGGATTTAAACTCTGGGCGTTGTCTGCACACCCTAGAGGGGCATGAGGATAGGATCAATGCCGTAGCCATCACTCCAGACGGGCGCAGTGCTGTTTCCGCATCGGCTGACAATACCCTGAGAGTGTGGGATTTAAACTCTGGGCTTTGTCTGCACACCCTGGGGCATGAGAGTTGGGTCTATGCCGTAGCCATCACTCCAGACGGGCGCAGTGCTGTTTCCGCATCGGCTGACACAACCCTAAAAGTATGGGATTTAAACACTGGGCTTTGCCTGCACACCCTAGAGGGGCATAAGGAGTTGGTCTATGCCGTAGTCATCACCCCAGACGGGCGTAGTGCTGTTTCCGCATCGGCTGACACAACCCTAAGAGTATGGGATTTCAACTCTGGGCATTGTCTGCACATCCTAGAGGGGCATGAGCATTGGGTCGATGCCGTAGCCATCAGCCCAGACGGGCGTAGTGCTGTTTCCGCATCGCGTGACAAAACCCTGAGAGTGTGGGATTTCAACTCTGAGTGTTGCCTGCACACCCTGAGGCATGAGAGTTGGGTCGATGTCGTAGCCATCAGCCCAGACGGGCGTAGTGCTGTTTCCGCATCGCGTGACAAAACCCTGAGAGTGTGGGATTTCAACTCTGGGCATTGTCTGCACATCCTAGAGGGGCATGAGCATTGGGTCGATGCCGTAGCCATCACCCCAGACGGGCGCAGTGCTGTTTCCGCATCGGCTGACACAACCCTGAGAGTGTGGGATTTAAACTCTGGGTGTTGCCTGTACACCCTGGGACATAAGGATATGGTCGATGCTGTAGCCATCACCCCAGACGGGCGCAGTGCTGTTTCCGCATCGCATGACAAAACCCTGAAAGTATGGGATTTAAACTCTGGGCGTTGCTTGCACACCCTGTGGCATGAGCATTGGGTCAATGCCGTAGCTATCACCCCAGACGGGCGTAGTGCTGTTTCCGCATCGGACAATACCCTGAGAGTGTGGGATTTAAACTCTGGGCGTTGCCTGTACATCCTGGGGCATGAGAGTTGGGTCGATGCCGTAGCCATCACTCCAGACGGGCGCAGTGCTGTTTCCGCATCGCGTGACTATACCCTGAGAGTGTGGGATTTAAACTCTGGGTGTTGCCTGCATACCCTAGAGGGGCATAAGGATATGGTCGATGCCGTAGCCATCACCCCAGACGGGCGCAGTGCTGTTTCCGCATCGCATGACAAAACCCTGAGAGTGTGGGATTTAAACTCTGGGCATTGCCTACACACCCTAGAGGGGCATAAGGATAGAGTCAATGCCGTAGCCATCACCCCAGACGGGTGCAGTGCTGTTTCCGCATCCGATGACGATACCTTGAGAGTGTGGGATTTAAACTCTGGGCGTTGCCTGCATATCTGGACTGGTGATAGTGCTATTCGCTGCTGTGCCGCCTCATCTGATGGCGTTACATTCGTAGCGGGTGAACAATCAGGACGGGTACATTTCCTACGCTGGGAAGGATTGAACTAGAAAAATCAAAACCCAACATAGAAGAAAGTCACTGGTAATGAATATATCCAATGACCCCCTTGTTATTATCGACCGCATTTTAGCAGGCAATGTCACAGAAGCCGACCTTGCAAGTTTACGCCAGTTACTAACTCCTAATAGCAGCCAAAATGTAGTGCAGTTAGGCAAATACAACGTCAACATCGGACAGGGGCAAGACATTCACATAGGCGATAATATTTACCAAGGCACTGATGCAGACACTATTAAAACAATTATTCAAGCTGTATTAGAAGAATTTGAACTTCCCCACCAAGGAGCAGATAAAAAATTGCAAAAATGGAAATATTTGCACACCTTCAAAAGTCATTCAGGTGCAATCAACGCTTTAGCAATTAGTTCTAATGGGCAAACATTGGTAAGTGGTAGCAATGATAAAACACTCAAGATTTGGGACTTGAGAACTCTGCAATTACTCTACAGTTCTCCCCCCAGCCAAACTGCTATTACATCCCTAGCTATTAGTGCAGATGAAAATACTATTGTAGCTGGTAGTCAGAGAGGCACAATCAGAATTTGGAACTTACAAACTAGAGAATTAATTAGCAATCCCACCAAATTACATGAAGGCTCAATCAACTGTGTTACCATCAATCCTGATTGTCAAACTGTTGTTACCTGTGGCTCTGATAGAAACCTCAAGGTAATAAATTTATTGACTAAAGATATAATTCACAACTTACCCGCAGGAACAACCCCCATCAAAGCAATTAGCATTAGCCCAGATAAACAAACACTGGTAACTACTAGCGAAGCAGGCACAATTAAAACTTGGAACTTAACCACAGGAAAATTAATTTATTCTCTTGCAAAAGCTCATGAAAGTTCAATAAATACAATAGCATTTACTCCTCATGGTCAAAAATTTATCACAGGTAGTTCCGATAAAACCATTAAAGTCTGGGCTATAAATTCCGCTCAACAAATAGAATTGCTACACACTCTAGACAGAGGAAAAACCCCAGTTAAATGTCTAGCAATTTATCCAGATAGTCATACTCTCATCAGTGGTAGTGAAGGCGGCGTAGTCAAATTTTGGGATTTAGAAACACAAGAAATACTGCACACACTCCTAGAAGTTCATCTAAGCTCAATCAATTGTCTTGCGATTAGTTCAGATAGCCAAAACTTTATAACTGGTAGTGAAGGCGGTAACATCAAACTTTGGCGCAGGTATTCTTAAAGATTTAGCTGAAGCAGACAATAGCGATCGTCAATCTTATAAAGAATATTGAAAGTGAGGAAGATGTGAAAAATCTCAGAGAATGCAATTGGTAAGTTATTGACAATCAAACAACTAGATCAATTTATGAAAAATAGTTTATGTAATATTTAAGATAACTTAATTATTGACTAGATTTTTTGAATGAAATACCTTATGGCTATACGATAATTTACTGTTTAAATTAAAACTAATGACATCCCCTGAAGAGTTAAACTCTATACTAGAGCGCATAGTAAAATACCAGCATACTGAAAGCGATATCGCGCTTCTACAACAGTGGGTCAGTAGTGGTAGTCAGATTGTCTCACAGCAAGGGAAATATGCGGTTAACCTGGGACAAGGACAGGAAATACACATAGGCGATCGCATTTATCAGGGTGCTGATGCCGAAGTTGTCAAGGGAATTTTACAAGAAGTTTTACAAACAGTTCAGCCTAATCTTCAACTGGCTGGAATTCCTGAGAACTTGCCCCGTAGCGGCGTAGTGCAGTTTGTCGGGCGGGAGCAAGAACTGGAAACTCTACACCAGCAGCTACAAGAGAATACACCAGTGGCAATATCTGCGATCGCAGGGATGGGCGGCATCGGTAAAACGGAACTGGCACTACAATACGCCTTGCTACGCAAGCAAACTTACCAAGGCGGTATTTGCTGGTTGCGTGCAAAAGGATTAAATGTAGGCACTCAAATTGTGCAGTTTGGACAATCACGGCTTCAACTCCACCCACCTGAAGACCTAGACTTAATTGGTCAAGTAGGATTTTGCTGGACTCACTGGCCAGCAGGTGAGGTGTTAGTCATATTCGACGATGTAACAGACTACGAAATCATCAAACCTTATTTTCCTCCTGCTGAACCTCGGTTCAAGGTAATGATTGCAACTCGCTTACGGTTAGGTAAATCCGTCAAGCAGTTAGAGATTGAAGTACTAAGCGAATTAGCAGCCCTAGCATTATTAGAATCGTTAGTGGGAACAGAACGCATTCAACGCGAACTAGATAATGCCAAAAAACTCTGTGCCTGGTTGGGATACTTACCTCTGGGATTGGAGTTGGTAGGACGCTATCTTGACCGTAAACCCGACCTGACTGTGAGTGAGATGCAGCAACGGTTGGAGAAGAAGAGATTGGATGAGCGATCGCTTTCTAAACCTGATGCTGACATGACCGCATCTTTGGGAGTCGCTGCTGCCTTTGAACTAAGTTGGGAGGTACTTGATGAGCCAACAAAACAGCTAGGTTGTTTACTTAGCTTATTTGCCCTCGCTCCCATTCCCTGGTCGTTAGTCGAGTCGTGTCTGCCACAAGATAAAGAAGACTTGGAAGAACTGCGGGATGATAACCTACTGAACCTGAACCTCATCCAACGTAAAGGTGTAGCCATTTATCAACTGCATCAACTGATTCGAGAATTCTTCCAGGCAAAGCAACATAGCATCACTAACTCTGAGCAACTCAAATGGCAATTCTGTCAAGCAATGGTAGCTGTTGCCCAAAAAATTCCAGAAAATCCAACTCGTAACTTGCTTCTAGAACTAGCACCTACCATGCCCCATGTGGCTGAAGCTGCCACAATATTAAATAATTACTTAGCTGATACAGATATACTCAAACCATTTGAAGCTCTAGGTCGGTTTTACGAAAGACAAAGTTTTTATCAACAAGCCGCAGACTGGTATGAAAGGTGTCGTAGCCTAACTGAGCAACGCTTCGGTAGCGACCATCTTGATGTTGCAACGAGTATTAACTATCTGGCATATATTTACAGGTTGCAAGGTCGTTACGTAGAAGCTGAACTGCTGTGTCAACAAGTATTAAAGATTAGACAAAGTTTGTTAGGTGCAGAAGCTCCTCAAGTCGCTGACAGTCTCAATCAACTAGGAATGCTTTACTTCCAACAGGGAAAATACGATGATGCAGAGGCTTTATACAAGCAAGCATTGGAGATGAAGCAACGTTTGTTAGGTTTTGAACATCCAGATGTAGCAGAATATTTAAATAACTTAGGGTTCCTCTACCTTGCTCAGGGACGCTACAGCAAAGCAGAACCACTATTTGAACAAGCAATTATTTTTTATAAACGTACAAAAGCAGAAATTTATTTGGCTACAACTTTAAATAACCTGGCACGGCTTTACGATGCCCAAGAACGCTACGCCGAAGCAGAAATTTTGTATATACAAGCACTAGAACTTTTCAAAAGCTTATTAGGAGAAGAACACCCTGATATTGCTATCTGCCTTAACGACCTAGCATTTATCTATGGACAAAAAGGTGATCAAGAAAGGGCAGAAACTACATACATTCAAGCATTAGAGATGCGACGAAAGCTTTTAGGAAATGAGCATCCTGATGTAGCAGTTAGCTTGAATGATTTAGCCAAATTCTACACTTCTTTGAAACGTTATGCCGAGGCTCAACCACTTTATCTGCAAGCCTTAGCAACCCTTGAGGAAAAACTCGGTAAAGAGCATCCATTTACAGTCAAAGTGTACCAAAATCTATTGGAATTAAGGTATACAGCCGACACAATTTAATTATAATCAGGTACTATTTTATGCGTTCACGAACTTTTACTCTGTTTTCTTTATTTACTGCTGCTTTAACTGGATTTTTATTTTGTGCTTGTCAAAAGCAACAAATTGTGAATCAAGGCAAACCTGAGCAAATTACTAATACAAATATTAGTAAAACCCCCCAAAAATCTATTCAAAATTCAGAAAAATGTGTTGTTGAAAATACAGAACAAGATACTAATACTAATTTAATTAAAAGTGAACAAATTACTGTTGAACAAGCAGATAAGCTCTGGCAAGAGGGAACTAATCAATATACAAAAGAGTTTAAATATAATAATGCATTAAAAAATTTTGAAATAGCTCTGAAAGTTTACCAAAAAGAGAAAAATTTTGATAAACAAGCAATTACCCTTGGTAGTATAGGAACTGTTTACTATCAAATAGCAGATTACAATAAAGCGATTAATTGTCATAAACAACGTCAAATAATTGCTGGTGTAATAAAAAATGGAAAAGAAGAGGCAGCTGCTTACGGTAGCTTGGGAAATGCTTACTATGCAATGGGTAATTACCCAAAAGCTCGTCTTTATTACAACAGAATTTTAAAAAGAATTGTTAGAAATGAAAAGATTTCTATGGATAAGGATGATCGAAAGCGAGCGGAAGCGATCGCTCTAGCAGGACTGGGAAGTGTTGCCCACAGTGTAGGTAACTATACAAAAGCAATAAAACTTCATGAAGAACGTTTGAATATTGTTAATGAAGCTCTCAATAATCAAGACTTAACTGAAGAAAATCGAAAATACTTTATTAAATTAAAGGCATCTGCTTTCGGTGGTTTAGGTAACGCTTACCACAAACAAGGCAATGATGAAAAAGCAATAGAATACTATAAAATACATTTGGAAACTGCTGTAGATGACAAAGATAAACGAGAAGAAGCAATTGCTTTAGGGGAATTAGGCAGTGCTTATCATAGAATTTGGCAGCGTAGTAATTTTAGAGAAGCAGATGATTTAGATAAGGCAATAAAACATTATGAAGAGCGTTTAAAAATTGCTGAAAGTATTGGCGATCGTCGTTTAGTAGCATCTACTTACGGTGGTTTAGGTAATATTTACTATTCAACAGGTAATCTTGAAAAAGCTAATCTTGAAAAATCCCATAATGATTATAATGAAGCTATTAAATATACTAATAATTATTTAAATATTTCAACAGGTATTAAAGATAAGCCTGGCATGGGTAATGCTTTAAGTATATTAGGAGTAACTTATTTTCAGATTAATAATATCCTTAAAAACCAGGAAAAAACACTGAAAAAAGCTGGCAGAATTACAGAAGCCGAACAAAAATTTGCTGAAGCTCAAGAAAATCTGGATAAAGCCATAAAAAACTTGAATGAAGCGATAGAAGTTAGGGAATCCCTGCGAAAAGGGTTAACTGAAATAGAAAAATATTTATTTTTGATACTCAACAAACTACTTACCTCAATCTCCAACAAGTTTATGTGAATAAAGGCAATTATGATCTGGCATTAGAGATTGCAGAAAGAGGAAGAGCGAAAGCGTTCGTAGACGTTTTGGCAAAGCAGTTAAAAATGAATAGAGAAGTATCTAGTAATTTGAAGATTCAAGATATTAAAAAAATTGCTCAAGACCAGCAAGCTACTTTAGTAATTTACTCAAATATATTAGAAAAAAATTCTATTACTAATCATAGTGAAAAACTTTATATTTGGGTAGTTAGACCAAACCAAGAAAAAGTAAATTTTAAACAGGTTGATCTGCAAGATCCAAAAGTTTCTAAAAGCCTGAAGGAAAGTTTTACTAAAATCAAACAGAATTTTCCACAAGGTGATAGACCAATTGATCTTTTAGGAGGTTCCATTCCTCGTACATATCTTCGTGGTACTAAAAAAGATATAAATTCAGGTCAACAAACTTCTCAAAAAACTATAGAAGTATTAGCAGCCTATTATCAACTTTTAATTGAGCCAGACGAAAAAGGAAAAATATTAACAAACGAAGATAAGAAAGTTATCTTCATTCCTCAAGGAACTTTATTTGAAATACCTTTTGCTGCTCTCTACGATAATCAAGCAAAACAATACTTAATTGAAAAACACACGATTTTGGCTTCTCCCTCGGTTAAAGCATTAGATATGCTCTACAAACGACAGCAAAAGGGTGAGTTGAACAGCAAACCTTTACAAAACAAAGACTGGCTAATTTTGGGCATAGAAGAAGCAAAGCCGACACAATTATGTTCTCAAAATGTACAGTTAAATAAATTACCAGGAGCAAAACAAGAAGCAAAAGATATTGCTTCTGTTATTTTCCAAGGAGAAGCAATGGAGGAGAAAACAGAAGCCGCAGTTAGGCAAAAAATGCCTCAGGCACGAATGATTCATCTGGCGACTCACGGCTTACTAGATAATTGTGAAGAAGACGCAGAAGTTCCAGGTGCGATCGCTTTAGATGCCTCTGAGAATAATGACGGTTGGCTGACTGCCAGTGAAATTTCACAAATGAAGTTACAAGCTGAGTTAATTGTTCTCAGTGCTTGCGATACTGCACGGGGACGGCTGACTGCGGATGGTGTGATTGGTTTGTCTCGGTCGGCGCTAGCTGCTGGTTCTTCTAGTGCGATCGTTTCCTTATGGAAGGTAGAAGACAAATCAACATCTTTCTTGATGAAAGAGTTTTATACACAATTGAAAGAACAGCAATCAAAATCAGGAAAATTCGACAAAGCAGAAGCTTTACGTCAGGCAATGTTGAAGACAAAAAACTATGTCGATAAAAATACAAAAAAGAAAATTTACTCTGAGCCTTATCAATGGTCTGCCTTTACCCTAGTTGGTGAACCTACAACACAGTTAGAGACGCGTCAGTGATGACTATCGACGATGAATTAACTTAAAGCCATCCTTGCTCGCATCGTCAAATACTAGACGACGAAGACAGATATGACATTTTTGCGGCAGTAGTTAAGTGGTAGTCAATTTCAACGATGTAATTACAATTTAGTTACGCAAAAGTATCAAATGGCACATATTGACCACCTCAAGCAAATTCTGGATCGGGTTGAAAAAGGAGAACAAACCGATGATGATATGAAGTTTCTACATCAGAAACTGCTGACTGGCGATCGCCTAGTTGTATCACAACTAGGTAAGTACAACGTCAATATCGGGAAAGGGGAAGATATACATATAGGCGATCGCATTTATCAACAACTGTATTTACCTTAGAACCAGATAAAGTTGCTACTTGGGCGCAAATGTTGTCGGGTAAGGGCAGTATTTGGGCATTGGGATATGTGTTTAAGTTAAGTGCAACTCCTGTTAATAAAGAAATTAGTTTATTTAACCTTACTCATAGTGATTTGAGTGCAGAACAGCGTGTACAGGCGTTTCGGGTAACAGCTTCACCAATGGCACGAAAACTCGCAGGATTATTAGCTTCTGCACCTGTGATTAGTTTGCCAATTGTGCGATTGATTCAAGAAGCAATGTTAAAAGATTCTCAGCAAGTTCATGTAGCTGAGGTATTTTTAGGGGGATTATTAAAACCATTATCTGAGATTAATGCAGATACTTATCCTGATTATGTTCAATATGAATTTATGGATGAGGTACGGGAGTTATTAATTGATTCTGTTCCTTCTCAGTATGTTTTGAATGTAGTGGATGAGGTATCAAAATATGTATCGAAAAAAGCAGGTTTATCACTAGAGTCCTTTGCTGCTGTATTAAGGAATCCTCAGCAAGTTATAAATGCTGATATTGCAGAGAAAGCAAAATATTTTGCAACAGTTACTGCTCAAGTCTTAAGACGTTTGGGTGGGAAGTATGCAAGAGTTGCGGATAATTTAGATGACTATAATAAGTATGCAAGAGTTGCGGATAATTTAGATGACTATAATCATGACTTGGAAGCAATATTGGATGAGTTCAGAACAATAAGAACAATATTGGGTGAGTTGGAAAGAATATCGAAACACTCTCAAGAACTTGAAGAATTTGGGGAACTAAAAAGAACTATACCAGATTTTAAAATACTTGTAAATTCTCTATTGAGTAATCCTCAGCAAGCTATAAATGCTGATATTACAGAGAAAGCAAAATATTTTGCAACAGTTACTACTCAAGTCCTAAGAGATTTCGATAGAGACTATAGATATAGACATTTGGGCGGAGACTATGCAAGGGTTACGGATAAATTAGATGACTATAATCATAAAGATTACGAACAAATTAATGATTTGACAAGTGTATTGTATGATTTGAAAGAAATTTTGGAAAGATTGGAAAAGGATCTATAACCTGCACGCTTTAGTGTACTAAGGACTAAGATAAAAGATTCTGAAATTCTTATAGATTCTCTTCGCGACTTAGGTATTCGTGTTAAGTTAGAGGCTGATACTCGTGGTCGTCATGGTATGAGAGTTCGTACTGATATTGTCGCTGTTCTTGAAGGTGAGTGCGACATAGGTTACAGTAAAAACAGCGACGGCTCTTTTGACTTAATCGCTGACTTGTGGGGAGTCGCCAAGAAACATAATCACACTGTATTGGTTAACTCTATTAACCAAAAATATGCTGTTAATAAAACAATTAAAGAAGCCAAACAGCGAAAAGGGAAAGAAGGGAAAAAGGGAAATGCTTCTATTTCCATGAGTAGCAGTGAACCCATTAGCAGTTTTAATATAAAAAATAAATGCCCTAGATGTGGCTCTAAGCAAACAATTAAATATGGATATTTTCAGGGTAAACAAAAATATAAATGTCAGAATTGTGGTACTGAATTTTCATGATGATAATATTTGATCGTCTTAGGTTTTACGCAGACAAAATATAGCAAGATTAAATGAAATAACAAAATACCTAAAACTAATATTTGTAACGATTAAACTCAAGCATAATTGCTTTTCTTAGGATATATAAAGGTTAACAAAGTAGCGTTAATTGCTAGGTATGATGGAAAAACCGTCAAACCTCCCAGTAGACAATGAATTTACCTGAGCTAGGCAACTATCTGGATCGGATTGTCAATTTCTGTTCCAGTGGAAAGACCGTGTTGGCTGGCGATCGCATACTGCTTGAACCATAATCAAAATGACCACCTTTGAAGAATTAAACGCCATACTTGAGCGCATCGTCAAAAAACAGCAGACTGAAACTGACATAACAGTTCTGCGAAAATGGCTCAGTGGTAGTGGTCAAATTGTCTCTCAGCAAGGGAAATATGCAGTCAACTTGGGACAAGGACAGGATATTCACATAGGCGATCTCATTTACCAAGGTGCACTTGCTGAAACGATACATTAGTTATTTGAAATAAGCGATAAGTTGCATCTGAATGACTGGGATTCTCTGGAATATGAGTAAGGAAATATTGCGAATCATTAATTGCTAACGCTGCAAAATACTCCTGAAATGTTGGATGAAAAAACGCATACACTGCCTTCCTTGGAACCTGCACATCCACTCCTACCTTATTCAGCCATCCCAACTGCAATGCTAACTGAAACAGCGAATTGGGTTCATCCGGTTCACCCAAAAACTTACATAAAAAATCATGTCGCAATCGAAATCGAGTTTCTTCTTTATCAATTGCCTCCCGTGCCAACTCACCCAACCCTGCATTTAACCGCCTGCGCTGTTCCGCTGTCGTCGAAAATTGCTCTCGCTTCCACTCATAAAAATCCGCCACAAATTGCTCATACAGCCCCGCTTTCGTCTCTGGTAGCGTTCCCTCTCCTAAATAGCAGTTAAAACACAGCATCGTCAGCCGCAGCGGATTTTTCACCAAATCCCGAATCCGTTCCTTCGCCGGCACCTTTAACGCCGCACACAACTGTTCTGCCTGCGTTCCCTGCTCTTCTGGTAACGCCCGAAACCACTGGCCAATAAACTGCTCCACCTGCTGTGGATAGGCAAACTCTAGTGTACGATAGGTATCAAATGTATCCAGCGTATTACAGTTGCTATCCCATAGATTCAATCGACAAGTCAGCAAAATTCGTGCCTGCGAAAGCAATCCTCCTATCCGAACCTGCCGCTCAATCTCTCTCAATGAATTGCTGAATGGAGCCTGCATTTCATCAGTTCCATCTAGCAACAGCCAGACTCGTCCTTGCTGAAACTGGGCAACAAAGGCATCCTTAATTTCTGGAGGGACTTCTGCTTGACCAATCTTTCGGATAATAGCTTGTAGCCATCGCTCCAATAAATACGGTTCTAGTTCTTGCCCCCGTAAATCTGCCAGTGGCACCCAAATCGCCATCGCCTCTTCTATTTCTTGTGCCACCCAACCAGCGATCTGCTGTAGTAAGGTAGTTTTCCCTGCTCCTGGCTCTCCAATAATAGCAATGCGTTTTCCCTTACTCTTAGGACTTTGCCCTTGCCGCAGCACCTGCTCAAGAAAATCTTGATGCGCAAACTGCTGGGTAACTTCTGTTTCTTCATACAAGGCTGAACCCTGCTCTGGTAATACATCCTCTCGCCGTCGGCTTTGTCTCTTACGTTCCACCAGTCCCAGGGGTACGTACACCTGTTCTGTTCGATAAGCAATCCCCTCAATACTAGTTAGCGGATTAGTGGTAAGTCGCTGCTGCTCCTCTAAGATTTCTTTACTAAGTGAGTGCCAGTCAACTTCTTTTTGGAAATTTTGCGGAGAGAGTACCTCTTGTAGTATTGCTCGGATAGATTCGGCATCCACTCCTTGATAGTGGCGATCGCCAATGTGAATTTCCCCTGCCTGCACCTGCCCAATATTAGTGTTAAACTTGCCATCCTGAGAAACGAATTGCAGCGAACCACTACTCATTCTTAAATATTGCCGCAGTACAGTAGCCTCCTCTTGAGAGGAATTGCCTAGGAGGATACGATCAAAAATAGCGATTAATTCATCAGGAGTCTTCATTTCTTGCAAGATATTGAACCAGGAGCAGTAGCAAGAACGGCAGCCACAGCATTACACCTTTAGACAAGCATAAATGATCAGCTTAATGAGTGGGGATAGTAAAATTAATAGGATACATATATAAAAACGAGAAAGTACCTGGCAGCTATGGAGTTAACTTCTTTTTTGAGCGATCGCTTGTGGCACTGCCTCATGTAATTTTATAAAAAAGCTAAAGTCGTAAAAGACTGCCCTATAACTACATTCAGGCAATTTAATACTCGTGTCTACCATTCAATAGAAATATAATGGCTGGCGAGAGCAGATCAGTTTTGCTCCCAGCCAGCGGTGGCGATTTTAGAATACTCAAAATCGGCGTGAGAATAATTGGCGATCGCCACGCTTGCAAAAGACGAGAGCCTGAATCAAGCTCTGTTACACTCCTGGGAAACTTGCCTCTACTTCACAATTACGAAACGAACCCATAGAATTGGCTTGCTGCCGTTGTTGGCGGATAGCTTGCAAACGATCTAACGCCTCATTCATAATTTTGACTATGTGACGTTCATAACGACTGAGTAATTCGATTTGTGGTCGGATAACTTGCGATCGCCTAGTTAAGTCTTGATAATCCGCGATCACTTTTTGGTGTTCTTTCTCCACCTGAATTATCTCTTTCTCAATTTTCTCAAGCTCGTTGAGCTTTTCTCTACATTTCTGCTCAACCTTATCAATCTGGAACTTAACTATAGAGCAACGTAACTGATTTTTAGTTTTAGGGTATTGCTCATCAGCTAGGTCTTGTTGAGCTATCCTTATTAAGACTTGAAGCTGACTGACCTCGCCATAAAGGGTTTGCTTTTCCTTCTGCTCTGTTAAAAATTCTTGGCAAGCATTAGCATATTCCACCGCACTTGAATAACACAGAGGATTAACAGAAATGCTCTTGAATGGATGCTGATATAAAAACTTTGTGATGGTCTTCTCTGCGTCACCTAGCCACTCTGACCAGATAGAATTGAAATATTTCTTCCTAACATCTTTATCTAGGTCACGATAGATTTTTAATGTCTCTAGTAGTACTAGGCTCAATTCTCGCTCAAGCGCTCTATTATCTGGGTGAAACAGTGTTTTATTCTTTAGTTCATAGTCATCTTTTTCGTAGTAAGGGTATTTAGCTACAGTTGGCGGTTCTAGGGGAGGAGCAGGCGTTAAAGCATGAGATGCCAACGCTGATTCTGTCATCCACAGGCGATAAAGTCGAATCCTCGCCATTGCTACTTGCTCCAGTAGCGTAATTTCGGTAGGTGACTCCGGTTGAAATTCGCCGATTAACTCCTCCATAAATTGCTGAAACTTCAAGGCATCTTCACCGATAACAGGGGCTTTAGTTGCCAACAATCCGTGACGAGTCGCATTCATTCTGGTAATCTTCCTTCCTTGCTCTGTCGTCGCTCCACGGCTTTTTTTTCCGTTGTTTCTGCTAACTTCTGCGGGGCAAACCATAATGTCAAGTGATGAGATTTTTTTAAAAGTTGATAGCAATCAGCATTACCAATCCTAGGATTGGTAAGTATTTGGGTATTTTGTTGATGTTGTTGATGATAAATTTTGGGCATCATATCATCTTGAATATTAAGCGAGTATAAGCAACATATAGCGATCGCTCATCCACAGAAACATTAGAAGATACAAAGCCTGAAAGCTTCTCCCTGATTAAGATTGAAGCTGATGATTTATCATCAACAAATCATCAACAATTTCATCATTTCCTCCTTCATAAAAGAAGGTTGGTGCTCAATAACTTCAATTACTGGCTAGCAGGGTAGTATTTTTTGTTGATAAGTTCGATAATGCCACCCTCAACTAAAGCCTGGCAGTCTTTGCGTAATTTATCACTGGGAATTTTCTTGAGTGCAGAAATTCCACTCTTAATTTATCGAATTTGCGAACCTGGCTTACGCTCCACAAATTCTTTGATCTTAAGCAAATTGCCAGCTAATTCTAGTTGTGGAGAATTATAGGTATAAATCAGTTTGAGTTGAGCAATGTAGAAGTCAATCATCAAACAGGCAATCTCCATAGCTTCGCCTTCTATAAATTCACTCGGATTAGTTTCACCTGCTAGCACAGAATTAATTAAGTGCAACCAAAGTGCAAATCGAGCTAGATAGGTTTCAAACTTTGGGTATGCAGTCTGTAACCCAGGATGTGTTTCTTGTTTTGTCCAATCAATTAATTGGTGCTGGTATGCTTGAAAAACTGCTTTTGCACCTTGAGTTAAGAAGTAATCTCTATTTGGTAGATTCCCTAAAATTTTGTAGATTTTTGTTAGGTACTCTGCAAGCTTACCGCCTGAATCATCCTCTTCTGCAAATAAGTTGATATAAGCTGGAGGGCAAGGGACTGTGCTGAAAAGCCATCGAGCAAACTCACCAGTGTGGTCTTCATGGTTTGCCATGAGTTTTTGAAGTGTTAATGGCTGAGTAGAACCTGTGCGAGAAATAGCAGATTTAGGAAGATAAACAGTACCTTCTTCTTTTACTGTATCTTTAGAAAGAGATTTACCATTAAATTCAGATAAGTCAAGCTCTGCATCATCACCCTTCCCGCCACGATACTTATTTCGTCCATTGAAAAATCCTGACCACTCATCACGGTAGTAGAGCAAACCACGAGGATTTTCACTGTGGATTCTCATTCTTGCTTCAGTAGTTGAGTTTTGCACTATATAGCGACGGCGTGGTGGTGGAGGTTCAGGTAATCCTACGCTATCTCCTCTTTTTTTGCTCTTCTCTTGGCGAAGTGCATATTGGTAATTGTCATTTTCTTGCTTAAACTTGCGGAATTCTTCTGTTTCAAGTTCTTCAAGTGGATCTATGGCGAGCCTTTGCGATGGAGTTTTCTTGCTACCACTAGGTGCAAGGTTGCAAGTCCAAATTATACAAGTCTGACAGTAACCAGATTTTGGATCAATAATGATTCGAGATGATGTTCCAATCCTAGAAGCAGCAACTGGAATAAAAGTATTGATCACAGCCTCTATAGATGTGGGCATTGCTTTTGCTACTGTTGTCAACGACTCTGCTAAATTGCCGTTATCTCCCCAGAATAAGTCATAAGGGTTAAGACGTGCTTTTTGACAATCCAATAAACTTGGTAGCGCTTTTTTTACATCACTGCGTTTCTCATTTTCCTCTAGTTCCTTGATTCGGGCATGATATAGCGCCCATACTTTGTGTATGCGTCTGCCAGATTTAATTGCTAAATCCTCAATTGCATCTGTAAGTTCTGATTGTGGCAAGTCCTCTTGAATTAACTTCTCCAATTCTGCTTCAAGCAGAGTTGTGCTAAGAGGATGTCTGACATTTTCAGTCTCGGTAACTACTTGCTTAAGTAATTGTGGAATATTGAGCAATGCTTTGAGATGATTCTCAATCTCTAATTTAATAGCAGGAGGGCATTTAGCATCAAATGTTGCTTTGTCCAATCTACGAATTTTCTGCCAGCAGCTTTCCTCTCCACCTAGGTATTGTGCAGATGGTTGGCAAGATGACGGATCTATAGTTTTAAGAATTCGTTGAATGCGATCGCTATCAATCCCTAATTTCTTACCCGCTAACTCAACAAGATTTTCAGCATCACCACTAATTGATATCTCATTCTCAAAGCACCAATTCTGCCAACCAAAAGCTTCCTTAGCTAGTGTAGTTAGTGCCTCACTACGATCGCCACTGGGATTAGCACCATTTGAGATCTCTTTTGATTTTTCTGTGAGTAACTTTTCTATAGGTAGTCCATGAGGAGCTAAGTGTAATTGAGCTAATGATGGTGGGAGGTTTGTGCTGGCTTGTTTTTTGGTTGAATAAAGACCTATTGATTCTAAATCTTCCACCTCAACTAATTCACCTTTATTTATTGATTGGTATGGATTTCCAGATGGGCCAATTGTTGGACTCAGAACCGTAAACCGACCATTACCTAAGCATTCCCCTACATGCTTACCTCCTGTGGATAATGCAAAGTTGGTAAACTCAGGCTTCTTTCTAACTCGAATACCAATTCGCCAACCCCCTGAATGAGTGCGTTCGATAAATGTCGCCTTTAAAGCTGGGTAACGATTTAGCCATTCTGAGACTAGGCGATCGCATTCTTGCTGTGAATCGAAATTTTTGACATCAAAATCAATCCAAACAGTGTTATTCCAACCGCCGAGAGTGCCTACTCCATTAAGAGGATTGGCGAACCATGTATCTAGCTCAATCTGTGTAGGTAATCTTTTTTGGTACTGAGTGTGAGGTATTAGATGAGGTTTATTGCTTTCATCTAAGTAACTAGGATTTTTGCCCGTAAAAAAGGGCTTAGGTGTTGCTCCGTCTTTTTCATACTCAATATTTCCATTTTTATCACTCTTGGGATACTTAAATGGGTCTTGTTTCGGCGCGACTGGTAGTGCTGGATATCCGTGTTTGGTAAGCCACTCAATAGCTGTGTTGCGATCGCTGATAAAATTATTGTGGATAGAAGTTGTCTCCATTAACATTGCTCACCTCCTGTTTCCACAATCAGATATAAAATTTTCTCTTGGAGCAACCCTAACTTTTTACAGTTGTAATTTTGAGATGCCATTTAGCTGACCTTCCTTCCGCGTTTCAGGGGTTGATTTGAGGGAAGAGAGTGAAGGTAAGCTTCTATTGCTCTTTGGTGAGCTTGAGGATTATCTCGATTAGCGATCCAATCAAGTATTAGCGGAAGATTATACAGCGTGGTTCTAGAATTAATCTTTTGCCAGTGAATGCTCTCCTGCCAAATTCCTTGGAGCCGATATCGCTTAAATGTTTCAGAAGACAATCCTATCTGGTTAGATAGTTGTTTTTTGGTGACAAAATTGTTCATATTAGAGTAATTTGTCATTAACTACTCTAATATGAACAATTTTAGTTTAAGAAAACTGAAAGCGACTTTTCGTGCTAAATCCTTACGTAGCAAGCATTCCAGAAATAAGTTATTTTTGACGTATCTTACTTTGGGTATGAGGAGAAAAGCTCTAATAGCCACCTTAAGATATCAACATATCAAGGCGATTTTTATTAATTGCTTACTATAGTTTAGTCTGTAGTTTCATCCATAAAAGTGACTTGCTTCTTTTTTCTTCTATCTCGCCTTTGTCTTTTTCCGTCTTGAGAATCCTCATCTTCTTTTCTACCTTGCCTTTGTATTTTTCCTTGATTAAAAGCCCGGTATTTTTCACTCTTCATCAACGCCACAAAAGTCTCTCTAGCACGCACCACAGGCATATAAAATTTCTGTCTGAATTGATGATCGCGCTCTGCAAAGCTAATTGCTTGAGTTATAATTTCCCAGGTATAGGGGCTTTCCTCCCGATCAAAAGGATTTTCAGATCCCCGAAGTTTACGGTTTTGCTGTTGCAGACGAGCCAGGTAATTCTTTACTGGCACTTGACCACCAAGACAAGCAAAATTTATAACCATAAGGTTCGTTTCTAGTATTAAGTCACGGAACATTAGTGCAGGATAAAGGGTCAAAGGTTTTAACGAGTGGATCTGTTCAAGCATTGTAAGAACAGCTTTCCATAGTTCAACTTCTGGTTTGATAATGGCTCTCTCGTTTCTTTTGAGCTTCCAATACGGAAATTTAGCATCAATCTTTTGCCGATAAAATTCCCCTACAACTGCCTTATGATATTGCAGTAGCTGTCTTCCTGTAACTGTCTGTATCAAATCTTGGTTTTGCTCCTCAGATGTAATTTCCTCAAAAACTGCCACAAGAATCACTAAGGGATTATTTATCTGAAATGCTGAGGGAGCTATTAAATAGGGGCTAGGCACTAATATGTATGGATTGGGCACAAATAATAGATTTTCGCTCATACGACTCTTAGATTTTTAGTTATGATAATTGACGATTGCTGTCGCAGAAAGGCAAGACTTTCAACGAAATGCTAGATTCAGACAAGAATGTTAGCAAGTAAGGCTCAAAATTCAATTGCTCCCTAATGTAGGACTTACGCCCAAATGACGTGAAAGCATTGATTTAATGTAGGGATAATTCATGAATTGCCCCTACATTTCTTACTAGATAAGTAATAATTAGTCGATTGGCCGTAAGCTCAACATTTTCAAGAAATCTGCATAGTGCTTCTCAATCATTTCAACGCTTGTATCGCACCATCCGGCGATGACTGACTCAGGAATGCCTTTAATAATTTGAAGAGTAATGAAGGTATCCCTACAGCTATAAGGCGTGGTGTCTGGCTTAATTGGGTCAACAATACGATTCCAGGCATTATTGCAAAAATTGTTGTAAGTGATTACTTTACCTTTTGGGCTGGGAAAAACTAAAGCATCTGGATGAGGGTTCTCAGGTTTGATAGATAGTAGTAACTGTCGCAATCTTTCTGAACAGGAGAATCGCCGCTTTTTGTTATTTTTCGACCCTTCCACTCTAATAGGAATACCATTCCCAGATGTTGTCACCAAACCTTCAAAGCGGATAAAACCACAATCTTCTGTTATATGCTTCCATTGGAGTCCGATCGCTTCTGATGGACGGCAGCCTGTTAGAAATAAGAATTCGACAAAGGGAGCATAGTGAGCATAACTGATACCTGTAAAGCCTCTACCGTTCCAGTTTCCCCGATGATTCTTAAAAGCCTGGATAATTTTTTCTCTTTCTTCTTCGGTAAAAGCGTTTGGCTTAGGTTCCAATTGATAACGGTACTTCGGCATTTCGTTAGCCATTCCTACATAAGGGTTAGTACCAATCAATCCATGCTTTACACCCCACTTACAAGCTGCATTGAGTTGAATTAATGCTCGTTTAGTTTGGTGTACCGTGGTAATTGCCTCTAAACCGGCTTTAACCTTCACAGCGTCTAGTAATGGTATATCACCCAAGCGCGTAAACAATTTAGTAAAGCTATTGTGGTACCCCTTAGTTGTTTCCTTCAAACTTGATGACTTGTAAGCAAGATAACCCTCCCAAAGTTCAGTAATTTTCATCCCAATTTGGGGTGTAATTTCAGACTTTAAAAGAGTAAGAGCTAATTCAGGTTTGTACTTTTTCAAAGTTGGATCAAAATTTCCTGAAGCAATATCCAACTCAATCTGAGCCTTTTTCGCTTCTGCTGCTTTGCGGTTTAATTTAGTGTCGGCCAATCCAATCGATAGATTGTGTCTTTTCCCCGCATGACGAAATCGTAGTTGTAACCGACCATGAGAAACAACAATAGAGACGTTTCCCTTAGGCGTCTTACGTTGAGACGGTTTGTCGTACATAGCGTTAATAGTACATATGTTCTTATAAGTTTACACCCAATTTACGCCCAATTTACGCCCAAACTACCCTAACTTACCCCAAATTTTTCTAGTTCACCAGTACTTAAGTACTAATATCTCAGCTATGTAGAAAAACAAAAACCCCCAAAACATAAGTGTTTCGGGGGTTTTCTTCAGTAAGCGGGCGGCGGGAATCGAACCCGCATTAATAGCTTGGAAGGCTATAGTTTTACCACTAAACTACGCCCGCAAATTTCCAACCTTTATACAATAACATACTTGTAGCTGAAATTCAAGAAGTTAGCTATCAAGGTAGCGGCTCTATTCGGATACGTAGTATAAGATTACTAGGCTTGGGATCGTTTGGATCGTTATCATACGCAGGTTCAAATTCCCAGCCATTGAAGACTTGATTGGCTACGAACTCCTCATAGTAGCTTTTTTCCTGTGCGGAGATAGCTTCATCCGCAATATTAATGTGCTCAAGTTTGCCTGTTTCAGAAATAGTTAATACCACTTTAAATTCTACAGGTCGGCCAGAATCCTTTTCGATATACTTGATATATTCAAGACCCTTGCTAAATGGCTGGTTGCTTGGTTTTATTCTGGCAGGATGAGTGTGTCTATCTCTTTCTCCTTGTTGAGGTTCTCCAACTACACTTGCGATGAGGCTTCCTCCTACTGCATTGGAGGATGACGGGGAAGACTCTTGATTATTAGTATTACCTGCAATTTCACCTTGACGTTGCTCACTCAGTTCACGCTGACGTTGTTCACTCAGTTCACGCTGACGTTGTTCACTCAGTTCACGCTGACGTTGCTCACTCAGTTCACGCTGACGTTGTTCTGCAATTTCACGTTGACGTTGCTCAGTCAGTTCGCGTTGACGTTGTTCAGCAATTTCACGTTGACGCTGCTTGGTGAAAGCTATGGCACTTTTATCTTGAGTGGTAGGTGCTGGTTTTGTTGTTAACTTATCTGTTGGAACTACTTGCTTTGGTAAATTGTTTGCTTGTAACTTCTGATTTCTGGATGATGACTTTGGCAATACTTGTTTTGGTGAAGAAGCAACTGGTTTTGCTATTGCTCTTGGTTTAGCTCTTGATTTTGTTTGAGAAGAAAGCTCTATAAATTCAATCGGAATATTGGCTTTGCCTTGTTGCTGCCACAACAGGCTAAAATAATATGAACGTATCAGCCAGAAGACTAGCAAGTGTAGCGCAACTGAACCTACTGCTACAGCAATCCACAAACTAGGTGGATCAGTATGCCGCCTCCATACCTTGTTTGGAATTGAAGTTGTTTCCGCAACCGATTGTGTCATATTAAATTAAAAATTGGATATGATTCGGTGCTTTTACTCACCACTACTGCTTCAAAATCCATTTATTTTTTAGCGATTAGCCATTATCTCTGATGACACAGCAAAGGTCAAAACTGTTTCATCTACTCCTTTAAGTTCTAGGGGACTAACTTTAGTAATTTCTTCATCCTGTAAATAGTCTGCTACAGCAGCAGAAACCAAAATAGTACCGGGAATAGCGGCAGATTGCAACCTGGCGGCAATATTCACACTTGGCCCAATCGCTGTGTAGTCAGCACGTTCGGCGCTACCAAACATTCCCACAACTGCCGTACCTTGGTGAATACCACAACGAAACCTTACGCCAGCATGTCCGCTAGGGTCGAATATACCTTGGTCTTTCCAACGCTGGTTCAACTGGTTAAGTGAGCGGTGCATTGCTCTTGCTGTATTGATGGCACGACGCACCTGTTCATTTGGTGTTAATTCTTCTGGCGCTCCATATAAAGCTAAAATAGCATCTCCCATAAATTTATCCACAGTGCCGCCATTGTCAAACACAGTCTTGGTCATAGCTTCTAAATACTCATTCAGCAACTCTGCCACTCGTCGGGATCTAAGAGTATTTGCTAGCTGGGTAAAGCCAACTATGTCACTAAACAAAACTGTAATCAAGCGCGGTTCCGGTCTTAAATCTAGCGTCAAATCTCCCATTGCGGCTTTTTTTACCAATACAGGTGGCAAAAAGCGCTTTAGTACTGATTCTGTCAGGTAAGTATTTAACTCCACAACCCGTCGTTCATTTTCTTTCAAGGCTAAGAGATTCCTTACTTCCGCCAGAAGTTCCCGGTCATTAAACGGTTTGGCTAGATAAGCATCCGCACCATGTTCTGTGCCTTCAATACGGGTTTCCTCATCAACTTTTGCTGTGAGTAGAATGATTGGTGTTCCTTTCAATTTATCTTCATTGCGGATCATCCGAATCATTTCCAGTCCCGTCACCAAGGGCATCATTAAGTCAGTGACAATCAAGCTGGGTAAAATTTCCTGAGCTAATTTAAAGCCTTCAGCACCGTTACGGGCTGTCTGGACTTGATAGCCATTGCTACGAATTATATCAGATACATAGGTTCGCAAATCTGGGTTGTCATCTACAACCAGAATTAAGTGTCCAGTTTTTACAGGATTACCATTACTTTGTCCTTGAGAGTCCTGAGTGTCAGAACTCGGTGATAAGTCTTTGGTAAGGCTTTCGATGTTATCTATTGTTGGCTCTACTAGTTCCAAATCAGCTAATTCCACACTAGCGCGGCTTGTGTTCAGTTCACAAGGTGTTTCTTGCACTTGCTGTGTGGGTAAGTGAGTATTTCCAGACACAAGCCATAAAGTAAAGGTAGTACCTTCCCCGTAAACTGATTCTACAGTTACTTGACCACCATGCAGTTCTACCAGTTCTTTGACTAAAGCCAAACCCAAACCACTACCTTCATAGGAACGGTTTTCCGAGCCTTCAGCTTGACGGAAGCGCTCAAATAAGTGGGAGATTTGTTCTTTAACAATGCCAATGCCTGTGTCTTGTACTTGCAATATACAACGATCTGCTTCAGATTGCAGCCTGACACTGATTGTGCCACCTTCTGGAGTAAACTTCATGGCATTTGACAGCAGGTTGTAAACCACTTTGTCAAATTTTTCCATATCTAAATATACTTGAGGGCATTCGCCAAACTCAGTTACTAGATGGAGTTCCTTTTTCTCACAGTAGGGGCGAAATGACTCAACTATTTGGCTGACAAACTCGACCAAATCGCAAGGACGGAAACTAGGCTGCATCCTTCCAGCATCTAAGCGTTGTAGATCCAGTAATTGATTTACCAGTCGGAGCAGGCGGCGGGAGTTACGTAAGGCGATCGCACTTTGGGCGTAAGACAATCCCTCACCAATACTTACTGCTGACTCTAAAGGCCCTTGAATTAAGGTAATAGGAGTGCGGAATTCATGGGAGATGTTTTGAAAAAATTCAGTTTTTTGTTTGTCTAATTGCAGCAAGCGTTCAGCTTGATCGCGAGTTGTTTGGTACAAGCGTGATTGCTGTACGGCGATCGCTGCTTGAGCTGCTACAGATTTAGCTAGATCAATCTCAGATGATAACCATCGACGTGATTTGCTACCTTCACGCAAGGTGATACTACCGATGCATTTGCCATCAGCTAGTAACGGAACAACCATGAGCGATCGCGCTGGCATTTTCAAAGGCAAATCAAACCCCTTGATTTCCGCAGGACAATTGCTCATATCAGCAATTACTACTGGTTCCTGCGTGCGTAAGATTTCTTGTAGGATCGGATTTCCTTGGATTGGTGCTTGAGAATCGGGTAGTTGTTGTTTTAATTTGTGATTACTACTACTTAATAATTGACCTTGAGCTAGCTTAATAATATCGTTTGAATTTTTACCGCTATCATACAGCCCTACACAGTGGACAAACTCATCTTCCTCTGTCCATAAAGAAAGAACGCAGCCATCTACTTGTAAGGCTTGCCCTAGTTGCTCGGTAATAGCCGCAAATATTTCTTCAGGATCTAGACTAGAGCGAATTGCCGTAGTAATTGTATTAATTAGAGCTTCTCGTTTAGCAAGAGCACGTACTTGTTCGTAAGTATAAGCTTGAGATAAAGCAAGGGCCGCCTGATCCGCTACCATTAACACCAGTTGCACTTCTTCATCCCTCCAAATGCGAGGTTGGAAGCACTGGTGCAGCGCTAGCACTGCCATCAGTTCTTGTTGACAAATCAGCGGCACAACTAAGCTGGAGCAAATGTTAGCTGCAACAAAAGCTGTGTTACGTTGTCGCAGTTCAGGAGTATCGCCCTGGATACGTTCATCATCTGCCACATTATGAATCACTTGTACTTCGCGGGTTTCCCACACTGTCTCAGCCAAAAGAGGTTGAGAGGCAAAGGAACCGACAGACAAAGCAGAAGAATTATCTGCTTGCTCCTCTGCTGCCTTTTGAGGAGCCTTTTGGTAAATAAATCCTTCATCTACCAACTGCTCATCTTGGAAGGGACGTAAGAGACAGACATCCACCTCCAACATATGACCCACTGTATCGACAATTGCTTGTAAAATTTGCCGATAGTCTAAAGCGCTACGAATTGTATTAGTGACAGTATTTAGCAGTGATTCCTGACGGAGTGTGCGGGTCAGTTCACGGGTACGGGCTTTAAGGACATTGTGAGTATCCAAGGCCTGGCGTACCACTGCTTTGAGTTCTTCTGCTTCCCATGGCTTGGTAACATATTTGAATACCTTACCAGCGTTGATTGCTTCCACTAAGTCTTCGACATCAGTGTAGCCAGTTAAAATAATCCGAATAATATCTGGATATTGAGTCGCTGTCAGGCTCAAAAATTCTGTACCGCTCATTATCGGCATCCGCTGATCAGAGATGATCACTGAGACCTCTCCCTCTTGCGCCAGCAGATCCAATGCCGCAGGGCCAGAGGTTGCCCTCAGCACCTTGTAATCGCGATAGAAGGTGCGGTAAAGCAAGTCAAGGTTGTCTGGCTCATCATCGACAACTAAAATTTTAGGCTTACTGTTTGCTTGGGATTTCATGCACCGCTTTCCTGCTGCAACGGCAGTTGGATAAAGAATAATCTGATCAGGTAAGGATGTTTCTGAGTCAGGTAAGAGCAGAGCATTTTAACCAATAAGGCTGTTTGGCTACATGAGTGCTGAGTGTAAAAGTATTTACTCACAGTAATTCGCCTCAATGGCTTGTAACGATTGCCATTCGCTCTGATGCAAGGCAATTGCTTTCATATTCAGTTTTAGTGTTACAAAGTTGATACTTGCTTGCCAAATCTTCCTTCTCCTCCGGCGAGAATTGTCCAATACTATATACATACAGCACTCAAGGCTGGCTGAAAAAGCCATCTGTAGCTGCATATTAAGTTTTCCCGTTGCAGCAGTTGCACTAACACTTGTAGGTAAATTTTATTTATCGTACTCATGGTAGAGTTAGATATATTACAACAATAAAATTTAAAGCCAAAGTATACTATTAGACAAATGCTTCTTTCCTATTTAGCAATCAGAACTTTCAGTAAAACAAGTGCCAGTGTTTCCCTAGTTGGGGAAAAGTCGTCCAATACCCAGTCAGCCTAAAATCAGTCCTTGTAACTCCAAACAGCTTATGTAGATATTTAAGTTATGCCAGAGCTATAACTTCTACGAATATCTACACTTTCGTTAACAAACCGATAAAGTACATCAGGAGTTCACTATCAACATCAAAAACATTGGGCTTGCCAATAAGTGAGATCAATTAACGAACATTTCAGGTCATCTTTTTTACCAACGCGATCAACGGCTCCTTGTACGGCATTGCTCATCAGATATAGCATAATGTCATAAATTATACAAATTATGAATTGAGCCATAGCGCGTATCTCTCAAGTTCAGAGCTTATAACTCAATGGAATCAATTGATGGCATACTCTTTTGTCCTCCTGATGTTCAACCACCTAGAGTAAGTAACCTGTCAATGCATTATTCAAAAGTGTGAAGAGTATGTTATTACCTTGAAAAATCAATCAGGTCATCTATATCATCTATATAAAGTGGTGTAAAACAATTAACTCAAGCAGCAAGAAGCATTATCTATTCTGTACAAAGGGTAAGTTAGCATCAGATACGGCAACATAGGATGCTTTTGAGAAAATTTTCTTTGAATGAAATCAATACTAAACTAGCCTTGACATCCTGGTTTTTTCACCCATATCACCAAGAGCCGGTCAAAGTTGCCGCTGATTCATCTGAGCGTCAACTCCAAATCCGTCCTGCAACACCTGCCGATCTCAATAGTGTTGCCCAAATCATTGCTGAAAGCTTTCACTCCCAAAATGGTATGTGGGGATGGGCTTTTCCGTTGCTACGTTTGGGTATTTACGAAGACTTGAAGCACCGCATGGCATCATCTGCGCCTCATCACGTTTGTTTAGTTGCTGTTGACACGACTTCGGGTGCGGCTAATGACTTAGTAGGAACTGTAGAACTAGGTGTACGTTTTAGTGATTCCTGGACACAGACTGGCAGAAGTTTTCCGTACCTGTCTAATTTAGCTGTCCGCCCTCAATACCGTAGGCATGGTGTAGCCTCAGGGTTACTTACAAGCTGTGAAAAAGTCTCCCAAGAGTGGGGATTTCAAGACTTATACCTCCATGTTTTAGAAAATAACCATCAGGCACGGCAGCTTTATTTCAAGCTGGGATATCAGATACATAAAGTTGAATCTAATTGGAATACATTTATCGCAAGACACTCACGTCAGATACTGTTGCACAAGTATCTACGGACTAATTCAATTAGCTGAAAATTATTGTAAATATATTAATCTTTACAAAATAACCATCTTAGTGAACAACCTGCCACTAGGAAAATTAGCGTTTATATTATGTGGCGGTATCTTACCCAAGATTACTACAACTTGTGGATAGTCTTGAGTTTGACCAAATAGGTAACCACAACAACTTAGAATTTGTTATTTTCGATTTAAAAATATTAGTATAGGAAAAAATAACATTTTGAAAATGACGCTTATGCTCGACAAACATTAGGCATAACTGACGATATTTAAATATATCTGGGTAATTCCTTGTTTAGCTAATTGCAAAAGTAGGTTGAAATGCAATACAGTTCAGTTAACGGTAAACGTCACCCTTTAGGTGCGGAGTTTACGGCTAAATGAACGTAGCCGCTAGGTCTGAAACTTTAGTAATTTTTGCTATTTCATAATTTGTTACATTAGTATTTTAAAGTTTGAACAAAACAATGACAATGTAAATAGCAAATATAATTGCAATTTGAGCAAGGGCAATTCCTTATAATAACTTTGTATTTAATATATTCATCTTTATAAAAACTTTAAAAAAAAAAGGCTCTCGTGGAAGACAAAACCAGTTAAATCTCATAAAATATGATTACTTAATTCAGGAACAATGTTTATTTATTCCTAATTTAGTTAATTGACCATAAAATTCTTGATAATAAGAAAAATCAAAAATCTCAATTGGTTTAACAGCAAGTCGCAGCTTTGAGTACATAACTACCCAATTATTCGCAAATTTAAAAAACATGGATAGCGAACAGCGCCGACGCTATCAGATTGCTATGGTATCAACCTATTATCCTGACACCAGTTTTCTTGACAATGTTGTCATGCCAGATGGAACTGAGCAATCGCATGGCTCGGATATCCTCACACTTCTGCACACGGGAAAGGTTTTCATTATCAATAGCCGTAGGCGAAATGGTTTAATTCTGTTTAAACGCTACCATGCAGAGTTTGCTGGGCCTGGAGCTGCGGTGGGCGGGGATTACGATTGTGATTGCCAAAAGGCAATACCTATAGGGAATCTGTCTTTATTAACTTCCGAATCTTATGAGGAACGCCAGAAAGCTTACCTAATTAGGCGACAATGGATTCGTTTAATTAAACAAATTACAGAAAACCCAGTACCTCAGCAACGAGTCCAGAAGATTCTTGATCAATTTGAACAATACTTTCCACCAGAAATGGTAGCTCATTTACCAGATGTCGCTTTTGCGCTTTTAGTGGGTGTGCTGCCACAAACAGTGGGCGTAGTTCGTCGTTTGGGCAGCGAGGTTCATGGCAGATTTAATTACTGAGTTAAGTGTTAAGATTCAAAACTTGCCAAAGCAGCTTGTAGCCGATTTAGGGTACGGACATTTTCCTCTGTCGTACCTACAGTAATTCGCAATCCTCCGCTAAGAAGCCGTACAAGAGTGCCGGAGTTTTTAAGTTTCTGATTCAGACTTTTTAAAGTAGCGTCTTGGGGCGAAGATCCATTGGGTTTAAGACGCAGGTAAATAAAGTTAGCTGCACTTTCTGTGACTTCTAAGGCTGGATGTTGCGATAAAGCTTGAATAAGCTTGTCTCGTTCAATGAGTGTTTGAGAAATTGACTCAAGCAAAAGTTTATGGTTTTGCAAAGCAACTAATGCCGCAGCTATTGAGAAACTGGGAAGATTGTAGGGTAAACGGACTTTTTCTAAAATGGCGATCGCTTCTGGATGAGCTATGCAATAGCCAACACGAACAGCCGCCAAACGAAAAGCTTTAGAAAAAGTGCGTAGTACTACCCAGTTGGGTCGTTGGAGTAATTCTCCGACTAGGGTAGTCTGGCTAAATTCAAAGTAAGCTTCATCAATTACTACCAGAATTTGTTCGCTCAGACTTCTCAGCCATGCTAACTCTGCCGCAGTTAAACAATTAGCGGTGGGAGAATTGGGATGCACTACGAAAACAGCTCTAATCGGGGGATTTTGAGTTTGTTCCATAGCAGATTGTGCTGCTTGTAAATCGATTTCAAAATTTATTTCACTTCTACCAACCTCTACTACGGGAATGCCCAAAGTTTGTGCCAAAACTGCATACATTGAAAAAGTCGGATTGGCAACGAGAATTGAGCCTTCTGCTCCTAGACAGGTGGCGATTAATAAAGAGCGGATGAGCTCATCTGAACCATTACCCACAGAAATATTGGCAGCAGTAATACTAGATGGCGAGAGGTTCGCTGACTCATTTACGTATTGGGCGATCGCTTCTTTGAGTGTCTCATGTCCACCATCGGGATAACGATTTGTTTCAGTTACTTGCTGATAAGTCCAAGCCAGCTTTTCTTTTAACTCTGGTGGCAAATCATAGGGGCTTTCATTCGTATCCAGCCGATCAAACTGTGTTGCTACTGCTTCGGCTGTATCGCTGCTGGGATGAGGTTTGTAAGCTGTAAATTGGGCTAAATCTGATCGGATGAAGGGAAGCATAATGTTAGTCGTTAGTCATTAATCATTGGTAATAGACACAGGATAAATGACTAAGGACATTCGTTATATGAGAATTTCATATTTTATAGCTTCAAGGTAACTGACAGAAGAGATGAATTGCTTGCCATATTTCTTCCATGACATTCCCTAATGCGTGATCGCTGTCAAGTTCTATTAAATCTACCCAAGGATGGGAACGCGCAAAGTCACGACTGGCTTCAATCGGAATAACTTCATCTTTGATTCCATGCAAAATTAGGGTAGGGATCGAGCGTTGCAACTGCTGTTCTTGGTATTGAGTTGCATCTGTAACGAAATCGTAACATAAGGGAAGTTCTCGCCCTTCCCCATAGTGGTAAACCATGAGATATTTTTCTTGTTGCCAACGCTGCACTTCTTTATCCCCAAGCTTAGGTAACCAATGGGATAAAAACCCAAAAGCTGGTGCTAGTAAGACTAGACGTTGTACTTGTGGGTGTTTCTGTCCTAAGTGAGCAGCTGTCAAACCGCCTAAACTTGAGCCTATGAGTGTTACTGGTGCAGAATCATCAGGAAATTCTGTAATCACTTGAGTTATTTGACGAGTGATAGTTAGGTGAGAAAAATCACCTGTATTCAGATCAGGAACTTTTATGTCTGTCTGAACTTCGGTAAAGCGATCGCCTATGTACCGTGCTTTGACAGAATTAGGACTAGAAGCAAAGCCGTGCAAGTAGATAAAGTAATTCAAAATTCAATTAAACCAGTATTTTAAGTACAGACGCTGTAGCGTCTGTACAAAATTTACCGCATCGTGACGAATTCTTCCGCGGCTGAGGGATGTATGCCAACAGTGGCATCAAAGTCTTTTTTGGTTGCGCCCATTTTGACAGCGATCGCCACACCTTGAATTATCTCAGCGGCACTGTCTCCTACCATGTGAGCACCCAGAACTTTGTCGGTTTTGGCATCCACTACCAACTTCATCATCGTTCTTTCTTGGGCACCAGTCAAACTATAGTACATGGGACGGAAGCGGGTGCGAAAAATTGTTACTGCATCATCACCAAGTTTGGCACGTGCCTCTGCTTCCGTCCAACCCACTGTAGCGGCTTCTGGGTTGGAAAAAATTGCTGTAGGTACAGTATCATGGCTAAATTCTCGGCGGTTGTTGCCAAATTCACTATCAGCGAAGGCGCGACCTTCACCAATTGCTACAGGTGTTAAATTTAAGCGATCAGTAACATCGCCGACAGCAAAGATATTTGTTTGGCTGGTTTGACTATATTCATTAACAGCGATCGCATTCGTAGTGCTGTATCCCGGCCCCTCAACGGAAGTGGGGACAACATCAACCCCAGCATTTTCTAAACCCAGTCCATCTATATTAGGTATCCGGCCAGTTGCTACTAAAAACACATCGGCAATCACTGGTTCTTCATGCTCCCCGGATAAAGACAATTTCAATCCTTCCTGTACAGGCTCAACTGCTGTTACTACAGTATTTTGTAAAAATTTAATGCCGTGGTTTGTCATTCCTTCTTGAATGCCAGTTTGGATGTCTTCGTCAAAACCTTTCAAAATTAGGTCTTTGCGGATAATCTGCGTCACCTGGGAACCTAAACCGCGCATGATCGAGGCAAATTCCGAGCCTATGTAACCAGCACCAATAATGGCGATATGTTTTGGTTGTTCTTTGAGGTGAAATATTTCATTAGAGGTAATGGCATATTCCATACCTGGTAAATCTGGTTTGACAGGCCGCCCCCCAACAGCAATTAAAATTTTGTCGGCTGTAATTTTGCGTTCATCAACTTCTACAGTGTGGGGATCTACCAAGCTGGCGCGACCGGGAATCAATGTTACTCCCGCTTTTTCTAAAAGGCTGATATGTAATTGCGACAGCCGCCTGACTTCCTTGTCTATAGATGTAATGAAATGTTCCCAGTCTAATTCTGCATTATTAACTTTCCAGCCATAACCTGCGGCATGATCGAAGAGTGCCGGAAAGTGAGAACCGTAAACCATGAGTTTTTTGGGAACGCAACCGCGAATCACACAAGTACCACCAACTAAATCGTTTTCAGCGATCGCCACTTTCGCCCCATAGCTAGCTGCTCGTTTGGAAGCCGCCAAACCTCCAGAACCTGCACCAATTACAAATAGGTCGTAATCATACGTCATAAATTTGTGTGTCTCTTTCGCAACAATTGAGCTTCCGAAAACTTATACAGCAGGTTTGATTTACAGCTATTTTCACTAATTTGAACCACAGTTTTTAATTGTGCCCCTACCAAGTGGTTGAATTAATTCCAAAGTGCTGTAACTACAAAAGATATTTAGCAACCCCGCATAAGTCCTGCTCTTAATTTAATCTAGCGTTAGCAGAGGTTTTGGCGTCAGTTTGGCGTCAAGATGAATGTTACTTGTGCTTTGATGAAAGTCGTTGTGCCAGCTAATGCCACATTAGTAATCAAAAACGGGTTTGAGAAAGCGATCGCTACAGTTTGCTCAGTTACGAATTTTTAAGTAGTTGGTCTTTCTGGTGGCTCTGGTGTGGGTGTGGGTATTGGCTCCGGTGTAGGTATAGGTTTCGGTAGTTCGTTATCCGGTTTTGGTAGCTCCGGTGTAGGTATAGGTTTCGGTAGTTCGTTATCCGGTTTTGGTAGCTCCGGTGTAGGTATAGGTTTCGGTAGTTCGTTATCCGGTTTCGGTAGTTCCGGTGTAGGTATAGGTTTCGGTAGTTCGTTATCCGGTTTTGGTAGCTCTGGTGTAGGTATAGGTTTCGGTAGCTCGTTATCCGGTTTTGGTAGCTCTGGTGTAGGTATAGGTTTCGGTAGCTCGTTATCCGGTTTTGGTAGCTCTGGTGTAGGTATAGGTTTCGGTAGTTCGTTATCCGGTTTTGGTAGCTCTGGTGTAGGTATAGGTTTCGGTAGTTCGTTATCCGGTTTTGGTAGTGTTATCGTTGCACTGGGCGTTGGTACAGTAATTTGAGGACTTGTGGAAGTTTGGCTAGTATCAGCACCAGTATTATTAGTATTCCTTATAGTCCCGTTATTATTAGCAGTTTCTGGTTGATCATTTAACAGAACTTCTCCTGTGCCCACAAAAGAGTCTTCTAGAAGATTCTCTTTGATGGGGCGCAATGAGGAATCATCTTGATTAATGTTGTTGTCAGGCAAATTTGAGGAACTAGCAGTTAGCTGTAAAAATGATGGATTTTCAATTACTCCCTCGCCTTTGATTGGCGTCTGTGTAGCTACAGATGCAGCAGTTTCAGCTTGAACGCTGGCGATCGCCGGATCAGGTGTGGGTGTAAGATTCTGCTTTGTCAAATCAAGGCCGCGAACAATATCGCTCGTTTCATAAAAATTTCTTAAATCAAAATCATATAAACCTTGAAATCTTCCTTTAATAATAATTATCAGTTGCCCTGCTTCCAGCAGCTGACGTTGAGAAGCTTCTTTGTTGGAAACTTCAATGCCACTATTTGTCAAAGCACCCACAATTGTGGTATCTGTTTTTTGGTCGTAGCGTACAAATAATGCTGAACCGCGAATTGCTGCTGCTGCATTCGGCGTTTGTATCCGTGTTTGTCCCCTACCTGGGGGAATGAGCAGCAGCACAGTTCCGTTGGATAGTCTCAAATTTCGAGTTTTAGGCAAAAACTGAAATACTGCCTGTTCCCCAACCCGTGCCAAAGAACCGTCGTTGAAGCGTAAGTCTGCAAGGGAAGCTCGGCCCGTAGACAACCCATCACCAGGAATCATTGCATCCAATTTGCGTGCCGGACGCTTCTTTTGGCTATTTCTGGGAATCAGCTGCACCAAGTTTCGTAGATCCTGAATCTGAGCTCGCGTTAGAGGAGTAATTGCGCTTGCCTGTTCTGGCAAAGGAAACACGATAACTCCCCATAAACCAATCATCAAAAGTGGGAACAATTTATGAAACATAATTTGGAAACTCGGCAAGTTTAACTACTACCAAACCAGTTATTGTTTATACTTTTTTAAGTGCTTTATCTTTAATATTTCCTCAGTTTAGCTATTCTATTTGATAAAATTGGCACATATATTATCATGTTTTTTCTAAGTTTAATAGATTATCACAATATATAAACAATAAAATTTAATATCTCTAACTTTTTCAGGTAAAGACGTATAAATACCATATATGGTAGTCTGTAATCTTGCTCTTAAAATTAGTGACAAAAATCAGGGATGAGTTAATCGGAAGTTTGGAATTCTTAATTACAACTTCCGAGGCAGCTTTTGGATCTACATTTGCCAAACGCGATCAACGCCATCAAAGATGCAACCCAATAGCTGGAAAAATTTATTGTTCGCAGTTTTGTTAACTACTAGTGGTACAACCTGGTGTTGCATTAGTGTAGATAAAGGATGGGCTGAAAATTCTGATGTAGAGATGTCAATTAAACGGAGATTAGGGAATAATTTAGCATCAAAAAGCACATTTTTAGCCAACGCTCAGATAACTCATCAGTTCTACCAAAAGTATCAAGGAAATCCAAGTAATTATGAATCGCTATTGCGGTCATCAGAGTTAGCAAAGACAGAAAAAAACCAGCAGTGTGCAAAGCTTAATCAGAGGAACTCGCCTGCAAAGCAAATTGACATTCACAGATTTAGCAACTGGGAAAGTTGTTTTGACACATACCCAAGTTCAAATCATCCATTGCAATTATCCTTTTCTGAAACGGTCTTTAAAGCCTCAAGAGCGACTATCTACTGTAAAGACAACTGGTGTAAAAATTCTATTGGCTTGAGGATTTTGTACTCACAGACGCCGCCCGATGATGTTACACAGCCACAACCACCAACTGCCGAACCCAATCCAGCAATCACAGAAAATCCTGACAAGATTCAACAGCAGAATAACCCGCCACAGTTAGAAGTACAGCCTAACAATTTTCCCAAACCTTCACCAGAGGCAATAGAGCGACTACTAGAAAGACCTCAGATAGATTACTCTCAAAGGCTAGAGATGCTGAGGCAGCTGTTGCAAAAAAAAACACAGATACAACCTGAATCTCAAAGCAATCTAGAACTAGGGTTACGGATACGGCAACGAACATTACCACCATCACTAGAACAACCGTCCCCCCCACTCATAGAAGAGCCTGTGGCTCAGTTTAAACCTATAGGCTACTTACAAGCTCGTGTCGCCTACTTTCATACAAGTAACATTTTTTCCTCAGATGTTGACCCAATTGAGGATAGCTTAATGTTTTATGGCCTGACTTTAGCCTCTGCGTATTTGCCATTAGGCCCTAAGACTTATATAAACGGGTCAATTGATGGCAACCTGATTCGTTATGTAGATCAATCAATCTACAATTACAACCAGATAAGATTCAATCTCGGCCTTTACCAGCAGCTATCACGGCGAATGTATGGCGAAATTAGCTGGAGTAATCAACTGTTGTTTTATGCGAACAACGGTGATTTTTTTAAGGCAGGCGATCGCTTCTTGAACGAGAATTCACTACGATTGTCTTTGGGACGGCGAGATCCTTTGAGTTCCAAATTTTTTTTAGATAGTTTCTATGAATTGAGCTTTAATTTTGCCGATCCAAAAAACCGTAATCGAATAATCAATTCTTTGTGGTTATCTTTAAGCTACTATTGGCAAAAATCTCTTCAAGTTGGTCTTAATTACCAGTTAAACTTGACAAACTTTACGCAACGCCAAGACTTACGAGAAGACGAATTTCATCGTTTATTTGGTCATTTAACTTATCGAACATCCAACTACAGCAGTTTTAATTTGCAGAGTGGTTTTAACTTTGGCAGTTCTAATGCAGCAAATATTGATTTTGATGGTTGGTTTTTCAGCGTAAATTACAACTGGGATTTAGGTCAATTTTGAATTGGGTCTTTCTTCATTCCTCCTGGTTATGGATTCTAAAAAATGATAAATATAAAGACATAATTAAACGTAAAATAGGAGAAGTAGCTCAAAAAATTTCTTCGTCTTTGCCTTATACTCTGTGCCCTGTGCCCTCTGGCTTTTAATGAGAAACATGAAGTTTTTTCAGTTTGACCTCATTTAAATAATTAATAACTAATCCAATCGCTCCAACTGCCGGCATAAAGTTTACCTGTATGAATGCCAGCTAGTTCTAAAGAAAGTAAATTTACACAAGCTGTAACACCAGAACCGCAATAAACTAAAATTTCTTCAGCTGTTTCTAGCTTTTCCCACCGACGACGCTGTTCTTCTAGGGAAAGTAGACAACCTGAAGAGTCTGTGGCTTCTTGCCAAGGATAGTTAATTGCGCCGGGAATATGACCGGCAATTTTATCGATTGGTTCTCGTTCACCTCGGTAGCGATCGCTCTCCCTAGAATCCACTAACACTACTTCTGGTAAATCTTTTCGAGCTTTCACAGTTGTAATATCTACTACCCTGTCTGTTTGTAGCTGGGGTTCAAAGGTAGCTATTCGGGGTTGAGGAATAATATCTGTGATGGGATACCCAGCTTTTTGCCATCCGGCAAAGCCTCCATCTAATACTGCCACTCGCTCATGTCCCAGATAACGCAACAACCACCAACAACGAGATGCAAAGGCAAAGCGGGAATCATCATAAGCTACAACCAAAGTTTTTTGGTAATTCACCCCCATTTTTGATAACTTGTCAGCTAATTCAGCAGGATTGGGTAAAGGATGTCTCCCCCCATGCTCTCCTACAGGACTAGAAAGATCTCGATTCAAATCTAGGTAGTAAGAGCCTTCGATATGACTTATTTGGTACTGCTGTTGTCCTAATTGTGGATCGGCGAGCGAAAAGCGACAATCCACAATAACGACTTGTGGATCTTTAAGGTGTTCCAACAACCACTTTGGAGAAACAACAAATGGAGAATCAGCCATAAACATTAATAAAGTAATTTTTAATTATTAAATGGAAAAACCAATGGCTAATGACGAAGACTTAGTACCACAATTAACAGCAGATGGTTCGTTTACCTTCACCTCCAAACAGTTTGGCGAAGCATTTCACAGCCATTATGGAGCGAAGCAGGAGAGTTTTTTGAAGTTTGCAGGCCCTACTCAATTGGCTGCACGTGCCCAAAAACCAATTTTGCGGCTGTTAGATGTTTGTTATGGTCTAGGATACAACACAGCAGCTGCTTTACAGACTATTTGGGCAGTGAATCCTAATTGTCATGTGGAGATTATTGCTTTAGAACTAAATCCATCTGTACCAAAAGCTGCGATCGCTCATCACTTATTTGATAACTGGGACTACAAATATACCGATATTTTGACCCAGCTAGCTTTTGAACATCAAATGCAGCAAGACCGCCTGAAGGCTCAGTTATTAATTGGTGATGCTAGAGGCTTGATTCGGCAAGTACACCAGTCAGGTTTTCGGGCAGATGCAATTTTTCTCGATCCTTTTTCACCACCTCAGTGTCCTCAGTTATGGACTGTTGAGTTCATGAAGCAAATCTCTTTGTGTTTAGATAAACATGGCATCCTAGCGACTTATTCCTGTGCTGCATCTGTACGCACAGCACTTTTAGCAGCTGGATTACAGATAGGTTCTACCCCACCAGTAGGAAGGCGATCGCCTGGTACGGTAGCCTACTCAGGACTCAGTGTTGAAGACTTGGTACTTCCTCCCCTTTCCCAAGCAGAAAAAGAGCATTTATTAACTCGTGCCGCTATTCCTTATCGTGACCCTCAATTGAGTGACCCTGCCCATGTCATAGTGATGCGACGGCAACAAGAGCAACAAGTTTCTGCACTGGAACCTACCTCTCGTTGGCGAAAACGGTGGCTTTCAGGAGATGAAAGCGCTGATTATACAAGCGTTGGTTCGATTGCCGATTCTTAAACCAGAAAAAATTTCTATTTTCTTCTAAATAAAGAATTATTTGGTGTACTACAAATCACTAAACTATAACTATTTTTTAATACTACTTAAAGAAAATATTCAACTTTAATATATTATGTAATAAAAAATTTTTAACAGCCTTGTATCTTTAAAAAGCAATCAAAACTTTAGGCATACCTCCTAATTTGGCATAAATCTTAGTGAATAGAAGACTTTGCCACGCCGCTAATTGAAGAAATCTCAGTAAATAGCCTGATTTAACTTTTGCGCTAATTGAACATACTAGAATAATAAATTAAAATATTGGGCAGCTATATTCAATGTCTTAAAAAATATTAAAAAGATGTTGTATATTATGCAGAGAAACATGCTGAACTTAAATGCATAAAGTTTCTATAAATGCCGAACAGAGTCCAGTTAAGTACTAACTTAATTGCTTAATAACTGAAACTGTTAACTTTTATTTAAAAAACTGGAGCGCCTTTGTGAATAAATGGAACCCCAAGCATATAGGCTCTACCACACCAATTGATAGCGGGTTAGACCCACTAAACAAAGTGAAGATTATAGGTTCAAATGATGCCCTAGAATTACAAAAACTAGAGGGTCATTCATTGGACTTATCTAAAGGAGAGTCTATGTTTGAAGCAACCCCAGCATTATCTTCGTGGATGAAAGATAAAAATATTAATTCTGATGACGACTCATTAAATTCTAGAACGTTACAAGCCAAATGCACAAAAGTGAATCGCTTTGATTCAGATCTGCCGAAAATTTTAGTAGTTGACGACCATGCTGCCAGTCGCATGACTGCTGCGGCGCTCTTGGCAATGGAAGGATACGATGTTATTGAGGCCGATAGTGGTTCCATTGCAGTAGAATTGGTGACACAAAAACAACCGGATCTGATTTTGCTAGATGTGATGATGCCGGGAATGGATGGGTTTGAGGTTTGCCAGATTCTCAAGCAACATGAGCACACTAGGCTAATACCAGTAATTTTTGTTACTGCTTTAAATGACAGGCGATCGCGTATTCGGGGTATTGAAGTTGGGGCGGATGATTTTCTGACCAAACCCTTTGACCGTGTAGAACTAGTAGCGCGTGTTAAGTCTTTAGTACGACAGAAGCGTTTGAATGAAGACTTAGACCATGCAGAACAAGTGCTGTTTTCGGTTGCGAGGGCGATTGAAAGTCGAGATCCGAATACTGGCAATCATTGTGAACGGTTAGTAAAACTGGGACAAGCTTTTGGTGAATACCTTAATCTCTCACGTAACCAGATTCGAGATTTAATGTGGGGGGGTAATCTCCACGATATTGGCAAGGTAGGCATTCCTGATGCAGTGCTACTCAAACAAGGCAAACTCACCCCCGAAGATTGGGAAGTTATGAAACAGCACGTTTTGATTGGGGAAAGAATCTGCCAGCCACTACGCAGTATGCGGGGTGTAATTCCAATTATTCGCCATCATCACGAGCGTTGGGATGGGTCAGGCTATCCTGATGGGCTGAAAGGAGATGATATTCCTTACCTGGCGCAAGTTTTTCAGATGATTGATATTTATGATGCTTTAACAAGCAAACGACCTTACAAAAAGAGTTTTACCTCAGAAGAAGCAATTGCTGTGATGTTGGAAGAAACCAATTTAGGTTGGCGCAATCCCGAACTCATGCAGCAGTTCGCAGAGTTTATTTGCGACCACGAGGATCGACACTTATAAACAATTTACATTTCAGTCTTTAATCATTAGCTGGTATTATTTGAGCCTAAATCTCAAAATACCAAGCGCATAAAGCGCAATTTATTGATAGCTGATAGCTAATTATGGTAGTTGTAGCAATTCTAGCGGCGGGACGCGGCACAAGGATGAAATCACACCTACCCAAGGTTTTACATTCCTTGGGTGGGCGATCGCTAGTAGAAAGAGTACTCGAAAGTGTAGAACCACTTTCACCTTCCAGGCGGTTAGTGATTGTAGGGTATCAGGCTGAGGAAGTGAAAGCAGCCATGGAGTCAATTCCCAGTTTGGAGTTTGTCGAACAGAGTGTGCAGCAGGGTACAGGTCACGCCATCCAGCAATTACTTCCCCACCTAGAAGGTTATACCGGGGATTTGCTGGTATTAAACGGTGATGTACCGTTGTTACGTACTCAAACTCTGCAACATCTGTGGCAAACTCACCAAGCAAATCAAAACGCCGCTACTATCCTGACGGCCCACCTACCCAACCCCAAGGGGTACGGTCGGATTTTTTGTAACAGTGAAAACATTGTGCAGCAAATCGTCGAAGACAAAGATTGCACTGCGGCACAAAGACAAAATCGCCGGATTAACGCTGGAGTTTACTGTTTCCGTTGGCAGAATCTAGCACAGGTATTGCCTCATCTCAAAGCAGATAATGCCCAAAGAGAATATTATCTAACCGATGCCGTTACTCAGGTGGGAAAAGTAATGGCAGTGGATGTGGAAGATTATCAGGAAATTCTCGGCATCAACGATCGCCTACAACTAGCCACGGCATACGAAATTTTGCAAAGGCGAGTCAAGGAAAAATGGATGGTGGCAGGTGTTACCCTCATAGACCCTAATAGCATTACCATTGATGACACTGTAGAATTACAGCCGGACGTCATTATTGAACCCCAAACCCACCTGCGCGGAAATACCGTTATTCAAGCAGGAAGTCGCATCGGGCCTGGAAGTTTAATCGAAAATAGCCAATTAGGTGAAAATGTCACCGTACTCTATTCCGTGGTCAAGAATAGCATTGTGCAAGCGGGATGCCAGATTGGACCTTATACGCATTTACGCGGTCATGTACAAGTAGGTGCTGGTTGCCGTGTAGGTAATTTTGTCGAATTGAAAAATACTCAATTAGGCGATCGCACCAATGTTGCACATTTGTCATATTTGGGTGATACCACTGTCGGCACTAAGGTCAATATCGGTGCAGGTACAATTACCGCCAACTATGACGGCGTGAAAAAACATCGTACCAAGATAGGCGATCGCACTAAAACTGGTGCTAATAGTGTTTTAGTGGCTCCAATAACTTTGGGTGATGATGTCTACGTAGCAGCTGGTTCGACTGTTACAGAAGATGCACCTAATGATTCTTTGGTAATTGCCCGTGCGCGTCAGGTAGTAAAACCAGGTTGGCGCAAAAAGAGCGCTGAGTTTTGAGTTTGTTTTTGAATTGTTAAAACCTACTCAGCACTCATAGCTCAGGACTCAGCACTGACGATACAGCCAATATTTGTAGCAACAGGAAGTTCTAAAGTATCGCCAATTTTGTTGCCATCATGGTAGGCGGCGAGTAGGACTTGGCTAGTTTTACCCCAAGCGATCGCCCCATTTGCATCTAAGGCGATCGCTCCTAAATCCCGCTTGTTATCGTGTGCTTCCGCAAACGAGCGTTGCATAGCTTCCTTGAGGGACATACCGTCAGTCACGCGCACTACAATCCGTGGTGCTAAACACTCATCAATGATATCTTCCCCAATCCCTGTGCAGCTGACAGCTGCATCGTTAGTAGCATAATTACCTGCTGGCATGGCAGAATCACTTACTCTACCAATCCGTTCAAAACCTTTACCGCCTGTAGAAGTGCCTGCGGCAAGTCTACCATAAGTATCCAATACTACTACACCTATCGTACCGCGTCGGGCATTGCTGCTTTCTACAAGTTCGGGTTCTGCTACCACCCCAGCCATCGTGCTTCTAAAATTGTCCTGACGCTCTTGTATCCACTCTTGTAACCGCAAATCAGTTAAAGCGTTGTAACTAGGAATTTGCAACTCCCGCGCTAGTTCGCCTGAGCCGTAATCTGACAGTACCCGGTCTGGGGAGTTTTGTAAAAATTTCGCCAATTGAATCGGATTCTTCACCCGTGAAATATTAATTACGCCACTAAAGCGCCCTGATGTACCATCCATCAACGAAGCACTCATGCGGATTTGACCATCAGATTGCAGAACCGAACCAGTACCAGCATTAAAGCGGGGGTTATCTTCCAACAATTGACAGCCGTGTACCACTGCTTCACAGGCATTTGCTCCTGAAATGAGGAGAGAATAGACTTCCTCTACTACTGCATAGAGTGATCGACGCACTGCCTCCACTCCTCCTTTTCCGTGGAGTGAACTACCAGCCCCCCCATGAATAATTAATTTTGGCTGCACCTGTGAATTCATATATCCTTTGCGCTATTTGCGTCTCAGTGATGTTACTTTTAGTCAGTTTCATTTTTAACTTCAGAACGCCGACGGCGGCAACGTTCTGAGCAGTATTTCACTTCGTCCCAGCAATCTTGCCATTTCTTGCGCCAAGTGAAAGGACGTTCACAGACCGGACAGATTTTTGTAGGCAAGTCAGATTTAGAACGTGTACGCCCCATATCGATGCTGTGCAGATTGAAGAAAAAATTTGTGAGCGATGGAAAATAATTATAACCAGATTGTTACAAAGGGAGGAGACATTGAGCGAACAAATCTGGAGTCAATCCTTCTATAGGCTTGTTTTTGGTCAACTCATCTCAAAATTTGGTGATATTTGGTGCTATCTCGACTGTATATGAATGTGAGTTATCTCTAGAGATGGGCTGCGACAGCATTAATAAGAGCCTGAAACTAACTAAGGATGATCCGCTAACAGCAACAGTAAACGGCTAACTACTCGATGATCTGGTAATTGATAAAAATGCAATTCTCCTTTGAGTTGCTGTATGAGATTTTGGCAAATTAGGAGATGCAAACCAGGTGGTTGGTCAAGGATAGAAGGAGCAAGCCAATCCTTGGCTGTATCTTGTTGTAGCTCTGCCAGTAGCTGTGGTTCAATAATGCCATTATCAGTAATCGACAAATCTAACGTCCGCTCATCTAAGCGGCGACACCAGATATCAATTCTGCCTCCACTATGAGAACGGTGGCAGGCTATAACTAATAATTCATGAAGTACTAATTCAATTTTGGCGATGTCGCCACTAATCGCTAATGGCGATTGATTTCCTAAAGCTTGAGATCCTTTGAGATCCTCAGAACTTTGAAGTGACTCCTGATGCATAGCCAGTTGTCCCAAACCGTGTACTCCTACCCAGAGTTTGTGTTGTTTGAGTAAATTGTCAACTCTATCGACTGCTCGCTTGAGCAAACTGGCTACAGGTATAGTTTCCCATTTCATCTGCAACTGCCAATGTTCAAGTTTGAGCATTCCAGTGATCGAGGCAGTTGTGTAGTCTAACTGTCGCAGTAGTTGCTGGTAGCGCGTCTGAGTTATTTCATTAGCAGGAATGTCTAAATCATTTATTTGAGAGATGAACAGTGTCATCGCCCTTTGAACTTCTTCTAGAGAGCGATGTTTGTACCAATTAAGTTGTTGTAATTCCTTCGTGGTTGACTCTAGAAGATGGGTAATTTGCTTTTGACGATGCGACCAAGCTAACTGACAAACAAGAGTTTCGGCAACGCTGAGGCTTTGTTCTGACCAGAGACGCTCGTAATGGTCTGCGAGTAACACTACACCTGTGGGTTGCTCAACAGTGGAAGTACGCAGTACCATTACTAAAATTTGACCAATACCAGGCCCATTCAACCATTCTCTGGTTTCTAGAGGCAAATCATCTACCTTCACTCTAAGAGGGCCATCTTGAGTAAGTGCCCACTGGATAAGAGCCTCAGTCTGGATGGAAATAGATGTATCTAGAACAATCCCAAATTGTGTGTTAGCAATTACTCCAGGGATAATTTCTGCCTGATGCTGACCAGGCGACCAGGATAGCATTATTGCCAAAGGACAACTTAAAATAGATGCTATTTGTTGCAGTGCTGTGCTTTCTAAATGATTTTCTTGTGCCTGGGCTGTTTTGCTCTGAGTTTGTGCAAAAATGCGTAGACATTGCTGAAAGCTATGTAAAATTGTTTTTTGCTGCTCGGCACTGGCTTGCAACAGCCATTGGCGGATCATCACACCTATTTGTTGACTAATAACCCACAGCAGTTCCTTTTCTAAAGTTGTCCAAGAGCGATGGGTTTCGTGAGCGATAACTAAAAGTGCTGCTGGTGCATGACCTTGAGTACAATTAGAAACCAAAAGCGAATGTACATTATTTTCTAAAAAGGAAGGACGCCAGTTAAAAAATCGCAAATCTTCGTCTAAATTTTGAATTTCTACCGCGGCAGTGGCATATTGTAAAAGCTGCCTATCCATCTCTTTAAGAACATTGAGCGTAAATGTCAAAGTTCGGCGATTGTGAAGCTGGCTTTGGAAAAGTATTTCATAGTTATTCTGGTCAGAGTTATACCACAACAATAAAAAGCGCGTAGCCGCTAATCGATCCAGAACTTTTTCAGCACAGATGTGTAATATATCGTGAAGGTCATGCTCACTATAGATAGCTCGTGCAACTTGACTAGTTAGCTGGGCATCCTCTTGAATTTGTTGGATGGTGCTTTCCATATTTTCAGTAGGAGCAACTAAAGAGATTAAGCCAGCAGCACCTTGCACGAAATTTTTATCTGCTTCTACCCAGATACGAGGTTGATTGCTCTCTACCGCCAGAAAACCTAACAAGTCTTTTTGCCAAATTATCGGAGCTGCCAACAGCGATCGCACCCGCAGGCGTTGCAGTAGCTTGCCTGTAAAATGGCTATTGAGGGAACTGCGTGACTCACCAATCCAGACAATTTGATTGACTGACAAAGCATAATAAAATTCACTCAATTCCTGCACGGTAATTTCCACTGCTGGTGGCTGCGGACTAGAATTGCGACTCATATTCACCAGCTGATTGCTCATCCGACACCAAAAGTAGCGTCCTTCTTTTACAAACCAGTAAATATTTGTACGGGAGGGGGAAACAAATTGATGGGTTGCTTTTACTACTGCTTCTAGCTTTTGATCAAGGTTACTTAAGCTGCCTAAATTACTCAGCAATTGCAACAGCGGCCCCTCAGAGCGCTTGGTTTGCTTTTGCTGCAAATCCATCTGATGTTGATAAAGGACTGCTCCCAGTTCGCCTAAGACCATTGAGAGTCTTGCTTTTGCTTCTCCAGCCAGGACGTAGCCCCAGTTTTGTGAACCCATTAAGACCAAACCCAAACAACGGTCTTTATGGCGAATTGGTAAAATAATCGTTCCTTGGATGCGGAATTTTTTTGCTGCTTCCTGCAATGTTTCAGCGCGGTGTTCAGCTCTTAAATCGGCTAAACCCAAGGGACGCTGCTCGATTACTACTTGTTCTAATAAGTCTCCAGGGCTAAGAACTAACCGTTGTTGTAAAAAATTGCTGTCTTTAGTGGGCGTAATGCCCCCTTTGCCAAACAATATGTGATTGAGGCGATCGTAAAAAGCAATCCAAATCAGTTGGTAGTTAAACTGTTCTTTAATATAAGAAATAGTAGTTTCGATCACAGAGTCAACATTATTCTCTTCCCTGAGTTTCTGGAGGACGCGTCCCAAGGACAGAATCTGTTTTTCAGCAGTTATCGGTTTTTCTGGCGGCCCCATCTGATTATTAGTCAACATAACTTGTAATATATAAGATGCCCGGAAAAGCACCCTGATTAATATTGCCTGTAAGTTCTAGGTAGTAGAGTAGTTCACTTCAGATCAAATAAAACCAGCATCAAGTGCGAAACTCTTAATAAATTTGAATAATGCGGATTAGACAGGTAAGAAAGCAGACTGTTGTATATTAATCCGTATTAGGAATTGACATGGATATTTATCAATTAGCAATTCGTCCACTTTTGTTCAATCTGGTCAAAGCAGATCCAGAATGGTTACACCAGCAGACGGTTCACACGATTAGTAGCCTCTCAAACACAAGCACTCGTCCACCTTCTAGATGGATTAATAGCCTTCTTCAGCAGTCGTTGTGCTTAGAAGATTCACGTTTAGAGCAAACTTTGTTTGGGCTAAACTTTCCCAACCCTGTAGGTTTAGCAGCTGGGTTCGACAAGGATGGAGTAGGCGCTAGTATCTGGTCGAGTCTTGGTTTTGGTTTTGCAGAACTGGGAACTGTGACATTTGTAGCACAGCCTGGAAATCCTCGTCCTCGCTTGTTTCGCTTGCCTTTGGATAAAGCTGCCCTCAACCGCATGGGCTTTAATAATAGCGGTGCAGCAGCAATGGCGGCACGTCTAGCACAAATGCAACACGAGTTAACTTTGCCAATACCCATAGGCATTAATTTGGGTAAGTCTAAGGTAACGCCCTTAGAAGCAGCTGCCAGCGATTATCTCAATAGTTTTCGTTTACTTAAGGATTTGGGAGACTATTTTGTAGTCAATGTGTCTTCTCCGAATACGCCAGGGTTGCGATCGCTCCAAGATGCAGCCATGCTGGGTGCTATTTTTGATTTGTTACAACAAGAAAATAATTCACAAAAACCGATTTTTGTCAAGATAGCACCTGACTTGGAATGGGAAGCGATCGCCGATATTATTGAGCTGGCAAAAACCTACCAAATAGCGGGAATTATCGCCACTAATACCACCATCCGCCGCGATTTACTGAAAACGCAGATAATTACCCAAACAGGCAAAACTGTACAGGAAGAAGCTGGTGGAATTAGCGGCGCACCATTACGCGATCGTTCCACCGAAGTAATTCGTTTTATTTGGCAGCAAACCCAAGGGCAATTGCCGATTATCGGTGTGGGTGGCATCTTTTCCCCTGAAGATGCCTGGGAAAAAATTACTGCTGGTGCTAGCCTGATCCAGGTTTATACAGGCTGGATTTACGAAGGCCCAATGATGGTACGCCGTATTCTCAAAGGTTTACTTTCCTATTTAGAACAAAGCGGATTAACTTCCATAAACGAAGCTGTAGGTTTAGAAGCAAAAAGTAAAAAGTAAAAACTTAAGCAATAAATCTTGGCAAAAGCCAAGAAAAAACGCTGATCTACTTTTAACTTTCACTTTCTTCTAAGGGGAAAAATTCCCTAGCTTTTCGAGAAAACGACCAAGCAATACCATCTGGGTCACGGCTGCGGCTCCATTCTGGAAAGTCCGGATCGTTTCGGCGTTTATACACTGTGCTGGAATAAACATTTAGTCGTTTGGCCAGTTCCGATTGAATCAAAGAGCCAAACAACAATTGTTTTTCCAGTGGTTTTTTGACTTCTTCATGAGTTGCAGAATCAGTTGCTGCTGGAACTAAGTCAGCTTCTATTTCTTCCTGCTCTGGCTGGGGTAGCGGTGGTGCTAGAAGAGTTTGAGCAGTTTGGGCTACTGGTTGAGAAGGTAGTTCTTTAACAGGCTCACTACTTTCGAGTATGTTGCCCAAAATAGTGGCATTGATAAAGTAATAGACCGGACTACCATCTTCCGTTTTCAGAATACTGGCACCAAACTCGTTAGCTTTAGTATCTAGATAGCGCGTTGCTGTTGTTCCCGGAAAATTACCCCTGATTGCCAAGTCCATTGGCGTCACCCTGCCCTGGGTTTCCCTAATCAGTTTATGGAAAATTGGATTAACTTGCTGGCACCACTGTTGCCATTGATACCGCTGCCAAGTTTTAAAACCCGTCACTATAGTTGCGATCGCCAGCAAAAATTTCCAAGTTGAAACTAGGAAAATAATCAAAAACGAGATTGGCAAAAGCAGAACGAGAAAGCCCTTCCCGCTCCTTTCAATAGGTGTTTCACTGATGCTCATTGCTGCCAAGTGAATTTGTCGAAAATAAATAATTATTATCTTGGCAAAAATTGTGGCATTTTTTTGTATCTTTTGGCAAAGCCACGGCAAATTTGTTGGAAAAATATAACATTAGTAATTTTTATACACTGTACATATCTTAAATAATTGACAAACTCAATAAGCTTATAAAAACTAAATTACAAAGGTTTTGCCTGAAAAAATCTGCTTTTGCCGATAGGAAAATATGGCAATAGTAGTATTTTATTGTATTAAAAAATACTTATATTTTTTAAATTGAGGCTAGAAATAGCACTTAAAATTTCCAATGACCAGCGTTTAAGGCATTGCTTGGTTACATAAAGGTTTTGACTCAAGCCAAGATTTTCAAAATTAGCGTCTTGGACACTTGACACTTAATAATACATATACTACATTAATAATACAAGCCGATATTCCAAAAGGAGTAAGCTTTAGCCGTAGCGGATAGCTCAAGTAATAGAGCGCCCACCTTGCCCGCAAGGGCCGATATATCGAGGGTTACCGCATATCTATTAAAAACCCTTGATTCCACTTCTGGAGGTGCAGGTGAAAATCCTGCTCCGCTACACCCAAAATCTAATTTTGAATTTTGAATTTTGAATTGTTATGTGGCGGGTAGCTCAGAGGTAGAGCGCTAAACATCCTTGTTCACCCCTTGCCTGCAAAGGCCGACGAATTGAGGGTTATCGATTTGGGTTCGAGAGGTCGCAGGTTCAATTCCTGCCCCGCCACCCAAAACCTAATTTTGAATTTTGCATTTTGAATTGTCATGTGGCAGGTAGCTCAGAGGTAGAGCGCCTAAAACATCCTTGTTCATCCCTTGCCTGAAAAGGCCGAAGAATGAGGGTTATCGCCTTCCACGCGGGATGTCGCAGGTTCGATTCCTGCCCTGCCACCTTTCATTTTTGCCCGCAAGGGCCGGGAGATGAAGCCATGAATTATAATTTTTTTACTAAAAAGAAGACATCTACACCACAAACTCAGCCTATCCCCGGACGAGAAGCAGAGATGATCCAGGGCCGTTCCGGCGGGTATATGTTTGATGCTGGTATTTGGAAAATGCTGCGCCGTTGTTTATTAATTGGCACGGCAAAAAGCACTTACTACGCAGGCAAACAAGAATTAACAGAAGATTTTGTGGCGATTATCAAGCAAGCAGTCGCTGAAAATCCGGGACGTGTTGCAGAAGAAATTATGTATGCTAGCGATGGACGCGCCATCAATAACAGTGCGCCTATCTTAGCTTTGGTATTGCTGTCGATGGGTGAAGCGCCAGAAGCCAAAAAAGCTTTTGCAGAAATATTTCCGCAAGTTGTCCGCACTGGTAGTCACTTCTACGAATGGCTAAACTACACCAAATCTCTGCGGGGATTTGGTAAGGTAGTGCGCGAAGTTGGTAAAACTTGGCTGTCGCGGGAAGATGTGAAGGGTTTGGCTTATCAACTGTTGAAATATCAACAACGTCAAGGCTTTTCGCACCGAGATGCATTGCGGTTATTTCATGTCAAACCACCTACAGAAACTCACCGTGAATTATTTGAGTGGGTAGTAAAAGGTTGGGAAGATTTACCCGCAGACATCCCCTCCGAAGCCTTAGCGCAGATTTGGTGGTATGAATGGCTAAAGCGGAATCCCACCCAAACTCATGAAGCTATTGCTCAAGGGCGCTTAACCCACGAAATGGCTGCACCTGTAGGCAAGATGGATAAGCAAGCTTGGCAACTGCTGTTTCAGGAAATGCCAATTAGTGCAATGCTGCGTAACCTCGGTTCTTTGACTGAACTGGGTGTGTTACGAACTGATGAAAGTGCCAATGTGCTGCGAGTGGAAGCAGTTCTCAACAACAAAGAACATCTGCGTAAAGGTCGCATCCATCCGATTGATGTTTTAAAAGCTCTTAAAACTTATCAATCTGGTGGCAAATTAGGGCGCAGTCAGAAGACATGGCAACCAGTTCCTCGGATTGTAGACATCTTAGAAAAGGCGCTAGAACTGTCTTTTGATGTTGTGCAACCTACAGGCAAAGTTTTCATGCACGCTGTGGATGTTTCTGGCTCTATGTCTTGGGGTGTTGTGGATTCAGTAGGTTTAAGCTGCTGTGAAATTGCCACTACAATGGCATTGGTAACAGCAAAAGCAGAGAGAAACTACATGATTCGCGGCTTTGCTACCGAATTTCGGGAATTAGGTATCACGGCTAAGGATACTTTTAGTTCTGCTGTGGCTAAAGCGAGCAACCAAAACTTTGGTGGAACAGATGCATCTGTGGCTTATGACTGGATGATTAAGAACAACTTCAAAGCAGATGTAGTCTGCTTCTGGACTGATAATGAGTCATGGGCTGGTTCTAAGCACCCCAGTCAAGCATTGACACAGTACCGCAAGAAGGTGAATCCTGATGTTAAGGCGGTGTATGTGACTCTTGCACCTTACCAGATTACCTTGGTAGATCCTCAAGATCAATTGTCCTGGGATTTGGCAGGGTTCGATCCGGGAACACCTCGTATCATCCAGATGCTTGCTATAGGTGAACTGTAGACATTGCTGAATACTACAAGATAAAGGATAGAGGTAAAACACACCTTATCCTTTATTTTTGGTATGTGCAAACTGCTGTAAGCTTCAAACTCTACCTAACATTAAGCTGTCGCGCCTACAAGTTGCACTATTTTCATTGTCAATAAAAGCTGCAAACCCTCTCCCTTGCTCCCTGCCCCCCTTCGGGTTCGCCAGTCCCCCATCGTGACGGAGACCGCCAAGACGGGGGCTGGTCTCACCTGCCCCCTGCGGTCTCAATGTGCAAATTAAATGCTTAACACCTTATAGTACTTACGCAAAATTATGAAAAAACGAACCGCGAAGGCCGCAAAGGGCACGAAGTTATAAGAGTTTTAGAGAGTTATTGCGTAAGTTTTATATAATATAGTGGGAAGACTATTCAAATAAAGCATTTTGCCAAATAACAAACTTCTGCGATCGCAGCTTGCATTGCTTTGATAAACTTCTCAGCAAAAATCATATTTAAATATTAATTCAATTATGATTTAAAATTAAAATAATACTGTCTGAAATCAAATTATACTTGCGTTAATTTTACAGTTTGTGCATATTGCATTGTTTACAGCACAAGCATCTACTACAAGCATAAATTCCTTAACATCACCGGATTTGTGCTTACTCTTTAGTAGACAACAAATATTTCTCCAGGGTTCAGCCTAATGTTATGGTAGCTTATTGTTAGATCCCAGGAGGCGGCTATATAATAGCTGTCTCTTGGGACTTCCTCCGTAATTGATTCAGGCAACTAAGGAGGCATTGCCAACTGTGACAAATAATGCTGAAGACCCGCATTCCCAAGAAGATATAAAAAATTTTCCATCTTTAGAAAGCTTGCAAGTTCTTGTAGTAGATGATAATGATGACAGCCTTGTTTTAACTACTTTTATTCTTGAAAGCAGCGGCTTTCAGGTAACTACAGCCGCATCAGCTGCACAAGCTTTCGAGACAATCAAACAATTAAAATTTGATATTTTAATTTGTGACATTGCTATGCCAGAAGTTGATGGTTATGCCTTAATCCGCACAGTCAGAGAGAGTAAGCTTTTAGGACAACAGGAAATTCCAGCGATCGCTCTAACTGCTCTTGGTTCTGAGGAAAGCCGTAACCTTGCTTTTATGTCTGGTTTTCAAAGCTATGTCAATAAGCCTGTAGATTCTAAAATTTTATTAGCAGAAATAAGACGTGTTATGAGCGAAAATCAAAAAAATTCTACATAGTTAGCTATTTCATAAAAAAAACATAGAGCGATCGCCACATTTTTCTTAAAAAGTTTGTCAGACATTATCTAATTCAGCACTCTTTTAACGGAACCCTCAGCAAATTACATTTTAAATGCTTAGGGACTTCCAACTAAAAAATATCCCATCGCATTGAGGGCAGGGGAGCAGGGAGCAGGGAGCAGGGGGAAGGAACAATCGTGTTGAACCAGAAATTGGAATAATTTATTTTTTGGAGTTCCCTTAAAAAAACATCTTTTCAAGCTAATTTACACTTGGTATCAGACTTCTTTATCATTACCCCAATAAGTTCAGCAATAGCTATCACTAATTCTTCTGGGTTCAGGGGTTTAGCTAAATGCATTTGAAATCCTGCTTGCAGAGCTTGCTGCTGATCGTACTTTCTAGCAAAAGCAGTCAGAGCGATCGCGGGAATTGTTCCTCCTTCTTCTGGTGTCCAAGCTCTTACTTGACGCATTAGTGTATAGCCATCAATATCCGGCATACTAAGATCGCTAACTAACACATCTACTTTGACTTGTTCTAGGGCTTCTAATGCTTCTAATGCCGAAGATACCGCTATAACTTCAGCTCCATCTTGCTCTAATACAAAAGCAACAAAATCTCGTGAATCAGGATCATCATCAACTACTAAAACTTTTACGCCAGTAAGGAGTAAAGAGTTAGCAGCTAAAAATGATGGGTAAGTTCGTTCATTCTTAAAATGTTGGCTTTTGTTTTGGAGAAGCGGTAAAACAACGGTGAATTTTGTTCCTTTATCTTCACCAGGGCTTTCTGCTGTGACTGTACCCCCATGCATTTCGACTATATTACGAACAATTGCTAACCCCAAACCTAATCCACCAAATTTTCTGGTAGAACTGCTATCTGCTTGCCGGAAGTAATCAAATGCATAGGGCAAAAACTCAGGATTAATTCCCTTACCTGTATCGCTAACTATAATTTGAGCATAGCCATTAGCTTGTCCTAATCGCACTTCAATTTTTCCCCCTTGGGGTGTAAATTTGACAGCATTAGAAAGCAGATTCCAGACAACTTGTTGCAAGCGAGTAGAATCACCCAAAACTTGCCCTACATTCGATTCAAATATTGTATTAATATCAATTGACTTGGTTTGTGCTGCCAACTGCATACTTTCTAGTGCAGCCAAGACTGTAGCTCCTAAATCAACATTCGTAATATTCAGGGTTAGTTTGCCTTGTAAAATTCTCGATATGTCCAGCAAGTCTTCAATGAGTTGAACCTGTAACTTGGCATTGCGTTCGATTGTTGCAAGTGCTTGAGATGTCTTTGCTGGCTCAAGGCTGTTGCTTTGCAAAAACTTAGACCAGCCAAGAATCGCATTTAGTGGGGTGCGTAACTCATGAGAAAGTATAGCCAGAAATTCATCTTTAATTCGATTGGCTGTTTCTGCTTTCGCTCGTGCTGCTTGTTCTAACTCCAGCAAGTGAGCGCGTTCTTGCTGTAATTGTTTTTGTTCTTGAATATCTGTACAACTTCCAAACCACTTTACTACACGACCTTGTTGATCTTTAAGCGGTAAACCTCTCGCTAGTTGCCAGCGATAAGAACCATCAAAAGCCCGTTTAAAGCGGTATTCATTTTCATATATAGTGCCACTTTTAACAGCACTCAACCACGCTTGTTCAGCTCTTGCTACATCATCTGGATGTAATGCTGCTAACCAACCATTACCTAAAGATTGCTCAAATGTCAGTCCAGTGTACTCACACCAGTTTTGATTCAAATAATCACATTCACCGTTAGCATTAGTTGTCCATACGAGATGAGGAATTGCTTCAGCCAAATAACGATAGCGTTCTTCGCTTTGTCGCAAAACTTCTAGAATGCGTTGGCGCTCAATTATTTCTAATTGTAATTGCTCATTAGTCTTGGTAATCTCATCAGTACGAAGAGCCACCAACTCTTCCAGGTGATTTTGGTATTTTCTTAATTCCTTCTCTACCCGTAACCGTTCAGCTACTTGTGTTTGCAGTTCTTGGTTTGCTTGTTCTAGTTGAGCAGGGCTGGGAAGTGCTAGCGCTTGTGGCACTAAGGGTACTAGTTCTACGGCTGTAAACACAGATATTATTGCAGTTACGGCTTTGATTAATCCCGACAGCCAATAAGTTGGATACCAAAGTGTCCAAATCTCCATAATGTGAGTAGTGCCGCAAGCGACGATAAATGCACTAAACAACAGAAAAATCCAATAAAAAGGTAAATCCGGTCGCTTGCGGACAAAGTAGAAGAGTGTAGCTGGGATGGAGTAATAAGCTAGTGCGATAAACGCGTCAGATAGGATGTGTAACCAAACTAAATCAGTTTTCCATAGATAGCAGTGCCCATGTGGGATAAACGGCCCTGAGCTAAAAAAAGTAGTCCATAATTCCGACATATGCGTATTGACCCCCTACCCCTAAAAGCTTTGAAGACCATGAAGATTAATAGATGGCGCTTATCTTAGTGCTATTCATTGCTGTGACAACGATAAAAATTATGTCGAGTTTGAGTGATTTCATTGCCGTGTTCAAGCTTTTTATTAAAAATCGAATATGAAAAATCAACCCTAACAGATATTAGGAAGGCAGGGTTATAAATTTGAAGAATTTTGTTGATTTTATGTTGGCACATATCCAGCTAGCGATGACTTCCACAGGGAGCATATCTGACTTCGCCAGAACAGTTAACTTCTTTATGTTTTGTAATAAATACAGTAGTAAGCACACCGAATAATGAAAATAATATTAACAATTTTACTATGGTGGTTTGGAGATTCAAAAAATTAACAGGCTCAAAAAATGGAAAAATACAAAAAATTACTGTACAAAAATCAGCTATTAATTTAATAAATAACTAGATGTCTCCTGAGAATTTTATAAATAAACTCTCTGCTCCTCTGAGTAATTACAGGCATTGTCAAAATTGTGATAACCTTAATTGCGATCGCCAGCCACATTTATACTAATCTCAAAATATATATTACCCCGCAAACAGGGGATTTCAAGCAAAGATTAAGTTTTTCCCTTCCCAGCAGTTATTACTATAAGTATTATTTTCTCCCAAGCCCGCAGATGCAGATTTTATTTGTCTAGTAGCAATTTATCTTCGCTAGGTCAACCTTTGATCCACCTAAAGGCAGTAGATGAAGTAATAAAAAAATGATTATAAGGAATTAAATAGCTCTGCTTGCCAAACAGTTAAAAAGGAACGGATTTTTATGGCATTTGATTATGACCTGTTTGTCATTGGTGCTGGCCCTGCGGGTTTGGCAGCAGCTAAACAAGCAGCTAGCTACGGTGTTCGTGTCGCTGTCGCTGAACAAGAAGCCATAGGTGGTACATGTGTAAATCGTGGTTGCGTTCCCAAAAAACTGATTGTCTACGCTGCTGACTTTGCCCAGTCTAATCAAATGGCTCATCATTACGGGTGGAGTGAGTGTCAACAGCACTTTGACTGGACAATATTTATTAAGTCAGTACACCAGCATCTCGATCGCATTCACCTCTGTTATTACGAGCAGTTGCAACAAGCAGGTATTGAACTAATTCGCAAGCATGCCACTTTTGTTGATGCCCATACTTTAGAACTGGATGGACGCAAGGTGACAGCAGACAAAATTTTAATTGCTGTGGGAGGGCGTCCCAATAAGCCTGATATCCCTGGTATAGAATACGCAATTACATCCCGCGAGATGTTTCACTTACCTTATCTGCCGGAACGATTGGCAATTATTGGTGGTGGCTATATCGGCACAGAATTTTCTAGCATGATGCACGCTTTCGGTTGCGAGGTTTCGGTCATAGAATCAGAGGCAATGATTTTATCAGGGTTTGATGACGATATCTGCTCTAGTGTGCAACAGGGTTTGAGCCAACGGGGAATTCGGTTTTTCACCAACAGCACTGCTCAAAAAATCACACTCTCAGAAGATGGTTTGCTATTAACAATTACTGGTGAGGGCCAGGAAACTATCATTGCAGATACAATTTTGGTTGCTACAGGTTACATCCCAAATACCAAGAATCTTAATTTGGAAAAAGCTCAAGTTGAACTTGGCGAACATGGTGCAATCAAAGTAGATGAATTTAATCGCACCACCCAAGAAAACATCTTTGCTGTGGGTGATTGCATCAGCCGCGTGCAATTAACTCCAGTTGCTAAGGCAGAAGGTAAAGCTGTTGCTAATACAATTTTCGGCAACAAGCCGCAAAAACTGAATTATGATTTTGTGCCCTCTGCTGTTTTTTGTCGTCCAGAAGTGGCAAGTGTGGGGATGACAGAGGCAAAGGCACGGCAAAAGTTTGGTCAAGCTGTAAAATGTTACTGCACTCACTTCCAGCCACTGTTATATCAGTTGAGCGAACCGAATGAGCAAATTACGATTAAGCTTGTGGTAGATGAAGACTCCCAACGAGTTTTGGGCGCTCACATGGTGGGTGAACATGCGGCTGATATCATTCAAAGTCTTGGGGTTGCAATTCGCAAGGGTATCACTAAGCAAGACCTGGATGAAACAATAGGCATTCATCCTACTACCGCAGAAGAGTTCCTATCGTTAAGTTAAATTTAGGTGTAAAACTGACACCAAGGTTTGTTAGGATGCTCCTGTCCAAGCTTTGGTAGGAGCGTCTGTATCATCTAAAGATACAGCATTTATTGATGAGCTGTTTTCGGTTACAGAGTTTTCCTCTTGAGAAGTTATCAACTCATCAAGTGCCTTCAGGGCCTCTAATGCAGACTGATAACGCTGCTTGTAGTCATCCAACACCATTTTACTGAGAATTTCAGCCAAAGAGTTGCTCACCAGTGCTTTATCTTTCCATTTCAATTCTCCATCAGCATCTCTATCGAAATCGTGGGGTGCAATACCTGTCAAAGCCTTAATTCCAATCATCCCGACTGCATAGATATCACTACTGTATTGGGGACGTCCAAAACATTGCTCGTTCGGCGCATAACCCTTAGTGCCAATACCAATAGTGAAGGGAGTATGTTCTTGATTTTCTATGTACGCTGTAGAGACGTCTTTGACAGCACCAAAGTCAATCAGTACGAGTTTCCAGTCTGAGTGTCGCCGGATGATGTTGCTGGGTTTAATATCCCGGTGAATTACATTGTTTTTATGGACAAATGCTAATGTTTGCAATAAGTCTCGTAAAATCACGATCGCTGAGGTTTCAAGAAGCGGTTTGCTTGATGGCAGTTCCTGAGTCAGAGGATGACCAACTATATATTCTTGAACTAGATAAAATTCTTCATCTTGTTCAAAATAAGCTAAAAGCTGAGGTATTTGGTTGTGTGTTCCCAATCTTTCTAAAGTTTGCGCCTCTGAGTTAAATAAACGTCTGGCAAGTTCCAATCCTGTCGATTTAGTGTTGGCTGGTTTGAGTTGTTTGACTACACATTGTGGGTTCCCAGGACGTTGAATATCTTCAGCAATGTAGGTTTCGCTAAATCCACCGGAACCAAGAACTTTGAGAATTTTATAGCGTCCACCAAGTATCTTCCCTGCTACTGCTAAATCTCGCAGCTGGAGTAGGTTTTGCAGGTCATCTTGTTGGCTAATAATTTCTTGGACAACTGGGGAAGATTTATATTTCTGAAAAATAACTAATAATTGGCGTTTTTTAATGCTTGCCCTTGCCATTTCGATTATCAGGTAACCCAATCCGCACAGGGCGATCGCTACTATTGGTATAGCTGTGGGGAAAATTAACTGAGCATATATAAATAATACATAGCTAATCCCTCCCCAAATCGTAGCAAGACTGATGCTAAATATAAATCTAGTTATGCCTCGCTTGCTTCTAGTACAGATGACTGCTGTACCCCCAACTAGGAAAAGTACAAATAAACCTCGCAGAGGTGGACTTGTAATGCCTTGGGCGATCGCTTTATCTGTCATCAAGGTTGCGATCGCATTTGCATGAATTTCTACTCCTGACATCCGCTCTGGATACAGCCAGTTGTTGTCAACAGCTACTGAATAATCATCATTCCCTAACTGGGCTGTGGCTCCAATCACCACGATTTTATCTTGGAGAACTTTTCCTTGCTGCAAATAGGTGTTCCAGTTTTCTGGATCTAGTACGTACCAAAAGGGAATTTGCTCAAATGTACCCGCAGACCCCCAAAAATGAATGCGATCGCCTTTTGGTCGAGGATAATTCCTTTGGGCTGCCCGCAACACTGCTTCATCAAAGGAGGGCATTTTATCTATCAAAGCATCATCTTGAGCTAATAGCTTGGGAAACTCACTAGCCAATCGGTGAATCTTGCCATCGACCTCTATGGGAAAATTCACCGTACCCATCGATACTGACCCTGTATGAAACATTTGCTGAGGTTGCGTCAGTTGCACAAATGTCCCTTGGTGAGTCTCAAAGTTTTCGTAGAGTGCAGCTAAGGTAACTTTATTGCCATATTTTTGCAATACTTTTTGCAATTGGCGATCGTCAGCAACGCCATAACTACTTGGCGTGTCAAAAACTACATCAACTGCCACAGAACGTACACCAGCCTTAATCAGCTTTTCTATAGCTTGGGCATATGCGGCACGTTTGTATGGAAAAGATTTCAGTGGTTCCAGGTAAGCATACTGGTGTGGATCTGTTTTATAGTACTGTTCAGGGACTGATATGGACTGATTGTCAATTGCCAAAATCACGATGTCTTCTGGAGGCACGACTGGCCCACGCAGTTGAAAAAACGTGGAAAGCGCATGACTTTCCATCAATTGAACTATGCCCACACCAGAAGCACTCAGCAGTGCAGCCCCTATTGCTGAAGTCCCAATCAGCAGATAACCTAACCAAGTTATCAGCTTGGAATGGTGTGTTAATGCCGTCGAAGTTGCTTTTGTGGGTTTATTTGACCGTACATTAGCAGCAGAGACATCGTTTTTAGTTAAGGTAGATGTAGGTTCTTCTCCCATATCGTCGATTAATTTAGGTACAACACTTTTATTTATTCAAACCCTGTTTTAGTGCCATCACATTGAAATAATATTTAAATGAAAAACTTATACATTTGTAAATTATCCTTTATTCCTCAGCACATTTGCGTTGACAAAGCTTGTTGGCAGGAGCCGCTTCATTCCAACACTGTCGAACTTAGCCTCTAAGTAAAATGCAAGATGTGTTTTTTCCCCTGTTCTGAGCCAAAGATGCTCTGCTTTTGCACTTGATTGCAGTGATAGTCTACCCAACTCAACAGGTATGTCCCAGTAGACATCTACCAGAAGTTTCCTTTGAACAACTTCTGCCGTTGCTACAACGCTGTTACCCCGTAAAAAGCGTGTCATTTTGTTGATGGCAAAACTTAGAGATGGGTATCACCCTACATCGTACTCTAGAACCTATGTCATACCTCTTTAGGAGTAAAATTGACTGTTATACAGTTAAGAATGCTGTTCCTTAGTCAATTTTATTGGTAGATTTTGATCACGGGGTAATTGTTAGAGCGTCTGGGATGAAAAAGGTTCAGCACTCAGCATCTGCTCTAATGTTTCAACCATTTTTCTAATTTAAAAGAGGTTAGGATAAAAGCTATACATGAAGATATACTTTATAGATATTAGCAAAATTATCATTTGAGAATTGCTATAATCTATTGTTCAATCTAAAATTCTTTTCTATTATTAGGTGTAATTTTGTATGGGTTCTACAATGAATCGTCTGTCTATTTTTGTAGACGGAAATAATATGTTCTATGCTCAACAGAAAAATGGCTGGTTTTTTGACCCGCGACGAGTATTAGAGTATTTTAAAAATGAGCAATCAGAAACAACATTAATCAATGCATTCTGGTACACTGGCTTAAAAGATCCACAAGATCAACGAGGTTTTAGAGATGCTTTAATTAGTTTAGGATATACAGTCAGAACTAAAATACTTAAAGAATATTATGATGATAACTCTGGTCGTTATTCACAAAAAGCTAATTTAGATATTGAAATTGTTGTCGATATGTTTAATACAGTAGATCAGTATGATCGGGTAGTTTTATTTAGTGGTGATGGAGATTTTGAAAGAGCAATTGAACTTTTACGCTCAAAAAATACACATATTACAGTAGTGTCAACAGAGGGAATGATAGCTAGAGAATTACGTAATGCTACCGATAGATATATAGATTTAAATGATATCAGAGATCGAATAGAAAAAACAGAAGGTTAATATTTTTAACATTTATTTACAATTGATATAGGCGTAAAATTCTAATAGCCAAGGTATTTATAGGCAAAGTCAACACTAAACAACGAACTGAAAATGACAACCAAACCAGAGCGAATTATCATTTTTGATACGACATTGCGAGATGGAGAACAATGTCCAGGAGCGACTCTAAATATAGATGAAAAGCTAGTTATAGCCAAGCAGTTGGCGCGCCTGGGTGTAGATGTAATTGAGGCAGGTTTTGCCTTTGCCAGTCCTGGAGATTTTGAAGCAGTCAGCAAAATTGCACAAATTGTGGGAACAGAAGATGGGCCTGTGATTTGTAGTTTGGCTAGAGCGCGGCATGATGATATTAAAGCGGCAGCAGAAGCGATAAAACCAGCTGTTCGTGGCAGAATTCATACTTTTATTGCCACTTCGGATATTCACTTGCAATACAAGTTGAAAAAAACCAAATCAGAAGTACTGGCGATCGCCGAAGAAATGGTCGCTTATGCTAAAACTTTCACTGATGATGTCGAATTTTCTCCTGAAGATGCAGGACGCTCCGATCCGGAATTTCTCTACCAAGTATTAGAGCGAGCGATCGCAGCTGGAGCAACAACAGTTAATATTCCTGACACTGTAGGATATACAACTCCTAGCGAATTTGGGGCAATAATTAAGGGAATTAAAGAAAATGTCCCCAACATTGATCAAGCAATTATTTCGGTTCACGGACATAATGATTTAGGTTTAGCTGTTGCCAACTTCTTAGAAGCAGTAAAAAATGGTGCAAGGCAATTAGAATGCACTATTAACGGTATTGGTGAACGAGCAGGAAATGCAGCCTTAGAAGAGTTAGTAATGGCTTTGCATGTCCGCCGACAATATTTCAATCCCTTCTTAGGACGTCCAGTAGATTCTGAACAACCCCTCACGAATATTGATACTCGTCAGATTTATAAATCTTCGCGTCTAGTTTCTAATTTGACGGGAATGTTAGTGCAACCAAATAAAGCCATAGTGGGGGCAAATGCCTTTGCTCATGAGTCTGGTATTCATCAAGATGGTGTGTTGAAAAACAAGCTCACCTATGAAATTATGGATGCCCAATTGATTGGCTTGACAGACAATCAAATAGTTTTAGGTAAACATTCTGGGAGAAATGCTTTCCGTACCCGCTTGAAAGAATTAGGTTTTGAACTGTCAGAAACCGAATTAAATAAAGCATTCGTCAGATTCAAAGAAGTCGCTGATAAAAAGAAAGAAATTTCTGATTGGGATTTAGAAGCGATTGTGAATGATGAAATTCAACAAGCACCTGATTTGTTTAGGGTAGAGTTGGTGCAAGTTTCCTGCGGTAGCAACGCCAAACCCACCGCTACAGTCACCCTCCGCACCCCAGACGGTGAAGAACTAACCGATGCAGCTATTGGTACTGGCCCTGTAGACGCGGTTTATAAAGCAATTAACCGTGTGGTAAACGTACCCAATCAGTTGATTGAGTTCTCTGTGCAGTCAGTAACCGCTGGTATCGATGCGATTGGGGAAGTTACCATCCGGTTACGCTATGAATCTAGAGTGTTTTCTGGTCATGCGGCGAACACAGATATCATCGTTGCGTCTGCTCAAGCCTATGTTAATGCCCTGAATAGGCTTTATGCATCTTTGCAAACTCAAGAAAAACAAGAGAAAGTAACTACTGCATAGAACCTCACTCTAACCCCTCTCGCAAGCGAGCAGGGGTTATTTATTTTTCGTTCCCATGCTCCTGTGTGGGAATGGTATTTAGGATATCTACTGCCTCAGTTTACAAGAGTTATACCAATTCTCCAAAATCAGGCGACAGATGCAAAACTAGAAACCAAGATGAAATGTAACGCCTGTTTATTAAGAATTACGAATTGGTATTAAAGCCTCTATAAACCTTGACTTATGAAGTTTTACAAATATCATGCTCTTGGCAACGATTATCTAGTTATCAATCCCCAAGATTTATCATTTGCGCTAACCCCTGAAAAAATCAAAACCATTTGCCATCGGAATTTTGGAATTGGATCAGATGGTATCTTGTTGGGACCGCTAGCATCTCAAACAGCAGAATTTGCATTACGCATCTTCAATCCAGACGGGAGTGAGGCAGAAAAAAGTGGTAATGGATTGCGAATTTTTTCTCGCTACCTATGGGATAAAGGACTTGTTAGCGAAGAACCATTCTTAATTGAAACCGTGGGTGGATTGGTTCAATCGATTATACAAGATGCCGGGAAAACAGTTCAGGTAGAGATGGGAAAGGTTAGCTTTTGGAGTAATGATATTCCAGTAGTTGGCTATCGCAGAGAAGTAATCGAAGAAATAATCAATGTTGACAATGAAACTTTTACCTTCTGTGCAGCGACTATTGGCAATCCCCACTGTGTGATTCCTCTAGATAATGTCAATCCCGCGATTGCAAAACAGTATGGGCCAATATTAGAGGTTCATTCCCTTTTCCCAAATCGTACCAATGTTCAATTCATGACAGTCATAAATCGAAATACTATCCAAATTGAAATTTGGGAGAGGGGTGCTGGCTACACTTTAGCTTCAGGTAGTAGCAGCAGTGCAGCGGCGGCTGTTGCACATAAACTTGGTTTATGCGATTCTTCTATTACCGTGCAAATGCCTGGTGGAGAAATTTTGATACAAGTCAACGATGACTTTAATATATCTATGACAGGTTCTGTGACAAAAGTTGCTGAAGGTGAATTATCAGCAGAATTGTTTGCAGACTAAAAAACTTCTCAATCCGATTTGTTAGTATTACTTCCTTGTGAAACCCAACAAAAGCTTTAATTTGTATTGGGTTATGTTTAACCTAACCTATTTGCGATCGCTTACACTTAATAAGCATTGGGATTTAAACGTATCATGATTTTTTCCGGCTCTGTCAAATTTTTAAAACCATAACGGCGATAAAGTCCATGAGCATCTTTTGTGCCTAACAACCACCTTTGAACGTCTTGTAAATCTGGATATTCTAAAATATATTCTACAAACCATTTTCCTAAACCCTGTCCTCGATAAGACTCCAGAATAAAAACATCTTTTAACAACGCAGAAGTTGCATAATCAGTAATAACTCTAGCAAAACCAACTTGTTGTTCACCTTCATAAAGTCCAAAACATAAAGAATTTTTTATTGCCTTTTCCACTGTGGCTAATGGTATGTTCTCAGCCCAATAGGAAGCCTGTAAAAAATCATGAATCATTTGAATATTTAATTTAGATTTATCGCTACTAATATAAAATTTATGTTTTAATTTTTCGTTCATTTGATTGCATCTTTGATTTAATATGTTGAGACGTAATAATTAATTTTAATTCATTTTATGGTCAGTGGATTGCAACATAAGATGATGAAATTACTGAACCATTAGCTGGAAAGCAGAGGCTATATTCAGTGTTTAAAGTTATGGGTGCATCTACTATTGATTATGAATCAGCCGACAACAAAATCTTGGCAAGAAGTCCGCACAGCTTTTCAAAAAATTTGGGGTTACGAAGATTTTCGTTCGCCACAAGGAGAAATTGTCAGCAGTTTATTAGCCCAAAAAGATGCGCTGATTATCATGCCGACAGGTGGAGGAAAATCGATTTGTTTCCAACTACCCGCACTGCTACAAACAGGATTAACTTTAGTAGTTTCGCCCTTGGTGGCATTAATGGAAAATCAAGTACAGGAACTACGTCAGCGCCACCTGAGTGCTGCACTACTACATAGTGAATTATCATCATCCCAACGCCGGGCAACGCTACAAGCTTTAGAAAGACAACAATTAAGATTACTATACCTATCGCCAGAAACTTTACTGAGTAACCCAGTTTGGGAAAGATTGTGTCACCCGCAATTGCAGATTAACGGCTTTATTTTGGATGAAGCCCATTGTTTAGTGCAGTGGGGTGAAACATTTCGACCAGCTTATCGCAGATTAGGGGCGGTAAGACCTGCATTGCTGCAATCAAAACCACCAGAAACAAAAATCAGTGTTGCTGCTTTTACTGCTACCGCTGACCCCGTAGCTCAAAAAATCATTTCCACAGTTTTGCAATTACAACAACCAGATATTTACCGCCTAAATCCCTATCGTCCTAATCTGCATCTCAACGTCTGCATAGCTTGGACACCAAGGGGTAGAAAACAAAAATTAGTAAAATTTATTCAAAATAGACCGCAACAAGCTGGGTTAGTTTATGTTCGCACTAGGCGAGATAGTGAGAATTTAGCAGCATGGTTAGCAGAGATGGGTTATGCCACAGCTAGTTATCATGCTGGACTAGGTGCAGAAGAACGCCGTGCTGTAGAAGCTAGCTGGTTAAGTGGCAAGATGCCGTTTGTGGTTTGTACCTGTGCTTTTGGCATGGGTATAAATAAACCTGATGTGCGCTGGGTAGTTCATTTTCATTCGCCGCTGCTAATTTCTGAATATGTGCAAGAAATTGGACGTGCTGGACGGGATGGAAAACCAGCAGAGGCGTTAACGTTGGTGAGTGAACCGACGGGGTGGTTAGATGCTGAAGATAAGCAAAGACAGCAGTTTTTTGAACAACAAATGCGATCGCAACAACAAACAGCGCAGCAACTAGTAAAAAAACTGCCAAAACAAGGGGAAGTAAATGCTGTGACGCGACAATTTCCTGATAGTGCTACGGCACTCGCTTTACTCCACAGCAGTGGTCAACTAAACTGGCTTGACCCTTTCCATTACATCATTGATACAGGGGTGATAAAGCAGCCTCCAACGCAATTAAATGCTGTCAAGCAAATGAATCAATATTTGATTACTAAACAGTGCCGTTGGCAGTTTTTGTTAAATGCTTTTGGTTTTGACAAAGACGCTGCTAACTGGCGTTGCGGACATTGCGATAATTGCAAAAATTAACTTTTTTCATCACCGTCAGCAGTAAATATAGCTCTGTTACTTCGGTTAAAACACAAAAAATTTCAAAAGCCTGCATTCGCAGGCTTTGTCTGTATAAACTTAAGTTTATAGTCTGAGGAAAATTAGTGACTTATGATCATAAGCCTAATTTACCTTTGAAACCAAACACCTAAAATTGCTGCAAAAACCGCAAATCGCTAGCGTACAAGCGGCGAATATCATCAATTTGGTGTAATACCATCGCAAAGCGTTCTACACCGAAACCGGCAGCAAACCCAGTATAAACTTCTGGATCGTAACCCACGGCTTTCAGCACATTTGGATCTACCATACCACAGCCCATAACCTCCAGCCAGCGACCATTCCACTGTAAATCAACTTCGGCTGAGGGTTCTGTAAAGGGAAAATAGCTAGCACGAAAGCGAATTGGGAGGTCGCCAAACATTGCTTGCAAAAATACCTTAATCGCACCCTTGAGGTCTGTAAATGTCAGCCCCTCATCAATTGCTAACAGTTCTATTTGGTGGAACACTGCTGAATGGGTGGCATCTACGTTATCACGGCGATAGACTCGCCCAGGGGCAACAACCCGGATGGGCGGTTCCTCAGCTTCCATATAACGAATTTGTACTGAAGAGGTATGAGTACGTAGGAGATTGCCATCTGGCAGGTAAAAAGTATCCTGCATATCACGGGCAGGGTGGTCAGGCGGGGTATTAAGAGCCTCGAAATTGTAGTAATCTGATTCCATCTCTGGCCCTTGAGCCACGGTGTAACCCATACCGACAAAGATATCCAGCGCTTGGTCGATAATGCCATTGAGAGGATGGATGCGACCTTGGGGACGGTAAATGCCCGGCATTGTCACATCCAGAGTTTCCGCCTCAAGCTGGGAGCGAATTTGAGCAGCTTCTAGGGCTGCGCGCTGCTTATCTAAACTATCTTGCAGGGATTCTTTGACTGTATTGGCGATCGCCCCAATTTTCGGTCGTTCCTCTGCACTCATCTGCCCCATACTTCGTAACAACGCCCCAAGTTGCCCTTTTTTACCCAAATAGCTAACTCTGAGTTCTTCTAGGCGTTCTAAGGTATCGGCGGACGCGATCGCTTTTTCTCCTTCCTGCCGCAGTGCTAAAAGTTGAGCCTCTAAATTGTTAGGCTGATTCGTCATGCTAAACGCTTGTTAGATATTAGTCAGTAGTCATGGGTCATTAGTCATTAGTCCAAATCTTTGGAGTGCTAGACAAATAACCTTAGTGATATGCCATTAATAGGCCAAAGGCAAGGGTTAAAACCAAACCTCTGTTTACCAGTTTAGAGGCGATTAGGTGTGTGAGGATGTTTTTTTTGCCTGATGCTGGTGACGCCTGACATTGACAAATGGCTAATAACAAATCACTAATGACTAATAACAAATTATTAATGACTAATGACGATGAAATTACTCATTAGCAATGATGATGGCATTTCTGCCTTGGGTATTCGTACCCTAGCTAACTGCTTGGCAGAGGTAGGACATGATGTGACTGTAGTTTGTCCAGATAGGGAGCGATCGGCAACTGGACATGGACTAACCCTGCATCAACCAATTCGCGCCGAAATTGTGGAGTCAATTTTTCATCCTGCCGTCAAAGCCTGGGCTTGTGATGGCACTCCTTCGGACTGTGTGAAACTGGCACTGTGGGCTTTGTTAAAGTCACCTCCCGACTTGGTTCTTTCAGGGATTAATCAAGGAGCTAATTTGGGGACTGAAATCCTCTACTCTGGTACCGTTTCTGCTGCAATGGAGGGTATGATTGAAGGTATTCCCAGCGTTGCGTTCAGCCTTGCCAGTCACACATCCAAAGACTTTCAAGCTGCGGCTAACTTTGCCAAAATTTTAGTAGCACAAATAGCCGCAAAACCCCTACCAGGGTTGATGTTACTCAACGTCAATATTCCCCCAGTCAAATGGGAAGAAATTGCAGGAGTCACCATCACTCGTCAAGGAGTACGGCGCTACGTTGATGTTTTTGATAAGCGTATCGATCCGCGTGGTAAAACATACTACTGGTTAACTGGTGAAGTCCTGGAGGAAGTTGAACCTCCAGAAGGCTTAAATTTGCCTCAAAACATCCCCATAGACGTGCATGTTATCCGTGAAAATTTTATTAGCATAACGCCTTTACAATACAACCTCACCTACGCAACTGGACTACAACAATTGTCTGAGTGGAAAATGCAGTTTCCGTAAGACCTTTGTTAATACTGATAAAACTCTGAGGATAGTTAAATAGATCATGGGAAAATTTAAGTTATAAAGTAGTAACGTTCTTGATATACCCGATACACGTACACTCAAACAACTTAAGGCTTGTACCTTGCATAATCTCACCCAGGTTTACACAACCAGCTTTAAAAAGTGTATGCTGTTTTACCAAGAAATTCTCGTGATACCAAAATTGGTGAGATTCCATTGACCGAACAAAAATAAGTAACAATTTTTTATTGATCGCCCGCTAAGTCCAGCAAGCAACACCCATGTCTAGGTTAGAGAACCAATTTACTGTGCAATTTTGGGGCGTTCGCGGCAGCATCCCCAGTCCAGGCCCACACACTGTGCGTTATGGCGGTAATACCCCTTGCATTGAAATGCAAGTGGGTGGTAAACGCTTAATTTTCGATGGCGGTACAGGGCTACATGTTTTGGGGCAATCTTTGTTGCGCCAAATGCCGATAGAAGCTCATTTGTTTTTCACCCACTCCCACTGGGATCACATGCAAGGGTTTCCCTTCTTTACCCCAGGGTTTGTCAAGGGAAATAATTTTAAGATTTACGGCGCAATTGCTCCCGATGGTTCCACAATTGAACAGCGCCTGAATGACCAGATGCTCCACCCAAATTTTCCCGTACCCTTGCAAATCATGCAGGCAAATTTGAATTTCTGCGACATTACACCGGGGCAAGCAATACACATTAGTGATATTACTATAGAAACCGCACCACTAAACCATCCAGGCGAAGCTATTGGATATCGAATTAACTGGCATAATGGCGCTGCTGCTTACATTACCGATACTGAACATTTTCCCGACAGGCTGGATGAAAATGTTTTGTGGCTAGCTCGTAATGCTGACATCCTGATCTACGATTCTACTTATACAGATGAGGAATATCATTCCCGATCATCACCAAGAATTGGCTGGGGACATTCTACTTGGCAAGAAGCTGTTAAGGTGGCCAAAGCCGCTAACGTTAAAACTCTGGTGATTTTTCACCATGACCCTGCTCACAACGATGATTTTTTAGATAGTGTAGGGGAACAAGTGGTTGAGCAATTTCCTGGTGCAATCATGGCACGGGAAGGAATGGTACTCCAGGTTCCTGTTTCAGTTTCCTTATCAGAATCTTTTCCTGTCAGCAAATTTTCTGCTTAAAAGTTGTAGTCGAAGCAATTGTAGATTTTAGATTAGATTGGTGATCAGAAGCTTTCAGCAGGAGAGCGTACTCTTGGGTAAACTGCAAAAACTGGAGAACACGGTTTGCGAGTTCACCAAGTAAGCGTAGTCGCCCGTAAACTACCTCTGTTGGGACTAAGCAAGACAAAACTCGCCATCACCCAAGTTTAAAGCTAGAGTCGATTTAGCTTTGGTCTGTGGGGTTCTCTGGACTCAGCAATGAGCGGTCAAGCTGATGACTTCCCGTAGGGTGGGCTTTGGCTAAGAACCAAAAGGGGTGGCGTAAACACCCCAACTGGTAACACAAGATGTCAGGGTCGGACTTAGGCGTTTATCCATCGGGTAGCTTGTGGCTGAGAGCTAAATAAACCTAAAATCCCAGAATCTACGTGCTAAATTTGTCTCAAAATGGGTGTTCTGTGTGGGTTGCTTCTTCGAGCAAGTTGGCTCTAACGCCAACGGCTGTTGCTCTTGGCAAATTTGATGGCGTGCATCTTGGTCATCAAAGAGTAATCCAACCAGTTTTGCAGCAAGCATGGAGAGAAGTCCAAGGACAAGCTTCCTGCGTTAGCGTTAGCTCCTCGCAGAGCGAGGCTCAAAACTTCAGGGAAGATGAGGAGAATTTGCAAGAACTCTCACCCCTTAACCCCACTACCCCAGCACCCCAACAAGAAAACTCTCTAGCATCAACACACGAGCATACATACTCAACGGTTGTCACCTTTCATCCCCATCCACAGGAGTTTTTTTCGGGACAACCTCGTACTTTGCTAACTCCATTGGATGAAAAAGTTGAACAATTGCGATCGCTAGGGATAGAACAGCTGGTACTACTACCCTTCGATAAAGAATTATCAGCTTTGTCTCCCGAAGATTTCGTAGAAAAGATTCTCGTGCAACAACTGCGATGCCAGCGACTTAGCGTTGGGCAAGATTTTTGTTTTGGTAAACAGCGTACTGGCACCGCTAGGGATTTACAATTGCTCGCCGCCAAGTACGATATCCCCGTGACAATCGTTCCTTTACAAACCTACACAGGTAGCGACAACCCCCCAGCAGACAGCAGTTGTGTCAATATTGCTCTTACCCAAGAGCCTCCCATTAGCACTTCACGGATTCGCCAAACTCTAGAAAATGGTGATATCACCAGTGCAAATCTCCTACTTGGACGTCCCTACACTCTTTTTGGTGTTGTGATTCAAGGTCAACAACTTGGCAGAACTATTGGCTTTCCCACCGCTAACCTCCAATTGCCAAAAGACAAGTTTTTACCTCGTCAAGGTGTTTATGCTGTCCGTGGTTCTATTCTCAATGCCACGCCAAATGCTACTGCTCCTATTCCCTATTTAGGAGTAATGAATATAGGTAACCGCCCAACAGTAAATGGTACTGAACCATCTGTAGAAGTACATCTTTTTGATTGGTCTGGCGATTTATATGGCAAAAAGCTGGCTGTGCAGTTAGTAAAATTTTTGCGCCCGGAACAAAAATTTTCTTCTCTAGAAGCTTTGAAAACACAAATTCAACTTGACTGTGCGATCGCTAGAGAAGTTTTGAGTTCTCAATGATGAATTCTCAATGCTAATTGGGAATACTCTCAATAAAGGAATAGAGACTAGGGACTAGGAGCTAGGACATCCTCCCAATCCCTAATCCCCAATCCCTAATCCCTAATCCCTAATCCTGTAGTGCATGAGAGAAAGAATTGACGCTTTAACACAAAATTTGGCTCGCACCATCGTGGGTAAAAATGAAGCAATACGTTTGGTGCTAGTTGCCCTGCTAGGCGATGGTCATGCTTTATTAGAAGATGTACCTGGTGTTGGTAAAACCCTGCTTGCCAAATCGCTAGCTCGTTCAATAGATGGCAAATTTCAAAGGCTACAATGTACCCCTGATTTATTGCCTACTGACATCACTGGCACTAACATCTGGAACCCAAAAAGCGGTGAATTTAGCTTTCTTCCTGGGCCGATATTTGCCAATGTGCTGCTAGCTGACGAAATCAACCGCGCCACACCCCGCACGCAGTCAGCTTTGCTAGAAGTCATGGAAGAGCATCAGGTAACAGTCGATGGTGTCTCTCGTGCCGTTCCCACCCCCTTCTTTGTGATTGCTACTCAGAATCCTATTGAGTATCAAGGCACTTTTCCTCTACCAGAAGCACAGATGGATCGGTTTATGCTGTCTTTAAGCTTGGGCTATCCTTCTGAAGCAGATGAACTCCAGATGCTCCAAAGCCAAGCAAATGGTGTTAAGGTTTCTGATTTGCAGCCTTGTATTACCTTGGCAGAAATTGTGCAATTACGCCAACTCTGCTCTCAAGTCAGATTGGAAACTTCCTTGCAACAGTACATCTTGGAATTAGTACGAGCAACACGACAAGATGAAGAAATCACTCTTGGTGTTAGCCCTCGCGGTACGGTGTCTTTACAACGAGCTACCCAAGCCCTAGCTTTTCTTTTAGGGCGTGATTATGCCATTCCTGATGATATAAAATTTCTTGTTCCTCACGTTCTTTCGCATCGCATCATCCCCAGAGCAGGACGCAGCACAAGAACTGTTGTAGAAAGATTGTTGCGATCGGTTCCGATTCCCTAAATTGGCTGAAATTTCATACTTCAGCTTTTAGTCGATAGCCAAGAAAAGTTAATGTAATGTTTGACAGCAAACTATTATACGTGTGAATGTAGCGATCGCCGCTTTGGTTCATTTCGACTCTGAAAGTAGTTACGCCAAAACTGCAACATCGCCATAGTTACGTAAGTCTTATTATGAGGTACAAGCGCCACATCAAAGTATCTGGGAATGTGAGGAATGTCAAATTTTGTTAAGTGGAAATTCCGCCCTAAAAGCGATAGCGAAGCGCTACGGCGAAGCGCCAAACGCAATTTCAAACGTCAACCCTTTGGTTTACTTTTGGTAATTTTGGCGTGGAGTCTCGCTATGGGTTGGCTGCTATCCTTAGCTAATAATGTCCAAGGTGCTATTCCCATCTCGCAAGTTGGCACAGTTGATGTAGTACCTGCACAATACAAACTGGGGCAAGAATTATATTTAGAAAACTGTTCTACTTGCCACATTGCTTTACCACCAGCAGTTTTACCTACCCAAACCTGGAAAAATCTTTTGCAAGACTCGCAGCACTACGGCACACAGCTACAGCCTTTAGTTGATCCGCCGCGTATCTTGGTTTGGAGGTATCTAGAAACTTTCTCTCGTTCCCAACGAAAAGACGAAGAAACACCTTACCGCGTCAACAACTCACGTTATTTCAAAGCTTTGCATCCAAAAGTTAAGCTACCACGTCCTGTCCAGATTGGCAGTTGTGTTAGCTGTCATCCCAGCGCAAGTGACTACAATTTCCGCCGCTTGACTCCAGAATCGGAAAACTCGCCGTAAGAGTAGGGGATTGGGCATCGGGCATTGGGCATTGGGTATTAAGTAAATTCCCCTTGTCCCTATTACCCAGTCCCCAATTCCCAATCCCTATAGGGGGGGAATCGCTACTTCAGCATGGTTGGCGTTCTCTGCCTCAGTTGGGGGTGAAATGATACTATGAAGAAAGTCCAAAGATAAGATATGAAATAAAACCAATCATTTAGTAAACTGATTGGCTAGCCTTTTTAATGTTTTTGAGTTAATTCTCATTTCAGACCCATCCAAAACGAAAACGGCTGGGTTGGGTTAAATTTTTATAATCTATGCCGAAACTTTAATTGCCATCCTCTTTGATTTAGTGCCATAACCTGCCATGCTAAAAACCTTGTTGGGCGATCCCAACGCTCGTAAACTTAAGAAATACCAACCCTACATTACTGAAATTAACCTTTTAGAGGAAGAAATTAAAGCCCTTTCCGATGAAGAGTTAAAAGGTAAAACAGCAGAGTTTAGACAGCGAATCTCTAAAGGCGAAACCTTAGATGAGATTCTGCCAGAAGCTTTTGCTGTAGTCCGGGAAGCAGGACGACGAGTCTTAGGCTTACGGCACTTTGATGTTCAGATGTTGGGCGGTATAATTCTGCACAAAGGGCAAATTGCAGAAATGAAAACTGGGGAGGGCAAAACCCTAGTTGCTACATTACCAAGTTATTTGAATGCCCTCTCTGGTAAAGGCGTACACGTTGTTACAGTGAACGATTACCTGGCTCGTCGGGACGCGGAATGGATGGGACAGGTGCATCGCTTCTTGGGATTGAGCGTGGGGCTAATTCAGGCGAGCATGATTCCCAGCGAACGTCAGAAAAATTACGAGTGCGACATTACCTATGTTACCAACAGTGAGGTAGGTTTTGATTACTTGCGGGACAACATGGCTACATCCATGGCAGATGTGGTACAACGCCCATTCAATTACTGCGTAATTGACGAGGTAGACTCAATCTTAATTGATGAGGCGCGGACACCACTAATTATTTCTGGACAGGTAGAAAGACCGACAGAAAAATATCTCCAAGCAGCCGAAATCGCCTTTACGCTGAAAAAAGATGAGCATTACGAGGTAGATGAAAAAGCTCGTAACGTGCTGTTGACAGATGAAGGTTTTGCAGAAGCGGAAAATCTTTTAGGTGTCACCGATTTATTTGACCCAGAAGATCCGTGGGCACACTTTGTTTTCAATGCGATTAAAGCCAAAGAACTGTTCCTGAAGGACGTCAACTATATCGTCCGCAACGGGGAAGTGGTGATCGTAGATGAATTTACTGGTCGTGTGCTACCTGGACGGCGGTGGAGTGATGGATTACACCAAGCAATTGAAGCGAAAGAACACGTAGAGATTCAGCCAGAAACTCAAACTCTGGCGACAATTACTTATCAAAACCTGTTCTTGCTTTATCCCAAACTGGGTGGGATGACGGGAACTGCCAAAACAGAAGAACCTGAGTTTGAAAAAATTTACAAACTTGAAGTTACGGTAATTCCTACTAATCGTACCAGAAGACGCCAAGATATGTCTGACATGGTGTTTAAGACAGAACCTGGCAAATGGCGAGCGATCGCCAGAGAATGTGCAGAAATGCACGAAGCTGGTAGACCCGTACTCGTGGGTACTACAAGTGTGGAAAAATCTGAGTATCTCAGTCAACTGCTCAAGGAGATGGAGATTCCCCACGAGTTGCTCAACGCGCGACCAGAGAACGTAGAACGCGAGGCGGAAATTGTCGCCCAAGCTGGACGTAAAGGAGCTGTAACTATTGCCACCAACATGGCTGGTAGAGGTACAGATATCATCCTGGGTGGTAACTCTGAATACATGGCGCGTCTGAAGCTGCGGGAATACTTTATGCCGCGGATTGTCCAGCCAGAAGATGAAGATGTGTTTGGCGTCCAAAAAGCAGCTGGTCTGCCATCTGCGACTGGTAGTGGCCATGGCTTTGTTCCTGGGAAAAAGGTGAAAACTTGGCGGGCTTCGCCAGAAATTTTCCCTACTCAGTTAACAAAAGAGACAGAACAGCAACTCAAAGAAGCTGTAGAATTGGCGGTACGTGAATATGGCGAACGCAGCTTACCGGAACTGGAAGCAGAAGATAAAGTAGCCGTAGCAGCCGAAAAAGCTCCGATTGATGACCCAGTAATTCAAAAATTGCGGGCAGCTTATAACCGGGTAAAGCACGAGTACGAACAATTCACCGTCCGCGAACACGAAGAAGTAGTGGAATTAGGCGGTTTGCACGTCATTGGTACAGAACGCCATGAATCGCGCCGGATTGACAACCAATTGCGAGGACGGGCAGGACGACAAGGTGACCCTGGTTCAACAAGATTCTTCTTGAGTTTAGAGGATAACTTACTGCGGATTTTTGGTGGCGATCGCGTTGCTGGATTAATGAGTGCCTTCAACGTTGAAGAAGATATGCCCATAGAATCGGGGATGCTTACCCGTAGTTTGGAAGGCGCACAGAAAAAAGTTGAAACCTACTACTACGATATCCGTAAGCAGGTGTTTGAGTACGACGAGGTGATGAACAATCAACGTCGCGCCATCTACGCCGAACGCCGCCGGGTACTAGAAGGTCAAGACTTGAAAGAACAGGTAATCAAATACGCTGAAAAAACGATGGATGACATCGTTGACTATTACATCAACCCAGACTTGCCCTCGGAAGAGTGGGAGTTAGACAAGTTGGCTGATAAGGTTAAGGAATTTGTTTATCTGTTGGCAGACTTGCAGGCAAATCAGTTAGAAGATATGTCTGTAAGCGAGATAAAAGCTTTCCTCCATGAACAAGTGCGGATAGCCTACGACATGAAGGAAGCCCAGATTGACCAAATTCAGCCAGGACTAATGCGCCAAGCTGAACGGTTCTTTATTTTGCAACGCATTGATACCCTGTGGCGTGAACACCTGCAACAAATGGATGCTTTGCGCGAATCGGTGGGATTGCGTGGTTACGGTCAAAAAGACCCGCTGATTGAGTACAAGAGCGAGGGTTATGAACTCTTCTTGGATATGATGGTCAACATCCGCCGAGATGTGGTTTACTCGTTGTTCATGTTCCAACCGCAGCCGCAGCCAGTAGTGCAAACATCATCAGAGATGGTTTGACACTTCAGCAGCCTGTAAAATAGCAGATACAAACGAAATAGCAGTCAAGAGGTGAGAAAAAGTCAGACCTCTTGACTGATTTTTGCTTTTAAAGGATACACCCCCTCAGTTGACAAGTAAAAAGTGAGAAATTGTTGAGAGTGTTGCTTGAAAGCCATGAAACAAGAGCATTTTAGAAGCCATTAGCGCGCAACACTTTAGCAGGGTCGGGGCTACTCTACTTATATACAAACTGTATATAATCTTGATTGAGGGTCAGCAGAGCGCTTATCCAACCCAAGTAAGAAAACTCTGTAAGAAACAGCGACTTTATAAAGGTTGACAATGACTTGTAGTAAAGGTTTAGGGCTGCCAATGCTTCTCAACTTCCTTACTCGGTTGTGCTTTGATTGCCATAAATGACCTTTTGTATGGATACTACTTTAACGCCATCTCACTGCTCTCTTTAGAAAGGAAAACGGAATAGGCACGGTACTTAAGGTATTTACAAAAATTTATTAACAATTACATATCATAGCCACATTACATGAAAAAGTTAATACTGAAAAGAATGTATGAAGTAAATCTTTTATTTTATGAAATCTTTAACTTTGGTAGCCAGCATAGTTAGCCTAATCAGTATGTCGAGTTTTTGTAGTGCTGCTAAAGCTGCTTCTATAAATAACGGAGGGTTTGAGTCAGGTTTTTTAGGATGGACAATCTTTAATGAAAATTTGTCACCTATTCAATCTCCACCTTCTGGCTCACCTTCTAATTCATCTGTAAGATGGTTTGAAACGTCAGGCGGCTTTTCCCCACTATCAAATACTGAAATTATTAACCAGTTTGAAGGACAAAGCTATGCAGTGACAGATCATGCAGAGTCTGGTTCAACAGTACTATATCAAGATATTACCTTGGAGCCAGAGCTTCAGCATATACTTTCATTTGCTTGGTTTGCTCAGAGTAAACCACCTTTTCAAGATTCTGGAAGTATGTCACTGACAGTTAGTGATGACCCCCTTACTAATAACTATCAAGGGCCTGTCCAGCTATTCAGAATTGATCTTGTTCCTGCTGAATTTACCAACTTCTTTGGTGTTTCTTCGGATGCTGGCATATTAGCAAATATCGTGGCCCCGGTAGCTGAACCTTTTCCGGTAACAGAATGGAATAATGTTGTATTCGACTTAACTCCGTGGGCAGGTTCTACTGTGCGATTGGCTTTCCGTGAAGCTGCTATTGGAGGCGATTTCCAAGCTGGTATCGATGCTGTAAAGGTTACGTCTGCCTTGAGAAGCGTTCCAGAATCCAACACTATCTTTGCTTCAACAATAGCAATAGGGCTAGGAGTTTTGTCAAAAAGGCAGCTTTCAAAAAGACAAAAAGTCTAAAAAATTGAATACTCAAAGGCTAGCCTTTAATTGTGCAGTCACCCTAATTCACATACTACTTATTTATCAATTTATAGTTGTGATTGGCAAGGCCCAACCGCGCAAGAACAGTGAACAGCACTGGCTCATCAAAACATTGATATACCTTGATTGTTGCAACTCAAGTAAGAAATTCTCGTCTTGAATTTCTTACTTTGAGATTTTTGAGACCATTGTTACACCTGCTACAAGGCGGCGATCGCCTACGGTGGTGTGTAGCTCATCGCCTAGATAAATTAGGTGATATTGAGGCAAGTTTATTTTAAATAGCAACAAGCTTCTCTCTTTTTCTCGTAACCGGGAAATAAATTTGACTTTGCTTTTGAGCTCGTAACCAAGCATCTCGATAAATTTGCTCAAACAAAACTCTTTGAGCATGGCTACCGCCTATCTGAGACAATCGCGGTAATACAGGTTTTAGTTGAGTAACCGCCTCTGACCAATCATCTTGAGCGTGGGCAACCATACCTCTAGCACAGGGAATGGCAACTTCAGACCAGTTTCGACGCAGGAAAGGGTTCACGCTTAAACTATGTTGCTGCATACTCAGCCACATTTGGTTTAACCAGTCACTACGTCCGCCTCTGGCTAATGCATAGATGTAATGCAAGTCTTGGAAGGGTAGAGCGTGTTCATGAAGACGAGGCAGAAGATACGCACTCAAATTTTGCCAGCGATCGCCTACATCAAAACCTTGCAACTCCAGCCTTAACAATAAAGCGATCGCCCCTACTTGATCTTTGGGAGAATATTTCTGAGCACGTCCCCAAACGTGGGTATCATACAGCACCAAAACCTTCTCTTGATTACCTTGCTTTAAGTAATAGAGCGCTATATGCCACCAATTATGTGTGTAAAGCATGGAGTTGCAGTTTTCCCAAGTATCAGCTAGGCTTTCCATCCAAGTAATGCCCTCATCGACTCGTCCCTGAGTTTCCATTACATGAGCAACAGCATGATGTGCCCATGGATCATAACGATTTATGGAAGTTGCTATTCGACCCATTGCTTCTGCTTCATCCAAGCGATGGCACTGTTCTAAACCAAATGCCACCATGCCGTATAGGTAATGATTTTCCTCGTTCACAGGTAAAACTTTTTGCGCTATGTTGAGTAATCTTTCCTGATCGCCCAAATAGAAGTAGTGATACTGTCCCTGCTGGACTGAAATCAAGTCGCGGGGAAAGTTTTGGGTAATTGCTTCGTGTATAGCGATCGCCCGATCAATTGCTCCCTCTGCCCAAGCCGCGATCGCCTGCACATATAACTGCTCTCGTGTGGTTATCTTGACTAATTGCTGTTGAGCCGCTTGGAGATGCGGTTTAGCTTGCTGCCAAGCTTGAGTATTTTCTTGAGACAGGAAATAAGCTGCTGCGTAGGCATGAATCATGGCGCAGTTTGGATCAGCCGCAATTCCTTCAAGAATTACAGCTTCCGCATCTTTACCATAGCTGAGGGCTTGATCGATAAAGCTATTGATTGCTGCGATCGCTGCTGATGATTCTGTTGTAACTTCAAGCCCTTGAGCGTCTTTTAGCATAGTTCTTTCCTGGATCAGAATTGACAGTTGAGGTTAAACGCTTGTAACCCGATAAATCTGGGATTTTAAAACTACACTAAGTCACTCGGAATAGTGTAGTTTATGCTCCTGAGTATGTCATAGCTAATGTGGAAATGGCAAGAAAAATTTCCAGACTGAATTATCTAACTGTTAAGAGGCATTTTTCAAAAATCAGTCTCTAGGTAGAGCAATAAAGTAACCCTCATGCACAATTAGCCAGATGGAAGAGGAGTTAGAGATTTTTAAGCTGAGTTTAGTCAGTTAGAAGCCTATGGAGTAGGGACAAGGGGACTGGGGACTAAGTATCTTTACTCAGCACTGATAACTCAACACAGCAGCTAGAACTATGCCAGAAGCAACTATAAATAAACTAGTTGATGTAGTACGTAAATCTGCATCCCGATTGACGGGTACAACCGCAGACTACGATCCATTGATGAACTTAATTGGCAATGCCCGCTTCGTTCTGATTGGCGAAGCCTCTCATGGCACTCATGAATTTTACGAGCAACGGGCTGAGATTACCAAACGGTTGATTCAAGAGAAAGGCTTTACAGCGGTAGCGGTTGAGGCAGACTGGCCTGATGCTTACCGCGTTAATCGCTACGTGCGCGGTGTTAGCGACGATCCAACTCTTGCGGAAGCACTCTCTGATTTCCGACGCTTTCCTGCCTGGATGTGGCGTAATACCGACGTATTAAAATTTATCAATTGGTTACGCGAATATAATGCTGCTCTACCCGAAAATGCCATCAAAGTTGGCTTTTATGGATTAGACCTCTACAGTATGCACGCCTCAATAACAGAAGTGCTTAACTATCTTGAGCGAGTTGACCCCGAAGCTGCCCAGCGTGCCCGTTATCGCTACTCATGCTTTGAGCATTTTAGCGAAGATAGCCAGCACTATGGCTATGCTGCCAGTTTTGGGCTGACTGAATCTTGTGAGCAAGAAGTAGTCAATCAGCTGCGGGAACTGCAACACCGTGCTATTGAATACACGCTTAATCATAATCCTGTAGCGGCAGATGAATTGTTTTATGCCGAGCAGAATGCTCGATTAGTGAAGAATGCTGAGGTGTACTATCGCTCAATGTTTCAAGAACGGGTGTCATCATGGAACATTCGCGATCGCCACATGGCAGAAACTCTAAATCAGCTGACTGCCCATCTAGATCAGCAAGGACAACCGACCAAAGTTGTTGTTTGGGAACACAATTCCCATTTAGGAGATGCACGAGCAACGGATATGGGCAGAGAAGGCGAAATAAATGTTGGTCAATTAGTGCGTGAACAGTATGGTAGTGAAGCAATCTTAATAGGCTTTAGCACCTATACAGGTACAGTTACGGCGGCTTCTAATTGGGGTGATACTGCCGAACTAAAGCTAGTTCGCCCCGCCTTGCCAAATAGTTACGAAGCTCTATTTCATGAAACGGGAATACCGCAGTTTTTGCTACAGCTACGAGATAATCCAGCAATTGCGGGATTGGAAAAACGACGATTAGAAAGAGCGATCGGCGTAATTTATCGACCAGACACTGAACGTAGCAGTCACTACTTTTATGCCTGTCTTCCTGAACAATTTGATGCGGTCATCCATATAGATGATACAAGAGGAGTACAACCTTTAGACCGCACTCCCGAATCGGAGATCAGTGACCCACCAGAGACATTTCCCTTTGCTGTTTGAATCCATCACCAGAAGCATCACTGATGATAGGTAAATTGCAATATGCCAACGCCAACAGACTTCAAAGACTATTACACGATTCTGGGAGTTGATAAAAAGGCCACGCCAGAAGAAATCAAACGGGCATACCGCAAACTTGCCCGTAAGTATCATCCTGATTTAAATCCTGGAGATCAACAGGCAGAAGCACGTTTTAAAGAAATTAATGAAGCCAACGAGGTACTGTCTGACCCAGAAAAGCGGCAGAAGTATGATCAGTTTGGACAATATTGGAATCAGGTAAATCAGGGTGGCGCACCTCCACCTAGAGGCGCAGGTGTTGGAGTTGGAGGAGTTGATTTTGACCAATACACTGACTTTGACTCATTCATCAATGACTTGCTTGGTCGCTTTGGTGGCGCAGATGGAAGTGGGCGCAGAACTTACACCTATCGCACGTCTACAGGACAACCGAGTGGATTTACCAGTCCGCCTCCTGCTGATACAGAAGCTGCGATCGCCCTGACATTTCCAGAAGCGTTTCATGGTACACAAAAACGGCTGCAACTGGATGATGAAACAATTAATGTTCGGATTCCACCAGGTGCTAGACCAGGAAGCCGAGTTCGGATTAAAGGAAAAGGTCGTCCTAGCCCATTTTCCCAACAACGCGGAGACTTGTACTTAACAATTGAAGTTCTACCGCATCCATTCTTTCAGTTTGAAGGCGATAACATTACTTGTGAAGTGCCAATTCGCCCAGATGAAGCCGTATTGGGCGCTCAAATCGACGTACCTACTCCTGATGGCAACATTACCATGAAAGTGCCGCCAGGAGTGCGTTCTGGGCAATCCCTCAGATTACGCGGCAAAGGCTGGAAACTGCCCCAGGATAAACGAACTGACCTGATAGTGAAACTCCAGATTGTGCCCCCCAAGGATCTCAGCCCCATTGAACGCGAAGCTTACGAAACCATCCAGGCACACAGCAACTTTAACCCGCGCACTCAATTGCAGGAGGTAAAATTATGACTCAGTTTAGCCTCTCCCAGACAGTTGTTTCTCAAGAGGGAGAACCACTTTATTCCTATGAATATGCAGCAATGGTGACAGAAACATCCACAGTAGTGGTGGAACGCTTTGCCCAGTTGGGATTAATTGAACCCATTGGAGAAATGCTGCACCAGCGCGACATTACACGTATTGCTCAAATTTTACGTTTGCGTCACGATCTAGGATTAAATTTAGTAGGAGCCGCAATGGTTTTAGATATGGCTCAGGAGATCGCGCAGTTACGTGCCCAAATTAAGGCATATCAGTCAATGAAAGATGAGAACACTTAGCTACCAGGATAATTGCCCATTTTCACCAAAATGAGATGGTGAGATGTCACTTTTTCACTAAAATATATGCTTTAGCATAATCAGGCATTTTGCTGACCTGCTGCCCAAAAGCTTTTTGATTTTGAAAAATTCCTGCCAAAAAATCAAGTTGATAAAGGTTAGGTAGAAATGCTCCGCCTGTATCAGCAATAATGCCCATTTGCAGCCGTTTACGTCCACCTTGATTATGCTCAAGGACAATCACTTTACCTAAGCCAATATTTAAAACATCTCCAGCAAAAGTTACTCCTGGTTTGATAGAAATTTTTGCATCTATCTTGTATCCATAACCTTTGATGGCATCAACTTTTCTAAAATACCAGTAACGCTTTTGGGCTGTTGCTTTTAATCCCCGAACATAGGGTATTCCATTATTTCTGTCTACATTAAAAACTCCTTGGGAACCATCTGTAAAATTAACTATTATTGTTCCCTGCATGAGTGCTTCTTCTAACCCATTTCGGGTTAAATATGCAAGAGGTTCAACTTTACCAAATTCTTTACCGCCTGGCTCATAAATCCCTGATAAAACATCCTGCTTTGTATACTTAGTGTAAAATTTATTCTCTAAATTATCTTTTAAGCTATAAATTGGCGTGTTAAAAGTAGAGGTTTTTTTCCGTGAACCTGGATGAATGAAAACAGCGTATTTTGTTATTCTTAACTGTTCTTGCTTGGTGTTTGTTGGGTTATATGCAGACCATTTAATTACTCTAAAATTAGCATTAATAAAATTAGGATCTTGTAAACGAGTAGTTCGATTATTGGCAATATCCTCCTTTAAAACAGCAATCATGAAATCTAAAGTTTTGGTAACATCGTCTACGGTAACTCCTTGAGTACCAAGTATCCCTGTACGTAAAATATCGGGGTCTTGGGAAGCGTAGTCTTGAAAATATTTTCTAGTATTGATAAAAACAGTAAGTAAATCTGCTTGATTGAAATTAACTTTTGTAGTTGGCAGTTTAACTGGAGTAAAAACATTATTACTATTAACGCTAAACTTATAGGTTTTTAGTTCATCAATAACTTTATAACTCGTAGAGGCTAATGTTAGATTATGCCCAGGTGGATGAAAATTTTGCCTGTCAAATCTTTGTTTAACATCAAAAAGATTTTGCAAACTTGTGGAAACTATATGAGCAGACTTAATTAATGTCAGGGGTGATGGTGACTGGGGTAGGTTTTGTTCCTGTTGATTAAAAGATATATTTTGCGTAGTTTGATGCGTAGTTTGGGATTGTTGATGTAGCTGTTTATTCTTTGAAACATTATCTAAACGGATATAAGCGAAACCGCTCATTAATAAAGTAGCAAATCCTACTGCGAATCGAAATTTTTGGTTAAATATTATACTCATAAATTAAAAAAGAATTTTTAATACTTAGTATTTAAAAATCAACAATAGAATTGATGGTACTCAGTGCTGGTGAAATAAAACTAAAGAAAGTACTTAAATATAATATAATTATAGGTTCCAAAAGTTACTATATTTTTGCAAAAATCAGGTACGTGCTAATGAGTTTGTGTTCTGTGGATAATTAAGACACAAAAAAGTTAATAAGGATATTTTACCAAGCGATATCCAAAAGTTTACTACAAGGCTAATTTATAAAAAAGCCAGAAAATCAGGTCTCTGGCTTAATAGCTAGAGACAAAAGAGTAATTACACAGGTAAAAACCTAAATTCTTCCTACTAACGAGTTTGCACTCCCAGCCTGGATTTCATAATAAAGCAGCGGGCGTTCGCTGACGATTGCCCTCCGACATCGAGACATATTTAAAGCTTCAAGTACTCGAATCGAAGCTTTGTTAGGCTCGTTAACATCTGCGACCACTCTTGCCAATCCAAGCACATCAAATACATAACGAAGTACAGACAATGCAGCTTCCGTAGCATAGCCGCGTCCCCAAAGTTGAGGTCGTGTGCCAAAAATAAGACTTGGTGATTCCTGTGAGGAATGAAGCAGACCTGCAAACCCCGCTATCTGATCAGTATGATGTTCAAAAAAGAGCCAAAGCCCATAGCCATAATTTGTGAAACTCTCCAGGCTGGCTTCGATAAATGATTGCGCCTCCTCTAGGGAGATTTGACGATCATCAAAGAGAAATCGTCGTATGTCAGCCTCAGTCCATAGCTGGTGTAAGGAGTCGAGATCGTCAATCTGGCATGGACGCAGGCTCAAACGTTGGGTATGTAACAAATGCGTCATTGTGAGATGCCTTATCTTACGATGTCTAAACACAGAACTAATTTAGCACTGAGTACAGCCCACTAGAAATTAGGTGCAGAATTCGCTTTTTGGATGAATTGTGTCCAGGGTTATCACTATTGCTGTTCTCCCTTTGACTACCTCAACAGTAGAGTCTAGCCATCAGCCAAAATCAATCCATGCGATCGCTCTCACACCAAACTCGCACAAATAGCCTCCGGGTTGCGTTCCAGGGAATCAGCATGATGGCTGCTACGCCAGACAAGTATAAAATTTGCTTTTACGCTGCGCCACGTTCATCAGCATCAGGTGTAGCGAATGCTTCGACGCGGGACACGATAATAAGTGATAGAGGATGCTGCGTTATTGGATCAAGTGGTTCGATGCATTGGCATACCTGAAGCCTTGCTTGGTTACAGACCGTCAGCCATGAATTCAGTGTCCGAAAATACCAGGGCATCGGCTCCCACGTATCATTGCCAAAATTCATGAAGCTTTCGGTTCGCCATCCATCTGTGTACGCTTGATCGCCACACGCACTCCATGGGTGAACTGTCTGCACAACCAGGTGTCCATTAGAGGATAAGACTGTACCGAGGACAGCCAACAGTGGCACAATGGTTTCGCCCAACAGTGAGAAATTACACACAACAAGATCATACGGCCCATCTAACTGGCTTGGCTCCTTAATAATCGCCTCATACGTAAGGGTGCAAAACCTGCCACTTCCTGCCGCTTGAGCGTGTTGAACTAAGGCAGGGCTTCCATCCACCCCGAAGGTTTCGATGCCTTGTGCAACTAATGCGCGTGTCAGCCAACCTTCGCCACAGCCAACATCTAACACACGGCGAGGTCGCAGTGCCATCAAAACTTCCAAGATGGCAGCATCAGTTGCAACACGACGGCTGGGTATGAGTCCATCACGGACTGCCTTCGTCCATGCGTTGGCGTTCTTATTCCAACTTGAATGCAAGCGGTGTTCCAAATCTGCTTGGGGCATGAAAGCTTCCTCCGAGTTGTATAAATTATATCTGCGGGATGATTTATCTCACGCAGAGGAGCCACTGCGTCGGGCGGCTTTGCCGACTCCCTCATTGGCGTCGCGCAGAGAGTATAAAGAGTTTTAGATTTCAATACATAAAATTTCATCCCTTGATTGAGCAACACCAAGAAAACTTATTCCCTTCGCGCACTTTGCGACAGCAGTGGCTCATGGGGGAAACCCCCAAGACCGCGCTGTCTCGTCTTTGCGGTTCGTTAATTCATCCCTATTTTATGCAACCCCGTTGGATGGCTTCACAATAGCGATCATTATATGGGAACAAATCATCATGAGGTTTATCGACTGTAATAAAACACCGATGCTTGACTAACTCAATTCGCTCTTGAAATTCTAGATCATCACTTTCAGCCTTCTCACACTGTCCTAGACTTAAATCATTTTTGCCGTCAACGTTGTAGTAAATAACGTCATCAATTTTATGATCTCGTCGAAAACTCGTTCGCCACTGAGAATTGCTTCCCCAACCATATGAGAGGTCTTGGCATCGTCGGTTTTTTCTACTGTAAGTCCAGTACAATGTTGATTCCTCTGCAATTAATTTTTTGATGTTCGCTATACCTCCAGTTACACAAGTACCAGCGCGAGAGAACATCATATTTCCAATCATGAGACAATCCCACAACGTACTGGCAACAGTAATCTCTGTGTGTTGCTGCTCATCTTGAATAACCTTAACTATTTCGTGATAAAACGGCGAAAACTCTGTAGGTGTCACTACCTTAAAACCAAGCGATCGCATAAAGTTAAGGTAATTTCTGCTTGTGATTTCTGCTCCTGAAGTATCAATTTCAGTATCCCCACAACGAAGGCGTAAAAGTAACAAATCGTTTACACGGGACAGCGCGTATAACTGCCACAAATCTTCAATTGATGCCTCTGGTATCGGAGAACCGCGTCTTATAGAAAAATTGCTCAACCAAGCTTTGATTGACATTGCATTCGCAGACCACGGATGCAATATATCTGAATAAAGATTAGTTCCTTGATAGCTAAGAATCGAATCAAATAGTTCACGATACGGTACTTGACAGATGTGCATTGCTTATAGAAACAGCCTGCAATGGCCAAAATCAATTCATGCGATCGCATGATCGCACTATGGAAGATAATTTGTAATAAGTTTTACTTATTTTTTTGAGCAGCTAGTTTCTGCTCTTGCTCATCACACCAAGCTGCAATTAACTCTTTAGCAATGCTGCTCATATCCGTTTCTGATTGGACGCACAAGGACTTGAAACGGATCTTTAATTCTTTGCCAATTATTAGTTTGACTGTATCTTCGGGTTTTGCCATCCCATAATTCTGGCATGGCGTAGGAGGAACATTATCACTATTCCCCTACTTGGTTTTGTTAAGTATAATAACAGACGGAGTGGATACTTTTTGCTAGCAGTGTATTACCCTCACCAGAACTCAGAAGCTACTTTCGTAGAGTATCAGCTTAGATGACATCCTTCACTTTCCCCATTAAAGAATCTGTGAATTTACCCCAATCGCTTCGCAGTTCTGAAAAATGCTCACGGGGATTTTCATCCATTGACTCAGCCTTGCCATAAGCAATGATGAGTAGTGTTAGGGCTTCTATTGATCGTCTAGCCGCCTTTGCAGCTTCATCGCTAGATATGCTTTCAGGAGGTGCAGTCGCAATACTCCGAAGTGGTTCCCACATCTCCCGATAGAATCGATGTCGTGTATTAATACGAATAATCACTTGACCATCAATATGCTGAGTATCAATTAATAAATTTCCTGGAAAGTCAACAGACTCCACGATAAATGGCAAATCCTTGATAGACTCGCAATATAGCTGCCGTTCTTTTTGCTTCTCTTCATCTTTACCTGGCAAAGCATCTCTAGCCAAATCTTCAATAATTCTTTCCTTTTGTTTTGGGTCGATTAAAACCTTTACCCGGCTTTTAGGCATTGTCCTATTTGCTTCTTTAGCAGCCTCAAGTAGGGGATAATGTTCACCCTGATGATCATTCGATTTTCGTGAAACTTCACCCCACACTTCATTAATACAGTTGAGTGCTTCTGGAATATATCTAGAGAAGAGGTCACGAAGCTGTCCTTTTAAGTCATCGTATGGCTCTACACCCCTCTTGACATTTCTGACTCCAAAGTAAGCATCAAGCTCCGGCTGAAATGAAACTTCAATACCAATAAATCGGTGAGGGGAAGCAACTCTTTCACCGAAGATTCTAGGTAATGTAGTATAGTTAATTTCGCGGTTCAACCGAACAAAACTAATTGCCCCTTGATTTTCTTCAAGACGTAAATTCCTAGTAAGCTCATCTTTCTTATTTGTTGCGTATTTTTTGCGAATTACTTCGCTGGGGTAAACTGTAATTGTGACCTTGTAAGAAGACTGTCCAATCTCAATGACTTCTCTTGCAATTCTCTTGGCAGGAAAATGTGTTTTAGTTGCTTCAGGTAGTGGAAACTCCGGCTTTTTACGAGTTTTTTCAAAAGATTCTCTTAGAGGAGAATAGTATTCGTAAAGAACTTTATCACCCCATGTCCCCTCCATACGCATCAGAGGATCGTGTGGCAACAAATTTGTACCATCAACACAAATTTTAATACCATCATCTAAAAAGTAGCGAAACATGCGGGATAACTCATACTTGATTTCGGCTTTTAGTGCCCTTGCATCAGGAGCTTTTTTTCCTTCTTCTAAGCGATCTACTTTAGACCAAAGTACAATTGTTCCGCTATCTTGGGGAATAAATGACAGAATATTCTTTGGTAATGGTTCAACATTGGGGGGAGCAATGCCAACAGTTTCACCTTTCTGTTCTTCTTCTAATGCTTCTTCCAAGTCAAAATAGGCATGAGACCAAGGTTCATCCTTATTTGTGCGGCTCCAAACATCAATGCGCTGACCGTAGTTAAGTGCTGCAAGTTTTGCTCCTACGCCATACTTACCAATTGTGTCAGTTTGCATGTATCGAGTGGAAAAACCTACTTGAAGATAGCGTTGTAAGATGTCCAGTTCCATCCCATCACCATCATCAATCATAGTAATGCAGTGAATATGTCTCTTCCCAGACCTAGCCTGAGACTCTTCAAAATGCAGAGTAATATTATTTGCATTAGCTTCTAAGCTATTGTCGATGACTTCACCAAGAGCAGCAGGTAAACTATAACCAGAGTCGCGTAGAGACTGTAAAGCGTGTCCTGTTAGGACAATGGGGAGTTTTTCAGTCGATACTAATTTTGTAGAAGTTGCTTGGCGTACCATAGGTTTGTTGTAATTTACTCAAAGTAATTAAGCAGCGCGTTTTCGTAACAACGGTTTGAAGGTAAATGTCCTTATGAGATATCAAGCAGGCTCCTGAGAGTCTAAGTATATCTGCACAATTTGGCGTACTTTTTGACGTAACCTATTGGCAGTGCGTTGCGAGACACCACAGGCTAATGCTGTAGCAGCAACACTCTTGCCGTTAATCATGTCCTCGAAGCATTTGCTCATATTCTTGCCAGATGCAGCAATCACCATGCTTAGTTGTGCCTCTAGATCGGAAGAAGCATAGAGTTTTACTTCTTCGTTCCAAGTGGGTGTAAGTAAAGCTACTTTCCGGCATAGCCGACGCTGCCGAATCTTTGTCCTTTGAATGCTGAACTTTGCATTCCTTATGATGTCGTAGCGAAAAAACTTTAAGTTTTCTTCCTGGCTTTTAGAATTAATGGCGAGTGAAACTGCGTGTTCAAGAATCTCCGCTTCAGGTGAACCAGGGTTTAGCGTCTTAAGACGCTGCTGCATTTCAAGCACAGCACGCCAGCGAGTGTTGAGCGCTCTTGTCATAATATTTGTATGCTTTCCGTACTCAGCCGCCTCTATACCGAGTGCAGCTTTGTGTGTTCATCTTATACGGCACCATAATGTAGCGCAATATGCCAAAATTCCTGCATTCCTGACTAAAAGCCCTTTTAAATGCCAACAATGTGCCGTGGCTAATGGCTAAGGACGTTAAAGCAATAATTTATACTCATATTTTTAACCATAGTCGTCGTGGTGTTTGCAGTAATCAGAATCAACAAACTAATCAACTAAAAATTAGCTATCTTGCCATCAGCCTGTTCATCAAGGCTGTTATTGCTAGCTCATAGACCTAATCATGGCAGGCGCGATCGCACTCTAAAGTATTTCTGTAATATTGTTGTTTGTATCACAACCCTAACCAACTTCGTAGGGATTGCTCTAACTGCTCGGCATCAATATCAGCCAATTTACCAATCGTCACTACGACCAAACTCTCATGCACAGTATACAGTCCTCGCTTGACTGCTGTAGCCACATTTAGTCCTGCTACTTTCCATTCAGATAAAACAAACTCACCATTAAGTAACGATGTGGTTTTGCTTGTTAACGGCGTGATCATGATGTCTTGCGATGGGTGTGACGCACTTACGACAACTGCGGGTCTTACTTTTGAACGGGACAAGTCTGAAAAGGGGTATTGAACTAAGATAATGTCATTTTTGGAGTAGCTGGGCATAGACATCATCCTCAGTGTTGTCCCAAACCGCATCAAGAGATGATTGACTTGCTTGCAGCCAAAACTCGGCTTCATCATCAGGAAGCAGTGTTACTAATACTCTTGTGCCTTCAGGTAGCTCTACTGACTCCAGCAGTTCTATTTTTCCTTGTCGAACAGTAGCCCAAAGTGTTTTTAGCATATTTCTTGTTGACGATCTTGTTATAGCTAGTTCATAAATCCAATTACGACAGGCGCGATCGCTGCAATTTCATCGCTTTGCTAGATGTTGCTCACCCACTCTAACGACGGCTTGCGCTGCGATTTTACACAATCCTGTAAGTAAAGATTGATCAGGCTCTGATAGGAAATGCCGGTTTCTTCAGCTAGGGCTTTGAAATAATCAACGACATCCTCCTCAAGCCGAATTGTCACCTGCTTCTTCAGCTTCTTAATGTATGGATTTTTAACAGACTGGGAGAAATCGTACTCTTCTTTCATAAGGAAAAACTTTGATATTGCTGACGCTCTTTTTTAGTAGCTTTTCGAGCCGAGATGATGCGGATAGCTTCCTCACTTTCCTGATACAGATGGCACACCAATAGTAAACGCAGTGAATCACTCATACCCAAAAGTATGTAGCGATCCTCTTCCATAGAATGCTCAGGGTCATAGAGCAAGCGGGCATTTTCATCATAAAAGGCACTTTCTGCCTCCTCGAACGATACACCATGCTTTTGCTCATTAGATCTAGCCTTGCGTTCATCTCACTCGAATATCAATTGACTCATAATTACACTGTATTTACAATGTATATGATCAGCAAGTTAAGTGGGCTAGGAAATAGAAGTTTCTCAATACCCACTCCAAGCTCAACTTTAATCTGTGAGTAAGCAAGTCTCTGGAGATGCTTATGGTAGACGCGATCGCTCTCTAGATAATTTAAACTCAAGGTGAGACCGATCATTTGCAGCTTGTGTTATGTCATCAACTTTAGATTCTTTACCACCTGCTCTTGCTAAAATTGTCCAGCGCTTCCAAAGGGCTTCTGAGCCTAAGCGACGCTACGAACAACTCATCTGGTACGCTCAGAAGCTGAAAGAATTTCCAGAAGCTAACAAGATACCAGAAAATAAAGTTCCGGGTTGCGTTTCTCAGGTTTATGTGACAGCAACGCTCGATGATGATCATGTTGTGTATCAAGGCGATTCTGATTCCCAATTAACCAAGGGTTTATTAGCACTGTTGGTTGAAGGGTTAAATGGGTTAACTCCCACAGAAATTGTCCAACTGACACCAGATTTTATTCAGGAAACTGGTTTAAACGTCAGCCTGACTCCTTCCCGCGCCAATGGCTTTTATAACATTTTTAAAACCATGCAAAAAAAGGCGTTGGAATGTAAGTTAGAACAATAGTAATGAGTATTGAGTAAAAACTCATGTCTACCAATTTGTTATCAACTAATGATGCTGTTGGATTTGGTGGAGTAGTTCAAGAATTTCTCTGGAATTGGGAAAATCAATCATTGCGAGTGGTTTACGAAACCCTTGGCCAAGGTTCACCACTATTGCTACTACCATCTTTCAGCAGCGTTTCTACACGCGAAGAAATGGGTGAACTTGCTAGATTACTAGCCCCGCATTTTCAAGTTGTAGCTGTAGATTGGCCGGGTTTTGGTGAATCTTCTCGACTCAGTTTAGATTACCGTCCAGAGTTATATCAGCAATTCCTAGAAGATTTCGTCAAATCTGTCTTTAATACAGCAATTACTGTCTTAGCCGCTGGTCATGCTGCTAGTTATGTGTTGAAGTTAGCTGTAAAACAGCCTGCTGCTTTTGCAAAAATTGTCTTAGTGGCTCCCACTTGGCGCGGCCCTTTGCCCACAATGGGGGCAAATCCCCAAGTAGCGGGTATGGTCAGAGGATTGGTGCGATCGCCTATTGTTGGTCAAATTCTCTACAAGCTCAACACTCTGCCATCTTTCTTAACTTTTATGTACCGCCGCCACGTTTTTGTAGACGCGGCTAGATTGACACCCAGTTTCATCGAGAAGAAGTGGCAAACAACTCAAAAACCAGGAGCGCGATATGCTTCGGCTGCCTTTGTGACTGGTAATATCGATGCTGTACACGAGCAATCTGACTTTCTAGCATTAGTGCAATCGCTTTCTGTGCCATTGATGATAGTAATTGCAGAATCTTGTCCGCCCAAATCAAAAGCAGAAATGCAGGCTATGGCGGCCTTACCAGGAGTAAGCAGCGTTGTGCTTCCTGGTTCTTTGGGACTGCATGAGGAATATCCAGCCGCCGTTTTAGAAGCCGTGCTGCCTTTTTTAAAGGCGCTATCATAGGCAGATAATGATTATCACTACAGTTGCTTTGAGATTATGATCTCTGCGGAAACCTCGAATTCTGTACCTGTAACCGTTCTGACTGGCTATCTCGGTGCAGGTAAGACGACCTTATTAAATCACATCCTCACCTACGAACACGGCAAAAAAGTTGCTGTCATCGTTAATGAATTTGGGGAAGTGGGCATTGATAATCAACTGGTTATTGATGCAGATGAAGAAATTTTTGAGATGAATAATGGCTGTATCTGTTGTACAGTACGCGGTGACTTGATTCGCATCATCGGCAACTTGATGAAGCGCCGCGATAAGTTTGATCATCTAGTGATTGAAACTACTGGTTTAGCTGACCCTGCGCCAGTGATTCAAACATTCTTTGTCGATGAAGATATGCAAAACCAACTGTCGTTAGATGCAGTGGTAACAGTTGTAGATGCCAAGCATATCTGGCAGCATTGGGAGGCGGATGAAGCCCAAGAACAGATTGCTTTTGCCGATGTAATTTTATTAAATAAAACTGATTTAGTAGCACCAGATGTATTAGAAGAATTAGAAAAGCGGATTCGGGGGATGAATGCTTTAGCGAAAATCTACCGTACCCGCAACTCAGAATTATCAATGGATGCGCTGTTGGGTGTGCAAGCCTTTGACCTAAATCGCGCTTTGGAAATTGACCCAAATTTCTTAGGTGAAGATGCCCACGTACATGATGAAACTGTCTATTCTGTAGCTTTGGTAGAAAAAGGTGCAATTGATGGACAAAAATTAAACAATTGGATGACTGAGTTACTACGTACCCAAGGGCCAGATATTTTCCGAATGAAAGGCATTTTGAATATTGCTGGGGAAGATAATCGTTTTGTATTCCAAGGTGTGCATATGATATTTGATGGCAGACCCGATCGCCCCTGGAAACCCAACGAAACCCGTAAAAACGAACTAGTCTTCATCGGTCGCAATCTGAATGAAGCCAAACTTAAACAAGATTTTCTCGCCTGTCTAGTTTAAATGTGATTGGGCATTGGATAAAGAAGACAAGGAGCATGGGGGATGGGGGGACAAGAAGCAAGAGTTAATCATGGTTCTTTCCCCTTGTCACCTTGTCTCCTTGTCACCTTGTCTCCCCTGCTAATATCTCCCTGCACAAGCTGCTTTTTCCTAGTCCCCAGCCCCTCTTCACCCATATAACTATGAGTTCTATAACCAGCCAATCCAAGATATTTGAAGAACACTTTTCAGTGTTGCTTGCAGATTATGTAACTGCGATCGCTTGGTCGCCTGATGGTACAACCCTAGCAGCAACTTCCGCCGCCGGGGAAGTAGTGCTGTGGAATAATGACGACTTAGCAATTTTGCAGACTGGTAATGGTAAATCAGTTGATTGCATCGCTTATTCCCCGGATGGGAAATTTTTAGCGATTGGGGGACAGGATGGACAGGTAAAAATTTGGCGCGAAACTGAATTAATTGCCACTTTGGAAAATGCCCCTGCATGGGTTGACAAGCTAGCTTGGAGTCACACCAGTAACCAACTGGCTTTTAGCTTGGGGCGTTATGTCCAAGTTTGGGATGCTGATACTAACGAGATTGCCATCACGTTGAATTTTGACAACTCATCTGTATTAGGTATTGATTGGCGCAGGGATGGACAGTACTTAGCTATAAGCGGTTATCAAGGAGTCAAGATTTGGCACACTCAAGACTGGGATGATGAACCATACATCCTATCTATGCCTAGTGTTAGTGTCGCTATGGCTTGGTCGCCTGATGGTAAATTCCTGGCTTCTGGCAACATGGATCGCAGCGTTACCGTTTTGGAGTGGGAAAACCCCGACCCTTGGGTAATGCGTGGCTTTCCTGGTAAGATTCGTCACTTAGCATGGTCAGAAGCTACTACCCAATTGGGTGCGCCGCTTTTGGCATCCTCTAGCGTTGAAGGCATTGTAGTTTGGCAAAAGTTGGAGGATGATTCTTTGGGTTGGGAAGCGCGAGTATTAACTAATCATGTTGGTGTGATATCTGCGATCGCCTTTGCACCCCAAAGTTTTCTACTCGCTTCTGCTGCTGCTGATGGCTGGCTATGCTTATGGGACGAGGCACAGGAAGTTAGTCAAATTCTCACAGGTGTATCAGCAGGAGTTTCGTGTTTAGCTTGGCATCCCCAAAGTCAACTACTTGCCGCAGGTGGCGAACAAGGAGAATTGCTCGTTTGGTCAAAGGTTTCTTGAGATCAATGATTGAAACATCAGGTTATATGTGAATATACTTTTTTAATTGAAGTAATTACATATAAGCCTTTCCATAAATAGCCACTACTTTCGTTTTAAAGTTGCTTTTTATGCAATATCTACTTACGTAGCTAGATTCAAATCTGTAACCCAATCTGGGCACTAATTAAAAATTTAACAGTCTTTAGCCTCAGTAATCGCTGTTGAACGTAGCCAATTTATTGGCTATGCTGTATCAGCAGCAGTCTGTATGTATGAATTATGAACATAGCCAAACTGATTTTGCTTGCTTGTCCTCTACTTCTGACATCTGTGTTGCTGATAGCTAATCCAGCACAGGCATCTGGGATGAAATCTGCATCGGCTACACAATTTATGAATGTAGCATCTGTATTACCAATTCCCGATTTAGTAACCCCCCAGGTGGCTCCACAATCCAATCCGATTATTGATCAAGTTGGTTGCAATTGCGCTAACTGTGTTCAGTCTAAATTTCAGATGTTGCAAGGTAAGCTACCATCTGTCGGTTTTTAATAAAGTTGAAATTATTAGTTATCAGGGCACAGCAATGAATGTTGTGCTTTTATTATTTCAAAGTGTTACGAACGCTTCAAATATTAAATATTTTAGATTCCGCAAAATATTGTTGTTAATGATATGCCATTTCTAGCCTAGTTAATATATCTTGGGTAAGACGAAACAGCAGCGCCTATAGAAAAATCCGCAAACAACTCACCAGAAGCTAATCTCCGGGCATCCACACGTCATTTAGCTGCCGCTACAATTTTTTAAGATTTATGACTAGCTCCGCGCCACCACCCCGTATTAGTAATCAGCGCTATCATCACCATATTCCACACCTTAAGTTAATTATCTTTATCAATTTGCGGCTTGATGCAGACACATAAGGAAAGTGGGGTAATTAACGCTTTAGCAACTTAGTAAAACAAGCGTACTAAATACAGCTTACTGGCTACGAACCCTTGCATTGCTTTCTAGATCGTACTCTTGCCAGTAATCCTAGGATTAGTTACTCTAACATCTGCCAGCTTATAAGGCGTTAACAGATCAGTTTTGAACTTCTAAGATTTCACTGATTAACTAAATGATAATGATTATCTTTATTATAAAATCAGTCGGAGTGAATGATGCTAAAAAAATTATCAACAATTAATTCTTTACGTGCTGCTTTTGTTGCCCTGGCTATTGGATTGGTTGGCTGTGGAAACCAAGCTACAAGCACCTCATTAACTCAAACTGCTAGAGTTAACGAGAATTTGCCTCAAGTTGTAGCAACGACAAGTGTGTTGTGTGACTTAACTCAACAGGTTGCTAAAAATACTATTAACCTTACCTGCTTGATTCCCCCTGGTACAGACCCTCACATTTACCAGCCAAAGCCTGAAGATCGCCAAGCTCTTGAACAAGCTAATCTCATTCTCTACAATGGCTATAACTTAGAGCCTAGGTTAATTCAAATCATTAAAGCAATTAAAAGTCCTGCGCCTAAAATTGCTGTTGGGCAACTTGCGGTTCCAAAACCACAGAAGTTTCGGGAAGACGGCAACATAGTAACTGACCCTCATATTTGGCATGATGCGAAGAATGCTATCAGAATGGTGGAGGTAATTAATAGCAACCTGGGAAAATTAGAACCTAACAATGTAAAAACTTATAGCAGCAACACGAAAAAAATCACTAACGAACTCACTCAAATAGATCGCTGGATAAAATTAAGAATTGCTAGTATTCCTACCAATCACCGCAGATTAGTTACAAACCACAATGCACTCGGTTATTATGCTAAAGCTTACGGTCTTTCTTTAGCTGGTGCTTTAGAAGGACTAAGCACTAAGGCGAATCCGACAACCGCACAAGTGAAGAATTTGGCTAAAAATGTTCAACGGGCTAAGGTAACGAAAATTTTTTCCGAGACGTCAATGAACTCTAAGTTGATTAAGTCTGTAGGCGCAGAGGCGAAAGTGAGAGTTTCAGCAAGAAAACTTTATACCGATGGGATAGGAGAAGTAGGAAGTGAAGGGGAAAACTATCAAAGAATGATGGTTGCCAATACGCGCACAATTGTAGAAGGGTTAGGAGGGACGTACCTAATATTTGAACCGAAAGCTTCCCAATAGTCTCAGCAGGAAAATAGAGGCGATCGCCTACAATCAAAAGATAATTCAACAGCGATCGCTTTGTTACATTATTGAACCTGGCTTCACCATCCCCAAGTACCGGGAGAACCTTTGAATGGCCCAACTATATCACTGGTGATCCAGCCACCGTAAAAGTTACCTGGTTGCGGTTGCACTTTTTCGCCATCGACATAGCAAGCATCCATAATATGGGCGTAAAAAGCTATATGGTCTTTTAAAGATGCAAAGTTAGAGGTGGGATTAGGGTAAAACCAACCAGCATTTTCTACTTCTTTATCGCCGACACGAAGAGTATAATAACCTGCACGTCCTTTCCACTCGCAAAAGCTAGATTGTGGTGTCAAAAACAAGTATTCCATTTTGATATCAGCGGGTGGAATATAGTAAACAGGTGGGTGGCTAGTTTCTAAAACACGCTTGGCATTGTGAGTATCTACAATTTTTACCTCATTGAATATTATCTCAATATGTTTATTTGTTTCCTCAAGGCGCGGAGGGCGTGGATAATCCCAAACTGATTCCTGTCCAGGAGAGGGTTCGATGCGTTGAGGGTAAACCATAGTTACAATTCAAAATTCAAACTTCAAAAATTTCTTGAGACGGATATAATATTAAGTCTTAAATAAAAAGTTCTTTTAAGCTAATTTATCAGAAATAATATTGTTTGTTATTTACAACATTATCATAGATAAGCTGTTGTACACTTTTGATGCACAACAGCGCCAGAGCAATAAAAAGAAAGGAGAATTGAGGATGAATTTAACAAGTTATCTTGTTTGTTCATAAACTCATTAATTCAAACCCATCTACAGATATATTGCTTAACGGACTTGTTTAAGGCTTTCAACTTGCTTGGTAAATAACTCGGTGAACAGACTTATCACTGACCTTTCTTCACGAACTTTAATATTGGCGCTGATCGACATCCCCGACTGCAACGAGATTTTTTTATCTTTTATCGGTAGGTACTGTTGATTCAATTTAACTTGCGCTGGAAAGCGATAAAACTGATGTGTTTGATCAGGGGGTAAAGCATCAGAACCGATTTCGGTAAGTTCTCCTTTGATATCACCAAACTCGCTGAAAGGAAAAGAATCAATCCTGACATCAACCTTCATACCTTTGCGGACGAAACCGATATCTTTGTTAGTAATAAAAACCTCAGCGATGAATTTATCATTAGGAACAATTTGTAGAAGTTTTTGGGTGGGATTAGCCACATAACCGGGATTTTTCGCTTGTAAATCAAAAACGGTTCCTGCAACTGGAGCGCGAAGTTCTTGATATTTAACATTCATCTGAGTTTGCGAAATTTTGCTATTGACATCTGCCAAACGCTGTTCGTTCTCTAGTAAAATTTTCGTGAATTGACTATCAATGTCAGCAATTCGTTGTTTTGTTTCAGATATTTTTTCTAAAATGCCTTTATCTGAAACAGCTACAGTATTGGTTAATTGCTGTCGTCCTCTTTCAATATCGAACTGGAGACGTTTTTCTTCTTCAGATAATTGGGCTACTTCTGCGCTGAGGTTTTGTACTTGTTGTTGCTGGTTGAGATACTGAAGCTGAGAAATGCCCCCTTCTTCTGCTAATATCTTGATTTTATCTAAAATTTTCTGCTGGATAGCTAAACTTGCTTGAGTATCCTGCCTTTTGACTTGAGTTTGAACAAGTTGTTTTTTAATTTTTTCTACTTCTAACTGCGCCGCAGCAGAGCGGGAATCTAATTCTCTTTTAGCAACTGCTATACGTTGGCGCTCATCACTTCCCAGTCCCGTTTCTGTGCCAAAATTTTTTAATTGAGTCCGCAACAATTCATTTTCTGCAACTAACGCCGCCCGACTTTTTAATAGAAAAGCAGCTTCTTGTGGTAAGTTACCGCGCAAAAACTCAAGCTCAGATGCTGTTGCGGAACTTGCACCCATCAATCGGCGATAAAGTTGATTCTCTTGAATGATTGCAGCACGAATCTTGTTTAAAGAATTTAATTCTGCACGGGTGGCGACGGAATCAAAAGTCAGTAGTAAATCTCCAGGTTTTACCGCTTGCCCATCTTTAACATACACTGCTTTTACCACCCCAGTCACAGGAGCTTGAACTTCTTTAACTGTTCCTTCCGGCTTTAATTGTCCTGCTGCTGGGACTACTTGCTCGATTTTGGCAAAATAAGCCCAAGCAATGCCAAAACAGGCTAATCCCATTAGGGATAGCATGATTGTGCGTGACCAAACTGGAGATTGGCGGAGTACAACAGATTGCTCGAAGTTAACCTCTTTGTAGTTTCTTAAAGGCTCTTTAGGAGTTTTTGCTGGAGTTGTCAGTACCCGTGAATCTGATTCTCCTGCATGATTATGCTTACCGTTAGTATTACTTCCGTTGAGGTTATTTCCATTTAGTTGAGTCATAAGAATTTTAGTTTTTAGATTGGTAATTGTTATTGAGTTATCAGTTATTAACTTGTGTGTTGATAACTGATAACTGATTAATTACAAGTTTACTTCTTGCTGCTGATAAAGGTAGTAATAATGACCTTTAGCCGCCATTAACTCTTGATGGGTTCCTTGTTCTGTAATTCTGCCGTTATCCATAACGACAATTGTGTCTGCATGACTAACTGTACTGAGGCGGTGGGTAATAAAAAATACTGTGCTACCTTGGAATCCGCGAGCCAAATTGAGACAAACTTGCCGCTCTGTAGGATAATCGAGAGCGCTAGTTGCTTCGTCTAAAACTAATAATTTTGGTCGTTGTAAAACAGAACGGGCGATCGCAATTCTTTGTCTTTGTCCACCAGAAAGTGCTGCACCCCGTTCGCCGACGCGCGTATTGTAACCGTTAGGCAGGCTCATGATAAATTCGTGGGCGACTGCAATGCGAGCTGCTTCGATAATTTCTTCGGTTGAGGCTTCAGGATTAGTCAGAGCAATATTTTCCTGAACCGAGCCATCAAATAACAACGGATCTTGTGGAACTACACCCATCTGTCGCCGTAGTGAATAAAGTTCCACTTTGGAAATATCGTAACCATCAACTAAAATTCTGCCGGACTCTGTTTCGTAAAGCCTGAGCAGTAATTTCATCATCGTACTTTTGCCAGACCCGCTTTGTCCGACAATACCAATAAATTTACCAGCAGCCACCTCAAGATTGACATTAGAAAGTTGCAGGGGGCCACTTGCTGCAAATCGGAAGGAAACATTTTCATATTTCACTGCACCGACAATTGCAGGTAAAGGAATGTTTTGACGGTTGCTTTCTGCTTCTTCTGGTGTATCGACAATATCGCTTAAACGCTCTAGAGATAAGGCTGTTTCTTGGAAGCTCTGCCAGAGTTGAGCTAAACGTAATATGGGGCTGGTAACGTAACCTGAGATAATTCTAAAAGCGATTAATTCACCTAAGGTTAATTCATTTTGGAGTACTAAATAAGCTCCTACCCACAACACTAGTAAGCTACTGAGCTTGTTAAGAAAGTTGCTAGTAGAATTGGCTAGGGTGGAAGTCACAACTGTTTTAAAACCAGCTGCTACATAACGCGCATAACGCTCTTGCCAGGAAAAGCGCGATCGCAATTCGATATTTTGCGCTTTCACCGTTTGAATCCCGGACATCACCTCAACTAAATAAGATTGAGTTTCGGCGTTACGTTCGGCTTTGCTGCGTAACTGTCTACTAACAGTCGGAGAGGCAATTAAAGTAATGAGGATAAAGACTGGAATCGTTCCTAAGCCAACCAGGGTGAGTTGCCAACTGTAAAACAGCATGACAATGATATAAACCACCGAAAATACTGCATCTAATCCCACTGTTAAAGCAGTACCAGTGAGAAACTGACGGATATTTTCTAATTCGTTGATGCGAGTTGACAATTCGCCTACCGGTCGGCGTTCAAAATAGCGTAGTGGTAGACGTAGTAAGTGGTCGATAATTTCCGACCCCAAACTCATATCAATCCGGTTGGTAGTATCGACAAATAAGTAAGTTCGTAATGTGGTAAGTATTGCTTCAAATATGCCAACCACTAATAGCAATACTCCTAAAACATTTAGGGTGCTAATACTATTTTGAACGATCACTTTGTCGATAATTAGCTGAATCACCAGTGGATTAGCTAACGCTGCCAATTGCACAAAAAAGGAAGCGATAAAGACTTCGATCAATACCCGACGGTGACGTGACAAATAAGGAACAAACCATCGCAACCCAAAGCGCTCTTGGGGTGTTTCTTTGGTGGGAGCGAGCATTAGCACTCTCACCTGAGGTGGCATATTGGTTTCATCAACGTCTAATCGAGCCACCAATTCAGCAGGTTTGCAGCGTACAATTCCTTGAGCAGGTACACCAACAACTACAGCATTTGCATCTGCTTGATATAAAACAGCAAAATTCTCGCCATAACGAATCAATGCTGGTGTAGGAATCCGTGTTATCGAGGTGGCGGGTATATCTACCAGATGAGCCTTGAGTCCGATTAACTCTGATAGGTAGGCACAAAGTTGAAATGATAGAGTACCTTGGCGTTTCATTTGCTCTGTTAAGATGCGGCGCACCACTTCCCGGCGAAACGGGATTTGCAAGTGCTTCGAGAGCATTTGAAAACAGGCAAAGGTTGAATTTAATTCCCCAGTACCGCGAAAGAACGGGTATTTTATGTGTTTTGGTTGACCTTTTTGTGCGCCTGCTGCTGATTGTGGAACTTCTTCTTCAGGTGCATAGGGAATATCGAGCTCGTCTGTGGTGTTGGACTGGCTGTCGGTTGTTACCTGAAGCTGTACCTGATGAGTGTCGAGGAATAACAAGTCTGAGGGGGATAAGCCAATTAGACGTGCAGAATTTGGCCCTTGAACTTCAATTGTTTCGCCATCACTCACTTCTAAGCGCGAACCAGGAGAGAAACTCCTGACTGTACCGCCACTGACAAACCAGATGCGATCGCTATCTAATTGATGAGCCGGGAATCTTCCTGGTAAAAGGTAATTTATCTTCGCCTGTGGTAAAGCTTTTTCTGCCAGTTCTTTGAGATTAGCGCTAGCTAAAGCGTGCTGCTCTAGTTGTAAACCTAAGACATCAAATACTTCGATCACATGAGCGCGGTTCTTGCGGATATTGGCAAAAGCTGGAAATGAAGAAAGCAGACGTAAATATTCAACCGCACTTAAGGTTAAACATACCAGTTCGGTGGAAGCGATCGCTGTCTCACAAGCAACCTGGCGTAAAAAACCAATTTCGCCAAGGATTTCTCCAGGTTGCAACAACTTTAGAGTTATTGGCATTTGCGTCTGGGGGTCATATCCCAACAGGCGCGCTTGTCCCTCATAAATTATTGTTATTCGTTCGGGAATGAGTTCTTTACCGACGATTTTTTGACCTATGCGGTAGCGCCATGCTTGCAGTTGTTGTGAGATCTGAGCATTCTCTTCTGTAGGTAATAGGTCAAACCCTTCCAGGGTGCTAAGAAATTCTTGAAAGGCGTTCTTAATATAAGTCATGCCTAGTTCATGTAATTAGTTTAAATATTATGTCTGGGTAGTTGGTAATTACCAAGTAGTAATTGGCTACTGTGCCATGAGAGGCTTTTCCATGACCTATTACCCATTATCAGGCTTAAAAGTTACTTTGATTGCGAAGTTTTACTTAAAAAAAGTTATCTTTTAATTGACTAATTTGCCAACTCTGCTCAACTATTTGTGCTGTAGCCAACTATTAAAATGTTCATTAAGGAGTGGCAAAACCTCTGCGGCGGCAAGTTTGCGTTCGCCTAATTGTACAAATGCAGTCATATAATGTGTGATCTAAGTTACCGCTGTAATCAGTTGTGTTAAAAAACGAGAATAGCGGTAAAAGGTTTAGAAAAAGTTTTGAGTCGGTTAAAATTGCACTCATTACATCCTCATAAGTAATATGGGATACCAAATATACTTTCAATATGAGTACCCATATACCCATATCACTTATGATAAGCGCTCGCCTATTGCTAACTTTCAATAACACACTTTTCTTACCTAACAGGGAAGACACTATCTCCCTGTTGCCAAAACCGCTTTTTCACAATTTCTCGAAATTCTTCTATATCTGTTAAACAATTTGCGAGCAACTTTTTCAATTGCTGCACTCGCTCGCTAACTCCATAACTAGAGACTTCATAATTAAAGCTGCCGGAGAATAATAAAGCTGGCAGTGGTACTTTATCAGCTTGTTGAAATTCAACTGAACTTAAATTTAGAACTAATGGACAGCGTTCTAATTGATACAAAAAGTTAACAGCTGCCTGTACGGGAGCTAAACCCAAGCTAGACCAAGGCCCAGGCGATAATAATCTACCGACAATAAACTCTTGCCCTATATCTCGCCCATTGGGAAAAACCATAATAATTTTAGGATTCATACTAAATCCTTGGTAGTCAGCATAGGGTAACTTATCAATAAAATTATTTGCTAAATTTAGTATCTGTGGTTGATTTGCATTTTCAGGAGAAACTGTTTCTCTGAAAGATACGCTACGACCTTGAGCAATCAGACTGACTCCATTTTTAAAGACTATTTGAGCCATATTAGAATTGACAATTGGCTGTTGCTGTAATTCCCAATCTAATGGAAATATCCCGCTCATTTTGAGAAAATCTGGTTGGATAATTGTGGGATTAATTTGGTTGCCAACCAGCACTATAGACAATTCTTCAAAACTTCTAGTTTCTGTTACAGGCTCAGAATTTAATTTGGGGTCGAAATTTATCTGCATATTTCTTATTGCTAAATCCAGTAAGTAATTTTAGTAGGTAACTTAATCAAAAACTAGGCAAGTAGACGTAATTAAACGTAAAATCCTAACCTTTGAAAAGCGCTCTGAATGGGTGTTCCCCGGTCTGCAACGGCATTTGCTCTACTTAGTGAGCCACTTCGACGAGCGGGTTTCCACGCCAGTCCACACAACGAGAAAAGCACCGTAAGCGGCTGGCTAAACTTGTGCAAAGTGACGTAAAATTCCAAGGCTGTAATGTATATTCTGGCATCTGCTATCTGTGTCTTACTTATCATCAATCATTCTACCCAAATAAAAAAATTATGTTGAAGATTTGTATTAGTACATCCACAACAATAAATAAGTATAGATTCATACAATTAAAATAGCTTCTACTGAATAAAAAACATAAGAGCTAGCATGAGTTTGCTAAGGAACTGTGGTTATAAAATTTTCGTAGAAGCTTAGATATTGATTTATACTTAAATACCACTTATTACGTATAACAAGCTTGGAAGAGTAAGATACCAGATAATTGCTAAAGTTTATATATTTTAATGTTAAATATACGGAATCCAGAATTACCTTTATCTCTACTTTAAAATACATCCTCACAGTAAATATACTTTTTGATTCAACGGGTAGAATATATTAGTATCATTATTTACCACTAACAAGTATTGTTCACTAATCCATAGCCGTTATATGCCAAAGATGAAAAGTTGCAAACCTCAGTCGCTATAAAAGTTATCAATACCGAATATCCGTAATTTCGCGATCTAATTTTATTTTTTATTAAAAAATCATTAATTCCATGAAGGTGGAAGCTAACCGAATACGGTAAATTGTTCTTGGCTTACGGAACTTCTCCCGCCTTGATGAAGCTGATATGAAGCCAGTAGATATCCATGAAGGTATTGAAAGTACTTTAATGCTGTTGCAGCAACGTTTTATAGCAAATTCAGCGTATCCAGAAATTACCATTAATAAAGAGTATGCTCAACTGCCTTTAGTTACCTGCTATGCTTCGCAATTGAATCAGGTATTTATGAATATTCTCAATAATGCTATTGATGCAGTACACAAGCATAATCAGAAGCGATCGCTCGCAGAAATTGAAAAAAATCCCAGTAAAATTACAATTTGTACCCAACTTCTGAAAAATAATTGGGTAAGAATTTCTATTCAAGACAATGGTACTGGGATACCCCATGAAATTAAGGAACGCATCTTTGATCGATTTTTCACTACTAAACCTGTCGGTGAAGGTACTGTTTTAGGATTATCGATTAGCTATCAAATTTTTGTAGATAAGCACAGAGGCATACTCAAGTATATTTCTGAAGTGGGGAAAGGTACACAATTCTGGATAGATATTCCCATGAGCTAAGAGCTTACAATTCCTACCAAGTTGATGTGGCAGCTGTAGGATAGAGATCCAGTATCAACTTATGATTTTCTATGTCTGCTACACCTATTTTGTCTTCGGTTGACTCTCCTATCTCAGGAAAATTACAATTAGCAATTCCTCCCCTATTAGGTGCTTCGGTTGCCGAGTTAACAGCTTGGGTGCAGCAACATGGGCAGCCTGCTTACAGAGGAAAGCAACTGCATGATTGGATATATCACAAAGGAGTGCGATCGCTAGCTGATATCTCTGTATTTTCAAAACAATGGCGTGCTGAAGTCGCAAACATTCCCATCGGACGCTCAACTATACACCATCGTTCTGTTGCACCGGATGGTACGGTAAAGTATCTGTTACAACTTGCAGATAGGCAAATTATTGAAGCTGTTGGTATCCCCAGCGACAAGCGTTTAACAGTATGCGTCTCAACTCAGGTGGGTTGTCCAATGGCGTGTGATTTCTGCGCCACTGGTAAAGGTGGCTACAAGCGCAACCTGGGAAGGCATGAAATTGTTGATCAGGTGCTGACTGTGCAAGAAGATTTTCAGCAACGAGTTAGCCATGTGGTTTTCATGGGCATGGGCGAGCCATTATTAAATACTGAGAATGTATTAGCAGCACTGAGATCCCTCAATCAAGATGTCGGTATTGGACAGCGATCGCTTACTGTTTCAACTGTTGGGATTCGCGATCGCATCCGTCAGCTAGCACAACACCATTTACAAATCACTCTCGCAGTTAGTCTTCATGCGCCTAACCAAGCACTAAGAGAACAACTCATCCCTAGCGCTCGCCCTTATCCCTTAGAAGAATTGCTGGCTGAATGCCGAGAATATGTGGAAATAACTGGCCGCCGCGTCACTTTTGAATATGTACTTCTGGCTGGTGTCAACGATTTGCCACAACACGCACTCGAATTGGCAAAATGCCTGCGCGGTTTCCAAAGTCATGTCAACTTAATTCCCTACAATCCCATCCAAGAAGTGGACTATAAACGCCCCAATAGCGATCGCATTCAAGCTTTTGTTAAAGTGCTGAAGCAACAACAAATTGCTGTTAGCGTCCGCTATTCTCGTGGTTTAGAAGCTGATGCTGCTTGTGGGCAACTCAGAGCAAATAAAAAATCCTGAGTACTGAGTAACGAGTGCTGAGTGAATAATTCATTACTATATTTACTCACAACTGCGAAGTTAATACTCACAAATCAACATTCCCAACTCAGCACTCAGCACTCACTTATTGGTTTACATAAATACCTGGGGCATAAGCTTCAATTACTCTACCAGTGCGAGTACAAGTGATCATTAAATAGTCACAACTTGGGCATTGTGTCCGAGTTAATTGGCTATCAGAAATATAGTGACGTTCAGCCTTACTACCACAATTAGGGCAGCAAATTTTTTGTACTATCTGCATTTTAAAATCCCTGGTTTTAATAACTTCTGGTAAAAAAGAGCATCAATTAAACCAATAAATTTCTGGTTTAATTTTACTTAATGAAGATTTGTATCACTTAGCTGCTCGTTTGAAATAAAATTTCAGCCTGAAAAAAATTTGGTATTTGTATCTATTATTCTAATGTGTCTATGATTTGACCATCCCGCTTTAGATATATAAATTCATTTTTGAAATATTGCTGCTTAGATATTCACTGATCCCCAATGCTAATGCCTAGATATTAACTTGTTTATAGTGATCTCAAGTAATTAAGGCTATATTAATAGCAAAAAGTGAAAACCTGAAAAATACTGTATATTTAGTCACAATTCTTCCGTTTTAAGTTTTAATTAAGATTTTTCGAGTTGATATGGGGATGAAATTTTGGTAAAAAAATTAATTAAAATTTCCAATGAACGAGACTAGCTGCACAAGCTATGTCTGCTAATCTATCTGGTGGAACAATTTAACTAAATTTTCCTATGCTAGGGAATAGCTGTATTGGCTATGTCTGCTAATCCAGTTGTTGGTAATGGGTCATATAGCAATCCGATTTGATTCCTGAATCGCTTGTAGAGATACGGAACAGGGAATAGGGAATAGGGAAGAAGGAATAAAGGTGTACCTAGCTTCGCAAAAATCAAATAGGAGTCCTGTATCATGTCCCGTGAAAGACTTATCATTGGGATTAACGCAAAGACACGGAAACGCGGGGACTCAGAGAGCTTTTATCACAAGCAATTAGACAGACTTGATATCATGGGTAATCAATAATTAATTTTCACAATTATTAATTGCCCATAAATTATTTTCTCGCTTATGTTGTGGTTCCCTTAGCATCAGGCTTATTTACATCTGTTAGCTTTAAGAAGGATGAAAATAATCGTAAATTTCTTGAGCTAAACGTGGCCCAATGCCGGGAACCTCAGCAAGCTGTGTGGGTGTCGCTTGCCGAATATAATCAACAGAACGGAAATGCCCTAAAAGCACCTTTTGCCGATGGTGTCCCAAACCAGGAATTTCATCTAAGCGCGATCGCTTTAACTTGTCACTGCGCTGCTGACGATGGAAACTCACAGCAAATCGGTGCGCTTCATCTCGTAATCGTCGTAATAACTGCACTCCTGGTTGTTCTGCATCGGTTTCTAAAGGTTGGGATTCTCCTGGCAGAAAAATCTCCTCTTGTCGCTTGGCAAGACTAATAACTCGCAAGTCTTCTAATAAATTCATCTCTTGCAAGACAGCCACAACCGATGATAACTGACCTTTACCACCATCGATCATAATTAAATCAGGCCAGTCAGGATTGCCAACCCGTGACAAATTTGGATCTTCAGCATACTTACGGAAGCGACGCTGAATTACTTCAGCAAGACTGGCAAAATCATCTGAATGTCCTGTTGTGACTGTAGGATTTTTAATTTTGTAGTGGCGATAGTGTTGCTTGGCAGGTAACCCGTCGATAAATACTACTTGAGAAGCGACTGCGTTTGACCCCTGAATGTGAGAAATGTCATAACCTTCAATGCGGTGGGGTAAGTCAACTAAATCCAGAATAGTTGCTAAATCTTGCGTTGCTTGGTGGTTGCGATCGCCCAATTTCTGCATTCTTTGCAATTCATACAGGGCATTGCGCTCTACCATCTCAATTAATTCTGCCTTAGTTTGCCGCTGGGGAGCCAAAATAGTGACTTTTCTACCTTTGCGTTGAGTTAAGATATCTGCCAATATCTCTCCATCTGGCAGTTCATGCTGCACCAAAATTTCTGCGGGAATTTCTACCGAATCAGCAGTTTGGTAATGTTCTTCTAAAACCCGTTGTAAGATAGCACCCGATTCGGCGTGTGCATCTGCTACAAATGCCAAGCGTCCTACCAATTGACCAGCCCGGATTTGGAATAACTGAATGCAGGCGTGTTGTTCATCAGTTGCGAGTGCGATCGCATCCCGTGAAACTGTATCATCCGGTAGGGAAACTTTTTGATCCGCAGTCAGCGACTTTAAACCACTAATTTGATCGCGAATCCGCGCTGCTGATTCAAAGTTCAGCCCCTCAGCGGCTTTTTGCATCTGTTGAGTCAATATATCAATCAGTTCCTGAGTCCGACCTTGGAATACCATCGCCACCTTTTGCACAGTTTTGCGATATTCTTCTGGTGGAACCATCTGTTGACATACGCCTGGGCAGCGTCCTAAATCATAGTTCAAGCAAGGGCGGTCTTTAAAAAGTGGTTGCGGTCTTTGTCGCAGTGGAAAGATGCGCTTACACAGGTGTAATATCCCTCTTAATAAACCCGCATCTGTATAAGGCCCGTAGAATTTATCTTTTTCTTTACCTAATTGACGTTTACGGGTAATAAAAATTCGAGGATAGTCTTCTGACCAAGTGATGCAGACATAAGGATATTTTTTATCGTCTTTGAGCAGCACATTAAAATATGGCTGGTGCTGCTTAATCAAGTTGGCTTCTAAAGCCAAAGCTTCAGCTTCAGTATCGGTGACAATGAATTCAATTTCTGCCACCTGCTTAACCATTGTGGCAATGCGTTCACTTTTGTTGTAGGCATCACGGAAATAAGAACGGACACGCGATCGCAACTTCCGTGATTTCCCTATATAGATGATATGGTCGCCCCCGTCCCGCATGAAATAAACACCTGGTTCTGGTGGAATTTCGGCTAGACGGCTTTCTAGGCGTTCTGGATCTTTAACCAGTGTTTGAGCAGTTTTTGTCACTACCAAAATCAGATAATTTATTACTCCACCTATCTCTATTGTAAAGAAAATAAATTCTTTGTGTTAATTTCAAAAGCTTTGTATCAAGTCAATATTAAGTACAGACTGAGGGCTATTGCATCGTTACATTAATCCATAGCTAACCTTAATAAGATGATGTTTAGTTCGCATTACCAATAATTCATATAATTTTTATAAAGCTAATAGCGCATTTTACGTAAATTTCCAAGTTGTGATGCAATAAATTGTTCTTTAACGCTGGAATACAACGTTTCTACTTATTTATTCACTGTGAAATCAAATTATAAATAAGCCAAATAAATAAAATATAAAATCTATAGCAATCCGGTTTAATTTTTGAAAAAATCGCCTACTTTTGAAGCTTAAGTGTAGGGTGGGTAATTCCCAGCGCTAGACGCTACAAGCTGGGTGTTTATGATTAATATTTATAAATTATGAAATATTAATTGAGACAAGCTTAGGAATATAGATGACTTTGAAACCAATTACCGTGAGGTAATGGTTGAAACATTGAACGAACTACAAATTACAACTTTACTGGTAGCAGAAACTCAACTTCAAGTTTATCAACTTAGTCGTTATGTAGCAATTTTTTGTAAGGCTGTTGAAAAATTAATCATCAAGCAGAAAATTGAGTAGCGAATAAAGAAAAAAGTACGAAGCTTATATGTGTTCAACAGCTAACTTCTCTTCGATTGCAAGCATCAAATCTTTGAGATTGATAGGTTTAACAAAGTAGCGACAAGCTCCTAATTTCATAGCTCGTTCTTGATCTACTTTAAAAGCAAATGCGGAAACTACAATGATGGGTATCTTTGATAAGTCTGGTTTTTGCTGGATTTGTTCTAGCAGTGAATAACCATCAATGTCTGGTAATTTTAAATCAAGTAATATTAACTCCGGATGAAATTTTTCTACAGTCGAGAACAAAGCAGAACCTACTGACAAGCTGTAAACATCGTAGCCACAGTAACTTAGATAGTCACTCAGCAGCATTCTATTAACATCATTGTCTTCAATTAGCAAAATGCGTCTAATTGGGCGCGAATATAATCGCTGTTTTATAGAAAGTAATTGTGCCGTCATTGTTAGCTATGCTCTCAGTTCAAAATTCATAAATTATTGTCAAAAACTTAAACAAAAATCCATAGAAAGCGTTTGAAATAATAGCAAATTCGCTCATCCAATGCAGCTACAAGTCTAATTAATTGAGTCTGCCTGCTTTTCCATGCTTCATCATAGTATGATCCTAAAGGCTATATCTAAAAAAAGTTAATATTTTCTTTAGCTCAATTTTGATGAAGTTGTGGTACTAAATAATTGGCTTATTTTAGAAGTTGCTGGTTACTGCGATCAGCAATGTGGGAACTTCTTTGCTTAATAGTTGTGCCGAGAACACAATTAATATCTGGTATTGGGCAGAAAGTATCCATATAAAAAGCATATAACTGCTCTTTTGCTTGATTATGACATTTAAAGTACAAATTAAAATCAAGTTTAAGAAACTGAGATATCAATTAGGTAAGCCGCCTGTAGATTTTTAATAAAAAAATGACAAATACTGAAATATTTTTAAATAAATTTACTTAAGTATATTACAGTAGCATAAAAAACTATGTATAAGTTGAAGATTATTGGTTCTGGAACGCTACTGTTATCCGTTGAGGTCGTTAATAGGTAATAAGTGATGGGTAATTAGCTCTTTTGCAAATTACCCATCACTACTTAAAAAAGTGATTACCCGTAATTAATATAATTAGGACTTACGCACTTAAGTCTGAAACCCTGATCCCCCCTAACCCCCCTTAAAAAAGGGGGAACGTCTAAAGCCACGCCACTGAGGGAGTCGGGGAACCCACAAGGGCGCAGGGCTGCCCCTTTTTAAGGGAGTTGGGGGATCTGAGTGCGTAAGTTCTGATAATTTATACTGTTACAAATTTCTAAGATTGTAGGTACAAATTATGCTTTCAAAATTTGTGTTGATAGTTTTAGTTCTATGAAGGTAGAGTGCTAAAAGCTACCCACCTTCAAATGTACTTTTGAACACAAATTAGTTTTAGTCTCTTGTCAGCAGTGAGTGTTGAGTCTCACATAAAAGCTAGCTATAGCAATCAGTCCTACAGGAACTCAGCAATTCTCTCTACAGCCGTTTCTAACAAAGGCGGCTCATGCACCAAAGCAAAGCGAACATAACCCTCGCCTGATTTCCCAAAGCCAGCACCAGGGGAAGCAGCTACTCCTGTTTTTTCTACTAGCTGAGTACAAAAGTCTATAGAATTTTGGCTCCAAGCTGAGGGTAACTGTGCCCAGATATACATTGTGCCCTGGGGAGTGGGAACGTGCCAGCCAATGCGGTGTAAAGCACTAATAAAAGCATCACGACGTTGGCGAAAGGTACTAACAGCTGCTTCTACTCCAGCTTGGGGACCTGTCAAGGCAGCGATCGCACCATTTAAAATACCCCGATACTGATTAAAATCAACGGCTGCTTTTACCTGACGTAAGGCGCGAATCAAATCAGCATTGCCGATGGCATAACCAATGCGGAAGCCACCCATATTGTATGACTTGGAAAGGGTGAAGAATTCAATTGAAATGCTTTTATCTGGGTCAGCTTGTAGGATTGAGGGGACTAGTGATTGGGGATTGGCGATTGGGGATTGGGTATTGGAAGAAATCTTTCCTAGCCCCCAATCTCCCGGTTCCTCAAATACCAAATCTACGTAAGGGAAATCGTGAACCAGAACAATATTGTGTTGCTGACAAAAGGCGACTGCTTCTTTGAAAAAAGACAAAGGAGCGATCGCGGCGGTGGGATTGTGAGGATAGCTTAAAACCATCATCCGCGATTGTGCTAAGACAGGAGTGGGAATATCACTCAATACTGGTAAAAAATTATTTTCTGCCTTTAACTGCATAGGATAGATTTGACCACTAGCTAAATACACTCCCCCAGCATGGGAAGGGTAGCCTGGATCGAGCAATAGAGCAAAATCTCCAGGATTGAGTAGTGCTAAAGGCAAATGGGCAGTCCCTTCCTGCGAACCAATCAAAGGCAGTACTTCGGTTTCTGGATCAATTTTGATACCAAATTTCTTTTCGTACCAGTTAGCCGCAGCTTGGCGAAATCCTTGAGTACCATGAAACAGCAAATAACCGTGGGTAGCGTGATCGTGAAGGGACTGGGCGATCGCCTCAATTACATGAGCTTCAGCTGGTAAATCAGAAGATCCTAGCGACAGATCAATTAACTGCCTGCCAGCAGCCAAGGCAGTAGCCTTGGCTCTATCCATATCTGCAAATACATTAGATTGCAGGGGTTGTAAACGCTTTGCAAACTGTATGTTAGTCATTTATCGATTGTTAGTGGTTAGTAGCCAGTTGTCAGTTGTTTTTTGCTGCTGACTACTGACGACTGACCACTGCCTAATTATTATTTAAGTGTGTATCTAAGATACTCATTAATTTGTCTTTACTAATGACTCCCTCAGTCGATATCAACAATTGTTCACCTTTAACTAGCCTGAGAGCCGGCACACCTTCCACCTGGTACTTTTTAACAGTAAGTGGATTGGGATCGACTTCCATTTTAACGACTTTGAGGCGATCGCTGTACGTAGTGGCAGCAAAGTTAATTAGTGGTGACATTAATTGACAAGGCCCACACCAGGAAGCCCAAAAGTAAACCAATACTGGCAGATCGGCTGTTAAAACTTCGGTTTCAAACTCAGCATCAGTTATGGTGATTACACCTTTACTCATTGCAGTCTCCATCAGGTGGCATCGATCAAAGTTGGCACACAGAATACTCTATCCCAATCTGAGTGCTGAGTGCTGTGAATGCAAAATCCCACAACCAAAGGGCGTGGGACTAGCTCAAATAATTTATCTAAAATATTACATCTGATCCAATTGTTTGCGTAGAGAATCCAACTCAGCGTCAACTACTTCGTTAGATTTAGGAGCGGTAGTTTGCTGTTGCGGTGGCAGTTGAGGTTGATTGGGCGGACTGGCGGGTGCAAGCGAAGCTTTCAAAGCTGCCAATTCATCATCAACATCGCTACCAGATTCCAAACGTGCAAATTGTGATTCTAAATCGGCACCTGCCAAGTCTCCTGCTGACTGAGCGCGGGCTTCCTGCATTAAGACTTTTTCTTCCATCCGCTCGAAAGCAGACATAGCGCTACTGGTATTCATACCACTTACCATGTTTTGGAGTTGCTCTTGGGCTTTGGCAGTAGTGATCCGAGCTTTGAGCATTTCTTTCTTGGTTTTGGCTTCAGAAATCTTGCTTTCCAGCTGGATTAAGTTGCGCTTGAGAGTTTCAACTTGAACGCTTTGCTGATCTAGGCTGGCTTTAAGTGCAGAACTAGTATCGTTGTAAGTCTTTTTACGTTCCAGAGCTTGCCGTGCTAGGTTTTCATCACCTTTTTGTAGCGCTAGTTGAGCATTGCGTTGCCACTTATTAATTTCATTTTGGGCATCATTGTACTGTTTCTCAGTGCGCTTTTGAGCAGCGATCGCTTGGGCAACTCCCTGACGCAGCTGTACTAAGTCCTCCTGCATCTCCAGGATGGCTTGTTCCAGCATTTTTTCAGGATCTTCAGCTTTATTTACTAAGTCGTTGAGGTTAGCACCGACTACCCGCTTAATACGATCAAATAATCCCATAACTTTGGTTTTCCTTGTGTAGTTTCCGCAATTTGTTGGACAGTTAACGTTTTTACTGTTTAATAGCAGCTACTTATTCCAATGTAATCTTTTCGGCTGATAACAGTACCCCCCAACACCTCTTAATTGTTAAGATATACCCCCGCCTCGGTAATTGCCCAATCATTAAAGCTCTTGAATAAACTGAGTGCCCAGTTGTGAGTGCTGAGTGAATAAACTAATGAATCTTTTGGTTAGCACTCGTTACTGGGTATTCAATACTGTCTTAGCACCCGGTATATACCCTTGGAGGTAAACCAACGCCACTTGCTCCACTTGGGGAGCCACCCCCGTGGGCGGGTTCCCCGACTTGAGGGGAGTGGCGTGAAACCCCTGCGTACCCGTCAGTGGCTCCTCCTGGCAACTTCTCTTCTTGTGGACGGTCTTTTAACTTAGAACTCAGCACTTTTCATTGCTGTTGTGGTGGTGTGTTACTGGTATCATCTAAAACCTGCACTTTCATTGCTGCCAATTCAGCATTAATATCATTAGTAGCTTCTAACGAAGCAAATTGTTTTTGCAGGTCGTCGCCACCAAGTTGAGCGATCGCTTCTGATTTTGCTTCTATCTGTAAAACTTTTTCTTCCATGCGCTCAAAGGCGTTCAGACTGCTTGTAGAAGAAACTCCACTCAGCATTTCCTGAAGTTTAAAAGATGCTTCAGCCGAACGAGCGCGAGCAATGTACATATCTTTTTTAGTTTTTGCCTCGGAAATTTTTAACTCCAGTCCCCGCATATCTTGTTTTAGTTTAACCACCACATCATTTTGCTCCGATTTTTGGTTAGAGAGCGCTGTGGCGGTTTCTTGGTAAGCTCGGCGTTTGGTGAGAGCTTCCCTTGCTAGCGTTTCGTTGCCTTGTTGCAGTGCTAGTTGAGCGCGGCGATACCATTCTTGTGCTGTAGACTCGGCACTTACTGCCTGCCTTTCGGTACGTTTTTGAATAGCGATCGCTTGTGCTACTCCACGTCGCAATTGCACGAGATTTTCTTGCATCTCTAAGACAGTTTTCTCAAGAACCTTTTCTGGATCTTCCGCACTGCCGATCAAACTATTAAGGTTAGCGCGAAACAAGCGCAGGATACGCTTCATCACTTCCATGTCGGCTCTCCATTCAGTTTTTGCCAGTCACTTGGCAGGGGCTAATTATCATGTTTTTCTCATTATCGCCTAGATTTTTGCCACTTATGGCTGCTGAATCCGTGCTTTAATTCCTTTTGCCTCTAGCAGTTGTATATGCTTTTGGACTTCCTGTTGGGTTTTAAAAGCACCAAGAAAAATCAGTTTGTTGTCGAGTGATAAATAAGCATCTGGAATTATTTCTCGTACCAAGGTGTAAGCGCGATCGCCTTGATTATCTGTTACTACATGATAAAAGCCATCTGCTGACGGTTTGATTTCTGGATTTGGCAGGGTTTGGTCGGCAGGTGGAGAATTTTGTGCGGTTTGGTCAGTTGAGGCTATGGGTGAATTGATTGGTACAGGCAATTCACCTGTTGGATTGGCAGGTTGTTGGGAGGGCAATTGTATGGGTGGTGTCTCTACCGGAGTAACTGTTGGTGCAGGGGCTAGGCTGGGTAATGGTGTGGGGGTTGTTTGGTCTTTGGGTTTTAAGCCCACAACATCAATTGGATCTTTAACTTCTGGAAACTCTTTGGCGGCTAAATTAGGATACTTGGGTATGGGAGTGAGTTCTACCTCTGGCTTAGGTTGGGGAATACTCTCAACTTTGGCAGTATTTTCCTTAGAAGGAGACGAATTGCTGTTAAACAATTTGCTTATATTGATCTGTGTCAAGCTTTTAGGGTTGAACACTATAAAGCCTAAGGTCAGGCTTGCTACTAATAGCAGTAGCATAGAACCAATACCCAAAGGTGATAATAAACCGTCGTTAGAATTGCTGGGCTTTTTCGTTTGTGATTGTTCGTCTGTTAAACTTCGCAGCAGAGCTTCACTAGATTCTAAGTAGTCATCTGGCGCTTTAGGGGTTTCATCCGGGTGTAAAAGATTTTCACTCTTATTAGCTTGAACTCCTGCCCGGACTATGCTGCTGCCAGAATTTATCCGGGGCGGAGGTGGGGGTGGTGGAGTTTGTGTTTTGGGAACTTCCGGGATGGAGGGTAGATCAAAATTATCCAGATCCTCAGTCTTTGCTGTAGCTGCTACTGGTTCTCTCTGAGGAGTATCGGGTGCAGAAGCAGGCGGTGTGTTAACTTTAATTTCTGTTACTGATTGCTGAGGTTGGTCTAATGTCGTACTAACAGAGACCGACTGCTGGGATGGACTACTAATGTAATTTCCCATGCGGGGTTGATTCGGTATCCTCGTGCCAGTTCGCGTGCGTCGATATCGAGCTAACTCTTGATCTAACTGTACTTCTAAACTCGCCAGTGCTGCTGCTAGTGCTGGCTTCAACCCAGGTGTTTTAGACGCTTGAGTGCCGGAATCTATTAAGGGGTTTTGACTCATTGCCTCTGTGCCTCAAACATGGACGGCTGGATTCAACTTTCAGATACATTTGTGCCAATACTAGCGAAAATTATCTAATAGATAGACCCTATAACCAAGCTCAATTTTGACGCTTTTTTAGCAAGATGTCGTTTAAATCAGTTAATGATATTTTAGGTGTTCTGGAAAAGCAGGCTAAATGGCAGGAACAACCTTTTCAGTGCTTGCTTCAATGTTGGGCGGAAGTTGTCGGAGTCGTAGTTGCAGCACATACTCGACCATTGTCAATTCAGCGCGATGTTTTAAGAGTAGCTACTTCTAGCGCGGCTTGGGCACAAAATCTGACTTTTAAACGTCAAACATTGATTTTGAAGTTAAATGAAAAGCTACCCACACCTTTAGGAGATATTCGCTTTTCTACCGCTGGTTGGCAGTCTCCACCAGAGGAGCGAAAGCAGCAACCATCAATTTTGCCGCATGAGCATCCCAGTTACCTTGGTGATGCGAGTAGCTCTCCCCAAAATGTTACGCCACCTGAGATGAATGCAAAGGCTGCTTTTGGGCGTTGGGCTAAGGCCAAACAAGTGCGATCGCATGGTTTACCTCTTTGCCCTCAGTGTGAATCTCCCACCCCACCAGGTGAACTCCAGCGTTGGCGTGTCTGTTCTTTCTGTGCTGCTAAGGAGTTATCAAGCAGTTTTCAACGCTAACAAGATCTATTGTTGACCTTCAAACACAGTTTAGGTAGCGCATGATGATTTTTGAACCAAAAAAATTTGGTAACAATTTATTGCACTTGACTGCATTTATTACGAAATTTGCACAATTATTATTGTTTTTAATTATAGGAACAGTGTTTTACTATCAAAGACTGTTTACCTAAAATTCGTCTTGGTCAGTTTGCTCCCAAGACAAAGCCTGGAAATTTCTGATGTTTTGCTGTAATTCATTACTCTATCTTTGGGAGTAAATCTAAAACTGTTATGAAGCATCTAGAAAAGTTTTATTTGGAATTTATAAATTACCTATAAATTTGGCAGATAAATCAGCCTTGGAATATACGTCTTAAGGATTAATTTAAAAGCGCCGTTAAATCTAAATACTTCCTTTTAGCCTTGATCCCCAATTAGTTTTAATCAGAAATTAATATGTAGTCACTTTAGGAAACATTGAAATATATAACACAAATCTAAAAACATCATAAAATTCATTTTTTGATCGGGATCGCTAGAACCTATACAAAATAATGAGTTCTGGCTTTACTCCGTATTTATATCTAGAAGGAAAATATAAAGACATAAATCAGCCCTAACCGGCATTCAAGATGAACCCAAATGAAACCTAATAAATTTTTGACATCTGCCTGTCGATATTGCCGTCATTACAAACCAGAGGGCCGCCGTGGCGGAATGTGCCAACAGTTAGGAGCGCCAGTACAAGCCACTTGGAAAGCTTGTTCTTTAGCACTTCCACCTTTTGCACCTTCTTGGGAAACTTTGGAAGATGCTTGGAGTTTGCCAGATGCAAAGCCAGTTTTAGTTTCTTCTCCAACTATTGCTCCAGATTTAGAAACTACTGTTGCTCCTGTTGAAAAAACACCTGCCTGCAATCTTGAACAGGCAAAAGCTGAGACCATACTAATTTAACCATCCATATATTACCTGACTGATAGCAATTTTGGATTTTAAATTTTAAATTAGGACTGCTCATAGTTAGAATGTTTCGCTTATTTGAAACAGAACTATCTATGCCAACTTGGTGTGAGTTTGTAGTCTGCTTTAAATTAAGATTTGCCTTTAAAATTTCCGGTGCTGTAAAAGTTAAATTTTAAAAAATCGCACCTATATTAAGGTGCGATTTTTGCAATTTTAAGGTAGCCAAGGAAAAGTACGAAAATTTGGGGGGCGCTTTTCTAAAAATGCTTGCTTGCCCTCAGCTCCCTCTTCGGTCATGTAATACAGTAGGGTGGCGTTACCAGCGAGTTCTTGTAAACCAGCTTGTCCATCACAATCAGCGTTAAATGCTGCTTTGAGACAGCGAATTGCGATCGGGCTTTTTTCTAAAATCTCTTGCGCCCATTGAATACCTTCAGGTTCTAGTTGTTCTACTGGCACAACGGTATTAACTAAACCCATTTCTAGGGCTTGTTGGGCATTATATTGACGGCAGAGAAACCAAATTTCTCGCGCCTTTTTTTGCCCAACGATACGGGCGAGGTAACTAGCCCCAAAACCACCGTCGAAACTGCCAACTTTCGGGCCAGTCTGTCCGAAAATTGCGTTATCGGCGGCGATGGTGAGGTCACAAATTAAGTGCAGGACATGACCGCCACCGATCGCATATCCTGCTACTAGGGCAATTACCACTTTTGGCATCGAACGAATCAGCCGTTGTAAGTCCAGGACGTTGAGGCGGGGGATACCCTCATCGTCAACATAACCAGCCTGTCCCCGTACACTTTGATCGCCACCAGAACAAAAGGCGTATTTGCCATCAGTGTGCGGCCCTGCACCTGTAAATAGGACAACGCCAATATTAATATCTTCGCGGGCATCACAAAAAGCATCGTAGAGTTCAAAGATGGTTTTGGGGCGGAAAGCATTGCGTTTGTGCGGGCGGTTGATGGTGATTTTAGCGATACCGTCGGTTTTGTGATACAGAATATCTTCGTAAGTTTTGACAGTTTGCCAGTTGATTTGCATTGGTATGGAGTCCGCTGTTGTGCTTGAGAATTTTATCGCGGACGAAGGGACAAGCGATACCTGCGGTGGGCTACGCCTACGCTAAAATTAGTCTCTCCAGCCTTTACAATCAGGGCTGGTAATTGAATCGCTATAGAAAAATGCGACGCGACTCCATCTTTTACAAATTGTTCAAGCAATTTCCGGGTTTGCTGTTTGAATTGGTATCACCACCCCCAGATGCAGCAGACTACCAGTTTGAATCGGTCGAGGTGAAAGAAACAGTGTTCCGGATAGATGGAGTGTTTTTACCCCCCGCTAATGCTTCCTTCAAAATAGTCTTTTTTGCCGAGGTGCAATTTCAGAAAGATGAAGACTTGTATCACCGCTTCTTCAGCGAGTTGTTTTTATTTCTCTATCGCCACTCAATTCGTTACGATGACTGGTTTGGGGTGATAATTTTTCCTTCTCGCAGTCTTGAACCTACGAATTCCACAATTCACCGTGCTTTATTGGAGAGTGGTCAAGTCCGGCGAGTCTATTTGGATGAGTTGGGAGATTTACGACAACAACCTTTGGCAATAGGGTTAATGTTGCTGACGAATATTACCTCTGAAACAGAAACCTTGGAAGCAGGGCGGTTTTTGCTGGAAGAAGCAAAGGCTAAATCAGAACAAGCGATAATAGATTTAATAACAACGATTATGGTCTACAAGTTTTCTACCCTGAGTCGAGAGGAAATTGAAGCGATGCTGGAACTAAATTTGGAGGAAGAACCACGGGCTATTCGGGAAGCCAAGGAAGAAGGAGAAAGAAATATCATTCTACGACTACTAGACCGCCAGGTGGGTGTGATTCCTAATAAGCTTATATCTCAGATTCAAGAGTTATCGGTAGAACAGTTGGAAGCTTTAGCTGATGCTTTGTTGGATTTTTCTACTCTTGCGGATTTGGAAGGGTGGTTACAAGGTCAACCAAGAGGGTAAATCTCACGCAGAGGCGCGGAGAACAAGGGCAATCACACTCCGGTAAAATTATCATGGCTACAAATAAAGATTCTCGCAGTGAAGAAGCATTTGCAGCTTTGATGAATGTGAAGCTGCAAGACACGCGGGTGTATCAAGAAGATGTTCCCTTTGCTTTGAAGACAGCATAGAAGTGTGCTTTTCAAAAAGTTTAACTAGTTTATTGACTTTTGAATTTTCGCGTGCAGGTGAGATTTTTCTTACTAGCTGTGCTATTTGTGTGTATATTTTAATTTCTTCATCACAAACTTTTTGATATTCTGCTAAATGTGTTAGCCAGGATGGGAGCAAATCATCAGAAAGCTTATTGTTAGGAAGTTTCCTTTTATAGGTTTCTAATTTTTCAATAATGTTTCCAGAGTGTGTTTTAGAAGTTGTAAATTTGAATTCATTTAGAACTACTTTTGTTCCTTCTATAAGTTCTATTAAAGCTACTCTCGAAGACCTCAATGTTGCTTGTACAGCAAATATTGCTAGCGTATTTGCTGTATTTAACCTCATCTTAATATAAGCTTCCTCTCCAATTTCAAAATAATAGTCAGTCTTTTCTAATTTTTGTAGATATACAATTCCCTTTAACTGTTTAGCGAGATTATTAATTTCTAAAGCTATTAATTTGTCCTTTGTTGTTTCTTTAGTACCATAAGTGTGACTCTCAGTTTTGGGATATCGACATAATCTTCCAAATTTATCTTTATACTTCTCTGGTTCTTGTTCAATTAAATTTTTAAATTGTTTTTTAGTTCTACGGACAATAAATTTTTTAATATAATTTCTTAAATTCTCTGTTTCTTTAGCATTCTTCAATAATCCACCTTTTTTCAGTCTTTTTAACTGATTTAATTCATCATCATCTAGGTTATCGACATCAAGCATTTCTATCAAGCGTAATAAATCTCTGACTTGCTTGCTAATAGGTGTGGCAGTGGAAAGAATAATATAGTCAGCTTTATGCTTTGAAATATTATCACTTCGCTGAGATTTTGAATTTAAATAATTATGAGCTTCATCTATAGTTAAGATATTAGCTATTTGAATTTTTTTTCAAAATATTTCTATGTCTACATTTATGAGAATGGCTTAATAATCCCATTGAAACCTGTGAACTCTGAGCAAAGCCAATATCAACAGATTCTTGATGCCAATTGTTTTGTACTATTGGCGGACATATTGTCAATATATATGATTTATTGATTCTGTCAGATTCCCACAACCAGTAGAATAGTAATAATTGAAGTGTGCTGATGAGCTTAGTCTTACCAGAACCAGTCGGATCGGCAATCAAGACACAACCTTGAGTTTGTAATATATATAATGCTTGTCCTAAACCATATCTCTGTGCAGGCCACAAGCTAATATTATTTAATTTTTCATATAGTTGAGGAAATTCTTTGAACCAATTGCATTCTAGGATTTCTGCAATCGCTCTCGCCAAAGCTTCTTCCCAAGATGTTATTGACATTAGTTTTTCTAATAAATCTATGATTTCATCTTTGTAATCTTGCCCCAATTTATAATAATTTTCTGCAATCTGCTCCATTCCTTCGTACTGTTGTTTTTCAAAAAGTATAATAGAATTCTTATGAACCCTGGCATTAGCTTCTAACTGTTGAGATAAACCATTTTTGCTAAAGTTAGAGGAACCTGAAATGGCATGACTTTCGCCAATATAAAGTTTTGCATGAAAATTATCCGAAATTTTAAAATGGAGTTTACCAGTTCTAATATACTCAATAGTTTTAATAATGTTTCCGCCCTTCAATAAGGAATATCCACGCTCTAACCAGTAGTCTTTTATTTCTTTTTGTAAATCAACTCTTTTCCAAAACTTTCTGGGGCGGCTATCAGGCTCCGAACCAAGAAGAATACGGACGGAATTAATTGTGGATATATCAACATCAGCATTAAAAATATCTATGATATTTCCCAGCGAGCTAAATCCTGTGTTTATTAAATAATTTTCACTTGAATTAATATCTTTAATTACTTCTTGCTTAACATTTCTCTTTTCACTAGGAAGATTGAGAGGAAATAATGCATTAGGAGGCCATTTCATGTTAGAGTTTTCGTTATCTAAATTAGACAGTGGTTCAGATTCATTACCTTTTGATTTTTTAGCCATTTTTATTTACTATTAATATCTGTGACAAAATGACAGGTCAATGGAGTAGCGCCAAGCCCAGAAATCAATTTATATTAATTATGAATCTTGGCTCTCCGCTCCTTGAATACTTTCAAAATCAGTAAACAAAATACTGATTTGGTACAATAGTACTACAAAAGTGGTATCATACAAAAAATTAAAAATTAGTCACTCGCACATAAGATTAGTGTGAGTGACCATCGCACTGTCTAAAATTCTAATTTTTTAGAATGTTATGCTAGGTTCGTACTCTACATATTGCTGGGCATTAACACCAGGATTCCACTACAGGCAATTGCTTTTCTAGATGCTTGTGTTTTATTGTGGAAGAGCGATTCGGGCTATTAGCACTTTGTAAAAAGGTGAACTTCAACGCAAAATTTGATCAATCATCCGGTTTGCTTGGGAACCATAACCGCCGCCAAATAAATTGAAGTGATTCAAAATGTGATACAGGTTGTAGAGCGTTTTTCTCTGCTCATAACCTGCATCTAAAGGAAAGACTTCGTTATAACCTTTATAAAAAACGGTTGGGAAACCGCCAAATAATTCTGTCATGGCGATATCAACTTCGCGATCGCCAAAATAAGTTGCAGGATCGAAAATCACCGGTTCTCCTGACACAGTACACCCAGCATTCCCTCCCCACAAATCGCCGTGTACTAAGGAAGGTTGCACCTGATGATCTGCCAATAATTCTGGGATAGCTGCTAGCAACTTGTCTTGCTTGGGAAAAGTACTTCCTCGCCGCCTAGCTAACTGAAATTGATAACCCAGGCGATGTTTAACATAAAATTCTACCCAGTTTGCTGTCCAAGTGTTGATTTGCGGCGTAGAACCAATAGTATTGTTGATTTTCCAACCAAAACCTTGTGCGCTAGTTGCTTGATGCATCGCCGCCAACTTACACCCCATCTCTTCCCAAGATTTGCTATTCCCTCCTCCCATTTCCAGCCACTCCAATACGATGTAGCTAGAATTACCAGCCGTACCCCAGCACAGAGGTTTGGGAACACGAATACTAGCTGTTGTCAGCATTTCCTCTAACCCCAGCGCCTCAGCCTCAAACATGGCTACTTGCGATGCTTGATTCAGCTTGACGAAGTAGGTGCATTGATTATCAGAGACAGCATAACCCTGATTGATGCACCCACCACTCACTGATCGCTTTTGCTGACTCTGAAATTTTTCGCCAGTCACCCGGCTAATATGGGCATCTATTTCAGTCCACATCTGATTCAGGATAAAGGATGAAGTATGAAGAAAGTTTATTCTTCATAATTTATCACTTGGTTTAATGGCAACTACACCATAAGCATCGGGAGAAAGATACTGTTGTGCTGCTTGCATTAAGTCAGTTGCATCCTGTGCTTGAATACGAGCAGGGTAGTTAAACGCTGGTTCTAAATCTCCTAGCATTGACTGATAATAACCATACAAACCAGCGCGATCGCTTGGTGATTCATTAGCAAAAATGAATCTGTTAGCTACTCTTCGCCGCACACGGGCAATTTCTGATTCTTTCACCATCTCTATTTGTAGCGTGCGGATGTGTTGGGCGATCGCCTCCTCCACAACCTGTACATTTTCCACTGCACACTTAGCCGATATATAAAACGTCCCTTGTAGCTGATTAGTCATATTGCTCACAGAAATTGAATGTACCAATTCCCGTTCTTCCTTCAAATCTCTTACCAACCTTGATGTTCGTCCATGTCCTAAAATGGCTGCCAAAACATCCAATGCGTAAGTTTGCTCAATCTCGCTCAACCCTGGAACCCGCCAAACCATTATCAGCCTTGCTTGCTGGAGATTTTCGTCGATAAATTCCTGACGAACAATTGCTGTAAATGCTGGTTCAGGGCTTAGTGTGGAGTTCTGAGCTGTGAGTTCTGAGTGCTGAGTGTTTTTAGTTTGTATTAAGCCCTGAGTAATAATTTCAATTAATTCTTCTGTAGGTAAATTACCTACAGCTACAGCAGTAATTGTGTGTGGCTGATACAAAGTCGTGTGGAAGTTCCGCATCTGCTGGGGTTGGAGTTGAGAAATCACTGATTCTGGCCCCAATACCGGACGGCGATAGGGTAAATAATTAAATGCCATCTCCATCGCCCGACGATAAGTTCGACGCTGCGGATTATCTTCAGAACGCCTAATTTCTTCCAGAACTACCAATCGTTCGCGTTCAAACGCATCATCAGAAATACTTGCATTAAATACTACATCCATTTGCAGTGGTGCAAGTTCTGCAAAATCCTTGGGAGCAGTAGTTATATAATAATGAGTATAGTCTTGGCTAGTAGCGGCATTAGTAACAGCACCCCGCTCTTCAATTCGACGTTCAAATTCGCCACTAGCTAGTCGCTCTGTTCCCTTAAAAATCATATGCTCTAAAAAGTGAGCCATGCCATTGATGGTATCCGATTCTACTGCTGAACCAACCTTAATCCACAGACTCAGGTTAACAGCGTCAATCGGCATTTGCTCTACTACTATTGTCAATCCGTTAGGTAACCGGTGTAGCTTTGGAGCATTAAGACGAGGAAATTTTACCAGCGTTGAGGTCATTGGTCGTTTTGAGTGGTGAGGTGAAAAGCTTGCTTACTCCTTTATCTTATCTACGACTGAAAACAAGTAACGTGATTACTTCAAGCCTGGAGATTTATTTACTTAATAGAGAAAAACAATGTAGTTTTTTATACAATCATTTTTTGTGGGAGAATGAACTCTTTGAGGATGAATTATTCAGTTCAATAGAGTTGTAAAATTATAAATAGTAATATTAAGAATTATAAATATAAATATCAATGTCTAAGTTCTCACTTGACAACAAGAAATCCCGTGTAGTTGTCATTGGTGCGGGAATCGGTGGGTTGACTGCTGGGGCGTTATTAGCTCATAGAGGTTACAGTGTTTTAATTCTGGATCAAGCCCTCGTGCCTGGAGGTTGTGCTTCCACCTTTAAACGTAAAGGATTTACCTTTGATGTGGGAGCGACTCAAGTTGCAGGGTTAGAACCAGGTGGAATACACCATCGTATATTTTCAGAACTAGAAATTGACATTCCAGAAGCAACACCTTGTGATCCTGCTTGTGCTGTTTATCTCCCTGGTGAATTGACCCCAATTAATGTCTGGCGTGATCCAGAGAAATGGCAACAAGAACGTCAACGCCAGTTTCCCGGTAGCGAACCATTCTGGCAATTGATGGCAACTTTGTTTCAGGCGAGTTGGGAATTTCAAGGACGCGATCCGGTATTACCCCCACGCAATTTGTGGGATTTGTGGCAGCTAACTCAGGCAGTACGTCCTAGTACATTAATTACCGTACCTTTTACCTTGTTTACGGTGGGTGATGCTTTAAGGTTATATGGGCTAGAAAACGATCGCCGTCTGTGGACTTTTTTAGATTTACAACTCAAGCTGTATTCCCAAGTCAATGCCGAAAAAACAGCTTTATTGTATGCAGCAACCGCGTTAAGTGTATCTCAGTTACCCCAAGGTTTATTTCACCTCCAGGGTAGTATGCAGGTACTAAGCGATCGCCTTGTACAATCCTTAAAAAGAGATGGCGGCCAGCTGTTAATGCGCCACACTGTAGAAAAAATCAACATAGAAAATGGCCAAGCCACGTCTGTGGTGATTCGCAATCAGCAAACCGATGAGGTCTGGACAGAAGCCGCCGATCACGTAGTTGCTAATGTTACTGTACAAAATTTAGTCCAACTATTAGGTGAACAGGCTCCATCTGGATATAAAAAGCGAGTGGAAAAACTACCACCAGCATCTGGCGCGTTTGTAGTGTATTTAGGTGTAGATGCCAGTGCCATTCCCCCTGGCTGTCCTCCCCACCTACAATTTATGTACGATGCCAATGGCCCAATTGGAGAGAATAATTCTTTATTTGTATCTGTGAGCCATTCTGGTGATGGTCGCGCACCAACTGGCAAAGCAACAATCATTGCTTCTTCATTTGTAGACCCGGTAAGGTGGTGGCGTACTCAGAATTATGAAGAACTGAAACATCAGTATACAGAACAGGCGATCACCCGTCTGTCCCAATTCTTTTATTTGAAACCAGAAACTATCCTCCATCAAGAAGCAGCAACGCCCCGCACCTTTGGCCATTACACCGCACGCGAACTTGGTATAGTCGGTGGCATTGGTCAGCGGATACCTACATTTGGCCCTTTTGGTTTTGCCAACCGTACCCCAATTAACCATTTGTGGTTAGTCGGTGACTCCACCCACCCAGGTGAAGGCACTGCTGGGGTGAGTTACTCAGCACTAACTGTAGTTAGACAAATAGCAGCCTTAAATAAATAAAGTAAGGGTACAGCTAGCTGTGCCCCTACCTAAGCAATTTTGATTTTTACCAACAGAAAATCATTGCCCAGTAATAGTCGGTAATGGCTCAAATGGTTGAGGCTCAGGAGCAGGCGCAGGATTGAGAAATTGCTGCCAAGTCCGAATTTGTTCTTGTGCCGCACGGTAAGCAGCACTACCTCTAGGAACTAACTTGGCAGTTTCAATGCCTCTATAAATATCCGACAGACCCTGAGAACGTGCTATCTCCAACAATTGTTGACTCCATTGATCAATAGCTACATTAGCATCCATACGTAAGATGTTACGCGCAGGCACACGCTCCGCTAGTCGCATTGCTTCAGTCAAAGCTTCTGGCGTGCCAATAAGTGCTGTTTCTCGTGCTTTCTGCCAGGTTTCGCGCGCCCGGATTTGTCCTTGCCAGTCATTTATAGCCGCTTGTGCTTCACCAGCAAGTGCCCGCCCTGATGATGAAATTTGTTGGGCTACACTAATAGCAGCAGGGAGGTTGCCAGTTTGAGCTAGGTCTCGTGCCTGATCCAAGTAGGGTTGGTCTTGAATTCGCTGAATTTTTGCCGTCCAAGTCCGAATTTTTCTTCGTGCTTCTGGATACAATGCACGACCATTACGAATTTGTCCAGCTTCCGCGATCGCCGCTTGCAAAGAGCTAACATCTTCTAACAGTGCTATCTGTTCGGCTCGCTCTAAGAAAGGTCGGTCTTGAATCGTCTCAACTTCGGCTTGCCAGCGTCCCAACTCCTGCCTAGCTTCTGTGGCTCTGGGGTTGCTACTAGGGATGAGCTGCACTTGAGCGATCGCTGCTGTTAAATCATTAACAGTTCCTTGGCTAGCCAGTATCCGGGCTTTTTCTAAGCGAGCAACATCTTCAATTTCTAGCTGCCAACGGGCAATTAGTTGTTGTGCTTTGTTATACACTGGTCTAGAAGAATCTATTTGTTGTGCCTGGGAGATTGCTGTCTCCAAACCGGAAACAGTACCTATCCATGCACTTCTTTGTGCCTCGGCCAAACTGATAAAGTCTTCGATTTGGGTTTGTAGCCCAGTGTTGTCAGGAATCTGTCTGACAATATCTAGTGCTGTATCAGCATCCCGCTTATCTAGCTTTGTCTGTGCTAACTCCAGCATTTTGCGTCCAAATGCAGGAATTGACTCTTGAGCTTTTTGATATACGTAACTACTCTGCCCAATCGACTCGGCTAGCTTGATAGCTTGCAGTAGATTATCTACCACGCCACTTTTAGCTAAAGTCTCGGCTTTTGCTAACTTCTCTCCATCTTCCCGCGCTGTAGCAATGAGGCGATTCAATTCATCGTACTTAGTACTCGCCCAATATTTATTGTCTACACGCAGCAATTTGGCAGATAGCATAAACGCCGATTGCCAATGTCTTTGCCGCAGTTCGTCTTCCGCTTGCTGGTAAATTTCTTCTCCCTTCGACCAGATCGACTGCCATTTGTTAATTTGCTCTTCTACTGTTTGATAAGCAGGGAGATCATCAGGTATCTTACGAGCAGTAGCGATCGCCTCGTCTAAGTTCCCTGTTTGAAAACTTTGATCAGCCAGTTGCAAAATATCCCGCGACCATCGTTCTAAAAAACGATCAGCTTCTCCACGCAGTGGGTGATTTTGTGGCAGCTGCTTCACTAGCCCAATAGCTTGCAGTAAGTCATTTACCGTTTGTTTAGAAGCTGCCAACTGAGCACAGTGTAGCCGCACAGACTCACTAGCTAATGGCCAAAAAATTGTTGGGCAGTTAGGTGCAGCTGGCAACTTTAGTAGCATTGACATTGCCAGGAATCCTATACCGCCAGGAATCAACGTCAATAATACTAACCACAACACCCAGTTTTGCATCCAGCGTGGCAATTTACTGGAAATCTTATTGGGTGAAACAGTTTGTCCTGTTTGATTATTAAAAGGCAGTCCTTCGGAGTTGTTCTGTGTTTGCTGCTTCACTGACTTAGAGTTAGAACCAGTAGCTGGAATACCAAATAAGCGATTTTTCCCGAATTTTTGTGTTCGGGGTAGTTTTGTCATTTTATCTGGATCTCTAGCCTTGGCTTGGGACCAACTATCTGGAATATCCCGCTCGGTCATCTCTCACACCAAAATAATTGAATAGCGATCTGTTTTAGATCGATAATTCCATCGTTGCCATAGTAACTTTCTCATCATTAAAAAGCTACCCGTTTTATTATCTATCTCCACAGATACCATTAACAATCTCAAAAATTAGTGTTAGTTTATACCTTATCCCGAAACTGAGGATTCTGCCTGCAAATCGACAATTAGCTGAGCTAGTTGCTCACTACTAGCTTGATAAACTCGGCCACAAAAGTCGCAGGTTGCTTCAGCACCATCATCTTTAACAATCATATCTTGCAGTTCGGCTTCTCCCAAAATCTTTAATGCCCCCAGCACGCGGTCAAACGAGCAACCACAGTGAAAGCGTAGCATTTGGCTTTCAGGAAATATTGCCAGCCCCATATCTCCCAGCAGATCATTAAATATTTCTGTTAAAGTCTTGCCTGCTTGCAACAATGGTGTAAATCCCGATAAAGCAGCCACCCGTGATTCTAAGGTTGCTACTAAAGCTTCGTCTCTGGCAGCTTTAGGCAACACTTGTACTAATAACCCGCCAGCGGCTGTGACTCCACTTGCTCCAACGAACACGCCTAGAACCAGAGCCGAAGGTGTTTGTTCAGAGTTCACCAAGTAATGAGCCACATCATCGCCAATTTCACCAGAAACGAGTTCCACCGTACTAGAGTAAGGATAACCGTAACCAATATCTCGGACAACGTAGAGGTAGCCGCTACCAACTGCACCACCAACGTCCAGCTTACCTTTAGCATTTGGAGGCAATTCTACAGATGGGTTTGCTACATAGCCGCGGACTGTTCCATCTAGCCCTGCATCTACCAAGATACCGCCCAAAGGTCCATCACCCTTTACCCGGACGTTGACCCTAGATCCAGATCGCTTCATACTAGAAGCCATCAACAAACCTGCTGCCATAGTCCGACCCAGTGCAGCTGTTGCCACATAGGATAGCTTGTGGCGTTGCCGTGCTTCTTCTGTTAGGCGTGTAGTTATAACACCTACTGCTCGAATTCCACCCTCGGCTGCGGTGGCCCGAATTAACTGATCCGCCATGAAAACCTTACATTTCTTAACAACTTCACTTTCTCTATTCTAAGTTCTCAATTGGTAGAAAAGTGACGTAGTAATAACCAGTATTGTATTTGCAATATTTGGCAATACAATTCATCAAGTGCAATGTCTGACCTCTAAAACCATCCTCGAAAAATGCTGGGTAATTTTCAACAAAGCCAACTGCGGATAGAACTCGAATCCTCAGCAAGTGTCATTCACGACAGTCTGCTGCGTCCAGTGCAATTAGAAAAATGGCTTTTAGGGCAACGCTTTGCTCCAGGAATGCCAGAACAACTACATCAAGGATTTGTATTTACTACTTGGACTGGGCTAATCCCGATTCATCATCAAGTGAACGTAGCAAAATCCGACTGCTTACGCTTGCTACTAAGTGGAGGTATTGATGGGTTTCACGAATGGTACTGGGGAGAAGGTTGGGTACAGTCCCGCCTAGAAGGAGTGTCGATTCTACCCATCAATTTGGGGCAAACTCTAAATTTGTTGAGTTTGCGTCAATTTTTGACGACTCAAAGGTCTTAAATCTACTGGGCAAGAAGGGGGACAAAATATCATTCAAAAAACACTTTTAATATAATTGTCTCCCAATGTCCTTCTTATACCAATTTTCTCAATTACAGCTATAAATATTCTCTTCTACTTCCTTTGAAGTGCAAATACCTACGCCACCAGCCGCTGCACTTCTCGGCCTTGCCTATTTGTAACAACCTTAAACTATAAAAATATCGGTCAGTTCAAAACAATCTTTTGTTTTATTTCATTTATTTTCCCCAGGCTACTTTTAATGTCGTTATAAACATTGCCAAGCCTGCTGATTCTTACTTTGGCTTCACCACCAACACTGAACAATTCGCTTCTTCCACCACTTGGCTACTAACAGAACCCTGAACAATTCGTGTCATACCAGTTAACCCACGACTGCCAATTACGATCAAGTCAGCGTTGTAGATATTAGCCAGACGAATAATCTCGTCAGCAGGATCGCCGGTAACCAGTTCTAATTGACTTTTTACTGACAAATTTTCTTGGTAGGATTGCAGCTGTTTTTCAAGTTGGAAATAAGAAAATGTTGGTGACTCTGGCTGAGGACGATCAGCGGGTAGTTCCATCTCTGACTCTGGCGTAGGAAACACATGGCAGAGAATTATTTTGCTGTCTTGTGACAGCACCAACTCGTCTAAAGTTTGAATTACTTTTTCTGCAATTTCCGAACCATCCAAAGCTACCAAAACATTTGTCAGCACGCTTTTGTCTCCTAAAGAGTAGACCCCTTAAATAAATACCTGGTGAAGGTTATTAGCAGCTACACCAACAATTTCCCTGTGTGAACCGAGTGTATATTGTATATTCCAAACTTTTAGTTTGAAGTGAATGAGTAACTTTAGCTAAAAGTATACGGAAAAATTAACCATTCTAAATCACTCTTCCTGCTGAATTCGACGTCGTACTGAATCGGCATGGGAGGGTAGATCCTCTGCTGTTGCTAGCACGTCAATTGCACCTGCTACCTTTTGCAGTGCGGTTTGTGAGTATTGGATAATACTGGAGTGCTTGAGGAAAGTTTCAACGCCCAATGCTGAAGTATAGCGGGCAGCACCAGAAGTGGGCAGAGTGTGATTAGGCCCTGCTAAATACTGTCCTACTGCTTCTGGTGTAGAGTTACCTAAAAAGATCGCTCCAGCATGGCGAATCTCTGACAGTAATGCCCAAGGGTCTTTAATTTCTAATTTTAGGTGTTCGGGGGCAAATTCATTTGATAGTTCTGCTGCTGCTTCCAAAGATTCCACAATCACAATCAAGCCATAGTGGGCGATCGCTTTTTCTGTGTCTATCCGTCGTGGGTGATCTACCAATTGTCTTTCTACGGCTACTTGTGCGTTTTTTGCTACGGCAGCATCCGTAGTCAACAAAATAGCTGCCGCCATTGGATCGTGTTCAGCTTGTGCCAACAAGTCAGCGGCAATATGCACGGGATTTGCAGTTTCATCAGCAATAATTAGCATTTCACCAGAGCCTGCCAAAGAATCAATGCCCACAGTGCCGTAGACTAATTTTTTAGCCAAGGTGACATAAATGTTGCCAGGGCCAGTAATTATATTTACTTTCGGAATTGTTTCAGTACCGTAAGCTAAAGCGGCGATCGCTTGCGCTCCTCCGACGCGATAAATTTCTTGTACATTTGCTTCTTGAGCGGCTACCAACACAGCAGGATGAATTGCTTTTCCTACTCCAGGAGGTGTCACCATCACTACGCGAGGTACACCAGCTATCTTTGCCGGAATCGCATTCATTAATACCGTACTGGGATAGGCGGCGCGACCACCAGGTACATATAAGCCTGCTCGGTCAACGGGAGTGTAACGTTTGCCCAGCACTATATCATCATCGCCAAAGTGTACCCAGCTTTTCGGCACTCGCTGACGGTGAAAAGCTTCAATTTGTTGGCAAGCTAGCCGAATTGCCTGGAGCAACTCCTTCGACACCTGTTGGTAAGCTGCATCCAGTTCAGAGCCTGTGACACGAAGTTCCTCTGGTCTGAGAGTTTGGTTGTCAAATTCGGCTGTGTAATGCAATACAGCTTTGTTGCCTTGGCGCTTCACTGCTTGCAACACTTCTCGCACCGTTGCTTCTTTGTGAAGCACCTGTTCGTCATGGGTGCGATCGCAGATACGTTGTAGTTCTGCTCTGACGTCTGCCTGCTGAGTAATGATTCGCAGCATGGAGTAAGGACAATGCCAAAATTAGAATATTCCCGCCTGAGAATCAGTCTTGCTCTTTACCAAAAGAGGTGCTGAGCTTCAGTCTAATTCTCTTTTCTAGCTTAACCTGGATTTTTTTGATACTCCCAAGGTTCTACCACATGGGTTGCTTTAAAAGGCAACTTAACTGCTCAGTCCGATAAGCCTCGGCTGGCTTTCGATAAAGCTAGAAGTTCCAATTCCTGCTAACCTTTCAATCCCCCATCAAGTTCATACCAGGATCTATATGGTGTGTTTACACATCCAGTCACCCTGGAGCGAGAATGGGTTGACATTTGAGTATATTTTCTAGTTATTTGCTTTTAATGGCTAGAATGTGTATAGATACGAAATTTAGAGTTTTTACACATTCAAAACCTGAACTTCAGCTACTTACAGTTACTTCTTGGTTTAGAGAAGGGCTGCATTAGCACTCACATCGCTGGCTCAACTAGTAATGAGCTAGGGTTATTATTTAGTTAGATTAACTTATATTAACGCATTTCCCAGGCTGACGGTACATCAAGTGTGTGAATGCCAGTTAGTTTTTCTGCCGATACTCAAAACAGGTGTTGAAAAAACTTCAAAGCGAGATTTTTTCGCAAATCCTAACATTGGCAATATGGATGCTATATTAGTAAGTCTAGTAGTGTGTGTACATATTAATAGTCTTTTTGGAACTGACTGTGGCGAATACAAAGTCTGCTCTCAAGCGCGCCGAAATCGCAGAACGTAATCGACTGCGTAATAAAGCATACAAATCAGCAGTAAAAACGCTGATGAAGAAGTACCTGAATGCGGTAGAAGTCTATGCAGCTAATCCTACCCCAGAATCAAATCAAGAAGTACAAGCTCGATTATCTGAGGCTTACAGCAAAATCGACAAAGCTGTTAAACGGGGTGTTCTTCACCCCAACAATGGGGCGAGGAAAAAGTCAAAATTGGCTCAGAGACTCAAACCACTAGTACAAACAGCACAGTAGCCATTAATCATTAGTCTTTAGCTTGAGCCTAAGGACTAATAACTAATGGCTCTTGACTAAAGTCATTTGACATAAGATGCAGCTAATTGACACCCACGTTCATATTAACTTTGACGTTTTCCAGCAGGATTTAGCATCAGTGCGATCGCGATGGCAAGAAGCAGGCGTAGTGCATTTAGTACATTCCTGCGTTGAACCATCAGAATTTTCCAGTATCCAAGCCATAGCACACCAATTTCCCGAACTCAGCTTTGCAGTGGGATTGCATCCTTTAGATGCCCATCAATGGAATAGCGATACAGGTGATAAAATTTTATCCCTGGCTCGTTCTGACTCGAAAGTAGTAGCAATGGGAGAAATGGGGCTGGACTTGTACAAAGCCGATAACTATGAGCAGCAGCGCATGGTGTTTGAGGCGCAATTGGCAATTGCATCTGAACTCAACTTACCCGTGATTATACATTGTCGTGATGCAGCACCACAGGTAAGAGAAGTATTGCAAGATTGGCAGGATAACAAAGGAAAGAAAGTGCGGGGTGTAATGCATTGTTGGGGCGGAACACCAGAGGAAGCCCAATGGTTTATCGACTTGGGCTTCTACATTAGCTTTAGTGGGACAGTAACATTCAAAAACGCTAAGCTTATACAATCTTCGGCTGTGATGGTGAGGAGCGATCGCTTGCTAATTGAAACAGACTGCCCTTTTCTAGCCCCAGTGCCCAAACGAGGCGTAGGCAGGAATGAACCTGCCTACGTCCTTTATGTAGCAGAGCAATTAGCCAAATTGCGTGGAGAAACGGTAGAAACTATTGCTGCTCAAACTACCCAAAATGCTTGTGAATTATTTGGTCTAATAATATAAAGCGTAGCTGTAGTTGCATCAGTTGTGGTAAAAAAATAAAACACTAGGAGGACGAAAATATGCTAAAATTATTTCCTCCAAAACACTTTGCTTGCGCCATAATGATAAAGGAAGGATCTTAGAACTTCTAAGCTTGATTATGTATTGTTATTGACTTGAGCGTGCCGATTGGAGATTTGCGATTTTTGATGTGGGATGAAATTCTTCAATCCAAAACTATACGACCATCCTCCTATCTCTACAAGCGGATGCCCTAAGTACACGACTAAGCCTAACAATATAGGTTGAGCTAGACACTTTGAGAAAATCGTCTTTTCCGTATTTAACCTATAGAAAATTGTTAAACGTAATTGCCTTGTGAGTACCACCCAGCAAAATAAAGCCATACTGATTCAGAGTTGGTTAGACAACACTCATTTGTTTAGTCTTAGGATATTACCGTGAGTAAAAATACAGAGGGGTACTGAAGATACAACAGTATAAAGCTGCGTAGGCTAATTAACGCGCTTTTGGAGGGGACGTGAGGAAAGCCAAATCAATTCAAGACTATCTTAACCATCTGCTTTTGAAGAATCAACACAGTAGCTGGTTTTTGATAATCATTGCCCTCTCATCAGGGGCGCTTACCCCCTTGTCAAAATAGCACTTTCCAGCTTTAATTTCTGCGTTTGCCCGCACCTCTAGATAGAAGGTGGTGTTAGGAGAAGTTCCCAAACAGCTAAGGACACTGGCTGGCGGTGGGAAACGTAAAAAAGGAGTGTCCAAGGGTAAGTTTAACCAGGTTGACAAAGGTAGAGGCATGACTAACGAAACATATATGGAACCCGCCTTTCTGTTGCCCGACTTGATTGAAATCCAGCGTTCCAGCTTCCGTTGGTTTTTAGAAGAAGGGCTAATAGAAGAACTCAACTCCTTTAGTCCGATCACAGACTACACTGGCAAACTAGAACTGCACTTTTTAGGGCATAACTACAAACTCAAAGAGCCAAAGTACAGCGTCGAAGAAGCCAAACGGCGGGATAGCACTTATGCAGTGCAAATGTATGTCCCCACGCGCTTGCTCAACAAAGAAACAGGGGACATTAAAGAACAAGAAGTATTTATCGGCGATCTACCTTTAATGACCGATCGCGGCACGTTTATTATTAACGGAGCCGAGCGAGTAATCGTCAACCAAATTGTGCGATCACCTGGGGTTTACTACAAATCAGAAATCGACAAAAACGGACGGCGTACTTATTCGGCCAGCTTAATTCCCAACCGGGGGGCATGGCTGAAATTTGAAACAGACCGTAACGATTTGGTGTGGGTACGAATTGATAAAACCCGGAAACTTTCAGCGCAAGTACTCCTGAAGGCTCTAGGTTTATCAGACAACGAAATCTTCGATGCCTTACGCCACCCCGAATATTTCCAAAAAACCATCGAGAAAGAAGGGCAATTTTCTGAAGAAGAAGCCTTGATGGAGTTGTATCGCAAACTGCGTCCAGGTGAACCCCCAACAGTATTAGGTGGGCAACAGCTGTTAGATTCCCGTTTCTTCGATCCCAAACGTTACGATTTGGGTCGTGTAGGACGGTATAAGCTCAACAAAAAATTACGGCTGTCTGTCCCCGATACCATGCGCGTACTGACTCCTGGGGACATCTTGGCAGCAGTCGACTACCTAATTAACTTGGAATATGACATCGGTAATATTGACGATATTGACCACTTGGGGAATCGCCGAGTGCGAAGTGTTGGTGAACTGTTGCAAAACCAAGTACGGGTAGGCTTAAACCGCCTAGAGAGAATAATTCGGGAACGGATGACCGTATCCGACGCGGAAGTTCTTACCCCAGCTTCCTTAGTCAACCCCAAACCGTTAGTAGCGGCGATTAAAGAATTTTTTGGCTCCAGCCAATTAAGTCAGTTCATGGATCAAACTAATCCCTTAGCAGAACTGACTCACAAACGCCGCCTTTCTGCCCTTGGCCCTGGTGGACTAACTAGAGAACGGGCTGGCTTTGCTGTACGGGATATTCACCCCAGCCACTACGGACGGATTTGCCCGATTGAAACCCCAGAAGGCCCCAACGCTGGTTTGATTGGCTCTTTGGCAACCCATGCCAGAGTTAACCAATACGGCTTTTTGGAAACACCTTTTAGACCAGTGGAAAACGGGCGGGTGCGATTTGATGTACCGCCGGTTTACATGACAGCCGACGAAGAAGACGACTTGCGTACTGCTACTGGAGATGTGCCTGTAGATGAAAATGGCTACATTAAAGGTCCACAAGTGCCAGTGCGTTATCGACAAGATTGGGCTACCACCACACCAGAGCAAGTAGACTACGTAGCAGTATCTCCTGTACAGATTGTATCTGTAGCTACGAGTATGATTCCTTTCCTGGAGCATGACGACGCTAACCGGGCACTGATGGGTTCCAATATGCAACGGCAGGCAGTACCCCTGCTCAAACCAGAGCGTCCTTTAGTGGGAACCGGCTTAGAAGCCCAAGGAGCAAGGGACTCCGGGATGGTAATCGTATCCCGCACCGATGGCGATGTGGTTTATGTCGATGCTACAGAAATACGTGTACGAGTAAAGAACTCAAATTCAGAAATTAAGTACGCTCTTTCCAAGTATCAGCGCTCTAACCAAGACACCTGCCTCAACCAAAAACCCCTCGTACGTACAGGCGAGCGTGTTGTTGCCGGTCAGGTGTTAGCTGATGGCTCCTCCACAGAAGGCGGAGAATTAGCCTTGGGTCAAAATATCGTCGTCGCTTATATGCCTTGGGAAGGCTACAACTACGAAGACGCGATTTTGATTTCCGAAAGATTAGTGCAGGATGATGTTTACACCTCAATTCACATTGAGAAATATGAAATTGAGGCTAGACAAACGAAACTGGGCCCAGAAGAAATCACTAGAGAAATTCCCAACGTTGGGGAAGATGCCTTACGTCAGTTAGATGAGCAGGGAATAATTCGCATTGGGGCATGGGTAGAAGCTGGAGATATCTTAGTAGGAAAAGTTACACCTAAAGGTGAATCTGACCAACCCCCAGAAGAAAAACTGCTGCGGGCGATTTTCGGCGAAAAAGCACGGGATGTACGGGATAACTCCCTGCGAGTGCCTAACGGCGAAAAAGGGCGTGTTGTTGACGTGCGTCTGTTTACTCGTGAGCAAGGGGATGAACTGCCACCAGGAGCCAACATGGTAGTCCGGGTGTATGTAGCGCAAAAGCGGAAAATTCAAGTAGGCGACAAAATGGCAGGACGGCACGGCAACAAGGGAATTATTTCCCGAATATTGCCGCTGGAAGATATGCCTTACTTACCTGATGGTTCACCAGTAGATATCGTCCTCAACCCCTTGGGTGTACCTAGCCGGATGAATGTTGGGCAAGTGTTTGAGTGTCTTCTAGGATGGGCTGGCCAAAATCTAGGCGTGCGGTTTAAGATCACTCCCTTTGATGAAATGTATGGGGAAGAGTCTTCCCGCCGGATTGTCCATGGCAAATTGCAAGAAGCACGGGATGAAACCGGCAGGAATTGGGTATATAACCCTGATGAACCAGGTAAAATCATGGTGTTTGATGGTCGTACAGGCGAACCATTTGACCGACCTGTAACTGTGGGCGTAGCTTACATGTTGAAGCTAGTACATTTGGTTGATGACAAAATCCACGCCCGGTCTACAGGGCCCTACTCCCTCGTTACTCAGCAACCCTTGGGTGGTAAAGCCCAGCAAGGTGGTCAGCGCTTCGGGGAAATGGAAGTGTGGGCATTGGAAGCTTTTGGTGCAGCTTACACCTTACAGGAATTGCTGACGGTCAAATCAGACGATATGCAAGGTCGCAACGAAGCACTTAATGCCATTGTCAAAGGCAAAGCAATTCCCAGGCCGGGAACGCCAGAGTCCTTTAAGGTATTGATGCGAGAGCTGCAATCATTAGGTTTAGATATTGCCGTCCACAAGGTAGAAACCCAGGCAGATGGTAGTTCCCTAGATGTAGAAGTCGATTTGATGGCAGACCAATCAGCCCGTCGCACACCACCTCGACCAACTTATGAATCTCTCTCCCGTGAGTCACTGGAAGAAGACGAATAAGGATTAGGGAATAGGGCATGGGGAACAGGGCAAAGGAATTAATCTTAATGCCCTATGGTCAATGCCCAATGCTTTATTCCCAATCCCCAGTTTCAACCTTAAAACTAAATATACTCAAAACTCATAACTCAGAACTCAGCACTTAAGTATGAGACCTGCCCAAACTAATCAGTTTGACTACGTTAAAATCGGTTTAGCATCACCAGAACGCATTCGGCAGTGGGGTGAGCGAACCTTACCTAATGGCCAAGTAGTCGGTGAAGTCACCAAGCCCGAAACCATCAATTACCGAACTCTGAAGCCGGAAATGGACGGCTTATTCTGCGAACGCATCTTTGGCCCCGCTAAAGATTGGGAATGCCATTGCGGTAAATATAAAAGAGTGCGTCACAGAGGCATAGTCTGCGAACGTTGTGGCGTAGAAGTCACCGAATCACGGGTGCGGCGTCACCGCATGGGATATATTAAACTCGCTGCTCCTGTAGCACACGTTTGGTATCTCAAAGGCATCCCTAGCTATATTTCCATTCTGCTAGATATGCCCTTGCGGGATGTGGAACAAATAGTTTATTTCAACTCTTATGTTGTTCTTAGCCCTGGTAATGCCGAAACCTTAACCTACAAACAGCTACTTAGTGAAGACCAGTGGTTGGAAATTGAAGACCAAATTTATAGTGAAGATTCCCAGCTACAAGGTGTAGAAGTAGGTATTGGTGCTGAGGCACTGCTGCACTTGCTCGCCGATATTAATTTAGAACAAGAAGCCGAGAACTTGCGAGAAGAAATCGGCAATGCCAAAGGACAAAAACGGGCAAAGTTAATTAAACGTCTGCGGGTGATTGACAACTTTATCGCCACTGGTTCTAAACCAGAGTGGATGGTAATGGCGGTCATACCCGTGATTCCCCCTGACTTACGCCCAATGGTGCAGCTTGATGGCGGTCGGTTTGCTACAAGCGATTTGAATGATTTGTATCGACGGGTTATTAATCGTAATAATCGTCTGGCACGCCTGCAAGAAATTTTGGCACCAGAAATTATTGTGCGTAACGAAAAGCGTATGTTGCAAGAAGCAGTAGACGCTTTGATTGACAACGGTCGTCGGGGACGCACGGTAGTAGGGGCAAATAACCGTCCCTTAAAATCTTTGTCCGACATTATTGAGGGTAAGCAAGGTCGTTTCCGGCAAAACTTGTTAGGTAAACGAGTTGACTACTCTGGACGTTCCGTAATTGTAGTGGGGCCAAAATTAAATATCCACCAGTGCGGTTTGCCCAGGGAAATGGCAATTGAGCTATTTCAACCCTTTGTGATCAATCGCTTGATTCGCAGCGGTATGGTAAACAACATCAAAGCTGCAAAAAAACTCATATCTCGAAATGATCCCAGCGTCTGGGATGTATTAGAAGAAGTGATTGAAGGACACCCAGTGTTACTCAACCGAGCACCAACGCTGCACCGTTTGGGTATTCAAGCCTTTGAGCCAATTTTGGTAGAAGGTCGAGCCATTCAACTGCATCCCCTAGTTTGCCCAGCATTTAACGCTGACTTTGACGGCGATCAAATGGCGGTACACGTTCCCCTGTCCTTAGAAAGTCAGGCAGAAGCGCGGTTGTTGATGCTAGCTTCTAACAATATATTGTCACCAGCTACGGGTAGACCAATTATCACACCCAGTCAAGATATGGTGTTGGGGGCATATTACTTAACTGCTGAAAATCCCGATGCCAAAAAAGGTGCAGGACGCTACTTTGCTTCTTTGGATGACGTAATTATGGCTTTCCAGCAAGAGCAAATTGACTTGCACGCCTATATCTATGTGCGGTTTGACGGTGAAGTAGAATCCGATCAACCAGATACAGAACCGCTGGAAGTAACAGAAAACAGCGACGGTACGCGGACTGTACTCTATAAATTCCGCCGAGTCAGAGAAGACGCCAAGGGGAATTTGCTGTCTCAGTATGTCCGCACCACACCAGGTCGTGTTATTTACAACAAGGCAATTCAGGAAGCGCTGGCAAGCTAACTTGGGGATGAATGACTAATGACTAACGAAAACAACATTTTTCGCAATCGCGTAGTCGATAAAGGTCAACTAAGAAATTTAATTTCTTGGGCCTTTACACATTACGGCACGGCACGTACTGCTGTTATGGCGGACAAGTTGAAAGACTTGGGATTTCGCTACGCTACAAAAGCTGGGGTTTCCATCAGTGTAGATGATTTGATGGTGCCGCCTTCTAAGCGCGCGCTCCTAGAAGCAGCAGAAGAGGAAATTCGGGCTACAGAAGCTCGTTACCAACGGGGAGAAATCACCGAAGTAGAACGCTTTCAAAAGGTGATTGATACCTGGAATGGTACCAGTGAAGCGCTCAAAGACGAGGTAGTCGTCCACTTTAAAAAGACCAATCCCCTCAACTCCGTGTACATGATGGCATTTTCCGGAGCTAGGGGTAACATTTCCCAAGTGCGCCAGTTGGTGGGTATGCGGGGATTAATGGCAGATCCCCAAGGGGAAATTATTGACTTACCCATCAAAACCAACTTCCGCGAGGGGCTTACCGTAACAGAATATATTATTTCGTCTTACGGTGCTAGAAAAGGATTAGTAGATACTGCTTTGCGGACTGCTGACTCTGGTTATCTTACCCGTCGGTTGGTGGACGTATCCCAGGATGTGATTATTCGGGAATTTGATTGCGGTACTACCAGAGGCATTCCCTTGCGGGCGATGACAGAAGGCGGCAAAACTAAAATTCGTCTATCTACACGCTTACTGGGGCGGGTAGTGGGTGCAGATGTATTACACCCAACTACAAAAGAAGTAATAGCGCCACGCAATACTCCAATTTCCGATGAATTAGCTGCAAAAATTGAAAAAGCAGGGGTAAGCGAAATTGTAGTGCGATCGCCTTTGACTTGTGAAGCAGCTCGTTCTGTATGCCAACACTGCTACGGCTGGAGTTTGGCCCACGCTAAAATGGTGGATTTGGGAGAAGCCGTCGGAATTATTGCTGCCCAAAGTATTGGTGAACCCGGAACTCAGCTAACCATGCGGACATTCCACACAGGTGGTGTGTTTACCGGGGAAGTAGCGCAACAAGTGCGTTCCAAAATGGATGGTATTATCCGTCTGCCACGGAAATTGCGGACAAGACCATATCGTACCCGCCACGGGGAAGATGCTTTGTTTGTTGAAGCTAACGGTATCATCCATTTGGAGCCGAAGAAAGAAGGAGGCGAAACCCCAGATAGCCAAGATATTCATGTTACTCAAGGTTCCACACTATATATAGTTGATGGCCAGCAAGTAAAACAGGGTCAATTGCTAGCAGAAGTTGCCCTTGGTGGACGTACAACTCGTGCCAATACCGAAAAAGCTGTCAAAGATGTTGCCTCTGACTTAGCAGGAGAGGTGAAGTTTGCAGAAGTAGTACCAGAACAAAAGACAGACCGCCAAGGTAATACCACAACCACCGCAGCAAGGGGTGGCTTGATTTGGATTTTGTCCGGGGAAGTATATAACTTGCCTCCAGGGGCAGAATTGGTAGTCAACAATGGTGATGCGATCGCCTCCAATGGAGTTTTAGCAGAAACCAAATTAACTACCTTGCATGGTGGTGCAGTCCGCTTGCCAGAAGCTACTCCCGGTAAGAGTACCAGGGAAATAGAAATCATTACTGCTTCTGTCGTCCTAGACCAAGCCACTGTGACTGTCCAAAGCTCCCAAGGTCGCAACAACTACTTAGTCTCCACTGGCAACAACCAAGTATTTAACCTCAGAGCTACGCCAGGCACAAAAGTACAAAATGGTCAAGTGGTAGCTGAATTAATTGATGACCGCTATCGCACTACCACTGGGGGATTTTTAAAATTCGCAGGCGTAGAAGTTCAGAAAAAAGGTAAAGCCAAGCTAGGCTACGAAGTTGTACAGGGAGGCTCCCTACTGTGGATTCCTGAAGAAAGCCACGAAGTCAATAAAGATATATCCTTGCTGTTGGTCGAAGATGGACAGTTTGTCGAAGCTGGCACTGAGGTAGTTAAGGATATCTTCTGCCAAAACAGTGGTGTGGTCGAAGTCACCCAGAAAAACGACATCCTGCGAGAAGTGGTGATTAAACCAGGTGAACTGCTGATGGTAGATGATCCAGAAGCAGTCATGGGACGAGATGACACCTTTGTCTACCCAGGCGAAGAATTCCAAGGTACAGTCGCCACAGAATTGCGATATATTCAGTATGTGGAATCGCCAGAAGGGCCAGCCTTGTTAAGTCGTCCAGTAGTGGAGTTTGCTGTACCTAACAATCCAGATGTGCCATCTACTACATCTGTAAGCCAGCAAACAGGGCGTTCCATTCAGTTGCGGGCCGTACAACGCTTACCTTATAAAGATTCTGAGCGTGTAAAATCCGTTGAAGGCGTAGAACTGCTACGAACCCAACTCGTATTGGAAATTGAGCAGGAAGGTGAACAAGACCACAACGCTTCTCCTTTAGCAGCCGATATTGAATTAGTACCAGATACTGAAGATCCAGATGTTCAGCGTTTACAGCTTGTTATTTTGGAGTCCTTGGTAATTCGTCGGGACATTGCTGCTGATGCTACCCAAGGCAGTACCCAGACAACTCTGGAAGTACAGGATGGGCAAACCATCGCCCCAGGTTCTGTTGTCGCCCGTACCCAAATCTTGTGTAAAGAAGGGGGTATTGTACGAGGTGTACAAAAGGGTACTGAAGCTGTGCGTCGCTGTCTAGTATTGCGCCACAGTGACATGATTACCATGAATACTACCGCTCAACCAAAGGTGAAGGCGGGTGATTTAGTAGTAGAAGGAACAGAATTAGCTCCTGGAGTCTTTTCTGAAGAATCCGGGCAGGTAGTAGATGTTAAAAATGCCGCTGCTGGTTCTGCTACGGGTGAATCAGCTCTCACTACTCAACAATACTCTGTGACTCTCCGCGTTGGGCGTCCTTATCGAGTCAGTCCCGGTGCTGTATTGCAGATAGAAGATGGGGATTTGGTACAGCGCGGTGATAACTTGGTGTTGCTGGTGTTTGAACGTGCCAAAACTGGGGACATCATTCAAGGTTTGCCCCGGATTGAAGAACTACTAGAAGCCCGCAAACCCAAAGAAGCATGTATACTATGCCGTCGCGCTGGTGAAGTCAAGGTAGTTTACGGCGATGGTGATGAAGCGATCGCAATCAAAGTAGTAGAACCGAACGGAGTAGTCACAGACTATCCCCTTGGCCCCGGACAAAATTTAGTGGTGACAGATGGCTCTCATGTGTTAGCAGGGCAACCCTTAAGCGATGGGCCTTCCAATCCCCATGAAATTTTGGAAATCTTCTTTAGCTTAGGTTCTGAGGACGGAGTTTATGCTTGTGCTAGCCATGCCTTGCAAAAAGTACAAACATTCCTCGTGAACGAAGTGCAATTAGTGTATCAGTCTCAAGGGATTGATATTGCCGATAAGCACATTGAAGTGATTGTTCGCCAAATGACCAATAAAGTACGGATAGATGATGGTGGCGACACTACCATGCTCCCCGGCGAATTGGTTGAATTGCGTCAAGTCGAACAGGTAAATGAGGCAATGGCAATTACTGGCGGTGCTAGGGCACAGTATACCCCCGTGCTGTTGGGGATTACCAAAGCATCGTTGAACACCGACAGCTTTATTTCCGCTGCTTCCTTCCAAGAAACAACTAGGGTACTAACAGAAGCCGCTATTGAAGGCAAATCTGATTGGCTACGGGGATTAAAAGAAAACGTGATTATCGGGCGGCTAATTCCTGCTGGAACTGGCTATAACGCCTATGAAGAAGCGGGAACCATTGATGACTATGCTGCACTTGAGAGTACCACCGTCTTAGATGAAGTTGATGATCCGTTGGATATGGTGCTAGATGACCGCACAGCTCGCACCTATAATTTAGACTCTCCTTCCCTTGTGGAACCTGGATTCGGCACCAGACGTGCAGAACGGTCAATTTTAGATGACGAGGATGAGTTAATTGCGGATGAAGTTACTGACCTTGTAGAAGAAGATGAAGAGGACGACTACGAGGAAGATGACGAAGACGATTACGACGAATAACTCATTTTAAAAAAGTAAAGTAAAGGCAAAAGAACATATTCTTTTGCCTTTTTCTTTTAGTTTTGAATTTTTGTACCAATTCAAATCATGTTTGCGACACATAAATCATTTGTAAGGGCACAACGGTCGTTGTGCCCCTACCCATCTGTCGCATTCTTTTTCAAATTGGTATTACTTCTATCTGACTCACCGGATAATCTGAACCAAGTTTATTGGCACAAAAGCCAATATCCCGCGATTGATTTGGCTCAATGACTCGTCCCCAGTCTAAGGGAGTCACAATATATTTAGTTACCCCTTGTTGCTTAAAATTAGCATTCCAAGAGTTATTAATTCTAGCCTGATTCATTCTAAATCTCAGTTGCCAATTGCTAACTTTGGTATTAGTCTGATTTGTGATTTTTAAGTTGTAGCAAACTCCCGTTTCCCAATTGGAATAAATGTCAGTAGTAACTTTAAGCTGGACTGGAGAAGGAGTTGGGCGGCTGGGGGGATTTGGAGGTGTGCGAATATTGCTATCTTTCCCAATTTCTCCATCGTTGTTGCTACCTTCTATAGATGGGAGTAGCTGTGATAATAATTCTTGTTTTGGCAGATCATAATTTTGCCAATCATCTAGCAAGATACCGCCTGTATCAATACTATTAGGATTCCAACTCCAGTAAGCGAAACTCAAGTTATTTTGGCGGATGTATTTTACTAACTCATTGTGCCAAATTCCTTCTTTTGAACTTGTGTCTACTTGTCGCCCGCCAAATTCCCCAATCAAAATAGGAGCTATATTTTCACTAGAAATATAATTAAAACCTGTTTGCCAGCGATTGATCAGATTTTTGGGAAAGCTGGGTTCTGAAAAGTAGGGTTGATTGTACACGCCCGGGCCGTACTCATGAGGAGAATAAACCAGCTTGTGACGACGGGATAAGCGTACTGGGTAGCGTTTCACGCCTTCTAGATTACCACCTTGCCAATGCTGTGGAAGTTTTTGACCAGGTACATTCTTTTCTACACCTTCGACAACAATCAACCAGTTAGGGTTGACGCTGAGAATGGCATCCCCTGCACGTTCTGCTGCTAGCCGCCAGTCAGTAGCTAAGTTGTTAGTACCCCAACTAGCTTGCCCGTGCGGTTCATTTTTTAGGTCTGCACCGATGACATTAGCTTGATTTTTGTATCTTTCAGCTAACATTTTCCAGGTCTCGATCCAGTCTAATTCTGTAAAGCCGTCTCCATACCATAGTTCGGGAATTCGCTGATCATTCAGGCGGTGGCTGTCAAGTAGAATTAATAATCCTTGGTGTTCAGCTTCCTGAATGATTAAATCCATGACTTGCAAAGGGCTTTTACCTTGGAGTTCTGCGTTATTACCAATGGTAAAGTCAATACTACTGATATTAGGCGATCGCAATGCTGCCACAGAATAAGGCAACCGAATTAAGTTATATCCAAGCTTTCTAATCTGCGCCAGCATTTCTTTATAATCCCGCCTCCACAGTCCATGGGGGACGTGTGCCTCTGTTTCTATACCAAACCAGTTGACACCTCTGAGCAGCACCACCTTGCCTCTGGCATCTACAATTTTTGGGCCTAAGGTTGAAAGTGGTAGTTGCATGGTAATTGCAGCACTCGCCACATCTAGCTGATTATAGGTAGGCAACTTTGTCATACTTCCTACCAAGAATGTCACTAGAGCTGCTAATAATATGAGAATTTTTTTGTGAAATAGCAATTTTTTTTGTTTATTTTTAGGGGCTTGCCGCATATATTTATTAATTTGCATGTAGTCGATATCAAAGCCTAATTTTTAGAAGTGTTATGTATTATCTTTTGCAGTTACCTCATTTTCAGACATTATTATTTATAAAAATTTTCTGCGAATTGTATTTAATTAAAATCATATTTATAAGTTCATAATTTTCTTTATGAAAAGTTATTGTCTAGACTATCTTAGTTTTTAAAGCTGCAATCAAGATGAATAAATTACGCTTTATTTTTGAGAGTAAATTTTAACACTAAGTGTTTTTATTATTGTAATATAACGTAAAGCAAATATTTTTTAAGCCTAAAACGTCAATGATTGAAAACTTGCATCAGTGTAATTGTTATTATTTTATACTTTGATACTAGTAATTAAATTTACAAAAAATTTAATTATATTCCCAGTTCTTCATGGCTTTTATATTGCATATCGTACACAGAAATAATAATTTAGATACTAATGCAGTACAAATATTTTCTAGCCGCTGAAGAGCTATCAAAGCTAGATATTGCCAGCGCTAATTAGCCATGCTGCAATCTACCGATTGTTGTTTTACACAAACAAAACGATTTTTAATTATGTCATTATCTGCATTACAAAAATTTTTTCTCCCACCTATTATTACTTCTTTTGGTTTATTCTCATTGATGTCGGTTCCTCTTGCCGCATTAGGTGATAAACAAATTGCTATTAAATTTCAGGAAGAACCAGTTTTTTACGGCAAACTGAGAGATGTTGCGATTCCTTACGTGATATTAACAACTGCAATTAGCATTGGGGCTGGAATTTCATCTGCCGCCTTCTGTGGTTGGCGACACTCTTCTCGAAAATCGGCACAATATCAGCAGGAATTGTCTACCCTAGAGCAACATTTACAAGAAAAAGAAGCATTACTTAAAGAACTCAAGCTATCAGAGTCTCGGCTACAAGTTTCTGGTTTGGCAGCTTTTTTAGATGATGAAGTGCCTTTTGAACAAACTTTATTTTCTAACACTTTACCCACAACTATATCCCAACCTGCGGTAGTGCATACTCCAGCACTAATATATGAACAGCCAGCCAATTCTGTACAGCATATTGCAACTAAAGAGAGTACAAATCAAACTGACAGAACTGTTGCGGCTACTTCTAAGTTTGCATCTGCTCAAACTTTCTTAGGTTACGCCCAAACCAACACAAACAATATAAAAGAGACTGTTGAACCCGCTGAGGTCAGTAAAACAACAATTACATCATCTGAGTTTGAAGCGTTGCAACAACAACTTAGGCAGATGATGCTACAAATGCAGAAAATGCAGAATAATCTACAAGTAACACCCCAAGCAACAAATGTTGATGCGAAACTCACAGATAGATTTCAAATCTACTATGATACTTCAAATATCAATAAAGTTCAGTTCCATTGAACTAAGCTAATAAAGCAAGAAGCAAGCTGTTTATTAGCAGCTTGCTAAGAATTAGAAATTTTACTAACAGTTAATCGTTAATTATTCAACGCAGAAACTCGGAAGTAATTGGAGAAGCATTAGTCTGTCTGGATTTAGCTGGTGGTATCATGATAGGTCTAGTGGCAGTAGATTCCGGCAAAATTTGGTATCGGTTTCCCCAACCAGCATTGATATCTTCTGGCTGAGGACGAGGTGGTACGGTTTTCCCTACAGGCAGAGGTATTAATAAGCTTTGACTTACTTGTACATACTTTTCACCTTCATTAGTAAAGCGCACTAATTTACCTTCAAGCTTGTAATTTTCAGGTTTGAGGTTTTCAGAATTTTGATGGCCTGACTCTTCCCATTGACCTGCTGGGTCAAAAGTAGCGATAAATGTCACAGTGTTCTCTGGGATCACTCCCATTTGTGATTGATTTGCTTGCCAGACTTCTTCAAATCGGCCATCAGGTGCGACTTGCCACAGATTTAGATCAGCCTGCCATTTTCCCTGTTTGACTTGCACAATTTGACGAGCCAAGATTGAACGTTTATTACTGGTGTTAGAACTTTGCAACGGTTCTTGTTGTCCTTGTGTTGGGCGTAAATAGCGAACTGCGGCTACAGTAATCCGGCTAGATTCAGGTAAATTTGTACTGCCATTTATTTTGTATAAATTGTTGCTTAAAATTGGCTTAATATTTTTGATTTCTAACTGCGTTTCTTCTTGTGCCTTTTTAACACATCCATAATTGACAACTAACAGCATGACAAAGGTAGCTGCTAAGGCAAATGCAGCATTGCTTTTGGTGATATTCTGCCAAATAAGCTTGTAATAAGGGGTAAACATACAAGAAATTGGATTATGGGAGCTATAAAAATCTATTGCTCAATTATTAACTTATTTTGCCCATCTTTATGTTCTAAATTGCAAGCTTTACTAACTTTTTATCTAAGTTAGTTGGCGATCGCAAAATTTGTATGTCTAGATGATAATACCCAGTTTATTTGCTAAAGTGGCAACATCAAATAAAGTAAAAGCTTACTTGTATATTTAACTAGGCTCATGAGCCAAAAAGTATTCAATTGTCATAAATTTGTTTTTGCGGAACAGTCCCAGAAGATCCATTCCCTGCTGGGTACTGTTACAGTCTCGATTTTCTGGGTACTGGCAGTTAGTCAGGTATCTTCAGCGCAAGTAAACTCTATTCAACAAGAAGCTAGCGACTTCGAGGTTGGTAATTCACAATTGCTACCGGTGCCACAGTCGTCCTTACCTGTTGGTCAACCGTTAGTGAGATTGCAGACAGTACCTCCTCCACCCACAACAGCTGGTATTGCAGTTGCACCGATCGCTAATCCAGTACCTAAAACTGTGCAGCAGAAACCAGCTAATAATCTCCAGCAGATGGAGAATGCTTTTATTCAGCAACAGTCAACAGGAACTGCACAGACCACACCCAGCGCAGTTAAACCCCAAAATAAAAAGCCAGCAAATACCCTACGAATGGCAGTAGGTGGGGACAATTCTGATCTTGGTTTAGGACTCCTAAAACAAGGAGAAAACTCCCAGCCACAAATAAGCTCAGTTACAGATTCATTGCCGCCGCTTCCTGGCACAAGTGCCGCTCAAGAATTTGCTGCACCTACCACGCCGACTTTTTACCAACTGCTCAACTCCCAATCAGCTCCCCTACCGCCACTTCCGAACACAACCACAAGGCAACAAGTTAATGCCACAACTCCTAATCCAACTTTTAACCAAGTACTTACCGCCCCAAGGGATATAGCGCCATCATTCTCTGATCCAACTCCAGCTTCCGTTTCGCCAACACCGCCAAAAACAATAACTAGCCAACAGCGTCCCCTGTTCAACAGCAGTGCTTTAAAGGAACCCTCCTTACAACTCCAAGGAGTGTATGTCACTCAAGGAGGTGACACCTCAGCGCGGGCAAGACTTATGGGAGTGTACCCCCTATCTCCCCAAGCCTTATTTGGGGCAACCTTAGATTTAACAAGTAACGGCAGCAACTTTGATGACTCTCGCAGAGAAGGTTTAAATATCAACGAGCTTTATTTAGCAACTTCAATAGCGGGTTTACCTAATCTGCGATTTGTGGTCGGTCAGATAGATTTAACATCTTATTTTGACCGTAATAGTTTTGCTAAAGACGGAGCTAGCCAATTCTTTAATCCAGTATTCCAAACAAACCCTGCACTAGCGGCGACGGGGATTGCTTCCCGTCCTGGATTGTTAGTTAACTGGAGTGTCACTGATAATATTGAAGCGAAAGCGGCAGTCTTTTCATCAGCCGATAAAATCAGTGACTTTTCGTTGGATGGATTTGCCGGAGAAATCGGCGTTCGTTACGGTAATGCAATTATTCGTGCTACTTATGCCAGCGATCGCGATGCTGGTGTTCGTGATAGCTTCGGCGAAAGCTTCAGTATCGCTAGGGGAAATAATGAATTTGGGCCTATAAAAACTGATCGTGAAGAAGCATACGGTCTTAATGCCGAAGTTTTCATTCCCAATTTAAAATTAGGTCTTTTTGGGCGCTATGGTCGCTATGAAAACCGCGATTTAGGACAAGGTGCAGATACTTACGTCTTAGGAGCTAGCTTTTTAGATTTATTTACCCCAGATGATCGACTGGGGTTAGCTTATGGACGTGCTTTATCAAACGATAGCCTGCGGCGTGGAGAGCGACCAGATGTATTGGAACTGTTCTACGATTTTCAATTTTTACCGAATTTGCGGCTAGGTTTTACAGTCCAAGGACGTGATGAATTCTCAGAAACAGTTGTTGGTGTGAGGGTGAAATCAGAGTTTGATGTGACTCCAAGAGGGAGAGTTGCTCGATGAGCCAAAGTAAACAAGCCACAAAGCAAAAGGCAAAAAGTAAAAAACTTAAATATCTGTCGATTTTTACTTTTTCATTTACTCTTTTGACTTACTTAGTAACTGTGCCGCCTTTAGGAAACATTGCCCCTGTTCAAGCACAAAATTTACCTGCATCGGTAAAAAAAGGTTTTAGCTTGTTAAATAAGGGGTTGGTAAACGATGCAATTGCTGCCTTCCAGCAAACACTCAAGAGTCAACCTTCATCTTTACAAGCAAGGTTAGGATTAGCAATCGCCTATCGCCGCGCTGGACGCATATCTGAAGCGTGGACTTCCTATCAACAGGTACTAGCAATTAACCCAGATAATCAACTAGCTTTAAAAACGATTGGTTTGCTGGGGACTTATCGTCCTGAATGGCAAGTACAGGGTATTGAAGCTCTGACAACTTTAATTAAGTTGAATCCCAATGACTTAGAGGCTCTTGGTTACCGAGCTTTACTTTACTCTTACCAAGGAAGGTTTATAGAGTCTCTAGCAGACTATCAAATTGTACTTACCAATAACCCCACACCAGATGTAGTAATTGGTGCTGCTCAAACTTATAGCTACAGCGGCGATTTTTCCAAGGCATTGGAGTTATTTAACCGCTACCAAGCCACTGGAAAACCCATTGCGGGATATGCAGCTGTCGCCTATGGCCGCACCTTACGAGAAACTGGCAACGCTGCTGGGGCAGTACAGGTTTTAGAAGCGCAGTTGCAGCGATCTAAGACACTCGACCAAACAGCTATTGAAACTCGTAAAGAACTAGCGATCGCCTACCTTGCCAACCAACAGCAAGCCCAAGCTTTAGCAATATTAGATCCATTACAAGGTAGAGCAGATGCGATTTTGCCCTTAGCGCGATCGCTCAATGAAATTCGCAAACGTATCAACAATCCTACCCTGACACAGCAAGTCATCAATCTCTATCGTCAGGCATTGACAACAACTCCTAACCCTTCTCCTACCTTGCTTAGAGAAGTAGCTGATGTCTTTAGTGCATTTCCTCAAGGACGGCAAACAGCACTGCAACTTTATCGACAGGCAGCTGCACAGTTTCCCAATGATTCCAGCCTGCTGGTGCAGCAATTAGCCTTGGAATCTCAACTCGGAATGCTCAACAAAAATGACTTAAGACAACGCTTGGCTGCTGTACTGCAACCCCTGCCTACAAACCGCGTGCAATTGCAACAGCTGGCTAATGCCTTGGTGAATATCGATGCTCCCGATCCAGAATTCTTGCCTGTGTACCAAAATATTTTGCAAGCAGGAGTGAACTCACCATTTTTGAATTTCCGTTTAGCTCAGATGTATATACAACGGAATGATCTCAATGGAGCAAGACAAGCCTTAGCAGTTTACACAGCCAGCACCAAAGATACAAAGGATCTCTCCCCGCAGTTACTTGCCGCAGAAATTGAGCGACGGGAGGGTAGTTTAGAAGCGAGTGCCCGACGTTACCAAGCTGTGCTTGCTAGCCAGCCTGATAGTAGTGATATTGTTGATGCAGCTTTGCGAGGTCTAGCTGGTGTGCGATTGCAACAAAAGCGTCTTGACGATGCTGTGGCAGTTTATGACCAACTCATAACTCGCAATCCTCAGGATTTGCCGACTCAATTAGGACGGGCTAGCATCGCTTATCAAGCCAAGCGGATTTCTCAACCAGAAGCAGAGGCAGTTCTCAACAATTGGTTAGCAACACAGCCTGCAACTAATACTCCTCCAGAACTATATAGTTTGGTGGGAGCGTTGCCTACGGAGCCGCAACGTGAAGCTTTATATAATTACTTATTAGAAGTTGATCCTAGTTACATCCCCCTGCAACTACGCTTGGTGCAGGTTATAGCACTACGCAATCCCAGACAAGCGCAAGCTAGGGTAAAGCAATTGATTGCCCGTCTTGGCGACAATCCAGATTCATATCAGTTACAGGCAGAGTTAGCTCGTTCTGTAGGCAATTTGGATCTGGCTAGTGTTGCTTATCAGAATATTCTGGCGCAGCAACCAGAGAATATAGACGCTCTTGCCGCTTTGGGGGGAATTCACTTTGAACAACACCGCTTTGAGTCAGCGCAGGAAATTTATAGTCAAGTGTTGGCACAAAAGCCAGAAGACAAAGATGCACGCCGCGCTTTGGCTGGATTGAGTGCTATTTTAGACCAGCCTTTGTCAGCGTTGGCACAGCTAGAACAATTGCAAATGGAAGCGATCGCCCAAGGGACAACCGATAGTGATGTATATCGCCAAATGCAGCAAATACAAGAGGACTTTCTGTTACGGCGAGGATTTCAACCACCTTGGGAAGACTCTCAACGTCGAAATAGAAATTAGCGATTGCCCAAAGCGCAGCGCCAAAGGCGATCGCGCAGATATCTTCATGGAAGATTAACAGTTCTAAGCTAATTGCCAATAACCACAGGGGAACAATAAGAACAGGTTAGGCGATAAGGAAAAACAAAATACCTTTTTCCTGTCGCTTCCTGCACCCTCTGTCAACGTTTCAAAAATCAAACGGTTCTTAGGATGCGGCTCCTCTCAAGAGTGGTAGTAATTGCCAACCTGATCAGTTTATATGCTTGTTTCTCTGGTTACTCAGTGGTAAATCCCCAAACATTGGATCGTAAGACTCCAGTGCCAAACATCCCTACTGTAGGTGGTAGCAAAATGCCAGTATTTTTAGCGGCTTTACCCAAATCCACCTCTAATCGGGAGTTACTAGCCGAAAGCTGGGACAGCTACCGCCAAAGATTTATTCAAGGTGATGGGCGGGTAATTGACTACGAAGCGAGCGATCGCTCTACCAGTGAAGGCCAAGCCTACGCCATGCTGCGATCGGTACTCATTGATGACCCAGAAACTTTTGCTCTAACTTTAAAGTGGTCTGAAAATAACCTCTTGCGGCAACAGCATGGCAAACCCACAGATAGTTTGTGGGCTTGGAAGTGGGGGCAAAAGCAAGATGGTAACTGGGGTATCATCGACAGCAACTTTGCCAGCGATGGCGATATAGATGCCATTACTGCCTTGATTTTCGCATCACGGCGCTGGAATCGCCCCGAATACATGGAACTGGCAAAAATTAAATTGCAAGATTTATGGAAGTTTTCTACCATCTTAGGGGCTGGAGGCAAGCGCTATCTGCTACCAGGGCCAGCATCAGCATTTGCTCCTAATGGCACTACTGTCTACCTCAATCCCTCATATCTTGCTCCCTATGCTTTTCGCATATTTGCACAAATTGACCCCGCACATGATTGGTTGAGCTTGGTAGACACCAGTTACCAAGTCTTGGAAAATTCGGCGCAGCTTTCCATTGTGAATTTGCCTAGTGATTGGGTAATTCTAGATATCAACACAGGTCAATTCCAGACTGCACCAGACTCTAGTTTTCTACAGAGTTTGTACAGCTTTGACGCTTATCGAGTTTGGTGGCGTTTGTCACTTGATGCTGCTTGGTTCGATTCACCACAAGCACGGCGCTATTTGCAGAAATCGACTCAGCATCTGCAAACTTTCTGGAGTCAACAATCGCGCTTACCAGCACGCATAGATCTCCAAGGAAAAGCATTAGTAGATTACGAAGCTACATCCCAATACGCTATGTTCTATGCTGCCATGCGGTTGGTAAAACCAACACTAGCGCAAGAAGTGCTAGTGAAAAAATTGCTACCTCAATACAAGCAAGGAATTTGGGGAGATCATTCAGCTTATTACACCCAAAACCTAGCTTGGTTAGGGCTACTCCCTCCAGATTCAGTTCCCACACAACTCATCAAACCAAACTAGTAATAGAAACAAAGAATAAAAATGTATGTTTTTTAAGTAGAAATAACAGCTTTTTATTGGCAATAACACTGAAGACAAATCAAACAAATTAAAACCAAAAATCATAATAATCAAGTTGTACTATGAAGCAGTTGTTTCACGGTTTTTCAACCAATACCAAAGTACTTATTGTTACTACCTCCTTTTTACTCTTTCCCTGTTCATTATTCAGCGCTCAAGCTCAGAGTCCAGCCAACCCGAAGGAACAGCCTGTTATTTTATTGGCACAAGCAACTACACCTGAGAGTCCACAAAATTCAGCAACAACCACAAAAGAAACCGCTGATGCGAAGAATTTAACAACTTACAATCTAGAATTTAATCGCAGTCCGATTGTAGGTAATCGTATGCGCTTGCGGGGGGGTTATTCAGAAGCTCGCCTTGCCTTTACCCGTCCCCGTAGCTGGAAACTGAATAAGGGTAGGGTTAAAGCCTTAATTCGCTTTCAACAATCGCCAGCACTCTATGCTAATCGCTCTAACCTGACAGTGCTAGTCAACGGTACTAGTGTAGGCAGTGTGCCACTTAACCGTAAACAATCCCAAATCGGGCAAGTGCTGTTGAATATACCACCGAACTTACTTCAGGACTATAACGAATTAACAATCGTGGCGCAGCAGAACAACTCTTTGGAATGTAGTGATCCAAATAGCCCAGATTTGTGGACAGAAATTCTGCCAGATTCTAAATTAATTTTTAACTTCCAACAACAGCCAATTCCCCTCAACTTTAGTCGTTATCCCTATCCGTTCTTTGATGAACTTGGCTTAGATACTAACCAAATTGTTTATTTGCAACCTAACCAAGTCAGCCCATCTTGGCTAACTACAGCAGCTCGCTTACAAGCGGCGTTAGGTAGGATAGCAGATTTTCGCCCAATAGAGACGAGCTTGGTTTCTGATGTGCCCGATGTCAAGCCGAATCAACGGTTGGCGATCATTGGTACTCCTAGCGAACAACCGTCCCTAGCTACTTTGAAGAATTTGCCTATCAAAGTCATCAGTTCGCAAATTCTTGATCGCGATAATAGCCCTATACCTGAGGACACAGGGGTACTAATCGTCACCCGAGTTGAAAAGAGTAATGTTCCGGTTTTAATTGCGACTGGCAATAGCAGCAAAGCGGTAGCTAAGGCTGTACAGTTTTTGACACAACCTGATGTGCGGAAAATGGGTACAGGTCAGCTAATTTTAGTTGAGAAACTACAAGAGGCGATAACACCTGCGCCGCGCCAATGGCCGCGTTATTTACCAGAAATCAACTCCTTTAAACTGAGCGATATTAAAACTCAAGTCAGCGGCGAGCCTTTTGCTGATGTGACTGTACGTGGTGCAGCAGCGCCGCCTATTGATATTGATTTCCGCGCCTTGCCTGATGACAGGTTTGTCAGAGGTAGTTCAATGAACTTAGTTTACAGCTATGGGTCGCAGATTAATCCTAGAACCTCTGCTGTAGAAGTATTACTTGATGGAGTGTTTATCGGTGGGGCACGTCTCGATTCAGAATCAGGAGCAACTCGCAAAAACCTGAAAGTAAATTTGCCGGAAAACTTGATTAAGCCTAATTCTAAATTGCAAGTGTTTTTTCGGATGAATGCTAGGGAACCGTTTGACAAACAAAACTGTCTTCAGCCACCCGATCAACAACTTACAGGTACGGTACATTCTGACACTAGCTTCGATTTGAAACGAGAAATCTCGGCTGATATCCCAGACTTGAACCTGTTGAAATTTGGTTTTCCGTTGACTGCACCTCAGGATTTGTCCAAAACGGCGATTGTAGTACCACAAATCCCCTCAGCTACAGATGTGTTAACTGTGTTGGCCTTTAGCGAACGCTTAGGACGACTTAGCCAAGCAGATTCCGTCAAACTAGATGTTTACACGCCGGATACGTTACCTGAAAGAGTCCGTAATAATAACCATTTAGTAGGAATTGGGACGCGAGACAAGTTTCCCATCCCCGACGTATTTCAGTCTAGTGGCTTGAACTTGAGTCTGGCATTTTCTCGCTTATCAGCCCAAGCAACGATTCAAACCCCGCAGGATGCTCAAGGCATGATTAAGCAAATTATTTCGCCTTGGAGGGGCGATCGCGTGATTCTAGCTTTGACAGCGCAGTCGGAAACTGGTTTAGAACGAGTACGGCAAGTCCTCACTCAAGATCCGTGGTTCTTCCAACTCAAAAAAGATACGGTGCTGATTAGTAGCGACCAGAAAAACCCCACTCCCTACGATCCCGATGCTTATCAACTGGATTTTTTTCAGAGTGCGCCTTCTGTTCATCGCCTAGAAAATACAACCCTGTTAAGTAAGGCGTCACGCTTTTTACAAGAAAACTGGCTATTACTACCTGTAGGAATTGTGAGTTTATCTCTTCTGCTTTATGGCATTTCTCAGCTTTATCTCCAACGCCTCACTAATACTGGCAAGAAATAAATACATCTAAAAATTATTCCTTGTCTTTGATATTTTGCACCATCCTCAACAACCGTAGGGTGGGTAGCGCCCACCCTAAAAAAATTGCAATAGCAATAAAATACCACCAAAACAATAATTGACAAATTTTAGATTTTAAAAACACAAATCCAAAATTAAAATTTTAGAGCTAAAATGTCTTCTTCCTCATACAGACCACCTCGTAAACAAAGCGATCGTCAGCGTCGCAAACTGAGCAATTGGCTGCTTAACTTTACCCCTAGCTTCTTTGAGCGTACTTTAGAAAAAGTCGGCATAAAACAGTTAAAGTGGCTTATCTTACTGCTATTTTTACTTTCAGTGCCACTAATTATTACTCCGGTAGAAGTATGGCAGCAGGGTACTGTCGCTGTCTTTTTAGTAGTACTTGGCCAGCTAATTTTACAAACTGAGAATCAAGAATCTTCTTTGGAAATCAGCCATTATTACCACCTATTTATGGTGTGGTTGAGTCTGGTAACAACGCTGCGTTATTTATACTACCGCACCAGCTACACTCTCAATTTTGATGGTTGGGTCAACAGTATTGCTTGTGTGCTGTTATTTGCAGCAGAACTATATGCGATCATCACCTTGATGTTGGCATACTTTCAAACTCTTAAAATTAAGGAACGTCAGCCAGTTAATCTTTCTACGATTGCAGAAGAAGAATGGTTCAAAGTTGATATTTACATCCCAACTTACAACGAAGATGTTGAGATTGTCCGCAAGACCGCAATAGCGGCCTTGGCTTGCGACTATGCCCTTGGTAAAAAGAAGGTTTATATCCTCGATGATGGTCGCCCAGAACGCTATCAAGATAACGATCCGCGCCGAGAAAAGTTCAGCGCCAGACGGGAACAAATACGGCAAATGTGCCAAGAACTCGGCTGCATACACATGACGCGAGGCAATAACGACCATGCCAAAGCTGGGAATATCAACACTGCCTTTCGCAAAACCGACGGCGACTTAGTAATGATTTTGGACTGCGATCACATCCCATCGCGCCAATTTCTTTTGCATACAGTAGGGTTTTTTTTCGATCCAAAAGTGTCATTTGTCCAAACTCCCCACTGGTTCTATAACCCCGACCCTTTCGAGCGTAATTTAGTTACTAACGGTAGAATTCCTGTGGGCAATGAACTTTTTTATAAAGTTCTGCAAAAAGGCAATGATTTTTGGAATGCTGCCTTTTTCTGCGGTTCTGCTGCCTTAATCCGTAAATCCCATGCTTTAGAAGTTGGGGGGATTGCCGTAGAAACGGTTACAGAAGACTGTCATACTGCCTTGCGGTTGCATTCTAAAGGTTACAAGTCTGTATACTACGACAAAATTATGGTGGCTGGTTTAGCACCAGAAACGTTTTCTTCCTACGTGGGTCAACAAGTACGCTGGGCCAGGGGGATGGCGCAGATACTGCGACTGGAAAACCCCATGTTTAACCGGAAGCTAAAGCTGACATTTGCACAGCGAATTTGTTATTTAAGCGCCACTTCACACTTTTTATATGGATATCCCCGATTAATATATGCGATCGCACCCACACTATTTTTATTATTTGGGATTAACTCCGTTCAAGGTTTGGGTCTAGAAACTTTAGCCTATGCTGTACCACATATAATTCTCTCGCTCTTAACTAATTACATCATCTACAAACACGTCCGATTCTCCTTCTGGAATGAAATTTTTGAATTTGCAATGGCTTTCCAGGCTGGCTGGGTCACTTTGTTAGCGCTGATTAACCCCAAGTTGGGTTCATTTAACGTCACTGATAAAGGGGTGTCTGTTACCGAACGCATATTTGATTGGGAGTCGATGCGTGGTCTGTTATTGGTTGTGGGAGTAGTAATAGCCTCTTTGCTGGCTGTCCCCTATTGGTTGTTACTACGCCCTGAAGATTGGCAAGCTGTTTTAGTCAACACCTTGTGGTCGATTTTTAACCTAACTTTACTGATAGCTGCTTTGTTGGTTGGCTTTGAACAACCGCAGGTGCGTTCTGCCCACCGTTTACAGCGATGTCTAACTGTGATTATTTCTAGTAACGACCAAGTAATCATGGGCGAAACGGTGAATATCTCAGAAACTGGGGCATTGATTTCTTTAGAATCTTGGCCCAATTTAGCAGACGAAGTGGAAATTGAGGTCATGGGAGATTTTACTGCTAGTGCCTCCCTAACAGCGCGGATTGTGCGTGTCTCCCCTACTAGTGATACACAAACACTTTTGGCAGTTGATTTTGTTAATCCTAATCGCGCCCAACTTGATGCTTTAACCCTAGTTTTGTATTCTGATGTGCGGGAATGGTATTCCCAAAAGCGGCAATATATAGACAAGCCAATGGCTTCTTTTGGGTTTCTGGCTACTAGTCTGACTCGCTCTTTACGTGATATCAAACAACCTAGTCGCAAAAAGGTACGCAAGCAGGTACAAACTGCGGGTCAACTTTACTGGGATGGCCACTTCTTCTCAGGAATCGCAACAGAACTAGGGGTAACAGGATTGCGTTTGGAATTAGAGGATACAAAAGCCGCATCTTCTAACAGAGTACTAGAGCAACAAGACTTACACACAATGCGAACTGTTAAACCACTTGTAGGTTTGCTACTGAATCATGATGCTGAGTACTTCTCATCCAATCGATTTATTGCCGAAGTTGCCACTGTAGAAGAACAGGCAAGCGGCAAAATTGCGATCGAGTTCCATTTTCCTGAGAAATTCAAGCAACGCCAAGACCCTAAAATTAAACAACTTTTGCAACTACTGTAGTAGCCACTCAAGGCTCAGAATTAGCTTATGGCATGACGACAATTCTGTTTTTTACTATCGGGAGCAGGGCTATTTGGGAACCCTGCTCTCTATATTTGTAGCAACCTAAAAATGAAATAATATAAAATCCTGTGCCTGATCAGGGTCGGGGCGATCGCTTCCGCGCGCCCTGCTAATCGCACTCCGTGCGGTTGCCTCAAAGCTCGGCTTTGAGGAAGCCTGTTCTAAAAAAACAGGCTTGGCAGTATACGGGCGATCGCAGAAGTCACATAATCTCATAAGCTGATCTAAAGTAGCGATTTTTCGCCAACTCGCCTTACCAGCATTTTTCATGTCTGTTGGGCGACGCCTGGCAAAATATCACCTTCGCTGTATTATCCTCAGTCTTTAATCACTAAGTCCAAAATGCCTCTTAAAATTGTTCAGAACTTTGATAGCAGTTTCACTCTTGATCCCCAAGCTCAAGAGACTCTATTTAAATTATTGACGAATGAAAATTTTTTAGCTCAAATTAGTCACCAGTTGCAATCTGAAAAACTTGAATTTACAGAATTACTTTTCCAGCCAGTGCCTTACAGCTTAACTACTCCCAAAGGTATGCCAGCAGAATTTGAGAAATACCATGAATCTGATGATTACGTTATTGTCAATGTCCCGCCAAATTTTATGTTTAATGCTAAGATTTTCAAACCAAGTCGCCTGTGTGCAATTTACCGAAAAATTAGGTGATAGCTATTAACCTTTATCAATTTGTTTGATTAGCAAATCCTAAACTATCTAGAAAATTGCGTAGTTAATTTATGAATACTGAAACTAATTTTCCTTCTTTAGCAACGCTGGAATACTTTCCTTATATTGATGATAATGGTCAATTACCTGAACAATTTCAAGGCAAAATTGGAGTATATGCCATTTTTAATCAAGAAAAAGTCCTGCAATTTGTAGGTTATTCCCGCGATATTTATATCAGTATCAAGCAGCATTTAGTACGTCAGCCGCAACGGTGCTATTGGTTAAAGGTTCAAACTATTGAACGTCCCAACCGCACTGTCTTAGAAAGCATCGAACAGGCATGGATTGCTGAAAATGGCAGTGTACCATTGGGTAATGGAGATAACAAGGACAAATGGACAAATCCCATTAATGTTAAAGCTATAATGACGTTTGAAGAAAAAGCTAATTATGAAAAGCCAGTTAATGATGAATTAACTCAAATTAAAATTATAAAAAATGTAGCGCGACGAGTGGAAGCAGAAATTTTAGCTGTGTTAGAAGCCCGTGGTTTACAAGTACAAATTCGCTTTAACCCCAAGTTGAAAGAAGAAGGCTTGCTTGATTTGAAATAAGCGTGGTTTTTCCGCATTTACCCCAAAATTTTAATTATTAAGCAACAAAACAGCCCCTGAGAAATAAAAGGAGGTATTAAATTTTGGATTATTAAATCAATTTTATAGTTAATTATAGCTAAATATTATATTCCAGTATTCCAGGAATTGATTGAGCTAGCCACAGCCCAATCTCTAATCAATCTAAGTTTCATCTAAAAAACAGTTTAAAGTTTCTACTTGCTATTAGCTGATGCCCATTCTTCTTGCCTCACCTAATCGTTAAATCATATTTATCTTAATTTTAATCTCTAATAGGCAGTGATATAAAATAATCATCTATGGTTGAATTTGTGTATATGCAAATTTTACTGCTAGCAGGGTAACTAAGATGACAAATATGCCTCCTTCTGATCCTGAGTCATCCAAAACAAATGCCCTTGGCTTTGATGAATTTATAGGCGTACTAGTTGCTTTCGCAACCATTGGAACAATTTTATTCTGGTCATTTTCTCGTAAAGATTCTACTTGGAATATAAACGGGGTACTGTCGCCATCTCCGTCTACATCACCGAGTATTCAGCCAAATCAAGGATTTCCCTCCTCAATTCCTGAGGTAGAACCAAATGTAGCTTCCACCTCGCCGTTATCTTTACCTACGCCTACTGTTGAATCTAGCAGCACTCCATTAACCATTGACAAGGTTACTCGTACCCCACTGTTGCCACCTAACAATACAGCCCCAAACAATTCCCTACAAGTGCAAGCACTTTTGCCGTCCTCTACCAAAGCCATTAAACAACAATTCTCTTTGGTGTCACCCTCGAAGAAAAAGTCAACAATTCCGCCACCAATTGCATTTAACGATGTGCCTGCTGATTTTTGGGGCCGACGTTATATTAATGTTCTTTCTTCTCGTGGTGTTATCAAAGGCTTTCCAGATTATTCCTTTAGACCAAATCAACCTGTCAACCGCGCTGAATTTGCTGCTATATTGCAACAAGCTTTTGATCAAGAGCCAGCCAAGACTACGACGATTAAGCTTAAGGATATAAAAGAAAAATTTTGGGCAACTCCAGCAATTAACCAAGCTATCAGTAAAGGATTTTTAAAAGGCTATCCTAACAAAACCTTTAAACCAAAACAAAATATTCTACGAGTGCAAGTTTTAGTAGCCTTAGCCAGTGGTTTGAATCTAAAAACACCCGCTTTTCCAAATCAAGTTTTAAAAATTTACAAAGACGCCAAGGATATCCCTAAATATGCCACTGCTAAGATAGCCTCTGCTACAGTCAATGGTCTTGTTGTCAACTATCCTGACCCAAAAATTTTTGCTCCTAATAAAGAAGCTACCCGTGCTGAGGTAGCCGCAATGGTTCATCAAGCTTTAGTGCTAATGGGGCGATTGGAAGAAATTCCATCTAAAAGCATTGTACGCTTGCCTCAGTGAGACTGGGAGCGCTTGCTAGTAAAAGTGGTCTAGTGTTTTTGATTCTACTAGACCACTTTTACTAGCTTTTATATCCAGCAGGGCAATGCCAGCATTTTAGATATCAAAACTTTACTCAGCACTGCACTATTCTGAAACTTCTTTGCCGACTACCTGCGATTTGAGTGTTGTAATTTCTTGAGTTAACTCTTGCCTAGTTGAAGCTTTAAGTAAATAGCGATAAACAAACCAAGCAGAGTAACCAATACCAATCAACTCAAAAGTAGGTGCTACTAAGGGAATATCGTTCAAAGCGTCTAATACCGCCAAGAGTACCTTAACAGCGACAATTGCTCCAACAATTAAACCTAAGGAAATCAAGGGTTGCTTGTATTGGTTAAAGAAGCTTCCCAGGTATTCAGGCAGCGTTCCTAAAAAGCCAGAAATTTGCTCGCCGTATTTTAGCCATTCCTCTTGAGACTGCGCGGGAGGCTGGAGTTTAGTAATGGTTCCTGTTTGGTTGTTGATCTCTGCCATTGTAGCCTCTGGAGACTTGGTTTCTGTGAATTGTGGTTCTTGCATTTTCGCTTCCATAAATTGTGACAGTTGAGTTTCTCTAATCTGGACAATTACAACCACAAGGCTGTTGATTAGGCGATGCATGAGAGCACCAGCACAACTGAGTTTGGGGTAAAAAAGGGTTTTAGCGTCCTATCACTATAATTGCCTCTTAACCACTACTTCATCAACTACTAGGTAGCAAGTCAGTAGAAGGATAGAAGTCAGAAGGAGGCAGGAGCTATGAAAAACAGCTTTCTGAGTTCTGTTTTTTTAAATCAACTGAAATCCTCAGGTTGCTATTATCCCATGCCATGTCTAGTTGCCCATCATCGTACTCATTAGAAGTACAAATCATGCAAAAGTCAGTTCACCTCTCATTTATACAAGTCTAAACCCTGGTTTTATCTGATATTAAAGCTATCTTAAGCTGTGTTCGTCAATTAACCCATTGGTATTGATATTAATACGTAAAAAAAGTATTTATGTGTACGATTGGTCTAGACAGAAAAATTATTTTATGATATGAAAGCTCAGTCTGTTTGGCACTGAGAAGTAAGCAAAGTTGCTTCAATTCTGCTGTCTAATAGATAAACAAGCAACATCCGTTGTCAGTAAAATGAATACTGAATTTTTTCTTTAGTACTACTAAATACAAATGAGGCTATTTAAAAAATTACAATCAGAAATCGCATTTAGAGATAGGGTATGAGAGATGATGTATTGAATATTTAGAGACATTTATTCCCTAGCCATCAATCTTTGATGCTTTTAAAAAATCTGCACAATATCTCAAGAGGTAGCTCAAAAAAATACCTAAGCTTCCCCCTGCTGAAAAACTAATATTGTTAGTGAGAGAGTTTGGGGATAATGCTTACCGAAAATCGGTTTTTCTTATCCCAAAACTCTTTACCACAACTTGCGTTTATGCCTACTTAGTTCAACCTAGTCCCAATCAGGAATTTCTGCATCCTCACCACCAACGCCGATTCCAGTATGAAATATCTCCGCATCGGTGATAGTTAAGTTATTCATTGATGCCTGATATACATTAGAATCGTAAATTTTAGCACGAGTTAAATTCGCGTTATCGAGATTGGCTTGCTTCAAATTGACATTAGTTATATGAGCTGAAGTTAAGTTAGCACCAGCTAAGTTAGCACCAGTTAAGTCAGCACCTTCGAGGTTAGCTTCGGTAAGATTTGCATTTTTGAGATTTGCTCCTCTTAAGTCAGCACCTATTAAATGAGCATTACTGAGGTTGGCTCCTGATAGATTACACCCAATACATTCCCCAGTTGCCAACAGCTTTTGTAGGTCTTGCGGATTATCAGCTTTGACTGAGCTAGTGAAGAACAGGGGAGTGGCTAAGGCTATAGCCGCTAGTAGCTGAAGTTTCATAATCTTTCCCCTTTTACTCAAGTTACATCCGTTCTTTTCCTCACAATTTTATTATCTCACTAAATTTCTGAAATATGGTAATTGGGCGCACAAGCTGGCAGTTATCTTGAATATCATTGATGGTAATATCAGATCTGCTATTGATAATGGTTTTAACCTGTATAGCCGTGATAAATTATCAAAATCTATATCTGTTAAATTACTATTAAATATTATTAAGTAATTGCATTACTAGGCAGAATTTGTCATGAAAAATTGATATAAATTTTTCTGTAGCCTAGTAACACTTTAAACAAGCAATCCCTAGAGATTTAAAGCAATAAAAAATCTCGTATATACTGATTAACTAAATTTGGTTGCTCTTGCTGCACCCAATGGCTACAGTTAGCAATATATTGAATTTGAAAATCTTTGACGTAAGCTTCTGTGCCATAGGTAAGTTCTTTACCAAGTGCAGTATCTTTTTCGGCCCAAATCATCAAAGTTGGCACTTCCAAAATATCCCAATTTTCTTTTAATATTCTCTGCTGAAAAACGTTGCGATAATAATTTAACATTGCGGTGAGGGCACCAGGCTTGGCCGCAGCATCTTTATAAGCATTAATGTCTGCTTGAGAAAAAGTACTTTTGTCAACTGCCATACCTTTAAGAGTTCTTTCAATGGCTTTATAGTTTGATGCTTGGAGGGTTAATTCAGGTAACCAAGGAAGTTGAAAAAAGAAAATATACGAGCTACGTAATATTTGTTGGGGAGTGCGTAAACCTTGGGAAAACTTTGCGGGATGAGGTAAGTTTAGTATAATTAATCGCTCTAGCATATCGGGATGTTGGTAAGCGAAATTCCAAGCGATCGCACCTCCCCAATCATGTCCAACCAAAACACATTTTTCGTAGCCTAAGCCCTTAATTACACCTTCCACATCTTTAACAAATTCATCCATAACATAAGCTAATTTATCTTTTGGCTTATCGCTATCGTTATAACCACGTAAATCAAGCGCAACGACTTTAAAATATTTAGCAAATTCCGGGATTTGATACCGCCAAGAATACCAGAACTCAGGAAACCCGTGTAACATCAGCATTAAGGGCCCTTCGCCTTGGGTGACATAGTGCAGTTTCACCCCATTGGTAGTGATATACTCGTGTGTCCAAGAAGATTCTGCTACAGTCATCATTAGTGCTACTCCATCTGTATAAAATACTGTCAAATCATCTAAAAGATGTTTGAATTATGTGTTTTATTGATGACTTTGGCATCTATTAAAAGAAAAGATTACAGCGATAATTTTGTAGTCATGGAGCTACAAAAATCCCTCTTAAGTAGTTGTAATTTTTCCCCTGAGACAGATGCAGATTTTGGCTAAATATTGCTAAAAAAATATCATCGCTTCAGGCAAATACTATGGCACAACAGCTAATAGATTACCCTTCATTATGGATTGAACGGCTAGCAAGATTCGGTTATGCTTCTAAGGGAGTAGTTTACGGTATCGTTGGTTTACTAGCAGCACAGGCGGCTTTTGGTACAGGTGGTAAAACGACTGATACACAAGGAGCATTACAAACACTAGTAGAACAACCATTTGGTCAGTTGTTACTGGCTCTGGTGGCAATTGGTTTAATTGGATACGTGCTTTGGCGTTTTGTGCAGGCAATCAAAGATCCAGAAAATAAAGGCAAAGATGCTAAAGGCTTGGCACAGCGGATTGGTTATGCAATTAATGGTTTCATATACGCAGGTTTAGCTTTTAGTGCTGTACAAATTCTCCTCGGTTCAGGCAACAGCGGTAATAGTAATTCCACCGAAGATTCGACAGCACGTTTACTTTCTCAACCGTTTGGTCAATGGTTAGTAGGAACTGTAGGGGCATTGATAATTGGTTTGGGCTTTTATCAGTTTTATAATGCCTTTAGCGCCAAGTTTCGCAGAGAACTTAATTTAACTCAGTTAAGCGATGCAGAACGTAAGTGGGTGATAAGCACTTGCCGCTTTGGTTTACTGGCAAGGGGTATAGTGTTCTGCATTATCGGCTGGTTTCTCATTCAAGCAGGAACTCAATATGACGCCAAAGCTGCTGGAGGTTTAGATGAGGCGTTACAAAGTTTGGCACAACAACCTTACGGCCCTTGGCTGTTGGGCATTGTAGCGCTGGGTTTGGTTGCTTATGGGATTTATATGATCGTTAAAGCGCGGTATAGTCAGCTAGTCGTGCATTAAAAAAGCGATGTCTTAGGACAAGCCCTACGCGTCTACGCATTGTTTTTAGATACGCAAATGAGCTTAATAGAAACACGCGGTGTTTGGCTAACCACTACGGATAGCAAGGTTCTCCGGTCAAAGCAACGCATTGCTTCAGCAATGGATTTTCTTGCCGAGGCAGGATTTAATGTAGTGTTTCCTGTGGTTTGGAATAAGGGCGTAACTTTGTATCCCAGTCAAACGATGCAGCGGAATTTTGGTGTCGAAATTGACCCAAACTTTGTAGGACGTAATCCTTTGGCAGAAGTAGTTTCTGAGGCACGGCGGGTAGGATTAAAAGTCATTCCGTGGTTTGAATACGGCTTCGTAAGTTCCTACAATTTGAATGGCGGGATGTTGTTGCAGAAAAAACCGGAGTGGGCAGCCCGCGATCGCAGCGGCAAGCTTTTGAAAAAAAATGGCTTTGAGTGGCTGAATGCCTTTGACCTGCAAGTGCAGGAATTTTTGTTGAATTTGGTGCTGGAAGTTGTAAATAATTATGATGTTGATGGCATTCAAGGAGACGATCGCTTGCCAGCATTCCCCTGCGAAGGTGGTTACGATGAGGCAACTATTGCCCGCTATCACCAGCAGTTTGATCAACATCCGCCACAAAATCCTCAAGACAGGCAATGGCTACAATGGCGTGCTGATACCCTGACTAACTTCTTAGCGCGTCTTTACCAGGAAGTGAAAGCGGTTAATCCTAACTTACTGGTGTCGATGTCTCCTAATATTTATGATTGGGGATTCAAAGAATATCTCCAAGATTCACCTACCTGGCTTAATCGGGGACTTGTTGACATGATTCACCCCCAGATTTATCGCCGCGACTTTCTCAGTTATCAATCTATTGTGAATCGATTAGTAACCGAACAGTTTACAGATGCAACACTGTCTAAGCTAGCGCCTGGAATTCTGATGAAGCTTGGTTCTTACTTTATTAGCCCTGAATATCTTGCTCAGGCAATTGAATGCAACCGCAAAAGAGGTATTAATGGGGAGGTATTCTTTTTTTATGAAGGTTTGCGAGAGAATAATGATGCCCTAGCTAAAGTATTGCAGAATGGCCCCTATGCTAAGTCTGCATCATTCCCCACTCTGTCAGATTTGAGCAGAGGTGGTGCGGATAACAGCAAGCCTTTATCAATTTGGCAGAAGGCGGAAAGTTTTTTCAGAACTATTTTTTAATAAATTGTGTGGAATATCAATGCAGATAGAAAAAGTAATTGAAACTCTTAAAAATGATTTACCTACTCTTTTTGAAAAAGATATTTCTTATGACATATATACTCAAGATATCTACTTTCGAGATCCAGTAAATCAATTTAAATATAAATTTAACTATCGCATTATATTTTGGACTTTACGATTTCATGCTCGGTTATTTTTTAACCAAATTTACTTCGATTTACATGAAGTCTATCAGTCAGCCGAGAATACAATTTTAGCGAAGTGGACAGTGCGCGGTGAGTTACGCGTTCCCTGGAAAGCAAAGTTATTTTTTAATGGTTATTCAAACTATAAATTCAATCGAAATGGTTTGATATATGAGCATATTGATACTTGGGATCGGAAACCAGGGCAGATTTTGCGGCAGTTTACTCACAAAGGTGGAGATAAATAATACTAATTTGGAATTAGGAAAGTCGGATTTTATCTAGATTTTCATAATTTCTAGCTTATTTTTTCAGATTTTGGATATTGAGCGATCGCATCTTTAAAAAGCATAGAATGCAGGTCAAACGACAAATGACTCTCAATTTTAATTTAGAAACTTATAGCCAATTACTGCCTCAATATCAACCTCGGATTATCAAGACAGAAGAGGAAAACGAGAGATTTTTAGAAGTTGTTGAAGAACTAATCTCCCGTTCAAATCTCACGCCTGAAGAAGATGCTCTGCTGGAATTATTGGTAAAGATGATTGAAGATTTTGAAGATAAACACTACCAGCTTAATATCCGAAAACTTACTTCAGACTACTTAATTAGACACTCGATTTTTTCCAAAAATATGGAAATTGAATAAAAAATTAATTGATTGTTTATGAATTTTTTATTTGACAATCAATTTTTACTTTGTGGTTCACTACCTTTCAACTTTTGTTGCATTAGTTCCTTTAACTCAGCAACTTTTTTCATTATTTCAGGGTCATCTATTTCGGTTGCTACTTGTGCAAGTTTATCAGTTAAATCCTGCCCCTTCTTTAGCCTGTTTCTGCGTCTCTCGTATTCTAAATTATCAAGATTACGCTGAATAGTCTTTGGATCAGGAACTGTGAATGTTATCTGCTCATAGTTAGCAAGTATAGTTTCAATTTCTTTAAATGAAACCTGAGCTTTTTCACCTATTCCCGTCAATACACACCAGCCTCGAGCACGTGTCATAGCTGTAAAAGCTTGATTTCGCTCTTGGACTATCAACTTAGGATTGCTACCTACCTGTTCAAAACCAATCACGTAGACAACAGAACCCTCATTTCCTTTGGCTCGGAAAATACCAGTTAGAGTCACATTATTCTGTTGGCGGAAAACGGCTTCATCAGCCCTTGCAGATTGTATTCCCAATTGTCCTAGTTGCGCCTGTAAGTAGATGAAATCTTCTTTCATCTTTTTCCAATCCAAAGATATTACTACAATTTCATCTGGTTTTAGCTCATCTTCGTATACATTTTTGTAGATTTCTTTGGCGACCCAATCTAATTCTTTTTTTCTATCTATAAAAACTTGCCATTGAACTAGGTTTTGGCTACCTTGTAGTTTTTCTAAACCATGAGGAGAATTTTTCTCTGGTCTTTTAATAGTAATTTTATTTCCTGGTTTAAATTCACCCGCAACTAATTCATACCCAATATCTTCCCAACCGCCAGCTGTGGGAATAAACTGAACAGCCCCTTGGGGTCTAAGCAGACCCATTCCAAAGATATGAGCAGTAACTAAAATAGGCCGAGGAGTACGATAGCAATGATAGAGAATCATGTCCTTCTCTATTTCACTATCTGGATAATTACCCTCAAGCTCAACAATAGGTGATCCATGTGAATAAGTACCGAATATTTCAATAGTGGTTGGAATAGATAAGCTTTCCAGGCTTTGAACCTCATCGTATGCCCATATTAACCGTTTTGGTTCTCTCAAAATGCTATAACAAAGTTTATAAAATTCAAAATTAAAGTCTTGAGCTTCATCTATGAGAATTGCATCAAACAAAAGAGGAAGTTCATCATTACTTTCCCGCAGTTCTTTACAACAGTTTCCCAAAATCTCGCTGTACTCTTTGTGGCTAGAAACGTTTTTAGCTTCACTATATGTGCGTGCAGTAAGTTTCATGGAATGTGCAACTAAACGGTACATTCCTTGAATGTCTTTGCCTCCCCAACCATGCAGCACTTGAATTTTATTCCAGTTGGGATCTCCAACAGACCACCAACGGTAGAAACGGGTTATGAGGCTCTTGATTTGTCCATATAGGCTTTTAGTGTAAAACGTATAGGCAATATCCCAATCCGGATAATTCATATGCATCCAAGCAGCTTTCATACACATGACTACGGTTTTGCCTGAGCCAGCTAAACCCCTAATTCTTTGTGGGCCATTTGGAATTTGAATTGCTACTTTATGTTGCTCTCTATCTAAGCTCTGCATTTGTTCCTCCACTTGCTTAAGCATGGAGGATTTTGAATCAGGTTTTGTTGCTTCTAGTCTAATTTCACGACGTAGAGTAGGAGCGCCTTGAAGAACACCTACTGCAAGTTGCCATTGCTCATCTGTGAGTGCTTCTTGCCTTTCTTCGGCAGGTACACTTTGTAATTTTTTTCTCAAAGCATCAGGTTCTCTTAGATCATCTGCGAAAAGAATAGCTAGAGGTGAAGCTGGAGAGCGATCAAGACCTTTTTCTCTCCATTCTGATTTAGATATAAAAGGTAACCCAATAAAAATATGACCTTGAATTAAATCATGTCTACCTCTGCGTAATCAGCTTTCATTCTTAAACTTGCCAAGTACGGAGTACATCTGATCTTCAGCTTGGGTATAGGGTGTTTCTTGGCTAGAATGCCAGTCTTTCATTACCCATACTTGTCCGTTGATTCTTTCAATATTATCGATGCGACACCCTTTCGATTCAATAACGTAGAGTCCCCAATTTCTATGAAGCATTAGGATATCAGGCTCTCTTCTTGATCTATCTGCTGAAAATATGGGATAGCGGTGATAACAAATCCCTTCATCTTGACTTAAAGCATTTTTAAGGGTTTTCCATATTTCCTGTTCAGCATAATTAATCTTACCAGAATCAGACCATACGAATTCCATAAAGTGTGTCGCTTTTTATAAATGGCGATTTAAATTATACATATTATTGCTCTTAGCCGTGTAATTGTCCAAACTTGCTTCACTGTAATTACTTACGGCAACAGCCTTCTCCTGTTTTTTAATTCTTAATCTATAAATTTTTTAATAACTTATATAAAGGTTGCTACAGTATAATTACGCAGCCTACTTCTTCATTACCGGATACTGTTGCAAAACTTGCCGCAAATACTCCGCAGTATAAGACTTGGAATTCTTCGCAACTTCCTCTGGTGTGCCTACAGCAATAATTTCTCCGCCTTTATCGCCACCGTCTGGGCCCAAATCTATTACCCAATCAGCACAACGAATCACATCTAAATTGTGTTCAATTACCAAAATTGAATTGCCTTTATCTACCAACCGTTGCAACACGTCTAACAATTTGTGGACATCATAAAAAGATAATCCTGTTGTTGGTTCATCTATTAAATAAAGAGTCTTACCTGTTGCGCGGCGAGATAATTCTGTTGCCAATTTTACCCGTTGTGCTTCTCCACCAGATAAGGTAGTTGCAGGTTGACCTAGTTGAACATAACCCAACCCGACATCAAGTAAAGTTTGTAACCGATTAACAGCTTTGGGAATGTTTTGGAAAAAGTCTAAACTCTCCTCAACTGTCATGTTGAGAACATCAGAAATTGTCTTATCTTTGTACTTCACCTGTAAAGTTTCGCGGTTGTATCTTGCACCTTTACAGATTTCACATTGCACGTAAACATCGGGTAAAAAGTTCATTTCAATGACATTTACACCCTGTCCGCTGCAAGCTTCACAACGTCCACCTTTGACGTTAAAAGAAAATTGTCCAGGTTTATAACCTCTAGCTTTGGCTTCTACTGTTTGCGAAAAAACATCCCGAATTGCATCAAAAACTCCTGTGTATGTTGCAGGATTAGAACGTGGTGTTCTACCAATAGGAGATTGATCGATAACGATCGCTTTATCAACAGCGCTTAATCCCTTGATTGCTTCTAAGTCTTTAGGTAAGGGAACTCTCTTAGTTAGGTGGTGTTGCAATGCTGGATAGAGTAATTCGTTAATTAAGGTAGATTTACCAGAACCAGAAACACCAGTGACAGCAACGAGTTTACCCAAAGGGATTTCTACATCAATATTTTTGAGATTATTGCGATGGGCATTTTGAATTACCAAACTGCGCCCATTTCCTTCGCGGCGATCGCTTGGTGTCGTAATGACGCGTCTTCCTGATAAATACGCGCCTGTTAAAGAATGTTCTGCTGCTAGCAACGCCTCTAAATCACCTTGGGCGACAATATTTCCGCCATGAATCCCCGCGCCAGGCCCAATATCAACTATATAGTTAGCAGCACGAATTGTTTCTTCATCATGCTCTACCACAATTAATGTATTACCCAAATCGCGTAATTTAGTTAAAGTGTTGAGCAACCTGCCATTATCTCGTTGATGCAAACCAATACTCGGTTCATCTAAAACGTAAAGAACTCCAGTTAATCCAGAACCGATCTGAGTTGCTAACCGAATTCGTTGGGCTTCGCCGCCAGAAAGCGTCATTGCGGGACGGTCAAGGGTGAGGTAATCTAACCCCACATCTAACAAAAACTGCAATCTAGATTTAATTTCTCTGAGTACTAAATCGGCAATTTGTAGCTGGCGATCGCTCAACTTTAATTGCTCTAGCCTTTGGCGACAATCCCGAATTGAAACTCCAGTTAAATCTAGAATTTTGTACTGTCCCAATCGTACTGCTAATGCTTCTGGTTTTAACCGCTTTCCTCCACAAACTTCACAAGGTTGATCGATTAAATAATCTTCTAATTTTTGCTTAATTAACTCCGAACCACCCTCATACTGTCTTTGCAGGATGGGAATTACGCCTTTAAAACTCTGCTTTCTCTGAGCCTCTGCGGTGCGCTTGTCATCTTCGCCAAACAACACAATTTGCTGCTGTTCTGGTGTTAACTTATTCCAATGAGTTTGTAATTCAAAACTATAAGCTTGCCCCAAACTATAAAGTAATTCTAAATAGTAAGAATTATCTTTTTCTGACCAAGGCGCAATTGCTGCATATACTGGCGCTTCCGGATCGGGTACGACTAAATCTGGTGCAAATCTTCTTAAACTTCCGATGCCATGACAGTTAGAACAAGCACCATAAGGTGAATTAAAGGAGAATAATCGTGGCGATAATTCTTCCATTACTGCCCCATGTTCTGGACAAGCAAAATTTTCTGAAAATACTAATTCTTCTTCGTTTTCAGTTGCTTTTTGATTATCGCCCTCAGTTGACGAGTGACTAATAACAATAGTTGCAATACCACCTGACTGCTTGAGGCAAGTAGAAAGAGAATCAACTAAACGCTCTTGAATACCTGCCTTTTTCACTAGGCGGTCAATTACCACTTCAATGGTATGGGAAAGGTTTTTATCTAATTCAATCGAATCAGACAGTTCTCGAACTTCGCCATTAACTCGTACACGTACAAAACCTTGGGAAGCCAGACTTGATAAAAGTTTGCGGTGCGTGCCTTTTTTCCCCCGCACCACGGGAGCCAAAATTTGAAAGCGGGTACGATCGCTTAATTCCATAATGCGATCGCACATCTCATCAATTGTCTGCGGTGAAATACAGCGATCGCATATCGGACAATGGGGTTCACCAGCGCGTCCAAACAACAGCCGCAGATAATCGTAAATCTCCGTCACTGTGCCCACAGTCGAGCGGGGGTTATGAGAGGTAGACTTTTGATCAATCGAAATCGCTGGACTTAAGCCTTCAATTGCCTCCACATCAGGCTTATCCAACTGTCCTAAAAATTGCCGTGCATAAGCGCTGAGAGATTCCACATAGCGGCGTTGCCCTTCCGCGAAGATAGTATCAAACGCCAAAGAAGACTTACCCGAACCAGAAACGCCAGTAAAGACAATGAGGCGATCGCGTGGCAATTCCAAATCAATATTTTTCAGATTATGCTGCCTGGCACCTCGAATACGAATCGTATTCTGGCTATTTTGGCTGGAGTGCGGAAGATGCCCATTCAAGGATACGGCTAGCTTTTGATCTGACATATCGGCAAGCTGATAGTGAGAGGCGGCATGAAACAGTCCTTAATAATACTATCTTTACTGCGCTTATAGTAGAACAGCCGTACTGCTTGATTTGAGGTAGTGATTATACACCTCTGCACATTCGTGATATGTTAAGCAATATTTGACCAACAATATCTCTATAGCGTTTCCTAGTCTACTAAGGTAGGGATTTATTTGTGTACCCTGCGGAAAACCCGTTAACTGGACAGGCTCACTGCTGCGTCTCTACAACCGTGTTTATCTCTAGTTAATTACTTCTTCCTGTACCTCACTGGGTTGGGAAACGCTATCTGTACGAAAAACCATTAGTATTAGCGCAATAGAACCTATAAAACATCCTACAAGACATAGTGCCAGTTTTAAGTTACTCTGTTGTTTTTCCTTTTGTCGACGAAAATTAATTTTTTGTTTTAAATTATCAGGGAGCCAGTCGGGAATTTCAAATTTTCCAGTCCCATACCTAACCAAATGTAAATATTTCTCAAATTGCGCTTGTTTTTTGACCAGCTTGTAACCACTTTGACTGTAAGCTTGCCAGAATTGCCCTTCGACGCTATTCAATCTCTCTTTATTCCAATTGGATACTATTTTTTGCCTGATATTGTCAGGAAGCCAGTTGGGAATTTCTAATTTTTCATTATTACAATTAATATAATTTAAAAAAATCTGAAATTCACTTTGTTTTTTTACTAAGTTATAACCACCTTGGCTGTATTTTTGCCAGAACTGTCCTTCGGAACTGTTTAGTTTATCCTGTATCCAATTAAATTCTATTTTTCGTTTGATGTCGCAGGGTATCCAGCTAGAAATTTTTAGAGTTTCGCTATTAGGATTAACATAGATTAAAAAGTTAGAAAATTCACCTTGGTTTTTTACTAAGTTATAACCACCTTGGCTGTATTTTTGCCAAAACTGTCCTTCGGAACTGTTTAGTTTATCCTGTATCCAATTAAATTCTATTTCTTCCTTGATATTGTCGGGTAAATAATCTGGAATCTTAATCTCACTATTTTCGATGCTTATAAACTTCATGCAAGGTTCAAAGTATTCTAATTTGCTAACAGATACTCGACCATTATTAGCATACTTGAACCAAAATGTTTTTTCTAATGCTTCATGAAAAGCTTGTATACATTGTTTTTTATGGCTTTCATTAAGATAATTAATAGAGGTTAAAATGTTAGTTTCTAATTCCGAACTGCCACTTACCATCTGATCAATGCCGCCAACTATATAATTAAAAACAAACTTACCTTCTTCATATGCCTGAATAAAGTTTTGATAACTATCAACTGATTTTTGAAATTCATCTATCTCTATGTAAGTGCTTGCAAGTGATAAATAAGCTTTTCCATAATCAGGAAACTTTTTAATAATATCTAAATAGTTTTTTATTACAAGTATTTCATATTGCAATTTAAGCACATCTGGAGATATTTTTTCGATGGCATTGGAATATCCCTGTCCTTCTAAAAGAAATACTTGGTATTCTGGCTTTTTTCCAATTACTTCCAAAAATGCTTCTTGTTCAAAAAATTGATAATTCATTAAAATAATTTTTCTTTTTAAGTCCGAGTTTCTATTATTTAAATACTCAGGTTTTTTGCTGTTAATTTTAATAGCAGAATCATAAGCTTTTAATGCTAGATTGAACTCCCCCTTGCTTGAAAGTGTATTGCCCAATAAATAAAATTTTTCATCTTCTGGCAGCCCAAGAATCTCCGCTTGCTCCATTGTTGCTTCGACAAGTGATTTTACTTCTTCTGATATTTTTGTCATCTTCAACTCAACTTTATACAATTAACTATTTTATGAACATTCAAACTTTTATTACTCTTGAGCGCCAAGACAAGCCAGTATTGATAAACCAAATAAGAATGCTATGTGCTCAGAACAAATAATTGATTGATCCTTAAATAGGCTGTAATTATAAAATTCCCTAAAATCTTACTAAAATAACATTAGTCAAAAAGGAGAGCTATTTTTTTAGGGAGATATAAACAGACAATGCAGTAAGATGACTCAATGGCTAATTACCGAGAACCTGTAATCTATTAACTAAGCTAAGACTGATGGTTGCAAGCAAACGTCAATCATGTTGAGACTACAACCTTCTGCCACATTCTCAAAATAGATATTGCTTATCCCACTTCTATGACCGTAGTCGATTTCGATATTTAACTTCTTGCTCGATCACCGTTGCTAATTTATCTGCCTCGACAGGTTTAGTAATATGCTTTTGGAAACCGGCGGCGATAATTTTTTGCTGGTTAGTTTCACCCGCAAATGCAGTAAGGGCGATCGCAGGTAGCCTTCCATCACCGGATGCTTCTGAGGCTCTAACTTGACGAATGAGTGTATAACCGTCGATTTCCGGCATGGCGATATCGCTGATTAATAAATCTGGTTGTGTTTTAGCGATCGCTTCCAATGCTTCACGAGCCGAAGCAACTGCTGTGACTTTAGCGCCATACCCCTCAAGAATAAATCTTAATAAATTCAGACTATCAACATCATCATCCACAGCTACAATCTGCAAACCCTGAAGATTTGAGGAATCATTCGGCAATCCCTTATCCTCACTTTTTAAAGAGACAGCGGTTTTCAAAGGTAGTGTTACTGTAAAGGTTGCTCCTAAACCTTCTCCGGGGCTTGCGACTTGGACAGAACCGCTGTGGAGTTCGACAATGTGACGGACAATTGCTAACCCTAACCCTAAACCGCCAAACTTTCTTGTTGTAGCATCGTCTGCTTGCCGAAAGCGCTCAAATACGTAGGGCAGAAAGTCGGGGCTAATTCCTTGACCTGTATCTGTGACTTGAATTTGGGCATTAGAGCCAACCTGCTGGAGTTGAATTTTTACTTGGCCTCCTACTGGCGTGAACTTCACAGCATTTGTTAGTAGATTTACAACTACTTGCTGCAAGCGGTTGGAATCGCCTGCTATCTTACCGATCGCGGAATCAAGCTGCGTCTGAATGTGAATTGATTTAGCTTCAGCTGCTAGACGCACGGTTTCCAAGGCTGCCTCAATAGTAACAACCAAGTCAACTACATAGATATTTAGGCTGAGTTTGCCGCGGAGAATGCGCGAAACATCGAGCAAGTCGTCAATTAACCGTGTTTGTAATTTTGCATTGCGCTCAATGATTTCTAGCGCCTGAGTCGTCTTTTCCGCATTCAATTGGCGGCTGAGTAGAAGTTGTGACCAACCCAAAATTGGATTGAGTGGCGATCGCAACTCGTGGGAGACAATCGCTAGAAAATCATCTTTCATGCGGCTGGCTTCTTCTAACTCGATCCGGGCAGCGCGTTCCTGTACCAAAGCCTGGGCACGTTCCTCAATCACCAATTTTTGATCGTGAATATCAGTGCAAGAACCAAACCATTTGACGATTTGACCGTCTTGATTTCGCAATGGAAATGCTCGTCCTAAATGCCAGTGGTATTCGCCATCAGCACGCAGAAGACGGTACTCATTATCATAAGTTTTGCCAGTACGCAGAGAATTTTGCCAAACTTCGATTGTGCGTTGCACATCATCGGGATGCAAAATCTTTTGCCATCCTTCGCCGCTTGTTTGTTCTACTGTTTTTCCCGTGTAGTCGTACCAGCGTTTATTGAAATATTCATGATAGCCATCTGGTTGTGTAACCCAAAATATTTGCGGCATTGTATCCGCTAACGTGCGAAACATTAATTCGCTTTGGCGTAGTGCATTCTCTACCTGTTTGCGTTCTGTTACATCGAGGAATGCCCCAATCACGCCGCGGACAGCACCAGAGTCATCCCACAAGGGTACAGCTTTACCGTAAATTGAGCGCACATCTTCGTCACTCAAGACACATTCAAATTCTGCCTCAACAGGCTGCCCAGTCCTACCCGCCAGCTGCATCGGTAAATCTTGAGGTGGAATGTCTTGACCATTTTTTTGGATCTTGAACTTAAAGGGATACTGGCCATCAACAGGAGTAGCTGTTAAGACTGAATCCGGAGGTAGCCGCATTAAGTCATAAGCAGTTCGGTTGACGCTCATGTGATGGCACTGCGGATCGTGAGCAATCCAGACAGCGACGGGAACTGTTTCCATAAAAGTTTCCAGTTCTTGGGCGCGCGCTTTGGCGATCGCTTCACTTTGTTGCAAGGCGGCTTCTGCTTGCTTGCGTTCACTAATATCGCCATTAATTCCCACCATGCGTAAAGGTTTGCCCGCGTCATCGTAAAATACTTTTGCTCTGGCGTGCAGCCAATGAACACTGCCATCCTTCCAAACTACCCGCCAGTCGGTGAAAAATTCACCTGTTTTTAGTGAATTAATGACATCTGCTTCTGCTTTAGCTAAATCATCGGGATGAACTAATCTTGCCCAGTCTTCATAACTACCGCCAAACTCACCAGGTTGTAAACCGTAGAGAGCTTCTAATTCCTCTGACCAAATATTGACATTAGTTTGAATATTCCACTCAAAACAGCCAATCTTTGCCGCTGCTTGTGCTATATCTAGCCTTTCTTGCTTTTGCCGTAGTGCGTTTTGTATTTGCTTGCAGTGACTTATATCAGTACAAACACCAATCCACTCCCGAATACTACCGGATGCTGTCACAACTGGTACGCCGCGAGTTGAAAAATAACGGTAGATACCATCTGCACCAAGTAACCGATATTCCGTCTCGTAGATAGTTCTTTCCTGAACAGCTTGTGCCCAAAGTTGAGCAGTTCGTTGCCGATCTTCTGGGTGCAGTGCTGCCAACCAACCCCAATCTTTGACCTCTTCTGGACTCTGCCCAGTATAAACTCTCCAATCTTGTGAATTAATTACCTGTCCCTCAGTGTCAGCCGTCCACACCATCTGGGAAGTTGCGACTACTAAAGAACGATACCGCTCCTCACTTTCTCTCAGGGCTGCTTCGGTTTGTTGACGTTCAGTAATATCGGTGAGCATGGCGATCGCACTAGAAAATTCACCATGCTTATTGAGAATAGGGCTAGTGGAGACAATTGCCCAAATATCTCTTCCGTCTTTGTGGCGTAAACGCAAATCAAATTGCTGGTTTATCTCTTGAATGCTCTGCCTTGGTTGCTTTAACCATTGGTCTATTTCAATTTGAGCCTGACGTTCCATAAACTCGAAAATTGGGCGACCAATCATTTCTTCTATGGTGTAGCCAAGCATTTGGGCTAAACGTTGATTGACGTATTCTGTCTGCCCCTTAGTGTCAAATATCCAAATGCCTTCATTGGCTGTCTCTAGTAACCGACGATAGCTTACCTGTAGTTTTGTTAGCTTTGCCTCAGATACGTGCTTGGCAGTACGCAGTTCTGAATTTAACGAACTAATCAATAGTGCGATCAAGCTAAATATGACTAGCTCTAACACATCAGAACCGCTCCTCAGTGTTAGTGTGTATAAGGTCGGTGTAAAAAAGTAATTATTGGCTAAAATTGCTAAGACTGTAGCTACCAAACCAGGAACAAATCCGCCATACCAACTACTGAAGACTACAGCAGCAAAAAAAAGTGGCGAAACATTTATGGGCAGGAATTTTTGCAGCAGCAGACTCAGTAGCAGCGCCAGTAAAACTGACAACATAGAAATACCGTAGCGCTGCATCTGTGAACGCTGGAGTCTTAACATACTGCTTTATCTATGAGATAGACTCTTATTTTACCGTGGGCGACTTGCTTGATTAATATAGCTTGGATATGGTCAACAGAAGTTAACTACTGATAGTATTTAGCGCGATTGCGCGGAGCGCAGTGCCCTTTAGGGCAATCGCTTTCTGATTTCAAACGACTGTAACGATACTATAGATTTAAAATTGATTGCGCTAACGAGGCAGTCTCACCATGCTCGCCAATGCAGCCACCTATGAAGTTACCTGGGAAAAGTTACCAGATGATTTTGTCTTAGACGATCAGCCTGTGGATAACATTAATCAGCCGCCCCTAGCTGCGGCTCTCACAGAAAGCTTAGAACTGGCTGGGAGGTTACCAAGCAACGCCTTAACTCTAACTCACTATGGCATCTGTGCTACCTTAAATGGCCAGTTCGTAGTCAAAGCCACAGATTGGGGATATGTGCCCTCAATTCGAGTCCCGCGAGCAGAGGTGAAGCGGAGTTATACCCCACGGCTCCAAGGAGATATACCAGCGATCGTCATGGAGTTGATCTCGGATACGGAAGGTGGAGAGTATTCCAGCAAACCAACTTATCCTCCTGGTAAATGGTTCTATTATGAGCAAGTTTTACAAGTGCCAAACTATGCCATTTTTGAACCAGACGAGGGAGTTTTAGAAGTTTATCAGCGAGATGATTCAGGACGTTATCAACTGCAATCACCGGATGCAAATCAACGTTACTGGATTGCTGAAATGAACTTGTTTTTAGGCGTTTGGCAAGGAAGCCGAGAAAATCGCACAGGTTATTGCTTGCGTTGGTGGGGCGATCGCGGGGAACTATTACTCTGGGGATCGGAGCTAGCAATCAAAGAACGGCAAGAAAAAAACGCAGTTCAACAACAGCTAAAACAAGAACGCCAGCGCGCAGAACAAGAACGTCAGCGTGCAGAGAAATTGGTAGCCCAGTTAAAAGCACTGGGAGTAGAACCGGAAACATAAGACATTTGCATCGGCTCTACCGGCTTCCAACAGTACGTTCTTACCCATGAATCTATTGCATTCATTGATGAGAACACGAAACTCCGAGTTCAGAACAAGAACCACCGAGTTCAGAACAAGAACCACCGAGTTCAGAACAAGAACCACCGAGTTCAGAACACGAAACTCCGAGTTCAGAACACGAAACTCCGAGTTCAGAACAAGAACCACCGAGTTCAGAACACCAAACGCCGAGTTCAGAACAACAAACTCCGAGTTCGGAACACGAAACTCCGAGTTCAGAACAAGAACCACCGAGTTCAGAACAAGAACCACCGAGTTCAGAACACGAAACTCCGAGTTCAGAACACGAAACTCCGAGTTCAGAACACGAAACTTCGAGTTCGGAACAAGAAACTCCGAGTTCGGAACAAGAAACTCCGAGTTCAGAACACCAAACGCCAAGTTCAGAACACGAAACTTTTAGTTTGAAACAAGAAACTCCGAGTTCGGAACAGGAAACTACCACCCTACAGTAGATTAAACCAATGTTCTGCTACGCTCCACAGCAAGGGGGCAGAGGGACATTCCCCTTGTCTCCCTGCCCCCTGCCCCCTTGCCTCTTGTTTAATGTCTGGCTTATCTTGGGGAATTTGAAATTAAGTGAGCGCCTAGGCCTTCTCTAGCCTCTAGCAGCTTGTTAATACCCCCCGATTGGGCAATCATCAAATTAGCCCCTGTTGCAGCCAGTGTGCCAATAGTCGCTAGCCCTAACATAGCGGCTCTTTTTCTATGTTTTATAGTAGCGGCTAAAGTTTCGATCCCAGTAGCAGTACCAATAACCTGAATCGGTTTCAGCGCTTGCAAAGCAACATCTGCATTAGCGTAGCGATGTTTGCATTTGTGCGCCACCATTTTCATCAACCACGATCTAAAACCATAACTAATTTGAGGAACTAAGTTCTGGAAATTGAAGCGATATTTATCATCAACTAACTTACCAATATCTACAGAACGGGTATGAGTGAGTAAGCAAATTAGCGTTACTCCTAAACTATACAAGTCTGACGCTTCAGTGAGAGGATAACCAAATTGCTCCTCTGGTGGCATAAAACCTGGGCTTCCGGCTGCAAAAAAGCTGAGAGCCATTTTTGTACCTAGTATCCGAGCCAAATCAAAATCTACCAAATAAGCATTCAGTTGCTCATCAACTAAAAGATTTGCTGGTTTTATATCTCGATGGATGATTGGAGCAACTTGCTTTTGTAGATAAACCAAAATTTCCAACACCGAGATAGCAATTTGTTTTATTTGTTCAGGAGTAAAGCTTCGTCGTAATCCTAAGGATGGAGCGTTTTTATATTCCTGCACTATGTAACAGCCCGCTTGTGTTTCAAAAGAATCTATATAGCGGGGAATACGGGAATGATTGAGTTGTTGCAGGATTTCAACTTCGCCTTTGTAAGCTTTGAAAGCTGACCAGTCAGGACTCACGCTAGAAAAACGGAACTCTTTAATTACCACTGGTTGATTGGACTTTAGAGCATGAGCCAGATAAGTAGTGCGTCCCGCTTCCTGGTTACGTCCTAGTTCTCGGATAACTTGATAGCTTAACTCGGAAAAATCTGGATGGGTACTTAAAGGAATCTCCCTTTTATATCCATTTCGCACATCAAGTCCCATAGAGCATCACCAAATGATTATGATTTTGTCAAGGTGGATTGGGAATAACTTAAGAGACACTCATTCAAATTATGAGCATCTAATCCTCCCGTACAAAGGCGCATAGACGATGTAAAAACGCCTATGCGCGGAAATTATCACCTTTGCGCTAGCCAATCCACAATTTGGGCATTGACAACATCTGGAACTTCATCGTGGGGGCAATGACCGGCGTTAGGAATCGCAACAATTTTGATAGGTTTACCATTCTCACGCGCCTCTTCGTAAATCTTCGCCCCGGTAATTGGTGTCCAGGGATCATCAGCACCCCAAATTATCAATAGGGGACGTTCTACTTTCGGCAAAAGTTCCCCTGGAGTAGGGCCAGGAGGTGCTGTCAGAATAGACGCAAAAACTCGCTGCGCCCCCGGTTCGCAAGCAGGAGTATAAAGTAAATCTACTAATTCATCAGTAACGGCTTCACGGTTGCGGTAAACCTGGTAGAGAGTGCGGCGAATTTGGGCTTTTTGACGGATGCGGTTAAAGACGAAATTGCCTGTAAGAGGCGATCGCACAAATCTGTTAAAAGCTGACATCATAATTCTGATTGGTGGATTCAATTCGTGGGGACGATGGCTTAACCCACCAGCCGAGTTAATTAAAACACCACCGGCAGCAATTTCGGGATGCTCTGCCAGTACCATTAAGCTGATCAGTGCGCCGATAGAATTGCCAATAAATACAGCAGGTTTTTGGATGTGTGCTGTCCAAAAATCTTTTAACAGTTCAACCCACACTTCGATGGTGTAATCGATTGGCGCTTTCTCAGAACCACCAAAACCCAACAAATCCACAGCAAAAACTTGGTAGCCAGCATTAGCTAAAACTGGAATATTTTTACGCCAGTGTCCAATGGAAGCACCAAAGCCATGAACTAGTACCAGAGGTTGTCCTTTACCCATGACGGTGTACTGAATTTTATAGCCCTGCCAAGTCCAAAAGAATTTTTCTAAGGTGACTGAAGGTAACTGCTGGGTCGTTAAATTCATTATTAACATTCCTAAACTATTGTTTTTATAGTAATGTCTTCTACCACCGACAAGGGGACTGGGGATTGGGGACTGGGGACACGGAAGGGGAGAAATTATTATTCAGAACTCAGAACTCAGCACTCTCTGAGGTAAGAGGCTTTGTTCAAGTTACATAAGTGAAACCACTGTGGTTAAAGTATTTTATTTACTATAGAAGATAAATTTTATATGTTAGTTTCATCCATACTACGGGTTTAATAAGTCAAGGGAAATTCACATTCCTTTGACCTTATCGCCGAATGGTATGAACTGAAATGAAATACATAAATCAGAGTTACTTGGCTTGCTTAAGCAAAGGTGTTGTTGCTGCTGCGTTTGTGGCAATTTTTTCGCCAACAGCTTACGCTTACACGGCTTCAGGGTCTTCTACCAATGTTGCACCAACGTCTAATAGTCAACAACTTTTAGCCAATGAGTCTACTCGTAACGAAGTAGAAACAATCAGTAGGACTACTATAAAACGGCAAACTGTGACCACAGAACGCCGCAACCAGTTAAGCACTAGTAGTAGGTCTGTAAAGAGTAAAACAACAAGTTTTAATCTTGCAATTTGGCAACAAGCTGGCAACTTTTCGGAAGTAATTACCCGCATTTCTGTTAAAAGTAAACGTGGCAAGGGTTATTTGAAAGAAAGGTTTTTGGGTGATTACAAATACAAGATTAAGCAAAAGGCCAAATTTGCTAAGGGTTTAAAAGAGGGCGATCGCGTTGTCGTGCGATTGTATGATACTCAAAACCGCTTTATTGGCTACAGCGAATTTGAATGTTTGGCAGCAAACACCACAGTTAACCTGATTTTGTCTGCTAACCCAACAGAATATCAAGTCGTTCGCACCGTTTATGGAGTCGATGCCAACTCTGATGGCATGATTGACGCAGGTACTACCAGCTACGACTACTTCACCCAAGTTAGTAACCAACGTGTTAGCTTCCTTAGCAGTTCTCGGACAATCAACTTTAGCCAGTTCCAAGTGCAAGGTTTATCGGTAGTTTCTTCAAACAGCGTTTATCCCTCTTCCTTTACTCAAGGCGAGTTTGCTGTAGTGCGTCAATCAATTAGTGCTTTCAGTTCCAGCTTGGCGTCAGCTTTAAAGGCTACACCTGGTCAGTTGGTCGAACTAATTGAGGTTAGCGATGACGGTAGTTCTGTCTACAATGTCAGCCAGATGATGATGAATTATCGAGAGATAGGTGTAGACAACAGTGTCCAGATTAACTTTGCCGATGTATCGACAAACCACTGGGCTAAAGATTTTATCGCCGAGTTAGCAGCTTTAGAAGTTATCCAAGGTTTTCCCGACGGTAGTTTCCGTCCAGATGAACAGCTGACTCGTGCCCAATTTGCAGCGATGCTTAGTCAGGCTTTTGACAAAGTAAAAGTTCGCAACGCAATTAGCTTTAAAGATGTTTCTACCAAACACTGGGCTTATGATGCTATCCGCAAAGCTTATTCAACAGGGTTTTTAGCGGTTTCTGGTACTCAATTTAACCCGGCTCAAAGTCTTTCTCGCTTGGAAGTTTTGCTAACGTTGGCGCGAGGACTCAACTACACATTTAGCGGTTCCACACAGACGATTTTAGCAGCCTACAGCGATGCTACTACAATTCGGAGTGATGTCCGCAGTGCGATCGCAGCACTCACAGCACGAGGTATTGTAGTCAATTATCCCAATGTCCAATCTCTTAATGCTGATAAAGTGGCAACCAGAGCAGAAGTGACTGCTTTAATATATAAATCATTAGTCAGCACCGGTGAAGTAGCAGATATATCCTCACAATATGCTGTAGAAAAAACACAGCAGCGTTCTGAAGTTCTAGATCAGGCTGAAATGCAGGTAGAAGGTGGAAAACTACGCCGTCATTGCAACCAAGGCATAGGTAATGGTGCGGAAGGTTGCGACCCAGGTAATTCTCAACCTCACGGTGGTAGCAACGATGAAGGCGGACGTACTCCAGGTAGAAAGTAATCCAACTTTTACTCGTACTGAATTTTAATTAAACATACTAAAGGCACGGTGCTACTCAATTCTGTAAGAAACCCGTGTCTATATTTTTGATAGCAATTCGTAATTAAGAAAGTTAAATTGAATTGAGGTTTCTAGGTTTGCATCTGTAGCTGCATTTGGGAGAATTGGGATAATCTAAATTTAGCCTTCGGTTTTTGCGACATTCCCTTGCATATACAACTCTCTGGATGGGAAAGGAATTTTAATGCCTTCTTGCTGATAGCGTTTGTGCAATTTTTTAATAAATAAATGTTTTCCAATGCGCTGATCAAAAAATTCGTTAACGCGCATATAAAGAGTAAAATCTATACTAAAATCACCAAATTTATGAAATCTTATATAAGGTTCGTTTGCCATTAATTCAGGGGCGATTTCTTGCATAACTTCTTTAGCAACTTGAACAGTTACTTTTTCAACTTGTTCTAAATCACTATCATAATCAACACCAACATTAATCGTTAATGTAATTTCCTTGACTGGTAAATGGTAATTGGTAAAGATTGTAGAAGCCAATTTCAAGTTTGGCACAATTATGACGTTGTTAGAAAGCTCCCTAATAGTTGTGTTACGCCAAGATATATCTATTACATAACCCTCATGGCTACCTTCTAATTTGAGATAATCTCCTGTTCTGACTTGTTTAGAAATAATTAAATAAAAACCAGAAAATAAATTTTCTAGCGTGTCTTTCAGCGCCAAACCCACTGCTAGTCCGCTAATTCCTAAAGTTGTGACTATCGGTGTAACTGCAATTCCTAATGTTTGTAATAAGATTAATGTTCCTAAAACTAAAACAGCAGCTTTAGCAAGATTAGCTATTAGTGATGCTGAAACACCTTCGGTTCTATGAGTAAATAGACTCACAAAACCAGCAGCCAATCTAGCTAGAACTAATGTTACTGAGTACAGGACAATTATAGTAATAATTTTTTGCAGAACATTAGCATGATCTGGCTTGATAGGAGCGCTCAGAATTGCCATAAAAAAACCTGCGACTGCAAACCAAATAAAGGTCATGCGATGCAAGGCTTGGAATATGATTTGACTTCCGGGTATTTGTCTTTTGGTAACAAATAGTTTAAGCTTCTTGAACAAAATTTTCTCAGCAATTATTCCCGCTATTAAGCCAGCTAGAATAAATGCAATTGGCAGAACCCATTCCATCATAATCAATGCATAATTTAAGTTTTACATTTAAAATTTCAGCAGCTTTAACGCCGTGCTTGCTAAATTTTACCTTGTTGTTCGCCGTTGGAGAACTGTTTGAGATTTTCTGGGTTTTAGGTAAGTTGTACTTTTCGCTGTTGCGTTAGATTTTCTAAAATGAGATATAGTTTTCACCAAGGTGATTGGATAAGTATTGAGAATTTTTCATAGAAATTTATCTCCACGACTTTACGTCCTTTCAATTGTGACAACCGATTTTTATCTGTTGTGGGTGGATTTGGCATCACCCTGTAGTTAAAAATAAATAACATGGATCTGCCAATTATTTACCACCCAGATTACATTGCCCCATTACCTCCAGGACATCGCTTCCCGATGTCTAAGTTCCGCCAACTATATGAGTTACTGTTGGCTGATGGCGTGGCGCAAACAGAACAATGTTATACCCCAAAACCTCCACCACCAGAAGCAATAGAGTTAGTTCATACCTCAGAATACGTTCAAGCTTACTGTCAGGGAACCTTAGATATTAAAGCCCAACGGCGCATTGGGTTGCCTTGGAGTCCGGCACTAGCGAATCGTACCTGTGTAGCGGTAGGTGGTACAATACTCACTGCCCAACTAGCAATAACTCAGGGTTTAGCTTGCAATACAGCTGGTGGCACTCACCACGCCTTTCCCAGTTATGGATCTGGTTTTTGTATTTTCAATGATTTAGCGATCGCATCCCGCGTTTTACAAAAACTCGGACTTGTGCAAAAAATCTTAATTGTGGATTTAGATGTACACCAAGGCGACGGCACAGCTTTTATTTTTCAAGAAGACGAGAGCGTTTTCACATTTTCGATGCATTGTGAAGTTAATTTTCCTGGCACAAAGCAGAAAAGCGATTTGGATGTTGCCCTACCAGTAGGAATGGAAGATGATGCCTATTTGCAAACTTTAGCAAAGTACTTACCCGATTTATTATCTGATGTGCAGCCAGATTTAGTTTTCTACGATGCAGGAGTCGATCCTCATGTAGGCGATCGCCTGGGAAAATTAGCCTTAACCGACACTGGCATTTTCCGTCGAGAAATGCAGGTTTTGAGTACTTGTGTAGGTGCAGGTTACCCCGTCGCCTGCGTCATTGGTGGCGGTTACGCCGATGATTTGAACTCCCTCGTCTGGCGACACTCACTACTACATCGCGCTGCCACTCAAGTCTATCGGCAATATAAACTATAAATCTTTCTCTTTGCGCCTTTGCGCCTTGGCGTGAGATTTTTATAATTAGGACTTACGCGCAAGTAACGGAAGTTACTGGATGAACAAAACCAAAATCAGAATCTACGAACTATCAACCGAGTTAAAACTAGACAGCAAAAAGCTACTAGCAATTTGCGCTCAACTCAACATTGTAGCCAAAAGCCCCAGCAGTACAATCTCAGAATTTGAGGCAGAACGCGTTCGCAAAGAAGCCAAACCACCAGCGAGCAAAGTTGCTACCTCAAGAATGAAAAAAGCCTCCGAAGATTGGGGCTATATGTTTGTAAATTCCACAATTGATAGTTTTATCCGTCATCTTGAAGACGCATCCACCGTTGCAGCATATCCTGAATTCGGGGAACGCCGAGAATATGCCCACGAGTTAATGTATGAATGTTTCGGTCAAAAGCCTTGTCTATTTTATGTCCGCCGCAAGGGTGCTGGCAGAGCTGTAAAAGAAGAAATTTGGGATTTAGTCGTAGCTACAGACTCAGATGATAGTAAATTACCCCTAAGACTTCAGAAGTTAGGAAAAACTTTAGGATTTAAAGCAGCAGTACAACCAAATAGTGATCACGGTTTAAAAATTCTGTCTGTCTATTTACTCCAACCTTCACGGGGACAAGCCGATGCTTATGCTGTGCCCTTTCGCTTGCGGCTTTTGCCTAACCATGAGCATCATATCGGTCTTCCCTCAGCAGTATTTGCACGTATGGCAGCCGCGCCAGTTTGTGGCGACTATGTGCCTACAGAAGAACAACTCAAAGCCTGGAAAGCGTTTTTGCAGATTGAGGAAAAAATCGCTCAGGCTCGTCAATTTTGTGTACCTTACCTGAGTCATAACTACAACTTAAAAAGGCGGATCAGTTTTGAAATTGATGTCACCTCGGCTACCCTTGACGGTTCTAACGAAAATCCCTTGGATGTAGGAAACTTCTGGGAACGGGTAAGAAAAGCAAAAAACGACGACTTGAAACTGTTCGAGACTGCACCCACGGGGAAAAACTGGCAGCAAGGCCGCTTATTAGGATCTATTGAAGAAGTTGACCCTAAGCACTGCATCATCAGCGTCAGGCTGGAACGTGACTTAGCTGACTACATAGCAAGCGGGCGTTATCAGCTACCCACCACAGGATTCTTATGTTTTGAAGCACTGGGTGACATTAAACAAATTCAGCGTAAGAAAAAAGCCTTAGAAGATTTGAACAATGGTCGTACCCAAAATCCTTACTTGGGCAATTTCTTATTCGACGCTTCCCAAGCCAGACCTATTCAAAAAACTGTCCAACTGCAAGCACAAGATTTATTATTGTCCTCTGCTAACCCTGGTCAAAAAGCAGCAGTAGAAACGGTACTTTCCGCCGAGGATCTTGTTTTGATTCAAGGGCCACCTGGTACAGGCAAAACTACCGTAATTGCTGAGATTTGTTATCAAATTGCCTTACGAGGTGGACGTACCTTAATTGCCTCTCAAGCCAATTTAGCAGTTGATAACGCTCTCAGCCGATTAGTTCACAACCCAGTCATCCGGGCGATACGCAAAGGACGCGCTGAAAAAGTTGGGGAGGAAGGACAGCCTTTTTTAGAAGACCAAGTAATTGGCACTTGGTTAGAAAATACTGCTACTGACTGTGAAAACAATCTCAGCCAACGCCGTCAAAATGTAGAGATTTTTCGTCAATTGTTGGCATCATCACAAAGATTTACTGCTTACTTCCAAGCTGAAGAAGAATTTCAACAGAGTCAACAGGAAGTAAATCAACGTCAGCCACAATTAGAGCTAGATTTAAAAAAGCAAGAATCACTTTATCAAGAAGCGTTAGCCAAAAAAAGTGAAGTAGAAACTTTATTTTCTGGCTTAGAAAATCTCCTCAATGCTCCGAACATTGTAAATTGGGAAGCCCCAGAAATTACAAATTTTTTGCCCCATCTTAGACCTTATACAGAAGGTAAAGATTTAGTCAAAAGCTTTTTAATAAATGTGAGTAAAGCCATCAGCTTGACTAATATACTTGGCTTTGTTCAACCTCAATGTGGCGCTTTTGGATTAGCCGTTTGGTTACGTGAAACTGTAGCGACTGGAATTCCTGAATTTAGAACTGCATTAATTTATGCTCAGAGTGCAAATGTAGCGATGTTAGAAGTTGCAGCAGCAGTTGAGGTTTTTAAACAGCATTCCAGCGAGTTGCATCAGTTAGAAAAAGAGCATCAGCAATTCTTTAGCAAACAGCAAAGTCTACAACAAACAATCCAAACTTGGGAGAACCGCAAACAAGAAATCGATGTAGTGATAAATGACGTTAAGGAATGGAAGTCTATAGCAAATTCCCGACTGTCTGAAATTTTGCAAAATTCGAGACAAAATCCTCAACCATTAACAGCAGATTTATTTCATTTACCACCAGGATTAGTAATCCTGGCTAGTTCTTTAAAAATATCACTGATTCCAGAAAATTATACAGTCAATCTGCCTGATTGGGATTTATTAGCGAAAGCGATATCTTATGAAATAGAAGGTAATTTTACTGATAAAAAAGGTAGACAGCATAGTTTTAGCTATTTTTTACAACAAAATTTTAGCCAAATTCCGTTGGTATTAGAAACAAGCGATCGCACTCAATGGCAAGAAATTTATCAGCAATTTAATAACTATCAATATCTCACAGTAAATCAGCGAAAAGCTCTAGTTGAAACAACTCAGATTTTTCTAAGCAGAATTCAACAAACTTATGGTGATTCTTGGAAACCCAACCATAGCGAATCTACTCTTACCAGAATTACCCAAGAATTCATAGAGAGCCTTTTAGCAAATGCGCGACAATGTGTGTTTAAAGTTAAAACGGAAACAGAACAGCAGCTTCAAAATTTGCAACGACAATTAAATGAACTACACAACAATGAAATTGCTCAACAGCAAATACTAAATGTTCAAAACTCTATAGAAACAGCCAGACAAGATGCTAATGTAAAACTTGCAAGAGCGATCAATATTCTGCAAGAACTCAACCAACAATCAAACGTTCCTAATCAATTACATACTTTAGCTGAACAATATCTCACAACCCAAGCAAATATTTGGGAAAAACCTCAAGAATTTTCCAAGCACGTTCATTATTGGATAAATCACCTCAGTCAGCTTGAAAATCTGATTCCATTAATAGAGCCTTTTGCTGTATTAGAAGATATTAAAATTACTCTATTTGAACATTTATCAAGGTTACAAGAAGAAACTACAATTTTTCAACAAAAACTTGAGAACCTAAAAATAGAAATAGCTGAAATAATCCAAAAAGCACAACCACAGCCATCAGAAACTTTGTTATTAGAAAGAAAATGGTGGGAGACAGAATGGCAATTAATACCTGATAAACTTAAACCAAAAACTACACCTAATGAATTGTATAATTTAGAATTTTTACGCAGCATCAAAACTCAGTTTGAATCTTGGCAAAATCAACTAGATAAAGACGAAACTCATCTCAACAGATATCAAGGATTTATCCAAGATTGGATTGAAAAAGTACGTAACCCATCTGAGCGCGATCGCAATGATTTAAGACAAATTTATTTAGATAATTGTAACGTCGTTGGTATCACCTGTGTACAAGCAGCAGGGAGAGATTTTTCTGAAGAATTTCAATACTTTGATGTTGTCATTATTGATGAAGTTAGTAAATGTACTCCACCAGAGTTACTTATCCCAGCCTTGAAGGGTAAAAAGTTAGTCATGGTAGGTGATCATAGACAACTACCACCAATGCTTGATACTAATACTTTAGAAGAAGTTGTGCAAGAAATTGGCAGTACACGAGACGAATTGCAATTTTTAGAAGAATCACTATTTAAAAGCCAATTTGAAGATGCCGATCAAAGCATCAAACAAATGCTAACTACCCAATATAGAATGCACCCTTTTATTATGGGCGCAATCAATCAATTTTATGAGGGTAAACTAGAATGTGGAATTTTGGAGCCGGATATTAAACGCGCCCATGATTTAGCAGGTGAAATAATTCAACCAAACCATCATCTACTTTGGGTGAAAATTCCCAAATCAAATGAATTTCAAGAACAGCGTGAAGGAACCTCCTTATTTAATCTTCAAGAAATTGATGTAATTGAACGTTTGTGTCAGCAATTTGAAAATACTTGGTCTGCTAGAGTCGCCTGTGGCGAACCGAAAAAAGAAATAGCTGTAATTACATTCTATGGCGCTCAACTGCGAAAAATTGATGAACGCTTACAATCAGAACTGTTCCCTTCATTGCAAATTCGTACTGGTACAGTTGACCGATTTCAAGGTATGGAACGCCCAGTTGTAATTGTGAGTATGGTTCGTAACAATAGTAAAGGTGATGTCGGATTTGCTAAAAAGTCAGAACGGGTGAATGTGGCTTTTTCTCGCGCTCAAGAATTACTAGTAATTGTGGGTTGTCACGATTTATTTACCCAACAACCAGGTAAAATCGGCAATATGTACTCAGAAGTTGCCAATACAGTAAGTCATCATGGAGGTTTCGTTGATGTTTCTCGCATCCTCGGCTAAACCTATCGATGACAGTCTCAGGAATTTGGTAGAAGAAATTGAAACGCAAAATCCTAATTTATCAGTTTTAGCAGCGCGTCAATTGCGTTATTGTTTGCAACAAACAACTGTAGAAATTACTATAACTGAACCTCGTCCCTTTAACGTACTCGAAGAGTTTATCATTCGTGCTGGAATTGAATTCGCTCCGCCACCAACTATTAATGAATTAGCATCCATACTTGGGCTTGATTCTGTATTTGTGCAAAGTACAATTACAACTCTGCAAAAGTTACAAACTCTGGCACAAAAACCGCCAATTACAGTTACCGAGCAAGGGCGCTTATTTTATGAAAAGGGTTCTGTACCACAACCCCCATATTCCGTACAAATTTATGCTATTACAGATTCTTTAGGCGAAACACTAACTTTTCAGGCTGAACCATTAAATGAAGTAGTTATCAACCTGCCTGACTTGGCAAGTTTTTTGAATATTGATTATAAAATTAATAATATCTCTTCCTTAAGTTTGGAGCAAATCCAAAAAAGTCTTCAGGCTTCAGGTGTAGCACTTCATGTACCAGAAGCAGGAAAGATTGCTACTGCTTTTAGAGTAGTAGCTCCGACTCAAACTATTTGGAGAAAAATATCCTTATTTTTAATTTATGATGCAATAGTAGATAAATTGAGCATCCAACTTCGGCGAGGAAAACAAATTTTAGATTCAAGGTCGAAATGGCTAGAAATCCTTTTATCTGAAGGAAAGATTTCTTTGCAATCCTTATGCAAATTATCCAACGAAACCATCAATGTTGAGCAGGAAGCCGTCTTTAATTATAAGAATGACGAAATAGAAGCGAGAGTTGAAAAGATTCGTCAGCAAGCTTTCAAAAATTCTATAAAACAGAAAAAAACTTTGGTGTCTGGTACAGTTATACAGTTAGGCGATCGCCAACTTAATCAAACGTTCTTAGAAAGCATAAATGCAGCGAAGAGCCAGATTATCATCTATTCTCCTTGGGTAAATCAGGTACTTGTAAATGACGAACTCCTGACTCTGCTAGAGCAATTGACCAAGCGCGGAGTTTGGATTTTGATTGGGTATGGAATACAAGAAGAACAACCAATATCACCAGAAATAGTAGAAAAGGTGCGAACAATCACAACACCTGAAGGTTTACCATCTGTACAGGTTTTTGGGTTAGGAAATTCCCATGTCAAAGAAGTAATAGTTGATCGGGAAATTTATCTTTGTGGCACTTATCAATGGCTATCCTCTGGCGGCTACCAACTACCATTAGGTGAGTTAGTTTATCAAGTAACAATTCCCCAGCAAGTTCAAGAAGCTTATAAATTTCTCTCCACTCGCTTCCAAAACCACGCTCAACAATTATGGAACCAAGCTGTAGAAAAACGAGATGCTCAACTAGCTGTAGAGCCTTTGTGTGTATGGGGTGCGCTGGGTATGGAAGAGATAGCAATTACAGAAATAGAGAAAAATAACTGGTTAGAATTGCTTCCATTGTGGTTGAATGTGGCGCTTCAGAAATTAAGGTCGAATAACTTACTCAAAGATTCAAGAACTTTTCAACTGGCGCTTTCATTGCTGAGTCAGGTTACAGGAGAAGAAGTTTTTGTTGATTTATTGCGAGAGGGATGGCGACAAGTTATTGATGCGATCGCCACAAAAAACCGTGATACTGCTTTAAATTTACTCAATAATGAAGTATGGGCGCACTTTCTCCGTCTCAACATTGCTTACCAGAATGATTCACCCGATGAATTTATCTCGCAACAGATTTTATCTCAGCAATTAAAGCCAAAAAAAGGACAACCAGAAAAGAAGACTAGGAAAAAAGTTAAGGAATAAGTTTGAAGTACTAGTTTATGAGAATATGAATAATAGGGGGATTATCTGCCTCTAAATAAAATTAGTGGTCATATCATGTAGGCGATCGCCTCAAAAAATTAGCTTGAACTGAATACTGCCATTTTCCACCGGGAAATGCAGGTTTTAAGTACTTGTATGAAGTGTTTATTCCGTCTTTTAAGTCATTAAGACGGTCATATCAATGCTCTCAAGTTCTTTCCCAAGCACCACTCCCATTATCTAAGACCGATAGTGGTGTTTATCGCCTTTAGGGTTTATTTAACAATAGCTGATCACGAATCACTAATACTAAGGGCATAAATTGTTTATACCTTTAGTATTTCTAAGTTGATTAAAAAACGGCTGAAATACCTGTGATTGCTGGTTTGTGGTTTAACAATCCTTAACTAAAACTTAGCTTCAAGATAGATGCAGAAAATCGTGTCATTCGATACAATTTATAGGCTGGGAGAGCCGAGGAGAATAAAGTGAGCTTATCAAAAGGCTTTGAGATTGAGATGTACACGGGCACACCTCAAGGTGAAATCGTCGGTCTCTCTGACAAAATTGTCGGTGCTCTAGATGGATTTGTGCGAGAGCCAGATAGCCGCAATGTGGAATACATAACCAAGCCATCGCATAGTTATGAGCAGCTATTGTGTGCCCTGCTGGGCCCTCGTCAGAAATTACGAAAATTTATCAAGCAGTTTGGTGATTACACTCTGATTCCAGGGAGTACATTGTCATTGGGTAGGAGCGATCGCTTTTTCCGTTCCGACCCCACTAACCCCTATCATGACTACATTGAGCAAACCTACGGCACAAAAGTAGTCACAGCCAGCGTGCATATCAATATTGGTATCAGCGATCCAGAAATATTAATGCGGGCGTGTCGGGTGATTCGGGCGGAAGCACCTTTATTTCTTGCTCTGAGCGCCTCATCTCCCTTTTTAGATGGCAAAGCTACCGGCTATCATTCCACCCGTTGGGGAGTCTTTCCGCAAACACCTGCCCATGTCCCTTTATTTGAAAGCCATGCCCACCACATTCAATGGGTGGAAGATCAACTAACTGCTGGCACAATGCAAAATGTGCGGCATTTATGGGTATCAGTAAGACCTAATGGCGATCGCCGTCCCTATCACTTAAATCGCTTAGAATTGCGAATTTGCGATTTAGTCACAGATCCAATTGCCTTACTAGGGATTACTGCTTTGCTAGAAGCTCGTTTATTGCAGATAATCGAAAACCCCGACATCGATCCATTAACTCAAAGTACCCTCTCACCTGAAGAACTTATTACTTTAACTGCTAGCAACGAAGCTGCGGCTGCTACTGCGAGTCTCGATGCTCCGCTTCAGCATTGGCAAGATGGTAGAACTATTGTAGCCAGAGATTGGATTTGGCAAATGTACCCAGAAGCTTGGGCGATCGCCAAACAAAAAGGCTTTAGTTGTTTCCTTTCTCCTTTGCGTAAAATTCTCCGTGAAGGTAATGAAGCCCAACAGTGGTTGCAATTACACGCAGTTGGGGTTGAATCTGACCGCGTCATTACCCAGGCTATTATTGCCACCCAAGAACGCGAATTTGAATTAGAAGATAAATTGTGTTCATCCCTGATGGCTTAACACGCCTCTTGTCGATTCGTCTGGCAGTTGATCGCGTTAACACAGATAACCCAGCCGCCTTGTACGAAGTATTCCAGCCAAAAAAAGCTCCTCGTCATACATAGCCCTCAATAGCACAATTGAGGGTTTTGCTTTACCGAAACTTCAAATAGTTGACATAATGTGAAGTTTCTGTTAGATATATTAATATAAGCTTACAAAGCTAAAAAATAAATATTTTAACTACGACAACTGCGAAGAAAATCTGACATTTGGGTATTTCGGAGTTTTCTTCTTGAACCTCGGCAAGCGCAGCCGAGGTTTTATTTTAAGGTCTAGCAAAGTGCCGAGTTCTAAGTTTTGAGTAATACAGCGTTTTAGTGTTCTGAACTTGCTGTCAGTAATCTTGAGATTTTTTTGATTAGGAAAGCTAAACAATCGCTTCACTTGTATTTCGGTATATACCCTAACGACATTCAGCGCTAACAGAGTAAAAATTGATTCGTATTAAGCATCTGTAGCCACTCCAGAAAACTCCAGAACCACTGAGAGCTAATCTGGAGTTTTCTTTTTTTGGAGGTTAAAACAATGTATTATTTATCATCTTTGTGTAATAACTGTCGAATTTGAGTAAGTATAATATTAAACTTAAATACTTTACATTCTGTAGGGCAGGTATTGCCTACCCTACTATATTTACGCGGCTATATACCTACCTTGGCGCAAAAATCTTATAAAGGACGGTAAACACGGTAGTTGATATTGGGGAAGATATTATCCATCAGCTCGACTTTTTCTAGCCAACCGCTATCCACTTTGCCGATTTTAACGTCATCGTAGAGCTTGTTGAACCGCATAAGATGCGATCGCGTCCGTCTGACTGCATAGGGAACCATTGTTCCAGTACGCATAATAAATGCCCAATCAGAAGATTGTGCTAGTAATAATTCTCGCGCCGCTTGGTTCAGTGCTTTCCACTGCAACTCATCCTCTGGTTCCAAGTGCGAGATTTCAATCATGCGTTCAGCCGCCTTGTGTAAATGTGGGTAAATCCAGGCATTAGTCTCATTCAACCAATACTCATGGAAGCCCTTGAAACCCCAGCTTGACTGTGAAGGGCGGCAAACTTGCTGATTCGGTTGTGCGCGCAAATAATCTGCCAAGTGAGTCATTGCATAGGTTCCTTGGTCATACCATGACTTGCGGAACAAGTAATCAATGAACCAAGGGCCTTCATACCACCAATGTCCAAATAACTCTGCATCGTAGGGCGAAACGATAATTGGCGGACGTTGCATTATGCCATGAAGATGTGCAGCTTGCCGTTCTCGGTTATACATAAAGTTAGCAGCATGTTCCGCCGCTTTTTCCTTTGCCCAATAAGGATCGTAGAGTGCCTTATCAGAAAGTCCTAAACCGCGTCCAGTAATTTTATGATATTTAATACCCGTGTTTTTACGTTGGCCGTTGGGCATAATGTAGGGCTTGATGTACTCATATTCTGCTTCCCAGCCCAAATCTTTGTAAAACTCGCGGTATTCTGCTGCTCCAGGATAGCCCACCTCAGAAGACCATACCTGCTGAGAAGATTCATGATCGCGTCCAAAGACAGCGACACCCGTTTCTGTATAAATGGGGGCATAGGTACCAAACCGAGGACGGGGGCGGGCGTAAAGGATGCCATGTCCATCGGTGAGGAAGTAGCGCAACCCAGCATCTGCCAGCATTCGCTCTAAACCTTCATAGTAAGCACATTCAGGCAACCAAATGCCTCTAGGTGCCTGTCCAAAGGTTTCTTCATAATGTTCGCAAGCTACCTGAATTTGTGCCCACACAGCTTGCGGATACATTTTCATCAATGGCAGGTAGCCGTGGGTAGCGCCGCAAGTGATGATTTCCAGATTGTTAGTGTCTTGGAACTCCTTAAAGGCTGTCACCAAGTCACCGTTGTAGCGTTCCCATAACTGACGCGCTTCGTTAAACTCAGTAGCGTAATGTTCCGCTAAATAACGAATATGCCCGTTATGCACATTACGTTCAGCTTCCAGTTCTATAAGTTCTTCTAGTTGGGCTAAATGTGCATCGTAGCGTTCTTGCAGCAGAGGATCGCGGAGCATCGACACTAAAGGCGGTGTCATACTCATCGTGATTTTGAAGTCGATACCGTCTCGCTTTAGGCCTTCAAATACTTTTAATAAGGGAATGTAAGTTTCGGTAATAGCTTCATAGAGCCATTCTTCCTCCAGCACATAGTCACTTTCTGGGTGACGAACGAAGGGTAGATGTGCATGAAGTACAAGCGCGACGTAACCGATAGCCATAGGTATTCTGGGGTGGTACGTGTAAATTGAAGGTCGAGGGGTTTGGCTGAAATTAACAATATTTTAAGACTTTATTGGGATCGTGACATTAGTTAATGAGTTTTTCCTAGTCGATGCTCGTAGATGATGGCTCAGGACTAGGTACTCGAAACTCAGTAATGAAAAAAGTACACCTGCGATCGCCTTTTCTTTTCTTCCTCCGCACCTCTACGCCTTTGCGCGACGCCACTTGCTACCCTGCCTTAAGCCCTTTGGGTGACGCTCCTACGTCGCTACCGCTACACTAACACCAACGCAGTGGCTCCTCTGCGTGAAATAAAAAAGTGATCGCCTTAAATTTGCCTCGTTTTATCAATGTCAAATCCACCCGCTATTAACTGTTTTCAGTTAATTGACCGTTTGATCGGAATTTGTATCCAGAACTCAGTACCTTTACCAGCTTCGGAAAAACATTGAATTTGACCGCTGTGTTTTTCGACAATAATTTGGTAACTAATAGATAATCCTAGACCAGTTCCTTTACCAGGTTCTTTAGTGGTATAAAAAGGATCGAAAATGCGCGATCGCATACTTTCAGGAATCCCACAACCATTATCAGCAATGCTGATCAAAATAGAATTTCCTTCTATAAGTTCTGTAGAAATTCTAATTTGAGGATTACTAATGCATTGTCCTATAGCATCTGAGTGTTCTAGAGCATCAATCGCATTACTGAGAACATTCATAAATACCTGATTCATCTGGGCGGCGTAGCACTCCACATCGGGCAATTCACCGTATTTCTTAACTATTTCTACAGGAAGAGAATTACCTTGTGGTTTGAGGCGATGTTTTAAAATTAACAAAGTGCTGTCAATACCGTCATGAATATTAACAGGCTTCATTTCTGCTTCATCCAGGCGTGAAAAATTGCGTAAAGATAGCACTAATTCACTAATACGTTCTGCTCCTATAGTCATTGAAGCGAGAATTTTGGGTAAATCTTGAGCAATAAAGTCTAAATCTAGTTCTATTGTTTTATTTTTAACTTCTGCTGTTGGTTCAGGATAGGTTAGCTGATAAATGTGTAGCAATTTCAGCAAATTTTCAGTGTACTCACTAACATAGGCAATGTTGCCATAGATAAAATTAATCGGGTTGTTAATTTCATGTGCTACCCCAGCAACCAACTGCCCCAGCCCAGCCATTTTCTCACTTTGAATCAACTGGCTTTGAGTTTGCTGCAATTCTTGGAGAGTTACCTTGAGTTCTTCCCTTTGACGCTGAGTCTGTTCGAGCAATTCTGCTTGCTGGAGTCCTACTCCTAATTGAGTGCCAATCTGTACTAGCAAATCTACTTCATCTTCTTGCCAATCACGAGGATTCCTATTTTGATAAGCTGCTAGTAATCCCCAGAGTTTATCGCCCTGAAAAATCGGCACAATCATATATGCCCTAGCTTGCATTTGCTCGATCACGGCAATATGACAAATGGAAGAATTGGTGTTGTAAATATCATCAATAACAAGATTTTTCCCTTTGGCGTAGTCTCCTCCTTGGGTTTGTTGTAAGTAATCATCTGCAATCACAGGTGTAATTTTTTCCACTGGTGGCCAACCCTCGGCTAGGGACTCAGCAACAAACTTACCACTCCAATCAGAACAGAAGCGATAGATTAGCACTCGATCAACTTCCAATAGCTGCCGCACTTCTTGTGTACTGGTGGCAAAGATATTGTTAATGTCAAGAGACTGCCGAATTTTCTCAACAGTTGTGGCTAGTGCCTTTTCTCGTTCAGCTGCTTTAGCCAATTTCTCGGCTTGTATCTGCATCTGTTTTAGAGATTCTGCCTGCTGTAATGCTACCCCTATTTGCACGCCCACTTGTGCCAACAAATTAATTTCCTCATCTTGCCAATAACGGGGTTGTGAGTTTTGATAAGCTACTAGCAATCCCCACAGTTTCTCACCTTGGGAAATCGGCACAAAAACTTCATTGCGGGCATACTTGCCTGCCTGTGTTCCTTGCAACAGCAGGCGTTCTGTCATCGGTTGGGACTTAACTATTGGTGTCCAGCCATCAACAATCGAATCAGCGACAAATTCACCACTCCAATCAGGATAAAAGCGATAAATGGCTACTCGTTCTACCTCCAGCAAGCGTCGGACTTCTTGAGTTGTAGCTTTAAATATTGTGTCGATATCTAAAGACTGACGAATCTTGTCTACGGTGTTAGCCAGTGCCCTTTGCCTTTCCGCGGCTTTGGTGAGTTCTGCTGCTTGGGTCTGTGTATGGTGTAAGAATTCCGCTTGCTGCAAAGCCACACCAAGTTGAACGCCAATTTGGTTGAGCAAGTAGACTTCATCCTCCTGCCAATTCCGAGATTCTGAGTTTTGGTAAACTGCTAACAAGCCCCAGAGCTTTTGATTGTAGCGAATGGCAATGATTACATAAGCTTTTGCCTGATAGGCCTCTAAGATTTTAATGTAGCAGTTACTAAAGCCAGCATTATAGATGTCGTTACAAATACGGTATGTTTTACCTTGGGAAAAGCTGCCGCCCTTTGTATCTTGTAAGTATGTATCTGCTGGGAATTTAGCTAAATCTTTCAAGCTACATTCGCTGATATCTTCACACAATTCGGGTCGCTCTAACTGCTCTTGCATGAGGGAAGTCCAGCCCTCTGCCACTGATTCAAATACGAATTCACCACTCCAATCAGGATTAAAGCGATAAATTGCTACACGGTCAGCGTTCAGCAGATGTTTGATTTCTTGGGTACTCGTGCGGAAAATATATTCTAAATCAAGGGACTGACGAATTTTTTCAACGGTTGTAGCTATAGTTTTCTGCCATTCTGCTGCTTTTTCTCTAGCTGTTGCTTGAGCTAGTTGTGCCGACTGTAATTTCACCTGTTCCAGGTAATCTGCTTGCTGCAATGCAATTCCTAAATGCTCGGCAATTTGTTGCACAAACTCGATTTCGGAGACTGCCCATTGCCGAGTACCACTACACTGATGAATACATAGTAATCCCCATAAATTTTTACTCTTCATTAGGGGGGTAACTATACTGGCACGTACTTGTAACCTTTCGAGAATTTGGGCATGGCAATCACTGACATTAGCTTGATAGATATCAGCCATTGCCTTAACTCGACCTTGCTTATACAGTTCTGCAAACTCCGTTGCAAAGCAGCGATCGCGTAGTTTAGCAGCCATTGCCGAACCCCATTCTGCCGCTACATCTTCGTAAATGAATTCTCCCTCCCAGTCTAATTCTGGGTAAAAGCAGAATACTCCAACTCGGTCAGTTTTGATTAATTGACGGACTTCGGTGACTGTAGTGGTAAAGATTGTTGCTAAATCAAGAGACTCTCGAATCCGAGAAATTATCCTATTTAAGGTTTTATGAAGTTCTGCTTGATATCTTGCTTCTGTGAGTAAATCAATATGTTGTAGTGCTACTCCCAAATGTTGGGCAATTTGATTGACAAACTCTATTTCAGTAGCTTGCCAGTCACGAGATCCACTGCATTGATGAATACATAGCAAGCCCCATAATTCATTACCCTTGAGTAAGGGTGCAACGACATTTGCCCGTATTTGAAATTTTGTTAAAGTTTCGATGTAACACTCACTGAAATTACCTTGATAGATATCAGCAATAGCATTAACACGGCCTTGTTTGTATAACTCAGCAAACCTCAGACTAAAGCAGCGATCGTGGAGTCTATTTGCTAGCGCTGAATTCCATTCTGAGCCTACATCCTCATGTACAAATTCCCCTTCCCATTCCAGTTCAGGATAAAAACGGAACACCCCAACCCGATCAGCTTTGAGCAATTGGCGCACTTCAGTAACTGTAGTTTTAAAAATAGTTTCTATGTCTAGAGATTCACGAATTCTGGCGATGACTCTAGCTAAGGCTTTTTGTTTCTCACCCTGAAGTTGGCAGGCACTTATATCTAGTTGAAACTCTTGTTGCTCTGTAGTTGCTTCTAGAGGTTTTATGGTGATATTTTCTTCCATTGCTGGTGGGTTTCTATAAGCGTCTTATATTTCATAATTCCCCCAGCAACTAAAAAGGTAACAGCAAGGATAATTTATCTATCTTAAGTAGTAGATATAAAAGTTTATAAAAATTTAGGAACCCGATAGTATCAGGTTCCTACAAAGCATTTTTGACTACAAAAAACTAAGTTAAATATATTGCGAAGGAATTATCGCCGCTTAGGAGGGCTGCGACGAAGTTCGCGTTTTTCCGCTTCTTGACGACGGCGATCGCGCCAATCTGTCAGGGTTAGATAACTAACTCCGCCAGTTACTGCTACTAGCAAGATTACGGCTACTAAAGCCAAAATACTCAGGAATGGACTTTCCACGATTCTTCTATAGTCCGTTACGTCCCCAAACTACCATTGCAATTGACCAAGTGAATACAACCAACAGTGATACCCATCCCAGTGTCAAAATCGCCATAGTCCCACTTCTGAAATAATTACAAAACGTTTCTAATATTTATCATACTGGGAAAGGCAGTTGATTACTCAACAGCATTTGCAGGGAAGTTGCACATTGTGAATAAAATTTCAAATCCTCAACTGATGGTGGAGCGCCTAGAATCCCTGAAAGCTGGCATAATTGGGGGTTTTTCCTTGGGTTTAGCTTTTACGCTCACCAGTCTTGTAAATAATCTAGTGTTAGTAAAGTATTTTTCGATACTGGAAAATTGGAAAATTGAGCCGTTAAATTTAAACTTTTTACTAAGTGCGGCGATCGCTTGTTTCTCTGGTTTGCTGTTTGGTGTCACTTACCGCTATATCATCCGCCAAGACAAAAATCCTCAACTCAAAGTCGGTGGTGTGTTGGCCTTTGGCTTGGTGCGGGGATTAACTCAGATCGAAGTTGGTTGGAATGCCACGACTACAGCTTTACCGTATTTGGTGCTAGCTGGGGAAAGTGTATTGTGGTTTGCGATCGCTGCGATCGCAGTTGATATCGCAATGCAACTCGGCTGGGTTAAGCCTTTTCTATCTACCTAAATTTTCGTTCTTAGAACAAAAACGTGGTTCATTTTTCCTTGATCATTGCGTAAGTCCTAGCCACAATTGCGAATACTGAATCGGTGTTCTAGCAGCCACCATTGATGTTTAGCTATTAGTGGCATAGGAGACTTTAAGATTTTTAGCTTGAAAACGTCTGCTAAATATGAAAAATAGTAAGCTTTTAACCATCAGGAAGCATTTCTATAAAAACTAAAAATTTTATACCCATTAAGGAAGTTATTTATTATAGTTGCATCTATCCTGAGAAAGTTGTTTATTTAATTAAAAAGAAATTAATTTACATTTATAACAGTAGCTTTTAACTGTCTAAGTAAATAGTTTATTCCTTATTGAAGGGAGTGTTGGATATTTAAAATTTTTAGCAAATATTACTTAATTTTAACTAAGCGTAATATTTGCTAAAAGGTAACGTAAAATAATCCTTTTAAAGGTATTCGATGTTTTCATTTCCTAATAATTATTACCACTAGCGATCGCTACATTGATAATGTTGTACCGAAAGCCAATAAACAAGCTGCAAAAATTCATCCAAAAACAAGGTTTTTTGCATGTAGGAATTTTTCTGGCAATTTTGTTGAGTATCATATTGTTCAGTTGGGTAGCACTCTCGCAGCGACCAGTTACCCTCAATCTGTTAATGACTGCCCCTGATGCCCAACCTTGGAGGCAAGGTTTGATTAGAGACTTCGAGGCTGAGAACCCTGGCATTCGCATTAACCTGATTGAAGGGCCGAATGCCACAAATTTGCTCGAAGACCTGTATACATCATCTTTTATCTTGGGTGAATCTCCTTATGACCTAGTAAATATGGATGTCATCTGGACACCCAAGTTTGCTGCTGCTGGATGGTTACGACCCTTAGACGATCGCGTTTCTAAAGAGGAGTTGGCAGTATTTTCGCCCAAGGATGTAGAAGGGGGACGTTACCAAGGCAAGCTGTACCGCATTCCAGTGCGTTCTGACGTGGGAATGCTCTACTACCGAGAAGATTTACTCAAAGAAGCAGGATTGAAGCCGCCAGAAACCTTTGAGGATTTGATGCGAATTTCCCAAGCCTTGCAGAAGAAAGACGAAGTGAATTGGGGCTATCTTTGGCAAGGACGCCAATATGAAGGACTCGTGGCGATGTTTATAGAAGTCCTCGATGGCTTTGGTGGTTTCTGGGTTAATCCCGACACGCTCGAAGTTGGGCTAGATCGACCAGAAACATTACGAGCTATTGAGTTTCTGCGTAGTACCGTCAGGGAGGGCGTTTCTCCTCCTGGAGTCACAACCTACCAGGAAGAAGATACCCGGCGCTTGTTCCAAAGTGGTCAAGTGGCATTTTTACGCAGTTGGCCCTATGCATGGCCTTTAGCCCAGGCAGAAAATTCGCCAATCCAAGGCAAAATAGCTATTAAACCAATGGTTCATGCTCCAGGTCAGACGGGGGCAGCTTGTCTAGGGGGCTGGGGTTTAGGAATTGCTAGAACCTCTAGACATCCCGAAGAAGCTTGGAAAGCAATTCAATATTTTACCAGTAGGGAAGCACAACGCCGATTCATATTGACCGCAGGTTATGTGCCCAGTCGTCGGGATTTGTTTACAGACCCAGAGATTGTTGCCAAATACCCCCACTATCCCCAATTACTGGAAGTCGTGAACAATGCAGTTTTACGTCCACCAATCGCACAATATGCTCAAACATCAGATATTTTGCAACGTTATCTCAGCGCGGCGCTATCCGGTCGGATGAATCCTGAACGAGCAATGCAAGCTGCTGCTGCTGAAACGCGCCGACTGCTAGAAGCTGGAAGAAAAGGATGAATCAAGGCAGATGGCAGGGGAAATAACTATGAATAACTCTTGCCCAATGCCCGATGCCCTAAGACAAATAACAAATGACTAATGGCTAATTCACATACACTCCGAGGCCGGGAACAACAGACAGCTTGGATATTACTAACACCCGCACTGCTGCTGCTGTTGTTTGTATTTGCCTATCCAATTTTACGAGCATTCTGGTTAAGTGTATTTACTAGGAACCTGGGAACAGAGTTACAACCCGTATTCTCTGGTTTGGAAAATTATGTGCGGATGGCGGGGGATGGCCGTTTTTGGCAGAGTCTCTGGGCAACAACCGTGTTCACAACAGCATCCGTAATATCAGAACTACTGCTAGGACTGGGGATTGCCTTGGTTCTCAATCAGGCGTTTTTTGGCCGGGGTATAGTGCGTACAACCGCTATTTTACCTTGGGCTTTGCCTACTGCTTTGATTGGTCTGGCGTGGGCTTGGATTTTTAACGACCAGTTTGGGGTTGTAAATGATATTCTGCGGCGGTTGGGACTGATTGAAACTGGGATTAACTGGTTAGGAGATCCAACGTTAGCAATGATAGCAGTAGTTTTTGCTGATGTTTGGAAAACCACACCCTTTATCAGTATCTTGCTGTTGGCTGGCTTACAGTCGATATCAAAAGACCTCTATGAAGCTTACTCGGTTGATGGAGCAACTGCTTGGCAAAGCTTCCGCAATATTACCCTGCCACTGCTGCTGCCGCAAATCTTAATTGCAGTGCTATTTCGGTTTGCTCAAGCTTTCGGGATTTTTGACTTAATTGCTGTGATGACTGGGGGTGGCCCTGGTGGTGCTACAGAAGTGGTGTCATTGTACATCTACTCTACGGTGATGCGCTACTTAGATTTTGGTTATGGAGCAGCCCTTGTAGTGGTGACATTTTTAATATTGATTGCTGCGGTGGCGATCGCTAGTTTCTTGCTTAACAAATACCGTGCCAAATCAGGAGCCATTTAACCGATGAGTATAACTCCACAAGCAGTTCCAACGACTCCAAAACGAACGGGGGAAACCAAGTTTTCTCTTAAAAAAATCTTGCTGCTAATCGCAGTTGTATTAGTGGTGCTATTCAGCCTAGCGCCAGCCCTATGGCAATTGCTGACCTCGTTTAAAGTCAATGAGGATATTGCCGCCGTTCCTACTGTTTATTTTCCTACACGATTTACTTTCAATCACTACATTGAGTTATTCACCCGTCGTCCATTTTGGCGCTACATCTTCAACAGTGCCTTGGTGTCGATTATTTCTACAGCTGTATCTTTAGCGATCGGCGCACCTGCTGCCTATGCTCTGGCACGGTTACGCCCTTGGGGTGGACAAGTTATCCTTGCGGCTGTTCTGATTGTGACTTTATTTCCAGGAATTCTCTTATTCTTGGGACTGTTAGAAATTATCCAGGCACTCAGACTGGGCAACAACTATCTGGCGCTGATTATACCCTACACTGCCATCAATTTGCCGCTGACAATTCTAGTCCTGAGAAGCTTTTTTCAACAATTACCGAAAGACTTGGAAGATTCCGCTAGGGTCGATGGCTACAACACCTTTCAACTTTTGTGGCAAATCGTCCTACCAATGACTCTTCCCGCCTTGGTGACTACTGGAATTCTCACCTTTATTTTTGCTTGGAATGAGTTTATCTTCGCTCTCACGTTTATGACTCGTGAAGAGTTGAAGACGATTCCCGTTGCTGCTGCTCAATTGGGTGGTGCGACAGTATATGAAATTCCCTACGGCCCGATCGCCGCTGCAACTGTCGTGGGGACTGTGCCCTTAGTTTTACTAGTTTTGTTTTTCCAACGCAGAATTGTCCAAGGTCTTACCGCTGGTGCTGTAAAAGGATAAGAAAAATGGCTAAACTTGAGCTTATAAATTTGAATAAAACTTTTAATCCCAAAGTCGTCCCTGTCAAAGACGTTAGCTTAACTGTAAATAACGATGAATTTCTCACTTTACTTGGCCCTTCTGGCTGTGGCAAATCCACCGTTTTACGCATGATTGCGGGTCTTGAAGAACCTACTCGTGGTCAGATCAAAATTGGCAATGTGGATGTCACCCATAAGCGAGCAGCCGATCGCAACATTGCAATGGTATTCCAAAGCTATGCACTCTATCCCCACATGACGGTGTACGAAAACCTCGCTTCTGGGCTAAAGCTGAAAAAAGTACCATCAGCAGAAATTAAACGGCGAGTCGCAGAGGTGACCGAAGTATTAGGATTAGCAGAGTTAATGAACCGCAAGCCTGGTCAGATGTCTGGCGGTCAACGCCAGCGGGTTGCAGTCGGTCGTGCTTTGGTGCGTAATGCTGATGTGTACTTGTTGGATGAACCGTTAAGTAACCTGGATGCACTGCTGCGGGAACGAGTTCGAGCCGACCTCAAGCAAATTTTTGCAGCCCAAAAAGTGCCAGTGGTCTATGTCACTCACGACCAAACAGAAGCGATGACACTCTCCACGAAAGTTGCATTGCTCAACGATGGCTATGTTCAGCAACTTGACCCGCCTGACCGCATCTATAACCATCCAGCTAATCTCTTTGTAGCTGGGTTTGTTGGTAGCCCACAAATGAATTTGCTGACTCTACCTTGTCAGGGACGATACGCCCTGCTGAGTAACTTCCAAGTGCGTCTGCCAGATATACCAACTGTACCACCCCAGATTGTCTTGGGAATCCGCCCAGAGAATGTCCGCATTGCTCAACCAGGTGATAAGCAAACTATCCGAGGGCGAGTGTATCTAGTGGAAAACTTGGGTATGCACTATTTAGTCAGTGTCAGAGTTGAGGGTTCATCAACCGAAGGTACTACGGTACGTGCTTTGTTGCCAACAGATCAAAATTGGAGCGGCGAGGATATTACCCTGGCATTACCTCCTGAAAATATTCACTGGTTTGATGTTCAATCTGGTCATGCTGTTATCGGTAGGCAAATGTCAGGCGTGATGGGCTAGTGAATAAATGAGTTGCAAGTCAATACCCAGCCGAAAAAGCTACACTGCATATTTAGTACAGGCATGATTTCAACCTGTCTTTATAAAAATTTCGGTTTCATAATTCAAATGCAACTACCCAATCCTATAAAAACCCCCTCTTTTTTGCAAAAGCTTCAGTGGGTTGCCGATCCTATAGGCTATATGGAAAGTGCAGCTCAACAATATCCTGACATTTTCACTGCTAAAATAATTGGTTTTGGTGACACTCTAGTATTTGTAAATGATCCGCAGGGAATTCAAGAAGTTTTAACCAATGATAGAAAGAAGTATGCCGCCCTTGGTGAAAAGAACAAGCTTTTACAACCCATAGTAGGGGACTATTCAATCTTGATGCTGGATGGCGATCGCCACAGACGAAGGCGACAATTAGTTATGCCTTCATTTCATGGCGATCGCATGCGTGTCTATGGTAAACAAATCTGTAATTTGACTGAAAAAGTCTTTAGTCAGATACCAACAAATCAGCCTTTTGCTGCGCGTAACGTCACTCAGGAGATTTCTCTGCAAGTTATCTTACAAACAGTGTTCGGCGTCTATGAGGGAGAAAGGTTCCAAAAACTCAAGAAGCAATTAGGCTTGATGGCGGATCTGTTTCGTTCGCCGTTCACTTCCAGTTTTCTATATTTCACCTTTTTACAAAAGGATTTAGGGCCTTGGAGTCCTTGGGGAAAATTTGTACGCGATCGCGCACAAATTGATAAATTGCTCTACGCAGAAATTGCCGAACGCCGAGATAAACCCGATCCAAATCGTGTTGATATCCTCTCGTTGCTGTTATCATCTCGAGATGAAGCTGGCGAACCGATGACCGATCAAGAGTTGCATGACGAGTTGATCACTCTTTTATTGGCCGGATATGAAACTACAGCAAGCGCAATGGCCTGGGGTTTATATTTGATTCACCAAAAGCCAGAAGTTCTTGCAAAGCTGCTTCAAGAGTTGGATACTCTCGGCGATTCTCCCGATCCCATGAGTATTTTCCGACTGCCTTATCTCACCGCTGTTTGTAATGAAACATTGCGTACTCGTCCGGTAACGATGTTAACTTTTCCTAGAGTAGTACAAAAACCTGTTGAACTACTCGGACACCGCTTAGAACCTGGTACAGCAGTGATTGGCTGTATGTACTTACTTCATCAGCGTGAGGATTTATATCCCCAACCAAAGCAGTTTAAGCCAGAACGCTTTCTAGAACGCCAATTTTCTCCCTATGAATTTATGCCTTTTGGTGGCGGTGTCCGTCGTTGTATAGGCGAAGCTTTGGCTGTGTTTGAAATGAAACTTGTATTGGCAACACTTGTTTCACGCTATCAATTTGCACTAGCTGATAATCAACCAGAAGTTTCTAGGCGACGGGGTATTATCCTAGCTCCAGCCCATGGTGCAAGGATGGTAATTACAGGAAAGCGTGCGCGTCAAGAGCCACAATTAAGTATGGCAACTACTTAGAGCTGTTACACAACTAACAGGTGATAGGATTTTGTTTGTGTTATCCCTACAAGCGAAATCTTCAAATGACACTGGCACTTGGCATGATTGAAGTTTATGGCATTCCCGCAGCAGTGGAAGCTGGAGATGCCATGTGTAAAGCTGCGCGCGTCACTCTTGTCGGGTATGAAAATACTGATTTGGGGCGGATTACGGTGCTGATTCGGGGGGGTGTGGGTGAGGTAAATGCTGCCGTAGTAGCAGGGTTAACGGCGGTACTGCAAGTTAATGGTGGCGAAGTGCTTTCTCATCACATTATTCCTCGTCCCCATGAAAATTTAGAATATGTGTTACCGATTCATCGCAGCGCTAATCTTGAGCAGTTCAGTGCCGATATCCGTTTTCCCCCGCCCCTATCAGCTTAAAAACTTTATATGGAATTTTTAACATCTCGTATGCAGGCGGTGCAGTCGCCAATTATTCCTGTTGTTGGAGAATTGATTAAAAACTCTCCCGGAACCATTTCTTTAGGACAGGGTGTTGTTTCTTATAATCCCCCACCTCAAGCGATAGAATTTTTATCTAAATTTTTGGCTGAACCGACAAATAATCTCTACAAAGCTGTTGAGGGAATTCCGCCTTTATTAGCAGAATTAACCGCAAAATTGCAAGTTTTTAATGGCATTGAAATTAACGAAGAAAACTGCATCGTTGTTACAGCAGGAAGCAACATGGCGTTTATGAATGCCATTCTTGCTATTACTATCCCAGGTGACGAAATTATTCTGAATACGCCTTACTATTTCAACCATGAAATGGCAACTACAATGGCGGGTTGTCTTCCAGTGTTAGTAGAGACGGATGAAAATTACCAGCTACGTCCTGAAGCGATCGCTCAAGCAATTACCTCAAAAACACGGGCTGTTGTAACGATTTCACCTAATAATCCTACAGGAGTCGTGTATTCAGAAACACTATTGCGGCAAATTAATCAAATTTGTAGCGATCGCGGTATTTATCACATAAGTGATGAAGCCTATGAATATTTTACCTACAACGGAGTCAAACACATCTCCCCTGGTGCATTTAATGGCAGTAGCGAGTATACCATTTCTATTTATAGCCTTTCTAAAGCATACGGTTTTGCTAGTTGGCGCATCGGCTATATGGTGATTCCTAAAAAGTTGCTTGTGGCTATTAAAAAAGTCCAAGATACAATATTGATTTGTCCGCCAGTAATTTCTCAGTATGCAGCATTAGGGGCATTGCAGGCAAAAGAAGAATATTTACAGGAAAATATTGGAGCGATCACTAATGTTAGGCAAATTGTTAATGAATCCCTTAATCACCTAAAAGGCTTGTGTACAATTATCCCCGCCGATGGCGCTTTCTACTTTTTCCTCAAAGTTCATACCCAGATGGATGCTTTTGATTTGGTGGAAAAACTCATCCGCGAACATCAAGTAGCAGTTATTCCCGGTACAACTTTTGGCATGAAAGATGGATGTTATCTACGCGTTGCTTATGGTGCGCTGCAAAAAGATACAGCTAAAGAAGGAATAGAAAGATTAGTCAAAGGTTTACGAGCAATAGTATCGTCTGTTTAATATCAAAATATTTAATTATTTAATTGCCGATATATGCCGATAATATTGGATAATTACTTGTGTCATTTTGCAGATCAAAAGCCAAGATTTAAGTTATGCCAATTATTAATAAATTAATTAAAATCGAAACCCAACAGGGAATTAATATTCATAATATTACGCCAAAAATTCAGGATTTTATTGCCTCAACATCAATTAATAATGGTCAAGCTTTAGTGTTTTCTCGCCACACTACAACCGCTTTAGCTATCAACGAAAATGAAGAGAGATTATTAGAAGATGTTAAAGTCTTTTTGCGAAAATTAGCCCCAGAATCAGAGCCATATTTACATAATGACCTGCATTTAAGAGATGTTCCAGAAGATGAACCAATTAATGCTCACTCTCATTTAATGGCAATGATGCTAACTACTAGTGAGGTTATTCCTATTGTAGATGGCAAACTAGCTTTAGGAACTTGGCAATCTGTGTTATTCTTCGAGTTGGATGGGCCGCGCAAAAGAACAGTATTTTTGCAAATTTCTGGCGAGTAATATCGTGTCCGGTGAAAAACTTATCATTAAGACCGCAGGGAGAAAGAGCATTTCGCGGTTTTTGCACAGATGCGAGAATTATAACTAAACCTCGTCTAACTTGAGAACTGTAGTTTTTTACCAAAGTTTTGCGATTGCTTCCTTCGTCGCAATGACACAACATAATAATTCAAAACTCCAGGTTTCAACATGGACGAGGTTTAATTAGGCGGACATGATATAAGAAAATCAATCATCTGATACTTTATAAATTTGAATAATAGTAAAATTAACCACAGATAAACACTGATGAACACCGATACTTATCTGTGTGCATCTGTGGTTCAATATAAAACCATAGCACTGATTAATCCAAACGAAATTCTACAAATTCTGGTTTCCCGAACAACTGATTTTTATCTATTGCTGATAAAACTTTATTATTAGCAAGTTCAGAATTTAAACAGCGGACAACCAACTGAGCAACATCTGCGCGATGGATACTGCCAACAACACGTGGATCTTCGGTTAAAACTCCATTACCAGTTGCGGGTTCTGACTTCAATCCACCAGGACGAATGATGGTATATGTGAGTCCACTATTAATTAAGTATTGTTCAGCTTTGTCTTTTTCGACTAAAACTGCTCCCAAGGCTGCCAAAGCTTGAGGAGATAAAGCACCAACACTATTTCCAGTTCCAATAGAAGATACAAGAATAAACTTTTGTACCCCAGCTTTGACTGCTGCATCAATCAGATTTTTATTTCCAGGGTAATCAGGCCTGTTAGTTTCATTAGGTAAACCACCCAGAGTGCTGATAACGGTATGGATTGGTTCATCTGCTAATATTGCACGTTCTACATCATCCACATTCAAAGCATCTCCCAGAACTACCCGAATTCCCATTGCTTCTAGTTCAGCAGCAGTAGTTTCTTTTCTCAGGAGTGCTTTAACTTTTAGCTGTTGTGCTGTTAATTGAGCGATCGCTCGTCCAACACCGCGACTAGCCCCAGCAAGAAAAATAGAAAATGCGCTTGTCATATCAATATAAACAAAAAGAGTGTATTTTATATCTAGCGAGCAAAATTTTACAATATAAAGCAATTAAGTAATTTAAATTACTTTAATCTTACTATAGCGATTATACTTCCCCTAATTGTAGGAAGTATTTTTATAGGTAATAATGCCAACCTAGAAAGTAAGTAATTTGAGACAAAATTATGGCTAAACAATCGGCAAAAAAATTAAAACAATCCCAAGATGCCAGAGTAGCCGCCACTTCACAAATTTGGGGAATTACAGTTGGAATCATAGCACTTTGTATTCCGCTTTCAGCTGTTACCCGAAGTGGTTTTATTCTGCCTTTAGCTGCTATTGGTGGCGCAGCAGCTGGTACGGCTGCTGTATGGCGTTCTGATGAGAAAAAATCACGAATTGAATTTCTGCAACAGCAAAAGATAGAACTGTTAGAGCAAAGGATAGCGAATTTAGAAACGATTGTTAGCAGCGATGACTTTGATTTGCATATGAAAATTAACAAATTAGAGGCAAAGGACAGTACTAAACCTACATTACCCGATCACCCAGTCTAAAATTCTTCAGCGCTAGTTGCCGAGAGCCACTAGCATCGGCTGATTTTGCCATGAGTATTATGAGCTTAACATCAGCACAACCGTTTAAGTCCGCCTCAAATGAAACCTTCTTTTGCAGCTAGAACTGTTTCTACGGAAACAGTATCTAGTTTTCTAAGTTCGCTAGAATAAACTGGCATTTTCTAATTCTCTATACCTCAGCCGTATCAGTTGATGATATGTTTGAGTTCTATCTAGGTGCATCCTGACCGCTAACATCTGTCTATGTATGTATTTAATTAGACTGTTATAATTACTGAATTTTAATCGATTAAGATTATAAACTTGAGTAATTGCAATGGTATAGCTTACCTTAGGTATGCAATAGTTTGCCGCTCTCATGCAGATGGATTGGATTAGCTTATTAAAATTTCAACAAGCTGACTTCCTACAACGTGTCAAAAGACCTAAAACTTATGAATTAACTTTATTGGAAAGTCAAGTCAAAGGTTGCCACAGCGAAATTATGACCTTTTCGAGCGAGTATTTGGCAGAAATGAGCGAATTTTCGCGCCAAAAAGCAGAAATTCTCGCCAAAAATCCGCCTCCCATACCGCCTGATTATCCCGAACCTCCTGACTGGACGATACCATTTCCCAAATATTTTCAGCGGCAAGCAGAAGATTATATTTTGCGAGAGCAAATCGTTGATCGGATAATTACTGAACGTCTGGGTAAGTTGGTCAAAAAGTTACCACAAGACACTGTAAAAAATATCGTTTTGGATGATGAAGGAAATTTACGTGGTGAAAGTAAGTTTTCTTATTTGCTCACAGCCAACAAAAAAATCAGTATTCAAGTTTACGCTGCTGATGGAGAAAGTTTTAATGGAATTAAGAAAAATAAAATCAGGTGGTCTGTTACTCAAGAGGATCTAGAACAGCACCAAGTATTAATTTTTCTGTGCTTGTTGTATCCTTATACTGGTGAATTTGGATACGAAAAGGAAGCAGTAATTACTGGATTTTTACCTGCCGATCAACTTGAATTTAGTGAACCAAAACTAGATGTTGCTCCTAGTATTTTGTTGTATGCAGGTGGTTTAAGTTGGTATTTAGAATCCCTAGTTGCCAAAAAAGACGTGCCGCTAGTGAACAATGGAAAAATGATGGCAGAGATGGTTCAGACTGTGCCAGCAGACCATCCTCTCAAGAACATCATAGGAGACTGGGAATACTGGCAAACCTTAAAGGGTCATACTAGAGGTATTAATTGCCTTGCCTACTCTTCTAGAACACCTACAGCGAAAAATTCTGGATTGAAAAATGGCAAAACACCGCCTATCTTAGCCAGTGGTAGTCGTGGCGAAACCAAGCTGTGGGATTTAACTAGAGGTGAGTTAATAGATACATTATCAGAGTCGCCTTGGGTTGTATCTGGGCTAGTAGATGAAATCAATTCTTTGGCTTTTAGTTCAGATGGACAGACGTTAGTTAGTGTTGGTGCAGACTCCACGATTAAGATTTGGCACGTAGGTGCATTAGATTTGATAGATATCTTGCACAAACATAATGGGGTAGTTAGATGCGTTGCTTTTACCCCAGATGGCAGGATGTTGGCAACTGGCGGAGATGACAGAAAAATTCTGTTTTGGGATTTGATGAAACGCCAAGTTGCGATCGCCCTTTCTTTAGATGATACGGCGGCTCATTCTATGGTGTTGAGTCGAGATGGGCAAACTCTTGTCACAGGTAGCTATCGCAAAATCAAAGTCTGGTGTACCTCTCACTTTGCAGGTGTGACGAATTTAACGGATGTGCAACCACTGCACTCTCTCATGGGTCATTCTCACATCGTTCGTTCTTTAGCTATGAGTGCAGATGGTAAACTGCTCGTCAGTGGCAGTCGAGATCAGACAATTAAAATTTGGCAGTTAGAAACTGGGGAATTACTTCGCACCCTCAAAGGACATACAGATGAAGTCTGCGCGATCGCCCTCAGTCCTGATGAGCAAATTATCGCAAGTGGTAGCGCCGACAAAACTATTAAATTGTGGCATCTCCAAACCGGGGAACTGCTGGGTACGTTTACAGGGCATACTGATACAGTTACAGCCGTAGCATTTACTACCTCTGGCGAGATGTTGGTCAGCGGTAGTTTGGATAAGACAATTAAAATTTGGCAACGTAGTTGAATTGGGCATTGGGCATTGGGCATGGGGCATGGGGCATGGGGCATTGGGCATGGGGCATGGGGCATTGGATAAAGAAGACAAGGAGCAAGAGCTTTCATAGTTTCTTTCCCCTTGTCCCCTTGTCCCCTTGTCCCCTTCCTTGTCTCCCCTGCTCCCCTGCTCCTCTGCTGCCCTAATTTACTATCTTTGAATGCAACTCGGTCTCAGAACTCCGTTAATCAGTCTTTGAACTGGATTCATCCACCTCAGAACTCCGTTAATGAGTCTTTGAACTTCGTGAATGAGTGTTTGAACTGGATTCATCCACCTCAGAACTCCGTTAATGAGTCTTTGAACTCCGTTAATCAGTCTTTGAACTGGATTCATCCACCTCAGAACTCCGTTAATGAGGCTTTGAACTCCGTTAATCAGTCTTTGAACTGGATTCATCCACCTCAGAACTCCATTAATGAGGCTTTGAACTCCGTTAATCAGTCTTTGATACTCGTGAATGAGTATTAGAACTCCGTTAATGAGTCTTTGAACTTTGTTTACTCGTCAGGCGTTCCCGGAGGGTAGGCTAATGCATCCTGAATTGTTGATAGTGCGTTCCTACAAGCTAGGCGATCGCGCGTCTTGCATAATTAAACTATCCCCTCTATTGCAATCACTTATGGCGATCGCCAGTCAATGCCAGCTAACTTTAGTAATTCATAATTAGCCAGTAGGGTTTGTTATACTCCAGGCTAACGCACCCTGAAGTGTTGATAGTGCGTTATGCCAACAGCGTTTTCCATGTAGCAACCAGAGCAGCGATCGCTCTTTATGCAAGTAAAGATGGATTGAGTTTATCAACAAGTATGAGACTTCAAAATCGATTATTTAAACTCATTGCTTTTATACTCTTAACGATAGTCATTATTGGACTAAATCTTATCTTGCTTAGGTCAAGTGTAGATTTAATACGCGACGTAAATTTGCTATATGCTGATTATTCTTTATTTCAATTAGCTAGACATATCTTGAGAGTTTTTGGAGCAACTATAGTTGAAGTAGCTTTAGTATGGTTATTAGGAATTTTAAATATTATGTCTTTACGATACGGTTTAATTATTACTTTGGTTCTGCTTATTTTCAGTGGAATTATAATTTTAGTGCCAATTAGTATTTAAACTAGATTCTGTCTCCAGCGGGCACTTCGCGAGTTTGCCCATAATAAAACTATCCTTTCTATTGCAATCACTTATGGCGATCGCTAGTCAACCTCAACTAACTTTAGAGGAGTTCCTCAAACTGCCAGAAACTGAGCCAGCATCAGAATTTATCAATAGAGAAATCATTCAAAAACCAATGCCTCAAGGTGAACATGGCCTGATTCAGACAACTTTGTGTGAAGTTATTAACGGCGTAGCGAGAAATCAGAAAATTGCCATAGCTATTTCAGAACTGCGCTGCACTTTCGGCGGTGCGTCTATTGTTCCTGATGTAGCCGTGTTTCGCTGGGATAGAATTCCTAAAACTTCATCTGGTAGAATTGCCAATCGCTTTGAAATTCATCCCGACTGGGCAATTGAGATTCTTTCCCCAGACCAAAAACTCAAACAAGTATTGAATAAGTTATTGCATTGTTCGCGCAATGGAACTGAATTAGGCTGGTTGATTAATCCAGAAGATGAAAGTGTGCTGGGGGTGTTTCCTGGACAGCGAGTGGAATTATACGAAGATGCTGATAAATTACCCATACTTGAGGGTATCGAGTTGGAACTGACAGTAGAACAAGTTTTTGGCTGGCTGAGTTTGTCGTAATGTCACAATACACAATCTCAAATCTAAAATGTATAAATTTATTGTCTAAACGGTAGAACAAAAGCTAAACAAAGTGTTATGACCGCAACTACCTATAAATGGACAATTGAACGCTATCACCGAGCAATAGAAGCAGGTATCTTTGACGACCAGCCAATTGAATTATTGCGCGGCGACCTGATCGTTATGCCCCCAGAACGAGAACTTCACGCCTACTACAACACAGAAGCAGCTGATTATCTGCGCGTACTGCTGGGTGAACGGGTAAAAATCCGCGATGCCAAACCGATCACTCTCCCCAACGACTCAGAACCCGCCCCCGATGTTGCTATTGTCAAACCTTTAGGCGAGGTCTACCTAGAACACCATCCCTACCCCGAAGACATCTTCTGGATTATCGAATTCTCTAAAGCCACCCTCAGCAAAGACTTGGGTGAGAAAAAAGACATATACGCAGAAGCAGGCATTGCTGAATATTGGGTTGTCAACCTCAAGTCTTCACAGTTACAAGTATTTCGAGACTTGAAAAATGGGCAATACACAACAGAACTAACATTAACTACAGGTACTATTGCCCCCCTAGCCTTTCCCGATGTATCCGTTCAAGTTCAGCGACTTATATGTTTGCCAAAAATATAGCAAAGTGCTGAGTGTTGAGTATAAACCCAGTTGCTGTTGAATTTTAGTTGAGGTTCAAGTGAAGGCGAAACTAAAATCTTGAACAAACCTACAAATTTTTATACACTTCATCATCATTACGCTTACCAACACGAAAAACGTCAACTAGCTTATTCTCGTTATCAATGGTGTACAAAATTCTGTACTCGCCTTGGTCAATCCGATACCCACCTTCATATCCCTTCAAAGCTTTGCAGTCTTGGGGCTGAGGATTACCTTGAAGTGAAAAAATTTTTGCTACAACTTGCTTAAATTGTTTTGCTTGCAAGTCTAACAAATCTTTCTCAGCAGTCTTTGCAATCCTTAAAGTGTAGCGTTCACTCATTTCCACGCTTCGCAATTATTGCGTCTAGCGTAGTAAAGCCATCATTTTCTTCAACTGCACGACGAAGTTCAGCAGAATCAATCGCATCTTCTATAGCTTCTAATAGCTTCAAATCTTCAAGCCCAATAATTGCTGCAACAGGTTTTCCGTGACGCTGAATCACAATGCGATCGCCACGATATTCAGCACGATTAATCAACTCTTGAAAATTAGCACGAGCTTCACTTGCACTTGTGACAGTCATAGTGTCTCACAAAAATAAATAATTGACATTGCCTACAATTCTATATTTTGTACAATTTTAACAAATTGTACAAAATATAGAATTTGTACCAATATAGTACCCGATAGGAATAATAATTTCTAGATCAAAGAGTGACTTTTTAGAGTTAGTGGACTATTAGCGATGACATACAGTATTAAAAAAAGCGATCACCCCACTTCAAGAGCGATCGCTTTTATCTAAGTTGGTAATCAGCACTGAAGTGCTAACTACGAAGGAGACTATAGTTAGTTCAAAACAGATTGCATCAGTGGTTTATCTTCTGATACTTTGCCGGAACGCAACCATTCATTGAGTTCGGCTGGTGCTTTTGCTCTGGCAAGACGTTCCCGTAATTCTGTACCTTCGAGAATTTCTCTTTGTAGCAGTTCCTCGGCGGTTTCTTCTAACAAGTCGCGGTTTTCATGCAGAATCGTCAAGGCTATGTGGTGAGCATTATCTACTATCTGCTTAACTTCGCGGTCAATTTCCTCAGCTACTTTCGGGCTAATCGATCGCCGCGGGTTGCCGTAACCTTCGATGAACTGTTGTTGTGTCTTCTCAAATGCTACGGGGCCGAGTTTATCACTCATGCCGTATACAGTAACGTAGCGTTCTGCTAAGTCTGTGGTTTTCTGGATGTCGTCACCCGCGCCTGTGGAGACTTTGCCAAAGACAATTTCTTCAGCAGAACGTCCACCCAACAGAGTAGCAATCCGTCCACGAATTTCGTCTTCTACCATCAAAAAGCGGTCTTCTTCTGGCATTTGAATTGTGTAACCCAAAGCACCAACACCACGGGGCACAACGGAGATTTTCTCGACTTTACCAGCACCAGGCATCAAAGCACCAATGATGGCGTGACCAACTTCGTGATAAGCTACGGTCTTCTTCTCGGTTTCATTCAACACGCGAGAACGTTTTTCTAACCCAGCAATTAGACGCTCAATGGCTTCGTTGAAATCTGCCATGATTACCGCTTGCCGATTTTGACGGGCTGCTAACAATGCGGCTTCATTTACCAAGTTGGCTAAATCTGCCCCAGCAAAGCCGGGAGTTCTGATGGCAATGGTAGCTAAGTTAACATCTTCAGCCAATTTCACGTTTCTGGCATGAACTTTGAGAATCGCTTCTCGACCGATTTTATCAGGGCGATCGACGACAATTTGGCGGTCAAATCTTCCAGGACGGCGCAATGCGGGGTCAAGAACTTCTGGACGGTTGGTAGCGGCGATGATAATTACGCCTGTGTTGGCATCAAAGCCATCCATTTCTGTAAGTAACTGGTTGAGGGTTTGTTCGCGTTCATCATTACCGCCGACGAACCCACCAGCACCACCGCGAGACTTACCGAGTGCGTCTAACTCATCAATAAAGACGATACAGGGAGCTTGTTTTTTAGCTTGATCAAACAAATCGCGGACTCGTGCAGCACCTACACCAACGAACAGTTCAATAAATTCGGAACCAGAGATGCTGAAGAAGGGAACAGCTGCTTCCCCGGCGATCGCTTTTGCTAATAAGGTCTTACCTGTCCCTGGAGGCCCTACCAGCAGCGCACCTTTGGGAATTTTCGCTCCTAAGCGGGTATATTTGTCAGCGTTCTTCAAGAAATCGACAATTTCTTCGAGTTCTACTTTGGCTTCATCTACGCCAGCTACATCGGTAAATTTAACACCAGTACTGCCATCAGAAGAGATGCGGGCTTTGCTTTTACCTACCGTTAGCGCTGCGGGGCCGCCTCCTTGACGATTGATTAAAAAGCCCCAAATACCAAAGAAAATTAACGGTGGTGCTACCCAACTCAGTAAAGTCGCAATCCAGCCATTTTGATCTGGTGGTGGCGCACCAAACTCGACGTTATGCTCGCGGAGAATCTTGGGTAAATCTAAATCTAGAGCTACTGGTGTGGTGGTGAATACTTGTTCAGTGGGTTTGCCATCTATTTCACTTTTGAGGACGTATTGAATGCGATCGCCACCCACAACTGCTCGTTCTACTTTACCCGCTTCTACCTGAACAATAAAGTCGCTGTAAGGGACTTGTGGCGATCGCGGGCCAAAGAAAGTAGGAACAATATAGTTAAGGAGCAACAACAGGGTTAGTAAAATTAGAAAACTGCCACCAAACTGCCGCAATCTTGGCGGTTTAATTTGGTTTTTGTTATTAGTTTCAACAGGCATTTTGATGTATCCTCAATTTGAATTTATCAGTTATTAAGCTCAAAATAATTATTAATTCGTAATTCTTAATTCCAGTCAGAGGTATGATTTTTTCTGGTTTTAACTCTCGGCTGAAGCCGTAGGGTAATAATTACGAATTACGAACTATCAATTACGAATTATCTTGGCTATTTTTTCAGCTTAATAGCAAAGCAAATAGACCACACAAAGCAATGCCATCAAACACACCCGCACCACCGATACTTAGTACCCCAGCACTCATAGCTTGAATATCTTTAAGATGCAGCAAGTCAGCACCAATTACAGTTCCTAAAACGCCGCCAGCAAATGCTACAGGGGCCGCATGGGGAGCAGCAAACAACATTGCAGATAAAGCGGCGGTCAGGGGAGCCAACAACGGATTCATTTGAATACCTATCCCTGGCACTACTCGCGCTGCATAATAGCTAACAACAGTAACAATGGTAGTGACTAGCAAAATTGCTAAGATATTTCCCTGAGTAAATTGGTAAAGTGCCAATGTCACCGGAATTAAGCCACCACCCACGTTCAGAGCTACAACTTTAGATTGCTCGACTCTTCGTAAAGGAATACCCCAAAATTCTCTTAACCACAGCGCCGCAAAGTCGTCGGCTAATTGGACGCGAGTTTGTAGGCGATATAGCGGTATATTGATTGTGCTGGTAAGAATAATCAACAACAGCAATAAAAAGGCAACATTGGGAGAAAATCCCAACTTGGCAGCTGCAATTTCCACCACATCTACTGCTACAGCAAACCAGAGAAAAGGTAGTAATAGCAGTAATACCAGAAATAGCAGTAATGAAACTGGTAGGTAGATCATGGAAATTGAGATACAGGATTGTGTTTTTAACTCAGCCAAATGCACTTAGAAGTTGAGTATCCAATCCTTTAACGAATGAAAAGGATTAAGCGATGCTATATTTCTTCTCAGAATTTAGAAGCAGTCAAATTAACACTCACTTCAGCATTGATGATGTTGTTAGCGATCGTGACAGTTGTGGGTGCGGAATATGAATTGCAAAGATTTGTATCTGTTAGGTCTATTCTAGAAACTAGATGGCGTAGACCAAATTCGTGTATACCCCACAGAAAAATGTGTATTGCCGAACTTTTATGGAAAACCACCTGGGATTAGTTCTAAAAGTGCTTTTACTCTCGACTTTGCTATCGCTGTTGATTAAATACGTAGCGCCGAGCCTGATGATTCCGGGGACAAATACAATTGCCCTAGTTAGCGTTTTGTTACCGTCTGTAATTTTAGCGATCGCACTACTGTGGCGATTCCAAAGACAAAACAAAATTAGCTGATAACCTGATGGGCGGAAGTTGCTAGAATCAGCTAACCTAGCTGCATTGCCAGAAATATGCAGCTTGCCAACCGCCAGGAGTCAGCCTGTGAATTTAGGTCAATGGATCGGCTTAATCGCCATAATTATTTCGTTATACATCTTGTGGCAAATTAAAGAAGTGCTGTTGCTAATGTTTGCCGCAGTTGTATTAGCCACAACCTTGAATCGTCTAGCACTACGCTTTCAACGTTTCGGCATGAAGCGTGGATTTGCCGTACTCCTGTCAGTGGGAATCTTTTTAGCTTGCGTTGTTGGCTTTTTCTGGCTGATTGTGCCGCCTTTTGCCGCTCAGTTTAATGAACTAACCTATCGAGTTCCCCAAGGTTTCGAGCGGTTCAATAGTTGGTTTAACGCACTAAAAACCCAAGTTCCTAGTCAGCTAATACCTTATATACCGGATATAGACAGTCTAATCAAACAAGCACAGCCATTTATCAATCGAGTACTGGGAAATTCTTTCGCTTTCGTTTCTGGCTCGTTAGAAGCTGTCCTTAAAGTTTTGCTGGTGCTGGTTTTAACAGGAATGTTATTAGCCGATCCCTACGCTTACCGCAAATTATTTGTGCGGCTTTTTCCCTCGTTTTATCGACGGCGGGTAGATGGCATTTTGGATAAGTGCGATGTCTCATTGGGGGGATGGGTAACAGGCGCTCTCATCGCTATGGGTGTAGTAGGACTGATGAGTTTGATTGGCTTATCACTTTTGGGTGTGAAAGCGGCGCTGGCTTTAGGAGTTTTGGCAGGATTTTTGAACTTAATCCCTAACCTTGGCCCGACAATGAGTGTGGTTCCAGCAATGGCGATCGCTCTTTTGGATTCTCCTTGGAAAGCTGTTGCTGTGTTGATTCTCTACTTGATCATTCAGCAAGCTGAAAGCAATTTCATCACACCCGTCGTCATGGCACATCAAGTTTCGTTACTACCAGCTGTGACATTAATTTCTCAGCTGTTTTTTGTGACTTTCTTCGGCTTTTTAGGATTATTGCTGGCGCTACCTCTAACTGTTGTCGCTAAGATTTGGTTGCGAGAAGTCTTGATTAATGATGTTTTGGATCAATGGGGACATAGCCATACAAAAGAGTCAGAATTAGTCATAGTTTCTGACTCTCCTAGCGCAGATGATAGCAAGAGGGCAGAAAGTTCAGTGATTCCTAGGGAACAGCCAATTGATGATGCTTGGCAAGAAGAAGATTAGAAAGTAACTACCCCGTTGCGCGATCGCCATTTCCGTTTTCACTTCCTCATTATTACCACGCTATTTCATCATGCGTCGCTACATCATTTTTGGTCTTGGTGCGATCGCACTGTCTCTAATATTCAAAGATTTATACAATCCCGAAATTCCCCAACAGCCAGCCGCAGTATCTATAAAGCAACCTCAGCAATCTCTATCCACGAAAAAAGAAAGTTCAACATCATCCCCTGCAACTAATGTTTCTGCTAACTCTCAAGCAGCAATTTGGTCACGTCTTCAGCAAGGAAGAGGCTATGTTGTACTCATGCGTCATGCTTTAGCGCCAGGAATAGGCGATCCGCTTGATTTTCGCCTTGGTGATTGTTCTACACAAAGAAACTTATCAGATGAAGGCAGAAAACAGGCAGTACGAACCGGAAAAGCTTTTAAAAGCCGAAATATTCGTGTTTCTAGAGTTCTATCAAGCCAGTGGTGTCGTTGTTTAGAGACTGCAAAACTGATGAATTTGGGTGCAGTTAAGCCTTTCCCACCTCTGAATTCCTTCTTCCGTAATTACACAACGCAATCTAAGCAAACTGCACAACTACGTCAGTTTATCTTGAATAAACGTAATAGCTCTGGTGTAGTTGTAATGATCACCCACGAAGTCAACATTACAGCACTCATCGGCGATATTTACCCACAGTCTGGAGAATCAGTGGTGGTGCGAGCTAATAAACAAAACAAAATAGAGGTGGTTGGACAGATTAAACCGATTTGATACTTTCAACAGGAAATTATCCAAAAATCTATAATTTATCGAGATATTATATTCTTCAACAAGCCTTGCAACAAAGAAGATATAAACGAGAAAAGAGTTGATTGTGCGTCTACTAACTCGCTCATAATTAATATGTCAATTCGCTACATTTAAAATGCGGACAATTGCGGAAATTAATCATAAAATCAGCCGTCAAGATGCAGTGGTGTTGACTGTTGAAGAATTAAAAGCAAAAGTTGCAGAAGTTGGTATTACTAAAGCTGCTCAGGAAGTTGATGTAATTACCACTGGCACTTTTGAGCCGATGGAAGCCAGTGGTGCAATTATTAATCTCGGACACACTGATCCCCCAATCAAAATTCGCCGTTGCTGGTTAGATGGTGTTCCGGCATACTCTGGTTTTGGTGCAGTAGATTTATATCTTGGCGCTAGCTGTGCAGTAGATGTAATCGATGGCGAAGAAGTCCGAGAACGCGGTGGTGGCCATGTCATAGAAGATTTGATCGCAGGTAAAACTGTACACGTAAGAGCGCAAGGACAAGTTACAGATTGTTACCCACGGGCAATGTTTGAAACGACAATTACCCGTGAAACAATAAATCAGTTTTATTTATTTAATCCGCGTAATCTTTATCAAAATTTTATTGTGGGGGTAAATGGAGGCGATCGCCCACTTTTTACTTATCTTGGGCCTTTACAACCACGTTTAGGGAATGCTGTTTACTCTAACCCTGGTGCGATTTCCCCTCTATTCAATGACCCTGATTTGCAACTTATCGGCATTGGCACACGTATTTTTTTAGGCGGTGGTATTGGCTATGTTGCCTGGGAAGGTACTCAGCACTTCCCCTTACAAAAACGTTTAGCCAATCATACACCAATTGGCCCGGCTGCTACTTTAGCTTTAATCGGTGATGCCAAGCAAATGGATGCTCGTTGGGTACGGGGTTGTTACTTCAAAAGTTATGGGCCTTCATTGATGTTGGGCGTCGGTGTACCAATCCCCGTGCTAAATGAAGAAGTAGTTGAACGCTGTGCTGTGCAAGACAAAGATTTAGTAGCACCAATTGTAGACTTTTCAATTCCCCGGCGGGTTCGTCCCACGTTTGGTTTGGTGAGTTACGCTCAACTCAAGTCTGGGCGTATCACAATTGAGGGCAAAGCAGTACGCGTTGCCCCCCTTGCTAGTATGTTTCTCTCTAGAGAAGTTGCCTCAGAGTTGAAACAATGGATTGAATCTGGCAAATTTACCCTCACAGAGCCAGTTTCTCAAATTCCGATGGAGCGAGCTTTTCTACCACAAGACCGTTGGACGGAATTTTGATATTGGGGACTGGGGGCTGGGAATTGGGGACTAGGAAAAAGCAGGGGAGCAGGAGAGAAGTGACGGGTACGCAGGGGTTTCCCCAAGTGAAGCAACTTCAGGTATCGGGGGAGAAAAAGTCCCCCGATACCCGGTACCCAATCCCCGATCCCTAATCTTGAGGTGGTTTCGGGCGCTTTACGGGCTTAGGAGCAGGCGTTTTTGGCACAGGTTTCGACACTGCGGAGGAGTCGCCGCCTGTTTTTCTGATTGGGCGTGGAGTTTCGCCACCCCTTCTTGGGGGGAATGGTTTCCTTCCGCCGCCAGCACGAGGGCCGCCTTTGAATGGTGGTCTGCGCTTTTTAGGCAGGTCAGCGATCGCCTCAGCATTTTCTACTACTAATACATCAGCTTCCCGCTTCACTTGGAAGTCCCAAAACTTACCTACTGCTTTGGTGGTCAGCACACCCCTCAGCTTTAACTTAAAATACTTGGGTTTATCAGTTGGTTTGCGTGCAGCCTGCTTAATTTTAACCACCAAGCTCTTAGCGTCAAAAGACTGGTAAACTACTTCGCCACGAACAGAAAAACCACCATCTGGAATGTCTGATGAGGCTTTAAAAGTATTCGTAGCTTCTTCGGAACTCTCGGACTCACTATGATCGCTGATGTACAATTCTTGTGAATCCGAATCTTCCTCATCCTCCTCTGTAAGATGTTTAGCCAGTTTTTCTGGCTCCCAAACTCCTACAATTTGGATGTGCAATGTATCATTTTCTTGTCTTGTGCGCGGATAAACTACCCATAGGTGTTCTTGTGTTAAATCTAAATGATTCTTAACTAAACTCATAATTCGTCCTAGGAGGACAGCATTGAGTTCTACACCATCTGTAGTTAACAGAGTACCTTGAGTAAATTGTTCGTCGCTGGCATGGTAGCGGCCCCGAACTAACCCGATCGCTCGATACTGCATCGGTTCACTGGGAGGCGGAATCGGTTGCTGCCGATTAACGAAATTCCCATTTGAGGCAGTCTCACTAGGGTTAACGGGTGAATTCTCAATTTTAGAGGCCTGGACTGCTACTGTAGGAACATTAGCGGTTGCTTCTATGTTAGTTGGGCCCTGGTTAGAGGCAGAAGGGTTGGAGGATTCAGGCGACGGCATCAGGTCGGAATTCATAAAAACTCCTTGCGGCGGAGACACATCCCATTGTGGGATTTAACGAAGGCAGCTGGAAAGAGCGTTTGTGCGGCTGATGAAAGTATATTTGCTTTCAACCAAGCTACTTTAGAGCGCCCTGTACGATTCTAAAGACGCAAAACTTATTTGTACACCAAATTTTCTAATTTAGCGCCTTTACACTAGTTTCGGAAGCATATCATAGCTACAGTTCTGACGGCTCCTCCTAAAGTCATCACTTAACTTAAGCAGCGTGGATAGTTATTTGTTATAAAATTCACAGACAATCGACGGTATTCCGCAAAGTTTTGGAAATTTTTAACTTTCTAATTTGTGTAAATGATAATGTCATTAGAGTTTAGGAGCAGAAAATTTTGTGTCTCAACCGCGCAACAACTGGATAGTTAAGGTCGTGTTGGCTCTGGCAGTTCTTGCTTTTGTGGGAATTTCAATGGTTCCCCTAATTACTGCATTTAATAATACGCAACCCTCAACCCAGAATAACGCCAGCGCTGGGGGCAGTTTGCCTTCCTCTGACCAAAAATCAAAATTGCAAGACGAAGTTCGGGGTTATGAACTGGTTTTGCAACGGGAACCAGAGAATCAGACAGCTCTTAAAGGCTTATTACAAGCGCGGCTACAACTGTTAAGTCTCAAACAAGGAGACGTTCAAGGAGTAATTACTCCTTTAGAAAAGCTAGCCAAGCTGAATCCAGACCAGACAGAATATGCTGTACTCTTGGCTCAAGCCAAGCAACAAATTGGTGACAAGGAAGGCGCAGCCCAAGCTTATCGTGCTGTTTTAGCAACCAAACCTGGCGATCTCAAGGCTTTGCAAGGAATGGTGGCTCTTTTGTTAAGCCAGCAACGCCCCGAAGCAGCCATTGGTTTATTGCAAGAGACTTTATCTGCTGCAAATCAGGCAAATACAATTCAGCCTGGAAGTGTGGATATTGTTGCTGTGCAGGTACTTTTAGGCAATGTTCACGCCTCCCAAAAACGTTATCCCCAAGCTATCTCTGTATTTGACCAGGCGATTAAGAAAGATCCCAAGGATTTTCGCCCGGTTTTAGCCAAGGCGATGCTCTTGAAGCAACAAGGCAAAGCCGCAGAAGCCAAGCCTTTGTTTGCTAATGCTTCGGCTTTAGCACCTGCTCAGTACAGAGATGAAATTAACAAAGCAGCAGAGGCTTCCCCAACTCCTACCCCTGCTGCATCTCCCACACCCTCGATGGAAAGTACACCCAAGCAATGAGGAAGGTAAGGCAGAGGGCAGAAGGAATTTGGGACAAGGAAGGGGACAAGGAGAAAATATTTACAATTCTTTCACTTTGTCTACAGCCCCCAATACAGTTCAGATAAGCCTTTTTTCTCCTCCTGCTTCCCCTGCTTCCTCTGCTTCTCCTGCTTTATTTTTATAAAAGGTCTAATAGAGATGAGGGAGTTGTAGTTGAGTAATTTTAAATTGTGGGTTTCACGCGCCTTCTAGGGCTGCAACGACACCAAATATTAGAAACAAGCATCCACCAATAAAAGTGAGTTGACGCTCGGAGATACGCCCTGCAATCATTTTTCCACCGATTACAGCGATCGCGGCACAAATGGCGTGTCCTAAAACCGCGCCTGTAGTCACTCCAATGGGGTTATTTCCGGCTGCTAGGGCAATGGTGGCAATTTGCGTGCGATCGCCCCATTCTGCCATAAATGTCAATACAAAGGCTTCGATTAAAATTGCCAGTGGTGTTTTACGTTTCGGCAATTGTAAATCGGCTTGCTTTACCACAGCTTCGGCTTCTTCTACAACTTCTGTATCACAAGTTAAGGCAGACATCCGACTGGCTTGGTACAACAGCTTAATACCAAAGGCAATAAATAAAGCTATTTCGCCATAATGAATATAAACTTTTGGCAACAAAGACACTGTTTGTCCCAACATCACCGAAAGGATCGTCATTGCTGCTAAAGCGGCTGTTACCCCCGCGAATACCAAACGCCGTGAATGATGCATCGCTAAAATCACGGCGATAAAAAAGGTTTTATCCCCTAACTCCGAAACTGTAATTAGTAATAAACCTGCGGTAAAAGCTGTTAGCACTCTCTCAAGCTCCTGAAAAATCATTTAGCGATGTGAGCTTGATGAGAGCCACAAGACTTCACCAAGCTTCACACTTTTTTGGTGTGAACTCAGTGAAGGTCTCGCTTCCAAATGTTGATTACTTGTCATCTGAACCAGGCTTATTGCCAGTATGTTGATTCAGATGTACTGGCTTTTAGATGTTTTTGCCAGCAGCTACTCCCCTTCTATTTCATTGAAATTGTACATCTATCGTAAGTACGAGTCAACTTAATAGGAAATATCTTACAGAACACAACATAATATTAATAGTAGGGTGGGCAATGCCCACCATATCCGGGTTTTGCTGGACAATGCCCACCCGACGACGTGTATTTCAAAAATTAGATATAAATCTTACATCTAATATTAATAGCGAAACAATATTTGAATCTTATATAAGACATAAATATTGCTATAAATCAAAATTAAGTGAGCTGATAATCTCCAAAATCTGCAATGAATCAACGACTTTATCTACCATTCGCGGATAGTCAATGGCGCATAAAGATGGGGTTAAAACCGCTTCAAATCCAAGACTGGATTGAAATTGACGATCAATTTGCCACCTACCTCAAGCGTAAGCAAGAACTTTTACAAAACTCTCATTCTGAGGTTTTTGCCAGTTTACCAGGTAGTGAAAGCGCACAAACAGAAGTACTTAATCTATTGCTAGATTATCTCCCGGAACGCTTTCCAAATTATTATCAACGCCAAGGAAAGCAAATCAAAATCTTGCTGACACAACAAATTTGGAATATTGAAGATTTTGAGATAAATCCTCTCGATTTAGCAGGACGCTTGGTGCAAGAAGACTTGTGTTTAATGCAACCGAGTCCAGAAGGATACATTTTGGTTGCTGCTTCAGTTTGTTTTCCTGCCCATTGGCGGTTACAGGATAAATTGGGGCGGCCGATGAATCAAATTCACCAGCCTGTTCCTGAGTATCCACAGAAGCTAGAGTATCCAGTAAACAATTTTTTTGATCGCCTCAAAGTAGATAGTCCAGGATATCGTTTGAATTGGGGCATTGCTGATACTCCAGAACTGTTTTTAGGACACTCTCAAAGTTCCAGCCGATTAGACACAAATCTTACTGCTGACCATGTAGGGCAAAAACTTTGGATTAGGGTAGAACGGCAAACCCTGCGACGACTGGAAATAACCAGTCATATTCTTTTTACAATTCGGACTTACGTTTATCCACTTTTTATCTTAGAAAATCATCCAGCGATCGCTCAAAGTTTATCGGCAGTAATTCAACAAATGCCGCAATCAATGCTGCAATATAAGAATTTATCTTCTAAGCGAGAGGTACTGCTTGAGTATTTAACCAAAATCTCCAATATTTAACCGTGAACAGTGCTTTTTTCTAAACAACTTGTATCAAACTCCTCACACCCCATTTTTAATTTCAATACTTCCTCTCTTGTGGCTCAAACATATTAATCACCACTGGGCGATATTGAATATCAATACCAGCTGGTGAATAGTAAGCCATTGTGTGTTTGAGAAATTTACTATCATCTCGCTGGGGATAATCTTCGCGGCTATGTGCGCCGCGACTTTCTTGGCGATTTAGGGCTGAGGCTAGAATAGTCTGCCCTACCACCATCAAACTCCGCAGTTCTAAAGCTTCGACAATTTCTGTATTCCAGCAACTGCCTTTGTCATCTAAGTGAATTTGAGGATATTGCTGTTGTAATTCTGCCAATTTCTCCAAACCTTGACGCATTAATTCCTCGGTGCGGAAAACCCCACAGTAATCAGTCATACAATCTTGGAAGGCTTGACGAACTTGATTAATGCGGTACTGCCCAGGTTGTTCTAGCAAAGCTTGGATTTGTTGCTTCGCTTCGTTAACATAACGTTGCTCGTCCACTATCGGTAATTTGCGGTTTTGCACAAATTGAGCGATCGCAGCCCCAGTTCGCCTTCCATAAACTACGCACTCTAGTAGGGAATTACTACCGAGGCGATTTGCACCATGTACGGAAACACAAGATGTTTCCCCAGCCGCAAAGAAGCCATCAACTAGACCATCACCACTGCTGCGGACTTGCCCATCAGTGTTAACAGGGATACCACCCATACAATAGTGAATTGTTGGACGTACTGGCATAGGTTGAGTCACAGCGTCAACGCCTACTAAGCGATGGGCTTCTTCCCAACAGAAAGGCACACGACTCATAATTTTTTCTTTGCCCATGTGACGCAGGTCAAGATAGACAAATGGGCCACCAGCACTACCATCGGGATGGATACCACGACCAGCGCGAATTTCATAAGTGATTGCCCGTGAGGTAATATCACGAGGAGCCAATTCCATGCGGCTGGGTGCGTATTTCGCCATAAAGCGATCGCCCTCAGAGTTGATGAGATATGCCCCTTCGCCGCGTACCGCTTCGGAAATTAGCACTCCTACTGGATATAACCCTGTGGGATGAAATTGCACAAATTCCATATCTTCTAGAGGCAAACCGGCGATCGCAGTCATTGCCAGACCATCACCAGTAGAAGCGTAATCATTAGAGGTGGTGTTATAAACGCGACCATAACCCCCGGTGGCAAACATTACCGCTTTAGCCCGTAGCACCTCTATATGCCCATCCAGCAGGCTGAACATCACCACACCTTTCGCCTGACCTTCTTCTAAAATCAGGCGCATCACATACCACTCTTGATAAATATGCACGCCATAACGCCGTAGGTTGTTAACCAATTCGTGCAAAATCGCGTGACCAGTTTTATCCGCAGCGTAACAAGTACGTTTATGGGAATGTCCACCAAAAGCACGTTGGGCAATGCGACCATCAGGCAAGCGCGAGAATAAAACACCCATGTGTTCTAAATCAATGACTACATCCGGCGCTTCCTGGGCAAGAATTGCTACAGCATCTTGGTCTGCCAAATAATCAGAACCCTTGACGGTATCAAAAGCGTGTGCTTGCCAACTATCTTCTGAATCAACATTTTTCAGCGACGCCGCCATACCGCCTTGGGCTGCGACCGAGTGGGAACGAATAGGGTGGGTTTTGGCAACCACGGCGATATTTAAGCTGGGGTCTTTGCGAGCAATTTCCACAGCAGCTCGACATCCTGCCAAGCCACCGCCAACAATAATCACATCATGTTCAAGCATAATTAGTATTCTCTTGTGAATGTAAAATGCTGCTGTTCTATTTTAGAGATGTGATTCATTAAGTTGTGTGTTGCCCTTCGAGAGGTGTAAGTAACTGTCCTCACCCCTTATAAAAAATTCCCTGCCAATCGACAGGGATGCTATTTCGATTTTGGATTGTGAAAGTCAGTCGCCTCAATCCCAAAACGTCAAATTTAAATTTTAAAATCCCTTCAACTAGTTGCTTGCACAGGTTGTTGCTGAGAAACATTACCGGGTATAGGTTCGGTCTTTGTTCCAGGCTCTATAGCAGTTAATTCAATATGATTTAACAATGTAGTTACAAACGCAAACAGCAAGAAAGGCAGCGATAACAAGACCACGAGGCCAACGGTAGCTAAAGCATAAACTGGTCGTCTGGCCCCCATCAGCGCCAAGGCTGATGCCAAACTTATGGTAATTGTGATCAACCAAACAATTATTTGACCGTAAATATCACCAAAGGTCAGGGTACAGACAAACCGATACTTTTGAATATCATTCATCTTCATCACATTTGCCTCAAGTCTCTCCTATAGGTTCTACCTTAGAACCAGGTTTGACTGAGAGGCAATTTCTAAATATTTTTGCAAGATTCGTTATATTACTTTACAACTAGGTCTTTCTATCGCTAGATGCCAATCCTAAATAATTTGATTATTTGCAATTACAAGTAATAAATGCTACTTAAATTTATACAACGGCAAAAGAAAGCTTTTACCGATTATTTAAAAAGTTTAGAATAATTCAATATTTGAGTTAGGTCAGATGAAAATGGCGTAACACAGTTTTAGTTTATTTAGCTTTTCAAGACAAAACTCGTCCTCATCGCCGATAATATAGATTACTTCCAGTAATTTTGAGGTAAGCCAAATGGTTTTGACTCCTCAACAATTTGATGCCATTATGCCTGATGCTAGTCAGCTATATAGCGATGAGCCAGAAATGGAAAGTTCTCTGCACTATGCCCAGCTATTACTACTAGTCACTTGTTTAGAATGGCTATGGCGTGACAGGAATGATTATTTTATTGGGGCAAATCTCACAATTTATTTTAGTCGTCAACAATTGCGGAATAAAGATTTTCGTGGCCCTGATTTTTTCCTAGTTAAACAGACTCAAAAGCGTCCTCGCAACTCTTGGGTAGTTTGGGAAGAAGATGGCAAATACCCCAATTTGATAATCGAATTGTTGTCAAATAGCACTGCTGATACAGACCGCAATTTGAAAAAAACCTTGTATCAAGACAGATTTCATACGCCAGAGTATTTCTGGTTTTCTCCAGACACTCTAGAATTTGCAGGATTTAAACTAGTAGGAAGCGAATATCAAGAGATTTCGCCCAATGCTAATGGTTGGCGCTGGAGTCAGGAGTTAGGTTTATACTTGGGTATTGATGCAGGCAAACTGCGTTACTTTACTACTGAAGGTAATTTAGTGCCAACACCAGAAGAAGCTGCTTTACAGGCGCAATTGGAGTTAGAACGGCAAAGTCTAGAGTTAGAACAGGAACGCCAACGTGCTGAACGGTTAGCAGAAAGATTGCGCTTGCTTGGTGTTGAAGATGAGTAATTAAATAATTATTTCAACTTAAATTCATCAAATTTTACAACTTCTGAATCAGGCTTGCGAGTATCAAACCGATAGCTGCTTATCGTTCCTCTTCCAGTATCAAAAATACTGAAAGCAGTAATTTCATTACTAGCAATATACGGCATTGGTTGGCCGTCTTCCCCTAACAATGGGGCAATTGTTGGTACTACAGGTTCTAAACCATTGGGGTCGCCAACTGCAACATAATTCTCTCGATATCCTATTGGCACTTCTCGCTTTTTGTTACCCCAAGCCGCACCATAAGAGTTACCAACATTAGAGGTTTCTAAAAAGTGCATTCCACTAGAACTAATAAAACGATTCCATAAATGAGAATGCCCATAGAAAACTAATTGCACATTAGCAGCCTCTAGTAGAGGTATGACATCGCGGATCAGGTAATCTGCATCCTTGGGATATTCGTAACGTACTGCCTTAATATTGCCAACATCATCCCGTTCAATTATCTGGATTGGATTTGTATAGGCAGGGACAATGTTATCACCTAGAGTATGAGGCGGATGATGAAACATTACGACTTTGTATTTTGCTTGTTTAAACTCAGAACTGTTGAGTTCTTGTTCTAGCCAATTGTATTGCTTACTGCCTTCAGTAATTGGCTCATAAATATGTTGTCCATAACCCCAATTTTCAGAATTTTGAAAATCCTTTTCTGCTTCTCGATATCTACCCCTCGCCTGTGCATCTAATTTGGGAGTTCGCCACATATTCGTAACATAAAGTACTACTAGGCGTACATCACCAAAGCTGACTGCATAATACTTTTTTCCACCTTCATTACTTGTTGGTAAAGTGAAAATCTCTTCGTATGTATCGGTATTAAAAGAATTATCTTTTAGCGATTTGTCGCCATATAATTTTTGGGCTACTGTAAGAGGAATCGGATCATCAAATTCATCGTTTAAACTTGCTGTCCTAGCAAAACGCCCCATCACTTCATGATTGCCAATGCAAGTAAATAGCGGCGCATATTGTATTATTTGCCCACCAGTATAAATTGGCTTTACGCCGTTGTAATTCATTTCATATTTGGCAAGACCTTGCAAACCGGGAAAGAATGCACCACCTCGATTATCATCAAACCATTCTGAGGCGCGATCGCTGACATTAACCAAATCGCCGGCAAACCAAACTGCATCCACTCGTCCAACTGTTTCTACTACCTTTTGCAGATTTGCTGCTGTCATCGGCTTAAGTTGATGGTCGGAGGTAAGTAAAATTTTAAGGGGTGTACCTACTTTTGGTTTGGGTGCAAGGGTAAAAACATCGCTGCTGACACTCTCGCCATCTTCCCGCACACTAGTGATGCGATAGGCAATTTGTACCCCAGGAGTTAAATTATTTACTTCAGCTTCATGTCGCCAAATTGGACGCTGAACAGGTTTTTGGTATATTTGTCCATTTTGGGTTTGGTTGTGTACTCGTGATTGTTGGTCTTCCCGTGTGCGGCTAAGTTGGGTTGTGCTTGCCAAAATAGTCTGACTGAGATTTTCCCCATAGTTGACTATGTGTTTATCACCAACAAATTCGGTAAACCATACTACTCGTACAGATGTTTCCGTTGGCAGCTGCAAAAATGGATCTGTCAGCAGTTTGGGTGCTGATATCATAATTGTTTGCCCAAATGAACGCACGCTTACCAGAGTAAAGCATACAACTAGCGCCACCATAACTAGTAAGGAAATTTTCCGGCTGCTTATACTTTTAAGCATGAGTAATACAAATTCGTAATTAAGACATACAGAACAAGGTGTAGTACAGGCTGTTTCCAATACTTTACTCTGTTCCGCAAACAATACATTCTTAGAGGATGTTTGAGAAGTATCGAACTATAGATCAACACACATGAACACAGATATTTGTGGTTCTTTTGAGAATTATTTTGATTTTGGCAATAGTTGATTAAATTTTAGTTAAATTAACTTTAATTAAATCTCTAAAGAAACATGGGAATTGGATTAAGCTGGTCTTCTATGAATTCTTGTTTTAACCACCCCATTTTTACAGGTACTTCATACAGCCGACCTGGTGCAAACTGTGCCCAAAAATGGCGCAGTCCAGGAACAACAACCTTGACAACAGACATACTAATGTCTGGACGTGTTTGATCGAGGACAAGCATTTCTAGACCATGTTTACCTGCTAAGTCAACGCAGGCAATAACATCTTCTCGCAAGTCATGACTGCGGTATGAAGAATAGTCTGTGTACATTTGAGGAATCACATTAGAATCGGGTGCAAGATATGTTTGATTTTCTAATGTCGCAGTATTACACCAAGTTTGCATATCCTGACGAGTAAATTTTGCTGAAGAATTAGAATTTGCCCCATTGGAGAGAAATACCATCTGATTCATTTCAGTAACAGCACGGAGTAGGGCAACTTTTGCATCAAAGTGAGTTCCAAAGCCAAATAAAATATCTTCTGGCTGTTGATTAGTGCGTCTGGAAATTGCGGCAAACGTAGGAATCTTTAAATCGGTAGTGAGGTCTAATACCCAAAAATCACGTCCTATAAATGTATAGTATGTTTTCAGTTTATGCAGATAAGGATCATCAAAACTATTTAGATCAACAGCAGGTCTACGCAGACGGTTGTACCACCATATTGCTACCGCATCCCGTTCTACCAACTCCATAAAACCTTGGAGAATAGCTTCTTCCTTACAAGTTCCGGCAGCTGTGCCATTGGTATCTGCATAACAAAAGCAGTGTTCTTCAGCTATCGGATAGCCATAATAACAATATGCTGTAGGCAAATACTTAAATTTCTGATGAGTGAGTGACCAGATGGGAGTCCATTCAATTTCTTGGGTAGTATCAAATGGAGCGGGAACCCATTGAATGAAGTGATGTTGCTCGTTCCAGGAAGAGCGATCGCGGTACTGAGCTACGCTATAGTACATACATTCATACGGATGAATTGCCAGTTCTCCCAGCTTGCCATAGGTGCTTTTCACCCGGAGTTCTTCTCCTGTATAAGTACCTGAGTAGCGCTCAATCGCTTCTCCTAAAGCGCTCATCTTCGCTTGTGTTGCGGTTTTTCCTTTACCAAAGCTTTTGGGACGAACTGCCTTGCGTAAATTTTCTAACTCTCTACCTTCTCTAGGCAAGCTGTGATCAACAACATAAGCATGGATGAGATCATTATTTTGGAAGGGTTGAAATAAGCTGCGGATGACTCCAGTGATGGGACTAATGTGATGTTCGTAATATTGAAAGGCTTGTTCAGGTAAGCAGCTGCGATATCCCCCATCATCACTTAACTGCTTCTGTTGACTAGTAAGTATTAATGGTTGAGGTTTCTGTTGAGCAAATTCAGTAGCCTCACCGCAACAATGACATTGAGGGCGGCGAACTAAGGTATGGCGTTGCAAGTTGAAATTGACAAGATCAAAACTTAGCAGAGTTCCTTCTAGAGAATGCTGTTCTGGGTTAGTTAACCATTTAGCAATTTCTGTCGCTGCTAGATTTAACCCAGTTTGTACAGTTGAAGGTAAAGCAGCACGAGAAACAGGAAATGGGTTAAGGGTTTGTTTTTGTTCTTGTACAAAAGACTCAACCTCACGATTCATTCGCAGACGCTGCGCTAGGCATTCCCAACATCCTGTATGCCCAGGACGAAATACGGGGCCAATCCAGATTGTACCTCCAACAGGTTTGACCAACAGCCAAGAACGTTTATTTTGCAGAGCTTCTCGGTTAAAGGTTGCCAAACCGAGTTGGAGATAATCATCTGTTAGTACAACCGTAAACTCGCCACTATCACTAACATTAATGTTCAGGGATTCTAAGATGGCATTTAATGGCTCGGTTGTAATTTTACCAAAAGTGGCGATCGCAACTTTAGCTTGTTGCAGCCTCTCAACAGCAACTTTCGCATCACCATGGAGCAGTTCCCAAAAAGCTGATTCGGCAGGTAGTATGTTATTTGCGCTGGTGATATATCCCTTATGTTCCAACTGTTCTAAAGCATAGATAATCTCATCAGCCGAAGCTTGCCCTTGAAGGCATTGAACTATTTCCTCAACAGTGTAAACTCCATTTAATAATGGTACTAGTAGGCAATATAAACGCCCAGTTAGGACGAAATGCCCCTTTTCACTGAATAGAAATACACTTTTAGGAGGAGATACCTCAACATGAAAGTGTTCTTTGAACTTCGGCTGGATGAGCATACTGCTTAAATAGGTTTGTAAAAACAAAAATCTAACTTTTGAGTAAATTAGATGCGCCCTGTGGATATAATTCCAGCGTAACTTAATGAGGGCGATCGCTTTTGCGTACATTAAATGTATCTGCAAAATCTTGTCCATTCAAAACAATATAGCGAATTGTTTTGTCTTGGTTTTAAACTGCCCAGCAGTAATGTGTAAATCTGCAATAACATGAAGAATCTTGTTGACATTGACCTCAACAGATTCTTCTGTAAATTACTTTCGATAGTAGCCAAAGCGCTGTGAGCCATCAGTATCAGCATTAACAGATGCAATACCAGTATCAACAGAGGGTTGTACTGATATAGGCAGTTTAATTAATGGGACTTCTATACCTGTTGTTTGCCCAGCATTAATTGTAAGGCTACAACCACCAATACAAGCTGCTAATTGTTCATCAGATAGTTCTTCAATTAAACTTTCTGCAATTATCAAGCTTTTAGCAATATTTTTTTGTTCGTGCTGCATAATCACGTAGTAAAGCTACAAGTTATTTAGTCTTATTGTTTACTTAAATAACCTTGATGTAAATTTAAAATCTTAATATAATTTAGATATTTATTTGTTTAAAATACGCAATTGGAACTAAATCCCTTCACCAAAAATTTAAAAACTTTTACCTAATTCCTCTACTTTATTGAAGAATTGTAGTTTTAGTTATTACTCAAACAGTCTTTCCATTAGTAAGTTTCCCGATATTTAGTTATATCAGATAGATATTGAAATTTGACTTAGCTTGATTACAATATCAGTAATATTAAGGTTATATTAGTCTAATAACTTTATTCAATCTCTAATAATTTACGCTGAATATATCTAATTTGAATTTAATCAAGAATTATACCAATCGCTTTCTCTAAGCTGGTGGCATCTTGAGCAACCTTAAGGCGAAACGGTATAATTTGTCTGACAACTAGCTGTGGTAAGCCCAGTTCCGTGAGGTATAACAACAGGTGCTTGTGCTGTGAGCAATACCTGTCCTTGGGGTGATACGACAAGTCCTTGAGCTTCTACTATTTCATCGGGCGGTTGTAGAGATGAATTTGTAGAAGGAACGGCCACTTTGGAACCGCTACCTGTTTGAATTGGAACTATTTGAATATCTTCTAAAATTGTGTCACTACCCAAAGCCACCTCTGGATTTTGGGGTAAACCACCCCGTCCGGTAATAGTGAAGCGGCTGGATTCTTGAGGTTTATTTTGTCCACAACCTTGAGTAATTAATGTAGAAACATCATTTGGTTCAACTGGTAAGACAACAATTCCTGTTGTTGGATCACCTTCTAGAGTTTTAATTCCTACAGAACCACTTAGCCCAAACTGAGAACTAGCCGTAATATCGCTTTTTGAACTTTGTTCAGAACGCAGCTGAATACCAAATATTCCTTGTGTTGCGATTTGAACATTTCCACCTTGTCCTGCAATTGCATTAGCTGTAATATCGCTATTTTCAGCAACAGCTAATACGCTAGAACTAATATTTATATTGCCACCGCTACCACTACCGCCTTTAGCATTAGTAGTAATTTTACTGCCGTTACGCATTAGCAAAATATCTTTTAACTGTAGTGTAATATTGCCACCTTCACCTGATTTTGTTGTAGCTTGAATTCCTCCTGCATCTTGTTGAATGTTTCCTGCATTATCAAGTAATATTGAGTTAGCTAGAACATTGATATTTCCTCCTTTACCCAAGCCTTCATTATCAACATTTAACCTAGCACCTCCTTGAATTGATAATTGATTAGTATTAATTTCTAAACTTCCAGCATCGTTAATATTACTCCTGTTCAATACATTTGCAGATAAACTACTAAATGTTGGAATTAAGAGTGTTGGGTCGAATATATCCTCTATAAGAGGGCCTTGTCCTAATATCTGGATAGAGTCGGTTGCATTGATAGTCATGACTCCTCCCTTACCCAACCCTCTGGTCTCAACAGTAATATTAGCTCCATCCGCCACTATTAGATGCTTAGTATTAATTGTTAAATTACCAGCGTTACCTGTAGTGTCGATATCTGTACTACTAAAAATCCCGCTAGGAACTTGATAGATAGGCGATACTCCACTTACATTCACAGAATTAGTAGCATTAATCATGATATGTCCACTATTTCCTTGTGCTAAAGTGCCAGCAAAAATTTGTGCGCCATCATTAATAATTAACTGACCTGTATTAACTATTAAATCTCCAGCTTGTCCTCTACCTTCTTGAACTGATGTGAACAAACCACTGACTAAGAAATCAGTAAAGGAAACTCCTAATAATTCCACAGTATTTGCAGCATTAACTGTTAAAGTTCCGCCTTTGGCTTCACTGAAGGTTGCGGCAGATATTTGCGCTCCGTTTTTAACAGTTAATCTTTCTGTATTTATTTTTAAATTGCCCCCTGCTCCACTACCATAAGTATCAGTCAACAACCCAGTTGATAAAGAATAATTTTCTGAATCAGCACCATCCAAGTTAATAGAATCAAAAGCATTAATGGTTAAATCTCCTCCTTTCCCTGAGGAACCAGGTGAAGTTGCAGTAGAGATTCGAGCTTCGCCCTCAACCGAAAGTTTGCTACTAGTTATTGTTATTCCTAAGCTAGCTTCACTACCACTGTTTTCAGCGAACAAACCATGCTCAAATTTGCCAGAAGTGCTAGCGCTCGATACTATGACGGAATCTGAAGCATTTAACGTCAGGTTTGCTCCAAATACAGAGCCTAGTGTGTTTGCTTTTACAAACGAGTTGTCAATTATGAGTTGCTTGCCGGTAAGTTGAATACTACCACCTCCATCACCACTGGTTGTTACCAGTGCGTTATCAGTTAGTAAAACATTAGCTCTAGCTAAATTGCTGGGAAAACTTAGTTTAAATTGGCCGCCTTTTAATGACAGTCCAACCGTACCTGCATCTGCTACTCCACCCAGTTCCACGCGGCCGCTATCAGCCCTCAACTCGCCACCGTTGATGCTAACCTCACCTCCTATCAGCGCCAGCGTTTGATTTGGCCTGACTGCAAGATTAGCTCCTTGGACTTGGATAACTGCTGATTTTCTACCATACTGTAAACCGATAGGAACGCTCACTGTTAGTAAAGGTGAAGTCTTATCTGCGGATGTATTAAACTCTCTTCCATCAGCAAATTTCAAACTGTTAGCAGTAGTGGCAAAAAATGAGCCACCAATATCTAATTGGGCATTAGGGCCAAAGATAATTCCATTAGGGTTAATTAAGAATAGGTTGGCATTGCCAATGGTATGGATTTTGCCATCAAGATTAGATGGAAGATTACCAGTAACTCGACTAATAATATTTTGAATAACCGAAGCATGAGCAAAATTGGCTGATCCGCCTGTTGGTACAGAAAATTGGCTAAAACTATGAAAAAGATTGCCTCCTTCTTGAGTACCACCTGTAATTGTGAAATTGTGACCATCAACTGAGGTAACATTTGTGGGGAGAGTACCATCAGCTGCGATTGGGCTATGCCCACTGCCAGAGGCAATCGCCTGGGCACAAGCGGGGCTAACAAATTTTAGATTACAGCTAGTAAATAGTCCAGCAATACTGAGGATGTATGGCAACTTCATGTAATGCCTTTTGATAGTTGTTTATCTCAGTATTCCCTTAATATCTGTAAGGATTATCAATGGAGAAAATGTCTGCTTAACAATTAGTCTTAGCGTTCTTGCAATCAACTTGCGGTATTCCCTGCTTATAGATGTTCAATACTTGGGTAATCTTCCCGTAGTTTTACTGTTTCTTTCGTGGATAAAACAGGTAACATTAAGACCATGATTTTTTCTCCTAATAAAATGGTTACTACCTCAGAAGTTAAGCCCTTCTGAGGTTTTGTTTTGCTATTTTTTAGTCAATTTATAAATTGAATAACCAATCTCTCCTGCCATAATTGATACTAAATTGCGGTCTGTTGTAGTACCTTGGGTTTCATGAGATTGCTTCCCTTGACTGCGTTCCGCTCGCAATGACAGATACTACCTTTGATAACAACTTGGGATGAGATGAAGTTCTAAACTAGACATCTCATAATTTGAGAAGGATGGCTATACTTCAAGGATTGCAACCTATAAATACAGTTACAGTAGTAATGTCAAAATAGAAGGGATTGTGCTGGCTGCGATCGCGGGATAGGGAGGAGGACACTGTTTAAGTAATTTACGCAGATATAATTTTTACCAAACATTTAAATATTGGTATTTATTACGTAGCGGTGATCACTGTCCGTATGGGATTATTTTTACACAGTTGAAATAGGTGGCAAAGATGCAAACCAAAGAATCACCTAATAAGAATACCTCCGCTTTAATGAGCGTTTTAAGTTATTTGATATTAGATACTGAATACGACAAGGACTATCCTGATTAAGACTATTCTGACGTAGTAATGAACCTAGCTAGGTTAGTAGGAGTAAATTACCCCCCTTTGCTGATATTAACTAGAGAAAAGAATGGGCGGTTAACCACCTTCTTGAATCTAGAAACCAATTTATCGGAATTTAACAAAGTACTACCATATCTTTTTAGCCGAGATTCTTAACTGAATGTCGGTTTTTGTTTTTTAAATGGGTAGCACCTCCTCAGCCCTCCCCTCTCCCGGATACACCCAAAATGAGGATAAGGCTAAGGAAATTATCTTAGCCTATCAGATTTTGTGTAAATCTGTCTGAGTTAATTGAGACCATTAATCAAATAGAGTTCCCTTTTCTACTATCTTGTGATATGACTTTGCAATCATAAAGGTAATTAAGCCTGAAATAATGAGAGCAATAAAGTGGCCTGCTACTAATAGCTGTGTACAGGTATAAATACCGCTTAGAAATGGAACAAGCCAAATAACATATCTTACTTCGAGAGGCAAGATTGATAAGATTTTACTAGCGCCTAGAGTTACACAGCCAAGTGCAATAAATACAACAATTATTAAAAGTTTTCCTAAAAGTATTTCCATAAAGCCTAGATTTCATCTTTAGCCTACGAGATTCTATGTAAGTCTGCTTAAGGCTGTAATCAAAGGATTAATACTAATCTGAAGGATGGTTTGCTTTGAAGTTAAAAGTCCAACCCAATGTGGTTATGAATTTCATTAACGATAGTGAGAACCTGGGCCCTCGTTTCTAATTCTATCGACCAGAGTTGGTTCTGAAGGTTGATTCCCAGCATTAGCTATCATTAGTCTGATAACGAAGATAGATATTATCGTAATAATACCTGCTATTGCTTTCGCATCATCATTAGACATAAATTCCCCCAATAACTTAGCAATTTATTCCTATTTATTTCTTGTACCTATGCTTATAAATTAAGCGATGATAATTTAAATGGCCTTCAGAGAATTCCTCAGAATAAATATAAATTTTCAGCTTCTTTACGATTCTCAACCGAAGGGAGAGCTTCTGTACCTACTTAAAATATGCCTCTATCCCCCTCTCCCACAAGGAAACAAATTACTTAGTTATGTTTAAGTACTTATATAAGACTTTACTTTTGTAGTCCCTAAAATCATTAAATAAATTTATGACAGTGATTTTAAGTTCTTTAAATTCTTTAAGGGGTTGGGGTTTGTATTTAGCGAGGGTAGGGTCAAATTGACCTGTGGTTATATCTAACTCAATTTGTGCAGCTTTCCGATTGATCTTATTTTGGGTAAACCAAGAGCTAGGGAGAAACGTCTACCTGCATAAGACCATCTAAGTCTAATGCGTCCTTCATGCTCCTGAATAACTACAGTTACCTTCTGGACTTTGTTTTGAGCTTTCATTGACCGTACCAATTTGTACCAGTTTTAGTGGAAATTAGTAAGGAATTAGAGCAAAAACTTTCTATCAAAAAACCTGCCAGTCTTCTATCAAAACTAGCAGGATTAGGGATTTTATCAATCGGAGCGGCGGGATTTGAACCCACGACCTCCACTACCCCAAAGTGGCGCGCTACCAAGCTGCGCTACGCCCCGGTCAGAATTATTATAGTAGCAACAATTTATAGGATAATCAAGAGGCAATTTTAGAAAACTTTAAGCATCCCAGCAGCTTGCTGCAAACCTGGAACAGCAGAATTATTCCATCTACCTTCTGCACATCGCCCTGTGTTGAGGATAAAGCGCAGACTGTAGGCATGAGGATAGCCTTCAACTTCCATCCATAATAAATCGCTTTCAGCTTCACAAGCAATTTTCTCTTCATCCATCAATTCAGCCGCCAGTTGTTTCATTGTGTCTGCTAGCTGCGCCAAAAGACGGCAGAAATCGTTCAACTCAGCTTCTGTTAACTCGATCGCCCAATCATCTGTACCCAATAAACCTTTAAATTCAGCTGCATTAGGGTTCCAGCCAATACGCCAACCAGAGCCGCTTTTAACAACACGCTCCATAATTAGTGATAAACACTCAACAGTGATTACGATAACTGATAACTGTCTATTTGAGGTTATTGTGGGGTAGTTGTAGTGTTTGGGGAAGGAGTGAAGATATTGGTCAAAACTTGCACTACGGCATCTCTTTGACTGCGGCTGAGGCGTTTTATGGCAGCGCGATCGCCTTCTATAGGATTTTCTCGTAATGCATCATTCCCCGGATACGTCATGTCATACATAATTTCGTTCGCATCCAGGTAATCAGCCAAAGTCAACTTCCAATCTAAACGATAGTTGGGCGCACGCTCTTTCACATAAATGTGATAACGAATCAAGCGACTTGCCAAGGTATTATTTTCAGCAACTTTCCCAGTTTCTTTACTGATATATTTATTTTCCTTTGGGAAGTCGGGCAACTGCTGATACACTTGCTGCCAAACATCGCTAGGACTTACTCTCTGAGCTATGGCAGGTTGGATACCTAGAAAACTTGCCAAAAAACTTTTATGTGTTGACTTTCCTACTCCTGAACCCAAAACAATTACACCCATCACCATTAAGGTAATTGGCAGTGTCCAGTTGTGAGTTCTCAGTAGTAACTTAAACTTTAAAACTATAAATCGCAGAATCGGCCAAGACAAAAGTTTTTTATTATCCATAAAGTAAATATTCTGTGATGAAAGTGGAATGCGACTACATTTTGTACTCAGCGAGAAGTTGCAAGGAGGGTTTCCCCCCAGGCAAACTTCGCTAACCCAGCACTTTCATCTCAGCACTATATTTATATTTCGCCAATAATCTCTGGCTGAGTCAGTTCATCAGACATTTCAATAATTGCCCTAAGTACTGGCTTCATCATTGCATCTTCTGCACTTTCAAAGTCTTCGTAACGGCGACGCTTGGCACGGTTTGCCACCTGAACCGTAATGCGGTAGCGATTTGAGGCTGCACTAATCAAATCTTCAGCACGGTGCATAATCTGAGACTGAGTTGTCTCGAACTTAGAACGCTTTAGCATAGTTAGTGGTTCTTGGGGTCATTCTCCAGTTTAGCAGCACTGATCAAGCTGTTGTTGTGTACTAAATCGTTGTTAACCTCTCTGTTGATAGAGGTTGATAGATTTTTATCATTTTATAAGTAGGTTGTAACAGTAAGTTAATAAAGTAACCTAACCTCATGGCTGATCTTGTGGAAACTGCTATCAATGCAGGAAATTTCAACACTTTGGTGAAGGCTGTTGAAGCTGCGGGACTCACAGAAATTCTTAAGAGTCCTGGTTCTCTTACAATCTTTGCACCTACTGACGAAGCCTTTGCCAAGCTGCCAGAGGGAAGTTTAGATTCGCTACTGCAAGACATTCCTAAACTTAAGAAGATTGTGACGTATCATGTCGCTCCTGGGGATGTCAGGTCTGATGACTTGGCACAGATTGAGGAAGCAGAGACTCTTGAGGGGTCAATCTTAGCAATTGAGTCTGCTGATGGTGCAATTAAGGTGAATGATGCCAATGTCCTGACAACTGATATTTTGGCGGACAATGGGGTGATTCATGTTATTGATGCGGTGTTGATACCTGCAATGGTTGCTGGCGGTAGGAGTTCGTGATCGGCTAAGGGACTTCCAATTAAAAAGTGTAGAGAGCAGGGAGCAGGGGGAGAAAGAAAAATATCATTTGATACCAAGTTGCAATCAAAAGTAGCAACTGTCATTGCGAGCGAAACAAAGTGGAGCGAAGCAATCTCCCCTAACGAAAGATTACTACCTCTGAACGCAACTTAGTATGAATAAATTGGCTAATTTATTCTCTGGAAGTCCCTAATGTGCCTTGAAGTTGCGTAATTCGCAGCCTCAAAAAACCCCAAAGACGCGGTGATAGGGACACGTAAAGATGCAGTTTTGTCTCAGGAACGGGTAATAGAAATGGGGAATTGTGAAAAAGTCAATCCCCATTTTTCATTAATGATTTGTTGAAATTAGAGCTTCGACGAATTTGAAGTATTAGCTAACACTCAGAATGCAACCAGTACGTGGGAGAAGAGACAAGGAAAGGTGCTGAGTTTCTCCATTTTCATGCCATGCAATCTCAGCAGTGCCATATACAAGATTGTAGGGCTGAGTACGCAAACTGGTAATAGCAATATTCGCTTTTGTCGATGCTGTACCAGCGTTAACAGCAATAATTAATTCCTCTGTCCCTAAAGTTCTGGCAAAAACGTAAAGTTCCCCTTGAGCATAGAGAACTTGGTAATCACCTATACGCAAAGACGAGTAAGTATGGCGAAGAGCAATTAATTCGCGGTGAGTCTGGAGGATTTCTTGATCCCAACTAGCTTCTAAAGGAAAGCCACGACGCGAGTCTGGATCTATCGCACCGGGTAAACCGACTTCATCACCATAGTAAATACTGGGCGCACCGGGAAATGTAAGCAGTAGTAGAGTTGCTAATTCTACACTGGCTTTATCGCCTCCAGAAATAGTCATTAACCTTGCTGTATCGTGACTTGCTAGCAAATTTAATTGGGTAAGCTGAATTTCCCAAGGATACAGTTGTAATACTTCTTGGATTTGGCTGGCGTACTCAGCAGCAAATAAGGGCGGGTAGGGTTTATAGTCACGGCTTTGGACTTGTTCTAAGACTACGCGATCGCCTGCGGCAAAAGCTATTGTTGGCCCGGCAAATAAATAGTTCATCACGCCGTCAAATTGAGTTCCATCTAGCCACTCGCGGGAATCTCCCCACACTTCCCCCACAATGTAAGCTTCAGGATTAATTGCTTTAACGCGATCGCGAAACTCTTGCCAAAAACCAGGAGTTTTAATTTCAAATGGTACATCTAACCGCCAACCGTCGATGCCGAATTTAATCCAATATTCGGCAATTTCCATAATGTACTCCCGTACTTCTGGGTTGTCATGATTAAATACTGGCAAGGCACGATTTCCTGCCCAACCTTCATAATTGGCAGGAAATTCACCGTTATAAGGTGAAAGCGGCCAACCCTCAACTTTGAACCAATTCACCCAAGGCGAATGTGGGCCATTTTCTAAAACGTCGTGGAAAAAGAAAAAGCCGCGGCTGGAGTGGTTAAACACTCCATCTAACACAACTTTAATATTCCGTTGATGGGCTGCGTCTAGCAATTCCTTAAAAGCTTCATTACCTCCCAACAGTGGGTCAACCTGATAATAATCGTGGGTATGATAGCGATGATTACTGGCAGATTGAAAGATGGGTGTGAAGTAGATAGCGTTAATCCCTAAATCCTGGATGTAGTCTAATCCCTCTATGATGCCCCACAAATCGCCGCCTTTGTAACCTTGGAGTGTTGGCATAGATTCCCAATCTTCCCAACGGGCCTCATGCAATAGGCGTTTGTGAGGCTGTTTGCTTCTGGCAAAGCGGTCTGGAAATATTTGGTAGAAAACAGCGTGCTTAACCCAGTCTGGTGTTTGAATCTGCATGAATTACTCTTGATGACTTCAGGAGCGATCGTTGCAAATACTGGGTTATTTGCGCTACTCACTTGTGATAGAAATCTCTCAATTTTTATTAGTCAATAGTCAGTAATTATTTTTTTTGACACAAATGTTACCAGTAGTCACTTGTTTGACCACGCTTATATTTATGTATGATTTATTGCTTATTTAAGTAGTTACTAAATAATTAACAACTCTTAATTTTTCTATATTTAACTTTTTTCCGTAATAGCTAATATAAACGCTGGATAAATAAACAAGTTACTTGCAGGAGCGTTGTCTAGCCAATTGTAATCAAAAATGGCTTTAACTGTTGTGATTACTAAGTTTGATTGCTCACTCACATTTATTGGATGGATTACTGAAAATTCCTTATAAAAAGCACGAGACATGAAGATTAGTTATTAATTAGTAATAAAGTTATGAGTTATTCTGCGCTCCCTAATATTGATCTGTGTTAACTATAAAAACAATAGAGGTCTATAGCCAAAATCAAGAATAAAAGCTAAAAAAATACTTTAGTGGTATTCGTACTAAAGCAATATGTGCTGCTAAAATCAATACTTTATTTTCAGGAAAACACATAGACGTGGAGGAAAAGATGAGACACGATAAACTTTCTCCTGGGTTGCTGTTGGCATATCAAGACTATCAAAATGAAGGAGAAGAGGCTTTAACTACACATAAGCGATCGCTGGGTTTAATAGCCCATAAAAGTGCTGTCAAGCCAACTAAGAGCATAGTTTTTATTTACTGCGACTCTGATGCAGACTTAAGTTATTTAGAACAATACGGAATTGAAATCAATCAAAACTCTGGAAGCGTACGGACAGCTTTCTTACCCATCCAGGGTTTAGATGCCTTATCGGAAGAAGAAGCCATCCAGCGCATTAAACCATCGCGTAAACTCAATTTACGGATGGATGTTGCTCCAGGTAAAGTGCAACTGCCACATTTTAAGACCAAAACTGGATTAACTGGCAAAGACGTAGTTATCGGCATTGTAGACAGTGGCATTGATCCAAAACACCCCGCCTTTGCTGGACGCATTTTACGTATTTGGGATCAAACCCTTCCAGGGCCGGGTGTTCGAGAGGGGGGTTATGGAGCAGAATTCACCGGAGAACAACTGACAGTTTCTCAAGACACTAACGGTCATGGCACTCATGTTGCCGGCATTGCTGCTGGTGCAGATGCGACTTATGGAGGTGTAGCACCAGAGGCAGAATTGGTCGTTGTTAAATCAGACTTACAGGACGCCCACATTGCTGATGCTGTCCGCTACGTTTTCCGAGTAGCCGGAGAGTTAGAACGGCCAGCAGTCGTCAATCTCAGCTTAGGTGGACACGCCGATGCCCACGATGGTAGTGATTCTTTGTCAAAAATTATTGATGCTGAATCTGGGCCAGGAAGAATTGTTTGCTGTGCAGCAGGCAACGAGGGCAACGATAATATTCATGGTCAAGCAACCATCCCATCCAATAAAACCCGTGGTATGCGCTTTAATGTCCCTTTAAATCAAGTAGGCATAGTATGGTTAAACGGTTGGTATGCTCGTGACAGTCAGTTAGAAATATCGTTGCGGAGTCCTAACGGTTTCGTTACACCTTTCCAAAAAATTATTGCTAACAGCAATCCCGCCCAAAATTATCAGTTACCAGATGCACGAGTAGAAGTAGTGACACCAGGGCCAGATCCAGCTAACGGTGACCATAATTTCTTCGTGCAAATTCGTGGTAATGGCCCCTCGCCTGTTATGGGAGGTATTTGGCAGTTACGGGTACGTAACGCTTCTTCAACTGAAACACGTTTAGACGTGTGGGCACTTGATGATCGCTCATCGGTGTTTTTTACAGGTAAAAGTGTCAAGGATGCAGTGAAGATAGGCGCACCGGGAACTGCTAGCAGTGCCATTACAGTTGCTGCTTACACTACGAAAGTAAAATATACAGATATTGATAACCAAGTGCGAGAAATGGGCTTGGATTTGGACGATATGTCTGAGTTCAGTAGTGAAGGGCCATTGCGGAATGATGCTCAAAAGCCAGATGTCGCCGCACCAGGAGCGATGATTGTTTCTACCCTTTCCGCCAATGCCAATTTTGATCGCTCGATGATGGTGAATTCTAAGTTTGTGGCCATGGCTGGTACGAGTATGGCGACACCATTTGTTACTGGTTTAGTAGCACTGTTGTTGCAGCGCGATCCGAAGCTAGACCCAGTTGCTGTGAAAGATTTGCTGCGTAAAAATAGTTCCATTCCCAACAAACCGACTGGAACATTTGATCACAAATGGGGTTTTGGCGTAATTAATGCAGCAAATCTGTAATTATAGCCATCTCGAATTAGAGAAATCCACCAAATTTGTAGGCGTACCAGTTGATACTCGATATAGCAATCCTATTGATTTGTAAAAATTGAGAGGCTTAGATCCCTGACTTTTCAAATAAGTCAGGGATCTTGTTATCCACGAATGATTTAAGACTGCTATAGATGATAAAGCCATGATGTTAAGACAAAGTTATACTGCTGAACAAGAGTAGCTATCCCATACTGTTAATTAATATGGACATTCAAGTTAACAAAATTTTATTTCTAGCAGCTAATCCAAAAGACACTGTACGTTTGCGGCTTGATGAAGAACTGCGGGAAATAGATACAGGACTACAGCTTGCCAGAAACCGCGATCGCTTTGTCTTAGAACAGAAGTGGGCAGTACGCCCTAGAGACGTTCGACGAGCAATATTGAATTTTGAACCGCAGATTGTACATTTTTCCGGGCATGGAGCAGGGAATGAAGGATTAGTATTTGAGGATGATGCAGGGCGAGAGAAATTTGTAAATGCTGAAGGATTAGCAGGACTATTTGAGTTATTCGCTAATCAAGTGGAGTGTGTAATTCTTAATGCTTGCTATTCGCAGGTTCAAGCAGAGGCGATCGCTCAACACATTAACTATGTTATTGGTATGAGTAGGGAAATTGGAGATAAGGCAGCAATTGAATTTGCTGTAGCTTTTTATGATGCTATAGCAGCAGGGAAACCTGTTGAGTTTGCTTACAAATATGGCTGTAATGCCATTCAGATGACAGGTATTCCAGAACAACTAACTCCAATTCTCATCAAGAAGCCTAATCTCAGTGAAATAGTTGCTCAACCCCATTTAGCTAAAGAGCATTCGTCAGCCGTAAACGAATCTACATTAGGAACTAACTCTGCTGCTACTCAACCAGTCCAAACTACAAGCAATGAATTTCATATCACTAACAGCAGCATCACCTACCTCACTGGCTCAGGGCAAATTAACTATAATGAAGCTCCTAAACAAAAGTGAAAGTCTAATTTAGATACACTCAGTAAGCTTGAACAGCCTGAGTAGTAGACTTATTTTCAGCCTCTTTTTCTTTTGTATCAACAAAAATATCGATGAAGTTTTTAATCTTTGTCGAATTAGAACTTTTTTGTTGTAAATCTTTAACAATTTCACAAGCTCTCACACCTTGTTCTGCCACTATTTCAATGGTTGAATCAGTTTTGATATTCGCTACTGCTGAATTGTGTAATGCTACTAATTGCCATTGTTGATTAAATACTGGGCTACCTGATGAACTAAAATCAGCATCAGCTTCATATCTGATAAATTTCTTATAAATATCGATAACTCTATTACTAGAAAGAATGACTTGCTTACGCTTTCCTTTTGGATGTTGAATGATGTTAACTGGTTCTCCTTGTGCCAATTTGCCTTGGGGAACATTTTGCTGAACTCCTATTTTTTGGAGTTCTATCAACCTTTTATCATCTATAGGTGGAGCAATGTTTGTACTGTTCTCATCTAATGTAATCCAGCCAAAGCGATCGCCTGCTCTACCTAAGATAGATAAATTACTGTCTTTAGGCCTGTCTTGTAACTTAACTAGGGTATAATCCAATTCTTCGTTAGTTTCAAAAAAACCTGTTTCAGGATCTAGATCGAGTTTGTATTCTATTGGAGGAATTTTTCGTCCAAGACCGTCTTGGTCATAACCAAATTGAGCTATTACTTCAGCGCATACTTCTTCATTTGGAAGCACATGATGATTGGTTAGTAAGTAGCTGCTTCCAACTAAAAACCCTGTAGCGATGGGAATAGGTAGTAATTTTTTGAAACGTTCTGGATCTTTAAGCGCATCTGATGAATGATTTGTATCAATTCCATCAAAAAATTGTTGAATAGAATCTGGCTCTTTTTCAGAAAATGAGAATATTTCTTCTATATCTTCCTGAGATAAAATAGCCTTTTGACTATTTTTCAGTTCATTTTCAAGAGCGTCAATTTTCTCAACTAGCTCAACTCTAGCTTGTTCCGAAAATTCTCGCACTAGTCGGCATACAGCAGCGCCTCGTCTTACCCCTAACTCTAGAAAAGAAAACGGGAGAAAGTCTGGTTGACCAAAAACTGCACTAATACGCGACGAAGGGTTGATCTCAAATCGTGAGTTAATAATTTCTACTAAATCGGAGTCATCAATCAAATCAAGAACAGCGTCTTGTTTGGCTGGAAACGGAATTGCACTTAAATTTAGTCTTTCTCGGAAAATTGGCGGCAAAAACCAATTATATAATAATCTCTGACGAGAGGAAGTTATAGTAATGCTCATATCTAATTTAAATAATTATCAAATTAATTGGTGAATTTGCAATGCAATCTAATCGCTTACCCTACCGTATTAAACAGGGACAAAATATCAAAGGTTGGCGTATATTTCAAGAATCTTTACAACCAGAACTACATAATCTTATTGCTGGACAAACAATCTTAATAAAACTTTGTTTGCTTTTTACAATACTTATACTATCTTCTATTTCAGGTATTGTATCTAGTTTTTTTGGTAGCTGGTATTTTTTTTATATATCTTTACCAAATGAACCAGGAAAAATAGAACTTTTTTCAATGTTCATAATAATTATTGCTTGGATATTTACCAGTATCCGTCAAGGCATCGCCCAAGGTTTAAAAGTTGCTATAGAATTTTTTCTAATTACATTAATAGTCACAGATGTATTAGCATTATTGAATTTATTGCCAACTATTACAATACGCATTTCTCCATTAGTCGATCATAGTATTCAACACTTGGCTGCTTGCTTAGTAGGAATGATTTTTACAATTTTTATTTTTCTAACAGGTAGTTTCGCTATTGCTGTCATTTCTACAAGCTTTGCTAAAAACCAATCTAATCATTTCCGAATCGGTGCGGCTGTATTTATAATTATAATTGCGGTGATTGCTACTGTAGTTTTATATTTATCAGGAGGAGTAGATAGTAAAGTTGAAGAGCAAAGCCTTTTTGTTAGAATCGCTAGTATCTTAGGCGGTATTTTTTCTGGATTTTGCTTTGGGATTATTAGCTTAATAGCAACAAAATTTAGTAACAAATATTCCGGTCATTTCGAGTTTTTGCATTCTTGGGCGATCGCAGTTGGTTCATGGGGCGGTACATCATTTTATAATTTAGATTTAAGTGATATTGATTTTACTGGTTCTCAGTTAGCAAATACTGATTTCCGAGCAAAGAATTTTTACCGGACTTGTTTAAAGGAAGTTAAGGGATTAGATAAAGCTAGAATAGACAATCGCTATCTAGACTTAACTAACTACAAAGTACAAAAGCTGTTAACTGATGGAGTTTGTAAAGACATAAACTTTAGCAGAATAAACTTGCAAGGAGCATATTTGCAAAATGCAGATATGAGGCATTTCAAGTTAATAGAAACTAATCTCAAAGGCGCAAATTTACAAGATGCTGATTTGCGCGGCAGTATTTTAATTCGTACTCAGCTTACAGGAGCGGATTTTACTGGAGCTAATTTGACTGGAATTTGTATTCAAGATTGGAATATCAATAGTCAGACTTGTTTTGCTAAGGTCAAATGTGATTATTATTACCGCAAATTAGATAATAAAGGAGAGCCAATAGAACAATATCCTATAGGACGTAATTTTGAAGAAGGAGAATTTGAAGCTCTATTCCAAGAAGTAGAAGAAGCAGTAGAATTAGTTTTCAAAGAAGGCGTAAATTGGCGGGCTTTAAGCTTTACTTTCCGTAAATTTCAATTAGAGGATGACGGTTTAGGTTTAGAACTCAAGGGAGTTGAACAACGTGGTGACCTTTGGGTTGTTAAAGTAACTCATAAACAAGGTGTTCTCCGACAAGATGTTGAACAAAGGGTTGGAGAAATTTATGATATGATGAAAGGCTTAATGGCTGTCAAAGAACCACAAATTAACAAGCTTTTAGATATTGCCGCAGATCAAGCAGGAGCCTTAAAAGAATCTAGTAAAAGACCTTTTGGTAATAGTTTTTTTATTACAGGTAGTACAATTACAAACTTAGCTGGTTCTGGAGAAATTAATTATGACGAAGCTGCTAGTAAAATTCGCAGTTTTGTTGCTAATAGCAGCGAACCAATACAATCATTACACCTAGTTAAAAGCCTTTTAGAACAATTCCAAAGACAGAGTGTCGCTACTTCTAGCAATGAACAAATAGAACTAATTAAGCAAGTGATTTTGACTGAGGCTAGAAAAGACAAGTTTTTCAAACAGTTTTTTGTGCAACAAGGACAACAAATTGCTAATGCAATGCCAGAAAGTGCGATCGCATCAGCTATCCGAGAAGCACACTCCCAACTTATCTAGAAAGTAGTTTCGGCAACAAATCTGTAATTAGACGTAGAAATGTGTATATTACGTCTGTACAAGGATAGGTAGTAAAAACCTATAAATTTGATAGGTTGGTGATAGGGTGGGTTAAGAGATAGCCTACCCTGATTACTCAGGAATTGCTTATGAATTATCAGAAGCTAGACGCCGCTCTTGCTATGGCGCTGAATAATGTACAAGACCCAGAAGTGTCGAGTTTGGTAGTTTTTATCCATACCGAACCTGTTTCAGGTTCTGCAATTGCTGTTTTGGAAAATTTAGGCGTTGATGGCGTCGCGCCTGGAAAGGATGTTTTCACTGCAACACTTTCAGCAAATGGCATTTCTCAGCTGTCTGAGGAACCTTGGGTGCAGTTTCTCAAGTTGTCGCAGAAATTGCATTTAGTTAATAGAATGCGAACTCCTGGGAGATTGGGCGTTTAATTTAAATGTGGCGATCGCCACTCTAGGGTAAGCAGAATCTACCTGACTCTGTTACCAAGGAACCAAAGAGCTTAAGACTATACGCCAGAGTTCACAGCGAGTAAAGATAAGTCTTGTGAACAAATTTTAGACAATTATTCTTTGAAAATCATTTGCAAACTATAAGTAGTTTTCATGTTATTTATAAAACAAGAGTTACGGTAGCTGTCACTGAGTTAAAATTTACTGGTTTTTTAAAATCAGCAAAGAATTGTATTTATAGATTGCAGAGTTATAAAACTAGTGTAGCGATCGCCTGTATTTGTTACGTGTCAATCGACACATAGTTTTTGATGTGGGAGTTGTTGGCAGCACTATTGATCACCAGCAGTATTCTGTAAAATTTACTAATTAGAATCTGCGCTCCCCCCTTATCAGCTGCCACATACAGTCCTAAACTGAAGGTGAGAGTTGAAAGGCAGTCGGGAGACATCTTGTGAAAAAAGTTTTAGCAATTATTCTTGGTGGTGGCGCAGGTACTCGCCTTTATCCGCTAACTAAACTACGTGCTAAACCAGCAGTACCAGTGGCTGGAAAGTACCGTCTAATCGATATCCCTGTCAGTAACTGCATAAACTCAGAAATATTTAAAATTTATGTCCTGACACAATTCAACTCAGCTTCCCTGAATCGCCATATCGCTCGTACATATAACTTTAGTGGCTTTAGTGAAGGGTTTGTAGAAGTGCTAGCTGCACAGCAAACGCCAGAAAACCCGAACTGGTTCCAGGGTACAGCTGATGCTGTGCGTCAGTACATTTGGTTGTTAGAAGAATGGGACGCTGAGGAATATCTGATCCTCTCCGGCGACCACCTCTACCGTATGGATTACCGCGAGTTTGTGCAGCGTCATCGAGAGACGGGTGCTGATATTACTCTCTCAGTTATTCCCATAGATGAGCGCCGGGCCTCAGATTTTGGCTTAATGAAAATTGATGACTCCGGTAGGGTAGTTGACTTTAGCGAAAAACCTAAAGGCGATGCTTTAAAAGCAATGCGCGTCGATACTTCCATACTCGGATTGAACGCAGAACAAGCCAAACTCCAACCCTACATCGCCTCAATGGGGATTTATGTATTTAAAAGAGATGTTTTGATCAAATTGTTGAAAGAATCTATAGAACGGACTGATTTTGGTAAAGAAATTATTCCTGACTCTGCAAAAGATCACAACGTTCAAGCCTACTTATTTGATGGCTACTGGGAAGATATTGGAACCATTGAAGCTTTTTATGAAGCCAATTTAGCACTGACACACCAACCCGTACCGCCCTTTAGCTTCTACGATGAACACGCACCAATTTATACCCGCGCTCGTTATTTACCTCCGAGTAAATTACAAGATTGTCAAATCAGACAATCGATGATTGGCGAAGGTTGTATTCTGAAAAATTGCCGCATTGAACATTCGGTTTTAGGAGTGCGATCGCGGGTTGAATCTGGTACGATCATCGAAGATTCTCTACTTATGGGTGCCGATTTTTACCAAGACTCTGTAGAACGTCACTGTAGCGTTGAAAAAGGTGATATTCCTGTAGGCATTGGTACAGATAGCATCATTCGTCGTGCGATCATCGATAAAAATGCTCAAATCGGTCATGGTGTGAAAATTATCAATAAAGACAACGTGCAAGAAGCAGAGCGCGAAGGTCAAGGTTTTTACATTCGCAGCGGCATTATTGTTGTGCTGAAAAATGCTGTCATCCCCCACGGTACTGTCATTTAGCCATTAGTCATTAGTTAACAGTTATTAGTTAAAAACTAATGACATAAACGCACCAACTGCTTGGCACACGATAGGACAAATGCCGCAACTGTTGTTACTAATTGGTCTTCCGGGCAGTGGCAAAACAACTTTAGCTAAAAAATTGCAAGCAGAATGTCCCCAGATGCAGGTAATTTCTACTGATGTCATTCGGGGGCAACTGTTTGGCAATGAAGCAATTCAAGGCCCGTGGCTGCTGATCTGGCGGGCAATTCAGGAGGAATTACAACAAGTCCTCGCCGCAGGTAAGACAGCAATTTACGACGCTACCAACGTCCAGCGCCGTCATCGCCGTGAGATTATCACCCTAGCCCGCGATTTAGGCTTTACCCACATTACTGGAATTTGGGCGAATACCCCAGTTTGGCTATGTTTGACACGCAATAAACGGCGTAGTCGCCAGGTTCCTGAAGATGTTATCTGGCGTATGCATCGCCAACTCCGGGATGCCCCTCCAAGCTTGGAAGAAGGTCTAGACTGCCTAATTCGCTTTTCAGAATCGCAGGAGTACGGAAATTGCACTCGGATTGTGAGCGAGAACCCCACTTGATTTTCTGTAATGTTTGTTAATTTAAAATCAGACTTTATTTGCTTGGCATTATACCTGGCAAAGAAGAGATCTCACATCTTAGAAAAAGAACATAACAGGAATTTTTAGAGGAGGCTGGTAGATGGCTGCAACCGACTTCAAAGACTATTACGCAATTTTGGGAGTTAGTAAAACTGCCAGTCCAGAAGAAATTAAACAAGCTTTTCGTAAATTAGCCCGCAAGTTTCACCCCGATGTTAACCCAAATAATAAACAGGCAGAAGCACGCTTTAAAGAAGTGAACGAAGCCTACGAGGTTTTGTCAGATCCAGACAAACGCAAAAAATATGACCAGTATGGTCAATACTGGAAACAAGTTGGTGAAGGCTTCCCATCCGGTGGCGCTGGTGTGGATATGAGCGGGTTTGACTTCAGCCAATATGGGAGTTTTAATGACTTCTTGAATGAGTTATTTGGTGGTGCTGGCCCTCGTAGTAGCCGCCAAAGTTATTCTTCTCGCACTTCCACAGGTAGACCTGGTGGTTTTGGTGGTTTTAATGATTTTGGCTTTCAAGATGTAGGTACGGGTGCAGGCGCGACCCAGGACAGCGAAGCTGCGATCACCTTGACTTTTGGAGAAGCTTTTGCTGGTGTCCAAAAGCGCTTCAGCTTGGGTAACGAAACGATAGATGTCCGTATCCCTGCTGGTGCGAAACCAGGTACTCGCCTGCGTGTACGGGGCAAAGGTCAATTCAACCCTATGACCCAACAACGAGGCGATTTGTACTTAAAGGTAGAACTTCAGCCCCATTCTTTCTTTCAGTTTGAAGGCGATAATCTTGTTTGTGAAGTACCAATCACCCCAGATGAAGCTACTTTAGGAGCATCTATCGATGTTCCAACACCCGATGGTTTGGTTAACGTCAAGTTACCGGCGGGAGTGCGTTCTGGCCAATCTCTGCGTTTACGTGGCAAAGGTTGGCCTTTAGCCAAGGGTGGACGTGGCGATCAGTTGGTGAAGGTGGCAATTGTCCCAGCAAAAGACCTCAGCCAGCAAGAGCGGGAATATTATGAAAAAATTCGGGCTATACGTACATATAATCCCCGCAGTCATTTGCAGCAGGTCAAGCTATAAAATCAGACCTCGCCTGAAGAATGTTAAGGGCGAATTGGTATTGGCGGCGCAAAGTCATCTCATGGCTCATTGGGATTGATTTTGCGTCATTAAAGCTCTCATCCGCGACTTAAAGGCTTCAATTGCCTCTGGGCTAGGTTGGGTAGTTTGCCAGGATGGACGTTGCATTAAGCGATCGCACCAAGTTTGGAGTTGGGGATAGTCTTCTAGAGCCAACCCCATTTGCGGAAGCCAGGGAATAGTACTACCAGCAACGATATCGGCATAAGTTAATTGCTCACTACCAAAGTATGGGCGATCGCCAATTAATTTCTCAAAAAAAGCTAGTACGGTTGCTGATTTTTGCTTTGCCTGCTCTATCTGCTGCGGATCGTTATCGCTCAAGCCAATCATTTGCCGAAACAATGGGTTTATGGCAGGCATTAATTCATTAATTGTCACCATTTCCACCATCCGCACGGTTGCTATGGCTTTCTCTGCTGTTGGTAACAAATTAGGCTTGGGATACTTTGCCTCTAAGTAGTCAAGAATAGCCAAGGATTCCACTACGCTAAAGTCATCATCAACTAACACTGGAATGTGATGGAAGGGATTGATCGCTAAAAATTCTGGTTTAAACTGATCGCCATCCAGCTTCATCTCTATCAGTTCAAATTCCAATTCTTTTTCTAGTAATGCAATCCACACGCGACGGGAGTTTGCAGAAATCAGGTGGTGATACAATTTGAGCATGGCTAAACCTAACAGTTTTTACTTGTAGGGTAAGCTTTTTCACTTCCTCGCTTTTATTGTATTACTTTATTGGTTTAATTTTCCTACTCCTGCCTATATCTAAAAGTTGGTAGCTCAGTCTGATAAGCTGTTTATATTTAATTTGCAAGCCGTTACTAAACACTTGCTATAGGCATCCTAATAAATCATTTGTGAAAGTTTTAAGCCCTGTATGGTGGGCACTGCCCACCATACCTATATTAAGCCTCTTAAATAAGTCTGTGATTTGGATATAAAAGCACAGATAAACACGGATGGTCACAGATAAATATCGGTGTTTATCTGTGTTTATCTGTGGTTAATTTTGGTATTATTTGTATTTTTGCTAAAAGTCAATTATAAAGATTAATATTAATCCTATACAAATTTTATTTAATTTTACATTTATAACAAAATATTCAACAAGTAAATTAAAATTTACTTGTTAATTTCTCTAAAGCAGATAACCTGGTAATTTAGTAAACATTGTTGTCTTTTAACTCAATTAAATTGTTTTAAGAGCGTTTCTATGCTGGCATTATGATCGATGAATGAAAAGAGATGTCTATAGCAGAGTTTGCCATCTTTATCTAATACAAATTGCGCTGGTAGGGGCGCTCCTAATGCTTGTCCTACTTTATAGGTACGAAATACGCGGCAACCGGGGTCGCTGAGTAAGGGCATTTTTAAGCCTAAGTCTCTGACAACTATTTGACTTTGCCTTTCGTCGGTGCTAGTAATCATCAAAACTTCTATGCCACAATTTTTAAATTGTTCGTAATTTTCATTCAAATCTTTGATATGAGGATAGCAAAAGGGGCAATACTGTTTTTCGGTAAATATGCGAGTAAAGGCAAGTAATATCGGTTGTTTGCCTCTATAATTTGATAGTTTAACTACAGTACCATTAGTTATATCTGGAAGTTGAAAATCTGTTGTTCCTATCCCTATCCTGAACTTATCTGTTGCGGGAACTGGCAGAAAATTGCGGAAAAAGCGCTCATTAAATAAGCCACTAAAATCAGTTGAAGTTAGCATATTTTATCCATAATTATTAAACTATAAAACAATAAAAACACAGATAGACACTAATTTGACATTGATTAATGTATATCTGTGTTTTATCAAAGTTTTGAGCGACGGCTTGCGCCGCTTAAACTTCTCTGTTCTGTGTGGTTTATCTGTGGTTTGTATTGATTTTGCTTTTAACTCCAATACAGTTTATTGGAGTTAAAAGCTACCGAAATCTAGACAGCAGAGAAGTAAACTTTGGACTTCACTGGGTCGGGAACCATTGTCTGATCGCCTGGTTGCCAACCAGCAGGGCAAACTTCGTCTGGGTGAGACTGAACATACTGAATGGCTTGCAATGTCCGCAGGGTTTCATCAACGCTACGACCAAACGCTAGGTTGTTGATAGTTGCGTGCTGGATGACACCATCTTTATCAATGATGAACAGACCACGCAAAGCAATACCTGCTGCTGGGTCAAGGACGTTGTAAGCTGCGCTCACCTCTTTTTTTATGTCAGAAACTAAGGGATAATTCAGGTCGCCGACGCCACCAGATTTGCGATCGGTTTGAATCCAAGCTAGGTGAGAGAACTCGCTATCAACGGAAACACCAAGAATTTCCGTATTAACTTTTTTGAATTCTTCGTAGCGATCGCTAAATGCTGTGATTTCGGTGGGGCAAACAAAGGTAAAGTCTAAGGGATAAAAAAATAGGACAACATACTTACCACGATAGTCGGAAAGCTTAACTGTCTTAAATTCTTGATCCACTACAGCTGTTGCTGTAAAATCTGGAGCCTGTTGACCAACGCGGAGGCATCCTTCCGTTCCGTAAGTGAGGGACATGAACTCTATTCTCCTTCAACTTATATACGTCTCTACTAGCGTTGGAATTCGGGTCAGGTAAAACTCACCCGTCCACGCTGTCACCCTTCGGGGAACACAGTCCCCTAGGTCGGGCTAACCCTTCCTTAAGGGCTGTCTCACAGTTTAATTACGATCTGTTACGACTATATCATAGTCATAACGATTTTGAGTAGCAAATGGCTAATTTAGATACAAGAGAATGGTTACTGACTAATGGATTGGGCAGTTTTGCCAGTGGTACGTTTTCTGATGTACGCACGCGCACTTATCACGGTTGGTTGTTTGCTGCTACAAACCCACCTTCTGAACGTAACCTGCTGTTTTCCCATTTGGAAGCTAGCCTAGAAGTAGTAGGGAACGTTGTTGCACTAGGAACAAATTACTGGAGTGTTGGCCGGATTGAGCCTACTGGTTACGCACTGCTGCGCTCTTTTGATATTAACCCAGTTCCAAAGTGGATTTGGGGTGCGGATAACTGGCAGTTAAGCAGACAATTAATTATGCCCTATGGGTTGTTGGAGAAGGAAAGCAGGGGAGAATTAAAATCTCTACTCTCCTGTGCCCAGTTTTGCCATCGCCTCTTAATTCAATATCGCTATGAGGGTAAGGATGTAGCTATTTTAAGGCTACGACTGCTGATTGGCGAGCGCGACTTTCACCACCAGCAAACTGCCAGTCCAGAATTACACTTTTCACAAATACTCTTGCCCCAGCAAGTTTGCTTACAAGCAATAATGGCTGGACGCTTTGGCACACTTTGGCATTTGCGCTGGACAAAAGGAGATTATCAACCAGATGCAGTGTGGTACTGGAATTATGGATTGCCAAAGGAAACGCAACGGGGATTAGGCGACCATGAAGACCTTTATAGCCCTGGTTACTTGACAGTTACTCTCCAACCAGGAGATACAGTAACTCTAGAAGCACGAGTGGGTTTTCCTGATCCCCAACAAGATCCCCTTAGCTGTGAAACCTTTGTCGAAGCGGTGGAAATAGAGCAAGAAAGGCTATCTCAAATTTTTGGATGGGGTCAAGGAGGGACTACTGAGGTAAAATTTTCCCAACCACAAAGCGAAGCGATCCCTGCGATTTGGCAGCAACTACTACGCGCCAGCGATCAGTTTATCGTCTATCGCGCCTCAATTGCTGGACCCACACTGATTGCTGGTTATCACTGGTTCAATGATTCTGGGCGCGATACTTTGATTTCTCTACCAGGGTTGGCACTAGTCCCACAACGCTTTGAGCTAGCCAAAGGACTGCTGCAAACTTTTGGGCATTACTGTCGCCACGGTTTAATTCCTAATGCTTTTCCTGATGTTGGCAGCGAACCTTTTTACAACAGTATCGATGCATCTCTATGGTGGATTGAAACTTTAGGAATTTACTTAGAGGCTACCCAGGACTGGCAGTTTTTGGCAGAGCAATTTCCAATAGTGCAGCAAATCTACAAAGCGTTTGTAGGTGGTACACGCTACAATATCCAAGTTGATGCTACTGATGGGCTGGTTAGTTGGGATGCTGTTGGTGTTGCCCTAACCTGGATGGATGTGGTTGTTGGAGGGCAACCTGTTACCCCCCGTCGCGGTAAGCCAGTTGAAATTAATGCTCTGTGGTATTCCGCTCTATGTTGGATCAGCCAGTGGGCAGAACGTTTAAGTCAGCTTCAGTGTGGCAGTTCTTCGGTACGTCTGAATAAGCAGGCACAGCGTTATGCCCAGCAAGCACAACAGGTAAAAGCTTCTTTGCAAAAGTTCTGGAATCCCAAGCTCTGCTACTTGTACGACACTATTGAGCCAGATGATCGCCGCAATTCCCAGATTCGTCCCAATGCAGTTTTAGCACTATCGCTACACCACTGTGGGTTTTCTCAACAACAAGCAAACCAGGTACTGAAGGTGGCAACTTCTAGGCTGCTCACCCCCTACGGACTTCGCACTCTTGATCCAGCCGATCCAAAGTATCTAGGTAAATACCTTGGCAACCCAGAGGATCGCGATCGCGCTTACCACCAAGGCACTGTTTGGAGTTGGCTAATTGGGCCATTTATCCGCGCTTGGCAACGTTTTTACCCAACAGAAGCACTGCCCTTTGATTGGCAACCCTTGCTCGATCACTTCCGCTTTGACGCTTGTCTTGGCTCTATCTCAGAAATTTTTGATGGCGATGAGCCTCACACACCTAGAGGGGCGATCGCCCAAGCTTGCTCAGTTGCTGAAATTATCCGCCATTTACCCAAGCCTTAGTTTTAAGTTCTAAATACCAACTCAAAAACTTTTAATTGGATCAGGTCGCAACTGGACTAATGCATTTACATAAAAAAAGGCTTATGGTCATTAAATGACGACCGTAGGCTGAACTTTTACAAATTAATACTTTTTTAAGTGGCTCAGGTCTGACTTGAACAGACGACCCCAGGCTTATGAGTCCCGTGCTCTAACCAACTGAGCTACTGAGCCATTTTTTATTCAACGTTTCTAACTATATCATAAAACTTTTGTCATTGCTAGTCTAGCTGGCAATAAATTTTTAATTTGAGGTTGAGAGAAGACCCACCTCTTATTAGGATAACAAGCAAAAGAGGGAGTTTGGCTCCCTCCACCAACAAGGAAAAATTGGATTCTAAACAGGCAGAAATTAGACGCGGTTCGCCAACAAAGCGATAGGATTAACTGCACCCTTGCCTGCTGCATGGATTTCAAAATGGGTGTGTGGGCCAGTGCTGAAGCCAGTGCTACCCATAAGCGCAATTGTTTCTCCTTGACGTACCTGTTGGCCTGCTTGCACTAGAATCTTGCTGTTATGACCATAGCGAGTCATACTGCCATCAGGATGGCGGATATCCACAAGGATGCCGTAGCCACCATTGTTCCAACCAGCCTTTTCTACCACACCGTCAGCAGAAGCATATATTGGGGTGCCAACGGAGTTAGCAACATCAATTCCCTTGTGCATTCTGCCCCAGCGCCGGCCATAGCCTGAGGTAAGGACACCTTTTGCTGGCCAAATATAAGCTACGGATGAGTTAGATGGGGGAGGTATGGTTTCGTCGAGCGGTTTGGGCAAGTATTGATCTACTGCTGCCAAAGGTGGTAACCCTGGAGAGACTACAGTTCCTCGCATCTTTCCTAAAGAGTCAGAAGCATTGACACCGATAGGAGGAGTTGCCAACCTAGCGCCAGATATATTGCGACCAGGGGCTTGGTTAGATAAAAATTCTGGGTTTACTGGCTCTTTGGTAGGTTGAGTTGCACGGTATAGGGGCTTCATCGGTTGGGAGCTAAAGTTAGTGATCCCAATAGGTGAAGGCACGGGAATTTGTACTGCATTTCGTGGAGAAGTAGGGCTAGTCACCGCAAAATTGTTCGGATTAGGCACAGTAAGCGGAACCGCAGCCTTATTGCTTTCAGTAGCGACTGGTATAACTACACCGGCTTGTTGGGCACGGTATTTTTCCCGCAATCTCTGAATTTCTGCTTGTAGCCCCTGAAGACGCTCATTATTTTTGGTGCTTGCTAGCTTTTGCGGTTGTTGATTTAACTCGCTATCTCGAATAACTTGTGGTACCGGAGTTTCACCACCTACACCATAAGAGCCAGGGGAACTGGGGGCTGTTTCTGGAGCGATCGCAGTATTTTCTGGAATTGCGGTATTTTCTGGAATCTGAGCGATCGTAGTTACTGGGGTCGGCACAGCAACAATGTTGTTAGTAACGACTGGTAACTGTGACGCAGCAGGTAGATTTAAATCGCTGCTAGCTGTATTGACAGAAGATATAACTACCTTGGGAGTAGCATTTGTCTGCACCACAGAGGGGTTAATTGCTGAAGCGGACGCACTTGCAATGCTGCGCTCAACCCCAGCAGATGGAATTATCAGTTTTTGGCTGATTTGCAGTTGATTAGGATTGCTAAGATGATTTGCCTTGGCTAATTCTGAGATAGAAGTACCGTAATTATTTGCGATCGCTGCTAATGTATCTCCAGGTTTAACTTCGTAGGCAACAGCAGCCGAGGGTGGGGCAACTTTTAGTGTCACTGGTGTAGAGGGCACTAAAGGCGCACTAGCAACCTTTGCCTGTTTTAACTTCGATATCAGGCTAGTTTTGTTAGTATCAGTGAGTGTTGACGACTGCTCTGTTACAGCGTCGCTTGTGTTGATTTGTGGCACTTTCTCAACTGCCGCTATCGGCTGTGCCAACTCAATGCTAGCTTGTGATAACTTTTTGGTCTCCCCAGACCGCAACTCCGCCAGACTCTTTCTTAAACGGTTCGATTTCTCTTGTAAGCGATTCAATGCAAACTCTTGTTGCGCCTTCAGTTGAGCATTAACTTCACTGCTGGCAGCTGTATCCTCTGTTGTTATTTGTGTGGAGGATGTAATTGGACTACCAACAACACCATTAGCACTAGAGAGTTGCTGTACTATTCCCAGCTGGTTGGCTGTTTGCCGGCCCGATAAAACTTGAGGCTGCTGGTAGACGGGCATTTTATTAATTGCTGTTGCTCTGGCAGATGCTTGTGATGCAGCAATTTGCATGGGCATTCCTTTTGCCGCAACCTGCAATTGAGCTTCAAGCCCAGGCACCTGTGAAATTGCTGTTGGTTCGACTATGACAGCATTTTCCGGCAAACTTGCTGATAAGACGGTTTTGGTCTCCAGCTTTGCGGGGACAAATTTCATCTCGGTGTCAGGAGCAGCAGGAATTGTTGAGGCTGCCTTTTGGCTGCCTACAGGAGCCGCTGCTTGGGCTTGATCGCTTTGTCGAGTCACCAAAAGACTGGTTGCTCCCATTGAGATTGCCAAGCCAATCATGGCGGCTTTTGTCCGCACCCGGTGGTTATTTTTTGAATTAACAATGTTTAACTGTTCTACCGGGACACCATCGCTGCTGGGGGTATTTTTCAGCACAGCCTTTACTCTCTTTTTCAATGCTCGTTTCAAAGACGACCTCCTATGATCACTAGCGCTTAACTGACCTCGATATTTTTCAGTCTGATACTAGTCAATGATTTAGATCACATCGAAAGATAGATCAAGATCACACCCACCAGAGATACTTACGCAAGATTAACCTGCTTCTCTGATTTAGACAAGTTCACACCTTTTAGCAAAACTTAAAATTGCTGTGCTGACTTGTCCGTTCCACTCCTCACACCCTAGGATTTGTTGCACTTTGCAGTTGTCTGTGCTGCTCTTGCTGAAATTGCAGGGACTAGACATCACACTTTGCTAGAACCACTATTGCTATCAACAATTGAGTTGCTACGACTTTTAGAAAGGCAATTCCCCCTGCTGTAGATATCTTCAAGATATTTTTAGACAATCCGTCTTCCAACACGAGACTTTACGTTGTTTATTCCCTAAAAGGCAACCGTATAAACTCACAGCTAATTTTACGGTTCTTCCAAATCCTAATGAAACCAAAAACCTTTAAATGCCCTTTAAGACTAGCTTTTAAGGTTTTTGTTCCCCATGTCTAGATAATTGAAATTCATCAAAATCTATCATTCAAATTTGGAATCGTCTCGTGTTTCCTATACAAATTTCTTATATAAGCCCATACTTATTTGTCAGCATTTTTGACCTTGTTTTAGAGCAACTTTCACAATCAAGTATACCCATTCCCCTTTTTATAGCTGTAACAACGGATATTGTTGTTCAGATAAATTACTTATTTAGATTGAGTACCAAAATTATTTTAAGTATTTTTACTTAGAAATAATAGATTGACCTACTGTAAATAACCTAACTGACGACGAGCTTCAAACAAACCCACTGCTACACTTACAGAAAGATTTAAACTGCGAACTTGTGGTTGAGCCATAGGAATGTAGAGGGTAGCATCACAAGCTGATAGAACTATTGATGGTAAGCCAGTGGTTTCACTGCCAAACAGCAACCAATCATCAGTTTGAAATTGAAATTGGCTATAATTCAAACTACCGCCAACACTAAAACCTAACCATCTACCTCCACGCTCCTGATGCAGGTTTTTAAAAGCTTCTAGTGATTCGTGATAATGTAGCTTGACATAAGGCCAGTAATCTAAACCAGCTCTTTTGAGGTAGCGATCGCTAATTTCAAACCCTAGAGGCCCTACCAAATGTAATTCTGTGCCAGTAGCAGCACAAGTACGAGCAATATTACCTGTATTAGGGGGAATTTGCGGGTTGACTAAAACTACCTGGGGCATTGTTCAGTGTCGAGAATGTATTTTAAAAAACAAAGCTTAAACTTGCAAATTCTATCAGAGGATTTAAGTTATCTATAGGTTTTCTTAATAATTATCAAGCAATATCTAACGATTAGATTTTTAAAACAGAGAAAAGACCTTTTAGAGCAATATTTGAGAGTGTTTTTCACTAAACTCACCAAATACTAACTTTTTTGAATATCATCTGGTAGTGTTTTATGTCATTAATTACGAGGGCTTATGAAAGTTCGTAGCTAGGGCTTTAGCCTTTGATTTTGAGCAATTTATCGCTCACTACGAACCTCTCGTAATTAATGTGGTCGAGTAGTAGCTGTTCTTATAAAGCCCTTCTCCGTTCGGAGAAGAGTAAGGCTTACCGTAGGGTTGGGTGCATACTTCAAGGCGGTAATGCTTATTTATGAGAGGCTGCAACAACGCGAATGCGTCTATGTTTATCTAGCCGCATCCTTCTTACTGTTGGCGAAAGTATTGCGTATAAGACAATACAGTTCAGATAAGTCTGTTTTTTCTTCCCCCTGTTCCCTTGCCTCCATAGAGGAACTTTCTTAACTGAACCGTATTGGCGTATAAGAAGCATTTTTCTACAGTCTAGAACGCAAAAAGCACAAAAGAAAAAACAGGCAATTTGCCTGTCCTTAAATTAATTAATTAGCAAAGAATTTAGAAATTCATTTCTGCTGCTTGGACTTTCTCAACCTGCCTCTTCTTCAAGACCAGCATGACTTGAGCCAACATTACAAGTGCAATGAATGCAATTAACCCTTTGATTCTATTAGCATCTTGCAATACAATCTCTGCATCTTGTTGACCAAATCCACCAACGTTAGGATTGTTGGTTAAAGCATCACCTGCTTTTACTGCTTGCCCCTCAGAAACAATCAGTTCTGGCCCTAAAGCAATCGTATCAGAGACAACTTCACCAGAGTCGGTTTTGATGCTTACAGCATACTTAACGTTACCGTCTTCATCTTCTTCTTTAGCAATCTTGCTAATTGTGCCAGTAGCCGAAGCGCTGTAAACAGAGTTGTTGCTCTTCTCACCAGTTGGGTAAACTTGTCCGCGTCCCCGGTTTGCACCTAAGTGAACTGAATATTTACCGAAGTGGATGTTTTTATCGGTTGCGGGGTTAGGCGAAAGAACTGGGAAGACGATTTCCTGATACTGTTCACCTGGTAGGGGGCCGACGATGACAACGTTGTCTTTATCTTCACTGTAGGGTTGGAAGAAAACATCGCCGACTTCTTCCTTTAACTCCTCAGAAATACGTTCTTCAGGAGCAATCTTGAAGCCTTCGGGTAGCATCAATACCGCACCGACGTTTAAGCCGACTTTGGAGCCATCAGCACCAACCTGCTGCAAGCTGGTATCGTAGGGGATTTTCACTACTGCTTTAAACACAGTATCAGGTAGCACTGATTGGGGAACTTCCACTTCTGCCGGCTTTGCTGCTAGGTGACAGTTGGCACAAACGATTCGCCCAGTTGGTTCGCGGGGTGTTTCTGGATAGGTTTGCTGTGCCCAGAAAGGATAGGCAGCAGCAGCTTGGGGAAGGGCTAGATCGCTGGTGAAGAAAAATGTCACGGTAGCGATCGCTATGAGCAATGTTTTTACTATTGCTCTAGTACTGCGAGTTAACCTCGCTGTTGTAAAAGCATTTCTCATCTCTGTAGGGGCAACGATTCTCTCATAAATTAGTCATTGGTTATTAGTCATTGGTCGTTAGTTATTAGTTATTAGTCAAGAGCCTAAATTTATACTCTTGACTTTCAACTTAGAGCTAACAACTCAGCACTGATTAAGCCCACCAAGGTGCATCGCCGGTGCGGAAGTCGGTTTCATTCCAAGGAGTTAAGACAACTTTGTCGTCTTCTACTTTGGTATGCGCCAAAGGCAAAGAAAGCGGTGCTGGGCCCCGGACAACCTTACCAGTTGCGTCATATTGGGAACCGTGACAAGGACATTTAAACTTGTTCTCAGCCACATTCCAGGGGACAACACAACCTAAGTGGGTGCAGATGGCATTAATACCGTAATCGCCGATCGCTTCTTTGCTTTCTACTACAAGATAAGTCGGGTCGCCCTTGAGTCCCTGAACTAGGGAGCGATCGCCTACATTATGGCTTGCTAGAAATTTACTGACGCTAACATCGTTGCCCAGTTCATCTTTTGCCGTTGTACCGCCACCAGTGCCACCTGTAGCAGGTGGAATAAAATACTTGACAACGGGATACAATGCACCCAGAGCCACTCCAGTGACGGTTCCAAAAGTGAGCAGATTCATGAATTGACGACGCCCCATATCGGGCACGTCTGCTGATTCAGAAAATTGAGCCATAATCTACGCGCTCTTTGTGTATTTTGTTAAGCATTTTGATAAGAGTACTAATAGTTAAGTAGCTCTTATCTGAGTCGAAATGCTAACGCCCACAAAAATGCCATACTTCTCTGTTCCAAGATATTTCTAGCATCTTTTCTGTTAGCATTACATTTCTTTATATCCTTATCATACTTGAGTTACGGAACTTAACATCATAACTAAATGTAAAATTCAATCTAAGACAACCTATGACAGGACAAGAATTACGTCAACTGTTGCTTGATAAGTGGGGACGCTCTTATGATGTCCAATTGCGCCGCTCCCAAGGCAAGATATTTCTGCAAGTAATGTGGAAATATTTAGAGCAAGCCTCTTTTCCCATGAGTGAAGATGAGTATCAAACCCATCTCGATACCATTGCCAGTTACCTTCATGCTTTAGGTGGGACAACACAAGTGCAAATATTTATTACACAAACACGCGATCGTCCGCGACTTGGCAAAGCTGTGAGCATTCCTCTTGATTTGGGTGAGCGTTCTTCAGAATGGATATTATGATTTGCTCTTATCTTTATACCTTGTCTATTAATAGCTTTAACAATAAGCTCATAATTTCTATATAGATTTTAAATATAGGGCTTACTATAAATTTTTTTGCCAATAAAATATCCCTCTCTAGCAAAATTAAAGTAACTTCCTCATCATCTAGAATGATTCCTAATATCAACTAGTAATTAATAATTCGTAATCAAACAATTCAGATTTAATTTCGTAATTCATAATGACAAATAATATTGACAGGGTGCGAATCATCTTTATTGAAAATCACGAATTTATCCGTAGGATGAAAATTACGAATTACGAATTACGAATTATCAATTACGAATTATTATTTGCCTGTCAGCCTCACTAGACCAATACCACCGAAATAAAGCCCTAGTACTGCTCCTGCTAAAAGACTTTGGGTCAGGGGGTCAGTTGAAGGTGTAAGGATGGCACCTAAAACAACTGCTCCTATAATCACGTAACGCCAACCCGAAAGCATTTGATTAGAAGAAACAATTCCCAAAGCACCTAGCAAAAGTTGGATTACAGGAATTTGAAATGCTAAACCAGTGCTGAATAACAACAACAAAACAAATTCAAAATATTTTTCAATCGACCACAGTTGTTCTACTACATCTGCACCGTAACTGATAAAGAAGTTTAAAGCTGCGGGGATAAGGAGAAAATAAGCAAATACTAACCCTGCGGCAAACAGCACACTCGACCCCAAAACTACAGGCCCTAACAAGCGGCGTTCGCGGCGAGTGAGTCCGGGGAGAACAAATTGGATAATTTGGAAAAGGATAAAGGGGCTAGAAATTAATAAGCCGCTGTAGGCTGCGACTTTCAGGGAAACAAAGAAATATTCTCCTGGCGCAAGTTGGAGAAATTTTATTCCTTGTGCGGGAACTTCCAATAGCTGGACAATTGGCCTGACGTAAAAGAAACAGCCGACAATACTTATTACGGACACAATTAGCGCATAAAAAATTCGTTGTCGCAACTCCTCTAGGTGGTCGAAAAACGACATTTCGATTTCATCTGGCAACTCATCAAGAGGATCAATCTCTGAGTTGTCATATTCTTCCGTATCTATATCGGGAGAATTTGAGGCAGCTGCATCTGGGTATTCCCCTGGTGAATCGGATTGCGGTACAGTGTCTAAGTCTTGTGGCGTCATGAGTCAGCTATTAGGCAACATTTGTTAACTATTTTATCTGGGGAAGCAGCAAGCAAGACAGGTTTTTAGTTACTTTGCAACTTCGATAAATTTTTACCCAACATCTTTTTCGTTAAAAATGTTAGGTTGACTTTTAAGTAAAAGGCTTGTGTCTCCTGATTAGGTAAGTTACCGAGGCAGCGCCTTCGGGGGGTTCCCATGAAAGTTCCTGCCCTACCGGAAGCCCTACGGGTGTCTACAAGTATGGTGTGAACGGACTGCCTCCCAGTTGTAGCGACTGCCGTTCCGTTATAGACGCGCGAAGGTAGGCTCCCGCACAGTGGTAAGTAGGGCGGCACGGAGATAAAAGCGTGCTATGAGGTATTGCTCGCATCTAGCAAACTCTGCCGTCTTAGCTTTTGGAATTTTTAGCTGATTTGCCTATTATTTTTTGCTTCAGCACATTACTGCGTCGGCAATTTTGGGTGTGTCTTTGAGTATTGTCCTACTAAAGCAGAAATTTCTGGATTGTAAAGTCTTAAATAATTCCAATAGTTACCTAATACTTGACGGACATAATTTTTGGTTTCGTCAAAAGGAATTTTTTCGACAAATTCATCTGGATCTTGTGTAGGCAAAGTTTGCAGCCATTTGGAAACATTACCTGGGCCAGCGTTATAACTAGCGATCGCTAACAGGGAGTTATTACTATATTGCTGATGCGTATGATCCAGATACCAAGTCCCTAACATAACGTTATCGTTGGGATTTTCTAGGTTAATTGTTTTGAAATCCAACTTGATTTGGGGGGCAATCCATTTAGCTGTTGATGGTAATACTTGCATTAAGCCAGAGGCATTAGCAACAGATTTGGCTCTAGATTCAAACCGAGACTCTTGACGGATAAGAGCAGTCACTAATAAAGGATTGAGTTGGCGGTCAGTAGACCACTTTTCAATTTCTTGGAGATAAGGAAATGGATAACGGGCTTGCCAGTAAGTTACCTGTTGACTAAGAGTTTGATATTGGGCTTGTTCTTCTGGTATTTCTCGGTCTTCCAATTTAGAAATTGTGTCAATTCCTAACTTATTTTCTCCCCTTACTAGCTGCATCAAGCCCTGAGTAAATTGTTCTGCAACTGTAGGCTGGTCTTTATTTTGGAATTCTGTCTCCCATTGCAACCAAGCATCACGGTCTTGACCGAGTAGATACAATTCTTTAAAAGTCTCAGAACCAGCGGTAGGCACAGGACGCTGAGGTGGGATAATTTCCGGGTTCATTTGGCGCAGGGTATTAAAGTTACCAACATTCAGCCCCAGAATTGCTGCCGATCGCCATGCATAGTAAGAGTAGGGAAATTCGCCAATTACATATTCATAAGCGGCTTTAGCTTCTTCCTGCTTTCCTAAGTTAGTTGCCCATTTACCCACCCAAAAACCTGCTCTAGGAGCCAATATACTTTTTGGATTGTTAGTAGTAATTGGTTCTGCCCATTGCCAAGCACCTGCATAATCTCTAGCTTTTGCTTTTTCTTGGGCTATTTTCCAACGATACTCTGCCGCTTCGTCAGAATTTCCATATTTGGCTATGAGTAATTGCCATGCCTGCTCCGCTGACTGATTATCCTTGAGGGCTTGGAAAATTTTGGCTTTTTCTACGAGTGCCTTACCAGCTAAATCTGGAAATTGATTAATTACTTGATCAAGATAAGGCAGAGCATCTTTACGGGTTTTTGCCATTTCTGCTAGACGCAGCAAGGCAGTCCCAGTTTCTTTAGCTTCTGGAAATTTTTGTACTAGTTGTTGATAAGTGGCGATCGCTTTTGCCTGTTCTTTGCCTGCTACTTGCAAACCGCGGCCAATACGGTAGAGGTTGCGAGCTGTCTTGGGTGCTCTGGCATAAGCTTTTGCTGCTTTTTCAAATTGATTATTTGTCCAGTAAGCTGTACCGATAGTTTCCCAATCTTCAAGCTTGATAGTAAATTGCTTTGTTAGGTCATCCAATACCTCAACTATTCCTGGTTGATCTGCGGCATATTTTGCCAAAATCAACTGTAATTGCGGCTGATTAGGATTTATTTGCAATCGCTGGCGGATAATTTCCCAAGTTAACGGATGAGAGGGAAATTGAACGATCGCTATGTCCTGTAACTTCGGTTGAGCAATCAGATAAATCGCTTTAGCTGTGGCTGCTTCTTTGGGATACTGTTTGAATACTTTTTGTCTAAGATCTGAAGCTTTGCCGTCTTCGCCGAGCATATCCTGTGCTTGCGCCTGTTTCAGCAAAATGTAGGGAGCTAGGATAGGATAGTCTTTCTCTAGCCCTTCGAGTAAACTTAGCGCTTTTCTTGCTTGCGTTCTTTCAATGTAATCACTGGCCAATAGATAACGCGCACGGTTTCGGTCTGCCGAACGAGAATTTTGGGCGATCTGTGCTAATTTTGCCGCCCGTTCTGGCAGAGATTGTGATATCAGCGGGTAAACGGCTGATGTAGCTTTTGTTGCTTCAGATATTTGCTCAGAGTGATTACTGCCATGTTTTAGCCATTGCCCCAAGGATTTCCCAATCTCAGGTGCTGAAACCATTGCCCCGGCTAAAAAGGCGGCTAGCCCTGCCCCGGCAATTATAGGAATTGGATTTTTTTTTAGCTGCTTCAGCATTGATACTCGCTGAAAATTTTAGATTAATTTCTTGAAACTTTAACATTACTCATGGGCAATGTTGCCACTTTTTCATTTTTGGTTTTTAATTTTGTAACAAACAGTGCAATTTTATCAATTCTAGCTTTTTCGGGTGCTGGGCTTTGTTTTAGCGCCTACTTTATTCTATGGCATCTATCTATAAGGATATAATGCTCTAATTTTAGGTGAGCAGATAACGATTGCGTGCCTTTAATAATCCTAAACACACGTTTTTCCTTGATTTTTTTATATATTATTTCATCATTTACCCTGCTGCCAAAACCCTTGTGTTTCTTATATATTAAAGCGCAATTATGCTATTAAAATCCAAAATAAATATAAATTATATATTTTATTATCAGTGTATTAAAACCAAGAGACAGATGAAACCCAAATTCACGGCTAAAAGTTTATTTTACGCCTCGGTCGCAAAGACGCAAAGAAGAACGTAAAAAAGGCTTTTACAAAAGGTATTGTAAATATTTTTAAAATTTGACAAATAGCAATTACGTGTATGAGAATTTCCTGAGTGCAGTTAATAAAAATCCCCCGTATTTTAACCAGGGGATGAATTTAACGTTTTGCTAATTCTGGAGTACGCCCCTTCAAACCGATCATTAACTTGAGAATAAATATTTTGAGTGCAGGCACTCGCCGCACAATCGATAAACCGATACGGCGAACTATTAACACAGGTAAGAAGTTATTAGAAAACATCCGATCTAACAAATCGGTGAAACCTAAAATTGTCAGGTTCTCTCGCTGACGCCAGCGTTCATAACGTTTGAGTATCCTAATGTTGCCAATATCTTCACTAGCTGCGTTTGCTGTTTGTAGCACTTGCGCTAAAGCAGCTGCATCTCGAATCCCCAGATTTAAACCTTGTCCACCAACGGGATGACAATTGTGTGCTGCATCACCAATTAATGCCAATCGGGGTAAGACATAGCGATCGCTTTGCATGAGTTGTACTGGAAAAATAAAGCGATCGCCCAATAATTTCAACTTACCCATCTGATTGCCATAACGACGAGTTAGTTCTGCTAAAAATTGCTCATCATCTAAGGCACATAAGGCTTTTGCTTCTTCGTGCGGTGCTGTCCATACAATGCGGCAGCGGTTCCCTGGTAAAGGTAAAATCGCAAATGGCCCACTAGTCCAGAATTTTTCGTAGGCAGTATTGTTGTGGGGTTTTTCTGGCTGAACAAAGGCTACAATGCAGGACTGCCAATATTTCCAACCCAAGGTTTTAATACCCGCAGCTTGGCGAATAGGCGATCGCGCCCCATCTGCGGCTACCAATAATTTACTTCGGACTGTTCGGATCTCCTCAGCCACCTTAATATCTATGGCTACTATGTCCTGGTGATACTCTGTGTTTACCACCTCAGCGGGACATAAGTACGTTACATTTGGACAATCTTGGACAAACTCCTGCAAGGGCTGCAACAGCGCTTGGTGTTCCGCCACATAACCCAACTCTGGCGTACCTAAATCTGCTGTTTCAAATTCTACCACCTCGGAATAATCAGCATCAGAAAGGCGAACACGGCTATATTTGGCGATTTGAGGCAGAATTTTGTCCCAAATTCCAATTCCCTGATAAATTAGCGCCGACAGCATATGAATCGCGTATGCTTGTCCTTTGGCTACTGCTGCTGATACTACTTTGGCTTCAACCAGGAGTATAGTCAAGCCGGAATCTTTTAAAGCAGAGGCTAGGGTTAATCCAATAATCCCGCCGCCTACAATTACCAAATCATAATCATATCCCCGTTTGTCTGTTGGTGTTTGGGGAGGGTTTAAGGTTTGAGCAAGCTGTGTTAGCGGCATTGTTAAGACAAATTACAGCATCTTAACTATTATTCTTACGCGATCAGGCGGTCTAGAGCAAGTTAATCGGGTTGAATATACGATTCCTATTTAATTTTTGAACATATACGTAGCAGTAGTAGGGTGAGCAATGCCCACCTAGCCCTGTCAAGGTGACATTAAAGCATCTCTAAAAATGTCAAAAATTGCGTATCGATTGAGGTAACGGTCAATTTGACATTTAATCCGTCACTTCTTGCCAAGCACCAATTATCAATAAAATAAAATTGTTGACAAAAATGATGATTTCTAACAAGCCCCAATGCGATCGCAAAAAATAATTTGACCGAAATCAAGGTTTTTGGGATACTTGTAACCACCTTGGCAGGGCTAGCATTGCCCACCCTACACTTGAAGCTCAAAAAAACTATTGAGAACTGAAATAAGCATTGCTTCTAGATATTGCTTATAACTTAATTGATTTACTTGATTTTGGTAGTCTTCGTAAACTAAGAACTACAAAAAGCCTACTACCAATGGCAGCAGGCTTAAATGGTATAGTGTGTAGTTACGGGAAAATCAAAAATAAATCATATATCTGTTAGGCAAGGAAGTTAGCAGTAACTATTTCTTCATTAAGGCAGCTACATAGTAGCCTCAAATCGGAGGGCAGCAAGAGATGGAGCCAGGATTTAAGCTCAAGCTAACTTCTCTATTTGAGATTTTTCATCTCATGAAGCAACAGACTATAACAGTATGGCAAAAGGGTGCAAAATTATCTTGTTATTTTTGTAAATTTTCTATGTAGTTTTCTAATGTTTTCTCTGTCCAAATAATTTTGACTGGTAGCTACCTCATTTGACAGCGCACTATATTTATATCAATTAAATATTTATCAGCTAAGGTTCAATTAATACTATTTCATACTCATGTAGCTACAAATAGAAAGTAAAAAAATAGCTGAGGAATCGGGTTTTGTTTTTGAAAAAATTTCCTACTCTTAAAGCTTAAATGTAGGTTGGGCAATGCCCAACACCAAATGCTTCAAAGGATCGCGGCGTTCCTCCACAACCAATTAAGAATCTGGTTAGGGAGGGACGCCGCTTTGGGATTCTTGACTTTTAAGATGTTCTTACAGGATTAGGTATGGTTTTGAATCCCCGTCCCTAATTCCTAATCCCTAATCCCCAATTCAACTGTTCCTCAGTTACCCAAGCACCGTGGAATCCGTAAGGTACTCGCTGGGGAATTAATACCCGTGCTACAGGTTCACCTGTTACATCTTGGGCATTGACTACTATTAACTCAGAAGTTGCGGAACCTTCATCGTAGACAAAAGTGATCAGCCAGCCTTCATCTTCAGCGGTTGCATCAGGACGTGGCGCAAATACAGCTTCACCGCCGTAACGTCCCCGGCCAAATTCATGGGTTTGGGATTGACCACTGCTGAGGTCGTATTTAATTACACCCTCAAATAAAGGTACGATACTGTTTGCCATTTTGCCAGCGTAGCCATATCGTGTTTGTCGCCCCAAAAAGTTTTCGTTAACGCGGGGAAATTCCGCAGCCACATCATCTAACTTTTCTTCGCGTACTGACCCTGTTTTCAGGTTAAATCGCCACTGATGTAAGTAGGGAATATCTCCTTGAGAATCAATTTCCGTGTGTTCAGTAACTAAAACATTAGTGGAATTCATGCGACAGGCGACAAGAACCACTTCGTCTCCCTCTTCGTAGGCGTTGAGGGTATGGAAGACGTAGCAAGCCGGACTTTCAAACCAACGAATATTACTATTGTCGCCATAACGTGGCACAATACCAAAGCGGCTGGGGCGATCGCGCTCAAACATCATTAGCGGTTCTCCCTTTTGCATTCGTCCTGGTCTGAAAGTTAAGGGCAGATCCATAAAAATTGTGTAATTTTCGCTGATGGCAAAATCGTGCATCATCACGCCTATTGGTAAATCAATCGGCACTGTTCGCAACAATTCACCAGTTGCTGAAACCACACTATATTGCAGGTAAGGTGGCGTGAATGAATAGCCAAAAAACATCATTTCGCCTGTCACCGGATCTACTTTGGGATGGGCTGTGAAAGCAGAAACCAGCTTGCCATTATAAGTGTGTTCGCCAGTTGTCTTTAACTCAGGAACTTGAATGGCGTGAGGCGCACCACCTTCCCACAGCGCCAAAAGTTGGCCGCCATGCCACGTAAGCGCAGTATTGGCAACATTTTTGTAAGTACCGTGGTGGTTATCTATTTGCGGCGGTTCTAAAAGACCACTCCAGATAGCTTTACCTGCCTCATGCTCAATTTTCCATCCTGCTGTTTGTACGTAGCGATTACGATAACTGGCTTTGCCATTGCTAATTTGCACGCCGTGCAACATTCCATCCCCATCAAACCAATGGTATTTACCTATAGGTGGCCATTGAGGGTTAGGGCCATTACGTACAAACATCCCTGATAGTTCGGGAGGTAGCTGACCTATTACTTGCAAAGTGTCCGCAGTGATTTCTTCCCGGACTGGTGCAAAGTTGCCATCAAGATACGGATTAACTGCTGTTGTTGGGATAGTATTAGTCGTCATAGGGAGTAAATCTAAATCCGGCACTTTTCCTAATATATTAGCGATCGCCTTTTTCGTGCTGTGCAATACAGTTTGACTCCAGCCGCATACGGATACCAGGCAGTAAAGCATCTACCTGAAGTTAGATTAAATTAAAGTAATAAAACAGGCGATTGCGTAGCGCGCCCTGTTGCCCAACCGCACTCTGTGCGGCTACCTCAAAGCTCCGCTTTAAGGGAGCCTGTTCTGGAAGAACAGGCGTGTCTTCATACGGGCGATCGTAACTTTGCTTATTCAAAGTTGTAATATTTGCGATCTCTGACATGAGAATATCTTTAAATGATAATAAGTGCTGGAAAAAGCTCATGGTAGACCTCAGTGGTACTTGGCTGGGAACCTACTGGCAAGAAGGAATCCCTAGCCGTTTTGAAGCAGTGTTTGTCCAAAGTGGCAATAATTTAAGTGGCTCTATTTTAGATGACAACTATTTAGGAGAAGCCCAAATTACTGGTGAAGTGATTGGGCGTAGCATCAGCTTTACCAAACGCTATTTAATTACCTCACCTTCTCCAATCAAATATATTGGAACCCTATCAGAAAATGAAGACTATATACAGGGAAAATGGAACATAGGTCGTCGCCACTCTGGCCCTTGGGAAGCTAGACGCAGTGGGGACAATTTGATGGCGGAACTACAAACTCGCTTAGAGCAGCAGATTCCCCAAACAACTAGTTAAAAAATGGTACTAAAATACCACAGTCAACCCATTTGTGAGTTGACCACCTTTCAAGTTCAAAGTCAGTGAGAAAATACCTTGACTCTAACTCTTTATTTCCTTCGTCACGGACAAACAGAATCCAGCCGTAAGAATGCTTTTTCCGGTTCTATAGACTCGGAGCTGACTCCAGATGGCTTGGAAATGGCCAAGGCGTTTGCGGCTGCATACATTTCTACTCCGTGGAAGGCGGTTTTTTCCAGTCCTATGAAGCGAACTTTGGCGACAGCAGCACCCCTTTGTGCAGCTATAGGGATGGAACCAGAACTAAGGGATGGTTTAAAAGAAATTAATTACGGTAAATGGGAAGGAAAAACGCCTGAAATAATCAGCCAAGAATATCACGATGATTATCTGCGTTGGTCAGCAGATCCAGCGTGGTATGGCCCAACTGACGGTGAAATGGCAATTACAATAGCTGCTCGCGCCTTGCAGGTAATTGAAGAAATCAAATCTGTTTACAGTAGTGGCAATATTTTAGTAGTTGCTCACAAGGCAACCATCAGAATTATTCTGTGCAGTCTGTTGGGTATTGATGTCGGACGCTTCCGCTATCGTTTAGGCTGCCCAGTTGGTTCGGTTAGTATTGTAGAATTTGGTTCACACGGGCCACTATTGAAAGCTTTAGCAGATCGTACCCATTTAGATGAGCGGTTACGCAATTTACCAGGAACTTGAACAATTCAAAATTCAAAAGCTAAATTTCTCAATTACGAATTGGTATCTGGTTCAGTATATTTGCAGAAAACATTTATCCCAATTTTGACAATATATAACACCACAATTGTGGCGATCGCACCATCAATCGGGATGCCATTTACTGCTGCAACAGCAACCAGCGAACCAATAACACTGTTAAACAAAGAAGCACTACCGGGGTTTTTGGTGTATTCTGTGATTTTGCCCCGTAAACCATCATCGCCGCAAATTTACGCCCGGATTTCAACAATAGTTAACTGCAACAGAGATTTACCTTTGCCATAATCTGTTTTGCCGAACTTCTCTTGCCAAAGTGCATCAAAACTCGCTTCTAAGTCACCGTTGTTTTGTTGCAAAGCAGTGAGCGCTGGTTGGGTTGTGGTATCGCCTTGGAGAATTTGCTGAAGTTCTTGGATTTCGACAGGGGTTAATTGGGCATTCATATATATTTAACTTAATTATTTATGGAGTATTTGTTAGTTCCTGAATCAACTCTTCAGGTGTGATAATTCTGGGAGTAACAACTGGAAAATCTCTAGGGTTGCGAGTAATAATAGCATCTAAGTGATTGAGTACCGCAGCGCTGTATTGAATAGCGTCTTCAAAATCTTTAAAGTTAGCAGTTAATGCCATATTGATTGTGGTACTGTCTACTGTTGCGACTTGACAGAAGGTTACAATTCTATTTAAAAGGGATAGAGCAGATGCTCGACCTTTATCTTTCCGAATGATGTAGTAGAGGTCACTAAAAGTAGAAGCAGAAAGATAACCTTCTATTTGTTTTTGATAAATAAATGAGAATACTTGTATAGTGTTGCTGTAAAAGGGATGGCGTTCAAGAGCAAAATCCAAAATTATATTAGTGTCTAGTAAGACTCTCACAGATTATGTTTCTCCCTCAAATATTCCCATTTGGCTTGGTCAGGGTCAAAATCTGAAGGAGTTGGCTCTGTACTTTCCAACCACTCTTTCAAAATGGGTATAGAGCATTCCACTATTCTTTTTTGCTTTTCAGGCTGGGACTGAATTTGATTTTCTCTAGAACTTTCCAAGGATGGAACTGGCTGCAAAATAATCACTTCTACCGTCCCTGGAGCAATATTTAGAGGTTCGTCAATAATTAAATGACCGGATTCGTCAATTGTGGCGTTCAGCTTGTAGGCTTGCATATTGCTTTTCCTCATCTATATATAATTAAATAATATTTCAGGCAATTTCACAGATTATGTTTCTCCTTTAAAGCTTTCCATCGGGCTTGGTCTGGGTCAAAATCAGAAGGCGTAGGTTGTGTTTTTTCAAACCAGCCTTGCAAAGCTTTGATTTTTGTTTGTCTTTTCGGCTTCTCTGGCTGTGACTCAGTAAAAGTTTCCAAGGATGGAACTGGCTGCAAAATAGTACCTGAATCAACGATCGCAGTTATAAGTGAATGTCTTGTCGTCACCAACATTACAACATTAAGTCTTAACGCTACGACATTAAGGCTTAACGCTATAACCTTAAGGCTTAACGCTACAACATTAAGGCTTAAAGTTACGACATTAAGGCTTAACATTACAACATTAATCACCAGCATCATTAAGATTAAGGCTTAAGGTTACGACATTAAGGCTTAACATTACAACTTTTTGACAAAAGCTTATGCGATCGCTCTTTAGGGTAGTGCGCTCTGTGCGATCGCAACCAATGCTTAAATAAAACTTATGAATGATTTGACGTTGGCAATAAATCTTGCACTGCGTTCTACGGCTCTGTTTCTAGCCTATCTCGCGCTGCCCAAATTGCCTTGTGATACTCTCCAGCGCACTCTTTACCCGTCGCTTCGCGCCAAATGGTTTGAAACTGACTTTCGCCTAACTGCTGGAGCATACGGGCTAAATCATTGATATCTGAACCAAGCCACTCTTCATTATGCTCTAGGTCAATGGCTAAAGTACTAATGTAAATTTGCAAAGCCTCAGCATAATTTTCTTGAGCTTCTAAAACCCTTCCCCACTTACCCAATGTTTGTGAAGCCTTACGCCAATCACGGAATTGTTCAAAAACTTTATAGGTTTTTTGATAATAATCAACAGCCACATCAAACTGCCGTTGCTCTTGGGCTACTATGCCCAGGTGGTGATATTCTCTAGCAGCACTGGTCTTTTTAGGAACAAAAGGCGTATACGGTTCCTGCTGATACAACACAGGCACAAGCCAATCTTGTAAAGGTAAATTTCCTTTAGGACTGGGGCGCATTTTGTCAATAGACATGGACTTACGGCCTGCTGCAACTGCTGTGGCGATACACTCTCCCCTGACTAATTCCCTTCACGCAGAGGTTAGCTAATTACGGAAATGAAATCAGCAAATTCTATTGGACTAGGCTTTTAATTCAGTACAGATACAGCGATAATTTACTCAAATCATCACCGAGTTATTTCATGCTGCCAGTTATTGAAAGCATTGTATTACGTCAAATGGCTTCGGGCGATCGCCTCTACTTACAACTATACAAATTCATCGGCGCTCAACCTGGTAAAAAGGTTTACATTCAATCTAATTTGCACGGTGCAGAAATTGCTGGTAATGCCGTCATTCACCAGTTAATTGAGTTTTTATTAACAATAAATGATACTAATTTAATAGGAGAAATTTGGTTGGTTCCCGTGTGTAATCCAATGGGTACAAATGAGCGCGCTCATCATTTCTCTTCTGGACGATACTGCATTTACGAAGCCAAAGACTGGAACCGCATTTTTTGGGACTATGAAAAAGAAGCTGATGATTTAGTAGCTTTTACTAAATCTCAACTTCATATAAATACAGAGGTCGTTAGACAAAATTATCTAACTATAATTAAAGAAAAGTTTGCTAAAATTTTAGAAAAAATTAATTCTTCTAGTAATGTCCCTTATACTGAGCTTTTTGCCTACAAACTACAAAGTCTCAGTTTAGATGCAGATTACTTAATTGATTTACATAGTTCTACAAATCAAGCTTTAGACTACGTTTATTACTTCCGAAATCGAGAAGATAGTGCAAAATACTTCCTGCTTGATTTCGGAATATTGCTTGATAAATATGATGGTGATGCTTTTGATGAAGCTTTTATCAAACCTTGGTTAGCACTGGAAGCTTGTTTTAAAGATTTGGGTAGAGAAATCAAGTTTGATATGGAAGCTTGGACACTAGAATTAGGCTCAGGAATGCAAATGAACCCTGATTCAGTTGCCAAAGGTGTACGGGGTGTGAAAAACTATTTAGCGCAAAAAGGTGTACTGCAAATTCCTAATTTATCAGATGAGATAAAAACCCATGAAATGACTTTTACATCTAGCAGCAACCGGAAAAAATATTATGCGATCGCGGGTGGCATGATCCAATCTAGAATCGAATTAGGTAGCACAGTCAAAGCAGGAGATAGACTGTACCAAATTCTTAGTTTTAATAAAGAAGGTAAATTACCTAATGTAATTGATGTTTGCGCTGAACAAGATGGATTAGTTTACGATATTTCCAGCAATCAGGCTGTGAATGAAGGTGAATTTGTACTAGGAATTCTTGAGTCGTGACTTCTAGTAGAGACTGCTGATGAACGGTAATAATTCAATCAATCCTGATCTGCCAGCAGCAAAATAAACTAATAATTATTTATAATAGTTATCCATTATAAAACAAGAATACTCTTATTTATAATTTATTAAGAAAACCTTTAGCCCGTAAAGTAAATTAAAACGGTGTAATGCTCCGACAGGAATATTAAACTACAGCGTAAGCACTCATCAATATAGTATTATCTAGATTAACTTGTTAAAATCTCATAATTTTCTATTAATCTAGTATTCATGTCATATTGCAATACAATTGCAGCATAGTATTTACATTAAAGCAATATTCTCTAAGAGATAAAAGCTCCTTGAGTTTGTGTGGTCTTATCTCTTTTTTTTGCATTTAAGCGCAATATATTTAGTAGTAGATTAAACTTAAACAAAGGCAATCTTCAGAAAATGCCAGGGTGATCTTATGTTTGTTCTGTGTTTAAGCAAGAAATCAAATTATCCCAACTGTAAAGTATGACGGTGGAGCTAAAGGTGACTAGTATTGATAATGACATCTTCTCTTTTTCAGGAGAAGTATCGATTCCCCAAGCTCCTCCTGAATTCAAATCAGGATTTATCGGCATTATTGGTCGCCCTAATGTCGGTAAATCTACTTTAATGAATCAATTAGTAGGTCAAAAAATTGCTATCACTTCACCGATAGCGCAAACTACACGCAATCGTTTGCGGGGGATTTTAACTACACCAGAAGCACAGCTAATTTTTGTGGATACACCAGGTATTCATAAACCCCATCATCAATTGGGGGAAGTGCTGGTACAAAATGCCAAAATTGCAATCGAATCAGTAGATGTGGTGTTGTTTGTAGTAGATGGAACAGTACCTTGTGGTGCAGGCGATCGCTTTATTGCTGATTTGCTGACTCGCAGCGAAACACCAGTAATTTTGGGGTTGAATAAAATTGACCAACAAGCAACAGACTCCCAACTAATAGATGATAGTTACATAAAGTTGGCTGAGTCTCATCAATGGCAAACAGTGAAATTTTCTGCCAAGACCGGTGCAGAATTGCCACAACTGCAAAACTTATTAATTGAACATTTAGAAACCGGGCCTTATTACTATCCTCCTGACTTAGTAACAGACCAACCAGAACGCTTTATTATGGGGGAATTGATTCGAGAACAGATTTTGCTGTTAACTCGTGAAGAAGTTCCCCATTCAGTAGCGATCGCTATTGATTTGGTGGAAGAAACCCCAACTATTACCCGTGTACTCGCCACCATAAACGTCGAACGAGATTCCCAAAAAGGCATTCTCATTGGCAAAGGTGGCTCAATGCTAAAAGCGATCGGTAGTGCAGCGCGCGAACAAATTCAAAAGTTAATTTCTGGCAAAGTCTACCTAGAACTGTTCGTGAAAGTACAACCTAAATGGCGGCAGTCTCGCGTTAGTTTAGCAGAGTTGGGTTATCGCGTGGAAGAGTAGCAATAAAGCAGGGGGCAGGGGGAAAGTTAATTGTCGGACTTACGCACCCAAGCCTGAAACCCCGATCCCCCCTAGCCCCCCTTTTTAAGGGGGGAACGTCTAAAGCCACGCCACTGAGGGAGTCGGGGAACCCGCAAGGGCGCAGTGGCTGCCCTTTCTAAGGGGGTTGGGGGATCTGAGTGCGTAAGTTCTGAATTGAATAATTATTCTTGCTTCCAGCCCCCAGTCCCCTTGTCCCCTTGTCCCCTTCCAGCCCCCAGTCCCTAATCCCCAGTTCCTAATCCCCAGTCCCTAATCCCCAGTTCCTAATCCCCAGTTCCTAATCCCCAGTCCCTAATCCCCAGTCCCTAATCCCCAGTCCCTAATCCCCAGTTCCTAATCCCCAGTCCCTAATCCCCAGTCCCTAATCCCCAGTCCCTAATCCCCAGTCCCTAATCCCCAGCCCCCTTTTCATGCAATGTCTTCAGATACTAGCTCTTTCTTCAATCTGCCTGTTGATGCACCTCCGATAAGGGTGTTGATTGTCGAAGATGATCCAATGATGCAACTGGGGCTGGAACAATCATTAATGGTTTACTCCCAGTTAGAAGTTGTAGGACAAGCAGAAGATGGCTATTTAGGTGTGCAAGCAGCGCTGCAACTGAAACCCGATTTGGTAGTAATGGATATCGGGTTACCGCGACTAGATGGAATTGCAGCGACACAGCAAATTAAGGCAGCATTGCCAGAGACTCATGTAGTGATGCTGACATCTCACCAAACGGAGACAGAAATAATTGCGGCACTGTCTAGCGGTGCAGACGCATATTGTATCAAAGGTGCAAGTGTAGAGCGATTGTTAAGTGCGATCGCCGCCGCAGTTGAGGGTGCAACTTACCTCGATCCCCTAATTGCGCGACGAGTAATTGAAAATCTCCGCCCCCCCTCAGCGAAGGGAAACACTGCTAACCTTTCTGGGCGAGAGTTAGAAGTATTGAAACTGATGGTGGACGGTTTGAGTAACCCAGAGATTGCAGAAAAACTCTATCTCAGCCCCAACACTGTTAAGACTCACGTTCGGGGAATTATGAACAAACTAGCAGTAGACGATCGCGTGCAAGCAGCAGTTGTGGCACTGCGTTCTGGTTTAGTGTAATTACTACAGCCGTACATACATTGCTTGCTTATTCAGGAATATCCAATACTAATTAATGAGGCTCAAAGACTCGTTCATCTAGCTCAAAGCCTCGTTCATCCACCTCAAAGACTCGTTCACGAGTATTAAAGACTCATTCATCCACCTCAAAGACTCGTTCACGAGTATTAAAGACTCGTTCATCTAGCTCAAAGACTCATTCACGAGTATTAAAGACTCGTTCATCCACCTCAAAGACTCGTTCACGAGTATTAAAGACTCATTCATCCACCTCAAAGACTCATTAACGAGTATTAAAGACTCATCAGCCAGTAGAATGTGTTATATCATTTCACTTTAATAATGATACAAATACGCGGGGTAGGGGTTTAGCAGTGCTAAACCCCTACGAAAAATTTATGTCTACAGGATTTTCGTGAATTGGTATTAGCAACAGCGTAACGCACCATCTTTATTTGTGACAGTGCGTTAGACCTTCCTTAATTACGAATTATTATCAGTGTTGATGTACTCGCTCAAGTAGCCACAGTGAAGAGACAGTGCCTACAAAATGAGCTACGATTCCATTAAAGTTTGCTACCGCCACAAACACATCAAGCGCTCGAATAATTTTATAAGGGTCAGTGATTGCTACTCCTGGAGGTTGGGAGATAGATTTTGCTACCAGTACTCCTAATGTTGAACCACCACCCAAAATAGTTAATAATATACCCACCAAACCTACGATCACTCCTAGCCGAATAGCACTAACTGTATCTACCTTACTAGGATGAAGTGCCGGATTAGGATTTGCTAAACGCTTGCCTATCCGCGTGTAACGAAAATCCCAATAGACACTAAATAATAGCGCCACAATTCCACACGCGGCCCAAAATATACCTACCCCAAGACCTGCATTCTGTTGTTCGGTAAAACCACGACCAGTTGCAGCAAACAACAAAGCTATGCCACAAACTACGGCCAGTCCCAATTGTATCCAAAAGGCAATCCAGCCTGTGAAGTGAATAGTATTAGCAATTCCTTTAATTTCGGGTGCTGGCGATCGCACTTCTGATTCGGTTTGCATATTACTTTTTATCTAATTACCATATCCCTATTCACTAAGCATATTTCTACTACTACGCCTCATACCCCCATCTCCAGACAGAAACATCACAAAATCTGGGGGAATACAATCGCAACTAATAGGCCTGGGAACTCTCAAAGCGGCATTAATTTTTTATGGCTAAACAGCGGCAAAATATTAACCAAATTGCTCAACAAACCTTTGGCTACGATCACTTGCGTCCCGGACAGGAAGAAGTTATCAAAGCAATTCTTGAAGGATACGATACTTTAGCCGTAATGCCTACGGGTTCAGGTAAATCTGCAATCTACCAAATTGCTGCTTTGCTAATTCCCGGTGTCACAATAGTTATCTCCCCTCTACTGGCCCTGCAAAGTGACCAAGTAGAAAGTATTGCCGAACAGGATATCGCCGCAGCCGCAGCCGTCAACTCTACTATTTCCAATTCTCAACGCCAAGAAGTCTTTACTGATTTAGAACACCAACAGCTAGAATTTCTCTTTCTTTCTCCAGAACAATTCAATAATGAGGAAGTCCTAGCAAAACTGATAGATGCTAAACCTTCTTTATTTGTAGTTGATGAAGCTCACTGTATTAGTGAGTGGGGGCATGATTTCCGTCCCGACTACCTACGATTGGGTGCAGTCATTGCAGCACTTGGTCATCCCACTGTTTTAGCACTAACCGCCACCGCTTCTCCTTTAATTCGGGATGAGATTGTTGAACGCTTGGGGATGCGAGAAGCGCAGATATTTGTACGTGGTTTTGACAGACCAAATATTTGGCTGGGTGTTGAAAGATTCCACGAGGAAACCGAAAAACTTAAGGCTTTGCTCAAGTATGTTAGCGCCACCAAAAAACCAGGAATTATTTACGCAGCCACCCGAAAGCATACAGAAAAACTGGCGGCAATTTTGCGGAAGAAAGGTATAAAAGCTTTGCCCTACCATGCTGGCATGAAAACAGGAGAACGAGAGCAAGTACAAGCTGCATTCATGGCAGATCAAGCAGAAGTAATTGTAGCTACTTGCGCTTTTGGTATGGGTGTAGATAAACCAAATGTGCGCTTTGTTTTTCACTACGACATCAGCGATTCTCTGGACTCCTATTACCAAGAAATTGGGCGTTCTGGGCGAGATGGCGAGGAAGCACAAGCAATTTTGTTTTACCGTCCCGACGATTTGCAAATCCGCCGCTTTTTAGCTAGTGGCGGCAAAATAGATGTTGATGAAGTGTTGCAGGTAGTGGAAGCAGTACAACAAGCTGATGAACCAATTGATGTAGAAGATTTACAAGCAGCAACAGATTTATCCCAAAGCAAAGTCACAAAAGCTATCAGTCGCTTAGAAGAAGTAGACGCTGTGGAAGTTTTACCAACAGGTGAGGTAACAAAAAGCGAGGCAGAAGTTGACCAAACTACTTCAGTACAAGCAGCCACCTTAGCACATCAGCGCCGGCAACAATTCATGCGATCGCGTCTAGAAATGATGCGAAACTATGCAGAATTGCGTGATTGTCGTCGTGAGTATTTACTAAACTATTTTGGCGAACCCCTAGCTCAAAAATGCGGATTTTGTGACAACTGCCAAGCGGGAATCACCATTGAGGAAGATACATTTCAACCATTCCCCATCAATAGCTGTGTAATTCATACTCACTTTGGTAAAGGGCAAGTAATGCGCTATGAAGCAGACAAAATGGTGGTTTTATTTGAAAAAGTCGGCTACAAAACCCTCGCCATTGAACTAGTGCAGAGACTGTTAAAGCAGCTTTGAAAATAAAGGGGCTGGGGACTGGGGACAAGGGGACTGGGGACTGGGGACTAGGGACAAGGGGACTAGGGACAAGGGGACTGGGGACTGGGGACTGGGGAAGAAATGATGAGTGAGCATTAACTCTTAGCCTTTGGCTATTGCCCAATGCCCCTTACTGTAATATCCCCACCTGATAGCAAGTGATCAAACTCAGGGATGATGAGAAAACAGCGCCAAATTGCCAATATTGCAGTACATAGCTTGGTATTTAGATAATTGCTAGCGATCGCAAAGGATAAGGCGGCATGATTAAATCTTGGTTGGTAATTGGGGGTGTAGCTTTCGTAGTTGCCTTAGCAGCTAACTTAATTACACCCAGCGATCGTAAGTGGTTTGAGCGATTGCGAAGACCCAGATGGCTAATTTTTGAACCAGCAATTCCCATCATCTGGACTGTAATCTTTATTTGTGGTGCTTGGTCAGCTTATATTATTTGGGAAAGCAGCCCTGGAACTACTAATACTTGGTTGCTCATGGGTTTATACTTACTTCTAGAAATTGTGACTATTGCTTACACGCCTGTCATGTTCCGGCTTCGCAGTCTCAAGGTTGGTACGATTATTGGTGGCACAGGCTTTATTGTCGGTCTTTTACTAACACTTGCAGTCTTACGTACCTCTGCTTGGGCAGCATTATTATTAGTGCCTTATTTACTATGGAGTCCAATTGGTACTTATACCACTTGGGAGATGCTTAAGCTCAATCCTCAAGACGCTTAATTAACCAGAGATTCTCACCAGCGACTGATTAAACTTATACCTTAAATTGCCAAACTTGCATTGTACAAGCCTTCTTAAGGGTGAACAGCATGATTCAATCTTGGATGGTGATTGGGGCTGTAACATTCATAATCGCATTGGGAAGCTTTTTCATCACACCTCGTGATGTCAAATGGTTCGCATTGTTAAGCCGCCCCCGATGGCTAATTTTTGAGCCATTAATTCCCGTAATTTGGACTGTAATTTTTATTTGCGGTGCTGCTTCAGCTAATATTGTCTGGGAAAAAAACCCAGGAAGCATTATTACTTGGCTGCTAATGGGATTGTACATTTTAGTAGAAATTATCACCGTCGCCTACATACCTTTAATGCTGAGGTTACGCAGTCTCAAAGCAGGAGAGGTAGTTGGGCTAGTCGGGATAATTTTCGGTGCTATTCTCACTGTTTGTGTTGCACCAATTTCTGGTTGGGCAGCACTTTTGCTCGTTCCTTATTTAGTTTGGTATCCTGTTGGAACCTACACAACTGACGAGTTGAGACAACTAAATCCTGAAGATGCGTAGCATCGCACCTATAACAAACGTCCATAGCGGGCTGTGAAAGAATTATCTGGATGAGATTGATTATTCAACCAAGCCCACATTTGATCGCCATAGGAAAAATGCCACCATTCTCTGGGATTACGTTGAAATCCCGCTTTTAACATAACATCTTGTAATAACTGACGCTGGCTGTGATACTGTTTTGCCTCTGGGTACTCACTATTGGCATAGTAATCGGGAAGCGATCGCTCTGACAATTCATCAATCGGCGAACCCATATTTACGATTTGCCCTGTATCATCTACCAGCGTCACATCTACTGCTGCACCCGTACTATGGGGAGGGGGAGTTTTTTCATCCAAGCTGGGTACAGCCCAAATTTGATAAACCAACTCCCAAATTTCTTGGCGTTGGTTGGGTGATAACTCCGCCTCAATTAAACTCCTCTGCTGTAGCGCCTCTGCAAAGCTGTAATCTACCATAAACTGCTGCACAGCTACTGGGCGATAGGCATCAAAGATTTGAATGTACCAGTTAGGGTGCAATAGTTGCAGATAATTTTGTGCTGCGATCAAACGGTCAATCACACTTTGCCGCAGATAATAAGGAGAGTGTTCACCATAAGGCGCACCGAGTTTTTCATAAGGATGGGGAGATTCCACCGCAAATAGTTTTAAAGGAATCTCCACCAAGGGTTCACCACACTCGACAATCGGTATTTGATGATAAGGTCTCATCTTCTAGTTTTAAAATGGGAATTGGGAATTGGGAATTGGGAATTGGGCATCGGGCATTGGGCATTAAATATTGATTTTCATGCCTTAGTTGTGGGATTTTCCTGTGGGGGGCTGTCTTGAAAATAAGGCAGAGGCCAGAAGGAATAAAAATTTTAACGCGATCGTTTTGTAATTTATTACATGAGTTCTAACTTGAAAATACTACTTCGACCAATATTGATGTAGATAATTAAATGCCCCATGCCCATTTAATTTATGACTGCTACTTATCCGTTACTTTGTCTACAACCTCTGGTACTGGATCATAACCACCTGGATGAAATGGATGACAGCGCAAGATGCGTCGAATCCCCATCCAGCCACCACGCCAAGGGCCAAATCTTTCAACTGCTTGCAAGGTATACATCGAACAAGTTGGTTGAAAACGACAAGTTGGCGGAAACAACGGCGAAATAAACATTCGGTAGCCCCGAATCAGCCAAATCAATAATAATTTCATAGCAGTAACCCAAATCTAATAAAGTAGTAACAAAGACTCAAATTTCCTAGTGGCATCTTTATTAAGTAAATTTCCCGGTTTAGAGTCAATTCCCCCTTTATGGCTAAAAATTGCCATCGTTGCGATTTGGGTATTACTCATTCTGATCATCGCATGGGGGATTAATCGCTTTGCCAAGAATGACCCAGAAGTTGTACGAAAGGTAGTTCATATTGGCACTGGTAATGTAATATTGCTCGCCTGGTGGCTGGATATTCCTGCAAGCGTAGGCATTACAGCCTCAATTTTAGCGAGCGCTGTAACCTTATTGTCTTACCGCCTACCAATTCTCCCTGGAATTAATAGTGTTGGCCGTCAAAGTTTGGGAACCTTTTTTTACTCTGTCAGTTTCGGCATTTTAGTTGCCTACTTTTGGTATGTGCAACAACCCCAGTACGCAGCGCTAGGAATTTTAGTGATGACATGGGGAGATGGACTAGCCGCTTTGATTGGGCAACGCTTTGGTAAGCATAAGTATAAAGTCTTCGGGGGGCAAAAAAGCTGGGAAGGCTCCTTGACGATGGCCCTTGCTAGTTATCTCGCCAGTAGTTTAGTTTTACTCGGTGTGCAAGGGAATATTTGGCAAACTTGGGTAATATCATTGCTAGTTGCATTGGTGGCTACGGGTTTAGAAGCCTTTTCGTTTTTAGGAATTGATAATCTCACAGTTCCTTTAGGTAGCGCAGCCCTGGCATATACACTAATTCAGCTACTTTGATGTAACTCAATGAATTGACAATAGTAAAAATTAAAAATTAGCAATAATTACAATCTCAACTCCCAATAAATTTTAAGAACATTAATAGTTTATTAGTTAAGTTTTTTAAACACAAAGCTCAACTTCTACCAATCCAATATACATAGGCAAAATTAAAAGTTGCTTTTAAGCAATGCTGCCAACCTACTACCGAAACAGGCTTTAGCACAGCTTCAAAAATAAACGGTATTAGCCAATACTTTTAGCTAAAAATACTGCATTGGTAAGATAAGCATAATCTTTTTACCATCTCTTTAGATGAGTATTAGATAAGAGATAAAGCTAATCTCTAGTCTCAGTTAGCTGAAAAAAAGAAATCTGCACCTGTTATAGTGTTGCAATTTCAAAAAAAGTTGTGATTTTGGAATCTAAAATTAGCCCACGGAAGGAATCTTCTTCATTTGGGACTATTTATATTGATTGTACTTTTTCCGTAAAAATAACCACAGAATTACAACCAAATAGAGATTATAAAATAGCTAAGTTTAACACTAAAGAGAGAGTAGATAAAGGCGCAAATGAATTTATATATAAAACAAATACAATAATTTACTGTTAAAAAATTAAGTTTTTTAAATGACTTTTTTTAATTATTCAAATCCGCCTCTGCGTCGCAAGCAGCCATCTGTAGAAATTCAAGAACTAGAAGGAATTTGGTACATTAACTGGCAAGTTGGTAAACTTAAACTTTATTCAACTTTTTATACCTGTATAGATCAAGCTTGTATATTTTGGAGTTTGCTCCTAATTACAATATTTTGGACTGCTCAATTTTTCCCGATAAGTTGGAGTTTACAAGCTACTTGGTGGTCAATCCTTAGCTGTATTGGCATCATAGCAATGGTTAATTGGACTAGTTACTGGGTAAAGTCTAAACAAGTTAGCTGGGTCTTATATTGTTGGGTACTGCTGATGCTTTGCGGCCTAATATTAACTGACTTAGGCATTTTTCTTGGTTGGCCTTTGATACTGCTGAATTTATGTGCATTGTGGTTAGGATTAAGCACAATCGGATACATTTGTACTGGTTTAGCAGTGCGATCGCGTGCCCTAATCTTCGCTGGTATACTTCATCTACTGTTAATTTTCTTACTACCTTATATTGCAGCTTGGCAGTTTCTCACCACTGGCGCATTCATGGCTTTATGCTTATTAATGTTGGCTGAATTTCAGTGGGACGGCTTATAAATCTTATAAATATAGAATAGAAAATTTCCTACTCAAACCTTTATTTAATCTACTAAAAATTAAAATAATTAAATTTTCCGTCAATACTACTTGAGAGATAAATAAAACGCCTAAATCTTACAAAAATTATCCCCATAGGTAGAGGATACCATAAAAAAATTGTCCAACTGTTAACAGTATACTAACAGCCTATTTTTCAGTAAAATCAAGATACTAAGATTAATCTTACAAATTTTATAAGTATCAAAAAATGAGATTTAGGGACTGGGCGACTAGAGTAATGCTAATTTTTCTGATGTTCGCCGCTCTCATTTTGGCGCTGTTTGCAGGGAAAGCAAAAAACTTACAAAATAATACAACAGCATCAAATCCAGAGATGACAAATTGGATTCAATATCCAAACATGGAACTCCAATCAGTAGAAAAGCCGGAGAGCAAATCTCAGGATATGCTTAAATCTCAAACTAAAACGAATCGGGTTGCAGCAAAATACATTACCACTCAAGCTTTTGCAAGCTATAAGCCTAAATATGAAATTGCACAGATACACCCAAGCAATTATGGAGAGCGGTATCCCAAAGACATTAATGGCGTACCTGTAAATAATGAACCAATTATCGTACTCCATGAAACCGGCAATTCTGCATCAAGCGCACTCCATTTTTTTCAAACACCCCATGATAATGAAAATATTCAAGCAAGTTATCATTCCTTAATTAAGCTAGATGGAACTGTGGTCTATTTAATTCCGCCAGACAAGCGAGCCTTTGGTGCAGGTAACTCAGTGTTTGATGGCCCCAACGGGCTGGAAACCGTAAAAACTAATCCTAATTTGCCACCGTCTGTAAATAACTTTGCTTACCACGTTTCTTTAGAAACACCACCAGACGCTTGGGGCAATAATAATAATCAACAAACTCACAGCGGCTATACAGAAGCTCAATATGATTCTCTTGCTTGGTTAATTGCTCAAAGTCAAGTTCCAGAAGATAGAATTACTACTCATCAAGCAGTAGATCGCTCTGGTCAAAAAGTTGATCCAATAAATTTTGATTTTGACAAGTTTCTGAACTTACTTAATATTTATCGCCAATTAAGGCCAATCAGTTAGGTAAACATCAAAAAATCTCAGGTAAAGACTTAAACATTAAATAGACTTTAGGTCTTTACTTGAGATTTTAAAGAGAATTAGCTTGCCTTATTTACTAAAGCTATAGATTTTTTGAGTTTCTAAGCGATCGCATATAGAAGAAGGCAGTGTATCAGCTAAGAAAGTCTGGCGATCAAGTTGGACTTGTAAATTAGTTAGGGGGTCGCTACCAGAAGAAATCAAAAATTCTAACTTTTGGATGTAAGGCAAAGTAGCTAGCTTGTCCAAAATTTGGAAGATTGCTTCTAGGTAAGGATGACCGCTTTGTTGATACCAATCACAGGCAGCAATTTTTGCTTGATCAAAACCCAAGTGTACAGTCAAGGATGGCTTGTCAAATAAAGCGATCGCTAGCGGACGCGCTTCTTCTTGGAGCAATAAATGATGATCTTTCGCTAAATGGCGCAATTTCTCCAAGCGTTCATAGCGTTTTGTCACCAATTGCGGATCATCTTGCCAGTGAATCGCCACTGTCACCAGATAAGTCTGCAACAGCATATGGCCTAGCTTTTTCGCTTTCGTTTCCAGGTAATAGGAGTTGTGGTCATTAGCCTCAATCAATAGCGGTACGCGATCAACAACTTCCAAACCATAGCCTTTGACTCCGGCAATCTTGCGAGGATTATTAGTAATTAAGCGAATCTTTTTCATGCCCAAGTCCATGAGCATTTGCGCGCCCATACCATAATCTCGCAAGTCAGCGGGAAATCCCAAGCGCTCGTTTGCCTCGACGGTATCCAGTCCCATATCCTGCAACGAGTAAGCTTTGAGCTTATTAATCAATCCAATTCCCCGGCCTTCTTGCCGTAGGTAGACCACTACACCTTGACCAGCAGATTCAATCATTTTCAGTGCTGCTTCCAACTGCATTCGACAGTCACAGCGCAAAGAACCCAAAGCGTCGCCAGTTAAACATTCTGAATGCATCCGCACCATCACTGGCTCGTTTTTAAAACTTGCGGGATCGCCTTTGACAATGGCAACGTGTTCGGAATTATCTAAGGTGTGGCGGTAAGCGTAGATTTTGAAATGACCGAACTGGGTAGGCAGATCGGCAATAGTTTCGCGGGTAATTAAGCGATCATGTTGTAGGCGGTAACTGATTAAATCAGCAATACTAATAATTTTGAGATGGTGAAGGTGAGCATACTCAATTAGCTGAGGCAATCGCGCCATTGAACCATTGGAGTTTTGAATTTCACAAATTACCCCAGCTGGGTATAGTCCTGCTAACCGAGATAAGTCTACAGCCGCTTCTGTATGCCCTGCCCGTTTCAGTACGCCTCCCGCCTTCGCGCGAATCGGGAAAATGTGGCCAGGACGACGTAAATCTGTGGGTTTTGTAGCTGGGTTAAGAGCAACTTGGATAGTGCGAGCGCGGTCTTCTGCTGAGATCCCAGTAGTTACGCCCAAATCAGGGCCTGCGTCAATACTGACGGTGAAAGCAGTTTGGTTAGTATCTGTTATATTACTCACCATTAATGGCAAGTCTAGTTCATCTAGGCGATCGCCTGTCATCGCCAGACAAATTAGCCCTCTTGCCTCCACCGCCATGAAATTGATCATATCAGGCGTAGCAAATTGAGCAGCACAAATCAAGTCACCTTCATTCTCTCTATTTTCGTCATCTACTACTACGATGACACGACCAGCTTTCAACTCTGCTAAGGCAGCGTCAATAGAATCAAACTTAAAAGGTTGGTTTGAGACGTTAGTAACGTCTTGGGTCGATGCTGCGGGAACCTTTCCCGACCCAGACGATTTTTGAAAGGCTTTCCCTACTTGAGGAGCCACTCCAGTGCTCTGGTCGCCAGAGTTTAGGGGAGTGGCGTGCGGCTGCCGTCTAGTCTTAGGCTTTGACACAGAGAATTTCCAGCTTCCAAAAGTAAATTTTTTTAACAATTTCTTCTTTTAGATTGTAGCTCCTTTACAAGGCAGAGAAGTAGACTAGCAATGATTTGATAACATGGCGAAAATTTCTGCCTAAAATTGGGACTTAGTACTCAATTGCAGTAATAAGCCGTCAGCGAGGGTATACCGCGATCGCTCATTCCATCCCAAAGGATGAGGTATTTAGCGAAATTGGGATTTTCCCAATACCCTATTCCCAACGTTCTAAGCCGGTGGACAGCATTTTCTCCATATATTTGGAAGAAGCAAGCTCAAAAACCGACTTTTTCTGAAAGTGTAAAATCTATTTACTATTTAAGTGCGGAGTCACCTCCAGCTTAAGTTTGTGGTGATTGTGCGCTACGCGTCTGGTCGCTGATATTGTTGATAGCTAAGAACTGATTAAACAAAAGTGGATAAGGATCTCAAATCATGAGCGAATTTAGACGCGTACCCGTTGGGATTGTTGGCGCGTCAGGCTATGGCGGAGTGCAGCTAGTACGACTACTGATGGATCATCCAGAAGTCGAACTAGTTTATTTAGGCGGTGAGAGCAGTGCTGGCAAATCCTTTGGGGATCTCTACCCACATTTGGCTCATGCAGTTAAGCTGCCAATAGAGGCAGTAGAACCAGAACTCATTGCTCACCGTTGTGAAGTGGTGTTTCTCTCTTTACCAAATGGTCTGGCTTGCCAAATTACACCTAAACTCTTAGAAAAAGGATGTAAAGTACTAGATCTAAGTGCCGACTATCGATTTAGTGATTTGGCAACCTATACCACTTGGTATGGCACTGAAAGAAGCGATCAAACAACTGCTGCTACAGCAGTATACGGATTACCAGAACTTTACCGCGATCGCATTGCCGAATCACAGCTTGTTGGCTGTCCTGGTTGCTATCCTACCGCTAGCCTTCTGGCACTTTCACCACTCCTGAAGCAAGGCTTAATTGTGCCCGAAACTGCGATTATCGATGCTAAGTCTGGTACTTCCGGTGGTGGACGGCAAGCCAAAGTCAATTTTTTACTAGCTGAGGCAGATAACTCTCTGGCAGCATACGGTGTAGGACGTCACCGCCATACCCCGGAAATTGAGCAGGTTTGCAGCGATCTCGCAGGGCACGAAGTCACAATTCAATTTACACCACACTTAATCCCAATGGTGCGCGGAATTTTAGCCACTGTATATGCCACACTGCGAGATCCCGGTTTAGTGCGCGATGACCTGATCACAATTTTCACAGCCTTCTACCGTAACTCTCCTTGGGTGAAAATTTGCGATAGTGGTATTTACCCCCAAACCAAATGGGCTAGTGGCAGTAATCTTTGTTATATCGGTTTAGAAGTGGATCGGCGCACTGGTCGTGTGATTGCCATGTCAGCAATTGATAACTTAATCAAAGGACAGGCAGGCCAAGCAATTCAGTGTTTAAATCTTATGATGGGTTGGGATGAAACCTTGGGGTTGCCCAAGTTGGGATTTTATCCGTAGATCGGGATTGGGGATTAGGGATTGGGTATTGGGTATTGGGTATTGGATAAAGAAGACACGGAGCAAGAGTTAATCATGGTTCTTTCCCCTTGTCCCCTTGTCTCCCCTGCTCCCTGCACAAGCTGCTTTTTCCTAGTCCCCAGTCCCCAGTCCCTAGTCCCCAATTCCCAGTCCCTAGTCCCCAATTCCCAATCCCCAGCCTCTACTTCGGCCCTAAATTCACCGTACCAGCATAAAGGGCGCGATCGCCTAGTTCATCCTCAATTCGTAGCAAGCGATTGTATTTTGCTACTCTTTCACTACGACAGAGGGAACCTGTTTTGATTTGACCTGCACGGGTAGCTACAGCTAAATCGGCGATCGTTGTGTCCTCTGTTTCACCCGAACGATGGCTAATAACTGACCGGAAACCATTGCGAGTAGCCAAGTCAATTGTTTCCAAAGTTTCAGTCAAAGAACCAATTTGATTGAGCTTAATCAAAATGGCATTACCAGCTTTTTGCTCAATGCCTTTTTGCAAGCGGGTGGCGTTAGTGACAAACAAATCATCTCCTACCAACTGTACCCGCGAACCAATCTTCTGAGTTAGTAACTGCCAATTTTGCCAATCTTCCTCATGCAAGCCATCCTCAATTGATACAATGGGGTATTGGTCAACTAGTTGCGCTAAATAATCAATAAACTCTACAGGGGCATGGGGTTTCCCATCGTAGACGTATTGTCCATCTTTGTAAAACTCACTAGCTGCCACATCCAACGCCAAAGCCACTTGTTCCCCTGGCTTATAACCAGCCTTCTCAATGGCAGCAACCAGCAATTCCAAAGCTACCTGATTCGACTCTAGGTTAGGAGCAAAGCCGCCTTCATCGCCCACGCCAGTCAGTAAACCCTTGTCATCCAATACTTGGCTAAGGGTAGCAAACACCTCCGCACCCCAGCGCAATGCTTCTCGAAAAGAAGACGCCCCAACGGGAACAATCATAAACTCTTGAAAATCCACGTTGTTAGCTGCATGAGCACCGCCGTTAATTACGTTCATCAACGGTACTGGCAATAAATTCGCTAAAGGGCCACCCAAGTAGCGGTATAGGGGAATTCCCAAAGACTCAGCACCTGCTTTAGCTGCTGCTAGCGAAACCGCCAAAATCGCATTAGCACCCAAATTCGATTTGTTAGCAGAACCATCGAGGGCAATCATTGTGCGGTCTAGCAGTTCTTGGTTAAGGGCATCCAGGTTTAACAACTTTGGCGCTAATGCCTCTTTCACATTTTGCACCGCCTTCAGCACCCCTTTGCCCCCGTAACGGCTTTTATCCTGATCCCGAAGTTCATGCGCCTCAAAAGTGCCAGTAGACGCACCACTAGGAACCTGTGCCAGTCCCACAGCACCGTTGAGTAAATGCACTTCTGCTTCAATTGTTGGCCTGCCGCGGGAATCGAGAATTTCACGCGCAACAATTGCCTCAATAGCAGTATCTAGAATTGTACTCATGTGTTCTTTATCCTTTGTTTCCTTTGTATGAGTGCGTTCTTACGGTCGATCGCATCCAGACCAGTGGTTTAGCCCAATCGCTAGCATAGGCGTTTAGGGGACTTTGTTGGCTGAGATTAAAGAAGATTTTCAAAGATTTTAGAATTCAATTTTTAAATTCACTGTTTGATTAAACCTGTGGATAAATTTAGGATGCCTTCAATCTCCCTCCATCAGCCCCTTGTAAAATGTTGGCAGAAATAACTATTCAACAGAGCAAAAACAAAAGGTCATTATGCGCTTACTACACACGATGCTACGAGTGGGCAATCTTGAAGAGTCTCTGAAATTCTACGGTGATGTCCTGGGAATGAAATTGTTACGTCGAAAAGATTATCCAGAGGGAAAATTTACGCTAGCTTTTGTTGGCTATGGAGACGAAAGCGACAATACAGTTCTAGAACTAACCTACAACTGGGGGACAGAAAAGTATGAATTGGGTAATGCTTACGGTCACATTGCTATTGGTGTTGATGATATTTATGCAACCTGTGAAGAAATCCGAAATCGTGGCGGTAAAGTAGTGCGCGAACCAGGCCCAATGAAACACGGTTCAACGGTAATTGCTTTTGTGGAAGATCCAGATGGGTATAAAGTTGAACTTATTCAAGTAGGTACTCAAGGATCGGCTGTTAAACAGGAATCAGAAAAACTTGTGACGCAGTAAAGTTCAATAATCCCACAGGTGATCAAGTTAAGCGTGAAGCAATGCCTGCACTCCAAAATTTTTTTGAGCTATTTAATTTTAATTTCAAGCTAAGAGGCTGAGTTTGTCAGGCATTGCGATCGCTATCAAGGATCATGCTGGTGTAGTATTTGCTATTACTAGGCAAAAATCAACCAAATTCAATCATAGATAGTGGTTTATTTAGCCATATCCTTCCCAAACAAGTCTAAAAATAAAAGATTTATCAAGTAACAAATTCACCTGACATTTCCTAAGCTGGGCAATTGGTTTGATTCAATAACATTATCATCTGGCGAAGTAACCCCAGAATGCTGTTTTCGTTTTAGATTAGAAAATAGATGATGAGTCAAGCTATTAGCAATTACCGATTTTAAATTGCAACTACAGATACACGCGGATACATACCGAGAATGTTTGGATATTTATTGGGGGGGTGGAAACTAGCAACTTTGAAGTATGTAGCAGCATTTTCATTTTAGGCTAGAGCTATAAGAGTATCGCTACGCAACTTGTGCGTCTTGTGCCTTTATCCAGCCCCAATCGTCACTTCCTACAATAAAATCCCAAAATCTAAATTCCAAACTAAAAAATTCTAAAGATGCAACCTACAGATCCCAATAAATTTACTGATAAAGCCTGGGAAGCAATTGTAAAATCCCAAGATATAGTCCGTGCTTATCAACAACAGCAATTAGACGTTGAACATTTAATTATTGCTCTGTTAGAAGAACCAACTAGTCTAGCAATACGTATTCTCGCAAGAGCTGAGGTCGATCCGCTGCGCTTACAACAGCAACTAGAAGCATTTACCCAACGTCAGCCCAAAGTTGGCAAAAGCGATCAGCTCTACCTCGGTCGTAGTTTAGATGTGATGCTTGACCGCGCCGAGGAAATTAGAGTGCGGATGAAAGATTCCTACATTTCTGTAGAACATATACTCTTGGCTTTTGCCGATGATGAACGCATCGGGCGAAGGCTACTCAAGGGTTTTAACGCGGAACCCGCCAAACTAGAAGCTACGATTAAAAACGTTCGCGGTAGCCAAAAGGTTACAGATCAAAGTCCAGAGTCTCGTTATGAAGCCTTACAAAAATTTGGCAGAGACTTGACAGAACAGGCAAAAGCTGGAAAGCTCGACCCAGTAATTGGGCGTGATGACGAAATTCGTCGGGTAATCCAAGTATTATCCCGCCGTAGTAAAAATAATCCAGTATTAATTGGTGAACCTGGGGTAGGAAAAACAGCGATCGCTGAAGCTTTGGCACAACGTATGGTCAACGGGGACGTTCCTGAGTCCTTAAAAAACCGCCAGCTCATCTCTTTAGATATTGGGAGTTTAATTGCTGGAGCCAAATATCGAGGTGAATTTGAAGACCGCTTAAAAGCTGTCCTCCGGGAAGTTACGGAATCGAACGGTCAAATAGTTCTATTTATCGATGAACTGCACACCGTTGTTGGTACTGGTTCCAATCAGCAAGGGGCGATGGATGCGGGTAATTTACTTAAACCAATGCTGGCAAGAGGAGAATTGCGTTGTATTGGGGCTACTACCCTTGATGAATACCGCAAATATATCGAAAAAGATGCAGCCCTAGAACGTCGCTTTCAGCAAGTGTTTGTCGATCAGCCAAGTGTGGAAAATACTATTTCCATTCTTCGGGGATTGAAAGAACGTTATGAAGTTCATCACAACGTTAAAATTTCTGATTCCGCATTGGTAGCAGCAGCAACTCTATCAGCACGTTACATTTCTGACCGCTTCTTGCCAGATAAAGCCATTGACTTGGTGGATGAGGCAGCAGCACAGCTAAAAATGGAGATTACCTCCAAACCCGCAGAGTTGGAAACTATTGATCGCCGCCTGATGCAGCTAGAAATGGAAAAGCTGTCATTGGCGGGAGAAGACAAAGTGGCTGCGCCAACGAGAGAGCGTTTGCAGCGAATTGAAGATGAAATCGCCAATCTAACCGAAAAGCAGCAAGATTTAAATGGACAATGGCAAGGTGAAAAGCAGCTATTGGAAGCGATCAGTGCCTTAAAGAAAGAAGAAGATGCACTGCGAGTCCAAATTGAGCAAGCAGAACGAGCCTATGATTTAAATAAAGCTGCCCAGCTGAAGTATGGCAAATTGGAGGGAGTGCAGCGCGATCGCGAAGCCAAAGAAGCGGAACTTTTAGAAATTCAAAGCGCAGGTTCGACTCTACTTAGGGAACAAGTCACCGAAGCTGATATTGCCGAAATCGTCGCTAAGTGGACAGGAATCCCTGTCAATCGCCTACTAGAGTCAGAACGGCAAAAATTGCTGCAACTAGAAAGCCATTTGCATCAACGAGTCATTGGACAACAAGAAGCCGTAGCAGCCGTAGCAGCGGCAATTCGACGCGCCCGTGCTGGAATGAAAGACCCCGGCCGCCCGATTGGTTCATTTCTGTTTATGGGTCCCACAGGTGTAGGCAAAACCGAACTAGCCCGTGCTTTAGCTCAGTTTCTCTTTGATTCTGATGATGCACTAGTGCGCCTAGATATGTCCGAGTATATGGAAAAACACTCGGTTTCCCGCCTTGTAGGAGCGCCTCCAGGATATGTTGGTTATGAAGAAGGTGGTCAACTTTCCGAGGTGGTTCGCCGTCATCCCTATTCAGTCGTGCTATTGGATGAAGTAGAAAAGGCACATCCAGATGTGTTCAATATTTTATTACAAGTGTTAGATGATGGTAGAATTACTGACTCGCAAGGCAGAACAGTAGATTTCCGCAACACCGTCATAGTAATGACTAGTAACATCGGCAGTGAATATATCTTAGATGTGTCTGGCGATGATAGTAAGTATGAATTGATGCGGAGCCGGGTGACAGATGCCCTGCGATCGCACTTCCGCCCAGAATTTCTCAACCGTGTCGATGACATCATCCTCTTCCACACCCTCAGCCGTTCAGAAATGCGGCATATTATCCGCATTCAACTTAAGCGAGTAGAAAATCTTCTCAGAGAGCAAAAAATCTCTTTTGATATTTCTGCACCTGCCTGTGACTACCTTGTAGAGGCAGGCTATGATCCAGTTTATGGCGCACGCCCCTTGAAACGGGCTATACAGAGAGAAATCGAAAACCCCATTGCCACCAAGTTATTGGAGAATACCTTTATCTCTGGAGACACAATTTACATTGACAAGGGAGAAAACGGGCTGACTTTTAGCAAAAAAATGCTTGTTAAGGTATCAGCCGCGCAAAATACTGTTAAGTTGTTGGGGTCATCACCTGAGTCGTGAACTCAATACATCACCTAAACAGTGCTGAGTTAAAAGTGCTGAGTACGGAAGCACTTTTAACTCAGTACATATAGCATTTACTATATTTGGGTAATAAAGAATACAGTGAATAAAATAGCAAGAGCAAATTGACCGTCTTGGAGGCGTCAATTATGAAAATTATTCAAGCTCTTGCTCGTTATTTCCCTGATCAATGTGGCGGAATTCAAGTCAACCTGAACGAGTTAATCCCAGAACTGCGATCGCATGGCATAGAAATCAAGATAGCAGCGGCTAGTAATGGTTCACCACTCTTACCCAATCCCCAATCCCTAATCCCCATTACCCCTTATCCCCAGAGGGGGCCCCACCTTCCCCAGCCCGTTTTATTTTTTAAAGCATCTCTAAAAGTAACTGTTTAGCTGTACTACCAGCAACTTCCCAGTTAAGACGATATAAATACTCATTGAATGATGACATAGCTAATCGTTCATATTCGTGGTAGTGAGTTAAATAGTGAACTATATAATTACAATAGTCTTCAATTGGTGCATCAACAGCAAAAGTTTTCCCATTAATATCATCTTTAATTACAGTTGGTATCCCTGCTATTTTTGTTGTTAAACAAGGTACACCAAAAGCGTTTGCTTCTACCAAAACATGAGGATTAGTATCTGCTCTAGTAGGTAACATCAGAAAATGAGAATCACCTATCAATTTACGCATCCGAGATAACCCATCGGGTGTAGACTTATTAATATATCCCAATGGCTTCACAAAACTTGGTAATGGTTCTTCAGAAACAGGTTGGCATCCTATAATTGTTAATTCTGCTTCAAAACCTATTTTGTTTAATTGTTTAGTTACTGCGAGGGCAATATCTCCACCTTTTCTATGCCAAAATACACCAGAGAAAAGTAATTTGCATGTTGTTTTGACCCTTGATTTAACTAAATTTCTAATATCTGAAAATGTTCTTTCTGGCTTGATTTCTATATTGGCCCCTCTAGGTATTACACGAATTTTTGACCTATCTATTTCATAAGTTTTAACTACAGTTTCCACCGCCCATTCTGAGGTAACTATAAGTAATTTACATTTTTCCAATGCAGCTTTTTCTATTTTATAAATGTTATTTTTAGTTTCCTGGCAAAGATTACTCAGATAAGGAAAAAAATTAATTAACTCTGCTAAGGTTGTATCTATCCACAAAACTATTGGCTGCTGACATTCTAGGTAGGCAGTAGGGGTTGCTCCTTCTGGAGAAATAATAATATCGCTATCCAAATGAGCTAATTTTTGGGCTATCTGTTTGGCATAATTTTGACAAACAATTGGTTCAACCCAATTGTAGTAATCTGTTTTAAATAAGTGGTGATAAAATAACCATTTACTTCTGGTTAACCAAGTCAAATTATTTTGTAGTGGCCCTAAATAGTCAATAAAAATATCTTGATTTGTTAATGTTTTAGCAATAAAATTACTTGCGCCATAATTACCGCCATGATATCTGGGCCAACTAGCAGGATTTTGGACATCATAAGTCGTAACATAAGCAATTTTCATAAACTACATTTGCTGTGATTTTTTTTAGTACAAATATTTTCAAAGTATTGGATAGTTTTCTTGGCTAAAACTTGCCATTCTAAATTCTCTAGATTAGCTTGTAGCGATCGCTCTCCTTGAATAGCCCAATCTAAGGCTGTAGCCAAAACTTCTGTAGTCAACTCTCCAGAGTACAATTTCACCCACTCTACCCCCACCAGTTCTTGTAGTTCTTTCATTGAACCCTTATCAGGCACTAATATAGGAGAATCAAAAGACAAAGCAAGTATTGCACTACCTGAGTTCAAAATTTCTTGAAAAGGTAATACTACTAAATCAGCTGCATGGAAATATATTTGTAATTGTTCATCAGGAATAAAAGAGAAACGCAATTTTACCTTGGAATCATTACCTGCTAAGTTCGATATCTGAGTACCTAGCTCTGGAGCTTCAATTTTACCTGCTATCAACAATATCCAAGCAGCGGGATCTAACTCTCGAAAAACCTGCACTAAATGAGGAACGTTTTTGTAGTAGTCAATATATCCTAAGAATAAAAGTAAATGATAATTAGGAGGAATATCTAAATTTGATCTAGCTGCTTCACGAGTAATTTTATTAGGGTAAATCTGCCGATAATGACCATGAATAATAACGCTATGAGGAATATATTGCAAACTAGGAAAAGTTTTTTCTGCTAATTCTTTACCCATTTTGCTATGACTAATACAACCATCCACCTGCTTAATGAACTTCGACTGAAACCAATCCGCTAGTTGAGGATGTAATAGAGAATGAGGATACTCATCGTGAATAGTCCAAATAATTTTTGTCCCCCTAACCTTAGCCCAATTTATAGCTAATAATAGTGTAATTGCCCGCAAAAGAGCCACAACTGATTTAGGGTGACGCAATATAGTTTCAGTTGGCCAGTGCAAATGAAAAATATCATAGTGTTGGCGAAAAAGCTTACTAAAAGTAAATTCTTCAACTATCACGCCCTGTTCAAGTATATGTGAATACAATAGCCAGTTATAGGGATTTTTGTACTTAGTTTTAAATGCTGGCCAGGCAATAATTTTCATCAAAAATTACCTATTTAATTCAATCATTAATGATTGTGCGATACTTCTTTACGAGATACTTTACGAACTGTCGGCTTCGCTATCACTGTTTCCCCGCTACTATAAACGAGTAGGGAAATCCGCATCAGTAATATGGTGTAAACAAACCTTGATCGGGCAAACGATCGCCACTATTATGCTCTTAAAATTCCCAGTAGGCAAATTTTATTAAACTAGAGTTATGCTAGAACAAGGCACCATCAGTATTCATACCGAGAATATTTTCCCAATTATCAAGAAGTCTCTCTATTCCGATCACCAAATCTTCTTACGGGAACTGGTATCCAACGCTGTAGACGCCATCCAAAAGCTGAACATGGTATCCCGCGCAGGGGAATTTACGGGTGAGATTGGAGAACCAGAAATTCAAATTGCCATCGATAAAGATAAAAAAACCCTTTCCATTACTGACAATGGTATCGGGATGACCGCAGAGGAAGTGAAAAAATACATCAATCAGGTTGCTTTCTCTAGCGCTGAAGAATTTATTCACAAATATCAAGGCAAATCAGACCAACCAATTATCGGTCACTTTGGTCTAGGTTTCTACTCTTCCTTCATGGTGGCGCAAAAAGTCGAAATTGATACTCTCTCATATCAAGAAGGAGCGCAAGCTGTTCACTGGAGTTGTGATGGTTCTCCAGAATTCACCTTAGTAGATTCACCCCGCACAACTCGCGGTACTACCATTACCCTCACTCTGCAAGCTGAAGAAGAGGAATTTTTAGAATCAGCACGCATTAAGAATCTTGTCAAGACCTACTGCGACTTCATGCCAGTCCCCATCAAACTGGAAGGTGAAGTATTAAATAAACAAAAAGCACCTTGGCGAGAGTCTCCCAGTAACCTGAGTAAGGAAGAGTATTTAGAGTTTTATCGCTACCTGTACCCTTTTCAGGAAGAGCCGCTATTGTGGGTACATCTAAATACTGATTATCCCTTTATTATCAACGGGATTTTATATTTTCCCAAAATGAAGCCCGATGTTGATGTGACAAAAGGGCAAATCAAGCTCTTTTGCAATCAAGTTTTTGTTAGCGATAACTGCGAAGAAATTATCCCGCAATTTCTCATGCCAATGCGGGGGGTAATTGATAGCACCGATATTCCTTTGAACGTATCGCGTAGCGCATTGCAAGGCGATCGCACTGTGCGGAAAATAGGCGACTACATTGCCAAAAAAGTAGGCGATCGCCTCAAAGAACTTTACCGCGACAACCGCGAACAATACATTAGCGCCTGGAAAGACCTCGGCACTTTTATTAAATTTGGTGTTCTCAACGACGAGAAATTTAAAAAGCAAGTCGAAGATATTATCATCTTCCGCACCACTGCGAAACTTACCGAAAAACCTGCTGAGACTCCAACCGTTGAAGTACAGTCTTCAGAAGGGGATGTTTGGCAAGATGTTACTCCACCTTCACCCAGCGCTGAGGGTTCAGCACTCAGCACTCTTTACACCACGCTGAAGGAGTATTTAGAACGCAATAAAGAACGCCACGAAAACAAGGTGTTTTACTGCACCGATGAAGCAACACAAGCAACCTATGTAGAATTACATAAAAGTCAAGGCCTAGAAGTCCTATTTATGGACTCCTTCATCGATACCCATTTCATTAACTTCCTAGAGCGGGAATATAATGATGTCAAATTCACACGGGTAGATTCCGACTTGGATAATACCCTACTGGATAAAGATAAGGCTGGGGAAATTGTTGATCCTAAAACCAACAAAACCAGAAGTGAGGTTATTAAAGAGCTATTTGAGAAAGCCCTCAATAAACCTAGACTCAATATCCGCACTGAAGCTTTAAAATCTGACAATCCCCAAGGAACACCGCCAGCAATGGTGTTACTACCAGAGATTCTCCGCCGCTTGCGAGACATGAACGCCATGATGCAACAGCAGACAGCAGAGTTTCCCGAAGACCACATTTTGCTGGTAAATACTGCTCACCCCCTGATTCAAAATCTCGCCAACCTTAACCAAGGTAGTATTATTCAGGGTGATGGTCAGTCATCTACAGATCATTTAGCGACGATGATTTGCCAACACGTCTACGATTTAGCCTTAATGTCCCAAAAAGGATTTGACGCTGAAGGGATGAAATCCTTTGTTGAACGCTCAAACGAAGTACTTACTAAACTCACAGAACAAGCCAGCAAGTAAAAACATTCTGTGTACCTTTGTGCCTTCCTGCCTTCGGGTGGCGTTCGCAAGGCTCGCAAGGCTCGCAAAGCTCGCTAACGCTGCGCTAACACCAGTCGCCTGCGGAGGGAAACCCTCCCGCAGCGCCGGTTCACCGTGTGCCTCTGCGTTTAAGCAAAGCTGTACTAAGGGACTAAAATAGAAAGGTTGTATTCAAATAGTCATCTGGAGCTACTTGTTATGTCTCGTCGCTGTGAACTAACTGGTAAAAAGGCAAATAACGCCTTTGCAATTTCTCACTCTCACCGCCGTACCAAACGCCTTCAACATGCAAATCTGCAAGACAAGCGTGTTTGGTGGCCAACTGGCAATCGCTGGGTAAGACTCAAGCTGTCTACCAAAGCAATCAAAACCTTAGAAACCAAAGGTATAGAAGCAATGGCAAAAGAAGCAGGAATTAATTTGAATCATTACTAAACTAGAACTTACGCACTCAGATCCCCCAACCCCCTTCAAAAGGGGGCTTTAGACGTTCCCCCCTTTTGAAGGGGGGTTAGGGGGGATCAAGGTTTCAGGCTTGAGTGCGTAAGTCCTATAAACTTTTGAACAAGGTATAGACTAGCAAACTTAATTCCTCAGTATTAACCTGTAAGAAAATATTTGCTCCAGCAACCTCCTCATTCCGGGGAGGTTTTTAATTGTTGATGTTATTTTGTACCTAGATAGAAGGTTGGGCTGAACGAAGTGAAACCTAACAAACCCCGAAAATTTTAGGTTTCGTTCCTTAATTGAACCGTATTCATTTTTAGCCTGCGTAGGCAGGCTTTGTTTGTTGATCCTGACCCTTCTAGGGTGTAAGTGCAAAATATAAGCAAATGAAAGAAGCACATTTTTCCTTATTAGTTAATTCTATTGAGAATCTATCTAGGCGCAAAGTAACATTATTCTAAATAAGATTACTGGAGATATAAAAACTTTTTTTCTTTATTAAGTTAAAACTTTACACAATTTCAGTATTTTCCAGTTTAAAGGTAAGGTTTCAATAATGCTATAAACGAACAGTACCTATATCAATTGTTTTTCGTTGTGTAACTACTTAATTTGCCATTGAGCAAACATACAGCTGTTACATAAACATCAACCTGGACTTTGGCATTGATAGTTTGATAATTTCAGGCTATTAAGAAAACTCCAACACAAAATATATTTACATCACTTCACTGGACAGGGGAGCAGCTATGTCTAGAAGAAAACATCCAGCCAAGAAAATAACCAGAATTTCACAAAAAATCGCTCATAAATTATTACAAACCAGCGAAAAAAAGATTGTTTGGTTACTACGATCCATTTCTGGTCTCAATAGAAGACGAGAAACAACTAATGCAGGGTTTGTATTACCAACAGTAGCAATGGTATCAATAGTGGTTGTTCTCCTAACCACAGCCATTATGTTCCGGTCATTTGACCGTGCTAAAAATGCCAGCAATGTCCGTGTCAATGAAGCTGTTTTAAGTGCTGCAACTCCAGCAATTGATAGAGGTAGAGCTAAATTAAATAAGCTATTTCAAGATAAAGGATTACCACGGGCTACACCAACGGATGAAGCCTTATACAATGTTTTGACAGATAAGTTAACAGAATATACCTTTGGTGACGAAACCCCATTGGAACTAGGTTTTGATATTAATGGTAATAACAAAATTGATCCACCAGGAGAAAATACACCAATATATGAAAATGAAACTCTCAAAACTGCTTGGAAGTTTCCTGTTGATACCGATAACAACGGTAAATTTGATAGCTACACCTTGTATGGAATTTACTTTAGAACTCCTGAAGTAAGTAGTGATAATAAATATGAGCGTGCCAGAAATGCTTTAGAAGCCAGAACTCCACCAATGGTAGAAGGTACTCTAGATACAAGTTGTGGTGCAAATACGAGTGCCGTTTTAGTAGGTAATACGGGATGGGTTAAACAAAATAATGAGTTAAAGAAATCCTTTTTTGTTTATACTGCCACAGTACCAATTACATCCAAACCGCAAGATGATACCACTATAGCTACGGAAGATAAAGATAAATATGAGCAGTACAAAGGCAACAAAGGTTTTGCATCTGTAGAATATCAACAAGATCGGTTACAACTACCACCGAATAACTACGCTGTTGTTTACGAAGATGACGTAGAAATTACTCCAGGTGCAGCATTAAATCTAAATGGGGCAATTTTTACTAATAGTAACTTTCTCACTACCAATACTATCAGGTTATACCAAGTTAGTGCCTTAAAATCCTGTTTTTATGAACCTAGCAATGCAAAAATTGTAGTTGGTGGCAATTTAGCTATTGATAAATTTACATCTGGTTCTAGCAGCAATACTTCAAGCACTGAAGTCGATTTATTCCAAGGAAAGTCTACTAATCCGACTAAGACAACATGGATAAGATCAGTTACTGCAACTCCTCAAAATACAGCCTATAACAATCAAGCCTATGTGAGTCGCATAAATCGATTAGTTGCTGCTCAAATAAGCAATTCAGATACTACTGATCCATCAGAAGTAAAAGACGGTATTGAAAAGAAAAAGAAAAGTTTAGGTTTATCCAGTTTCACGACACTAGAACTTGAGAAAATTCGCCGTCAACAGCTGGAACTGTATTTTAAAAGACGCACCCGTCGTGTACCTTTTGCAGAAGTGGCTTTTAATGCTACAGATGCAAGTCCTAGCCCACTATTGCAAGGAAGTGCTGATACATTACGTGCTAATGATAAATGGATTTATCCTACAAAACCAGAAGACGGTAAAACAGATACTGATACATACACCAAACTAGCGCTCAATATCAGTAGTACATCCTTAGAGCCAAAGGCCACAGAGCCAAAAGAACTCAAAAAAAATAGTGGAAAAGAAGCAGAATTAGGTGACAGAGTTGTAGTTGGTAACAACTTGCCTGAACTTTGGTGGGATAAAACTAAAGAGCAGTTTGTAGGGTCAGGTGTTGAGGATACGCAACAAATTGATGGTATTAAATGGGACAAGCCGGACAATACCACAGAAATTCGTACCCGACGTTCTTTAGTGCAGACATTGGCTGATGTCGGATCTACAGAAAGAGATGGAGACTGGGAACTAGACGCAGCTAAAAATCCAGCAGACCCCACAGTACCTGTAGGTGGTTTGCGAGTAATCACTGGTGCGGGTATTTATTTTAATCAAGGTGGTACTCCTAGTACTTTTGATAACACTATCAAAACTATTTGGCCGGATACAATGCCAGTGCCGGGTACAGCACCAACTCAAAAGACTATCCAGCCCTATTGGATGTATGCTTACATAACAGGCGCTTCTAACGATATAGCCTCCCTGAAATATACATGGCCTGAGATTACTGATAACCCAAGCACTACAACAGTAGATGAATCTAAAACTCCATATCTGCAAATGCGGGCTACGGCAGTTTATCACTACAAATCTGCTAGCTACAATGCACAAACGCCAAAACCCATAGCCTGTGTAAGTAGCTATTATGTTCCGACTAACAGCACTACAGCTAAGAATAAAACAACATTTGCAGGTAAAACAATACCTGGGAGTACTGATGCAAATGGTTTATCCAACAACGGTATAGTTTACCCCGCGCCTACCAAGACTGTCACCGATTATTCAACAGCGCTGACTTACCAATCTCAATTAAGGTATCCAAATGGACGTTTAATAGACGATGGACTACTGGCAAGAGCGTTAGCTAAAACAGCGAATCGTACTTTATCAGAGCAGTCTGCTATTGATGCTCAGATATGCGCCCTGCAAATTCTATATGACTCAAGTTTTTTGCCTGTAACTAGCAGTCTTGCCATTCCTCACGGTGCAATTAGAGAGATATCCTTTTTAGATCCAAGAGAAGTTCAAGGTAATAGTGGGGCTAGTAATAATGTTGTGCCAACTGATACCTATAATCGTGATGTCATAGATAGACAACCACTAGAAATTCGTGCCACTGTCCTGAACCTTGACCTCCTGCGTCAACAAACTATTGGTGGAGCCACCCCATCCCAAGAATACTTACTACCCAATAGCGGTATTATTTATGCGACTCGTGATGATGCTCTGTTAGACATGAGTGCAGATATCACAGCACTTCCTTTGCTTTCAAGTAATTCAACTCCAACAGAGGCAAACAAGCTAGTCAGTCCTGTGGACTTTAAACTTGATCCTACCCGTCGCCCTAACGCCATTATGCTAGAAAAAGGTGACAAACTGGGGCGCACATCAACTTACCGAGATGTAGAAAAAGGATTGATTTTAGCTACCAATTTGCCTGTGTATATTAAAGGTAACTTTAATCGCCATCAAGACTCTGCTTCTCCAAGTAACGAACAACAAGAGTTTACACAAAAACTCGTGGGGGATTGGACTACTAAAACGTTCTATGAAGATCGCATTACACTCAATTCCAACTTTGCCTGTCGTAAGAGCGACCCCAGGTTACCCAGTTGTACTACTGGTGACGAATGGCGGCCTGCCACTGTATTAGCAGATACCGTTACCTTACTTTCTGACAGTTTTATATTTGGATTCCGTGATCAAGGTGATTATGACTGGAGCCAAAGTCCCCTAGCTTCAGTACCAAGTGGTTTCTCAAAATACAATAACTTTGTTACCCAAGCTCAATGGTATGACAGTACGGGTAAACCCAACTATTTCAGTTCCTATTTAAATAACTTTGTTACACCCATTGTTCGTAGGGCAATACCAGGTGCATATTTGACAGAAGTTTGTCCTGTAACCAATGGAAAAGGAACAATAGGAAAAGGAAAAGATGCAATAGAAGTAGATGCAGAAACATTCTGTAGCGATCCTAAAAACTGGACTATTCAGACATCCTGTAGTGATAACGGTGGAGGTAATACCTATCTCAATGACAAAATTGTAGATAAAAATGGAGATCCTGGTAACAGTAGGATTAAAACCGGATATATTTTCGATGATCCAGAAAGCTTTGGAAGTGAAAATAACAAAGGGCCAAAATGTTTTGATGATAATGCTCCCCGCAGGATAGCCTTTGTTAGAGATTTAAATACGGGAAACATAGTCGAACCACTTAAAGTTTTAGGTGTTAATAAAAGCGGGAACGTCAAAATATTCGATTTTGGAGATCCTGGTTCAGATCTCATGTCCCCACCAAACGGTGTATCTATGCCTTGGTTAAATCCAACTATAAGCGGTGGTAATATCACAGCATTTACACCAATCTTGCAAATTAAGTATCCTTTTGCTACATCTTCTAACCCAACTAATTCCAACAAGATCGGTGGTGCAGGTGGTAATCAAGATACAAATAAATGGCTACAACCAGTAGTTGCTGATACTACTTTCAACTTAATTGTTGCTGCCGGAGATAGTCCAGCCCGTCCTACAGAAGATAACGGTGGTTTGCACAACTTTGTTCGCTTTATGGAAAACTGGCAACCTCCTAGCGTTACGAGAACAGCTACAATTAGCGGTTCTTTTATGCAGGTGAAAAAGAGCGCTTACGCCACAGGCCCATATAACGGAGCATCTAACAATGGTTACGCGATTGATATTGATAACGGTAGAGGTACTGGCTTTATTCCTCCTAAAAGACAGTGGGGTTATGATGTAGCCCTGCTGTCTCAAGCGCCTGACTTATTTGCCAGCAAACTGGTACTGACCCCACCTGATTTACCAGATGAATACTTCCGTGAAGTTGGCCGAGATGACAAATGGGTAGAGACATTGTTATGCGCTAGAAATGGCACTGACAATACTAAATTTGCCATAGATACAAATCAGCATCCTTCTAACTGCCCATCATATAACTAGAAGCTGGTGAGAAGTCATGATTAAACGCAAACTACAGCAAAAAACTTCATCTTCCAGTGATTCTGGTTTTACGATTATTGAGTCACTTATAGGCATAGTTGTAGTTGCCATTTTATTGGCAGCTATATCCCCTGTCCTTGTCATGTCAACAGCTATTCGTGTCCAATCTCGGCGAATAGAAAAAGCAACTCAAGCTGCAAGTACATTCATTGATGGAGTTAGAACCAATTCAATTAAAACACCTGGAGAATACAGTAACGACAACAAAATTCCATTAGACCCAGCAACCGCAGCTGATCCGAGACTCCTGGAAGATAATTTAATTAGTCTCACCCAAATGCCTGTTCCTGATACTAAAGATGATAATGATTTGTATCTCTTTAAAAAAGATGGCATTATTTGCCATACCAGTGAGATAGGTTGTACAAAAAACTCAGACAGCCCATTTGAAGAGTTTTACATTCAAGCACGTCAAATTATAGTCACAGGAAGTGGAGCAAATGACGGTTATCGTCTAGCACTTAGGGTTTATCGAGCAGATGTTGATTTTGAGAAACCTCTCCTAGCTAGTTCAAAAGACGATTCAGGCAATACCACTAAACAAACAGCATCAGTTGTGACTGAAGGGCTGGGTAACCAGCAAGCACCAGCAATAGAAAGAACAGTGGATATTGGCAATGTTAGCACTACATTTCAGGCTTTATGTAATCGTCTTGGCCTAGCACCAGACAAGGATGGAAACAACCAAGACTGTCAATAATTAGCCAAATATTATTCCAAGTCAATTAAAAAATTTGTTTGTAGTGAGGGATAAATCCCTACTGGAAATTATTTTTAGGACTAAAATCCTTACTACAAACTTTTTCCTCGTTAGAAATTGGAAAACCTGACAATGTACAAACGGTGCATCTTCAATAAAAAGATAAACCCATGATGAAGACAATCCAAATTATACTTAGGAGCCATATCAAAAGCTCCAAAGTCATTCAGAAACATGGCGGTTTTACTCTCATTGAATTGTTAGTAGCTTTATTGCTCGCATTTTTAATCATTACACCATTATTAGGCTTCATGATTAATGTGTTGAGTACAGACCGACAAGAGCAAGCTAAAGCAAATTCTGAGCAAGAAATCCAAACTGCACTCAATTACATTTCCCGCGATTTACAGCAGGCGGTGTATATCTATGACACTGCTGGTATTGAGGCAATAAAATCTCAATTGCGTTATCCAGATGATGCAGAAAAGTTGCCTTTACTAGTTTTTTGGAAACGAGAATTAGTTAGTGATGTAATAGCAGCCGCCACTGGTTCAAAAAAAGATGATACTTTTGTTTACTCATTAGTTGCTTACTATTTAATCAAAGATAGTAATACTACTAATGCTACTTGGTCAAAAGCTGCTCGTATCGCTAGATGGCAAATTAAAGATGGTGTGAAAGCTATAAGTGGTGGTGTAACTTGTACAGGATATACTGCCAATTATATCAATGCTGATAACTGCCCCAGCCCAGGTTTTGCTCCCTTTGAAGACCAGTTTGATGAGGCTGACAGTTTAGAGCAAGGGATGAACAAATGGAAAAAATCATCTGTAGCTTATAGTTCTAATAATACTGCTACAGTGCTGATTGACTATGTTGATCAAAGTACAGATTCACCACGACCAGCTGCAACTTGCCCTCCTAACTCCACAACGCCTCCAATTACATGGTCAACAATAGCACCATCAAATAGTATTACAGGCTTTTATGTTTGTGTGGATAGAGCTAACACAACAGCACAGGTATTCATCCGAGGTAATGCACTGGCTCGTATCGAAAGCGATACAAATAGAATCAAATACAATGCTGGTAATAAAACTTATTTCCCCACAACAAGTGTAAGAATTCAAGGACGGGGATACTTATTTAGGTAAATATTGCAAATTCAAGGGGCAACCAATGGCTGCTGATTACATAATAGAAAAGATGAATGTCAAACTATTACAGCTTCACAGCAAAAATGCAAAAAATAAACTACGAAGTTTAGTATGTGAACATAATCAGCAAGATGCTGGTTTCACTTTGCTAGAAGTATTAGTAGTGGTACTAATCATAGGAATTTTATCAGCTATAGCAGCTCCTAGCTGGCTGGGGTTTGTCAACCGTCAGCGATTAAGTAAAGCTAATGATGCTGTTTTAGCCGCACTACAGGAAGCACATCGAGAAGCTAAAAGGACAAAAACTAGTTACAGTGTCAGTTTTAAAGTAGAAAATAAAATTCCTAAAATAGCCGTTTATCCTTCTTCTTCTAGTCCTGAATGGCAGACTTTGGGAGGTGACTTAGAATTTAAGTCTGGACAAATCGCACTTTTGACAAATCTGACTGATCAAAATAAAACTAATGACAATGGTACTTTAGATTTAAGCTACAACTTTTTAGCTACTGCTAAGACCATTACTTTTGATTACATGGCAAGTCTACCAAATGCTTATTTTGGTATAAAAAATGAAAGTTCTCAAGAAACCCCAGGCTTAAAAATTGCTGTAGTTATACCGACTTCTGCTACTTCTGCATCCACTAATGACATGAAGCGATGTGTAATAGTCAAAACTCTTATAGGTGCAATGATTACAGAGAAAGATACTAAATGTAATTAAATCCATTGCTCACCTTTTTATATAGAGCTATCAACTTATATCAATGAAAAATTGCTTGGATTTAACAGTAGCTATTCCCACTTACAACGGTGAACATCGTTTACCTGAACTACTAGAAGGACTAAAAAATCAAATTAATACCGAAAATTTATCTTGGGAAATTATTGTTGTAGACAATAACAGTACTGATAAGACATCTCAAGTTATTAAAACTTATCAAGAAAATTGGCAGTGTTCTTATTCCTTAAAGTATTGTTTTGAAAGAAAACAAGGAGCAGCGTATGCACGAAAACGGGCAGTTACAGAAGCTAGAGGTAGATTTATAGGTTTTTTAGATGATGATAATTACCCTACACCCACCTGGGTATCAGCTGCTTATGCTTTTGGTGAACAATATCCCAAAGTGGGAGCTTATGGTAGCCAAATTCATCCTGATTGGGAAGTAGAACCACCCAAAAATTTTGAGAGAATTGCCCCATTTCTAGCAATTACAGAACGAGGAAACTTACCTTTGTTATATAAAGCTAGTAACAAATTACTGCCTCCTTCTGCTGGACTTGTCGTGCGTCGTCAAGCTTGGCTAGATAGTGTACCTGAGCAACCTATTTTAACTGGTAGAGTAGCAGGTAATATGCTTACTAGCGAAGACTTAGAAATGTTATCTTATATCCAAAAATCCGGGTGGCAAATTTGGTATAACCCTGCAATGGAAATTTACCATAAAATTCCTAGTTTTCGTTTAACTAAAGAATATTTAATACCCTTTTTTCGTGGGATTGGACTTAGCCGCTATGTAATTCGTATGCTGAATGTAAGCCCTCAAATAAAACCATTTTTATTTATAGCTTATATGCTTAATGATTTACGTAAAATAACTTTTTATTTGCTCAAGTATGGATATCATTTGCAAACTGATTTAGTAAAAACTTGTGAATTTCAACTATTCTTAAGTAGTTTAATCAGTCCTTTTTATCTTTGGAAAAATGGGTATTTTAAGCAAAACAAAACTAACCTGATTTAATTCCTGATTTAATTTAAAATTATATAAATGTTCACAAAATATAAATAATAAATACTTTATATAAGATTTAAAAAGCGAATATATAAAAATGAATGTATACAGAAATTTATATAATTACTTACAAATAATAAAATATTCCAATATCAACTTTAGTAGTGGTTTTACTCTGCTAGAAACCTTAACAGTTATTTTGATGATTGGCATATTATCTGCTATAGCAGCACCCAGTTGGCTAACTGTTGTAGACACTCAACGTCTTAAGACTGCTCAAAGTGAAGTTTACAGTGCTATGCGACAAGCCCAAAGCCAAGCCAAAAAAGAAAAATTGGCCTGGCAAACCAGTTTTCGTAACAATAACGGTATTGTGCAATGGGCGGTTCACCCTGCAAGTGTTAATCCTGCCAATGCTAACTGGAATAATTTAGATGCCAATGTTCGCTTAGACGAGGAAACAACCTTACAACAGTCAGGCGGGGTAAGGCGAATCCAATTTGATTACATGGGTAATGTTGATAAACCTCCTCTAGGGAGGATTACTCTATCTAGTAAACATGGTGGCAGAGCTAAACGCTGCGTTTTTGTCTCTACAATTTTAGGCGCAATGCGGACAAGTAAAGAGCGTACTACAGCCCAAGATGGCAAGTATTGCTATTAAGATATTCTTTGTTGAATCGAATAACCTATGGCGTGCTAAATTCACCAGAAATCGCAAAACAGCATCTGATTATTTTTACTCGTTATCCAGAACCAGGGAAAACAAAAACTCGGTTGATACCTGCTTTGGGAAGTGAAGGCGCTGCTCATCTTCAAAGGCAGATGACTGAATATACTGTATTTCAGGCTCAAGAATTGCAAAAGTTAACTCCCCTTACTTTTGAAGTGCGGTTTGCAGGTGGCAATTTACAGCTAATGCAAGATTGGCTAGGGTTCGCTTTAAATTACCAGTCTCAAGGCGAAGGGGATTTGGGCGAACGAATGACGCGATCGCTTTTTGATGCTTTTCAAAGAAGTGCAGAACAAGTTATCATCATCGGCACAGATTGTCCTGGAGTGAATTCCCAGCTTTTAGCAACGGCATTTGAACAACTGCATAGTTTTGATCTAGTCGTTGGCCCAGCGATTGATGGTGGCTATTATTTAATTGGTTTGCGTCGTTTGATTGCCCAACTATTTACTAACATCAGCTGGGGAACTTCTCAAGTATTGCAACAGACTATAAACATTGTTCAAAAGCTTAATTTATCACATATTTACTTACCTCCTTTAGGTGATGTTGACCGTCCAGAGGATTTACCAATTTGGCAACAAACTCTTGATAGAGAAGTTGGTAATTGGAAAGATTACAAAGCAGAAACTTGAAAGAAGATAGGTTAGCTGGAGAGTTCAAAAGAAAAACTTAAAATTTTTTCGTGTTTTACTCCTGCGCTCACGCAAACCTCAGTATATTGAATCACCAAGTATTTCCTGAAGACACCATAGATTACAGATGCTAGCGTGGTGTAGTTTCAAACCAATAAATAGAAAATCTGCACTAGTACTGTATCCATCTTTGGTAGCTACGCAACAGATAGGTCATGGTAACAATATTCAAGTAACTTTAAATAGGACAATCACTCTGATTTACAACAAGACCGAAAAAATATGGTTAACCGTTCTGCTTCCGTAAATACTGCCCTCATCCTAAAAGTGGTCGGCATAATTTTAATTTTGTCCTTTTTGGTTGACTTTTTAATTTTCTTGTTACCCTTTCAACCAACTGACCGAGGATGGCAAATCAACTTGGCAACAGCCGTAGTTGATAGAGGAATTGTGCCGTTGGTAGGCTTGGGGATGTTGTTCGCTGCATATTGGTTTGAGAATGTAGAGGATGGCGATCGCCCACAAGGTATAGATTTAAGATTTCCAGCCTTGATATTAGCAAGTATCTTAGGGTTGCTATTCTTGCTAATTTTTCCTCTGCATCTTAATAATGTTCGTCAAGCTAGCACACAAACAGTAACTCAAATTAACCAGGATGCTGAACAAGCAGAAAACCAACTAAAAAATCAACTAGCGCAATTCCAAGCTCAACTAAACAACGAACAAGGAAAAGCTCAGTTAGAACAATTGCGAAACCAAGCTAGATCCCAGTTTGCTGAACTGCTTAAAGATGAGCAGAAATATAAACAAGCACTTGAAAATCCGCAACTTCCCGCTGCTCAAAAAGAGTTACTCAGGAAGTTTAAAGCAAATCCCCAAGAACTTGATAAATTTATCGCCCAACAAACAGATCCTCAAGGGCTTGCAAATCAAAGGCTCAACCAAATTCGTCAGCGCAGGGAAGAAGCTGAAAAGCAAGCTAGAGACAATGCTTGGAAGTCTGGGCTACGGATTGGTATTAGTAGTTTGCTACTGTCCATTGGTTACATAATCATCGGCTGGACAGGATTAAAAAGTATGGGTGCTGCCAAGGGTGGTGGACGAAAAGCCTCTGTACGCTAGATAACTATTCACGGGCAGTAGAACGGTTCAAATATTTTTTAACTATTTTTGAAAGTTCATACTGCCAGTTATCTAAATAAGAAAAATAAGAAGTCAATCAAGCAATTAAAAATTTAAAGTTATCAAGATAGCTGAATATATACAAGTTAAGTATTATGCGGCTTAGTAATTAGTCAAATATCTATAATACAAAAAAATGTTTTCAATTTACATACTTACATATAACGAAGAGTTAGATATTGCTGCTTGTATAGAGTCGGCGATGCTATCGGATGACATTATTGTTGTAGATTCATGCAGTAGCGATCGCACTGTAGAAATCGCCAAAGGCTATCCTATTCGCGTTTTTCAACATCCTTTTGAAAGTCATGGACGGCAACGTACTTGGATGCTAGAGTCCATTACACCGAAGCATGAATGGGTTTACATTCTAGAAGCCGATGAACGCATAACGCCAGAACTGTTTGCAGAATGCGAAAAGGCAATTCAAAATCCAGACTATACCGGCTACTACGTTGCGGAACGTGTCATGTTCATGAATCGTTGGATTCGCCATAGCACCCAATATCCCCGTTACCAACTGCGCCTATTGCGTCACGGTCAAGTTTGGTTTACAGACTACGGTCATACTGAAAGAGAAGTTTGTAGCGGTGCAACTAGCTTTTTAAAGGAAACTTACCCCCACTACACTTGTAGCAAAGGCTTGAGCCGTTGGATTGAAAAGCACAACCGTTACTCTACAGATGAAGCCGCAGAGACTTTATATCAATTACAACAAGGTAGTGTTAACTGGCGAGATTTGTTTTTTGGCAAATCAGAAGTAGAAAGACGTCGCGCCCTGAAAGATTTATCCTTACGCTTACCCGCCAGACCCTTATTACGTTTTTTTTATATGTATTTTTTATTAGGTGGTTGCCTAGATGGACGCGCTGGGATAGCTTGGTGTACATTACAGGCATTCTACGAATATTTAATTTTGCTCAAAGTTTGGGAAATGAAGCACCTGCCCGTACCCAGAATAGATGCAACAGTACCTCTGACAGATCAAAGCACACAACAGTTGCAGCACGTGGCTTCAGAAAGCACACAGGCTGATGTGGCTTGAGTCAAGGATAGTCTTAAAAACTATGTTAATTAGCTTGCTTTAAGTTTTGTAACCACTAACAAGGTTTCTCAAGCAAATAGGGCTTACGCATTCGCAATCAGGACATACGCAAAAAGGTAGTGTCTTTAGGCTGGGTGTAAGCGTGTCTCACCGCGTCTTCCTTTCTTCGCGTCCCAGCCCAGCGTCTATTTTCAGGACAGCTTAGGTCTTATTCGCGGTTATGATAAGTTTATATTTTTCATCTAAATTTTTCAGAAAAGTTCCTCCCGCCTAACTGAGACTATTCACTGGATAAAACGTCCCTTTTGTTTACCTGATAATAGTTTCAAAAGTATGAGCAGCTTTTGATTACGCTCAGTAGGATGAGTACTATTTAGTAGACTTGCAACAATACTTTACAAGTCTTATAAAGAAAAGTAACAGCCTTTGAGAATAACCAGCCCCGATCCTAGGTGGTAAACATCTCATCTAAGTTTATGCACAAAAGCGCTGGATTTCCAGCAACAAGTGCGTGCCTTTAGGAAAGTTGCTTGCGGTATTGTGTGCCTTAAGTCATGTCTTCACAGTTTGACGAATCTGTTGGTATGAATACCGATAACAAAAGTTCCACTAGCCTAAAAAAGGAGAATAGGGATTTGGCAATTGATCGCTTAAAGCAGGATTTAAAAAATGACTTGATTGCCGGATTGTTAGTAGTAATTCCGCTAGCAACTACTATCTGGCTTACGATTACCATCGCTAGTTGGGTAATCAACTTTCTCACCCAAATTCCGAAACAACTGAATCCCTTTGAAGGGCTGCATCCTATACTAGTAAATATACTGAATCTCGTAGTTGGACTAGCTGTACCACTATTGAGTATTCTCTTGATTGGCTTGATGGCGCGGAATATAGCCGGGCGGTGGTTGCTGGATTTTGGTGAGCGCTTGTTGCAGGCGATTCCTTTGGCTGGGCAAGTATACAAAACCCTGAAGCAGCTTTTAGAAACACTTCTTAAAGATGCTAATGGTAAATTTCGCCGTGTAGTTTTACTAGAGTATCCCCGTCCAGGGGTGTGGGCGATCGCCTTCGTTACAGGAGTCATTAGCAGCGATATCCAAGCCCAGATGACTCGACCAATGCTGAGTGTTTTTATCCCCACTACCCCAAATCCTACTACAGGCTGGTATGCAATAGTACCTGAGGAAGAGGTATTAAACCTGCCAATATCGATAGAAGATGCTTTTAAAATAGTAGTCTCTGGTGGCATTGTCGCCCCTAATACAGCACTTCCTACACTAGTTATCTCTCAAGAGTGCAACCTGGAAGTACCACACTTAGAAACTACCTCACAGGTTATCCCCGTCGAAGAAACTTAAAATTACTCGGTAAATTTACAAGCAATATAGATAATATGGTTGTCTGGCTATGCCAAAATTTACCGTTTCTTAACTTCATTCTCTCTACCTAAATCACTTAACACTCATTCCAACTCACTTTTATGCAAGATCGTAAACCTCAGCAACTCGCTCGTGAACTGGCGCTTTTAAGCCTTAGCCAGTTGCCAGTAAATCCCAAGAAGCTCACAGAAGAACAACTACCCAAGTTAGTACTCGCAGCTGTACGCACCCTGAGATCGGAAGTACAAGATAATCTAGATCAGGCTGCTGGCGAACTCCAACGCAGTCAAGATCGCGTTTTAACTAGCCAAACTCGTGCTTCAGACCTTAATACTGCTCGCACAATGCTCCAAGAGGCAATTTCATATACCCAAACAGCAATCAATCAACTTGGTGCAGCTGTGGAGTTCCCAGAATTAATTCAGCTTGCAACTCAAGATAAGACAGTTAGCAAATATGCTATCCAAATTGTCAAGACAGTCAACGAGGAGCGAAATACTGTAGATGAACAAATTGCCTCTGCCTTGGTAGATTGGCAAGTTACTCGCTTGGCTCAAATCGACCGGGATATCCTCCGAATCGCTGTGGCAGAAATGCTGTTTTTAAACTTACCTGACAGTGTGGCTATCAACGAAGCTGTGGAATTAGCCAAACGCTACAGTGGAGATGAAGGGCATAGGTTTATTAATGGTGTTCTACGTCGATTTACAGAGCAAAAAAAGTCTGCCTAAAATTTTAGCGGAACGAAATAACCTTGATGAGTGCTAAGTTTTGAGTTGAACGTGAGAAGTGAGGATATCCTGGCGGTTTTCACACCAGAAAAGACTCAGGAGTTAAATTAAACTCATAACTTATAACTCATACTCACATAACAACTAATATCACTAGCTGCAATGGTTTTTAATTGGTTCCGTCGTCAACATAGCGATTCTTCTGATACTCCCTCAGAACAAAAACAGGGAGAAACTCCTCCTGCAAAAGAACCCCAACCAGAACCAGCCGAAACGTCAACGCCAACAGTAGAAACTACACCCGAAACAGCGGCAGACTTGTTGGCTTTTGCTAAAGCAGCTTACAAAAATATCCAGCAAAAACAGCAATCGCAGGCAGTAGAAAATCCGCCTGCCGCAGTAGATGCCCCAGAACAAATAACAGAAACTGAAGTAGTAGAAACATCTACTCCTGAAATTGAAACTACACAATCAGCCGCCGCCACAGAAACGGCATCACCAGAACCAGAATTAGATCCAAATCTTACACAAACAATTACTAAGCAACCTGCGGAAGTCGCAGAAACTACACCAATCCCAGAATTAAATGTAACTGCTGCCCAAACGACTCTTGAGGAATTATCTGGTACAGATGAAGAAAGTACAGCTAGCTCCTCAATAGCAGCCATTACTGAGACACCCGATGTCTCTAGTGCAGAATTAACGGTAAGTCAGGCAGAGTCAGCACAGCCAACAGCACCAACCACTTTATCTTTCTTAGAACGGGCAGCAGCTGAACAGCAAGCAAAGCAAGAAAGACTGCTAGCCAACGCGATTGAAGTCCCAGAACCTGAGACAATACAGCCAACAGCCGCCACTACAGTCTCAACCACCGCTACGCCACAGACAGCAGAGGAAACTCTGGGATTAACCTTTGATGAAGGGTTTGTATGGTCAGCAGAAGTTTTAGCAGCCCAAGGTAGACGTCCAGAAGACGTTTCGATTGAAGAAATTACTTGGCTCAAAAAGCTACGCCAAGGGTTAGACAAAACCCGTCGTAATATCCTGAACCAACTGAAGGCAATTGTTGGTCAAGGACCACTCAACCAAGCTGCTGTAGCGGAAATCGAAGCTTTGCTTCTACAAGCTGATGTGGGTGTAGAGGCTACAGATTTGATTATTAATTCGCTGCAGAAAAAATTGCGAGAAGAAGTTACCCCTCCAGATGAAGCGATCGCCTACCTCAAAAAAATTCTGCGGGATATGCTGGATGGCCCGGTGAGTAAAAACCATAAACCTAGCTTTGCCCCAGAAAAAGAAACACTGAACATTTGGTTGATCACTGGGGTGAATGGTGCAGGTAAAACAACAACCATTGGCAAAATCGCCCACTTAGCACAAAAATCCGGTTATAAATGCTTGATTGGTGCAGCAGACACCTTTCGTGCTGCTGCTGTCGAACAAGTAAAAGTTTGGGGTTCTAGAAGCGGTGTAGAAGTCATTTCTAACCCTGGCAAGAATACAGATCCGGCAGCAGTAGTATTTGATGCGATCGCAGCGGCCCAAGCCAGGGAAACTGAACTACTTTTAGTAGATACTGCGGGACGATTGCAAAACAAGAAAAACTTAATGGACGAACTTAGTAAAATTCGTCGGATTATCGACAAAAAAGCCCCTAATGCCAATGTAGAATCACTATTGGTTCTAGACTCCACTTTAGGCCAAAATGGATTGCGGCAAGCTGAGGTTTTCTCCCAAGCTGCCCAACTCAGTGGTGTAGTATTAACCAAGTTGGATGGTACTGCCAAAGGAGGTGTTGCTCTTGCTGTCGTACAGCAGCTAGGATTACCAATTCGCTTTATCGGTGCTGGTGAAGGAATTGAAGATTTGCGTCCTTTTTCCAGCTACGAGTTTGTCGAAGCGCTATTAAGTGGCTAGTTTAAAATTTTTTAGTTAAGATTTCTCTTTGAAAACTAATAAGTTTGGGACTTACTCCTCTGGTGTTGTCATTGCAAATTAATAGCAACAAAGTACTAGAAAAACGTAAGTCCTAAAATCGTTAGTTTGTCACAAATAAAGTATAGCTTTGCTAAAAACTTACTCTAATGCTGCATTTTTAGCCTTTAATGATGGGGTTATCAGATATCGCAGCACAGAGGACTTCTAAGATACAGCTTTCAATCTTGTTGTAGAGTGGTTAATTTTTAAACAACCGCACTTTCAAGTACCGTCTTCATCAGTATCCTGTTGACAAACAGGAAATTAGTGTAAACGAGACATAGAAGCACTCCTAGTTGATTGCAAGTTTTTGTTGTTTTAGAATTGTCAAATATTACTGCCAAAAATTTAGAAATGTAAAATATATTTGATAAGCTACAAAACTGTGTTTCACTTTTTGGTGTAAAAGTATTAGGAATGGATATTTTAACTTTAAATCAGATCAAAGTAATGTGTTTACGTGTTTTCCAGCTTAAAGATGAACTCTCTTGACTTGATACTCATCCCTACTCTAGAAACCCATACTCTGAAAGAGCTAGACCCACCAGCCCCAATAGTAAATATTTTGACAATGTAATATATTATTTTTTTTCAAAAGGATTTTATGTCTAAAGACATATGGAAGATCTGTAACTAAGTAATAAATTTATGAAAAAATCAAATTCTTGATGATGTCTGTCGGAAATTGCTGATTGTACTGAGTAGTTTCGGATGAAGAATACATTAGTTTAAATTTATATATTTAGTTAGAAATTTAAGCAGCAAATGCAATACTTATATAATTTAAGTCTTACGTCTTTATACTCTTGCTAAAATGACAAATCTTGTCCCAATATGGTTTAGCAATCGCAAAACCAAAATATTGATAAGTTACTAAGATTTACCTATCTTTTATCTTAAAGTGCAATAATACCCGTGCCTGTGTCTCAATTGCCCTCTCAACCCACTGACAGTAATAGTAGTGCCGCGACAGATGTTACTCCCGTCGTAGCGCTCAAAGAACTCGTGTCAAGGCTGCACCGGGAACAGAACAAAATTCAGGATTTGTTAAGTTCATTAGGATTTGCCCTCAGAAGCTTCAATAATTTAAATCAATTTTTGGAGCTAATCCCGCTGATGGCAACCAGAGTCACAGATGGGGACGGCAGCGCCCTATTTCTTTACAAACCTAACGGTCAAGTTAGATTAGAACAATTACACTGGCAAGACAGTCGCCAGCGCAAGAACATCCGCAAAGCGCTAGAAACAGCTACTAGTCAAATCACACTTGTGCCCAGTAGTGCTCCTCTAGCAACTGCTACGGGGATGTTGGATGATCAGATGCATCGTTACTTGGGGCCAGATGTACAAATTTTTGGCACGGCTATTTTAGTAAAGCATACAGAACGAGGCTGGCTATATGTCTTGAGCCGCGATCCAGAATATAGCTGGACAGAAACCAGACAAAAGTTAGTCAGGTTGGTGGCAGATCAAACAGCAGTAGCGATCGAAAACGATGAACTAGCAGTAGAATTACGGAAAAAAGAACGCCTAGATCAAGAACTAGAAATTGGCGCAGAAATTCAACGGCGACTACTACCACGCCAATGTCCCTACATCCCGGGTGCAGTGCTGGCTGCACGCTGTAAACCAGCTAATCGTGTGGGTGGGGACTACTACGACTTTATTGCCACTAATAAAAATCAGATTCAGCTACATACTACAAACGGTTTGGAAGCTGGTTCTTGGGGCTTGGTAATTGGAGATGTCATGGGCAAAGGCGTTCCCGCAGGGCTAATTATGACAATGATGCGGGGAATGCTACGGGGAGAGGTATTACATGGTAATTCCCCATCCAAAATCTTGCAAAACTTAAATCGAGTCATGTATGCGGATTTGGAAAATTCCCACCGCTTTGTGACGTTATTTTACTCAGAATATAATCCCCAAACCCGAATTTTGTCTTATAGCAATGCTGCACATAATCCTCCTTTGTGGTGGCATGCAGCAACCAAAACTGTAACCCGATTAGATACCTTGGGAATGCTTATTGGTTTAGATGCCAATAGCCAATATGAAGATGCCCACGCACAACTAGAGCCTGGGGATACAATTATTTACTATACAGATGGCTTGACTGATGCCGCAGCTGCGGGTGGCGATCGCTTCGATGAAGAAAACTTCGTCGCTTCCTTCAGTGCTGCTTGTAGGTATTGCGACGGGCCGGAAGAAATTGTAGATTATTTGTTTGACCAAGTTCAGCAATTCGTTGGTGATGAAAAACAAAACACCGATGACATGACATTAGTTGTTCTACAAATCGAATAGTTCTTAGCCATTAGTTCTTCAAAACACAATTGACCAACCCTGCTTTTGAGAATCTTGCTTGGTATAAGAGACACCATCAATCTTGATTCCATTGTTATCAAGTAGGGTAATAATGCCGCCATTATTATCTAGTTGGATGCCGTTTTTGTCTAAAGGTACTTTGACAACTTCGCCCGCATTGATAGTACCACTGAGGCGTTGTTTGCGTTTAAGGCGATCGGCAATTGCCCAACCACTCAAATCAACTTGATCGGGTGAGGTATTGATTAAAGTCACAGTCTCCTTACCGACGTCATCGCCATAAGGATTTACCAAAGCAGCAATAATACGGACTGCCGCAGTTGCCGCGATCGGTGTAATATCATCTATTCTGTTACCAGTAATATCGTCAGTATGGAAAGATTGGGACTGAAAAGCTAAAAAGATGCCTACCCACTGATTCCGAGCCGGATAGTGTATTAACAGTCCACCATCTTGCCAAACACCATTGTCTTTTTGAAATTGACCGACACTACCCTGGTTAAAGTGGATGTCGTGAATACCGTTACCAGGAAGAAAACCAAAATACTTGTCCTTCAAATCTTCTTCCGGGCCCCACCTTTCACCAAAGGGATATAAAACGGCTTCTGGTGAAGCGATCGCTCTGGCAATATATAATTCTAGCAACTCGTTAAGGTCATTGTCCGGCCCTGGAACGTTGTATGGCAAAGCCTTCATCAGCTTCGGGTCAAACAAGTTTCCTCGAATGTAATCTAAAGCTACTCCCCCAGGTTTGCTTTCTAATTCGTTGAAACCGAAATCTAACTCTTGCAATTCCTTAGTAATGGGATGCGAAAAGTTTTCGTCGATAAAGTAAAGCAATTCTGAAGGACTTTGCTTGGATTTGACATTGATGGCGATGCGATACTTATTTTTCTTGTCGTCAGTCACCAGAACTTGGTAATGAGGAGTCGGGCCTTCACCAAGCTTGCGATCTACAGCCTGGGATTTTAGAACACCGTAATTTTTTAAGGGCATCTATGTTCTCCAAAATTGTTTGCTGCTACGAACAACATTTCTAGGACTTACGCACTGATGAGTTTGTCTGTTGAGGCTGGGGGTTAAGGGTATGAAATATAAAGCTTTTGAACACTTTTGTCTTTAAATCCTCATATCTTACCTACCAAAGCCTTTTATGTAATTTAAGTACAAGTTAAATTACTAGGACTTACGCACTGAAGTCTGAAACCCTGATCCCCCCTAACCCCCCTTCAAAAAGGGGGAACGTCTAAAGCCCCCCTTTTTAAGGGGGTTGGGGGATCTGAGTGCGTAAGTTCTGATTACTTAGATTAATACGCATATTTTCAATTTATTAATCATGTAACATCACAATCTTGCCTAAGTATGATTAGATACGGTAGTACCCTGGAGGGTGATTTGTTGAGTCTGTAAGCACTTACCGATAAACCAACCCTAACCAATGGGGGTAAGCATAAGAATCTATAATTAGCAATCTTGTCCCTTGATAAGTATTGAATACCCAGCTGGCTGTGGCTTGAAGATTTTCCATCAGATAGTTATTTTCGCCAAAAGCTTCAAAGGCAAGACTCCACCAAGCATTCTCTTGAATCACCAAATTAGTAATTTCTACACGGCAACCATTAGCGATACGTTCCTGATCTGAAACAGGTTGTGCTGTCAAATCAGCTAAAACTTGAAAAAGTTGCGAATAGCGAACTTTCTGCACACTCACCCACAAAGGGTTCCCCAAAACCATTGCAGGCTGAAAACTTTCTTGTGTCGAGTCCTCACACAACCATTTTCCCCATTTCTCTGGCTGACCTGCAACTGATTCCCCAAAACGCACAACGCTGAATTCTGCTTGCCGCCATTTGACTTCCAGCCTTCCTTGCCGCAGTTTTATACCGAGATAATCACATCCTGGCGAGTAAAGATAAATGTCTTCCCGTGCTTCTGGTGATTGTAACGGATCAATCAAACAATTTTGCTGAAACCAAAGTTTAATATCTTCGGGAAGCTTGCCAGGATAAAACCAGCGCAATTCGTTACTGATCAACATAGATTAGGTTTTAGATTTTTGTGCATCTGTCTTGATGCATCTTCTCATTTCCCCAGGTAGGGTATCATCCGAAGCGTACCTGTTGATGGGACAATGAGAAATTGTGCTTGCCTTGTTTTGCTTCCAGGCCAAAGGAATCTATAAAAAATGTGGAAACGAATTGCATTAATGTTGCTATTAGTATTGAGCTTCAGTCTGAGTAATTCTGGTGTAGCGGCTGCGGCTGGACTCAAAAGCTTTGTAAACACTAGTAATGGCTATGAGTTCTCATATCCTAATGGCTGGGTGCAAGTTAAAGTTGCTAACGGCCCTGATGTGGTGTTCCACGATTTAATAGAGATCAGTGAAAATGTCTCAGTAGTGATTAGTCCTGTTCCTGAAGGCGAAACTTTAGCACAACTGGGAACACCAACAGAAGTAGGGTATAAGCTGGGTAAAGCTGCTCTCGCTCCTGCTGACTCTGGACGTACAGCTGAGTTAGTCAATGCCTTTGAGCGGGAATCTAACGGTAAGACATACTATATTTTAGAGTACGCAGTTAAACTGCCCAATCAACAGCAACGGCACAACATTGCTAGCGTCGCTGTTAGCCGTGGTAAACTTTTTACTTTTAATGCCTCAATTCCTGAAAAACGTTGGCAGAAACTTAAACCAGCTATAGAAGAAGTTGTCAGTTCTTTTTTGGTTTATTAATTGATAATGGGGAATGGGTCAAGGTTAATAGGTAATTTTTAATTCGTCTTTTCCCCTTTTCTTTCTAGTTTAGATATGGGCATTCCATCTTTTGTACTTGCCTCTGCTTCGCCGGCGCGACGCCGTTTACTGCAAACTGTTGGTATTGAACCGATAGTTTGTCCTAGTGACTTTGATGAGTCACAAATCCAATTAGATGATCCTGGCCAATTGGTGCAAACTTTATCCCAGCGCAAGGCGGAAACTGTGGTTCCGCAGTTTGAAGCAGCTTTGATCATGGGTTGTGATTCGGTTTTGGCTGTCAATGGCGAGATTCATGGTAAACCCGCAAACTCTACCGAAGCGATCGCCCGTTGGCAGATAATGCAAGGTAACTTTGGCGACCTCTACACTGGTCATACCTTGATTGACCTTGCTAAAAACCGCACGGTGGTCAAATGTCAGGTTACCAGAGTTTATTTTGCTCAAATGAGCGATCGCGACATTCAAGCTTATGTTGCTACAGGCGAACCCCTCAAATGTGCTGGGGCCTTTGCCTTAGAAGGTTTCGGTAGTCTATTCGTGGAAAAAATAGAAGGTTGTCACAGCAACGTCATTGGCTTAAGTCTACCGTTGCTGCGGCACATGCTAGCCGAACTAGGATACAACGTGATTGATTTTTGGCAATAAGTTATTTGTCTACAACTAATAACAAAACTGCCTAGTATGCAGTATTGCTTCTCCATGATCTGGAATCCAAGCTAGCCACTCATCTTGTGAAACCGGACACAATAATAGTGCTTCCTCAAAACTAAAGGGATTGGGAAGTTGCAACAGTTTCACCCAGGTAGAAGCTGCAAACTTCTGTGGTGACTCGTTGGAGTAAAACTTGTTGGTAACATCCAGATTCTGCCTTCTGAGTTGCACTGCAAAATCTGGTTTCTCAGAATCTAGTTTCATAGCTGATGGACTAATTTCAAATTATTTCTGTAACTCAGGATACAAAATAAATAATCCTGTTGAAAAGCAACCGTTTTATAACTTTACAGAAAGTCGGCGATTCATCCCATCCTTAGAAGAAGTGGGATTTCGCGGGCATGGCGAATGGGGCATAGGAAAGAATGCCAATGCCCAATCACGCCAGTTGCCTCAAGTCGGGAAACCCGCCTAGGGCAGTGGCTCCCCAATGCCCCAAGTCAAGGGGAAGATTCATCTCACCCCTAGAAGAAGTGGGTCTTTCCCGCGCCGACTTTCTGTAAGTGTTTGCTTATGTTGCAAGCCAGAATAGGTATGACGCGGCTAGTTGTAGACTGGCAAATAGACCACATTCCCCAGCTAGAATATGTCATTTACTTCTACTCCCTCGCTGCGCGAGCAACAACATCCCTTAATTCGCCAGCTGGCTGATTGCATTGAGGCGGCTTGGCATAAACATTTAGATTTGTCGCCTTACAACTTGCCGGCTGAATTGGGATATGTGGAAGGTAGACTGGAGGGTGAGAAATTGACGATTGAAAATCGCTGCTATCAAACACCCCAGTTTCGGAAAATGCACTTGGAACTGGCAAAGGTGGGAAATATGCTGGATATTTTGCACTGCGTCATGTTTCCCCGCCCAGAATACAACCTACCGATGTTTGGTTGCGATTTAGTAGGTGGGAGGGGTCAAATTAGCGCGGCGATCGCAGACCTTTCTCCTGTGAGTTTAGATCGCACCTTACCAGAATCTTATACATCTGCACTGACACCCTTAAAAGTGCTAAACTTCTCCCAACCGCGTGAATTGCCGGAATGGGGACACATCTTTTCTGATTTTTGCATCTTTGTTCGCCCCAGCTCCCCAGAAGAAGAAACGCTATTTCTCTCACGTGTACAGGAATTTTTAGACATTCATTGCACCCAGGCGATCGCCTCTATTCCAGTTTCACCCGAAAAGACGGCACAAATCCTTGCAGGACAACGCAACTACTGCACCCAGCAGCAACAAAACGACAAAACCCGTCGTGTACTCGAAAAAGCCTTTGGCCCAGTTTGGGCAGAAAATTACATGACTACGGTTTTATTTGATCTTCCAGATTAAGCATTTCTTTATCTTTCCTGAAGTTCCGATGGCTATCTGTCGGACTTCTCTCTATATCTTCATCTGTAGGCTCTGTTACGTTTTCCAGCAACTGATAAATGTAGAATTCATTTAACTAAAGTTTGATGGAGTTAGAAAACAACAGCAGAGAGAGCAGTTAAGTTTTTGGTATAGATATCCAGAGATAGTTGGTTGTCTTGGTAGAGATTAGCAACAAACTCTGCTCTCGGTTTAACCAGAAAGTTAAGGAAAATGTGATGTTAGGAATACTTTATTGATCGATATTTTTTAGTTAGTCGTTAACTGACTCAATAAAAACTTACTTTAGACAGTTTAAAAGATTTCGGTGATCGAGATTTGCTGCTGTCTACTTATAAGGTAATCAACTTTACCAGTTTATCCATAATTGGGTGCAGTTTCAAACATTAAGTCAAATTAACGCAGTTCTTTCGCCACCCATCATCAACATCAAAGACTTTATGAGAGTTAGGGCGACAGTTGTAAGGGGCTTTAATCAAAGTCACATTTATTAAACTGATAACAGTAATTGTGCCTTTGCTTTAATGAATACATAGTATAGATCCATCAAACTCTACAGCATCGTCTCAATCAGCCAGACGTATTTCAATCGATTAGCCAAAGCATCTATCCCGTAGGCTAAAACTTTTAAATTGTAGAAGTCTTTGAAGCTACGAGCATCTTTGACCATCACAGGCTATGTCAAAGACATCTGCCATAAAAGCCTCTACGCAATTGTCATCATTTCATCCTAAGCAGCGGTCTCAAGCCAAATACCTTAATTCTAAGGAATTGGTAATTTTTCCTAACTAATAGTCAATTGTAAGTTACCTATTATCAGCCTAATTAATGTGTATTGATTAGCAAATTTACACTTGCGGCTGCAACTTGGTATAGGGATCTGGCTGTCTACTAAAAATCCTTCTTAAATAGTCCAACTGCGCGTAACTCGCTTTTTACTTGCATCAGCACATTCAGATAAACGGGCAATATACTATGTCAAGGGTGACTGAGAAGCCAAAATTAAGGGAGCAGCCACTTGAACAACCTAAAGTTTGGTGGAGCATTGCTGTAGCCCTGCCAATAGTAATTGCAGCTGGGGTACTAGGCACAGCCAAAGTCGAACAATTAAAAAAACTAGCTTCATCCGTACCCATTAGACCAATTGCCAACAGTATTACTGCTGTAGGGCGTTTGGAGCCACGAAGTGAAGTAATAAAGTTATCTGCTCCCACTACAGGAATGCAAGGGGGGTCACGAATTCAGCAACTCCTTATTAGAGAAGGAGAGCAGGTAAAGCAAGGTCAAATAGTTGCAATTTTGGATAGCCACGATACTCAAGTAGCAGCAGTGGAAGAGGCAAAAGCAAAATTGCAAGAAGCCCGCGCCAATCTAGCGCAAATCAGAGCTGGGTCACCTAGAGATATTCAAGCCCAAACGTCTGTGATTGCTCGTTTACAGGCCCAGTTACGCGGAGAAAGGGATGCTCAACAAGCAATGATTACTCGAATTGCAGCTCAGTTAAGCGGGGAAAAACTTGCCCAACAAGCAACGGTTAATCGCCTAGAAGCTGAACTGCTAGGACAAAAAGATACTTTAAGAGCAACACTCACACGTATACAAGCTGAACAACGTAATGCCCAAGTCGATGCTCAACGCTATGAGATGTTATATAGAGAAGGTGCAATTTCTCAACAAGAACGAGATAGAAGACGCCTAAGTGCCGTAAGTAGTAATCAACAGGTCGTTGAAGGTCAAGCTACTCTCCGCCAGACTATTGCAACTATACGCCAACAAATTGCTGAGGCCAGAGCTAACCAAATCAAAACTTTATCGACTTTGCAACAGCAGTTGATCGAAGCTAAAGTTAACCGCGACAAAACTATAGCAACTTTACAAAGGCAAATCGACGAAGAAAAAGCCAGACTCAACAGGCTTCTAGAAGTTCGTCCTACTGATATGCAAATGGCACAAGCTCAAATCAGCAATGCGATCGCACTAGTCAGAAAGGCGGAAGCAGAACTGAAGTTGAGCTACGTCAAAGCACCAATTAATGGTGAGATTCTCAAAATTCATACTAAGTCCGGTGAAGCCATAAATCAAATGGGCATTGCTGAGATTGGACAAACTAATCAAATGATTGCGATCGCTGAAGTAGCCGAAGATAGTATTGGTAAAGTGCGTCTCGGTCAAAACACTACAATCACTAGTGATAACGGAGCATTTTCTGGCGAATTAAAGGGAACAGTCACTGAGATTGGTAGAAAAATTGGCAAAAAAGATGTGCTGAATACAGATCCAGCAGCAGATGTAGATGCCAGAGTTGTAGAAGTAAAAATTGCCCTCGCTCCAGAAGATAGCCAAAAAGTTGCAGGTTTAACCTACGCTAAAGTTGTTGCTGAAATTAATAACTAATACCGCTTCAAGAAATTCAAAAAACTAGAGCAAAATGCTTTTGATTTTAAAACTTAATGTATTTACTGAAATTACCAAAGTATGCTTTGGTCACCAATTTAGCCTAAATACAAAATTGATATGAATAATGATTAATGAACTAATTACTAACATTTTTCATTCTAAAAACAATAGAAAAATACCTCTATCATGGCTACAATTGACAAGAGAAAAAACACGTTTAGCTGTGGCTATAGCAGGAATTGGCTTTGCAGATATATTGATGTTTATGCAGATCGGTTTCCGGGATGCTTTATATTATAGTAACGTTCGATTCCACACTAGCTTGCAAGGCGAGATTATTTTAATTAATAGTCAATCTAACGCTGTACTGTCGATGAAAAGTTTTTCTCAAAGGCGTTTGTATAAAGCTTTAGATTTACCAGCAGTACAATCAGTACATCCTATATATTTAGACTATACAAGTTGGAAAAATCCTGTAACAGGTCGCCCTCGAAGTATTCTTGTATTTGGCTTTAATCCAGAAGTTAACTTATTTAACTTACCTGGAGTTCCGGAAAATTTAGAGCAACTTAAACTGCCTGATGTAGTTTTATACGACCGTTCTTCTAGGGTAGAGTATGGGCCAATTGCTACCAATTTCGAGGAAGGAAAAACTGTGACGGCGGAAGTACGTAGAAGGCGCATCAAAGTAGGGGGGCTATTTACCCTAGGCGCATCATTTGGGGCTGACGGTAATTTAATTACTAGTGATGTTAACTTTTTGCGGATATTTAACAACCGTCAACGAGGCTTAATTGATATTGGAGTAATTAGATTAAAACCAGGAGCCGATATAATTGCTGTAACCCAGAGTTTAAGAAGTTATTTGCCAGAAGAAATCAATGTTTTAACTAAAGAAGAATTTATAGAATTTGAGCGCAATTACTGGGCTAGTAGCACAGCTATTGGGTTTATTTTTACTTTAGGTACAATTATGGGTTTCATTGTAGGGACAGTGATTGTTTATCAAATTCTTTATACTGAAGTTGCTGATCATCTGGCTGAATATGCTACCCTCAAAGCAATAGGATATACACAAAACTATTTATTAACTGTTATTTTACAAGAAGCTTTCATTCTAGCAGTCATTGGATATTTACCCGGATTTACTTTTGCTTTATTTATGTATAAAGCTGCTAGAGATGCCACACTTTTGCCAGTTTTTATGAGTGTTGGACGTGCAGTTACAGTATTAATTCTAACTATGGTAATGTGCTTTATTTCTGGAGCTATTGCTGTACGTAAATTACGCTCTGCCGATCCAGCAGATATATTTTAAGTGTGATTTATTAACTAATACGTAATTACTGCTAATTCATAAATAGTAAAATCAATATAAATGAACAGTAATTATCAAATTATATATTTTATAATTAATAAATCATAACTCTTTATGGGCACTACAGTTCCGTCTCGGAACTGCTAACTTATAGCTATTCACTTTATGATGAGACAAGAACCTGTAATTGCCATTAAAAATCTCAATCACTACTATGGCAGAGGCGCGCTGAAAAGACAGATTTTATTTGATATAAACCTGGAAATATATCCTGGTGAAATTGTCATTATGACTGGCCCATCGGGTTCAGGAAAAACAACATTACTGAGCTTGATTGGCGGTTTACGGTCTGTACAAGAGGGTAGTTTAAAATTTTTAGGTACAGAACTAATTGGTGCTAGCCAAAACCAATTAGTGCAGGCCAGGCGCAAAATCGGTTATATTTTTCAAGCTCACAATTTGCTGGGATTTTTAACTGCTAGACAAAATGTGCAAATGGCAGTGGAGTTAAATGACGAGATTGCTCAAAGTGAAGCAATTGCTAAATCAGAAACTATGCTTGGGGCAGTTGGTTTAGAGGAGAAAATCAATTATTATCCAGATAATCTTTCTGGTGGACAAAAACAAAGGATTGCGATCGCTCGTGCATTGGTCAATCGTCCCCCACTAGTACTCGCAGACGAACCAACCGCCGCTTTAGACAAACAATCTGGACGTGATGTTGTGGAAATCATGCAGAGTCTTGCCAAAGACCAAGGAACTTCTATCTTGTTGGTGACCCATGATAACCGTATTCTAGATATAGCCGATCGCATCGTCGAAATGGAAGATGGTCTTTTGGCGCGTGATTCTCAAAGTATGGTTAGCCGTTATGATTCTGGAGTTAAGAATCATAACTCATAACTATGATAGAACTGCACCCTAAAACCGGATGATTAATTAGCAGAGCCTGATTGTTTGGTTCTAGGCAAATGCTACTATTTTAAGCTATTAGGTTGACGACTAGTGCGGAAAGTAACATTGACACCTTCATTTGATTGTTCCAGCACTAGTAGAGGTGTAGGTTTAGCCTTTTGATCCCAATGCATATGGGCAACACGACCTTGAATTGTTGGTTGCCAATTATCTTCATCTTGTATAGGACTAAGGTAAGTTTCAATACAATCAATGATTTGGCTAATAGTAGCAGAAGTTGTTTGTGTTGGTAACTTCATTAACCGAATTTGAATACGAAACAGCACTCGTTTAGCAGTGTTTGGTGGAGTGCCAGTCTCATACTCTACATCAAAAATTTCATCTACCTGCCGTCCAGTACTAGCAATCCCTAGTGTCCCTTGTTGGGCTTGATTTGGACGCAGAGCTTGAGAAATTTTATCTTTAGCCATGATTTTAATTTGATTAACGATCGCATAATGGAATACCTCCTCTGACATCCTCATTCGGAGATAATCTAGGTTAAAGTCCCGTGAGTTAACCAAGTCGGGGTTGGTTTCCATGTTGCGAATTGTTTCCAGGGCTAGCTTAAACTTTTTCTCTAGTTCTCGGGCCCGGAATTGTTCAAATTTAAGTTTTTTCTCCAGCCGATTCATCAAAATTTTGATATAGACAATCAAAGCAATTACCATCAAAGCCAGTCCTCCAGAGGTTACCACCAAGAATGGCGGTGTTTGAGGATCGTTTAGTGGCACTTCCTGGGATGCTTTTTTAATCTTTGTCCCGGAGGATTGGGCAAGAAACAACGAAGAGGGCATAGTTGGCAAACTAAAAAACTTGACTCCTGATTTTTAGGATGCCCAAATTCATGATGTCATCTTGCTGTATCATTATTATTTTTTACAGCTTTTCCTCAACAGCCTATGTATAGACACCTAAACGTCCCTGCTGGGCGTTCCCTAAACCTGGGGCAACTGTCAGAGGTTTCATCCACCTGCTTGAGCAATATTCGTCTGGTTGCCACAGATATGGACGGTACTCTGACTAGGCAAGGCAAATTTACAACTCCACTGCTGCAAGCTTTAGAAGATTTGGCAGCAGCCAACATCAAAGTATTGATTGTCACAGGACGTTCAGCTGGGTGGGTGAGTGGACTGAGTAGCTTGATGCCAGTCGTGGGTGCTATTGCAGAAAACGGCGGTTTATTCTATTTATCTGGGAGTGATAAACCAGCAACTTTAACGCCAATACCCGACTTAACTAGCCATCGCCAGCAATTGGCAGCTGCTTTTTTGCAATTACAGACTCAATTTCCCCAAATCCAAGAATCTGCCGATAACCGCTTTCGGATTACTGACTGGACTTTTGATGTAGCTTCTTTAAGTCCAAGTGAACTACAAACTTTAGGCCATTTCTGTCAGGAAATGAGTTGGGGATTTACCTACAGCAATGTGCAGTGCCATATTAAACCCCAAAGACAAGATAAGGCTGTTGGTTTGCTGCGGGTATTGCAGGAACACTTCCAACCATACTCTCCAGAACAGATTGTCACAGTTGGTGATAGCCCTAATGATGAAAGTTTATTTGATCGGCGTTATTTTCCGATTTCTGTAGGTGTGGCGAATGTATTGGAGTATGCCAATCAGTTACAGCATCAGCCCGCTTATATTACCAATGCTGCGGAAGTGGAAGGATTTTGTGAGTTGACGCGAATGATTTTACAAAGCACTACAGTTAATCTAGTGGATTAGAGTTGAGATAAATATTGGACTATGAGGGAAAGCGATCGCGCTTTGCAAAGTTAAGAGAATTATTGTTCTAAAATGAGTTAGTAGCACTGAATTTATAATCATGACAGCTATTGTACCTGTCAGCATCGAATCTGAAATCTTCTACCCCAGTGCTGATGGTCAACCAGTGGCGGAAACCTATGACCACCTTTATGTCTTGCTAACCACCTTAGCAGTACTCAAACAATATCTGGCGGGTCGTCAGGCGACAGTGTTGGGTAATCAATTTCTTTACTATGCACAAGGCTTTCCCAAGTTACGGGTTGCTCCAGATGTGATGGTAATTTTTGATGTGACACCTGGCGGTCGAGACAATTATAAAATCTGGGAAGAAGGTCAAGTACCCACAGTAATTTTTGAAATGACATCTGTAGGTACTAAGGATCAAGACCAAATCTTTAAAAAAACCCTCTACGAACAGCTAGGAGTCAAGGAATACTGGCTATTTGACCCCAAAGGCGAATGGGTAGAACAGCAATTACACGGTTATCGCCTGCGGGGAGAAACTTACGAACCGATCTCAGATAGTCGCAGTGAACAGTTACAACTGCGTTTACAGGTTGAAGGACGGCTGATAGGGTTTTATCGAGAGGATACAGGAGAAAAGCTGCTGATCCCCGATGAACTGGCAGAAGCTTTACGGCAAGAAGTTTTAGCCAGACAACAGGCAGAAGAACGGGCAGAACAAGAACACCAACGAGCAGAACAGGAACGCCAACGAGCAGAACAGGAACGCCAACGAGCAGAACAAGCACAATTACAAGTAGAACAATTAAAGGCAAGGTTGCGATCGCTCGGTGTTGATCCTGATACTCTGCAATCAGGAGCAACTTAACTACTTTGCAGAGTCAGAAATCGCGGCAGTTTTCAGAATCGGTTATACAGTGGTTTATGCATTAAGATTTTTTGGTTGAGCAGATCGGCTTAACCTACTGGCGTATGTTGCTAATTCCACGTCAGTTCGATGAACCTCTGCCTTGAAAAGTTCTAATTAATCTTTATTTTTTGATACAAAAAAGTTGCCTTACATTCAGGTTGTTTAGCGCCTACTAAACTTTGATGAAATATTTGAAACGTTGTATTAGCTTGCACTTATCAAAATATGTGTTGTTAACCGTATGAATTTTAATTAGATAAACTTATGTAATCTATGTAACTATATTACTAGATAATTATTACCTGAAAATTCTTAGGTATTATACAATAAAATTGGCGAAATCTGGCTGTAGTAAGAGCAAAACTGGATTTTCCTTCCTAAAAGTACATCTTAGGATACTATGCAGTTTTATAGCTATGCATTTAAATTCAATATATAAGATTGCTATGTGCAATATCAGTAATCAGTAACTTTGAAAGATACCATTTTTATATTTTCTTTGGTATTTTGTATTTAAGTCGACAGTTCTTCAGCATGTGGTGCGTTTAAATATCAATTAGTTGCACCATTTGCTTGCAACTTTCATGCAAATTAACTTATTGTGCTTATCTTAATTGTATTGCACTTAGCAAGACAATTGCAGATATAAGAGCATAGTAATACTACATATTGGTAAATAGTTCATATACACCAAAATACCTTAATCCCAATTATGAACAACACAACAACTAAGCATATTATTCTCCCTGCTTTTGTTAACGCTGTTGAGGAAAAGAAACAAGCAGGTAATGACAAACAATTTGCTCAACTTAAATTTGATTTACTGCAACCGCTACGTGAATGGCTTGATCAACTAGAAATACAAAATCGTAAATTAGCTAAATTTATTGCTAAACTAGTACCGGCACAGTGCCCCTTTGAGCGCGATATTATGCTTTTTGGACGCAAAATCGCCCATATTCCTCCTATGTGTAAGCTTAATCCGCTTTACGAGCAATTAGTAGGCTTGCGTTTTCGCGCTCTATGCTATTTAGTAGATCAATGTGGAGAGGATATCCAATCTTATTGCTAACTAAATTTGAGAAATCCCAGCATGGAAATAAAAATTGAGCATCAACCCAGTCAAGAACGCCTCAATTTTGATTAGTCAAAATGTAAAGTGGTTCCCCGTGCCTCCTCCATTATCTAAAAAACCAACAACTTATAAATCAATTTTGATGTCGATTATATAGGGGTTCGCAACGAGTGTTGTAGGATAAAGTGGCAGAATCTGTAAATTGCTTATATCCGTATCTATCAAAAGTCGTTGCAACTCCATCTCCCAGACAATACTCATAAAAACATACAGTTTCATTACCACCAAATTTGGCAGAAATCTCTTACCAAATTGGTGGTTGATATCCAAATATATAGTTTTAGAATTTTATTGCTTCAGCTTTATCATAATTAAAGCTGCCTGAATATTTATAAAAATCTCCGTTAAAATTTAAAGTAATATATTTTGCTTGGTTGTTGATAAAAGTGATCGAAAAATTACTTTTAGGGAACTGGGGAAATAGCCGTCGGAAGCTTTTTGGAGCATAAGTATACGTGATAACCTTACCATTAGATTTTTTGGTATTATAACGCCCAAAATAGCGTTCAATTGTTTGGGGGGTTTGGTTGAAAACATAGCGTCCCGCCCAAGCAGGAGAAGGGATAACACTGTTAAGCAAAAGAAATTCTAACGCTAATCCGGTAAAGTTTTGCCAAATACGAGAGTATTTCATAGCGATTACCTCCACCTGAAACAAAGAGGTTCATAATCTTGTTATGGGTGGTTATTTATAGAATGATGCTACCTAGCAGAAAAAGGTTGCTACCTACTGCAATTTTAAAAAGGAATTAAGCAAAAATGCTACTACATTTAAGTACCTGGCACGAAGTCGAAGCTTATTTACAGCAGTCTGGAGGTATTATTCTACCTATTGGTTCCACAGAGCAACATGGGCCAACCGGACTAATTGGCACTGATGCTATTTGTGCAGAAGCGATCGCCCGTGGTGTGGGCGAAGCAACCCAAGCAATGGTTGGCCCGACAATTAATGTTGGCATGGCACTGCACCATACCGCCTTTCCTGGAACAATAAGTCTGCGTCCCACTACTTTGATTCAGCTGGTGCGAGACTATGTAACTTGTTTAGCCAAAGCTGGTTTTACCAAGTTCTACTTTATCAACGGACATGGTGGCAATATCGCTACCCTCAAAGCAGCTTTCTCCGAGACTTATGCTCATTTAGAAGATTTGCAGATTGCCAATGCACATCGGGTACAATGCCAAGTAGCGAACTGGTTTATGTGCAGTTCTGTATACAAACTTGCTAAAGAATTATACGGTGATCAAGAAGGCTCCCATGCAACGCCAAGTGAAGTAGCCGTCACCCAGTATGTTTATCCAGAGGTGATAAAGCAAGCACCTCTCTCACCAGAAGTCGCAACTGGACACAATATTTATAGTGCGGCTGACTTTAGAGTACGTTACCCAGATGGACGCATGGGTTCAAATCCCGCTTTGGCTACTCCAGAACACGGTAAGCAGTTTTATGACTCGGCTGTGAAAGAACTCAGCAATGGCTATTTAGAATTTTTGAATGCAGAATAAAACCTATGCAAAGACGCTAATTTTGTTTGTAAATTAACGTCTTTGCGTGAGATAAAAAAGCTTAATTTCGCCAAGGAATTATAAATGGTTGTCCAAAAGCAAGAATCTGTTAAATTACCTCCTTTAGAAAATGGCGATCGCTTAACACGCGATGAATTTGAGCGACGTTATCAAGCAATGCCAAGCGTCAAAAAAGCTGAACTAATTGAAGGAAAAGTGTATATGCCATCGCCAGTGCGTGCAGCCAAGCATGGTAGACCCCACGCTCAAATTATCACTTGGTTAGGTTTCTACTGTGTGGCAACACCTGGTACTGATTTAATCGACAATGGTACTACTCGTATAGATTTGGATAACGAACCCCAGCCAGATGCGCTACTACGAATCGATAACGTGGGTACATCATATATTAGCGATGATGATTATGTTGAAGGCGCACCAGAATTAATTGTGGAAATTGCAGCCAGCAGTGCTTCCTACGATTTGCATGAAAAGCTGAATGTTTATCGCCGCAATGGAGTACAAGAGTATATTGTTTGGCAAACTTTTGATAAAAAACTTAATTGGTTCAAGTTGAGGGGACAAGAGTATGTCACCCTAGAACCTGATGCAGATGGTGCAATTAAAAGCGAAGTTTTTCCTGGTTTATGGTTAGCAGCAGATGCCTTAATTGAAGGAAATTTGGCAGAGGTTCTGGCTGTATTGCAGAAAGGACTAAACACCACAGAACACACTGCTTTTATTAATCAATTATCACAACAAAAATAACCTTTGTTTGTGGAGTCGGCATCTGGTTTGTGCCAATATTTTGGATTCATCACTATCTAAAATTACCCTTGACTTACCTGGGACAGGTAAGATACCCATCCCAGAATTTAATCAACTCCGAGCAATACCTTCTTGCCGTGCTGCTTGTTGTACAGCAGCAGCAACAGCAGTGACAACACGCGGATCGAAGACCGAAGGAATAATATGTTCCCGATCCAAATCTGAAGGTTTGACTAAGGACGCGATCGCACTTGCTGCTTCCAGATACATTGTGGCGGTAATTGTCTGGGCCCGACAATCTAAAGCACCGCGAAATACTCCCGGAAAAGCTAAGACGTTATTAATTTGATTTGGGTAATCACTGCGACCAGTGGCGATGACAGCGACATTGTTGTGAATTAATTCTGGCTGAATTTCTGGAATGGGATTTGCCATTGCAAACACAATTGGGTCTTTCGCCATTGATTGCACCATTTCTGGTGTCAAAACTCCTGGTGCGCTGACACCAATAAATACATCTGCGCCTTGCATCGCACCTGCTAGAGTACCTTGGGCTTTTACAGCAAACTCCCGCTTTTCCTCCGTCAGATCGGTGCGACTAGTAGAAATAATTCCTTTAGAGTCACACATCCAGATTTTTTCTGCTCCCGCTTTGCCCAGCAACCGAGCGATCGCTACCCCAGCAGCCCCAGCACCGTTAATTACGATGTGGATTTCCTCCATTGACTTATGCACGAGTTTCAGAGAGTTAAATAAGGCTGCCAAGGTGACAATTGCTGTACCATGCTGGTCATCATGAAAAACTGGTATATCTAATTCTTGTCGCAATCTCCGTTCAATTTCAAAGCAGCGAGGAGCAGAGATATCTTCTAAATTTACACCCCCAAAAACTGGAGCAATATTTTTAACTGCCTGGACAATTTCATCTGTATTTTGGGTGGCTAGGCAGATTGGAAAAGCATCCAGCCCGGCAAATTCTTTGAACAGCATCGCCTTGCCTTCCATCACTGGTAGGGCAGCAGCTGGGCCAAGATTTCCTAACCCTAGAACAGCGCTGCCATCTGTAACAATGGCAACAGTATTTTGTTTGATTGTTAAATTGTAAACTTCCTCTGGGTCTTGGGCGATCGCAGTACAAATCCGACCAACTCCTGGCGTATATGCCATTGCTAGGTCAGAAACACTTTTTAGCGGAATTCTGCTGGTAATGCTGATTTTGCCCCCGCGATGCAAATTAAAGGTGCGGTCATACACACTCAGCACCTTAATGTTTGGTAATGCTTTCACTGCTTGCACAATGGTTTCAGCGTGTTCAGTGCTAGCAGCATCAACTGTAATATCGCGGGTGGACTCTTTGCGGGTTTGCTCGATTAAATCAATTTGTCCTAGTAGTCCACCACTGGAGGCGATCGCCTGGGTTACTGACGCCAACATCCCTACACGATTGGGAATCTGCAAGCGAAGCGTCAAACTAAAACTAGAATTAGGAGTGAGGTCTGCCATTGTGATTTTTGAATTTAAGTTTTAGATTTTATATTGAATTCATTATTGAAAATCTGATCTAAATCTCAAATCTCATATTTTCTTGATATAAAAGAGTAACAATTTTGTAAATTTACTTGGATACACCAATATTTTTCCTATCTCTTCTTTATTGCTCTGTGTGCATCTATAGTTCCATAAAAAAGCGCTCTCTAACTAGAGAGCGCTTTTAATTTATCCTATCCTAAGATTAGCTATGAATTGCAAGACCTGATAACGCTACAGGTATTGCTTCATCAAATGCCAAATCTAACGGGAAATTGTGAGCATTGCGTTCGTGCATTACTTCAATCCCTAGATTGGCACGGTTGACCACATCTGCCCACGTACTAACTACACGACCTTGAGAATCAAGCACTGATTGGTTAAAGTTGAACCCATTTAAGTTAAACGCCATTGTGCTGATACCCAAAGCCGCCAACCAGATACAAACTACAGGCCAAGCAGCCAAGAAAAAGTGCAAAGAACGAGAATTATTAAAGCTGGCATATTGCCAAATCAACCGTCCAAAGTAACCGTGAGCCGCTACAATGCTGTAGGTTTCTTGTTCTTGACCAAATCTGTATCCATAGTTGATGGATTCAACCTCAGTCGTCTCTCTAACTAACGAGGAAGACACCAAAGAACCATGCATTGCACAGAATAATGCACCGCCGAATACACCTGCCACACCAAACATGTGGAACGGGTGAAACAGAATGTTATGCTCTGCTTGGAACACTAACATAAAGTTAAATGTTCCACTAATACCCAAAGGCATCCCATCCGAAAAACTACCTTGACCAATTGGGTAAATTAAAAAAACAGAAGTCGCAGCAGCTACAGGTGCAGAGTAAGCAACACAAATCCAGGGACGCATTCCCAGACGATAGCTTAACTCCCATTGCCGACCTAGCCAGCAGAAGATACCAATGAGAAAATGCAAGACGATTAGCTGATAAGGGCCGCCATTGTAAAGCCATTCATCCATCGAAGCAGCTTCCCAAATTGGATAGAAGTGCAAACCAATGGCATTAGATGTAGGCACAACAGCACCAGTAATGATGTTATTGCCGTATAGTAAAGAACCTGCAACAGGTTCACGAATCCCGTCAATATCAACGGGTGGCGCAGCAATAAATGCAATAATGAAACAAATGGTAGCGGTCAACAGGGTAGGAATCATTAAAACCCCGAACCAGCCGATATAAAGCCGATTTTCGGTACTAGTAATCCATTCGCAGAACCGATCCCACAGTTTACCGCTTTCGCCTCTTCTTAGAGTTGTGGTCATGGCTGTATTCTTGATTAAACGCTAACAACAAACTTTCTCAAGCCTTAAGATTTGAGAATTTTGGTTTTTTAAATACTCTGCCAATACCTTCTCCCTGATCACCGGGATTCTGCTCAATTACCTCACACCAAAAATACTGCTAACCTATTTTCCAAGGGAGACGGTGAAATCACAGGGAAAACTATCCCGGCTCTCTAATATCAGGTTTTACATTAACTATTTCTATTTTTCAATAAACTTAATTTAAGTTTTACTAATAGTTTGTAATAATTAATTGTTTAATATCTGTATCCATTACAGATAGTATTATTCAGTAATACAAGTTTGACTACACTTTATTTTAAGTATTATAAATTACTATTCATTTAATAAATATGATTTTGATTGTTGACCAATTTGCAACATCAGTTTTTAACTTACTACAATACCGAACACTCTAAGCATCTGTGGTAAGTGATCATCAAGGTTCTTAATTTGACACTCCCCCGACTGTTTAAATTTCGCTTCGCTGATTTAAACAGTCGGGGGATTCTTAAGAGTCCACAAACGAACTCTTAACGGCGTAGTCAATTCGCCTCTACTGACTCCACTGAGGTCAAGACCCAATGTTGTCGCTACTTTAGAAATTATGTTTGCTGCTCCATTGGCATCTGCGTTAATGTACCAATTGTTTGCAGTACGGAATAATCCACGCTTTACTCGCTTACCTGATGACTTCCAACTATCGGGTTTTTCACCATGTTTGGGTAGGCTATCACTATCTATAAACGAGGCAGCAGAGGTATTGGCTTCTTCGGTTTCTACAAAATCAATTCCGTATTGTTGACAAAGTTGAGAAATACGTTCTTTGAGTTTGGCTGTAGGGATTTGAACAAATTTCTGATTAGCTTTACGCCCCATATTAGACTTATCTTTTTGTCTTTGGTTCCACCCAAAAACAATTCGACCAATACCATTTTTTAGGCAGTGATTAATAACTAGTCTTGCTGCTTTGTTCACAGCATCCTTTATCTGACGGTTACGTTTTTCGGTGATTGCAGCTAGTTGCTTAGACCAGAAACCTTGAGGTTAATTCTCTTTTAAAGTGGCAACTCGCTTGTTGTACCATTGATTGAGAGACTTGAGATGCTTCCCATCAATAATAAAACTTGTGCCGACATTGCTAACGCAAGTCAACCAATTATCAATTCCATGATCAATCCCTAGTACTTTGCTTACATCCAATTGAGATTTGGCATCTTCAACAGGATAAACAAATTCGCTATAAAAACATCTGTTTCTAGGTAAAATCCTAATTTCTTTGATATTTTCCCACTTCAAATTAGATGGCATTGGTAGAAAAAATGCGTCAATACCGAACCAAGCTTTTACCTGATTCCCTAGCGGAATTCTGATGCCTTCTTCTGTCAACTTTAACCATCGTTTAGGGTAAGTGACTGTGAATAGTCCGTTTTTGCGATATTTAGGCAGCGAGGGTTTGTCTTGAAGTTCCCCACACTTCCAAAGTTTCATTAACTTTTGGAATGATTTGAAAGCTTCTGCGACATTATTGCAAGTTTGCTGCGCTGAGGACACATACATTGCTCCAAAATGCCTGTTCTTGGAGCGAGTCATTTCAGCACATATTTCAGCACGTTTAATTATCTTGCCAGTCTTAAAATAGATTTGCCTAGCGTAGTAAACAGAACAGTTCCAAACCTTGTTAGACTCTGTGCATAGGTACTCAATAACAGCCTGAACATCAGGTGGTGCGTGAATTAACGTCTGTTGGCATCCATACATATTTTGTTGATATCTTTAGACTAAACGACAGTAGATCACAAGATAATGAAGCTAAATATGATGGTTGAAAAATGGCGAGACTTCATGCGTAAATAGACTTTTGAGTATCAGCACTATAATCACTTTGTAGGCTTGGCTATTTTTCATTTCGTTTTCATCCCAAAGCGGCGTAAACCAGTTTTAAAAGGTGAAGTCAGAAATCGTCTCTATCAAATATGGCAAGAATTAGCTACAGAGAAAAAGTGGAACATCCGAGCTTTAGAAATTGCCCCAGACCATATCCACTTATTTGTTGAGATTAACCCAACAGATCCAATTCATTTAGTTGTTAAGGCTTTTAAAGCGAGGTCTTCAAATTATCTACGCAAAGAGTTTCCTGAACTACTGAAACTGCCTAGTTTATGGAGTAAAAGCTACTTTTTTAGCACAGCAGGTAATGTTAGTGCTGAAATTATCCAGAAGTACATTGAAGACCCGCATCACTACTAGACGGCTGAAGCCGCACGAGTCACTTTTCCGCCTCGCTCTGAAGAGACGAGGCTACCAAGTTTCCCGCTTTTTCGGGTGTAAATCAGACAGTTCAATTTAATTGAACTCATATTTTTGATAGATACGTTGTTTCTCCCGCTTACGTGATAAATACTCCTCTTTTTCATAACCCCAATATTCTATATAAACTTTACCTGATGGAATATAGAAGTCACAGAAAACTTCTTCTTCTACAGGAAGCTTTCGTTCATAAGCATGAACAATATCCGCCATATATAACCAGTTATCGATTGCCAACTCTGCTTTTGAACGAACCCAGTGTCCGTCTGTTGTGCGGTACTCCCCCGCCTGAAATTTCTCACGAAAGCCTAAGCTAGCATTACTTTCAAGTGAGGTAGGCTTGACATCTTCATGTTGACTTGTTTTGCGGAGTTCAGCAACAAAAATTTGATTATTAAGAATTTCCTCTGGCCAAAGAACATAAGGCTTATTATTTTTCTCCTCATGCTTCTGAACTGCTCCAAAGCTAAGACCTAAACGTGTAGCTAGCCAACCATTCGGAACTTTATCTAGCAACCCTAATTCAGCAAGGATAGGATTAATCTTATTCCTAGATAAGCCTAGCTGCTCACTAATTTTCGTAGTTGACAGTAATAGGTTAGAAGAGGAAAGAGTAGCAGACTTAGAAGTGTTTGCATTACTCACTTTTAGATTATTTGCTTTCCAATGTTCATAGCAAAGCTTGTGACCTGGTTTTGAAACTGACTGGTTACAGCCTGGTACAGTACAAGTCTCCATCGTTTGATTTGTAGTTTTCAAGAGAATATCCAGACCATAACATCAACAAAATTTGCAAACCCCCGAATTAATACCTATCTGTATCTAATTTGGGAACGCGAAATGTTTAGTCACCAATTGGTGTGTATCTATAGATTCCTAAAAAAAACACCCTCCAGAAATGGAGGGCGCTTTTTTATTTAGCTAAGTTTCAGTATTAGCCGTTGATAGCAGGAGCGGTCAGAGCAACGGGGGTAACTTCACCAGAAGCCAAGTCTAAGGGGAAGTTGTGAGCGTTACGCTCGTGCATAACTTCCATACCCAGGTTAGCGCGGTTGATGACATCAGCCCAGGTAGCAATGACGCGACCTTGAGAATCAATCACAGATTGGTTGAAGTTGAAACCGTTCAAGTTGAACGCCATGGTGCTGATACCCAGCGCGGTAAACCAGATACCGACAACTGGCCAAGCAGCCAAGAAGAAGTGCAAAGAACGGCTGTTGTTGAAAGAAGCGTATTGGAAAATCAAACGACCGAAGTAGCCGTGAGCCGCAACGATGTTGTAGGTTTCTTCTTCTTGACCGAACTTGTAACCGTAGTTTTGAGATTCGGTTTCGGTGGTTTCACGCACCAAGGAAGAAGTTACTAGTGAACCGTGCATAGCGGAGAACAAGCTACCGCCGAATACACCAGCTACACCCAACATATGGAAGGGGTGCAACAGGATGTTGTGTTCTGCTTGGAACACAATCATGAAGTTAAAGGTTCCAGAGATACCCAAGGGCATACCATCAGAGAAGGAGCCTTGCCCGATGGGGTAGATCAAGAATACTGCGGTAGCAGAAGCCAAAGGTGCGGAGTAAGCTACGCAGATCCAAGGACGCATACCCAAGCGGTAGGACAATTCCCACTGACGACCGAGGTAGCAAGCGCAACCGATCAAGAAGTGGAAAATTACCAACTGGTAAGGGCCACCGTTGTACAACCACTCATCTAAGGAAGCTGCTTCCCAGATAGGGTAGAAGTGCAAACCGATAGCGTTGGAGGAAGGAACTACTGCACCAGAAATGATGTTGTTTCCGTAGATTAAGGAACCTGCAACTGGTTCACGGATACCATCGATGTCCACTGGAGGAGCAGCGATGAAAGCGATTACGAAGCAGGTGGTAGCGGCTAGCAGGGTTGGAATCATCAGTACGCCGAACCAACCGATATAAATCCGGTTTTCGGTGCTGGTGATCCACTCGCAAAACCGTTCCCATACACTGGTGCCAGAGCGCCGTTGTAAGGTTGTTGTCATTGTTTTATGAGTGCGATGTTAGTTTTGAGAAAATTAATCAGGTGAATTAATTGCACCTGTAATCACTCAGTGTACATGAATTTAAATTAAAAATATTATTGATTCTTTTCTACTTAACAATAGTTAATAAACAATAATTAGTAATTAACAGTAATTAACTTTTATTAAAAAATGTAACATTAAGGGTAGGCATTACCCACCCTTTCCAGCAATAAAGATTAATTAAAAATCAAAGTAGATATATGGTAAGCCGCCTTCGGGGGCTAATAACCAAACCGCGTAGAGGCAAAGAGGTACAAAGACAAGCTTAACGGGCCAGTTGAACTCTAACTTTAGCCGACTCTTGAAAGTATAAACTAAGGTCATAAGAACAGCTAAAACCCCCAATATCCAAGCAAGTTGGTATTGGCTGATATTTAGAGCTTCTACATAGACTTTTTGAGCAAACTGGACATCAGCAGGATGACCCCAGAGATGTTGAATTACCAAAGAAGATTCTTGGAGGTTGGGTAGGCGAAACCAAATCCAAGAGGTAAAAACCATAAGTTGAGTTAACAGCCAAGCTAAAAATATCCCCAGAGGATTTTGCCAAAAATGCTCTAAATTCTCAAAGCGCTCGCTTAAAGCATCTGTGAGTCGATGAACTATCAAAGCTAATCCGTGATATGCACCCCAAACGACAAAACCCCAGGCAGAGCCATGCCAAATACCAGCAATCAACATCACAATTAATAAATTCCAGCAGGTGCGCTTTAAACCCCGACGGGAACCACCCAAAGGAAAGTAGACATAGTTACGTAGCCAATCTCCCAGAGTCATGTGCCAGCGCCGCCAAAATTCCGCAATACTGGTGCTGAAGTAGGGAAAGTCAAAATTCTCAGGTAAAACTAAGCCAAATAGCAAAGCACTACCACGGGCAATGTCTACATAACCGTTGAAATCTAAATACAACTGTAAGCCATAGGCAAATGTGGCTAACCAGAGATCGGTACTACCTGCTCGTTGCAAGTTGCCAAAACATAAATCGACAAAAATACCCAAATGGTCTGCCAAAATTCCTTTTTTTACTGCACCTCTAGCAATCAACCACAATGCCTGTGCGACTATATCAGGAGTAGGAATTTGCAGATGATGGAATTGATTCGCTAGGTTGTGGTAGCGAGTAATCGGCCCGGAAATTAGTTTGGCGAAGAATAATTTATAAGCAGCGAACTTAATAAATTGTTCAGTAGCAGGCGCCCCACGATAGACATCTATTAAATAAGAAATGCACTCAAAGGTAAAAAATGAAATTCCCAAAGGTGCAATAAATTTAAAAGAAGCATCTTGTGAGTTTGTTGACCAAGGAAATACAGAACTCAACCAGGGTGCTAGGTATTTAAATCCTAACAGGAGTAAAACATTTAAAATTACCCCTAACCACAAAAGCTTGAGACGACGCAGATTCCAGTCGGCTTGGGCAAACTGCCACTCTTCGTTAGAAATTTCCCAGTCAAGAGAATGCTGTCCAGGTGAGGTATTTTTCCCAATTTCTCGCCCTAGACGAAAATTAATAAAAGTAAGCGTTAATAGTAGTGGTAGATACTGAATATGTAAAGATGAATAGAAAATTATGCTGGCAATCAACAGTATCCATAACTGCGATTTCTGTTCTGTCACAGTCCAGTAAATTACTAGCACACTCAGCAAAAAAAGCCCGTAAAAAATTGATATAAAGTTCATTTAAATAATCAAGTGTCCATAGCAATATTTCAGAGTTAATAGCCTATAATAAACCGTCAATATTCAATAGCCATTGCTTATTTTCTCCTTTAACTATTTTGTAGGCCAAGGAATCATTGGATCATGAGCTAACTTCTTCGAGACTTCGTAAGCTCCAAAGCGGTTGAGGTGGCTGGGGTCAGAAAAGTAGTTATTGATTTTTGTCCACAGATGACTGATATCTCGATAGATAAAGTTTGAATTATTAGACACATCCAACATATATTGTTGAAACTCTTGCTCGTACTTTTTACGTACTGGATCGAGATAATCTGCGGTAACGGGTAGGTTGATAAACACTAAAGGAATTTTTTTATCCTGTGTAAACCGCAGCAATGATTGGAAGGCGGTATCTTGTTCACCGACTACTTGGAAAGATTGATAATCGCTGTCGTAATTTCCTGAAACTCTGGGGTGTTTTTGATAATATCTAGCGGGATTGTAGCGGATAGACAAAGGTAGAAAACCATCAAAGTCAACCGCTTGTAAGGAAGTATCCTCTTCTGAGGAATCGGTTTTTAGCTGTGTGGGTGATGTACTTGCCTGAGTGCGATCGCTAGCTAAAGGCAACGAGTTGAGTTGTTTGCGTAGTAAATCTTTAATTTGGTCTCGGTTTTGGTAGCTAGCAGAAGCAGCAGCTACAGCCTGATTTAACCATTTATTGGCAAGCTGATAGCTACTCATTTCGGGCTTTTCTGTTTTAGTTTTTTCCTCGTCAGATGAAGTCTCAGAGTTTTCGGGTAAGCGATCGCTACTGTTTGTTGCCACTGCTTTCTGCAAAGCTTGTTTATAGCCTGCTGATGCAGCGATCGCATTAAAAGTGATATCTTTACGACCACTGTTAAAGGCACGGGAACCATCTGCCCAAATAATCAGCTTTGGTAGTTCCGATGGTTCCAGCACTCGGCGAACAATAAAGTCTACAACTTGGGCTGTAGCACCGTTAATACCAAAGTTAAATACATCAATGTTGCGATAACCCTGAGTTGCCAAAGCTTGAGAAAGGGCAGCTGGATCGACTCCTCTTAGCGCACGGGAGGAACCCATAATCAAAACCTGGGGGGGTTTACCAGTTTTAGCCAAACGCTGTTTATATAGTGCTATTTGCTCATCTAACTGCCTAGCATTAAAACTGGGCATTTGCGATCGCGCGGCTAGCAGAATTGCGGTTGCGGTTGCTTTTTCCTTCAGTGGTGCAGCTACTAGGCTTTCTGTTTGAGTTTCATCACTTTGGGTAAAGCCAGAAGCATTGAATGCAGAACTCTTACCTTCAGTCGGTTTAGTTTTAGAAGTGTTAGCAAAAAATACTGTTCTGTGATTTTGATTTTCCTGAAATTTTACAGATGGCTTTTCAGGAGAAGATGATGAAGTCAAAATACTAGCGACCTTTGGAGTACTAGGTACAGCAGTGCGAGTGATGCGAGACATGATTTGACCCAACACCCAATCGGTTTGAAGGGTGAGTAACAGCCCCAAGCTACCCCAGACCAAAGCGACTTTTAGGTTTTGAGAATCAAAATATGGCTCTGTTGATTGGTCAGGTTCTGCAAATAGCTGTGTTCTCAGCAGCCATTTCTTCACTGTGGTACTCACCGTTGTTACCCAATCTCGTGCTACCTCTGTAATCAAAGTTTGGATTTCTTCGGTAGTTAAGTCGGGACGCAGAATTGATTCATTGGTATCAGTAGTTACAAGCTCGTTAACGTAGATAGCAGTAGCAGCAAATTCTGGGGTAGCTTCTGGGACTAAACGTTGACGATGTACAAAATCTTCACCGTGATGCCAAACAGGTTCCTTATTACCTGCACGGCGACCGTAAACACGTACCCCCTTAATGTTAGGAATTTTTAACTGGCGGATAAACTGCACGACTGCGTATGCCACTTTTTTACGCTCTGGACAAACGGGTGCATCACACATAATGTGCAATAAATCACCTTTTTGGCGTAGCATGACACGAAGACCGCCTGTTTTCAGCCGTCTATCTAAATCAGGATTGAGTAAACGCTCTAGTAAAAAATGTACAGCAGGTTCATCGCCAGATATTGCTAAATCGAGGGCTGATGTAGCGAGGGCTGGATGCTCCGCAGCAGGTAAAGACAGCCAATCAATCCAAGCTGGCTGCTTGTCGGTGGTTGTTTTTCCATAGACAGTTGCGGCGAGAATACCTTGGGGCGCGATCGCTTCGAGTCGAGATGCGATCGTCTCCAAGCATAAAGTTTTATCGGGTGCTGAAGCGTTTTCTAAAGGGTCAAAAGCTGGGGTGCAAAAAATATGTAGAGTCGATTCTTGCAGAGTAGCTTGTACGGCTACTTGAGACTCTAACAACACCTCAGTTAACAGCCGGGCGATCGCTTGCACATCCCCCCAACGCGCCCATCCCTTAAGCATCACCTCTGGTGGTGTCAAATCCACCCGCAAAAGCCAATCAGGTGTAGTTTCGCCATTTACTTGCGAAACAATCACTGCATCCTGATAGCCTACCAGCTTGAGATGTCGCAACTTCTGGGATACTGGCTCTGCTAACAATAAAGGATCAGGACTATAACCCGAATAACAACATATCCACAGACGATTTGACTCTAGCTGACCCTTCATTGTGGGCTTTGGCGGCTTGACTTTTACTTGTACTGCCACACCTAAAGTACTCAAAGTTTCGCTAAGATAGCGAGCAATGGCATCTGGATTTCCTTGCTTTGCCAAACTTTCGTTAGAGAGAATTAACGCTCCACCCGATTGTTTGCTTTTTCTCGTGTCCGCTAATAGAGCTTGATTGACCTGCTCTAAGTGCCGTTCTAGTTGATTTAAATAAACCCGATGACACCATTGGGGCCGCGACTCCCCTTTTTTCCGACCGTAGACAAATACTTGGTATATTGAGGGTTGTTCGTTATTTGTCAGGACATCCAAATCTGTTTGCTGTATTGCTTGCAGTAAGTCCGACAGAGTACGCCAACGCTGTGGACACTCTATACCTTCGCAAAGGATATGTAAATCATTTCCCCGCAACCGGACTTTCACCCCGAAAGTGTTAATGCCTGTTGCTTGGCTTACCCATTGCACTAAGGATTTTTGGCGATCTAGTAATGCTGTTTTCATGGGCAGTTAACTTTAAAGGAAGCAAGTATTGGGGGATAGTGCCTGTACTTGTAAACTAGAACCATAGATTTATCACACTCGGAAGTTTGGTTTTAACACTTTTGTTACCTTATTAGCTTGCAAAATGGGCAAAGATAGTTATATACACTTGCAAGCCTTACTAATGTGGGATTTTCTGTTTATTTTACTAATCTGTAAACCAAGAATTAGCAATGTCTCCTGTTACCCAAAAGACCTCACCTAACCCCGAATTAAATTTGTTGCTGTTTAGTATTCCCCAATCTTTACTTCTACAAATAGGTACAGCGTCCATATTAATGCTGCTTACCGCAGGGCAAGCCACAGTAAAAACCCTAGAAGCTATGGGACAAGCCAGTGAGGAGTTGTTTCGGGGCGATCGCCTACCCATACTCGACTTTCCAGAAGATAACGAAATAAATAATAGTTAAAAATTTTACTCTAAAAAATGGTTTACGCAGGGCAAATTCCATAATTTTTGCTTGCTGACCCCAGAATCCTCAACAATAAACGTCTTTGCAAGAATAAAGAATATGAGTTCCCTTTTATACTCTTTGTCTCACGCGGCGAACATCTATCCCGCATCAGAATTATTTTTGCGTCGTCGCCTCCAAATAGTGGAGGAATTATGGGAAACGGTTCTGCGGCAAGAATGTGGTCAAAAAATGGTGGATTTATTGCGGCAACTGCGCGATCTGTGTTCGCCAGAAGGACAAACCACTAATGACCAAGCATCGTCTGCTGTCAAGTTGATTGAACAACTAAACATCAATGAGGCAATCAGGGCAGCTCGGGCCTTTGCTCTGTATTTTCAGTTGATCAACATCATAGAGCAGGAATATGAGCAACGGCAGCAACTAACTCGTTATTCTGACGCAGAAATAGAAGCAGAAGAGTCAGAGAATCTACCAAATGTTACTTATTCATCCAACCAGAGCGAAAATGATGTACCTGTAGCGAAGGCGCTAGGAGCAGATCTACTAGCAAAGACTTGGGCCGCTAAACAGAAAGAAAAACAAAAAGGTACGTTTGCTGCTTTGTTTCCCTATTTATTCAAACTGAATGTACCACCGCAGCAAATTCAACGCCTCATAGCACAATTAGATGTGCGCTTAGTGTTTACAGCTCATCCCACGGAAATTGTTCGTCATACCATCCGAGATAAGCAGCGACAGGTAGTAAATTTATTGCAACAGCTAGATACGGTAGAAAACCGTACTGCAAGCACAATTGGAGGCTATCCTTGGGAAGCGACAGAATTACGCGAACAATTACTTGAAGAAATTCGCTTGTGGTGGCGCACGGACGAACTCCACCAGTTCAAGCCTACAGTACTCGATGAAGTAGATTATGCCTTGCACTACTTCCAAGAAGTTCTATTTGACGGCATTCCCCAACTGTATAAGCGGTTTAAATATGCTCTTGAGAGAACCTTTCCTTGGTTGGAACCACCCCAGAAAAATTTCTGCTCTTTTGGCTCTTGGGTAGGTTCAGATAGAGATGGTAATCCCTCGGTAACACCAGAAATCACCTGGCAGACAGCTTGCTATCAGCGCAAAATGGTTTTGGAAAGATATATTCAGTCAGTGAAGCAACTGGTTGAATTACTAAGCGTGTCGATGCACTGGAGTGATGTCTTACCAGATTTGCTGGAATCACTAGAGTTAGATCAGTCACATTTGAGCGAAGTATATGATGCGCTGGCACTACGTTATCGCCAAGAACCTTATCGGCTGAAGCTTTCTTATGTGCTAAAACGGCTGGAAAATACCCGCGATCGCAATTTAGCTTTGTATAAGCGGGAAATGCCAAAAAATGAAGACAAACCGATGTATCGTTCGGGGTCGGATTTTTTAGCAGAACTGCGGATGATTCAGCGCAACTTGACCGAAACCGGTTTAAGCTGTCGGGAACTAGATAATCTGATTTGTCAGGTAGAAATTTTTGGCTTTAACTTGACACAGTTGGATATTCGCCAAGAGTCTTCACGTCACTCAGACGCGCTGAATGAAATTCTGGAATATCTGCAAGTTTTACCCCAATCTTATAATGAATTATCAGAAGCACAGCGAGTTGCTTGGCTAACTGGGGAATTACAAACTCGCCGCCCCTTAATTCCGGCAGAGTTGCCATTTTCGGAAAAAACTAATGATGTAATTGAAACCTTTCGCATAGTGCGATCGCTACAGCAAGAGTTTGGTATTCATATCTGCCAAACTTACATTATTAGTATGTGCCGCGAAGTCAGCGACGTTCTGGAAGTTTTACTTTTAGCTAAAGAAGCTAGACTTTTTGACCCCGCAATTGCTGTAGGTACAATTCAAGTAGTTCCTCTTTTTGAGACGGTAGAAGACTTGCTACGCTCTAGAAGCGTGATGCAGCAGTTGTTTGAACTACCCTTATATCGTGCTTTGCTAGCTGGAGGCTACGCCGCAGACACGGGGAAACAATCCACCGCATCATCCCATCTCCCCGTATCCCCCGCTACTTGCCCTCTCACCCTTAACCTACAAGAAGTGATGCTAGGTTATTCTGACAGCAACAAAGACTCAGGCTTTTTAAGCAGCAACTGGGAAATTCATAAAGCCCAAAAATCACTTCAAAAAATTGCAGAACAGTATGGCGTGAATATGCGGATCTTTCACGGCAGAGGCGGTTCTGTTGGACGAGGTGGTGGCCCGGCTTATGAGGCGATTTTGGCTCAACCTGGTCATAGTATTAACGGACGAATTAAGATTACTGAACAAGGGGAAGTTTTAGCTTCTAAATACTCTCTGCTAGACTTGGCTTTGTACAATTTAGAAACGATCACCACTGCGGTAATTCAAGCCAGTCTGCTGCGGACAGGTTTTGATGATATCGAACCTTGGAATGAAATTATGGAGGAGCTAGCAGCGCGATCGCGTACTCATTATCGCTCCTTAATCTATGAACAACCAGATTTCATTGACTTTTTCCACCAAGTCACCCCAATAGAAGAAATTAGCCAATTGCAAATTAGCTCCCGTCCAGCGCGTCGTCCATCTGGTAAGAAAGATTTAAGTAGTCTTAGAGCAATTCCTTGGGTATTTAGTTGGACACAAACTAGGTTTTTATTGCCTTCCTGGTACGGTGTGGGTACAGCTTTGCAAGAATTCTTGAACGAAGAACCAGAAGAACACTTAAAGCTGCTGCAATACTTTTATATTAAGTGGCCTTTCTTCAAGATGGTAATTTCTAAGGCAGAAATGACCTTGGCAAAAGTAGATATGCAAATGGCACGTCATTACGTCCAGGAGTTGTCGAATCCCGAAGATAAACCCAGATTTGAGAAAGTTTTTGAGCAAATTGCTAGCGAATTTTATCTCACTAGAGATTTGGTGTTAAAAATTACTGGCCACAATCGGCTTTTAGATGGCGATCCTGTACTACAGCGTTCAGTGCAGTTACGTAATGGCACGATTGTACCGCTAGGTTTTATCCAAGTTTCCTTACTCAAGCGCCTACGACAGTCACGGAATACTGCCACATCTGGGGTAATCCACTCTCGTTACAGTAAAGGCGAATTATTGCGAGGGGCATTGTTAACCATTAATGGCATTGCCGCAGGTATGAGAAATACAGGTTGAAAACACACTAATCAGTGTCTAGTTATCAGTAAGCAGTGTTTGAATGTTAACTGACAACTGATAACTGACTAATAACTAATGGCTAACAAGCGAATTTTAATTTGTACTTTGGTGGCATTATCATCAGGATTTTTTGGACTTTACTTCGGTGGACAAATCACATTCATATTTCATAGCCAAAAGTGTCAAAACCAGCCTTGGGGCTTAAAGGAGATGTGTAACACTTGGGTAGCACCAGGAGCAATGTGGCAAGGTAGCACAACAGGATTATGGATAGGCACAGTCTTGGGAGCATTTGCCGCTGGTTTGGCAACTCGCCAAGCTTGTAATTAAGCTGGGGACTGGAGGCTGGGAAGCAGAGGGACAGGGAGCAGGGGAGGTAGCAACTCAGCACTCAGCACTCAGCACTCTTTCAAATCAGTGGGTGTTTGCAAATGGCTCAAGGTTTTCCAGGAGTGAGTGCTGCTATCGAAACAGCGCCAAGTTCCTCCTTTGGCTTCTTTGTAGCAAAAAAGAGTGCGATCATGACCGTCTAAATAGTCAGTTAAATAATATACAATCCCTCGAAACGGATAAGTTTTGCGGCTGAGACGCTTGGCCACTGCTTGATTTGGGCATTCAACGACGAAAACTGTTTTTCCATCTAGGTGAGCCAAAGAGAAGATACACATCCGCAAAATGGCTCTGAGCCAACTTTCAGAGTTGTCAAAATAGTCGTCTATGATTTTGTTAGTCAGAGCTTGTTCGAGGGTACGATCCTGATCGTAAGGAGTTTGAGCATCAGACATAGCATCACCTATTGCTACACCGTTGGTTTGAGATTAAACCAAAATCTTCAAAACTGACAACAGTATAGTCACTTTCAATGCCAAACCATTGAAATCATTTTATGGGAGCAAAAAAAGCTAGCGCAGCACCGAGTTCCGTAATTGGTTTTTAGTGTGAGCAAGGCTGGTAAAATCTACCTATAGCCTTCTGAGCGAATTGTCATGCCTGCTGAAACTAATCCAGTAAATCAAACAACTACAGGTGCTGATGCTATTGATGAAGCGATCGCACAAGGAATTGATTTTGACGGTTCTCCTATTCCAGTTGCCAAACTCGAACTGTATAACAAAGTGATGGCGCTGGAGGCAAATAGACAACGTAGTGGTGTATCTAACACCATGCGATCGCGCATCGTGCGTATTGGGGCCAAACATATTCCCCAAGCAGAACTTGATACATTGCTTGTAGAAGCTGGCTTTGCACCCTTAAAAGAAAAAGAAATTGCTTTTTTTTACAGCGGCAAGTAATTAATAATTAGAGATTTTTAAACTCCACCTGCAACTCTACCTCAGCCACGGGAAGAGATGCAGGTGATATTTTTTGAAACTACATACGCTCAAAAATTACAGCGTTCTGACACTCAACACTTGCGGTGGTGTTGAATCTGGTGGATAGATTAAATCTACCTGCACCATTCGCTGAGTTGAAGGTGGCAGCACAACCTTTAGTAACGGTTCTAAAACCTGGCCTGTTCTGTGCCATAAATGCACGTAGCGCGTCTTTTGTTGTCCTTGGTCATCGATATAACGTAGCCGCACACTACCACGGAAAAAGGGAAAATCTAGGGATGGTTTGCGTAAGCGTAGACCACCTTGAGATAATTTATCTTCCTTTAAAGGTGTTTCTAAAGTAACGGTAACTGTTTGGGTTTGATTAGTTGTATTGCTTAATGGCAAGCTGAGATTATATTCCACTCCATAATTGCCGTGGGCTTCGTATGCGGTATCTGGATAACGTACCAGCATCTTTGCTGTTTGGATTTGTTCAGTACCCAATCGACCACCTCGTAGAGTGTCTAAAGCATAAGAAATTACTTTGCCACGCTGAGGAATTGTAAGAGTTTGGGCTTTGGAATCTACCAGTTTGGCTTGCCACTGGGAACCTTGGGACACACCAGCTACACGCCCATAAATCAGTTGTCCACTAGTAGCATCTGGAGGAGTAGGGGTTTTATCCCGTGGCCCTGCAAAGGTTCCGGTATTTAATAGAGTTTGCCATTCTCTGAGAGTGGGTGCGCGTTCACTACCATCAGAATTTTTCCTAGCGAACATTGCCAAGCTAGCTGTATAAACTTTGCCACTACTACGCAGCCTCATAAAGCTAGAGCGTCCATTCACAGGCTTTTCCAGATTTTTTACGGGAATTGGATGATTTAGTAACAATCGGCTTTGTCCAGGTGGAATTACCAGCTTTGCCGGGAAATCTGCTTGCCTAATACCTCGCAATACATCACTAACGGCGCGATCGCCTGGCCCTGAGAAAGCTTTACCATCATTATTTTCTACGTAGGAAGGTAAAGTGGTAAAGGGCGCATCCTGCATCAAACAACTCGCCGCTTGTAAAATATTCACCGACACGGTTTTTTTACCTGGGTTATGCAAAATTACGCCTAAGTACAGCGTCTGTAAATCCTTGGGTGTGTGGATATAGTGATGAGCAAATAAGTCAAAGCGTCCCTGAAAAGGAAAATTAAGGTGTGCTGCTGGAGTTTTTTTACCAGTAGGGGAAAAGGTTGACAGTAAAATGCCCTCAGTTTTTACCCATTCTGGGCTATTGCTGTTAAAGACAGGTATTGTATCCAACTTCCCAGGTAAAGCACGTACTTCTCCTGGTTGCACAATTTCTTGAGGTGCTGGTTTGAGCGAAGTTTGGGCAACTGCTGAACCGTCACTAGGACGATTTAATTTAAAACCTGTGCATCCAAAACTTTGGGCGATCGCAAGTCCTGATAACAGTATGAATATAGTTGCAGATAGTTTGTTTTGTAGCTGATTAGCAGGCATAAATATTACTTTTCAAGGAAGCTTTAGTGTCAAAAATGACCCATTTTAACTACAAGTTCCTTGAGACTGATTTCTGAGAAGCACTCAACACTTACGTAACAAAATTGTTATGAATTATTAGAAAAATTTAACATACAGCAGTCCTAAATCATTCGTAAAATTTTCTTCTGCCACTCTCTGCGCTCTTTGCGTCCTCTGCGGTTCGCTAACAAGAGAAAAATAACCTGTTTTGTTAAATAATTTTCTCTTGCACACACAGCTTATAAATAATCAAAAAATATTTCTGGCACTAACCTTAATTCGCTAGATTTAAACCGATAAATATCTATCCAAAGCGCTCTATGCTTATGATTTGCTGACTCTGAAAAAATTAAGCTTTCTAATTGATAAAATTTAGGGTCTGCAAAATCGCATTGATACAGTTGAATTACTTCATGCCCTTGTCTCCCATTGAACATAAACAGGTTTTCTATACAACCCAAATAGCGAATATTTGTTAATTCTGCCTGAATTTCTTCTTGAAATTCTCGTTCTAAAGCTGCGCGACTAGTTTCACCAAATTCAACACCACCACCTAAAGCACGATAAAATGTTGACTGTTTTGTGGGGTCGTAACCTTCAGAAACAAAAATGCGATCGCCATCACGAATTAGTCCCAAGACTAACATCCGAATTTCGCCTGGTTTGTTCATTGGTTTAACTTAAATAATTAATTATCGTACATGGAGTAAGAACGGCTGTCGCTATCCTCAACGGGCCAGTCTGCATTTTCACCGCCAATGTACAATTCTTCAACAGTGACATATTCCTCGCTCAGTTGTTTGAGAGCATTAATTAAAATATCCAAAGCGATCGCATCACTGGTTCCTAAATCAAACCAACAACGTGCCCACTGCCCCTCATACTCAATCTCACCCATGTTATGCATCAGCGCTAGTAAGCTTTTGTCATATCCTTGGGAGTCGTAATTCATATAGCTGATATCCAACCCTGTTTCCTGCACCTGGAGATTTTCTGCATTAAATGCACCCAATTTGCCCAGATAAAACCAGGAATTAAAAACCTCTTCTACATACTGCTTTTCACGACCAGAAGGAATGGTGCTAAATTTTAGCCAAATCCATACATCAAAAGGATTAAACTCACGAAACTGGATGTGCATTGCTGTCAAATATGTGAATTACTATTTTCTCAAAACAAGCATATCAGGGTGAGGCATGAGATAGAAATAAGCGCTTGAGCGCTTATTTCTATTTAATTATCGGACTGCGTTACTCAAACGACTGTTAGCGTTGCTGCGTTCAGACTCAATCTGTCTTACCAAATCCGCTGGTAGTTGGGATCTTTTAGCCAAAGCTGTGTCAAAGTTAGCGATCGCTTCCTGAATCAGTTGTCGGCTGTTTTCTCTTCTACCTTGTGCGTGAAGAATTTGAGCTTTGAGATAATACAACTCTGGGTTATCCGATGCTGATTTTAAAGCACGGTTGGCATAATCAAGTGCCTGGGAGTAATTTTTTAAGTCTCGATAGGCAAGGGCAATACCCCGATCCACTAGATATTGAGGCGCAGCATTTTTTTCCAACCGTTGAATTGCCTCATCTGGATTAGCAAAAGGTAAATTCACGGCCAGTAACAAATCCATATAGCCCTTAATTAAGTTAAGTTCAGGATCGTTGGCAGAAATCGCTTCTGCTTTGTCTAAATGTTGATAAACTTGCCGTAGTCGACTTAAGGCTTTTGGCGCACCGCCTGCACCCTCACGGCTAATAATTGCACCACCCTCTAAGAAATTTCCTACTGCTACATATAAATTGCCGCGCAATGGATCGCTAGAAATCAGCTTTTGTCCGGTTTCTAAGGTTCTCTTGCTGTATGTGTCTAGTGTAGAGAAATCCTTATTAACATATGCTAAGGATGCCCTCATTGCATAAGCTAGAGGTTCATTTGGCTCACTGGATAGCGCTTCTTGTAAGTAGCTTTCTGCCACTCGATAGTTACCTTGTTGGAAAACTGCTTTAAAAGCTGCTTCTGTTTTGTCACCAATTTCACGAGGTTTGGTAGTACGAAACGGATCTCCAGCTAGAGAAGGAAGAATTGATAGATGAAATGCGATCGCGGTTGCAAAAGTCGCCTGAGCAAAACGACTCACTCTAGCAAACACAATTGGTTGAGGAGCAGAAAACCATTTAGTCATTGTAACCCTCAGAATAATTGCGGTTGTAATAGTTGTTTGTGTTACTTAGAATGCAAAAAATGTTTAATCTTAACGTGCGCCTGTTTCAGCAAGCATGATTTATAAGATCGACTTCCGTAATTATTCTAGGTTCCCATGCTGGTTGTAGCCATGGCTCATACGATAGGCTTTTGGATTAAAAGCTTTCACCACAAAGCTGCTCTGGTATAACAGCGAAGTCTGCCACAATAGAAAGAAGTACCTGAAGTGGGGCTTTTGTAGTTAGTGTCGGATATTTGCCAAGAAAAATTCGTCACTTTCAGAAAGGATAGATGATTATTGCTGTTAGATTAAGGTTTTAAGGCAGGTTATGCGCTATGTAAAATTTTTAGAGTTTTCCAGTTGCTCTTAGTGTAGTTCAGCGTAGTGATCAGTTATTCGCCAACTTTTTGGTAATCTTTACAAATGCTCTATCTCAGAAATCTGATTTATCACCCCACAGCCTGCCCAACAGCGATTCTTAAAACAATCAACCTGGAATTAGCACCTCAACAGCTGGGTTTGATTATTGGCCCAAGTGGTTCTGGTAAAAGTACCTTATTAGAAATTTTGTCTGGACTAGCCGAACCTACATCAGGCGCAGTTTTTTGGCGTGAACAAGAACTTATATCTGAACAGCTGCAACAATTAGCTGGGCTGGTGTTTCAGTTTCCTGAACGGCATTTTTGCGGCGGTACAATTTTAGAAGAATTGCGTTTAGGGCATCCAGAACTAGGGATAGAGCGAGTAAGACAGGCACTAGGTGAAGTAGGATTAGATCATTTATCGCTGTCAGCTGCACCCTATGCTTTAAGTGGTGGTCAACAACGGCGTTTAGCTTTGGCAGTACAGTTAATTCGCCAACCAAATTTATTATTGCTGGACGAACCAACAGCAGGTTTAGACTGGTCGATGCGTCGTCAGTTGATCAGTTTATTGGCGAAGTTGAAACAAGATTGGACACTGTTAGTAGTTACACACGATGCTGGGGATATGTTGGCGATCGCAGATAGTTGCTGGACGCTCAACCATGGTGAACTAGAATCAGTTGACCCAACAACACTGGAAGCCACAATTAAAGAACCCCTACCTGCGGCGTGAGATCACGGAGTTGGGGATGCGGGGAAACTCCTTGTGTCCTCAGCATAGTTACCTTATTTTCAAGCTAGAACTCCATGGGCGATCGCCCACAATAAAGGCATGAATTTTCATGCCCAATGTCCAATGCCCAATGTTTAATGCCCAATGACTAACTTATTGCCTGAAATGGCAGAAATATGGCAGCAAACTCTCAATTGGCAACCAGCTGCTCAACAACAGTTGCAATTCCAGCAACTTTACGAGTTAATTTTAGAAGGTAACCGCCACCTCAATTTAACTCGCATCACCGACCCCCAAGAATTTTGGGAAAAACATCTGTGGGATTCTCTGCGGGGAATTGCGCCTCAGGGAAGATTTATCTCTTCTCTACAAGAAGGTGCATCTGTAATTGATATTGGTACTGGTGCGGGTTTTCCTGGCATTCCAGTAGCGATCGCTGTACCAAATTGCACAATTACTCTTTTAGATTCAACCCGAAAAAAAATTACTTTTTTGGATAAAATATTAACCGAACTTTCCCTGAGCAATGCCAAAACTCTGATTGGTAGAGCTGAAGAAACAGGCCAGCAATGCCAGCATCGACAAAGTTACGATATTGCCTTAATCCGCGCTGTTGGGCCAGCCTCCGTCTGTGCGGAATATGCTTTACCATTGCTCAACCTGGGTGGTTTAGCCATAATTTACCGTGGTAATTGGACAGAAGAAGAAACTACAACTTTACATAATGCAGTTGAACACTTAGGTGGCGTTGTAGAATCAATTGAACAATTTACTACTCCTTTAAGTACAAGTATCCGTCACTGCTTGTACTTACGTAAGATAGCAACCACGCCAGCTAATTTCCCCCGTGCTGTTGGAATACCTACTCAAAAGCCACTTTGACCTCTGAGCTAGCTGTTCTTGCGTAGAATTAGGTTGCGAACGCAATTGGGCAAGATTAAATATACAGATGTAGACAAGTGTTCTAGATCAGGAAAAAGGAATTAGTTAATCTCAAGACAAAGGCTTGTGTGTTATTTAGTCTAGACGCGATTACCAAGCAATCGAGCGTACTCATTTTTGATAATCGAATAACATTCACAAGATGTACCTTCCAAATCTCCCCTATTCAGGATGGTAATTTCTCCACGCCTGTAGCTAATCATTCCGCCTCGGCTGAGAGTGCCGAACCCGTTCGGCCTTCGTGTAGCGTGTCCGCGCTGGCAAGTATGTTATGCCGTTGTGAAATTAATACCTTGGGAAGAAGTCCATCTTGGCCCTAAAATTCTACACGGGGAAGCAATTAAGTGCGCCCGTAATTTACTGTGTCATAAGAGGAGTTTTTTGTGGACTTATCCCGTATACCTGCCCAACCAAAACCGGGTTTAATCAACGTTCTGATTGAAATTCCAGGCGGGAGTAAAAATAAATACGAATACGACAAAGACTTGCAAGCTTTTGCCCTAGATCGGGTACTTTATTCTTCGGTACAATATCCATATGACTACGGTTTTGTGCCCAATACTTTAGCCGATGATGGCGATCCTTTAGATGGTATGGTTATCGTCGATGAGCCAACCTTTCCAGGCTGTGTAATTGCTGCGCGACCGATTGGCTTGCTAGAGATGATTGATGGGGGCGATCGCGATGAAAAGATTCTTTGCGTTCCTGACAAAGATCCGCGCTACGCTCAAATAAAATCTCTGAAAGACCTACCATCACACCGCTTGGATGAAATTGCTGAATTTTTCCGCACTTATAAAAATCTGGAAAAAAAAGTAACTGAAATTCTCGGTTGGCAGGATGTTGACCAAGTTAATGCTTTGGTAGAAAAATCCATCAAAGCTGTTAAAGGATAATTGATCATGAGAGTAGGGAATTGAGCATCGGGTTAATTACTAATACTTGGTGTTCAATTCCCAATTCTCAGTTAGTAATTTAAAGTTGAATTATCTACTTTGGCACAAACTAGCTAAAATCCTAGTCACCAAAGTTGAAGAACCAGGAAATAATAATTTTTACTGGTTACGAAACACAAAAATTGCCACAGAATCCCTAAATGCAATGCAGCGTACTCTCCTTTTGGCAAAAATTCACAACTGTACTCTCACAGGGGCAAACATCAACTATGTAGGTAGTATCAGCATAGATAAAGTTCTGTTGCAAAAGTCTGGCATCTTACCCTATGAACAGGTACAAGTAGTGAATAATGCTAATGGCGAGCGCTTCATTACTTATGCAATACCTGCTCCAGCCAATTCAGGAGTAATCGAGCTAAATGGAGCTGCGGCACGTCTAGGCATTATAGGTGATCGCTTGATTATAATGGCTTACGGGCAGTTCACTCCGGAAGAGTTGCAAAATTACTCGCCTACGGTCGTCATTGTAGACGAAAAAAACCGACTGTTGGAAGTGCGGCACTACGATGACCTGCTCAGTAAGGTCTAGACTTCAAAGAATAATGTCAAATTTTGAACTGTCGGCTTCCCAAAGCTATTTAACCGAGAAGCAAACTACTGTACTAAGTGGTTCAGCAGAACAATTGCTCGTGCAATTTTGGGGTGTTAGGGGTTTAATTCCTACTCCAGATAGCAGCACCCATAGTTATGGTGGGAATACTGCTTGTGTAGAAATGCTTGTAGGAGGGAAACACTTAATTTTTGATGGGGGTACTGGCTTACGTATATTGGGTAAAGCTTGGCAAAAATTGCAACAGCCAGTAGAAGCCCACTTATTTTTTACTAACTCCCAATCAAATCGCATTCAAGGGTTTCCTTTTTTTGCTCCTGCGTTTATTGCAAAAAATTGCTTTCATATCTACGGCACAGCTGCCTCTAATAGTGCCTCAATCAAACAATGCCTACATGACCAGATGCTTCAACCGCACTTTCCTTACCCTTTACAGGTAATGCAGTCGGAATTGCATTTTCACAATCTAACTCCAGGTAGCGAGGTCAAACTAGATGATGTCATAATTAACACAGCAGTAATTAATCAAACTCAGCGCTCAGTAGGCTATCGAGTTACTTGGCAGGATTATAGCGTTGCCTACGTTACAGATTTGCACAAGAATGCCGAACCATTAGAGCAAGAACGAATTTTACAGTTTATTAATGGCGTGAATTTACTAATTGCCAATGCTACATACACTCCTCCCACTGCTCACAACCATGACTCATCTGATTTGCAGTGGCAAACTGCTGTCAATTTAGCTAATAGCGGTGGTGTACAAAGCTTGGTCATATCTCACCATCACCCAGATGATGATGATGATTTTCTTGATCAAATGCAAAACAAAGTTAAATCTGCATATCCTAAAGCGCTGTTAGCCCGTGAAGGTCTAACATTAGCTATTGGTAAGTAATTTTCAAATTTTTAGCTTATACCGCCACCTTCTGTATCAACCATAAATGTTCTTTTTGTGAAGGGTGAAAGTCCTTTTTCAAAGCATCTATTGCGTTGAATAATACTTTGTACAAGAACTTATCTTTGGTAATCCAAAACTCGATTAACTCCTGCCACACTTTTCTATCTAACAATTTTTTGTCTTGATACAGCAATATAGCTAAACCTAAATTCAGGAAAAATAAAATTAAAATATGAGCTATAAACATACCTACTAGACGCAGCAGGTAGTTACTAGTTTTATCTTGCAATACATCAAATAAAACTGTTTTGTGTTCGAGTTCTTCTACTGCGTGCCATTCAAAAAGCTGCTTTAATTGTGGTTCAGCTTCGGCAAATAAATCAACTTCTAAAACAAATTCAGCCATTAAAGTAGTCAAATGTTCAATTCCTACACTAATAGCTAAATTTAAATTCGTACTCATTCGGCGTTCCAGAATATTAAAAAAAATCATCTGTAGCCAATTGAGATAAGTATCAAATTTATAACCTAAAGATTTTAAGTTATGCCAAAATTTTATATGCTGAACCGAATGTTGACCTTCTTGCAATATAAAAGCTTGGGCTTGTTGTTTTAGTTGAGGATTTCCAATAAATTTGATTCTTTTTTTGGCATTGCGAATTAGATATTTTTCAATATCAGGAACGCCAAGGGTGAAGCTATTAAATAAGTGCGTTTTGAAAATACTTTGTTTAAACCAGTATCTTTCAAAAGATTGAGAAAAATCAAGATTTAATTGCCGGACTTTGATGTTATCCATCTGGGTTAATCTTCTCAACTAAAAACTTAGAGAGAATTCCACACTAACCACAATAATAATTTTACAACTTAAACTGGTTGAAAAACTGCTTCAGAAACAGAATTTACTACTTGAGCGAGTTCTTGAAGTTTTGCTGCTACTGCACCACTGGTTAATAATTCTTCTACTTTGGCTATACCCGATCGCATATCTGGGCAAATGCCACTACGCCAAAGGTAAAAACCTCCATTCCATAAGGCTGTTTGCTTCAGTTCTTCAGAGTGACCAGCTAAAACTGCTTGCATTTCGGTAAACAGTTCTTCAGTAGCGCCAAGGGGGACGTTCTTAGTAGTAAATCCATATTCACGAGGTACGAGGTGCAACCGTTCTAGATCCCCAGAGGCTTCAGGTGCTGATAAGGCAATGATAGCAGTGCGATCGCGTGGTAACTCGCAACTACCTTCCAAGCCCTTGATTAATGTAAATTTTGTTACATTTTGCCGCGCCAATGTTTCCTGAAATAGCGTTTCCGTTGGAGGATGGACAAACCCAGCAATAATGTGAGCATCCCCAGCATAAGGACACCAAATTAGCTCCATTGTCGCCAAGGGTGGACGCTTACCTAATTGGTCGCGGTAATCCCAAATACTTTGGGTTAAGGGAAAATGTTTAGGCGTATAAACAAAGCCAATTCCTGTTTGCTCAAAAACCTGCTGAGTTTTTGCTAGTGGCAAGTTAGTCCAATCGACCCCTAACCCTTGCCAAATCTCTACCAAGGGCAGTCCGTACTTTGTCGGTAGGCGATCGCCACCGTGCATGATTACTGGTTGACCTACACAAGCCAGTAGTAAAGCTATGATCGGACTAATTGGTGCGGTGCGCGTTCTGCCATCGTAAGGTATTCCCAAAACTATCACTGACCGTGCAGAAGCAATAGGTTGAAGCTTTGGCCCTAATTCATTGTAAGCATCTAACATCCCTGCTAACTCTTCTCCTGTGGGACGCTTGATGCGGTGGGCAATTAAAAATGCTCCTATTTGGGCTGGTGTTGCTTCACCTAGCAACATCATTTTGGTAGCCGTGGACGCTTCAGGACGAGTTAAGTTTTCTGCTGTGTGGTTACCACTGCCTACCTTTTGCACGAATTGCCTAAATACGTTGCTCATAACAGTAATTAATTATTGGTCATTACTCATTAGTCATAGTAATTACTTATTAGCCAATCTGGGAAATATACATTTTTGACTAGAAACTCATCAGGCTTACGAAGCCGATCGCTGCTGGCGTATTTGCGGTGGAATACTTTCTCGCACCAGTTGCCAAAAGTGCTTGATGGGGGGTATTTGGAGGCGATCGCCAGTTGTCACCATAACTACTCGACGAGTCAAGCTAGAACTATCAGGCAAAGTACCAGAAATATTACTGGCTAAAGGGCGCACTGCCAGAGTGGGGTCGTGTCGTGCTTCAATTAATGCTGAGTGAGGTAGCAAAGCGATGAGTTCGCCTTGGCGCACCACTCCCCGGAAAGCATCTAAGGTGTTAACCTCTAAAGCAGCTTGGAGTGTGACTTCTATGCGCTCAAATCTATCTTGGATTAAGCGTTGCATCCCATAACCATCTTTAAACACCACTTGCGGATAACGAATTAGCTCAGGCCAAGGAATACATTCGTATTGAGCTAGTGGATGTTTGGCTGCGGTGAGAACTTCTATCGGTTCGTCATAGAGTACTTCTACCACCATTTCTCTGCCAGTAGTCAAAAAGCGATTATTCATCACAATCGCTAGATCTACTAATCCATCTTTGAGAACTTTTAAAGCGCGATCGCTACCCAATGAGGTTACCCGCAGTTGTACATCTGGATAATCGCGGCAAAATTGTTGTAGCACTGGTGGTAAATATGAGCCGCACATTGAATGAATGGCTGCAATGCACAATTCTGGCTGCTTTCCTGCAATTAAATCTGTTAATTCATCTGTAGCAGTTTGCCACTCTTGGCAAATTTTGCGAACACGAGGCAGCAAACGTTCGCCTCCCAGCGTCAGTTTGGCGTGAGTTGTTCGATGAAACAGTTCTATCCCCAAATCTGCTTCTAATGCTTGGATTTGGCGACTAATTGTCGATTGAGTAACACCGCATTTCCGCGCTGCTTGTTGAAAGCTGCCTGTTTCCGCGATCGCAAGAAAGGCTTGCAACTGCTCTAGTCGCATTTTTTCGTAGCCTGAATTACATTTAGAGATTTCATTAACTTAACGGTTTTTTCTCCTAAATTTGGTACAGTTTGTTACCAGGAATTTTCTTTACAATATTTTAATTTAAATTTTTCGGATTAGTATTTTACGGTTTTACTCGTCCATAGTCGCCTTTGCGTCAGATTACTAGCAAATTCTCCTCTCAAAAAATTTGATTATTTTCTTTTGCTGTATCTAAATACCAAAATGAAAATTTCTGGTTCATCACATTTTGGGGCAACGCAATTCGTAATTCGTAATTTGGTTACCATTCCGCCAGGGCGATCGCTACTCCTTGTTGCAAATCTGGTGTGAGTGCGGCATCATTCGCTAGCTGCTGTAATTGTTGATGTGCGACTTCAGGCGCTAGATTCTTAAGTGCAGCGATCGCATGTAGTCTTACCTGTGCATCTGGATCTGCCAATAGCAAAATCAATGGTTCAATCGCCTGCAATCTGCCTAACTGCCCTAAAGACAAAGCGATCGCGCTTTTGATGTTGGTTATTTCTGTAGCTGGATGCTTTGATTCCAGCATTTCCAGCAAAATTTCTGTGGCTATGATGCTTAACTGCGGCTGTTGTACTCGCCCTAGAACTGTGACTATTTCCTGCCACAGTGTTTCTAGCGAGCTTTGATTCAGCGCTTGTTGCAGATATTCCAAACTGGAAGAATTCCCTAACCAGCTAAGGGCACGAGTTATCTCTAATTGCAGCTTCAGCGATGTCTGAGGTGAGATCAGCACTTGGAATAAGTGTTGGGCAGCTTCGTCACAAGCCATCCGGGAAAGGGCAATTGCTGCTGCACAAGCAACGTCTTCATTTAAGTCATGCAGTCTAGGTTGCAATCTTGCGACTAAATCGAGTGTTTCGCATAAGTCAGGACGAAAACCTAAACCCTGCACTGCGGCGCGTCGGACTGTAGCAGCCACATCATTCAAAGCGTTGATCAATATGGGTGGTACACGTTCATCATGAAAACTGCTGAGGGATTCAATTGCTGCAACCCTAACTGTGGCTTGGGAATCTTGTACCACACTCAACAGCGGTACAATCGTTTCTGTTCGCCGGATGTAAGAGAGCGATCGCACTGCTAAAAGTCGTGTATCTTCCTCTATTAAGAGTTCGGAGAGTGCCGCGATAGCCAGAGTATCCATTTGCCCTAATGCGGCAGCGGCCATTTCCTTCAATTCTTGATTTTCGGCGCTTTTCAATAATTGCACCAAAGGAGCGATCGCATTTGGATGCTGAAACTCGCCCAATATTCGCACCGCATACCAGCGTACTTCTTCCTCTGCGTCTTCATCTTCTAATATCTCAATTAGCCGAGGAATAGCAACATTACCCAATTGAATCAAAACCTTGGCAATGTCCCAGCGTTGCTGAAAATCTCCCATATCTAAAATCGAGAGTGCTAATTCCAGGAGATATTCTCGATTTTTCACTATTTCTGGATTTGTAGAGTCTTCTTTTAGAATCATCTGCTGTAAATATTGCATCAGCGATGACCAATCAGCTGCATCATGTGCTGCCTGTGCCTGCACCAAAAGCTGGTTGATATTATTCACGATTCGTAGAATCCCCTATTCTGCTAGTTTATATTTTTTCAATGGCGGCTCAATAAAAACTCTGCGTACCTTTGCGTTTAAAAACGTTCTACTCATATTTGCTTCACTACAACAGAATTGCCCTCAATTTTAGCGGCATAAGTTTTTAATGGTTCTGTAGCTGGGCCTTTTTGCACTTTACCATCAACTCCAAATTCTGAACCATGACAGGGACAAGAGAATTTTTTTGCTTGTTCTTGCCATGTCACTATGCAACCTGCATGAGCGCAGGTGGGGTTAACAGCAATTATATTTTCAGTTTTAGATGTACCAATTACCAGCACAGCTCCAACAGGTGAGTTTTTCTCCAACAATTGGCCAGTCTTATCTAAATCCGTGGAAGTGCCTACTTTTTGCCAATCCCCAGATACTGAAGACGTCGGTGCATTTGTTTGGGAAGAACAAGCGGCAATTGCTACAGGCAAAGAACTCGCTATCCAACCTAAACCTACCCAATTAATGAAATCACGACGTTTCATGGCTGTTGCAATTATGTCTAGGTTTTAACTAACATACGCCATCTTCAAGAATTTTTGAATTCAAATTAGCTGCGATCCGCGCAATCGCTCTTACTCATGAGGCTTGCGCCCCTAAATAGCCATACTAAGTGCAGAAAACGCATCAGAATAATACGTTTTTGGCAATTTTATCAAAATTTCGTAGCTATTTATACGATTTTAGCTAAATTACCACTTTAACCTTAAGAGTATGTAAATCGTTACACTTTCAGTACCAGAACAACCTTTACACCTTTACCAAATGGAAGCACGCAAAGATTGTTCCTGAAGCCATAATTCAAGTAACAAAATATACACTTAATGAGAATTAACCCCGTATATCCGGGAATTGCTGAAACTACGAGTCAATTGATAGTGGGCAATGAGTAGAGTATGGCGAAAACAATTCTACCATTCAAAAACCCTCAAAAGCTCAAAATAGCAAGTTTTGAAATTTTAATGCGATAGACGATTAGCTTATAGAGATTTTTCGAGATTAACAATTTGCAATGAGAGTCAACTCATGACAGATACAGCAACTACCACCACAGCTAGCCTCAACAAGTTTGAGAAATTTAAGGCAGAAAAAGATGGACTTACCGTCAAAAGCGAGATAGAGAAATTTGCTGCCCTTGGTTGGGAAGCAATGGATGAAACAGACCGTGACCATCGGCTCAAGTGGGTGGGTGTATTTTTTCGCCCAGTTACGCCTGGTAAGTTTATGATGCGGTTGCGGTTACCTAACGGTATCCTCACGAGTGATCAGATGCGTGTGTTAGCGGAAGTCGTACAGCGTTACGGTGACGATGGCAGCGCCGATATTACCACGAGGCAGAATATCCAATTACGGGGGATCAGGATTGAAGACTTACCGGATATTTTTAATAAATTTAGCGCTGTAGGTTTAACCAGTGTTCAGTCAGGGATGGATAACATCCGCAATATCACAGGTGATCCAGTGGCGGGGTTAGATGCGGATGAATTGTTCGACACGCGAGAGTTAGTGCAGCAAATTCAGGATATGCTCACTAACAAAGGAGAAGGGAACGCAGAGTTTACCAACCTCCCCCGCAAATTTAACATTGCAATTACTGGTGGAAGAGACAATTCAGTTCACGCCGAAATTAACGACTTGGCTTTTGTACCAGCGTTTAAGCAAGGGAATGGGCAAGAATTTTCTCAATCCCCGACATTCGGATTTAACGTCCTGGTAGGTGGCTTTTTCTCAGCCAAACGCTGTGAGGCGGCGATTCCTTTAAATGCTTGGGTAGCACCTGAAGATGTGGTTGCTTTATGTAAAGCCATTTTAGAAGTTTTTCGTGACCACGGCTTACGCGCTAACCGACAAAAATCTCGCCTGATGTGGTTGATTGACGACTGGGGTTTAGATAAATTCCGTTTAGAGGTAGAAAACCGTTTGGGTAAGTCATTGTTACCCGCAGCGCCAAAAGACGAAATCGACTGGGAAAAACGCGACCACATTGGTGTATATAAACAGAAGCAACCAGAATTAAACTACGTAGGCTTCAATATCCCTGTTGGTCGTTTGTATGCCGAGGATATGTTTGAAATTTCCCGCCTGGCAACAGTTTACGGTAACAGTGAAATCCGGCTCACGGTTGAGCAGAACGTAATTATCCCCAATATTCCTGACTCACGTTTAGCCACATTTTTAACTGAGCCATTGCTAGAAAGGTTTGCTGTTAACCCTGGTTTACTGACGCGATCGCTAGTTTCTTGCACAGGCGCACAATTTTGCAACTTTGCCCTCATCGAAACCAAAAACCGCGCTTTGGCAATGATTCAAGCCTTGGAAGCAGAGTTAATCCTAACTCGCACGGTACGTATTCACTGGACTGGGTGTCCTAACTCCTGTGGACAGCCACAAGTAGCCGACATCGGCTTGATGGGAACTAAAACTCGCAAAAATGGCAAAACCTTGGAAGGAGTTGATATCTACATGGGCGGTAAAGTCGGTAAAGATGCTCATTTGGGAACTTGCGTCACCAAAGGCATACCTTGCGAAGACTTACAGCCAGTCTTACAAGATTTACTCATCCAACACTTCGGGGCGAAACTCAAGCAAGAAGCCTTAGTTACTCATTAGACCTGTCTTGAAAAGAAGGCAGAATGACAGGAGGCAGAGGGCAGAAGGAAGGAAAAAGTTTTCATCCTTAGTTTCAATCTCAGATTATAAACTCTCTGCGCCTCTGCGACTCTGCGTGAAACTTAAAATTCTTGCTTTCCAAATATTCCTGCAAGAAGTCTATTAAATGAGTGCCGAGTGGATAAAAAGCAACAACCAACAACAGCAACAACCAACAACTAAGTAACTAACAACTAAAGGAAAAATGGCAAATCTTTCGCGTAGAAAATTTATTTTCACCACCAGTGCTGCGGCTGCTGCTTCTATCTTGGCTCATGGTTGCTCCTCTAATAATTCCAATTCAGCCACAACAGGTGGACAAGCACCTTCGGCTGCCTCAGCTGCCAACGTCTCTACAGCAGCTAACGCACCGAAAGTAGAAACAACCAAAGCAAAGCTAGGATTTATCCCTCTAACTGACGCTGCACCACTAATTATTGCTAAAGAAAAGGGCTTTTTTGCCAAATACGGCATGGCTGATGTTGAGGTCATCAAGCAAAAATCTTGGCCTGTCACCCGCGATAACCTGAAAATTGGTTCAGCTGGCGATGGGATTGATGGCGCACACATCCTCAGCCCCATGCCTTATTTAATGACTATCAACGATAAAGTGCCCATGTATCTTTTGGCACGGTTAAATACCAACGGTCAGGCGATCTCTGTAGCTAATAAATTGAAAGATTTGAAAGTTGGCTTAGAGAGTAAGGGGTTGAAAGAGGCAGCTGAAAAAGCCAAAGCTGATAAACAATCCATGAAAGTTGCCATGACTTTCCCTGGTGGTACTCATGATTTGTGGATGCGCTATTGGCTAGCGGCTGGCGGGATTAATCCCGATCAAGATGTGGTTTTAGAACCTGTACCACCACCACAAATGGTGGCGAATATGAAAGTTGGTACAGTCGATGCCTTTTGTGTGGGAGAACCCTGGAATGCTCAATTGGTTAGCCAAAAGTTAGGTTATACAGCTTTAGTTACAGGCGAGTTGTGGAAAGACCATCCAGAAAAAGCCTTTGCTATGCGTAAAGATTGGGTTGATAAAAATCCCAACGCTACCCAAGCACTTTTGATGGCAGTTCTAGAAGCTCAACAGTGGTGCGATAAGCCAGAAAACAAAGAGGAGATGTGCAAAATCTGCTCTGACCGCAAATACTTTAACGTTGCTGCCGCAGATATTTTAGAAAGGTCTAAGGGCAATATTGACTACGGCGATGGACGCACGCAACAAAACTTCGCCAATAGTATGAAGTACTGGGCTAATAACGCTTCCTATCCTTACAAGAGCCACGATACTTGGTTTTTAACAGAAGAGATTCGCTGGGGTTATTTGCCAAAAGATACCAAAGTTAAAGAAATCGTCAATCAAGTAAACAAAGAAGACCTTTGGAAACAAGCAGCGAAAGCAATTAATGTACCTGCTTCTGAGATTCCTAGTAGTACTTCTCGTGGGGTTGAGACTTTCTTTGATGGTGTCAAATTTGACCCAGAAAAACCAGAAGAATATCTCAATAGTTTGAAAATTAAAAAAGTTTAATGATAGCTGCGATCGCTGCTTTTTGGCCCAACTAGAGTACAACAGGAGAAAGTAAAAAAATGACAGCTATTGTAGGCAGCCGTATTAACAGAAAAAAGTCTCAAAATGCTATCAGTAAATTATTTTGGCAAAAGATTGCGCCGCCACTAGCAGCATTAGCTATTTTTCTAGTGATTTGGCAATTACTTTGTTTAAACCCTAACTTTAAATTACCTGGGCCAATAGAAACAATTACTGAAACTTGGAATCCTTTTATCATTCAGCCATTTTTTGATAATGGTGAAAGTGATAAAGGCTTGGGTTGGCAAATACTTAGTAGTTTAGGAAGAGTAGGTTTGGGATTTTCCCTATCGGCAATTGTGGGAATTGCCTTGGGAATTGTCATCGGCGCAAATTCATTACTCTTTAATGCTGTAGATCCCCTATTTCAAGTATTACGAACTGTACCGCCTCTAGCATGGCTACCCATCTCACTGGCAGCATTCCAACAGGCTAATCCTTCAGCGATTTTTGTCATTTTCATTACATCTATTTGGCCAATTATTATCAACACCACAGTAGGTGTACAACAAATTCCTCAAGACTACGTTAATGTTGCTAGGGTGTTACGTCTCAAAGGCGTAAAGTATTTCTTTAAAATAGTGTTTCCCGCCACTGTTCCTTATATCTTCACAGGCTTACGCATTGGTATTGGTTTATCTTGGTTAGCAATTGTTGCCGCGGAAATGTTAGTTGGTGGTGTAGGTATTGGTTCGTTTATTTGGGATGCCTACAACACTACTACAGAAACAAACATGAGCGAGATTATTTTAGCCCTCGTCTACGTTGGTTTAGTTGGCTTGCTGTTAGATAGAATGGTAGCTTTTATCGCTAGCAAAGTTGTAGCAGAACAGAAGTAATGAGAGGGCAGAGGGCAGAAGTATGAAGCTTTAGTCCTGCAAATAAGAAATGACGAATGACCAAGGACTAATAACAAATGACTACTTTTGTAGAAGTTGACCATGTTGACCGTGTATTTGAACTACCAAATGGTGGCAAATATATTGCTCTTAAAAATATTGAATTGAAAATCCAACAAGGGGAATTTGTTTCTCTAATTGGACATTCTGGTTGCGGTAAATCTACCTTGCTCAATATCATTGCAGGTTTAGATAGAGCCAGTATTGGCGGTGTAACTTTGGAAGGGCGAGAAGTTAAAGAACCAAGTCCAGATAGGATGGTAGTGTTTCAAAACTACTCGTTGCTTCCCTGGTTAACAGTACGGGAAAACATCGCTCTGGCCGTGGATGAAGTCTATAAGGATCAGCCCAAGGGTAAACGTCGCTTAATTGTCGAAGAACATATCGACATGGTAGGACTGCGCCTTGCAGCTAATAAACGTCCGAGCGAGTTATCTGGGGGGATGAAGCAACGGGTAGCGATCGCCCGCGCCTTGGCTACCCGTCCCAAGTTGTTACTGCTAGACGAACCCTTTGGGGCGTTAGACGCCTTAACACGCGGTAGTTTGCAAGAACAACTGATGAAAATCTGCAACGAACATAACGTTACCTGCGTGATGGTGACACACGATGTCGATGAAGCGCTATTGTTGAGCGATCGCATCGTTATGCTCACCAATGGCCCAGAAGCACACATCGGGCAAATTCTAGAAGTCCCGATCCCCCGCCCTAGACAGCGCCTAGAAGTAGTAAATCATCCCAGCTATTACAATCTGCGGAACGAAATGATTTACTTCCTCAACCAGCAAAAACAGGCTAAGAAACGCAAAGCTGCACAGACTCAAGCACCAATCGTTGTATCCCGCAATGGCTTAGAAAAAGTCAATCTAGACATTGGCTTTTTACCCCTGACTGATGCCGCACCGTTAATCGTTGCTCAAGAAAAAGGCTTCTTTGCTCAGTACGGCTTAGAACAAGTCACCCTCAGCCGCGAAACTAGTTGGAAGGAAATCGCTAAAGGTGTGGGTACTGGCAGATTAGATGCAGCCCAGATGGTCGCTGGAATGCCTCTTGCCCTCACTTTAGGTGCTGGTGGTAAACCGTCGATTCCTGTAGTCAACGCCTTAAATCTTTCCCGCAACGCTAACGCCATCACCTTAAGCAAAAGATTGTATAGTCAAGGCGTGAGAAACCTGGCTGACTTAAAAACAGCAATTAATGCCTCTCCCGACCAAATTCTGACTTTGGGAATCGTACATCCCACATCAATGCAGAACTTAATCCTGCGTTACTGGCTGGCCGCTGGTGGGATCGATCCTGATAGAGATGTCAGTCTGACGGTAATCCCACCAACAGAAATGGTTTCCCAACTTAAAGCCGGAAATATTGACGGTTACTGTGCTGGAGAACCCTGGAACTACCTTGCTGTTCATGAAGATATCGGTTTTGTTGCTGCTACCGCCCTAGAAATTTGGTCAGGACAGCCGAAAAAAGTTTTGGGAGTGCGGGAAGAGTGGGCGCAGCAGTACCCAGAAACTTATCTTGCTTTGGTAAAAGCACTGTTAGAAGCCTGCAAATACTGCGACGACTTCCGCAATCGAGAAGAAATTCTGGAATTAATCTGCCGCCCTGAGTACTTGAATACCAATCCTGCATACGTCCGTCCTGGTTTTATCGATCCTTACGATCGCGGCAACGGTACAGAACCCCAGGAACTAGCAAGATACAACCAGTTTTATCTCAATCAAACCAACTATCCCAACCGCACCGAACTTTTGTGGATGGTGACTCAGCTAGCACGTTGGGGTTTAGTAACCTTCCCCAAAAATTGGGTGGAGGTAATTGACAGAGTTTGCCGCACGGACGTTTTTGGTGCTGCTGCACGCGACCTCGGCATCCTCGATATCGGACAGGACAACCCCATTCATTTATTTGATGGTAAAGTTTTTAACCCTTCAAATCCCATAGAGTACCTCAACAGCTTGGAAATCAAACGACAAATCCGTATTGAAGAAGTATTTATTTAGTCAAGAGTCAAGGGTCAAGAGTAATTAATTATCCTCCTCATCTTCCTCTCTCTGCGTGAGGAAATTATAAATTCATCGAACAAAGCAAAAAAACATCATGCAAACAGCAAAAAGAACAAACACCCAACTCAACCAACTACAAACACAAAAAGCAGAAAATTTTCTGGTGATTGAAGGCGTCAGCAAAATTTACCCCACTCCCGAAGGCCCTTACACGGTATTGGATGGCGTTGACCTAAAAGTTCGTGAAGGTGAATTTGTTTGCATAATTGGTCATTCTGGTTGTGGTAAATCAACCCTACTCAACATGATTTCCGGGTTCAACACCCCTACTGATGGTGTAGTTCTCCTGCAAGACCAGCCGATCACCGAACCAGGCCCAGACCGGATGATGGTATTCCAAAACTACTGTCTTTTGCCTTGGTTGAGTGTCTTTGACAACGTTTACTTGGCTGTTGATTCGGTGTTTCCGAAAAAAACTCAGGCAGAAAAAAGAGCGATCGTTAGAGAACATTTGGCAATGGTGGGGCTAACAGAAGCCGCAGATAAAAAACCGAGTCAGATTTCTGGGGGGATGAAGCAGCGAGTTGCGATCGCCCGCGCCCTCTCTATCCGTCCGCAAGTTCTGATTCTTGATGAACCCTTCGGTGCATTAGATGCGATCACTAAAGAAGAATTACAAGAAGAACTACTGCAAATCTGGCGCGATCATCAAGTCACCGTACTCATGATTACGCATGACATTGATGAGGCACTTTTCTTAGCCGATAGAGTTGTGATGATGACTAACGGGCCTGCTGCTCAAATTGGTGAAATCTTAGATATTCCTTTCTCCCGCCCCCGCAATCGTCGCCGCATCATGGAAGACCCGGAATACTATAACTTGCGGAACTATGCCCTAGACTTCTTGTATCGCCGTTACGCTCACGATGATGAGTAAAAACAATTAGCAAAATTCTTTGGCATCTATCTTTGAAAGTATGAATTTTAACGCATAGCTATGATGCCGTTTTTACATTCATATCATCAAAATGTGATTGCAGATACAAATAAACTTGCTAGGTAATTTTAGTTTAGTATTAACAACAACTTACGCACTCCCTAAAATTTTTCTAATTAGGGAGTATGAATTTCAGCTTTAGAGTTAGCACAAATATCAAGAAATATCTGATCTGCTGAGGGTAATTACTTAATTACCCCTGTATTTTTCCATGCAGTTTTTTGACTGAGGAAGGTTTGAATGCTCAAAGGATTATTTTCATTCAGGGATCGCTATCGTATATTGCATCAGACTTGGTTTGCCTTTTTTCTCACCTTTGTCTGTTGGTTTAATTTTGCTCCCTTTGCGACCACTATTGGCAAGCAACTAGATTTAGCACCTGAGCAAATTAAAACTTTGGGCATTTGTAACCTTGCCCTCACAATTCCAGCACGGCTAATTATCGGTATGCTTCTGGATCGCTTTGGCCCCAGAATTACATACTCAATACTGTTAATGTTCGCTGCCGTTCCTTGTTTAGCTACGGCGTTTTCGCAAGACTTTAACCAACTAGTGATCAGCCGCCTACTGATGGGGATTGTTGGTTCTGGGTTCGTTGTGGGTATCCGCATGGTAGCTGAATGGTTCCCTCCAAAAGAGATGGGAAGTGCCCAAGGTATTTATGGCGGTTGGGGTAATTTTGGGGCTTTTGGTGCAGAGTTTGCCCTACCAATGATTGCCGTTGCTACTAGCTTTTTGGCTGGTGGTGCTTCCAATTGGCGGTTGGCGATCGCCCTTACAGGTATCATTGCTGCTATATACGGTGTAATTTATTACAATACAGCCCAAGATACACCTGCTGGCAAAGTCTACAATAAACCCAAGAAAAATGGCGCTTTGGAAGTAACTAGCGTTAAAAGCTTTTGGGCAATGATTCTCTCAAATTTTGGTTTGATTTTTGCCTTAGGTTTGTTGGCTTGGCGCTTAGAACAGAAGAATATTCACTTTCTTAATCAAACCCAAATGTATTTGGCTTGGGTGTTGTTAGCAGGATTGTTTGCTTACCAAACTTACAAAGCTTATCAAGTTAACAAAGAATTACTAATTGGCAAGAAAACTTACGCGCCTGCACAGCGTTATCAGTTTGGTCAAGTTGCTTTACTCGAATTCACTTACGTAACTAATTTTGGTAGTGAGTTAGCAGCCGTTTCTATGCTACCTGCCTTCTTTGAAAAAACCTTTGGTTTAGAGCATGTAGTAGCAGGAATGATCGCCGCTACTTATCCCTTTTTAAACTTAGTTTCTCGCCCCAGCGGTGGCTTAATTTCGGATAAATTTGGCTCACGTAAGTGGACAATGACAATTATCAGCGCTGGCATTGGTATTGGCTATTTAATAATACATTTTATTAACAGTAGCTGGCCAATTCCTTTAGCGATCGCAGCGACTATGTTTGCTGCTTACTTTGCCCAAGCTGGCTGCGGTGCAACCTACGGTATTGTACCTCTAATTAAAAAAGAAGCTACCGGGCAAATCGCCGGCAATGTTGGAGCTTACGGTAATTTCGGTGGCGTAATTTATCTGACAATTTTCAGCTTAACTGATGCATCAACACTCTTTAGCACAATGGGTATAGCAGCTATAATTTGCGCTTTCATGTGTGGTTTCTTCCTCAAAGAACCAAAAGGTTCATTTGCATCTGGTGATGAAGTTGAATCCCAAGAAACAGAAGTCAATCGATCTTCTTTATTAGTAGAAGAATAAGCGAAAACTAAGATGAAGAGTATTTTATTCTTCATCTTATACTTATGTATTTAGTAAATCAGCAGTAGCTTATAAAAATGTGTTTGTTTATTATTTATATATAAAGAACAAAATAATCACATAAAGAATACTCATAATTTTGCAAAATTGAAATCATTAATTACAGCAACTTTTGATCTACAACCTGCTACTTAAACATTTAAACAATTGGCGAATACGGTGTACCTGCCATGAGCGAATTTACCAAAACTTTATGTCCTTACTGTGGTGTTGGATGTGGACTCGAAGTTTCACCCCCAGCCCAACACGGCAAAGCGACTCATCGTGATAGTCAAGGAACTCCAATTTGGCGGGTGCGGGGAGACAAAGCCCATCCATCAAGCCAGGGTATGGTTTGTGTCAAAGGTGCGACGATCGCTGAGTCTTTGGATAAGAACAGACTACATTACCCAATGGTGCGGGACTCTTTAGATCAGGAGTTCCGGCGCGCCAGTTGGGATGAAGCTTTTGATATCATCACCAAACGTATTCAAACAGTGCGCTTCACCCAAGGGCCAGAAGCTATATGTATGTATGGTTCTGGTCAATTTCAAACTGAGGATTATTACATCGCCCAGAAACTGATGAAAGGATGTCTGGGTAGCAATAATTTTGATGCCAATTCTCGTTTATGTATGTCTAGCGCTGTAGCTGGGTACATTCAAAGCTTTGGCGCAGATGGCCCTCCCTGTTGCTACGATGATTTAGAGTTAACCGACTGTGCATTTTTAATTGGTACGAATACCGCTGAGTGTCACCCGATTGTTTTCAATCGCTTGGCGAAGTACCACAAAAAAAATCGTAAAGTCAAAATGATTGTGGTTGATCCCCGGCGCACACCAACCGCAGAAGCCGCTGATTTACATTTAGCTATTCGTCCTGGTACAGATATCGACTTATTAAACGGTATTGCTCACTTGTTGATGCGCTGGAACTACATTGATGTCGGATTCATTGACGACTGTACCAACAACTTTCCTGCTTATGCTGAAGTTATTCGCCACTATGCCCCGAATGTAGTAGCTTATCGATGTGGGATAAGTATTGCAGATTTAGAAACAGCGGCTCGCTACTGGGGGCAATCTCAGCGGGTACTGTCTTTATGGTCGATGGGTGTGAATCAATCAAGCGAAGGTACGGCTAAGGTCAGAACTATTATTAACCTGCACTTGATGACCGGACAGATTGGTAAGCCTGGGGCGGGGCCTTTTTCGCTGACAGGACAGCCAAATGCTATGGGAGGGAGGGAAGCTGGAGGTTTAGCGCACTTATTACCTGGTTATCGCTTGGTAAAAAATCCCCAGCACCGTGCAGAAGTTGAAGATTTTTGGGGACTGAAGCGGGGGCAGATTTCACCCAATCCCGGTCTGACGGCTTGGGATATGATTACTGGGTTGGAAAATGGCGCAGTGGGTTTACTGTGGATTGCTGCTACCAACCCAGCTGTCAGTATGCCAGATTTAGAGCGGACGAAGAAGGCGTTGTTGCGATCGCCCTTCACTGTCTACCAAGATGCTTATTACCCGACAGAAACCGCTGCTTATGCTCACGTCTTGCTACCTGCTGCTCAGTGGGGCGAGAAAACTGGGGTAATGACCAATTCGGAACGCACAGTTACCCTGTGTCAAGCATTCCGCCAACCACCAAGAGAAGCGAAACCAGATTGGGAAATTTTCGCCGAAGTAGGGCGCAGATTAGGCTTTGTCAAAGAATTTGCTTTTGCTAACTCTGCTGAAGTCTATGCTGAATTTGTCCAACTAACTCGCCACCGTCCCTGCGAGATGACGGGTATTAGTCATGAGCAATTACAAGCACAAGGCCCCACGCAATGGCCTCATCCAGAAAAGGACGCGGGGCCATTTCCCTTCTCCGTATATCCTAAGTATGGTAAGCGCCTCTACACCGATTTACGCTTTCATACTCCTGATGGTCGTGCGCGGTTTGGGGCGTATCACTCACGAGGGCTGGCAGAACCACCAGACCCGGATTATCCCTTTGTGCTGACCAATGGGCGACTTTACGGACACTGGCATACCCAAACTCGTACTGGTCGAATTGATAAAATTCGACAAATGCATCCCGAACCGTTTATTGAGATTCATCCTCGTGATGCTGCTTTTTTAGGGATTACAGATAACCACTGGCTCGAAGTGCGATCGCGTCGGGGTAAAGCTAAGTTCCCGGCAAAAGTCACAAAAGCGATCGCCCCTGGTACGGTGTTTGTTCCTATGCATTGGGGGGCGTTGTGGGCAAATGATGCTGAAGCTAATGCTCTCACCCATCCAGAATCTTGCCCCGATTCATTGCAACCAGAATTAAAAGCTTGTGCAGTGCAGGTAATGCCAATTTCTGTGGAAGTTCCACACAAAAATTATCAACTTCAGTCCTCGCAATGGTAAGCTGCTACATATACCATTAAATAAGTAATTGGTAATTCAGTTCATAGGTAATAGTCAATAGTTGCTATTATTTTTTCTAATCTTGTAAAAACACGGGTAACTGTATCCTTATTTTATAAGTATGACCGATCAATTCTCACTGAATTATTACTAGCAAAAAAGCAAAAACTCCAATAAAAGTTAATTTCCTGCCGTTAGCCTTAGCTATGAAAAAACACAAATCGCGGCACTGTGTTTTTTGCTAATCCTCTAGATTTATCTACGAGGGTTTTCTTTTATATTTTTGCTAATTACTTGCTATTTAAAAAGAGGGGGCAGCACATGAGAAGGCTAGTCAAGGGAATTAAAGAACTTGCTAAAGACGATAACTTTATGCACTCAATTGAAAAAATAGAAGTGCTAGTCTCGAAAGTGTTATCCCTATTGATGGTGCTGGTAATTTTGGCTGCGATCGGAGATTTAGTGATTTTCCTGATGAAAGAGTTATTTACCACACCATACGGGAGATTCAATACTACATTATTTAAAATTTTTGGTTTATTTTTAAATATTTTAATTGCATTAGAAATTTTAGAGAACATCACTGCTTACTTGCGAAAACACGTTGTTCAAGTTGAGTTAGTTATTGTTACTTCTTTAATTGCTGTGTCGAGAAAAATTATTATTCTTGACTTAGAAAAAGTAACAGGAATTGATATCATTGGATTGGGAGTTGCCGTTCTGGGTCTGTCAATTAGTTATTTGCTCATCCGTTTTAGTAATTCTAGAAAACATAATTAATACCATATTAATATTGAAGATGCATATTATTAGCCTTCTGTGGCAGTTTTTGTTCTGTAGTTATCGGCTGGAAGCTTGAAGTGATAATGTGCAGATCACATAAAATTAGTATGTCATTTTCTATATAAATGAGTGTTGCAATATAAAATTATGGTAACTTTCTTTGAATTTGAAGCAGATTTTGTTGATTCTCTTCGCTGTATACCGATGCAGGTACGCTACAAACTAGATACCTGTGGTATCAAGCTAAAATTATCTGATTGGAATCAGATGTCTCAAGCTGATCGTCAGGCTTTAGTTGAATTACCTTGCACTACAGAAACAGAAATTCAATCTTATCGGCAAGATCTCGAACAGTTAATTTTAAATCGCACTGGTGTACCAGCTACACATTTGCCTATTGAGCCTGAACCTGCATGGATTGACTCTACAAATATCCCAACTAGTGTTCAAGAGCAAGCTCAAGCAATAGATATCACCCTTACACCTCAACAGTGGGCATCTTTAACTCCTTTACAGCGTTTTGCCCTGATTAAACTCAGTCGTTCTGGGCATGAAAATAAAAACTTTCCCAAAGCAATAAGAGAGTTTAATCTGCTGTAAATGCAATATTTACACAAGTACTAACTGAAACCGAGGATGCTTTCCTTGTCCCCCCTGGGCGAACGGTGTATTAAGCATTTACCAGTACTGAATGTTATTTTTTAGTTACAAAAAATACTATAAAATGGCTACAAAAAATTATAATTTTTTTGTATTTAGCTAAATATAGTAAATACTACTAAATATCTAATAAATGACCAACCATAGAATTTCTACTAGGATGTCAGTAATACCTAATCTATATAATCGATAATTACTACACGTTTCAAACAAGCTTGAGGACAAAATTCCAGTAGTTATAATACTTGTTAACACTTGATAAGACAATTTTAAATTTTCATTGAGCAAATTTTGAATGCCTGAGCAGTGAGTAAAGCTATAGTGTATTTAGCAAAGCCACAGCTACAGCAGTCGTAATTAGTATATGAACAAGTTACAAGTCAAAATCCTGTTAAATCAGATACTCTTTTTTCACAAGCTAAATGAGATTGCTGTAATGTGGCTTTGCTGAGGTTCTAATGCCAAAGTATTTTAAGAATTAGTTTAAACACGCACTCTAACTCGATGACAGGCAAAAACGCAAGACATAATGCATTTCTGCGGCTAGTGTCTGGTAATGGAGCACCTTATAGGTCAGAATCCCGCTACTCGCTGCTCCCTAGTAAAGAGGTGGTAATTGGACGCGACCCCAGCTGTCAAGTTGTCTTGGATGCCATGATGTATCGGATGGTATCCCGTCGTCATGCTGTGATTCGTCCCCTCTCTTCATCTCCAGATGGCAAATTTAGCTGGCTAATTTGTGATTTGAATAGTGCTAATGGCACTTATTTAAATGGACACCGCCTACAAGGTTGTCAAGAATTACATGCAGGCGATCGCATTTCTTTGGGTGCTGATGGACCGCAATTTGTGTTTGAACACGAATTTGTCTCCCCAGTTACGATCATGACCAGGCCAGCCACACCACTGCCATCAGCAGGTTACCCCCAAGGGCAATTAAAACCTGATTCGGTGAGCTTTACTCAACTGTTTCCCATTATTTCTACTGGCAAAGATTTAACTCGTAAAGCTTACCTCGTACCGGGAATTCTGACAGTAGTATTCGTGGTGCTAATGTTTGCTACGGTAGGTCAGCCGCAAGCTAATCAAGTTATTGTAGCGAGCTACATAGCATTTGCTGCCTATTATTTTGTTTACCAACTGTGCGGTAAACCGAAGCCTTGGTGGGTACTCATGTCAGTAGCATTGGGTACGTCGTTTATTTTGCTCAGTCCCCTATTAGATTTATTTATCTTTGTGTTTCGTGGCATTCTGCCTGGTAACTTGCCTTCAAATCAGGATTCGATCACCTTTACAGAATTGCTGGTGCGAATGTTTTTTGGTGCTGGGTTGATGGAAGAATTACTAAAGGCTTTACCTGTATTGGCAGTGTTGTTAATTGCTATTAAATTGCCCTCACCTTGGCGAGAACGCATAGGCGTTTGGGAACCTCTAGATGGGATTCTCTTAGGAACAGCTTCTGCTGTGGGTTTTACCCTGTTAGAAACTCTCGGACAATATGTGCCAGTAATTACACAAAATGTTGCCCAACAGTCAGGAGTAGGGACTGGTCAATTGGTGGGATTGCAATTGCTCATTCCGCGAATTTTAGGCTCTGTAGCAGGACACATGGCTTACAGCGGTTATTTGGGGTATTTTATCGGGTTGGCTGTCCTCAAGCCCCGCCTGAGTTGGCAAATTCTCCCCATTGGTTATATTAGCGCTGCTGCACTCCATGCTTTGTGGAACGCTACCGGATCTATCAATGCTTTACTGTTGGTGGTTGTTGGCGTGTTGTCGTATGCATTTTTGATGGCGGCAATTCTTAAGGCACGTGCTTTATCACCAACGCGATCGCAGAATTTCGCTACCCGCTTTCTCGGCCCTAAATAAGCAGCTAATTAGCGATTACCAAATACGTAAAATTTTGAATTGTTAATTAATTGAAGTTAGTTCTCCACCAGGAACTAAGTGTCTAGAACTCCAACCATTTTTTATGTCTTTGGGTAGATAGTGCTAGTTTGGCAATCCGCTTATAGTCTGAAGTATATTAGGGAAACTGTACTTAGAAAAAAACCAGCAAAAACGCATCAGACCCGCAAGACAAGCGCCGAGTGCGGGCAAAGTTAATAGTTACCTGAAATATAGCCCCATTCAGGAATAACAGACAACTGCATTTAGGATTCTGGCTGAAAGCTATTTAGTCTGGTGAGGGCGTAGTAAGAAATTGCTAAACTAACCTTTGCTTGCTCGACTTCCGATAAAGATGTCCACTCGCGGTTACCCAAGTTACTCATTACACATACCACATTTTGTGGTTCGCCACTACGCATAGCATAGGCATAAGGACGCGCTAAAACCAATAAATCTTCTGCGCCCCAAGTAGGCAGTACATCTTGAACACAGTGAACGAGTTGCTCACCAATTGATTGTTGGGAAGTAAAAATTTCAGCAGCTTTGTGAGCGATCGCATTTAGCCAGCCTTGGGGTACAGCTGAAGCAAAAGATGTTTGTAAGCTTTCTTGCAAAGCCATGACAATCTGGCTGATATTTGTCTTAGAGTCTGAAGCAGTAGATTTTTTTTCCCAAAGATTATCTAACTGGCTATAAAAAACTTGCGATCTTGCCGTAAGTTCTTGCTCAAGCACATCATCGATAAGAAACTGCTGTTCTAGTTGGCAAAAATAAGCTTCTGATTTCTCATCAGCTGGATTCCAGGGGTAACTAGCATCCTCAGCTTCTAGTAAAGTTGCTAAAAAATCTAATTCTACTTGAGATGGTAAAGATGAGATAGTCTCTGAATTGTTGATTTGGTGAGTCATTTGTCGCCTCCAGACTAATTATTTAGCAGTATTGACAGCTACAACTGTCAGAATCACATTTCCGCAAAAAAAAGTGAATTTTGCCTATGGTGAGAATAAATTTGTGAGGCTGTTGCTCATGACTGAAATTGCAATTATGCAATACCTAAGTTAAGAGCCTTCGATAATAAACTGCCATATCTCACCTCTAGAACTACCAAACTTTAATTGCATTCCTGATGTTAAAGGTACTTCCTCTCGGAGGATTTGTTGCCAACCATTAGAACTGAAAATCCAGGTTGTCCCGTAGGTAGATAAATCTTGTAAGTAATAAGTTCTTGCCGGAGCAGTGTCAGTGAAAGTATTCCGACATAAGATTTCAGCATGGCGTTTAGAAACAGAGGGTTCTGGGATGACAATATCATTGTCTTTTGTGCGACCAATCCGAGTCACTCCAGAACGTAATACCCAGGTTTTACCACCTGCTGATAGCGATCGCAAAGAGGCTGTAGGAAATGAAGCTACCACACTCGGAATAGTAGTTTCTGGTAATTCTGTAATTCCTTCATCAAAACTTTTAATCAATTCGCCATTAAAATCTGGATGTAGGTAGAGGACAGGTAAAGTCCATGCTGGTTGATTGAACTTATATACTGTTAACAGTTCTTGCCTAGCTTCTGCCACAGCCTCATCAATTGGCTTGCGCGATCGCAAAGCTTCCGTAAAGACTTGAATAAAACTGTGGCTTTCTTCGTCAGCAATCTCATCGCGCATTCCCAAAACCGCAGGTACGCCATGACGAATCAGCACTTCTGCCAAACTGCTAGAGGGTATAGCTTGATTATTTATAGCAGCTGGTTGTGCGCCCCAGCAGGCATTGAAAACCGCCAGTTTTACACCAGTACGAGTCAATACTTGGGCCAGTTCTATGCCATTGAGGGTCATGCTTGGGCGCAAAAACAGTAATCCTCCATCTGGATCTGGCAGACCGTGACCAGCGTAAAAGAAGACATTGTATGCTTTAGTTTCTAACTCCTGAATCAACTCTTGTGGGCTTGGTTGCAGAAGTGTATGTACCATGCAGGGTGCATATCCCTGAGAATTGCTACCTAAAGGCCCTGCATTGGCGAGAGTTTTTTCTAAGATTGCCGCTTCTTTTTCCAGTTGCAAATTTTCATCTTGTCCTAAAACCAGCAGAATATTTAAAGCTTGGTCTGTTCGCAAATAAGGCAATGATTCAACTTCACTGGTAGTGCGACTAAATAGTAAATCTTGAGATAGAGACATCGCCGATTGGCCAGGCTCACGTTGCATAATTTCCCAAGGTAGGGCGATGAGATCCGGGTCACGAATTTCCAGTCGAAAGCGCAGACGTGTATGCTGCCCCATAGCAATGCCACGACTTCGTTCTAAACTTCCGAGAATTTGCCCATTAAATAACCAACGCCATAAATGAATTCCCAAGTATTGCATTAAGCGGCTACTGTAGCCTCCTGGCTGACCCGAAGGCAATGAAACCAAGTTCACTGGTAATGGATTTGTTTGTAGAGGCGTTGAGCGAGAGTAAATACTTAAGGGGCTATGACCAGCAAACATCTGCTGCCATTCTTGCCAAACTTGAGAGAGTTCCACAGGCCATATACAATCATGCAAAACATAACCACTGGGATAGGGAGCCTTAACCACCCATATGGCGAAGTTATCAGAGCTAGTATTAATCAAACGGGCGATCGCCAGGTTCAGGCATGGCAATGGATTCATTAAATCAAAAGGTATTAAATAACAAATAATTTCAAATAAAAATTTTCCAATGTAAAAATATCTACATTGTATTGTAAGTTTTTTTCGCTGGTTATTACCTGTATTATTTCAGGTTTTTACCAATTTATGGAGTATTCGATTTGGTTGGACTAGTATCACTTTGTGGATTTGGTACAGGTGTCTGGTTATCTAGCGATGGCGAGACATCATCACATGCACTCGGCTGTTTTGCTGATAAAACATTGACCTTATATTTTTTTAGTTGAGATTGGGAGAATTGAATTGGTGCTAATTTCTCTACTTGTTGCGAAGAGTTAGAATTATCTGGTTTATTCACTGATGACTGAGCTGGTGTATCTTGGGGGCACAAGCGCAGTTGCACGAAAAAATCTCTAGAACCCGCTTTAGGATTTGGTTTTTTATCGATAACTTGTAAAAGGCTACCAGAGGGTAATAATTCTTGGTTATTTAGGCGGATTGGGGCCTGGGTTTGAATTACCCACCCAGAATCAAGGTTGTCAATAGTTCGCGGTGCAGTTGCTTCTGTGGTAGTTGGCTGCGGAGTTGCGGTTGGGCTAGTCACAACTGGAGTTTCACCGGATGGCGATCGCATCTGCATTACTAAGTATCCCAAATAACCGGCTGCTAAAACTAATATTAACGGAACTATAAAATTTAGTGGTAGTTGGGCAGTTTTGGCAGGCTTAGTTTCTGGGATTACTTGTGTTTTCTGATTGGGGTTACCTAGGAGTGTTCCTTGTACTGTTCTGGACGGAGCATTAGTAGCTTTACCCAGGAAACTGTCTGGTATGACCGCTGCCAGGCTTGAGTTTGGTTCAGAGTATCGAACTTGACAATGTACTAAGGCAATAGTGACATTATCATGTCCATTTTTAGTGTTAGCAATTTCTACTAATTTTTCAGTAGCATGTGCTACATCGGTTTCCCCTGTCAAAATCGGTAAGACTTCTGTTTCCCAATAGTCCTCAACGCGGTCAAAGTCGCTCAAACCATCGGATGTAAGTAGGAAAACAGCATCTTCATCCAGAATAAACCTCTGGGCAGTGGGATGTAATGAAGTACTGGGACTCATTCCTAAAGCCTGGACGAGAGAGCCAGATCCACCTTGTAATATTGCTTCACGGTAGACAGCATAGCCTAACCGTACCTCACGCGAAGCTACATCATCATCAAGGGTAACTTGATAACAACCGTGGCGCGTAATCCAGTAGGCACGGCTATCACCGACGTGGGTAATGTACATTTCATGGGCAATTGGTAATGCCATTACCAAGGTGGTGCCCATGCGTTGACGTCCCTGCCGATTTTCGCCGTCATTGCGTTGGCTAATTTTGTCATTTACAACTGCCACTGCTGATTCTAAGTCATTTAGCAGCAGTGAAGGGTCTATGTGGTCATACGGAACTTTTGTGAGTTCATGTACCTGATGCTGAATCGTTTCAATTGCTAAATTTGATGCTACATTGCCTCCCTCGTGCCCACCGATGCCGTCACAGACAATGGCTAGGGCGGTCGCCTGTGGAGGTTTACTTACTAAGGTACCACTGGGAGGGTAACAGGCATCTTCATTACGTTGGCGACTGGGGCCAGTGTCAGTTTTAGTGAAAATTTTGATAGTAGACTTTTGCGATCGCCCTAATTGAGCTAGTCCTTGATCTAAGACTGTAATTAATTGATCAGGTGAATTGATCTGTTGCTGAATTAAAGCATTACTAATTTTGTTGATAAGTTCAGCTATAGCTGGTTTTGCCTCTCTGTGCAATTGCTGCCAAAATTCTCCTAATTGAGGTAAGCCTGGTGTTGTTGAGGAGTCAACACGCAATTCTAACAAGCGTACTAACGACCCTTCTACCCTTAACAAATATGGGTCTAGTAAGCTAGAGGCCACACCTTCACTTGCAAATGGATGCCAAAGATGAGCTAACTGCCATAGCCAATTGAGTTGGCGCATTGATGTAGCGTCACGCCAAGCACTGATTAACTCGCTACACAGTTGCACTTGTAGCGCTGTACCATCGGTCAGTATTGGGGGTTTTTCTAAAAGTAATATGTCTTTACGAGAACGACCATCGGTTACAGGTATTACTCCATATACCTGCGGTACGTGTAATCTGTAAGGAATAAGTCTTAGATAAGCTCTAATTGCCGACGAATTATCTAATTCAGGTGTTTGCGGAACTAACCCAGGCTTAGTATCTAAAACAACAGATTTATTGATCACTAAATAGCGCTCGTCCAAGATTTCTCCGGGAGTGGCAACACTCAGGCCATCTCCCTCAGCCCAGAGGTAATGCTTGGGTAGAGGTGTGGAGCATCGCAAGCAAAATTTATGTGTTAAGGGGTTGAGAGCTTGACACATCTCATTTGGGCAGTAGAGCGTTGCCACATCATTTTCCATAGTTTTCGCACCGATCAGCAATTGGCAATTTCTTCAGCAGCATTGGCAATTTCTTCAACAGCATTAGCAGAGGCAATCTGGATCGCTCATGTTTCTTTAACCCGACATATCCAACTTTGGATCAATGATTTTAGCTGGCTGATACTAGCAGGCGCTAATAATTATCTACTTATCCAAAGAAATCGCTCCTCAGTCAATCCTACAGCCTCATCATACTTTCTATTCCTTATATGACTCTCTATCAACAGCGCAGCTAACTTCAACTCTGCCACCACAGCTTAACTCCAGCCAGCATAACTGTACTGTTTACTTTTGATAAATTACCTGATCACAAAGCGGTAGATAATACTAGTATTTCTATAGTTTATAAGTTGTGAGGCATTAATAACTTTAATTAAGAATTAAGATAACTGAACACATAAGCTAAACGAGGCTCTCAACTTTGTCAAATATAGTTCACCAATTTTTAACGTAATTTAGAAAAACCATTATCCGATTAATGATGCCATTGTTAGTTAATGTTTTGGGTAATTGGCATTTCTAGCACACCTACCAGTGATTTTGCATCTATGAGAATTGTCTAGAATGTACTGTATTATCTCTTGGCTAGCTACATCTCTTCACAACGAGGACATATGTTACTAATCACATACTGCATAGCTGTAGATCCGAAATTTTATAAAAAATAAATATATTCAAGTTTTACAGATATATTTTGAGAGGATGACCAAGCACTAAAGCGGTAGCTATCATATTAATTAGTGCGAATCTATACTAACTCTGCTAGCTTGGCTTTTAGCACAAAAAATTGGTTAACAATCCATTGAATAATTTAAATCTAGCAATACTAGCTGTTACAGCTGTACTAAATATTAACTGTGTCAGAAAGCTTCTACCTAAAAAATTCTTATCAGCAACTTCAGGGTATTGACCTATACGTACTGTAATTCAGCATAGATAGCTGAGGATTATTTCGTTCACCGAAATCGCAAGTGGTAGATTAACTACTAAAACTTAAACTACCAAAACTTAGCTTATTGTTCACATCTAGTACTATTACTTAAAGCCGCAGCAGACAAGTCTTAGGGGCATGGTACAGCCTGCCCCTAAAAAGCCAAGAATTACAAAACTTTTAGTTGTAGCTCTTGACTTTACTGTTTCTCATCAGTTGCTACTTGGGGGATTCCCATGCTGTAGTTGGTGACACGGCTTAGGAGATTGTAGCTGATTTCGCCTTTTTGTAGGAGCGATCGCAAATAATGCTCCAAATCTGATCCAATGCGGCGTAAGTTGTAGTCTGTTAAATCCTGGCCACTAGATGCTTCTACCAGTTCATCAAACTTACGATAAATCTTTTGCAGCGCATCTTCATTCCAGTTAAATTCATTGTCTGGGTCAACATCTAACGATAAAACCTGATTACTGGGAACCAGTTCGCCATCTCGGTCAATTTCCGCTGCAAAAATGCGGATATGCCGGGTTGTGGACTTAAGCAGCATCGGGTTGTCCATAAAAGGGTGTAAGATTTGGGTTGATTACACTGAAATCATTGTAGACGCTATACCTGAGCTTGAATGACCTTAATAAAAAGGAATCATGCCTATGGTGCAAGCATTAGCCAAAATACTATCTGCACTACACTCTCTTCAAATTCTTAATTTTTCGTTTCACTGCATTAGTCCTAAGAGAAGCAGCAAGATCATAGCTTTTTTCAGGCTCTCCTTGACACGGGGAGCCAGTGTATTGTAAAGCCTAGTGTGTTGACGGGTTGTCCCGATTTGAACGAACTGGTGTTGAGAAATTAGAGGAGGGGTCACAAATCCATCGAATTAACGTTTGTTGAGCGTCAAACTTTAGCAAACTTTAGCCGGAGTTGCCTTTGCGACAATTTACAGGTAAGCTGTTTTGATTTCTAGAGGAACCACGAGTTTACTATGGCGGTCAGTTAACCATGTCTAATCACTACTGCTAGGCTCTTTTTACTTGACAAAATCTAGAAAGCACTAGAATAGCAGACTCGGCTGTAATAAAGTAATCAGTGTCTATAATTTTCATTCAGAACAAAAATAAATCTTTAATGACTTTGCTGATTGATGTCTCCTGAATTTTATGATGAAAAAAATGAACATCTAGTAAATTTACGTAGTTATGGCACAACTACCTCTAGCTTTCATAAAAGAGAAAAACTTTAGTGTTTTTACGTAAGTGTAAACACGAAAATTTCAGTAAAATTCCAAACTGTTATTGACGTTTAGATAAAGTTGATGTAAAAACCTTTAAAAAGCTCGAACAACTTCTTACAGAAACTTTATTGTATAGAATCTTAAAAACTGAATAATAGTTATGGCTTACCTGAACCACCTTTGGCGCAGGGAAAATACAGCCTACGCAGTCAAAGTCTGGCTCGAAAAGAACACAGGAGAGTGGAATAGAAGACAAATGTGATGGATGAAGAATGATTCTGAGTTCAACCACTTTGGATTCAAAAAAAAATTAAAGAATTTTTGTTGGGTATTTAGCTCCTCAACCTCATGACCACCAAGTAAAGGAATCCGCAAAATTTATGAACTCCAAAGCCTTACCACGTCAGATAAATAATATTGAAGTAGGTGTTTATGAGTGTGAAATACATCTCAAATTCCGGTTGATTGAGGAAAAGAGTCTATTAGGCGATCGCGAGCAACTATTGCAAGTGCTTTTAGATGCTTTAACTGAAGGCTCTGATGATTTTCTAGAGACACTGCAAGCGTCTGTTAAAGCCCAGGAAGTTTCTGAATTTAAAGCTTCACCGCAAATGCGACGCCAACTCATGCGCTTACGAAATTTCGCCGATAATAGTCAATAAATATCTGTATAATTTGAGTAGTGACAAGTCGTGGCTTAGATATCAAATGGTGAATTTGTTTTAAGTTTACCTATTTGCTCTAACCTTGAGTTGGCTTGTGTAACTTAACCTCAAGGCTAGGAGTTTACCTTACTCTCCGAAAAGCCCAAGAAAGCGTCACAGTAGCCCTCACCCTTTGCACTACGGAAATATTTGGGTGCCTACTAATGCAGTTACGCCTTCCTACTAAGGCAGGTTACAGTTTTTCAAGGATTTTATTTTTGGCAAATACCTTTGATCAGGGTGTTACTTCAAGTTGGTAAAGTACTAGTTAGCAATCATTTACGTTAAATACTCTGAACATTTCAGAGATTTCTAAATTTATGGGTTGCTTCGTGAGCGATTGCAGCTGTTTAATATTAGGATTTTGCAAGCTTGAAGTTTCATTCCACCCTTACACATGGCATATGAGATAATTTTCACAAACCCATTAGGGTAGGATTAATTTTTTAGAAGATTAGTCGATAAATTTAACTACTTGACAAAGGGCTGAAGGCTTAATACTGAACTGTTAATTAGTCCAACTAAAATCAATTCTCATCCCACAGCTACGAAAACATCGCTATGCTCGTTTTCATAAAAAGCCGTGGGATTTCGAGTCATTAGCCCTTGGTCATTAGCACTAATGACTGTTGACTTAATTACTTAGCAATTTTTCAAGCTAAAACCCACGAGTAAATGCCCACAATGAGGGCATGAAAATTGTTCCTCCTTATTCTCCAGTCCCCAGCCCCTCTTTTCAAGACAAGCTGTCTATTTAGCAAGACCGTGTTCTAAAGCAAAACGAACTAACTCTGTACGGCTATTAGTACCGGTTTTACTAAACAAACGGCTAACGTACTTTTCGACATTGCGGACGCTGGTCTCTAAGCGACGGGCAATTTCTTTGTTCATTAACCCTTCAGCGACCAAGTTTAAAACACTTTGTTCTCTAGGGGTCAGGTCGATTTTAAATGGTGCTGGTGATTGTGAGATCGCATTTCTTTGAGTTAACAAAGCCTTTATTTGGGCAATTTGATGGGCTAGTTCAGCAATATCAGGAGTTTCACCGTCTTCACCTGTAGTTTGAAGTTTAGCTGTGCGACGGGCAAGTAAGTTTTCTACTATGGCAATTAACTCATCTGGGTCGAAAGGTTTGGGTAAATAAGCATCAACACCAGCTTGATAGCCTTGAATGCGATCGCCTGTCATGCCCTTAGCAGTTAAAAATACTACTGGCAGCGTTTGGAACCGAGGATCATCTCGCAGTTGCTTGAGGAATTGATAGCCGTCTACCTGGGGCATCATGATGTCAGAAATCACTAAGTCAGGCGTGTTCTGCTGCATCAAATCCCAACCCTCACGGGCGTTACTGGCGACTTGAACGCTGAAACCGCTTTCTTGTAAATAATCTTTGACGGCTTCCCGCAATCCCGGTTCGTCATCTACCAGTAACAGTTGTGCTGACATTTGAAATTTCCTTAAGTTTACCTTTTTCCAATTTAGCGAAACTTGGTAGGCATTGAACAATATACAGACAGGTCAACTTTTGTGGAGAATTCAAAATTGAAATTCATCTGAGCTAATTTCTATAGCCAATCAATAATCTGGGCTTTTTCTGGCAGCTTGGCTTCGCTTTGCCCAGAGTAACGCGCTTTCGCAGTAAATAATGCAATAGGAGTACTTAAAAAGTCTACAAGGCTGGCTTGACCCGCGATCGCCTTGACGCTATATTTAGGCACTTCCTTCAATAACCAGCGTACCAAGCGATAGTAATATTCCTGGCGTTTAAGCCCTGGCATTAACTCCACGCCATACAGTTCGTGCAGATAGCGATTTGAGCGCCCATAGCGCCGCCATTGGCTTTTCAATTCTTTGAGTGTGGTACGGTGACGGTGCTGGACTACAGCATCTGGGGCAAATTCCAAATGCCCGATGTTTGCCCCCAGAATCCGCCAACAAATGTCTGCATCTCCACCAGTAGTAAGATAAGGACGAAATAAACCAACTTTTTCTAAGGCGATGCGTTGAACTGCTAAATTAGCGGTTTGACCGTAAGCACAGAAAGGATGGGCAAGGGTGTGCTTTTGTGATAAGGTTTCTTGACGGTCTGCATGTTGTTCTAGCAGAGTTTTACCTGGTAGAGCCTTAATTTCACCTACAACAATTACTACATCTGGTTTGATGAAAGGTTTAATTAATGATTCTAGCCACTGCGGTTGAGGACGGCAATCAGCATCGGTAAAAGCTACAATTTCCCCGGTTGCAGCTCGAATGCCAGTGTTACGAGCTGCGTAGGAGCTTTGAATTTGGTTTTCACTCAAAGGGTGAATTGTAATCGGGCAAAGTTCAGCAGATGCTTTTAGGGATGTGAGAGTGCGATCGCTACTGTTATTATCTACCAGCAAATACTCTACCCGTTCTTTAGGGTAAGTTTGAGACAGCAAACAAGAAATTAAATCTGGTAAATCTGCCTCACCATTATAAATAGGAACAACCACCGACACCCTTGGCATAAAGCTGTTGGCGGTGGTTGCATCAACTAATTGATGATTCATAAATTAAAATTTTGGATTGGGATTACTTACTAGTATTCCCAATCCAAAATCTTAAAACTGATTAGAACACGCACTTGGTATGACTCAAAAAATCCGGCTTGGGAAATAATTGAATACGTAAATCTAAAATTTCAAGTCGCTAGCGCGGACACTCATTGATCCAGTGGGTTGATTTGCCGGAGGTTGAGCGAAGTTATTACTAGATAGCGCTGTAATTGCTCGCGCATATTGTGGATCGTTTGGAGTGCCAACTAAATCTGGATTAGACGCTAGTTGACGCTCTTGTGCTTCTGTTAAGTCTAACTTGATATCTGGTGTGATGCCTTTGTGGTTAATATCCGTTCCCTGGGGAGTGTAATAGTGGGCAATGGTGACTGCCAAGCCCGAACCATCAGCGAGTTGATGAACTGACTGTACTAACGCTTTTCCAAAGGTTTGACTGCCAACAACTACTGCTCGCTTATTATCTTTGAGTGCCCCTGTGAGAATTTCGCTAGCACTAGCTGAATTACCATCCACCAGTACTGCTAAGGGAAGCTGAGTCAGGGCAGTGCGATTAGCTTTAGTATCTTCCGCTCCTCCTAACCGATCTACTGTACGGACAATTCCGCCATTATCCAGCCACATCCGCGCAATTTCAATGCTCGACTGCAACAAACCACCAGGATTGCCTCGCAAATCCAATACATAAGCATTTACTTGCTTACCGTTTAAATCGCGGATGGCTCGTCGCATTTGTTCTGCTGCATGAGAACTAAATTCTCGCAACCGGATATAGCCAACACGCCGATTACCTTCTTGCTTGAGGGTATAACGTACAGTTGGTACTTCAATAGTTGCCCTGGTTAGCTTCAAATCAAAAGCATTCTTCCCTGACCGCCCCAGGCGCAATGTCAGAGGAGTACCAGCTTTACCACGAATTAGCTTGGAGGCATCATCCACTTTCATCTGCTGAGTGGGTTTGCCATTAATTGCTAAAATTTCATCGCCTGCTTTAATACCAGCTTTCAGCGCTGGGGAATTTTCTATAGCTTCTACAACAGTGAGCCGCTTGGTTTTATCATTTAATTCCATGCGAATGCCAATCCCAGAGACTTCCCCTGATGTTTGGCTGGTCAGCGCCTCATACTGTTTGGGGTCCATAAACCGAGTGTAAGGATCTCCCAACTGTTGTAAAGCTTCACGAATGGCAACGTAAGCTTCTTCATGAGTTGTATAGTTTTTACTTAACAAACTTTGTCTAGTTGCTTGCCAATCTTGTTGATTAAATTTGCCATCAACATATTCACGATTCACCAGTTGCCAGACTTCGTCAACTACTGCTTTGGGGCTATCTTGTAGGGCAGCCCGAACGCAGCGAGTCCAAGCCGGGCCAAATAAAGATACAGTGGCGCTCGTGGCGATCGCTCCACCAATCAAGGCTACTTGGAGCGGCGAGTAACGTTTCGCAGATTGGTTCATGTATATCAGCTGGAATAATTGTGTTGTTGACAGTTTAGCAATCAGATTTTCCAAAAAATTTTAAGTTTTATACTTAAGTTTAGCTATACTTCCTTCATCATTTCTTATTGAAATGAAGCTAAAAATATTGCTTTACTTTATGACAATCATTTCTCTGTTTGCTAGCTTTCTCCGGACAATCATCTAGAGTATGTGACAGTTTTATATGTGTCAACTATATACTCTCGATTATTTTTATAAGATAGCACTTTGCTTATTGACTTGCAGATACTTAAGATATCGACAAACTATGCTTTTCTTACTTATGTCATGAAACGTAAAGGTTACTTGAAAACAACAGTTTCAGTTAAGAGAAAAGCTGGGTAACTGTGGCGATTGATACAAAAAATAGCTTGTGGTTTGTGCGTTATCTTTGGCGTTTGGCTAATCTGTACCACTATAACCTTAGTTTATGCATCTTCCTAAGCAGTAAATGCCTTTTTGCGTTAAGCTGACTCATCCACGAGTCTTTAATACTGATTAATGAGTTTTTTAGCTCCGTTAATGAGGCTTTGATGCTCGTTCACCAGTTTTTTAGACTCGTACCTTGGTGATCGTAGCTTGCATCTGCCACAATTCAGCCAGAAGCGCATTCTAAACCAAAGAATCTGGATCTACGCCAAGCGATCTGAGACGTTCTGCCAGCATTTGAGCGCGTTGTTCTGCTTGTTTAACTCGTTCTTCTGGTGTTAATAAACGCTGACCTTGCTCAGTATACCAGTAAAGCCACTCGCGTGTAATGCCTTGATATGTTCCCTGTTCACAGCCAATCCCTAACCCAATTTCCGGTAGCCAAACGGGATTTACTCGCTGCAATTGATACTTCCCATTTACCAGGCGATACACTTCTAAAGTCTGTTTTCTTCGCCGTTGGGGATTATAAACGACATAATATAAAACTTCTAACTGGGCATAAAACTCTTTCTTGGTGCTGTATTCCCCACGCCGTGTTTGAGAAACCACTTCTAGCACCATAGTTGGTACGCGTTGTTCTTCCCAAAGTAGGTAACTTAAACGCAGATTCTCATCAAAAATACGTTCAACTCCCAGACTCAAAAACCCATCTGGTACGATCGCTGACTGATCGGGATCGTAATAAATCCCCATATCAACACCAAAGAACCAGTCCATACGGTCTGACCATGCCATAGCTAGTATGGCTTCCAGTAAACCAGGAATTAAATGTTGCAGCTGATTATCCACAGGGGTATCGTCAGAGTCCGGCAAATCCTCGGCGGAGGGTAAGCAGTCTAGCGGATCGTACTGTAGCATGATCTGATTAGCGTTTATCTCGTACTTTGATCATAAGTGGTTACGCAAAATCATTTATGTCATTGCGAGCGAAATGAAATGTAGCGTAGACGCAATGACAAATGTATATTTAATTTTGCACTACTACTTAGTGCTGCTTACTGAAGTCCGGGCGAATGGAATTTGCTCTTCTAACTCCAGAGAAATAGTTTGATAGAGATGATCGAGCATCGCCCGCACAGATGGAGGAAGGGATGTAAAGCGGATGTAGAAGCTGCCTTCTAGTGTAGGTTTTTCCAAGACTTTGGCATAAAAATCTTCACCGACTTCTTGGGGCAGATTTTTATTCAGCAGGATGAGTTTTAAATTCGTTAGGGGAAGTGGCAATTCTTCTTCAAGGTTTTTGTGCTGAATCAGGGCTTCCTGGCGGGAGAGCTTGATAATCTCTGCTTGATACCAGCGATCGCCTACGTGTTTGCTTTCCAAGGTAACGTACTGGAGCGAAATAGCTTCTGGCAAATCTAGGAATTGTTCTTCCGACTTAGAGAGAAACAGGTTATGCTCTCCACCAATGCCGCTGATTTCATAAAGGTTAATGGGGTCTTTTACTCCTTTCATCTGCACCTTTTGGTGTGTATCCACCTGCACAATGTCTCGCACCTCAGACAACACATCTTCGGAGATGATAATTTGTCCACCCACACTGCACGCTTCAATGCGGTAGGCAAGGTTAATGTGGCTACCGACGACACCATACTTTGTACGTTTTTCTGACCCGATGTTGCCGACTACAACCTCACCTGTATGAATGCCAATGCCCATTTCCAGGAGCGGAAAGCCCCATTCTTGCATCTGCTGGTTGACGGGAATCATTGCTTGTTGCATAGCGATCGCACACGCAACTGCCCGTTCTGTGTCGTTTGCTCTCACGGTAGGCGCACCAAATAATGTCAGAATGCCATCTCCCATGAACTCATCGATTGTACCTTCGTAGCGGGTAATCACATCCGCCATATATTCCAGGTAAAAGTTGAGGATGGTGATCACTTGCTCTGGTGACAGCCGTTCGGCTGTAGCTGTGAAGCCGCGCAGATCCGAGATTAAGATGGTGATTTTACGTCGCGTCCCGCCTAACTCTAGCCCAAGGGGATTTTCTAGCAGATTGCTGACAATCTCATCACTAAGGTAACGCCCAAAGATTTGCCGAATCAGCGCATTTTTATTTTTCAGTTCCCCGTTAATTTTGGCAAGTGCCTGAGTGCGATCGCGCACCTTTTCTTCTAGAGTTTCAAACAATTCCTTTAACTGTTTTGCCATGCAGGTGAAAGACTCAGCCAGTTCCCCAATCTCATCAGACCGTTCAATTGGCAGTTCTTGCTCCCAGCTTCCATCTGCCAGATCCTTGGCGGCGGTATTCAAACGCTGAATCGGCTTGACAATCCAGAGGGATGTTTGCAGTCCCACCACCATTGCAATAATCAGCGACAGCAGGCACAGCAGCGTCGTGATCCGGGTATTTGCCTGGATGCGTTCCATGAAATCCGCTTCCGGCATAACAACCACAATTAACCAATCCAACCCCCTACCATCCTGTAACGGCGTAACTTGAAGAAATTGCCGATTTCCTTGGATATCAAAGTCTAGTAGTTGGCTATTTTGAATTTGTGTAAAATTGCCAAACTTTTGTTGTAAATGTTTAGCACTCTGCTGGATTAGATAATTTTTACTCTCAAAAGCTTTAATCCGTTGCGGCTGGTTACTGGTAATTTGGTAGGTTGCATCGGGCGTAGATGTGGCAACCAGCATACCAGAACGTTCCATAATGAACGTCTGACCAGAGGTGCCAATCTTTAAGCTTTGCAGAAATGCATTCACCTGGGAAAAAATAAAATCGCTACCAAGGACACCCTTGAGTTTTCCTTGCTTGTCATACACAGGTTGGGCTGCTGTAATTGCTAGTCCCCCTGTACTGAAGTCCCGATAGATTTGGCTCCATGTAGGTTGACCTGCCTGAACTGCCTGCTTGTACCAGGGACGTTGGCGTGCATCGAAATCCGGCAAAGCTTCGATTAGACGTGCGCGATCGCCCTGTGCATTGGTCGCAAAGTACTGGTTGTATCCTGTAGACTGATTGCGTTGAATTACCTGCAAATCACCATTCGGTAAGCGTCTTGCTCCTAAATATTCTCCTGTAACGCTACCGTAAAAGTTGTAGGTGATCACTGGAAAGGTACGGATCTGCTGCCAGAAATACTTCTGTTTATACTGGGTATTTTGAGTATCTAACTGTCCTAACTCAATCGAATTTGCATTCAGCCGATTGATCAGATGGGGTGTTTCCACATAAAGCAGTAGCCTCTCGTTGACCCGTGCGGTTACCTCATCCCGGAGTTGGGTGGCGACCTCGTTCACTGCACGTTGCCCATTGCGGAAGGAAAAATATCCGGTCAGCCCTACAGCCGTAATTACCTGGAGTAGTGTAGATACAATAAAAATGACTCGTAGCGGCATTTTTCTATACATAATTTTGATAGCTAAATGCGTGGTCTCGCACCAGCCGGTATCCTCCAGGTAAATTCTCCTTTCTTCCAGGATTCCCAGATAACGAGGATGATTTAACCAAAATTATGGTTGATTAAATAGGAAGTTATTATTAAATCCGATCGCCCGCTCACGTACATCAAACAGACTACTGAGTATTAACCATCGCCACAATAGTAGATAGAGGTACTTCTGCAAAATACTCCCGCTGAAATTGTTCTTCGCGCACAGCAGCTAAAAATTTAGTAGCAGCCGCATCAGCTTGAGTTTCCGAGGCATTTTTAGATTCTTGACTAATTCTCAAATAATTGTCTTGGCGTTGAAGTGTGAATCCTAAATATTTTAAAGCTCTGATTCCTAAAAGTAAGGTTTGGTCGCCGATGCCCAGTTTCTCTAACAGTTGGACGCGAGTAACTAGTTGATTGGTGCGGCTGAGGTATTTGGCAATTCCGACAAGGGTAAGCCAAATTTGGGCGGGTGGTTGATGATTGGGTTTAGACCAGGCGATCACAAGTTTTTGGTTATTGTAAACTGAGCGTTTCCACCAAGCACGTAAATCATCCCAACTAGTTGGGCATTCTTCGAGGATCAGTGCGGAGTTGTGAGTTGTGATTTCTGAGTGTTCTTGATTGCGCCAGTCTAAGATGAGTGCTGAGTTTTGAGTGCTGAGTACTGAGTTAGCGCTGGGACGGACGGCAATTAATCTGATTTCATAGCGTTTTTTAAAGGTGTTATAGTCCAGTTCGGCTATGCAATCACATCTACCTATGGGTAATTCATCTTTGTAGTGTCCCCACCAAATACCCGGAAAAGCATTTCTGCTGGAATCATCCCGGATATCAAACTCGGTTTTGATGTACTGTACTTTTTTCCCTTGGGAATCTTGTTGATTGCGATGCCAAGCATTTTCAAACCAGCAGTTTTGAATCAACAGTTTTGGAACAGGATTACCCATTCCACAAGGTTCTAATACTTTTAGTTCTAAAAATAATTCTTTCCCTAAATCACCTACTGTGACCGCTATGTCTGCTTGCACTGTAGGCGTTAGATTTTTACCACCTAAAGATTGCCGTAACCTTTGATTAATTGCTTCTGTAAATAAGGGAATATTTTCCACCGCCAGACTCAAACCCGCCGCAAAGGGATGTCCCCCAAAGCGATGCAATAGATGTGCTTGGTCTTTAACTAATTGATATAAATCGACCGAATTCACCGAACGGGCAGAACCACGGGCTAATGAGAGTGCTGAGTTCTGAGTGCTGAGTGCTGAGTGTTGAGTGTTGAGTGTTGAGTCCTGAGTAATAATTTCTCCCCCTGCTCCCCTGCTCCCCTGCTCCCCTGCTACTTCTGTACTCAATAAAATCGTGGGGCGGCCTGTTTCTTGTGCTACTTGTCCGGCGACTAAGCCTAAAACGCCTACGGGCCATTGGGAATCTTCCAGAACGATCGCACTGGTGGTAGATAAATCTAATTGGGTAAGTTTTTGTGCAACTTGAGTTTGTACATCTTTCTGCAAAGACTTACGGCGGGCGTTAGCTAGTTCTGTATCTTCTGCGAGTTCATTACAACGTTTCACATCCCGGCTGGTGAGTAGTTCTACACAAAAGCTAGCATCACCTTGAATGCGGCTAACTGCATTGATGCGCGGCCCCAAACCAAAGGAAATATCTGTGGGGCGATCGCCACTTTTTTGGCACAATTCTAATAATCTCCCCACCCCCGGACGTCGCCTAGCTGTTGGTGGTTGTTTAAAATCTTCCTGTAGTCTTTGAATTCCCAATTGCGCCAAATATCGGCAATCTCCACTTAGCTCTACCAAGTCGGCAATTAAACCTACTGCTACTAAATCCAACAAATCTGCCAATGGATTTTGAGGCACATCAGGCAAGGTTAAATACAAGGCTTCTACCAACTTGTAAGCTACCGCCACCCCAGACAAATTAAACAGCGGATGTTCATTGGGCAAATTACGGGGGTTGATAATCGCTGTTACTGGTGGACGTTCTGCGGGTAATGTGTGATGGTCTGTAACTATGACATCAATACCTAACTGTTTGGCATAAATAATTTCATCTATATTTGTGCTGCCAGTGTCGCAAGTGACAATTAATGTACAACCTTGTTTTTTTAAGTTATCAATTCCTGAAAGATTGAGTCCGTGAGATTCCGTGAGACGATTAGGAATGTAGTAAATTAACTGAGCATTTTGCACAAAAAATTGCCCCAAACCATCCCATAGCACAGATGTAGAGGTTATACCGTCAGCGTCAAAGTCTCCCCAAATGGCAATTTTCTCACCAGCATTGCGTGCTTGTTGCAATCGTTCCACTGCTAGATGCATTTCTTGACCAAACTCAAAGGGGCTGGCTGGTTGATAAGCTTTATAGTTGACGAATGCTTCTAATTGTGAGCTATCTTGTATTCCCCGTTGCCACAATAATTGCGCTGCAAAAACTCCACCTGATGCAGGTGTATACTTTTTCACACTTTGAATAAACCACTCTGGTGCTTGTTCAGTTGCCGCTAGAATCCACTGCATTTGAAAATTTAAAATTAAAAATTCCAAAAATTTCTAAATCTAAAATAGAACCTTATAGGCAAGAGCCTACAACGAGAGCATAAAAATCTTTCTCCCCAGTCCCCAATGCCCAATACCCAGTCCCAATTAAATCGGTGCTTGGTCTTCTGTTGTAATTTCATTAACTAAAGGATTGAGTACTGCATCGCTAGCAAATCCATCAGTCTTACGGGCACGAATAGCTGGGCGGGTTCGTGGTACGCGTTGCGGAGCAGCTCGCCGATAACCTGCTCTTTCAGCTTTTTGATGTTCATAATCAATCAGTCTGCCGTAGTGTTCATGCTTGCTTAAATTCATCGACAGAAAAATATGCTGACGGATATTTCCAAAACCTTTGCGGTTGAAAAACTTCACTGCGGGAACGTTGGTAGGATCGGTGTCTACCAGCATGAACCGCGCCCCATCTTCGATCATCCGGGCGACAATTTTATCAACTAATTTATCTGCTACTCCCCGACGCTGAAACATAGGATTCACTCCCAGCCAGAGAATATATCCATAAGTCCAAGATGCTTTGGTGATGATGGTTCCTAAAATGAATCCTGCTAGTTCCTCATCTATTTCAGCTACTAAGCAATATTCTGGATCTGTATTGTAAAGTCCTATTACTTCCCATTCATCCCAAGTTCTATATAAATAAGGATATAAATCACTCGTAAATAGTCCTTCTCCCAAGTGGTAGACGGGGGCTATGTCGTCAATTCCTAATTCACGGACATAAACTGTCCCCATGTCATCAACGTTTGTCATACTGCTTAAAATTGTGATTACTTAAATATAGATATTTTTTAAAGTTTAGTGATATCCATTTTGCCAGGAATGGAGAACGTAGGGTAAGCATTGTCTACCAAAACCCGGAAATAGTGCTTAATGTCTACCCTACAATTATTAAAGTGAAACTTCTTGAATATTGTTGATATTTGGCAGTGTATTGCTAGCTATTGCTTCCGCATCATTTTGTGTACGTTGGCAGCGAGTGGCAAATTGACAAAAATTGCAGGCTTTATTTCCTACTGGTAATTGGGGAAATTGCTCTTGTTTTTGGTAACGTTCCAGCCAATAAGTTAAATCGCTTAACAAATCATTAAGTTCTTTTGCTGTTTTCTGATGCTGGGCATTACTGTAACTAAATTTAATGTTCTGCGGTTTGCCTTCAGACTGAACAAACCAATAAGTCATAGAAATATTTTCTGGCAAATAATCGCTAGTTTCTGCCAAAACATACATATAAAGACGTGTTTGCCAGTTCCGTTCTAATTTGCGTTTGTCTGGTGGTTTAGGATAAGTTTTCCAGTCTAGAATTTGTGCTTTTTGATTATCTGCAATTAATAAATCATAAATAACAGTGAGTAAATAATCTTGAACTTGTAGGGTGCGGTAGTGTTCGCTTTCCCGGAAAGTTTGGCTATTGGCAGCAGGTGTTAAAATTTCTGGTGCAGCATTGGCAAAAGCTGTCATCCAGCTTTGTAGTTGGGTATCCGCTTGCAAAAAGCTATGAATTGGTAAACCCATTTCGCGCTGTTGCATCAGCAAGTGAAAGCGACTACCTAAAGTTTGTCGTTCTTCCTGTTCTGGATCTGCGGGAGAATTGAGGCTTTCTAAGTAAGTATGTTGAAACTGACGAGGACAACGTTCTAATAAGTTAAGTTGTCCTTGGGAAATTCGTAATAGTTGATTTGAAGTTGTCAGCATTCTTATATTTTAGAAGCGATCGCAGTGTTAACGGAGTTCAAAGCCTCGTTCACGGAGTTCAAAGCCTCGTTCACGGAGTTCAAAGCCTCGTTCACGGAGTTCAAAGCCTCATTCACGAGTATCAAAGACTCGTTAACGGAGTTCAAAGACTCATTCACGAGTATCAAAGACTCGTTAACGGAGTTCAAAGACTCATTCACGAGTATCAAAGCCTCGTTAACGGAGTTCAAAGACTCATTCACGAGTATCAAAGACTCATTAACGGAGTTCAAAGACTCATTAACGGAGTTCAAAGCCTCGTTAACGGAGTTCAAAGACTCATTCACGAGTATCAAAGCCTCGTTAACGAAAGCCTGTAGTCTATTACATATACAGGTGAGTTCTTAAAAGCACTGCGATTGCCTACACCTGATGAAGCGAAGAACATTACTGAGGCGACAGGGCTAACAGCAGCGCAAGTATTGATACCAAAAGCTTTAGGGGATGTAAAAGATAAAAAATAAAAGGTAAAAGGATGAATTAACTTTGTTTTTCCATCCCCTTACCTTTTTATGTACCTGATGCTTATTTAATGTTAGCCCTTGCGTCCCTAACTGCGGCAACAAAAAATAATCCTGTGAGTGGAATGCTCAATGCTAGGATAATCGCAGTCATTTGCACGCCTAAATCTGGTTGTCCAGAACTGAGTTCAAAAATTGAACCGACAGCCGCGATCGCTGTTACACAAGAACCGCCTAAAAATAAACCGCTTTTTGGAGTTAAATACACTACTAGACCACCCTACGCTACTGGTTTCACAGCTTGATACGAGAAGCCATTTTTAGATAGCTCCTGGGCCAAAGTCAAGGAATTATCCACGCGGTCTACAAATACGACACCGTTGAGGTGATCCATTTCGTGCTGAATGCAGCGTCCGAGTAAGTCATTAGCTTTTAAAGTCTTTGGACGGCCATATTCATCTTTATAAGCAATCTCTACCACTTCAGGGCGCTTTACGTCCAAGTAGACGCCCGGAATACTCAAACAGCCTTCTTGAGCAACGCAGATGTCGCGGCTCACTTGTTTAATCGTGGGGTTAATCAATACCAGTGGTGGGTTAGCTGCGTTATCTGGTTCGCAGTCAATCACAATTAATTGTTTATTTATTGCTACTTGTGGTGCAGCCAAACCAATGCCATCTTTGCTGTACATAGTTTGCAGCATTTCGCGTACCAGTTGGCGCAGTTCATCATCTATTTTCGCAATGCGCTTTGCCGGTTGACGGAGAACGCGATCGCCTAAATAGTGAAGTTCCAAAGGAGGATTTTTTAACTTTTTTTTCTCGACAGCAATTTCGGAGGGCATGATTCTCTATGGCTAGTTTTTGAACATTCCTGATACTTCAATTCTATCAATCTCCACTCGTTACCCAGGTGTGATCCCAAAATCTCCTTTTGGTTAAATTTCTAACGCAATTATTTCTGTTGCTTACGCAGTGTCGAGTATAAAGGGTGATGTACTCTCGCATAAAGCCTAGAAAATTACCTGCGAGACTAACTACGAAATTTAGATATTGGGGTAATGTATGTTGAAATTTCTGACGAAACTTGATTACTTACTCAAAGAAACTTTCCTCGGTTTGCTGCGTGGAGGTTGGATGAATTGGGCAGCTGTCAGTACTGTAACGGTATTGCTATTTTTATTTGGTATGAGTCTGCAAACTTCTTGGCAATTAGAAAAGCTACTCAACCAATTCGGTAGCCAAATGGAAGTAGCAGTTTATCTCGATTCGGGTACACCAGCCGCAAGTATTGAACCACTAGTAGCAAAAATGCCAGAAGTGGTAGCAATGCAAATAATTACCAAAGAGCAAGCTTGGACTAAGTTAGTTAAAGAATTAGGAATTTCTGATATTGAAGGTGCAAATCAACAGTTAGGGGAGAATCCGCTAGTTGATGAGTTGCAGATCAAAGCACGTAACTCTGAGGTTGTACCTACTTTAGCGACGCAATTAGCTAAGTTGCCAGGAGTTGATCTAGTGCAGTATGTAGATGAAGCAGTCAAACGCATCGCCCAGTTGCACAAAGGACTGAACTGGATTACTTTGACAATTACTATTATTCTGACCTTAACTGCGATCGCCGTTACTAGCATTACTATTCGGCTGATTGTGATGGCACGTCGTCAGGAAATTGAAATTATGCAACTAGTCGGTGCAACTGCTGCTTGGATATACTTACCGTTTATTTTGCAAGGTATAAGTTTTGGCTTACTTGGTGGTGCGATCGCTTGGAGTTTTATTTCACTAATTCAACAGTTTTTAGGAAAATTGCTAGTCAATCAACCTGAGTTGATTCAATTTATTACAAAAGGTGTGCAACTCACTCCAGCACAAATATTATTATTACCTTTGATTCTCTTGAGCTTTGGTGCAGCTGTAGGATTAATGGGTAGTTTATTCGCTGTACGGCGTTTCGCTAAAAGTTAGCAAGCTTTTTGGAGTATATCTTAATTACGAATTACGAATTACGAATTACGAATTAATATGACATCTCAATGGGAACGTTTGCTGCTAAACCTTGGTGAATGGCAAGGTTCATTCACCCGGTTCTCGCCCCAAGGTGAACTAAAAGAAGATATTAAAAGTGTTGTTTCCTTTGAAGGATTGAACAACAATCAGACAATGCGCCAAATTGTCCGCCGTCAGGGGCAAAAAGATTTGGTTCTAGAATACAGTTCTCTGGGAAAGAATACTCTGTTGTTTGAAAATGGGGCATTTTCTCAAGGTTCTATTCAACTTGCACCATTTACCGAATTTGGTGCAGAACTAGGTTTGATTCATGAAAACCGCCGTTTGCGTTTGGTGCAACTGTTTGATAAAAACGGTCAGCTAGACAAACTTACCTTAATTCGAGAACATTTAGCTGGTACTGAAGCACGAGAAAGTCCTGCTGTGCAAATAGATGACTTGTTAGGAGAATGGCAAGGTGAAGCAATAACAATATACACAGATTTGCGTTCTCCTAATACTGTCTCGACAACCCTGAAATTACAAATTGATGAAGCTGGGCGCTTTTTTCAAAGTCTTTCTTTTGGCGAACATACAATTACTTCTACCGCTACCATTAAAGGGTCTATCATCCATTTCGATCAAGATCCACAAAAGCAGATGCAAGTATTGCTGCTCCCTGGTGGCGCTTCTGCTACTTCTCCACTTAAGGTAAATTTACGCCAAAGTTTTATCTTAGAGGTGGGTTGGTTAATTCAGCCAAATCTGCGCCAAAGAATGATTCGCAGCTACGATGATAAAGGCGAATGGGTGAGCCTCACCTTAGTTACAGAAGAAAGAATTTAGGAGTGTAACAGTTTCACTTTAACGAGTGTTAAACTGCTTCTTCGCTGCTATCCAGTTTTCTCTTAAGTATCTGTGCCATTTCCTTCAAATCCTCGTCAGTTTGAGGAAATCGGTACTTCGGACTGTTAGGATTACCACGTTTGATTAGTGCTTCAATTGCCTCATCATCCTCTCTATGTGCTAAAACGTAAGCTCTCAGTTCTTGGCGGGTCATTCGGCTAAAGTCAGGCTTCGTCATCATTGAACCTCCATTGACCATCGGCAAAAATCAAAATCTCCAGGCTCTCAGTCACACCAGCAAGAATAAATACTGTCTTGGTATTTTGGTTATACCGAAATACATGGATAGGCTGATACCCATTTGATAGCATTTGGCATACTTTGACACAGGCTAGAGCCTGTTCTGCGGTAGGCATACACTTTTATGTATATGATAGCGAGTACCACCTTACCGTAAAAGTCGTACCGTATTGGCTTGAAGGGATCTAAACAAATAACTAAAAGACAAAAACTATTTTAAAAGCTTAGTCATCCTTTATACAAATGTACAAGGGCTATGCAATGCTTTGTTGAGTAAAGCTTGATATTCTGCATCAGTAACGCGATAAGCACCAAATCTTTCCAGGTGGGGATTCATCATTTGAGCGTCAAATAGCACAAATTGCCTCTGACGCAACCTTTCTACCAACTTTACCATTGCTACTTTTGAGCCTTCGCTAATGCGGTAAAACATTGATTCTCCAATGAAAGCACCGCCAATCACAATTCCTAAAATTCCTCCAGCGAGTTCGTCACCGTCCCAAGTTTCAAAGCTATAAGCATAACCCGTCTGGTAAAGAAGCCAATAAATTCTTTGTAGTTCTGGCGAAATCCAAGTTGTTTCGCGGTTAGCACACCCAGCTACCACAGCTTTAAAATCACGATTAATTGCGATCGCAAACCGTTCTTGATTTAGGATGCGCCGCAAGGATGTAGGATAGCGAAATCTTTCATCTAAAGGAATTAACGTGCGATCGCGACTACCATACCAAGCCAAGCCTTCAGTGTCGTCGGCCATGAGAAAATAGCCTTGAGCATAGCCTTGAATAATAGCGGCGATATCATATTGCATAGTTAAGCAAATAATCAAAAAAGCCTGACTGAGAATGCAACTTGATGCTAACAGTCATCTTCTGCATTCCTCTTAGTTCCTCTGCGTTGAAGGTAAATCAAGATGACAGAACCAATTCCACCGATCACCCTACCCCCGGCTGAAAATCCCCAGCTTGAAGGTGAATGGTTACAACAACGCCTGCTGCGGTGGCTGGATGCAGAATTTCTGCCGGAAATAGTCAATCAAAAAATTGCCCAACGCGCCGCCCAGATTTTTATGCGACAACGTATGGAAGGAGAAAACGACCTTGGTTCTCTGGTAATTGCCATTGTTACAGAGATGCAGGCGTTTGATTTTTCCAAAAGTTTTTATGGAGAGTTTGCGATCGCTAACGCTGTCAGCGATCTACTCTTAGAAAGTCTGGGGATTGATCGGTGTTGCGGTCAATGATCTTTGTCATTTGTCATTTGTCCTTAGTAAATAACCAATGACTAATGACTAATGACTAATGACTAATGACCAATGATTACCAACTAGACTTAACTACTCCGGGCAATAGACCTTCGTGTGCCCATTCTCGCAAAACGTTCCGAGATAGCCCAAAGTCACGATAAACACCTCTAGGACGCCCTGTTACCCAGCAACGGTTGCGGCGGCGGGTTGGTGCGCTATTACGGGGTAGTTGTTGAAGTTTTCGGTGAATTTCTAGCTTATCAAGGGGAGATTCGGCGCTTTCAAACTCTATTTGTAACGCTTCCCGCTTTTCAGCATACTTTTCTACCAACTTGGCGCGTTTTTTCTCGCGCTCAATCATGCTCTTTTTGGCCATACATTCTCTAACTTAATTTAAAGACAGCATTTTCCATTCTACAGTTATGATAGGCTTTTAGCCTCTTTTGCCCTCAACAGATATCAGCTTTATTGTACTTCGGGTTTCTTCCCACCTCAAAGTATAGTGCTAGCTTTCTCTTAGTGTTAACTGTTCACTAATTTTTGTTAGCAGCTGGGCAGAGATCCGCCAAATCACAAGCAAGGCAAACAGGGGAACGAGCTTTACAGATAGCACGTCCGTGATAAATCAGCCGAATTGACCAATTTTCCCAATCTGATTGTGGCAATAACTTCATTAAATCTTGCTCAATATGAACAGGGTCTGTGTGTTTTGTTAAACCCAAGTGATTGCTGAGGCGCTTGACATGAGTATCGACCGTCACCCCAGCATTAATACCATAAGCATGAGCAAGAACTACATTAGCCGTCTTTCGCGCCACACCTGGAAGCTTTAACAACTCTTCCATTTGGTTGGGAACCACAGAATCAAATTCGGTGACAATCATTCGACACGCGGCTTGAATATTCTTCGCTTTATTGCGATAAAACCCGGTCGAACGCACCAACTCTTCTAACTCTGTCAAATCAGCATTTGCTAAACTCGCAGCATCAGGAAATCGACTAAATAAAGCTGGTGTCACTTTATTTACTCGCTCATCTGTACACTGTGCAGAGAGAATTGTTGCCACTAAAAGCTGCACTGGTGTTGAGTAGTTTAAAGAGCAAGTTGCATTCGGATAAAGACGCTTTAAGCGAGTCAGAATTTCTAGCGTCCGTTGCTTCTTAGATGGCGGTTTGTGAGTAATGGTCACTGGAACAATTTTTGTACCCACTCCAACTGGGTTGTTAATTGGGTAGTTTCTTTGACAATCAGAAAAATTCCTAGTCCTAACAGTAGCACCAAACCAGTTTGCATAACACCTTCTTGAATGCGGTTGGGTAGGGGCTTACCGCGCAGACCTTCAATCAATAGAAAAGCGAGTTGTCCCCCATCTAAAGCTGGTAGAGGCAAAATGTTAATAACTGCTAGGTTAATGCTGATCAGTGCTGCAAAGAAGAACAAACTGCCTGTATCATTTTGGGCAATATTCGCACCAATTTCGACAATTTTAATTGGGCCAGCTACTTGGTTAGCAGTTTCGCCAAAGTTAGTGATCAGTTGCCCAAAACCTTTAAATGTCAAAAGCACAATCCGCTGAAATTCTGTAGCACCAAACTTCAAAGCTTCTATTGGATTGACAATACGACGACGCTCAACTTTACCGTTGGGAGAAAGGCCAATACCAATAGTACCGCCATTGGATTTCGCCTCCGGAACCACGTTTACAGATAACCTTTCGTCGCCACGGGCAATTTCGAGTTGAATTGAGTTACCTGCATTAGTTTTAATTAAGTCTCTAAAAGCGTCTATCTCTTGCAAAGAAGTGCCAAATTCTCTTTGATTAGCCGCTAAGATGACATCTCCTGGCTTAATTCCAGCGTTAGCTGCTACAGAACTTACTTCTGGTGCTAGCTGTTGGATTAAGACTCCAGGTTGGCTGGCTTGTCCTACCCCGACAAAACTCACCTGTCCTACTAATAGGAGATAGGCAAATATTAAATTTGCAATCACGCCCGCGCTAATCACGATCGCTCGATCTAATATCGGACGATTACGCAGCAGATTCGGGTCATTAGGGGGAACATCGCTATCTGGATCATCATCAGGAAAGCCCACAAAGCCACCTAAAGGAAAAGCACGGATAGCATATTCAGTTTGCGGCCCTTGGTATTTCCATAAAATTGGCCCAAAACCCAAAGAAAAACGGTTAACATGAATGCCCTGAGAACGTGCTGCAATGAAATGTCCTAGTTCGTGTACCAAGATCAAAACAGCTAAGACTGCGATCGCTGCTAAAACTGACATAGATCAAATTAGTGAAGATATTAAGCTATATAACTATCTTCATTCTAAAATGTGTAACTGGCTTGAACTTGGATTTACTTGTCTGTATGGAATATTTTCGCGGTAGATATCGGTCATGAGCATACAGACTGATGGCTGATGGCTAATTGCTGATTACAATATTTCACGTCCTAAGTAAGGTTGCAGAGCTTCTGGTATCTTTACCGTCCCATCCGGTTGTTGATAATTCTCCAAAATTGCTGCCATTGTACGTCCCACAGCTAACCCAGAACCGTTGAGGGTATGTACAAACTGAGTACCCTTCTTCCCTGCTTCTTTGAAGCGAATGTCAGCCCGTCGTGCCTGGAAGTCTATAAAATTGGAACAGCTAGAAATCTCGCGGTATTTGCCAGACGAGGGCAACCAAACCTCTAAATCATAAGTTTTGGTTGATGAGAATCCTAAATCCCCAGTGCATAAAGTTATGACTCGATAAGGTAACTGTAAAGCTTGTAAAATCGCCTCTGCATTTCCCACCAATTTTTCTAGTTCATCAAAAGAATGGCTCGGATGGACAAACTTGACCAGTTCGACTTTATTGAATTGATGTAGGCGAATTAATCCCCGCATATCTCGCCCATAACTTCCAGCTTCACGGCGAAAACAAGGCGTATAAGCACAGTGATAAATAGGTAAGTCTTCAGCAGCGAGAATTTCCCCCCGGTAGAGGTTAGTAACCGGAACTTCCGCCGTTGGAATTAGCCACAAGTCATCGTCAGCGCATTTAAAGCTTTCTTCAGCAAACTTGGGTAGCTGACCAGTGGCTGTCAAAGACTCGGTATTCACTAAAACTGGCGGGCTGACTTCTATATAACCAGCTTCAGTCTGGAGAGCCAGCATAAATTGAATTAATGCCCTCTCTAAGGCCGCACCAGCACCTATTAGAGCCACAAAGCGACTTTGGGCAACTTTTACAGCTCGTGCAACATTGAGAATACCCAGCTTTTCCCCAATTTCCCAATGCGGGAGAATATTCTTGTTCTGAGGAATGTACTCATCACCCCAACGGCGAACTTCTACGTTCTCTTCCTCACTTTTACCGATGGGTGTAGATTCACTGGGTAAATTGGGGATTGCCAACAACAATTGCTCAATTTCAGCTTTGAGTTCTCTTTCTTGCGGTTCCAGTTCGCTTAATTGAGTTTTAATGGAGTTACCCTCATCTCGCAAAGATTGAATTTCTGGAGATTGAGGATTGGTTCCAGATTTAATCTTTTGTCCGACGATTTTACCAATTTCATTACTCCGGGCTTGGAGCTGACTGCGTGCCGCCTCTAGTTCCCGTTGTTGCTGATCTAGCTGTAATATCGGTTGAATGTCATATTTACCACTACGAGTATTCAACCGCTCTTGAATCAATTGGGGATTTTCCCGTATTTGCTTAATATCCAGCACAGATTTTTCTTTTGTCTTTCGCCTAGTATCTTCCTGCCAAAACATCAGCATATACTGATTTTGGCTTGCCATGACAGGAATTGCAAATACAAAAATTTTGCTCTGCCAATCTTGCCAATGATTAAATATCCCTTCTAAGGCCGAGTAATCCGATTGAGGAGCCACAGCGAGGCAATCAGTCCTGCAAAGTGAGCCATGACTGTGTTTGTGTTTGCCTGCACTACAAACATATCCAAACCACTGATGAATGGTTGGTTACCTTGAGGAGCAAAGAAAATTTGAGTTTGAGTAATGGCTCTGGCTGCTAGAGTTCCTACAATCGCCTGTGCCCCTAACAAAGTCAATAGTATTCCTAGCAAATTTACCATTATACCTAAGCGTAATACTTGTACAGTCTCGCTTTTACGCGGACGGTTGTTGGGATTAGCAGATAGCAATTGATTACCTAATCTCGTATAACGGTAAGCCAAATAAATACCTACACCCAAGGCAACCAGCCCACAAATTGCCAGAAAGATACCAAATCCCGCTCCTGCATTATTACCTGTACTACCAGGTCTTTGACTAGAGATAGCAAACAGCAGCAGAATTACACCAGAAACCACGCCTAGTACTAGCTGGAACCAAAAACTAATCCAACCTGTAAGACGGAACTTTTGGCCAATTGCCCGAAGATTAGAGGAAGACGCTGTAGCGTCAGAGTTTTGTGACATATTGGTAACCAATGTGCTAGGCGCTTCTACAGGGGCTGGGTATTAGGTATTAGATATTAGGTATCAGATATTAAGAAAACTCTTCTCTATTCCCCAGTATCCAGCCCCTAGTCACCATATTTTAAGGTCTGCACTGGCATAATTACTGTAAAAAAAGTGTTTATTAAGTTTTACAGACAAAATTGCATTTTACCTGTAAAATTTCTTCGATAGCAGCTTATGCTTAAGCAGTTCTAACCAGCTCGGCATCACTTGACACTAAGACGGCAGCAAAGCCAAGGTCTTAATCGCTCCTCACCACACCGTCTTGAGCTTGGGTAGGAACGCAGTATTTTGCGTTCCTTAAACTCACACACTCGTCCCACAACTTTAATCAGCGTGGGTCATCGTTTGATGTCTACCCTTTAGAAATTCTGCCTAAGTAGCGTTATATACTTAGCCTACTTCGGTAGCGCTGTATACTAACTACAAGCATTGTATATACCACCCTAAGACATTTTTTTAGCCATTCACTAACCATGAAACTTGAGGATATATATCAATTCTTTGAGAATCCTCCGCCAACTTACCTCTGTCAGGAACTAGCAGTTTGTTACATTCTGTATGTTTTACTACAAGGTGAATCCTACGGAACCGAGTTGATCCAGCGATTGGAGACTGAAAACCCAACCTATAGGCTTTCGGATACCGTGCTTTACAGTGCGATCAAATTTCTCGAAGACCAAAGAGCAATCACTGGGTATTGGAAAAAACTCGAAGGGCGGGGACGCCCTAGACGAATGTACCAAGTTTCTCCAGAATGGCAAGTTCAATCACAGGATTTAGCTCAACTTTGGTTAGACTACATCAATCAAAGGACAAATTAACGAATAATTGATAATGAATAAGTCTCCTCCAGTCAAACAGTAAGTACTTTTTTATGGATACTGCTATTCTGCCATCCACATTGCTGCTAACCTTTTTGTTATCGGTTGGGCTGTTTTTCTTTATTCGTGCCTCAACTAAAGACCGCACCCAAACAGCACAACTGATATCTGAGCAAGACGAAGCTACTTTAATGCCTCAATTACAAGAGTATTTTCGCTCCCGGTCTTATCGAGTGGCAGCGATAGACCGAGAAAAAAACCAAGTGACTTTTGAAGGGTTTGTTAAACCAAGCTGGTTTTTGGCAGTGTTTTTGACACTGTTGGCATCGATTGGTCTTGTTTGTCTATCATTGGTTTTATCACTGCTGTTTCCTAGCTTTAGTGCCTTGTTTGTAGGCATACTATTGCTGTCGCCTTTGAGTGGCCTTTTTTATTGGAAAAAAGCTGGAAGACTTGAGAAAGTATCGCTCAAATTGGAAGCCAGACCAAATGAGCAATACTCCTCAAGTAAAATGACTGTAATTGCCCATCGGGACGAACTCATTGAGTTACAGAGGGCGCTACAGTTAAAACTTATTGAATAACTATTGATGTTATCAATCATCCATTAGTATGAGATGCAGGCTTCTGACAAAATTTTCCGGAGACAGGCATTAGGGAGCTGAAAAGACAAGTAATAATATGTCAATTACCCTACGATATTATATCGTAGGGAAAAACTATATCTTTTGATAGAGCGTTCTGAGCAATCCACTAATTGAGCGTGCAACTTCGCTCTTGCTTATAGACACGTTTCGCTCTATTCTGACTCCCTTCTGCATGATCAGACTATAAATCAACCCGTGCAAACAAGCATGGTTTGAGATGAGTTGATTGTCCGATTACCTGGACTAGCTCTACTGGCAAATCAACTACAAACTAAAAAAATGAAAATTTGGCATAACATGAGCAATTTTGCCAGTTAAATGATTGTCAGAAGCCGTATGCAATACGTAAATTAAGCATTCGTGCGTCAGCGACTAGCCAAAGCTAATGTTTCCTGACCAGCAGGAGCTTCTAAGATCCTCAAGCTGGGAAACAAGAAATGATTTTCTTCTACGTATTGAGCACCAAATAGTCCTTTTTCTGCCCAAAAATAACGGTCTGTGGTGTGTTCGTTCCGCTTTACCAGTAGCAATGCAGGTGGGGCAATTCCTTCAGCTAGAATAAATTTTCTAGCTGCTGTAACTGGTTTTTCTTCGCCACTTTCGATGCTATATTGAGGCACGTGCTCTAGAATTCGCCGCCCTTCTTGGCGACGACGACTTTTGCGCTTCCGTCTCCTGGCCAACCTATTTTCCTCCTCTTTCAAGCTATAAATTGTAGTGTTAGCTACAAAATACGTCGTAATTATATAGGTTCTAGTTCAAAAAATCAACCGTTTTTCACCTTTTGATACAGCAAAAATAATATCTTTAATTTAAGGGCAGATAAATCAAAATTAGGAAATATATAATTTCCTGGCGCAAACCATTACTAAAAAGATTTAGTTAAGCTTTATTAAATGATCTGTGAAAAATTAAGCCTCTTCTTTAATGTACCCTCAAAGTCTGTAATTCTGAGCAATATTCTAAAAAATGTTAATGTCTGCCAGTTCTGATTTTGTTGCTCTGTGCCGAGAGCAAATAGCACTACTAACCCAAGGGCTTGGAGCATCGTTAAGTGTTGTCTATCTAACACAAGAATTGGTAGAAGCTCCTACAGATCAGGCGAAATTAATTCCTGTGGTGATTTATCCAGAGACGGCAATATTACCTCCAGGGGAGGATGCTACTGAGGCGACAGGATGTAGGCAACTTCAAGTAGGAAATATTTTGGCATTACCCCAGTATCCCAGAAAATTATTGGCACCAGGGTCGGAATCTTCTAGCTCATCACAGGAATCTGGGATGCCAGAGGAATATATGCTCAGTAGCAACCAAATGGTTTTGCCTCTAATCCATGAGGGTGTGATGATGGGGTTACTGGTGACAGGTAGGGAAGACAGGGCATGGAGTGAGCAAGAGCAAAATGAAATTCAAAGGATAGCCCAAACGCTGGCGATCGCCTGTATTTTGGATCAGCGTCGAGCATGGTTACAGCATGAGCTACATCAACAACAAATCCTGCAAGAACAGCAGCGCGATTTGTTAGATAATTTATTGCACCAGTTTCGCAATCCCTTAACAGCATTAAGAACCTTTGGTAAACTACTGATCAAGCGATTGCGGCCAGGAGATCCTAACCGAGATGTCGCAACCAATATAGTCCGAGAAAGCGATCGCCTCCAAGAATTATTGCAACAGTTTGATCAAGCTATTGACTTGACACAGGCAGATTTAGCTCCACTCTCGCTGCCAGAAAACCGAGAATTCGTAGAAGCGACTATTCAAAAAGAATCTAAACCAGCCCTTTTATTGCCAGGAACAGGAGATAAAGTAGCTGACTGCTCTTTAGCAGATTTGTTAACACCATTGTTAATCTCAGCTAAAGCTATTGCACAGGAACGAAATCTACAACTGATAACTAAAATTCCTCGAAATTTACCTTTAGTACGCGCTAATATCAAAGCATTACAAGAGGTAATAAGTAATATAATTGATAATGCCTTGAAATATACTCCTGCTGGTGGTAAGATTCTAGTTCAGCTAGGACAAAAAAAAGATAATTTTCAAGGAATTTCTATCAGTGACACAGGTCCTGGGATTCCTCCGCAAGATTTAGAACATCTTGGAGAGCGTCATTACCGTGGTGTACAAGCAAAAACAGAAATACCTGGCACAGGTTTGGGGCTAGCGATTGCCAAACAATTAATAGAACAAATGCAGGGCAAGATTGAAGTTTTTAGCCCTGCAATTAATTCGCTGATTACATCACCTAAGACACCGGGAACTACGTTTATTATTTGGTTACCTGAAGTTCACCGAAACAGTGCTGATTCCTGAGTAACAAGTGCTGATTAAAAAACTAAAATGAATTGCACGAGCGCACAAACAGCCTCAGTACTCAGCACTACTGAAAATTAATCACTTGTAAATAAGCAATAGCTAATAACTGAAGCCTATCTGAGTGATACCAGCAAATTTTGATTGATTGTCATTTGGAGGTCGGTGTCTGGGTCAATTGCAATTAAATCAACGCTGCTTTTACCAAAGAACAACCCAATCAACGCACCGATACCAGCCCCACCCAGAACTTCTTCTGTAGCGATCGCGCGATCGCCCGTGACTGCTGATACCGCAGCCGCTGCTCCTGCGCCCAAGACGGTATTCTGAATGATAGTGCCAGTACTTGTACCTTTGTTGACTGTTTGTGTTTTGGTAATCACTTCAGAAGTGGCATTAAGCTGATACTCTTGCCCTGTGGTTAAAACCAGTCTCTGGGCAACGAATTGAGAACCACCTTGAGCGGGTTTAAGTTGTCCAATCACCTGACTACCAGCAGGAATTACTACTGCTCCCTCCTGTGTAACCACGTTTTGCGCCACCGTCAGTGTCAAAGGTGCAGTTTCATCCTTAGTGACGAGGATTTTTTCAGCCTTGTCATACTTGACAGGAATAGCAGTTCCTTGAGGAATTGTGACGGCGACAGGCGTTGTGGGTGTGGTTGGTTGAACAGCCACAATATACGGAGAGTTAATTGCTGAGGCTTGATTAGCACTAACTAATGCCTGGTAGATAAAAGCTGCTACCTGTGCCCGCGTAGCGGTTGTAGTCGGATTCAAGAAATTAACATTAGGATAGTTGACTACAATTTGTTTCTCAGTCGCCGCCGCGATGGGACTACGGGCATAGCTAGCGATGTTAGCAGCATCATTAAAGTATTGCAGAGTGCTTTCAACATTTCTGTTGGGAGTGTATTCCAAACCGTTGGCAAGGGAAACCAAAACCTGCTGGCGAGGAATAGCTTGGTTAGGCTCGAAGCGATTTCCAGGATATCCTGACAAGAAACCGATGGTATAGGCTTGCTGAATGGCACTGGATGCCCAATAATTGCTTGGCACATCAATAAAATTGATGGCTTGCCGTTGTGGTGCTTTTTGGAAAGCTTTGTTGACCATAGCGGCAAATTGAGCGCGTGTCACCGGTTCTTCTGGACGAAAACTGCCATCAGGAAATCCAGCAATTACACCTCGCTGTGATAACTGTTGAATAAATTGTGCTGCCCAGTAGTTAGATGAAACATCAGAAAAAGTAGTTTGAGCTAAAGATGGAGTAACTGCAATAAAGGGTGCTACAGCTCCTGCTGTAATACTTAAAGCCATGAGTGCGGCTGTGCCAGATTGCCAATGATTTAAAGCAAACATTTATTTTTTCGTCCTAAAGTTTTTTTATTTTCTGTTAATTAATTAGACACTTTATCAAGTAAAATGTTCCTAAAATATTCAAGTTTCACATAAAGCATTATTTTAGTAACAAATCCATAAAAAATATCAATTTACAATTATCTAAAAAATAGATAATCATGGTATTAGCTAATTATCTATTCTCTACGCTAAAAGCGGTATACTAACAATCATAGATATTGAACAAGACGATATATTGCTAGAATAGTTGCTGAACAATAAGATTTTTTGACTGTAAAAAATTAAACGATCGCACACAATAGTTAAAGTGGCGATCGCAGATTGGGGATGATTAAAGTCACGACTTAAATTGAGTTAAGCCTAGTAGCGGGATAGTACCAAACTAGAGGTCAAAGTGACATCTAAATCCTGTTCAGGCCGCAAGACGAAAACATCAGCTTGTTTTTTCCGTAACAGTATACTTGCTCCAGCACCAGCCGCCGCACCAATAATAGGTTCTAAAACTTCAATTTTGCGGTTACCTGTAATTAAAGAGATTACACTAGCAGCACCTGCACCAATCGCTGCATCTGTTAAGATACTTCCAGTATCTGAACCCTGCGAGATTCTTTCAGTTTGGGTAACTGTTCGAGAAGTTGCATTAATTTGCTGACGCCGGCCAGAAGCAAATACTAATTCTTGCGCTACAAACCTCACACCTTTATTCTGGTTATTATTTCTATCACTGGAATAACGTCCATCCAGATTTACAGGTTCTAGTCTGCCAACAACTTCAGTTCCACGAGGAATCAATACCTGTCTGTTTCTATCGATAATATCGCTTTCTATTTTCAGAGTTAGAGGTAAAGTCTCCCCTGGATTCACAATTACTTTTTCTTTCTCGTAGGTAACAGGCAATGTTACATTATTAGGAATAGTAATTGTTCTAGATTGACCAATATTGTATTGAGCATTAGCAGGGGTAGAGGTAAATAGAGGAGTAATTGCACCTGTGGTAATTGCCATTGCCATCAGTGCAGCGGTTCCAGATTTCCAACGATAAAAAAGTGTCATAGTAGAGTTTCCGTTTATATCTGTGAGATATTTATTGACGCAGATTTACTGAGATTGTTTCTGAATATTTTTAAACCTATCTACAGGGGTATTCTCAAGGTAAGGGTGCTTTTTCAGCGAGGAGTATTTGCGATTGTTCCTCAACATTTCTATTGCTAACGCACGTCCATTACTCAGTTCACAACGCTCACACATATAGCATATGACGAAAACTTTGGTGAGATTGTTCCTAAACAGTTTACCTCTGCCTAATACTATATATACTGCTGAAATACAAGCGAATAGGCTGAGTGTGAACTCTCACTTACATTGTAGATTTATTTTTGAGTATTAAAAATTAAGAATTAGCGTATCAAGAAATACCTAGCAATTAGAAATGACGCGCCAGTGCTACAACGGGGAACCACCAAGGGCGCGCTGGCTTGGCTATACAAACGAAACTCACCTACGCGGGTTTGCTTTTTCAAATTATCCACAGTGATATCGTCTCTGGACTTACGACTTCCTATCTAAGCTTACTTTCGTTAGATAACTTAGGTGCTGAAAATTCCTCGACTATTCCTTCTTGAATCGAGTGAGCAATGTGGTAAAACTGGGGGTTAATCTGAAGAAATATTTAGTTTTTTCGTATTGAAGGCAAAATTGTTCAGTTAACTCTCATCAATCAGCTAAGGTGAAACCAATTTGCCTTTACTCTTCCTCTCCTACCCATGTATACACGGCTTAACCAGAGGATTATTTGATTTTTGTGGTGCATGTAAAAAGCTTTAGCTAGTTTACACTAGACAGCCTCAGCGAATAGAATTCCTAGTTATTTGCCTGCTTCTTTTACAAATAAACAAGTAAACAATCAAAAATTTTCCCTTTCTTCGTTAGTCGCTGTTCTGCTTAAGCTTTTTTCTTAGTTAGCAAGGATAAATATCGGTCAATCTCCAAAGGAGGTTTATTTTTTCTTTGAACTTGACAAAAATCCTTCAGGCAACAAGAAAAAACCGTTGATTACATTGTTAAATTTTGTAAAATAGAAGTCTTACAGGCTAGAATCCTGATATTTAGATAGTTAGACTAACAAGAAGTGCATCTGTACTGTTAATTATTAAAAGTATATGTGGCCTTATAGCCTCAATGATCCCAGTACAACTAATCCTTAAAAATTTTCTCAGTTATCGTGATGCAACTTTAGATTTTCGCGGTTTGCATACAGCTTGTATTTGCGGTTCCAATGGTGCGGGTAAGTCATCGCTTCTAGAAGCTATTACTTGGGCAATTTGGGGCGAAAGCCGCGCCACATCTGAAGACGATGTTATCCATTCGGGAGCTAAAGAAGTTCGGGTTGATTTCACATTCCAAAGTAATCAGCAAAAATACCGGGTGATTCGCACCCGTGTGCGGAGTGGGGCTAGCGTCCTAGAATTTCAAATTGAAACACCCTCTGGTTTTCGGCCGTTGACAGGTAAAGGAGTCAGGGCAACACAGGATTTGATTTTAGAACATATCAAGCTCGATTACGATACTTTTATTAATTCTGCCTACCTGCGTCAAGGTCGTGCAGATGAATTCATGCTCAAGCGTCCCACTGAACGCAAAGAAATTTTAGCAGAGTTATTGAAGCTTAATCAGTACGATGATTTGGAAGAACGGGCAAAAGAGTCCTCCCGTCAGTTTAAAGCACGGGGGGAGGAGTTAGAGCGTTCTTTAGAGTCGATGAAAACTCAACTGCAACAACGTGAGGTAACTCAGACGCAAAGAGCCGAGTTAGAAGCAGAACTTAACCAACTGCAACAAGTGCAAGCTTTTGAGAATATTCAATTACAAAGTTTGCAAGTTGTGCAGCACCAGCGCCAAACAAAAGTAGAACAACTCAGTTTTGTGAGGCAGCAATACCAAAATCTTACCCAAGACTGCGATCGCCTGCAACAAGAGCAGTTAGCAATTAAAAGTCAGTTATCAGATTTAGAAGGCATACTAAATCAAGCAGATGAGATCAAAGCTGGATACGTTGAATATCAAAGTCTGCAATCTCAAGAAGAAGCTTTTGCTAGCAAATTTGAACACTACACTCGCGCTCAACAAAATCGCCAACAAAAGCAACAGCAGCTTACTAAACAAATTAATGAAATTGAACGGCAGCTGCAACAAGCCCAAGCTCAATTAGAAGCGTTACAGCAACAAGAGCGAGAAATTCAGCAAACTCTTACCAAGTCAGCTGAGGTAGAAGCTGGTTTGGCACAATTAGCCGCAGCGCGTCAACGTGTTGCTCATCTCGATCAATTGCAAATGCAAGTGTCTCCCTTGCTGCAACAAAGGGCAACTTTACAAAGCCAACTCGATCGGTTACAAGCTGGTTTGGTAGCACGAATCGAACAGCTAGAATCTACAGAAAACCAATTGCAACGCCAGCATCGTCGCCAACCACAACTGCAACAAGCAGTGATGGATGTGGCCATCCAAATTGAAGAATTGGAAAAAAAGCGGGTTTATCTGCAACGAGTGCAAGAAAAAGGACAGGAGAGACGTCACTTTATTGAACGGTTGCAAGCTCACCAACGGGACTATGAAAAACTGTTAGGAGAACTAGAGCAAAAACTGCAAATGCTCCAAAACCCTAACGCTCTTTGTCCATTGTGTGAGCGTCCTCTAGATGAACATCACTGGAATCGGGTAGTCCAAAAAACTGAAGAAGAGTTGAAGGATACCCAAGGACAATTTTGGGTAGTCCGAGAACAGATGGCTGTCTCAGATAGAGAAATTCAGGTGCTTAGGCAAGAATACCGAGAAATATCCCAACAGTTGGCAACTTACGATACCTTGCGCGAACAAAGAGGACAGTTGGCAGCACAGTTAGAGGCTAACAGCGATGTTCAACAACAGCTACAACAAATTGCTATTGAGAAACAACATCTAGAGCGATCGCTACAAGTAGGTGATTACGCCCCAGATAAACAGTCGGAACTGCACCAGCTAGACCAATATCTGCAACAATTAAATTACAATGAACAAAATCACGCCCTGGCTCGTAGCGAAGTTGAACGCTGGCGGTGGGCAGAGATTAAACAAGGGCAGATTAAAGATGCTAGCAAGCGGCAAGCGCAACTAACAGCACGCAAGCCGGAATTACAAGCTAATATTGCTCAATTACAAGCTCGAATCCAGCAAGAGCAAACTGATTCTGAGTGTGCCAAACAAATAGCTGCCCTTGATCGTTACATTGTCGAGATTGGCTACAGTTCAGAGCAACACAATCATCTCCGTATGGCTGTACGCCAAGCTCAATCTTGGCAGTTACGCTATCAACAAATGTTGTCCGCACAGCAGCAGTATCCTCAACTCCAAGCCAGATTGCAAGAGTTAGAGGCTGCCAAAAACGCTAGATTAGCTGAACGGCAAACACTTGGTAGCCAAATCGAAAGCATGAAACAGCAGTTAGAAGAAACTGCCAACCCAACTGCTCAAATTCAAGCTTTAGAGCAACAACTTCAGACACGCAGACGGCAACTTGATGAACAAATAGCGAAGTTGGGGCGTTTAGAACAGTTGGCTATGCATCTAGAAACACTGCAAACTCAGTACGAGCAACAGCAACAGCAGTTGTTATCTTGCAAGCAGCAACATCGCGTTTATCAGGAATTAGCGCAGGCATTTGGTAAAAATGGTATCCAAGCATTAATGATTGAGAATGTCTTGCCACAGCTAGAAGCCGAAACAAATCAACTGCTCTCACGACTTAGTGCCAATCAGCTGCATGTACAATTTATTACTCAAAAAGCTGGGCGGAGTGGCAAGTCAACGAAGAAAAATGTCAAGCTGATAGACACCTTAGATATTTTAATTGCCGATGCTAGAGGAACGCGAGCTTATGAAACTTACTCTGGTGGGGAAGCCTTTAGAATTAACTTTGCCATTCGTTTAGCCTTGGCGAAGTTATTGGCGCAACGGGCGGGAGCGGCGTTGCAGTTATTGATTATTGATGAAGGTTTTGGCACACAGGATGCAGAAGGATGCGATCGCTTGATTGCAGCGATTAATGCGATCGCATCTGATTTTGCTTGCATTCTCACCGTTACCCATATGCCCCACCTCAAAGAAGCCTTCCAAGCCCGTATCGAAGTTAGTAAAAACCAGCAAGGTTCTCAGCTGCATTTGTTAACTTAAAAATTACAGTAGTTAGTAACAAAAAGCGCGACTAACTACTGTCCACTATTCACTGACTTAGCAGCAATTAAAAGTATTCTACCCGTGCGTCTAAACCATAAGAGCGTAACATTTTAGAGACTTTTTCTGCCTCTGCGCGATCGCCGAATCTGCCAGCATTTACATAATCTCCTAAACTGGATGTCTCCACAACCGGATTAGGTATATACTGACGTACTTTATTTAAAGTCTCAGCATTGTGAATAGGCACTACTACTACATAGCGATTGTTGTTATTAATAGCAGAATTATCCACCGCAGAGCTATTTAACCCTAATGCTTGCCAAGTTTGTGCATCTACAACCCCAGTCGGATTGAGCCGAGAATATTGCTGGAATGCATAGACATACGCTCTAGTGTTTTCACCAAAATAGCCATCAGGATTGGCGTTAAAGAAGCCTAATTGCAACAAACGCTCTTGAATTGCTTTAACATTTTCACCGCGATCGCCTATAGTCAGATAGTTTCTAGGCGATTGAGCTACTTGAATTGTAGGTGATTGAGCTACTTGAACTTGCGGATTATTAGCATATCTATTTTGCCAAACGCTTCGTACTGCCTGCAAAGCTTGTGCATCAGCTACCCCATCAACAGCTAGCTGGTAATCTCGCTGGAACCGGATGAGAGCATCTCTAGTCATAGGGCCAAAGTTGCCAGTGGGATTAGTTTTCAAGTACCCCAGATCCGCTAAATACTCTTGTAGTTCTCTTACTTGTTGAGTAGGAATACTGCTTGTAGCTGGAATTTTAGTCTGAGAATAACCCAGTAGTCTATTCCAAGTTTGTCGATTCACAATTCCATTTGCAGGTATGCCAGAATTTCGCTGAAATGCAATCACAGCATCACTGGTAATTCGTCCAAAATTACCAGTGGCAGTAGTATTAAAATAACCTAGCTGCTGCAAGCGCTGTTGCAACCTAGTCACTGCTGCGCCCTTGCTACCTTCAGAGAGAGTAGGATATTCACCACCTTGGTTTGCGTTCAGTGTTGCTTGTCTAGTTCTGGCCGGAACAACAGTATTAGTACGACTTCTAGAAGATTGCTGGGATCTAATCAATGCCTGCTGCGTCTGTGGCCCAAAATAGCCCGTAATTGGGCCATTAAAATAGCCTAACTGTTGCAAACGCTGTTGTAGCCTGATGACTTCTGGGCCTCTGCTACCCAATTGCAGATGACTGCGTACATTAGTAGAGGTTCTAGTCTGGCACGCTTGTTGCAGTGCGCTTTGAGTGCTGTTTCCGACAACCCCATCAGCAGGTAATCTTTTAGCTTGCTGGAAAGCGGTAACAGCCTGCTGGGTTAAGGGGCCAAATTGACCGTTTACTGGGCCACGAAAGTAGCCTATTTTTTTTAAACACCTTTGGATGTTTGCTACTTCAGTTCCATTACTTCCTACTTTCTCAAGTGCTAAAGTTTGCCCAGCTACACTCAGAAGTGTCATGGTCAACGCTACAGATAAAAAACGCATCCCAAACGCGCTAGACAGCTTTATCCAATTCAAGAATCTAAAATTAACTTGGACAGGAACAACCTCAAGGCTTTCAGTTGGTTTATAGGCTAAGGTGAGATGCAGATAACCAATAGTTCCCATAGATTTACTATTTTATCGAGTAATAAAAGTTACTTAATACAGAGTTTTCCGATATTATTTTAAGTATGTTTTTAAATAAAAGTAAATAATTTTACATTAGTTATAGAGATTTGTCTGTTATTTAAGGTAAAGGCTAGGTAATATTTTGTTAATCGTCAAAAACTAATGTGAGCAGTAGATATTTAGATGAGAGGGCAAATTATTGCTGTTTTTGGTAAATTACTTGAAATATTGCAATTTATTTAAAAAAAGGCTGCGATTTAATCGCAGCCTTTTTACGTAACTATTGTTATTGTTGTGCTTCCTCAGTATTCTCAATTTTTTTAGTATTACCTATTTTTACCCAACCTTCTTGCTCACCATTTTCTAGGCGAATCTTTTGCCAAGCTTTATCTTGACTTTCTTCCAAAATGACAACTTTTTGATTAAAAGCCGCTCCACCAACACGTTGAGCGTCTTGTTTTGGTTCTGCACGCAAACTTAAACCTTGAGACCAAGTAACTGTTCCTAGATAAGCTCCTGGCGGTAATGGTTTTGGCGATTCCTGAGCTTTGGGGGATTCAGTAGGATTGGCAGAGGGTGTTGGGCTAGAAGATGGTTCAGGCTGAGAAGTATTTGTAGCTTCTACTACGGTTGCTTTTGGAGATTGAGTTCTAAGCGCGGGATGATCATTCGCAAAAATCGGTTTGGTAGGGGGTATGGCAGTTCGATTCATAAAATAAAGTGCAGCTGCAACACCACTACCTATTAAGATGGCGATCGCCAAGAAAAACCCAAGTATAAATTTTAGTAGGCCAGAAAGCATAATTTATAACCTCATTTCTAATAGTGAATAGTCCATAGTAATTCATGATTAAAAATCCACTATTGACTTTGGAATTTAGACTAACTCATTCGGGACTTACGCACAAAGGTTGTCTGTTGAGATTGAGTGTAAGGGTGTAGGGATTTTAAATATTTACACCCCTATACCCCTAAACCCCTTATCCAAACCCTTGATGAGTACTGATCACTGTGTAAGTTTTATCATTAGCGTAGCTTGCCAAAGGTTTCGCTCAAAGGGCTGTGTTTCGATGCTAAACGCGCTCTCCCAGCAGCAGCCCATTCTTGTAATTGCTGAATTTGCTCCACAGCAGTCCGCGCCAGAGGAATAATCTGACTGGCCGCTTCTAAAATGTCATCATTACTAAAGTCTCGATTTTGGCTAAATCCTATATGCATCGCTTCAATCAAAGTTTGTTCAATCTCGGCTCCAGAAAAATCAGGTGTTTCATATGCTAGCCTATCGATGTCATAACTTTTTAAGTTATGCGGGCGCAGTCGAGATAAATGAACGTTAAAAATTGCTTTTCTTTCTTCTTGGGTGGGTAAACCGACAAAGAATATTTCATCAAATCGCCCTTTACGCAGCATTTCTGGTGGTAGGGCTTGGATATCGTTAGCGGTAGCAACGACAAATACAGGTGAGGTTTTTTCGGCTAACCAATTAATAAAAGTGCCAAATACGCGGCTAGTAGTTCCCGCATCACCTTTACTACCAAGTCCGGAAAAGGCTTTATCTATTTCATCAATCCACAAAACACAGGGAGCTAAAGCTTCAGCTACTTGAATCATTTGGCGAGTGCGGGATTCCGATTCCCCTACTAAACCACCAAATAACCGCCCTACATCTAGGCGCAGTAAAGGTAAATGCCAATGATGGGCGATCGCTTTTGCTGTTAAAGATTTTCCAGTTCCCTGAATACCCACCAACATTAAGCCACGGGGGTGCGGTAATCCGTATTGTCGCGCGCGTTCAGTAAATGAGCCTCCCCGACGCAGTAACCAATCTTTGAGGTTATCGAGTCCGCCAATATCAGAAATTTGCTCGGTGGCGGGGTAAAAGTCTAAAATTTGCGTTTGGCGAATAGTTTGGCGTTTTTCTTCTAAAACTAGATCCACATCTTCGGGTTGCAGTTCGCCATGAGTAGCGATCGCCCTGGCTAAAACTCGGCGAATTCTTTCCATTGAAAGCCCTTGACAAGAGCGCACCAAGTCATCCAAAACTTTGCCACCAAGGGAATTACCAGTAACTTGTAATAAACGTTCCACTTCCGTTTTAATTTCGGCGGCGGCGGGTAAGGGGAATTCCACAACTGTCAGCACTTCGGTTAAATCGTCAGGAATAGCAATACGCGGCGACAGCAAGACAATATTTTTCGGTTGCGACTTGAGAAGTCGAGCTAAATTGCGGAGTTTACGGGCGATCGCCACATCTTCTAAAAACCGATGATAGTCTCGTAGAATCAACACTGCTGGCGCAGAGGCTGGTAATTTCTCCACAAATTCTAAAGCTTGCAGGGGGTTACGTCTCCCAAACCCAGCATCATTAGGATTACCCTGGTAGCCATCGACAAAATCCCAGGTGTACACTGGGCGATTGCCTTGATTTGCTGCTTCTTCCCGGATCGCTGCTTCTACCCTTTCTTCCTCAAAGGTGGGAATATAAATCAAAGGGTAGCGGGCACGTAGCAGCAGTTTAAACTCTTCGCGGAAGTTCATAAAGTAGCTGTTAGTGGTTAGTTGCTATTGAACGCAATGTACAACTTTCTTTAAACAAAATCCCACTTCCTGTGATGTTATCGCTTCATCTCAAAATCAAAAAGTAGAGTGTGCTCAAGCGATCGCACCATCTAGCCAGCAGTGTATAGATCAATTTCAACACAGATGGTGATTGTGAAAGAAGGATCTCAAGCAAAGCGATCGCATCTATATTTGCTCTGTCCAAAGTTTTTTCTAATAGTTTAGATATAACTTATATTTTTTTCTTAATAATCTGACTTTACATGAAAAAAATTTGGGATTCGCTTTAAAATTTATTGTGCCGACACATTAAAATCAAGAGCCTGAGCTTGTATGGGAATGCTCACCTTGGAAATATGTATTCCATGTAAACAAAATGGACATCATATTACCATCTAGCCTATCCTTGTTTGCAAATCCCCTACATATTGAAAATCCACTCCTAGTTGATGGCAATTTGGACAGGCTAATGTTGAAATATTGGGCAAGTAATTATTAATTTTAGTAACTATAGATATCCATCCAAGAAAAATACTATAGCAGTCCTAAATGATACGTGAGAATGAATAAAGCCTCTAAAGCTTGTTAAATAAAGATTTTTATCTCAGCATTTTCTCACGAGTGATTCTGGATTGCTATATTTCTATCCTTTCTTCTCGGACTCATTTTGGCATTACCAATTTAATATCAGTAAATATTTCCAAACTTAGTTTAGAAATATTTATAGGGTACGTTAGGCGCTCTCTTGTAGTCTTATTAGAACTAAATAATTAATTGCGCCATAACGTACCAAATGGCATATTGACAAAGTTTACTATCCCGGAAGTTGCTTTTTCAGCGCTTCCAGCGAAGCCCAGCGATTATCAATCGACTCTTCCGAACTCCTAGCATCGCTACTAAGAATACCTGGGCAATTGAGGTTACAAAGTTGACGCTGGGGGATTGCTAGGCACATTTGCTCGTACAGCCATTCACTGGGATAAAAATAACCATCAGGTGGTAGGGTTTCTACCAAATCTTCCACAGCTACTTCCCTTTCTAAAGGCAAGTCTTGTGCTTGATTAGCTGTTTCATCTAACCAGATGACTTCCGTGGTATCGACTACCAAACGCTGATTGTATTGCTGTAAGCAGCGGTTACAAGTACAAGTAATAATTGCTTCTGCCTGCCCCGAAACTTCTAAGTAATTACCTTGATGCTGTACACGGATGAGACCACGAACAGGCGTTAACGTTTCCAGGCCAGGCAGAAAATCCTTAACTTGAATTTCCTCTGTCCGCTCCGGGGCTTTAGTTAGCTGCGGAATAAAAATTGCGTCCATAGGATTTGTGAGATATCCTCACGAAACGAAAATTATGCTATTTACCAGCAATTTTGCTGATGTTACAACTTTATTTTAGCTTTTAACAACAGAAGAGATTTGCACTCAAGTAGGCTTTACGGTGCGATCGCTGGACGAACCACAAGATGACGATGTGGTTCTTTACCGCGACTGAAGGTTTCCAAATCGCCAAACTCCTTCAAAAAAGTGTGAATTTGACGGCGTTCCGCAGAACTGAGCGATTTGATTTCTACTTCTTTACCTGTAGCTCTTACTTCTTGGGATGCAGCTTCTGCTAATGCCCGAATTTCCGCTTCTCTTTTGACGCGGTAGCCATTCAATTCAATAGTATAAGAGGCTTGCTCTTCCTGGGGTTGGTTTAAGTTGAGGACTGAATTAGCTAGATACTGAATTGCATCTAGCACCGAACCATCAGCACCAATCAAAATTCCGATTTGTTCTGGGTTGAGGTTCGTTTCATTAATAGTCAACCAATAATTATCCGGTTCTTCGGAGTCGCCGCCCTGAGGTTGGGCAGGTTCTAAATTACCCTCAACCTCAGCAGATACCCCAGTAAGTAACAGCAGTGTTTTTAACCACTGCTGCCCTCGCTGCATGGGACTGTTGCTCATGATCAATTTGTAGCCTTTTTCTTAGAACTTTTTGGCTCGAAGGGCAATGCCTTCTGCTCTGCCGTTGCTGCTTCTTTTTCCTGGGTTGCTACAATTTTTTGCAGTTCTTCCGGTAAGGGTTCGCGCGAGAGAATGAAAGTTTGCAGAGTTTGGAAGATATTTCCAATTACCATATACATCAAAACCCCAGCTGGCAGGGGGAAGAACAAAAACATCCCAGAAAAGATGACTGGGGTAATTTTGTTGACTGTCTCCTGCTGTGGATTGCCACCGCTAGAATTTTGCCCAGAGAGAATTTGGCTCACATAAAGACTGATACCGAAGAAGATAACCATAGCGACAATATCCCAGTGGATTGTGCCGTCGGGATCAGTTGCGCCTACCCTACCTAAGGCATCGATAAACAAAAATCCTTTATCTGCTGCTAGCCCCGGAATAGTGCCTTGAATGGTCACATCTCCGGGCTGTAAGGCTTCTATATTACCGTCAGCATCAATTTTGATTCTGTCTTCCCCTTTAGTAACTTTCCATTCGGGAAACAGCTTATTTTCTGGATGCTCCGCCAAGAGTACCTGAAATGGTTTGCCTTCCAGGGTTTGATATTGTATCTTGGTCTTTTCTCCTACTGCTAATTTGTTACCGCTAGGGAGGATAGCAGTAATGCGGGTATGTTCCCCATCAGCAATATAAATATTTTGGGGAGGAGTAGCAAAAGCTTGGGGTTGAATTCGTTCGATTTGTTCGGCGGGAAAGATTTGCAGGTTGACGTTGTAGTTAACTCCAGCAAATGGCGAACCCCGCAAAGTGGCAAACAGCGCTAGCAAAACTGGCATCTGCAACAGCAGTGGCAAACAGCCAGCAAGTGGATTGCCAAATTCTTTTTGGACATTGACCATTTCCTCTTGCTGCTTTTGCGGATCGTCTTTATAACGCTCTTTAACTTCTGCCATCCGCTTTTGCATCAGAGGCTGCACAATCCGCATCCGCCGCATACTCCGAATCGAACCAGCACTCAGGGGATAGAGCGCAAAGCGGACTATCAATGTTAAGGCAACGATCGCCAATCCATAGCTAGGCACTATGCCATAGAAAAAGTCTATGATTGGCAGCATCACGTTGTTCGAGAGAAACCCGATACCAAAATCCATTATTCTGAATTCAACCTGAGGTACTGTAAACTGAACTGAATCTAATTTATCTAAATCATGATTTATCCGCGACTATCATTTACTACGGATAGCCGCACATTCAAATTGCTGAGTCCTGAGTTTTGAGTAATGAGTGAGTAGGTAGTCAGGGATGATGAAAACTCAATTTACTTGGCCGAGTTATCTTATCTTAATGATTATTAACTGTTTGCGCCTGTATGGAGCATTACTCAGGACTCAAAACTCAGCACTGTCTAACTACTTAGCAGCAGTGGTGTATTGAGGATTTTTTGCAGCAACTCTTTCATTAATGTAGTCATAGACGGCCCGAAAATTGGGAACAGCTCGCATTTCCAAACGACTACCATTTCTCAGGGTTAGCACCATATCTCCCCAAATACCCAGACCACGAGGAACTTTGACGATTTTGACAATTTCTGAGTAAATTACGTCAGTGCGATCGCGTCCCATCCAACCTCCCATCACAGAAATCCGACGATCTGTAATGCGGTAGCGTAGCCACAATGCCCTGACAATTGCCCCAACTGACAACGGTATCCCCACGACGGTCAGCCCAATCAGCAGGTTGAGAATTAAATCTCCAACATGGGGGCCACCCTCATAATAAATATCTTCACGAATACCCATTGAGTACCTCAGCTTGTGCTAACAACTGCTCTAATTCTTGCAGAAATTCTTGGCTTACGCACTCTCGTTCTGCTGCTGTTGGTTTCACAATTACCACTAACCGCCATCCTGGTGACAATCTAGGTAATAACTGATACAAAGCTACTGCTATTTGCCGTTTTATTCGGTTGCGAACTACTGCACGCTTGCTAACTTTTGTGCTAATCGAAATGCCAATGCGTGTGCTGGCAAGATATGCTGCATCAGTTAGCTCTATATTCTTGGGGGCAGCATCCAAAGAAGGGTTGCCGGAAAATGACGGACGTAAGGCCCTCAATGTCAAATAAGAGCCATGACGCCGAATTCCTTCCCGGAAAACTGCCTGGAAATCTTGTCGGGATTTTAGCCGATTCGCCTTGGGCAAAGCCACATTTGCTCTTTTAGCCTAATAAACCCCTAAACACTGAGACGATACCGTCCTTTCTTTCTCCTGGCGCTGATGACGTTTCTTCCATCTGGTGTCCGCATCCTGGCACGAAAACCAGAGGTTCTTTTTCTCTTACGGCAAGTGCCGCCTAGCGTTCTCTGCATACTTTTCTCCTCTTAGGTGATATTTATAAAAAGTCACAATCTCTTATTATATCATTATTACAGCCAAACAATGATATTCCGGCAGATTCAGTGGTTAGTTAACAGACCGACAGCCAACAACTAACCACTGATAACAGTTTAATTAACGCTTAAAACCCATGTTCCCATGTAACGCAATAGTGGCACTTCACCAGGGGAAAGAACTTGGCAGTTGAAATAGTAAACTCCACCGAATGCAGGGTTTTTCACGTTAGATAACACCAACTCTACCCTACTACCTGCTGGTACTGGCTCTTCGGGAAAAATTTCAATCAACCCAGCTTCTTTATTCCACTTCACTTCCGAAAGAGGCACTTTTTTGTCTTTGACTCTGACCTCAATTCCTTTGGGGTCAAAACTTCCTTTGTAATAATCAGGGTACGTAATAGCAAATTGAGCAACGGCTAACTTCATTTTATTGGCTGGGATCCTTAGTAGATACCTATCCCAGTTATTAGCCTGTCCGCCAAAATCTAAGCGGTATGGCAGCTGATTTTCGCTTTTGACCCCGCTAAAAAGTGTTAATCCTGGTAAACCTTGCGCCCAGGTTATTGCTTGGAATCCTGTTAGCAGACAGCTAGTTACAGCTAAAGTTGAAAGTAAACGTCGCATAATTAGGCTCCTCCACCAGATAGGATGTTGGTTATTTAAATAACTAAAAGTTTAGCCTTCGTAAATAAACTTTACTACTGACTTTCTCAGAATGGACGTTAAATAGAAATAAAAAGTGCCATGCGCTCTAGAGATTGGATGTATAATACTTAGTAAATTTAGCAACTAACTTTATAAAAAACTCCCTAGCTTTACGGCCTAACTATTTTGTCAATGCCTAAGTCAATTTTCAACAAAATGGAAACACTAGGGAAATTTGATTGTGTTTCTGAATATGTATAAGTGTATCTAAATTGTAAGGTTTTTGTTATAAAAATTGAACCATATAACCAGCGATCGCCAGTTATCTTGGGCTAGATTAATTAAAACCAGCTTGGATAAAAATAGTAATCATTAAAAATCAATTGAAAATTTATCAAGCTTTTGTAATTAGATGCATATTGCAGTATGTAAGAAAGGAATACAAAATTTTTCAATCCCTAAAAGAAGCTGAAGACAAAGACGCAACATTTGGGAATCAACATAGGATGTGCAGTAGTATGTAAGCCTATTTGCAATTATCTGGGATTGTGACATCTGCAAGCGGCAAAGTGAGGCTTTGCCTGGGAAATAGAGAGTGAAAGAGGAAACTTCAAGGTTCAATCTACTAGAAAAAGCAATGGCTGCTAGTCCCCGCCTATGCACTATAAGTGTGGGGAATGGCTGATCAATAAAATTGCATAGTTGGCAGAGATTAGGTATTTATCTCCAGGAGATTTCATGAGAATAGCAGTTGCCAAAGAAATCGAAGTTGGTGAACGTCGTGTAGCATTAATTCCTGACACAGTTGCCCGATTAGTAAAACAAGGTTTAGAAGTTTGGGTAGAAACAGGTGTAGGAGAGCGAGCATTTTTTAGCGATTCTGCTTATGAGGCAGCAGGAGCCAAAATTATTGCCGATACTGTGACATTATGGGGTGAAGCAGATATTCTTTTGAAAGTCAGTCCGCCACAAGAACGGGAAGATGGACGTTCCGAAATTGACTTACTAAAGCAAGGAGCTGTATTAATTAGCTTTTTGAATCCATTAGGAAATCCTTTGGTGGTGCAGCAACTGGCAAATCGCCAAGTGACAGCCTTAAGTATGGAAATGATTCCCCGCACCACCAGGGCACAAAGCATGGATGCATTGTCCTCGCAAGCGTCCCTAGCAGGTTATAAATCCGTATTAATTGCCGCAGCAGCATTGCCGAAATATTTCCCGATGCTGACTACAGCCGCAGGTACAATCGCCCCAGCCAAAATATTTATCATGGGTGCTGGTGTAGCAGGATTGCAAGCGATCGCCACCGCTAGGCGCTTAGGAGCAGTAGTAGAAGCCTTTGATATCCGTCCTGCCGTCAAAGAAGAAGTCCAAAGCTTAGGGGCAAAATTCGTCGAAGTTAAACTCGAAGAAGAAACCGTCGCGGCTGGTGGCTACGCCAAAGAGATTTCTGAGGCTAGCAAACAGCGCACCCAGGAAATTGTTGCCGAACACGTCAAGAACGCCGATGTGGTGATTACTACCGCCCAAGTTCCTGGAAGAAAAGCGCCTTTGCTTGTCACTGAAGAAATGGTGGCTCAGATGAAGCCAGGTTCAGTAATTGTAGATTTAGCTGCCGAACAGGGCGGTAACTGCGCCTGCACCGATCCCGGCAAAGATATTGTTTGGAATGGTGTAACGATTATCGGGCCAATTAATCTCCCCTCATCAATGCCAGTTCACGCCAGCCAACTGTATGCTAAAAACGTGACATCGTTGATGCAATTGTTAATTAAAGATAAAGCTTTACAGGTTAACTTTGTCGACGACATCGTTGATGCGGCTTGCGTTACCCACGCAGGTGAAATTCGCTCTCAACGAGTACGCGATGCGCTACAAGCTATTAGCGGCGTAAAGACAACTTAATTTAGCAAAAGTAATAAGCAATGGGTAATGGGTAATTGCAAAAAAAACTGTTACTAATTACCAATTAGCAATTATCAAAAGGAGTTTTTATTTCATGACAGATGCATTGCTTGCTGCTTTATTTGTATTTGTCTTGGCATCGTTTATCGGCTTTGAAGTCATCAACAAAGTACCACCGACTTTACACACGCCTTTGATGTCAGGCTCAAATGCAATTTCCGGTATTGCTGTATTGGGAGCAATAGTAGCTTCCGGTGCTAGAGAGACAAATGTTTCGGTGATTCTTGGTTTGATTGCTGTCGTATTGGCAACAGTCAACGTTGTCGGTGGTTTCTTAGTCACAGATCGGATGTTGCAAATGTTTAAGAAAAAGGAGATTAAGGCGTGAGCGACTTTATACCAACTGGGATTCAACTGACGTACTTAGTCGCTGCATCCTTATTCATTCTGGGATTGAAAAAGCTGGGTTCACCCGCCACAGCACGAAATGGCAATATCATAGCAGCTGTGGGAATGCTGCTGGCGATCGTGGCGACAATGCTAGATCAGCATGTGTTGAATTACGAAATGATTTTGTTGGGCTTGGCGATTGGATCGGGAATTGGTGCGATCGCCGCTTACAAAGTTCAAATGACAGAAATGCCCCAAATGGTGGGTTTACTTAACGGTTTGGGTGGCGCTGCTTCCGCACTTGTCGCCGTTGCCGAATTCTGGCGATTATTGGATAGTTCGCAACCGATTCCCCTAGATGTCAACATTTCCATGCTGCTGGATGTGTTAATCGGTGGTGTTACCTTCACAGGCAGCTTTTTAGCCTTTGCAAAATTGCAAGGTTTAATCAGCGGTTCCCCGATTACATTTCCTTTCCAGCAACCATTTAACCTTCTGCTTCTGGGTGCTTATATAGCAGGTAGTGCTTACTTAATCATCACACCGGATAGCTTACCCATATTCTTAGGAGTCGTTGCGGTTTCCTTAGTGTTGGGTGTAATGTTCGTCATCCCCATTGGTGGTGGCGATATGCCTGTAGTCATTTCGCTGTTGAACTCCTTGTCAGGTGTAGCAGCATCAGCCGCCGGATTCGTGGTGATGAACAATATGTTGATCATCGCTGGGGCATTAGTGGGGGCCTCTGGCTTAATTCTCACCGAAATTATGTGTAAGGCGATGAACCGTTCTCTGTTCAGCGTGCTGTTCAGTGCTTTTGGCACAGGGAGTGCTGCTGGTGGTGGTGCTGCTGGTGGCGGTGCAACCGATCAAACCGTCCGCAGCATCGATCCCGAAGAAGGGGCAATGATGTTAGGTTATGCCCGTTCTGTGGTGATTGTGCCTGGTTATGGTATGGCAGTTGCCCAAGCGCAGCATAGCGTCCGGGAATTGTCAGATCAACTAGAACGGATGGGTGTTGATGTCAAGTACGCTATTCACCCCGTCGCTGGAAGAATGCCAGGACACATGAACGTGTTACTGGCTGAGGCAAATGTGCCTTATACCCAGTTGTATGACATGGAAGATATTAATCCCCAGTTTGATCAAGCGGATGTGGCTTTAGTAATTGGGGCAAATGATGTAGTAAATCCAGCAGCGCGGAGTGATGCTAATAGCCCAATTTATGGGATGCCAATTCTAGAAGTGGATAAGGCAAAGCAGACAATTGTGATTAAGCGCGGGATGAGTACAGGTTTTGCCGGTGTAGATAATGAGTTGTTCTACAAAGAGAAAACTACAATGCTTTTTGGTAGTGCTAAAGATATGGTGGCGAAGTTGGTTTCTGAAGTGAAGCAACTGTAAGAGAAACGAACCGCAGAGGCGCAAAGGGCGCGAAGTAAAGAAAGAATTAGAGAGTTGGTTTGCCTTGGAGGTGTGATGCTTCTGGGGCAAGTTTTTTATTTAGAGAATTGGCTCACGCCAAGGCGCAAAGATGCAAAGGAAAGAAAGAATTAAGAGATTCGACTTGTTTTGAAATTTAAAAATTTTTAAGCTAAGATTTTTAATTAAACTTTCAATTTTAATAATCTTGGTTAATACGGTTTAGAAATTCCTTCCATCTAGATACAAGTGCTGACTGACTTGGTTGATATTGAGAGCATATAAGTTTTCTACCATCCAATTTTTGATAATGAGTTTGTAAAACTTTTGGATGAAACTTCACTTCTAGAGATTCTGGGTTAATACCCAATAAATTTAGATCAAATAAAGTATGTAAGTCTGCACGTAACAAAAGCCCATTATCTGGATGATTATCATCAGTACCACGATAGGGTGAGATATGGGCAGCTTCTAAAACATCAAGTAGCTTTAACCCAGTAATCATACATTAATCGCCATAGCGTTGACGCAACAAGTCTCTAAATTTGGACTGTCCACGACGTTCTTTAATTTGACGAAATACAGTTTCACGTCTATCTTCCGTTACAGGAACATATTCAGAAGCTTCATCACTTTGAAGATATTTATAATCACTGTTTTCATTAATTAATTTAGCATCTCTTTCCTCTGCGTCTCTGCGTGAGATAAAAAAAGCGATCGCCTTTTACGACGCGCCAATATGCAATCGCTAATTTGTTGGTTGAGAAAGATTTAAAACCACAGCTAATGCTTGAGAAACAAGTTGCATTTCTGAATCAGATAGTTGACCAAGTTTTCTCACTAATCTGGTTTCTGAAACTGAGCGGATTTGAAAAGTATCCACACCAGAAACTTTAGCTAAACCATTATCTGCACTTGCTTCCAGTCGCACCATCCAAGGTCTGACTGCATATCTTTCTTTCCAATCTGTAACTGGAACAATGACTTTCAAAGGCAAAATCCCAATAGCATCATCATTGACTATGATACAAGGACGCTTCTTGCTAATTTCCGTCCCTACAGTTGGATCTAAATTCACTAACCAGACTTGACCTCTATACATAAGAGGCTGAGTTGTGGAGGTCTTCATCTGGATATTCGTAAAAATCTTCCCCTTCCAAATCAGAGAAGACATTTAATTCACTATCAGATGCGTAGTCTGCAACAGCTGTGATTGCGGCTAGTATTAATTGGCGTTTTTGCTCATCTTTGGTAAGTGAATTTTGCTCTCTAAGTACCAGTTTCAAAGCTGCTTCAGCTATTGTTAAACGATCGCTTACACTTAAATTTACAAGTGCTTGGAGAATTTCCTGAGTTCCCATGCTAATTCATAGAGCCACTTATATTACTCATAGTAATGAATTTATCTTATTCTTCGCTATCTTGATACAAATCCTGCAAGGCTTGCAGTTGAGTTTTACGAGCAACACGACGATATTTTTTACTTTCTAATTTTGGCTCGTATTGGCTCTGACCTTTGCCTTTGGTTTTTAACTTCAAGGTAGATTCAGGATCAGCTTGTTGGTTTAGGTGAGTTTGATACGCGATCGCATCTGCTAAAAATTCCACATAATGTTCATATCGCTCCCAGTCTCCCCGCACAGCACAATCTGGTTCATCTCGATGCAGGCAATCGCTAAACCGACAGCTACCAACAGCTAAACGCTCTCTGGCTTCGGGAAAATAATATATTAATTCTTCGGGAGTACAATAGAGGTCAGGCTGATTAAAACCTGGAGTATCTGCCAATAAGCCCCCATTAGGTAATTCAAATAACTCTACGTGGCGGGTAGTATGGCGACCACGAGCCAACTTGCCAGAAACTTCACCTACTCGCAAATTGGCATTGGGAATTAGTGTATTAATTAAACTTGATTTACCAACGCCAGAAGGCCCAGCAACTACAGTAATTTTATCTTGAAGATGGCTGGTTAATTGGTCAATATTTATACTATTTATGACGCTAATAAATAACGGCTGATAACCCCAACCAACAAGGCGATCGCTAATTTTTTGTTGCACCTGGGGTGAAACTAAATCACTTTTATTCAGGCATAAAACTACATCTAAACCTGTTGATTCAGCCTTAACTAAAAAGCGACTTAACTGGTAAGGTTCCAGAGGTGGATCTGCAACAGCGAATACCAGCATGATTTTGTCAACATTGGCGATGGGCGGACGATCTAATTGAGTTTGACGGGGTAAAACATCAGCGATCGCTCCTCGTCCTCCAGCCCAATCTGGTTCTTCAATGACCACGCGATCGCCCACCATCACTTGTTGCCCAATTTTTTTCAAGCGTGATCTGCGGGTGCAGAGGAGGAGTGAGGGAGGGGGAGAATGAGAGACAAGGGGAGTATTTATGTCCTTGTCTCCTACATCCAGCTGGACTTGGTAAAAATTTGCTTGTACAGCTAACACAGTACCTATTAACTGTCCAGTGGCGAAATCAGATTTTCCTGTCATTGGGCAATCACAGGACGGCGTACTAACAACGAAAAATAACCAGAGCAATCTGCAATTTGTTCTACTTGATAGCCTGCCATTGCTAGGCTATCAGGAACCTGCTCAATTGGCTCTCCAGGGTCAAGCCAAACTTCGAGCAATCCTCCCGGTGACATTTTCTCTAGACGTAGTTTTGTCCGAACAAAATTAATCGGGCAAGGAGTGCCGCGCAAGTCAAGTTGAGCATCAGGAGATGATAGAGAAGAGGGCTTCATTACTTAAACAGATTTCCTAAAAATCCTTCTAGACCGCCTTTACCAGTACGCTCTCCCTTAATTTTAGCCAGCTTCTCTAACAATTCTCGCTCCTCCGGAGTCACCTTGTTAGGAATATCGATTAGCACTGTCAGCATATGGTCTCCCCGACTGACAGGATTACCTAAGCGAGGTACACCACGATTTTCTAACTTCATCACCGTATTTGGTTGAGTTCCGGCGGGAATTATAAGTTCTACAGGCCCATCGACCGTATCTACTTCTAAACGGCAACCTAAAATTGCTTGCAGGTAGCTAATTTTAATTTCTGAGAGAATATTAATACCATCTCGGTGGAATTCCTCATCCTCATTCACGAATAAGTACACGTACAAATCTCCAGGCGGGCCACCACGCTGCCCCGCATCTCCTTCTTGAGAAATCCGCAAGCGTGTGCCATTATCTACACCCGCAGGAATAGTAATTTTGAGTTTTTTAGTGATTTGATTTGTGCCTTTACCGTCGCAAGCATCACATTTGTCTTCAATCACCATCCCCGTACCATTACACGTAGGACAAGTTGAAACTTGAGTGAAACTGCCAAAAGGCGTTCTAGTAACACGGCGTACTTGACCCGAGCCGCTGCAAGTCGAACAAGTCCGAGGACGAGTTCCTGGCTTTGCGCCTGAACCGGTACAGACATCGCAAGTTTCTAGATGAGAAATGCGAATTTCTTTTTCACCACCAAATACCGCTTCCCGAAAATCTAACTTCAGGTCTAATCGCAGGTCATCACCCCGCGCCGGCCCACTGCGTCGTCTTTGCGTTGTTGGGCCACCCATTCCACCAGCAAAACCACTGAAAATGCTTTCAAAGATATCGGCAAAGCCGCCCATGTCGCCCATATCTTGGAAGCCTACACCAGCGCCTGAAACACCCTCAGGCCCAAAGCGGTCATAACGAGCGCGGGTTTCCGGCTCGGAAAGCACTTCATAAGCGCGGTTAATCTCCTTAAAGCGATCCTCCGCTCCCGGTTCTTTGTTCACATCTGGGTGATACTTCCGGGCTAAACGGCGGTAGGCTTGTTTGATATCTTCTTTGTCGGCGTCACGGGAGACACCCAAAATTTCATAATAGTCGCGGGCCATATAGCAAAGGTAAAAGTTAGAAGTAAGAAAGCAGAAGAGCCACTGTATTGGAGAGCCAGTACGTTAAACGAGTTCCCCTATAAAGTATGTGGCGTGGCAGAAGGAAGAGGGCAAAAAGGCGAAAGGTAAAAGTTAATTTTTATTAATAATTGATTTTACCCTTTCCCTTTTAGAAAAATCACCAGCCAGTATTGAGCAACAGGTGCTTTCCTCGTAGAAGACGACAAAAGCTACAGAAATCACGAGCAAAGCAAACCTCTACTCTGACTTCTCTCTGCCTGAGGCTATCTCTTTTACAATTGTGCTACGTAGGTGGGGCAAACCCCGCCCATCCACCAGAGGAGCTAGCCGCACCATTAGGTGTGGAAAACCCCCCAATGCGTTTTGGCATCTGTGCTGGTACACCCTCTAGCCCACGGCAATTCGCTTCTACAATCTAGCAAACTTGGGGACTGGGGACTAGGGACTGGGAAAAGCAACTTGTGCAGGGAGCAGGGAGCAGGAAAGACAAAGGGACAAGGGGACAAGGGGAAAGAACCATGATTAACTCTTGCTCCTTGTCCTCTTCATCCAATGCCCAATACCCAATCCCTAATCTATCGCCTCGTAATCAGCCTGTGCGGTGTTTTCGTCATCAAAATCAAAGTTAAATTGCGGTATTAGCGTTCCACCCATTGGTTGCTCCTGTTCTGAAGTAAACAGAATTTCTGAAACCTCAGCTAACTCATCATTTTGGTTATTAGCCCGGTTATACACGTTAGCACCAATGGCAAATAGCGCTTTTTGGAAATCTTCCAAGCGCTGCTGAAATTCTTGTGGAGAAATACTGGAGTTAGCTATTGCTGCTTGGAGTTGTTGGACTTTTTCATGTGCCAAAGCTTTCATCTCCTCACCAATGAAGCCGCTATTCTCCTTTAAAGTTGTTTCATAACTTAAAAATAGATTCTCTGCCTGGTTTTTAAGTTCAACCAGTTCTTTACGTCTTTTATCTTCCTCAGCAAACACTTCGGCTGCTTGCCGCATTCGTTCTACTTCTTGGGTACTCAAGCCGCCTGTATTCGTAATCCGAATACTATGCTCCCTGCCAGTACCTTTGTCTTGAGCGCTAACCTTGAGGATGCCATTGACATCGATTTCAAAAGATACTTCTATTTGCGGGACGCCACGAGGTGCTGGAGGAATTCCTGCTAAAAGGAACTTACCAAGACTTTTATTATCCCGTGCCATTGCTCGTTCACCTTGGAGAACGTGTATTTCTACCGAGGTTTGCCCATCAACTGCTGTAGAAAAAATTTGGGATCTGCTGGTAGGAATTGTGGTGTTACGTTCGATGATTTTGGTAAATACTTCTCCTAAGGTTTCAATTCCCAAAGACAGGGGTGTGACATCCAATAAAAGGAGATTATCAACTTCTCCACCTAGTACCCCGGCTTGGATAGCAGCTCCTAGTGCGACTGCTTCATCGGGGTTAACAGAGCGATCGGGAGCTTTGCCGTTGAAAAACTTGCTCAAGGCGTTTTGGACGGCAGGGATGCGGGTAGAACCACCTACTAAAATAATCCGATCTATATCTTGTGGTTTGCGATCTGCGTCTTTCAACGCTTGGATCATCGGATCAATCGTAGCTTGAATTAAATGATTTGTTAGTTCTTCAAATTTGGAGCGGCTGAGTTCCAATTCTAGATGCTTGGGGCCTGTCTCATCAGCAGTGATAAAAGGCAAATTGATAGATGTATTCAGCATACTAGAAAGTTCAATTTTTGCCTTTTCTGCTGCTTCCCGTAGGCGTTGCAGTGCCATTTTGTCTAGAGACAGGTCAATTTTCTCTTGTTGCTGGAAGCCTTCAATTATCCAGCGCACAATACAATCATCAAAGTCGTCACCACCGAGTTGATTATTACCATTAGTGGATTTAACTTCAAAAACACCATCTCCAAGTTGCAGGATGGATACGTCAAAAGTACCGCCTCCCAGATCAAAGACTAAAATTAGCTGCTCTTGGTTTTGCTTATCTAAACCAAAGGCTAAAGCAGCCGCAGTTGGTTCGTTGATGATCCGTAGGACTTCAAGTCCAGCAATAGTTCCCGCGTCTTTAGTTGCTTGTCTTTGAGCGTCTGTGAAATATGCTGGTACGGTAATCACTGCCTGAGTAACAGTTTCACCCAAAAAATTTTCTGCGTCCTGTTTGAGCTTTTGCAAGATCATGGCAGAAATTTCTTGTGGTGTATAGTTACGTCCGCGAATTTGCACATCAACGGTATCGTCTCGACCTTTGACACAGTTGTAAGGTACGCGATCGCGTTGTGTATCCGTGTCTTCCCAACGAAGACCGATGAATCGCTTGATACTGAAGACTGTGTTTTCGGCATTGGTTACGGCTTGGCGCTTTGCCAACTGACCGACTAAGCGATCGCCTCCTTTTCCAAATCCCACAATACTAGGAGTAGTTCGTCCACCTTCGGAATTAGCGATCACAAGTGTTTGACCACCTTCCATAACTGCGACGCAACTGTTAGTAGTGCCTAAGTCGATTCCAATAACTTTTCCCATACTGCTCAGTATTTTTACGGATTTCTTTTGACTTGATGCTTCGCGGACGTTCTTATTTTTGTGTTGTGCTACAGACCAACGCTCACGGAAAAGTCTGTGGAAATCCTGTTACTAACGGTAAGCAAGAAGTTGAAAAACACAGATGTGTTTCAAGGTGAGTGCTTAAAGTTACCTTTGGAGGGTTACTAACACTTGAACGTTGGTTTCTTTTCAGACAACCATGCCTCTTTATGAAAGCTAGCACCAAAGGACAAGCCGTCAAACTTCGGCTTACCGTCAACAGCCATTCCTGGATTAAATATGGGATGCTCGCCTTTGCTAGAACCAAGGCACTTTTGGTCAGTGAGGCGAGCAAATACAGCTTAACTGTTGGCTGGACTCGACTGATTTTCTTGTGCAGGTAGTGTGTCTTCCTTTGGAGCAGCCACTTTCACCATTGCATGGCGCAGCACGCGTTCACCCAAGTAATATCCGCGTACTAACTCTTCTAACACTGTTCCTTCAGGATGTTCATCCGTAGGTTCGCGCATTACAGCTTCATGCAGGTTGGGATCGAATTCTTGACCTTCAGGACGCATTGGCGATACACCAAGGCGTTTGAGGCAATCTACTAATTGTTTGTAGACACCTTGGTAACTTTTATGAATTGTCATTTCGCCGTCGGTTTGTGGTTTGAGGTGCGATCGCGCCCGCTCAAAATTATCAACTACTGGCAATAATTCTGTAATTGTGTTGCGCTTCACCTGCGCCTCTAAGTCTTCTTTTTCTTTTTGGTTGCGTTTGCGGTAATTCTCAAAATCTGCGGCAATTCGTAGATATTGAGTGTTACGCTCTTCAACTTGCGCTTTGAGAGACTCGATTTGTTGAGCCAATTCTGTCAAAGCTGCCGTTTGTGCGCCCTGATTTTCACTAGCAGCGACGCCATTCTCTTGATTGAGCGTAGCTGTACCTACTGGTGCATTAGTTTGATCTGCCACTTGCTCAGTAACCTCGCTGCCAGATTCGTTGGAGTTGATTTGGGTTGGGGAGTCGCTATTCATTGCTTGCTTTACCTCTATTGGTTCACCCAATTGCTGGCTTGTATTGTTTACCTGTTTATTTTCGTCTATCATTGTCCACTCATCCCAGATACTATTTACGGCATTATGTCACTACAGGTTGCGTTGCTATTGACAGCTAGCAACTGCGGCTTGTCATGTTGCCGAAATTTTCCTGGAACTGATGTCACGTCTTCTTATTGTGACAAATGGTGAACGCGTTAGCGTATAAGCTCCCAGGACGGTAATCCGAACGGGTAGGGTAGTTGGAAAAGCACGTCTTTCGGACGAGAGGCGGTCAAGATATTTCGCCCCTCATCATTAGTTATAAGTCATTCTTTTTACTTAAATTTACGTAAGATTCAACGTTTACTCTTACCAAGAACGCCTCAAACATCGACTTCATAACTTGCTTGACACCAAAGTTGCTTGAGTAGCAAAAATTTTTGGCTCGAATTTACTCAACGTAAATGAGAATTCTATGCCACAGCCTGGGAATACTTTACTCAGAGGTTTTCCCTACCAATTGCTCATATATGACTTACTCGTCACCACAACGGCGCAGTACCGCTCTAACTACAAAAACAGAGTTTTCGCCCTTCGGCAACAAGCTAGTGCAGGCTGGTTATGTCAATAGCGAACAGATGAGGCAGGCGCTGATTGAAAGCCGCAAGTCTGGCATCCCGCTAACAGAGATGCTGGAGTCAATCACTGGGCGACAACTATCACCTGAGTTACTCAGACAGTACAAGAAACAGCAGTTATTTGAACTTAAAATACTATACGGTGTTGAATTCCTCGATCCGGAAGTCAACCAGCTTGGCAATACGATGGTGGGAAAACTGATTGAAACCTTAATCCCGGTGGATATCTGTCGCCGCCATCGCTTGATACCACTATCAAAAAACGAAGACCAAACCCCCCCCTGCGTTTTAGTGGCGATGGTCGATCCGGATAATTTAGAGGCTTCGGATGACCTCAACCGCATCTTGCGCCCACAAGGTTTAGCATTGCAGCGCATGGTGATCACCCAAGAGGATTACCAACAGATTATCAATCAATACTTGGATGAACTGGCTGTACGACAAAAACATTTAGAACAAGAAAAATTTACAGACATCAATCAAGATTTAGAAAATCTTGGTAATCTCGATGCAGATGATACCCCTGATGACATGGAGGCTGACTTAGGGGCGGCGATGAAGGGTGCGGAAGATGCACCAGTCATTAATCTAGTCAATAGAATTCTTGCCAAAGCCTTGCATGAGAAGGTATCTGATATCCACATCGAACCGCAAGAAGAAAACCTCCGCATTCGCTTTCGTAAAGATGGCGTACTGCGTCAAGCTTTCGACCCCTTGCCCAAAAAAATCATTGCGGCAGTGACAGCCCGGTTTAAAATCATCTCCAACCTAGACATTGCTGAGAGACGTTTACCCCAAGACGGACGCATTCGGCGGATGTTTGAGGGACGTAAGGTGGATTTTCGTGTAAATACCTTACCCAGTCGCTACGGCGAGAAAGTTTGTCTACGGATTTTAGATAACTCCTCCACTCAACTCGGATTGAATAAGCTGATTACCGATCAGGAAACCTTAGATATTGTTAAGGACATGGTGAGTCGTCCCTTCGGTCTGATCTTGGTCACTGGGCCAACTGGTTCTGGTAAAACCACCTCGCTTTATTCAGCACTGGCAGAAAAGAACGATCCGGGAATTAATATCAGTACGGTAGAAGATCCAATTGAGTACAGTTTGCCAGGAATTACTCAAGTACAGGTGATTCGGGAGAAAGGGCTGGATTTTGCTACTGCTTTGCGGGCTTTCTTACGGCAAGACCCAGATGTGTTACTCGTGGGTGAAACACGAGACAAGGAAACTGCAAAAACCGCGATTGAAGCAGCCCTGACAGGTCACTTGGTATTAACTACCTTACACACAAATGATGCTCCAGGAGCGATCGCCCGTTTGGGAGAAATGGGCATTGAACCTTTCATGGTTTCTAGTTCCCTGATTGGCGTCTTGGCACAACGCTTGGTACGACGTGTATGTCCTGATTGTCGTATTCCCTATACTCCCACTACCGAAGAACTTGCTCGCTATGGTCTATCAGCTTCTCAAGAGGTGAGTGTCACTTTCTACAAAGCTAATACCTTGCCAGCCGAATCCCAGGCAGAAGCTAAAGCCAAAGGTCAAGGTTGTTCAACCTGTAATGGTGTCGGTTACAAGGGACGTTGTGGTGTTTACGAGGTCATGCGAGTCACCGAGAACTTGCAAACCTTAATCAACGAAGAAGCACCAACGGAACGCATTAAAGAAGTAGCAGTAGAAGAAGGCATGAAAACCTTGCTGGCTTACAGCTTGGATTTAGTGCGTCAAGGTTCCACGACCTTAGAAGAAGTTGAGCGGGTAACTTTTACTGATACCGGTTTGGAAGCCGAATTAAAAGCTAAACGTAAGAGTGGTCTAACATGCCGCACTTGTGATGCCACATTACAACCAGAATGGCTAGATTGCCCTTACTGTATGACACCTCGCTTTAGTGATTAGTCAACCCCTACGGGAAATTCGCTCATTAAAAACTCAAACAGGTCTTTGATTTTAAATTGGAGTGCAGCGACGGTCAAGGCTCAATAATCACAGGCAAACAAAAAACCACTAACAACTGACAAAGGAAGCAAAACTATGGAAATGATGATTGAAGACTTGATGGAGCAGATGATTGAAATGGGCGGTTCGGATCTGCATTTATCCGCAGGTTTACCTCCCTATTTCCGTATCAGTGGCAAACTCACTCCCATCGGTGAGCATATATTAACTGCTGATCAGTGTCAGAGACTGATTTTTAGTATGCTCAACAATACCCAGCGTAAAACTTTAGAGCAGACCTGGGAACTAGATTGTTCTTACGGCGTTAAAGGCTTGGCTCGCTTCCGCGTCAATGTTTATAAGGATCGGGGAGCATACGCTGCTTGCTTGCGTGCTTTAAGTTCCAAAATTCCCAACTTTGATAAATTGGGTCTGCCAGATGTAGTGCGGGAAATGACAGAAAAGCCCAGAGGATTAATTCTGGTAACGGGGCCTACTGGTTCTGGTAAGACAACTACCCTAGCGGCAATGATTGACTTAATTAACCGCACTAGGGCAGAGCATATCTTAACAGTAGAAGACCCAATTGAATTTGTCTATGAACCAATTAAAAGCTTGGTTCACCAACGACAACTTGGGGAAGATACAAAGAGCTTTGCTAATGCTTTGAAAGCAGCTTTGCGGGAAGATCCAGATATTATTCTGGTAGGAGAAATGCGGGATTTGGAAACGATTTCTTTGGCTATTTCTGCCGCAGAAACAGGACATTTGGTATTTGGAACTTTGCACACTAGTTCTGCTGCACAGACCGTTGACCGGATCATCGACGTTTTCCCCCATGAAAGACAAACCCAGGTACGGGTGCAGTTATCTAACTCGTTGGTGGCAGTATTTAGCCAAACTTTAGTACCAAAGAAAAATCCCAAACCAGGTGAATATGGCCGGGTGATGGCTCAAGAAATCATGATTATTACTCCTGCTATTTCTAACTTAATTCGAGAAGGTAAAACATCTCAAATTTACTCAGCAATTCAGACTGGCGGTAAGTTGGGTATGCAAACTTTGGAGAAGGTTTTAGCAGATTTGTATAAAGCAGGAACTATCTCCTTTGAAGCAGCTATGTCTAAGACTTCCAAGCCTGATGAAATCCAACGTCTGATCGGTGGCGCTCCACCGCAAGCAGCAGGTGCAAAACCTGGTGCTAGTGGTGTTGCTAGAGCGCATTAAAGTTTGACTAAACACAGTACTGGTAATGGTTAATAGATAACAATCAAGGAGCTAAAATAATAATTATTGACTATCAACTATGGACTATTAACCAAAGTACTAATTACTTCATTTTGAATTTTTAATTTATTAATCTATGCCTACCTATGTTGCCCGCGTTCGGGACTCACAAGGAAGATCCAGAACTGAAAAATTTTCTGCTGAATCTTTAGCTCAAGCCCGTACTAATCTAAGAGATCAAGGGTTTGTTGTCCAAGAGTTAAAACAATCTCAAAGCTTCAGCTTTGATATGAAAAAATTTCAGACCTCAATGGTCAAAGTTTCCGTTAAGGATAAGGCGGTGTTCTCTCGTCAGTTTGCCGCTTTAACGAATGCGGGAGTAGCAATTGTTAGAAGTCTGGGCGTACTATCTGAGCAGTGTAGCAATCCTAAATTAAAAGCAGCTCTGATTGAGATTAGCGGTGATGTCCAAACCGGCACGAATCTTTCAGATGCAATGCGTAAGCATCCTCAATGCTTTGATAATTTGTATGTCAGTATGGTTCAAGCTGGCGAAATTGGTGGTGTTCTCGACGAAGTATTAAATCGCTTAGCTAAGTTGTTAGAGGATGTTGCTCGTTTACAAAACCAAATCAAAGCCGCATTGTCTTATCCCGTGGTTGTGGGTTTTTTAGCAACTGCGATCTTTGTAGGCATGACTGTTTTTCTAATTCCCATTTTTGCCAATATTTTTAAAGAAATAGGAGTAGAGTTACCTGCTTTAACACAATTCTTGATGACTTGCAGTGAAATATTACGCAGTTGGTGGTCTCTAGTGATTATTGCTGCAATTATGGCATTTATGTTTGCCTATAAGCAGTATTACAAAACTCGTGTTGGTAAAGAAACTATCGATCGCCTTTCTTTGAAGATGCCTTTGTTTGGTGACTTGATTCAAAAATCCGCAGTAGCCCGCTTTAGCCGTACTTTCGGGGCTTTAACTCGTTCTGGTGTACCCATTCTCACTTGTTTAGAAATTGTGCGGGATACATCAGGAAACCAAGTTGTTGCCAACGCCATAGATGCAGCACGTGCAGAAATTCAACAAGGAGGCATGATTAGTATTGCTTTGCAAAAAGAGGCTGTGTTTCCTGCTATGGCAATTCAGATGATGAGTATTGGCGAAGAGACTGGAGAATTAGATGCGATGTTGATGAAAGTTGCAGATTTTTATGAAGATGAAGTCGAGCAAGCAGTCAAAGCACTAACCAGTGTTTTAGAACCACTAATGATTGTAGTCTTGGGTGGGATGGTTGGTACGATTTTGTTGGCTATGTATCTGCCTATGTTTAAGGTATTTGAAAAGCTTGGCTAAACAAAGGCTGAAGTATAAATTATGTAAATCTTTATACTTCATACTTCACAATTCGTACTTCATCCTTGAAAGAAACATGCCTGTGCAAAAATCTGATTACGAAGCTAGTTTAGCGGAGTATAGCCATCATATAGCTGCGATCGCTTTGTTGAAGCAGTATCGACCTTACTTGGAGATGATTCCTAGTTTGCGGCGTCCAGATGAAAGTGTGATCACAATTCCTTTGCCAATTATCCGTCTCCGTAAAACAGAGACAACAGCTCCGCAGACTACTTGTTTACCCTGTGATCTGGCAATATTAATGTGCGATCCGGAGTGGAAAATCAAAACTGGAGCTGAGATTTTAGTTTTTATTCATCGTCCCCATGAAGACTTTTCTGACTTGTTGGGGCGCTGGCGACAAACCCAAGTTTTCCTAGACAAAGATTATGAGTGGCTAATGCCTTACCGCCACAAGCATGTTTTGAGTGAGGGAACTAATACTATATATCCTCTGTTTGTGGTTTTTAATGAAACTTCAGAACGCATTCAGCGGGGTCTTGTGGGTGCAGAACTTCCATTTGTGATTCAAGCACCTCCCTTGGTATTTGAAGATCATCCTATCGACTCTTTTTCTCCAGAAAGTCCAATAACTTAGATCAAACAAAATACAAAATTAAAAAAGGCAAAAGAAGGATTTTCTCTTTCTTTTGCCTTTTTATTTACGGATACTTTACCGTACAGATTTTGCTACATAGTCCGACTAATTAATTCATCGTACTGGTTCACTTTTTACTTTACAAAATGAGGCATAATTTCAGCGGCGGTAAATATTCCGTACATGCCGCGCTGGTACAATTGGTTACCAGCTTTGAGATAACCAAAAGCAGGGCCGCAGACATTGGCTGCCATGCTAGTTTCATCTCCAAGGGTAAAGGTGTGGGTGGAAATCTTACCTTCAAAGGTGCGCCCTGTTACCTTAACGTTGGTACTGAGGGGTTTTTTAGGATTGCGAGTGTCAACTACACCACCAACAGTAACGCGATCGCGATCGCAAATTCCCGCAAACTCTAGCATTACATCATCAGCGTGTTCCATACTTGTCAAGGTAAGCACGCCATTAGTTTTATCTAGTAGTGCTTCTACTTCTGCGTCAGTCATTGCCCTGGCAGTTTCCACTGTATAACCAGGCATATGGCCAATGTCTTCTCGAACTGTGGCGCGGTAAGCTTCCCAGTTGGCAATTCCCACCCCAAAGGTAATTTCAACTTTATGAATTTCGGCGTAGCTTTGGGCTGCTAAAGCGGCTGCTGCTGTTAAAAGTCCTGGTGTAGCACCACATCCTGTCATGTAGGTAATCCCAGCAGCTTGCAGTTCTGCTTTCATCGCCAGTAGTTGTTCTACAGCAGTGGTGCGTTTAATTGCATCTACTAGCACCCCACGCCAACCGGATTTAATAAACTCTTTGGCGACAGAAGGAATAAAGTCGTTGGGTAAGTTAGGCAAAGCCAAAAAATACCCATCCACAGGATGTGCGCTTTCGATTAAATCCTGGATACTATGATTTGTTAAATTACCAACTGGCTCTAAATAACCTACCGAACCTTGAGACTGGTAAGTTGCAATACATTCTTTAGTATTTAAACCATCAGCAGCGTAGGCATAGCCTTTTTGATCTGCCGCTGCAACTAAAATCATTTCCCGTTTGCCAGCAAGTACCTTGGCGGCTGCTTGTCCGAGTCCGCCGAAACCCAGTACTCCCACACGTATCGCTGGCGAAATATTTAGAGAACTTTTGACTTGTTCTAAATTCATAGTCAATTAGTTAAGTTGAAACAAAAGCCTTTAGCATTAAGCATCTCAGCGTCTGGCTTGTGGCTTGTGGCTGATGGCTAATAGCTAAAAGCTATAGAGGTTAATTATGATTCATTATCCTGGGTTCTTCTGCTCCCAGATCGCTTTTTTTGCCAGAAATTATTGCTGAGTTGCTGGGCGTGAGTGAATTCTTATCCAGCATCGCCTCAAAAATCCAGAGTACTAAGAACATTACGACTACCATACTTACTATTTTTTTACATTCTTGTGTCCTAATAACTCTTGTGTTTTTTAAATATCGTAACCATTCTGCACTAAGTGTGTAGCGAAACTGTAATGAAAAGGTGACAGCAAGCCGTTTTGCAAAAAATTGCTTATTTTTCCTATCTCTTCAAGGGCGAGATGAGTTTCATTGCTGCTTTGCAAATTGCTTTTTTAATATTTTTATATTTTGTATAAGAAATTACTTAAATATATTGATGTGTAAAAAACATTTGTATAAAATTTACATATTATTTTTTTATTTTAAAATGGCATCAAGTTCATCGTCTAGTAGAGATATCGGTTTAGATACTCTCAAAGCTTTCGGTATTATTTCAGTACTATTCTGGCATTTACAACCAATTCAAATTTATGGAGAGGATATATTGTCAATAATTATCAGAATGTTAGTTATTACTATAAACTATCAGTTATTTCTCGTAGCTGTTCCTATATTTTTTGTTGTCTCAATTTATCTTTTTTTAAAGAAGGCTAACTCAGATAATAGATATTCTTTCAAAAGATTATTGAATTTATTTAAATTATTTGCTTTTTGGACTGGATTCCATCTGATTTTCTATTTCATTACTCAAGTTGCGATTTTTAAAACTATTGAATTTGAAAACTTAATTTCATCTTTAGATATAACTAAAGTATTACTTGGGATTCAACCGAGCCTCCCTCTAGCGGGAGACTCGGTTTTCTATTTCTTATTTAACTTAATTTTTCTAACCGCTCTGGCTTTCATGTATAAGCAAGTGGCTCAGAGAAACAGACAGATTTTATCTATTGCAATTATTATTATATTTACGATTTACTTTGAATTTTTATCAATTATAGGTATTTATATTAATTACTATAGGCTTGATAATTTTATTGTTTATATTGCAATTGCAGATATCTTTGCTACTACTCCTAAATTACTTAGTAGGCTTAAATATTTATATCTTGCTATATATATATGCTTTTCGGTTCAAGATATTATTTTTAGAGAAATGGGCATGATTATGAGTATTTATGCTAGAGGATCTATTCTATATGCTAGTCTGGTCATTTTATCCTTCATTTATCCATTAAATGTTGGCGAAAATTTATTTATAAAGAAACTTGCCAAGTATTCTTTAGGAATCTATGCTTTTCATAAATATTGGCAGTATTTAATTATAATGTTCATCATTCAAATTCAAAGCCAAATAAGTTTTATTAGATACAACACATTTATACCTTTGCTCGTGACATTTCTAGTTATAATCACTACTGCTGCAACCATTTTTATACTTAATAAAACACCTTTAAAAGTCTTTATTTGTTGAAATTCCCAAGTGTCTTGAACATGGGCGCAGCTATTAGAACCCGAATTGTTAAAATCGACAATTTTCAAGGTGTTAGGTTCGCAAACTTCTGTTAGAGCAACGCGGTATTCATACAGAGGTTGAAATTGAGGTTAATGGCGATCGCCTAATTTTTCGCCCAACACAAAAATTACGGCTTGGGTGAGACGATGCTTTTGCAGCAATGGCTCAACAACAGGATAATATTCCCCTAAATGACGTTAATACAATAGGTTTAGATCAGTTGGAATGGAAGTGGTAGTCAAGTGTTAGGTAAAATCACATTATTTTAACTTATCCCAATTAAATTTTCTTTATAAATAACCCCTGAATTATCCCCTGTCCTCTGTTCCTTGCCCTTTATTACTATTTCGCCGGAAGGTTTTTTCTGTTAACGAAACACTGCCAATACCTTGGAGAATCCCACGACCAATTAAACCTAAACCGCGACCAATGACTTGAGTAAGAATAAACACAATCCCACTGCCAAAAACAGCTAATAGTGATTTGATCCGAGGTGCAATCGCATCTTGAAATTCTAAGAGCAGCGTCACCGCAAGAGGAACTCCAGATAATTTTGTTAGCTCTTGACCACGAGGAGCATAAACTGAAGTTTTAGCAATACCACGGGGCGCAAATACAAATAGCTCATAACGGCTTTCAAAAATAGCCGTCGGTTTATTTATATAATTATACAAGCGGTATTTCCAAGTTAAATTGTTCCTAAAGCGCTCAATTTCTCTTGTTGAAATTAATTTCCGATCATAAAAATTTTGCTTAATCACCTCTAAATCTGCCAAAGAATTAAGTAGCGGTTGCACCACACCATTCGCTACTTGAATCAACAAATTCTCTAAAATCATTAATGCTTGTGACTGCGCTTCAGTGCTACCTGCTGGGTAAGATGTGTTCTCTACTTGCAAATCCCTTTGAAATAGTAGATAAGAAAATAACTCCATTACTAAAGGAGTTTGATTAAGTATTCCTGCTTGTACTACCTGAGAATTTTGCAATAAAAAAGGAACAGTTTCTAAACTGCGATCGCCTACTTGTAACCGAGAAAATTTTCCAAAAAAATCTGTAACTGCTACTTGCCACAAATCATGTAATATAGTATTTTTAAACTCATATAATTGACTAGGTTGAATTCGGGAAGCCCGTAATTCATCTAACATTTGAGCTAGTTTTTGCAGAATCAGATAAAGTAATTCTCGTTTTTTATCTGGGCGTAAAATATCAATTTCTAAAGGTACATCTGTAACATTTTGTAAAGGAAATTGCAATTTAGTAATACAAGATGCAAATAAAGCAGATTGCAGCGCTCTCGGACTCAGTAAAGGCGATGACTTTTGCACCTGTTGTGAGTTTGATGTCCTAATGGCAATACTTGTAGAGGAAATTCCAGGCGATCGCCGAGTAGATATAGCGAATTGTCGCTGCTTTTCTTGTCGCCTTTCCTGTGATGAAGCCAATAACTTATTCAACAACCAACGAGCCGCCAGCAGTTCTCGTCGCTGTCCAGCCAAAACTGCCTGATCTATTAATGGCAGTCCAGGAACTTGCAGTTGTGCTGTTACTGACGCTAGGGTAGATTCAATATAAGCAATTCCTGACAAGCGCCAATTATTCCGCAATTTAGCAAAAGCAAGCTTTAAATCATAAGTATTGAGTCTCCTTTGCTCCCCTGCTTCCCTTGTTTCTATCTCTTCATTTTCCCTGCTTTGTTCAAACCACAGGGAACCGCCTTTTGCTACTTCGTCAATAGCAGCAACCAACTCGGAAACAGCAGTACCTTTAGGGCAGTAGCCATCTACACCCGCTGATCTTGCTGCCAAAAGTAGTCCTGGATTGGTAATAGAACTTAGAAGCAATATTGGCAGATGAGGGTACTGCGCTTTTAGTTGTCCACACAGTTGTAATCCTTGCTGCTGAAGGTCAGTGGAACGACTATTACCTAGTTCTAAAATTACTAAATCGACTTGGTTGGGGTCTTGTTTGGCAAGTTCTGCCAATACTTGCAAAGCCGCAGTATCTGTTTCTACATCTGATACTACTTGCAAATGAGGAAATTTTTCCAATGCTACCCGTAGTCCTAAACGGAAGATAGGGTCTTGGTCAATTAACAATAATTTTAAAGGGCGATCGCTCATAGTCTCCTCAAAAACAGAGGCACTGTTTTTTACCAGCTAAAAAAACAGCTCCGATACTTAGCTTAGTCCTCCTTATTGTTACTTGTTTATGCAATTTGAGAATATGATGCTGATGAGGTTGAGAAGACGTTTGGTTTTAAAATTAAATATAAATAATGATATTAATAGGATGACAGGTATAAATAATAGGTACTTGACAAATACCGGTGGTTAGCTACCTTTATTTACCAACCACCGATTACTGCCAAAGAACGCGATTAGCAATTAACGCTGTTCTCTCGTGAGTTGCGGTAGCCATAAAAATTAATACTGTAGTCAGTGATCCGTACTCCTGTTTGCTGTTCAACTTGGCGGATAAAATCTTCTGGTAGTTCTATATGAACGTCGAGAATCTGATTAGTATCAATACAGTTGACATGACTATGGGAATCACTGATGTTACCGTATAGACGCCCATCACAACGTTCAATACACTCAATGATACCTTGACTAGATAAAGCTTCTAAATTTTGATAGACAGAGGTATGACCGATCTCTTTGCCTTGCTGGTTCAAGCGATCGTAAATTTCTCTAGCAGAAAGATGTTCATTTGCTTGCCAAAGCAGTTCCAGAATAAAGCGGCGCTGACGGCTAACTCGCATACCTAGCACTTGACACTGTGCAAGAGCATCTTCTAGAGAACGAATTGGTTTTGTCGATATTGCTTGTTTTTGCATATTTAAGTTTGTTAACTGTTGGGTTAATTTTCCCATTTCAAGGTTAGATGGTTATTCTTATAAGCGAGGATATTACTACTACCTTTCGGTTCAACCTGTGTTATTTCTTTTGAACGCTGCGGAAATCACAGGTTGAGGCGAAAATTTTTGATTTGTTGGGAGTCGTCTTGTCACACCTTAATCTAAAACAAACTCATTACAACTTTAGCTTAAAATATATGGCAATGTCCACTTAAGCGCAGGCGTTCTCCTTGCTCCAGTAGGCTCATCCGCAGGAAATACCATACTCATGGTGTATTAAATTTACTTGAAAAGGAGAATAATTATAGACTTATAGAAGTCACGTCTAGCTTAAATAAAATACTGTATAGATAAGTAGTATATGTTGCAAGGCTTAGGCAAAGTTAAAGACCGATAAACTTGCTAGTTATACCTTGTGCATTTCATTTAGCGATCGCTGGTTCGTAAAAATTAAGTTCAAATTTTTTTAGATTTTAGCTATAAAAAATCGTCTGAAGAATCTGAGATTACGTTAATTACTTAAATTAAGGTTACAAATTATTTTTCTTTGTTACATCAAGCAGAGGCTTGTCTACTACGAATTTGTAGTAACCTGCAAGTGAAATGATATTATGCTGTCTTTAATGCAGATTAATTACTCTGTACAAAGTAATTAAGCAAGTTTTCGCCTAGCATTACAAAGCAAAAAAAGTAATGTTGCTATCACTGAAAGCATATCTAAAACGCCCTAAATTTTCAGCATATTCACGTATTAACATATTGTCCGCAAATTCACATAATGTCTAACAAGTAGATACGGAAGTAGAAAAACGAATTGATATTTATAACATCGAAGTTAGGTTGCTTCACTTTCAGTATTTGCTGTGTAATTTCTAAGGAGTAGGTAACTATAGCAAATAAAAATTACAAAGCGTAACAATATCCAAAGCACAGAGTTTATACCTCTTAGGTATAGACAATGAAAACGCCAAAGTTAATGGCATACCCTATGGGAAAACGCAAGCGAAGGTGGCAAGATGTCATCCTTAGACGTAGACCACCCTTCTTTTCAGCGGGTAGTCTAGCCGTGAAATCAATGCCAGTAACTTTTAGACAGATGATTTTCCTTTAATTTCGGCAAATAGACAAAGACGTTATGGGACGCGATACTTATCGCGTCTTTATTTTGTTAAAAACACGCCTAAAGCACTTAGAGCAGGGAGCAAAGTTAAAACAAATCTAGCATCCATCCCTGAAAGCTGCTACTGTAGATTCTCGATCCTACAGTTGAGCATAAAGAAAGTGGCCGCTGAGTCAATGACAATCACGATCGCAATCAATACTGACTCCATTAACAATCTGGATCTGTCACCCGCCTCAATGGTGATTGATAAACTATTACAAGAGGGGGCGATTTCGTCCCAAGAACAACTGCTACACTTTGATATCAAATATGACATGGAACCTGGCGATCCACGAGAGCTCTCAGAAATTCCTGAGGTGCGTCTGTGGTTTGTTCGCTTGGATGCCAAATATCCTTGGCTACCATTTTTACTAGATTGGAAAGCTGGGGAATTTGCCCGTTATACTGCCATGCTTGTACCACACCAGTTCACTGCTACAGAAGGTATTCAGTTCAATCCCGAAGCCTTAGAAATATTTTTGATGCACAAAATCTTTGTTTTAAGTGATTGGCTGAAGCAGCAGGGTATACCCAGTCAATCACGACTGAAATCTATGGCACAGCTGCTTGGTTATGACTTAGATGACGCTTTCTTCGAGATATTTTAAATTAGTTTACTTTGGTAATTAAATAAACTTAAATCCGCTGTTAAGCAGCGGATTTAATACCGCAACAATATTTAGGTTAGAAGCTGTTAGATTTTTACCTGGAGGGATGAAGTATTTTGGCTGATACTTTTCTGTATTTTGCTCTCAATATCTGGATTTGCAGCAAAATCCACTTAGGTTAAAAAATGATCGCTTACCCTAATTGTTACCAAAATTCTCCGATAAACAGCATTCTTACCATATTGATATCTAAATCTAATAAACGATCGCGGTTTGAGAAAACTACTGCTTTAGCCGCCCCAAATTTTCTCCAAAACTACTGTCGGTGAAATATCTGCCATTTTGCCTGTAGGAGATTTAATGGCAAGGAACTTATCGCTTTTTGGCAACAACTTGGCTGGATCGGTAGAACCAAATAGAGCAATGGTATAGGTTTGGACTGCTACACTCAGTTGCAAAGGCGCACTATCGGTAGACAACATCAAACTTGCTCCTCCAATAATCGCAGCCAACTTGCCGATATCATTTGGAGAAGTTACCTTGAGATTAGGAGCAGACTCCAAAAGTGCCCGTACAATTTGTTCATCCTCAGGCCCTTTAATGAGCACCACAGGCAGATCCGGTTGCTTGTGTTGAAAGTCCTGAATAATTTGCTGCCAGTTTTTCACAGGATAAATTTTATCCAATCCTTTAGCTTGGGATATTAGGCTAGAACCAGCATGAATCAAGATGTAACCTGTTTCATGCACTCCCAAGCGTTTTTGTTCCTTTTGTGCCCATTCAATATCTGATTTTGGCAAATTCACCGCTAATGGTGGGCAAGGAGACTTAATGCCTAATGGTTGCAGCAAGTCGTGGTAAACTGCCGCCGCATATTGTGATGGTTTGAATGGTACAGAGTTGGTGAGAAAAACTGCTCCTTTACCTTGGTAGCCAATGCGTGTGGGAATTCCCGCCAACCAAAGTAAAAGGCCTACCAACCAGCTTTGCCCTACAGTAATGGCGAGATCGTACTCGCGATCGCGAATCGCGCCCACCAGGTTACCCCAATCTGCTAGGCTGTTACGGTCTTTGTAATCAAATGTCAGTACCTCGTTAACTGACTTGCTTACCCGATAGGCAGCTTTTGAGCGAGGTTCCACTACTACATCTATCTGAGCATTGGGGTAATAGCGCTTCAGTTCATCTAGAGTCGGAAACAAGAGAATTTGGTCGCCAATTCCGCCAGGTACAAGGGCTACTACTCGCATAATATTTATTGACGCTTGACGCTTACTCGCTCCTTATTTTAGGGGAATATAGGTATTAGCGATTGGGTATTAGGGATTTGGTATTGGGTATTGGGCATTGGGCATTGGATAAAGAAGACAAGGAGCAAGAGTTAATCATGGTTCTTTCCCCTTGTCCCCTTGTCCCTTTGTCTCCCCTGCTTCCCCTGCTCCCTGCACAAGCTGCTTTTTCCTAGTCCCCAGTCCCCAGTCCCTAATTCAAAGATTGAGGAATTCTGTGTATTTACTAATTCCATCTGCCGGTATGGGTAGAAGAATGGGGAGCGATCGCAATAAACTCCTGCTGACAGTGCGATCGCAACCAATTATTGCTTGGACTCTCAAAGCCGCTGCTGCGGCAAATACAATCACTTGGATAGGAATTATTTCCCAACCCACTGACTGGGATGACTTCAAAGCAATTTTCGCTGATTTAAAGCTGACTAAACCAGTAGAATTAATTCGCGGAGGCTCTACCCGCCAAGAATCGGTTTACAATGGCTTGCAGGCGTTGCCAGCCCCAGCAGAACAAGTGTTAATTCATGATGGAGCTAGATGTCTAGTTACACCAGATTTACTCGACTCCTGCGCCCAAGCTATTCGCCACTGTTCTGGTTTGATTGCTGCTGTGCCTGTCAAAGACACTATCAAAGTTGTTGATGAAAATGGCATAATCCAAAGTACACCAGATCGACGGCAACTTTGGGCGGCGCAAACTCCTCAAGGATTTAATGTTGAGTTATTGAAGCAGTGCCATGGTGAAGGTATCCGTCAAGGCTGGGAAGTAACCGACGACGCTGCTTTGTTGGAAAAATGCGGTGTTGAAGTACAAATTGTCCCAGGAGAGGAGACAAATTTGAAAGTAACCACTCCCCAAGATTTGGCGATCGCAGAGTTTATCCTCAAAAGTAGATGCTTGTAATGGATAAACTGTGTTACTCAAAATTTTAATGCACCGCTAATGTAAATTTTTATGTGTCAAAATTTACATTGACGTATTTTAGTTTTTATGATATTATGCCACACACTTAGAAATCGTTCTTTGTCAAGTGTCAGTTGTCAATCGTGAATGACTAAATGGCTAACGACTAAATAACGACTAACGACTAACTACTAATGAATACAGCCACAGCGACGAAGATAGAAGCAATTCTCTATTTAAAGGGTAAGCCCTTGTCGCTCGGTGAAATCGCCGAGTATGCCGCGTGCGATCGCGCCACTGTTGAGGAAGGCATAATTGAACTAATTGACGACTATGCCCGCCGAGATAGCGCCCTAGAAGTCGTAGAAACGCCAAATGGTTACAGTTTACAACTGCGGCCTGACTTTCATGATTTAGTGCAAACACTAATTCCCGTAGAATTAGGTTTGGGTGCATTGCGAACCTTGGCAGCGATCGCCCTGAATAGTCCCATACTCCAAAGCGACTTAATTAACCTACGGGGTTCAGGAGTATATCAACATGTTCCAGAACTTGTGGAACTCGGTTTTGTCCGGAAACGCCGAGATAGTGATTCGCGTTCATACTCACTACAAATAACCCCGAAATTCCACCAGTATTTCCAAATCGAGCAACTTCCCCAAATATTATCCACAAGTCAGAAAGAACAACAACTAGAATTGGATTTAGAACTCAAAGAAAACGAAGCAGCAGAATAACTTGTGCTGTTTGACACTATATTTTTTACCAAAAAAGTAGTATTACCCTTGAGAACAACAAAAGTCTTTGAATCACGGTTAAGTCATGAGATAATCACACATTAAACAATTAAGCAAAGATCCTTCTGCGGTACTATTCGAGTATTTACAAAAGCCAAGCCTAAAACTAGCCAAGACGTTGAGCGTAAAACACTTGTAAACAGACATAGTTAGGATTTGCTCAGTTATAAATGTGGTAGTCGCCTTCCCCTGGGTAGAGCCAACGGCTTATACCAGTGGGGAATGCATTACTCTTGTACTATGGTTTAGAGTAGAATCAGCAACTAAGCTAAAAAAAACTGCCAATGGTGTTTGATCCCGACTTTTTAAATGACAACTCTGAGGAACACCCAAATCAGCTTCTGAACGAGCACTTTGAGCAAAATCCCAATCAGTTGCTCAAATATCTACAGCACCAGTCGCCTGAAGTTTTAGCCCGCGTCGCCCAGTCCGTCAGCCCCGAAATTAAACAAATCATTTCGCAAAACGTCCAAGGGCTGGTGGGAATGTTACCTGCAGAAAATTTCAACGTTCAAATTACTACAGATAGGGAAAATCTGGCGGGTCTTTTGGCGTCGGCTATGATGACGGGCTATTTCCTGCGCCAGATGGAACAGAGGATGCAATTAGAGCATTTATCTGGTCAATAGTTAATCAAGCAAAGTTTGGGGCTGTGGACTCATGACTGGCAAATATTGACTAGCTGAAAAAAGTGCTGAGTGCTGAGTTCTGAGTCTTGAGTAAAAATACTAGTCTCTAGTTTCTTTTTCATGCGTTGTTGGTGTACGCAGTTAATAAGGGCTAATTACACCAATTTGAAAAAAGAATGTAACAGATACAAGCCTAGAAACCCAGATCAAATCTGGCTTTCTTAACTTTGAATTGGTATTACTTCTTATGAGGATAAGCCCCTGACTGGACTTTGAAGGTTTGAGTTTTACCGTTGCGGTTGACTTCAATTTCGAGAATGTCTCCCACAGAACTAGACTCTACTAGCTTTTGAACTTGGGCTGCTGTTTTGACTGGTTTACGGTTAATTTTTTGAATCACGTCTCCCGGAAGTAGCCCACCCCGCTTTGCTGGCGAATTGTCCAAGATTCCTTTAATTACAATGCCAACGTCCTGCTGGATGTTGAGCTTATTTTCTTGATTAATTTGCTGCTTCTTGGCTGGAGTCAGGTCTGTCATCTCGATTCCTAAAAAAGGATGTTCTACACGCCCTTTGGTAAACAGTTCATTAGCAATACGGGCGGCGGTTTCAATTGGGATGGCAAAACCAAGACCTTGAGCATCGGCGCGGATAGCAGTGTTGACACCAATAACTTCGCCTTGAGCGTTTAATAAAGGCCCGCCTGAATTACCAGGGTTAATTGCAGCATCGGTTTGAATAAAGCTGACTCGCTTATCTGGCACACCAACTTGAGCGCTGGTGCGATCCGTAGCGCTGATAATACCAATGGTGACAGTATTATCTAAACCTAAAGGATTACCAATAGCGATCGCCCACTGTCCTGGAACTAAGTTTTGTGAGTTGCCTAACTTTACTGTGGGCAATTTATTTGCCTTAATTTTAACTACTGCCACATCTGTGACAGCATCAACGCCCTGCACCTTGCCTTCAAAAGTCCGACCATCCTTTAAAGTGACTTGGACAGTATCTGTATCTGCAACTACGTGAGCGTTAGTCAGTAATTCACCATTTTCACTCAAAATAAATCCAGAACCTGTACCGCGCTCAATTCGCTCTTCAGGCATGGGTTGCTCATCCTCGCCAAAGAATCGACGCAACAGAGGATTTTTCAAAGCGTCAGAAATAGGATTTGCTACTTTGCGGGTGGCATTAATCCGCACTACAGCTGGGCCAACTTTTTGCACGGCTGTGGCAATAAAATTTACGTTATCGCCTCCATTAGCACCAATCCGCCCATTCACAGCATTTGGAACTACTGATTCTGGAGGCAAAGCTGCTGTGACATTTTTTAATTGCTGAAAGGAATGTTGTTGTGGCAGAAGATAGCGACTACCTAACAAACCTGCACCGCCGCCAACTACCAATAACGACACATAAACGACCACTTTCTTCAAGGATAACTTCATAATATTTCTGTTTAAGGAAAGCAATGCAGTTGCTAATTTCTAAGTTTAGTCAAGCAGATAACAAGTGGACAGATAAATTTGACAGATAGTAACGAAAAAGTCTGAGTAATAGAATAATTCTTTTTCTCCCAAATAGCCCTTAACCTACTTTTTGGGAACCACTAGCTCCCCATCCTCTTCTAATACCCAATCTAAAATCTAAAATTAACGCTCTCGTTTATTGGTACACATGACTTGTTCATATCGTCTAGTGATTCTCTGTAGTTTAGTCAGCGCCTTGGGGCTAGGATATATATTTCCAAACTCGAAAAGTGCCAACGCTGCTGTAGGGAGTTGCCCAACTCCTGCTCTATCTCGTTTCCAGCGACATATCGTTGCTAAGGGTGAAACTGTAGAGAGTATAGCGCAGCTCTATAATCTCATTCCGGCAACTATTATCGACATGAATCCGGCGTTGAGGAATGGTTCTGTAACTGTCGGTAGCGAACTTCAAATTCCTCCCTACAACGGAATTGTAGTTGAAGTACCTCGTGGGCAAACGTGGCGAGAAGTAGCAGCAAAATATAAAGTTCGCGCCGATGCACTGTTTGAAGTAAATGGTTGTCAAAAAGATCCCAGAGTTGTCTTTGTCCCAGGGGGAAGTTGGTCGTCAAATCGCCCCTTAATTGCCTCTCCTACCTCGCCCCCTGCTCCTGGTAAGCTAGCTGGGTATCCCTTATCGGCAGTAGCAACAGTGGCGTTACCTTATGGCTGGCAAATTCATCCCACTACAGGTGATGTGTTCTTCCATAGCGGGGTAGATTTGTTAGCAGCTGTGGGAACTCCTGTCGAGGCGATCGCTCCGGGAACTGTGGCTTTTGCCAGCGAACAAGGTACTTATGGCAAGTTGGTAATTATTAACCACGCTGGTGGGCTTCAAAGCCGTTATGCCCATCTTGACAGTATCAAAGTTACTGCCGGTCAGCAAGTGAAAAAAGGAGAAGTGCTAGGCACTGTCGGCACAACCGGACAACCTGCTGCTAAACAACCACACCTCCATTTTGAAGTGCGTTCTAGTTCATCTCTAGGTTGGGCAGCACAAGATCCAAAGAGTTATCTTCAAAAATAAATACTAAATATCTGCCTTATACTAAATTCCCCAAGTCCAGAGATTCAGTAGATTTAATAATTCGCATTCCTGCATTTGCGAACCTGACAAATGCGGCATCTGCCTGTTCTGTGTAGTCAACTACACCAGGAACAACAACTGGAGAAGTACAATCTTCTAAAAGATAGATTTTACGGGCTAGGGTTGCATCTATCTGTTGAATTTCTGTTAATAAATCATCAATTGTCCAGGCGACACAGTGACTTTTAGCCTGACCGCCAATAATTACAGCATCAAATTCTAAAAGCTGGTGAATTAAACGTGTGTTTTTGTGAGCAAGAGGATTTTGATCAAAACTTACTAAAACCTCTGGACGTAAAACCGAATAATTTTCTGTTAAAGGATTATCACCTTTAATTTCAAATTGCGTTTGACTCTGACGAGCAATGCAGTGGAAAAATATTGCTTCTTCGACAGAAGAAACTAAAGCATGACCAATACCACCCAACATAGAATGATAAGGCCAAACTGTTAGAGGATATTTACCGTCTTGACTTAACTGTTTAACGTAATGATAAGCGTGTTTTTCTAATAATTCATAATTACTATTGGTAAGACTATTAGCAACTGCTGGGTTAACTTTCCAGATCCCTTGTTCGATATCTTGTGGAGTAATACTCGTAGCAGCAGGTACGGGATGTTCTCCAGTAGCGTTTACCCAGAAAATGGGATGGAAAATTTGCATTGCTGTGTGAGTATCCATCGTCGGTGCAATTGTTGTAATCACAGCCAAGTTACAATAAATAAATTCGCACAATCGCTGATTATCATTCACTGCTCCCGTGCCAGATTTCCCTCCTACAAATAATTCAAACTCAGGAATACAAAAAGTATTTTGGACATCAATTAAAAGTAAACAAATGCGAGCTTTATCCAAAGATGCAGGTTGGATGTTGTGTTGTTTTGCCCATGCTTCAGCTTGCGCTGCGCGTTCTTCATAAGGTACGCGCCAGACTTCGCCCACTTTATTAGGGTTAAAGTGCGGGGGAATAGAAAGTTTGCTGGTTTGGGTGTTCATAATTACAGCTTGTTATTTTGTAGTATTATTAATGGTTTTATCTATTTAGCTTGCAGCTACGGTTAGCTTAATCCTATACACCTGAATTAAGTAGCGATTAAATTTAGCTCAAAATTGGATTAATTATCAGGATGAAAAGTTACTTATAAAAACATAAGCCTTGCTGATAGTATTTATAACTCAGTGAGAAAGCGATCGCTACTCATTTGCCAAAGCTTGCAAACAGTCTATTTCTGCAACGAGAAAAATCGATAAATTTCTTTTACTTCTCCCCTATCTCACTTTTTTCTTTTTTTACTGCCGCATTGCCCAAAATCGCACCAACTGTGGCAATCTGAGAGACAGAGCATTTGAAATTTGATATTTTCGCTACAGCAAATTTACTTAATGAGGTTATGCAAACTCTGCCGACCGTTACAACTGCAAACACCACATCTAGTGAACTCACCTTTGATACAACAATTAAGCGGCGTAAGACTCGTCCCGTAAAGGTGGGAGATGTCACCATTGGGGGAGGCTACCCCGTGGTGGTGCAGTCGATGATTAACGAAGACACTCTCGATATCGATGGTTCCGTGGCAGCTATTCGTCGCCTACACGAGATTGGCTGTGAAATTGTCCGTGTCACAGTGCCAAGTATGGCTCATGCCAAAGCTTTGGCAGAAATTAAACAAAAACTTGTTAAAACGTACCGAGACGTTCCCATCGTTGCCGATGTGCATCATAATGGCTTAAAAATAGCCTTAGAAGTTGCCAAGCACATAGAAAAAGTACGGATTAATCCAGGGCTGTATGTATTTGAAAAACCAAACACCAATAGAGGCGAATACACCAAAGCAGAATTTGACGAAATTGGCGAAAAAATCCGCGAAACCTTAGAGCCTCTTGTGGTTTCGTTGCGGGATCAAGGTAAAGCAATGCGAATTGGCGTAAATCACGGCTCTCTTGCCGAAAGGATGTTATTTACCTACGGCGACACTCCAGAAGGAATGGTGGAATCTGCTTTAGAATTTATTCGCATTTGTGAATCTTTGAACTTCCATAATTTGGTAATTTCGATGAAAGCTTCACGGGTTCCGGTGATGGTAGCCGCCTATCGCCTGATTGCCAAGCGCATGGATGAGTTGGGTATGGATTACCCCCTACATTTAGGCGTTACAGAAGCTGGTGATGGTGAATACGGGCGAATCAAATCTACAGCTGGCATTGCTACATTACTAGCTGATGGCATTGGCGATACAATTCGAGTCTCGCTTACAGAACCACCAGAAAAAGAAATTCCCGTGTGCTATAGCATTCTGCAAGCTTTGGGATTGCGGAAAACAATGGTGGAATACGTCGCTTGTCCTTCCTGCGGACGTACTTTATTTAACTTAGAAGAAGTGCTGCACAAAGTCCGGGAAGCAACCAAACACCTAACAGGGCTAGACATAGCAGTTATGGGTTGTATTGTAAATGGCCCTGGTGAAATGGCGGATGCTGACTATGGTTATGTAGGCAAGACTCCTGGTTATATTTCTTTATATCGTGGTAGAGAAGAAATTAAAAAAGTCCCAGAAGACCAAGGTGTAGAGGAATTAATTAACCTCATTAAGGCAGATGGACGCTGGGTAGAACCTTGAAATTTGTAGCGGCGACCAATACAGGTCGCCGGATTGCCAACTATTTTGTTGAAATAAGAATACATGCTCGGTCGCTACAGCGATACGCTGTGTTAGATTGAGCATACTGACTATAAAAAATTTTCCTTCTGGCTCAGCTGTCATTATGGTAATTACAAAAAGTAGGCTGGTTTTGGGTGCTACGGCAGTGACGCTCTCAACAATTGCTGTTACTAGTCTTGGCATTCACTCACGGGGTCAGGCTTTATTTAAAGAAAGTCCTAAGGAATTAGTAGACGAAGTTTGGCAGATTGTTCAGCGACAATACGTAGATGGTACTTTTAATCAGGTAGATTGGCAGGCTGTACGGAAGGAATACTTAAGTAAGTCCTACAGTAGTCAGCAAGAAGCTTATAAATCCATCCGGGAGATGCTGAAAAGGCTAGATGACCCTTACACCCGGTTTATGGACCCAGAGGAATTTAAAAATATGCAAGTAGACACCTCTGGAGAACTAACAGGTATTGGGATCACTATCAGCCAGGATGAAAAAACTAAGAAACTAGTTGTGATTGCTCCAATTGAGGATACACCAGCATTCAAGGCGGGGATTCTTTCTAAGGATGTGATCCTTAAAATCGACAATAAAAGTACTGAGGGTATGGATACCAACCAAGCGGTATCTTTGATTAGAGGTGAAGCTGGAACAAAAGTAAACCTGACGATTCAGCGCAACGGTCAAACAAAACAATTTGAAATTAAACGAGCGCGGATTGAAATCCATCCGGTAAAATATTCCCAAAAACAAACTCCAGCGGGTAACTTAGGCTACATTCGCTTGAACCAGTTCAGTGCTAATGCTGGTAAGGAAATGCAAAGTGCAATCAAAGATTTAGAAACTAAAGGAGTTTCTGGGTATATTTTGGATCTGCGTGGCAATCCAGGTGGATTACTTTTCTCTAGTGTGGAAATTGCCCGAATGTGGCTGAATAAAGGTATAATTGTTTCCACCATTGACCGCCAAGGTGAGCAAGAGCGAGAAGTAGCCAGTGGACGTGCGCTGACAAATAAACCGTTGGTGGTTCTGGTAGATAAAGGTTCAGCCAGTGCTAGCGAAATTCTCTCCGGCGCATTGCAGGACAATAAACGTGCTACTTTGGTAGGCACTCAAACCTTTGGTAAGGGCTTGGTACAATCGGTTCGCCCTTTAGAAGATGGCTCAGGATTAGCGGTGACAATTGCTAAATACCATACCCCAAGTGGTAAGGATATTAATAAGCATGGAATTGATCCAGACGTGAAGGTAGATTTGACCGATGCCCAACGCCAGGATTTGTGGCTCCGCGAACGTGATAAACTTGCTACCTTACAAGACCCGCAATTTGCTAAGGCAGTAGAAGTTATAAGCAAACAAATAGCTACTAAACCTACTTCCACTGCCGATAAAAATTAAATATTTGGAATTTCGGCTTTTGATCGTAAATTCAAGAGTTTAAGACCCTAAATTCTGAATTTTGAATTGTTATTGGGGTTGGCACTTACCAGCCCGAATCAACCCGATACGACGGGCGATCGCTTCCCCCTGAGAAGTAAACGGCCCCCACTGTTCTATAATCTCCAAATTATCGTCCTCAGCAACTAAGTTGGGGACGATTTCGCAATGGCCAGCAGGACGCTTGACAATATACCAATTTTCTGTGATTTCAGTCATTGAGATAACAGTTAATTCAAGCGACAAACTATCTTTTATTCTCAGGCAGTGCTGATAGTAAGCATTAATTAACAGAGCTATTTAAAAGTAAAGAAATATTTAGTTAATTTTTATCAAGCTTCCTCATAAAGCTTGCCACTCTACACTTTTGCCAGCAACCCCTATCAGTTAAAGCTTGCACCTCAAAGCATGTTGTAAAATAGACATAGAAAGATTTGGGGGGCCATTTCACTGGTCATAAACGCCTATAGAGACTATCTACGGAAATCTTCAAGGTCTAAAGTCCAGCCAGCTGAAGCAACTACAGCGGCTGTATCACCAGCGTATACCGGGCGATTGCATTACTACATCCGAGTTTTCCCAACGTCTGGCAGCAATTAGCACAGAAATTAATCAGCCTGTGTGTGCCTACCTCAACCGTCGCGGACAAGTGATTCGTGTAGGGGTAGGCACACCGCGTCAAACGCAAATCCCACCGTTGGAATTGCCTCGTTATGGTGCAGAACGACTTAGCGGTATTCGTTGTATCGCCACTCATCTGAAGCCAGAACCGCCTAATGAAGCGGCGTTAACAGCTATGGCGCTGCAACGTTTAGATACCTTAGTTGTGTTAAATATTACCGGAACTGGATTTACACGGCGAGGCGGTGGCGCTACTGGGTACGTCAAAGAAGCTTATTTTGCTCATTTAAAACCTCAAGAATCTCGCGCTTTGCTCACCAGTGCTGCTTTGTCTAAGGTGGGAACGAGCAATATTCCATCGCCAAGCTGGAGTGTATCGCTGCCTCTTAGCTTAGATGAACTGGCACAGCAACATTTTCTAGATTTAGTAGAGAATCTAGAAGCGGAGTTTCAGCGAGAATTTATTGCCCAAGAAGTAGATGCAGACCACGATCGCGTGCTAATTGTGGGAGTAATGACCGATGAAATGACTCCCCAACGATTCCAGGACACCTTGGTAGAATTGGCGCGATTGGTGGATACAGCAGGGGGAGATGTATTGCAGACAGTACAACAAAAGCGATCGCGCATTCATCCCCAGACAGTAGTTGGTGAAGGCAAAGTTCAAGAAGTCGCCCTGACTGCTCAAACTTTAGGGGCAAGTCTTGTTGTCTTTGACCGTGACCTCTCACCTACCCAAGTTCGCAATTTAGAAGCACAAATTGGTCTCCGGGTGGTTGACCGCACCGAAGTAATTCTGGATATCTTTGCTCAACGCGCTCAGTCCCGTGCTGGTAAGTTACAAGTAGAACTAGCACAGCTAGAATATATGCTGCCCCGACTGGCTGGTAGAGGTCAAGCGATGTCCAGGTTGGGTGGTGGAATTGGGACTCGTGGCCCTGGTGAAACCAAGCTAGAAACTGAGCGCCGCGCCATTCAACGGCGCATTTCTCGCCTGCAACAAGAAGTAAATCAGTTGCAAGCACATCGTTCTCGCTTACGACAGCGCCGACAACATCGAGAAGTACCTTCTGTGGCTTTGGTTGGTTATACCAATGCTGGCAAGTCCACCTTGTTGAATGCCCTCACTAATGCTGAAGTTTACACAGCCGACCAGTTATTTGCTACTCTTGACCCCACCACACGTCGTTTGGTGATTTCTCACGCAGAGACTGGTGTTCCCCAAGAAATTCTACTTACAGATACAGTAGGGTTTATACACGAATTGCCTACTTCATTAATGGATGCTTTCCGCGCCACCTTAGAAGAAGTCACAGAAGCTGATGCTTTACTACATTTAGTAGATTTGTCGCATCCTGCTTGGTTGAGCCATATTCGCTCAGTTAGAGAAATCCTGGCACAAATGCCAGTAACCCCAGGGCCAGCCTTGGTTGCTTTTAACAAGATTGATCAAGTTGATAGCGAGACTCTAGCTCTAGCTAGGGAAGAATTCCCCCTAGCAGTGTTTATTTCTGCTAGCCAGCGCTTGGGATTAGAAACCCTACGCCATCGCCTAACCCAGCTGATTCAATATGCCGTTGACTCTCGGTAAATACTAGAACTTAATTGAATTTGCTAAGTAATAAAAAGCCCAGTACTAATACTGGGCTTTTTATTACTGTAAAGTCGAAAATAAAGTCTTTTGAAAGTAAACACTATACTATCGACAGTCCGTATTTGACTGTCTAAATTAGTATGAGGCATCTCTATTGAGTGCTTTTAATATCAGAGGGATAGTAGCAAATTTCTGTGTTTACCAGCTGAGTCTCACTATTGTGTTTTGTAAGCACTGTTTAACATGAAACATTTCTTTTTAACTTCAGCAGCATCCTCATTGTTGGCTGCTACTGCTGTTGTAATATCAACTTGTGCCTTTTCTCCTGCTAACGCAGCTTCTATGGATTTTACTATCAACGAATTCACAGGTGCTGATACTCAGGTGAAGTTTACCTTGGATGATAAAATCGCAGGCTCTGGCAAAATTCAGTTTAAAGTAGATTTTCTAGCAACTGGCAATAACAAAATTGCCGATATACGTGGTGTTTTCTTCAACATTTTTGATGACTCACTCCTCAGTGGTCTTCAAGTAATCGGTACAGATGTAACAGCCAGCAAATTTGGCCCTGCTGGAACAGTAAACTCTGTCGGTAGTAGTAATAACAATCTGAATGGTGGTGGTGGAAAGAATATTGTCTATAACAACTTTGATGCTGGGGTAGAAATTGGTCAGGAAGGTATAGGTAATGGAAAAGGCGACATTCAATCGACCACCTTTACCATATCCCACCTTTCCAAAGCCTTAACTTTAGACCAATTTTCTCAACAGAACTTTGGAGTACGGTTGATGAGTGTAGGGCCTTTAAATGATCGCGAATACAGTAGCAAACTCAAAGGTCAAGCTCCTTACTATACTCCACCACCACCTCCACCTCAAAAAGTACCTGAATCGAATACAACAGCTGCGCTTGGCTTATTAGCACTGATTGCTATGAAAGTACTGAAACAAAAACCTCTAGTTAAAGCTTAAATTCTATTCTCTTAGAGTTTGATGCAGTTAGTAACAGAATGCACTGGATTAGATTACAAGTGCATCCAGTGTATCTTTCTAAATTTTTGGAACATTAAGCAATTACGATGATAGTACTGGCCTGTTAAGCAATTAATATACGGATAACAATTTTTAGCTTTTATAGTAATTTGAAAATATCCTCAGCCATAAAATTTTACGAATAGCACGCTACAGGTTAGGTAGTGGTTAACACTTAACAGTTTTGAGGTAGCAAAAATAATCAAGTATAGTTGCTGAGGTTACTAGTATTTAAACTGGAATACTATCAGTTGTTTAAGGAACCTGGTGCAAACATAACATTAGTTAAGAGTCTATGGACTCTTGACTAACTTTTATTTATGCAGACTTACCTAGCTACTTTTAAGGTTGAGAGCAAAACTGGATAACGTTCTAAAATTAAGAATATTCAATCAAGTTGAGGACGTTATGGCTGCCAAAGTAGAAATTTACACTTGGAGGACTTGCCCTTTTTGCATCCGCGCCAAAAATTTGCTGAACAACAAGGGGGTGGAATTTATCGAATACAGCATAGATGGAGATGAAGCTGCACGAGCGCAAATGGCTCAAAGAGCAAATGGAAGACGCTCTTTACCACAAATTTTCATCAATGATAATCATGTTGGTGGTTGTGATGATATCCACGCTTTAGAAAGACAAGGCAAGCTGGATGAGCTACTAGCTTCTACCAATAATGTCTAAGTAGAGAAGAAATTAGAATTACGCTTTTTTGCAGCACAGCCAAGTAAATCGGCTTGACCATCAAGAGATAATCTAAGTTGAATAACTATTACATTTCCTGGTAGTTGAGGCAAAAAGCGTGAAACTAGCTTTTATTATTGATCCCATCCATCAGCTTGACCCATGCCATGATACAAGTGTTGCTCTGATGGAAGCAGCGCAAACTTTGGGGCACGAAGTCTGGGTAACACAGGCAAACCTGTTGAGTGTGGTAGAGGACAAAGCTTGGGCTGTTCTACAACGGGCAGAACTTATACCAGTGCAGTTGGTAGAGGGACGCTATTTTGCAGTAAATCCTTGGTACAAGTTGAGCGATCGCTCCTTTACATTCCTGGAAAACATGGATGTCGTATTCATGCGGACTGATCCCCCAGTCAACGATTCCTACCTCTATGCAACTTACATTCTGGATTACATCGACCAAAACAAGACCCTAGTAATTAACAGCCCAAATGGTATCCGAGGAGCAAACGAAAAAATGTATGCTCTTCAGTTTAGCAAAGTGATCCCAGAAACTATAGTTAGTGCTGATAAGCAGCTGATCCGGAAATTTGTGGAAGCAAAAGGAGCAACTGTTCTCAAACCACTAGGCAACAAAGCTGGGGAAGGGATTTTATTTTTACAATCAGGCGATCGCAACTTTAACTCCATTGTTGAACTCAGCACCTTCCAAGGTCGAGTGCCAGTTATGGTGCAAACCTATTTACCGGAGGCAAAAGAAGGAGACAAGCGAATTATCCTACTCAATGGGGAGCCGATTGGTGCTCTTAATCGCCTTTCTAGTGGAAGTGACTTTCGCAATAATATGGCTGCTGGGGGTACAGTTGCTCAAACCGAAATTACCCCAAGAGAGTATGAAATATGCACCCAAATAGCTCAAACCCTCCGGCAAGACGGTTTAATCTTTGTAGGTATTGATGTGATTGGTGGTTATCTTACCGAAGTCAACGTTACCAGTCCAACTGGAGTCCGTGAAATTGATAAATTAGATGGCACTAATCTCGGTCGTCATGTTATTCAATGGGTTGAGCAGACTCTACAAAGTAAAAAATAAAAATAATTTACCTTCTTTGGTTTTTGTGCATTCTACCTTACGGGAAGATACTGGCACGTCTACGCGACAAAAGCTGTTCGTAGTTAAAGGTTTAAGTACATTTGTAAATGTTACTGAGTACACAAATAGACCTAAACACGCAAGTACCCTGATGTGGGCTAGTCTTCCCGCTTTATTAAGACAGATGCTTATGGGAGCAAACTAAAGCAGAGACTTTAGTCAAAATTTTCATCATTTTCATCTCCCCTATTTTTTGCCAAACACACTAGGGGACATACGAGCCAGCGGACTCCTGCCCAAGTTCATTTGGTTTTTTGGTAGCGTTGCGGAGCTTTGTTAGCAATTGGCAATATCAACTATGGACACAGAATTGCTTACCTCTGCCCCTAATGAAACTCTATAACTAGCAGATTGTATATAGTGCTCAACCCGACCTAAGAATTCAAATTTAATTTTCAATCCAAAATTTTGGCTTAAATTAATTCTTTGGTGGGGTACGTCGCCGTTGAAGAAAATCAGGAATATCCAAAGCAGGTTTTTCTTTGGGTTCTACAGTTGGTGTGGGTGTAGGAGGACTAGCTGGTGGCTGTGAAATAGGCCGCCTTGGAGGAGGTGCTACCCGAACGTTAGTTGCATTTTGTTGTGGTGCTGCTTGTACTTCCCCTGTAAATCCAGTTGCAATTACAGTAATTCTTACCTCACCCTGGAGCCTGTCATCAATTACAGCCCCGAAAATAATATTGGCGTTGGGATCAACTACTTCATAGATTGTTTCTGCGGCAGCATTCACTTCATGTAAAGTGAGGTCGCTACCACCAGTAATGTTAAAAACAACTCCTCTAGCACCTTCAATGGAAGATTCTAGCAAAGGTGAGGAAATAGCAGCGATCGCTGCTTCTCTAGCTCTTGATTTTCCAGAGCTAACACCTATTCCCATTAATGCTGATCCGGCATCTGCCATCACAGCTCGAACATCGGCAAAGTCAACATTTACCAAGCCGGGGATCGTAATTATATCAGAAATGCCTTGCACCCCTTGACGCAGCACATCATCTGCATAGCGAAAAGCTTCTTGCACAGGTGTTTGCTCTGGGATCACTTCCAATAGCTTATTGTTGGGGATAATGATCAGCGTATCTACTCTGCTTTTTAGCCCTTCAATGCCTTGCTCTGCTTGACTAGTCCGGCGGCGTCCCTCAAAAACAAATGGACGTGTGACAACGCCGACAGTAAGAGCGCCCATTTCTTTTGCGACTTCTGCAACAATTGGAGCTGCTCCTGTTCCGGTACCGCCTCCCATGCCTGCGGTGATAAATACTAAGTCAGCACCTTCTAAAGCTGTGGCAATTTCGTCCCGTGATTCTTCAGCGGCCTTTTGACCGATGGCAGGATTACCACCTGCGCCTAAACCTCGTGTCAGTTTCTGTCCTATTTGCAATCGGCTAGGAGCGCCAGCTAAGGTAAGAGCTTGGGCATCAGTGTTAATTGACCAAAACTCTACTCCGCTAACGTCAGACTCGATCATGCGGTTAACGGCATTACCACCACCGCCACCTACACCAATCACTTTAATGTTGGCAACCCGACCCGGAACAATCTCGCCAATTCGGTGACTTTCAACAGTAATTTTCTTACCATCATGATTTTGCCCGAAGTTAAGCCCAGAGTGATTAAAAGGATTGGTCGAGTTAACAGCCAGTGAAAACCCTGGCTGTCCCACAGATTGGGAGTTTTTATAGGTAAGCCCTTGGTTATTATCAAGTGTCATTGGATTTGTGAAAGGTAGATAAACGACTTTTCCAGGTGATATTCACCTAAGAGTCAACTATAGTTTGACATTGCCATAGATGGTGACAGTGTTCCTTATTGTTCTCACTACTTTCAACCCTAACAGGATTGTCAGTGCGAAATTTTGTTATGAGATCAGTCGTTAACGCACCTGATCGCACAACCAATTCTAGAGAAGTATACCGATATTTATTGAAAAATGCTCTGTATAACTTCAGCCAGAGATTAAAATCTTCAGTGCTATATTGCCAATTAAGTATGTTATGCCGTGGGCATTTCCCATGCTTTTCCCTTGTTACTACTAATGATTTAGTTTGGTCGCTAATTTTACACATAACAGTATTGATTTTTATTTAACGCCACCATTAAATTGTTAATTTTGTATATTTTATAATCTTCTTCAAAAGAAAAATACTGAAGATAAAAATTATTGCTTTCGTTAAAGTTGGCTCTCCAGGTAATTTCTAAGTTATTAAATATACAGCATTTTTCAGTAAAGCCAACTTTGTGTCTGAAATTATGCTCAGATCGTACAACTTGTAAAGAAACGTCACGACGCTTCTTGTCTGCTGTCATAGTAAAGTTAATAGGTTTCACCATTACAGATGATTGCACTTTAAAACACAAAATTTGCCCTTTACTTACTTTATGCCTAAGTTTGGAATAAGGAAGAATTTGCTTGTCAATTTCTAAAATACCGAATTGATTGGCTATTTGACGTGCCTTAATAGATGCTTAGTTGGAGCAATATTCTACCCGATAAAAATCTTCACTGGAGCATCAATTAACAGGTATAGCAGAGATACTTTGTAACCCAACAAAGGTGGTGGCACGGTGAACTCTGTACGATTTTTCAGAAGCAACGCTTACGGAACTGAGGTAGATGTTTTCCTTTATGTAAATCAACTTCGGAAAAATCGTCATTGCAGCTACCATCGCGGCATGATTGATAGCAGTAAAAACTGTCTATTTTACTGAAAGCTGCCCTTTGAGCATCTACACCAATGTTCTTTCCTTATCAGTTAGATATTAATGAAAAACTTACGAACTTGTCTGTTTTACGCTTTGGTTCAGTTGAATATGAAATAGCTATAGCAATCCGATTTGATTTTTGAAATTACTTGCGTAGGGAGGGAACTCTTAAGAGTTGAGACCAGCCCCTGTGTTGGCGGTCTCCGTCAGAATGCGGGATTGGCATAAAGCCCTGCGGGCTTAGGAGATACCTGAAGGGAGACAGGAAAGAAAGTAGGTAGAAGTGTACCTAGCTTCGCAAAAATCAAATAGGAGTCCTATATAAAGCGTTTTCTATTACAGATGCCGCCATCATATTGTCTAATATGTCGCAGCCTATCAATAACTGCTAGGGCTACAATAGAAATTTTTTCTCCTCAATGAATGAGGTTATGTCATTGCCCCTCTCATTTTAATTAGAACCTAACACTGATTTTGCTATAGAGTAATCGAAAACTAAAAAAAATAATAGATATATTTATCCACATAAAGCTTCTTAAATTTACTAGGAGCATCGTATATATTGAATATTTCAGATGTTTTTAGGGAGCTTGGAAATTAACCTTCTGCTTTTTTTGGTTCAATTGTACTAATGGAATTTCGGGATTTTGTAGATCAATGTATTCTATTTGGCTCGAACTCAGCTTGGTTGGTAAATCGCGCATTTGGGCAAGTACCTGAATTTGTTCTGATAGATAAATGCTTGGAGGGCCAAGATGTACATTGCCTAGTTCTGTTTTCAAGATTAAATTCGTTGGATCTTGGCAATTAATTTCCATTACCTTTACAGAACTTTGGCTTACAGATAGATAAAGTTGAGTCCAGTAGGGGCGGTACTGTTCTGGCAACCCAATAACTTGAAGACTGGGCAATTTCACAGTGGGATTAAGCGACGTGTATTTTTCTAGGGGAATCCAAACCCCGCTTGCATCTAGTAAGCCTACGTTTACTTGTTTTTTGCTAGTATCGGTATTGCCTTCCTTACGCATTTGAGCGATCGCTACAGGTACTCTTTCCTTAATTTCGATGCTTAGTCCAGGAGGAAAGAGCCGACGGCTGACAATCGCTTGTGCAATAGTCGGCTGTTGCTTCAAAGAGTCGGCGATCGCAGACGGTTGAATCCGCCATAATGACTGGGGATAAGATAGCACCAACAATGACTTAATCGCCTCGTCCGAAAGGAATTTATTGCCTGATTTGATCACAATTTGTTTAGGAGCATTTAGTACCCACATTGGTTGGATTGCCACCCACAGCAAACTGCCTGCCAAACCGCTAATGGCAACGGTTCGCCAAATAGCCTGAATAAATTTCATTTGCTTTTGCCGTCTTAATTTCTTCCGCCGTTGGGTTAAACTTGTGCGGGAAACCGATACTATGCCAGCCATTCAAACCCCTTTGTGGTTTCAATTTAATTTGTTGGTAGGCTCAGCTCATCAATATAATTTCAGTAAACTCTGTCGGCATCTAATAATCGCTGTTCTCAATACTTTTTTCACTTTTTAGTAACACCTTACAGCAACCACACCTAGATTGTGGAGTGAATAACTCTTTATTAAAACTTTGCGTTGTCTATTCTAAACTGAATGTAGCCTTTTTCCTGTATGGTGGCAGCCATTATCCGCGAATAACGCTACATTATAAAAACTATACGTAAAAATTAGAGTATATATATTTTGCATATATTCAGCATTTATACGAGGCAGCTTTAAAATTTAGACATTTGCGAAATTTACTATAGCAAAGTTTGGTTGCCTAACAAAGATTAGACGGATTAGACGCCAAAATGTAGGCAGTTGTATAACACTAGTGCCATTTATAACGTATTGGCATTTGAGATTTTTTTGCATAAGATTACGAATAATTAAGCTAATTCAAAAAGCCTACCATATGATTGTTGACAAATACTAATTAAAATGCTAGTAAGAATTTTAAATTCTCAAGACATGAATAATAGTAACTTTTTTTTACATCGGACATAAGCCATAAGGTTTTTAGCTATATCAGGTAAATTCTATAGATTGTCAAAACCTGAACAACAGCAGTAAAAAGGACAAATACGTTTAACGTATAACGAACAACTACATCTCTATCATGTACTGACAGTTGCTTACAGCGATCCCGTGTCTACTGCTGCTCCCTGCATGGCACAAATTGTGAGTGAATTCTGCGCCTGTATATTTGGATAGAGATTTTATATATCAAAAGATACAAATACAACCGCATCTAAATCTACATCTGCCTCTACCATGAAAACAACACTGAATTTGTCACGTTTTTATAAAGCGTGTAACCCTAGCTACGCACTAAACATGAGTGAGGTACTAGATAGGCAGTACTACATAGATTTCGCTGATGTGCGTGGTTGCAAGATTGTTGAAGAATTGCAACGTACTATTAGCCGTATTTCTCCAGATGAGCCGACCTGCCAGTTATTTACGGGGCATATAGGTTGTGGTAAGTCTACAGAGTTGCAGCGTCTTAAGGCAGAACTGGAAGTGGCAGGATTTCATGTAGTTTACTTTGAATCCAGCCAAGATTTAGATATGGCGGATATCGACGTCAGCGATATTTTGCTAAGTGTTGCCCGTCAAGTCAGTGTAAGTTTGGAAGGGATAGGCATCAAACTGAAACCGGGTTACTTTATCAATCTGTTTAAAGAAATAGGGGATTTTTTGCAGACCCCTATAGAGATGTCAGGACAGGCGGAGTTATCTTTGGGCATTGCCAAAATTACCGCCAAAACAAAAGATAGTGCTCAGATGCGTAATCAATTGAGACAATATCTGGAGCCACGTACTAATAGTATTTTGCAAGCAATTAACGAGGAGATACTAGAAAAGGCTGTTCAACAACTAAAGCAGCGTGGTCAAAAAGGATTAGTAGTAATTGTAGATAACTTAGATCGGGTGGATATGAGACCCGTAGCATCTGGGCGCACGCAACCAGAGTATCTGTTTATTGACCGAGGCGAACAGTTACGTCGCCTAAAATGTCATTTAGTCTACACAATTCCTCTAGCTTTAATATTTTCCAATGAGTACGAGACACTTAAAAATCGCTTGGGGGGAGGAATTGCGCCCAAAGTATTGCCAATGGTATTAGTGCGGCAAAGAGATGGTAACGACTATGAGCCTGGGATGGCGCTATTACGCCAGTTAGTGCTAGCAAGAGCCTTTCCAGAAGTGCCCTGGAATGATAGACCGCTATTAATTGCAGAGTTATTTGATAATTCCGAAACTCTGGATCGTATATGTCGTGTCAGTGGAGGTCACATCCGTAATTTATTAGGTTTGCTTTATAGCTGCCTACAACGCCAAGATCCACCTTTTTCTAGGGATTGTTTAGAAGCCGTGATTAAGGATTATCGGGATGACTTGCTATTAGCGATTGATGAATTCCAATGGAAATTACTATTTGAAGTAGTGCAGCAACAAAGCGTTAAAGGCGAGTCTGACTACCAGAGTTTACTGCGAAGTATGTATCTTTTTGAGTACCGCGATCCTCAGGGGCGCTGGTTTGGCATTAGTCCGGCGTTGGCAGAAACAGAAAAAGTCATTATTTGGCAGCAAAATAAATAAGCTTGCTTGTATTGGCAAGTATCATAATCTGCTGACTGTAGGCAAATTAAATGTAGTACAGCCCGAATAAAGTAAAAAGCTAGAAATTCAAAATTGTAATTTAAAAATTAGTTTCTTGTAATTGCAATTTATGGAATATCAATTTTAGCTGTAACTTTGGAAATCAATAGTTAAGTTTTCTGTTTTATTCATAATATCTACGTTTTCGTAACGATGGAAATTTAATATTCAACAGGCTTACAGCACATTTTTCATTTTTGAAGTGTAAGTTTTTATTTTTTCCTAGCCCGGTTTTTTTATTTATGACAAAGTGGCAATTCACAGCAGCTATCGTCAATGACAATCAGCATGCTTTGCAAAGAATGATTCGCGCGATAAATGTCTCTAAAGGACAATTTGCTCTCATCTTAGTCCGGTGCAATTATGCGCAATTACGCGAGCAAATGTTGAATCATCTTCGCTTGCTTACCAAAGACATAAATATACGAGAAATATTTCTTCATCCATCAACTAATGCTTTACACACTCAAATAATCACAGAACTATTTTTAGATCATCCTGTAGTTGCTAAAGATACTTTACCATCAGCTGTAATGGTTTTCGGTCTAGAATCAGTTATTGCTCTTGACAATTTTCTTGCTGGTGTGAATCAGGCAAGAGATATATACGCAGCTACTTTTCCCTTTCCGCTGATATTTTGGCTACAAGATGAAGTAGCCTCAATGCTTTCCAGATTAGCCCCAGATTTTAAAAGTTGGGCTGCAACCACAATCAAATTTGAACTCGCAAAAGAATACTTAATTGCTTTAATACGGCAAGAAACAGACTCTCTATTTGCGAAAGTTTTAGAGGCGGGTGCTGACAGATTTTTATCTAATGATGCTCTTGATTTAGCTCCCAAGTCACAAAATCGTCGTGAAATTGAGTCAGCTCGTAATGACTTGCTACGGTTGTACGGTATCAAATTAGACCCAGAGTTAGAAGCAAGTTTAGAATTTGTATTGGGGCGTGATGAATACGCCAACGATCAAATTAACGATGCTTTAGCTCATTATCAGAGGAGCTTAACACTTTGGCAGCAGGTGGGATCAGCAGAGAGTGGATTTAGAGATTTAGGAGAAAATCTAGAAGTATATTCTCCCCATCCTCCGATGCTTCCATCCCCACCACTTCTTCGACAGGCAGTAGTGATATTTCACTTGGGGCTGTGTTATCGCCGGATGGCAGACTTATACCAAGGCTCTGACAGCAAGTACTGGCAAGATGCTCTTGTATGGTTTAAAAAATGCCTTGAGGTATTGGAGGACGCGCAAAGACAAGACTTAGTTGCCAAATTCATTTTACCTGTTTGTGAAATGCTGCAACGCTTAAAAGCTTGGGAAGAGTTAGAACAAGTAGCCAACAAGTCACTGCGGTTACATGAAACTTATGGTGTTCCAGCACAAGTTGCCCAAGATTATGGTTTTCTTGCAGATGTGGCCGCTTCTGAGTCGAATTGGTTACTAGCTCATGAATTAGTGAATAAGGCACTTTCGATTGCAGAACTAGCAACAGAAGTTACACGGCGGCAGGAAGCTTGGTATCTTTTATTGTTAGCGCGTACACAGCGGCATCTTAGTGAGTGGGAAGAAGCTATCAATAACTTAGAGTGGGCAAGGGTAGTTTGTGAGTTACAGTATGAACCATCGCTGTATTTAGAGATTTTAGAAGAGTTGCGATCGCTCTATTTTGTTGAGCGTCATGATTACACAGAAGCCTTTACTCTTAAGCAAGAAAAAATTCAAATAGAACATCAGTACGGCTTTCGAGCCTTCATTGGGGCAAGTCAATTGCAGCCGCAACGTTACAGAATTAACCCTGTCTTGGAGCCGCAAAAAATACCTTTTATTCCTGAGGAAGTAGCACGAGAAATAGCTGCTGCTGGACGGCAACATGATGTAAATCGATTGATTGAACGGATCACTCGTGCTGATTACAAACTCACAGTAATTCATGGGCCATCAGGTGTTGGCAAAAGTTCAATTCTCAAAGCTGGTTTAGTACCAGCCTTGAAAGGAAAAGTAATTGGTGAACGCATCCCTTTGCCTATTGTTTTATCTGTTTACACTGATTGGGTTACAGCCTTGGGGCGCAGTGTCAATCAAGTACTGGCACAGACGGAAATATCACTTGCTGTAGAAATTAATCCAACTATACTGATTGAAAAACTGCGGTTAGCTACTGAACGAAATCACACAATCATTCTGATTTTTGACCAGTTTGAAGAATTTTTCTTTGTTAGCCATTCCCCTGCTAAAAAAATTCAATTTTATAAGTTTTTTAGTGAATGTTTAAATATTCCCTATATCAAAATAGTTCTTGCATTACGTGAAGATTATTTACATTATTTATTAGAGTTTGAACGGTTAAGTAAAGAAAATATTGATAATTTATATGATTTAGGCATAATTAACAGAAACATTCTTGATAAAGATATACGTTATTATTTAGGAAAATTCAACCGAGATGATGCAATAAGCATTATTAAAAGCTTAACTCAACGTTCATATTATGAAATAACTGATGAATTAATTAACCAACTAGTAAATGATTTAGCAGGAGAATTTAACGAAGTCCATCCAATTGAATTACAAATAGTCGGTGCTCAACTGCAATCAGAAAATATTACTACACTCGCCCAATACAAGCTTTGCGGTGGGTCGGCAAAACTAGTGAAACGCTGGCTTGAGGAAGTTATCAAAGATTGTGGTCAAGAAAACGAAGAGCGTAGTTGGAAATTATTATTTGAATTAACTGATGAAAAAGGGACAAGACCGCTAAAAACAAAAGCTGATTTGACGGTTGCACTAGGGAAAAATTTGGGTGGAAGCTCAGATTTTGACTCGGCTTGGGAATTTATTTTAGAAATTTTAGTAGGTTCAGGATTGGTATTACGAGAGCCGGAAGAGTTAGGCGATCGCTACCAACTAGTCCACGATTATTTAGTAGAACCAATTCGCCAAAAGAACAACTATGGCATGGTTGCCGAATTAGAAAAAGTAAGATTTGAAAAAAATAGAGCTGAAGAGCAACAAAAGCTCTCTCAAGAGCAACTGAATTTAGTTTTGCAACGCCGATTGCGAGAAGCACGTATAGCAGGCGTAGCGCTGGCAGTCATGGTAGGAACAATAGCTGTATTATGGTGGCAAGCTGACTTACAGAAAAGAGCCGCGATTCGTCAAACGCTACGAGCAGAACGTAGCGAAACCAACTTTAAAATTAGTGCCATTACTGCTGCCAGTGAAGCTCTATTTGCCTCTAATAAAGAGTTTGATGCCTTATTAGAAAGTTTGCGAGCTTGGAAAAGACTCAAACAAGCAGATGGAGTCCAACCAGATACTAAGATGCGGGTAGTGACAGCCCTCCAACAAGCTGTTTATGGGGTTACAGAGATCAATCGCTTAGAAGGGCATTCTGATATTGTCTGGGGTGTAACTTTCAGTCCTGATGGCCAGATGCTGGCATCTGGCAGTACTGATCAGACAGTAAAAATATGGCATGTTGACGGCAGCATACTCCAAACTCTCAAGGGACATAGCGATGCTATAACCAGTGTGAGTTTTAGCCCAGATGGTCAAACAATAGCCTCTGCTAGCCTTGATAAAACTGTGCAAATCTGGCGGAAAAACCCATTTACAGGCGTATTTGACGCGCGTCCATATAAAACCTTGAAAGGGCATGGAGATTGGCTTTACAGCGTCAGTTTCAGTCTTGATGGAGAATTATTAGCTACTGGCAGTAAAGATGCAACCATCAAACTCTGGCGTAAAGACGGTAGTTTAGCCAAAATACTCAAGGGACATCAGGGGTGGGTAAATTGGGTAACCTTCAGCCCAGATGGAAAATTTATTGCCTCAGCCAGTGAAGACAAGACAGTAAAAATTTGGCGACGAGATGGTAGCTTAGTAACCACTTTGCAGGGGCATCGGCAAGCGATAACCACTGTAGCTTTCAGTACGAATGGACAATTACTAGCATCTGGAAGCCGAGATAAAACAGTAAAACTTTGGCGACAAGAGCGTAATAGTAGTAAAGACGGTTTTGAATTTCGTCCCAGCAAAACCTTACAGCAGCATAGTGGTACAATTTGGAGCCTGAACTTCAGTTCTGACGGTAAAAAGTTAGCTTCTGGAAGTGATGACAATACTATTAACCTTTGGAGTGTTACTGGCGCTTTACTCAAAACTTTCAAAGGACACAGCGATGCTGTTGCCGGTGTAGCTTTCAGCCCAGATAACAAACTGCTGGCATCGGCAAGTTATGACAAAACTGTAAAATTGTGGCGTCTGGATGCCCCAACAATACCCATCCTCCGAGGGCATAAAGAGCGAGTTTTGAGCGTTGCCTGGAGTCCTGATGGTCAGATGTTAGCTTCTGGCAGCCGCGATCGCACCATAAAACTTTGGCAACGAGATGCTAGTGGCGGTAAACTCGAAACTCGACTCTATAAGACTTTACTAGGGCATACAGACAAAGTTCCCAGTGTTAGTTTTGACCCCAACGGCGAAATACTTGCCTCAGCAAGTTATGACAAAACTGTAAAACTTTGGCGACGTGACGGTACTTTACTTAAAACCTTAGAAGGCCATAGCGATAGTGTAAATGCTGTAAATTTCAGCCCTGATGGTCAGTTATTGGCCTCAAGTAGTAAGGATAAGACCATCAAACTTTGGAAGCGTGATGGTCGCTTAATAAGAACCTTGGTTGGTCATAGCGGTTGGGTAAATAGCGTTAATTTCAGTCCCGATGGTCAGATTTTCGCTTCTGCTAGTGATGACCAAACAGTCAAGCTGTGGCGAAGGGATGGTACTTTACTCAAGACTTTCTCGCCCCATGAAAGCTGGGTGTTAGGTGTCAGCTTTAGCCCCACTGACCAGTTGCTGGCTTCTGCCAGTTGGGATAACACTGTAAAGCTGTGGCGGCGGGATGGAACCTTGTTAAAAACCTTATTAAAGGGGTATAGCGATAGCGTCAACGCCGTAAGTTTTAGCCCCAATGGTGAATTGTTGGCTGCCGCCAGTTGGGACCGCACAGTCAAACTCTGGAGCCGTGAGGGTAAGTTGATTAAAAGCCTCACAGGTCATCATGGTGCGGTATTAGGTATCAGCTTTAGCCCGAATGGTCAGACACTTGCTTCAGCCAGCGATGACAAGACAATCATTCTGTGGAATTTGGATCTTGACGACCTACTCCTTCGTGGTTGCAACTGGGTGGATGATTACCTCAAGCACAACCGCAATGTTGACCAGCGCGATCGCTTTCTTTGTGATGCTATCACCCGCAGGCACTAGCATCAGCAGTTATAAGTGTAAGACCCAAAGAGTTATTAATTTCAAACTCAATACTTGTTTCGAGCTTACCAGCCAAGTGAGCGATCGCTCTTGACTACACCATCACTGTTTTCTTCAGTGGCATCTTTTAGCAATTTGGCTAAAAAAGCTTGTAGCCTCATGCGCTCAATATAAGGCCAGCCACCCTCAGACTCAATATCTTTCAGTAGCGAGTAGAGGTGCTGACGGTTATCAGGCAAACTATCTTGAAAAGACCCATCCCGAATCTCGCGGTGTAACTGCTCCAACTGCCGCAGTAAAGTCAAAAGAGCTATAGAATCCCCTTGACAGCTCTCCGCCGCTTCATAAACCGTGCTTACAATCATTTGTAATTGAGAAGAAAACTTTTCTGAGTCAAAGCTTGTGTTGTTGCTCATGCCACCTTTTCCTTATAAATAAGATCTACTCAAAGTTACTGAAGATTTTTGACTTTCCTTGGCTAACACAGATTTTAGAATGCATAAGGGAAGAGCAGTTTCAGGTTCTAGGTGGTTCTGGAGGCTTTTGTCCTCTGCTCTTGACTTAATTGCTTCTGTTGGTTCTGCGTCATTGACTGCCCTAAGTAGGGCAGAGTATAAACTAACTTGTATCTTGATCCAAAACAATTGCGATCGCTTCTAAAACATAGCAGTAACGTTTCGCACAGCCTAAACGCGAGCTAGATGAAATCAGAATATTCTTGGTGAATATTACAGTGCTTTGATTTTGAGTTTCAAAAAATCGTATGATCTGGCTGATTTCCCTATCAAAACAATAAGCTGTATGTAGTGGCGACACATACATAATACAGAACGACTTAAGCGACACCGTTTTTGTCAAAGGCAAAAGAAAAGGGCGAAGGGAATCCTGCTCTTCGTATCCTTTCAGGTAAGCGCTGATGCCGCTCTGTTTCAGGGCGCACTCATCCATGCACCCAAACTCTAACAATTGCCGACAATAGTAAAACTGCTGGATTTTTCCCTTGCGACCCACATCCAAAATCAATGCGGTGTCTGGCTAGCCTGGGGTTTCAATCCCAGACTCAAAAAGCGACACGTTTAAATACGTTTAGCAAAGATCAGTTTGAGCCGTGGCTTCTCATCAGAGATCAACACTTCGGTGCAGTTTTACAACTTAGATATTTATTTTTGAAATTGAGGTTGACCATGAGGTATCGCGCTTTAATTGTTGCATTCTTGGCTTTGTGCCTGGGGTTAATAACTGCTTGTAGTGAAGGTCCATCTTCTAGCGGTAAGGATATACTCACCTACGAACAAATTCGCGGCACTGGCTTGGCTAACAAGTGCCCCCAATTAGCAGAAACAAGCCGTGGTTCGATTCCGATCAATTCTAGCCAGTCCTACGCCATCAAAGAACTTTGCTTAGAACCAACCAATTTCTTTGTGAAAGAAGAACCCGCTAATAAACGGCAAGAAGCAGAATTTGTTGCTGGCAAATTGTTGACCAGGTATACCTCCACCATTGACCAAGTGCAGGGCGACCTGAAAATTAACTCAGATGGCAGCCTGACATTTGTGGAAGAAGATGGTCTTGACTTCCAAGCCATCACTGTGCAACTCCCTGGCGGTGAGCGAGTACCTTTCCTCTTCACCATCAAAAATTTAGTTGCTCAAACACAACCTGGTTTAACCAGCCTTAATACCTCCACAGACTTTGAAGGCACATTCAAAGTGCCTTCCTATCGTGGTGCTGCCTTCCTAGATCCCAAAGCTCGCGGTGTCGTTACCGGCTATGATAACGCCGTCGCGCTCCCTGCCCAAGCGGATGATGAAGAACTCACCCGCACTAACGTCAAGCGTGCTGAAAATCTCAGCGGCAAGATTTCACTGCAAGTAGCTAAAGTAGATAATGCTACTGGTGAAATTGCAGGCACTTTCGAGAGTGAACAGCCATCTGATACCGATTTAGGTGCTGGCGAACCCAAGGAAGTCAAGATTCGTGGGTTATTCTACGCTCGGGTTGAACCGACTCGTGGCTAACTTCTCTTGAGTACCGTAACTTACTGGCACTCAGATCAGCACTACAATTCTGTATGCATCAGGCTTGAATGCAAAAGTTAACCCACATACCCCCTTATCTTTAGGGGTGTATGTGTTTTTTTATTGAAAAATACAACAAAGGGTATCTGGCCCTTTTTTTATTAGGATGCATGAATATTCAAAACAATTTTATTTCGTATTAAGAGAATACTTTTAAATTACCAAATTGTATCTATATCCCTCCTAGACCTGCTAAAAAATCGGTGAATAAACTTCTAAAAGTCTTCCTTTTTAAGGGAAAATTAGGAGGATAAAAAAGTATTTGATACATCAATAACAAGTTTTAAAATATCCTCTGAGTAACACTGTATAAATCAAAAAAATTATAAAGCTAATAGCTGGGTACTTAAGAGTTTTCCTCACCTCTGCTTCCGGCTACTGATATGATTTCATTTTATTTTTGCTCCAAATATACAGCAAAGGGTTAGAAAAGTAGCGAATAATAATTTCTAGCCGTGAAATAAAAAATTGCTATAACGGATATCTACGTATATTTATGCCAGCATATTTGCTAATTTTCAATATCGCATAAACTTCTTTAATTAATGCCGTAATTTTACTGAAATCGGAAAATTTTTGTAATTTAATCAAATTCTGGCATATAAAATTTTAAACCTCTAATAAAGCCTAATAATTAATAAATAAAATTAAGTACAATCGCGGTTTGTGATTTAGTAAATAATTTTATATTTTGTTTATATATAGTTTTTTGGCTTCAGGTAATACCAAAGCTAAATAACAAACAAAATAACGATTTTGCTTATTTTGACCTTGCTCGATTGTCAACCTACCTATGGTTTTTTTCAAAACAAAGTTGTTATTTACCACAGGGGTTACGGGGTGATTTAGCGTGATATGCAATCTGCTGTATCACCCAATCGCAGCTTGGTTTAAAAGCGATTACTTAATGCTTTATTTGCTCTGCTCAATAAATGCGGTGCCATGCCTACTACAGTCACCAACGAACTGAAGCATGAAATTTGGCAGTTGTTGCGAGAATATCAGCAATCGCGCTCAGAAACTATTCGCAATCAACTTGTTAAACTCAATTTTGGACTTGTGAGAAGAGAAGCTCACTACTGGGTAAATCAATGCCATGAAAACTACGAAGACTTGCTCCAAGTAGGCTGTTTGGGTCTAATTAGAGCTATTGAAAAATTTGAAATTTCTAAGGGACATGCTTTTAGTTCTTTTGCTGTTCCCTACATTCGCGGTGAAATTCAGCACTACCTCCGAGATAAAGGTGTCACCGTCCGCATTCCTCGACGCTACTTAGCATTGCAACAGCAAGCTATAGGAGTTTCGCGTTCTTTGCGCGCACAATATAACCGCCAACCTACTGACTCTGAATTAGCAGCAGCACTCGAAATTTCGCCTAACGAATGGCAAGAAATTAAATTGGCATGGATCAATCGTGCACCCTTGAGTCTGGATGTGCCAGTGCAAGATGGAGAAGAAGGCTCTGCGAGTCTCGGAGAATTAGTTCCAGATCCCCATTACCGTAGTTTTCAACTAGCGCAAGAAGATCAAATTCGCTTACAACAGGCATTAGTTCAGTTAGAACAACGCACTCGTGACGTTTTAGAATGTGTATTTTTGCATGATTTGACACAAAAACAAGTAGCAGAACACTTAGGAATTAGTGTAGTCACGGTTTCCCGGAGAGTCAAGAAAGGTCTGGACTTGTTGAAACATCTCATGGGTGTGGCAGATGATTAGCTGCATAAAATTTAGCTCCGCAGTTATGCTGGGCTGGTAGTGTTAAAAATAACCTTTGCAATCTAGAAAATTAGGTTATAAAGGGAACAGACTTAGCCTTAAATACGAATTTCAGGCATGTTGATTTCGACAAACAAATTTTCCTATGGCTTTTGAGAGCGGCTAATGGGTAGAAGAAATTCCACAATTGCAGGTGCAGCCATTTTTATATTGGCGATCGCTGGATGTACTTCAGAAAGTACAGAACAAGCTAGTAATCCTAGTCCAACTGCGGCTAATCTTAGCCCAACTGCAACACCAGCAGTAAAAACGCCACCTGCAACTCAATCTTTTAATAATCCTGTGATACCTGGCAAACAGGTATCAAAAGTTGCTTCTGTAACTTATAGTCCATCCTCTAATTTGATTCAACCGACTAATGCTAAAGAACGGGAAATCATGGTATTGAAAGGTCGGACTGACCCGTTTGCACAAATTTCTGGACAGATGGTTACCGAAATTGCTAATACTACTACGAAACCCGTTCCTGTGTTGCCTCCTTTGCCTACTGTCAAACCTTTGAGGAAAATAGCAGTAGTAGCGAAAGTACCACTACGCAGTGGAGTAAAAACAGCTAATTTAATCGCACAAAAAACTAACACAAATAAACAAGCAAGTGCTTCTCCTGGCTTGGCTCCAGTCTTGCCTAGAGTTTTGCCTCCAGTTGTCCCCAGCCCGAATTTAGTCTCTGTATTGCCAAAACCAGAACAGCCAGAGTTAGCAAAATCAGTGCTTGTGACGGGTGTAATTTTAGTGCGAAATCAACTCCAGGCAATTATCAAAGTACCGAATGAGCCGACGAGTCGCTATGTGCAAGCGGGACAGCGATTAGCAAATGGTCTGCTGATTAAACGTATTGAAATGAATGAAGGCTCCAATCCTATCGTAATTGTGGAACAATACGGTATTGAAGTTGCAAGAATGGTAGGGGATGCACCTGCCAATTCAGCACCATCAAATACCAATAATGGCGGAAATTCTATTTCTTGGACAACGCCACTCCCAAATATTGTTGCTGTCGGAGCTTCATAAGGATGGAGACTAAAGAAACAATTGAATTTGCTGGTTTGCCTCTAGCAGTCTATCGAGAGATAGCAGCTCATTTGTGCCAAGTTGAAGGGGTAGAGGTGGGTCTGATCCCTCAGTCATCTCAACAGTTTGATTATCATCAAAGTCAAATCAGTGGCTTGTCGATTGCGTGGGTATCAAACCCTGCTTTGGAAAATCGGCAACGCGTTCAGCAGATTTTGACTTACTATCAAAATCGCTATGGTATTTGACGACTTGAGTAAATATCAAGTTTCTTAACTATACCCATAGTTGAGATATTACGTTTTTCTGTTGTTATATCGAACTGAGGTTTAGTTCACCTTAAGAACCTTTGATACTATTTCACCCGATGTTTGCTATGTATCATACCCTCAGCAGCCACTATTGGAATGGGCAGTTGGGGGTATTTGATATGTTGATCATACTCAAAGAATGTAATGCGAGTTGAATTGGGTATCTATTCTCATTAATCTAAGTTGCTGAGAATAAAGTTTGATTACTTAATATCAATATCAAAACATCGTCTGAGGTTATGCAATTATAAATTGCTGAGGTAAACTTGCAAGCAAGTAATGCAAAATATTACTCAGCTGGTCTTCGGTCTGGGCATCACTCACAATGGAACACTGGCAATTTCTGATACAGAAGCAGGGCGATCGCGCTTGGCATGCCCTGGAATCGCCAAAGGGAGAAATTACGGAGGGTCGGTATAGAGTTTTGGCTCGTTCTAACCGGCCTAATATAGACGTGGAAGTGCGAGTAACGCACTCTTCGACGCAAGAAGTACCACCAAAGCGGCGAATTCAGAAGCGATCGCGTCGTACTAATTCAGAAGGCTTAATGGCGGTAATTCCTTTTACCTACTTCAAGCCTGGTATTTGGGAGTTGCAATGCTCCGGTGACTTGATGTCGGATATTCTCGGTAAATCCTGGCAATACAATGTCTCTCTACGAGTTTTGTCTGAACAAACAGATGAGAAGGTGGGAATCATAGAGGGCGAAACGAGTCTGGAATCAGATTTCTTTGATGACCCAGAAAGTATTGCTGATGACAATTTGGTATCTGCTACTTCGGCACAATCCCCTATTGCGATAGTAGACACTGTTACTGTTGCTGTTCCCACAGAACTAGCAATTGCAACACAAAACAGCCTTAGCGGAACTGATCTGTTAATTGATACTCAAGAAGATGCTGTTATCGATCAGCCTGTAAGTCCGGTTTGGTTCAAAGGTGAGACAGCAGAACAAATTTTACAAAACTTAATAGATTTAGCTTTACCTACATCTGACCCTTTGCTTGAGGATGAAACGGAGGATGATTCTTCGGATATAGCAATATCACCACCGTTATTACTGACCCTCGTTCAGGAAGCCTATGTTGCTCACTGGGGGCAAGCTCTCACCGTCAAGGGACGGGTGGAGCTAGATATGGAAGCTGAGATACCTTACCCAGAAAGTCTCTATGGGCTAGCAATAGAAATTGAGCTGCGCTCACCCTTAGAAGCGGAAATCTTGACCAAGGTAAGGCAACCTTTACTGAATCAGGTGTTGCCCTTTAATATCACATCGTCAATTGATATTCCTGCTGACTGTGAATCTAAATTAATCTTGGCGGATATTAGTGTGTATGGAGGACTAACTGACTTTGGTGAAGCGATACTGTTAGCTAGCCAGTCTTTCACAATTACAGCAGATGTCACTGAATTACTAGCAATTACAGCCGCAACAAAATCTAGTACGCCAGATATTTTGGATGACAAAAGCGCACCCCTGACCTCACCTACTGCTGCTAAAGAGCCAGAGCCATCATTTAGTATCGATTTGGCACTTTTCAATCTGGTTAAAACTGTCAAATCAGACCAATCTCTACCGCTCAATCCATCCCCGAATCAATCCCTACCACCACAAATTAGCCAGCAATCTTCACGAGAAGCGGCCCAAGGGCCGTCTACGGTTAAGAAATCAGCAGATTATCGTGCGCTTCAATTGCCGAATTTTCCCCCGCTTCCACCGCCTCCACCGCTGCCAATCGAGGCGATCGCAACGGCGGCGGTGGCAGAACCCCCAACAGCCGTAATTTCTTCCCCAGAAACTTCTACAGCAGAACCGCCAACAACCGAAGCAAGTTTAGAGAAGGTTGAAACTTTAGCCACAATCAATCTCGATCAGCTTGTCATTAAACATCGCAGAGTACCGGCTGGCAGTACATTTCCGTACTTGAAACGGTTAAAAGTCTTGCCAAATGATCGCCAAGAAATAAACAGTGGTGTATTAGATACATTGGATGTTCAGGTTTCTGAGAACTCAAAGGAGCCAGATGAAACTCTAACGGAGCATCAAAACACACCTGAAGCCAATGCATCAGAATTAGTAGCCAATGATCGACAATTGCAGGATGAGTCTGTTGTAGAAATAGCTACACCATCTGCTTCGGAGTTAATTGATGAGTCTGTTGCACAAACAGTTAACCCACCTCGTTCAGAGTTAATTATAGAAGGCAATCCCTACTCATCCCCTTTGATTACGAAATGGTTGCAGAGCCAAGGATTTTCTATACCCGAAATCATCCACGTGCCAGACCGAGATTATGATACTAATGTTCTAGCCGAGCAGACAATGCCTGATGAAAAGGCTTCCGTTTCTTCTAACCCTCAAATTTTAATGTCTGATATCGACTTGCCATTAAAGCTAAATGATGAAACGGGGGAATTAACAGATGAGGAGCCGATAAAACAAGAGGAGATAGAGATACCAACTGTTTTAGAAGCAGAAAATATAACAGAAGAAGCCTCCGCGCTAGTACGTCAAGACCCTCCATCATTGCCTCCTCCCCATACCAAGAGCATTCCGGCTTGGTTAGCGCAAGAAATTGTTGTAGATGATACATACAGTGAACCTGAAATAAATGCAGCAAAAAGTCATACCTCCCAAGCGGAGGAGCCAGCGCTATTAGATTCAACTTCGTTACCTATAACTGCGGCGATTACTGAGCCGTTACCAATTCCACAATTGTATGTGCCAGAAGGTGAACTGATCGCGGGCAAATTTGTGAAAGTGCAAGTGGAATTACCTGAGGTATCGCCTCAAGTGGTTGTCAAGTTATGGGTTGAGGATTGCCAAACTCGCTGGCTGCTAGACGGCCCTTATTTACTGAAAAATTTACAGCCTAATTCCTTGGGAGGGTTGGAAGCAATCACGCAATTGCACATTCCTTTTGGTTGTTTGGAATTACGAGTTGAGGCGATCGCTCTAGATATGGCAACCCAACAGGAAAGTCATAAAGTTACCATAACACGAACTGTGATACCGCCAGACTTGCCAAATTTGCAGCTGGTGGATGAGCTACTAGGTATCTAAATAGCTTTGGCTATGGTAGCTGTGTTAAAAATCTTTAGAATTTAAAAAATGGGGCTGAATTTGCAGTAAGCTCATCTTGAATTGTAGTGTGATTGAACAGGAATATTTGCTATGTCAACCGCATTTTTGCCTTCTATTTTGGCGTATTCTACGTTCTTGCCTTCTATTTTTGTTCCTTTGACTGGTCTAGTTTTCCCAGCAGTAGCTTTCGCGTTTTTCTTTTTATACATTGAACGCGACGATATTGGCTAATCGATTATTAGGTAATAGGCTACTTCGCTTTTTATCCATTACCGAGTGGATTTAATAAATATTAGAATACCGCCTGTCTCAATGAGATAGGCGGTTTTTTAATGCTGATTTCTAAACAAGTGCTAGATAATCTACACTACTTATGCTATTTGGCTCAAGCTACCATTACATTGAAGAACCGAGTCCGGCATAGGCTCCGTAAAAGAAAATGCCTACAACAGTAATTACACCTAACCCTGCGATCGTAGCGACGACCCATAGGGGAATTCTCCCACTTCCAGCACTTCGAGACATAGTTTTATCTCCTCCCTTAATAAAAAATCAACACAGGTTAAATAAACAAATGATTAACAACAGTTTTTCCAGTTAGTTAAAGAAGTAACTGGAAAACAGAATACCCAGAACAAAAACTAGTAATAGTCCCAGGTAAAGGGAAGTCCGGTTTAGCTCAACCGGCTGATTATTAGGATTGGGCGTTCTTTCCATGAGTTCCTCCTAGCGTTGAATAAACTGCATTGCGGCGATCGCGCCCAAGAAAAAGACGGTTGGCACACCTAAAGTGTGAACTGCAAGCCATCTAACCGTAAAAATTGGATAGGTAACTGGTTGATTGATGTTGTTGCCACTAGTCATGATTTCAAACTACTTTTCGATAAATTTTTCAACTTGCTGTTTAGCTTCAAAACGGTTGTTCACAATGGGCACTTCCTGCCGTACTTCTGTGAAATACTCATTGGGTCGTGGTGTACCAAACACATCATAAGCCAGTCCTGTGCTGACAAATAACCAACCAGCAATAAATAATGCTGGAATAGTGATGCTGTGGATCACCCAGTAACGAACGCTGGTAATAATGTCCGAAAATGGACGTTCTCCAGTGGTACCTGACATTTAATTCCTACCTTCACAAGACTGTTATTGAGTTTATTATCCTACAAAGTTTAGAAAGAGTTACAACTTGCAACGTCCTTCTCAGAAATAAACAGAACTACATCAACCTAGTGTTACCACTAAGCCGCCTCTGACTGGGAAGCTGTTTCAACGTTGGGTTTATATTTTAGTAAAACGCCGCGATCGCCAATAATAAACCCTTGCTCAGGTTGGAAAAACACAATTTTGTAAAAATTAGCAGCAACTTCTTCAACCTCACGGTCTTTTTCCCAGGTTTTACCACCGTCGGAACTGTGCAGCAAATTACCGCTACCGCCACCTACCCAAATGTCATTGGGTGTGCGATACGCTAAATCTAGTAAACCCCAACTGGTAGAGAACTCAGGAGCTTGTACTTCTTGCCACTCTTCAGGTTTAGTTGGGTCGCTAAACTGAACTTGACCGCCCCTTGCTAGCATCCACAACTGACCATTGTCAGCAAAGCCCATGTTTTCTACTCGGCGAGAACTATTGCGGTTATGAGGAACCCAAGCATTTTGCCCTGGTTCCCAAGTAGAGTAAAAGCTACCCTTAGCCGAAACAGCAACATATTTACCATCAGCAGAACGTTCCAGGTTACGAACCACACCTACCGCTGCTTCCACCTGGGCTTTCCAGTTTTTGCCGCCGTCGGTGGTTTTATATATAGCGCCTACATCAGTAGCCATCTCAGCTGCGTTTGGCCCCAATGCACTGATACGAATAGGGCTACCAGGTAGTTTTTCACTTAACGGAATGCGCGACCAAGAACGACCTTCATCAGTGGTGTGCAGCAGCAAAGAAGGCTCTCCCACAATCCACCCTTCTTGGCCAGCAAAACTAATAGAGTCAAAGCGATACCTTGAGTCATCCAGTGCTAACGTTAAGGGTTTCCAATTCTCCCCACCGTCATTGGTTTCCAAAATGGTGGCGTTGCTACCTACTAAATAGCCATGCTGAGAATTAGCAGCAAAAGCAATATCCAGCAGCTTTGCTTCTGTGGGGACAGTAATGATTGCCCAAGGGTTATAGCTGGTAGAGGGGACTTTGCTACAACCTATACACATCAGGACAACTATTAACAAGGCAAATATTCGTTGCCAACTTTTAAAAATTGAATGCATCAGTATTTCTTAGTTGTTTCTAAATTTGTGTACGGGTTATCTAAAACGTTTACCTTAGGGGCAATAACTAACTACGGACTGGTTCAAAAAGATAGCGGGTCTTATTGTAAGCCGTAGAGACTGAGAAAAAACAAGAAACCAAGTGCCAATGCCCCAAAAATCAAGATACTTTTTTGGGTTGGCGTTAGCGTATTCACACCTAAACCATAACCAAGATTTTCTCGGAAGCCAGATGCTTGTCCCACAGGGCCAATATTGGCGAAAGCTTGTTTTTTAGCGCTACACACCGGACAGCGCCATGATAAGGGCAGGTCTGCGAAAGATGTTCCTGAGGGAATGTCATGCTTGTCATCTCCCTTTTCAGGTTCATAAACGTAACCGCAGGCGCGACACTCGTAGCGGTCTAACTCTTGATTTTCAACAGTTTGTTCGCTTTGTTCGCTCATGGCTTAGGCCTCGCAGAGGGGCAAATATTAAATATACGTTAAAAATTATGACATAACTGTTAGAATTTTCTATCACAATCAAAAACGAATCAAATACCCTCAGCGCGTTTGTTTCCCAGATTTCAGAAAAGCCTAAAAGATATAATGTAAAAGAAAGTAACAGCCTTATTTACACCATAAGCGGTAGATATTCATTGTGTTTGTCCTCAGCGGTTACGAGTACCTTCTAGGCTTTCTAATTATCTGTAGCCTAGTGCCTGCCCTGGCGCTCTCAGCGTCCAAGCTCTTAAGACCTAGTGGCAAAAGCGCAGAACGGCGCACCACCTATGAATCAGGCATGGAACCCATCGGCGGAGCCTGGATTCAGTTCAATATCCGCTACTATATGTTTGCCCTAGTCTTTGTCGTCTTTGATGTAGAGACTGTATTTTTGTACCCTTGGGCGGTTGCTTTTCACCGTCTAGGGCTATTGGCATTCATTGAAGCGCTAATTTTTATTGCAATTCTTGTAATCGCCTTAGTTTATGCATGGCGTAAAGGAGCTTTGGAATGGTCGTGAATTCTAACTTAACAACCCAGGACAAAGAGCGAATCATCAACCCGATTGAGCGTCCCTCAATCACCCAGGATCTTTCAGAAAACGTAATCCTGACTACGGTTGATGATCTTTACAACTGGGCGCGGCTTTCGAGTTTGTGGCCGTTGCTATTTGGTACGGCTTGCTGCTTTATTGAGTTTGCAGCTTTAATTGGTTCCCGGTTTGATTTTGACCGCTTCGGATTAATTCCCCGTTCTAGCCCCCGCCAAGCTGATTTAATTATTACGGCAGGGACAATCAACATGAAGATGGCACCTCAACTCGTGCGGCTTTATGAACAAATGCCTGAGCCGAAGTATGTAATTGCGATGGGAGCTTGTACGATTACTGGCGGGATGTTCAGTGTTGATTCTCCTACTGCTGTACGTGGAGTTGATAAACTGATTCCTGTAGATGTGTACTTACCTGGTTGTCCTCCTCGTCCAGAAGCAATTATTGACGCAATCATTAAGCTGCGGAAGAAAATAGCTAATGATTCAATGCAAGAGCGGAGTCAAATTAAGCAAACCCACCGCTACTACAGCACGACTCATAATCTGAAGCCAGTGCAGCAAATTTTAACTGGTAAGTATATGCAGTCAGACGCTCGCTTTACCCCACCGAAGGAATTGGCAGAAGCGATTGGTTTGCCAGTACCACCTGCTTTACTGACATCCCAGAAACAAAAGGAGGAAACGAACCGTGGCTGAAGAAGAATCTAAACCAGTACCAGCAGATGAAGCAGCTTTGGTAACAGCCGGTCAAGTTTCCCAATGGTTGAGTGAAAACGGCTTTGAGCATGAGTCTTTAGCACCCGATGCTAATGGGATAGAGATACTGAAGGTGGAGCGGGATTTCTTGCTCCCCATGGCTACGGCTCTGTATGCTTATGGGTTTAATTATCTTCAGTTTCAAGGTGGTATTGACCTTGGGCCTGGACAAGAATTGGTAAGTGTGTATCACCTAATTAAAGTTGGTGATAATAGCGATCGCCCTGAAGAAGTACGATTGAAGGTGTTCTTGCCAAGAGAAAACCCTACAGTTCCTTCAGTCTACTGGATCTGGAAAACCGCAGATTGGCAAGAACGCGAGTCTTACGATATGTTCGGCATTATCTACGAAGGACACCCCAACCTGAAGCGGATTTTAATGCCAGAAGATTGGATGGGTTGGCCTTTGCGTAAGGATTACATCTCGCCTGATTTTTACGAGTTGCAAGAAGCTTATTAGGTAATGCTGATTGCTGAGTCTTGAGTGTCAGCAGTGAGAATTTTAATGTCTCATCTCTAACCCCTTTCCGTCGGCGGAGAGGGGTATTGTTTTTTAACGCAGAGGAACACGGAGGTTCGCGCGGAGGAGGGAGGTGATCGCAATTATTTTTTACCTATTTATAGTTTGCTTTTCAAAATAATTTGGAACTGTTAATTTAAGATAATTTGAGGGAAATCTATAAATGTAGCCTCATACAAGGAGATAATATTACTAATTATAACTGCAAATAATGAGTAATTAGATTTACATTTTAAATTGCTAAAGTTTCAATAGTTTAACTTGTACATAATTTGGTTGCAGTCATGCAATGTTATTAACAAACATCAAAATTTCTGACCTGCCATCGGTTTATTTATTAGACAAAGACCAACTGCCAAATTGTGCAGCAATCTACTTTGTATCTGATAGCAAAGGTCAGATACTTTATATTGGTAGAACAGTCAACTTGGTCGGACGCTGGCGTGAACATCATAGATTTAAACAACTAAAAAGATTTAATCGCAAAGACCGTATTAGTATTAGTTGGATAAATTGCAGTAATAATATAAACGCTCTTCCAACTCTTGAAAATGAGTTAATAAATTTATACAAACCGCCGTTGAATTGGTCAAAAGTTGTAGCACCGATTAGAAGAATAACTCCGGCTGAGATGGCACTACAGCATAGCCTTCAGCAGTTAGCTAAATGCAACGCTATGATATTTGGGTTCGACCCAATTGCGGATGAGAAACCACCAACAATATATTTGGTTTATCCCGTTTATGATAGGCGCGGTGTATCAGGCAGCATACGATCTGTACTAAAAAATATCAACAAAAAAGCTAGCACACTGAAGTGGAAAGAGTACCATACAGACCCTAAATATTTAGGAAAATTCGGATATTGGGAGACTGAGTACAACGGTATACGAATAGATTTAGCTCCGAGCTCCGGTTCAGGGTTTAGTTCACTTTATGCATGATTCGACTCGTCGCACTATCGCAGGGGTTGAACTTATGGCTTTTAGCAGCGATCAACTAGAAACACTTCTAGAAAATACACCAAAATTTAAGGAAAACGCTTCAGGTTTAGATGCTTTAGAGGATGATCTTATTCCGATAGAACTTGTAGATAAAAAACATAAGAGTAATAGTAAGCATCAAGGTGTAGTTGAAGTTGAACCTTGGGAGGAATTAGCGGGACTTAAACAAAAGTGAAGGAAGTAAAGTTAATCGGATAATGGACAGCTAGGGTGATGTAAAGCGAAATTTACAAGTTTTACTCAAAGCTTACCATGATGAAATTTAAAAACGCGATCGCCTAAACTCGACATTCCGAGTTCCAAGCTTGAAGTTTTCTGTTTCCAACTCAAAGTTCCGTGTTCCGAACTCGACATTTCATGTTCCAAGCTTGAAGTTTCCTGTTCCAAACTCGAAGTTTCATGTTTCAAGCTCGACATTCCAAGTTCCGAACTCGACGTTTTATGTTCCAAGCTCAAAGTTCCGAGTTCTGAGGTTGAATGATGGGGTTGTGAAGGCGATCGCTGTGCTTCTAAACCTCAAAGTTGAGATTTGCAACTGGAAGTTTTGTGTTCTGAGGTTGAATAATAAAGTGATGAAGGCGATCGCTGTACTTCTGAACCTCAAATTTAATACTTTAAGCTAGGGAAACTATGTTTTGAAGTTCAGTTGCAACAGGTGAAACCCAACAACTGAAAAAAATGATGTTGGTTTACTTTATGCTTAAGCTAATCTTGTATTTTAAAAGCGTTTCACTGCATCTACTACCAGCAAGCGATGTCTATTGACTCAATACTGTGCGTTTAGGTACTTCTTGATAAACTTGCAAATATAGATTTTTTGGCACAATAAAATCCAAGTGCAAACTGACAAAATTTTCTATAGCTTATTTCAAGCTTTCCCTAGTATATTTTTTGCCATCATTGGCGATACGAACGTCAACCCCAACGCCTATGAGTTCGTTTCCGTTGAAATAAAAGAAACTGCTTTTCGCATTGATGGGGTATTTATCCCTAAAACTGAAACAGCAGACCAACCTTTATACTTTGCTGAAGTCCAGTTTCAACTAGACAACACTTTTTATAGACGCTTGTTTGCAGAAATCTTTCTTTACCTGCGTCAAAACCCATCTGTTAATTTTTGGCGTGCTGTTGTTATCTATCCTCAACGCAGTTTAGACCCAGAAGACCAATTACCGTATCGGTTATTGCTAGATAGCCGGCAAGTACAACGCATTTATCTAGATGAATTAGGGACAGCTACAGAAAATTCACTTCAAGTTGCCATAGTAAAGTTAATTATCGAAAGCGAAGAAACAGCCGTTGACCGAGGTAGAGCATTAATTTTGCAGGCAAGAGAGCAACTGGCAGATGAAACTACTAAGAAGCAAATTGTAGAATTAATAGAAACTATCCTGTTGTACAAATTTACAAGATTGAGCCGAGAGGAGTTGGCAGCAATGTTGGGTATAGACGACGAATTTAAAAAGACAAGAATGTATCAATCAATGAAGCAGGATGCCTGGGAAGATGCTATGCAGGAAGGTCGGCAGGAAGGTCGGCAGGAAGGTAGACAGGAAGCTAAGTTAGAAGCTGTACCCCGCTTGTTGGCTTTGGGGTTGAGTGTAGAACAAGTAGCGCAAGCTTTGGATTTAACTGTAGAACAAGTGCAGCAAGCAGCAGGGAATCAGTGTAGCTGATAGCGCCTGCTGCTTAATGTCTCTCAATCGCCAACGTTACATCTTACCTTGCTGCATCACTTCTTGAAGATGGCGACGAATCTCTTGTGCTTGCTCAACATCAGACTGCCGCAATTTTTGGAATAATTCTACACAGGGTTGAGAGTTAGCTTCCTGTGCATCTTTAATGTAGGTATCGTAGGCTTTGACTGCTTCAGCTTTGTTGTGCAACACAGTTACAAAATCGTACTCTAGGTTGCTAATGGGTTCTTGAGACTGTCCGTTACCTGTAGTCATAAATTAACTCTCCTTTAGGTTTCTACTTAATTTCTACCTATCCTAAAAGAGGCATTCATCTTCCCAAAAGCGTAGAAAAAATTACCAAGCTTGCATTAGCAGCCGTAGATATAAAAATTTCAGGCTAGGATATGCAGTTTAGCTTAGATAGTTACTATGCAGCTATCTATGGGCTTATTTATGCCAGAGGTTGGTTTTCATCACGGCGACGTGAATATTGAAATTCCAACTCGTTTTGCAATTCACTACCGCCTTGATAGACAATCGGGCAAAACTTAGTATTAGCGCTCATGCAATCCATGTGCGGTGTCTTGGCACACACAATTAGTAGTCCACCCAGAATCAACAATAAGCCACAAATTGCTGCTGTCTGAACTGAAGAAATTTCTAACGCACCGTGAACGACTACTTCTCGTAGTACGGATACAATTGTGACTTCGACTGCTACGCCAACAGAAATACTATGTTCTTGCAAGTAGACCATGAGGAGTCGAAATAACTCCACCAAAATCAATACAAATAGGATTTTTGCTGTGATTACTTTGTAATCTAGTGTCTGTGTGATGGCAACAAATATGCCCCACAATTGTATCAACATTACAGCAAATAAACCTAAACACAAGACAATGACAATTAAGTCTTGAAAAGCTTCCATGTTGCGAACAATGGCATGGCGATCAAACCAGCGATCGCAAAATAAAAATCGACTTTTGACGCGTTTTTGCATGTGCATTATCATTCCAATCCGAACAAGTTCAGACCACCCAGCCAGTCCACCCATTCTTCCTATTGTTACGCAATGTTAAAGGTTCTCGCCTCAGCGAGGTTGGTAATTTAAATTCTGTGCTTGTTGCAACAATTGTTCGGCGTTTCTGCCCCATTCAGGATTACCCTGAGCATTGTATAAATCTCTAGCATATTGGAATACTTGTGCTGCTTCTCCATACTGTCGTAATTGCATAAAAACTAACCCAGCACCGTAATAAGCGTTGGGATAGTTGGAGTTACCTGTGGCAGATTTTCTAAATGCTTCTAATGCCTCTGTTAATTTGCCTTGGCTAAACCAAATTGAACCGAGATTGTAGTGTACTTCTGGATATTTAGGATTAATTCTTAGCGCTTTACTAAATGCATCTCTTGCTCGATCAATTTTGCCTTGTTGTAGATAAGATAAGCCTAAATGGTAAGCAGGCTCTGGTGCATTTGGACTATATTGCATCGCTTTTTTAAAGGATGCGATCGCTCGATCCCAATTCCGTTGCTGTTCTCTGAGCAACCCCAAATTATAATGAGCAAAACCGAGTTTAGAATCAAGTTCTATTGCCCGTTGTAAGTAATCATTCGCCAACTGTAAATTATTTCCTTCTAACAATGCTCCGCCTAAATTGGCAAAAGCTGGTGCAAACTTGGGATCAGTTTGGGTTGCTCGATAAAATGCATCTGCCGCAGGTTGTAATTGTCCTGATTGCCGCAATGCTAGTCCTAAATTATAGTGTGCAGCTGCCAATCTTGGATCTAGTTGTGTGGCTTTTCTAAATAAGGCGATTGCATCTTGGACTCTACCCGATTGAATCGCTTGTAAGCCCTGATTTAAGAAGTCTGTGGCAGTTTGTCCACTAGATTGTGCCAGCAAGCCAGGATGGAGAGATGGGGGGATGGGGAGACTGGCAGATGCAAACAAAAGACTTTCACCCAGCAAAACCAAACTTACCAGTACAGCTTGGCGGCAATAATTATTGACTTGCAAAAGATTGAAAAACTTGTGAAATAAACTTTCTTTACTTCTGCCTTGAAAGAGTGCTGAGTAAAGAGTAAGAATTTCTCTCCTTGTCCCCTTGTCCCCTTGTCCCCTTGTCTCCTTGCCCCCTTCTCTCCTGCCTTCTTGATATTGATTGAATGATAATCCCATTGCTTTTCTGACTGGCAATACTTTCAGTTACGTTTGCTTTACAAAATAGTTGGTGAAAATAGTAATAGGTTACAAAACTATAAACTATAGTACTAAAGTTTGAATTTATTAACGTTTCTTTAGCTAAATCTTACAACAGACTACGATTTTTTGTTCCTCAGATTAAAGGGAGGATAATAACAGATTAAAGAGGGAATGATTCTTCCTCGAAGAGAACCATTTTTTATCCCTGAAATATACAGGATAAGGCGGTTAGAAGTCACTAACCGCAAGGGAGGTTTTATGAACGAAAAAGTAAAATCGGGTTCGCGGAATGTTGCAATTGTCGGCCCTTATTTAAGTGGGAAAACAACTTTACTAGAGAGTTTGTTATTTGTCACAGGGGCAATTTCTCGCAAGGGTAGCGTCAAGGATGGTAACACAGTGGGAGATAGTGCGAGTGAGTCGCGCGATCGCCACATGAGTGTAGAAGTAAGCGCGGCTAGCACCGAGTATAACGGTCTGCGCTTCAATTTTATTGACTGTCCCGGCAGTGTAGAATTTGCCCAAGAAACATACAACGCTTTAATGGGAGTTGATGCGGCAATTGTAGTTTGCGAACCCATACGCGATCGCGTCCTCACCCTTGCCCCCCTATTTAAATTCCTAGACGATTGGGAAATCCCTCATATCGTCTTTGTTAACAAAATGGATCGGGCAAATATTCATGTTTTAGAGACATTACACGCCCTCAAAGCCGTTTCCAGCCGCCCCCTAGTAGCGCACCAATATCCCATCATGCAGGGGGAACAGTTAACCGGCTTTATCGATATGGTGACCGAACAGGCATATCAATATCATGCAGGCGCACCAGCTGATTCCATTCCCTTCCCCGAAAGCTTAAAAGAAGAAGAACATATTGCACGAGCGGAGATGCTCGAAGCTTTAGCAAATTTTGATGACCATTTATTGGAAGAACTTTTAGAAGATATCGAACCACCCCAAGAAGAAATTCTTAAAGATTTAAAAATGGAATTGGGCGCAGATTTGGTAGTGCCTGTATTCTTTGGTGTGGCTGAACAAGATTATGGTGTTAGACCTTTATTAGACGCCCTGGTACGCGAAGCACCCGAACCTGAAACCACAGCAGAACGTCGTTTAAGCAAAGCAAGCAATACTGCGATCGCTCAGGTATTAAAGACTTATTACACTCCCCAAGGTGGCAAACTCTCCTTAGTGCGGGTTTGGCAGGGCAAATTAACCGATGGTATTGTCCTCAACGGTGTTCGTGCAGGTGGTATTTATCGCCTCATGGGACAACAACAGCAGGTAGTTAATGAAGTTTTTGCTGGTGAAATTGTCGCTATCAGCCGTTTAGAAGGCGTGAAAACTGGAGATATCCTCTCCACAGATCCACAACTGAAACTAGAATTACCGAAAGCCGAACAGTTAGAACCAGTTTTCGCCCTCGCCATTACTCCTGAAAAGCGCAACGATGAAGTAAAACTCAGCAGTGCGATCGCCAAACTGTTGGAAGAAGATCCTTCACTAGCTTGGGAACAACATGGCGACACCCACGAAGTAATTCTCTGGGGACAAGGTGAAATTCATTTGCAAGTCGCCTTAGATAGGCTGCGCCGTAAATATAACTTGCCAATGACAACCCACTTGCCACAAGTGCCTTATAAAGAAACTATCCGTAAACCTGTAGCATCAGTTCATGGGCGCTACAAGCACCAAAGCGGTGGACACGGGCAATTTGGAGATGTTTTTCTCGATATCCAGCCCTTACCACGTGGTGAAGGCTTTAATTTCCGGGAAACTATCGTTGGGGGTGTGGTTCCTAGACAGTATATCCCTGGTGTAGAAATGGGTGTGCGGGAATTTCTGACACACGGGCCTTTGGGTTTCCCAATTGTGGATGTGGCGGTAACTCTAACAAACGGTTCTTACCACACCGTTGATAGTTCTGAACAAGCCTTTAAACAAGCTGCTAGGTTGGCAATGCAAACGGGGATACCCCAAGCCCAACCCACCCTTTTAGAACCGATTCTCCGCGTGCAAGTGACAAACCCTAGCGAATTTACTTCCAAAGTGCTGCAACTGCTGAGTGGTAGACGGGGGCAGATTTTGGGCTATGAAGGTAGAAATGATTGGCAAGGCTGGGATAATATCTCAGCCTATTTGCCGCAAGCCGAGATGCAGAACTTTATTGTAGAGTTGCGATCGCTCACTCTCGGTGTTGGTTCCTTCCACTGGGAATATGACCATCTCCAAGAAGTACCGGAAAAACTCGCTGAACGTGTGCTTGCTGGTAATGGTCACGGTAACGGTAACGGCAAGTAATTTTATCGGGATTTTGAATTAAACAAATCCCAACAAAATAAATTATCCAACACGTAGGGGCACAGCAATGCTGTGCCCTTTCGATAGCTGTATTTGATGCAAGTGAAACCTTAATTTATAAAGGCAAAAATAAAATCCTATTAATCCACTCTTCTGCATCGGAAGCAGCCCAAATCAGGATTAAACTATCAATTGCCTCCTGTATTGGTAAATCTTGAGAAATAATCAAGACACCTGCACTTGTTTGAGCGGTAATATATTCAGCAAAGTGAAAGGGCATTGTTCTGCGATCATGAGAAACCAGAATTCGCCCTTCTTTAGCTGCAATGTCTAAAACTTCTAAGCTAATCGTCATTTAAATTGCACCATTTTCATGGTAATAAAAGCTGCAAACCCTCTCCCCTGCTCCCTGCCCCCTGCTCCCCTGCGGTCTCAATGTGCAAATTAAATGCTTAACAGCTTATATCTTGCAAGCCTTCTAAATCGGTTACTAACGCCGTCTGAAAATCTATCCTTGGTTCACGCCGCAAAACACCTGACACAATATTTTGATTGAAGTCAGCATCCGCTTGAAACCGAATTGTCATTGACGATCGCCTTTAGCAGCAAGCAACTTGTTATACAATGCTGCATTCTGTTCCTTTGAAGCTTGACGTAGTTTCTGAAACTCAGCTTCGCCAGCTTTCAAATACGCATCAATTGCGGATTGATTTGCTAAGTAAAATGCGATCGCACCGTAAACTTGCTCAAGCTTTAATACTGGAAAACTTTGAACGATACCTTCCGGGGATGTGCCATTCAAGAAAGCATGAACAACAGAGTCTAAAGAAACACGACTATCTTTAATCCAGTAACTATTTTCTCTCCACTCAACATACTGCTTGTGAATAACTGGTGTTGCTGTCATAGATTGCAATCAGGGCTGAATAACTGTTTTTAGTATAGATTAGCCGATTGAATATCTAGAAATAAATCGCACTTAACTTAAGTTGGCTCAGGAGCGATCGCTCTTTGCGTTCTAAAGCAGACTGTGAAACACCTTTGGCATACCAAGCTTGGTGATAATCAGGTTTAATTTTCAATACTTTCTCATAGGATGTGATTGCTTCTTCTTTCAGACCTAAAGCAGAAAGCGCAATGCCTTTGTTATAACAAGCTTGGTAATAATCAGGTTTAACTTTGATTGCTTGCTCGTAAGATGTGAGTGCTTCTTCATATTCTTTTGCCGAAAGCAGTAAATTTCCTAGTTTCAGCAATAAACTTACCCTACTACTTGTTGTCTGATGTTTCTCAGCTAGCAGTTCTTGAACTTCTAAAACTTTTTCAATCTTTTCTTCTGGTGTAGGTTTTAGATATTCTTCATAGTTTCCTTCTAGTATCAAACGAGATGATTATTGCTCTAAAACTTCTGGTTTTGTTGGTAATTCAAATACCCCAGAGCGCCAATCAAAAAAATCTGGGGCGCGGTGGATTAAATAGTTTATCGAAAATGACCGCAAAAGAAAAACAAAGCAAAATGGGAAATTATCTCTAAACCGTTCTCGCTGTTGATTTAAGTGATTTAAAATATGCGGTACGCTTGTTAAATTACTAAATTGACCTTCAGTAATTTCGCCAAAAGTCCTTTTCTCATACTTATATAAAGATATTCCAGACCTTTAATCAATAAAATATCAATTTGAGTATTCGTGTTTGCTTGTTGCATCCGATTTCCCAACTCTTGCAGAATATCCGCATCTCCGCGTACATCCTGACAATCTACATACCTTGTGTCATCGGCGGGTAAGGGTTCAAAGGGGTTAAAAGCGTTATAAAGGTTGGTGAGTAAATCAGGATTATTAAGCATAAGTAAAAAATATTGCAATTTTGCCCATTATAGTGTCGCTAATAGAAAGTTAGGTTTTGGGCAAGTGAGGAGGAAAGTTAAAGACAGACAAAAATCCTTATTTCTCGTTTCTCCTGTTTTCGCTATCTCTTTAAAAAAGGAGTTTTGATTAGTTAGTATCTCAATTACCTAGATTTAGTCCAGGTAAATTTATATTTTGCATCTCGTCGCCCTCACCCTAAAAAGGCTTGTTATTAATTACACCTTTTAAATCTTTCACTTCGTTGCTGTCCCACCTCAGAATAAATTCTGAGGCTAATAGCTAAAGTCCTCTCAAGAGGACTAAATAAACATTTCAGTCCACTTCAGTGGAGTTAGGCTATTAGCCTTGCACTTCAGTGCAGGGCGGGATATAGGTAAGCGCAACAATTTACTCAAATAACAATCGTCAAAGCTCATTAATGAAGCTCAAAGCCTCGTTGACGGAGAAAATATCCTCGTGAATGAAGCTTAAAGACTCGTTGACGGAGAAAATATCCTCATTAATGAAGCTCAAAGCCTCGTTGACGGAGAAAATATCCTCGTGAATGAAGCTCAAAGACTCGTTAACGGAGAAAATATCCTCATTAACGGAGTTCAAAGACTCGTTGACGGAGAAAATATCCTCGTGAATGAAGCTCAAAGCCTCGTTAACGGAGTTCTAATACTCGCTGACGGAGTTCTAATACTCATTAATGAACTAAGGGCACAACAATGTTGTGTCCCTACCGCAGGGTATACACAACTAAAAATTAATGTAAGGTCTTTCGCCATTGTCTCACCGCCTCCTGCAATTCTCCCGACAACCAATCATCAAACTGCGGATAAACAGGTAAACGCGGCACTAATTTCCACCCCGCAGGCTGTAAAATTTCTCTCAATGCCTGCTCCTGAACATGAGGATAATCGGGATTCACTTCATCTTTTGGCCCAATTCCGCCTAAATCTCTCGCGCCAGCTTCTATACAAGCGAGTAGCCATTGGTCATCTTTGACTAAATTTGGCGGAATTTGAATTGTAATATCTGGGGGTAAAATCTGACGTGCTTTGGCAATTACTTCTGGTAGTTGATGAGGGTCAAAAGGTGGTGCATCAAAGGTTTGCTGATTTCCGGGGCTGTGGGGTTGCAAAATAACTTCTTGAATGTGATGGTAAGTTTGATGCAATTGAGATATGGCTGCTAAGGTTTCCCAACAATCATCAAATGTTTCCCCAATTCCTAACAATAAACCTGTGGTAAAAGGTATCTGTAATTCTCCAGCCCACTGCAATTGTTGTAATCGCACTTGTGGTAATTTGCTTGGTGCGTGTTTATGGACGGTATTTAACAAGTTTGGTGTTAATTGCTCCAACATTAACCCCATTGAAACATTAACATTTTTCAGTTTTTGCATCTCCGCAAAACTGAGCGGCCCGACATTTGTGTGTGGCAGAAATCCCATTGCCAAAGCTAATTCACACAAGTCATAAATCCGCTGGAACCATTCTTCGCGCTTTGGTGATTGAGGATGTACTTCTCCGCTAAGAATGAGAATTTCGCAAATATTTTCGCTTCGGAGTTGTTGTAAAATGCTTTCTGCTGTTGATAGAGCCATCCAGGGACTTTTACCTGGGTCAGTCCTAAAGTTACAGTATGTACAGCGATTAAAGCATTCGTAAGTAGGGACGATTGTATAAGCAGGGCTATAAGTAATAAACCGAGAATTATTAATTGGCATAAAACAAGCGAACACCAAAAAATAAATTATCCAATTTTTTTAGTGGCATAGCACAGCTAAAATAATTTATTAGAATTATCTTGTGCTATGTACGACAAGATGCCCATATCAGCAGAACCATATTTTCTGCACAAATTTAATCTTGCCACTCCACTACAAATCGGATATTTTTTTGATTGGAAGCCCTCAACAAAAGTGCCGTAAACCTTCCAGTTTTGCGAGTTTATGTTCATTGAAATTCTCTGTCTCCTGTTGTTTAGCATGAATATTTTTCAGATGTTTTTTAACTGTGTTGATAGTAATATAGAGGCGATTGGCAATTTCTCTATAGGAAAGGTTAGCTCGACGTAGCAGCCAAACTTCTGTTTCACGGTTTGTTAAATGGTATTTCTTAGCATCTGCGATCGCCAGACTTTGACTATACTGATAACAGTCTTCTATCGTGACTAACAAAAAGTTGTATTGGCTAGCACCCATCTGTAACCATCTAGCCCGAATACGTAATTTAACTGTTGAGTCTCGTTCTATTTCCGACTCTATAATGATTTTTTCTTCTGGAAATAACTCACGGCTTTCAATCAAGGACTGACAAACACGCCAGATTTCTTGCGGTACTGCATTACTAGCAGCTTCTTTTGGCATTAATTGACGGCAAATATAGCGAGCATACTCATTAGCATGGACTAACTCGCTTTCGGTTGACAGTATTAATATACCGTCAGCAAAGCTCTCAATCATAGCTTTGAGCAAATCAATCTGCAAATTGTGATCTTTTACAGATGTTGTGTTAAATTTATTGCTTACGATAGATGCTGAAATAAGATTAGTTTTCTCAGTTGTAACTAACATAATTAATTCCCCCCAAACTCAGCATTAATAACAAACCTAAACATCAGTTCAAATCAATTGAGATGTTTAGCTGAATTTTGAGTGTCGAAATTATGTATGTGCAATGAGTAAGCGGTAAGTTAAGTAATGCCGTTGATGTCAAGTGTTGTTGGTTGAAGTTTACGGAATCTCCATGAAGTGAAGTGAAGTTTTTTGTAGGTGATTGATGCAGGCGAGTCACAGCAAAATGCTCAGTTTGCCAGGAGTCTAATTATATGAATCCACACAGCATTGACCAATGGTTCCCAGTTGAGCATCAGCGTAAATATATTGCTCAGTTACAAGGGCGGCTGGGAATGACTCGCCGCCGAGCAGAATATTTCGTCAAGCTGTGGGCTTATTTACTGCTCAAACAACAGCAAGAACTAGGAAAGGCTTTACAAAAACCTTTAACCCAACTCGATTTACCAAATGGGTTTGTTCCTTGTACTCATCGAGAAGCACAAGAAATTTTCTATGGCGAAAAAGACCGAGGAAGCGATCGCTCGGCGGGTATGATGATTGATAAGCTCGTCGCTTTGGGGCTAATTGAAAAAAACTTTGATGGTAATACAACTTGTATTCGGATTCGCTCCTTATCACCTAACCTTCAAGACTCCACAGAAGCCAAAGCATCAATCAAGCTTTTTCCAGACGAATTCAATCCCCGAACTGACACTATCCCTATTGCCAGTTTATTAGCCCGCAACTATAGCTGGATGAACAAAAAAACCACTGGATTACCTCACAGAATTGCTAAAATCTTACGTGGCTGGGCAGAGCACTATCCTACTGGTATGCGGGTGCTGCGTCGTAGCGATACTCAAGATGCTGTGGGTTTTTATGTCTTGTATCCTGTAGCGCGAGAATCTGAAGCGAATTTTTTTCTCCCGCCTCGTCATAGTCTTTACCTGAGTACAACTGGAGACATTGATCCATTTCAAATCGCTATACCAGGCGATCGCAATTGTACTTCGATTTTTGTCCGCAGTTGGGAAATTGATTCGCCCTATACGCAACTCATTAATTTATCTCAATTTCTCAAGGATGCACAGAAAACATTAGTTCGTATCCAAGCTGATTTTCCTAACCTCTGCGATATCTATACCCTACTCATACACCCCAATAATGAACAACTAGTATCATCTCTTGGGTATCATAAAACTAACCAAGATACACAAATGCCTCTGAGCTGGATGTATTTGGCATTAGATAAATATTTGAGCTTGGATATTGATAAAGCAGTGTCAAACCTGAAATTTGATTGAATTAAGGATTCTCGTTGCGACCCCTTGAAAGCAGCAAGGACACAACAATGTTGTGCCCCCACTATGTTCTGTATTTAAATCAGAAACGCTACAGCTATCTATCTACAGAACCCATAATCACGTCAATGCTGCCAAGAATTACCACAATATCTGCCACCTTCATTCCTCGGAGTAAGTGAGGAAGAATTTGCAGGTTGTTGAAATCAGCGGGACGAATCTTCCACCGTGCTGGGAAGACGTTATCATCACCAACCAGATAAATTCCTAGTTCGCCTTTACCACTTTCTACACGGGCATAAATTTCACCCTTGGGAATCTTAAACGAAGGAGAAACTTTTTTGCCGATGTACTGATAATCAAAAGCATCCCATTCTGATTTTTTCCCAGCAGCTAGACGCTTGGCTTCTAGGTTTTCAAAAGGCCCACCAGGAAGTCCTTTAATTGCTTGGCGAATAATCTTCACAGATTCGCGCATTTCCCGCATCCGCACCACATAACGGGCAAAGCAATCACCAGCAGTTTCCCAGTGTACATCCCAGTCGAAGTCATCGTAACATTCGTAGTGGTCAACTTTCCGTAAATCCCACTTCACCCCAGAAGCGCGTAACATTGGGCCAGAGAGTCCCCAGTTAATTGCTTCTTCGCGGGTGATAGTACCAATACCCTCAATCCGTCGCCGGAAGATGGGGTTATCAGTAACCAAGCGTTCATACTCATCAATTTTGGGTGGTAAGTAGTCGCAGAATTCTAAACACTTATCTACCCAACCATAAGGTAAGTCAGCCGCCACGCCACCAACACGGAAGTAATTGTTATTTACCATCCGGTAACCAGTAGCAGCTTCCCATAAATCATAAATCATCTCCCGTTCGCGGAACTGATAAAAGAAGGGAGTTTGAGCGCCCACGTCAGCCAGGAATGGCCCAAACCACAGCAAGTGGTTGGCGATGCGGTTCAATTCCAGCATAATGACGCGGATGTAGCTGGCGCGTTTAGGTACAGCAACACCTGCTAGTTTTTCTGGGGCGTTGACGGTGACTGCTTCGTTGAACATCCCCGCTGCGTAGTCCCATCGGCTGACGTAGGGAACGTACATAATCGTGGTGCGGTTTTCGGCTATTTTTTCCATTCCCCGGTGTAAGTAGCCGATTACGGGTTCACAATCAATGACATCCTCGCCATCCAGGGTAACAATTAGTCGTAGAACGCCGTGCATTGAGGGATGGTGCGGCCCCATATTGAGCACCATAGGTTCAGTGCGGGTTTCTATTCTTGCCATAGATACAGTGTTCTCCCGTTCATGAAAATTTAGAATTGGATCGCGTAGATGCCAACCAGACCCAATTTATTGTGTCTGCCAAAGTAAGGCTCTTATAGGGGTAGGTTGGAGAGAAGATGGCAGCTGAGGGATTTTGGTTGATGTTTAATTTTGTTGCACTTCTTCAATTATTATATGAAGCTTGATAGGCAAAGAATTGATGTGCAGGAATTTTTTCATCTAATGACGTTGAGCCATCTTCCCCTGGCTAACAATTTTACTGCCACCTCCACCTGCAATATCCTTGAGGCTTAGATGCAGGATGGCAAAATTAAGTTAAGTTTTTTACACACCCAAATTCAATAGTAGGGAAAACGACAGTTTATAAGTTGCAGTTATCTGGCAATTATTAAATTATATCAAGGCAAAGGTAGAAAATTGGCTTTGGCGATCGCCTCTGGCACTGCGCTCCGTGCGACGCTGCACCAGTTAATTAGCAATACTAAATCAAAAACTCTTCAATTAAGCCGTTTTTATGATTACTCTAATTAGTTAAACAACTTGGAAATATTTACTGTGGAGGCCTTACGCAAGGGGTTGCATTTGCAGAAGGAGTATCAGGAAAAACTGCTAAAGTATGATATTCAGGGTCACCATTTCCATAAATGACTCGGAAAGTATACAGCTTCATTTTGTCTTGCCCTTCAGTAATCACTGTTAAAAGCGTATTTTTAGTACTAACTACTCCAGGAATTGCTAATTTTTTAATGCGTCTGAGTTGAATTACGTTCGCTGCCGAGTTTTGGCAATCTCCTACGCTACCAGAACCTTCTTGATTGAACTGGGCGCACATCGGGCCATCAAAATCTATAGTTACTTGTGATGGGTCATTTAACCAAACTTTTTTTATTTTTTCTCCAGATGGAATAAAGTTTAAGTTTGTACCCTGTTCATACCAAATTTTGATGGTAGGTACTGCTCCCCCTAAACCTTGGGCTTGGCAGGAAAAGATAGAGCGGAGAACTGAATTATCAGCTACAGCCCGACCTGCCCAAAATAACATTGCAGCCACAAAAGTCAGAGAAGCTAGAGGCAAGAAAAACGGATTATTTGGGATATTTGCTCGAAAGTTAATGTTTTTTTTCATGGCTGCAAACCAAGAGATATGTAGCAATTAAAAAGGAATTAAAGAAAGAAGTATTGCCATACTTCACTGCTGACCCCTTAAAACTGCATAGATTGATTGACATAGATTTCAACTTCTGTTCCCGCTGGTAGAAACCAAACGTTAGTTCGCTGCATCATTTCGGAAATTGCCTGTTGGTTACGTTGGGCAATTTGCGGAACTACGGTATTCATACCACCTTCAAAAACTCCAGCCAAGATGTTGCGTGTAGGGTTAGTGTTGCTCACAATAGTACCAGTTGAAGTCGTAGTTACAACTTGAGCTTCAGTACGATTAAATAACTCAGCTGCTTTACCAAGACCTCCCAAGACGAATAATCCTACATCCATCCCGGCAATAGATGATCCTTGATTTGGAAATTGTTGTGCGACGAGGGGTTTACCTTGAGGAGCGCGAATCGTCATTGCATTTGGCGGTAAGCTGGTTTCTGTGATCTCGCCATTATTTTTTGTAATAGCTTTGACCACATCTAGCTGTAGTAAGCCTTGTTCAGAAAGAGAACGAATTTCAGTTAATAGCTCAGTCTCCGCAGGAATAACTACTTGACCATCTGCACCTGTTAACGGTTCTGTTAAACGTACCACAAATACATTTTTTTGGCTTTCGCTGCTATCGCTAGATGTGGAGTTAGTTGCTGCTCCAAATACAGCGGTTGCCAACACAGCTTTGACACTATTCCCTACTGCCAAGGATTTTGAAATCTGCTTAGTTTCTTTGTTCGCGATTAAAGTTTCTTTCTCTGCTTTGTTCGCAGCAGCAATAGATTCTGGTGTTTGCGTAGGGTCAATTTGCCTTGGATCAACTTCAGGATTTGTTGCCTGTTGCTCCACATTGGGATTGTTTGCTGATGCAGAAATATGATCACGGGGGCGATCGCTAATAGTGACCTGACCGTAACTACCCAACTTCGCCAAATTGGCCCACGTCTGAAGCGGATTCATTGTAGGTGATGGAGTTACTTTGACTGATGGTTGAGTATCTGGTCTTGCAGCTACTAAGTTGGGTAATGCAGGCCTATAGTTAGTGGGTTGCAGAGATTGGGGTACTTGAACTATACGTTCAACTGTGACTATCTTAGGCACATCAACTTTTGATGTAGATTTTGATGTCCTTGGCACTCCCGCTGTCAGTCCGTCTCTGGAACTCCCTAAAGAGTTCACCTGTGTATTTCTCAGCTGTTGTTGAGCTAATTTTACAGCTTCTGATTGTTCAGTTAAAGCTAATTTTGTTTTTAGTGCCTCTATTTCTAACTCTGGGCGTGGAGATTCATTGATTACTGGTGCTGCTACTTCTGAAGCAATAATATTCTTCTTTTTTGGCTTTTGATTGCTTCCACCCATAAGCTGCGTCAAAAATACACCAGCAAATAACACTACAGCTAGAGTGGCAGTACCCACCAAACCTAACTTAGCAAAAGGATTAGATGAGAGGCGCTGCTCAGTGGCAACTTTTGACTGTTGAGAAGGCGATGGCTGCGAGGTGGTTGAGTCTTCTAATTTTTCGCCACTAGCAGATAGAGATCCTTCTTCATCTTCTAAACCTACCAGTTTTGCCATCCGTGATTCCCAATCTGAAGAAGCTTCTTCTGGTTGATAGTTATCAACTGCGGGACTAATTAAAATTTCTTGAGGAACTTCTGCGGACACTGAATAGCGAGTCATAGTCATCTTAGGGTTAGTTTTCAGAACAATTTGTATCTTTCATATCACAGATTTTATAAATTTTTAGTCTAGCTTCACCGAGGCGATAAACTCCTAAGTTTAATGGAGTTGGTGCATTAGGTAATGAAGTTGCTTGTTCATCTATAGCTTGGACAAAAATTTTTTTATTTACCGGAATTGACTCACCAAGTCTATCAGAACCCTGAAAAACTAATTGATTAGCAATCATTTCCGCTTTCCACTTACCTTCGGCTATTTTTGTAGGCTGAGAAATTCTCTGAATGACCAATATATTTTCCGTAAATTTACTGAAATTTCCTAATTTATTATTAGAGATTAAATTAGTAATTTCCGATTGGAATTTAGGCTGAAATTCATCAGTTATCAAGTCAGAACTAATGTCCCAGACTGTTTTTGGCGGCTGTTGTTGTGACCAGGTAAGCATGAGAGTCATGGTTTCACCTATAAAGCGCCGAATCGTTTCTGGATGTCGCTCTAAATTTTCTTGAGCGTCCACGGTTATAGCACGTCCATCAATAAGTTGTACCAAACTTTGAAGTGTGGCTTGACGATTTACCTGCTGCAAAATAGAACCATGAAACATAATTACCAGTAAAGTGAACAAATGTAAACCAAATGTTCCGACTGCGAACAAAGGTAGAATACTATTTTTCTGATTTTCTGGCTTAAGTAGGTGCATTAATAATCAAATATTTAAATTGCAACGTCAAAAATTAAGGTAAAAATTTACCTGATGAAGTTATCAGATTGACCGTTAGTGACGCAATTAGTTGATTTCTTTTCATTCAAGCTATTATATGCATCTAAAAGACACAAATTACGCATTTCAAAAATTTCAAGCTTATCAGAACGGATGATAGATATAGCGCGTTGTAGGTCAGTTGTACTATCAGGTTGGGGATAAGGAAAATAATCGATCGCACGCACAAGTAAGTCTTTATTGAAGGGAATAATCACTCTTTTGCCATTAATTTGCTTATTTTGAATTAAATCAGCGACCATCCCAACACGCCACTTACCTGGTTCAATTTGTTTAGGAGGATAAATCCGCTTGATAACTAACTGTCCTGAGATAATCTGCTGAGGATTGTTAGAGAAAACTTCTGGTGGAGTCATTTGTGCAATTTGGCCTAACAAACCTTTACGGAAATCTTCAGAAAAAGCAAAACTAGCTATCCAACTAGTAGTGGTAATTCTCTGGCTACCACCTTGGGGAGTTCTAATAAGTATTCCTAAATCTGGTTTGGGTTTACTAACTTCTTCGATAGTTTGTGGCGGTAATGTCCCCGTCCAGTTAAACATGGATGTCATAGTTTTACTGACAAACTGGCGAATGGCTTGCGGTTCTCTCGCTAAATCATCAGTAACAGCTACAGGTTTGCCATCTATCATCTGCACAAAATTTGGCTGTTTTCGCAAACTGAGTTGACGAATATTTAACCCTTGGAAGATTAAGAACAGTAAAACTAATAGATGCAATCCAAAGGTGGCAATTGCAAAAGTAGTTAAAATGCTTCCGGTGCGTTGTTTCTTTTGCAGTAAACGTACCACTGATTAAATACCCCTCCCTAAAAATTAGCGCTAATTAGCAATTACATTGAGGACAATCCTATACCCTATCCTTTACCCATCCAGTCATACTGCTGATAGCACTAAAAACTGCAAATCCTCCAGCAGCAGCCACAACTAAAGATAATATCGGTGCTAAAATTCCCAAAAATATAATGAACCACATTAAGTCAGGATCAGCATTAGCATCTTGCGCTGGCCCATTCACAATAACTGCCGCAGTTAACACAGCAATAATATTAAATGAAATCTTAGCAATGCCTATAGATATAAATCCGGTTAGCCATGCGAAAATAGGTTTACCTGCTACAGGTAGCAAAGACCCACCCACCGCTAATGGCCCTAAAGCTGCTATCAGCAACATGGTAGCCTCCATCAAATTTTGGAAAGCATATTGCAATGAAATTAAAAAGTTTTTAATTGTGGTTTGAAATGTAGAACCTAACAAAGCATTAAATGAATTTTCTGAAATATTTCCTGTGCCGTATTTAATTTGATTTACCTTAGTTTCTAGCCTATTAATCCAAGTTTTATTTCCGTATAAATCCTTATATCCTTGCCAGAGATTATTAATTTTTTCACTGGCTTTGTTAAAGCATTGTGATTGTTGTTCTCCAGTAAGCGACTGACAAGGACGTAGGAAAGAACCAGCTACTTCTTCGGCAATACTCATATTGAGTGCTTGCTGGTAAATTTGGTTAGTATCTACAGTTACGATTACTTGTTGATTTACTGAGTTGATAAAGTTCCTGACACCTAGCGTGAGGTCAGCAAGTATGCTCTTATCTCCTGAATTAGTTAATAATATGACTACCAGAAAAGGCCAAATCATCCCCGATATCGGCTGGGAATAATCGCTGTCTAAAACATCTTTTAACCACTGCATGACAAAGAAAAGCAGAGTTCCTACCGCAAAAAATACACCCAGCTTTGTCAACGCGCCATATAAGTTATTACTGCTATCGTTTTGTAATAGATTTAGCCATTGATTGTCCCAACCTTCGGCAATACTTTTGGCAGTTGTAGCGCCATTGCCGAGAATATCATTGATGCCTGTGTCAGCAGAAATTTGTAAAATATAAAACTGCATTTTTAGGTACTGGCTTTCTTTTCACAGCAAGTTAGGCAGAAAACTAGTCAAAATCCTAAGCTAACTTGCAAGCTAAATAGAAATTAGCTTTTTGAGGATGATGAGTTTTACTTCTCTTGTCTGCCAAACAAATCCATTTGAGAAGTAGTGCGTAACAATCTTGCAGCTTCCGCAGATGAATCTACTCGGCGCGCACGATTAGTCTCTTCCATCTGCTGAGAAATATTTGCTAAATTGAGATTAGAATACTGCAAAGAATGATTTATATGCATACTTTGAGCAAGTGATTCACCAAGCATTTTCGATTGTTCACTTTGGATTTTAATACTTTGCAATTGCAAATCAGATTGATTACTACTACCTTGAAGTAGTCCTCCCATACCTGGGATATTTCCTGTTGTAGCTGTAGTAGCAAGTTGACCGATTTGTTTTTGAATTTCACCGAGAAAAGTTTGGTTAGCTTTTTCTGCTTCGCTGACAACTCTTGCAATATTGTCTAGACTTTCTTCTGTATTTTGCAGCTTGATTTTTGCCCTAATTTGTCCGGCTTTACCCAAATTACTTGCTATGGAACTACGGGTAACAAGACGATTTATTTCTTGGGTGGTTGATGTTAATTTTACTACTGAATTATTCTCAAATTTATCTGACACTGAGTTGAGAATTAGCCCGTTTAAAATTCTATCTCCTGCTGCGACGGGATTAGGTATGTTTAACTCTCCAGTAGAATCGCTGATAGCATTTTGTGACTGAATTTCTAGAGGTTTTAATGTTGGACTCAAATTATTTTTGAGATAAGTTTGTAAATCTCCCGAATATGATTGAAAATCAGCTAAAACTTTACCTAATTGTGCCGTAGCTGGTAAGGTTATCAGAAAACCTAAACTAAGAGTCAAAATGGTAATGGTAGTTTTTCGCATACATTGTACCTGTTGTTTAAGTTGGATCAAGATTGTACATACTGAATTTAATTTTGACTAATGTATTAATTTCCTCAAGCATTAACCACCACGCAGCGAAGCAACTAATTGACGCGCAAATTCAGAAATAGCTTCATATTTATCGCGGTAATGACGCATCACTTCTTGACGAGCCGATTGTTCATTGGGGTTATTAGCTACTACTGCTAATTGTTCATAACCGGGATAGTAGCGGCAGAAAGTATAAATGCCGTTATCATCTAACAGCCATTGGCTATAAATTCCTTCTTTGCGCGGAAAAAAGCTTTCTGTGGCATTACGCGCAATAATTTCTTTGGGATACTTCAAGATATTGACAAAACTATCGACTGCAACTGGCTGAATCCGACCGATTAATCTTGTGCTTAAGTTTTGCAGTATTTTCGATGCAGCTTTGGATTTGGCGATCGTGTCGGGGTCTTGTGCAGATAAAATGACTCTAATACCAGCTTTAGCACCGTTAGCACAAATTCTGCCGACTAAATCTGCAATCTGGTCGAATTCAAATAAAATTGGTGCTTCGTCGATAAAGAATATCGAAGCCGGACTACTCAATGCACGACGCAGTGCTGCTGAGTAAGCACTCAAAGATAACACTGCTGCATCTTCACTATCAGATAGGTTTCTCAATGCAAATACTAAAAGTTGTGCATCAGTGCGAAAACTTGATGGTGCAGAAATCGCTTGTCCCACACGGCTAGAAAGCCAAAAACGTAAGCGCAGTTGAATTTGACTCAGTGCATCCTCAACTCTGCCACTAATAGAATCTAATTGCAGGTATTCTGGTGAGCAGAAATAGAGAAAATCTCTTAAAGTTGGGGTTTGCTGCCAAGCTTGACTACCAAAACCTTCTGCGATCGCCTGTTGATATCGCTGTTTGATACTTGCATCTGCAAAAAACGCTTCTAAAGCTAAGTTCAGCAGGGAACGTACTGTTTGCGATAATAGCTGGTTTTGGCTGGATGTGCCTAAAACCATTGTGATTAGGGCTGATTCGAGGAAGGCGGTATAATCGAGCAGGCGATCGCGCTGTTCTTCTGAACTGAGAAAACGTAAGTCTGGCTGCTCAAATAAGTTATTTGATTGTTTAGAAATATCAAAATAGGCTCCATTTTCCCCCATGAACTCGGTGTAGTCGGTGAAGGTAGATGTGCCATCGGGTTTGGGAAAGTCTAATGCTACTACAGGAATATTATGCGCCAAAGCTTGAGTTAAAATTCCTGACACTAATACTGACTTCCCAGCACGAGTTGTGGCAAACAGGGCTAAATTTTTGTGTTGGGTAAACAAATCCAAATGTACAGGTGTTCCGCCTTCGGCTGCGATTAACTCAAAACCTTGGCGATCGCCAGTTCTGGTTAACACTAAAGGCATTAATCCGGGAACTTCGCTGGTTAAATACAACTGACGCCGATTAAACGGTTTTACCAACAAACCTTCCCAGACTATCGGTAGCGATTGCAGCCAAATTTTCCAGGCATATTCTGTTTCTCTAATTACCTTTGCTGGACGTTGAAAACAGTTTTCAATATACCTTGTGGCTTCATCTAATTGCTCAACAGTCTGACGATGCACAAAAATCGCTATACCTGTATAAATAGGTACTGCTCCTTCATACAATTGTTCTTGCGCTGCTACTGATTTCTTTAACTTTAGCTGCGCATTGACATCAATTGTTTTGCTCTTTTCTTGCGCCATCATCGCTGTCATGTTTGACTGCTTAAGTACCCTTTGCAATGTATTTTTTACTAATGCTGGGTTAGCCGCAGTTAACTGACAGAATATCTCTGTGTCTACTACTGTTTCACGAGACAGTAGTTCCCATAAATAACGCAATTGAGACGATTTATTTTGCCATCCTCCGGGTTTTTCCAGAAATGTCATTGCGCCGATATAGCGATTGTTAACATTCACCCAGCGGCGATCTGCACAAGGTACACCAGACTCCATCAGTAACGTTGTACTGTGAATGTTATCTACTAGGAGTTTAGTACTAGCTAAGTCTGAATAAACTTGTTCATGCAGCCCATTTTCATCCAAAGTCAGTAATTGGGGAATTTCTATGGGCAGTGTATCATTAAATCTTCTCCAGATTTCTCCCCAGAGTTGCTCAGCTGTTAAAGGCTTAATATCTAAGCCCATCTTATTCGATAAGAGTTGTTCCCAGCGACTAAATCCTTGTTTATAAGCATTTGTAATCAGGGTTTCTAGGCGCTGGTTCTCTGCGTCAGCAATTTCACCTTTGAACTTTAACCACCATACTTCAGATTTTGCTAATAGCTTCTCGATCAAGTCATCTGTACCAGCAGCACTTGGCTCAACAGTGTAAGTGACGTAGATTTTAAGAAATTTTGGTTTACGAATGCCAGAATTTGTGAGTTCTTTGGCTCTGGCTCTTTCTGCCATCAATAAATATTGTATATCTCGTGATGGCGTTCTTTTTCCTAAGGTTGCTAGTTCTTTTTGCCGCTCTGTGTCTGAGATAAAAGACCCCAAGTGCAATGTCATTTTTTCGCCACCGGGGATGTCTTTTAACCCTGCTTCAATGTTATTAAATATAGTTTCAATCTCTTCGGCTCTTAAGGTAGTATGAATACCCCGGCACTCAAAACCGAAAACAAAGCAAAATTTATCTTTTTGTCCTCCTTTAGTTAATATATAAGCGCCGATGTCACGTCTATTGAGGGCAACACGCAACATGGTTGCCAGGTGTAAACTATCTTCAAAAGGCGTTAATCGACTTACGTTTCCGGCGATGCCGATGCTTTGTTTTCCGATTTTTTGCTTCATGATTCACTTCTAACAAGCTTTGATAACGAGCAAAGCCTCTTGTCCAAGCGGGAACACCAATAAATTTGCTTAAAAAGCTCCAACTCCTACCACCAGTTAATATCCACCATGTCGCCATCCCCCATCCAGCAAGTAGTATTGTCCACAACCATTTTTTAAATTCGTCTTGAAATAGTCCACCAAAAATTCCATTGATTATAAAGTAGGCAGTTAGAGCAATCACTGTCCAAGGAAATATTTGATCTGCTGGTAGGGGGCCTAATGATGGTTGACTTCCTAGTATTTGATTTACTGGACGGAATTCTTGCTCTTGCTCTTGAGGCATAACGCTTTGCTTGCTTTTTCTGATGTATTTCTCAAGATCAACTATTTGCTGGTATCACCAATTACAAATCCTGTAAGTACATCCGCAATTGTGACTGCTACAACTACTAATAAAGGTGTTCTGGCTATATTTTGCCAATCTTCATCTTTACGCACTGCGTTGACTACTCCTATTAAGGCAACTGCTATGTACAGTAAGTAAAGTGCCCGTAGTACATTAAATACTAATCCTACTGCTGCTTGGGTGCCGCTATTTGTGCTTGCTCCTTGTGTTAGGGTATTTTGAAAAAAGTCTTCGGCTTTCTTAAAAAATTGCGCTTGTGCTGGTAGGGCGAAGTAATCTAGCCAAAATACACTTAACAGCAATAATGCTGCTATTGCTTGTATGGCGATCGCCCATCGCTTTGATATCTTTAAGTTGTCTCCTATCTTGTGCGTTATTATTGCTATCCAACTTCCTACCAGTAAGCACATTACTAGTATCGGACTTTTTAGGCTGATTGCACTCAATAACACTCCACAAGCTAGTAAAAACGGCACTGATTCTGCTAGAAGTCGCCAGCAGTATTTAATTGTTCTTCCAAATTGATAAAATCCTGTTACTAGGCTGCCAGTTAAAGTTGTGAAAACATTTCTCTGATGAAATTCGTGCCTAAGCATTTGTTTGTATAGATGCGATTTGCAATCGCTAGGTATTTTTTGCTTGATCCACATATTTGTAAAACCTTCCACCTCCAAATAACGATGAATTTGGTGTGAATGAGAAAATTCTTTGCTGCTACAAACTACCACATAAATTTATTTGGTCAATAAGAAATTTGACTTTAATCAGTGGTGAATTCACGGTAGTAAATGCAAACTCTACATCTCAGGATAGTTCGTAATGGAACTGGAAATTATTAACCTTCCCGTACCCTGGAATTTTTGATCTAGCTTAGTGTAATACCTGATCTTCACAATTTAAATAAGCAAAGATACCTATTTACAAATCAGTCTGTATCATATCATGCGTTTTATATTCGTTAATAATTAGGCTGAAAACTCCTAAAAATCCGTCCGTGACGAGATGTCATCTATCGTAAGGCTTAAATCCATAGGGGAAAAATTTACTGTACTTAATTCTAAAGTTTGCTATTTATGAAGTTTATCTTTATATTTGGAAAAAGTAAAAATTAAACATGGAATCAGATTCACAAATACCGCTAGATCCAAAAGAACAGACGTTCTCGCACATTCCCGTATTGAGTCGGGAGGTAATTGAGGGTTTGATGATACGCCCTGGTGGGCGTTATTTAGATGTAACAGTAGGTGGTGGTGGTCACAGTCGCCTGATTCTAGAAGCTGCTTTGGATGTGCAAGTCACGGCAATTGACCAAGATGAGGATGCTTTAGCAGCGGCGCAGAAGTACTTAGCTGAGTATGGTGGGAGCATTAACGAAGCAGTAGCATCAGCGCCTGGAAAGGAGGCTCGCGTACAATTTATCCTCAGCAACTTTGCTACTTATGAGTTTCCATCTGAAACTTTTGATGGAATTATCGCTGATTTAGGGGTTAGCTCTTACCATTTGGATACGCCCGATCGCGGTTTTAGTTTTCGCCACGCTGCAAGTTTAGATATGCGAATGGATCGGCGACAATCATTAACTGCTGCTGAGGTGATTAATAGCTGGGATGAAGCTGAATTAGCAGATATCTTCTTTAAATATGGTGAAGAGCGATTATCACGACGCATTGCTAGACGCATTGTCGAAAAACGTCCGCTGCATACGACTGTTGATCTGGCGGAGGCGATCGCTTCTTCTGTTCCTCCTAAATATCGTCATGGGAGAATTCACCCAGCTACCCGTGTTTTTCAAGCACTACGAATTGTAGTCAATGACGAGTTAAAAGCATTAGAAACCTTACTAGATAAAGCACCGAAGGCGCTTGTCCCTGGTGGCAGAATCGCTATTATTAGTTTTCACAGTCTAGAAGACCGCCTGGTAAAGCATAGTTTAAGAAATTCCCCTTTGTTGCAGGTTGTGACTAAAAAACCAATTATTGCCCAAGAAGAGGAAATTGCTCGCAATCCGCGATCGCGTTCAGCCAAACTCAGAATCGCTCAACGCTCCTGAAACAATAAATCCCTTCTAGCTTGAAAGAGCTGGGGAAGCTGGGGAAGAAAAACATTTTCATACATGGCTATGAATCTTGTTTCATTGGGACTGCTTTCTGCCCTCTGCCTTTGTTAATAAAAGAATCAATCCTCAAACTTGGCTTGTCTAGGCAATTCGATGTAGAAAGTAGAACCTTGACCAAGCTTACTATTGACACTAATAGTGCCTTGCATAATTTGCACTAATGATTTGGTAATTGCTAGCCCCAAACCCATACCGCCATACTTGCGAGTATTACTCTGATCGACTTGCCGTAATTGCTCAAATATAGATTCTAGGTCAGACTCAGCAATACCTATGCCCGTGTCTTGAACGGCGATCGCTATTCTGTCGCTAGAAACTTCCCACACTTTAACTTCTACGCTACCAGTTTCTGTAAATTTAATAGCGTTTAACAACAGCTTGGCTAAAACCTGTTTGAGGCGGGCGCGATCGTTCACTATTAAAGGATGCGTCAGATTGATGTCTAGTTGCAAATTTAATAACTTGTCTTCTGCTAGGGAACGATGTTCAGCTACGGTTGTCAAGACCAAAGTAGTTAAGTTAAATTCTTCGACTTGAAATGATAGACGGCCGGCTTCGACCTTAGCAAAGTAAAGCATATCTTCAATAATGTCCAGTAAGTGATTGCCATTATTAAGGATGCGTTGCACCATCTCTACTTGAGGCTCAGATAAGCTGGAGTTACGTTGGCGCAACAATACTTGTGATAAGCCCAAAATCACGTTGAGAGGAGTACGGAGTTCATGGGATGTGGTAGCTAAAAATTGAGATTTTAAATTTGCTGCTTCTAAAAGTTGCAGATTCTGTAGCTGAATTTGGTGCCGGGTTTTTTCGAGTTCGCGGTTTTGTTCTAAAAGAATTTCATTTTGTTTGGCTAGGCGTTCTTCCCTCTCTTCCAAGGTTTTGAGCATTTTGGCGTTATTGATGGCGATCGCTGCTACCTCACCAATTGCATCCAAAAGTTGCTGAGAAGCAGTATTAAAGGCATAAGGATTTTCCCAGTTACCAATTGCCAATACTCCCAATCGTCCTGCTTGTGCTGACTCTATAGCTACGACATACATTGATGCGGGTGTGAAAGCACAGCAGCATGGAACTGAGGCAAACGCAGATGTAGAGAAGTTCTCATCAACACACTCGATTTTTTGAAACATCTGCGAAACACCTGTGGCAAATACCTGGGCTAGTAAACCTGACTTGGTATTAAGAGGTTCATGAGAGAATATATATTCATCTTTCCTACCCCAGAAGACATCTTCGTCTGCCAAAGTGTCATTCAGCTTAAGAAAAGACAATTTTTCTACACCTATTCCCACGGCTGTGCTTAACTCTAAATATTGAGTTTGAGGATTATATAACGCTATTAGACAAAGTTGAGCGCTATCAACAGCATTACAAACTTCCTTTACTATTACTTCTAATAGATCGGGTAAATGGGTAAGTCGCTGATTCGTGAGGTTAGTTAGTAGTTGGAATATCTTTAGTTGTTGAGGCAGTTGAGGGGCGATTGATTCTTTCCCCATATTAGTGTGCTGTCCAGTTAAAATCATGATTGCCTGAAGGCTATTAGCTCCTATAACTGTTGTGTACTACTCTCCATCAGAGATATTCAAAAAACTTCTCCAAAACTGTTTTCTCTTGCAGGCAAGCTTCATTTACTTTTGGGATAGTTTTGAGAATATCTGCTCTGCGGGTACACAACAGCTTGTCCTGTGACATTGTTTTTTACACTCCCTGGCTTTCATAATTTAATTTGTACGCCAGCCTTCTTTGATATCCAACTAACCTCAGTTTGACTGATTTCGTTAGAGTTCACTAGTTAAGATTTTGCAAGTTTTTTCTATCTTGATGATTTATCAATTTATTGCAATAAATAGTTTTAACACCATCAGTAATTGTACCGAATTATTATTTTATTTTTTCCTACTCTTTAGATTTTATTAATCATTAAACACAATTTAAGTTAACTGATGATTTATCAACATTTGATAATCATTATTAAGAAGATTCAACTATTTTACATATATTACTTTTATGGTTATATATCAAATATACGTGTAATAGCATCATTGATCAAACAATGATATTAATAGCTAATAATTTTTAACTTACTAATTATTTTGTCCAAAGTCTAATTATAGAATGGAGCGCAAGTAAGAAAGCAACTAAGAAAAAATGTTCTGACTTAGCCAAAAAGCTTTACTGATGAGGATTTTCAGCAGCCATTATTTCGCAACTTGCTTGCGTAGTCGTGGTTAGATCAATATAAAAATATGAGTTAATTGTGTCACATCCGCACAAAATTTGGAATTCGTTTATTAATTTTTATGTTAGAAAATATTGGTTATGACGATATCTCCACAAAAGCTGAGAACACAAGGACTTGAGACATTTAGCGACTCGTTAAAGGGGTGCGATCGCACTTTCTGCAAACGGAAATCAAATAAAACTTAAAGGGAGGTAACCGAAGGGCGAACTGAGTGGAAAGTGCAAGTAGCCATGCTTACATAAAAGCTTAATAGACATATCTAATTACAGGGTCTATAAAATCTATTGAGATAAAAAGGTACTAAGACTGTTGAACATCTACAAATACAAAATGTTGGTTCCTTTTCTATCACCCCGATTCAAAGGGGATTTATTTATAAAATTTAGGATGTTTTCAAGGAGATTAAACCTTCTTTATTATTAATAGTTGACATTGATAATTGTCCGGCTGCTTGTTTTCAGTTGTAGCTCGAATAATATTAATCGAATGAAGGTAGCAGGGAATTAATTCATTTTTATATCTGTTGTAATTTTTCTGAAAGTTTTAATTTTTTTACAGTAACAATGGTAACAGAAAAACTTAATAAATTTATATAACTACAGACTCTATAAAATTTTCTGGAAGTAAGTGATAGTAAGAAAAGGACAATATCAAGCAAGGTTTTCTCCTATGAGCATCACGAGTCGTAGGAGATTTTTATTTGAAAAAATATTAAACAAGCTAACTATTGCACTGAGGGTGAGGAACTGAAAGGGCGATCGGGTTGGGGAGTTGAGGGAGTTAGGAGGTACGAGTTAGCTCATTGGTAGGGGCTTTCACAGGAGGCTTTATCGCACGAATATTAACAAAAACTTAATACGATAAATTGCACTAATGTCTGCGAGGGAGCAGGGAAAGGGGACTCTCGGTAGGCCCCCTAGTATCAATCATCTCTTCTGCTTCAAGCAGGCTATCACAAAAGATAATGTCTGGTTCAGATAAATCAATTAAAGCATAAGCTTCTTTGATGGCATTTTCTACCTTTTTTAATTGGCATTTTAACAATAAAAATATTCCAATGTTTAACCCTAAATTAATTATTCATTCAAGATACGTTGATCAACTCCGGTCTAAAATTGTTCGCACTTGATCGATTACTACGTCAGGGTCAAAGGGCTTTTGAATCAATCCATCAATTTTTATATCAAGAGCTTTATTAATATCATCTTCATTCAAACCTGTCACCAACATAATAGGAATAAATTGAAATTCTGCCGATTCTCTTAGGCGTCGAGCAACTTCAAATCCATCCATTTTTGGCATCTGAACATCTAGTATTAGCAGGTTAGGGTGGTTAGGATCGATTTCCAATTTTTCCAACACTGCTGCACCCGAATCGACGATTTCAATCTGACAATCCTCTGCTTGCAAAATTGTTTGTAGAAGAAAAGTGTTATCAGCGACGTCATCACAAATTAATATACGTTTAATAAAACCCTCCATGAGTATTATTTGAGAAAAAATAGCTTTTTCTAGCGTTACTACTATAAAAATGCCAAATTTTCTAAATATAGATACACATACAAGCTTTAGTCTGTTCGGTATCGGATATATAAATCAAAATCTTTATAACGCCAGACTTCTAGCCCCCAGACCCCATTAGCTCAAATGATGTTACAGCTTTAACCAAACAAGCGTTTATATTCTGCCGTGACTATGCCGTAACATTCGCAAGCGGCTGTTTCCAAGCTTTTTCTATCAATAATCTGGATATGCCCACGCTGGTAACGGATTAAGCCCATGCTCTGAAGTTTACTAGCAGTTTCGCTCACTCCAGAACGCCTAACGCCAAGCATCGTGGACAGAAATTCTTGCGTGAGGGGAAGTGAGTGTGACCCTACACCATCGCTGCTCATTAGCAACCAACGGCACAGTCTTGCTTCTATTTGATGAAGACGGTTGCAGGCTGTGCTTTGTGAACCCAAGACAATTACTGTATGTATGTAACGGTAGAGAAGCTTTTGCAGTGAGCCGCCAGTGTCGAACATCTCTTTGATAATGGAGGCTTTGATACGCACGGCTTGCCCTGGGATTTGTGCCAGCGTCCGCATTGGCGTCGTGCTTGCATCCATAAGAATTGGCACACCTGCCATCCCCTCACGCCCGATACAGCCGGATTCGACTGTTGAGCCGTCCTCCATCACCGTTACCAGAGAGAGCAGTGAGTTAACAGGAAAATAGACATATGGAATAGGCTCATTAGGCTCGATGAGCACCTGTCCCAGAGAGAGCGAGACTATCTCCAGATGAGGATGCAAACGTTCTAGCTCATCAGGAGGTAATTTGGCAAGCAGTCGATTTTGCTTTTGTATTAATGCAACTTGATGACTAGAAATCACAGATGCCTCCTGACATCGATAAGTTTAATAGTGCTAAGTTAACTTCAACCCAAGCGTAGCAACAAGGAAGAGCTTTGCCACAAAAGGAGCGCTTTATAAAGTCCGTGCTTGCCGACTTCGTACCCTTTCAGGGCTACCAGTGGGAATAGAAGCGATTAACTTCTGCGTATATTCTTCTTTAGGTTCGAGATAGATGCTTTGTGCTGTACCTTGTTCGACAATTTGACCGCGATTCATGACTAAAATGCGATCGCTCATAAATTTCACTACGCTCAAATCGTGGGAAATGAAGATATAAGTAAGTTGAAAATCTTCCTGTAATTCTTTTAAGAGATTTAAGACTTGTGCTTGCACTGATACATCTAGCGCTGAAACCGATTCATCACAGATAATAAATTTGGGATTTAATGCCAAGGAACGGGCAATGCAAATTCGTTGACGTTGACCGCCAGAAAACTGATGAGGATAGCGGTTGATAGCATCTGCACTCAATCCCACCCGTTCTAAAAGTTCAACAACACGTTCTCGCCGTTGTCGCTGTGTCTTACCAACAGAGTGAATTACCAAAGGTTCCATAACTGCGTCCCCAACCTTCATTCGTGGATCGAGGGAGCTAAAGGGATTTTGAAAAACGATTTGCATTTCCCGTCGCAGTTTCTGTAATGGTTCTCCTTTAAGGGTAGTAATATCTTGTCCCTCAAAGATAATCTGACCGCCCATCGGTTCAATTAAGCGCAGCAAAGTTCTGCCAAGAGTAGTTTTACCGCAGCCCGATTCTCCTACTAATCCGACTGTTTCCCCTGGTTTGACATCAAATGAAACGCCATTCACAGCCATAGTGTAGCGTTTTGTACCGCCGAATATACCCCGTACCGGAAACCCAACTTTCAGGTTGCGAATTTGTAGTAGGGGTTGCTTTTCATTGAGGTTTGCTAATCTTTGAACTATCTCTTGGGTGGTAACTTCTGGTGGCGCCGAGGGTTGTTTCTCTTGGATTACCAATTGTCCTGTTGAACTCTCCTCTACACTCATGTAGTCAGAGACTGTGAGCAGTTTGTGAGGATGGCGGTTGAGTGTAGGACGGCAAGCTACTAAGCCTTTAGTATAAGGATGTTGGGGATTGCTAAAAATTTGCTCCGCCGCACCATATTCTACAATCTTGCCTCTGTACATCACCGCTACTTGGTCAGCAATTTCCGAGATTAACCCCAAGTCATGGGTGATGAAGATCATGGCCATATCGCGGCGCTGCTGCAATTCTCGCATTAACTCTAGAATTGTCGCTTGCACTGTTACATCTAAGGCTGTGGTGGGTTCATCAGCGATCAATAGTAATGGGTTGCAAGAAATTGCCATAGCGATCATTACCCGTTGCAACTGTCCCCCAGAAAGTTGATGCGGGTAACGTTCCAGCATAGCTTCTTTATGCTGCTTGACTAACTGTGCCAGTTTGCGATCATCTGGTTTAGGTGAATTGGGGTTAGTTTGGTTCCAGTTTTCGAGATATTGCTGTTCTATCTGCTCATCGCTAGGGAGCAGTTTAACTTCTTGCAGTCCGGCGATCGCAATTTTTTGCGCTTCATGTGTTGACACCTTCTGATGTCGTAAAATCGCTTCTGTTAGCTGGAACCCAATGTTATAAACCGGATTGAGCGAACTCATCGGTTCTTGAAAAATCATCGCCATGTCGCCGCCCCGGTATAGCTGCATTTGCTCAGGCGGCAATTCGCGTAAATTGATTGGTGTGCCATTTTCCTGCGGACGAAACCAGATTTCTCCGCCACTCACTCTACCGGGACTTTGTAACAAACCCATCACGGCTAGGGATGTTACTGATTTACCACTTCCCGACTCTCCTACTATTCCTAAAGTTTCACCTCGATGCAGTTGAAAAGAAATACCATCAACGGCTTTGAGGATGTTGCCATCACCGGAAAATTCAACTTGGAGATTGCGAACCTCTAGGACAGTTTCTCTCATAGGAGTTGAGTATGTATTTTTACTAAAAAGGTTTTGGAGTTAACAGTGATTCTAGCTTTTCACCCTTTGAAAGATATTGTTTTTACAGATTTTGCGTACAATCCGTTATATAAGCACAACTGATAACTTAAAATATAACGAATTTAGCTGTTGTGGCTAAAATTTTTGTAAAAAGCATAAATGGATGTAAAAGATAATTGAGCTTTAAACCTCAAAAATATTTATCCCTTACATCCTGCAATCATCTATAACTCGTCAGCAGTACTTGCTGCTAAAACGGAATATCGTCAATATTTGGTTCTTCTTCTTTGACTACCGGATAGGTAGTTCGCTCAAAATTTTTAGGTTGGGGTGCAGGTTCCGGGTTGCTCACTTTCGGAGCTACGCTAGCATTACTTGCCACTGGGGTAGCCACCGGACGTGATGATTCATAACTCGGCACATTGGTCTCTGGAGCATTAGATACTACAGATGAGGAAGCAGTTACTGAGGAATTTTTAGCTGCTGATGATGAAAAACTAGTAGTAGAACTGCCTCCTACGGCTTGAATTTGTTGTACTGTCAACTCAGCACGTTTTTCTTTGAAGCCTTCAGCACGATCAACTGTATTCATACTTAATCTTCCTACCAAGATGACGCGATCGCCTTCGTGGTAATTATTTTGAATTTCTTTCGCCAAATTTCCCCAACTAACAACTTTCAAGGTTGCTGGTGGGTCTTCTGCTCGCTGAGAATTGGGAAACTGCACCAGCATTTCCGTAACTTCTAAATTATCGGCTGTAAAACGTAGTTGCGGCTCTTGAATAATTTCCGCCATCAAAACGCAGCTATTCATTTCAATTCTCCTGATGATTCAAAAGTGCTGAGTGCGAAAGGAAGAAGTGAGATTTTTATATGTATTGCCATGTAATATCTATCTATATTCCTATTTGCATTTTGTAATATTTTCTCGATACATTTGGCTCTATATATTCTCAGCTTTGAGTCAGTTTTACCATAAAAGTCAAGCGAGGGAAGTCAACAGCAGTATAAACCCTGTTCACAACCTCCGCTTGACTAAAGCAAGCATTGAATTCTACAACTTATTAGTATAATTGTACCACTTTGATAGCGGCTCAAGATTGTCCCTAGATGTAAAAAATTGGCAATATTTTAAGTTTGCACATGAACCGGAAAAACACCCAAGGCAATCAAGCGTGCTGGCAAATCGCGCAAGATGGGCCAGCGCAGAAAAGCAGGTGGTTGAAAAGTTTGGTCTGAGCTCAGAACACGAGCAAATATCTGCTTTTGAATAAAAGTCTGAAACGTCTGAATAATCCGTGTGGGTAATTCCCGTTGACGCTGCACTTTTGCTAAATCTTTGAGTTCTACACGCTGATACTTGAGCGGTTTACTGAGTATATTCGCCGCCACGACAGCATCTTGAATTGCATAGTTAATGCCAACTCCACCAACTGGAGACATGATATGAGCAGCATCACCAATCAGTAGCAAACCCGGACGATACCAGCGTTTAACTCGATTCGATTCCACTGAGAGAAAAGCTACCTGTGACCAATCATGTAAGTTTTCTATGCGATCGCTTAACTCTGGCACAACTTCGACAACAGATTTTTTTAACTCCTCCAAACCAGCAGATCGCAGTTGCTGATAGCCGCCTTTGGGGATGACATAAGCAAGTTGCCACTCGTCACCACGATCCAACATGGCGATGAGGTGACCTTGAGCAATACGCCCCATACCCCCCTCAGCATCTTCTGGCTTGCGGGGTAGGCGGAACCAGAGGACATCCATTGGTGGTGAGGTTTCGATAGTCTCAAAACTCCCCAACTGCCGTAGCTTGGAATGGCGTCCATCCGCACCAACGGTAAGCATTGCTCGCACTTCGTGCCAACCCCCACCTCCTCGATAGCGTACACCTTGAATTACTCCATCTTCCTCAATTAATTCTTGAACATTTGCCCCCATTACCAACTGAAAATGAGGATATTTTTGCGCTTCTTGGGTAATAAATTCCAGAAATTTGACCTGGGGAAGCATTGTAATGTAAGGATAATGGGTTTTCAGGTGACTAAAATCTGCTAAAACGAGGCTATTTTGGGGAGTTTGAATTTGAATTCGGTGCATTTTGGCATGGGGTAGCTGTAGCAAGCGATCGCTTAAGCTCAATTCCTCCATAATCTCCATAACTGATGGATGAATTGTGTCACCCCGAAAATCACGATCAAAGTCTTTGTGTGCTTCTAGCAATATTACAGGAATACCTTGACGCGCGAGTAAAAATGCCAGCACAGCTCCTGCTGGCCCGCCACCAACAATGCAACAATCTGTAGTTTGTACGTCTACAATGTCATGGGTAGGATTTGCGGATACAGAGTTAGCCATAACAACACCTTTGGAAAGGCCTAGAATCAAGGGTAGTTTCCTTTTGAGGTTGAAAGCTGTTTTTTTAACTTTTCGTATTCAGGTGAAACGTGTATGATGAGCGCTAAACTATCCTTTGTCATTTGTCCTTCGTTTGCAGTTAATAACTAATAACTAATGACTAATGACTAATGACCAATGACTATAATTAATACTCGTGGCGCAAGTTCTTTTAGAAAACGTTTATAAAAGTTTTCCCCCGCGAAAAGGGGAAAGTATTGCTTTACCAGCCCAATCTCCATTTACGCCTGGGAGCAAAACTGATGCAGAACCAGAACGTGCAGACAGCATCAATGTCTTGCGGCGGATTAACCTGACGATCGCAGATGGGGAATTTATGGTACTTGTGGGGCCTTCGGGTTGTGGTAAAAGTACCCTACTGCGGTTAATCGCTGGCTTGGAGACGATGACTGGTGGCAATATTTGGGTGGGCGATCGCTTGATAAATGACCTCCCTCCTAAAGAAAGAGACATTGCAATGGTGTTTCAAAATTATGCTCTCTATCCTCACATGACGGTGTATGACAACATAGCGTTTGGGTTACGCCGCCGCTTTGGAGATGGGGAAACAGGGGAAGAAATCACCTTATCTCAGCATTTTCAAAACTGGGCTAAAAATCTCCTTGTGGGGGCGACAAGAAAGCTACCTAAAGGACTCCGCTACATTTCTGACAAAGAACGAGAAGTGAATCGGCGGGTGCGTAATGTCGCTCAATTGTTGCAAATTGAAGCTTTGCTCAATCGCCTACCGAAACAGCTATCTGGGGGACAAAGGCAACGAGTTGCACTAGGACGAGCGATCGCCCGTAATCCCCAAGTGTTTTTAATGGATGAACCACTTTCTAATTTAGATGCTAAATTGCGGGCAGAAACCCGCGCCCAAATTGTCAAGTTGCAACGCCAGTTGGGGACAACGACAATTTACGTCACCCATGACCAAACCGAAGCGATGACAATGGGCGATCGCATTGCAATTATGAATCAGGGACAAATTCAGCAAGTCGCTTCTCCCTTAGAACTGTACAATCGCCCTGCCAACCTTTTTGTAGCAGAATTCATTGGTTCACCACCGATGAATTTCATTGCTGTGGAGTTTCATGCTCCTCTATTAATTACCCATTCTCAATTTCGGTTCACACTTCCAGAAATTTGGGGAAATGCTCTGCAAAAATATGATGGACAAACTCTAATTTTAGGCATTCGCCCAGAACACTTCAGCGTTAGTGTAGCTGCTACGAAAAATTTACCTGTGCAAGTAGATTTGGTAGAAAATCTTGGTAATGACAGTTTTATCAGCGTTAGGCTTGCCGATGGAAATACAGCTAATTATCTACAGATACGAGTTCCACCAGACCGCTTAGTAAGTATTGGTGAGAAATTGTGGTTATCGCTGATTCCAGAGAAGATACACTTTTTTGATCCGCAAACCGAGTTAGCGATATTTCCTAAAAACCAATTTCCGAGTTTGCCATTTGAGAAATAGCTTAAAGCAAGCAGATTTGAGGTTATGACGGATTTAGAAAAAATTGGCGTTGCTGAGTTAAAATATGAATTTGCCTCACGATAGGTGCAGAAACTAAGAAGTTGGCATCTTTAATTATTGAATTGCATATTAAAATTCAGCAACGCCAAAAAATTAAATCCCAATAAATACGCTTAAGGTTTGCTCGGCAGTAATATGGAATGTTGTACCCTCAAGTCCCTTAAAAATCGAACTTGATGTATCCTCAATCCGTGCAATCAAGTCTTTTGTACTACCTTGCATCGTGTAGAGTAAAAAATTATCTCCTTTGCGCTCAAATTTGTAACTTTCTTTAGCGCTCAGAACAATTCTATCTTCTTGGCTTATTCCTTTAATGATTGCCAAATCGCCACCCCCAGCCCCTTCATAGTATGCACTAGAGGAGTCTCCTAAGATGATCCGATCTCTACCTTGACCGGGGTTGAGGATGTCACTTTCCTTTGCACCTCTAGCAGTTGCATCTGTTCCAGATAAGGTGTCATCCCCACTACCCCCAACGAACACGTCATTTCCCGCTCCACCAATCAGGTTATCTTTGCCACCTCCTCCAGAGAGCGTATCATTGCCACCCAATCCTTTGAGCATGTTATTGCCAGCATCACCAGTGATACTATCTCCTCGCTCCGTACCAATCACATTGCGAAAATTCTCAACTTTTAATTTAAGCGTAGGGAATAGTTGACCAGAATAAATGTTTTTAATCCCAGCAACTGAAACATTCTGCGTAGCCAAATTTACAGTTATATAACCATCTGGAAGTGTCTCGGAAGCATCGATGAGATTTGCTTTTCCGGTAGCACCAATTACCTTCTCTATAGAATTAGCAAATATACCTAGCCTGTCTTCTTGAGAATTTCCTTTGTCTACTATGCTCGTAATTCCACTATAGAAATCGTTTACAAGCGCTGTTGGCTTCAGAACAATCAGGGTTTTAAAGTTCCTGTAAACAGCAGTATCAAAACCTTTTCCTCCATCTAAAGCATCAGAGCCACCAGAGCCAATGAATTTATCATCTGCGTCAAATCCGCCGATAACATCATTTGCACTTGTTCCCCTCAAGATATCGGGCCCTGAAGTTCCCTCAATATCGTAGATAATTGTAGGCATTTTCTAGATCTCCTGCTTGTGTGAATCAATACAATATTTTTGTGAAATCATGGCATTCTCCCATAAGTTGGCTACAAATGGGTGCGGCTCTTGGTGAGACAGTGCAAGAGAGGGGATTTCTTGAAGAACTGCCGTAGCAGAATTCGTAAATTTAATCCTTTTAAAGCCTACAGCCAACCAGTCTAAGACTGGTTGGCTGTAGACTATAGGCTCTTGATTAATTAAACTTCCGCCGGATGTTGTTCTTGTTGCCTTTCCACAAACATCTGAACACGGGTGCGGTAGTTTCTTAAGGTTTCATCTACCCAATCGCGCTCATGGCTGTTAGCAAATAAATGTACTACTGGTTCACTGGCGTCTGGCAAAACTAACAACCAACTATCATCATAAGGCTGACAAATTTTCACCCCATCAATTAATTCAAGGTTTTGGGCGGGGTGAGTTTCGACCAAATAACGCATCAGCGCTCCCTTAGCACTCCAAGGGCAACGTACTGTATAGGCTTTGTGAACTACGCGGGGCAATTCTGAGCGGACTGTAGCAAGCGATCGCTCTTGGATCGTCAGCATCTCAATCAACTTGGCAATGCAGAACATCGCATCAAAGCCTGGATGCAGCTGCGGAAAGATAAAACCTGTGTCCCCACTACCAGCCAACACCACATTGGGATATTTTTGCGAAGCCTCCATCAAAGCGGTGGGACTTGCTTTGGTACGGATTACCTTGCCATCATGACGACGGGCAACTTGTTCAACAGCACTAGAAGCATGAACTGGCACGACTACGGTTCCTCTGGGGTTAGAGGTTAAAATCATGTCTACCATCAGTGCGGTTAGCATTTCCCCGCGAATTAGCATCCCGGATTCATCAACTAAAATTAGTTGTTCTCCGTTAGCTGAGACTTGAACCCCAAAGTTAGCTTTTAATGCCTCAACCACATGGCCTAGCTGAGTTAACAATCCTTCGCGATCCATTGTGGATACAGCGTGTTTATTCAGACTGGCGTTCAGCACCACCGCATCAGCACCAAATTTATCTAACATTTGGGGTAGAACTGCCCCAGATACAGAATAAACATAGTCAATCACCACTTTTGCTCGGCTGTTGCGGAGGGTAGAAACGTGCAAAAGCTTCTCAAATGCCGTGCAGTAACGGTCAATTACTTGGCTGGGGTAGGCGACATCACCGATTTCATGGATTTGCGCCCGCCGCATATCTTCTTTAAAATAAGCTCCCTCAATTTTCTTTTCTTGGGCTTTCGTGATATTAATGCCCTTGGCATCCATAAATTCAATCAAGATGTAGTCGGGGCGATCGGGGTGTACTCGTACATGAATACCGCCAGCTACCGACATCGTGGGTATAACTGTCCGAGCTATGGGTACAGCTGTGGCATCTAGGTTTTGAATATCGACACCTACTGACATCAAGCCAGCAATTAGCGATCGCGTCACCATCCGCGATACATTACGCTGGTCACGAGAAACCGTAACTTTAGAACCAGGTTTTAAAGTAGAACCGTAAGCAGCCCCCAACTTCACAGCAAATTCTGGGGTGATGTCGATATTGGCTAATCCTTGTACCCCACGTTGCCCAAATAAATTTCGTTGGGCAGTGTTTCCCCAAATCAAGTTGATGTTTAAAACAGCACCAGACTCAATCTTTTTACTAGGCCAAACACGCACACCAGGGCTGATTTGCGCTTCTTCGCCCACAGTCGAAAGTGAACCTACCACAGATGCTTCTAATACATGAGCGCGGCGATCTACACGAGTACCACGAGAAATCACACAGGCTGATAGATGCGCTTCTTCGCCAATAATTGCCCCATTCCAAACAATCGGTCGTTTGAGATTAGCATCAGCGCCAACTGTGACATTATCCCCAATTACAGTTCCTGCTTCAATTTGAACTCTTGCCCCAATCCGGCAATTGTCGCCAATAATTGCTGGAGTTTCAATAATAGCTGTTGGATCAATATAGGTGTTTTGGCCCCTCCAAACACCTGGAGACATCTGTTTGTAGGCAAATTCAAGATTAACTTTATTATGTAAAGCATCATACTGAGCATCACGATAGGCATCTAAATGACCGACATCACACCAATAACCTTGGGCAATATAGCCATACATTGGCTCATCTTTTGCTAGTAGTAAGGGAAATAAATCTTTTGAAAAGTCGGATTCAGTGTGATCTGGCAAATACTCTAATACTTCTGGTTCAATAATGTAAGTACCAGTATTGACAGTATCGGAGAAAATTTCACTAGTAGAAGGTTTTTCTAAGAATCGACTAATACGCCCTTCCTCATCAGTAATCACCACGCCAAATTCGATTGGGTTGGGGACGCGGGTCAAAATTAAAGTTGCTTTTGACTTTTTTTGTTTGTGAAATTCAATTGCTGCTGTCAGGTCAAAATCTGTGATGCTATCACCACTAATGACTAAAAAAGTTTCATCAAGGAGTTCGGCAATATTTTTTACGCAGCCTGCCGTACCGAGGGGTTGGTCTTCTTCCACAGCATAGGTCATCTGCACGCCAAAATCGCTACCATCTTGAAAGTAGTCTCGCAGGACATCAGGTAAATAATGCAAAGTAGCAATAACTTCTGTAATTTGATGTCTTTTGAGAAGATTAATGATGTGTTCGGCAATGGGCCGATTTAAAATGGGCACCATAGGTTTGGGCAGATCGCAAGTTAACGGGCGAAGCCGCGTTCCCGAACCGCCTGCCATCAGCACTGCACGCATAAATCCTCCTTAGCTATTTGCAGCATTTGCTGCGTCAAGACCCGTGATATACTTTGTGTTCTTCTTACTCTAGTCTCCTATGGATGTCGATATTTGAGGAACTTCCACAAGAGGCATTTGATAAGAAATATATACTCATCACACTATCCGGTGTGTCAAGAAAAGATTCCCAAAAGAAGTGCTTGGACGTAAGAGATATTCTCAGTAATAGAAGATAGTGCTATGGACTCCCGGAAGCTTTGGAGACAAGAAAGAATAATGTCAAAATAGGAGAAATATTTTTACCTTTGATGTTTGCTCCGTTCTCGCTTCTGTCCTAATTTTATTCTGGCAATAGAGACTTCGTGATGTTAACTGGTAACTAGCTACGATGCGGGAGGTTACTCTACACTGGAATAAGAAAATGTATCGTTAAGTCAATTGGATAGCGAAGACTGAATAGTTTATTAAAACCTTTTCAGTTTCAGTTATGATGTGCGGAAATAGTGTAAAAATACTTAACTCAAAATCTGTCTGTCGCTCATGGAGTAACAAGAATGGCTAATTTAATTATTTTTGGGTTAATTGCAGCTTATGGATATTTCGCTTGGAAGTTCTGGAGTGGGTTTGAGAAAACTAATTTTACCCCAACCTTGCCTAATCGAGTTGGTTTAGCTCTGTTGTGGCCTGCCTTGTTTATTACTAATAAATCCTATCGTCGCAACTTTCAAAAGGCGCTGAAGGGTAGAGATTAATATTAATCTACAAGTCATCGGATCTGGCGATTGCGCGGAGCGCACCTGGAGGAGGCGATCGCATATATTTTTAGCATCAAAAAGGACTGGGGCAAAAACGTAAAACTAAACTTTATAGTCAAATTAGGTGTGGCTTTAGTGAAGATTACATCACTAAAGCCCCTTTTCCAGTTCACAACTAGATTAAGCAGCGACTTTAAAGTTTTGCTTTGCTACTTTCCTCGCAGAAAAGTAGCAAATTGACTTTGCTATTCATAATTCGTAATTAAGCTGCCAATTCCAAATTATGGATTACAAATTATCTTCTACCTCTGCCATTGGTAATCACATGGATGGCTGCACCCGCAGCTGCGCCATCGACTGCATCGCCAAGAGTATCTTTGCCGCCGCGAGTAATCGCGCCAGCCGCTGTGCCAGCTGCTGCACCTATTCCGACATCTTGAATTATGTTACGGTTTCTGCGATTCTTTGGCTGTCTTCTAGTACTATGTACACCATTCACAGCAGCGCCAGCTGCTGCACCTTTAACAGCATTATTAATTATAGAACCACGTCCTCTAACACCTCCAGATATCACACCAGCAGCAGCGCCAATGCCTATATCTCGTAGTATTTGGTCATCAGCAGCAGCTGGTTGAACAGGAACTAAGCTGACGCTAGCTAAACTTGCAGCCATGAGGCCGGGTAGAAGTGTACGTTTTAAAATTCGATTCATAGCAAGTGGTACTTTCTCGAAACATCAAAAGATTGGAGAAAAACCGCAGTTGTTGCAGTTGTATATCTTTTTATCTTTATTTTAGACAACACCAACGGTTTATTATCGTAGGATTCCCGATCTTTGCATTTACAAGAACCCGATCGCATCCACTCAAAGCAAGAATCTGAGCGACAGAGTTCTCAGTGCTGAGTTCTGAGTTGCTACCTCCCCTGCTCCCTGCTCCTCTGCTTCCCAATCCCCAGTCCCCAGTCCCCAATCCCCAGTCCCCAGTCCCCAGTCCCCAGTCCCCAATTTTACATGGCCTGAATCCACTCTTTGACAAAATATTCAGTCCAGATGCCATTTTGCCAGTAGGGGTCATTTTCAATCAACTGGCGTACAGTAGCTTCATCTTCAGCTTCGTAAATACCAAAAACTTTCGTGACGTCTTTGGTAGGGCCAATGGTAATCAGCACACCAGATTCTTTCTGTTTTGCTAATCCGTCTAAGTGGGCTTGACGATAAGGGGTACGTTTTTCCAGAACATCGTCGCAGTAAGTTCCCCACATTATGTATTTTTGCATGACAACTACAGTAATCCTATTTGATTGGTAATTAACTGTGAACATAAAAGATAGGCAACAGGTTACAGAAGATAATTTGATGGCTTTACCCTCTAACCTGTTCGCCATTGTTAACTTCTTAAGCTAACACCAAATTTTTCTACCAAAGCTTCACGAACTCTATTGTGTACTGGTTCAACTTCGGCATCGGTAAGGGTGCGATCGCTAGCCCGGTAGATTAAGCGAAATGCCAAACTCCGTTGACCTGCAGGCACATTTTCACCGCGATATTCATCAAATAATTCCACGGATTCCAGCAATTCTTTGCCAGCTTTAGTAATTACTTTTTCAATTTCGGAAACTGAAACTTTTACAGGTGCGAAAAAGGCGATATCGCGATCGCTAGCTGGATAAGTGGAATAAGGATGAAATACTGGTGTGAGGACGTCATCTTGATCCAACGCATCTAAAAGTGCGTCTGCATCCAACTGGAACACATAAACTGAATCTGGTAAGCCTTTTTCTCGCCGCAGTTGGGGATGAAGTTGCCCAAATATACCTAGTCTGTTACCCCTGATCCACAAAGAAGCGGTGCGTCCCGGATGCAAGCGTTCATCACGGCGATCGGGTTGATATTCTACTGGCAAATCAAGTTGATGAAATACACTATCTAAAATGCCTTTAGCTTCATACCAAGTAAGGGGTTGTTCTCGACCACTTCTTGACCACTTGCTAACGGTGCGATCGCCTCCCATAATCCCAGCGATCGCTTCGGCTTCTTGCAAACCATCTTCTTGCCAGAAGATCCGCCCAATTTCAAAACCATTGAGCGCCCCGTTTCCTTGCTCTAAGTTATATTGAAAAGCGTCAATCAACCCAGATATCAAATCGGTTCGCAGCGCCGAATATTCTACAAACAAGGGGTTGGACAGTACTATTTGTCTGTCTTTTCCTGGTTTTACCAAAGAGTATTGGATTAATTCTGTCAGTCCTTCTGCCCGGAGGTAGGCTCGCAACTTGCGGATCAATTCTTGATCTAAAGGCAAATAGCCTGCTTCTGCTTTTTGTGGCAAGGTATCACAAAATTTGTCATAGCCGTAGAGACGGGCAATTTCTTCAATTAAGTCAATTTCCCGTTCTAAGTCGCGGTAGCGATAGGGTGGTACAGAAACTTTCCACGAACGTTCTCCTGAAGGTGTAAGTTGACATCCTAATGCAGTTAGAATCCGCTCAATGTCACGTTCTTCGAGTTCTCCTGTCTCCTCTCCCAAATCGACTGGCCCTAACACTTGATTAACTCGGTCTAAACGTAAAGCAATAGAACGAGTCCAGGTGGATGGATCGGGGCGAGTATCGGCAATTTCTTGACCAACAATTATGCCGCCAGCCAGTTCAGTAAACAGTGACAAAGCGCGGCGACAGGCTACTTCCAATTCAGCCCGGTTAACGCCTCTTTCGTATCTGCCAGAGGCTTCACTTCTTAAGCCCACACTCCGGGAAGAACGGCGAATTGCTACAGAATCAAATAATGCTGCTTCTAAAACTAAGCTTTGAGTACCTTCATAGACTTCGGTTTCTTCCCCACCCATAACTCCCGCCAGTGCTACGGGTTTATTGTTAGCAGTGATTAATAAATTTTGGGTTGAGAGGGTGCGAGTTTGTCCATCCAAAGTTTTCAGGGTTTCCCCAGCATTGGCAAAGCGAACGCCAATATTTAAGTTGTCACTCCCAGCAACCGATTTTAGACGTTCCCGGTCAAAGGCGTGTAAGGGCTGTCCCCATTCCAACAACACATAATTAGTAATATCCACGACATTATTAATTGGTCGCACCCCAGCAGATAGCAGGCGTTGTTGCAACCAGCCAGGAGAAGGAGCAATTTTTACTTGTTCAATGACTGTACCAATATAGGCAGGGCAAGCTTGCGTTTCCGAAATACTTAAAGCTAAATTTCCCCCGCCTTGGTTAATTGACACCTGACCAGGTTCGGGAATGCTCAATTTTCCACTCGTTAAAGCGGCTACTTCCCGCGCTATACCTACCATGCTCAGGGCATCAGCACGGTTAGCAGTGGCAGTTACATCTAAAATCACATCATCCAAACCCAACAAAGGACGCACATCGCTACCCAATGGCAAATTGTCCTGAGAAAAAATGTGAATTCCGTCTACATCTGTAGGTAAACCGAGTTCCTTTAAGGAACAAATCATTCCTTGAGATTGGACACCACGCAGTTTGGCTGGTTTAATTTTTAAATCGATGTTGGGTAGGTAAGTACCCGTGGTTGCTACTGGTACATAGATATCTGCCCGGACGTTAGCAGCACCACAGACAATATTTAAAGTCTCAGATGCACCGATATCTACTTGACAAACACTCAACTTATCAGCGTTGGGGTGGGGTTGACGCTCAAGCACTCTGCCCACAACAACGCCATTTGCCCAAGTGCGGCGGTCTTCAATATCTTCTACTTCAAACCCAGCCATTGTCAGGGTGTGGGCTAATTCTTCGTGGCTAAGTTTGATTTCTACTAGTTCCCGCAGCCAGTTTAGAGAAATACGCATGGAGTGTGCTTGTTTTAGGAATCGTCTTTTGCTCTCATTTTAGGCGCTTACTAGCAAGCGATCGCTGCTCAACCAGTAAGTCTTACCCATTCACTTGAACGATCCTACTACGTTGATTTGAGCAGTAAGAAGATAAATTGCGGAAATACTGTTTGGGATGTTGGATCTATCAAAGCTAAGAGCCTAAAAGATTAAGTTCCCAGGAGTGAATGATGATTAACGATAAGCAATTCCAGAAATGGATTTTACATCCGGTCTTGATGGGTTTGGTAGCAGCAGGGGCGATCGCCTACAATTTTGAGGCTAATTCTGCTTTAACAAACCAAGCGAGCGCAAAAGAAGTTGTTTCACTAAAAAAGTCTACTCCCAAACCTGTATCTCAAGACCAAGCTATTTATCGGAGCGATCGCTTTCGCTTTCAGTTTGGCTACTCCCTCAAGGATTTTGTGGTAGATAACAAAATATCTACTCCTAGCAATAATGTTGATACTCCATTGATTGCTGTTGATATCTGGACTCACAAGCACGCGCAAAGAATTCGATCTGGGGGATATGAAGGAGGTACAGAATACCCAGCCAATGTCCGTGTATCTGTATATAGCAATAGCCGTAAATTACCTTTGCAGAAGTGGGTTAAGCAGAGTAACCAATTTGTGGCAACTCGTGAATTCAAAACTGCCAAAATTGCAGGACAAAGCGGGGTCAAATTTAAATCGAGTGGTTTATACGAAAATGAACACGTTATTTTTATCAGCCCTAAAGACTCTCGCATTATTGTTGTGTCAATATCTAAAACTGGTTATGGCAATGATGACGCTATTTACCAGAGAGCATATCAACAGATAGTGAACTCTTTCAGGTTTATAAATAGCTAGGGATTATAGGTATATTTTTAAATTTTGAATGAGAGCGATCGCCTCATTCCGAATAATAAGTATTAGGGCTTCTTTTTCAGGGGTGAGTTTTTTAATTTGAGCTTGTGTCATACAGCTTCAAGTTTAAATACTCAACCTAGAATGCCCATTTTGATTGAACAGTATTCAGTTACCTAGCAATCCATACTTTTCTGTTTATGTAGATTTAGCATTTAACTAACGTTATTGGAATATGCTGACTGAAATTATTAAAATCTTTGTCTGTAGTCAGGATACTGTAATCTCTGCTAACTGCTGCTGCACAAATTTAGCAAATCAAGCTAAATGCATAAAAACCATCTTCAGCAATTCTGCACGGGTAAATGGTTTAGTAAGATAACCAGAAGCTCCCACTAAATTTGCCTTCACTTTGTCTACCAGGCCTTTATTGGCAGTAACGAAAATAATAGGAGTATTTTTAAACATCGAATTATTGCGTATAATCCGGCACAACTCATAACCATCAATGCCTGCCATGTTCAAGTCAAGTAAAATTAGGTCTGGTTTATGCCTAATAATTGACATAACAGCTTTTAGTGGATCGTTGATAGGAACTACAGAAAAATTTTCATCTGCTAAGAAATGGCTAATTTCTTTGAGAATAGTAGCGCTATCATCTACAGAAACGATTTTTTGAACCTTTCTAGCGGTTACAGTAGCAGCGGTTACTCTTTCAGGAATAGGATTTATGTTATTTGGTATTGTTAATTCCTGAACTGGATATTGGGAAGGAGAATAACTTTGTGGTAGTAGCTCAATTGGAGGTATATTCTCTATAGGAATGTCTAAAAGAGCCGTGGCAGATCTGCTGCTAGGTTCTACTACAGGATCAACTAATTCCTTTTTAACTAGTTCTGTTATATATTTGGGAGATGCTGATAATTCTGTGAATGTCTTTGGTAGTTGATCAAATGGTGGATCTGGTTCATGCAACATGATCCCACCATTGACGATGTAAGGGTATAAATTGCGAACTAATTGTATTTCATCTTGGTTCATAATTACAGCAAGATGGCGCAAGCTAAAACCCTTCATCCAGTTAGCTAAATTGGGTTCGAGGTTGGGAAAATTTTTGTTGTGGAGTGATTTGCTAAAAAACAGGTATGGACGTTGATAGGGAGAAGAAATTTGAGGAGCGAAAGACTGCCAACTCTGTAATCGTGCTTGGCAACGTTCAAGAATTTTTTCTACGTCAAGCCTGCAAATTTTTGGCAACCTATCGGGTAAATTAATTAATTCATAGTTGCCTACTTTGATTAACAGCCATGATTCAATCACTTCTTTAACTAATTCTTGAATCAGTACTGCTGCTTGCGTAGGATGCAATTTTTCTTGGCTGACAAGCCAGTCAATGGCCTGGTACTCAGGAGGCTGGTTTGTCAAATTACTATGGTGTTCTATGAACTGACTTGGTGAGTCAAGTTCAAACATCATCCGTAATTGGACACGAGTTTCACTGGTAATTAGGGGAATTTTATCGCTGAGGCGGCGCAAATGACGTTCTAGTCGATCAAAGGGTTCGACTGAATGGGTAGCATAAGTTATTTTTCCCTGTTCTAGGTATATTGACCAAGTAACTGAGTTAGTAAAGGTCTGTAAACAAGTACTGTCAAAACTATCAGATAACTGTTTTAACAAACTCTGAGGACTTAGTTTAGTAAATGTGCCAGCAAGAATCATATTTTGGAGTTTTCCGGGAAATCAAATTGAACTAAGGTAAATCTGAAGTAAGGCAATGAAGCATTTCTCAGTTGTAATTTTTCTTTAAAGACAAATTATTTTTGCGAAAAAAAATATATATATGTTACAAGCTACAAAAATCACACTATGGATAGTTGGTGACTTTTTGCACAGCATACTGAAGCCTGGTAATTTCAGAGCACTTGTGCTTGACAGTTGTGATGTTGATCAAAGAGGAATTCTAACGCTGATGCTTTTAAGTCAAATTTATATTTTTTATATAAAGAAAGTGTTTTCTACATCAAACCTTTAATCTTCTGCGTAGGCGAATGTACGTAAGTGTTGTATTCTAGGATTAATCTATATGAATTTTTAAAGATGGAATAATAAAGGTAATGCAAACCTTACCAAATTGACTTTTACTGAATTAAGTACTACTTAAGTTTTCCCTAAATATGTAGATAATTAAGTGGCAATAATCTGTTGAATTAAAGATTAAATCATCGGCTACAAAACACCATCCATGTAGTCATTGTGGTGCTATAAACTATATACTTTAGAGAAAAGGAAAAAACTTTGAATTTTAACATAACACCAAAAGTTATGCCTGATACATTAAGACTAGATGAAGTAGTTGAATTTGCGGAAAACCCAGAACCGCGTTGTCCTTGCGTATTATTACTCGATACATCTGGGTCTATGCAAGGAGATGCCATTGAAGCTTTAAATCAAGGTTTGCTGAGTTTGAAGGATGAATTAATCAAAAATTCCTTGGCAGCTCGACGGGTAGAAGTTGCAATAGTTACATTCGATAGTAATGTCAATGTAGTACAAGATTTTGTGACTGCTGATTTATTCAATCCGCCAATCTTGACAGCGCAGGGATTAACTACGATGGGCGGGGGAATTCATAAAGCTTTAGACTTGATTCAAGAGCGCAAATCTCAATATCGCGCCAACGGCATAGCTTACTATCGTCCTTGGGTATTCATGATTACTGATGGAGAGCCGCAAGGTGAGCTAGACCATGTGGTAGAGCAAGCAACCAAGCGACTGCAAGGGGATGAAGCCAATAAGCGAGTAGCCTTTTTTACAGTTGGTGTAGAAAATGCGAATATGGCGCGCTTAAATCAAATAGGTGTGCGTACTCCCCTGAAGCTCAAAGGACTCAACTTTATAGAAATGTTTGTCTGGCTATCAGCTAGTATGTCAGCTGTTTCCCACTCACAGATAGAGGAACAGGTGGCACTACCGCCTATTGGTTGGGGCACTGTTTAATAGACATCGCAGCTTGATATTCACACAGCTAGCTGTTGCAAAAAAATCTATGAACACATCAAAACAGATCCCTCAATGGCAGGTAGTAGCTGCATCTGTATGTGGTACTAGCCACTTAAAAAACCAAGAGCTGTGTCAGGATGCTCACCACTGGCAGATATTGCCAGATAATGTTTTGGTGGCCGCCGCAGCAGATGGTGCGGGTTCTGCCAGCCAGGGAAAAGTCGGAGCAATGGTTGCTGTAGAAGCAGCAATAGAAAATATATCTATTAAAGAAATCACTCGTCATCTCCTTGCGGATGATGATGTGGTGAAGTCGCTGTTGACTGAGGCTATGCTAGCCGCTAAAAAAGCGGTGGAGGATGAGGCGAGTGCGTCTAACAAACAGCCTCAAGATTTAGCAACTACCTTAATTCTTATGGTCGCCACTCCAGAGGTGGTAGCTGTGGCACAGATTGGTGATGGTTTAGCCGTAGCCAGGGATAGCATAGGCAACCTACTGGCACTGACAATACCGGACAATGGCGAATATATCAACGAAACCACTTTTTTAACTTCGCCTGGTGCCTTAGAAACAGCACAGATGAGATTATTGCGTGAAACTATAGTCAATGTCGGTGTACTCACCGATGGACTACAAATGTTAGCTTTGAATATGGTTGTTGGCGAACCTCACAAACCATTCTTCTTTCCTTTGTTCGACTTTGTAGCGAATACCCAGGATAAGACTGTGGCCAAAGAGCAGTTGGTGAGGTTTCTAGGCTCTGAGCGGATTACGCAACGTACCGATGATGATTTGACACTCATCATAGCTGCATTCAGCAAACCATAAGCAAGGATTGTGCCGGATTCGGCATTTTTAAGTAACCATCGTTAATTGTGACTACATCATGCAGGTACTACGTTGTTCTCCCAAGCAAGAAATTCTGAGCCTTAACGTTAGTTTAGGACGTGGTGGTGAAGCTTGTATCTATGCGGTGCCATCCGATAGTAACTCAGTGGCAAAGGTTTATCACAAACCTACAGTTGCCCACGCTTATAAACTGCAAGCAATGCTTGCTAATCCGCCAGAAAACCCTACGGCTACCTTGGGGCATATTTCTATTGCTTGGCCACAGGATCTGTTGCGATCGGTAGATGGTAGTAATCGGATTATCGGCTTTTTAATGCCGCGCATTCGGGGGATGCGTCCGATAATCGACTTTTACAACCCCAGAACTCGCCGTCAACACTGTCCTTTATTCAACTATCAGTACCTGCTTCGCACTGCTCGAAATCTGGCGGCGGCTTTTGCTGCATTGCACGCTAGTGGATATTGTATTGGCGATGTGAATGAGTCGAATATCTTGGTTAGCGATACAGCACTGGTAACCTTAGTAGACACGGACTCTTTTCAGGTAATCGATCCAGACAGCAATGCTGTTTACCGCTGTCCTGTAGGCAAACCAGAGTTTACGCCACCGGAATTACAAAATAAAATTTTTGCACAGTACGATCGCGAAATTGCTCATGACTTGTTTGGGTTAGCGGTGCTGATATTTCAACTACTAATGGAAGGCACGCACCCGTTTTCTGGTATCTTTCAAGGTGCAGGCGAGCCGCCAGCCTACGAAGCACGAATTTCTGCTGGTCATTTCACTTACAGTAAAAATCGACAAGTACCTTATCTTCCAACTCCCATCGCACCTGCTTGGGCAATACTCCATCCTAGCTTGCAAGAACTGTTTGTACGTTGTTTTGAGGATGGACATAACGACCCACATCTGCGTCCTAGCGCCCAAAACTGGATGCTGGCAATAGCTGAAGCTGAAGATAGCCTTGTTAATTGTACTGTTAATCCCCAGCATATATATAACAACCACCAGCAAGTATGCCCTTGGTGTGAACGTACCCTACGATTAGGCGGACGTGACCCATTCCCATCACCTCAAGCAATAGCAGCAAGAGAACATCTCAAACCTCGAACTCCAGCCAAAAGGCGCTACGCTCAGAAGCCACGTTTACCACAGCCAGCTATTCCATTACAACCAGTTAACCATTGGCAGCCAGTATTTACCCAAAATACTGGTATTTATAAATCTCCCAAACAGCGGAAATGGTATCCTGTGGTGTTGTGCTTGCTCGGTTTTGGTTTATTAGGCTATTTGGATGTAATGGTTAAATTTACGCGCCCATTTATATCTCAAAATGCCTATACTCAACAAACCTTGATGTCTCGGCAGAAAAATAATACTAAAAATCTCAGCTTTGCGGATTACTATAAGCAGGGTCATGCAGCTTACAAAATTCGTAATTATGAGCAAGCAGTTGAAAATTTTAACCAAGCCATAGAACAAGAACCCGAAAACGCGAAAGCTCGTGTTAACCGAGGTAATGCTCGTTATAATCTGAAAGATTATGAAGGAGCGCTTACAGACTACACCGAAGCTTTGCAAATCAATCCTCGTGAAGTCAAAGCTTTTGTCAATCGGGGCAATGTTCGCTATATGCTTGCTGAATATAGTAACGATCCTGATAAAGAGTATAATCAAGCGATCGCTGATTTTAATCGGGCGCTGACCCTGAATAATAAGGAAGTTGAAGCTTATCTGAGGCGGGGCGTTGTCCGCTCCCAAATTGCTAAATATAGCGGTGACTCTCAAAAAGATTATAAAAGAGCATTAGATGATTTTAGCTACGCGATTAGTCTCAATCCATCTAAAGCAGAAGCTTATTTTCAAAGGGGTATCGTCCATTCTCAAATAGCACAATATAGCAGCGAATACGATCAAGAATATAAGTTAGCGATCGCAGACTTTAACCAAGCAATACGCATCAATTCTAAATTAGGCAAAGTTTATCTCAAACGAGGTATGATTCGCTATGAACTTGCACAATATGGAGGCCCTGAAGCTGAGAGCAATCGTCTCAAAGCAATTGAAGATTTGCAAACAGCTGCCCAAGTCTCCCTTGAGCAAGAAGATATGGAGAATTACCAGCAAGCCCTTAGTAGTATCTGTATTGTTGTAGAAAACAAATGTGATACTTTACTCCAAAGTACAAGTATGTGGGATGCTCAAGGAATCAAATAGTGGCAAAAAAGTAAATTTTGTCACTAGTTTATCATTAGTGGATTGTTGGCCTTAATTGCAAAAAATCAAGCATAATCAGGGTTGGCTCGTGCTAACCCTATTTATTTTATGGGTTATATTTATATTTGATCTAAGCATTTAATTTTACCCGTTATAAATATTTATAAATCTTTCACATATAAAAGATTTTTATTTATCTGACCTTTACAAAAAATCAAGAAAATCTCGTTAGATTGTTTACGTAGAAAAATAAATGGGAAATAAATTTTTCTCGATTCCAGGTGCAACCGCTTCATCTTAACGAGAAACTTTAATGAAGGCTGAAGTATGAAGGATGAAATAATATCAAGTTCGCTTAATTACTTATAATTCTAAAATCTCCAGATATCTGTGTCGCAACATCTTGGCGTCAGCCTTAATTATAAGTTTTTATCCGAATCTGATATTACCTCACGCATCAAAAGCAAAGCCATTACTAACATCTCTCAAAACCCTTGAATTTTAAATTGAGGAAAAGCTTCAAAACCCTGCATCCTCGTTATCGAGTAACAAAATTGAAGGGATGGGGCATAAATCTCGTCCAGAAAGTGCAAGGAATAAATCAAGTTTCTACTTTATTCTGCCCTAAGCTGCGGATTTTCCTTAAGAGTATAAGAAGCTATATAAAGAGAATTACATCCTTTACGCTTCAGACTTTTTTAGTCCAATAAGTATTAACCTACCTGCAAAACTTTGAGGTAATTACATGAAAGCAGTAATTTTGGCTGGAGGTCTTGGTACACGCCTGAGTGAAGAAACCAGTATCAGACCTAAGCCGATGGTAGAGATTGGTGGTAAGCCAATTTTATGGCACATAATGAAGATTTACTCTGCTCACGGCATTAATGACTTTATTATCTGTTGCGGGTACAAAGGGTACATCATTAAGGAGTATTTTGCTAACTACTTCTTGCATATGTCAGATGTTACCTTCGATATGCGATTTAACCAGATGAACGTACATTCTGGTTATGCTGAACCTTGGCGAGTCACCTTAGTAAATACAGGTGATCAGACAATGACAGGTGGACGCTTAAAAAGAGTCAGAGAACATCTTGGCAATGACACTTTTTGTTTCACCTATGGTGATGGTGTTAGTGATGTAAATATTACAGAATTAATTAAGTTACATAAAGAACAAAAGACCTTAGCAACACTAACAGCAGTTCAGCCAGCAGGACGATTTGGTGCAATTTCTTTAGGACAAGAACAAACTAAAATCACTAGCTTTCGAGAAAAGCCAGAAGGTGATGGTGCGTGGATTAATGGCGGTTATTTTATTTTAGAACCGGAAGTTATCAATTTTATTGCTGATGACGCCACCGTTTGGGAGAAAGAACCATTAGAAAAGCTAGCTGATATGGAACAGTTATCGGCTTATAAACATAGTGGTTTTTGGCAACCGATGGATACATTACGTGATAAAAACTATCTAGAAGAGCTATGGAAGAGTGATCAAGCTCCTTGGAAAGTGTGGTAGTAAATAAATTATCTACACAAAACACTCATTTATTATCATTTATAGCGCAATAATAGCAATGTACGATTTTGCAGTTATCGGTGGGGGAATAGTTGGACTCTCTACAGGGATGGCTTTAGGTAAACGCTATCCCAATGCACAGATTTTAATTTTAGAAAAAGAGAGCAAGTGGGCATTTCACCAAACAGGTAATAACAGCGGTGTAATTCACTCTGGCATATACTATAAGCCAGGAAGTTTCAAAGCGAAATTTTGCCGTGACGGTTCTCGCTCAATGGTAGAGTTTTGCCAAGAATATGGCATTGATCATGAAATTTGTGGTAAGGTAATTGTTGCCACTACAAAAGAAGAATTACCACGCCTAGAAAATCTCTACAAACGCGGCTTAGAAAATGGTATATCAGTAGAGAGAATCAGCCCAGAAGAAGTTAGAGAAATTGAACCCCATGTCAGTTGTGCAGCTGGTATTAAAGTATTTTCTACAGGTATTGTTAATTACAAACAAGTTTGTGAGAAATACGCTGAGTTAATTCAAAAACAGGGGGGAGATTTACGCCTTAATACAAAAGTGGAGAAAATCCTCTCTAGTGGCAAACATCAGGTACTGGAAACAAACAACGGCAGCTTTGAAACTCGCTTTGTAATTAATTGTACCGGATTGCATAGCGATCGCGTTGCTAAATTAGGACAAGTTGAACCCCACGCTAAAATAGTGCCCTTCCGGGGAGAATACTACGAACTCACTCCAGAAAAACGCTATCTGGTAAAGACTCTAATTTACCCAGTTCCTAATCCAGATTTTCCCTTCCTGGGTGTCCACTTTACCCGCATGATTGATGGTAGTGTTCATGCAGGGCCAAATGCGGTTCTCAGCCTCAAACGCGAAGGCTATAAAAAAACTGACTTTGATTTACGGGACTTTGCAGAGGTAATGGCTTACCCTGGGTTTTGGAAATTGGCAGCGAAACACGCTGATGAGGGAATTCAGGAAATTATTCGTTCCTTTAGTAAAGCAGCTTTCGTTAAAAGCTTGCAAAAACTGATTCCAGAAGTCCAAGCCAAAGATTTAGTTCCTACCCATGCGGGAGTTCGCGCTCAAGCTTTGATGAATAACGGCTCTCTTGTAGATGACTTTTTGATTGTTCAAGGTCAAAACTCTGTTCATGTTTGCAATGCTCCTTCCCCCGCTGCTACTTCTTCTCTGGAAATCGGCAAAGCGATCGTGGCACAAATTCCTGAACCATCACATCTTGCAGTAGCAATGTAGAGTCTTAAGTTAAAAGTGCTGAGTCCTGAGTAACGAGTGTTGAGTAAAAGATTGGTGGCTTTATTTACTTAGTACGGCTTTGCATAAGTTCGTAGTTTTTTAAACGCAGAGAGACGCAGAGTATTTTCACACGTTAATTTGCTACAAATTGATGAAATGCTGTACTCAGTACTCACAACTCAGCACTCAGCAATGCCCACACTAATAAGTTATTAAGGTTAAATTCATGGCAGTTATATCAGATTTACAGCCCATGGCTGTTGTTTGTGCTGCTGATAATAACTATGCAATGCCTCTTGCTGTTACAGTTCGTTCAGCACTTGCCAATGTTAAAAGCGATCGCAAGATATCTTTATTTGTTCTGGATGGAGGAATTAGTAAATTCAACAAACGCAAGATTACCAAATCCCTCGGATCAGAACAGATTGATATTTCATGGATACAGATAGATAATGCGCTGTTGAATAATTTGGTATTGACCAGGCATTTAACAGTTACTTCCTATTATCGTCTTCTACTTACTGAATTTTTAACGCCAGAGTTTGATAAAGCAATTTATCTAGATACAGACATGGTAATAACGGGTAATTTAGAAGAGCTATGGAATATTGATTTAGAAGACAAATATGTACTAGCAGTCCAAGATGATGTTGAAATGAATATTTCAATGTGTAATGGGCTAAGAAATTATCAAGAAGTCGGAATCTGCCCAGATTATAAATATTTTAATTCCGGACTTTTAGTAATTAACTTGGAAAAGTGGAGAAGGGAAAAAATAGGAGAAAGAGTTATTGAATACATAAAACAAAATAGAGAATATGTCAGGCATGATCAAGATGGTTTAAACGCAGTTCTTGCTGGCAAATGGGGAGAAATTCATCCAAGGTGGAATCAGATGCCCAAAATTTATGATTACTCATCATGGAAAGAAAGTCCTTTTACAGAAGATGTCTATAACCAATTACTGCATCAGCCTTATATTATTCACTTTACTAATGCTCCTAAACCCTGGTGTTCCGGATTACGAACTAAATGTAAACATCCTAAGAAAGATGTATTTTTTCAATATCTTGACATGACAGCTTGGTCAGGCTGGCGGGATACTATGTGGAGACGTATGAGCCGAAGATTTATGAAATTAATATTAGTAAATACTTCTAAGCTCTGAAAATTTTTTTGAAATATTACCCCTCTTCATTTGAGCTAAGTTTCTCTACAAGGGTAATTTTTGAAGGCAATAGGAAGCAACTAATCAATACAAAGGATTTGGCTAGAATGAAAATATTAGTAACTGGAACAGAAGGTTATCTCGGTTCATTATTACCTCCTCTGTTAATTGAACGAGGACACGAAGTTATTGGTATAGATACTGGCTTCTATAAAGTTGGTTGGCTGTATAACGGTACTGAGGTGACAGCCAAAACTTTCAATAAAGATATCCGCAACATCATTTTGAAAGACCTGCAAGGAGTCGAAGCAGTAGTTCACATGGCGGAACTCTCCAACGACCCCACCGGACAACTAGCACCTAACATTACCTACGATATCAATCATCACGGTTCAGTTCGCCTCGCTAAATTGGCTAAAGAAGCAGGTGTACGTCGCTTTGTATATATGTCTTCTTGTAGCGTCTACGGCGTAGCTACAGAGGGTGACGTTACAGAAGAATCTCCTATTAATCCCCAAACAGCCTACGCAGAATGTAAAACCCTAGTAGAACGAGATGTCATGCTATTAGGTGATGATGACTTCTCACCTACCTTTATGCGTAACGCCACAGCCTTTGGTGCTTCACCCAGAATGCGGTTTGATATTGTGTTAAACAACTTAGCAGGGTTGGCATGGACTACCAAAGAAATCAAAATGACCAGCGATGGTACACCTTGGCGTCCATTGGTTCACGCGCTGGATATATGCAAAGCAATTGTCTGTGCCATTGAAGCTCCCCGTGACATTGTACACAAGCAAATCTTCAACGTGGGAGATACTGCAAACAACTACCGAGTTAAAGAAATTGCTGAAATCATTGCAGATATTTTTATAGGCTGTAAATTGTCTTTTGGGGAAAACGGCGCAGACAACCGCAGCTATCGCGTATCCTTCGAGAAAATTAACACCATGCTACCTGGATTTAAATGCGATTGGAATGCACAGCTTGGTGCTCAACAGCTATTTAATCTGTTCAATCAAATTGATATGGCTGAAGATACCTTTTTGTTTAGAGGATTTACGCGTTTAAAACAGTTAGAGTATCTTATTCGCACAGAGCAACTTGACAAAGACTTCTTTTGGAATCACAAGTAGCTAAATTAAGGTAAACAAACAAGACTATTTTTCCGGATCAAATCTTTTTGATTCGGAATTATCACTTAGAATAAATTACTTTTTCAGTACGCTGATTATGAGAATTAAATATAAAATTACATCTCACTTACGTAACTTCATTTGATTCACTGTAAATGATACTGCAAGCAATCAGCGGTTAGTATATTGATTGCTTCGGAATCCCTGCGTCAATAAATAGTAACAACCAACACCGAATTAATAATGAGATGATAAGCGATAATCCAAGTAAATTACTCACTATTGCTATCCCTACTTATAATCGTGCTGAACTACTGGATAAACAGTTAGCTTGGTTAGCTCAAGCTATCGTCGGCTTTGAATCTGACTGTGAAATTTTAGTTTCTGATAATTGTTCAACTGACACAACACAGGATGTTATTAGCAAGTGGCAATTATTACTCACAAATATAACCTTTAAATCTAATAAAAACTCGGAAAATTTAGGCGTAATGAGAAATATTCATTATTGTCTAAATTTTGCTACAACTAAATATGTTTGGACTATTGGTGATGACGATCCAATTCAGGTTAGATCTGTTGCGTATGTCATCAACAAACTCAAACAACACGAGGATTTATCATTATTATTTCTTAATTTTTCTGGTCGTAACAAAATTACTGGGGAAGCAGTCCATCCACCAACAATAGTTGATAACCGCTGGTTTGATGCTGATAGTGAAAATGGTCTTGGCAATGGCAAGGCAATATTTGAACATTGTTTTGCTAAAAGTATCGGTGCAGTCATCTTCTTGACTGCTAGTGTCTACCGTACTGACTTAGTAAAACAAGCTCTGCAAATTTGGCAAGATGCTGCAAATAATTGGATATCTTTAGCATATTTAGCTGGTTATTGTGCTGCTAAGGGGAATGTAATTGTCACTAAAGATACTTTTTTAGAATGTATTGTTGGTGTGAGTTATTGGCAGAAAGAGCCAAGGTCGGCACTGTTAATGCAATACAAACACATACCTGAAGTTATTTTAAAACTTGAACAGAGTGGCTATTCTAAGCAGTTTTGCCGAAGAATGCTTTTGCAGAATGGTAGAGAAGTTAGCTTAAAAGTTTTTTTAGGTGCTTTGAGAAGATGGCCTATGTCAGCCATAACAACAGTAATTCCTTTTTTAGCTTTAATCGGCTTATCTGCTTTAGATATAGTGAGTTTAAAAGAGTTTAAGCTTGCTGAAACAACTGAAATATTGGCTCAAAAATTACAAAAAAAAAAGCCATAAAACAAAACAAATCTCTATAGAATTTATATAATTAATGTTTAACAGTATTAGACGCAAACTATTGGCAATATATTCTGACGTAAGCTGTGCGATCGCACGTTGGAAATATCAAAATAATTTACCTGGATTAGAACGAAGCGATCGCCTAATTCTAGATGCTCTTAAACGGGATGGTGTTTACCTCACAACACTCGCAGATTTAGGATTAGACTCTACCACAAACTTGCTCAAAGCTGCTTACCAGCAATTATCCCAGATGGAAGCGGCTAATAACGAGCATTTGGATGAGAAGTGGCCCCAAATTTGTACAGTTACAGATTTACCAGAAATTTCTGCCTGGGCAACAGAGAAAAGACTACTCAACATCATCGAAAATTATATCGGTCTTCCTATTACTTTTCACGGTGTCCACTTACGCAAAGATTTTCCTAGCGAAAATCAATTTGGGACATTGCTGTGGCATAGCGACGCTGAAGACCGCCGCATTATCAAAATCTTTATTTACCTCAATGATGTGGCAGAAAATACCGGGCCATTTGAATATATTCCGCGTTCTTTAACTCCCTCATTTAGCTGGAAATATTTGCGACTTTATTACAAACTTTGGCAGTCACGCTATATGGGTATTAACGATGAACAAGTAAAAGCAGTCATTCCTAAATCAGCTTGGAAATCTTGTCCAGGCCCAGCAGGTACAGTGATTTTTGTAGATACAAAAAATGTTTTGCATCACGGCACAGTACGCACAGAAGAACGGTCATCACTATTTTTCTGTTACACTGCTAACCCTCCTGAAAGACCAGAACTTTGCGCGCAATATTGGGATGATACTTTTGCCAGACCAGAGTTCAGTCCTTCCTTACAACCTGTTGAAATACCTAGTTAATTTTTCCTAAAAATTCTTTTTGAGGTTAATTATGATCTTCACTGCAACCGAACTTAAAGATGCATTTATCATTGATTTAGAAGAAAAGCAAGATAACCGTGGCTTTTTTGCCCGTGCTTTTTGCGCTCAAGAATTTGTTGCTCATGGATTAAAACCAACAGTTGCCCAGTGTAATGTATCTTTCAACTACAAAAAAGGTACGCTACGGGGAATGCATTATCAACTTTCGCCAGCCGCAGAAACAAAGGTCATTCGCTGTACTAAAGGCGCTATCTATGACGTGATTATTGATATGCGTCCTGAATCTCCGACATTCCTGTCGCATATCGGTGTGGAATTAACCGCAGAAAACCGCCGCGCTTTGTATGTTCCAGAAATGTTTGCACATGGATATCAAGCACTCACAGATGAAGCTGAGGTTTTATATCAAGTTGGTGAGTTTTACACACCAGGTTATGAGCGGGGATTACGTTATGATGACCCGTTTTTCAACATTGAATGGCCTCTAGAAATCACTGAAATTTCTGAGAAAGATTTAAATTGGCCTCTGTTGAGAATGATGGCTGTTGGAGGCGCAGAGTTAAAATAAATATATCATTCTCAGCAGAAAATTTATCTTCGCTTTTGGATTAAAGTAAATTTATGGCTCGTTTTGGCGATACTATTTATTCTGAAAAATAAGATTTCCACTAAGAATATTTAACAATTCAAGGTTAAACGCAAGGTAAGAAGAACTAGCTACAGTAAACGTGCTTCTTGCTGACGCCATGCTCTCATCATTACAACCTTTGCGAACATAACAATCTTAGACAGAGCCAAGCTAGCGAAGCACAATCGCTGGCAATAAAAGACAAACACCCAAAAAAAGGAATTTAACTAATGATAATTATTGATCGCGCCTTACAAGCCCGCGCCGCAGCAGGTAACCCCATCAAAGTAGGCATGATTGGCGCAGGTTTTATGGGACGAGGAATCGCCAATCAAATTGTGAATTCAGTACCAGGAATGGAATTAGTTGCTATCTCCAACCGCCAGATTAGTGCTGCCAAGCAAGCTTATTTAGAAGCAGGCGTTGAGGATATTCAGGTTGTTGCTAACGTCACCGAACTCGAAGACGCGATCGCCAAAGGTAAATATGCAATAACCGAAGATGCTCAATTACTCTGTCGTGCCGAGAGTATCGATGCCTTAATAGAAGTCACAGGCGCTGTGGAATTTGGCGCTCATGTCATCATGCTTGCGATCGCTCATCGCAAGCATATCATTATGATGAATGCCGAACTCGATGGCACGATTGGCCCCATCCTCAAGGTATATGCTGACAAAGCAGGCGTTATTCTCAGCGCTTGCGACGGGGATCAGCCAGGGGTAGAAATGAATCTCTACCGTTTTGTCAAAAGTATTGGTCTAACTCCGCTATTGTGCGGTAACATTAAAGGACTCCAAGACCCTTATCGCAATCCCACCACTCAAGAAGCATTTGCCAAGCGTTGGGGTCAAAAAGCTCACATGGTGACCAGCTTTGCCGACGGCAGTAAAATTTCCTTTGAACAGGCGATCGTTGCTAACGCCACAGGCATGAAAGTTGCCCAGCGGGGAATGCTGGGATATAACTTCAGCGGTCATGTTGATGAGATGACCAATATGTATGATGTAGAGCAGCTCAAAGAACTAGGCGGCATTGTCGATTATGTAGTTGGAGCAAAACCAGGGCCTGGGGTATTTCTCTTTGCTACTCACGAAGACCCCAAACAACGTCACTACCTCAACTTATATAAATTAGGTGAAGGCCCACTTTACAGCTTCTATACTCCTTATCACCTGTGTCATTTTGAAGTTCCCCTATCCGTAGCGCGTGCTGTTCTCTTCCAAGATGCGGTGATGTCTCCACTAGCAGGCCCAATCGTGGATGTAGTCACCACCGCCAAAATCAATCTGAAAGCTGGAGAAACATTGGATGGTATTGGCTACTACATGACCTACGGACAATGCGAAAATTCTGCGATCGCCCAAGAACAAAACCTCCTACCAATGGGATTAGCCGAAGGATGTCGCCTCAAACGAGATATTTCTAAGGATCAAGTCCTAACTTACGATGATGTAGAATTGCCCGCAGGCAGACTTTGCGACCAACTACGAGCCGAACAAAACGCTTATTTCGCTACAGAAAAGACTCTTGTTGCTGTTGGATAGAAGTTTGATTTAATGGGATGATTTTTCTCACGCACAGACGCAGAGAGAATAAAGTTAACCTGCTCTCTTCTGTTTTCTTCCTCTGTGTCCTCCCGAAGTTTGCAAGGGCGCGGGGAACCCGCGCACGCAACTTCTCTCTGCGTCCTCCGTGGTTCGTTTTAATTTCATATCTGACACAACGAGTATTTAGAGGACAAAAAGCAAATCCTAAAAACTACGCCATACAGAGGTAGGCGTTATAGCCCCAGACTTATAATCTGTGGGCAATACGTATCCCTACCCTAAAAAATAGGTAAATACATAAAAATTCCCCCTCTTCTTAAAGAGATTTGGGGGAAATATTTGACAGAGCAAAAAGCTAAAAAACTGTATTGGTGATACTTCGCTTAATAGTAGTTGGATAAGAAGTATTAAACCAAACTTTAGTTAAACTTGAGATTAAAATTATGAAAATTGCTCTAGTCCATGATTACTTAACTCAGCGCGGTGGAGCAGAACGCGTATTTGAATTACTTTGTAAGCGCTACCCAGAAGCTGATATTTACACATCATTATACAATCATCAAAAAACTATAGATTTGGGTGAGCGTATAGTTAATACAACTTTCTTACAAAATATTCCGGGTGCAGTCAAGCATTTTAGATTGATAGCTCCGTTATATTTTCCAGCTTTTCGTGCCTTGAACTTAGAAAGCTACGATTTAATTATCAGTAGTAGCACTAGTTTCGCTAAAGCAGTAAGAAAACATCCAAATGCACGCCACATTTGTTTTTGCCATAATGTAACCCGTTTCTTGTGGGATACAGAAACTTATTTACGGGAATATGGAGATTACCGTTATTTTTCACATTTAATTGAGAAAATATTCCAATTAATGAGAAAGGTAGACCTGAAATATGCACAGGAACCTGACCTTTATATTGCTAATTCCAGCATAGTAGCTCGTCGCATTCAAGAGATTTATAGCAAGCAAGCAATTGTTATTAACTATCCTATTGATACCAGCAATTTTGTTTTTTCCAATATAAAAGACGAATACTATCTGGCATCAGCTAGGATGATCAGCTATAAGCGTCTAGATATAATAATTGAAGCTTTCAATTGGCTAGGATGGCGGTTATTAATATCAGGTGATGGCCCAGAACAAGAACGCTTAAAATCCAAAGCATTAGATAATATTGAGTTCTTGGGTCATGTAAGTGACGGAAAACGTAAAGACTTGTTTTCTAAAGCTAAATCTGTCATCGTCGCAGCCTTAGAAGATTATGGATTAGTTCCTGTAGAAGCTAATGCTAGTGGCACTCCAGTTATTGCTTATGGAGCAGGTGGTGTATTAGATACTCAGATTCCTAGAAAAACAGGGGTCTTTTTTAAAAGACAAACACCCGAATCCTTACAAGCTGCATTATTAGAAGCTGGGGATATCACTTGGGATTATCAAAACATCCGTAATCATGCAGTGACAAATTTTTCGGAAACAGCATTCTTTAGTAAAGTCGAAAAAGTTATTGACCAAGCTTGTAGAGTGCCTTAATCATCACGCTTTATTAGGTGTTGGCGTAGCGTCTCAAAGATAAGGATAATAAAAGTGGTTCAAACTAGTCTAAATCCCCAATTAAACCCGGTTGCCGATAATGAAGTCGGTTACGGACAAATATTGAGCGTATTTTTACGCCGGTTTCCTTGGTTTTTACTTGTATTTTTTACGTCAATTACTTTTGCTGGTTTGATTACAACTAAGACAAAGCCTACTTTTAAAAGCTCGATGCAGCTGTTAATAGAACCGAATTATCAAGTTAAACCAGGGTCAGGTGGAACAGAGAATCAATTCACCGACCCTAACATTGAAATAGATACTGCAACCCAGATTAACTTAATGCAGAGTTCTGGACTCATTCAAAAAGCAGTTGAAAAACTTGAGCAAGACTATCCAGACATAACTGTAGCTGAGATTAAAAGTGCTTTGGTCTTAAATCAAATTAAAACGAAAGAAGATAATGTTCTAACTAAAATCTTTCAAGTTGAATATACCGATAAAGATCCAGACAAGACACAAAACGTTCTGACTGCTATTCGTCAAGTTTATGTAGAATACAACAAACAGCAGCAAGATTCGCGTTTACAAAAAGGTCTTCAAGTTATTAGGGATCAGTTAAAAAAGGCCAGCGATGAGGTGAATGCTTCTGAGACTAACCTCCAAAGGTTTCGCAGAAATCAAAATTTAATCGATCCAGAGTCACAGGCAAAAGCTCTAGAAAATGCTTTGAACAATCTAGAGCAGGAACGACGCACAACTCGTTCTCAGTATGAAGAGGCTTTAGCCAGGCAACAATCTTTGCAAGAGCAACTAAACCGCTCTCCACAGAATGCCCTGGTTTCTTCTCGCCTCAGCCAATCTACTCGCTATCAAGGTTTACTCAACGAAATTCAAAAAACAGAGTTGGCTCTATCACAGGAACGCTTGCGCTTCACAGATGAGACTCCTAGCGTGCAAAAGTTGAGAGAACAACTTCAGGGTCAGAAAGAATTATTGCAACAAGAGGTAGGCAGAACTTTAGGCAGGCTACCTGCTGGTGCTGTCGGTTCTCAAGAAACTTTGCTTGAACAAGGACAGCTTGGTCAAATTGACCTCAATCTTGCTAGCCAGCTAGTAGAAACGCAGACAAATATAGTTGCTTTAACTGCTCGCGATCAAACTTTGGCACAGAAGGAAGGCGAGCTACGCTTTCAACTCAAACGCTTCCCGCCTTTGTTAGCTTATTACAATCGAATACTACCACAGCTACAATTTAGCCGTGAAAGGTTAGAGCAGCTCTTGAGAGCAGAACAGCAATTGCGCCAGGAACTTTCTAAAGGTGGATTTAATTGGGAAGTTGTCGAAGAACCCCAAAAAGGTATGCAGTTAGGCCCGAATCTCCAACAAAATCTCTTGTTGGGTGCAGTTGTTGGGTTAATGTTGGGAGGTATTGCTGCCTTTGTTCGGGAAGCAGCTGATGATGCTGTTCATACTACTGCTGAGTTGGAGAAGCAGGTTTCTCTGCCATTATTGGGAAGCACTCCTAAATTACCACCTGCTAAACCCAGAGAACCAATAATCAAGTTGCCTTTTGGCAAACCAGAAGTCCTTGCTCCTTGGACAATTCAGGTACTGCAATCTCCACCGCGTTGGGAATCGCTGGATCTGATTTATAAAAATATTGAACTGCTAAATTCTGTTACGAGTTTAAAATCTTTAATGATCACCTCGGCTTTACCCGATGAGGGTAAGTCAGCTTTGGCCTTAGGTTTGGCAATGAGTGCTGCCCGGTTACACAAAAAGGTACTACTTATTGATGCCAACTTACGCGATCCCAGTCTGCATACACAACTCAACCTGCCAAACGAACAAGGGCTTTCAACTCTACTGGCTAGTGATGTCGCTCTGCCTAACCAAATTGGGATTCAATATTCCGGTTCTTCCTATATCGATATTTTAACTGCTGGGCCAACACCTGCTGATGCGGCTAATCTTTTAAGTTCACCACGCATGATGCAATTGATGGCAATACTTGAGGAGAACTATGATTTGGTACTTATAGATGCTTCGCCAGTCATAGGTTTGGTGGACGCCATGTTAACAGCATCTTCTTGCCGTAGTGTGGTGATGGTGGCAAGCATTGGTAGAATAACTCGAAGCCAGATTGCCCAAGCTACAGGTATGTTGAGCAAGTTAAACCTCATTGGAGTTGTGGCAAATGGAGTGTCAAACTCCAATAGCACTTATGTACCTTATACAAGACCACAACGATTTGCACTGCAACAAGCTGTAGAAAAATAGCTCGTTAGCTGCTTTTAATACATGATATGGGTTGCAGGGGCACAATATTTTTGTGCCCCTGCTGCGTGTTGATGGCATATTTATGGAAAAATCTTTGTTGATAATTTTGGCGCTTGATTAGACTGCTTGCAAAAATCCAAATAATACTAATTTGTAATTCGTAATTAAGAAAGTAATTGTGTCAGTCCACTATAAATTGCATAGGTTGTCCTAATTCTCAGGCTTTTTGAATTTCTTTTGTTATGTTACTTATAATACTGATTTTTTTGAATTGTACAAACTAACCGTATTTTTAACTATTTGGAATTTATATGGTTCACGCTAACTTAATAATTTCTCTTGCAAAACCAGCATCTTTTAAAGAGTAAATAAAGAATTTCTCTGGCTAAGTTTTATTTCGCAAATGTCTTATATTCTAGAGATCACAGACCCTTCAAATTATCCAAAAGACAAAAGTGGGCTGATTTCGTCAGATTTATCGCAAATTAAGCAGGTGGACACAAGTAAAGGTAGTTATGGAGTGACAGGGTAAATTTTTTTCAATCTCTCCAATGCCCCTCATCTCCAGAGCGAAGGTAAATTTCTCCATCTCCTCAGTTATATCTAATTCTGTCTATCTACTTAGTATCATTGTTTTTTGTACATCTTAACGGCAGAAAGAATTCAAGAAGATGTGCGATCGCCTTGATAACTTGTAATGGCAGTATGCTTCTGCAAATTGTCTACAGATTTTGGAAAAACAACAAGATTCGGATCGGAGTTTTGGCATTGATAGGCTTTGATATCAACCCAAAAATCTATTACTCTACAAATCCCAAGACACATGACTACCTCAATAATTCCAACTTTACAGAATTACTACGCGCTAACTGAGCAAGACCAAAATCATCGCTCTCCATACTGCACACTCTTCTGGCGGCGAGGTCAGCTGTTGGTGAAATCGCCTGGACGTATTAAACCGCCATACCTGCCTTCTTTATATAACGAACAGTTGTTAGTAGAGTGCTTAAAACATTCCCCAGTCAGTTTGGTTAGCATAGATCCAAAACTGGGTGAAGCTTTACTAAGATTTTGGGCTACAGCGTGTGAGCAAGCTCATAAGCCATTATTTCTACGCATCCCCTCTGATCGTAAACGACCGAAACAAGGTAGATCATTCTTCAGGATGGCGTTTAGATTAATTGATTGGATTATAGCCTTCATGTTGCTGTTGATGGCTAGCCCAATCATCCTGGGACTTGTCTTGCTGATGCAGGTGTATTCGCCAGGGTTAGTTTTTTCCCGCGATTGGCACGTTGGAGAGGCGGGCAAACTCTTTCGAGCAATTCAGTTTCACACAACTGCAAACCACAGCATCACACCGCTAGGGCATTGGATGCGTAAATATAATCTGCACAATCTGCCACAGTTATGCAATGTAGTGCAAGGTGATAGAAGTTTGTTTGGTTCTCGTTGCTGGACTTTAGAAGATGCAGTGCAACTAAGTTCAGAAAGACAACTACAGCTAAATAAATTCCCAGGAATTGCAAGTAATTGGGAAGTATGTTCAGAATCTAACCTGTTACATCTAGATGGACAAGCGCTGTGATTTACTTATTACTTATAGGGTGTATTTTCCATATTAATTTTCAAAAAAATACAATTTTATTGTAATAGTTTTATCGGACATCAAAAAGTTTAGAAATCAAAAATAATAATTATCTAACTATATTAAAATGTCCGGTAAAGCTCTTTTTACTGTGGAATTCTGAAATATCACTCACCAATTATTACGGTAGTTAATTTACCAGTCTGCTAGCGCAACATTTTTTGCCTAGTATCTAACAGGCTTTCTACTTGACAAATTATTGTTACACAACATCCATGTATTCTCAGATTTCTCAATCTCTAAAAAATCTGCTCAAAGCTACTAGCTTTTGGCAAGACAATTATTTAATATTGCAAGAATTCAAGCATTTTCGTAAAATTGCTACTTTAGCATTAATATTTTCTTTACTAGCAGCAACTTTTGAAGGTGTAAGTATTGGCTTTTTACTTTCCTTCTTACAAAGTTTAACTAGTCCTGATGCCCAACCTGTACGGACAGGGTTTGAATGGTTTGATATTGTAATTTTAGGAATTAATACATCGGCAATTAGCCGATTATATCGAATTTCAATACTAATTTTATTGACTACTTGGATTCGTGCCAGCTTCAATTATTTTGGGCAAGTCTATACAGAATTAGCTCAACTGCACCTTGGCGATCGCCTGCGTAAGCAAATTTTTGAACAATTGCAATCTTTGCAACTAAGTTACTTTGCTCAAATTCGTTCTGGCGAACTGATTAACACTATAACTACAGAAATTGAAAGAATCAGACAGGGTTTCAGTGGGGGAGCATTTTTGTTAACTAGAGGAATGACAACTGTTGTCTATCTCATATCAATGTGTTTGCTCTCCTGGCAATTAACGCTGATTTCAATATTTTTATTCACGCTTTTGGGTGTTGGATTATCAAATTTAAATGCCAGAGTCCGGGAAACAAGCTTTGGTATGTCTACTGCTAACGGTAACTTCACAACAACAGCAATAGAATTTATCAACGGAATTCGCACTGTTCATGCCTTTGGCACACAAGAATTTGAACGTCAGCGTTACTACAAAGCCAGTGATAAAGTAGTTAGTTCTTCAACTAAAGTTGTATTTACATGGACGCTAGTTCGACCTATTGCTGAAGCTATAGCAACTACAGTTTTGGTTGGCATGATTATTTTAGCCTTCACAAACTTTGTTGCTAATGGAACGCTACAAGTCGCTTCTTTGCTTACCTTTTTCTTTGTCTTATTTCGCCTTGTGCCTTTCGTTCAAGATATTAATGGCACAAGAGCATTTCTCAGCACTCTACAAGGTTCGGCAGAGAACATTAAAAACCTTTTAAGGACTGACGACAAAACTTACTTTAAAAATGGCACAATTGAATTTCCAGGTTTAAAGCGGTCAGTTGACTTGGTATCTGTTGACTTTGGCTATAATGTTGAGAATTTAATACTTAGCAATATTACGCTTACTATTGAACGAGGAAAGATGACCGCACTAGTGGGTGCTTCTGGTGCTGGCAAAACAACGCTTGCAGATTTAATTCCTCGGTTTCATGATGCAACAGATGGATATATTTACATCGATGAAGTTGATGTACGGCAGTTTGAAATTAATTCCCTGCGCCGCAAGATAGCTGTCGTTAGTCAAGACACCTTTATTTTTAACACGTCTGTTTGGAACAATATTGCATACGGTACGCCAGAGGCGAGTGAAGCTCGAATTAAAGAAGCTGCTCAACTAGCCAATGCACTGGAATTTATTTTAGAAATGCCTGAAGGATTTGACACCCAGTTAGGAGATAGAGGGGTGCGCTTATCTGGAGGACAAAGACAGCGAATTGCGATCGCTCGCGCTTTGCTACGTGACCCAGAAATTCTAATTTTGGATGAAGCTACCAGTGCGTTAGATTCTGTGACTGAACGCTTAATTCAGGAATCTTTAGAAAAGCTAGCGGTTGGTCGAACAGTAATTGCGATCGCTCACCGTCTTTCTACCATTGCTAACGCCGATAAAGTTGTCGTTTTAGAACAAGGGCGCATCGTCGAACAAGGTCAATATCAAGAGCTTCTGGAATTGAAAGGTAGGCTTTGGGAATATCACAAGGCTCAGTACGAAATGGGTCAAGCAGGATAAATTGTTTTTGGATTTTTCAATATTTCCAGAATTTATTTTGAATAATTTTCTGGAAATATTACTAAAATAACTCCTGTTGATTTTCTAAACATAATCCTGAGTCTACTGCTCTAAAAAATTCACTTCATTATTAATAGACCTATTAAGGAAAAATAAATGATAAACATTGGTTATCATGCCGCTAAACTTCAAGGAAACTGGAAGCGAAATATTTATAAATCACTGTTACCTCAGATAGTGAGTATACCTATCAAAACAACTCGAAAAGTGCCGCTCAGTGTCTATGCTTTTTCTTGCGAACGTGATTTGCCAGAACAGGTAGCCAGTATTCGTTCATTTATTCGTCACATCGGCATACCAGAAAGATTTATTGTGATTTCCGATGGTAGCTATACCGACTCTAGCTGTAAATTACTGCGCCGCATTCATCCCTGCGTTGAAATCACACCCTTTACCAAACTTATAAAAGAAGATTTACCTCAATGCGTTACTGATTTTGCACAAATCCATCCATTAGGTAAAAAGTTAGCCGCATTATTATCAATTCCTGTAAATGGGGCAACTATTTTCACAGATTCAGATATTTTATTTTTTCCTGGCGGCACAAATTTAAATAACTTCACCAGTTTGGATCATAAATATTGCCGTTATCTTCCTGATTGCTCTGCTTCATTAGATGAGCGACTTATTTATGATGAAGATGAAAGGTTAAAGCCAGTAAACTCTGGGTTTATTTTATTTAATTATGAGTTGGATTGGAGTTTTGCAATTGAACGTTTGGCAAATCTGCAAGACCTGCCTGTATATTTTACAGAACAAACAATTGTACATTTAACCATCCACCACAATCATGGCAGACCTTTCTGTTCTCAAAAATATGTTTTAAGTGTAGAAGATCAGTTCGTTTATTCAGATAAATTTGCTAGTAAAAAGATTGCTTTGAGACATTACGTCAACGATGTCAGACACAAGTTTTGGTGGAATGTTGGTCTGTAATATGAATACAAACTTAACTGATAGAAAAATGATCCATCACTGCTCTAGTGCTGACATCAATGGCGGCGGTGGTATTGAAACTTATGTAGCTTCTTTGGTACGTTCTCAAATTACTGGGGTGAGCGATCGCACCATCACCTCTCTAAAAAATGTTGACCAAAGCCAGTTCCAATTGCTTCACATTCACGATCTCGATATGTTAGGGGATGTTCGAGAAGAATGTCCGGCAATATTTACTCTTCATAATCACTCTAGCTACTGTCCTAGCGGCACAAAATATTTAGCAGAGCGCGGCAGAATTTGCGATCGCTCTATGAACCCTTTAGGATGTGCTTGGGGTCATTTAATAGATGGCTGTGGTAGTCGCAGACCGCAAAATATTCTTCAGAACTGGCGGAATGCTTACCATCCTCTAGAAGCACTCAAAAAACTCAAAATTCCGGTAATTGCTAATAGTGATTATGTGCGTCAGCAAATCATTAATAGCGGTTTAGCACCTGAGCGAGTAGTTACCCTTCGTTGTGGTGTGCAATCACCCAAGAGTACCGCCGCACCTCTAGATTGGCAAACACATCAAAATCAGCGAATTTTATTTGCTGGTCGCATTGTTCCATATAAAGGTATTGAATGGCTGATCAGAGCGATCGCCCGAACCAATCAGCAAATCCATTTTGACATTGCTGGTGATGGTTGGGGTAAGCCAAGTATGGAACAATTAGCTAATCAACTGGGGTTAAGCGATCGCATTACTTGGCATGGTTGGTGTAATTCTGACAAACTAGAAACTCTTTATCAACAGTGTTTAGCAGTAGTTTTTCCTAGTCTTTGGCCCGAACCTGCTGGACTTGTAACCCTAGAAGCCTATGCGCGCTATCGGTCTGTAATTGCTAGTGCTGTTGGCGGTATCCCTGAGCATGTGCAAGATGGCCAAACAGGAATTCTGGTTCCACTTAATAATATTAAACAGCTAGCTACTGCAATCAATGAATTAGCAACAAACTATGCCAAAACTCGATTGATGGGTGAACAAGCTCAAGCTTGGTTTCAGCAAGAGTTTACTATTAATGTTCACATTCAACGGCTAGAAAAAATTTACGCCAAAACTATCGCTGACTTCAAATCTAGAAATTATAGAGCCACTTCTTTTAATATTGGCTAAATTTAATTTCGTATTGCCTCTTAATCTAGCCGTTTATGGAGTTATACCAATTCACGAAAATCCTGATAGACATAAATTTTTCGTAGGGGTTTAGCACTGCTAAACCCAAACCCCGCGTATTTGTATCATTATTAAAGTGAAATGGTATTATAGCCTTTCCCGGTCTAGTGAAGTACAATCAATCAAATAAAGCTTTATATCTGAGCAAGGGGAAAAATGAAAGCATATTCCCTCGATTTACGTCAATCAAAAATTAGTTCCTAAACTTCAGGAAGGTGATTATGTAATCATGGACAATTGCTCAATTCATAAAGGTGGAGATATTGAAGCACTCATTGAGGCTGCCGGAGCTAAGTTGATTTATTTACCACCATATTCTCCTGATTTTTCCCCTATTGAAAATTGTTGGTCGAAGCTGAAGAACATACTACGTTCTCTGGGTGCTAGAAGTTATCCAGATTTAGCTTCTTCGATTGAAACTGCTTTTAACCAAGTCTCTTTGAATGATATTTATAGTTGGTTTACCCACTGTTGATACTGTACTTCACTAGATTGAGAAATGCTATAGCAATAATTTAAATTAAATAGAAATAATCACGTCAAAAAATATGAAATATTCTATTGAAAAAATATATTTTTATTGCGACCCTAGATTAAATGTTGTACCAGGGGACAAGTTCCAACATCTCTTAATTTGCTTGGCCGAGGGTTTTCGAGAACTAGGAATTGAATTTTTCTCCAATGTCAACTACTGGCAGGAGTCGCCAGAAGAAAAAAAATATCTTTTTCGACATCATCCAGATGTCACACCTGATGATTGTTCGATTGTGATATTACAAAATAATTGGTTTCATGCAAACTGTCCTCTCCCTGAAAACTTATTTCACCCAAAACGTCAATATGTGACTGTTTATTTAGATGGAGAGGATAGCGATAAAACATACATAGAAAGGTCAGAATTTCAGCAATTTGATTTTATATTAAGAAATCATTTTAATCAAAAATTAAATTATGGTAAAAACTTTTATCCCTGGTCTTTCGGTCTAACTAACCGGATACTGCGGGAAGTTCAAGAAGTACCCAGTTTTCAAGAAAGAAAAAAACAAATACTCATCAATTTTAGACATTGGAAGTTTGGGCATCCAGTTAGAAATGTCAGTTGCAGCCTGTTTATACCTCGTATAGAGAAAATTCTCCAGATTGATAACAGTATTGATAGCCCTGATAAGCGTTCTACAGACCCCTATCATGATTTACAATGGTTACAAACTGGCGGACGACACTACCCAAATTATTACAAACGCCTGCAAGGTTCAATTGCCTGTGCCTGCTTTGGAGGCTTTTTTGTACCTTCCTGGCCTAAGAATCCAAGCAATTTAATTAATCGTGGCGGAAAGCAACTTATTGAACGGTTGAGGTTAAAAACTAAAACAATTGTGCAATGGGATAGTTGGCGATTGTGGGAATCTTTAGCCGCTGGATGTGCTACTTTTCATGTTGATTTTGAAAAATATGGTATTGCTTTACCTGTAATGCCAAAGAATTGGCAGCATTATATTGGCATTGACTTAGATAATGTACAAGCAGCAGTAGATAGAATAGCTGACGAGCCAGAAATTATTGAAAGCATTGCTATCCAAGGAAGGCATTGGGCGCTGGAAAATTACAGCCCTGTACCGACAGCATTACGTTTTTTAGAGACAGTTTCTCAAAATAAAAACTAATTAAACTTCGGGTAGGCGATGCCACCATACTACTAACTTTTTTGCAATATTTTACCTAATAAAACTTATGTTTATTAATTCTGAATTACCACAACCGCTAGTTAGCGTAGTTATCCCAACTTACAATCGGCCAGAGTATCTTAAGCAAGCGATCGCTAGTGCTGTTAAACAGAAATACCAGAATATTGAAATTATTGTTTCTGATAATTGTAGCCCCGAAAATCCTTTAGGTATTGTTGAATCTTTTGGTGATTCACGCATCCGGTTTTGGCGACAACCGCAAAATATAGGTATGATTGCTAATCAGATGTATGCCTTTAAAATTGCTAGAGGTAAATACATTGCAAGTCTCCATGACGATGATATATGGAATGAAGACTTTTTAAAAAAACTTGTGCCAATTCTAGAAGCTGATTCAGAATTAATTTTAGCTTTTTGCGACCAATACATCATAGATGCTCAAGGCAAAATTAACTATTCTGGTACAGAAGAGAATACACGCGGTTTCCAAAGACATAAATTGGCACAAGGAGCTTATAAAGATTTCTATAAAATTGGTTTAGTAAATAAAAGCATCCCCACAGCCGCCGCTTGTGTAATTCGCAACGAATTTATAAATTGGGATGATATTCCTCCAGAAGTTGGCGGTATGTGGGATTTGTATTTAACTTACCTCTGTTGCATATCGGGTTATGGGGCTTACTATTATCCAGAAAGATTGACGCAATATCGGGCCCATGAGCAAACTGATACAATGCTTAGTGGTTATCGAGATGTTCAGGCAAAAATTCGTAAAGCCAAAAGCGAATTATTTTGTTATAAACTCTGGATGGAAGATACCCGCTTGCAAGAATTTAAACCATTCTTTCAGCAAAAATGGTTAGAAGCTAATACAACTTTGGCTATTGGCTTACTACGAAGTAAACAGACAGATGTAGCACGTCCTTATCTTTGGCAAGTGCTGAACAAGCAAAAATTTAATTTGCGAACTATAACAGCACTGGCTCTCAGTTTTATTCCGCAACCTTTAGCCAATCAATTATTAGGATTAGCAAAATCCTAGAATTAAGCCTCTTACAAAATTCAGTTTGATGAGCAAAAAGCACAGATATCCAAGAATGCACACCAATAAATTATTTATGTTTATCTGGGTGTATTTGTTTTTGCAGCTAACTTTATTTGGGATTCTTACTAGAAGCCTATTAATTATTAATTAATCAAGAAGGTGGTATGTGAAGCTTTGTATTGTTACCCACACAGTTAAAAAAGGTGATGGTCAAGGACGAGTCAACTATGAGGTTGCCAAGGAAGCAATTCGTCGTGGTCATTACCTCACATTATTGGCAAGCGAAGTCGCACCGGAATTAAAAGATAATAGTCAAGTTAACTGGATTGAAATTCCAGTCCAAAAATTTCCTACTGAATTTATTCGTAATTTTGTATTTGCTCAAAAAAGTGCAGACTGGTTGCAAAAATATCGTGCTGATATTGATTTAGTTAAAGTTAATGGAGCGATTACCAAAACATCAGCAGATGTGAACGCCGTACATTTTGTACACAGTTCTTGGTTGCGATCGCCTGTGCATATTTCCCGCACCCGCCGCGATGCTTATGGTTTTTATCAGTGGCTGTATACGGCTTTGAATGCCAGTTGGGAAAAACAAGCGTTTCAACAAGCGAAAATCATCATAGCTGTGTCTGAGAAAGTAGCGCAAGAATTAGTAGACATAGGCGTACCCCGTTCTCGCATTCAGGTAATTGTTAATGGCGTTGATTTGACAGAGTTTGCTCCTGGTGTGGCTACTCGTCAAAAATTGGGTTTGCCAGAGAATGTAACTCTGGCAATGTTTGCTGGAGACATCCGCACTTCCAGAAAGAACTTAGATACAGTGCTGTATGCCTTAGCGAAAGTTCCTAACTTACATTTAGCGGTTGTAGGCGACACCGAAGGTAGCCCCTTTCCCCAGCTAGCAGCTTCTTTAGGGCTAAACGAGCGAGTGCATTTTTTGGGATATCGCCGTGATATTGCCGAAATTATGCGGGCGGTAGATTTATTTGTATTTCCTTCCCGTTATGAAGCTTGCACCCTCGTATTATTAGAAGCCCTCGCCTCTGGTTTACCCGTCATTACTGCCACTGCAACCGGAGGTGCAGAATTGGTAACGCCAGAATGTGGGGTGGTTTTGCCCAATTCTGATGATACCAATGCTTTAGCAGCAACGCTGTTGTCTTTGGTGAGCGATCGCGCTTTGATGCAGCAAATGAGCAAGGCAGCTCGCGCTGTGGCTGAACAATATAGCTGGGCTACTATGGCACAAACCTATGTGGATCTATTCGAGGAGTTAACCAAGAATGAAGAACACTGTTCTCATCCCAACCTATCGCCGTCCTCTAGATCTCTGTCGCTGCCTTTTGGCGCTACAAGCGCAAACTAAACCAGTTGATCAAGTAATAGTAGTTGTCCGTGATACCGATACGGAAACTTGGCAATTCCTTGCCCAATTTCACCCGCAAATACCACTGCATCTGGTGAAAGTGTCCCTTCCGGGTGTGGTAGCAGCACTCAACGCTGGATTGGCAGAAGTGGTAGGAGACATAGTTTCAATTACAGATGATGATGCTGCTCCTCGCCCTGATTGGTTAGAGAAAATCACCGCTCATTTTATGTCAGATAGTTGCATTGGCGGCGTAGGTGGGCGTGATTGGGTACACCAAGGCAACAAGTTACTAGATGATTCTCGTCAGCTAGTTGGTAAGTTGCAGTGGTTTGGGCGAGTCATTGGTAACCATCACCTGGGAGTCGGCGCACCCCGCGAAGTTGATGTTCTCAAGGGAGTGAACATGAGCTTTCGGCAAGAGGCGATCGCACAATTGCGCTTTGATGAGCGGATGAGAGGTACAGGAGCGCAGGTACATTTTGAAATGGCATTCACCCTAGCTTTAAAGCGGGCTGGATGGAAGATAATTTACGATCCTCAAGTTGCTGTAGATCACTATCCGGCACAACGTTTTGATGAGGATCAACGAAATAATTTTAACGAAATTGCCTTTGTTAACTTAGTCCATAATGAAACTCTAGTTTTACTAGACCATTTGCCATCTATACGCCGTGTTGTTTTTTTATTATGGGCAGTATTAGTCGGTACACGAGATAGTTTGGGCTTAGTACAATGGCTGAGACTTTTACCCAGCCAAGGGCAACTGGCAGGTAAAAAGTGCTTGGCATCTTTGCGTGGGCGTTGGCAGGGATGGCAGACATATCAGCAATTCAAAATTGAATCTCTTGATAATGAATTGCATAAATCTATATCAAATTGATTTTGTATTGAAAAGGTAGGCATTGCCAGCCCTATTTCTTACTATTCCCTGTTCCCCATTTTCAAGACAATTAAATCTAAAATTGAATGACTTCTAAGCAGTTACTTTTCAATAGTTTTTTACAAGAAGACTTTTCTCCTCAAGAACGAGCTGCACAAGCTTGGATTGTAATTCTGGGCTTCGTATTGCTGACAATAAGCTGCTATTTTACTGGCGCTGCTGGTATGTTGCGCCTAGTTTATCCGGTAACAGCTTTGGCTGTTGGTGTGTTTCTATACTTGCGGCATCCCATTCTCTACATCGGCTTCACCTGGTGGATATGGTTTCTCACGCCCTTAATTGCTCGTTTGGTTGACTATCGAATTGGTTGGGACGCTACCCGCCAGATTCTCATAGCCCCATACTTAGTAGTTTTTGTCACTATAGCAACTTTTTGGCGGTATCTACCCAACGCCCTACGCATGGGGGGTTTACCTTTTATTTTGGCTTTTATTGGAGTGTTTTATGGTTTCTTGGTTGGTCTGATTTATAACGCACCTATCCCTGTAGCGCGTGGACTTCTAGATTGGCTCAGTCCCATTATCTTTGCTTTTCATTTATTTGTTAACTGGCGAGATTATCCTAGTTATCGCCAGCATATTCAGAACACCTTTCTTTGGTGTGTGTTAATTACGGGAGCTTATGGCGTATATCAATTTGTTGTGGCTCCTGAGTGGGATAAATACTGGCTTATAGAATCAAAAATGTTTAGCAGTTCTGGAGATCCTGTACCTTTTGGAATGCGTGTATGGAGTACTCTGCACTCAGTCGGGCCTTTTGGTTCTGTTATGCAGGCTGGTCTATTGTTATTATTTACTAGCTCAGGAAATTTAATTTTTCCGGCCTCAGCTGTAGGCTATTTATCATTTTTATTAGCACAAGCACGTACTAACTGGGGCGGCTGGTTATTAGGCGTAATTATAATTATGGGTTCAGTCAAGGCGCGGATTCAAATGCGCTTAATTACCATAATTTTAGTGATGGCAGTATGTGTTGTGCCCTTAACAACCATTGAACCAATTTCTGAGGTTGTAACAGATCGTTTGGAAAGTTTTTCCAATTTACAAGAAGATAACAGCTTTAAGGATAGGTCGGGAAGCTATGACAGAAACTTGGGTATAGCGCTTTCTAATGTTTTAGGTAATGGCTTAGGAAATATCTGGAAAGTTAATGAAAAAACAGGACAAATAGAAGTATTTGTAATTGACAGTGGCATTTTAGATATGTTTTTCACTCTTGGTTGGTTTGGGGCAATTTTTTATATTGGTGGGTTAATGTTGATGATTGTCAATGTTAGTAAATATAGGGAAGCTCGTTTCGATAGTTTTGTAAGTGCTTCTCGTGCCATTGGTATCAGTTCTTGTGCCCAGTTAATTATTGGTAGTGGGATGCTGAGTGTGGCAGGTATGATTCTTTGGGGATTTTTGGCTATGGCTATGGCAGCACATAAATACTATGAGCATCATGGAATTAAGTAAATGTGTATAATTAAGAATAAATTTTGAGTGTGTTATCTGTTGAAAATTAATTGCTAACAGTCAAAAATTAACGGTACTAACCGTTGTTTATTTATATATAGTAAAGTGGACACGTAAATAAACCTAATTATCACAAGATACCTCAAAATTTTCAATATAGAAAGTTTTATATTTTGAGATTCTGGGTAGCGGTACTAGCTATTGAGAGTATTTAAATTAAGGAAAAAATTATGAAAGTTATCGCAATTATGCCGCTGGCTGAACAACGAGGCGGCGGTGAAATGATGTTTTGGGATTTAATGCAACAGGGACGTCAAGCAGGTATCGAATGGTTAGCGATATTTCTAGAAAATGGCCCAATGGTGGAACAGGTAAGGTCACTCGGTATTGACACACGAGTTATCGAAAGTGGACGCCTACGCCATGTTAACCGTTTTATTTCAACTGTTTTTCAGATAGCTTCTATAGCCAAAAGAGAACGTGCAGATGCGATCGCCAATTGGATGTGGATTACTCACCTATATGGAGGACTTGCAGCGATCGCAGCTGGGATACCTTCGGTATGGTATCAACTGGAAGTGCCTAATGCTCAGTCTTTTTTGGTGCGGCTTGCCACTTTATTGCCAGCTAGGGCCATAGTAACTCTCTCAAAAGATGGCAAGGAAGCACAAGGACGGATTTGGCCGCACAGACCAACTCCTCTGGTATATCCTGGTGTCGCTTTAGATAGATTTGAGCCTGCTGTGTTACCTTCACCGATGGAAGCGCGGCTGAAATTGGGCTTACCGTTACATGGGCCGTTGATTGGAATTGTGGGACGGTTGCAACGATGGAAAGGTATGCACGTTCTGATAGAAGCAATGCCTCAAATTTTGCAGAGATATCCTGATGCCAATTGTGTAATAGTTGGCGGTAAGCACGATTTAGAACCAGAATATGAAGACTTTTTGAAAGAACAAATTACAACATTGGGATTGAGCGATCGCGTTTTTATGGTTGGGCTACAGCGCAACATTCCAGAATGGATGCAAGCAATGGATATAGTTGTTCATGCGTCGGATAAAGAGCCATTTGGTATTGTGATCATTGAGGCGATGGCATTGGGTAAACCTGTAATTGCTGGTAATGCTGGCGGCCCAACTGAAATCATTACCGAAGGCGTCAATGGTCTATTAACTCCTTACGGTGATGCGGATGTGCTGGCGATCGCGATTCTGCGCTATCTTGACAATCCAGAAATGACTCGTAATATCGCAATAGCAGCACGGCAACGCGCCCTTGATTTTTCTACGCAACGTTACGCCCAAAACTTTATTAATGTAGTTCGCTCTGCTGTGTCTAATATGCCTCAAAATCAGTTTATAAATGCTTTTAACGCAATAGATTGAGGTGGAATACTAACTCGTAATTACAGAGTTTTTTAGGTAAATGAAGCACACAGGTAGGGGCACAACGGGCGTTCACCTGTGTCAACTTTAGGGCAAAGTCATACCATGCAAAACCCCTCATCCCCCAACCCCTTTTCCCAAAATCGGGAGAAGGGGAATTTAATCTCCGCCTCCTCTCTACGTCTCGGAGAGAGGGTGAGGGCAAATTATTGATGTATTGCAAATATTTTTTGAATCATGAATTACGAATTAAGGAAAGGCGTTTCATCCCATATTAATGAACCTGGGAATAAAACGCCTATTTTTGTAATTATCTTAAGGCTAATAATTGTATCAATGTTTAAAGGAAAAACTTTGACGAATGCTGCAATTAAGTCTGCAATTCCTTTACGGCTATACATTCCTGCTACAGTAGCGATCGCCGGACGACACAAAGGCAATGGTTGGCAATCTCTAATACTACGATTGCTACTCTTCTCCTGTCGGAGACGCTACGCGAACGAGAAGCCGCTCCGCGTCTACACTTCGTTCGCAATTACAAGTGTTTAACCGGACATGATATTAGATGTTCGGTGTCAAAACTTTAGTTTGCAGATTTAGAACACCGGACTGGATATAATTATGAGTTTGTAGTCAGGATTAAAGCCCTGTTTTTGAAGGCTAAATTCCTCACTACGAGAGTTGTTTTATAAATTAGCTAAAGATGACTTCATTAGGCGATACATAATTACTTTTCCTTTCCAATCTTCTTCAACAAACACTACATACTCACCATTTGAACGGCGAAAAGCACGGATACCGTAGGGGATATCAATCCAGCCACTTTCACCTGCAACTTCAGGGCCGGGTTTTAACTGTTGTACTTGCGCTCCTGTGGCTGCGTTGTAAACATATACTTCTGCTGTTTTAAATGTCACAGCAAACACATAGTCTCCCGCTACACTCATTGCTGCGGTAGATACTTCGCGTTTTCCGGTGGTGTCATGAGGAACAACAATCCGCCAACGGGGAGTAGGATTTCCTTGACTCCAATTGTCAAAACGTACAATTTCAGACCCAACGACGCCAGTATCGTCACCGATTGCAGGGTGGTCTACAGTGAAGCCTGACAAATACATCGTATCGGATTCAGGAATATACTCGATCCGGCGTATATCAGTGAAGATGCTGGGAGTCTTTTGCTTTTGCATTGAACTATAGCTATAGATGGGGTTGCCATGTTCATCTAGTCCTTGTAAAGGATAGTGTCGGATACCAATGCCATCTTGAGTCCGCAAGGTTTTCCAAACATCTCCTTTGCTGTCTACCCACCATCCCCCGAAGTAAGGATAATCTTCGCTGATATCATACTCATCGTTGTCAAAAGCGCCATTACCGTTGCGATCGCGCCAGATCCATTCTCCTTTATCTGGTTGATGCGGTGGCCAATTGCCAGCTATTGATTTTTTACCTTCGCCATGAGTACCGACAAACATTCCCGATGGAATGGCAATTTTGCTATCTTTGGTTGAATCAAAACGATAAATTTGCAAAAAGCTGCCATACATATTTTTGAGAAATAAAAATGGCTTACCTTGGATGCGGCGCACAAATGTCGCATCTGGAGATGTATGCAGACGTGGATCTTGAGGATATTTGAAAGGATTTACAGTGTAATTCTTGTAAGTCCATTGCTTACCAGTAGGCTGGCTGTAGTCGATCACAAAGTGTTCTTGTTTTGTGAAGACATCAACGCCATCAGTTTGAGGATCAGCATCCGCATTATCTACAAATAGCAATCCCAACAATTGCCATATTTGCTTTCCTGAAGGTGAGAACTTCCTTAAATCGGTTCCTGATTTATTGAAACCATTACTATTTATATAGATATTACCTGCGCCATCTGTACCTACTCCCGTAATCCCGTAAAGTTTCAAATCTTGGACTTCTCCAGGATTACCCGCATAAATACCGCCTTTAGTACCAAAAGTTCCAACCTGTGCTGGCTTACCTGTGATGTTGTAAATCAATATTTGTTGGAGCGGCCCATTTTCTGCTACTAAAAGTTTACCTTGACGATCAACAGTGATCGCTGTTGGTTCAACAAGATTTGTAATTTGTTGGGGTAATAATTTTCCATTTGGAGAATAATGCAAAATCTTGGCAGGATTACCACCATTTTTGCTTTGGATAATCCATAAATTACCTTGCTTATCAACAGTTATTGCTCCTGGTTTTGCAACAGTGAAGTTGCGAAGTTCTTTCATCGTTTCGGTACTATAGACGCGAATGCGATTAGCAGCAGAACTACTCACATATAATTCTTTTCCCGCAGTTGCTAATCCAGTCACCTCACTTTTATTGCTAGTAATTAACATACTTTTATCCCAGCCACGTCCCCCAGCAAACGGCGCAGTTTTCCCAGACAAGTCATAGCGTCTAACACAGTACCAAGTTGTGCCATCTGGAGGATAATCTTTATCTGTTTTGCCAATCGATCCTTGATTTATGGCAAGGTAAACATATTTATTATTGGCTGTCACAGCTTTACCACCGCTACGGCTCCATCCGTGAGTGTCTTCAGCTAAACCAATAATATTGCCATCTTTATATATTCCGGCTTCTCTTCCTGCTTCATCCCAAATGCTATTTGTATATACTGTGCCATTAGGAGCAACATACATTGCCTCTATATTGTTTTGAACCCAATACTTTCCACCACCAAAACTATTACCTATCCAAGATGTTTTGTAGGCGGTTGCAGTTGTTCCACTTACAGTCCAGCGTGCTGTTGTTCCCAGAGGGCTAAAAATTAATCCAATAGTTAGACAAAGTAAAAATGTAACAGTTTTCCTTTTGGAAAATATTTTTTTGATGTATTGGTTAACTTTGTGGCAAATTTTGCCAAAATTTTCCGGTAAAGTCTTTTTCATACAGTTGCCAAATTTAAAATTTCTTTGAAGCGATCATTCTTTGATGCTGATAATAAATTTCACAGCATAATAGTTAGTAATTAGAAGCAAAATTACTACTTAAGCGTATAGCATTGCTTTATACTCTGCTATTTTTAACGAAAATTAGCTGATAACTTACATTCTTAACTAGGTCAGCGCAAATATAAATTAATCAGCAAAACCTCGGCAATCTGATTTTTAACTACAAAATGCTAACTACTTTGGACTATTACGTTGATTTTGCGCTTAATTACTTCAGATTTTCTAGCCGAGAATAAAAGTTATGAATCCTGATAGGTAATTTACTTTTAGCAGAATATATACATAAATAACAAAGTATTGGTCTAAAAAAATTACTATTTACAGAAAGTTTATAAAAAACACACGCATTTTTAAATTTAAATATCAAGATTTTTACACTCGTATTACTAAAGTGATTAGATTTACTTCATTAATTAGAAAAATAGTAAATCTCTATACAGAATTCTTTGATGTAAATCTGACATTCTACGCCTATTGTTACAAAATAATCTTTAAAAGGTAATGTAAACAAATTAGGATAATGGCTACTCAAAAAGTAAAATATTCATTAATACTAGTATTATGTAGTTAATAAAGTTACAGGTTTTACTGTCCTTGTTGACAGTGGCATATAAATAGTTTAAAACTGAGTATTAAAGCTGAAAAGATTAATTATTAGTGATTTTATCTATATTTAAATGCTGTTATAGTTAGGTTTTATTAGGTTGTACTTGGCTAGAAAATCTTCATCCAAGCCAAAGCTAAAGTACTGATGATGTAGGAAAGAGCAGAGTATAAGTACTAGCAACCGCAATTGAGTGTCGAATTAAAAAACAGTAGTTGAGCTTAGGGCAAAAACTGACAAAGGCAAGCTCAACAAATCATAGGAGCAAATTAAGTGGGAGATAGTAAAGAAAATTTCGCTTCAGCATCTGCATCTATCCTCACTCTAGGAATGGGCTGGTTTCCCCAAACACCTGGAGGGTTGGAACGATATATTTATGAATTAACGCATAAATTAGCAGCTAATCAAGACCAAGTTGAATTATGTGGAGTAGGTTTACCAGAAACTGAACTAGATGTGCCAATAAAGTTAACTAACTTGGCTTCTCCAGATAGCGCAATTTGGCAACGGCTGTGGTCTATTCGTAATAACTTTCAAAAAACAAGAGTAGGCAAACCGGATGCTATTAATCTGCATTTTGCATTATATAGCTTTCCTATTTTGGATCTCTTGCCCAAGAAAGTGCCAATTACTTTTAACTTTCATGGCCCTTGGGCATCTGAGAGTCAGCAGGAGATAAGTAATCAAATACTCAGTGGTTTTCTCAAGCGACGGCTGATTGAACAAACCACTTATAACCGCTGCGATCGCTTTATCGTTCTCAGCAAAGCGTTTGGCAATATCCTCCATCAACAATATCAAATTCCTTGGAGTAAAATTAACATTATTCCTGGTGGAGTTGATATTAACAAATTTCAACTAAGCTTATCACCTCAAGAGGCCCGTACAAAATTAGGCTGGCCTGATAATCGCCGGATATTATTTACATCTCGCCGCTTAGTGCATCGAGTTGGGCTTGATAAATTGTTACAAGCACTAGCAATAATTAAACCAAGAATCCCTGATTTTTGGCTGGCGATCGCCGGTCGTGGTCATATCCAAGCTACACTACAACAACAAGCTATCGAATTGGGGTTAAAAGACCACGTTAAATTTTTAGGTTTTATCCCTGATGAGCAATTACCTTTAGCTTATCAAGCTGCTGACTTGACAATCATGCCTAGCCAATCTTTTGAAGGCTTTGGATTAGCAGTAGTAGAATCGCTTGCTTGTGGTACTCCCGTTTTATGTACTCCAGTAGGCGGAATGCCAGAAATTTTAGCACCCTTTTCACCGGATTTAATTACTACATCGCCTGAAGCATCAGCTATTGCCGAAAAATTAGAAAAAGTACTACTAGGAAAGATTTTTATTCCTTCCCGACAAGCTTGCCATCAGTATGCTGTTACATCTTTTGATTGGCATAAAATAGCCCAGCAAGTACGGCAAGTTTTACTAGCTTAAAGCGAACAGTGATTGGGGATTGGGAAAGAGAATTTTGTCTGTGTAAGCTAATCACATAACTCATTGTCTTGTTTATTTGAGCATGAAATAGCTAAAAATCAAGAAATCTAAATAATTTACAGTATTTACGCAATAATAACTTAACTTCGTCAGACCGTAGGGAAGCATAAGTCCTAAGCCCTTTGGGCACGCTGCGCGAACGGAAAGCTCTTTTTTTAATTGCGGATGTGTAAGTCTTAAGTTTCTAGAGTTTTTAAGGAGTAGATATTATGAAAATTTTATTTTTAGACCAAAGTGGTAAACCAGGAGGTGCAGAATTATGTTTAATAGATATTGCTAAACCCTATGGCGATCGCGCTCTTGTGGGATTATTTGCAGATGGGTCATTTAAAAGTTTACTCCAGCAACATCAAATTCCAGTAGAAGTTCTCGCAACTCAACCAATCCAAGTTTATAAATCTAGTAGTTTCCTAAAAGGATTAGGCAGCTTAAAACAGCTAATACCTCTAATAATTAAAGTAGTAAAAAAAGCCCGTGAATATGATTTAATCTATGCCAATACCCAAAAAGCATTAGTTATAGGCGCACTAGCTAGCTTTTTTGCCCGTCGTCCTTTGGTTTATCATTTGCATGATATTCTTTCAAAAGAACATTTTAGCCAAACTAACCGCCGCCTTGCTGTTACCTTAGCCAATCGTTTTGCATCATTAGTAATAGCCAATTCTCAAGCAAGTCAAACAGCCTTTATCCAAGCAGGAGGACATCGAGATCTCACCGCAGTTGTTTATAACGGTTTTGAACCGAAAGTTTATCAAACCTGCGAATTTGAGGTGAGGCGATTGCAACACAAATTAAGACTAGAAGGAAAATTTGTAGTCGGACACTTCAGCCGTATTGCACCTTGGAAAGGACAGCATATCTTAATTGATGCACTTGCCCAATGTCCCCCACAAGTAACAGCAATTTTAGTTGGTGATGCACTATTTGGCGAACAAGATTATGTTCAACAATTACACCAACAAGTTGCTGCTTTGGAGTTGGAAACAAGAGTTAAATTTTTAGGATTTCGTTCTGATATTCCCCAGTTAATGGCAACTTGTGACTTAGTTGCTCATACATCTACTGCCGCAGAACCTTTTGGTAGAGTAATTGTAGAAGCTATGCTATGTGGAAAGCCTGTAGTTGCAACCAAAGCTGGGGGCGCAATGGAATTAGTAGAACCGGGTATCAATGGTTTTTTAGTTAAACCAGGAGAACCGCAAGAACTAGCACAAATAATTAATCTCTGCCTTCATCAAACAGAGAATATTACAATTATGGCTAAAAATGCTAAATATATTGCCACTCAGCGTTTTGATGTGACAAATATTAATCAGCAAATCACTCAACTATTAGCGTCTAAGTTTAATATAGCAGCCTTAAATCATTCCTAAAATTCTTTATTCCTTCTTTGTTAGCGTTCTTTGTGTCCTACCCTGCGGGTTCGCTGAAAGCGTTCTCGTTCGGCGAAGCCGTTCCCAAAGGGTAGAGTAGCCGCTCCGCGTCTATGCGGTTCGATAAAAAAGCAATTTTCGTAACCCATCTGGGATTGCTATAGCAATTAAATATTGCTAAAAACTTCATGTGTTTTTAGCCCAGGCATAATTTGGATAAATCCAGTATCAAGCCTGGGAGATTGCTGATATAACTACAAACCTACTAATTCACGAGATTCAAAATCAGTCAGTTGTTGGGCAATAGCTAATCGCGCTTCTAATTTAGCTACACTAAACTGATTACGCAGATATTCTAAATGAGCGATCGCATTCGCTTTGTCAGCAGTTAATTGAAGCAGCATATCCATCGCCTTTTGATATTCCTGATTTACTAGTAGGACTTCAAAACGACGAGCCTTGCGTTGAGCATCGTTTTTTAAATCCATATCAAAAGCAGCGACACGATCGGCATTTCCTTCAAATCGGTTAATTTGCTGCTGAACTGCCATCAACTGAGAGTCTAATTCATTCACCCGTTGGGCAGCTTGTGTAATTGCAGCTGGATAATGACTCAGTTGGATCATCAAATCTTCCTCAGCAAAAATTTTGACAATTTAAATCAGTTATAATGGTTGAAGATGAGGAGCAAAAAAAATCAAAATTTGGCATTTTCAAGTAATTGCTCGTTTGTCTTTTTAACTACGCCACTTCCCTGAATTGAGACTGTACAGCCACTTCTGGAAAAGACAGCGATAGTTGTTCGGCTTGCGGTACAGCAGCTTGCTCCAATACTTGAACTTCGATATTCACACTCACCAAATAACTGCCTGTATCAGCACCAACCGCTTCTGCAACTAACTTGGCAATATCTGGACGTTTCGCAGTTAGCGGATCACGTAAGATACACCGATCCCATTCATGCTTGGCAGTTGGATTGAGGTTGAGAATGTAGTGCTTGATCATAAAACTAACCGTTAAATCAATCTTCCAGAAAGCTGCCACAGAGCCATTTTGCGCTTAACCAGGCTTTGAGGCGTTATACTATCTATTATAGTACATTTGTACTTAAGATGGTTAAACAAAGGCTTTTCTCTTGAAAAATTTGTACCAAAAGCGATCGCACTTTGAGTAATTTAGGTATTTCAGCAAAAGATAGTTTGCTGAGGAGTAAAAAATTTTTAAATGATTTGAAGGTTTAAAAATATCCTTTGAAAAAAGCATTTAAATAACAAAGTTCGATACTATTTTCAGTTTGTTTATCTATTTTTATGCTGTACGGTTCTAACTTGCAGTGTTTGTACTCAAGGCTGCGATTGTGCAGAGCGCAGCGCCAAAGGCGATCGCAAGGACATTTCTATGGAAAAGTATAATGGATAAATTTACTATTCCATTAGATAGAAGCAAAATCGTCTTCTAATTATTTAGACTAAGCCTATTCAGGTAATTTTTAATAATCAAATAAAATTACTATTAACTTACTTAATAGTTAAATACATAGTCACAAGTACGGTTGGATTATTATGCAAAGTAACAGCGATTTAGTAAGTAAAAAATCATGGTTGAGTAAAGCAACAGTTCTAGCACTATTCGCAGGTAGCCTTAGTGCTTGTGCCCCAACAGCAGAACAACCTGATGTTGTTGTCGTTCCCACGCCACAACCAACGGTTACCGTAACTGTTACTGCTACACCGCAACCAACAACTACCGTTATCATCAGCCCTACTCCGCAAGCAACAACTGTTGTAGTTCCTACTGCACCAATAAGTGATTTAGCAATCATTAATACTACTGCAAATAGACAATCGCTTATAAATAGAGGAGTGCAGTTGACAAACGCAAAAGTTCAAAGCGTAGTAGGCGATCGCACTTTCTGGGTTGGTGCAAATAATACTCAACGAGTGTTTGTAGTTTTAGCTCCCAATTTAGACGCCGGAACTGCTGAAAAGAAAGTTGTTGTCAAACCAGGACAGACGCTAGATCTAGTAGGTGTACTCAAACCAGCGCCAAGTGTAGAACAAGCTCAAAAGCAATGGAAGGGTTTAACTGCTACTGAAGCTCAAGGACTTAAAAACCAAATCGTCTACCTAGAAGCAGATCAAATCAAGTTTAAGTAAAGCTAGCACTATCAATCAATTACATTGACCAACTGATACATATAACTTTTGTCCATAGTAGGGCGGCTTCCCAACGTAAGATCAAGGACGGATAGATCGAGGTCAAGATCATGAAAGAAATAACGCGCCGCCAATTTATCACATCTGCCACTATTGCTACGGGTTTTGCCCTCGCCGTGCAACCCGTATCTGCCAAAGTCATCACCACTGATGCTAAGGGGTTGGTAGCTGGTGCGGTAAAGATTCCTGTTGCAGATGGTGAAATTCCTGCTTATAGAGCAATGCCTGCAAAAGGTGCAGATTTTCCGATTGTCTTGGTGATTCAAGAAATTTTTGGCGTACATGAGCATCTTCAAGATATCTGCCGTCGTTTTGCCAAGTTGGGGTACGTGGCGATCGCTCCAGAACTATTCGTGCGTCAGGGTGATGTCTCAAAATTAAGCAATATAGAAGAAATTCGCCCAATAGTAGCCAAAGTGCCAGATGCTCAGGTACTATCCGATCTTGACGCTACAACCGCTTGGGCTGTGAAATCAGCTAAGGGAAATGCCAATAGGTTAGGAATTACGGGTTTCTGCTGGGGTGGTCGTATTACCTGGCTGTACGCAGCACACAATCCTCAAGTCAAAGCAGGCGTGGCATGGTATGGACGATTAGTAGGCGATGTCACTGAACTGACACCCCAGCATCCCATCAATATTGCATCTACATTAAACGTTCCCGTTCTCGGACTTTATGGCGGCAAGGATACGGGTATTCCCCTCGATACTGTAGAACAGATGCGCGATCGTTTAAAGTCCAGCAGCAGTAAATCTGAAATCGTCGTCTACCCTGATGCACCCCACGCTTTTTTTGCTGATTATCGCCCCTCTTACCGTGAAAAAGAGGCTAAAGATGGTTGGCGGCGCTTGAAGGCATGGTTTAAGCAGCATGGCTTGTAAAGCATTTATATCTGTGTGTTGTATGTAGAACCACAGATAAACACAGATGCACACAGATAAATATCGGTCTGAATCGGCGTTTATCTGTGGTTTATTACCCAGTACCCTATGCCCTATGCCCAATCCCCATACTAATTAGCTTTGCCATCCATCTGAGAGTGCAGCAATTGGACATCATTAACCCAAATTGCTTGTTGAGGTACAGGAATCGTAATTCCGGCTTGGTCAAAGGCGATTTTTAGACGACGGCGATATTCTCGCGCCACATCCCATTGTTTGAGAGGCTGTGTTTTAATCCAAACACGAATAATTAAACCGCGATCGCCAAAGTTATCGACTCCTAAAACTTTAGGTGTTTCCAGAATTTGTTGTTGCCATTGTGAATCTTCATCCATCTCCAAGGCAACAGCGCCAATCAATTTTATGGCCTCGTCAACATTGGCTTGGTAATCAACAGGAATCGTTAAATCGGCTCTAGACCACCGGCTAGAAAGATTAGCAACAATTTTGATTTCACTATTGGGAATTGTGATTAAGCGCCCTTCTGCATCTCGAACTTGGGTCATCCGCAAATTGAGATTTTCTACTAAACCCCCCACATCTCCTACATTAATCACATCGCCAAGCGCGTACTGATCTTCGAGGATAATTAGAAAACCATTAATCGCATCTTTAATTAAGTTTTGCGAGGCTAGAGAAACGGCAACACCAACTAAACCAGCACCAGCCAACAAAGGAATAATATCTATACCCAAGGAGACCAGGGACAGCAAGATCCCAACTCCTATCCAGACAACAGTGACAATACTTTTAGTCACACCAGAAAACGTAGAAACTCGTAGTTGCAAACGTTCAGAAGTTTCTGATTTAAATAAAGCACCACTGCTGATCAAAGTGGAGGTAAAGCGGTCAATCAGAGCATAGCTGAGTCGAATAACTACATAAGTTCCCAATGCCACAACACCCAATCTCAAAGGAACTTGGGCAGCTGAGATAATTGCTACCTGCAATACTCGCGTGTAGGGAAATAAACCCAAGATGATGAACGTTCCAGTTCCCCAAATTCCAGCTTGAGTTAGCTGAAATAGCCGTTTTTTGGCTTCTTGTAAATGCCGATGTTGTTGTTGATTTAGTTGAGTTGTAATTGGTTGAGCTTTTTGCGAAGTTGATGGAATCGGATGTATTGAATCGTGTTTTGAACGACGCTGCCAGCAATATACTCCCCAACTCGTGGCTATTATTACCAATCCAATACCAGCAGCTATTTTACCTTGGTCGATTAAAAACTCAGCTTCCCGCTCTTGCTTTGCCCTTGGCAAGGCTTTCTGTAATTCGTCTTTAATTTGATTTGCTAATGTGAAAGGATCTACCTGTTGCAGTCTGGCATCTTCAGAAGTGACAGTCATCAGGTATCTGCCGTTGACCTCAATTACTGGTAATCCGTTTAACGGCCGAATTTGCACGTTGACTTTTGTTTGTGGTGACTGAAGGTAATTTCGGCGAATTTGAGCCAAATTCTGATGGATGTTTTCTAAACGTTCAGAAATATTACTTCTGGTTGCTGTTATCTGAAATAGCTGACGACCATCTAAATAAATCCAGCCAGAAACAATTCTATTATCTGACTCATTACTCACATTGCTTGGAGCTTGCATGTTAGGTAATAAGGGCATCTGGGCTGTAGTTTTTGGTATAGATACAACGCCTATCACCATTGAACTTGCGATCGCGCGAAGCACGCTGCCAAAGGCAATCGCCCCAATTACACTGCAACTCAAAGGCGAGTTACGAGCTTGCTTAGAAGCTTCTGGCTGTAGGGTCTGCTTTGCGAAAACGTGCAACGGCTTGTTGATAGACATCGCCAAAAATTGAAAGCGCACTCAAACACCTCCTTGAGTAAAATTTAATGTTGGGTACTTCTCCAGCCATCCTGCAAAATAATTTTGGGTAAATGTACCTATCTAAAGTTTAGTCTCTCCCTTCAGATGATATATTTTTGGCCTTTTGCGTTTTTTATATCTTTAGATAGATGCAAAACACATTAATTGCTAAATGGCAATAATTAAAGAATTTTTTGATATTACTTTGATAAAAAATAAATTAAAACAAAGAAGGCAGCGTGACGTTGACATTACCATGATCAAACGCCAAGCTAGTTCAAAGAACCATTGGCTAGAGATTACAACCAAAAATTGCTAGTCGTGGAATAATCTAGTAAAGTACGTAAGTCTTACGTACCTTTTTTGACTTTTTTGAGGAAATTCTTGATGACCGCAACTTCTCCCCGATTAAAGCACGAGGTTAAAGACCTCGCCCTAGCTCCCTTGGGAAGACAGCGTATTGAATGGGCTGGACGCGAGATGCCAGTATTGCGGCAAATCCGCGATCGCTTTGCCCAAGAAAAACCCTTTGCTGGGCTGCGTCTAGTGGCTTGTGCCCATGTCACAACCGAAACAGCACATCTAGCCATCGCGCTCAAAGCTGGTGGTGCAGATGCGATTTTGATTGCCAGCAATCCCCTATCAACTCAAGATGACGTAGCTGCTAGCCTCGTTGTCGATCATGAAATACCCGTTTTCGCGCAAAAAGGCGAAGATAACGAAACTTATAACCGCCACGTCCAAATTGCTCTTGACCACCGCCCCAACATCATTATTGATGATGGTAGCGATGTGGTTGCGACCCTAGTTCAACAACGTCAACATCAAATTGCCGATTTGATTGGCACTACCGAAGAAACCACAACCGGAATTGTTCGGCTACGCGCCATGTTCAAAGATGGCGTTCTCACCTTCCCCGCAGTCAACGTCAACGATGCGGACACCAAGCACTTCTTTGATAATCGCTATGGTACTGGGCAATCAACCCTCGATGGCATTATCCGCGCTACAAATATCCTGCTGGCTGGTAAAACCATTGTCGTTGTTGGTTATGGCTGGTGTGGTAAAGGTACAGCACTCCGCGCCCGTGGTCTTGGCGGTAATGTAATTGTTACCGAAATCGACCCGATCAAGGCAATTGAAGCTGTAATGGATGGTTTCCGTGTGCTGCCAATGGCAGAAGCAGCTGCTCAAGGTGATTTATTTATTACAGTCACTGGTAACAAACACGTGATTCGCGCTGAACATTTCGATGTGATGAAAGACGGCGCGATCGTTTGTAACTCCGGTCACTTTGATATTGAACTTGACTTGAAATACTTAGCTGCTCAAGCTAAAGAAGTTAAGCAAGTACGTCCTTTTACTGAAGAGTATCGATTGCCAAGTGGCAAATCAGTGATTGTTTTAGGCGAAGGACGCTTGATCAACCTCGCCGCTGCGGAAGGACATCCTAGTGCAGTGATGGATATGAGCTTTGCTAACCAAGCTTTGGCTTGTGAATACCTAGTGAAGAATAAAGGTAAGCTTGAACCTGGTTTGCACTCAATTCCTACAGAAGTGGATCAAGAAATTGCCCGCCTGAAATTGCAAGCATTGGGAATTAAGATTGATACCCTAACAGCAGACCAAATTGAGTACATCAATTCTTGGACTTCTGGAACCTAAAGTTCACCCTAAGAATTTAGGGTTGCAGATATAACTTAATTTTTTACTGGGATGGGCAAGTTGCCTATCCCATTTTTATACATTTAATACCAATTCTTTATGTAGATGCACTAAATTTTTGGTTTTGCTGAAGTAGACATGAAATTTGCTCATTACTCCGCACCTTGAGAATTAAGGGATTTTTTGATCTTCATCGCAAAGAGAGATGATCCGATTTACAAAAGCTTTTAGTTCTGGACAGGACTGAATAGCAATCATCAGATCGTTGTCCTTCAAAATTTTTGCCCCATGAATAGGCTTATTATAGTCTTGGCGTCCTCCTGATTTGAAAATCTCCTTAATCCAGTAGGAAGGAGGTTTTTGGTGATTCACCGTCTCCGGAAAACCACTAGGAGCAGAGCGATTATGTTTTGCTAAGGATTGGATAGTTTTCCAGTATGGAAGAAGCCATGCTTCAAAGTCATGCAGTGCTGTGTGTGGATAAAATTTGGGGTTGTTACCAACCCAATTCATCATTTGGGCTTTAGCATCAGCCGCATCTTGAAAATCCTTAATTCCTGTATAAACGTCTGTGAGTGCAATTACAGCATCATAAGCACTATTGCCAGTCAGTAAATTTTCAACTACACGCCTGAGTTTTTCTTCTTTAGGAATTCGACCATTTTGCGGAATAAACTTGAGCCTTGGCATTTTTTGCCCTAAACGAGTTTGGAGAAACTCACGCAATTTTTCTCTAAAAGCTACCTCGGTAGCCCCTTCAACCAAAATAGCAATGTTCATGGACGACCACCCATCAAATTCATTGCCCAAACTTGATCAAGGCTGTAATCTACCAACCACTTATCCAGATCAAGCGTATCAGCCCAAGTCATCCTTGCTTCACCTTCTTCCAAATCGCAAATTAGAACCTCTTTTGGTTCAAGAAAACTAATCAGTCGGTCTGAATGCGTTGCTACTATAAGCTGTGTGTGTTTTGAAGCTTCTCTCATTAAATATACTAAATGTCTCAAAAGTTCGGGATGTAAACTGACTTCTGGCTCATCTAGCAGAGTGATTGTTGTTAAGCTTTGGCTTTGCAGAAGAGTAACTAACCAAAGGAAGCGCAGTGTTCCCTCTGATAGCTCATGCACATACATTGGCCCAGAGAAATTTCTATCTGTCCAAGTCATGGAGATAGTTCCTGCGGCAACTGGTGGAAAGTTTAACCGCTCAAAATCTGGAAATGCTGTAGAAATAACATCTTCAAGCATTTCAAAGCGATCTCTATCAGTTTCCCGAAGATCATAGAGGCAGGAAACTAAATCTTCACCACTTGCACCAGGCAGCTTTGCAGGACGCATTGCTTGAGGTAAACGAATTGGGCTTTTCTCTGAAACATCAAGTGCCCCGTAATAAGTACAAGAAGCAAGGATTTTTCTCAAGTTTTCAGGCTCGCGATACATCTTAGGAACTTGGGAAAGCGATGTTTCTAGATAATTATGTTCCCAGTTTGGTCTTAAAAGCCCGCTACCTTCCTGAAAATATTTAATGTCTAATCTATGCGATTCAATGTACTTAAATGGCTCAGGTTTACTTGGATTTCTTTGCTGTGTTAAAGTTTCATTTTTGATTTCATAAGATAAGCCTTTAGGAGACAATGTTAAACCATATTTCAAAGGTTCTTCTTCTGGCACTTTCATTGAAACTGCGATTTCGAGTTCCTGCGCTTTGCCTCTAGTCAAAATTTCGTTTAAACCACCTTTAAACTGCAATGTCTCTTGTAGCTTGCCATTGGCTGAAGCAGCTAGTGTTGAAAGAACATCTAAGAAAGAGGTTTTTCCTGCCCCATTCGCACCAATCATAACAATCAGATTTCTCATCTCAATATCGACTTGCCGAAGACGGCGAAAACCCCTTACCGATATATTTTCAAATCTATCCATACAGGTAACCACTATCATTGACAATAGTTAAACTTGCTTTAGCAGCAAGATTCAAGCCATCCCCAGTATATCTACGAAGATCTGGAGCAAACTACATGAATGGAGAAACCGCTCTATATAGTTCAAGTTGAGGCGGCATAACAACCCTGTTGCCAGCGGACGGTATAAGGTTACTTACTGATGCTGATTTGAAGGAAATCTGCCGTTACTGAACGGGAACGTTAAACCGATTTATATAAAAAATAAAAAAACTTTCGTTTTAAAGACTGCTTTTCACGTGGAATCATCATGCTAGAAACTAGAGAAGTGCGTTTGTCGTTCGCGTAGCGTCTCGAAGAGAAGGCATCGCCTGGGACAGGAATCCAACTTTTGAGCGTAAGCCATAAATTATTCTTTGAATTTCTTCTTGTGGGATAGGCAAGAGCCTATCTAATTTTTATGTATGCAAAAAAATTAGTCATCGTTTGCTGACAAAAATTTCATTGACAATAATACCAATTCTTCAAAATCAGGCGGCAGATGCAAACCCAGAAACCAAGATGAAACCTGACGCTTCTTAATTATGAATTAAGAATTGATATGAATTCTACTTTTGAACTCTAGCTTCAGCTAGCTAGAGCGATCGCCTTAGTAATGGATAATCTGTTTTATAATCTGCAAAGATTCGTATAGATTTTTGATTTACCTGTAGCGGTCAACAGCCATCTTTATTAGATGCTGTACCTAGGCTGTAATGCAGTCACATAGAGGAATGCACAATGTCAAATAGCTCAGGCCTGTATATTCTAATAGTCAGCGTTCATGGGTTAATTCGGGGACACAATCTAGAATTAGGACGAGATGCTGATACAGGCGGACAAATAAAATATGTGCTAGAACTCGCTCAAGCCTTAGCTGAAAACCCACAAGTAGAACGCGTAGATTTGGTTACTCGTTTAGTCAACGATCCCAAAGTTAGCCCCGACTACGCCCAACCCGTAGAAGTCCTGTCTGACAAAGCTCGAATTATTCGCCTTAACTGCGGCCCCCGTCGTTATCTCCGCAAAGAAGTTCTCTGGCCGCATTTGGATAACTTTGCAGATGAGTTACTCAGGCATCTGCGCCAAATCGGAAAATTACCTCATGTAATTCATACGCATTACGCTGATGCTGGATATGTGGGTTGTCGAGTTGCTGGTTGGTTAGGTATTCCGCTTGTACATACTGGTCACTCCCTCGGACGTGTGAAGCAAATACGACTATTAGAACAGGGAACCAAACCAGAAACCATCGAAAATAATTTCCATATCACAACAAGAATTGAAGCTGAAGAAACCACGCTTGCTAGTGCATCGTTAATTATTGCCAGTACCAATCAAGAAGTAACGCAGCAGTACGGAATGTACGATCACTATCAACCGCAACGGATGGTTGTGATTCCTCCAGGCGTAGTACTTGAGCGCTTTTACCCAGTTCCTAAAAATTGGCAGGAACCACCCATCTATGAGGAATTACAGCGATTTCTCAAAGATCCTCAAAAGCCAATTATTATGGCGATTTCTCGGCCAGCAATGCGTAAGAATGTCGGCACTCTCGTCAAGGCTTTTGGTGAAGATCCACATCTGCGTCATCTAGCGAACTTAGTCCTAGTGTTGGGGAACCGAGATGACATCACGACGATGGAATCGGGGCCGCGTCAGGTACTCACCGAAATTTTTCAGTTAATAGACCGCTACGACCTCTACGGGCATATCGCTTATCCCAAACACCACAGCGCCGATGAAGTACCCGAACTGTATCGACTGATTGCAAAAACACGGGGAGTCTTTATCAATCCGGCATTAACCGAGCCATTTGGTTTGACTTTAATCGAAGCTACAGCCTGCGGTGTACCAATTATCGCCACATCCGATGGTGGGCCGCGAGATATACTGGCAGCTTGCGACAATGGTCTGCTAATTGATCCTTTCGATATTAAACAGATCCAAGATGCTCTGCGAACGGCGTTGACCGATACCGAAAAATGGCAAGGTTGGTCTAGCAATGGTTTGAATAGAGTCCGGGCAAATTTCTCTTGGGATACTCACATAGAACACTATCTCGAACAAGTGCGTCAATTGCCACAACGAAGAGTCCAATCTATGCTCAGTCCCCTGCGGCAAGCGTTAGCAACCAAACAACCTGATTGGAACATACCCGATAAAAACCGCTTACCAACCGCAGATCGTTTTCTTGTTTGCGAAATCGATAACACTTTATTAGGTGACCAGACTGCACTGCAAAAGTTAATCGAGCGTCTGCATAATGAAGCCCATACTACTGGAGTGGGGATTGCGACCGGACGCAACCTAGAAACTTCTTTAGAAATGTTGGAAGAATATCGGTTCCCAATGCCAGATTTGCTGATTGTATCAACAGGTAGCGAAATCTACTATGGCCCTCAAGTAGTTGCAGATATGAATTGGCAAAGACACATCAGCTATCGTTGGCAAGCAGAGGAAATTCGTCAAGCAATGGCGGAACTACCAGGAGTGATGCTGCAACCCCCAGAAGCCCAAGGGAAGTTCAAGATTAGCTACTTTATCGATCAAGAAAAATCCATCGGCTTCCAAGAAATCATGCGTCATTTGCGACAGCATCGCCTCCATGTCAAAGGTATTTATAGCCACAATATGTATCTTGACCTGCTACCTATCCGGGCTTCAAAAGGAGATGCTATTCGTTATTGTGCTTTGAAGTGGGGGTTACCAATCAAACGGTTTTTAGTGGCTGGTGCATCGGGTAATGATGAATCGATGCTAGCTGGTAATACGTTGGGTGTGGTTGTTGGCAATTACAGCCAAGAAATTGAAAAGTTACGTGCCTATCCACAAGTTTACTTTGCCCAAGGGCAGTATGCCTGGGGAATTATGGAAGCGCTCGATCATTACGACTTTTTTGGTACTCTATCTAAGACAGAACTTGAAATGGTAGCAGTATAATAAAATACGTTTCTTTTTTCTAATCCAGTAATATTTTACAGCGATCGCCTGAATTTTTGCTCATGACCAACAGGCGATCGCTCTTCATACCAAGTTGCGTTCTGTTGTAGTAATCTTTCGTTAAGGGAGATTGCTTCGCTCCACTTTGTTTCGCTCGCAATGACAGTTGCTACTTTTGATTACAATTTGGTATCAGTGTTTAAAGCTGAGTAATTACGCAGATAAACCCAAATTATCCAAAAAAACAACTTTTTACGAAATCCTTCTTTTGTAATGGGAATTATAAAGTATTGAGCAATCAAATTTTGTGGCAATCGAAGTTTGCAGCAATTTTGATTAAGTTTCTGTCTGAGTTATCAAGATTATCAATATGAATGAAGATAGTAAATTTATGCGGCTGTTTGGTTCAGTATTTGGTGGTATAGGCAGTATATTTGCTGTCACAGGTATTATGATTGGATTGAATACTCATTCCTTTGTTGCTACGGCAATACCAGCACAAGGGACAATCATTAATTTGGTGCAACGTTCATCAACTGATAGTAAAGGTCGCTCCTCTTCTGTTTACTATCCAGTGGTGAAATTCTCTACACAATCAGGAGAAACAAAGGTATTTGAATCGGATACAGGTAGCAACCCACCAGGATTTACTAAAGGTCAGCAAGTAGAGGTCTTATACAGCCCTCAAAAACCAGATTCTGCCAAGATTAACTCTTGGAGCTATCTATGGTTACTTCCAGTTATATTTACTGGCTTAGGATCAACTTTTATGTTGATTGGAGGAGTTGTAATATTTAAGTCGTTTCCTCGCTTTAAGAGTGTTCGTTAATATCCCATCGTCAACGAGTGTTTTATTTAGAGAGCAACTGTGCATTTAATGCTTTAGTGATGCGATCGCCAGAAACTTCTAAGTGGGCTAGTGTGTAAACATCAAGGTTTTCATTGAGTTGTTTAAGCCTGATATCAATGGCTTTTTGTAGTTGGCGCAATTCATACCAAGCGAGTGTTCGACCATCTTCAGGCGCTTCAGCAGTACCCAGCACCATTTCTAGCAAAATATTGAGATGTTCCCGTTGCAATGAACGACGAATACTAGAAATTGGCTTTGGTTCTGGGGCTAAAACTTCTGTCCAAATACCTTTTTGCAGAGTGTCGAACAGCTCTGGTATGGAGAGTGCTTCTCCTGGCTGTGTTTTTAATTCTATATCTCGTAGACGATTCAGGCGATCGCTGTCTAGTAGCGATCGTAGCACCCCACTTTGGAACCCTAGAATACGTTCGTGAATAGGATAATCAAGGCGGTTATTAGGTACAGGACTACCCCAGTGTTGCCAGCGCGACGGTGCTAGCTGATTCAGCAATTGGGGTGAGAAACTAAAAGCATCCTCAGTAAATACATATTCTTGCAGCTTTGTCAACACCTGACGTTGCTTTTGTAGTGAAACTGGTACAAATGCCCAGGAGGTATCATCACTAAGTCGCAACGAGGAACGCTGCTCTGGGGCTGGGTACTGGGTACTGGGTACTGGGAAAGAATTCTTAAGCGAATCTAATGTGGTTTGTAACCCACTTGATTTGTCCAAATCCCCAATCCCCGATCCCCGATCCCCAGTCCCGAGTTTACTAGCATGGAGACGTTGAAACGATTGCCCACCAATGTATTCACAAAGCAAGGTGGCATTACGAAAATAGTATTTAAGTACTCTGTTGAATAAGACGCGCAGGTTGCTATAACTTTCTCCTGGTGACAAATAATGCTTATCAAGGCGCTGCCACATCACGCGGGCATTATCCATTTGCCACTGGGAATAAACCAACACGTCGTTACTCATGTCCCAGACATTTGCCAAAGGATTAACGTCCCAGATATCTTCATCCGTTGCGTAAGATAACTCTGGTTGCGGTGACACCAAAGCAATTTGTTCCAAAAAACTTTTTTCTGCTTCTGGAATAATTGCTTCAAGTACTGCTTGAGGGTTGATTTTATAGCCATACTCAATTGCCCATTCGTCATATGGCCCAACAACCTCTGGGAAATAATCACCTTGTTGTACTCCCTGCGGAGCCATATTCACAGGTAGATAATCCATTACCGAACCCGCTAAACCTTTAGTGTGAGTAATTTCAGTGTTATTTAATTCTTGGGGCGCTAACATGGTGCTGCCATGAAAGTTGTGGCGCAAACCGAGAGTGTGTCCAACTTCATGAGCAATGACAGAACGCAAATATTGATGCACATACTTTTTCATCGCTTCACTACCTGGTGTAGCGTTTTGCAAAACTGATAACGCCAGGGCCCCCATAGCTGCTTCATTTAAAGACTGTTCGCCATAGCAGAGATCAGAAGAAGGTAGAAGGACGAAATTATTACTTTTTGCCTTTTCTTGACACGGATTTCTGTTCAAAGATGAATTTGCATCCATCAGTGCGCGATACTCATGCTGAATTGAGCGCACCATATTGGCATCTACAATAATATCTGCATCCAATATTTCCCCAGTAAACGGGTTAACGCGCATTGGCCCTCTGGCAAAACCTGCATCCAGAGAATTGAACCAGCGAATAGTGTTGTAGCGCACATCAGCCGGTTGCCAATCAGCATCATCTGGCATTTGTCGCACTTCAATAGCATTTAGAAATCCTGCTTTTTCAAATGCTTTATTCCACATCAGAACGCCTTCACTAACTGCGCCGCGGTACTCTAAGGGCACAGCATTTTCAATCCAAAACACAATTGGCTTTTTGGCTGGAGATAAGGGTGCGTTAGGGTCGGATGGTTCCAGATGCCAACGATTGATGTAACGTACAAATGATTCTTGAGCGTTATTGTGAGAAAAATCTTGAAAGGCAGTAATAAAATATCCCACTCTATCATCAGCAAGTCTAGGAATATAACCGTTGTTTTCTCTCAGTTGGGAAAAACTGTAGTGTACCTTTAGGGTAAGCGCTCTGCTATCAGGTAAGGTGACTAAATTCGCTCCTTCTGATGATGAAAAACCGTAAATCGAATCAATCTCTACGTTTTCTGGGAAACTGTTAACATCACTAAAATATGACTTGCTTGCTTCCAGGTGGTAATCAGCTTGCAAAGAGTATTTTAATATAGGAGTTAATCCCGGAAAATCCTGCATTAACAGGTTATCTAGATTAATCAGAATATTTTTATTGTGTGGATCAATACTGTCTATTTCCAGTGAATACAGAACTGAGTCGCTAAATGAACGAGCAAGCGATCGCTGTTCTGGTTCACTTGTTTCTGTACGGAATTTAACATTACGCACAACAAAATGCAAATTATTATTTACCCGCCGGAAGTAAAACAGGAAATCAGAAAGCGGTAATCCACTATAAATCCCACTTTCCCCCAGGCCCGATTCTAATGTCACTGTAGCTAAGTAGTTTTTATTTAGCTGCTCTGGCTCAAGTTCCAAGTAAATTTTGCCGGAGTCTTGGCTGTGATAAAGCGTGAACAATCCCTCTAGTTTATCTGTTCCTTTGATTAGCTCACGAAATCGTCGCCAATCTTCCTTTCTAGCTTCCCCAAAATAATTCTCAGCACTTGCTAAGTTTTCAACTACTGGGAGTGCATCTAATTGCTGCACATAAATATTTGGAAGATTTGGAAGTTCGTTGGCTCCGGCATAATTATTACATAGTAATAAGTTATACAGTAATAATGTATAGATTGCTAATTTCTTGATCCAGTATTTCATCCTTTGGCTTTCCACCTGAAGCGGTTTTAGTAACGGGGAAAAATGTGGATTAATGCATCGTCTGTAAGTCTATCCAAATACTTAGAACTTACGTACTGTATAAATCCACCTTAAATTAGACAAACAATTGAATTGTTTGCCATCAGAGAAAATAACGCCACTAATCTAAAAGTAGTGTGGCTTTTAATTCCTATTAAAACTTTTTAGAAATTAATCGTTGATTAAGATGAAACTAATTATACATCAAAAAAATATGTCTAAAGATATATTGCACTTAAAACCAAAGAGAGATTTTTTTGGTAGTTATCTCGTATTAAAGACCAAAAAATGCCGAAAAAATGTATTTAGTGCTACATTTGGCAGTGGTGATCGCTCTTACAGATAATTATTTGAGTTGTATAAAAATTTTATTTATATAGAAAAAATTTTAAATGCAACCGATATCTTTCAATAAAAATGCGGGTTATTACTTAGAAAAACCAAAAAACGTCTAAATAATTACTTAAGTATAAGTATATATCCTGAATATTAAGAACTACGCATGAAAACAAAAAATTGTTGGGCGGGTAGCGTGTGAGAGTATAGGGAGAATGGCATTTAAAAGCCTTACACTCCCATTCCCTTACACCTTTACATCCAGCCTCACAATTAATTTTTCAGATATGGATCTCTACTAGAATTCAAGCAGCACACAAAATAGGGGTAGATTTTAAACCCACCCCCGCTTCTAAGATATTTCGCCCAACTGCTGCTGCTACAGGCTTGAGACTATCAACCAAATTCACCATATCTTCTAAAGACAGTGCTTGACGGGCATCGGAAACTGATTTTTCTGGTTCTGGGTGACATTCAATAATTAATCCATCTGCCCCACAAGCAACAGCAGCCCTAGCCATAGGTGCTACTAACTCTCGTTTACCTACAGCATGGGATGGATCTACAATCACAGGTAAGTGAGTAATCTGCTTGAGAGCTGCCACTGCTCCTAAATCCAGCACGTTGCGAGTGTAATTATCGAAGCTGCGGATACCTCTTTCACACAACACCACATGAGGATTGCCGTGACTCAAAATATATTCCGCAGCCATGACGAATTCTTCAATTGTTGCTGCCAAGCCACGCTTGAGTAATATCGGCTTTTTAGCTTCTCCTAAAGCTTTGAGCAAGTCGAAGTTTTGCATATTGCGGCTACCAATTTGAAGCATATCAGCGTGGGCGGCGACTGCTTCAATTTGGGAAATTGACATAACTTCAGTAACGACGGGGATATTGTAGCGCGATCGCACCGCTGCTAATATTTCCAGCCCTTCCTCTCCCATCCCCTGGAAAGCGTAGGGAGAGGTACGGGGTTTGTAAACGCCGCCACGTAATGCCTGCACGGGTGCAGCAGACAACTTTTGGGCAACTGTCTCCATTTGTCCTAAGCTTTCAACTGTGCAAGGGCCACCAATAATTACTAGTTCTTCGCCGCCGAAAGCAACTGTTTCTGAAAGTTTGATAACTGTTTGGTGGTGAGGATGAGATTGGGAGGCGAGTTTGGCATTAATCATGATCAGTTTTTCCTTGTAGGGGGGGGATTTGAGGGCTTGACAACAAAAAGCCCGGAATCTCGTTATGAGTTCCGGGCGGGCGCTTTGCAATTTATCGGCATGACGCTATTTACCCGGAACTTGCTCTGGGCCAAAAGTAAAAGCCGTAAAACCAACTATGAAAATAGGTCATGACGATGGAATTCTCCTGAAAAAACAAAAACCGCAGAGTTTGCTCTGCGGTTCACCGGGCGGTTTCCATGTGGAAACTTAATTCACTCCCGGTGAACCGCCTTAAACCAAAAATAAAAGTAGGATTTGCTGCTGGTCATTTGTAGGGCACTCAGCTGTAAATTTAATATACGCCTGACTATAAAAGTCACAATAACAGACACAGTTGGTCGCGTCAATACCCCCGCAACATTCAAAAAAGGGTTAAACTCAGTACTATTGCGCCTGTTAAGGCTTTTACCCGATTTATACCATCAGATTTATGTGAACTTACAAGTACTTTTGGGTAGAGGTTAATGGGAATAAAAAACGCTAAAAAAATTGTTAATTCATGATTTTCCCCAATTTTGCCGTAACCCAATCAATATATCAGTGCCACTAAGTCTTATGATGCCTCGTTCTCAAATCTTAGCTACATCTTTCGACCATCAAGGAGCTTACCCGTGCCCAGTTTGCCGCGTCGGTAAGATTACTCCCATGCCATTGATGGAAGCAATGGCTTGTGATTTCTGCCAAGAGATTTTTACAGTCAACTTAGAACAACAGCAAATCAAGATGCCTTCTAGACAACCTCCGCTCATTTGGCGTTGGAATGGATTTAATTGGACAGAAGCCCAGTTAGAAGGTGTGGAACTAGGTTGGGGCTATGGGTTAGCAGCGATCGCTTTTATAGTTCTTCCTACAACTTTAATTGGTATAGTAGCTTATAATTTTCCCCCTACTTCACATCAACCTATTACGTGGTTGCCATATATCTGGACTATATTAACTTTTTTGTTACATTTAGCAATTATCCTTTGGATTTTTATTGAGATTTATCAGATTCCAGTTGCAGCTTATTTTAGAGCGATGAATCGATGGAGAAATGGGGAGATGGGAAGATAGAGTATATAAATAAACAAAATAACTTTGTACAACTTCGCCATTTAGCTAGTTGCTACAGAAATACCTAGCTTTTCGTTTCAGATTTTGAGAGAGTAAAATTTAGTTGATCTGAGCATCGGCGCAGGATCAACAGCAGCAAGCAGTACATCTAGCTGTATCTACAAAAATAAGGGCATCAGTAACCATTGATTGTCCAATTGAGCAATACAACTATTTGTTACCATTTTTAGACAATGTTTCAGAGGAGTAGATAAATACAATAAATCCACTGTACAGGTGATTTTTGTCATCGTTAAGAACTGATAAAATTGCTCTACTGCGTCAGTTAGCATATAAATATGTCAGATTTTGGTAAAAAGCTATTACTGCTTAACTAAGATAGCAAGCTAGTTAAGTTGCTAAAAATATTGCGAATCGTACTGAAAAATCTCAAATTATATCTAATCTGAAAATGCAGAATGTAACAGAGATTTAATAAATGATTAAGCCGATAGATGGCTGCATTACTCATAATTAAGTTGATTGTCCACTAAAACATCTTATGAGCGAATTGGAGCGGTATTATAGAGTCTTGGAATTAGAGCCTGGGGCTACACTTGAGGAAGTGAACCAGGCTTATAAAGATTTGGTTTTTGTTTGGCATCCCGATCGCATTCCCAAAGAGAATCACCGCTTACACCAAAAAGCTCAAGAAAAGCTGAAAGCAATTAATGAAGCTCGTGATAGATTGCGGTCTTTAAAAGTTAAGCATCAAACTGTAACTCACTCGCCGCCACCTCAACAGAGAAAGCCACCCCAAACAACTCATCAAGCACCACCAAAAAACCCAGATTTGAGTGGTCAAGATTTTAGCCGGGCAAACTTGAGCAACAAAGATTTATCAGGTAGAAACATGAGTTTTGCCAACTTGAGTGGTGCTAATCTCAGCGATACTTTTATGCACAAAGTTATTCTTAGAGGGGCAGATTTATCGGAAGCAAATTTGTTTAGAGCCAACCTACTTTTAGCTGATCTTAGAGAAGCAAATTTACGTTCTGCTAACTTAATTGGTGCGGATCTTAGCGGCGCTGACCTGCGAGGAGCTGACTTGACAGGAGCACGTATGCGTTCTGGCGAGCGCCTTCTTGTTAAACTGATTGGGGCTAATTTAGCTGGGGCAATTATGCCTGATGGCGCAGTTCATCAATAATTAGTATTTTACCTTCATTCCGTAATGGGTGTGAGTAAGCTAATATACTTGCTTTCAAAAAGCATTTTGCAATCTTGTGGGTAAGCTGAAGGGGCGACATCAAAGCGAAATGGTATAATGCCCCTCACCCAGTTCGTTATTGTTTGTACTGCTTTATTCCTTAAATTATTTTAGTAATAAAATACACGCATAGAAGAAAGATGATTTTTCCTTAATGCTTGTAAAGGATATTGCATCTTTCATTAATACGTGTTATTACGATTTGCAATGTAATTTTTTTAAAGCAAACTGGATTGGGACACTTGGGTTTTCAAAAGTTAAAAATTTGAGGCTACCCTTAATACTTCTGTAATGACGTGTATATAACTGGTTGTGAAAGATGTGATTTAAGTCAGGCTGAAACAAAGTTTAGATAAAAATTAGAGTATTTATATGCAACTAGTTAGAAATATAACTGCATTATTTAAACTTCCTAAGATTTCTAAGCTGACTTCACAGGAATTTGTGCCTGAAACGCAATTAAACCATCAAGGGTGGATTAGCCGCCGGTTTAGTCGTCTTAACATCAGTCAAAAAATTGCTTTAGGATATGCAGTGGCTATGGGTGTTGCTGTGGTAGGAACAGCAACTGGATTTACCTTAGGAGATTATTATCAGCGACAAGCGTTATTAAGAAAAGAACAGGAATTCAAAGAAGTCCGCCTGGTTAACAATTTAGAAACTACTCTATTACAAGTACAGACTCACCAGCATAAGCTCATTATATTAACAGACTTAAAATTGCTCCAGCAGGAATACTCGCATTTATTTGAACATACTGCTGAACTCAACGAGCTATGGTCTGAAATTCAGGCTGACACCACTAATAAAAATTACCAATATGATCAACATGATGAAGGTCTACGACAGTTTCTCCAAAATTATGCGTATGTACCAAAAGCATATAGTCAGCAAATAAGAGCAATACTACAGCAAATTGACCCATCTACTTGGAAGTCAGAGAATATTTCTATATTTAAAAAACAACTATTAGAGTTTACAAATGGGCCGCTATACCTCAAGTTACATCAAGCTTCAGATGCATTAGAAGAAGTAGTTGAGGCGTCTTATAAAGAATTAGAAGATGCAGAAGCCGCTGTACAAGCTGCTCAAAGACTGCGAGAACAGATTATTTCTGCCAGTATAATGCTGTCAGTGGCGATCGCTATTTTATTGGCAAGCTATACAAGTCGGGCAATTGCTCATCCCCTCGAAGCTGTTACTAATATTGCCGAAAAAGTTACCCAAGAATCTGACTTTAGTTTGCAAGCACCTTTAACCACAACAGATGAGGTAGGGAAACTAGCAACCTCATTTAACCAACTGATTCAACGGGTAAATACTCTTTTAGAAGAGCAAAAAGCAGAAGCTTCTCAGCAATTGATTCAGAGTGAGAAAATGTCTAGCCTTGGGCGGATGTTAGCGGGAGTAGCCCATGAAATTAATAATCCAGTCAACTTTATCTACGGTAATATCCAACATACTAGCGCCTATTTCCGGGATCTTTTAGACCTGCTGGTAGCCTACGAAGCAAAAGCCAGCGATGATGTCATCCAAAATATATCTGAAGAAATTGATCTAGAATTTTTGCGAGAAGACTTGCCCAAACTGTTGCAATCTATGGAAGTAGGGGCTACTCGTGCTAAAGAAATTGTCTTGAGTTTGAAGAACTTTTCTCGCTTGGATGAAACCGAACTGCATCCAGTTGATTTGCACGCCTGTATTGATAGCACTTTGCTAATTCTCAACAACCGTACTAAAAAAGGCTTAAGTATTATTCGTGACTACAAAAAATTACCAAGTATTGAAGGTTATGCAGGTTCCCTCTACCAAGTATTCATGAATATATTATCTAACGCCATGGATGCCTTGGAATCACAAGATGATTTACAAGCATCTAAAGAGATTGTCATTACCACACAACATTTAGAAGAAAACTGGGTATTGATAAAAATTGCAGATAACGGCCCAGGTATTTCTCAAGAACATCAAACGAAAATATTTGAGGCTTTCTTCACAACTAAACCTATAGGAATTGGTACAGGTTTAGGGTTGTCTATTAGCCACCAGATTGTGGTAGAAAAACATGGTGGCAAACTAAGCTGTGAGTCAGAGGTTGGTAAGGGCACAACATTTGCGATCGCTTTGCCCATTAAGCATCAAACTATAAATAAGGCATCTACCCAAATGCCTATTATAGCTAGTAGCTTATCTTGAAAATTGGGACTGGAGATTGAGAAAGGCTCCCCCTACTTGCCTAAATGTATCAATATTAAGGTAGCGGTATTACCCGTGTTGTCAACAAAGTTAAGAAAGTAACTTTGCGTTACCTGCAATGTGAGAAACTTGGCAACAGTTCTCAACTGAGCCAACAGGGTCTGTCGTTTGGAACTTTGAAAATTTTTAGTCAATAAGCAGGGTGAGGTAATATCTCGATTTAAGAGTAGTGTCAAGGCATATTCACCAGAATTAATTGCCACCATTGAAGGTGAATTAGTAAAATAGTCAACTCCCAAAAGGAGAATTGAAAATTTACGATTCACACTTCACAATTAAGAATCTCCTGTAATAAATTTAGGGAGTTCTGAAGTAGTACAGTTAAGTGAAAATAAACGTACCATCCAAAAACTTAAAACCGTTGATATATAGAGTCTTGGGATTTTAAATTACCTATAGAGGTAATCGAATATTGAATTAAACTTAAATAGATATGAACATTGCAATCATTGGCTGTGGCTATGTAGGTTATGCAGTTGCCCAATATTGGCAACAAAAGATGAGTTATTTTGTTACTGCAACCACAACTACACCTGGGCGTATCCCTGAACTCAAAGCAGTAGCTCAAAACGTCGTAGTAACTCAAGGAAATGACCCAGAGGGTCTAAAAGCAGTATTACAAAATCAAGATGTAGTGCTGTTGAGTGTCGGAGCAAAAGGTGCAAATCTCTATGAAGAAGCTTATTTGCAAACTGCCAAAACTTTAGTTTCAATTTTACCAGATATTTCTAGCTTACGGCAATTAATATATACAGGAAGTTATGCTGTTTATGGTGATAGAAATGGTGGATTTGTAGATGAAGAAACAACAGTCGCACCGAGCAGTGACAATGGCAAAATTCTTAAAGAAACTGAGGAAATATTGCTATCAGCCTCCAGTACCAATCTCCACATTTGTATCTTACGTTTAGGAGGAATTTATGGGACTGGTAGGGAACTAATAAAAATATTTGGTCGCATCGCTGGCACAACTCGTCCTGGCAATGGTGATGATCTCACAAATTGGATTCACCTTGATGATATTGTCAGTGCCATTGATTTTGCTCGCCAACACCACTTGCAAGGCATTTATAACCTTGTAGATGATGCACATCTTAGCAGTCGTGAATTGTTTGATACTGTGTTAGCAAAACATAATTTACCTCAGATTATATGGGATGCTTCTCTCCAAAGTAACCGTCCATATAATGCTTGGGTATCAAATCAAAAAATTAAGAATACGGGATACAAGTTAATACATCCACATATGCTGTTTTAGCAAAGATTCAAAACTTAGAAATATGCAATCATCTAATGTAGCTCAATCACCCGATTTGACAACTTCCTTGACTCAGTTTTATAGCTGGCTTAATTATCGTTGTGCCTATGAAGTTCTTCAACCGACTACTTCAACACCTGATGGTATTCCTCTGCTATTAATTCATCCAATTGGAGTGGGATTATCAAGAAAATTTTGGCAGCGATTTTGCCGTGAATGGCATGAAACAGGGCATCGTAATCTAATTTATAACCCTGATTTGTTGGGCTGCGGTGACAGTGATATACCCCACATAGCTTACACTCCTAATGATTGGGCAGAACAGTTGCATTGCTTTTTACAAACAGTAGTACAACAACCTGTGGTTGTAGTTGTACAAGGTGCTTTATTGCCTGTTGCCATCAGATTAGTTCAAAAGGAAAACAATTTAATTCACTCTCTTGTACTTGCTGGCCCTCCAGCTTGGTCTATAATCACCAAAAAATACCCAGAATGGCAGCAAAAACTTACTTGGAATCTCCTTGATTCGCCTTTGGGTTATAGTTTTTATCGTTATGCACGCACTCCAAAATTTTTGCGTTCTTTCTCAACTCGCCAACTATTTGCTTCAGGTGACACGGTTGATCAAGAATGGTTGAATACTTTGGTCGCAGGTGCAGAAAATACTGGTAATCGCTATGCAGTGTTTTCATTTTTAGCTGGGTTTTGGCGACAGAATTACAGTAGCGATATCGCATATATTAATCAACCAACATTAGTAGTTGTTGGAGAAACAGCATCGAGTATTAGCCAAGAAGGTAAAAAAGAGACACCAGATGAACGCCTAGCTGACTACCTCGCTTGTTTGCCTCAAGGACGTGGAATTAAATTACCTGGGCGAAATGTTTTACCATACGAATCGACGCCTGAATTTGTTGCAGCGATCGCACCATTTATAGATCAAGCTTAAAGGGTTCCCTGTAATTGCTCACTGGTTGACAATTATACTAACCATCCCCTCATACTATCAAAGAATTGACTCCAGGAGACTAAGTAATGCTTTCTAATCGCAAAGGACAAAGAGTTCCTAATGTTACATTTCGCACACGTCAGAACAATCAATGGGTGAATGTAACGACTGATGATTTATTTGCTGGGAAGACAGTAATTGTCTTCTCTTTACCAGGTGCTTTTACTCCGACTTGTTCTTCCACCCACTTACCTGGCTATAACCAGATGGCGAACGTGTTTAAAGAAAATGGCGTAGATGATATTATCTGCATTTCCGTCAATGATGCCTTTGTGATGGATGAATGGGCAAAAAGCCAAGAAGCTACCAATATTACCCTAATACCAGATGGTAATGGTGAATTTACTGAAGGTATGGGGATGCTAGTAGATAAGTCAGATTTGGGCTTTGGTAAGCGATCATGGCGCTATTCTATGCTGGTTAAGGATGGTGTAGTTGACAATATGTTTATTGAGCCGGAAGAACCAGGCGATCCTTTTAAGGTATCTGATGCTGAGACAATGCTCAGATATATCAACCCTGAAGCAGTTAAACCCAAACAGGTTTCCCTGTTTACAAAAGTAGGTTGTCCGTTCTGTGCCCGTGCCAAAGCAATGCTTAAAGAGCATAATATGAATTACGAAGAAATTGTCTTAGGTAAAGATGTAACTACCTACTCTTTAAAGGCAGTTACAGGTGCGACAACAGTCCCCCAAGTATTTGTCGATGGGCAACTCATTGGTGGTTCGGAGGCGCTAGCAGCCTACTTAGGTGTCTAATAAACTGCCGTTAATGACAGATTGAGGCTGATATGGGGACTTTAAGCGCCTAAAAGCGTATCTTGCACCTCGCTTTAAGTGCATACGGTTCGGTACCCCCCCAACCCCCTTTTTAAGAAAAGGGGGCTATTTTTTATGAAATAAATTTTTTAGCGGACGGAAAAGCAGGTGCAAGATTTGAGTAAAGGGTTTTCTCAAACATTCGTTAACGGAAAAGCAGAAACTTAAATAAATGTAAAATTTAATTGCGGTATTGTAAAAAGAAGCTTTACATCAAATAAGTTATGAGCCGGTCTGAAGACATCCCCGACCAAACTGCTTCTTTGACTAACCACGATCGCAAACCGATTCATATACCTGGCTCAATCCAACCTCATGGTGTACTACTGGTAGTCAATCCCCAGCTAGAGATACTCCAAGTTAGCAACAATAGCCAAGACCATTTGGGCAAAACTACCCAGGATTTACTTGGTCAATCTCTGAACTGCTTGCTTGACCATCGGCAAGTTGAAGCGATCAAGCAGTGCTGGGAAAAACAAATTGGTAGTGTCAATAGTCATAAAGTATCAATAATTACTTTAAATGAAAAGCGATACTTCGATTGCATTGTTCATCGTACAGAAGATGCTGTAATCCTTGAGCTAGAACCAACAGATTCTGCATCTGAGGTGAGTTTCTTAAGCTTTCATGCCTTAGTCAGTGAGGCGATCGCACAGATGCAAAAAACCTCAAATCTGACAGAATTTTTACAATTAGTAGCAACAGAAATCCGGCAAATTACGGCTTTTGATCGGGTAATGGTCTATCAATTTGACCACCAAGGAGCAGGTTCAGTCATTGCTGAAGCAAAACGACAAGATTTATCGCCATATTTAGGGCTTCATTATCCAGCTACAGATATTCCCAAGTCGGCTAGGGATTTATATACGCGTTGTATGCTGCGATTTATCCCTACTATAAATGCCCAACCAGTCAAACTAGTCCCCATTGAAAATCCCATCACACAGCAACCTATCGACTTAAGCTTGTCTATACTCAGGAGTGTTGATTCATGTTGTGTTGAATACCACCAAAATATGGGTGTGACGGCACTATTGGTAATCTCGCTAATTCAAGAACAAAAACTTTGGGGATTAATTTCCTGTCACCATGCAACTTCAAAGTATCTGTCTTACGAAGTGCGGAAAATATGCGAATTCTTAGGACGGATTGTGTCTTTAGAATTAGTACACAAAGTTAGTCAAGTAGAACAAGATTATAAAGTCAGACTCCAAGCTCTACAATCTGAGTTCATAGAATCTATTTCCCAAGCAGATAATTTTATCGATGCCCTGATCAAACCAGAAATTCGCTTGCTCGATCTTGTTAGTGCCTCTGGAGCAGCAGTTTGCCTGGATAATGAAATTACACTTGTGGGAGCAACACCTAATATTGAACAAGTTCGTGCCCTAATTGAATGGGCAGACACTCAGGTTAGCGACAACCTATTTTCCAGCGATTCTCTACCGAAGTTTTACCCAGAGAGTATAGTATTTAAAAATACTGCCAGTGGCTTGTTGTTACTGCGGATTTCTCAAGTCCGGCGCTATTACATTCTTTGGTTTCGCCCTGAAGTCATCCAAACGGTAGATTGGGCAGGGAACCCGAATGAATTTACTCAGGTTGAGCAGGCAGATGACAGTGTTAGCCTTGGGCCTCGAAAATCCTTTGCAAAATGGCAGGAGACAGTTCGATTAACTTCGCTACCTTGGGAAAGCTGTGAACTTGACTGTGCCCTTGCTCTCAGGAATGCGATCGTCGGTATTGTACTATCTAAGGCAGATGAGTTAGCCAAAATCAACCTAGAATTAGAACGCAGCAACCGAGAACTAGCCTCCTTTGCCTACGCTGCTTCCCACGACTTAAAGGAACCTTTGCGGGGTATCTACAATTACTCAACAATTCTGCTGGAAGACTACGCTCAAATTTTGGATGATGAGGGGATTGAGTATTTAGAAACAGTAGTTTCCTTATCGGTAAGGATGGAAACTCTCATTAATTCTCTGCTGCGGCTCTCGCAGTTAGGAAAAGCAGAGCTGCGAAAGCAATCCACCGATCTCAATGAATTACTCACTCAAGTGATTGATGTCTTTCGCGCCAGTCGCCAATACTCTGAGCTTATAGATATTCGCATTCCCCGACTTTTGCCCACAGTTGAGTGTGATTCGGTTCTGGTTAACGAAGTTTTTAGTAATCTCATTGCCAATGCCCTCAAATACAACGATAAGGCAAAGAAATGGGTTGAGATTGGTTACCTGGATAAGAATGAGGAGATTTCAACAGGGCTACTGCAACCAAAAAAGCAAAGTTCAGTACCTCCTGTCTTTTATGTACGGGATAATGGTATCGGAATTCCAGAGCATCACCTAGAAACCATCTTCCGACTTTTTAAGCGGCTTCACTCTCAGGAAAAGTATGGTGGCGGAGTAGGTGCGGGGCTAGCCATTGCCAAAAAGATTGTAGAGCTGCATAACGGTCGGATTTGGGTTGAATCTACCTTAGGGCATAGCTCGACATTCTATTTTACGCTGGAATAGTTTAAGATAATTAACAAAAATACTTTGTTTATTACGTTTTGTTAAGAAACTAATGGCGACAAAACTTCATGAACCATTGCTGGTTGTTGAGGACAGCAATGAAGATTTTAGGATGCTGCAACGCCTCATGCGACGGCTAGCTGTCCAGAACCCTATATATCGCTGTACTAATGGGGATGAGGTTTTAGACTTCCTCTATCGAAATGAGAACAACGAGAATTCTCATCTACCACCACGTCCCTCTATTATCCTTCTCGACCTCAATTTGCCAGGTATAGACGGTCGAGATATCCTAGAGCGGCTCAAGCAAGATAGAAGTTTCAAAAAAATCCCTATCGTTGTTTTCACCACATCATCCAACCCTAAGGATATTGAATTATGTTACCAAAAGGGTGCAAATGGCTATTTAGTCAAGCCGATGGATGCTCAAGAACTGCAAAAGACAATTCAGGCATTTGTAGCCTATTGGCTTGAAACCAACATTCCGCCAGTCTCAGATTAATTTGGGCATCACCTGTTGATGAGGGAGTAGGAAAACAAGGATAATAATGGAACTTGGAGGACATAGAGACATTTTTCCTCCCTGATTTGCTGCATCTGGTTATCTTTGCCAGATTTGTCGTTTCCATTTTCTTCCTCTTCTCACTGCTGACTGACGGCTCAATGCTGAGGTGGTTATTTAGGTAGGCTTCGGCAATAAATTTAAATTTTAGATTTCCTTTATATTTATTTTAGATTATTTTTAGAATTATGCAAGAAATCGTGAACTGGACAAAAAAATATCAAATTAGGGCTTAATCCTGAAAATCCTATGCTGGACACATGGACACTACTCATCATCGATGATTGTGCAGCTGATCGGAACATATATCGTCGATATCTGTTGAAAGATCCACACCAGTCTTACAAGATTTTGGAGGCAGATTGTGCAGAAGACGGGCTAGCTTTGTGCCAGAAAATTCACTGTCATGTGATTCTGCTCGATTTTTGCCTACCTGATATGAGTGGGTTAGAGCTCTTCGATAAGCTGAAGCAGGAAATATTTGAAATACCTGTGCCCGTAATTATGTTGACAGGGCGTGGTGATGAAGAGGTTGCCGTGCAAGCAATGAAGCAGGGAGCTCAAGATTATTTAGTCAAGCAATATCTCAAGCCTGATGTACTGCAATTAGCTGTCCGCAATGCGATCAAGCAATCATGCTTGCAGGCCCAACTGTGTAAAAATCGAGAACGACAGCGCTTAATTGCTACGACTGCTTTACGAATTCGTCAGTCTCTGGATCTGGAGCAAATTTTGAATACTGCTGTAGCCGAGGTACAGCAACTGCTGAAGTGCAATCGCGTCATGGTGTATCAATTCGCGCCAGATATAGGCGGTAAAACTGTCGCCTCTTCAGTTGATTCATACCAGACTATAGCACTGTGCAATAACATCCAAGATGTCTGCCATCAGGTAGGAGGCGAAGACCATCATTGGGGATGTAAATTACCAATCTCTGATGTCTACGAGGCTGGCTTGGATAATTGTTACCCCAACTTGTTAGAGCAATTTAATACAAAGGCAAATTTGGTAGTTCCGATTAATTTGAGTACCCATGAGAAGCGCAAAGACAAGCTTTGGGGCTTATTGATTGCCCACCATAGTTCAGGAGAGCGACAATGGCAATCTGATGAGGTGGAAATACTCAACGAAGTATCAGTGCAACTAGCGATCGCCATCCAACAAGCTGAATTGCTAGCCCAAACTCAAGCAGCTCTTGTCAAGGAAAAGCAACTTAATGCATTTAAATCTAAAATCGTGGCGACGGTTTCCCATGAATATCGCACGCCGTTAACTTCAATACTGGCTGCTGCATCCACTCTCATACAACACAGCCATCGATTGGATGAGTCTAAACAACAAAGGCTACTGGGAATTATTGAGCAGAAAGCAAGGTCAATGTCCAAACTTGTGGATAATATGCTGGTAGTTAACCAATTTGAGCTGGACAAAACCAAGTTTAAGCCAATCCCCCTCGATTTGTTGCAATTTTTCTGCGACCTCATAGAACAAGAGCGAGAAACAGTCAGCGATCGCTATCAATTGATTTTTAAAACTACTGGAAATAACACATACTTGTGGGGCGATCGCGGGCTTTTACAGCAAATATTTGTAAATTTAATGTCTAATGCTCTTAAGTATTCTCCCCATGGAGGCAATGTAGAATTTCACCTCATCGGTACAGACTCAGAAGTGATGTTTTACATCAAAGATGAGGGCATTGGTATACCGATCGCAGATCAAAAAAACTTATTTAAATCCTTCAGCCGAGGCAGTAATGTTGGTACTATTCCTGGGACAGGCTTAGGACTAGCGATCGCCAAATCTTGTGTAGAATTACATGGTGGTAGCATTACTTTGTTCAGCCAAATGGGGCAAGGAACTAAAGTGACAGTCAGCTTACCAAAGCAACTCACCTGTGATTATTAGTAAGCAGCACAAAGCTTATCTTTAGCATTAATAATATTAATAGCTTCTTGACTAAGCAATCAAGGTCAACTAAGCATCTAACAAGCTCAAGGTTAGCTCGAAGGTGCAATCTTACTACAGCAATTGCGATTTAATAAAATCATAGCCATTATCAAAGCGTGGTATCATATCACGTCCGGCAAATCACCCCTAATGTCATTGCGAGTGGAACGAAGTGAAACGACGCAATCGCAATGTTTTTGGGATTGCTTCCCTACGGTCGCAATGACGGTTATTTGAATGGACATGATATCATTCTGCAATTCAAGCTATTTAATGCATTGACAATATCTGGGCTGTCAAAATCTTTGGAGTTGCGATTGAGGAAACACGCTAGTTGAGGTTTATGCTGTCGAAGATGAGCGATTACTGATGAATAGACAAGAGCATCTTGTGGGCCTAAATCGTAAGGATCTTCATATTTGCTGCCTCACTAAGAATATTAACCGTCAGCGCAATTACTTCTGCACTCTTCAAAAATCGCTCCCGATAGTCCACAAATCTTTGCCTTTCCTCCCCGCTACTTTGAACTAACAAACTTTCAATATCTCGGATACTGTTAATTCTGGTTGTGTATGATGCTGTGCGTGCTAGTTGTCGTAATTCATTATTGAGAATTTGTTGTAGATCCCTACGGCTCTTTGCCTGACGAGTTAGTTTTTCATGAGGTTCAGCCAGACTATATGCTGGTATGATCATCTGTGCCTGCCCTGCTTCGCAAAGTTGCAGAATTTGTTCACAACTTGCAAACTGTTCTTGTTGAAAGACCAGTTCCAAAACAAAATTAGTTTCAACGTAAATATTCACGCAACAGCCTCGTGGTCGAAATGACCTCCGGCTATTGCAGGATACAGTCCTGACTCAATCAGCCATTGCTCAGATGAATCAATTTGTTCAGGAAGTTTCTCAGAGTGAATAACTTCACTAAGCCAGGATGCAACGATCAGTTCCAGACTCTGAGGATTTATTTGATTAGCAGATACCCCAGCTTGTTCAAAGTAAGGTTGAAGAATAGAACACGCATCTATGGTGTAAGTTGGCTCACTTTGATCTAACTGTGCAGCAACATTACTCCACAAGTAAAACCGATCTGGAAATACCATTAAAAAGTAAGGAGCTTTTGGAAAAATTCCGTGTGCAAGAATATTGCGACGAAGCTGTGCTGCCCAATCTGCTAAGGCATTAATTTTGTTCTTGACTTCGACAACTAGGATTAATTGGTTATCTCGGTCGTAAATCGCTAAATCCCAGGCAGCATCCCGACGACTCAACATGAGCAAGAACCAATTGTATAGCTGACTTAATTTTACCCAGATACTGCATCTGAATCTAATCTCCACTCATGTTTCAGCAATTGCTGGTATGTTGTTTCCTGGACTATCATTTGCTTATGTAATATGAGCAAGAACTCTTGGGCTTGTTCACGGGACATCTGCTGCACTTGGTCGGCAAAGCAACGGATACTAAATTCTTGTTCCAAAGATAATTTGATAGGCTGATTCATTCTGGTTCCTATGTCAAAAAAATTAAATTAGAAATTACTATGATGATGTGCTAATGCTGTGATTTCTCCTTATGAGTGGAAATGCATTACCACTGGTTCGCTGATATAAACTTTTGCCTCTATAAAGAAGCTATCAGCAGACAATGATCAAGGTTGAGGTCTTCCCTTCTTTATTGGCGTAGCGCATAGGCGTGACCTTTTGTGAACTTATATATAAATATTGTAACAAAATATTTATAAAGTTTACAAAATTGAAATAATTGCGAATTTTATACTCACTAGCGGCTTGTATCCATCTGCTCAATATCTTAGGTTGCATTCCACGCTTCGCGGTGGATGCCATAAACTAAAGCTTCTCTACCAAACACTGTGGTCTTCCCTTCGAGTTGCTCCCCTAAGCGTTTAGCGACTTGAATAGATCTGATGTTATCAGGATAAATTAAGCTGATGATATGCTCCTGCCCTAGCTCACTAAAACCATAATTCAGTGCTGCTTTTGCTCCTTCAGTTGCGTAACCTAATCCCCAATAAGCACGCTTCAATGTCCAGCCAATTTCAAATCCAGGCCAGCCTTCAGGGTAAAAAAAACCGATACGACCAACCAAAACTCCACTGTGGCGTTCTTCAACCGCCCACATTCCATAGCCTCGCAGTTGCCAGTGTCCGACCATTACAGCCAAGCTGCGCCAAGCTGCAAAGCGTGACAAGGGTTCGCCATCGCCAAGATAGCGGGTTACTTCAGGATCGCTAAATATCGCAGCATAATCATCGAAATCTTGCTCGCGGAACATTCGTAGAAGCAGCCGTTCTGTTTCGAGAGTTACCACTAGCTTAATTGTTTACTTAAAAGCAAATGCTAGCATTTGGATAAAGCAACCAAGCAGATGTTGAGCAATGAATGTGGCACAAACTCAGGTCAAATCAAAGCGTAAAGTGTTGCTTTACCCTGGTGAAGACGGATATTTTATTGTTGAAGTCCCAAGTTTACCAGGTTGTATTAGTTAAGGGAAAACACATGAGGAAGCTTTAGCAAACATCGAAGTTTTGCAAGACCGGGGTGAACCTGTTCCAGACGATAGAGTAGAAACCGTTCTAGTATGAGTAGTTATCTGTTGTCTCAGGCGCACAATGCATTAAAGCTTTGGAGAAAATTGGCTTTATTGTGACTCGACAACGGGGAGTCATATCATTTTAGTTCGTGAGGAGCCTAAAACAACTGTCACTGTGCCAAATCACGATGAGCTAGACAGAGGTACTTTACGTGCAATCATCCGGCAAGTAGACTTGAGCGTTGAAGATTTTATTGCACTGTTGTAGTCAGAGCCAAGAGGTTAGATCGCACTGCTCAATATGGGTGTAGTCTCACATATCTAGGACAAAACCCTTGATTCTCAAATATTGATCATGTTAAACTCAATCAGACCAAACGGTCGGAAAGTCAGTAATGTCTAAAGGCGAAGAAACCAAAGCAAAAATTCTCCAACAAGCAGCGGAACTGTTTAATCAACAAGGGTATGCTGGCTCGTCGATTTCAGACATCATGCGTGTTACTGGATTGCAGAAAGGAGGAATTTACAATCACTTCCAAAGTAAAGATGAGTTAGCACTACAAGCTTTTGACTTTGCGATCGCCTGCGTTAGCCAGCATACTAGAGCTGCATTGCGTAGTAAACGTCATGCACTTGAACGCCTTCAAGCAATTATTGGAGTATTTAGCAACTTTGTAGATAACCCACCTATTAAAGGAGGCTGTCCCCTACTGAATACTGCTGTTGAGAGTGATGATGCTCATCCAGCATTACGGGAACGCGCTCAACAAGGGATGGACTCATGGCGTCAACTTATTTGCCTAATTATTGAAAAAGGAATTGTTAGAGGTGAAATTCGCTCTGGGGTTGATGCTGATGAAGTCGCCACCATCATAATTGCAACTTTAGAAGGAGCCATGATGATGAGCAAGCTATACGGAGATTCGATTCATATGCAAAGAGCAATTAACCATCTGAATCAATACATAGGAAGTCAGCTTTAAAAAAGAATGGGGTAAATAAATCTACTTTGCCTAAAAATATGTTGTAATCCCAACTTGGAGTTACATATTTTTTTGTCAATAAACAGGCCAGTCGGTCGCTTTTGTAATTTCAGGAAAAATTATGACAATAACTTACAACTTGCACAGACCATTAGAATTACAGCTTGCCATCCCTGTGAGGACTTACGATATTGATTTTGCTGGCATTGTTAACAACATAGTTTATATTAGATGGCTAGAAGATTTACGGTTAAAGTTCTTAAATGAACATTTACCCCTTGATAAACAAATTGAGCAAGGGTATGCACCTATTATTGCCAGTACTGAGATTGAGTATAAACGTCCTGTTAAACTAATTGACCAAGTTATTGGCCGTTTATGGTTAAGCAAATTAGGGCGGTTGAAGTGGACTGTGGAAGCAGAAATATTGGCTAACAATGTTATAGCAGCAGTAGCTACACAAAAAGGTGCATTTGTAAGTTTAGAAAATGGGCGCCCTGTAGCAGTTCCAGAGGAATTACAGCATAAATATTTAGATTACCAGCAAGTAGCTCAAGAACTTTGAATTGTCCAAATTAACAATATTAAGTGTGAGATTTGAATATGCCTAATGTGGAATTAAAGCGAGTAGTCGTCACAGGTTTAGGAGCTATTACTCCTGTGGGCAATACTGTAACAGGTTATTGGCAAAATCTTCTTCAGGGGTGTAGTGGTATTAGTTCCATTACTTTATTTGATGCTTCTAATCATGCCTGTCAAATTGCTGGAGAAGTCAAGGGATTTAATCCGCTTGATTATTTAGAACGCAAGGATGTCAAACGCACAGATCGCTTTGTGCAGTTTGCGATCGCAGCCAGTCAGCAGGCACTGACTGATGCCAAGTTTGTAATCAACGAACTGAATGCAGAACAAATTGGTGTAATTATTGGTTCTGGCATTGGCGGGATTAAGGTTTTGGAAGAGCAGCAAGCGGTATACCTGAGTAAAGGGCCAGACCGTTGTAGCCCGTTTATGATCCCGATGATGGTTGCAAATATGGCTGCGGGATTCACAGCCATTTATACGGGAGCAAAAGGCCCTAACTCTTGTACAGTAACTTCTTGTACTGCTGGCGCTCATGCTGTGGGTGACGCTTTTCAGTTGATTCAACGGGGGGATGCCCAAGCAATGATTTGTGGTGGTACAGAAGCAGCTATTACACCACTTTCTATTGCTGGATTTGCAGCTGCGCGGGCTGTGTCTAGACGTAATAACGATCCTACTCGTGCCTCGCGTCCTTTCGACCGCGATCGCGATGGATTTGTTATGGGTGAAGGTGCAGGGATTTTATTGTTAGAAGAACTGGAACACGCCAAGAGTCGTGGTGCAAAAATCTATGCTGAGATCGTCGGTTATGGCATGACTAGTGATGCTTACCATATGACATCACCAGATCCATCTGGTGAAGGAGCCGCCAGAGCTATTAGATTTGCACTCAAAGATGCTGGGATTGATCCAAATCAAGTTAGTTACATCAATGCTCACGGCACTAGTACCGCGGTGAATGATTCTACAGAAACCGCTGCGATTAAAAAAGCTTTGGGTGAGTACGCCTACAAAGTGCCTATTAGCTCCACCAAATCAATGACAGGACATTTATTAGGTGGTGCAGGTGGAATTGAAGCGATCGCCACAGTTATGGCAGTAGCAAATGACCAAATTCCGCCTACTATCAATTTAGAAAATCCCGATCCAGCCTGTGATTTAGATTATGTACCTCATTACTATCGCACTCACAAAGTTGAGGTAGCACTGTCAAATTCTTATGCATTTGGCGGTCACAATGTCACCTTAGCTTTTAAGAAATACCTTTAGAAAAATTGAAAAATGAATTCATTAGCTATTCAATTAACACTGCATGGAGCCATAGTTCTACTTATTGGCTTATTATCAGGTATTCCATATGGTTATGCTATCACCAAAAAGCAAGATGAAAATATTGCCAGGGGATGGCGTGTAGCACATTCCGGTTTATCAATGGGTGGAACCACAATGATTGCATTTTCTGCTGTCTTATCCAATTTGGAATTAAACCCTGTATTTAGCTCGGTTTTGGTGTGGTCGTCTGTGGTTTCAGGATATGGATTTGCTATTGCTTTACCTTACGGTGCTTGGGTAGGCCATCGCGGTCTTTCTATTGAGGGGCCTAGCCAAAATAAAGTTGTTTATATAGGCAATATGCTTGGTGCAATTGGTTCATTAATTGGAACTTTAGTGCTAATAATTGGCTGTTTAAAAACTATTTTATAGAAATAAAAAAGGAATTTTTCTGTAATTTATATGATGTCCGGCAAATCACCCTGAATATGTCATTGCGAGTGGAACGAAGTGAAACGACGCAATCGCAAAGTTTTTGGGGTTGCTTCCCTTCGATCGCAATGACGGTTATTTAAACGGACATGATATTACAGCATATTTCAGGTAAATGAAATACACGGGTAGGGGAGCCACTCCGTTCGGTCGCCAGACTTGTAGACACCCGGAGGGTGGCTTAAGGCAGGGTAGGAAGTGGCGTTGCAAAACGGGCGTTGTGCCCGATAACTCATGGGGGAACTGTATTTTGCAAAACTAGCAATAATTAATAAAACATAATAATAAATCATTAGCGATCGCTTGTGCTTTAGGCAGTTTTAAAACTGAACTGTATTGATTTATAGCGCGTTTATCAACGTTGAATCAGTGTCAAAATTGCTTGTACTAACTCATCGGGTTCAACTGGCTTAGTCAAATGCTTTTGAAACCCTACTTCAAAAGCTTGCTGCTGATGAATTTCTCCAGCATAAGCAGTTAGGGCGATCGCCGGAATTTGCCCTCCCTGCTCTGGTGGTAAAGTTCTCACTTGCTTCATTAACATATAACCATTAATTTCTGGCATCCCAATATCGCTCAACAGCACATCTGGCTGCGATTCAATTAAAATAGCAAGTGCTTCGGTTGCTGAAGTCGCTGTTAATACCCTTGCCCCAGACTGTTTTAACAAAAAGGCCACAAACTCTCGCGTATCAGTATCATCATCTACTACCAAAACCTGGATACCATCGAGATCGCAGGATTGCTTTGTTAGTTCACCATCCTGATCGGTCGGTGATTGAGTGGACATGAGTGGCAGGCTCACGGTAAAGGTGGCCCCTAATCCCTCGCCTGGACTTGTTACTTGCACCGTTCCGCCATGAAGTTCGACCAAGTGACGGGCGATCGCTAGCCCTAAACCTAATCCGCCAAACTTGCGTGTGGTCGTACTATCAGCTTGACGGAAGTATTCAAACACATGAGGCAGAAACTCAGGATGGATGCCTCTACCAGTGTCGCTCACAGTAATGAGAGCTTGATTGCCAACGTACTCCAATCGTACTGCTACACTACCTCCTGTTGGTGTGAACTTCACCGCATTGGAGAGGAGATTCCAGACAACTTGCTGTAAGCGGTTTGCATCACCCAAGACTGGACTCAACTGGGGAGCGAGAGTTTTTTCGATGTTAATAGATTTGGCTTCCGCAGCTAGATGCACTGTTTCAATAGCCGCTTGAATGGTTGATATCAGATTGACTGGAGAAACATTAAGACTGAGCTTACCTTGGAGAATGCGAGAAACATCCAGCAAATCTTCAATCAGTTCCGATTGTAACTTGGCATTGCGTTCGATGGTTGCCAGGGCTTGCGCCATCTTGACCTCATCCAACTTACGAGTTTGGAGTAGTCTTGACCAGCCGAGAATCGGGTTGAGGGGCGATCGCAACTCATGAGATAAAACAGCCAAGAATTCATCCTTAATCCGGTTGGCTTGGGCTAACTCCTCAGCTCGCTGCTGTAACTCTGCAACCAAACGGGCACGTTCTAAAGCTGTGGCAACTTGGTCGCAAACTGTATGCATTAGGGATAACTCACTTAGCTGAAAGCAAGAGCGATCGCGGGTACCAAAGGAGAGAGTGCCAATAAACTGCCCTTGAGAAACTAAAGGGTAACAAGCATAAGCTTTAATTCCTAAAGACCGAATCAGTTCAGTACTTAGGTCGGTTGATTGCTGGATATTTTCTGCAACCATCGGCTGTTTGATCAATGCAACCATTCCACATATTGCTTGACCTAACTCCAACCACTCAATTTTCTCAGCAACTTGCTGGGATATCCCACCATAAGCATGTAATCGCAAACGTTGTTGTTTTTGTTCTACCAAATAGTTGAAGTAAAATTCCAGCTTTAGATGGGCAGAGAGTTTTTTGAACAAGTTGTTAATGAAGGTTTGCGGCTGCTCGTGTAAGAGTAGGTCACTAGCGACTTCAGCAAGTAGTGCTAATTTTTCATTACTCTGTTGTAAAGCTGCTTCTGCTTGCTTGCGTTCGCGGAGCGCAGCTTGTTGTTCGCTGATGTCCTGAATCAAGGCCACAAAGCCTGTGACATCGCCTTGTTCGCTAAAGTGAGGGATGTAGGTTGCACTGATGTAGCGCTTTCCCACTGCCGGATAGGTAACTTCGCACTCAAAACTTACCCGGTGCCCTGTTAATGCTGCTGCAACATAAGGACGAATACTCTCCCAAGAAGCTTCACCTAACACTTCTCGTAAGTGTAGACCATAGAATTCCGCGCAGGGACGCCCAAACCATTCCTCGTAAGCTCGATTGTTATAGCGGTAACAACCATTGACATCAATAAAGGAAATTAAGGCAGGTATTGCATTAGTCACCTGTTGTAACTGTTCTTCTTTCTGCTTTAATTCCTCTAGTAAGCCTTCGATTTGCTGCCGTGCCCGAACCTGAGCCGTTACATCAATTCCATGAGTAAGAATGCCTTCAATTTCCCCTTCAGCATTCCTCAAGGGTAGATAAACAAAATTGAAAAAGCCTTCAACTAGATTTCCGTTTCCTTCGGCATCCCAGCGCGATAGGCATTCGTCATATCTGATTGTTTCACCTGTGCGGTACACATGATCGTGAACATCGAAGTATATCTGACCTTCCATTTCTGGAAAAGCCTCACGGTCGGTTTTACCGATAATATCTTCCGATCGCCCTGTAACCCTGAGAAAGGTTGGATTAGCAAACTCGATCACCTGCTCTGGGCCTGTTAAGACAGCAAACAACGCAGGTAGCTGCACAAAAATTTCCTTGAGTCGTCTGTGTTGTGACTTTGCCTCTAATCGTGCTGTCTGTTCAAGTTCCAGTAGGCGATCGCGCTCCGCCTCTGCTTGCTTACGTTTTGTAATGTCTCGAAAATACGTTGATAGGCCTGTTGGCAATGGCTTGATACGAATTGCAAACCACTTGTTTAACTCGGAACAAAAATCTTCGTACTCAATAGGTATTTGTTCCGTCATTGCTTTGTGGTAAAGGGTATAAGCCTGTGTGCCGATTAGGGAAGGAAACACATCCCAAGCACTTCTACCCAAAAGTTCTGAGCGAGACTTGCCCAAAAGCACTTCTGCATGGCTGTTAACAATGGTGTAGCGCCATTCGGTATCTACACAAATCAAGGCATCTGGTAAACTTTCAAAAATATCAATTAATTTTTGATTGGTAGCTTGCAGCGATCGCTGTGCCTGTAATCGAGCTTTCTGCTCTTGTAAAAATTGCTCACTAAGTTCCTGTTCTCGTTCTCTGCTCTCGTTCTCTGATACTTCAAGTGCCTGAACCCGTTCGCGTAATTGTGCTATTTCATCTAAAAGCTGCTCTTTAGTTTTATCTGTATCTTCCATGTATGAATCGTTGCTTTCGATCAACTTTGAAACAGCACTCAACGGGGAAACGGAATTATTACTTGTTCTTTAACTGATATATCTTAGATAGTTGCACTAAACAACTGACGGAAGATAGATACTATAAACAGTTGTCAAAAGCCAGTTAGGATAGCCTTAAAGTAATATGTACAGTTATTAGCTTGACCCCTATACTAGCCTCAGCAGTTTAGATCATAGAATCAGAAAAAACTTACGGGTAAAATTGGTACATAAACTTAGTGGAGATTTCAACATTAAGTTCTCTGTTTATTGTGCAACACCTTGATTGAGTTGTAGAGTGCGCTTAACTGTTTCTCGACTGCTGGCGGTTGATTTGTAAAGCGAATAACAAAACTATCTGATGTTGATTGTGCCAAAATTTTACCATAGATGTCTTCACTAAATTGTGCAGAGGCATTAGGCACAATTAGGTTCAGCTTGAGATTAGTTAAAGGTGCTAAAATCTTAGATACTCCATCTTGATAAATGCAGATTTCAGCCCCCTTTGACGAAAGCTTGATTAGTCTTCCCTTCATCATGATGTTATCAATATGTTTGCCATCTAAAGCTGTATATTGCAACGGCAATGCTTCAGGTAAAGTCAAAAATATTTCTTCCTCTTTAGGCAGGTAAAAGTTATATTTTCCACCAATACCGCCAATTTGATAAATTGTGAGTGGCTGATGTACACCTTTTGGCTGTACCACTTGTTGCCCATCAATTCTAAGTAATGAGCCTACCTCTTTTAAAGTTGATTCTGAAACGAAAATTTGTCCCCCAACGGTATATGATTCGATGCGATAGGTGAGATTAACTTGGTCGCCAACAATACCATATTTAGTACGTTTCTCAGAGCCAATGTTGCCTACCACAACTTCACCAGTATTAATGCCAATACCCATTTCGAGATGAGGTAATCCTAATTGTTGCATGGTTTTGTTAACAGGCTCCATAGCTAACTGCATAGCCACAGCGCAAGCGATCGCTCTGGTGGCGTCGTCTTCTCTAACGGTGGGAGCGCCAAAAAGAACCAAGATACCATCCCCCATGAATTCATCAATAGTTCCTTGGTGCTGGGTAATCACATCAGCCATGTATCCCAAGTAGAGATTGATGATTTTAATTACTTCTTCAGCGGGTAAGCGTTCAGATACGGCCGTGAATCCGCGCAAATCAGAGGTGAGGATAGTAATCTTGCGTCGCTCACCTCCTAATTTGAGCCCTTCAGGACTTTCTAATAAATTGGCAACTACTTCAGTAGTTAAGTAACGACCAAAGGTTTTGCGAATTGCTCCTGCAGTTTTAGCTAGGTAAGCAGTTACCGCGATCGCACTTCCGACCAGAGCTAATAATGGTGGTACAACTGGTATCCACCAGCCTCCTAAAAAAGCTAAAAAAGTCATACCAATTAAAGCGATCGCTGCGAGAAAAGGAGCTACAACCTTATGAAATGAAAGCTTGCTCAGTCCGCCAGTGTATCGCAATTGCCAAATCAGATTAGCACCCACTCCAGACCATAACAAAATCCACAGCCATTCCCATAGTTCAGGCAAAGTTTTGATTAAGGGACGCCCATCAAGTACAGTGCTGAGAATTTGGCTGATGAGATTAGCATGGATTTCTACCCTTGGCGTTCTTTCTATCCCCAAAGGAAAACCACTATTGAAGGGAGAGAAAACAAAATCCTCAAAAATTTCGCCAAAGTTACCAATTAAGATGATGCGATCGCGTCCCCAATCTGATGGTACACGGTCTTTTAATATATCTGCCATCGAAACCGATTGAAAGTACCTTTTCGGCCCCCGATAGTTAAGCAAAATTTGGTATTTGCTAGCATTAGCTCGCACATAACCGCCATCATTAGCTGCAAAAGCCGGAAATAATTTTTTTCCCAATTGATAAGTTGACGACTCAATATTTGGAGAACTAATTCCTTCTTTTTGCAAATAATTTAAAGCTAAAAGCATTCCAAAGCTCCAAAGCTTTTTGTTCTTGCGATCGCTTACAGACAAAAAGCCGCGTCGGACTTTGGCATCTGCATCCAAAATTAAACCATTACCACCTACTTGACCTTTAGCTTTCAACACGGGTGATGGAGGAACATCTGCACCAGTCACTTGCTGAATGCCAATTATATTCGTAGCTTTTTGATAAACTTTGACTAGCTCTGCGTGTCCTGGTTCTACAGGTAAATCGCGGTAAATATCAACTCCAATGGCTCTAGGCTGTTTTGCTTGTAGTTTTACTAGTAACTGAGCCAGGATTTTGTCTGGTATGTAGTCTTGTCCGACAATTTCATGTAAATCTTGTTCATCAATACCAACAATTACAACGCGATCGTCAAGTGGTTCTTGGGGGCGTAAACGCATATATTGATCAAATGCTGCCCATTCCAAAAACTGAAGTACACCAGAGAAACGCAGTAAGATAATCAATCCGGTCACGCTAGGAGTGATTATCCATAAACTACGGGTTTGCCAAAGCCAATTTCTAAGCTTTGCCCACATTGAAGCATACCAAAATTATTTTTTACTGTATTGTGCTAACGTAAAATAATTGAATCGTAAATGATGTGCAACCCATTTGGTTAAAAACTTATCAAAGCGTAACTATACTTTTTTATAACTTTTATATCTAATCTTCTGCATTTATTTTCTACTGCATTTACATTTTTTCCACATGGTTGTTTTTAAAATACCTAGAGTAACTTATAAAAGTTATTGTTTGATAAGTATCAAATGTTAGTATTTTTTATTCATAGTGTTGCAGAATCAAAAGTTAAATTTGCTCACCAGTTAAAACCTCTAATTAAAACTGACAACAATTATTTAATGGACAGATGGAGAATAACGGATTTGAACCGATGACCTCTGCGGTGCGATCGCAGCGCTCTACCAGCTGAGCTAATTCCCCTTAATCAGTGTTGAGTGCTGAGTTATGATAAATATCACTCGCTAGCTCAATACCTGATCACCATAGAGTATTCTAACATTCAGTTACCGATGGCTGAGGCTGTTTCTGAGAATAAACTTCCTGCACTCGTTCAAGTTCCAAGTCACTAAGATAATCTACAGTCCAGTTACAGCAACGCTGGAGCATATGAAATGGGTAAGTATTCGCTACACCAACTACCTGCATTTGCGCTCGTTTTGCCGCTTGGATGCCGGCTGGGGTATCTTCAATTGCCAAACACTCTTGTGGTTGCAAGTTTAAATCGGGATATTCTCGATTCAGGCGTTCTACTGCCAAGAGATAACCATCTGGTTCTGGTTTGCTGGTGTTGATATCATCTCCTGCTACTATGACTTTAAAATGTTCCGCCAGCTTGGCACGGTTAAGTACTAAGTCTATTTCTTTGCGAATCGCACCACTGACTAATCCTAGTTTTAAATTGCGCGAATCTCCTGTGGAGATGCTTCGCGATCGCAGCTGAAATATCAAGTCGTCTAAACCTGGATACAAAGGCAATTTTTCGATTTTCTCTAGTTCCAGCACATATTTTTCTGCCTTTCGGTTGAGCAACTGAGTTACATATTCTTCAGTGACGATACGGCTGCGATTAGCCAGCAGTTGTTGAAAACAAGCGCGATCGCTGCGTCCTAAAGAAGCTTGGCGCTCGTTTGCCCGTTGGGGCTGGAGATTTTCCTCAACAAGAATCTCGTCTATCAACTGTAGGTGAATTCGTTCATCGTTGATGATGACACCATTAAAATCAAATAAAACTGCCTTTAAACTCATGCTCTTATGCCAAAAGCTGGGGAACCAAGTCCCTCTAAATCATGATCCACTGTGATATCTGTAGATTTTGACACGTAATGCCGAACTTTTTTTTGGCTAGTTACATCTTCTTTAGAAATCGGTTTGATGCCGCTAGTTATCTGATGTAACCACCAAATATCATGGCTTAGCAATGCTTCAAATCCCGCTTTGCTCATACTCTCATCCACATTGAGAGTGGCATACTCACGGAGATATGGCTCTTCAATAACATCATTCAGCCATTCCAGCTGACGTAGACCCCTTTGATTACCATCTAAAATTAATACTTGTCCACCAACTACCAGCAACCGGAAGCATTCTTGCAAAATTGCTTGGGATACGGCAGCTGGGATTTCCCGAAATAGTAAAGAAGCTGTTACTAAATCAAAAGAAGCATTAGGAAACGCTGTTTTCTCTGCATTGCCATGTCGCCAGAGTATGTCTAAACCAGTACTTGTGGCTTTATGTTCTGCCCTTACCAACATATAAGGGGATAAATCTAGTCCTATGACTTCTGCTTGGGGAAAAGCTTGTTTGAGCATTAAGGTAGTAGAACCTGTACCACAACCCAAGTCAAGTATGCGTCGTGGCTGTACTTTAATCGCATCAATTAAAGCCTGACGTACTAGGGTTTCATTGGGAGGCAAAAGGTACTGGATAATTGGATCGTAGGAAACTACTACCTTCGGGTTGAGATATCCACCCTCCATCCCCCGAAATTTGTAGTTACTGTAGTAATAGGGTATTGCAACATCAGCTCGTCGGAAGCGATCGCTCTGTTTCTCCCAGTCAATACTCAGAGCATAACGTTCTAACCCCTCTTCATCGATTAAAAGACGTACTACAGGGGATAATAAATTTTCCCAGATTGGATTTTGAGGAACCGCCATAGGATTGAGCCAGATGTGGATGAGCTATTGCAACCACAGTAATATTCTTTACAAATTTTAATGTATTCCTGCGAAATCTGCTTTTTCCTCTCAGGCGATCGCTAGAGAATATACTTCAGCCTTTGGTTGACGCTCGTAATTCTTTTGTAGTATGCTTGTAATACAAAATCTCCAACCTGGCAGTATTCCTTTAGCCTCACAAAAATTTCAGAAGCTAACAGAAATATCATGCAAAAAATAAAATAATACTGCTATTTAGCAAAAATATGCGTAATTTCGCGCAATATTCCAAAATTAACCATAAAAATTCAAAATAGAGAAAATTATGCCCTACGAAAAGTTAGAAATTACTACGCCAGCACCAGTCCTGTCTTGGGCAAATCACCCATTGGGGGCAGAAGAAACCAAAATGGCAAAGAATGTAGCATCACTGCCATTTGTATTTAAGCACGTAGCATTGATGCCAGATGTTCACTTAGGTAAAGGTGCTTTAGTCGGTTCTGTACTAGCCACAAAAGAAGCAATTATACCTGCTGCTGTCGGTGTGGATATTGGTTGCTTCACGGGAGATACCCTAATTCCTCTAGTGGATGGTCAGTCCTATACCATCCAAAACCTAGCAGAACAAGATCAGGAGTTCATTGTTTATGCTTGCACTCCCAGAGGAAAAATTGTAGCTGCTAAAGCAACTGCCAGGTTAACCAGACGAAATGCTCCACTAGTAAAAGTAATTCTAGATAATGGTCGAGAAATTACCTGTACTCCAGACCATCAATTTATGCTTCGGGATGGAACCTACAAAGAAGCTGAATTGCTTCAGCCTGGGACTTCTTTGATGCCCTTCTACTCACAAATTGACAAAGATGGCTATACCTTGATTGCTCAACCTTATTCTAGTAGATGGCAAAAAGCACACTGGATTATTGCCAGATCTGGGTTACTTGGTGAGATTCCCAAGATTGAGGGACAGAGAACAATAATTTATCACCGGAACTTTAATGAATCTGATAATCGACCAGAGAATCTTGAGTTCATGGGCAATCGCGATCATTCTGCTTACCACCGTTCTTTAATAGAGTGTAATCAACACTGGCACTCACCAGAATTTGAACATAAAAGAGTTACCTCGCTTGCTGAGAAAGCAAAAACTCTAGAAGGATACCAGTACTATGCTGAACGAGGAACTAAGAACATCCTTCGGTATATGGAACAGCAGCCAGAACATTTTAGAAATGCGATCGCAGGTAATGGTCATCGGGGTAAGCAATATCTAGTTGAATACAACAAAAGCGACAAAGGCAGAGTAAAGTCTCAGGAGATTGCAAACCGATACTACACCTGTGAAATTTGTGGTGCAGAAGTGAAAACTCCAATTGGACTGCATAACCACCGGAGGAAAGAACACCAATGCAATCACAAAGTTGTAGCAGTACTACCTTTAAACTACACCGAAGATGTTTACTGTCTAACAGTGCCGGAATACCATAACTTCGCGCTAACAGCTGGGGTATTTGTTCATAACTGTGGAATGTGCGCCATCAAAACGTCATTTACTGGTGAACAACTAGAAGGCAAGCTGAAGAAAATTCGCTTGGATATTGAAGCAGCAATTCCTACTGGTTTCAACGAAAATAAAGACGTTGAAAAATCTGTTACCAACTGGCAACGCTGGGCTGATTTCAAAGACTTGCATCGAGGGGTGCAAGACTTAAAAGGTAAAGCGATGAAACAGATGGGTTCTCTCGGTGGAGGAAATCATTTTATTGAAGTTTGCCTAGATACAGAGAACCAAGTTTGGCTGATGCTGCACTCTGGTTCACGCAATATCGGTAATAATCTTGCTCAGTGCCATATTAATACAGCCAAAGAGTTAGCGAAGATGGCAGGTAATCACTTGCCCGATTCAGATTTAGCTCACTTTGTAGCTGGTACACCTGAATTTCAAGCATACTGGCGTGATTTGCAGTGGGCGCAGGATTATGCCCGTGTCAACCGCGATGTAATGATGGCACGATTTAAGCGGATAATTGAGAAACATTTAGCGGGTGGCAAGTCAATTAAACCTTTATTGCAGGTAAATTGCCATCATAATTACGCCGAAAAAGAAGTACATTTTGGCGAAGATGTGTACGTTACGCGTAAGGGTGCAGTGCGCGCGCAAACTGAAGACTATGGCATTATCCCCGGTTCAATGGGGACAAAATCTTTCATCGTTAAAGGTAAAGGTAATGTCCACAGCTTCTGCTCTTGCAGTCATGGTGCGGGGCGTTTATTGTCTAGAAATAAGGCGAAAAACCTCTACACACTTGATGATTTAATTGAGCAAACCAAGGGCGTAGAATGCCGTAAAGATAGTGGCGTTTTAGATGAAATTCCTGGTGCTTACAAGCCAATAGACCAAGTAATGGAGAATCAAGCCGATTTGGTCGAAGTTGTAGCAACACTCAAGCAAGTTATGTGCGTGAAAGGATAAATTGGGTAAAGTGGGCAATGCCCACTTTACTGTTTTAGGACTTAGGCAATAACTCTCTGAAACTCTATAATTACTAATTCGTAATTTGTGATTAAAGCTACAAGTCCCTGACTTTAGTTATAGAGACAAATAAATTTCTCCCTTATTTTAAAATCTGATTCCTATAAATATTTTGTTATGGAAAGAACAGAAAAGCAGAAAATGCTGTCAGGCGAGTTATACATTGCCAATGATCCTGAATTGGTTAGTGAGAACAAGCGAGCTAGTCGTCTTTTAAGAATGTATAATGCTACTACTGAAGAACAGCAAGAACTGCGATCGCAACTCTTGCAAGAATTATTCGCAAAGGTAGGACAAAAAACATCAATTGTCCCACCATTTCACTGCGACTATGGCAATAATATTTACGCTGGCGACGGATTATATATGAACTATGGCTGTGTAATTTTAGACTGCAATACAGTTCATATTGGTGATAATGTATTGTGCGCTCCTTATGTGCAAATATATACTGCCTACCATCCTATAGAACCAGAAATTCGTCTTTCTGGTAAGGAACTAGCTGCCCCAATTAAAATTGGCAATAATGTCTGGATTGGCGGCAGTGCAATTATTTGTCCAGGTGTAACAATTGGCGACAATACTAGTATTGGTGCTGGTAGTGTAGTTGTCAAAGACATACCAGAAAATGTTGTTGCTGCGGGCAACCCTTGCCGCATCATTCGGCAATTATCCTAAAATTCAAATTAGCTAAACTTTTAACTTTTAAAATTTGTAGCCTCTGGCAAGCCAATATTGCCAATCCGCAAGTGCTTCTTGGGTTTCGCTATCAGCATCAATTGCTTCTAGTTCCGATAGCCGCGCAGTAAACACATCTTCATCCGTACCCTCCGGATAAACTACTTCCACAAACATATCTTTTAAGCACTCATCATCAGGTGCCATTCCCAAAACTTCGACTTGTTTCTCTTGCGATGGTGACGATTTGCGTCCCTTCTTCGTCCACTTAGCCATAAACGGGAAGTTCAGAGTATCGTCTAGGTAGTAATACCAACCCATCGCCCGATCCTCTTTGTCTTCAGCATCGACAATTATTTCTGTTTCGATGCGATGCTCTCTGGTTTGATCAGGTTCAACACTAGGCATAATATCAAGGCTTGCGTAGGATGAATTCTGAAATATAGTATCCCGTTTTGGTAATATCTGTCGACAAGATTCTGCACGTCTATGCTTATTAATTTTTTATCTGCTGTCTTACCTAAATCTGCATGACTCCGCATAAGATTACACTTATGTAACAGTTAAAGTGAGATATATGGAGAGTCGGGCATAATATATTGCCTCTACGCGTTTGGTCTACTCAAGTGAAAATCGCTGTAATTTAGAGAATTGCTCTAAAGCTATTACCTTAAAACAAAAATCCCCCAGTGGCTAGCTGAGGGATTGACTCTGGAACGCGAATTGACAGCAATTATCTATTAATACAATTGTACTATGATAACAGCAATTTTGTACTCAGAAAATTGCTATTGGTGAACAAAGGTATGTTTTAGCCTGGTAGCGAAATAACAATCGAACACAGTGCATCACAGCACACAGTTTTGTATTTGAAGTGTTAATGACTTAAATGAGCGAACTGCCTATAAGGTAGTCCGAGTTCTGGCTTTGTAGTCCATTAACGCGCCTTGAGTAATTACAGTTCGCCCATTTCGTCTGCTGGTGGGAATTTGTCCTTTTTGCAGAGCCATGTATAGAGTAGTTTGATCTATACCCAAGAATTTGGCTGCTTGTACAAATGAAGTGCCCTGCTTGAGCATACTTCCTGTCCTTCTCATCCTGCTTGATAATGGTTTGAACATAGCGAAATGTAAAGAACAACTTAAGAAATCTCAACTTTTGAGCGACAAATTACAAAATTAACAATAATTATCAATTTAGCAAAATATTGCCTCTGCCTGATCAGAGGGAGACAACAAGCCTGGTTTGTCTTCGGTCTAATTAGATTGAAATCGAATTAGATTATAACAAATTATGAGGAAAGAACAATTTCAGACTTTGCTGCAATTTTTTAAAGCGTTGGCGGACGAGAGCCGATTGAAGATTGTGAGTATTCTGGCGAACCAAGAGTGTAGTGTTGAAGAGCTAGCAGTGCTATTGCAACTCAAGGAACCGACAGTATCCCATCATTTATCTAAACTCAAGGAATTAAATTTAGTGACTATGCGCCCTGAGGGTAATAGCCGCTTTTACCAGTTGGATAGCGAAGCTTTGCAGAATATGAGCAAAGAAATTTTTACTGCTGAAAAAATAGCATCTTTAATTGAAGATGTGGATACTGAAGCCTGGGAAAGCAAAATCTTGAACAACTATCTACAGGGCGTTACCAACCACAGAGACGGAATACAACGCCTTAAGGAAATTCCCGCCAGCCGTAAAAAACGCTTAGTCATTCTCAAGTGGTTGGCCAGCAAATTTGAGGTGGGTGTTCAGTACCCAGAACGAACGGTGAATGAGACTCTCCAGCGCTACCATCATGACTATGCTACCTTGCGGCGAGAGTTGGTTGGCTACCAGTTAATGCAGCGAGAAAATGGAGTTTATTGGCTGCATAACAAAGTTTAAAAACGAGCCGAGCCTTTATCTCGTGAAAAGAGGAAACCTAAAGAGTAGTCTTTGGAATCTCCCGCTACACCTGCAAAGGTTAGCGGTGAGAGGATGTCAAATCGATTTCCTATAAGCTGGTTACAGATAATGACGCAAAAATTGATGAGAAGCAATATTTTTGAGAATTGGTATGAGATGTTTTTAACTTAAGGAGATCAGGGCGTGCTGGTGGATGGGTGTCTTGCGTGCAATGTCTTAACTGGAAAGATTAAGGCTCCAGGTGGAACCATTTATGAAGACGATTATTGGATTGTCGAGCATTCTTTGTCTCCTGTGCTTTTACCGGGTTATCTAATTATCAAACTCAAAAGACATTGCGAAAATTTAGCGGAACTGACACCAGAAGAAGCTATTGCTCTAGGGCCAATCATCCAAAACACCTGTTTAGCACTCTCAAGAGTGCTTAAACCAGCAAAAATTCATGTGTGTTCCTGGGGCGAACAAGTTAAGCACATCCACTTTCACGTTATTCCCCGTACCTCAGATATGCCTGTAGGTAATCTTCTATTGTTAATTTATATGCGAATTAAAAAGTTACTTAATCAACTTGGTTTGAGCAGGTGGGTGAGTGACGAGGAAGCAGCAGCAGTTGCAGCAAAAGTACGCCAAGAATTAGAGCAGTAACATCTAATCCTAGCGATCGCCAATTTCGTATACAAGCTATTTTCCTAAATAAGCTTCTAGCACTTTGGAATTACTTTGAATTTCTGCGGGTGTACCGTCAGCTAGATTTCGCCCTTCGGCAAGTACCCAAACACGATCGCACAAGGACATGATCACATCCATATTGTGTTCAATAATCAAAAAGGTCATACCTTCCTGGCGGTTCCAGGTGAGAATGCGATCGCAAATATCATCAATTAGCCTTGGATTCACTCCAGCAGCTGGTTCATCCAACAAAATCAACTTGGGATTAGTCATCAGCGCCCGTCCCATTTCCAGCAGCTTGCGTTGTCCACCAGACAAACCACCAGCATATTCATGAGCTTTTTTTGCTAATCCTACTGATTCTAATAAGAACATAGCTTGCTCTTGCAGCTGCTTTTCTTCCTTAGCCACAACGTGGGGTTGCAACTGCATCTGCCAAAAATTCTCGCCAGTTTGTTTTTGCGCCGCCAGTAGCATATTGTCTAACACCGACAACCGCGAGAGAGTCCGGGCAACCTGAAAGGTGCGTACTAGACCTTGCTGGGCGATTTGGTAGGGTTGTAAGTGATTGATTGGTTCGCCATCAAAAATCACTCGTCCCTTGTCTGGGCGGATGAAATTAGAAAGTAAATTAAAAAAGGTAGTTTTGCCAGCACCGTTGGGGCCGATCAAGCCTGTGATGCTGCCTTTAGCAACTTCTATGCTGGCTTCATTGACTGCTTTGATACCACCGAAGCTTTTACAAAGTCCCGTGGCTACCAACAAAGAAAGTGGGGATGATTGGTGATACTGGTTATTTACCAAGGGTAAGTTCCTCCTTTTTCCCTAAGATACCTTGAGGACGCCAAATCATCAGTACCATCAAAATTAAACCTATAACCATGATGCGAAATGCGCCTAGACGTGCTTCATCAAGGGGGATGATTCTGGGTAAAACTTCCCGCGTAATGGCATCGTAAGCAAAGAAAATCACCGCACCTAAAATTGTGCCAATGTTATTACCAGAACCGCCCAAAATCACCATAATCCAAGCGTCAAAAGTCAGCTGCGGTTGGAAATTATCTGGGTAAACAGCACTCAGCTGCCAAGCGAAGAAACCGCCAGCAATGCCCGCGATCGCACCTCCAAGCATGAGCGATTGTAGCTTATACCAAAAGACATTTTTACCTAATGCTTTGGGAATTTCCTCATCTTCGCGGATGGCTTTGAGGACTCGACCCCAAGGCGATCGCACCAATATTTCCAAGCGCCAGAATACAAATGCTAATACTAAAAGCGATAACAGCATTAAACCCGCTTTCGGGTTGTAATCATATAGTGTGATTACCCCAGAAATATAAATAGCTACTGCTAATAGCCCCAATAAAATCCCTACTCCCAAACGTGATGCGAATTCTTGCTTAGTAGTTTTTCTCGTCAATGACTCATTAACGCCGGAAATTCGGGTAGTACGCATCCACCGCCACAATGAATAGACAGTGACAGCAAAAACCAGTGTCAGCAGTCCAATCATCAAAAACCTAAAGAACAAATTGGGCGTTGTGGATATAGGTATAGGATAACTTTGGACACCAAACGCCCCAGAAATCCAAGTGTTACCTACAGGCAAATCCTGGTTATTTACCACCAAGCGAATTAGTTCTCCTACACCGATGGTGACAATCCCCAGATAATCTTCCCGCAAGCGCAAAGTTGCGAAACCAATTACTAAACCTAATAAAGCTGCTAAAACTGCTCCTGCGATCGCCGATATCAGTATCGGAACGCCCTTTAAGCTTAACAACACTGTTGTGTATGCTCCAAGGGTCATAAAAGCAATATGACCAAAGTTAATTAAACCTGTGAAACCCCATTGCAAGTTCAGTCCCAAACCGAACAGCGCAAAAGTTGCCGTAGAAATTGCCAGAAAGATTAAATATTCAAACATATTAATTTAGTTATTGGTCATTAGTTATTTGTATTCTTAATCTCCCCTATCCCTAGTCCCCAGCCCCCAGCCCCCAGCCCTCAATCCCCAATGCCCCAATCTCCCAGATTGTAGTGTAGAGGATCGTACCGTCTTGCAGTTAACCATTGCCAATTTTGTGGGCATACTATGGTTGGGTTACGGGTAATAAGTAACATATGAATTTACTGCGAACAAGAATCCATCACTTAATAGAGCAGTTATCCGATGAGGATCTGCAAGAAACTTGGAACGTTGTCCATAATTTGCATTGTGACTTTTATATGCTAAAAGCTATAGAACAAGTCAAGCGATCGCAACAACCGTGGGACATCTTAACCCAGGATGAAGCATTACGACTGTTAATGTTTTTCTAAATCACAAGTCTGTTTTAGCCAATGTAAGTAGCGGTCATGAACTGCATACTGAAGAGGACAAGAAGACAAGATGAAAGAACTATGAATATATCTTGCCCCTTCCAATTACCTCCATCCTCTGCCCAATGCCCAATGCCCTTAATTTTCCTTCAGGTGACGCCTAGTGATTCTGGAAGTGCGCTATGCCAGGTCTTTTTTATTAGACCTAAAGGATTTAGAACCATCTGCTTACGAGCGGGTGCATGATTTTGTCTTTACCGAGTTTGCCCACAGCTGGCAGATGCGTACTATCCCAGAACTGCGGCAACTTGATGATGATGGCATATTTCACCGTTTCACCGTAGATAATTATCTGATTGGGATTGAAGTTAGGGGTGAAATAGTAAAATTTTTGCGTGTCATACCTATGCCAGATGTCTAAGAGCAGGAATTAGTCAACACTTAAAACTGTATAAGGCAAAGCAGGGATCGCTACAACCTTACATTAAACTGGTTTTTGGAAAACACTTTACTTGAGATTTCCCTATGGATGCTAGGGCACTTTGGCAACGATACCAGAATTGGTTATATTTCCACGAGGGATTAGGGCTATACCTAGATGTGAGTCGGATGCGGTTTGATGATACCTTTGTGGAATCGTTGCGGCCGAAGTTTGACAAAGCGTTTGCGGATATGGCGGAACTGGAGAAAGGTGCGATCGCTAATCCCGACGAAAATCGCATGGTTGGACACTATTGGCTGCGAAATCCTGATTTAGCGCCAACTCCAGAACTCACACAAGAAATTGTCCAAACCTTAGAGCAAATCGAAGCCTTTGCTGATAAAGTTCAAACAGGTGCTATTCATCCTCCCAGAGCTAGCCGCTTCACTGATATCATCTCCATTGGCATTGGTGGTTCCGCCCTTGGCCCCCAATTCGTCGCTGAAGCGCTGTCTCCTGATTTCCCACCTCTAAAAATTCACTTTATCGACAATAGCGATCCCGCAGGTATTGATCGGATTCTCACTCATTTGCGTAACAGCCTCTCCAGCACTTTGGTATTGGTGATTTCCAAATCTGGCGGAACACCTGAACCCCGCAACGGCATGATTGAAGTCAAAAAAGCCTATGCTGGGCAGAATTTAGAATTTGCTCACTATGCCGTAGCCATTACTAGCGTGGATAGCTACCTAGATAAACTAGCACAAACCGAAGGCTGGTTAGCTAGATTCCCCATGTATGACTGGGTGGGAGGACGCACCTCAGAAATGTCTGCTGTCGGGTTAGTACCAGCAGCATTGCAGGGCATTGATGTTCGCGCCATGCTAGAGGGTGCAAAAGAAATGGATGATGCCACCCGCGTAGCTGATGTGAAAAATAATCCAGCAGCACTGCTAGCTTTGTCTTGGTACTTTGCTGGCAATGGCAAGGGTGAAAAAGACATGGTTGTTCTCCCGTACAAAGACAGCTTGCTTTTGTTTAGCCGCTATTTGCAACAGCTAGTAATGGAATCCTTGGGTAAGGAAAAAGACTTAGATGGTAAAACCGTCTATCAAGGTATTGCTGTTTATGGCAATAAAGGCTCAACAGATCAACACGCTTACGTACAGCAATTGCGCGAAGGTGTGCCAAATTTCTTTGCTACCTTAATCGAAGTTTTGGAAGATCGTAAAACTCCCTCCCCAGAAATCGATCCTGGAGTGACATCAGGTGATTATCTTTCTGGTTTTCTCCAAGGAACCCGACAAGCGCTTTACGAAAATCACCGCGATTCGATTACAGTTACTATTCCCCAAGTTAATGCCCGTACTGTAGGGGCGTTAATTGCTTTATATGAGCGTGCTGTTGGTTTGTATGCTAGTTTGGTGAACATCAACGCCTACCATCAACCAGGGGTAGAAGCTGGCAAAAAAGCCGCCGCCGCTATTCTCGACTTGCAAAAACGAGTAGTAGAAGTGCTGCAAAAAGAAAAATCTGAACTTTCTTTAGCTGAAGTCGCCGAAAAAGCAAACGCAGCCGATCAAATTGAGGCAATTTATAAAATTCTGCGTCATCTGCACGCCAATCATCGAGGTGTGATGTTGCATGGTAATCTTGCACAACCCAGCAGTTTAAAAGTTTCTGCCAGCTAACGGATATAGCTTTCACATCAATCGAAATCCGTTCTTGTACTGTTGCCAATGCAACAATTTTTTATGGTTAAGCATCCTGAGAATTGAAGTTTAGGCTTCTACTTTTAGGATGCTTAACTGTTAGTTTTTGTGCAGGAATTATTGCCTGGAGTTTCTTATTAAATTAATTCCAGCTATGGCGATCGCACTTTTGAAACGAACCGCAAAGTACACAAAGAGCGCAAAGTAAGAAATAAAATAAGTTAGCTATATTGGGTTAGTTGATACAAGGTTTTTAAAGTAAATGAAATACACAAGTAGGGGCACAACATTGTTGTGCCCTTACGATAATCTATAGCTGTAAGTGTAAAATGAAGTTAAAGCAGCAGTAATAATTGGGCTTAATAGTGTGACTCAATTTACACCAAAACAACCCGCACGTCGAGGGCGAATTTTTCCAGAACGGACTTTATCGCCAGAGGAACTTGCTAGACGCAAAGCTGAAGATGAAGCATTTGATCAGCGTTGTTGGGCAATTTTTGAGCGTGTACGTCCCGATTTGATTCACGAACACTATGGCTGGTATGTTGGCGTGGAGCCTGATAGTGGTGATTACTTCATTGATGCAGATAGAATGCAAGCTCACAAAAAAGTTCTTGAGAAATACCCTAATAGAGACCATTTTGTATATTGCCTGAATGAGACAGGAACTACTGGCAGAATATGATTCAGGGAATTTTTGATAGTGAGGGGCAGCTATTTTTTGAAATAAATTTGATTACTAGTGATGGACTAAATCTGCCTGTAGATGCCATGTTAGATACTGGTTTTACAGGCTTTTTAGCTATGAATAAACAAGACATAAATGATCTAAATTGGCTTTACGTTGGTAAAGAACGTTTGCGAACTGCACAGGGAGAAACAAAATTTTTAATTTATTCGGGTTCGGTACTCTTGGATGGACAAGAGTATCAAATTCCTGTTTATGCAGGGGATGAAATTACAGAGGTATTGTTAGGTTCAGAGTGGTTGAAGATTTTGCCGTTAGTAGTCAATTATCAGGTTGGGATATTGACACTGGGATAAAAGCGATGTCTACGACGAGCTACGCCTACGCACTTTTGAAACGAACCGCAAAGGACGCAAAGTACACGAAGGAAAGAGAACTAAAGGGGTAAGTCGCGTAGGTAATAAAAGTGATCGCTCTTCCAATCACTACCTTTTTCTCGTCCTAAATAGCCTGTCAAGGGTGATGATAGTTCAATAACTAACTCTCGAACTGTCTCATCAGTGTGCTTAGGGTTGTGCTTTGCATTGTAATGAGCGCGAATTTCTGTCACTGTAAAACACTGATGCGTAGCCTTTGAACTTTCGTCATCTTGCTCAGAAAGTTCTTTTACTGTTTTGATGATCTGCGATCGCAAGCTCATTTGTTTATAAACTTGGTCAATATATTTTTCAACTTCGTTATCACATTGACCAGCTTTTAGGTATTCTTTTAACTTAAATAAATCTATTGAATTTCGATAATTACTTTGTAACTTGACCAGTTTCTCTAGCGTTGCTGGGTTAATAATAGCCATATCTTGTACTTTCGCTGCATCTTGAAGTTGAGTTGTTGGTTGACCAGGGCCAATAATTAATTTAGTGGCTTGCTTAAATAATTCTTGACTTTTCAGGCGTAGTGTTCCCAAATTTAATAGTTGTACAGCAGTATCATTGGGAATTTTTTTACCAGCTTTGCATTCTCCAACAAGTGGATATGGTTGTGAACAGAATAAATCTACACCACCAGCACCACCTTTATGGAAATAATCAATGGTAAACCCTAAAAACTCAAGGCTCTTGCGAACTATATTTTCAAAATCTGTCCCAGCTTGATAATTACTTTTTCCCTCGTCTTCTTGTTGACTGCGATTACCCAAAGCTGCAATCTTATTGATCCAAGCTAAATCTGCATCAGGTTGCTTAATCGACTTGTCACTACTCAAACCCAAAAATATATTAATATCATTATTTAATTGTTGTGCGATTGGGTTGGTTGTGGCTAGTTGTGCTAATGCACTTTGTAATTCTTCCCATTCAGGATGCAGTTGCGGTTCTAACTTTTCTAATTGGCGTTTGCGTTGAGCGAATATTTGGTCACTTAATACGGGTTTCTCTTCAGAACCATTGATATTAGATAAACTAACAAATTTACCTAATTTTTCTTCTATGTTTACATTAACTGGAACTTCACATAACTGAGGTAAGTGATAAACGCGCAAGTAAGCCAGAAAAATGTTCTGCTGTTTCTGTAATATTGCCTCAAATGCTTCTGGTGTCCAGATTGTTAACTGAGACAAAACATCTAAAGGTTTAGTATGATCTAAAATTTGGCAAAGTTCACATCTTGCCCAAGCTTTAATTGCAACTGTCTCAGAATTAATTTGTTTGATAGCAGTTTGAGCAATGGACAAAAAATTTGTGCGGTAATATTGCTCAATTGAAAGCTGATTTGCTGAAGTGTCAAGGGGATAAAGTGCAAACCTTTGCCCAGGACGAAGAAACATCTTAGGTAAAGCTGCAATTGTTCGCCCCTGTATTAAGACTTCAATATCAGGGGCGGGTAGACACAGCGCTGTTGGTAGTGAAAACAGCTGATTCATTTATAATTAGCTATAGATTACGGTTAATATTACTCAGCATTAGCAATAGGCTGAGGAATAGCGATAGGAAATTCATTATCAACCCAATGCTCATAAGAAGGAGGACTAATAATTTCTCGAACAAGAGGATTATTTATTGCTATTTTTTTATCCCTCATAAAGTCTAAAACCTGATCCTGAAACTCTATAATCTCTTTTTCGCCTGTGATACCGTAATCTTCACTACCCCAGTAAACGGATAAGATCGCTAAAAGAGGTAGAATATCTTCGCTTTGTAATGCTACCCACTTTCCGCCCTTTTTTTTGTCCAATAGTAATCTCAATTTCTCTTTAGCTACTGTTGCACCTGAACTAATAATATTTGAGCGAACTAAGCAACCACGAGTTAAGTTAAATGTTTCGTATTCAATTAGTCGTTTCAATGCAGCAGTTACATTTGCGCCATCTTGCTGAACTACATCTACTCCAATCCTCTCTTTTTTCTTTTTACCAGGAATTTTGCAAATAATTTTAAAATCCATAAAACCATTATTTGCTGCGCTAGGCTCTACTTCTTCAAGTGATTCAATAGTTACTCCCTCTACAGTTTCTCCAATTAAGCTATAGATAGAAAGCCGAAGAGCGTTGGAAATTGTTGCCTCATCTTCTAAAAGTTCATTCATAGCTTCATTCACATACGCTAACTCTTGTTGGTAGTATGTTTCAACCTGTGATCGTGGAGGAGGAGGTGGTGGAGGTGGTGGTGGGTTATTATGAAAATTTTCTGCACACCAATTTAAAACTACTCTAATAGTAGGTTTACCTTTTCCAAAGTCTCTAAGTTTATTTTCATCAAATGGGTAGAGAGGATGAGGCAAATTTTGTTGATTTTCTTGATAAAAATCTTCTAGCCATTTTTGAACGAGAGCAATAATATCATCAGAGTTAAGATATTTTAATTCAATTGGTTGCCTATCAGCTTGTTCACTTACTAATCTGTCAATGGCTGCTTCAGCTTGTGGCAAAAATCTGATTTGATCATTCCAAGTTTCAGGATACATTGCCAGTAGGAAAACACCTCGTTTGAGATTGTTATATAAATCTTTAACCAAGCTGCCAATAACTTGTGCTGTTGTTAAACCATTTTCTGCAACGTCTGCATTATCTAATTCATCAAAGCAAATAACTGGAATTTTATAATGGCTAGCAATATCTAGAATCTGGCGAACATTGCGTAAAGATTCAGTTTCTATATCCTCTTGTTTTGGATTTGGCAATCCCATTACTTCAGCTTCCGCCTGTGTTATTTCTAAACCTGATAACCAGCGATTTGCATAATTAACATGGGCTGGAGAAAACGTCCATAAAATTGCTTGAACGATATAAGGATTGCTAATTTCAGGTACTATTGGCTGAACAAGTTTTGTCAATTGTTCAACGAATTTAGTTGAGTATTTATTTAACCACAGTGGATATTGACTAATATAATGTTGTGGTGTGTAGTTCCATTGCTTTGCTTCGTTAATTAAAGCCGTTGCAATTTCTTGCCACTGCATCACTTTTTGACTACCATTTGCTCTAAGGCTAGAGGTAACACTCTGCAAAAATTCATACTTAATTTTATTTAAGTTGTCATATTTACCCATGTAAATAAATAAGCTACTATCTTTTGCCTGCAAACGATGACGAATTCGACTAATAATATGGCTTTTACCTAGCCCTTTTTCTGCTGTAATCGTGATACCTACGGTTGTACGCTGCCCTTTAATTATTTTTTCAACTGCATCAAATACTGCATTAGAAGCATGAGCATTAATTGAGGGTACATCAGGAAAACTTTTACCCCATATTTGCTGCGGTTTGACAATAAGATGCCCTGCAAATGGGTTTTCTTTTTTAATCAGTTCATCAATGGTAGATATATTAGCAATCATAATGGGGTAAGTTTAATAAGTTAAAAATCGAAGAAAGTTTATGGTTTCAGACGCTTGGTGTAGCAGCGTAATCCATTAAGTTCTGTACTAATGGAATCTTCTATTTTGTTGCGTGCATTGTCTTCTACAGTTCCACCTTGTAGCTGCAAAATATCATCAGCTTGCATTTCCAGCAGCCAATCATTAAATTGTGTACGACTCACACGATCGCCTATTTCTCTTCTAATCCTGTAAATGGGCACTAGGTGATTAAAGTTGTATTCATAGTTCAACTTGTCATAAACTTGCAACGACACTGACTTAAACTCGTCGTAAGATGCGATCGCACTTTTCCCGTTACCTAATGCAGATGTACTAGCTACTGCAACATCGATCTGACTAATCCACCGCACCAACGCATTAGCCGCCCAAGTACCAACAATCGTCCCTTCAAATTTAAAATCGCTACTCTTCAAACCCTCACCCAATACCTCTAAACCCTTGGGAGATGCTAAAGAGTATCCCTTTTTGGAGATTGCGATCGCTCCCTGTTTTTGCAATTCCTCAAATAACCCCTGATACTCTTTTACTTTCTTGCCTTTGGGTACAATTCTCTTATTGACTAGACCTTTTGTTACTTCTTGCTGCATTCCTCCCAAATCCCATAAAGCCAGAAGGAGGCGAGTTTTAGTTTGGGTAGGCTGTAAACTATTTTTGGTTGAACCCATTAGTATGTATCCAAATTGACCGGGTTCTATTATGTTAGTTTGATTTTTTTTACGATGCCAGCCTAAGTAATAGAGAAATATTTGCTATTTAATCAACAAACTTGCTAAATCTATCCCTTAAAAAAGGATACTCTGAAGATATACTTACTTAAATAATAAGTATAAATATTACAGTTAATTTTTTGCGTAAATCTTCTGAATAGCTTGTGACAACTAAGTACCAGAAGCAGCATTTCGCGAAGTTAACGTTTCACCGACAAGATATCCTGCGATCGCTCTGTATTGCTACGCATACATGGACTTATAATTCCCACTTTTCTAGCATTCGCTCAGTCAGCTTTAGAAGACTTTCGCTATTAGCCTTGGAATTCCATTCCGAGGCGGGATAGCAACGAAGCAAGGATTTATCAGGTATGGATAAGGACAAGTCTTCTGGAGTAAGGGCATTTTGGCAGAGGTAGTTGATTCACAACATATTTCTATTGGATGAATACCGTTTCTTTCAAAGGCAGGATGGAATACTTGCGAAACTGAAGCATCATAAAAAGTGAAACGCTTTACTTGTGCTGTTGTGAATGAGTGGTCAATGTTTTTTAAGACCAGGAGAAACAATCGGAATTTTAATTCTGTTTTTGCAACAGCACAGCTTTTAGCAAATGCAGGGTAATAACAAAATACGATGAACACAACATACAAAGAGCGTAAATTCGTTTCGCGCCTTTTGGCGGTTTTTCTGTCGGCATTGCTAGTAGTACCATTGCTAACCAGCTGTGGAGGTTCTCGGAATGCTTCAGTACCACCACCAGTTGATGACACTGTTGGTAGAACGGTAAGCGATCGCAACACTACAAACCAACCCCAGGCTAAGAAAGGATTAGGTACAGGACAGAAAGTAGCGATATTGGCAGGAGCCGCAGCACTTTACTATCTCTACAACCAGCATAAGAATGCTCAACAAGAAGGAGCGCAGGGCAAATACTACCTTTCTAAAAACGGGCGTGTATACTACCGCGATGCTCAACACCGCGCTCATTGGGTAACTCCACCACCAGAAGGAATTCAAGTCCCTGAATCTGAAGCGCAAAAGTATCGGGAATTCCAAGGATATAACAGGCGTTCTACAGGACGGGATTTAAGTGGTCTCACTGCAACTGAAGCGCCAGCACTTTAGGTTAACTCAGACGTGTGTGTAAATTAAAGCGGTTTTCCAGAAGATAACGCCTATCGCGCACGTGGGATACACGAAATCAATTTAGGAGATATATCATGGTTGATGATTTTTTCCGTAAGGCGAAGGATCTTATCTTAGGGAATAACGACTCAGAGTCCGAATACCGCGATCGCCAAGTACGTCCAGCCAGCGAAGACCCCTACGGTGACCCCGCAGACGAGGATTATTACAGCAACGCCATCCCCGCTAGTCAAGACCCTTACGGCGACCCCGCAGACCAAGATTATTACGCCAATGCCATTCCTGCTAGCCAAGACCCTTACGGTGACCCCGCAGACCAAGATTATTACGCCAATGCCATTCCTGCTAGCCAAGACCCCTACGGTGACCCCGCAGACCAGGATTATTTCGGCAATGTCCGTCCAGCCAGCGAAGACCCCTACGGTGACCCCGCAGATCAGGAATACCGCTCTTAGAGCAAACTAATATTTAGTGTTGCTTTTGATGCAGCAGTAATTTTTGGCAAAAGCTCAACTTAGTGGAATAGCAAAAAAGGCAGTGCCAGTTGCGGCTACTGCCTTTTGTTTTTAAAACAATTTTAAGATTGCAGAAAACTTATGTGGTAACACCAGCTAATATTTCCTGCGCTCGGTCAATATTTTGACGTACTGCTTGAGCAGAACTATGTAAAGCAGCTAGTTCTTCATCGGTGAGATTCAATTCCAATACATTTTCAATTCCGCCGCAACCCAATCGGCAGGGAACGCCAATCATAATATCATTTAAACCATATTCACCTTGAAGATAAGCCGCCACAGGCAACAAGCGCGACTGATTCAGCAAAATCGATTCCACCATTACAGAGGTAGCAGAAGCGGGAGCAAAAAAAGCACCACCTGTCTGCATCAATTCCACAATTTCTGCACCACCGTTACGGGTTCTTTCTACTAAGCGTTCAATGGTGTCTGCATCCAACAATTCTGTAATCGGAATGCCGTTGACATTAGCATAACGAGGCAAAGGAACCATTAAATCTCCGTGGCTACCCAGTACCATCGCTTTGACATCGGCAGGTAAAACCCCCAATTCTAAAGCAATAAAAGTTTCAAATCGTGCAGAATCTAACACGCCAGCCATACCCATAATGCGATCGCGTGGTAAACCAGTGGCTTGCCAAGCTAAATAAGTCATTACATCTAAGGGATTGGTGACGATAATAAAAATAGCATTAGGAGAGTAGGCGATCGCATTTTTGGCAGCTTCCACCACAATCTTGGCATTGGTTTTGAGTAAGTCATCTCGACTCATACCTGGTTTGCGGGGAAGACCTGCCGTAATCACCACTATTTCAGAACCAGATGTATCAGCATAATCTTTAGTGCCGATAATCCGACGATTATGTAGTTCAATTCCCCTAGCCTCCATCAAGTCCAGTGCCAATCCTTGAGGCATTCCCTCGATGATATCCAACAACACTACATCTGCCAGATTTTTCTCGGCAATACGTTGAGCTAGAGTGCTGCCAACTCTACCTGCACCAATGATAGTGACACGAGGGAGATGACAGAGAAATGAGGAGTCAGCAGAAAAAGACATAAACTTAGAGTGGGGAGTTTCAACTGTTATTTAAATTCTTCTAGTTGATCTAGTCGTAACCAAATGTTAGGTGTTGATACTTGCCCAAACTTAACAAGGGCATAATCACCTTTAAGGTCTACAACTTCGCCTTTAGTTTCAAACAAGTAAGAAGGAAAGCGAGAATCACTAGCTTTTGCTTCTAAACTGTTTTCCAACTTTTCGCGGACAGCGCGAACCATATCCCCTCTTTTGACTGCCATAAGCTTTTTACCAAGTTTATAGATTGTTTTATACAGGATTTTAGCTTGCGCCAAGGGGTAAAAGCACAAACCTACTATTGGTATTTTTGCCTCTTAGCGCTGAACTACACTAATGTTGGCACTGGGGACAAAAATGGCTGGATCTGCCAGCTAACCTAGTTCGCTGTATTAAACTACTACAAACTCGACAGGGTTCTCCGGTACGGTTGTATACCAAGGCTACACCACCATAGTTACCGTTAATGCCCTTGACATTCAGGAAATTACTAAAGGTCGTGCCGCCAGCTTCTATACTAGCTTCTAATACTTGAATAATGGCAATACGTAAACGTTCTATTTGCTCTCGCTGCAAATTTGTACACAGAGTTTCTGGTAAAATTCCACTCTTAAAAAGTGCTTCATCAGCATAGATATTACCTAATCCCGCCACCACTGACTGATCGAGTAAAGCTGTTTTGGTCGGACGGCGGCGGTTTTGCAGCTTTTGAGCTAAATACTCAACTGTGAATTCTGGCGAAAATGGGTCTACTGCAAGTTTTGCTAAACCAGTAATCACACTTTCAATCGCAACTTCTGGCGGAACCCACCACATTTGCCCAAAGGTGCGTTGATCAACAAAACGTAATTCTTGCTGATTACCAAAGAACAATCTTACCCTTGTGTGCTTGTGTAATGGTTCATCTCGATGCAGCCACAACAGTTGACCAGTCATCCGCAGATGTACCCCTAGCCAGCCAGCGCCAGTGGAGTGCAGGGGCGATGCAACAAAGATAGTCTTATTATCCCCTTGTCCCCTTGTCCCCTTGACCCCTTGTCCCCTTGTCCCTTTGTTTCCTTGTCCCCTTGTCCCTTTGTTTCCTTGTCCCCGTGTCCCCTTGTCCTCTTCGGTGCAAGATGGAGACAATTGAGCGAGGAGATACTTACCACGGCGATACCAAGCCGCAATAGAACTCCCCTTAATTCCATGAATAAAATCAGCAGCAGAAAACGGGTAGGCGATGGTGCGATCAAGCAACACATCTCCACCCGTAATTTCTTGGTTGAGGGTCAATTGATTTAGACCCCTTCGGACTGTTTCTACTTCAGGCAGTTCAGGCATTCAAGCTGAGTAAAAGGGACTGGGGATTAGGGATTGGGGATTGGGTAAGAGCGCGGAAAAATTATCGAAGGGGCTTTGACCCCTCCCAAATTTGGGAATGTTTTCCCAGTCCCCAGTGCCCAGTACCCAATCCCTGAGCGGCCTTCCTCCCGCCAAAGTCCCTTCGGTATAGCGGGGGACTACTCGCCGCGACTAATTGAGCAAGCAATTTGATTATTTGGGGATTTAGGGAGAAGAAAGGGGAAGGATGAAGAATAAAGTTAATAAAAATCTTATGCTTCAAACTTCATACTTTACCTTATGTTCATCATCCCATTAAAACAATCCCCTTATAGCTTGAGTGCTTACTTTTTGGCCTTAGCCGCTGGAGGTGCAACCTCTATTAATTCTTCTGGGGCATAGTTGTTAGTGTTGATGCCTGCGTAATTTACGTTTTCAAACCGGACAATCACTGAATACTTGATACCGCTTTGGTCAATAGACGCCACGGTTCCTGTATCCTGAAACCAAAAGGATTCAGGTCGGAGAATACGTACTTTAGATCCACGTTGAACCATGAGTTTCTTCCCTTTTAGTTATCAATCGCCAATATATAAGGCTAATTGATTTCACTCTACAACCTGAAGGACTCCGCTTGGTTCATTGTTAAGTTATTTGTCCTGCTGGCAACTTGGGGGTTATTTAGTTGGAATTTATTTTCTGGATTTCGCCTGTTTGCTTAAGTGCTGTAGCTTCTGTGATCCCCATCTCACTAACTCCCTACTTGTAAGATTTTATCTCTAAGAATGGGAGAAAACCGTATTGACAAAGACCATGCGATCGCTTAATTTCATTCGCAGATACAACTTGATAAAAACTTCATACCTTGCTCAAAACAAACACACTACCCTCGTTACCTCTACCAATTCGCAGTTCGTTATCTATATAAGTGATATCCAACCAGCCTTGTTGCTTATCGCTGTTGAGGGGCGTATCAATTGCCATGAACTTGTCACCAGCTTCAATTTGTTGGATAAAATTTTCTGGAGAATTGTAGCCCAATAACCGTTGCCAACCGACGATAGTTCGATTAAATTTGACTAGGACGCGACGACCTGAGACTGGCTCGAAGTTGGCAGCAACGCTGACCAATCCTTCAAGATAAGGTAAGCCATAAATCTCGGCTATATTGTAAACGCTTGTAGTTTCTACGCGAATACACTGATAAATTTGCCCCAGTTTGCAAAAAGGTAATCGATCCAGATTTAATAGACCCTTGCTTGTAGTGTATAGTAATCGCCAATCGCCATTGAGCAAATCGGTAGCTTCTACCGGACGTGGTGTAGGATTCAGGTCTTCTAAAGTAGCGATCGCTGCTAAGATAGCCTGTTTCTGTTTCTCACTAGCCAGTAAACCGCGATTTGTAGGGGCGATCGCATCCAAAAGAGCCGCTTTTCCGATCATCGCTTGTAACCTCAAAAATCATCAGGATGAAATTGATATTGAACATATATAAATGTCAAATGTGTAGAGCCTAACTTGATCATTATTGATAACTTGTCATCTGCCATAAGTAGTTTAAATAAATAACTTTTGCCAGATGGCGGATTGCTCAACTAAAGAGTTGAATGAATAACTAAATTATCTCTTATCCAGTGATAGACTCTTAATGTCTATCTATCTAGTTACTTGAAAGTTCTCGTTTCTTGGGCGATATGTTGAATTCTCCATTACGTGAAGAACCCCGCAACCAGCGCGCTGCTGTTATTCCATTAAAACAAGAGACTTCCCTAATAGACTGGTTACAAACCAGCGGTCGGATCATAGCGCGTGACGTTCATGAACCTGATTTTCTAAATGAAGAAGAAGAAATATCAGAGTTTCTGGGTGGAGAAGACGGTATCGGCGATTATGACCTTGATGACGACGACGATATAGCTATCGCTGAAGATTAGCCTGTTCAAGCAGGGGACTTCGTAGTATGTATCGTCCCTATTGTTCAGTTATGTAAGTGTGGAGTGAAGGGAAATTTCCGTGGACGCTAAATTATCTCCTGACCAAGGATTAAACTTTTCTGGGATCGGTCTTGCTTCTTGCTTGGCACTAGGGCTAGGCTCGGCAGCAGTGGCTTTGGATTGGATGAGTAATAGGTTACCTTGGCAGGGTATGTCTCTGACCCTGCCACTATTGTTGTGTGCTGTAAGTTCGGCGGCTATGGGCTTCTGGGTTATCCCGTTGTTACAAGCACTCAAAACTGGGCAAATAATTCGTGAAGATGGCCCGCAAGCCCATCTGAAAAAAGCAGGTACACCAACAATGGGGGGTATCTTCTTTATCCCTGTAGCAGTGGTTCTGGCTTGCGTATTGTCTAATTTTGGTAAAGAAGTGCTGGCGGTTTCCGCATTGACACTTAGTTACGGTTTTATTGGCTGGCTGGACGATTGGCAAATTCTGCGCCGCAAGTCAAATAAAGGTATCTCTCCCCAGATGAAACTAGCTTTGCAAATCGGTTTTGCAGCAGTGTTTTGTCTGTGGCTGATGTTTAATCAACCTTCTAATATCACAAATATTGCTTTGCCCTTGGTAGGTTTTTCGATTCCTTTAGGTTTTCTATTCTGGCCTTTGGCTGGCTTTGCTTTAGTTGCAGAAAGCAATGCGACAAATTTAACTGATGGCATTGATGGTTTGGCAGGAGGAACCGTAGCGATCGCTTTACTTGCACTTGGTGCTTTGATCGCCCCTACTTCACCAGAATTGATGATTTTCTGTGCTTCTTTAAGTGGCGGTTGCTTGGGTTTCTTAGCCCATAACCGCAACCCAGCCCGTGTTTTTATGGGAGATACCGGTTCCTTGGCTTTGGGTGGTGCTTTAGCTGCCGTGGCATTATTAACTAACAGCTTAGTAATTCTGTTCGTTCTCAGCGGTATCTTCTTCGTTGAAACCCTGTCTGTAATGGCACAGGTAACTTATTACAAAGCTACTAAAGGCCCCGATGGTAAAGGTAAGCGTCTGTTTAAAATGGCTCCCTTACATCATCATTTAGAACTCACTGGCTGGTCAGAACTACAAGTAGTCTCCGTATTTTATATAATTGCTGCTCTGTTGGCTGCCATCTCTATGGTGATGCATTAATTCTGATTTAGTAAAAAAATAGTCAAATCAAAACTAACAACCCTTACTAGATGTAGGGGTTGTTTTTTTATTGATGCATTTGGCTGACTAAATGAACAAGTTCTGGCAAAATCAGCTTTTCCATCCCTAGTTGCACAGCATTACTAGAACCAGGAAGAGAGAAGATAAGTTTATTTTGATAAACACCAGCAACAGCACGAGAAGCGATCGCCCGTGAACCGATTTCTTGATAACTTAAAAAGCGAAACAATTCACCAAATCCTGGCAAAGTTTTCTCTAGCAACTTCTCAATCGCATCATAGGTTGTGTCCCTTGGTGCAATACCCGTGCCACCATTGAAAATCACAACATCTAAATTTGCACTTTTACCCAGCAGTTCTATTTGTTCTTGAATCTGTGCTGGCTCGTCTTTAATAATTTTGTAAGCTCCTATAGCATGGTTAGCATTTAGGAGTAATTTTTGAATTATCTGTCCACTTTTATCTGTTTCCGGGAAACGCGTATCGCTGATCGTCACAACAGCACAATTGACCATTATCCCCAGTGAGTCTGGGTGAGGTTGTTGCGTCATAAATAAATTTTTAACCCTCTATGTGAAGCTATTAGTCGTTAGTCTTTAGGTAATGACTAATGACTAATAACCAAAGACTGCTTAAGATTTGCTAAATCCCAGACCGTTTTCCTCAGCGTACCGTTCCATGAAGCGCATAAAGCGATCCCATTCTTCAGCAGATTTCATCAGGTGAATTGCTTCTAATGCCTCTGGTCTGCCGTTGACAAATCTAGCCTTTACTTCGCGGGTGATGATTTCCCCTTCTTGGTCAATCATGTACATCCCGGTGATATCTTCGGTGGTGGTTTGAGCCAAAGCTTTAGGATTGACAAAAATAAATGTTGCAGTGCCACTTTCACCAGTACGCGATCGCGTCAAGCGGACATCAGGTACTACATCTTCATCAATACCTCTAGAAAACTGGATTTTCGCCATGATGAGTGAACTTAAAGTTTTGTAATGTTTAATTTATTATTCTCTCATCATTTTAGAACTAAGCACTCTAGCTCTTACAAAAAGACGGCGGGAAAGCCCACTCCTTCAAGGTGTGGGATGAACCGTGACCGATCTTGTTTATTTACCAATAAATACTTAACTAGCTTCTCTCTCAAGTAGCAAAGTTACAGGCCCATCATTTTCGATTGTAACTTGCATCATTGCACCAAATTGACCAGTTTCCACATTTAAACCACTGCTACGTAAATTGGTAACAAATCTTTCATACAAATCTTGGGCTAATGAAGGAACAGCAGAACGATCAAAAGAGGGGCGGCGACCTTTGCGACAATCACCATACAGTGTGAATTGACTCACTACCAGCAACTCGCCACCAATTTCTTGCACAGATTTTTGCCAACGGTCGCCCCCTTCTTCATCAGGAAACAACCGCAATTCCAAACATTTACGCACCATCCAGTCGAGTTCAGCATCGGTATCAGTATCAGCAATACCTACGAGTAAGTTTAGCCCCCGCCCAATTTTGCCGACAATCTCACCATTAACGGTCACCTGAGATGATTTAACTCGCTGAATGATAACGCGCATGAAATCATTTGTCCTTTGTTTTGGCCATTTGCCATTTTACTAATCAATGACTAATGGCCAATAACTAATGACTAATAATTATTTACCAAAGCCTTTACCTCGACTTACAGAAGGAAGACAAATGCAGTTTTCTATCTGACTGAGCAAAGTTTCACTATCTAAATTTTGACCAATCAGCACTAGTTGGTTTCTTGGTTGACCTTTCCACTCATCATCATCCATTGTGAAACGCTTGCCACACAAATGGAAAATATGACGTTTAGGGCTTTCATCAAACCACATAATTCCTTTTGCTCGGAAGACATCAGAAGGTAGTTGGTTATCTAGGAAATATTGGAACTTCCTAATAGAAAACGGCTTGTCACTTTGGAAAGATAATGAGGTGAAACCATCATTTTCTAAATGGTTAGAATGATGGTGATGATGCTCATGTTCATGATCATGGGCATGATCGTGATGCTCATGACCACAGTTTGAATGATCGTGATCGTGGTCATCATGTTCGTGAGCATGGTCATGATCGTGATGCTCATGTTCATCGACCACAGTATCAAAATACTTGTCAGACTCAAACAGACCAACACTGAGGATTAAGGGAAGCGGTACTTCTGAACGCGTGGTGCGGAGAATTCTCGCTCCTTCTTTAACTTCATTAATTTTCTTTTCTAACTCATTTAAAGCAGATTCTTCAACTAAATCTGTTTTGTTGAGAACAATCACATCACCATAGGCAATTTGACTGTATGCTGCTTGAGAGTTAAATAAATCTAGACTGTAATTTGCCGCATCTACTACAGTGATAATCGAATCTAATCGTGTTAAATCACGCAATTCTGTGCCAAGAAATGTTAGGGCTACTGGCAATGGATCTGCCAATCCAGTTGTTTCTACAACTAGATAATCTAACTTTTCTTCACGTTCTAGAACTTTGTAAACGGCATCAACTAAATCATTATTAATGGTGCAGCAAATACAACCATTACTCAGTTCCACCATGTTCTCATCTGTGGAAACAATTAATTCGTTGTCAATGCCTATTTCACCAAATTCATTCACTAAAACAGCCGTTTTCAAACCCTGCTGATTAGTCAGGATATGATTAAGTAAAGTCGTCTTACCACTACCGAGGAATCCTGTAATAATTGTTACAGGTATACCTTGCTTCGGCGCATCCATTGCTTGAGATTCGGGAGAAACTGCTGATTGCATAGCGCTCGTATCAAAACAAAAAAGTCAAAAAATAGTAATGTAGCGCAGATAGTCCAGAAAACACTAGCATAGGGATGCTGGACTGTCATCCCACATGCTTTACCCTATTATTACGTATCTACCTATTTTCAAATTACTGTGTTGAGCTAACTTGGCTGGAATTTGCATATAGATATGTAGCCAGGATGTTTGTCACAATTAGGTTTTACGACTTTGAATTTTGAATGAGTGAATTTTGAATTGCTATGACCCTAACCCTTTACAATACTCTCACCCGTCGTCAGGAAACCTTTGAAACAGTAGAACCAGGAAAGGTTAAGATGTATTACTGCGGCGTGACGGTATACGACTACTGCCATTTGGGTCATGCCAGAGCTTGTATTGTTTGGGATGTAGTGCGTCGTTACCTCCAGTTTATCGGCTACGAAGTGCGCTATATCCAGAATTTTACTGATATTGATGACAAGATTCTCAATCGAGCGCGGCAAGAACATTCATCAATGGAAGCTGTATCTGAGCGCTTTATAAAAGCTTATTTTGAGGATATGGCAAGGCTGGGAATCAAAGAAGCTGATGAGTATCCCCGTGCTACGCACACGATGAATGGAATTCAGCGGCTGATTCACGATTTGGAAAATAAAGGCTTTGCTTATCCTGCTGATGGCGATGTTTATTATGCTGTACGGCAGTTTTCTGGGTATGGCAAGCTTTCTGGACGCAAGCTAGAAGATATGCAAGCGGGGAAAAGCGATCGCGTGAACCTAGAAGATCCAGAGTACCAAAAGAAAAAAGACCCCTTTGATTTTGCATTGTGGAAAGCAGCAAAACCAGGTGAACCTGCGTGGGAATCACCTTGGGGTGCAGGCCGTCCGGGTTGGCATATCGAATGTTCGGCTATGGTGCGCGATCGCCTCGGCGAAACCATTGACATCCACGCTGGTGGTGAAGACTTAATTTTCCCTCACCATGAAAATGAAATTGCTCAGTCGGAAGCTGTCACAGGACAACCCTTGTCGCGTTACTGGTTGCACAACGGCATGGTGAAAGTGGATGGAGAAAAAATGTCCAAATCTTTGGGCAACTTTACCACCATTCGTGACCTGCTAGATCGAGGAGTTGATCCAATGGCGGTGCGGTTGCTCGTGCTGACGGCTCAATATCGCACACCGATTGATTTTACCGATGAAGCACTCACCGATAAGACAAATGCTTGGCACACTTTGAAAGACGGGTTACTCTTCGGCTACCAGTACGGGGAACAACTCGGTTGGGGAGTGGGGAGTGGGGACTGGGGATTGGGTAAAAATCTTTCCAATACCCAATCGCCAATATCTAATCCCTACGTAGAACGTTTCCAAGAAGCTGTGAATGATGATTTTAATTTTCCTGGTGGGTTAGCAGTGATATTTGAATTAGCCAAGGAACTGCGCCGCGAAGGAAATATTATTGTGCATCAAGGAAAAACCGAAACACCAACGGATGAGTTACTCAAACAGTGGCAAACACTTGTGACTTTAGCTGAAGTCTTAGGTTTAGAAGCAAAGTTGGAAGCCGGAACTGCGGTGAATGATGGTTTAAGCGATGCAGAAATTGAAGATTTGATTCAACAACGCCAAGCAGCTAGAAAAGCTAGGAATTTTGCCGAAGGCGATCGCATCCGCAATGAATTACAAGCACAAGGTATTACCCTAATTGATAGTCCTGAGGGTACACGCTGGCACAGGAGTTAATATGTTTTCTGAATTAACAAAAGCGATCGCTCATATCAACATACCTGCTGATTGGATCGGTATTAGAGCTGTTAAAGAAACATCCTCTAACCGTCATGTCCGTGATGGCTTACCCCAAGCCAACGGCAAATTCTCCACGATGGGAGCTATGCTGGAAGTTTTGGTAAATGGCTGTTTAGGCTATGCAGCTACCAATTCTTTAGAAATTGCCAGCTTACAAACTGCTGCGGAAATAGCATACAAACACGCACTAATAGCCAGTGAGTGGTGGATATATCCTTTCCGTGAAACTGAACGCCCCAAAGTCGTTGGTGAATATCATTCGCCATTTTTAGAACCATTGGATGCTATCAGTCCAGGGGAAATCAACAATTTGTTGGTTCGCATTTGCCAAACGCTGAAAGTTAGCGACAAAATTGTGCAAACCACAGCTAGCTTTACCAGCAGTGAAAAAGAAACATGGTTTGTCAGTAGCAATGGTTCGCAAGTATACCAAAAATTTATTTCTATGGGCGTTCATTACGGTGCTACTGCCCAAGATGGAGCGATCGTGCAACAGCGTACTAACAATGGCTGGCACGCGAACTGTTACCAAGGCGGACTGGAACTGTTAAAACAAGAAGGCTTATGGCATCGGGTGCAGCAAGTTGGCGAACAAGCAATCGAACTATTGACAGCAGATGAATGCCCAAATACCCGCACCAATTTAGTTTTAGCGCCAGACCAGATGATGCTGCAAATCCATGAAAGTGTTGGCCATCCTCTAGAAATTGACCGGATTTTGGGAGATGAGCGCAACTACGCTGGAGGTAGCTTTGTCAACAAAACTGATTTTGGCAAGCTAGTATATGGTTCACCGCTCATGAACATTACCTTCGACCCCACCGTACCCGGTGAATATGCCAGCTATGGCTTTGATGATACTGGCGCTGTAGCAACACGAGAGTATGTGATTAAAGAAGGAGTGCTGCAACGGGGTTTAGGCAGCCTAGAAAGTCAAGCCAGAGCAAGTGTGCCAGGAGTTGCCTGTGCCCGTGCTTCCTCTTGGAATCGACCCGCGATCGACCGCATGGCTAACTTGAATTTAGAGCCAGGAAACGCCACCTTTGCGGAAATGATCGCTGGGATAGAACATGGTGTGTACATGGAATCTAACCGTTCTTGGTCAATAGACGATCGCCGATACAAATTTCAGTTTGGTTGCGAGTATGCCAAATTGATTGAAAACGGTAAACTCACCAAAACCCTCCGTAACCCCAACTATCGAGCCACAACTCCAGAGTTTTGGCACAGCTTAATTAAAGTAGGAGATGCCTCTAATTGGCAAATGTACGGTACTCCTTACTGTGGTAAAGGAGAACCAAATCAAGCGATTTGGGTGGGACATGGTTCACCTGTATGTGTATTTGCTAACGTCGAAGTCTTTGGCGGCGGTAGTTGAAAAAGTATCAAGTATGAGATATAAATTTTTTTTCATTTATATTTTATACTTGATTATTTAGCTTTAATATCTCCCAAATTAGCCAAATAATACCCATGAACATTGACGAATTATCTGGTTTAGAAGTCAGCTTTAATAAACTGATTGAAACTTTAATTATCAAAAAAAACGCAAGTGAAGAATTCACTGTGAAACTGAGCAGTGAGCGGAGTCAATTTACTCGTTTCAATCATGCTAAAGTCCGACAAACTGGTTATGTCGCTGATGGGTGGGTCGAACTCACTTTGATGGAAAATCAACGCAGCAGTTTTCGGCAGTTTCCCTTCACTGGCAATTGGGAAATTGATTGGCAAGTAGCATACAAAGCTTTACAAGAGCTACGTGAAGAACTTACCTTGTTACCTGTTGATCCATATCTTGTTTTACCAGCAGGAAATAATACTAGTAGGGAAGTAAATTTGGGAAAATTGTTGTCGGTAGAGAATGTAGTACCAACAGTACTAGAACAAGTTGCTGGCTTAGATTTTACTGGGATATATGCTGGTGGAGTTGTAATTAAAGCTTACGGCGATTCTAAAGAACAAAAACATTGGTTCGCTACCGATTCTTTTACTTTAGACTATTCTTTATTCACAGCAAATGGACAAGCCGTTAAAGGCACTTTTGCTGGTAGTGAATGGAATGAATCTGCATATATAGCTAAAATTAGCGAAGACAAAAAACAACTAGAACTGCTTTCTCTCCCTGCGAAACGATTGCTAAGAGGAAAATACAAAACTTATTTTGCACCCGCCGCAGTCGCCGATTTATTAATGATGCTTTCTTGGGGGGCTGTGAGTGAAGCTGATCTCCGACAAGGAAATAGTGCTTTAGCTGCACTGTCACGGCAAGAAAAACTACTTTCCTCAAAATTTAGTTTGAAGGAAAACTTTCAACGAGGGTTAGTACCGCGATTTAATGAGTGGGGAGAAATGGCAGCACCAATATTACCTATAATTGAAGAAGGAGTTTTGTTCAATACATTAGTCAACTCTCGCACTGCTAAAGAATATCAAAAAACTGCTAACGGTGCTAATAGCTCAGAAACTTTACGTGCGCCAGAAGTGAGTCCAGGCAATTTGGCATTTGAGCAGATTTTGCCAAGTTTAGACACAGGCTTGTATGTATCGAATTTGCATTACTTAAATTGGAGTGATCGCCCCACTGGTAGAATCACAGGTATGACCCGTTATGCCTGTTTTTGGGTGGAAAAAGCAGAAATCGTCGCCCCTATTGAAAACTTGCGTTTTGATGAAAGCCTATATCGCTTTTGGGGAGACAACTTAGTTGATTTAACTAATTTTCAAGAATTTAGTCCTGAAGTAGGAACATACGAAAGTCGCCAACTCGGAGGTAGTCTAGTTCCAGGAATGCTGATAAAAGATTTTACATATACGTTGTAGTAAAGTGCTTACTTGCGCGGATGGGTAGGTGTTAAAAAGTTAGACACCGAAAAGATGCTTGAATACACTGTACAGCAGGACTTTGGGGTTAAGAGCATTTTTAACCGTTTCGCGCACCTTATATAGAGCGGGTTTTGGGCATTTGACCTAGCCAGTTCAAGTTTCACCATGCTATGATTGAGGCGTTTAGCGCCACAGAACCTAGAAAACCAAATATACATAGGCTTTCAGAGAACCGCTGTTCCAATTAACTAAAATCCCTATTAGGGATTGAAACTCACTAGGGCGCTTGTTGCTAGGGTTAAAGATGCCAGGGTGGTTCCAATTAACTAAAATCCCTATTAGGGATTGAAACGCCAATGGAACACCAGGCGATCGCAGCTAATCACCCTGGAAAGTTCCAATTAACTAAAATCCCTATTAGGGATTGAAACTTTTGCTTTTCAAATATTTTACAACAATTCAGAAGTTCCAATTAACTAAAATCCCTATTAGGGATTGAAACAGATTAACCTTCTAGCAAGAGCCTGGACTTATGCCGGTTCCAATTAACTAAAATCCCTATTAGGGATTGAAACCCCTAATTCTCCAGCAAAAAAGCCATGATAAGAAGTTCCAATTAACTAAAATCCCTATTAGGGATTGAAACAGCCACACCGCGAATGTAGTTTCTGTGGTGCTTGTGGACGTTCCAATTAACTAAAATCCCTATTAGGGATTGAAACTAATAGCTTCTCCTTCATCAGCTTGGGGTAAGGTTCCAATTAACTAAAATCCCTATTAGGGATTGAAACGGCACCATTGGAGCCTTGAGGGGTATCAGTGCCGAGTTCCAATTAACTAAAATCCCTATTAGGGATTGAAACTTTGTGCTGCCATTGCTCCGGCTGCACCACCAGCGTTCCAATTAACTAAAATCCCTATTAGGGATTGAAACATTAGGACTCCTTAGAACGTTTCAGGAATGCGTCAGCGATCGCAAAGGTTCCAATTAACTAAAATCCCTATTAGGGATTGAAACAATCGGCTGAGGGAAGAGAACAATATTTTTGAACGTTCCAATTAACTAAAATCCCTATTAGGGATTGAAACTAAGCATATCCGCAAGCCAAGATAAAGTTTACGTAGTTCCAATTAACTAAAATCCCTATTAGGGATTGAAACGGTACATCTGATATCAGATTGACGGACTCCAGGTTCCAATTAACTAAAATCCCTATTAGGGATTGAAACGGAAACCTTAAGCGTGGTGGTGGGCTTATTGGAGGTTCCAATTAACTAAAATCCCTATTAGGGATTGAAACGCGAAGATGCCCACAGGTAAAACCCGTGCGATGTGTTCCAATTAACTAAAATCCCTATTAGGGATTGAAACATGATTCTTTTGGTTAGAGTATGCTGCTATTAGGTTCCAATTAACTAAAATCCCTATTAGGGATTGAAACCTTCGAGTATTACTAGGTCGTGTAACCACAGTATCGTTCCAATTAACTAAAATCCCTATTAGGGATTGAAACATACCAGAATGGCTCATATCCTCCATAAGAATTCACGGAAGTTCCAATTAACTAAAATCCCTATTAGGGATTGAAACAAGAACTGTAGCAGGAGCAGTACTTGTGGTAGTTTGTTCCAATTAACTAAAATCCCTATTAGGGATTGAAACTGGCCCTTGTGAAGGATGCAGGGACTACGAATCGAGTTCCAATTAACTAAAATCCCTATTAGGGATTGAAACACTTTGATGTGGCGCTTTTGCGCCGCTTTTATTTAAGTTCCAATTAACTAAAATCCCTATTAGGGATTGAAACGCGTAATCTTTCTGCTTTTCTAATCTGGCAAAAGTTCCAATTAACTAAAATCCCTATTAGGGATTGAAACCCGGCAATAGAAACTCCCAACCAATTTTGAGTAGCGTTCCAATTAACTAAAATCCCTATTAGGGATTGAAACACCAAAAGGCCGCCGGAATGATCGCTCGGCAACTTTGGTTCCAATTAACTAAAATCCCTATTAGGGATTGAAACAGTTAGGAGCAGTCATTTGCTGGGCATCAAGAACGGTTCCAATTAACTAAAATCCCTATTAGGGATTGAAACGCGCCTGTTGTAGTAGCTATCAGGGCATAGCACACAAGTTCCAATTAACTAAAATCCCTATTAGGGATTGAAACAGTTTTGTTAATCATAAAGTTGCGATCGCCTCTTTGTTCCAATTAACTAAAATCCCTATTAGGGATTGAAACTTATTAATGTTCTTGGCGAGTTCTGCTGGTTTCAGTTCCAATTAACTAAAATCCCTATTAGGGATTGAAACAAATTCAATTCCCCCTTGGTTGGATATTCCGATTGTTCCAATTAACTAAAATCCCTATTAGGGATTGAAACGGGATAAACCAGAAGTGCGAGGCGATCGCTTGCAACGCAGGTTCCAATTAACTAAAATCCCTATTAGGGATTGAAACCGACTAGTCTTGTGATCGCGCTTGCTATGCCACCTTTGGGTTCCAATTAACTAAAATCCCTATTAGGGATTGAAACTGACTATGCAGCTTAATAAAATGTTTTTTTAAAAAAGTATCTTTTTAAAATTAAACAATAAGTAACTTGTTACACATTTAATCTGTATATACAATAACAGTTAGGCTTGCTGCGATTAATTTTTTTATTTTAAATATTTAAGTATTAAATTATTGTATTCAACCTTTTTCTATATGATAATTAGTTTAAATAGATAAACTATAGAACTACAGTTTATCTCTTTTTGGATGATGAAGAATTACGCTGTGAGGGCATATCCGCTCGCAGCTCTTGTCTGCCATTGGTAACAATTCGCAACATATCTTTAAGATCCTGCTCGATGCCTTCTAAGACGCTATCAGCATATTGATCAGCACCGACTTCTATTTGTTGGGCTTGGGCGATCGCGGCTTGTCGCATTTCCTCCAATTCTTGCATACAGGCATTACGCTTGCGGTCAATTTCTGCAAGGGTTTCTTCCATCATTGCTTCACATTCTTGTTGCACTTGTCGCCGTAGTTGTTCAGCTTCTCGCTCGGCCTGTCTGATAACATCACTTTCAGCTAAAATTTGCGCTCTTTTAGCTTGGGCTGCTTCAACAACTTGCTGTCCATATTCTTCTGCCTCTAAAAGAATTTCCTCTTTTTGGTCTAAAATTGATGCTGCTTCTTGAAAAAATGATGGCAAAGAAAGCCTAATAAAATCTAGCTGTTCTAATAGCTTTTCCTCATCTACTAGAGTGCGTCCTGTCAGCGGAATCCGAAGACTAGACAGAATCATTTCCTCTAAGCGATTGAGTTCCTGCTCAATATCTACGCTTCCTGATCCATCGGGATACTCTTGCGGGGCGTAATTGCTTCCGTTGTTGTTGGGTTCGAGATTGGAGAGTTGTGGTTGTAACATTGGTATATTTCTAGGGCAATGTGTGGGGGAACGAGATGATCGACAGAGCCACCAAACCTTGCAATCTCTTTTATCACACTACTACTTAAAAAACTATACTCGTTGGAGGTGGCTAGAAAAACTGTTTCTATTTGAGTTGACAGAGTTTTATTAGTATGGGCCATCTGTAACTCTATTTCAAAGTCTGAGACAGCCCGCAAACCCCGCAACAACACTTGTGCTTGTCGCATTTGGGCATAGTTTACTGTCAGACCATCAAAGCTGTCCACCTCTACATTAGGTAAATGTCGGGTCGATAGCCGAATTTGTTCTAACCGTTGTTGCACACTAAACAGTGGCATTTTGTTAGGATTCCGCAGTACAGCAACAATCACCTGCTCAAACAGCCGACTACCGCGCTGAATTATGTCAAGATGTCCCAAAGTGATCGGATCGAAGCTACCAGGGTAAATAGCAATCACAATTTTAGTTGCATCAAAGTTATGTAAGCGATTATATAGGAACCTCCGTAAAACCCTGTTAAATCTTGAAAAAGGGGCTGGGGATTGGGTACTGGGAATTGGGGATCGGGAATTGGGATTAGTACCAATCGCTGTTGCAATATTTCAAGTCCTTCATGGACGATACAAAGGGACACTGCACTAAGTGCTACAGATACGCTAGGCAAACCCCGATCGCACCCATAACAAATCGTCTCTTTGTCTCCGTATCCTTTCGTCTTTGTGGCTCACAGGAGCGCCTCAAAGCAAAACCTGCTCTAATTGTTTATATAATCAAAAACCCCAGTTTCCAGCCGTAGGGTTGGAAGCTGCTAACGCTGATTGATAGTAATTATCGTAGGTACTTTTGCATGGCACTGGATCTTTCCATTTTGCCTTTGGCATTTCAATTTACTTCTCCAGGCCCTACTCTCGTGAGAATAGGGCCACTAACTATCCGCTGGTATGGCTTGTTAATTGCCACAGCAGTGTTAATTGGTGTCAGCCTTTCCCAGTACTTGGCAAAACGCCGTAACGTTAATCCAGAGTTACTCAGCGATTTATCAATTTGGCTGGTGATTGGGGCTATTCCCGCAGCACGGCTATATTACGTTTTGTTTCAATGGCCAGAATATGCTCAACATCCAGAGCGGATCATCGCCATTTGGCAAGGTGGGATTGCGATTCATGGAGCGATTCTTGGTGGATTGGTAGCAGCATTAATTTTTGCCAAACTCAAGCAAGTTTCTTTCTGGCAATTAGCAGATTTAGTAGCACCTTCGCTGATTTTAGGGCAGGCGATCGGTCGTTGGGGTAATTTCTTCAACTCTGAAGCTTTTGGTCGTCCCACCAATTTACCCTGGAAGTTATATATTCCACCGGATCGTCGTCCTCCAGAGTTAGCAAATTTTGAGTACTTTCATCCCACGTTTCTCTACGAATCTCTGTGGGATTTAATGGTATTCATCCTGCTGATAACGTTATTTTTTCGAGCTTTGCAGGGCAAGCCACGCCTAAAAGTCGGTACGTTATTTTTAGTTTACTTTGCAGCCTACAGTTTAGGACGTTTGTGGATCGAAGGTTTCCGCACTGATAGCTTGATGCTGGGGCCTTTAAGAATCGCCCAAGTCGTGAGTTTAATCGGTATTCTTGTAGGATTAGCTGGTTTGGCGTGGCTTTACATAGCTCAACGCCCTTTGCCCGATGTCGTTTCTGCCCCCAAGGGTGATCAGGGAATTGGGAGACAACCAGACAAGGCAACAAGGAAGACTAATGACCAATGACCCTAAATAAAAAATGCCCTAGAGGGTTCTCCAGGGCTTAACCAGGGTGCATCTACCATTACTCTCTACTAGTCAAATAGGGACTATCCGGAAAGTCACTGAGAAAATACCAAAAATTTTTTGAAGAATTGATTGATGTGATTTTATGAGTGAATATGCAGAGAGATTATGTTATGAAAAATCGTTAAATTCTGTTACACCAAGCATTTACATTGTGGGTGCAGGCCCTGGAGATCCAGATTTATTAACGGTTAAGGCGCAGAAACTGCTAGCTGTGGCAGATGTGATTTTATTTGCTGATTCATTAATACCTGAAGAGATTTTGGATCTTTGTCGCCCAGACGCAGAAATTATTCGGACTGCGAATAGAACTTTAGAAGAGATTGTACCGCTGATGATAGAACGGGTGCGATCGCACAAATCTGTTGTTCGCCTCCATTCTGGTGATCCTAGTCTCTACAGCGCTATCCACGAACAAATGCACCTGCTGTCAGAGGCAAAAATTCCCTTTGAAGTCATCCCAGGTATTAGTGCCTTTCAAGCTGCGGCTGCCAAACTCAAAGTAGAACTAACTGTCCCTGGTTTAGTCCAAACGATCATTTTGACGCGGATCAGTGGACGCACAGAAGTTCCTGCTAGTGAAGAATTAGCCACCCTTGCAGCACATCAGGCTAGCCTTTGCCTGTATTTGAGTGCGCGTCACATTGAAAATGCCCAAGCCAAACTACTAGAACACTACCCAGCCGAAACCCCAGTAGCTATTTGCTTTCGTATAGGATGGCCTGATGAAAAGATTCACGTTGTTCCCCTCAACCAGATGGCAGATTGTACTTATCAAGAACAGCTAATTCGCACTACACTTTATTTAATCAGTCCAGCACTCTCAGCAGCGACAGGGCGATCGCGTTTATATCATCCCGAACATAATCATCTGTTTCGCTCATCTCATCATTGAATTGGGCATTGGGGACTAGCACTCTTAAGGATGAATTTTGAATTATTCTCTTTCTCTAAAATTTAGCTATGTATAAATCTCCGCGTCCCCGCGTCTCCCACTCACCTCTACAACTCTGCGGTTCGATAAACTTAACCATGTGGAACCAATTAGCAAATTTACTATCCAAAATCTTGAATCGGTACTATGCCATTAATTAAAGTACAAACTTCTGCATCTGCCCCGGAAAAATCTGAAGTTGAGGCAATGCTTAAAAGCCTATCAGCTAAATTAGCAAAGCATACAGGCAAACCAGAATCTTATGTGATGACTTCATTTGAAGCGGGAATTCCTATGACCTTCGCTGGCACTACAGAGCCGGTTTGCTACATTGAAATTAAGAGCGTTGGCACAATGAAACCTGACCAAACCGAGGCGATGAGTCAGGATTTTAGCCAGCAGATTAACCAAGCTTTAGGCGTGGCTAAAAACCGTATTTATATAGAATTTGCCGATGGCAAAGGTTATATGTGGGGTTGGAATGGTACAACATTTGGATAATTTATTTGCATAAAAAGTATCAGCTTTGTAGGGTGGGCAATGCCTACCCTAAAATTATTTTTTTCCGAGTTTTACGGGCAGTAGTAACGGAACAACGAACCGCAAAGAACACAAAGGACACAGAGTAAAGAGGTTTTCAGAGATATTTTGCGTAAGTCCTATTAATAAATATTAACCGCATTGTAATAAATAAAGGAAAAAGGAAGCATAGAATAACTCCTCTTTTTCCTTTAACTATTTAGGCAATACTCAAATTCGCTTGGATCATGACATCATTGAAATCTTGATCGCCAGCATTTGCTAAATCCTCAAAGCCAAAGTTGTTATTTCCCAACACGCGAATATGGTCAACTTTGTCAGGATTTGCACCTAAGAATGGGAAGTAAACTGCTGGAGCGTTATTAGTATCGGCATTGAGAATGGCATCCGGTCTGCCATCAACAATCATAAATGGTGCGAAGATGAAACCAGGCTGGAAAGTGCCGCTGAAAGTTGCCGTACCTTGATTATTACCTATCAGGTCAATACCACCAACGCGCCCACGGACAGCGGCTTGAGTATAACCAGCCTGTCCTGGAAGAAGGTCTGCTTGGCGATCGCCGTTGGTGTCAATACCACCATTCTCATCAGTTACCTGATAAAAACCAACAAAGTTATCAAAAGCCGCGTCTCTGCTAACTATAAACTCAGCTTTGACTTGTTGTTTCACGTCCCGCAAATCAAACACTTCTCCCTGTGGCTTACCTTGCAGATTTGTACCTAAAGGTATTGGTTTTGTGGGTTGAAAATTCAGCGGTTTTTCTAACTCTATAATGATGGATTCATTGTTATCAATTGCTGGCGGTCGTCCAATTGAGAAGGGATAGTTATTATCATTGGCAACCAGGATAGTTTTTTCATCCAACACCAACACATCTTCGATAGTTTGAAATGGAAATGTAAACTCAGTGCTGCCATCTTGATTCAAGTCTTTGGGGTCTTGAATATTTAATAAGTCAGCAACTTCTTCTTTGGCAACAAAGCCATTGGCATCTTTTTGAGATAAGTTAACTTTGAATATCTTCTTGAACTCAGCAGTTGGGCCCTGACCACCATCTCGCTCAATTATGAGATATTCATCCTGGTTAATTACAGTAAAGTCACCAATGGCGTGACTGGGGCTTTCCATGCGGTAGTAACCCAGTACTCCTTTGTACTGCTTTGAAGCCACATCAAACTCATAAATGCGTAGTGAACCCGCAGGATCGCCAAAAACAGTGCCTTCTAACAACGGATACAGGGTTTTCTTGTCTGGGCTGATTGCCATGCCCTCAAACCCTCTAGAAGCAGCAAGGTTAGATACTGCTGGTTCACCTGCGATTTGGTCGCGCACCAAGTCGCCTGTACCAGGGAAATCAGTAAAGTAACCATCGACTCCTAAATTGATGAATTGTTCATATTCATTCTTCGGGTCGCCGTTGTAATCTGATGCTAGGTAAACGCCTTCGTTACGGAAAGTATATGGATGTACCAGTAACCCAGCAGCATGAGCATCTTGTACTAAGGTAGTTGGAGTAGTTGTAGTTCTGTCGGCATCGTTGACTGCACCATCGCCATTGACATCATCATCTTTGCCATCGCTATTTGCATCAACTCCCTTTGCTGGCACAATCAGGCGTTTATTAGGGCCAATACCAGCTGCATACTCGGCAATATTGGTTAGTTCGGCAGGTTTAGTAAGGTCGCCGTAAGTGCGGGAGTCACCACCGACTACAAAATCATAGGGTTTGTCAGTAGCCCCACCAAATAATTGAATTAATGGTAAGTTAATATTCGCCGTAGGCATCAGGACATCATTGAGTTCCTGAAGATTACCCACTTCAAAGGATTGGACAAATACCCGTTTGGGGTCAGTAAAGTTGTTGGCAACTAGCGTATCAACTAATAATTTGCCCAAATTAGTGTTGATGAGTGTGCCATCTAAACGTTGACCTTCAGTAGCAAAGTAGGTGGGATGCTTGGTTTCTGGATAAATGCCAATTTTACGCCCTGTATCTGTTTCTACCTGCTTCACCAAATCGATAATTTCTGTCAGGGTGGGAACCTTTAACTTATCGTTGTTAAATTTGGTTCCTCGTAGGTTGGGTAGGCGTTCAATAGCGTTTAAAGTTTTAAGTTCTGCTAGGGTCAAGTCTTCAGTAAACCAACCCTTAACAGTGCGACCATCAATAACTTTGGTGGTTAGGCGGTCTGCAAACTCTGGACGGCTGGCAATATCAGTGCTGGTATCGCTAAGGTTAACACTGTCATCAGCATTGAGAATTGCCAAAGCGTTTTCGTGACGCGCCACTAACACTCCATCTTTGGTAGCAACCAAATCTGGTTCGATAAAATCAGCGCCATCAGCGATCGCTAGTTTGTAGGCTTCTAAGGTATGTTCTGGACGTGAACCACTAGCACCACGGTGACCGATAACTAAAGGCGCATTGCCATCTAAGGTAGCAAAATCAGTCTTTTTCAGGACATCAGGATTTTGTGGCGATCGCACAAACTGTCCTGTAAGTTGGTCGCGTACAAGGTCGCCTGTACCAGGAAAATCAGTGAAGTAACCATCAACTCCTAAATTGATGAACTGTTTAAATTCTTGCGCTGGGTCGCCGTTGTAATCTGACGCTAGATACTGCTTTTCGTTACGGAAGGTGTATGGATGTACCAGCAGACCTGCATCATGGGCATCTTTTACTAGAGATGTTGGAGAAGTCAGGTTTTTGTCAGCATCGTTGACTGCGCCATCACCATTGACATCATCCGCTTTCCCATCCCCATTGGTATCCACACCTTTCACAGATACAATCATCCGCTTCCACGGGCCAATACCGTCGGCATAGGTGGCGATTTCTTGCAAACCTTGGGGTGTTCGCAGGTCTGCATAATTGCGAGTATTTTCGTTGACGACAAAATCGTAGGGCTGCGTCTCAATTAGCGAACCGTCAAGGTTAACATCAACTGCATCCAATAATTGAACCAGGGGGATATCCGTTTTCTGATTCAACTCTTTGAGGTTACTAACTTCAAAGGACTGAATATATACTCGGCTGGGGTCGGTAAACTCGGCTTTTTGTAGAGTTGCGAGTAAGGGTTCTTCCAGAGACAGACCCAGTGCATCGTGGAAAGTTGGGTGCTTAGTTTCTGGATAAATGCCAATTTTACGCCCCGTATCTTTTTCTACTTGTTTAACTAAGTCGATGATTTCCTCAAAAGTGGGAATTTCATACAAGCCGTTAAACACTTGAGTACGGAAGCCTTGGGGCATTATAGCCCGTAGTGTTTTGATTTCTGCGAGGGTAAAGTCGGAAGCAAAAAAGCCTTCTTCTTCCTTACCATCGACAATTTTCTTCGTTTTGCGATCGCTAAACTCTGGACGATCTGCTACATCGGTGGTGGCGATCAAGTTTGGCTCATGACGAGCAATTAGCACACCATCTTTAGTAGAAACTAGGTCGGGTTCGATGAAATCAGCCCCGCGTTCAATTGCCAGCTTATAAGCGCCTAAAGTGTGTTCTGGCAATTCACCACTAGCGCCCCGATGCCCAATTACAATCGGTGTTTTACCACCTAGTGTATTTAAATTTACTGGGTTGGGCGTAGAGATAGGAGCATCCAGCAGCTTACCAGTAGCATCGAAGTGTAGCAGGAAGGGGCCAAATTCATCGCCCACCCAGATTGTGCCATCTGAGCCGATGACAAAAGACTCCACATCAAAGTCTGCACCTGTTAACAGGCGATCGCTAGTATTCTCATTAACAATGTTGAAGGGAACTTTCTTATCTGGGTCAGATAGTTGAATAAAGTCCAACACCTTGACACTACCATCGCCTTTTGGTTCATAACCTCGGAAACTGGGGTTAAGGCGATAAATACGCAGCAGGTAATCAGCGCTGTTGTCTTTACTACCAAAACCATTATCAGAAAGGAACCAGAAAGAGTTTTTATCAGCTACTTGTACACCACTAAATCCTTGAACAGGCTGCTGGGGAAATGGAATAGTCCGTCCGTTAGTATTCCCAGTGATGGCGCTACCTGATGGCGGCCCTTCAGCGAAGGTATCGGCTGGGAGTGAAGCAAAGCCTTTAAGCGTGACCTTGGGAGGAGATGTCAGGTTATTAGGTAGCTCAAGAATGCCGAGTTTCTCAGCAGGCGTATTTCCTGTAACGTTAAAATCGTTGTCGTTTAGTAAAGCTAAAGTGTTGGGTGCGACTAGTGCTAAACCTTCCAGCTTTTCGACTCCGGTATAACCCAACTGAGCCGCATTAGCAATCAGGCTCTTGCTTACAGGGGTAATTTTGGCAGATGCTAACTCAGCAGGAGTGAGTTGTTCAATGGTTTTACCAGTCGGCAATTTCAACTTAGCAGTGTTATTGATGTTGGTCGCGCCTTTTAAATCAATTTGATAAATCAATTTATTACCAGCAGCAGTACCGTTATCATCTCGCTCAACTACAGCAAATTTACCGTTACCCAAGGATACAGCATCGCCAATTTTGTCAGTTCCCGGTAAACCTTCTAGAAGATATAAATATTCTCCTGTAACTCGTTTGCTGACAACATCAAACTCTAGAATTCGCAAGTTGCGAGAACCCTTAGAAGTTGCGTCATTGCTGACATCTGGATTATCAATGGCACTCTGAATAAAAGCATAAAGTTTAGAACCTTGGAGCGCCACAGCTTCAAATCCTCGGTTAGCGCGGCGTTGGGCGTAAACTTCTGGCAATACTTCAGTACCAAATGTTCCGGCTGGTTGATCTGGGTTGGGTGCAGTTGCAGTTCCTTTGGGAATGAAGCGGTCAATCAACTTACCGTTACTATCAAAGTGGTAAATCGCCGGACGGTATTCATCCACCATCCAGTAATCACCATTTGGTGCGACGACAATACCCTCTAAGTCAGCGCCCAAAGAATCGTTAGGTAAAGGTTTGTTGTCTAAGTCAACGCCAATCTCATCGGTATAAGCTGTGTTATTTGCCCCAGCTTGCAAATTAGGTAATCCAGTTAAGGGAGTTTTACCATCTTGGCGAAATAATCCCGTCCTCTTGGTAATGCTGATTTCGCCTGTGCTGCGGTTGAGTTCAAAGCTGACTATTTCTGGCTGAAAGTTGGGTAAGAAAAATGGTCTGTTAGCACCAACAGGTTCGCCATTCGGGCCTCGGTCTGTGTGGGTAACAAATTTCAAGTTGCCGTTTTCTGCTGTTCCTTGAAAGTACAACCCGGAGAAACCGCCTAAGAGAATATCTTGACCTTTGGAGGTTGTTCCTAACTTTGGAAGATTTTTAAAGTCATAGATAGTTAGCTTCGGTTGGGCAACAGGGGTGCGTGGATTGTAACTGGTGGTGTCAATTGTTAAAGGAGTGGGGAGGGCGTTAGCAATATTTTCCCAAGGTACTAACTTGAAGTTAGAGTTAATGTTTTCGTCATCAGCTATTTTTGCAGGTTCATTAGAACCATCTTGAGTAACAAATAAACCAGATGGAAAGTTAGGCCCCAATGGCACATTCACCACATCCGCTCCATCAGACTCTTGCACACTGTCAATAGTCCCATTGCTACCAATAGCAAAGTTACCCACATATTCGTTGTTGCCCTCACGAGTATAAGCAACAAAGGTGTTATCGCCTTGGCTAGATGCGAGTAGATAGCCTGTGCCGTTTTTGCCGTAATAAATAGTTAGTCCTTCTACATCACTGCTAAGGTGAGAACCGCCCAAATCTTTGACTTTATCAATTAGCTTGCCAATTTTGCCACCGTTGGGTTCGGCTTGGAACTTCCAAATCCCGACATCTTCTTGCCCAATGTAGAGAAAGCCAGTTTCCTGGTCTACTACCATACCCTCAGTTTGGGGTGTCAGTTCTCCAGTTGTGGGGATGGTGAACTCCCGGACTCTTTCAGCACCAATTTTGCCATTACCTTTGTCAATCAGTTTGAATTGCGCCACATCCCCAGTTTCTCGGCGACTAGTGAAGACGTAGTAATCATTAGTGATGGGGCTACGATATAGAGCCAGCCCGTAAGCGCTGCGAGATGAGGGGGAATAGGGAGGAGTAAAGGGTGCTGCTTGGAAGAGAGTGCCAATACTGCTATCGGTGATGTCTTCTAGATATTGACCGGGGGTGCTGGGATTGGCGTTAATTTTAAATATTGCCAATTTATCGTTGCCGCGTTCCCCGGAGGGGTTGCCGAAGGCATCGCTCGCTACGGCAATATCTATAGATTGTCCACCTAACTTAAAACCGTATTGCAAGTCTACATTGTTGTAGCGAATACCACCGGGATTAACTTCCTGCAATAATTTACCAGACAAGTCATAAACCCGCAGTCCGGCATTTTTTACCGAGGTCAATACCAAGCTGTCAGCAGCGTTGTTGGCGTTAACATAAATAGCTGGGTCATCTGCATCAGCACGCTGGTCGATAGGTAGAGTCTCATCGTCAAAGAGATCGGGTCTAGTTTCTACGCTAGGATTTGCGGTATTCACGATATCTGCGCTCAAGGTTAATATTTGGGTAAATTGGGTTGGGCTGAAGTTGTTATCACTCACCAGCACAATTGACTGGCTACCATCTGCTAGTTTGGGGCCGAAGGTAATGCCTTCGATGTTATCTGTGCCGTTAGGTAGGTTCAGGTCGTTAAGATTTAATAGCAACCGCTTTTGTAGAGGTTGAATTGCTGTTAGTTGAGTTTCACTCAAATTGCTGAGAGAGTTGATGGTGCTGATATCAGTTGCACCTTGGAGAGAAACTTCGTAGATTTTGATAGTGTTGCCTGTACCGGGAAGCCCAGCGGAGAAAGAACGCTCCAGCGCGAGTAATGTACCTCGGTTATCAATTGCCAGTAAATCTACTAAGCCGTTGGTATTAAATCCATTAGCTGGGTTGGGTGGCTGTGCTACTGCATCGGTGATGTAGAGATATTCCTTCTCTGGTTGTCCACTCACCAAGTTGTATTGTAAAATCCGAGAACGAGTGCCGTTTGTAATAGAAGCGAGTGGCCCGTCTTGGAACAAAGCATTTTCAGTGGCGGTGAATAGAGTTTTTTGGTCAGGTGTGATGGTAAGGCTTTCAAAAGCTAAGTTATTGGCAACGCCTGAAATTTGAGTATCGCCTGTGTCTACAATACTGTTGCCGTTGGTGTCCTCAACCACTGGTAAAAACTTGCTTGGTACAGGTAGCGATCGCAATTCCTGTCCTGTGGCGAGTGAAAATTCTTTAATAAAGGGATTGCTAACACGACCTGCGTTAGGATTGGCTTCACCTTCAGAGGAAATAAAAACTGTGCCATTGCTAGTTAAAGCAATGCCTTCTGGATCTAGGCTATTGGCAGAAAAAAATTCACCATTAACATTTTTGAGGGCGGTGACATTGGTAAAATTTGCTCCAGCTGTAGCAATGGTGGCTGGGTCAACACTGAAGGTATAGAAACGTGCAGGAGCAAGCTGAGAGCGATCGTCTGAAATAGCGTAATAACGATTGTTAGCAGCATCATAAGTGACACCGGATAGTCCACCTAAGTTAGTCTGTGTTCCATTTACTGTTCCTGCCGCACCAGCAGGCGTAAAGTCAGTAGCAAATGTAGTCTGCCCTTGAAATTCTATATCAGTAATGGTTTTACCTGCTTCGGTTGGGCCTACTTGCACATCTGCAAATACTAAGCGATGATCTGAGCTAGGGAAACCACCAGGAAGACTAGGGTTAAAAGTGCCTACCAAAGGAAAGTTCGGGTCAGTGCTGGCTGGCCAAAAGACTGCTGAGTTAAGAATTGTCAAATCAGCCGAAGGCAATACATAGTCAGTTCGCAGGTTTCCAGGGGTTGTATCGGCAAAGTCTGCGGTATCAAAATTAGGATTGCCTTTTTGACTCGCGTTTGCACCACCTTGCAAGGCGGCTTGTTCAGGCGCACCAGGGCTGCTAGGGATAAAATTAGTATTGATGCTGGGATTTTGTAACAGTTGCGATATAGCATTGTTAAAACTGTCACCATCAAATGGATCAGCATTCTGGTCGCCCATAATCACAAAGCTAGAACCAGTAGCAATACCGCCTTTTTTGCCTGCATCATCATAAATGTAATCGCCTTTACTAGGGCTAATGTAGTCTGCCCAAAAGCGGATTTCATCATGGTTGCGCTTACCGTTGCGGTCTTCGGAACCGTCAAATACTGGTGGCGTGGGATGGCTGGCTAGGACATGAATTGTCTTACCATTTACTTGAATGGGTACATCCCAATGACTTTTAGAGGAAAGGCGTAAAGCGTTTTGTTCTTCTGGCGAGTACCAAGGAGTATTAGAATCAGGAGTGGTGATAGTAGAAAGTAGTGATTCTGGCATATCCTTCCAAAGAAAATTTTGAAAGGTACGCACATTAGCAGTATCAATAGGATATTTGGAGAGTAACAACATTCCGAATTGACCAGGAAAATTCCCGAATCCGAAAGCATCATCGCCATATCCTGGTGCGCCTGGGGTGGTAACTACTGCGCCGTTGTTGTTCAAGTCAAAGCCAGAGGCAATACCCGTATTTGAAGGAGCAATATAAACATAGGGATAGTTAACGGGAGTTGCACCGTTCTGGCTGACAGCAAGATAATTTTGCTGGAATAGTTGAACTGGCTGTAAAGGATTTTCTTGAACGTAATCGAACTCGTTAATTAGTAGTACATCAGGATTGTTCCGCTGGATAATTTCTGCAACGGCTTTTGCTTGAGGATTATTTGGTGTAGATAAATCGGTGACTAGTTGACCTTCACTATTGCGGTTCAGGGAAGCATTGAACTGGGAAAAGCGAATTGTGTTCGTAGTTACCATGAGTTAGTTTTGAGGTAGATACATAGTTGACAAAATTAAGCCATCATTGGAAGCAAAAGTTTGTAATTTTGCATCAATGCAATGACTGCTGACCAGTAAATTCCCTATTCAAAAAGTCAGAAAAACGCTATCGTGATTTACTAAAAATCTTTATTTTTAAGAAGTTTCCAAAAGACATTTATTTGCCTGATGGTAAATGATTAATACGTATTCAGTCCCTCAAGTTATCCGAGCAAGATTAAGAAACATCTAGCAAAAGGTTAAAAACTCATAATCATGTCAAAATAAGTTTTTTCTTGGAAAAGCATAAGCTGCTCATATATGCAATATCAAATGCAAAAAAATTTCCTTGCTCAGTAAAGAGGAGGAAAAATTGATACTTATAATTTCAAACTCAAAACTTTTTTAGATGTAGGGAATGAATAAACTGATACTTTTTGCTTAAGCAGATATTGCTAATTTGAATCACGGCGATCGCAACTCTGGGTAAGTTTGTAAAATTGCGATCGCCTGGTGTGTACACAGCTACATTAACATTGGGGATCAATCGACAAAATGCTTTCAACAAAGTTTTTCACCACCGTAGCTTGCTGGTTGCGTTGCGTCTCGCTGCTGAGGGTTGGGGGTTGATTTGGCCCAAATAATGGTTGATCGCCACCTTTGGAATTAAAGTGGTTTCTAACTACATACGCAGTCTGACCGTTGAAAGCAAATTTACCTACTAATGGTTCAATACGTTTCAGTTAGTGGTATTTGGTTTCGGAAGATCCCCCAACCCCCTTTTTAAGGGGGCTTAATTCCCTCCTTAAAAAGGAGGGATAGGGAGGATCAACTCTTATCTGAACCGTATTGACTAATGGTTTGGATCTGTAGGCTTATTTTGGAGAATAGGTATTAGTTCTAATACAAAAACGCGCTACTAGAGATTTGTAGCGCGTTTGAGTCAGAAAACATTGCCAGATATTTAACGGCGGAATCTATCAGGATTAAGTCTGAGATTAGGTGTTTGACGATTGTTGGTTTGGCTGTTGGAACGGGAACGAATTGCCACGCCATTTTTCAGTCCGCTACCATTGCCGCCATCTTTGCGATCAAGGAAAGGTTTAAGATTGATACCACTTCTAGAGGAAGAAACTCGATTGTTATTACCTAGAAGTGTGCGGCCTAAGTTGTATATATCACCTAATCCGCTTTGATTGTTGCGATAAGTGTTGACAGCTGTAGTTTGTTGTCCACTGTCAGCAGTAGTCAGGTTTTGGAATATACTATTGCGAACAGCATAGGGGTCTCTATTACGAGGTACTGTCAACACGATGCGGCAGCTGGGATCAGCCTCAGTGGTAACACAGATGATGTTCTCGTTATTTAGTACACCTGTTTGAAGTTCTTGTAAGCCATCTGGACGATAGGTTTCCAAGCGGTTGGCAATGGTTTGGCAACGAAGTTGCGAATTCCAGCCACCACCCAAAGCCGCAGGTGCTGCCCAAGGAAAGTATTGCCCTGGTTGGCTTTGGGGTTGATACATGATGGTGTACTGTCCATTGTAAGGCTGGCAGCTAAACCGAGTATTACTATCAACAGTGGTTGAAGTTGGTATGGTTGAGTCTGTTGGTATTGGTGTCTGTGTTGATGAACCTGTTGTTGGCACAACAACGCCACCAGAATCAAATTGGGCCATTGCTACAGAATTACCGAGGAAACAAGTTAAACCCAAACTGCTCAAAAAAATAAATTTAAAGGCTTGTGATGACATAAATCATCCTCGAATGAAAGAAGGTGGGGATATTGATAATTTAAGTGACGAAAGATTTTATTTTTTGGTTCATTTAGAAGATTGTTTTTTTTCTTCTTGTTCTTTTTTCTCTTTGAGTAGCTGTTTGACTCTTGCTCTAATTTGTGCATGACGTTCTACGCCTTCGTAGGCATAGCGGTTGTAACTACTACTAGCAATCAAGTTTTCTAAATAACTCACACGCTCGCTACCTCCTGGGTGTGAAGATAACCAACTAAGAGGAACATTTTTTTGTTGTTTTTCTAGAGTCATCATTAAGTTACGCAAGCCATCAGCAGCGTAGCCACTGGCAACAATCAGGCGTGTACCAAGGGTATCTGCTTGACGTTCCATATCGCGTCCATAACTGAGTGCAGAGAGTTGACCGATAATGCCGCCTAAAGGGATATATTGAGTGACGTTATAGACTAGATTACCTTGGGTGACTAATTGAAAACCGTGAGATAAAACTACATGAGATAATTCATGCCCAATTAACCCAGCTAATTCTGCCTCGGAGTTTGTTTTAGCGATCGCACCTGCATTAATAAATATTTTCCCCCCTGGCAGTGCAAATGCGTTCAGGCTTTCTTGGGGAATAACAAAAAATTCGTATTTAAAATCATTGCGTCCTGTTACCTTTACCAGTTTCTGTCCGATTTCATTGACATAGGCGACAACTGTTTCATCAGTAATTAGTTTCAGTTGTTGTTTTGCTTGCTTGGCTACTGATTCGCCAATTGATTCTTCGCCTCGTAGCAGCAAGATCGTAGAGTCAAGGGCGGAAAAAGGGCCAGCTAGACTGCCTGTGACAGCGTAACCTAATGCACCTGTAATAATGTTGGCGATCGCATTGCCTCTAATCTCTCCTTGAATATAAGATTTATAACGTTTGAGATTATCTTCGGCTAACTTTGTAAACTCCGGTGCTTGCGGATTTTTCGGGTTGAGAATGGCAAATTGACGCGCTGCTAATGAGGCTTCCATCCATTTTTTTGCCTCTGCGAGTGCTGTGACTCTAGCTTTAATTAATTCTGGTTGATCTGGATAAAGTGAAGATGCCCGTTCTAATATATCCAATGCTTGTTGAGGGCGATCGTATTGTTTGAGAACTTCAGCAAATCGAATATGTCCAGGGATAAATTCTGGATACTGCTGAACCAAAAGTTCCAGTGGTACTAGAGTTCTTGTTTGCAGCTTACTAGCTATCCCCGCTTCTGCTTCTCGCCAATATACCTTACCCCCTGAAGATAGTTGCGTGGGGTCGATTATTGCTGCTTTACGTTCTTGGGATTTGCTTGTTTTGGCAAAAGGTTCTTTTACCTCACGATAAATTTTTTCGGCTTCTGCAATTTGTCCTGCTAAATAAAGCTTGTCTGCTTCTATTAGTTTTTGCTGACGGGCGATTTCTTCAGGACTGGGTGCTGGTTCCTCTGCCAAATCTGGTTTTTTTGGTTCGCTTGCTTCAGGCTTGGGTGTAGCTTGTGGTATGACAACAGGCTTTGGTGTGTCAGTTGCTTGTGGCGTTGGTGAGTTTTGCAGCGCGTCCCGTAGCTGTTGTTCTCTTGTCTTTTCTGGATTGGGTGTATTCGCAGCTTCAATTTTGCTAAATGCAACAGGTTCTTGTGCGGGAACGGATGCTGTCGGTTGCGTCAGAATAATTAAAATAGATGTCCCAAATGACAGTAACACCCAGTTCAAGGCTAATAGCAGAGACTTTCTAGTTCGTTTCATACTGGGTTCCACTTATGTAGAAGGCACTTTTTTCAAGTATGAGGAATGACCTAAAAAGTAATTAAAAAATTTTGCTAAAAATAACGTTTAGTTTTGATTATTTTTAACTGATTAACAATTTATCTCATCACTTTAAGCTGCGATCGCAGCTGATACCAATTAGCACTCATGACTCATTACAATAATTCACCAGATGCGTATTCATCGCGCCTGGTGAACAGAATGTAGTTTTAACACATGAACATTACTATGATTGCCCGTTTCTCGCCTAACCTCTGCTACTTACCTGTACCTGTATAAGAAACTCGGTAAATAACGCCATTAGTATCATCTGTGAACAATAGCGAACCGTCTGGTGCAACGGCAAGACCCACTGGTCTACCAAATTGTGCCGTTCCTTGAGAGTTCAAAAATCCTGTGATGAAATCTTCAAATGCTACAGGTTTGCCCTGTTGATAACGTATCCGTACTACTTTATAACCTACGGGAGGGTTGCGATTCCACGAGCCGCGCATAGTTACAAAAGCATCGCTGCGGTATTCTTGAGGAAACTGAGAGGCAGTATAAAAAACCAAATCCAGTGGCGCACTGTGTGCCGTATAAGTTAAAACTGGCGCTTCGGTTTTAGCACAGTATTCTTCCTTGGTTTTGCCTTGCGGGTTTGATGATAAATATACATCAGGACGGCGATCGCCCCAACAAAACGGCCAGCCGTAGTCTGCACCCTGCACAATTTTATTCAATTCTTCTGGTGGTTGATCATTACCACGCCAATCTGAACCATGATCTAAGCCCCACAATTCTTTAGTTTCAGGATGCCAAGCAAAACCGATAGTGTTGCGTAAACCTTGAGCATAAATTGTCCGCTTGCTACCGTCAGGTTGTGCCCGTAGTAATGTAGCGCTCTCGTTGTTTGTTTCGTCACAGGCGTTACAAGTGCTGCCTACACTTATGTAAAGTAACCCATCAGGGCCAAAGGCAATTGTGCGATTTGGGTGTTGTCCTGCATCGGGCAAGTCATCAATCAACAGCTTTGGCTTGCCTACATTTCCGCCCTTTCCTAAATCTAGTGCGTATAGCTGTCTGTCTGTGACAAAGTAAAGACGATTTTGATGAATCGTGATCCCATTAACATATTTATGCCCTGATGCAACAGTCTGTATTTGATCAGCACGTCCATCGCCTTTAAGATCACGCAGCGCTAACACATCACCTTGTTCGCGGCGGGTGACATAGACAGTACCATCAGAAGCAATTGCTAAGTTCCTGGGGTTGCCTAAGTCTTTGGCAAACACATTAATGCGAAATCCCGCAGGCATCTTAAGTTGTTGTAAGAGCGATTCTCGAAATTCTAAACGCTCAGGCGTTGCAAGGTAGCCTTCCATACGCTCTATTCTTTGTTGCTGCGGTTTTTGGGCACTGCTAGGAAAATTCATACTCAGCAGCAAAGCAAAACCGATGTATAAGCTTTTCGCTTTCACGGCATTATTCCTTTAATTTTTAATATTAAGAAGACTGGGTAAAATTTCAGTTGCCTAAGAATCCCAATGTTCAAAAAATACAATCTTTGTGCTAATTTCAAAAAGTATTTTCAATAATTTCCGACATATAAAATAATACATTGTTCATGTATTTACATCTTTCTATTGGAATAATTAATACAATCTATAAATAACAAATCCCTCTAATTAAAAAAGTAAATAACCCTTTAGATAGATTTTCTAACTCAACTACATTAGGGAAATTCTTGTGATGAGCAGGACAAAAATGTCTGTAATTTCAGAAAAACTACTGTCTATTTGCACAGTGAGTTTTAGTTTTCTGATAGTCTTCTTCAATTCTGTTTTAGCGGAGGAAGTTCAGCATGAAAGAACATTTACACAACTTGAGCATGAGGAGCAAACAGAGCTTCAAACTACATCTGTTGAGCAGCTTTCAGACGTACAATTTACTGATTGGGCATTCCAAGAGTTGCAATCCTTAGTTAAACGTTATGGTTGCACTACTGGATACCCTAATACCACTTATAAGGGTAATCAGAGATTAACTCGTTATGAGTTTGCTGCTGCATTAAATTATTGCTTAAACACAGTTCAACAACTGACAGAAAATCAAAATATTATATTTACTTCTGCTGAAATTTCTACTTTACAACGTTTAAAAGATGAATTTGCTGCAGAACTAATGTCTTTACAAAAGCGGTTAGATAATTTAGAAGCAAAGAGTGCAGAAATAACAGCAAATAAATTTTCACCTATAACTCGATTAAGCGTTTCTGTTGTGCTGGCAGCAAATGATGCGATAGGAGACAGTGCTGATGGTAACCCCAATTCTGCAATTGATGCTAATTTAGCATTGAACTACCGCGCTCGAATGAATTTCCTCACCAGCTTTACAGGTAGAGATAGATTGCTTGTACGTTTGCAAGCTTCAAATAGAGTGCCAAATTTTAATGGCGCAACTGGCACAAACATGACGCGACAATCTTTTGAAGTTGGAAATACAGATAATAATATTGCTCTCAATTTATTAGAGTATCAGTTTCCTGTCAGTAAAAATTTTAAAGTTTATCTTTACGGAAATTCTGCTTCTCATCATTACTACGCAACAGTAATTAACCCATATTTCGCTAGCTTTGGTGGTGCAAAAGGTTCTCCTTCACGTTTTTTGGAACGTAATCCTATATACCGTATTGGGAATACTACAGGTAGCGGTTTTGCCGGAGTTTATAGATTTAATGATTCACTAAGACTGGATTTAGGGTATCTCGCACAAAACGCTGAGATTACTACTGGTGCGGCAGGATTATTTAATGGTACTTATAGTGGTTTACTACAGCTTTCTTATCAACCAGTCTCAAACGTTGAACTGGGATTGTTGTATGTACGTAACTATTCTGCGAACGGCGATTTATCGCATCGAACAGGTAGTACTTTCTCAAACATTCCTTTCGGTTCAGGTGTACCCCTTACTTCTAATTCTTATGCTGTTGGAGCTTTATGGAAGATGTTTCCTCAGTTTGCTGTGAGTGGGTGGTTTGGATATATTAATGCTGAACGAGCGGATGGGATAAAGGGCAATGCTGATATTATAAACTACGCTGTAAATCTTGCTTTTCTTGATTTATTTAAAAAAAGTGCTGTAGGTGGATTAGGTTTTGGAATGCCGCCTAAAGTTATTTATAATACGATGGCAACACGAGAAGATAAAGGAACAGGATTACATTTTGAAGCTTTTTATGAGTATCCTTTAACTGAGAATATTAAGCTTATACCAAGCTTATTTTATCTTACTAATTCTAATCATAACAATGTGAATAGTGATATTTTTGTCGGCACAATGAGGACTGTCTTTAGTTTTTAACGGCTATTGATTCTGATTCTTCTGCCGGAAAATTGCAACATTTTCCGGCAGAAGATTTAGATTGACTTAACTTGTCAATGCCCAAACTTTACCAAGGGCCGGAAATAGCAAAGGTAATTCCTGGTGTCTGCATATTCACAAACATAATTCGACCGTCGGGTGAGAAACAAACTCCAGTCAACTCATTTGAGTTCAATGCGTTACGGGCAAATTTATAAAGTGCGCCAGTCGGTGTAATACCCACAACAAAGTCAGTACCGCCACCATCTTCGGTGAGGAATAAATCACCGTTGGGCGCAACGACAATGTTATCTGGAAAATCTAGAATATTCGCATTGTTAGGTTCTATGTACAGCCGCAGTGTGTTGGTAGCAGGGGTGTAGCGCCATATTTGACCCACTCCAGCACTACCACCACTAGTACAGCAAAAATACATATCTCCATTGCCATAGAAAATACCTTCGCCACGAGCAAACTTAGCAGCGCCTAAACTAAAGCCCGTAGTCCTTACTGTATCACTAGAAGGATCGGGGTTGGTAATCCGAACCCAATCCACTGTGTACGCTTGACCGACTGTAAACCCTGTGGTGGTGTTTGCTTGGGGTCTTGAAGGAATTCTCAAAGCATACAACGCACCACCTGCACTCAAGTTATTCGGTGTGTTAGGCACGAAGCGATAGAATAAGCCATCACCTCGGTCTTCGGTCATATATACATAACCTGTGTTGGGGTCTACAGCTGCTGCTTCATGATTGAACCGCCCCATCGCTACTAGGGGTACAGGCGTTACGAACCCAGTTGCACTACTAGGTACTTCAAATACATAACCATGCTTTTTGTTACCTACCTCAAAACTTTCTTCGCAACTGAGCCAAGATCCCCAAGGGGTTGGGCCACCAGCACAGTTGCGGTAAGTGCCTGCCAAAGAGCCGTAGTGCCTAATTAAAGTCCGAGTCGAACTGACTACCAAAGTTGTTGTGCCACCTTTTCCTTGAGTGTCGTATTTACTCGTGTTAGGTGCGCCAATGCTGGTAGTTGATGCCGGGTTGAGTTCGTGGTTGCGGATCAGAATTGTATTACCATTAGCTCCTGAAAACGCTGCCATTCCGTCGTGACCACCTGGAACTTTGTAGCCATCGGTCATTGTTTGCCCAGTTTCAGACAATCTTACATAAGAGAATCCAGCAGGCAGATCCAAAACACCTTTAGGGTCAGTTTGCAAAGAGCCATAGGGGCCTGCTGCTAAAGTTCGTTTAGCAAAGAAAGCCTGCAATGGAGATAACATCAAAGCACCAGCAGTACTTGTCCCAGCTAGGCTAAAAAATTGACGTCTAGATAAGGTCACTATATGCTCCTTAGTTTTTGACCAAAGCCTACTAGCAGTAGTTCAATGGATAGTTATTAAGGAGAAAGAGTGATTTATATCCATTAAGAGAAAACTAAGTCAACTTTATGAAAGCCAAAATAAACAATATGTAAAATGTCAAAATATATATTTAATAAAATTTGTTTTTTATTAACGCAGTATTAATTAAAGTCAAGGCTACTTATGCAAAGTTTATTAAAAGCGATCGCCTTTCTCAGCTAATAATCATTCAAACTGCTTCTGTGTATATCTTCATAATATTTACATCCTGATGACGCTACAGATTATGTAACCTCTCAAAGGCACATTAATTATCTCCATTTTTAGAGCTTATGCAAAAGATTCTTCATTGACACTTAGTGTCAGGAAATGAGGCTTGTTAACATCTACATCCCTAAACTTTTACACCGTTACGCTCCTTACCCAAACCTCGATTTTTGCGATCCATGGGTAATTATTAACATACATAATATTCCTGACGCACTGATTTGTTTTGAATCTATTGCAATTAGTTGCTAGATTTTCTTCCATAGCAATAAATTAATAGCTTGTTTAATCAGTCCTCACACAACTTATATTGACTTTTGTTCTTAAAAGTTCTAGATTTTTATATTGGGCTAGTTGCAACTAATTTGCAAAAAACCTGAGAATAGTTCCTAATGGAGAGTTACTAATGAGTGTGAAAAACAAAGGCTTGTTGGGTGCTGGAGCTGCATGTGTAGCGCTTGCAGGTCTAGCACTCAGCACATTTGGAGGAATGCAGGCGACGATCGCCAATTCTACTTTTAATCAACAAGCACCACGCTTACTTGCCCAAAGACAAAAATTAAATAACTTAACAGTAGTCTTTCCTAGCCGGGCTGATTCTACAGACTTGCAAAGTAAGGCGAATTCAGTAGCAGCATTTCTGTCAAAAGAACTAGGAATACCAGTTAAAGCCCAAGTAGGAGATGATACAGCTGCGGTAGAAGCCTTAAGAGCAAATCGGGCTGATGTGTCTTTCTTGAGTAGCCGTCCGGCGTTGAAAGCTGAACAATTGGCCAATGCTCGCTTGTATTTAGCCGAGGTACGTGACAACTATTCAGGAAGATACACTTACAGTTCAGTATTTGTTGTACCCAACAATAGCCCTTTGAAAACTAGAAATAACGCCAAAGCAACCCTAGAACAATTGCGGGGCAAAAAAATGGCGTTTACTTCCCCGACTTCTGGCAGTGGGTTTATTTTCCCCGTTGGTGAGTTGGTAAAACAGGGATTTGTGCCTAACCGCGATCGCCTGGATGGTTTCTTCGGTCAAATTAGCTACGGTGGCAATTACAGCAAAGCATTGCAAGCCGTTGTTCGCGGTCAAGCAGATGTAGCTGTTGTGTCCGAATACGCTCTTAACCCACCGTATATTACACCTGAAGAAAAAAATCAGTTGCGCGTGCTTCATCGAATTCCCGGTGTCCCAGCCCACGGTATCGCCATTGATGATGACGTTCCAGCACCAGAGCGGGAAAGAATTATTAACGCTCTACTCAAGTTAAATCAGTCACAAAATAACCAACTGTTACGTAACTTGTATAACTCTACAGAGTTAGTGCGAGTAGATCATGCTCGCCACTTAGCACCCATCAAAGATGCATTAACACGTGTTGGCATTGCACCTTAATTTAGTTGTCAGTTATCAGTAAACAGGCTGATAACTGATCAGTGAGACTTGATAACTAATTATGGATTTGACCGAGGCATGAGAGATTATGTAATTGAGTGTCACAACTTAGAAACAGCTTATGCTGCTTCTCTAAATCGCCCTATCCTCAATGGTATTAATTGCCAGATTGAACGAGGTGAGTTTGTTGTGTTGCTGGGACTCAATGGTGCTGGTAAATCTACTCTGCTGCGATCGCTAGTTGGATTAGTGCCACTGGTACGGGGAGAAATTCAGATTAATAGTGTAACGCTGACTCCCCGCACACTAGCTGCAATTCGGCGCGATGTTGGGATGTTATTTCAAGGCGGCGGATTAATTCGGCAATTATCAGCAATGGAAAATGTCCTATGTGGACGCCTTGGTGCTAAGACAAGTTGGCAAACTTTATTTGGATTTCCCAAACGCGATCGCCTTTTAGCACTAGAATTATTGGAACAGTTGGGATTAAGAGAGTTTGCCGATCAAAAAACTAGCCAACTCAGTGGTGGACAACAACAAAGAGTAGCGATCGCCCGTGCTTTAATTCAATCACCACAGATTTTGTTAGCCGACGAACCGATCACTGGGTTAGATGTGATAGCTTGCCAACAGGTAATGCAAACTTTATCTGAATTACATACCCAGCACGGCATGACAATTGTGGCAGTTTTGCACGATTTGGGGATAGCTGCGGAATATGCTCAACGTGCGATCGTTGTAGATGCGGGACGCATTGTTTACGATGGCCCTTGCGACAATCTGCAAGCGCAATTTTCTCAAGTTTAGATTTTTGAATTAAATTTTTGAGTGAAATTTCCGAGTATTGAGTAGAGATGCAATTTTGCAGTCTCTTTTCTAGAGTGTTGAACGCAAGCGCAAATTCATGAATTACTTCTTTAATTCAAAACTCCTCCGGCGCTACCCTTGGGTGAGTTCCCTACTCACTATATTAATTGCGGTTGTCGTTTATGTTTGGGCATTGCAAGGTCTCAAAGTTGATTTTAACTTGCTGACTTCCAGCTGGCCCTACATCACTGATTTTATCTCCAGGTTATTCCCTCCCGATCCAGCAGTTTTAGATATAGCCATTAAAGCGCTAATTGAAACTGTACAGATGTCACTCTGGGGAACCACTATCGGGGCAATAATCTCTTTGCCAATTGCTGTTGCTAGTGCCAGCAACATTGCTCCCCGATGGTTGCAATGGTTGGCTAACTTATTGCAAAACGCAGTCCGTTCTGTCCCTTCAATTATTTTGGGATTAATTTTTGTCGCTGCAACTGGATTAGGCGCACCAGCAGGAACCTTAGCTTTGGGAATTTACACTATTGGCTACCTGGCAAAATTCTATCAACAGGCAATTGAAGCCGTTGACTCTCGTTCTATCGAATCGCTAGAGGTTATAGGAGCATCGAAATTACAAATTGCTCAATATGGAATATTACCCCAAGTTTTGCCACTGGGATTAGGTTATACCTTATGGATGTTTGAGTACAATATCCGTGCCGCTTCTGTGTTGGGTGTAGTCGGCGCTGGTGGTATTGGCTTTCAGTTAAAAAGTTATATTGACGGTTTTGAATACACCAAAGCTACAACCATGATGCTGGTACTTTTGGTAGTCGTCACGATCATTGATGCCTTCAGCAGCCAATTACGTCGTCGGCTCGATTCAGAGTGCTGAATCTTGAGTTGTGAGTTGTGAGTGCTGAGTTCTGATCTCTGCCCTTGCTCCCTTGTCCCCAATGCCCAATTCCCAATTCCCAATCCTTTAACCTGACTTACGCGTTGCTGTGAAATTTTATCAATCAAATTTGTGGCTTGAAGCACTTACTCAAGCAGTACTGTTGCAAATAACTTGCATAATGTACTGCCAAGGACGAACAGAACATCTAAATAAATTTATTATGATATTTTCTCATTAAATACTGAAAGCTCAACTAGCTATTAATTGCTAAACTGGCTGTAGTTATCGTTACTTGCTGGGAATGGTTCAGCTTTTGTTCCTCGCTCTTGTCGGCAAAATGTTTGTCCATGAGTGCAGGAACTTGTGTAGCTTGAATACGGCTATAGCGCGTTTTGTCTGGCATTATCAAATTGGGGCCAGCTTTGCAGTTTTTCATACAACCAGTGCCTTTAATAGTTACTTGGTCTTCTAAACCGCGATCGCTCAAAGCTGCTTCTAAGGCCTGACAAAGTCCTTTACCACCACGCTTCATGCAATCAGATTTTTGGCATACCAAAATCGCAGCCTTAGCCTTAGGTGCTTTTGCCTTAGTATTATTAATAGATGGGACTTCTTTCGATTGAGTAATAGCCTGAACTCTTCCTACCTCAGGACTTGCCGCCATCACACGTTCAGCTTTCAGTGTGACTTTGCCACTTTCAACTTCGTGCTTTTTTTGACCTACAATTTGCAGCCAAGTTCCTGGTGGTAAACGCAAATCAAAAGCAAATCGTAAATTTTTAGCCAGTTTTACATAGAATTCACCGTCATTGGTTCCTATCAGTAGGCCTTTGAGCTTATAGCCATCTTTAATCACAAAATCCAGAAATCTTCCTTCCAAACAAAATTGTGATACTTCGGTAGTGTGAGATTCACTCATGTTTTTTACCTAGTTATTTACTTAGACAAGCTATTGGGCGAGACAGTATTAGCGTTAGTGGCTTTGCCAGCTTTTCTCCAGACTCCAAATCAGGTTTTGGCGGGAAACTGTGAATTGCCGCATCACACTCCAAAGTTGAATAGCTGCTATGGGATTGGCAATTTCAACTTTCAAGGGCTGATTAGACTCGCACCAACAGGGAATATCTAGTTCCCGTAAGCGTTGATAGACTACCCAGCGGTCTGCCCAATTAACCTCTAAGATGTGCTTGCTTTCTACTTCTGAACTGAACGATTTCAAGAGACTAACCCTCAAAGTGCAACAAACTTGCAGTAATCACCACGCTTTTACTCCCTCCTGTTTCTCATATTTGGGAGTTCAGCCTTTTAAACAAGGATAACTTAAGTGCAAACAATTCTCAATTATTTTAGATAAAAATCTCAAATATTTGCCATAAACTTCTACTAAAAAAGGCTGAAAAGACCAGGGAGTAAGCTCATCCCACCCCTAAAAGGAATGGAATTTCGTGGCCATGGGAAAGAATGCCAATGACAGCACGCCCACTCAGGGCCCCAAGACGGCACTGGCTCCCCTATGACGCCAGTTGCCTCAAGTCGGGAAACCCGCCCACGGCACTGGCTCCCCAATGCCCCAAGCGACGGGGAGAGCAACGTCCACCCACCTTGGGGATGGAGTTTACCGTCGTTTTCAATTGAAACTTTTAGTACTAAAAAATTCAAAATTCCGTGATATTTATCGGAATTACTTTTTATTTTTAGAATGTTAATATGTAGAGACTCAGCAGTTAAAAACTATAACTACTGACAAGCGAGGAGAACTATGTCTGAAACGAAAACTGTATTACGCAATTTTGGTCATGTTTACGACAATCCTGTATTACTAGACCACAGTGTAACTGCCCCGGTTACCGAAGGATTTAACGTCGTATTAGCGAGTTTTCAAGCACTTTACTTGCAATATCAAAAACATCATTTTGTAGTTGAAGGTGCAGAATTTTACTCGTTGCATGAGTTTTTTAATGAAAGCTACAAAGAAGTGCAAGAACACATCCATGAAATTGGAGAGCGCTTGGATGGACTAGGTGGCGTGCCAGTAGCTTCCTTCAGCAAATTAGCGGAATTAACCTGTTTTGAGCAAGAGCCTGATGGAGTATATTCTGCTCGTCAGATGGTAGAAAATGACCTAGTAGCAGAGCAAGCTATTATTGGCTTGATTCGTCGCCAAGCTGCTCAGGCAGAGAGTTTAGGTGATCGTGGTACACGCTATCTCTACGAAAAAATTCTCTTAAAAACTGAGGAGCGGGCTTATCATTTATCTCACTTCCTTGCCAAGGACAGCTTAACCTTGGGTTTTGTTCAACCTGCTCAAAACTAAGACTCTCATAATTTAGATAAGCTTCCCTAGACTGAAGAAAAAATTGGCAGAAGTAGGTCTTAAAAAAATATAAAAATTTGCAGAGAGTAGTATAGCTAATTCTCTGCAATTTTTAATTTAAGTATATAAATTAATATATTAATTCATATTGAGAATAATTAGCAGTTAGCTAGTTAGGAATTATTTTTATCTAACTTATTTGTTTAATTTTAATATTAACTCAAGTTATGATGTACAAAAGTAACATAAATATGAAAATTATTATTATCTAAGAGAATAAAGAGTTGCAACTTTATTAAATTTTTTTCGATGAGAAGTATATAAAAGTTAGACATACAAAATAGGTGATTAGTACCGAAGCATAAAAAGTAATTCTTCTCATCCCTCAATCTTTGCTAATCCCCCTCCCGGTCATCAAACCTAGAAAACTTGGTAATAAACAGTATGACTAGGGAAAAAGAATCTTAAAATAATCAGGATTTGTATTCTCTTAGTTCACCCCAACGACTATGCCCCGCCGTCAAGACCTCCGGAAGATTCTGCTGTTAGGCTCTGGCCCAATTGTGATTGGACAAGCCAGTGAGTTTGACTACTCTGGTACCCAAGCCTGTAAAGCACTGCGAGAAGAAGGCTACGAAGTGGTACTGGTCAACTCCAACCCTGCGACAATTATGACCGATCCGGAAACAGCCGATCGCACTTACATTGAGCCGCTGACACCGGAATTGGTCGAAAAAGTCATCGCTAAAGAGCGTCCCGATGCCCTGCTACCAACAATGGGAGGACAAACCGCCCTCAACATTGCCGTTGCTCTCGCAAAAAATGGTGTTTTAGAAAAATATAACGTCGAGTTAATTGGCGCTAAGTTGCCAGCTATTGAAAAAGCTGAAGATAGAAGACTGTTTAACGAAGCAATGGCCAAGATCGGCGTGAATGTGTGTCCTAGTGGCACAGCTTCATCTTTAGAAGAATCTAAAGCGATCGCCCGGCAAATCGGCACTTATCCCTTAATTATTCGTCCTGCTTTCACAATGGGTGGTAGTGGCGGCGGTATTGCTTACAACCAAGAAGAATTTGAAGAAATGGCACAGGTGGGTATAGATGCTAGCCCCGTTTCGCAAATTCTCATTGACCAGTCCCTACTCGGCTGGAAAGAATACGAATTGGAAGTAATGCGCGACTTGGCAGATAACGTAGTGATTATTTGCTCAATCGAAAACCTCGACCCAATGGGCATCCACACCGGAGACTCAATTACCGTCGCTCCTGCTCAAACTCTTACTGATAAAGAATACCAGCGACTGCGGGATATGGCAATTAAAATCATCCGCGAGATTGGCGTGGAAACGGGTGGTTCCAATATCCAGTTTGCCATTAATCCAGTTACAGGGGATGTGGTCGTGATTGAAATGAACCCCCGTGTATCTCGCAGTTCCGCTTTGGCTTCTAAAGCCACTGGTTTCCCGATAGCTAAGATGGCGGCCAAGCTAGCTGTGGGTTACAGCTTGGATGAAATTAAAAACGATATCACCAAGAAAACTCCGGCATCATTTGAACCGACAATTGACTACGTAGTTACCAAAGTCCCCCGCTTTGCTTTTGAAAAGTTTCCTGGTTCGGAACCAGTGCTGACAACGCAAATGAAATCCGTAGGGGAAGCAATGGCTATTGGACGGACATTCAACGAATCCTTCCAAAAAGCACTGCGCTCTTTGGAAACTGGACGTGCTGGCTGGGGTTGCGACCAAGCCGAAAAATTACCCAGTGGTGAACAAATTCGCGCCCAACTGCGGACACCCAACCCCGATCGCATCTTTGCTGTCCGCCATGCCATGCAGTTAGGCATCAGTAGTGAGGAAATCTACGAACTCACAGGTATTGACCCCTGGTTCCTAGATAAAATGCAGCAATTGCTGGAAGTAGAAAAATTCCTCAAACGAACACCCTTAAAGCAATTGACAAAAGAGCAGTTGTATGAGGTCAAACGTGATGGATATAGCGATCGCCAAATTGCCTATGCCACCAAAACCACCGAAGATGAAGTCCGGGCATACCGCAAACAGCTAGGAGTCATCCCAGTTTACAAAACTGTGGATACTTGCGCCGCTGAGTTTGAGGCGTTTACCCCTTACCACTACTCTACCTACGAAGAAGAAACAGAGATTTTACCAACCAGCAAGCCGAAAGTGATGATTTTGGGTGGTGGCCCCAACCGCATTGGACAGGGAATTGAGTTTGATTATTGTTGTTGTCACGCTGCCTATGCTTTGAAAGGAGCAGGATATGAGACGATTATGGTCAACTCTAACCCAGAGACAGTCTCTACAGATTATGACACCAGCGATCGCCTCTACTTTGAGCCATTAACCAAAGAAGACGTACTCAATATTATTGAAGCCGAAAATCCCGTAGGCGTGATTGTCCAGTTTGGTGGGCAAACACCACTGAAGTTAGCTGTACCTTTGCAACAATTTCTCAGCACTCAGAACTCAGGACTCAGCACTAAAATTTGGGGAACATCGCCAGACTCTATAGATATGGCAGAAAATAGAGAGCGATTTGAAAAGATTCTCAACAAATTAAATATTGCTCAACCGCCCAATGGTATTGCCCGGACTTACGAAGATGCGCTGATTGTTGCTCAACGTATTGGTTATCCGGTGGTGGTGCGTCCTAGTTATGTGCTGGGGGGAAGGGCGATGGAAATCGTGTATTCCGATACAGAATTGGAACGCTACATGACTTTTGCGGTGCAGGTAGAACCGGAACACCCAATTTTAATCGATAAGTTCTTGGAAAATGCGATCGAAGTCGATGTAGATGCGATCACCGATCATACCGGGCGGGTAGTGATTGGTGGCATCATGGAACACATCGAACAAGCAGGGATTCACTCTGGCGATTCAGCTTGCACTTTACCCTCAATTTCCCTACCACCAGCAGTCCTCAATCAAATTCGTACTTGGACGGTGCAGCTAGCACAGGCACTTTCTGTAGTAGGACTGATGAATATTCAGTTTGCCGTTGTTGGTGGCAGTAGCTATTCTCCTCAAGTTTACATTCTTGAAGCCAACCCCCGTGCCTCTCGTACAGTGCCCTTTGTTTCTAAAGCAACTGGTGTGCAACTGGCAAAACTAGCATCCTTAATTATGTCAGGTAAAACTTTAGAGGAGCTAGGCTTTACCGAAGAAGTCATCCCACGGCATATTGCGGTCAAAGAAGCAGTATTGCCATTTAATAAATTCCCCGGTACTGATACAATATTAGGCCCAGAAATGCGCTCTACTGGTGAGGTAATGGGAATTGACAGCGATTTTGGACGCGCCTATGCCAAAGCAGAAATCGGTGCTGGAGAGCGTTTACCTTTGTCTGGAACCGTATTCGTGTCGATGAACGATCGCGACAAAGCAGCTGCTGTGAGCGTCGTCAAGGAATTTATCGATTTAGGATTTACTGTGATGGCTACATTTGGCACACGCCAAGTTCTTCAAGAACATGGGTTAGATGTTGAGTTAGTGCTGAAGCTTCATGAAGGTCGTCCTCATGTTTTAGATGCCATCAAAAATCAGAAAATCCAACTGATTATCAACACTCCTTCGGGAGAAGAAGCCCACACTGATGCTAGATTAATCCGTCGCACAGCCTTAGGTTATAAAATTCCCATCATCACCACCATCGCCGGCGCAAAAGCTACAGTCGCCGCTATCCATTCCCTGCAAACTACAACTTTGGATGTGAAAGTCATCCAAGATTACTGCATGATGCCTTAAAGACAACTTTTTTGCCAACCTCGAATCAGCGATCATCAGCGATCAGTCATACTATGTTGCGATCAGACAGATTTTGATTTCCTCACCTCTGCTCCTCTGCTGCCCTAATTTACTATCTTTGAATGCAACTCGGTATCAGTAAGGGTATAGGCAATACTTGGGATAAGCGTTGAGTCATCCAAGATTCAGATCCCCCCGCCTATGGCGACCCTCTTTCTAAGGCTACCGTGTACACACAAGTCTTTGAGAGTTGTCCCACAGGCTTTTGATCCCCCCAACCCCCCTTTAAAAGGGGGGCTAAAATCCCTCAAAGTCCTCCAATTTATCGGAGGATAATGACGGATCTACAATGATTTCGGTTTAGTACACAGATGTGTGTACACCGTAGCTTTCTAAGGGGGGTTGGGGGATCTAAATTTTAGGCTTCAGTGCCTAAGCCTTACTTAATTTTTCCCAATCCCGTAAATAAACTTCTTGCCAAAGATACTTTTGCAAGAGGTGGGGAAAAGGTAAAAGTTTAAAAGTTAAGAATAAACAGGAAATCTCATCTTTTTCACCTTAATTGTTGTACCGAATTCTATAAGTATTTATTTGTCCATCTTTCTATAGGCATAAACCTTTGTTGTCCGCAGCCAGAAAAATTAAGCAATTGTTATAAGAGAATAATTATACTTATCATTGAGTTATTTTAAGGAATATGAGAAAGTTATTGTCTGTCATGGATATATTGATGCGATCAGCTTCTAGGGAAGCTTTTAATCTATAAAAGCATTGTATTAACTGGAATAAAATCTAAATCTTAGGCTGTGATCTAGTCAATTTTTCTCATAAATGTTACAATAGTTAACAATAGCCCTAATGAAAGAATACAAAAAATGTTCTATTAGTAACCTTTTATCTAACTCTAGATACTTGTGAAACTGGGTAAATAACTGTAACGTCTAGAGCAGTTAAAACCCTAAATTTTTGATTATTATTAGCAGCCGAGTTTATCGGATGCATTAATTGCAAACATATTGCAAACCTGAGTATGGGTTCCCAGCCTGAGTGGGTAGTACCTTCGCAAAGCATTTATTAGTTAATGACCCTAACGTCACATCCATCCCTATCAATGAGTAGCGCCATGAAGACCGCTCCGACAGCCACAGACCTTGTGCGGACTTACCTGCGTGAGATTGGCCGCGTGCCGCTCTTAACGCACGAGGAAGAGATTTTTTATGGCAAACAGGTGCAACGTTCAACTGCTTTGCAAGAAATGAAGGAGTACCTTGCCAGCCAGTTAGGCCGAGAACCAACTCTAGAAGAGTGGGCAAAAGCAACTGGGCTGGAATTGGCAGAGTTGAACGAAGTGATCGCTGAGGGTGAATTTGCCAAGCGCAAGATGGTAGAAGCCAATTTACGGCTCGTTGTATCAGTTGCCAAAAAATATATTAAGCGTAATGTTGATTTACTAGACTTAATCCAAGAAGGTAGCATCGGGATGCAGCGGGGCGTGGAGAAGTTTGACCCCACAAAAGGCTACAGGTTTTCGACTTATGCTTATTGGTGGATTCGTCAAGCCATTACGCGGGCGATCGCCGAAAAAGCGCGCACTATCCGCTTGCCAATCCACATCACCGAGAAATTAAATAAAATTAAAAAAGCACAGCGACAATTATCTCAAAAACTGGGACGTGCCCCTTCCGCTGCGGAATTAGCGCAAGAATTAGAATTGACTCCTAAACAAGTACGAGAGTACTTAGAAAAGGCACGTCTACCGTTATCTCTAGATTTGCGGTTGGGGGATAACTACGACACCGAACTTGGAGAAATGTTAGAAGATCCGGGAGCTTCTCCAGAAGAGTTTGTGATGCAATCTTCCCTATCTTATGACTTAGAGCGCCTGATGGGAGATCTCACCCCACAACAGAAGGAAGTGATCACCCTACGCTTTGGGTTAACAGATGGGCAAGCTCTAACATTAGCAAGAATTGGTGAAATCCTAAACATTAGCCGCGAACGAGTACGGCAAATTGAACGGGAAGCCTTAACCAAACTCCGCAAGTCCAAAGCCAAGATGGATGAATACTTGGCAAGTTAGTCAGCCGTCTTTAGTGATTAGTACTTAGTAGCTAAGAGCTAATCACTAACGACTAATAACTAGTGAGGTGAGAAAACACGCTGCTTTTGGTACGGTTACACCGACTGCCTGATCATATTTAGCCTGTTACATTAATTGACAGGAACAATTAATAGGTAGCTAAATCCAGTACACAATAAGCACTTATTTTTATAAAGTCGCAAACACCACAGCTAAGATTATTAGTCAAGGAGATGAAACGTGAGTAACCCATCCAATAGAGTCTCAGAATTTTTTAATAGTGAGTCAGAAACTGGCGATTTACTCTGGCAATACGTTAAATCCTTGAGTCCAGAGACAGTTAGCCAGTTATCCAAACCCACTTCTGCTGAAGTGCTTCAGGTGATGGAACGCAATATTGTGGGGCTTTTGGGCAACCTGCCTTCAGAACACTTTAATGTAACTATCACTACTAGTCGGGAAAGTCTAGGTCGGCTTCTCGCCTCTGCAATGATCAGTGGTTACTTCTTGCGTAATGCTGAACAAAGAATGAATTTTGAAATGGCTTTACAAGGTAGTGAAACCAACAACAGCGAAATTGACTAGTTATTGTTGGCTTTATAGGTTGACACACTTACAGCCACATCATCAAAAATAAACCTCTGCGAAATCCTCATAATCTGCCTTCCCTTCCCTCCACTTTGATTTGCAGCTAGATATTAACCATATCTGACTTACAATCGCTACGCTGATGATAATGGATTTTGTTCAGCAATTAGATTCACATAGAATATAAGCAATTTGGGCAGAGGTTAGCTCTGGCAATTTGAAATTTTAAGTCATCAGCCAATAACTGAATCCAATCAGATTTAGGCTAAGTTTACTCAGCTTTGAAAATGGATTTAAAACTATGAAGTAGCAACTATGCGGTTGAGCAGCAGAAGCAGAATTTGCTGGTTTCGGCAACAACAGCTGCAATCAACGGTTAGCATAATTGCATAAACACCATTTAAAGCTATTTCATTCGCAATAAAATACAAACTCGGCAGGCATGAAGCCAGCTTGCTGAGTTCTATTATTATTCAGTAGCGGATAGTAGCTTTATCTTCCCCTTTCTTCCATCAACCATGAATGAAACCAGTTCTCCCATACCTCATAAAATCATTGGTGTTGCCGTAATTTGGAACGACCAAGAGCAAATTTTAATCGATCGCCGGCGTCCGGGAGGAGCGATGGGGGGTTTATGGGAATTTCCTGGTGGCAAAATAGAGTCTGGCGAAACTGTCGAAGAATGTATCCAACGGGAAATTTACGAAGAACTGGGAATCGAAATTGAAGTGGGAAGCCATCTGATCACTATTGACCACACCTATACCCATTTGCGAGTTACCCTCACAGTACATCACTGCCGTCATCTTACTGGTGTTCCCCAACCACTCGAATGTGATGAAATTCGCTGGGTTAGTTTGCCTGAACTAGAAGAGTTTGCTTTTCCCCAAGCCAATGTGCAAATTATTGCAGCTTTAAAGGGGGCAGGGGGTTGGGAATTTGGGAACTAGGGACTGGGGACTAGGGGCTGGACAATTTACTTAATCCCCAATGCCCCATGCCCAACCCCCATACCGTAACAATGTATTAACTGTGTCAGGTTAAGACTCGTAATTTTCTACAATAATCGCAAAGACTTTGATCCGAGGTGTCAGTAAGCAAATGCCTAAAACAGTTGCCGAAGTAATGAGCCGTGACCCAATTGTTGTCCGATCAGAAACTCCGCTCAAGGAAGCCATACAACTTATCGCAGAACGACGGATTAGTGGGCTGCCTGTTGTGGATGATGTTGGTCAATTGGTGGGCATTATCTCAGAAACTGACTTAATGTGGCAAGAAACAGGAGTGACTCCTCCGGCATACATTATGTTTCTTGATAGCGTCATCTATTTACAAAATCCCGCTGATTATGAGCGTGACTTGCACAAGGCGCTGGGACAGACAGTTGGGGAAGTGATGAGCAAAAATCCGATCACTATTACCCCAGATAAAACTATAAAAGAAGCAGCCAAAATCATGCACGATCGCAGTGTTCACCGATTACCAGTGCTTGACAGCGCGGGTCAGGTAATTGGGATTCTCACCCGTGGTGACATTGTTCGAGCAATGGCAGCAAGTCAAGATTAGTGTAATGGGGATTGGGGGCTGGGGGCTGGGCATGGGGCAGAGGGCAGAGAGACAAGGAGAATAACTCCTAACTCAGCACTCAGCACTTAGCACTCACGACTATTAGCTTGCTGTTCACTGTTGACTCTTTTAAAACTCTTGGAAAATTTAGGATAAGTGAATGAGTATTACTCCTGATTCTGTTAAGCAAATGCTCAGTTCTGAGGATTTGGGCGATCGCTTGCGAGCTGTGAATCAAATTCGTGACTTGGAACCTGCGATCGGCTTTGAACTAATTCAAAGTGCGATCGGTGATAGCAGTGCGCGTGTGCGTTACTCAGCAGTGAGTCAGATGGATACACTCGGCGCACAAGATTTAGACTTATCGTTGAATATATTACGCGAACTGTTGCACAATGACCCGGAACCGGATGTTCAAGCAGCAGCAGCAGACTGTTTGGGTGCGCTGAAACTTCAAGTAGCTTTTGAAGACTTGCAGCAACTTTACAACACAACTCCCGAATGGCTAGTTAAATTCAGCATCATCGCTACTTTAGGAGAATTGGGCGATCCGCGAGGTTTTGAACTACTCAAAGAAGCACTCTCTTCAGATAATGACTTAATCCAAACTGCTGCTATCAGTTCTTTGGGTGAGTTGGGAGATATCCATGCAGTTGAACTTTTAGCGCCTTATGCAACTAATCCAGATTGGCAAGTCCGCTACCGAGTCGTGCAAGCCTTAAATCTTTTGGGTGGTGCAGATGCCAAAGCTATATTAGAAACTTTGGTGAATGATGAAGTAGAGGCGATCGCAACTGAAGCTAAAAAAACTTTGCAGTCAGTCTGAGTTCGCATTTTGAGGAACAGTCAACCTCACTTTTCCATAGAATTACCGAAACTGGAAGCGTCGTTTTCAATAAAGTTTCTCTTGAAAATAATTAAAGGTTCGCAGTAATCGCTAAATTACTACAAACCCAAAACCCATAACACTTAATTGAAAACCGATATAATTGGATAGATTTTGTACGGGGTGGTAGTCTTTACAATTGTTCTACCACCTTTTTTTTCAGCAATTTTTCTGCTGGTTTTTATTAACTAGCCAGAGTTTTGCGGCGGCGAGACATAGCCATAGCTGCACCTACTGCACCCAAGCCAAGTAATGTAGCTGGTTCAGGAACTGTAGCAAAGTAACTAGCAGAATAAGTCAGTCCCGAAATTGTTTTACCTTCAGCAAGAGCTTTGTCAAAATCAGCTTTCTTACCTACTTTTTGGAAAGTAAAAAATCCTTGCCCTTGGCTTATTTCTCCAGTTAAACTTTTAAAGAAGCCATCGACTGTGACCTTTAGAGCAACGAAATTTCCAGCTTGTTCCGTTATATAGCTAGCAGAAGTCAAATTAAAGATGTCTAATCCATCTTTAGCACCCAAGTCAAGGAATGGATTAATTGCTGATGCAGGGGAACCAAAGCCCAAAATGTTGTTTATTGTACCCCCGCTAAAACTTCCTAAAGTTCCACTGCCATTAAGAATTAGAAATGTTTTTGGATCAAGGAAAGTTAGAGAATCTTGTTTTAACTCGGCTGTGGTCAAACCTACCATATCGAACTCACCAGTCAATGCAGCCGCTTGAGCAGAACTAGCGGAGGCAAACATTCCAGCAGTAGCCAAGGGAATTGCAAAAGTAGCTGCTAGAGTTGTGTTTAGTACTTTAGATTTCAAACCAAGCATTGTAATTTAAAGCTCCTATAAAAAAATTTAAGAGGCTGAGTGCGTTATTTACTGTGCTGCAATCTTAAAACTAGTTATGAATGTATCCTGTTTTCACAATCTAGATAGCATTGCCGCATTAAAAACTTAGGTAGAATGCTATTTATTTTTTAGGCGTTCGTTGGCTGATGTGTTCGTTACTTCTACAGAATTACATAACTATCTAGAGATACGCAAGGTCTACGTATTTATCTTGATAAAATCTTCATTACCTGCATAGTGCTTTTTCTTATATCTCTCATCTCTTAGAGTTGAAATTTATAGCAATAGCCTTGAATTACATAGGTTTGACCTCAGTACATCTGTCAAATCGCTATATTTTATTTTTGAAGATTAATACACAGATTTTTTGTAATACTGGCTAGCGTAGGTGAGTTTGTATTTTGTAATTTATATAAAGCAATTTTGTTTTTGGTATAAACTAATAATGAAGTTTTTATAGTTTGATTATAAAAAGATGATTTAGTAGGTTGAAAACGCGACTGGAGGTTAGGTTTTTAATTACTGAATCGATACTCTAGTTACACTTGAAAAGTTTGAATTAAAATATCACATTATTCTTTTGTAATAAAAATTTAGGCAGTAGTACATAACTCAACCTGTATAAAGATTTTTATTTACAATATTTCGTGTTAGCTCATCTAATACCAATTCAAATAATGTTTGCGATACATAAATTATTCTTAAGGGCACAACAATGTTGTGCCCCTACCCATCTGTCGCATTCTTTTTTCAAATTGGTATAAGCTTTGATAACAAAATTTTAGGTTAAATTCTAACTACTAAATACCTGTGGCCAAGTTGTGTATAAGAAAACTGCAACTGCGGCGATCGCTAATATACCCTGAATTAAATTCCCAACCAAGGTTCCTACTACAATTCCAATACCAGCTTTAATTGCCAATCCCAGTTGACGTTGGTAAAGATACTCACCGATAATCGCTCCCAGCAGTGGGCCGATTAAAATACCTAACAAGGGGCCGCCAAAAGGCAAAGCAGGTAATAATCCAAAAAATCCCAGTAGCAAACCGACAAACGCGCCAATTTGTCCCCATTTACTAGCACCTGCTTGTTTTGCTCCTATGTAGCCTGCTAAGAAATCAACTCCAATACTGAGCAACAAAACAATAACTGTCACAATTAGCGGTATCTTAATTGCAGCAAAAGAACTGCTAACAACTCCCCAGATAATAATTGCAATTAAAATTAAACTGGTTCCAGGAATGGCAGGAACTACAGCACCAATAATACCCACAACCATTACGGCAACAAGTAGCCAATAGATAATTTGCATAAAATTTTAATTTTCTGATTCAACTTGCAAGTAAGAATTAAGAGTAACCGCTAATTTATCAGCAATTCCAGCAATCCAGTTTTCATCTTGTTTGGTGTAACTGCGCGGTGCGTTTGCTCCTAAAATTAGTACACCTTCGTTACCAATAGGTTGACAAATTACACCTTGAGTATTTTCTGGTAAATAATCAAATTCAATTCTGCCTGGATATATTTTTAAAGCAACTAAATAAATTGCCTTTTTTGTCTCCAATACCCGTTTTAAAATTGGCCCTGGTACAACCTCAGATTTAGTACCCAAAATACCGCGACGCAACAAAACTTTACCTTGATAAACAACCACAAGCGATCGCGTGACTGTATTAGTTAACAATAAATGCGATGCCCAGGCTAATTCTGTTTTGACAGCTTCTGGTAAATCTGCTGCCAATACAAAACCTTCTTCCCCAATTAGTTGTACAACATCAGGCGATCGCGGCTGTACTTGCTGCCAAATTAAACCAGTCAAAATTAACACTGCACTCAAAATCACACCCACCACATCTCCCCGCGCTTGAGATTCTGTGATTTCCGGTGTTAACAATCGGTTAATGAGCAAAAGTACAGCGCCTAACCCACCAACAACAAAGGGTAGACGCCGTAAAAATCGATTGGGATCAGATTTAGTCATGCCTCTTTAGTGCTGAGTGCTGAGTGCTGAGTGCTGAGTAAAGATACTAGTCCCCAGTCCCCTTCCTTGTCTCCCCTGCTCCTCTGCTCCTCTGCTTCCTTGCTACTGTGTTGTTTACTCTTCTCCAGGTTCAATTATCCTTTGAAACAGATAACCAGTACCTCTGGCTGTGAGAATCAATTCTGGGTTGCTAGGATCATCTTCCAACTTTGCGCGTAAACGTGATATATGCACATCTACCACGCGGGTATCTACATGACGTTCTGGTGTATAACCCCACACCTCTTGCAAAATTTCGGAACGAGAAAAAGCTTCTCCAGAGCGGCTAACTAGTAACTCTAGTAGGCTAAACTCCATACCCGTTAAGCGAATGCGCTCATCGCCTTTATAGACTTGACGCTTATTCGTATCAATTTTGATATTTCCAACGTGGATTACCCCAGAACTGGGAATTCCAGAAGCCCCGGTTTTGTCTACCCGCCGCAGCACTGAGCGAATACGAGCTTCTAGCTCTTTAGGGGAAAAAGGCTTAACTACATAATCATCAGCACCCAATTCCAAACCAGTGATGCGATCCGCTACGTCCCCCAAGGCTGTTAGCATAATAATGGGGACATCTGATTCTTTGCGTAATTCTTGGCATACACCATAGCCATCTAGTTTTGGCATCATTACATCCAAAACTACCAAGTCAGGATCAGCTTTGCGAAAAGTTTCCAAAGCTTCTTCTCCGTCACCCGCTGTCACCACATCGTAGCCAATCATAGAAAGGCGCGTTTCCAAAATACGACGAATGCTGGCTTCGTCATCTACCACTAGGATTTTTTCTTTATGACTTTCCAAGTTTCTCAACGCTCCTTAACTAAAATTTTTCATGATTAATTTTTAATACCATAATATTAAGATATCATCCCATGAATCGATAGAGAAAAAGCTGTAACTACTATCATTATTGGATTTTTTGTTTGCTCGAAGAATTAAGCAAAAATTAAGATTATTTAATAATATTAAGAATGGCGAAGCCTAAAACCTTTTACGTTTGTAACGATTGTGGAGCAGAATCTTCCCAATGGTTCGGTAGGTGTCCAGCTTGCGGCACTTATAATTCTCTAGAAGAGCAAATAAGTATCCAGTCCTCAGTGGATATACCCAGTCGCGGGGGAGTGAGTGGTTGGCAATCAGTTCAAACCAATGGCAAATCTCATGCTAAACCAGCTAAAGCGCGAGCTTCTTTAACATTTGATCAAATTAGCGATCGCCAAATTGCTCGTTGGGAATCCGGTTATGGAGAATTAGATCGAGTCTTGGGTGGTGGGGTTGTCCCTGGTTCAATGGTACTGATTGGAGGCGATCCAGGAATTGGAAAATCAACTTTACTTCTTCAAGTATCGAATCAATTAGCGCAGAGATACCGCATTCTCTATGTAACTGGGGAAGAATCAGGACAACAGGTAAAATTACGAGCTTCACGGCTGGGAGTATCAAAAAGTGTAAGTGTAGTTGGCGATGAAAATACGAGTGTACCAGAACCAACTACTACTACTATCAACCCTGATAGTATAAATGCAGATTTATATGTATTACCGGAAACAGATTTAGAAGAAATTCTGCGAGAAATCGACTCCTTAAAACCGAATCTGGCAGTAATTGATAGTATCCAAACAGTGTTCTTTCCAGCACTAACTTCTGCACCAGGTTCTGTAGCTCAGGTACGGGAATGTACAGCTGCACTGATGAAAGTGGCAAAGCACGAAGATATCACAATGTTAATTGTGGGACACGTCACCAAAGAAGGTGCGATCGCCGGGCCGAAAGTCTTAGAACACTTAGTTGATACAGTATTGTATTTTGAAGGCGATCGCTTTGCCTCCCATCGGTTATTACGGACAGTCAAAAACCGCTTCGGTGCAACTCACGAAATCGGTATCTTTGAAATGGTATCCCAAGGACTGCGGGAAGTTGCCAACCCTTCAGAATTATTTTTAGGCAACCGTGACGATCCAGCCCCAGGTACAGCAATTGTAGTTGCTTGTGAAGGTACTCGTCCTATTGTTGTGGAGTTGCAAGCCCTTGTTAGTCCTACCAGCTACCCGTCCCCTCGTCGTGCTGCTACTGGTATAGACTATAACCGCCTAGTGCAAATTCTGGCAGTGTTAGAAAAACGAGTGGGGATTCCCATGTCGAAATTGGATTCTTACGTCGCTTCTGCGGGCGGTTTAAATGTCGAAGAACCGGCAGTAGATTTAGGAATAGCGATCGCCATCGTTGCCAGTTTCCGCGATCGCATAGTCGATCCAGGTACAGTTTTGATTGGCGAAGTCGGGTTAGGCGGACAGGTGCGATCAGTTTCTCAGATGGAACTACGGTTGAAAGAAGCTGCAAAACTGGGATTTAAAAGAGCGATCGTCCCTAAAGGGCAAAAATTCCCCGATCTTGATATCGAGATTTTACCAGTTTCCAAAGTAATAGATGCGATTATTGCCGCCATCCCCCATCAAGAGCTAACAGAAGAGGATTTAGCACCCGATGAAGATGAGTAATACCAATTTGAAAAAAGAATACGACAGATACACACTCCCTAATCCTTGTTATGTCTGGCTTTCTTAATTTTTAACTTTGAATTTTGAATTGGTATAACATCTCCCCTCACAAACAAAGGAAAAACTCCCATGACAGCCTTTACCCAAGATTATAAAATCACTTGGGAAAAACTACCCGACGATTACAGACTACCAGACGATCCAGTGGACAACATCAACCAACCAGCCTTAGCTGCTGCACTCACACAAAGTTTAGAGCTTGCTGGTAAACTTCCACCCAACGCCCTCACACCAACAAATTACGGTATCTGCGCTACATTAAATGGCAAAATTGTCGTTAAAGCGCCAGACTGGGCATATATTCCCAAAATTAGCGTCGGGAGAGAAGATGTAATACGTAGCTACACACCGCAGCTACAGGGAGACATACCCGTAATAGTCATAGAATTTCTTTCTGATACAGAAGGTGGGGAATACTCGATCAAACCCACTTATCCCCCAGGTAAATGGTTTTTTTACGAATGCGTTTTAAAAGCACCAAATTATGCGATCTTTGAACCTAATAGCGGAGACCTAGAAGTTTATCGTTTAGATAATAATACAGGCAGATACGTTGTCCAAACTCCCAAGGACAACCAGCGTTACTGGATAGCAGAAATGAATCTTTACCTTGCTGTATGGACAGGTACTCATGAAAATCGTGCAGGAAATTGGTTACGGTGGTGGGATGAACAAGGAAATCTACTGCTTTGGGGTACAGAATTAGCTGAACAACAAAGACAACGCGCTGAAAGGCTAGCAGCACAATTGCGCGCGGCGGGAATTGAACCGCAAGATTAGACTTTTTGCAAATAATTTAGGTTTGCTAGATTAGCTAAACAAATCTAGCAATTTTCTATGCGAACAAAATTTGACTTTAATTCAGTATTACTAGTAATAAACTACTATTCAGCAACAGTTTTAAACTTAGAAATGGTGCAAGCAGGTCTAATGCGTCCTTCGGTGATTAGGTTGCATAAGATAAACAAAATAATTAGGTAGGCGATGGCAAATTGTCTGAACTTGAACTGTTTCTCGATCTACTGGGGAACGTCTTGCGCTGACTTTATGCTCTGCCATTTTTCATACATTTTTAATGGTACTTAATTTCAGCATTCCCCAAGTTAGTTAGACAATCATAGTTATTTATAGCCAATTATTAATAGAATTTTTTTCTACCATTAAAAAAGTGATATCTCACTAATTACCAGCCTTGGACAAGTTTCCTCTTACGAACAATCTTGAAAAAAATTCTTAAACTTTACTATGACTACTTTCCCTAAATACATCCCCCAATCTGACCCGCCACTTCCTCCTTGGGAAACACTACCAACAATGTATGATTTACCCAGCAATAACCCAGAGGAGCCAGGTTTGCCAGACGATTTTCACTTTTTACAACCCTTACTTTTATATTTAACTTTTCAGCCAATTAACTGGAATCCTGAACTAGTTTATAGTGCTGCTGACCTCAATCTTTACTACGACCTTCAGCATCCTTTGTGGTACAAACGCCCAGATTGGTTTGGTGTTGTAGGTGTGCAAAAACTATACAAAGGCCAAGATTTACGTTTAAGTTATGTCACTTGGCAAGAACCAGCAAACCCTTTTGTAGTTGTTGAGTTATTATCCCCTGGTACAGAAGACGAAGATTTAGGCAACAAACAAAATACAACGGATAAACCTCTTAGCAAATGGGAAGTTTATGAAAGAATCTTGCGGATTCCCTACTATATTGTTTTTAGTCGTTACACTAATGAACTCAGAGCATTTCACTTAGTAGGCGGTCACTATGAACCGATGACTTTAACTGAGGGACGCTTACTGATGCCAGAATTGAGTTTAAGTTTAGGCTTATGGCAGGGGTCATTTCGAGATATTGAAAGGTTGTGGTTAAGGTGGTTCACTTTAGAAGGAGAATTGATTCTTGCACCCGCCGAAGAAGCTACTGCTGCTACTGAACGAGCTATTATTGCTGAACAAGAAGCTAGAGATGCTAAACAAGAAGCTGAACAAGCAAAAAGAAAAGCAGCACAGTTAGCAGAACGTCTGCGTCAGTTAGGCGTGAATCCTGATGAACTGGAGTAATTACTACAACTTCAGGGATATTTTTTAATGTTTAAAAACTAGATTCACCTCTAGATAGAAATGCGATCGCCCACAAATTGTCACAATAATGACGACAACCGTTATTTTTGGAAAATAAATTTTATGGGCTTTGGTATTGGTGATATATTCTGGATTTTTCTTCTTCTTTCTTCCCTGCAACCCATTTGGCAAAAGCGCCAAATTGAATATCGCCGTCTCCGCGCCCTACAGGAATTTCAGCAAGAACGCAAGAGTCGGGTGATTTTGCTGATACACCGTCAAGAATCCATCAGCTTACTAGGAATTCCTTTATCACGCTACATTACTATTGAAGATTCAGAACAAATACTGCGGGCAATTCGCCTCACCCCGCCAGAGGTTCCGATTGACTTAATTTTGCATACTCCTGGCGGTTTGGTATTAGCTACCGAACAAATCGCTAGGGCATTAATTCGTCATCCCTCAAAAGTCACCGTTTTTGTACCTCACTACGCTATGAGTGGCGGAACAATGCTTGCCCTCGCTTCTGATGAAATTGTCATGGATGCTAATGCTGTCTTAGGGCCAGTTGATCCTCAATTGGGTAACTTCCCGGCGGCGAGTATTCTTAAAGTGGTTAAAGATAAGCCCATCGGCGAAATTGATGACCAAACCTTAATTATGGCAGACCTTGCAGGCAAAGCCATTCAACAAGTACAGCGCTTTGTGCGGACTCTGCTGAAAGATAGTATGCCAAAACAAAAAGTTCAGCCAGAAAATATTGAACCAATTATCGAAGCTTTGACAACTGGACGCGTCACCCACGACTATCCCATCACTGTCGAGGAAGCAACAGAAATGGGGCTGCCCGTTACAGTCGGGCTGCCCCGTTCTATTTACGGACTGATGGATTTATATCCACAACCACAAGGCGGAAGGCCTAGCGTTCAGTATATCCCTATGCCCTACGATGACCGCCGTCCAATTCTTCCTATGCCTAAAGGCAGACCCTTAGAAGAACCAACTCAGATGAATTGAGACCTTAAGACCATTATTTTTAGTAGCGGCTCTTAAGGTGTAGTTGTTGGTGTTGGCGTAGCTGTCGGTGTCGCTGTTGGCGTCGCCGTTGGTGTCGCCGTTGGTGTCGCTGTCGGTGTAACAGTTGGCCTAGCTGTTGGTGTCGCCGTCGGTGTTGCAGTTGGGGTAGCTGTCGGGGTAGCCCTTGGTGTCGCCGTTGGTGTAGCTGTCGGGGTAGCTGTCGGTGTAGCCCTTGGTGTCGCCGTTGGTGTAGCTGTCGGGGTAGCTGTCGGTGTAGCCCTTGGCGTAGCTGTCGGTGTAGCCGTTGGTGTCGCCGTCGGCGTAGCCGTTGGCTGTTGAATAGCTATCTTTGCCTCTTCATTCAACTTCTGGCGCAAGGCTAAATCAGCAATACCAGTTTCTTGTAGCTGGTATTTTTTCTGATATTCTCTGACCACCGCCTCCGTTCGGTCACCGTAAAATTGATCGCGGGGTAGGGGAGGATTTGGCTTAAGCACCGCATTCAAATTAGCTTGTAAAATCCGAACTATTTGGGCGGCAAAATCTTGAGTTTTTGGCCCTGCTATCCCATCTACGGGTGACAACTTGTAGCCTTTTTGAAATTCACGGATTGCGTTTTTAGTTGCCTGATCGGTTAAAGGTGTATTACCTACCTCGACTTTATAGCCCAAACCACGCAACACAGAGCGGAATTGCTGTGGCGTATAGTTACGCTGGCGAGCGGCAAAAGTTGTATTTGAAGTTACTACACCCGCAGTTATTAGGCAAGCAGCAGTAATGGCAACGCTTGATTTTCCAAACCCACACCACATAAATGAAAACTCCTTTGGCTTAAATCAGCAGGATATAAAAGCTAACAGAAGCATTTTAAGTTTCTTGTATATCTTTTTTATCAATAATTAACGAATTTTGATTAATTAATGTGTCATTGGTTAAGTTAGTTAATAGATTATTAAAATTTTTGCATCTTTCTAGAGACTTATTTTTAATAATCAGTGGCAATCGGCTGGCAAAAACTGAAACTGTATAATTTAAGAGGCTTATATTAGATGCTTGTATAATTCATTACTGAAAATGCCTAATTTAAAGTCCCTAAAGCGTTCACAACTTTACTTTGAAAGGTTAATGGCAATTACTGCCACGGTGAACTTATGTTTAGTTTTGTTTAATTTAAGTTACCTGCCTTGGCGGGATTTTTACTGGCGGAGACTGCCACAAATTACTCAAATTTATGACCCAATTAAGGGCATTGAAGCGCATAGAGAAACCAAAAACTATCTCAACCAAGTAGACGCTTTAGCAGAACAGGTAAGCCAGACAGGTTTACAGTCGCCTCAGACACAAAAAAAGCTGGAGGAAATCAGCCGTCTTAGTAGCGAGATGATTGACAGCAATCCCTTTGCAGCAGCGGGTAAAAGCGGGACTTTAGAAAAAATCAAAAACCGGATGCGCGATCGCGCACGTCAAGAATCTGCAAAGCAAGCTTTTAGAGTGTTTTGGAGTCCGGCATACTTATCTCAACAAGGCTGGAACCAAGAAATTAATTTTTTCAATCAACAAATCCGTCCTCTAATTTCTACTAACTACTACCGCGGAATCGGAGAAGATGGTGAACCGATAGATAATTTTTGGCTGCTTGACTTACCATTTATAGGTTTATTTGCTCTAGAGTTGCTAGTACGTACTTTCTATATCAGACGCCGCCATCCAGGTTTTAGCTGGCTTGATGCTGTCTTGTGGCGTTGGTACGATTTGTTATTGTTGCTACCATTTTGGCGGTGGTTGCGAATCGTCCCTGTTTTAGTTCGTCTTGATCAAGCGCAGTTATTAAATTTACATCCAGTATGGCGGCAAATTCATCACGGCATCGTAGCTAATTTTGCCGAAGACATCACAGAAATTGTAGTGGTGAGAGTAATTAACCAGATTCAAGGCTCAATTAAACGAGGTGAGTTAACGCGCTGGCTACTGCAACAAGAAAACTTGCGCCCATACATAGATATTAATAATGTAAACGAAGTAGAGGCGATCGCTGGGCTTTTAGTGCAAACAGTCGTCTACCAAGTACTGCCCCAAATTCAACCAGAAATCACAGCCATTTTGCGCCACAGCATTGAAACTGCTTTCCAACAAATACCCATGTACCGCAACCTCCAAATGCTACCAGGCGTGGGGCAGGCACAAACCCAGCTAAGTGAACAAATGGCAACCCAAATCACAACTAACCTATACAATGCCTTAGTAAACGCTGTGCAAGATCCTGTTTCCGCAAAACTCACGAGCCAACTAGTGCAACGCTTCAGCGCCGCCTTGAGTGCGGAAGTGCAGAAAAAACAAGTACTTGCAGAAATTCAGAGTTTACTTTTTGACTTTTTGGAGGAAGTCAAGCTCAACTACGTCCAGCGTTTATCTCAAGAAGATATAAACCAAATTTTGGAGCAAACTAAGCAACTACGAACACAAGCAGCGGTTCAGCCAGTTGTGGATAGTGGTGCGCTCACAACTAAATAAAAAAAGTAATTGTTAAATCTTATAACAGCAGTAGTTCGCTCAAAATCCAAGTTTTATAAGGCTATTTAGTCCTTACATTAAGGATTAGAGGTAGTATTGCATTCATCTTGATTAAAGATTGAAAATTAGGTAAGGAAATGAAATAATTTCTTCCTACTCCCACCAAAAGAAATGCGCTAAACTCAGATTAGGTCGAACCATCATTGGTTCGTCACAAGACTTCTTGGAAGATATCCCTATCGCAGGAAGTGGGTCAATGCCCACTTTTTTTATTGAATTCTCGCATGACTCATCCTCTAGTCCCACAAATTATTGATTTAGCAACACCAGTAGCAGAAGAACTGGGATTGGAAGTCGTTGGGGTGGTTTTTCACACTAACCAACGTCCGCCAATTTTGCGGGTAGATATTCGTAATCCGCAGCAAGACACTGGGTTAAATGATTGTGAGCGAATGAGCCGTGCTTTAGAAGCCTCCTTAGATGCGGTGGAAATTATTCCAGATGCCTATGTTTTGGAAGTGTCCAGTCCTGGTATTTCGCGGCAATTAGTAACCGACAGGGAGTTTATTTCCTTCAAAGGCTTTCCTGTAATTATCTCCACTGCCCCACCCTACGACGGACAGCAAGAGTGGACAGGTCAGTTAATTCGCCGGGACGAGAATACAGTTTACTTAAACCAAAAAGGTCGTGTAGTCGAAATTCCCCGCGCCCTAATTACAAGGGTGCAGCTGGATGAGCGCCGATAAATCAGGGGCTAGGGCTTAGGAGCAAAAGACTAGAGCAACTTAGCTAGAGGTTAGGGGCTTGAAAGATTTTCTCTAGTCCCTAATCTCTGCTGTCTAGTTCCTAATTCCTAGCCCTTATTCCCTAGCTCTAATTTTTGAAGGAGATTGCTTATGTCAATGGTTAGTTTACCTGGATTAAAAGAATTAATCGAAAGTATAAGTCGTGAGCGTAATTTACCGCGTTTGGCAGTTCAATCAGCTATAAGAGAAGCATTGCTCAAAGGTTACGAACGTTATCGACGCGCCCAAAACCTAGAGCGCAAACAATTCGATGAAGATTATTTTGATAATTTTGAAGTAGAACTCGATATTGAAGGAGAAGGTTTTCGCGTTCTTTCCACCAAAACTATTGTGGAAGAAGTCAGTAACTCCGATCATCAAATTTCTCTAGAAGAAGTACAACTAGTCGCACCAGAAGCGCAATTAGGGGACTCTGTGGTGCTAGATGTAACTCCAGATCAAGGAGAGTTTGGTCGCATGGCAGCGATGCAAACAAAGCAAGTACTGGCACAGAAACTGCGGGATCAACAACGCCAGATGGTGCAAGAAGAATTCCAAGACTTGGAAAGCACTGTCTTACAGGCAAGAGTTCTGCGGTTTGAGAGGCAATCAGTAATTCTGGCAGTTAGCAGCGGATTCGGTCAACCAGAGGTAGAAGCCGAATTACCAAAACGCGAACAGTTGCCTAACGATAATTATCGAGCCAATGCCACTTTTAAGGTGTATCTCAAGAAAGTTTCCCAAGGTCAGCAAAGGGGGCCACAATTGTTAGTGTCTCGAGCTGATGCTGGCTTAGTAGTTTATTTATTCGCCAACGAAGTTCCAGAAATAGAAGATGAAGTTGTACGGATTGTAGCTGTAGCGCGAGAAGCCAATCCTCCTTCCCGTTATGTAGGCCCCCGGACAAAAATTGCCGTTGATACTCTTGATCGTGATGTAGACCCAGTTGGTGCTTGTATTGGAGCGCGGGGATCGCGGATTCAAGTAGTAGTCAACGAATTGCGCGGTGAAAAAATAGATGTGATTCGCTGGTCTCCTGACCCAGCAACATACATTGCCAATGCTCTAAGTCCAGCACGAGTTGATGAAGTACGACTGATGGACCCGGAAACTCGGCAAACTCATGTACTAGTCGCAGAAGATCAGTTGAGTTTAGCTATTGGCAAAGAAGGACAAAACGTTCGCTTGGCAGCCCGTCTAACTGGCTGGAAAATTGACATCAAAGATAAAGCTAAATACGATCATGCCGGAGAAGATGCTAAATTTGTTGCTTCACGAGCAAAATATCAAGCAGAGGAGGATGATGCTGATCTATCGGAGCTAGAGGACGATGAAAATCTGGAAGAATTAGAATTAGAGGATGAATCTTTTGACACGAGCGATGACGAGTAGTTGATTAGCGTCATGAAATTTAAGTACTATACTCTACAGGAAATTTCTTTAATCAATGCCTTATATTTAGCTAGCAAATAGATATATATAGGAGAATCACAACTCTTGTTCATAACCATACTGCTGACTTGAGGTAGCAGAGATAGTGATGAAACCGAATTATCGGCGATGTATTAGTTGCCGCCAAGTAGGACTAAAAGAAGAGTTTTGGCGGATTGTCCGCGTCTTTCCGTCGGGAAAGGTACAATTAGATCAGGGCATGGGGCGTTCTGCCTATATTTGTCCGCAAACGAGCTGCCTGCAAGCGGCTCAGAAAAAAAATCGACTAGGGCGATCGCTACATGCAACAGTGCCAGAAACACTGTATCAAACATTGTGGCAGCGTCTAGCCCAAAGCAATCCCCAAAATCAAATTTTAATTTGAAAAATTTGTGGCGGTAATCCCTAGAGGAATTGTGCGAGAAGCCGAACCAGTCGCGCTAGCAACACATCCTCCTTGATTGCTGGGGTTAGTGTCAAAATAGTAAATGGGTGTAGTTGACAAACGGCTCTTTTACAATAAAAGAGGCAAAGCAATAACTCCCGGTAAGTTTTACTCGATTGTGTTGTGGAAGACTCAGAATCAGCAAAACAGAAAACTACAAAATGGCAACCTGGTAGCGCTCAGGCGCAGTTCGGCGTCCAGGGTTCTCATAAAAATTTTTTATTTAAAGAATTTTTATGGATGCCCGTCCATCATCCTTGCTGGTGGGGATGCCAGTATTAACACGAAACATCTCTCTTTCCTGATTGGAGGCACCGACAAAATCTGAACGGCAACCAAAAAACAGTAATCAAAGGATGGAGATGTCGCAAACCAGGCAGCCATCCGCTAAAACTGTAAATTAAAGGGGAAGAGTGGATGAACAACGGCAAAGTTAGAATCTATGAATTATCAAAGGAATTGAATTTGGATAACAAAGAGCTATTAGCAATATGCGACCAGCTCGACATTGCGGTCAAAAGCCATAGCAGCACGATTTCAGATCCTGATGCAGAACGTATCCGCTTGGCTGCGGAAAAACTCGCAGTTACGAATGGGACACCCAAAAAGGAATTAAGTATAACTAGTCATCAACCAAACTCGCCACAAGCTGGCTCTCGGAACCGACCTGCCCTACCTCACAAACAACAAATTTTGGAAATCCGTAAACCCAAAATATTGAGAAACACTACCTCCAACGCCTCAGAGGCGTCAGTTGCTACCAATATCCAAGCTGCTTCGTCTGAAGTTAATCCTGCTTCACCTCCACGGCCTTTCGCTACACCTGTCTCACCCATGCAGCCGACGGCACCACCTACTCGACCTGTACCCCGGAATCTGTCTGAGACCCCACAGCAACCAGCTGTAACAGACGCGAATACAACACTAACGCCTAATCCAGAGGCACCAGAAAAAATCGCTGCGGAAAAACCGGAAAAAACAGTTCCATCCAGACCAAAACCAGAAAAACCCCAAAAACCGCAATTAGTTGCCCCACCTGCAAGACCTGTGGCAGAAGAACTGCCAGCTTTAGAACAAGTAAGTCAGGCAGATAAACCCATCCTCAAACGCCAACGGCGCGTCGAAGACGAACGCGAACAAATCAAACCAAAAGTTGGCAAGCCGACAGCTGACCAAACCCCACAGCCTGCACCTCAAAAACAGGCTCGTCCTACTCCTTCACCAGTAAAACCTGAGCAAAGGGAGCAACGGGTTAGCCGACCTTCTGCACCAGCACCATTTGGGGATACGCAACGACCTAGCAGACCAGTGCGTCCGAGTGAAGCCGTAGCAGCAATGCCGATTGCTACACCACCAAGACCGATGCAAGGCGGACCAGGTAAAGCAGCGACAGTCGATGATGCGGTTCCCAGCGAAATTATCGATTTGAAACGTCCCACACCACCTCGTTTAGCCAAAGGTGGTAAAAAGTGGCAAGAAGAAGAAATCATTGATGAAATTAAAGAAAAGGCTGGCAAAGCTGGCGTCAAAGGCAAGCGGGTCAAGCCAATTCTTGATGATGATTTTGAGGAAGACGATTTACTCGATGAAGAAGGTCTGGAAATACCAGCTACCGTGCAAGTTAGTCTTTCGATTGCCCGTCCGCCCAAACCTAAAGCTGCCCGACCTACACAGCAACCAGCAATAGCTATTGCTGCCCCAACTGCTAGAGGAAGTAAAAAATCTTCCAGCCGCGATCGCGATCAAAACCGTCGCCAAGAAGTGGAGACCAAGCGTGAGCGTCCAGAAAAAGTGGTGGTCACAGGGCCAATGACAGTGCAAGAACTAGCTGATGCATTAGCAGTTGCCGATACAGAGATTGTGAAAATCCTGTTCATGAAAGGCATGGCAGTGAGTATTACCCACAATCTGGATATTCCAACAATTACTCTGGTGGCAAAGGAACTAGAAGTAGAAGTAGAAACCGCCGAACCAGAAGCAGAAGCCCGCAAAATCACAGAAATGCTGGATGTGGCAGACATGGAAAATCTCCATCGTCGTCCACCAGTCGTAACAATTATGGGTCACGTAGACCACGGCAAAACAACTCTACTCGACTCGATTCGCAAAACCAAAGTGGCTGCTGGCGAAGCCGGTGGTATTACCCAGCACATCGGCGCATATCATGTGGATATAGAACATGATGGTAATATGCAGCAGATAGTCTTCCTAGATACTCCTGGTCACGAAGCCTTCACAGCGATGCGGGCAAGAGGAGCTAGGGTAACAGATATTGCGGTTTTGGTAGTGGCTGCTGATGATGGAGTTCGTCCCCAAACCGTTGAAGCCATTAGCCATGCTCAGGCCGCAGAAGTGCCAATTGTCGTAGCAATCAACAAAATAGATAAAGAAGGGGCACAGCCTGACCGCGTTAAACAAGAACTCACCCAGTATGGTCTCACTCCAGAAGAATGGGGTGGTGAGACGATCATGGTTCCAGTGAGTGCTATCAGAGGCGAAAACCTAGATACGCTCCTAGAAATGATTCTGCTGGTAGCAGAGGTAGGTGAACTATCTGCCAACCCGGATCGTTCTGCTAAAGGAACTGTGATTGAAGCACATCTGGATAAAGCCAAGGGAGCAGTTGCGACCTTGCTAATTCAGAATGGTACGCTGCGGGTGGGAGATATGTTAGTCGCCGGTTCAGCATTTGGTAAAGTGCGAGCAATGGTCGATGACAGAGGCAGAAGAGTAGAAGTTGCTGGTCCCTCCTTCGCTGTCGAAGTACTAGGCTTAAGTGATGTGCCAGCCGCAGGCGATGATTTCGAGGCCTTCGAAAACGAAAAAGAAGCACGCGCACTCGCAAGCGATCGCGCCGACAAACAACGCTTATCCCGCCTCCTGCAAGGACGTGTCACGCTCACAACCCTCTCTGCTCAAGCACAAGAAGGCGAGTTGAAAGAACTCAACTTAATCTTGAAGGCAGACGTACAAGGATCAGTGGAAGCGATTGTGGGAGCGCTCAAGCAAATCCCGCAAAACGAAGTCCAGATCCGTATGCTGTTAGCTACGGCTGGGGAAATAACCGAGACAGATATCGACTTGGCCGCAGCCAGTGGTGCTGTGATCATTGGTTTCAACACCACCTACGCCAGTGGCGCTAGACAAGCCGCAGACGAAGCAGGTGTAGATGTACGTGAATATAACATCATCTACAAACTCCTAGAAGACATCCAAGGAGCCTTGGAAGGTCTATTGGAACCAGAGTTGGTGGAAGAACCTTTGGGACAAACCGAAGTCCGTGCTGTCTTCCCAGTTGGTCGGGGTGCTGTTGCTGGTTGCTATGTTCAATCTGGCAAGCTGATTCGTAACTGTAAAGTGCGGGTGCGTCGCTCCGGTAAGGTAGTATATGAAGGCGTCCTTGACTCCCTCAAACGGATGAAAGAGGATGTGCGAGAAGTCAACGCAGGTTATGAATGCGGCATTGGCGTTAATAAATTTAATGACTGGGTTGAAGGTGATATCATCGAAGCCTACCAAATGGTAACCAAGCGCCGTACTCTGACAATGACGAAGTAGTGCTGAGTCTACCAGTGCTGAGTCAAAGTTATCAGTGTTGAGTTGAAGATAATTTTTATTTCAAACTTCAAAACTCGCAACTTGAAACTGACAACTCAGCACTTATTACTCATAACTGTATTTATGTCCTCATTTCGCTCTGAACCTATCTTGTGGATTCACGTCGCTGGGTTAGCGACGTTGCCAGTTTTTTTGTTTTTGTGCCTATTGTTTCTGTCTGTGGGTAAGCCGCTCTTACCTGTATGGATGGAGCTACTTTTAGTCGCTACTATTGGTGTTGTTCCACTACTGTGGATGCAACTTCACCGTCCTTTTTATATATTTGCGATTTTAGGAGTTGCACTCAAGCCAGAAAATCTTACTGAGCAGCAACGAAAAATTCTTTGTTTAATTTATAAAAATTTAAGTCGTGTGCCGGCTGTTTTGGCAGCAGTATTATTATTAGGGGTGCTGTGGCAGATATACCAAGTTGCGCCACTGGTAGCGAACTTAGCTAGTTTTCTACCCCAATGGCGCGGTATGGGATTGCTACTTGCTGCTTTAGCGTTTTTAGCAAGCAATTTATTTTTGCAAATTCCCGTGAGCGTTGCACAAGTTTTAGTGACTAATGACACAGAATTTGCTGCCATAGAACCATTACCTTTAGAGAAGATTCAGCAGAATTTCACAATTTTAGGGGTGCGGGTTAATCAAATCTTGCCCCAGTTGACTGTTAAAGTTAAAACTGAGGAATAAGGAACTATGGCTCAAATTCCAGCTTCTAGCGATCGCCAATTTGCTCATGATAGTGAAATTTGGAATAGCCTCAAATATGCGATTGCCGCTAGTTCCGGTTTCCAACGCTGGCAGCTAGAACGTGATGCACAATTACACGGGCTACGCTTGGAACAGCAGGTACAACGGTATTTACGCGAAACTTTAGAAACATTAGCTTACTAAATACCGATTAAATTTTCTAGGTTTGTCTGCAAACGGCGGAGTTGACGATAAGCACTCTCCAAGCGATCGCCGTCAACTTCCACTTCAGTAGTGGGATAATTTTCAATAATTTCAATCAGCGACACCTGCCCATCTTGGCTAGCAGAAAGTACTAAAGCGGCACGCAAAGCCTGTCTATCTGCTCTGCGGGATGGCGTGTGAATGACTTGACTCATTTGATCCAAAATAACGTTACCAATTTGAGTATTTAGCACTCTATCTAAAAACACAGGATTTACCTTTACTGGTTCCGTTAAATACTGACGAATTGCTTTGGGATTTTGCCGCGCCAAAGCCAAACTAACTCCTAAAGAAGGGGAAAGTTTGCCTGTTTGGGCAAATGTCGATAGTTCCTCAACTGAAAATGATTCACGGAAGACGCTATACTTTAGCACTACTCTTTCAGCAGCAAAGGCAGGATTGCTAAAGCATAGAAAAGAGGTACTAATTACTAAAACTAACGCACGACGTAGCGCCAAAACTTGATACTGCATTTCTCCTAATTACCAAAAGGTTTGCTTTGCCTGTGATGATATTGCAGCATTATTAGCTGTGGCATCCGGCCGTAGGCATTTATCTTACTTAAAAGAAATGACTTCATAGTTAATACAGTTGTTTACGCTCCCATATCTTGAAGGTATGGGATTATTTTTTCACTTAGCCAAATTGGTAAGAAGATGGCAGCAAACCCTGATGTAATGCGGATTTAGCTATTTTTTTACTGGACTGAGTGAGTAATCCCCCTGCCTCGAAAGCGATCTAGGTAAAATTTTCATAGATTAACAATATAAGTTCTGTGATTTATCTGAGGAATTTAGCTGATCATTTGCTAATGATCCGGTATAGTTTTGCATGGGTTTGACAGCTACATAGCTGTTACTTACAACCTTGTTCTTTAAATTACCAACATTCAGTAGTTCACAGACATCAAAAATGAAATATCGGGGTTTTGACATTTCTTTAGGGAAATATTTTCGCCTTATTTTTGGCAATCATCTCGGCTCTAATCTACCCTTGCGAGCCGGACTCACTACCGTGTTATTGGTTTCAAGTGGTTTGGTAGTATTCACTAACGCAGTAAATGCTGATGCTACTCGCCCGGAAAGTAACACTCCAATTTTCATAGCGCAAGTTCCGGCAACTGCAAGCGTAATTTACGTTAACCCAGCAACTGGTTCAGATACTGCTGGTGCTGGTGCAACAGCAGCTGCGCCTTATAAAACTATTACCTTTGCTCTGGCTCAAGCCCAACCAGGTACAATTATTCAACTGGCTGCTGGTACATATAACAAAGAAAGTGGCGAAACCTTCCCACTATTGCTTAAACCAGGAGTGACGCTGCGGGGTGATGAATCTACCAAAGGCCAGACGATATTGATTACAGGTGGAGGTTTCTATACTAGTCGTACCTTTGCCAGACAGGACATTACAATTCTTGCTGAGAATGGGACGACTATTACAGGTGTTAGCGTCACCAACCCGAATCAAAGAGGTACAGGTATATGGGTAGAATCTTCTAATCCAACTATTACAAACAGTACTTTTACTAATAGTGTCAGAGAAGGAATTTTTGTCACAGGTACAGGAAATCCTACAATAGAAAACAATATCTTTGTGCAAAACCAGGGCAACGGAGTTTCAGTTGCTAGAGCTGCCCAAGGACAAATACGGAATAATTTGTTTCAGGACACTGGCTTTGGTTTGGCTATTGGTGGGACTTCTACACCCTTAATTGCGGAAAACCAAATCCTCCAGAACCAAGACGGGCTTTTTATCTCTGAGTCAGCTAAACCTATACTGCGTAAGAATGTAATTCAGAACAATAAGCGGGATGGCGTTGTAGCGACTGTCAATGCTTTACCAGACTTGGGTACTACTGAAAATCCTGGTGGTAATCTCATCCGCGGCAATGGTCGTTATGACCTGAACAATGCTACTAAAACTAATACAATTGTCGCTATTGGCAACGATATTGATCAAAAGCGAATTCTTGGTTCTGTAGATTTTGTTGCCGCTACGGTTGAAACGCCCCCAGGGCAAGCAGTTACGTTTAAAGATGTGCCAACAGGTTACTGGGCAAAAGCTTATATCGAAGCTTTAGCTTCCCAAAATATTATTGCTGGCTTTCCTGACGGCACTTTTAAACCCAATGAACCTGTAACACGCGCCCAATTCGCTACCATTGTCACCAAAGCCTTGACACCGCAAGCCAAACGTGCGGCTATCAACTTTAAGGATGTCAAAAGTGATTTTTGGGCTTACGCTGCAATTAGATCTGCTTATCAGGGTCAATTTGTCTCTGGCTATCCTGATGGTACATTTAAACCGCAGCAACAAATTCCAAGAGTGCAGGCTCTAGTTTCTTTAGCTAATGGTCTAGGCTTAACCGCAGATAATCAAAACATTCTTAGCTTTTACACGGATGCTGCCCAAATTCCCAAGTATGCGATCGCTCCAGTTGCAGCTGCTACTGCACGACAGATAGTCATTAACTATCCCACAGTTAAGCAACTTAATCCTAATCGTGAGGCAACTAGGGCAGAAATTGCTGCCTTTGTTTACCAAGCACTTGCTAATGCCGGACGTGCCCCAGCAATTCCATCACCCTATTTAGTAAAAGTTCCCTAAACCGCTAGTTTGAAAATTAAAAGCGCCAAGCTTGACAAATTGTTAGCTTGGCGCTTTTAAAATTGCAAGTTTTATTAACCTTGGTTGGGGTCTAAAAATTTAGCTGACCCCCATTTGAATATTATGAGTTTATATTCAGGGTCTTTATATTGGCTGACCCCGTTTGAACAATTATCAGTTTCTCAAAAATTTTTGCTTTTTCTGATTTTCTAATATTTTTTTTATTTTTTCTTACCTTATATTTTCTCTATCTAAATAGAAATTAAATAACTTAAAGAAGATGAAGATAAATAAAGGAAAATAGTAGACGATTAGTTGCTAAACTCCTCCATACAGTAGCTATGTTACTTTTAGAGTTACTTTGCCCTGCTTATGAACGCCGTTGTCGTTGTTGCTCCCAGCGCCACAGAAATACCATCAAGGCAACGATTCCTACTTGAAGGAATAAGCTTGGCAAAGTGCTATCAATATCCCGCCCTGCAAGTAGTTTAAAAAAAAAGACGAATGCACCAATTAAACCGGATGCACCGCAACCAATATAAATAAATTGTCGCAAGCCGCGATACGGGGCTGCCATTTCTGCTTTGAGGCGGGCATATTGTTCTGGGTTGAGGCGATTTTTTTGATTTTGTTCTACCATGGGTAAATATTGATGCTATACTTTTAGATTGTGTATGCCGATGTGGCTCAGTGGTAGAGCAGCTGATTCGTAATCAGCAGGCCACGGGTTCAAATCCCGTCATCGGCTCTTTTTGAAAGTCTTGCTTAAGAATACAGTCTCCCATAAATCAAGCTTGTCGCCAAATGTTCGCCACAGTCGGGTAAGACACTCATCACTTAAACACACCGAGGGAAAGAAGTGGCTCTGGCAAACTTCAATGTTTGGGTTTCTATCAAAGAGTCTGAACATAGCTAGGATAAACCACTTAGCTATATATACGGTACTAGATTGTAAAAGTATCTCACGCAATAAGAAAAAATCTGCTCAATAACCTAACTTTATCCATCAAGATGGCTTGGCTATTTAACTCATCCCACAGCTACGAAAACATTGCTATGCTCGTTTTCATAAAATCCATGTATTTCGAGTCATTAAGACTAATAACTAATGAAAAATAAAGCAAACACAATAGTTTTAAGTTTTATTTTTTGAAACATTTTAAATATTCCTAATAATTTTATACACTGAGGAAAAAACAGTAGGACTAACGTTTCTCAACTCTAGAGGTTATGTGCAATAAAGTTTCTAGCTGAACAAAGCATAAATACTTCAAGCCAGGAATCTTTGCTTTAAACATGTTTCATCATAACGATGCGTTAGCCCTACTATTAACTGACGTACTCTTGATTAATTTATGCCTTTTCTATACCCTTATTTACTATGGGCAAAAATCATAAAAAATCAGGTATTTGCCTTAAAAAGAAAAAATTATTTTATTAAATAAACTTAATACAATTTGAAGAATAAATTAAGAACTTAGGCAAAGCTAATCTGACAACAATTTTCATTAGAAATAAGCCATGAAAATATTGCTAGGAGAATCAAGGATCTATCTATCTTCTCCAACTCCAAAATTTCTATTACTCTTAGGTTCAAACTGCTATAACTTTTAATAGCATCATCAATTTCTAAAATATATAAATTGTGTTATATCAAGCTTTAACTATGAATCGAACTCAGTTTCACAAAAAGCTTTTAATAAATTTATACAATTAGCGATCGCCCCTAAATGAGCAATCTCATAGCCGTGGGTATTTTGGGTGGGAAATGCTAAACAAGCTGCACGACCCACATGGCCAAATTTCATTGCAATTGAGGCATCGCTACCGAATTGGCTCAATGTTGCTAGCTGGACTGGCATATCAATCTGCTTGGCACAATGGCGTAGTTGCCCGTTTAGAGTCTCATCATAGATACCATAGGCATCCTGAGAAAGGATAACGGGACTTTTCCCATCCTCAATTGGATATTCGTTAGACAAAGGACAAATTTCCAAAGCAATTAAAGCATCCAGCACCTGATTTTGAGTGAAAAATAATGCCCCAATTGCCCCTACTTCTTCTTTTGCTGATGCGACTAAATAAACATTGACTGCTGGCTGTTTCACTTGTTGAGCAAGGGCCAGGAGAATAGCCAAAGAAGCTTTGTTATCTAGGGTGTAACTGGCGATATGATCCTTCAACCTGACTGGGTGTTTGCGATGCTTACCAATTACCATTCTAGTTCCGGGTCGAATGCCAGCTGCTTCTAATTCGACAGCGCTAAGTTTCGTTTCAATCCAGGCATTTTCCCACTTGACAGCAGTATCTTCCTGTTGGACTTTTTGGGGCGATTCATGGGAAACGTGTCGAGAACCAAAGCTGAGAACACCACTGATGGTTTCATGATCTCCCAATAAATCTACAACACCTTCACCATAAATCCACGGGTAAGAGCCGCCCAGCTTGCGGACTTCAACGCGCCCTGCATCACCAACAGTTTTGACAATTGCACCAATCTCGTCTTTGTGGGCTGTTATTGCAACTGCTTTGTTAGGATTTTTACCAGGAATTTTTGCAATTATATTATCAGCGCGATCGCTCCAAACTTCCACACCCAGAGTTGCAAATCGCTGCATTAAAAATCGGTTAATCTCAGTTTCGACACCACTAGGAGAATGGTGCATGACTAATTCTTCAATTATTTTAAATAACTGCTCGTAATCCCACATAAATGTATTGTTTTAAGTTAACAATTAAGTATAAATATTTTTAGTGAAAATCACATCATCAAAGGTCAAAATGCAAGCTATATCCAGAGCAAAGCCAAACTTTTTTCAGCAACCAACCTTTGCTTCATTGAAAGATGAACGTTTGCATCGCAAGCAACGCCTAGCAGCAGCATTCCGCCTATTCTCACGGTTTGGATTTGATGAAGGTATTGCAGGCCATATCACTGTACGTGATCCGGAACACCCTGAGCATTTCTGGGTTAACCCCTTAGGAAAACACTTCGGTTTAATTCGAGTGAGCGACCTAATTTTAGTAAACCAAAAGGGCGAGGTAATTGAAGGCGATCGCCCAGTTAATACGGCAGCTTTTGCCATTCATTCCCAAATTCATGCAGCTCGTCCCGACGTAGTAGCAGCAGCCCATGCCCATTCTATCTATGGCAAAAGCTGGGCTAGCCTCGGTCGCCTACTTGACCCCCTTACCCAAGATGCCTGTGCTTTCTACCAAGACCATAGCCTCTTTGATGACTATACAGGCGTAGTTCTGCAATTAGAAGAAGGCAAGCGTATTGCTGACACATTAGGCCGCAATAAAGCCATAATTCTCAAGAATCATGGCTTGCTGACAGTGGGGCATTCAGTTGATGAAGCTGCCTGGTGGTTTATTACTATGGAGCGTTCTTGCCAAGCTCAGTTATTAGCTGAGGCGGCCGGCAAACCTCACCTCATCAAACCAGAGTCTGCAAGTTTGGCACATCAGCAGGTAGGAGGACATGACTTAGGTTGGTTTAGCTTTCAACCTTTATATGAGTTGATTGTGCATCAGGAACCAGACTTGCTGTCGTAACTAATGGCTGTTTTCGTTTACGCTTGAGTACAGATGCTGCACCCCAAGCACCAATTGCCAACGTCCCCAAGGCTGTTGAAGGTTCAGGAACTGACTTAGCATTAATCGCTGCCAATGCTCTGTCTGCTATCACCTTATGAGTAGCGGTGGTTGGATGGACATCATCCCAAAACAAATACTTGTCTGGATTAGGACAAGTAATGTAAGTTGTTGGACTAGTTAATTTTAGGCAAGGGTCAGTAACATTTGTAAAACCGAATGTATCAGGAGATGTGGTCGCTTCCTCAAATAAGGAATTAACATCAACAGAAATGATATTAAGATTCGGGTTATTGCTCAAATCGTCCAAGGTTTGCTTTAAAGCAGAGTTATACGTATTAACCGACTGTTGCAGGGTATCTCGCACCTCTTGTGGCTGGCTTTGCTCAAAGGGTATCTTACTCAAATCTGGCAAATTAAATACTAGAATATTTTTCGCACCGGCTCCTGTAAGAGTATTCAACGCCTGCGATATGTTATTGAGCGGTGTAGTTGAGTCTTGTGGGTTAGTAAAGATGAAATCGTTCGCACCTCCCCACACAGTATAAAGTGCATCTGGGTCAGCCATCTGATTTTTTGCTTGCAGATTTGCTGCAAAACCCTGGACTTGTGCTTGCACTCCTGGTAAACCTGAATTGGGAAATACAGCATTACCCAAACCAGAAGAGGCACCTCCAAAAGCAAAGTTTACACCTTGGGTAGGTAACGTAGTATTAGGAAGCTTAGTGAAATCCAAATCTGGTACTAAATCGGTTACTAAAGTGGTCTTTAACTTTAGCTGATCTGCAAGATAGTCTACCCATATTTGACCATTAGAAAAACGTCCCTCAAAATAAGGTGGGCTTGGAGGGTATGTTTCCCCCAACGCATTGTAGATATTGCCAGTATCAGAGAGACTGTCGCCAAATACATAAATCCCACTAAACTGTGCAGCAGTTGCCTTCAGTGGCAACATAAAAGTAAAGATAACAAATCCTGCCGCTACAAATTCTTTTTTCATTTTTATTGGTCTTTATTATTTGCTACTTATGACTTTAAAAAAACTCAAAACAGATAGCTAAATCTATTAGGTGTCTTCTTAACTATTGTAAAAAGAAGTACGATTTATCAGAAATACTATAGAGTTTATACTTAAATAAGTTTAGAATATTATTCATTCAAATATCAACTAAAATTCTGAATCAATACTTAAATTTACCCTATTTTGAAATTTAATTTACAGTTTTTTTACAAACAATAGTAAACCCATAAAATCAAAAGTTGGGTAGTTGGGTTAATTGCCTATTTATTGCTAGCTAATTGCCAGCTAGTCCTAATGAAAAATTTCATCACTATGCATGAAAAAGCGACTGGGGACAAGGAGAGCAGGGGAGAGTTTCTGACTCAGCACTTAGCAGTCAGCGCTCAACACTTAGAACTCAGCACTCTTTCAAGCTAGAGACTAGGTATAACAGAATTAGTTTGGCGATCGCTTTAACTTTAAAGCATCAACAGCCGATATTCCCTCACCCTGAGTACCGAAATACCACAAAGCCGCTGCCGCCTCAGCGCGAGTAACTGGTTTTTTGGGTTGAAATAATGTTGTGTAGCCAAATACTCGCCGAATATTTGACTGTTCGCCATTTTGGTGATCGGCTAACACTGCTCTTAAAGCCTTGGGGTCAATTTTACCCGCATCTTGGAAACCCCAAGTTTGCTTGACTGCATCTAAGTTAGCCGCAGGTAGAGCTTGGCGAGTATCCAAAGGTAACTTCCACAACAGCAATTGCTCCCGTGTTAAAGGTGCATCAGGACGGAATAAAACTGCTGTAGAATCCCCAGATAAGGAACTGGGAATTAATCCGGCTTCGGTTAATCCCTGAATTATGGGAAAATCAGGGTCTTTTGATGACACATCACTAAAAGCAGATTGAGCGCTTTCCGCTGCCAAGCGAATCTGCTTTGCTGGATTATTAGCATACATTGCATTGTTAGCAGCCACTAGCCAACGGGCATATTCCCGACGAGTAATGATTTTACTCGGTGCAAATTGGTTAGTTGTGACATTTGAGTTGCTCTTATTTACTTGAGATTCTAAAGATAAAACACCTAATGTTGCTAAATCTTGGATGTATTGCCGTAGTTGTTGTGGTGCTTTGTTCAAATCGCTGAATTGTTGAGATTCAGATGTAGCTGTTGTAGCAGTTACTTGACTATCAGAATTGCTTTCTGGTTGTGTTGCCAAATTTTCTGGTGGTACAGGGCCAATAAACTGCGGATCACCTGACTGGGGAACGCCGTTAGGATTTTGGGTGTTAGTATTTTCGCTGGCTATGCTTGTCGGTACATACTCAATCAGTAATTGAGTGGCTGTTTGTGGTTGATTGGGTGAAGGGTTCGTGACTGATTGAGCTTGAATGGAAACCTTGACAAGCAAATCATTACGCCGCGCCTCAAAGACGCCTCCTGTATCATCTGTTGGTTGTTGCAAAATTTCCCAGTTGTTTGCCTGCAACTGGTTACGGTAAAAGCTGGCAATTAAATTACTAGGGTCAGAACTCAGCCAGCGCGTTGATACTCTGTTTTCTGAGCCACTAGCAGGTGTAACTTCTTCTAGTTTGGCATTGGGATATAAAGGAATATCTTTGGGCAAATCATCTGGCAATCTAACTGTTGATTCGTTTTGCTGTGCTTGCAGTTCGTTAACCTTAGCTTCGCCAAACACAACTGGGTTATTTTGCAACTGAGGATCAGCCGCCAACGACTCTTCAAGGTTTTTGGCGCTGGGACTGTTAGCACAGGCTGTTAACGAAGAGAGTAAAACAGCCAAACTCAGAAAGATAGCTGGACGTTTAAAGGGCAGCACAGTAAATCACAAATCTAATGTCAATTCCTACCCTAGCGCAGACTTTGAACTGAAGTTATGAAGAATAAAATTTTTTAGTCTAAAGCCTTAGTTTATTTATAGTGGTTTGGCACTGGGTGTAATACATTAAGGAATTATCGAACCACAGATAAACACCGATTAACACAGATAAATCTGTACTTTATTCAAATGAAAACCGCTATATGTTTCTCTGGTTCTATATATACAACGTTAAATGTCTGAAAACTGCAAAGGTTAGTAGCCTAGCGGGTACGTGAGAAAATTGGAGAACTTTTACACGTAGAAAACGTCCAGTTATTAAACGAGCAATTCCTTTGAGGCGTGCTTGAAGTCTCACCCAGAGAAACTTTAGCGTTCCACCCTTTTCACTATCAGCATACAAGGGCATAAAGGCAAGTTTGCCGTAAAGAACGTCAGCACGGTGAGTTTTGCTAAGATTGTTTTGGTAATGCTCAGGGTTGGGTAAACCTCCATGTTCGCCATAGTTCCGCCAAGGAATATAGTTTTTCAAATTTTTGTTGCGGAGAAAAGAATCAATAGTAGAGTCCCAACTTGAATAGTTACTGGCTCCCACTTTCGCGTTAATCTCATCTACTAGTTCTAGTAAGTAACGGGCACTTTGTGGAGTCACAATATAAGCGACTGTTGAAGCAGAAAACCCTTCACCATAGCCATCAGATGCAACACTGTATAGTTGCGGCGCACAGGTATATAACCAGCTAATTCCAACATCACCGTGGTTAGGATTAAACGGTAGAGGTAACTTGCCAAAATTAACTACTGGAACGAAGTCTGCCTCAATAATGATTGTAGGTTTAGCCTCTTGAGTAGCTATTTCCCAGGCTCGTCTGTGGTTCATTAGACACAGGTAACTACGAGAAAATTCCTGAAATTCCGCTTTAGTTTCTTGCCTAAGAACTTCGGGTTGGAAGCCTTCTGTGATCAATACTTCTTCAAGCTGCTGAGTTGATTCTTTGTAGGCAATCAACAAGACTCTAGTAATGCAGGCAATAAGATGATTTTCATTATGCTTGTGCCTAGTATTTGCCAATTCAATAGTCTTCATATTAATAGAATTAAGGATTGCAATAGTATGACCAATATTAAAATTATGTTTTAAATATTATATTTAGTTGATGTTGAGTACCTGAATGTACTTGGATACTGATGCTTTTAAAGTAAATTGTTCAAGCCAAGTTAAATCAACTGATGGAAATTTTCCAGATAATACATTTAAAATTGCCTCTGCCATAGCTTCACTATTACCCACCGGAACTAGCGAACCGTACTTACCATGATTAAGAATTTCCGCAGGCCCGCTCTTGCAGTCTGTGGAAATTACTGGAGTTCCCAGAGCCATCGCTTCTACAAGTACATTTCCAAAACCTTCCCAAGCTGAAGACAACACAAACACATCTGCTTGAGCCATATAAGCATATGGATTTTTCTGGAAACCAAGCATTGCCACATGATTTTTTAAGCCTAATTCTCGCACTCGTGCATCAAGACGAGAACGCTCAGTTCCACTACCCAAAATTACCAGCCGAGCTGGTATAACCTGTTGTACTAAATTAAAAGCATTGATGAGGGTGAGGAAATCTTTTTGCTCCATTAAACGCCCTACACCCAACACTACTGGTAGTTCTCCAGAGCGAAACCAAGGATGTTCTACAGGTTCTTTCGCCTGTTTCAAAATTTCAGGAGTTATTATTGGATTGTAAATAACCTGAATTTTTTCTGGAGGTAATCCTGTTACCTGAGACAGATCCTTTGCAACCCCTTGAGAAACCGCTACAATACTATTTGCCCACGGGTAAAAAAGCCGTGATGTTAAAGGCGTTAGACGTGCTGTAAGCTGTGGTAAGCGTTTTGCTTCTTGGGAAAGTGTATTGTGCTCCGACACTACTACTCTTGTGGACATTCTAGAGAGATACTTAGCCCATAAAGCAATCTCGCAAGGATAGTGTAGCGCCGAAAGTAGGGTTATTGGTTGATTCTGCCGTAAGTAGTTCATCAATTTAGGCAGACTGGTTGGCAGCTTTGGAGCTTGCAAATCTACAATCCGTACTTTAGACGACACATCTGATAAGTAAGGGCCATCAGATCTAGTAAGCACTAAATCTACTCTCAAGCCTTGATCAACAAAGCCTTGTGCCAAATTCACCATACTCCGTTCAGCTCCGCCACCTGAGAGGGAGCGTAAGAATATAGCAACATGGGGTGAATTGGCAGGCATAGTAATTTTGTCTGAGAACTTACAGTTATAAAGTTCCCTGAAATGCCGTCGAAGTAACATTGTCAGGAATACAGCCTTAATAGAAAAAAGTTATAGCAATTTTTCATTTTTGGTATTATAGATAACTAAAAAAAATTAGTAATCTGATAATTGTGGTTCGGGAAACTGATTTAGAACTCGCCAAAGAACCGTGTAGCTACCATCAGAACGGCGACGAACTGGACGAAAGGCAAAGATGATGTCACTGCTGTGCATCTGTTGTAATTGCTCTAAAGTGCTGGGTGCTTGTCGAGCAAGTTGTGTGCCACTCAACATGATCTCTGGTAGTTGAAATTGTAGCGATCGCACCAAATAAGTGTGGTTTAATTCGGCTTTAGCATTAGTTAAAATTACTGTACTTAAATTCCAGTTCTGGTCTTTGCCAGTGAGGAATCGCCGCCTTTCTACTTGTAAATCATCTAACTTCTTAGGAGGCTGGTAGTTGAGAAAGAATTCTCGTGTAGATCGCGCAACAGCTTGCAGCCTATTATCCAACTTATCTAGGGGAACATCGCCCAGATCCACCATGAAACTGTAATCTACTCCTGGATGCTCTAACTGAAAACGTTCTCCAACCATCTGAAGTGTTAGACTTGGAGTAAATCCGCCTTTAGTATTGCCCAAAGAGGGGAAAGGATAACGTTCGCTGACACTAGCTTGCAATCGATTCTGGAGAGTATTCGGTGGACGATGGTAAGCCAAATCAGGTAATACGCGGAAAATACCAGTACCAGGCAATTCCAGAAACTTAGTGTAAATTTGTGGTTCTTGGGGGTCGATGTCGTAGCTAAAGCGCTCAAGTATCGCAGAAGTTTCCCCAGGATCTGTAAATCGAGTGCCTGAGGGGAATTCTACCTGTGCTGTAGTCAAGAGTTTCTTGGCAGATGCCACAATATTGAGTGCTTCTTGTGGTGGTGCGATCGCTGGTTGCAGAGGCGGTACATAGTCAGCTATGGCTGTTTTCGCAGTCCTACCAATAATTGGTAGTGCGGGTGAAGTTAAATTCGGTTCTTGTGTAGAAAAGGGTACTGCCAGTTTGCCGAGGTTAGGACGCTGCACTGGCGCAATCGAAAGCACAGGATCTAATTGGCGTTCGCCAGTCACTAAGGGTAATTGTCTAACTAAGGCTAATTCACCTCGACGAGATAACAAGCGATCTAGCACTGGAGAAAGTTTTAATAATTCCTGGCTAGAAGCATACAAAGAACAGTAAATTTTTAATTGTGACTCAGTTAACTGCTCGCCTAAAGGGGAATTAGTAGCGAAGTCTGCTCTTGAGTTACACAAGGTTTTAGGACTTTTGTATTGACTGTTGAGAAAGTTCTCTACAAACTTGGTATGGACAGTGAGTTGTCCTCGGACAGATCGCATCCGATTCACATCAGGTGAGGCAATAGCTTGCTCAATCCGAGCAATTAGATTTATTTGCTCTTGCACCAGCAGACTTGCCATAGTATAAAAGTTTTCACTGGCAGATTCTGCTTTTAAATTTTGATTTGGGTAATATTGGGCATTATAATGATGCGTTTGAGTATTACCTGGAACAGAACCTAAGCAAAAAGGAAGTAAAAAGCTGAAAAAGATGCATCTCATGTGAAAAACCTTGTTCTGAGAAGAGTATGAAAAATCTAAAATAGATATTAAATTGAAAAGAAAGAACGACCACCGACAAGCGTCAGTCCATTTTAGTTTCTGTAAAGCGTCGCCGGGTTGTTACCAGTGCTGAAACACGATTACATGCCAGTTTCCCAAGATCAGCCGAGCTATTCTGAGGCTCCACTCCAGCTGTTGCTGTTTGTCGATGGACGCCCCAAGTCCCGACAACAGGTTCAGCGAATACGTGCTTACTTAACAGAATTGCAGGCTGGGTATCAATTTGAACTTCAAATTATTGATGTCGGACAACAACCCCATTTGGCGGAACACTTTAAATTAGTAGCAACGCCAGCTTTAATCAAAATCCACCCAGAACCCAGGCAAATCATCGCTGGGAGTAACATCATCGCTCAATTGAAAAACTGGTGGCCGCGTTGGCAAGCCGGTGTAGATACTTATTTGAAATTACAGGAAGGCTTACAAGAACGTATAGACGACAATAGCCGCCTAGCATCACCTAAATCTACAATTAGTTCAGTTGCTGTTTCCGCCGAACTCATCCGCCTCTCTGACGAAATTTTTCGTTTGAAACAGGAACAAGAGAAACTTCAAGAGCAGTTGCAATTTAAAGACCGGGTAATTGCTATGCTGGCGCATGACCTCCGCAATCCTTTAACTGCTGCCGCGATCGCTATAGAAACTCTTCAATCGAACTATAATACTGAGACAGGCGAATTCCAGCGCTTGAAACCGGCAATGACAGCGCACTTATTAAAACAAGCCCGCAGCCAAACCAAGACAATTGACCGTATGATTACGGATCTTTTGCAGGTAGGCAGGGGAAATGATACTGAGCTACCAATCGTACCCCAAAAAATGCAAATCGGCAAACTCTGTCTAGATGTACTAGAAGAATTGCGCGATCGCTACAATGCCAAATCCCAAAAGATAGAAACAGATATCCCTAAAGATTTGCCTTATGTGTATGCCGATCCGGAGCGCATACAGCAAGTGCTAGTCAACCTGCTGGACAACGCCATCAAATACACCCCTGCTGGGGGCAAAATTAGTGTTGCTGGGTTGCACCGGACTACTCAAAAAGTTCAGTTCAGTATTGGCGACACCGGGCCAGGAATTCCTTATGAAAACCGCGATCGCATCTTTGAAAACCATTTTCGTTTGCAAAGAGACGAGGGTACAGAAGGTTATGGCATTGGTCTTTGTTTATGCCAACGTATAATTCGGGCACACTATGGACAAATTTGGGTAGACTCTGTACCCAATGGCGGAGCATGGTTCCACTTCACTTTGCCGGTTTATCCGTCTTAGTATTGATTAAGCTTGGATAGACTTATAAAAATTCGTACTTATACTTTAATCCCTAATCACTTAAAACCGCAGATCAGTGTTAAATTTGTCATAAATTTAAAATTTAAATCGTGTAACTTTAAATGCCAGAATGCCCACAAAATTTGAATTTTTTGCCTTTAAATTTTGAATTATTTAACTATATTTCTAATATTTTACAAAATTCACTTACCTGAGAATAATACGATTACGCCCCTCTGCTTTGGCTTGGTAAAGTGCCTTATCTGCTGCAACAATCAAATCTAAAGGTGAAGATTCCCAGCTGGGAACCATAGTTGCCACCCCCATACTCAGGGTGACATACTGACTAACAGCAGAACCATCATGAACAATTTGCAAATCTCTCACTCCAGCTTGCATTGCCCCAGCAACGTGAGCTGCACCAAGTGCATGGGTATTAGGCATAATTACAGCAAATTCCTCTCCGCCATAACGTGCTACTAAATCATGATTTTTCTGTGCTTTACCACTTAACACAGTACCCACCTTTTGTAAGCAAAGATCCCCAGCTGGGTGACCATAATTATCATTGTAAAATTTAAAAAAATCTATATCACATAAAATTAAGGATAAAGGCAATTCCTCCTGTGCTAAATTAATCCACTGAGTATTAAGATAATCGTCAAAGCGGCGACGATTAGCTAACCCCGTTAAGCCATCCACGTTAGCCAGATGCTGCAAAGCTTGATTGGCCGCCTCCAATTGTTTGTAGACTTGGGCTTGTTGTAGGAGTCGTCGTAACCTCTGGCGCAAAACAGCCCAGTGAATAGGCTTGGTAATGTAATCTGTTGCCCCTACTTCAAAGGCACGGTTTACCGAGTCTTCATCGTCCAAGCATGTAATTATCAATATAGGAGTGCGCTCCCATAGCTTTGAGATTACAGTATTACCTAGAGCAGAGTCAGTGTCAAAAGTTGCTAGAGCTGAAATCAGATTATTTCTAGCAATCTTCAGCAACTGCTGACAGCATGTAAAGCCATCCATCACAGGCATTACCGCATCAAGCAAAACGATATCCGGCTTAATTGTCTGGTAAGCATCTAAACACTGCTTACCATCATTCACTTCGACCACTCGATAGCCTTCTTGTTCCATAGCTTTACGCAACAGCACTCGGATGGTCTTGTCATCATCAGCCACTAAAATCAGTGGCGGTTGCTTAGAAAGAGAAAATGGGCTTATGCCTGACATGAATTGCGTTCCACACAAAATGAGAGCATAACTAGGGGCGAGTCTAAGAAAACCTGCCCCCTAACCAAATCGCCTGTAAGCGATAGTTTTTATCGTATTCAGAATTCTAGTTGACAGGCGATCAAAGAGAAGATAAATAGGGAAAACATGTGTTTGGTGTACCATGATTGCCCAGAAATGAGCGGATTTATAGAAGCTAGTAATAAGCAGCTTTTTGATGTACCCGTTTGTTGCATCTCCTGTAATACCAATCTTAGGTTGAACAATTTATCTACGCAGCGAGCTTTTAGAGTTTCCTGAAAAAAGGCTGTGCTGCTAAACAATAGGGACGCTTGCTCTCTCATCAATGCCAAAACTGGCAGCAAAACTTTATCCTGCTGTCGGAGAATAGAATGCTTGATAATTCTCACCCAAGCAAATCGCAGATGGTTAAGTTGCATAGACAATTTATTTGAAATATAAAGGCAATTGTTATCATTTTGTCTAGCTATAGGCATAGTAATAAATGTTATTACTTATATTTCCCTACTACTAAAGTCGAATTGCCATTTATCAGAAAACTTCAAATACTCAGCTTGATTCCTTAATTACGCAGTAATTTTTGACACTAAGGAAGAAAAGCGTAATTGCCAAAATACGCTCAGAAAATATCTCATTGTAAATCTTCTTAACAGACAGAACAAAACTATTCAGTCCTTTCAGCAAGCTTTTCCGACTTTAGAGCTAATTCATCAGATTAATAAAAGGTAGAGTGCAAGCTATTGGGTCAAGTAGAATTCCTGACTTACAAACTGAGCTACTTATCCAGCTTCAAAAAGGTAGATGGTTTGTTAACATAAGTATTGTTATAGATATATCTTAAAAAAATAAGTAGTATTTTATTATAAATATTAATTTGATAGCTAAATTAACCAAAACCTTAAAGTTTTTAAAACATATGTCGATACTCAATCCAAGACAAATTTATAAATCCTTCGCAATTAGTGCATGATATTTGTGTATTTTTACAAGAAGTAGCCAGAAGTTTAGAGTCAACATAAATAACCAAAATAAAATGCCCAATTCTTTAATGTATATGCAGGACAATTTTGTTGTCCTAGAAACAAACCAACCAGAACAATTCCTTACTGCCTCAGAGTTATTGGACAAGCTCAAGATAGTTCTAGAAGGACTTAATTTTCAAGATTTGCCACCTGATTTACAAAAATTTGATGTAGTGGAAGACCAAGCTAAGTATTTGATCGATACTACTTGCTCATTGGATATAGGACCAGGCAAATATTTGCAGTGGTATGCAGTACGCTTAGAAAAGTAACTTCTTTAGAGGATGTTTGAGAAGGATCAAATATTTATTTTTTGATCCTCTCTAGTTTACGCCAGTCGCCTCAAGCTGGTAAATCACCAAGACTCGAATGCCTTAGCACGGCGCTGGTTCTCCTTTTAAAGGGGGGAGGCTAGATACTCAAAGTCCTGCGAGGCTAGTTTTTCGTAGTGATTAATGCTAATTCAATTTTGTTGTCATCTAACTGTTTTATTTGAACTTCTACTCCAGGGCCGAAATAGTTAGTCATTTTTTCCTGCTTTTGCTGCCAAATATCAATTGGTATCAAAGGCGAATTAAATTCTAAAATTAAAGCGTAAGCCCCATTAATTTCTCTTTCTTGTAATCCTGTGATTACTGGCCTTTGTTCGTCTGTCTGACCAAGACCTAAGTAAGAGAGTGCTCTATCGAGATGGGCATCTTGACCGTAACAATATCGGGTGATATCTTTACGAATTTTATTTTGGGTGACAGTTGCTTGTTGGTCTCGCAATAACAACACTGCTGGTGTAGTAGCTTGGCTAAAAGGGATGGGTTTGAGTTCATTAGCTTTAAGCGCTAATCCTCCCAGCAATAGAGGAAATCCGTAAAAAAATCCTACAAGATTAAGTGTGGCATTATCGGCGGCGTAAGCTACGAAGCCAACAAGAGTCAATATACTACCGATGCTTAAACCGAGTGTTCCCAAAGAAATTTGGCGTAACATAATCTTGGGTTTGTATAAATTCTTAAAACCTTAGTTTTATTATCATCAGGTATAAACCACAAGTTAGGGAAGAGCCTTGGCTAAAGCTACTCAATGAATGTATTGCCCCAAAAGCCTAGATTAATCTACAAATTGAACCCGTCTCGCCTTGTTTTGCGTTAATTTTAAATTTGAACATACTTAAAGGCTGCAAAAAACAATGGATATACAGACTATAAAAGAACGCATTGCCGTAATTCAGAGCAAACGCGAGTACCTACTAAGTCTGCTAGAGCAACCAAATCTAGGAACTTTAAGAATTGATGTGAATCAAGCTTTAGAAGAAATGGATGAGTTAATTGATGAATTTAGACGCACAATTCCAGAAACGGAAAGCAATTAAGCTTAACTAGACATTAGTAAAAATTAAAAACTACGTCGGTAGAACCGTAAATTGACGGTCTACCGACGCCTTTAAGTAATAAACTGTCCTTAAGTCCCCAGAATTGAACCTTGCTGGGTTATTCCAATAACTGTGCCGTATCATTTATCCTACAGATGAGCCATCTCCTCCTCGTTGTCCTAACTGCCTGACCAAAGCAATTAGTTCGGTTGTAGGTACATCCTTTTTACAAACATCATCAAAGCTAGGCATTGCTTTTGTCTGGTGAAGATTCGCATCTTCCACTGAAGAGTAAGCAAGTATCTGAGTGTTGGGAGAGATAGCTTTAATATGACTAGACGCACTCCAACCATCCATAACTGGCATTTGCAAATCTAGAACAATCACATCAGGGCGGCAACGTTTAACCATTTCTATAGCTTCTTGACCATTAGTAGCTAAACCAACTACTTGGATATTTTCTTGGCAAGAAAAGGCTAATTGTAGGGTTAAACGAGTCAGTTCGTGATCATCAACGACTAGAACACGCAAGGTAGAAGACTCACAGGACAACATTAACATTCAAGGGAAATAAACAAGCTACAACAACCCTTATAGTTTAAGGTAACAAGTACTAGCAGTTACTCTATCCTATGGTTGAATAATGTGTGTAGATATGGCAAAGAAATTTTAGTTAAGTTTGTAAAACATTAAAGTTTTCTAAAAATACCTAGTTAAGCTAATTGTCAAGATGAAAAGAATTCTTTTTTGGATCAATTAAAGTTGATGCCAGGCTAGTTGAGCGTAATGCCATATTTATAAGAGTTTTTTGAGAATTGGCTTCTGGGGCGTCATCACAGGGGCGCCGTTGTATGTAACTACCATTAGGTTGTAACTCCCAAGCTTGGCGGTTGTCTGCCAACATAATTCCTAATATTTCTTGCAAATCCTTAGCAATATCTGGGTCTTTTATGGGGGTAATTACTTCTACCCGTCGATCTAGGTTGCGGCGCATCCAATCGGCACTACCAATATAAATTTCTTCTTGACCATTGTTATAGAAATAATAAATGCGCGAATGCTCCAGAAAGCGGCCGACTATGCTGATGATGCGGATGTTTTCACTGATGTCTTTTAACCCTGGACGCAAACAACAAACACCCCGAACAATCAGGTCAATTTGCACTCCGGCACGAGAAGCTTCATATAAAGTGGCAATAATTTGCGGATCGACTAGGGCATTCATTTTGGCAACGATGCGCCCGGAAAATCCATTTTTAGTATTTTCGATTTCACGATTAATTAGTGCCAAAAAGCGATCGCGCATATTTACAGGAGCAACTAGCACTTCCCGATAAGATTTTTGTCGAGAGTAGCCCGTCAAAAAATTAAACAAATCGGTAATATCTGCACCTAATTCTTCGCGGCAGCTGAACAATCCTAAATCTGTATAAAGACGTGCCGTTTTTTGATTATAATTACCAGTGCCAATATGCACATAGCGACGCATACGGTCTTTTTCTCGCCGCACTACCATAATGGTTTTACAATGGGTTTTCAGCCCCACTAGACCATAGACAACGTGAACCCCGACTCTTTCTAAACGCCTTGCCCAGTAAATATTATTCTCCTCATCAAATCGCGCCTTTAATTCCACCAGTGCAGATACTTGCTTGCCATTTTCGGCAGCAGCAATTAAAGCGTTGACGATGGGTGAATCTCCAGAAGTGCGGTAAAGGGTCATCTTGATGGCTAAGACATTCGGGTCATGGGCGGCATGAGTAATAAAGCGCACCACCGTTGACGAAAAGGATTGGTAAGGATGGTGTACTAGCAAATCCTTCTCTCGAATTACTGCAAAAAAGTCTTTTCCTTCCTCTAACTCTAGGGCATCTGGTTCTACACTTGGTTCCCTAAGCCATTGCAAGCGGGTAGGCACTACTGACTGTCGTGGTGGATCTTTGAGTTCTGGTAGTGGCAATGCCATAAAGTACATCAAATCTCGCAGTCCCAAAAGACCATCTACTTCATAAACATCGCTTTCTGTTAATTCCAAATCTTGCAGCAACCGGGAACGTATTGCTTCGGGGGTCTGGGATTGAATTTCTAAGCGTACTGGTGTACCACCCATACGTCGTTTTCGCAGTTCTTGTTCGATCGCCAATAACAAGTCGTCTGCTTCATCTTCTTCTAATGCTAAATCGGCGTCACGGGTAATTCGGAACGGGTGATATTCCTGAATATTCATACCCGGAAATAGGAAATCCAAGTTATGAGCGATCGCCTGTTCTAAAGGTACTCCTGTCCAGTAGGCAGGTTGACCGTTGTGCTGAATTCCTAACTCTGGCGGTAAAGGTAAAAATCGCGGTAAAACTTTAGGAACTTTAACTCTGGCAAATAGTTCTTCTTCAGTTTCGGGGTTTTTCACCACTACTGCTAAATTGAGGCTGAGGTTAGAAATGAAGGGAAAGGGGTGGCTGGGATCAACCGCTAAGGGAGTCAGAACCGGAAAAATTTGTTCTTCAAAGTAGTTTTGCAGATAATTTCGCTGTTTCTCAGTCAAATCTATGTAATCCAAGATATGGATTTTATGATTTGCCAGTAAGGGTCGTAGTACTTTCTCAAAATGTTGATGCTGTTTGGTTACCTGAGGACTAAGGGTAAACCTAATATCATCTAGCTGTTGTTGTGGTGTGCGACCATCAGGACTTAATTGGCCGACTTTCGCTTCTACTTGTTGCTTTAAGCCTGCAACCCGCACCATGAAAAACTCATCCAAGTTGGAGGTGAAGATAGCCAAAAACTTGAGTCGTTCCAGAAGTGGCGTTCGCTGGTCGCAGGCTTCATGTAATACCCTACTATTAAACTCCAACCAACTTAACTCTCGATTGATATAGTACTGGGGATCACTCAGATTGATGGGAGTAGTGCTCTTCTTGGATTTTGCCATCATGACCTCAGGGCAGACAGATGCAGCCCATTCAACTGGAGAATAATAAACATAGTAAATGAAATAGGGTAACAAGGGGATTGGGGACTGGGGACAAAGAGACAAGGTGAGACAGCGCTGCGGGAGGGAAACCCTCCCGCAGGCGACTGCGAACCCGAAGGGGGACAAGGAGTTTCCTATCGCCTATTGCCTGTTAGCACTCAGCAACGCCAGTTGCTACAACGGGGGGAACCCCCGCAACGCACTGGCTCCTCAGCACTCACAACTTAAGTAATCAACATCCTTAACTTGCGTTAGAAATCTTAAAGAAATCTCAATTCACAGCTATGTTTCAAGCTACTCGTCGCCGTCTTGCCCTTTGGTACACTGCGGTAACTGCTGTATTACTACTAGTATTTGCTAGTGGAGTATATTTATATGTTCGTAGTACGCTGATTGAGCGGATTGACGACACCTTAAATCATGTTGTCGAGATAGTAGAACGATGTCTAACGACAAGTCGGTGTGCATCTACACTTGTGGTTGAGCCAGTCAACACCGATGCTGATAAATTCCGGATTAATGTAGAAGCTAGTTTTCATGACGAGGCTGACACTGTAGAAGATGATCACATTGACCTAGAATGGTTTAGCCCTACTGGGCAATTAATTTGGTCAACTCTCTCCACACCTCTAAATATTCCCATTCATACTAACCGCACTGGTGAAACTGTGCGTGTATTTAAGGGAGACAGGGGAGACTCAACATTATTATTGCGACAAGTCACACAACGGGTGGAAGTGGGACGTCAAGTATTGGGATATCTGCGCGTTAGCCATCCCTGGTTTGAAGTTACCAAACCCAGTCGTCAATTGATTTTTGATTTAGCACTGGGTACAGGATTAATGGTGCTATCCGTAGGAGCAAGCGGTTGGTTTCTTTCCGGTAAAGCAATGGAACCAGTAGGTGATTCCTACCAACGCCTCAAACAATTTACCGCTGATGCTTCCCACGAACTCAGAAGTCCGATTACTTTGATTCAAACTAATGTGCAAGTTGCCCTTGCGGAGTTAGAGTTAGCAGAGACAGAAGCTACTACTTCTTTCAATTATCGGCAACAATTAAAAGTAGTGGAACGGTTAACTCAACGGTTGGGTAAGTTAGTTAATGATTTACTGTTTCTAGCACGGCAGGATAGCGGTAGCAGCAAAGATGATTTTTCTTCTTGTCCAATGGATGCTTTGCTGATGGAAGTTCTGGAAGAACAACAACTTTTAGCCACTGAAAAAGAAATTACCCTCTGTTTGGACTTGGTTGATCCGCCAACGTCGGAAACCAACCCTGAATTGTTAGAAAATTGGTTCACGCTTATCGGTAATTGGGATCAACTGGTACGACTGTTCACTAATTTGATTAGCAACGCTTTACAGTACACTCCATCTGGTGGACGGGTGAATGTAGAATTGGCACGTTTAGAAGGAATCAATCGCGTTGCTGGGCTACGTTACAGCCATGCTCAGTTGCAAATTAAGGTGATTGATAATGGAATTGGTATTCCCTTGGAAGCGCTACCAAGCTTGTTTGACCGTTTTTATCGGGTAGATCCAGCACGTACCCATAAGGCTGGGAATACGATCGCAGAAAGTTCTACAGGTACAGGATTGGGACTAGCGATCGCCCAAGCTATTGTTGAACATCACCAAGGTCAGATTCAAGTTGAAAGCAGCTTTGGCAAAGGCTCAACTTTTACCGTCACTTTACCAATAACTCTTGAGTCTTAATTTTATATTCGATATTTGTTTCCTGTGACAGATGAAAATAGTTAACTTTACCTACTAACTTATATAGCAACACTTACAGTTATGAGCCATTAATCTAACTGCCAACAGTTTGATATACCTACTCCTGATACTTCACTGAGTAGTGATATAAACTGTCATTTTTGGTTGGGAAAATGCAACTGTGAAAGCTTTATCGGAGGTTAAATGCCAATTACTATCAAAGAAGATATTGCCTATGTTTTACTTAAGAAAATTAGTGAAACTGGCACAGGAATGCACGAAGTTAAGTTTACTGAGGCCGACTTTGGAAATCGACAAATATCAGTAGCAGACTTCTTGGGACATTTAGACTACTTGAATCAAAACCATTACATTAATGCCGAGTTTACAGGTAATGCCTACGGCAACCAAAAAGATGTTCCCAATGTTGTCAATCCGAAAGAATTCGACTTTAGGGTTGCCAATACTTACGGTGCGCCAGACGGGCCTTTACCTCACTTAATCACTTTTAAAAAAGCAGAACTCACAGAAAAAGGTCGCCAAATTTTAGAAGAAATGGAAGCAAATCCTCCTCAATCTCTTAAAAAAGAATCATCAAGACCCATCGATACCAAGGATATGCCCTTTTTAGATAAGGTCATGACAAAAGCTGGTTTAGCCGATCCTTACGATGCTAGAGATTTAACTGAGGTAGTATATCGGGTGATGCGCGACCTGATGACTACAGAAGCTGCTGATCGGGTTGAAGAAGAACTGCACAAACCAGCTGAAACAACTGATGATAAATCCCTGCAAATGGAAATTGCAGATTTATGGCACGATACCAATCCAATTGTAGGATTTCTGAGCCGGGTACGACCACCTTGGCAAGGCCCTGGTATTTTTAAGATTGATAGCGATCGCTTTTTATTCCGGGTGGCAAATGAAGGTACTATGCCCCCAAATGTAGACCGTGAACAGCTTGTTAAGGCAGTTTTTTCTGCGACTAAAGATGAATTGTCACCAGAACGAATCGAGGAAATTGCTAGCTGGTTACCTGATCACGTCCGCCAACTATGGCAAGAAGCTTAAAGGTAGCGATCGCTTTTAGCTAGGATTTTTGAAATATGAGTTATGAATTAATAAAAATTCATAACTCATTTAAAATACGCCACTATTTTTATATCTAACTCCGAAGAACGAATTAATTTAATAATTAAACAAAATAAGTTATTTAAATGATAACAAACTTGGCTTTAAAATGGCACTAAAGATTTAGAATCATTAGATTTTGATTTCACAAAGAAAGAAAAAACTGATTTTTAGTAACGGCTTCTGGAATATGTTGCCATCTTATGCACAGCTATAACTTATGATTTAGCTTTCTCATTCTTGAGATGGAAACAGTTACCTGAATTTAAATTATTTTCAAGCCTATAGTTAGATTAAACAACTAAATTAAATTATTAAATTTAAAAGATGTAAAAAAAATAAATTGTGCAAAAAGAACAAGCTATAAAAGTTTAAATTTCGGAATTTTACTAAGTGATTTAATTTGCTGATTTAGAAATTTATCAAAAAAGACAAATCAAAAAAATTCAGGAGTGAACCATGAGTAGAAATTATCAAAAGCTTCGCAAGTCTGCTGAGGTACTTAGCGCTATTTGCGGCGGATTACTGATTGGTATGCCAGTATTTGCTCAAACACCAGTAACACCGCAGCCAAATCCCTCTACAAGGGCTAATCCATGTCCAAGAATTTTTTACGAAGAACCACATAATAGTCGTGTTTTAGTTCCTCAAGGATGTCCGCCTAATGCTTTAACACAAAGATTGCAAGCACAAGGGCAGCTTCCTGCTAATGATACTTCTATCAATCCATCAGCAGACCAAACAAGGATGGGTGTCGGTGGAGACATGCCTTCAGGAAATGCTTCAGGAGTTAGTCCCAATCCTACAATCCGCCAACAAGCACCTTATAATGGCTCCCAGCAAATGCCAACTGATAGTTCGGCTATACCCAATACATCTGGAACGGCTACACAACAAAATTCTGTAAATCAAACGCCATTAACAGGGCCACAGCAATCACCAATTGCCATGGTTAGTCCTACCAATGGTCGGGTAAATATCAGACTGGTAAATGAAACTGGGGCTAATGTGGCTTACCAAGTAATTGGCGATACAACTCAGCGATCCCTACGAGGTCAGTCTGACGTAATCCTGCAAGGTTTACGTGCGCCAACAACAGTGACATTTCAACGGGAAGATGGCGGACTGCTGACGGTAACTCCACAAGCCTCTTCAGAAACAGGGATATTAGAAGTTAGATTAAACGAAACAACCGACTTAGCCCAAGATAGAAAAGCCATGAGGATTCAAGAAAATGGCGCAGTATTCTTGAACTGATGTGAGTTCGATAGATTTCTCTAACCAGCCTCTGCCCAATGGCAAAGCAGTTTCTAGAGACATCACATCCATCGAACTCGCGTTGAATAAGTTCAGAATCTAGATTCATCAGGATGTAAGCTACGGTTCAACGTTTGGGCATTTTAGTCAGTTTATCAGCCAATAGCACTTCCTGTTTGCTGTCTTCTAAAGTCCGCGCCAGTATCAGCGCTCTTTCGTAAAAGTTACGGGCAGTTGGGTAATTACCTAGCTGCTCGTATAACTGTGCATAAGTCTTAAAAGCTTTAAATTCTTCCCGCAGATTTTGTAATTCTCTGGCGACTACTAGACGTTGTTCTAATAAGTCAAAGGCACGCTCATAGCGTCCTACAGAACTGTGAGCCGTGACTAAACCATCAATCGCCCGTAAATAGTTAGTGCGATCGCGCTTCGTTTTAGCTATCCGCAGTGCCGCGCCATAACTACCAATTGTATCGGGATAATTTCCTACTGCGAGGTAGGCGTCACCCAAATTATTGAGGGTATTTGTCTCACCAAGAATATCGCCAGCTTGACGGCGGAAATATAAGGCAGTTTCGTACAATTTGATTGCTTTGTTGTAATTTCCTAACCTGGCAGTCACTAACCCTAAATTACTCAAAGATAGTCCTTCGCCTGCAACATTGTTAACGTTGTGAGCAATTGTCAGTGCTTCTTCAACGGTTTTTCCTGCTGAGGTAAATTCTCCTTTTTGCAGCAGCAATGTACTAATATTATTCAGTGCGAAAATCTGAGCCTGAAAGTCTTTAGTATCGCGGGCGATCGCTAAACGTCGGCGCAATGCATCTTCCCCATCCTTAAAACGACTTAGCTGGATATAAGCCCTAGCCAGCAAATCATAAGCATTACCTTGTGCATTAAAGTCGCCAAGTGAGCGATAAATTTCTAACGCCTGCTTGCAGGAATCAATCGTTTTCTCTGAATATCCTGATAGCTGTTGTTGTTCACCGATACGCAGCAAACTATCTGCTTTATCCCTTGATTCTCGCAAAACCGAACTATTTAAAGGACGGTGGAGCTGTTGCGTAATGTCAGCTGCACTTGCGGCTAAGGGACTAAGAAAAACAGCCAAAATTAAAAAGCAAGAAGTCAGAAGCTTGAATTTGTCATTTTGGCGCGAACCAACGATAGCAGAATTCAAAATCCACAACCCATAGCGTCTCGATCTGAGGGTTGGAGCTAAATCCAAAATAATACCCTCAGGTAAGAAATACCGTTGTTTCATAAAACTTACCCGGAAAATTTCGGTTTTAAGTAGAATGAGCTAACAAAAAGTGTTAAATTTTCAAATTATAGGTAAGTTATACGCGTTTTCACTTAAGTTAAGACTGGACTAAATCTTCTCCCAAGTAAATAGCGCGAATATCTCCAGGTAATTTGTCCTCTAACATACGATATCCTTCCTGAAGAAAATTGGCTACATCAACGGGTGTGAGATTTTCTCCTTCAGCTTGTAGGTAGGCAGCAATTCGCGTTTCGCTCCAGCGGAAAGTCTGAGCCATTAACACTACAAACCGCAAAACAGCTGGTAGTTGTTCCAGTGCTTGTTCGACGTAACACCATAGCGCAGGTGAAGTGGCCTTGAGAGAATAATGAATTGCTTCTGTTGGAGGTAGTTGAATTTCATTAATGCAGAAGGCTGTCATGTTGATCAGCCAATTTTGCAATGTTAAAGGTTCTTGGTTCACTTGGGGACTGTTTAAATCAAGTCCACGGAGTTCATAGTAAATATGGCGCCAAGTGAGGGCAAACAAATAATCTGCTTGCACAGGCGATCGCGCCGAATGGCGAATCAAGGTGTACACTATCGGGCTATAACGACAAAAAATCGCCGTAAAATACTTTCCAGTATCTGGATGTTGCTGAAACAAAGTAAGTAGTTCTTGATCACTCTGATGAAATAGTGACTTCACTAGCGGGTGATTGGCTTCGGGAAAGTGGGGAATTTGCACAAGCTTTGAGAGTTGATAATTGTTAATATATTTTTATTGGAAATGGCAATTTCGCAATTAAGCGCATAGTATCTTGATGTGGGCCTGTTTGGGGTTAAGACTCAGACCTTCAGAGTATTGATACACTATAAGCAAGGCTTAATTCTTAGTCTTAATCAACAATAAAAAAAGCGGCTCCCTTATACAATAATTGCTTTGTTCATGGTTATAGCAGCTAGTGTGATACCGTTCCTGCTTGTTCCTTTTACCTTAGGCTCTTTTCTGCCTTCCCTACCCTTAGATAGCTTATTCTCCACCCAAGGCATTATGGTGCTGCTACTAGCAGCATACGCTGGTGCTATGTGGATGTTCCTTACCAGTGCCCCGAAAGTACACACCGTGATGGTGTCGGATTTAGAAATTGCCCGTCAGTTGTATGAAGGGCTGCTAGATTTGCCCGCAGCTGAAGTGCCTCTGCACTATTACTACAACTACGAACAAACGATAGGCGCAACCGGCATCGATCCACTTTATATGTCCACAAGCCCTAGTTTCTCTAGCAGAATGATGAATAACGCTAGCGATGGGCTGTGGTATCAGTTGAAGAAAAATACCCAGTTACACGTAATTACTGGAGCTAGCTTGGGCACTAAAAATCAGCAACGCCATGTTTGCTTTGATCGCGACTGCCTAGAAATGCTCTTAATGCGAGTAGAAACTCGTGGTTTAAAATTCAAAATTCGTAACCAGAAACCCTTAAATTTTTTGGTTAAGGACTATGAAGGTCGCATCATTGAACTGGCTGAGGTTGCAAATTAGTTATCAGCAGTAGGGTGCGTTACCGTTCGTTGTCCTTAATGCACCCTATTGAGTTTAGATAGATTTTTCTTGCCGGAGTAGGAAAATGTACAGATGCATAGACGAAAACTACTAAAATTCGTCTTGCTTTGTTTCCCGAATATCTACTAACTTCTCCAAAAGTTCTACTGCTAAATTCAAAAGTTCAATTTCATCAATTTCATTACTAGTATTGCGATTATTCTCTCCAAAAAACCAACTTGCTAACAAATTTTTCACAGCAAAAAGCTGATCTTCTTCAGGAAAATTCAAGTAAGTTTCTAACTTAGTAGCAATTTCTGAAAGTGATTTGTTTTCTAGCTGCTTGCGTACTCTTACCGCTACCCAGTCATTACTTTCTAGGAAAGCTGTCACTGATTCTACAAAACTTTGTGGTTCTTCTTCCGCCCACTTTTCCCACCAGTCTCCATCCACATCCTCGAAATATAGGTTGACGCAATCAAGCCCATAATTCATCCAATCTTTTTGCAATTGCCTGGCTGCTTCTAAATGTTCTAGCAATCCTTCTAATGTCTCTTGCGGTTGAGTCGGTCTTTCTTTCCCCATAATTATTCAGTCTGGTTAAGACCTATTGCTACAAAACTCATAAATGCAAATTACTTGGAACTATAAACTGAATTTTAAATAAATCTTTCTTTTCAAATTATCACTGTTATGTAGCGATAAGTTAACTATCCGATTGACAAAATTAACATTATGGGGATTGTAACTCAAGAATAATCCTCTCTCTATACCCCAGGCTTGTAGGGTGTTTTTCCAATTATCAGACTTTTCTTGAGAAAATTCATCAGAGAGACTGGTGATTTGAATACACAGTGGTTTATTCTGCCTACTACTTACGATTATATCAGTTGCCATTGAGAAGTCCGCAATATAGCACTGCCAAAAAGTGCCTTGCCGATGCACAATATCACTAGCTATTGATTGCAGAACATGAGTATCAGCTTGATTAAACTCGCCTGCCATGAGTTTTTGTTTCCAGATAGAAAACTTGGGATCTGTTTCGTTTAACCACTTGGGAAATAAATAGCTATACCAATATAATTCCGTCGGTGTCATGCGCTCATAATACTGTTGCTGCTCCTCTTCAGAGGCTAGGGCTTGAATATCGAGCCAAATTAGCGCATCTTTAATTATCTGTTGCAAAAAAAACAGTACAAATTTTTTAGCAGTTAAGGAACCAGGCTTAACATCTTTAACCCAGCGATTAATCTCATCTAATCTTTTTGCCAAACTGGGGTCTACTGTAGATGCTTCTGCGATGAGTGACTTTAATTGCTTTTTAATTTCTTTTGCCTGCAAATAATGCTAAACCTCAATAAATGAGTGACTTTCGGAGATTTTATGATTATTTTATAGCATTATCAAGCAAAAATTTGTATTGAGATCAAAGTCTGTATCCATAGAGGCTTTTCGTTAATAATTTTATAAATTTTGTTAAGTTGCTGATTTATACGCATAGAGGCTAGCCCCCAAACATTCACTTTCGCAAAATTGCTATTATCGTAAACCTTGACAGATGAAAACAGAGGGATAACGAGAATGTAAAAAGTAAACTCTTCAGTAGAACTTTCAATTTCTTTAATTAAATAGAATAAGTGAGTGCAACTAAGCTAATAAAAGATTGAGCCATAAAAATGGTGCGTTAGGCAAAGCCATAACGCACCCTACTGTTGAATGGGACTTACTATCTCAACTCAATTGTTCATGCTTAAATTTCCCTTTAATAAACTTGTTAAAATATTGACCTTTAGACGGCGCATTGTCTAAGTCTTCTTTTATACTAGAAGGTACTTTGAAATACTCGTAAACACTTCCACTATCAAATTCAATAGTCAGTGTTTGAGTTTTTGGCTCATAGCGAAATTCCTTAAGAAAGCTGCCTTCTGGCTTGAGTAGAGGGAAGGCGATCGCATCTCGAATACTGGCACAATCTGTTAATAGCATCACCAATCTATCAATCCCAATCCCCAATCCCCCCGTAGGTGGCATTCCATATTCCAGGGCAGTTAGAAAATCTTCGTCAACGCCTTGGGCTTCCAAGTCGCCAGCAGCTTTCCGTGCCGCTTGTGCTTCTAGGCGTTCTCTTTGATCAATCGGATCGGTAAGTTCTGAGAAGCTGTTGGCAGTTTCCCGCCCAACTATAAATAACTCAAATCGCTCCACCAAACCAGGCTTAGAACGATGGGGCTTTGCCAAAGGTGAAATTTCTACGGGATAGTCAATTACAAAGGTAGGCTGAATTAAGTTGCTTTCTACCTTTTCTTCAAAGGCAAGATTCAGTAACTTACCAATCGATTGGGCTTCATCTACACCAGGAATATCAGCATCCTTACTAGCTGTTTTCGCTGCTTCCAATGTTTGGAATGAATTGAAATCCAAGCCTGTAGATTCTTTGACTACATCATGCATCGTCACCCGCCGCCAAGGTGGTGTCAAATCTACAGCTTCCCCTTGGTAGGTAATTTGCAGCGTGCCGAGTACTTCTTGGGCAACAGTGGTAATAATACCCTCTGTCAGCGCCATCATATCGTTGTAATCGGCGTAGGCTTGGTAAATTTCTATCGTGGTAAATTCGGGGTTGTGTCGAGTCGAAATTCCTTCATTACGGAAAATTCGCCCTAATTCAAATACCTTTTCAAAACCACCCACAATCAACCGTTTGAGATGAAGTTCTGTGGCAATTCGCAGATACAACTCCATATCTAAGGTGTTGTGATAGGTGATAAACGGACGCGCATCCGCACCCCCAGCTTCACTTTGCAGAACGGGCGTTTCAATTTCTAGAAAGTCCCGCTGTTCTAAATAGCGACGAATCCCCGCAGTAATTTGGGCGCGACGGCGGAAAGTTTGCCGCACTTCCGGGTTGACAATCAAGTCAACATAGCGCTGACGGTAGCGTTTAGCAACATCCGTCAACCCATGCCACTTGTCGGGTAGAGGCAACAAAGATTTGGTGAGGATGCTGTATTGCTTGACGTAGACAGATAACTCGCCCTTTTCAGTCCGTTTAATAGTACCCTTGACTCCCAGGATGTCGCCTGTATCTGAGAGTTGCTTCAGGTGATTGAAAGCATCAGCATCAATATCTGCCATGCTTTCTTGGATGCGATTTTTCTCTAAATAAAGCTGAATAATGCCTGTTTCATCTTGCAAAGTGAAGAAAGCCAGTTTACCAAAGACGCGACGCGCTAGGATGCGTCCGGCAACGGCAACTTCTAAATCAACTTCTTCGCCACTGGGCAAATCAGTAAATTTTTCTTGTAATTGCGCTGCGTGGTGGGTAGATTCCCAACGATAGGCATAGGGATTCATCCCTAACTGTTTGATCTGGCCTACTTTTTCCAGCCTTGCGGCACGGATATCTTCTTCCGACATGGTAACGAACTAAAGAGGGCAAGATTAATTATAGATGCTGCAAAAGTAGCCAAGACTTTTAAGGATTGAATCTTGGATATAAGACGTGACGCAGGATTACAGTTATTTTTTCTCTAAATAGATGTAGCAGGCTATAGTCTAGAGGCCACTAAATGAGAATGTACAGCTATAAGCAATACCTTGGCAGAGATTTGAACCCAAACAGTCAACTTTCTCTCTGGTTTTGGCGATGTCTAGTGTACTTTACTAAGTTTAATGTAACAAGCTATACAAAAAACTTATTTAATTTGTAAACAAATATTATCGACTATACAAGGCTTTTAGCCTGAAAATTGTTCAGAATTTTTATTGGGGACGCTTTCCTAAAACAGCTAAATCTGGTAGTATCTTTTTTCATCGTCATCTCAAAATTTACCACAATGTATATTTATATAATTTGAGCAATCAAAAAAGCATATCTTTAATAACAAATCATTCTGAATGATAAGTATTTTCAATGCTTGTTATTTCTGTGATAGACAAAACCTACGTACTTGAAAGATTCAAGGTTTTAAATCCTCTCTGGTAATAGTAAAAAAAGAGAGTTAGTAGCAGTCTTGCTGATAGCAAGCTACAACAGATTGAATTATAGGATGAAATAAAATTTGCTTTTTTATGCTAAACTCCGCAAAAGTTATACCTCTACCCATTGTTATTGATAACATCCTCTCATCCTTGCTGAAAGTTAATGCTGTCAGCGTTGGGCGGAAACTAGGAGCAATAGCCGATAGCTATAGTACATCTGCTTTTTTGCCATCTTCTGTGAAGCATGACACTCGCTATATAGAAACATTAATAAAATATCAAGAAGCTAGTAACAATCATCTAGAAGAACTTCTACCACAACTACAAGGTGAGTTTAGCAAACAACTTTTAGAGCTATTGCGCGAATGGCAAGCTAATCAAATTCAGCAGAAATTGAAAAATATGCGCGCCATGTTTGAAAATAAAAAGCTGGCAACCATTTTTAATAAAGAAGAAAGTTACAGTATTTTAGCTGAAGCACAGAAAAAATACCGTTTATTGGTATTGTTTGCTCCACCAAATATTAGCCCCAATTGCCCATCTTCTTTGCAACATGACTTACAAATAGAATTACCGGAGAAATTAAAAAGTTTTCTAAATAAAGACTATCCTTTCAATAGAGGCTTATGTCCGGTCGAATTTTATGGAAACTATTTTGTCCGTTCGATTGAGGATACAGATGTGCGCCAACTACAAAAAATTTTGGCTCCTGTGCCAACAGTAGTGTTGCACAGTAAAATAACTGATTATGAAGTTTATTTTAATGTTAGTTTTTGGCACCCGCAAAATAATAACATTGCTAAAATTTCCATGCCAGCTTGGAACTGGGAAGAAGTCAAAGAATCTTTACAAGCTGCGGATAATGATGAGATTCGAGCTATTCGCACTATTCGGCAAATTATTGTCACAATTCACCAAATTTTAGCAGCATTTATTGCTGATTGGTATTACTTACATCTCAACCATACCTATGAACCAAAGTTATTTCATTTAGAATCAGAGTTTGCATTAGGTAGGTGGTCATCAGATTTACTCCAACCATATATTGATACACTAAAAGAGATTTATTTGCATCAAAAGGAAGCATATAAACAGGGTTCTAAAAACTTAACTCAGGAGAAGGATGAGAAAAAAGGTGACCTAAGAGACGGATTAGAAACGTCTAAAATTAAGCCTGAGCAGTGGAAGGTAAACGTAAAAGAAACTCACAACCTAGAAACTAAATCAGATATATATTACTCTAAACTGCGTTATCTATTATCAGAAGGCAAGTGGAAAGAAGCGGATGAAGAAACCACTAAAATTATCCTCAAAATTGCAGGTCAAAAAACAAAGAACTTGCCTTCTGAACAAGCAAGAATAAACGATCTATTTTTATCTAGCGAATCGATCAGTGGTTTTTCTTGTGAAGATATTCGGATTATTGATAAACTCTGGTTAAAGTACAGCAATGCCCATTTTGGCTTGAGTATACAAACATGTATTTGGCAAGCAGTAAGCCATAAAAATGAAGATATAAACAGGATGTGCAGAGATTTTGCTGAACGTGTCGGCTGGCTTGTAAATGGTAATTGGAGTCATCATGATCAAATAACTTATGTGCTTGATGCTCCCATTGGACATCTCCCCTTTGCTTTTACGCAATGCTTTTTGAAGACAAACGAGAATAATTGGGGTTATTGGTACGATTTTTACTATCGCCTCCAAAATTGTGAATTATAACATACTAAGTATTATAAGTAAATTCTGAATAGTATTACTGACCAAATTATAGAGATTTAGTGGTGTAAGTGAAACTTTTACTTCTATACTCTTCCTGATGCAATTTGCGAGTAAATTGCTTTCATTTTTAGGTTAGTAAATTGCAATATTGCTTTTACAAGCTCTTGCTGTTCTGGTTGTAAATCAAGTTTTTCTAAAGCTTGATTAAGGTTATTACCGATATGCAGGTTTTGAGCAAGTTTGGCACGTTGCGATGAATCTAAGACAGCCTGAATCTCTTTATTTCTTCTTTGACGTACAGCCTGGAGTTTTTGGCGTTGCAGAGGAGTTAGATCAATTTCTGAGAATGAGTTTGATGCTTGGCTAATAATTATGCTAGAAGTAGCATCGGTTGGATATGGTGCTGCTAAAGCAATTCCAGGTATGAACAAGACCAAAGCAAGAATATTAGCTAACACAGACAGCCACTTTAGAAATTTAATTGCCATATTAAGTTTCTCCATCAAATTCAAGTTTTTGCAAGAGTGGTTTTAAGCTTGTAAAAATAGTTTTGCATTAAATATAGACGTCGTATGAGACTACTAAGGCGACACTGCTAAAAATAGAGGATAAATTTTTTAGGTTAGATTGAAGAAAATATAAAACTCAAAAACTCTGCCAATGCTGGGTTATGCAGAGCAAAATTCAACATTGGCAAAATTTATACCCATGTACGCTTATAGAGTAGCTAAGTCACTATTAACATATCTACTCTAAATTGGTACATTAGATAAAAATTTTAAAGCTGGGAACATACTGCGGGTGGCTGCAATTAATAATTGGGGTATATCAGAGTATATGCACTGCCACCAAATTTAAATCAATACTTAGATTACTCAGAGTTTTTCATTCTGTTAATTTCTTGTTGTAATTCTTCAATTTGCCGACGCAAAGTTTCTACATTATCTTCAGGAGTTTGGGCTGCAACATTGACTGCTCCAGATGCAGGCGATCGCTGATAGTTTCCGCGGCGAATTTGCTGGTATTCTTCTGATACTGCCCACTCCCGTAGATAGCGCACACGTTCTACCGGGAAAGGATGACTAAGCATCATTCCTTGCCCGCCATTGTACATTAAGAATTTATACACTTGATTCAGCCCATCTGCGTCCAGTGCCTGATAACTGTCTGACTGAGTGATGAATTCTTGCAAACTACATTCGTTAGCATATTTGACGCTACCTCCAGAAACTTTCATCATCGAAGACATTACTGGATTCAAGTCATCCATAACTAACAGCGCAGCACGATCCGCCGATAACTCCGCTTTACGCCGCCATTCAAAAAAGGCATAAATTAAAGCTTGAGTAACAAAATTGCCGATGCCAAAAGTTAATTCGCCCAAGGCAGAAGCAGCACTCATCGCCCACATCGCCATTTGAATTAAAATAGTATGACCACATTTAATATGCCCCAGTTCATGGGCTAGCACCGCCCGAATTTCGCCTTCGTCTAGTAAGTCTAGTATCCCTGTATTTATGACTATGTAAGGATTCTCTTGCCCCAAGGCATAGCTATTTGCTTGGGGATTTTGCAAGATAAACAGTGTAGGTTCTGGATAAATGTCCAAATCTCGTACACATTCCCGAAACATCTGGTAAATAGTGGAGTATTGACGCGGCCCGACTTGGATGGTGTTGCCCATTAAATAAACTAACTGAGGGCGTTCGTAAATAAATTCCACAAATTTACGGGCAATTAAATCAAATCCCGGTAAATTTCGTAAAGCTTGCTCGGCTTGGCGATCCAGTGGATGCCTAAAGGCTTCGCTGGAAATTCCTGTGTAAGTTGGCATAATTCAGGGAAATAGGTAAATGGTCAGTGGTTAGTCGTCAGTAGTCAGTAGAAAACAAGTGGTCACTGACAACTTACAAATAACAACTGACAGCTAACTAATGACAAGATAATAGAAATGGGGCTATTGGAAGTAAAAATCACTTTGTATGGGATTAAAAGCGTGTGATTGAAGCAGAAGTTCATTTGTCATTACATAACTTTTTGCGATCGCAGGCGGGTTTCCCTTCCTGGCCCCATCATTTGACGATGGCAAGGTTGGTAGCACGCGCCTTGCGCTTGGGACGTAGCGCCTTAATTCAAGTCGGGGCGGTTTGTGGCTATCAAGGTCGGTATCGCACTAGTTTTGTAGCATCAGCATTAATGTGGCATGGCCCTGTAATTATTGTTGCCCCAGAAGCGGTGCAGCAACGCCTGCTAAAAGTGGAAATTCCCCGATTACAGCAGTGGCTGCAAGCTACAAAACCAATTAGAACTGGTGACGATTGGCCTGATCCTGAGTTCCGAGGATTGCTACTTACCTCCCCAGAAGCTTGGTTAAGAGGGCAGTTGGCTGCTGTTAAACCTTTTCCCACAGGCATTCCCACAATTATTGATGGGGTAGATGATCTCGAAGATTGGGTACGTCATCAGCTCACCCAAAATATTCAACCCTATGACTGGGACGAACTCATGCTTGCTTTTCCCCAACAAGCTGAGATAATTCGTTCGGCACGGGTACAATTGACGCGCGAATTGTTCCAGCACCCAGCTAATCCTTATGAGTGCTATCTGATTTCCCAAAAAGAAGTAGAGATTTTGAACGATCTCTATTTAGCGTTAGATCAAGCTAAATTGCCGATTGCTTGGAAACACTTCTGGGACGAATTTCAAAATATTAATGAAAACTCTTCTTCCCTTCCGCTTTTGTGGGCGACTATTGCCCGTCGTCAAGGTTTATTTTCTTTACATTGTGCCCCAATTGAATTAGATAAAACACTTTCACCAATTTGGCAACGGCAACCCGTGGTGTTAATTGGCAGTGCCTTGGAACCAGAAACTGAGGCTCCTTTGTTCCGTCAACGTTTGGGGTTGGAGGATGTAACTTGTCTCAAGTTCTCATCTGATAGCCAAGCAGAAGCGATTCAACTGTATATACCCTATCAGTTACCTCTACCCAACACGCCAGAATTTCAAGCGGCGTTTATTCATAAAGTTCGTACACTCTTATGTCTCAGTACCACAGCACCAGGATTAACAGTTGTGTTAATCGGGGATGTGCCACTTAAATCTCAGGTAGGAGCAATTTTGGCCTCTGAATTCGGTTCACGAGTGCAGGTAGAAAAAACTTGTCTGGATGAAAATAGTATTTTAGTCAGCGGCTGGGAATTTTGGCGAGAACATCAAAGTGTTTTGCCCGCACCTCATCTGTTAATTATTGCTACTTTGCCCCTGCCATCGTTGGAAAGTCCCCTAGTGGCTGGTAGGGTAGCTCACTATAAGCGATCGCATCAAGATTGGTTTCGTTTATATCTTTTACCAACAGCTTTAAATGAATTGCAAAGAGCGATCGCTCCAGCCAGAGAAAGTCAAGGTATTGTTGCTTTATTGGATAGCCGTGTGGTTAACCGTAGCTATGGATCTCAAATTCTCGCTGCTCTTAGTCCTCTAGCACGCATTAATTATCTAGATCCCAGCCTGTTTTCCAGTGGCAATGAGGAAAATTCCGCTTAGAAACGTCTATTAATGCTTGGCTATTAACTATTTACGTTTTGTCAACCGCAGTGCAATCGCTTCTGGGTAAACGCTATTATCAGCTTATTCAGGCATTTGATGCTTCATAAGCTGTCATCTATTTCATTTGCACCAAAAACAAGATTGATTTCCAACCTTGTGTATTTGAAATGAATGCCAATCTAAACATAAAACCTAAACGAATTTTGAATTGTTAATTATGGGCGAAGCAAAGCGTCGTAAAACCACACTCGGAGATAAATACGGTCAAGATACTCGCATACTGCCGTGGTTACCCATCACCAAAACCCAAGCTGAACTTTTTGTCAGTTGGACTACTCGCGGGGCGTGGATAGGTATTGGTCTTATGGTTGCTGGCTGGGTAACTATTCGTTTTATCGGCCCAGCTTTCGGGTGGTGGCAAGTAGTCTCATAAAACCTTTCTATGCGGCAATAATACTGCCACCATAACTGCTGGGGTTTGGTTGTATAAGTAATTGCCGCTTGTAAACAATATTCTTGAGTTTTAAGTACCCTGTGGTTAATTGACCGTAAAATTCCAACACACTAAAGAATTCAAGCTAGCAGTAGCATAGTTATATGTGCTGATTTATTTGTATATTTAATTACAATAAATACATTTATTCATTAAGAATTACTTGGGTTGTAAAGATGGAGTTGATTTGGTAAAAATTCACCATCTCATCAGCTTTGATTTTGTCTTTGTAGTTCACTCTATTGGCTTATTGTTTATAACTTTTGCCAGAGTAGGAGAAATCTCGTTTTAAATACTGTTAGTTAACAGAACTTCCTGGAAACAGGCTCTTATGACTGTGGATGATAAATATATCTGGTGTTTTATGTCATGCTGAGTACCGAGCCAAGTTCAGGAACTCTTCCATACTCAATATCTACATCACGAAATAATTGCGCGTTTAACCCTGACTGTGTTCTACCGAGAATCGGCTTTTTTGTATTTTAGGCAACTTTTCACCATGATTACCATAGGATTTTTAGTAACTTATGCAACATTTTCACAATGCTCTCAACAGATGTGAGAATATTGCCGAAATGGCAACATGAGTTTACTGAATTTAGTTATTCTCAGCGCTAAATCTATCGATTTTGGGTTTTACATTTAACCTTTTGGTTGCGATACACACTTTGTATAATATCTAACTTTAAAAATATGTATACGTCTGGAATCACAAATTCATAAGTTGCACAGTTATCTGCCAATTTCAGATTTGGTAAAATTTGCCTTGGGGCACCAAATACTTAGGCAAAGCCAAGTGTATGTCAAAGAACAAACACGTTTACCAACTGTTCCGGGTAATTCGGCAATTGTAAGGAGCATTAAAGCCTTTACCAGAGGAACTTTTGGTTGCACTAGCCGATAAAAATGTAATATGTAGCTTTTCGGTAGTTGACTAGTACCAAATTTAAGTTACTCTTAAAGCGGATCGCTTTTCATAAGCATCTCAACTGGCGGAAGCGCATAAAGACAATCTTAAATTTAGCAATTCTGTCTGATATTTTGAATTTACAAACTGAATAGTTTGATACGGCACGCCAAACCGTTATCTACTACCCTAAGCAAGGTAGTCAATAAACTACCTATTAAGTGTCTGGTTATTGTAATGGATAGTTTACAATACCAGTGGATGAGAAAATCTAAAGAAAATATAAAAGTAACTCAAATGACTGTGGTGTCTGGAGGACAAAAGTGTTTCTAAGACTAGCGCATCAACATCGGCAATTCGTCCAAGACTTGGTAATGAACTTGCAGGCCTTGGCAATTGTACTAGAACGGCGTGGGTATCCTGCGTCATGTTATACCTGTGGCGACCAGATGAATAGTGCTTCATTTATGGTCAGCTTGGGAAACAACCACCTGATTCGGTTTTTAGTATCCGATTACGGAATTACTTGGACTGAAATGCGGGACGATCGCGAATTAATGAAGTTAGAAGGTGCGGAGGCGATTAGCCAATTACAGGAACTTGCTAATCTTGTCAAACAACCCGCGCCAGCTTGTACAACTAACAAAGCCCTCGCCAAGAAGTTTTAAGGATTCTTGCGTCTAATGAGGGGATTAGAAAAAGGTTCTAAGAAGATAACTGGTAATTGGGAATTGGTAATTGTGGGTTGGTTTTCCATCATCTATTACCTATTCACCATTACCGTTCAATAATTAGCCTATAACTGGCGTGTAATCTCCTTTTCAGCGAGCCACAGACCTATCAAAAGCATTCTGAAGCTTTTGTGTGCATGAGAATCTATGTTGGGTCTGCCAGGATGTGTCAATTTCGCCCTAATGCGAATTATCGATTGACCTGAGGAAATAATTTAGAAATTTGGCATTTCCCTTAGGTTTAGGTTATTTGTAGCAAATTGCTGCGTCTCTAGCTGTAAGACATTACAACCCATTGCCAATCAAAATGAAAGGGGCCCAATAGTAAGGATGACTGAGGCGATTGCCAGTTGCTACAGGAACATTATTACTTTTCACCTGCGAGTTTCCCCTAATCAATGCAATTTGCGCTTGTCGTAGGGCTTCGGTTTTTGTGGATTGACCTGGAGTAAGCTGAGAATAAAAAGCATTCATTAATGCTTCAGTACCGCCATCATCTACAGACCATAAGGAAGCAATAGCTGCTTTAGCGCCGGTTTTTTGCATTTGGTAGCCAAACCCCAAAATCTCTTCACCGTTACCTAAGTTACCTCCCAAACCGGTTTCACAAGCACTTAAGACTACCAAATCCACATTCGGTAAAGACCAAGTAGCTACCTCTTTGAGATTAATGCGATCGCCATTCCCAAACAAGATAAACGATTGTTCTGGTTCACCGACCACAAAGGCCGCATGAGTTGCTAAATGGACAATTGTATAATCATCCATTTGCGGTATCGTAGCCTGAGGGCTAAAGTCATCGTTGAAAAGTTGCTTAGTTTGCGGAACGGTAGCTGCTAAGTTTTCTACTTCCTTCCCTGCAAATGGTAAACCGGAAAAAGCCAACCGCTGATTACCTACATTGACTTCATAACTACCCGTGGTAAAAGCACCAGCTAAAACCCGTAGCTTCGATTCTGGTGGGGTGTTAAAGTCAGTTAGGCTAGCGGCAGTTATGTGATTGACACTGAAGCGCTCCACTAGCCATTGTTGTCCATCATATAAAGCAGCTAGCGGAATATAACGTAACTGCTCATCAGGTGCATAAATCAGAGTTTTTGCACCTGAGAGTTTCAGGTCTTGTTCTATTGGTTTGATCAGCCAGTTATATAGCTGACTGGCAGTTTGTTTGACATTACGACGAGGATGTTGTAAGTCTTGGCGGAAAGTGGCGATCGCTTGGTTAAGTTGTTCGCGTGTCACAGCAACTGTGCGATGAATTGGTACAGATTCGGGGCTTACAAGTACTAATTCCAAGCTATCTTTTAAAACCAATGGATAGAGGAGTACAGCTTTTTCGGATAATCGCGCCAAATTATCTCGGACTTCGTTGATACTCTCCAAATCCAAATTTTGCCGCCTAGCTGTGCGACTAATTTGCTCCAACTGCTCTTTGACTTGAGGACTAGTAATAAAATTGTTAAATTCCTCTAAGAGAAGCTGCTGAGTTGTCACCAGTTGCTGAAGGCGTTGTTGCTGTTGTGGCGATCGCTGTTGGGGAGGTACTTTACGTAGTTTTGTTAACTCTTTCCCCATTTCTACAGCACTATCGAGGGTTCGCTCCAACTTTTGTTTAGTTGGTTTTTCTCCAGGCACTATATCAATACCTTTGGCAGTCCGTTGATTCCCAGGTACTCCCTGAAGATACTCCTGTAGTTCTTCAACTTTCAACAGATCCATAGTCCGTTGCGCTTCAGCCACCCGTCCCTGTTTCAAGAGTCGTTCACCCAAAATCCGATATGTTTGGGCAACAGTAATACTATAAGCATCTGGTTGGGGTAGAGAAAGCACTGATGGATTTAGCCTTGCTTTCTCACGATTAATTAGACAATGCTTATAGAAAAAAACTGCTAACTCTGGTTGGTTTTGGATATCAAATAAAAAACCTATATTACTGTAGGTTTTGCCCAGTTGAACCTGATCACCAAGTTCTCTGTTAATCAATAAAGCTTGCTGATAAGATTGGAGTGCTTGGGGATACTTACTTTGTTTTTGATATATTCGCCCAATGTTATTTAAGGTTATAGCTTCCCAAGAACGCTCTCCTTGGTCTGTGCTGATGGCTAAAGCTTTTTCTAATCTCTGCAATGCTTCTGCTAACTGGCTTTGCTGAGATAGTTTAACAGCCTCTTGGTTTAGTAGTCCGATCTCAGATTCGGTTTGATTGTTGGGTAAAGCTTGAGCTTTGTCTATGTCGTTTTGCTGTAAACTTGCATTGGCATTTACTTGCTTATTATCTGGTATCGTACACCCAGAAACCAAAAAAACAAGCGTAGTAACAGCAACACTGAAATATTGAAGGTAATACCGCATAACAAAACACCCCCTATTTTTGGGAGCGTAGATGCTGGATTAGTAAATTTTACAATGTAAGTAATTTTTATGCTATTCCAGATGTGGAAAATTCATAGCTACTCACAAACGTGAAGATGACTAAAGAAAAACCCAGCCAACCACAACTACCACCAACCAGTGCCATTGAAAGTTCGTCAAATCGTGCATTTGACAGTTGGTTTGCATATCCTCTGAGAGTTCAACCGCACCATACTGATTATGCAGGGGTTGTTTGGCATGGTTCGTACATAGCTTGGATGGAAGAAGCACGGATAGAATGCTTGCGATCAATTGGCATCAACTATGCTGATTTAGTAGCTTTAGGCTGTGATTTACCAGTAGTTGAACTTTCAGTACGTTACCACCGTTCCATCCATTTAGGTACGACAGTGGTAGTTAAAACGCGTATGGCTGATGTGACAGGCGTTCGTATCAATTGGGATTATGCCATTGTCTCAACTGATGGGCAAGAATTATATGTAACTGCCAAAGTGACTTTAGTAGCTTTAGACAGAGATAGAGGTAAAATTATGCGTCATTTGCCTCCAAGTGTTAAGGATGCATTAGCAAAGATTTCCGCATTACACAATAATTGATTAAAAATTATCAAATCTTTAGACGTCCTGCGGGCGTCTAAGAGGTTGTTTGAAAAGTGGTTGGCTGTGATTTTAAGCACTTATTGATCCCCCCTAGCCCCCCTTAAAAAGCAGGGCTGTTTCATTCCCTAAAGGGGCTGAATTTACAAGCGTATCAACCAAAAAAATCAGGTAGTTCAAAAATTTTATTTGCTCATGAACATGGCGATGCCTTCGGCAAAGCTTCGCTAACGCACTTAAGTTTACTCGTTCATATTAGTAATTTTTCGATTGCCTACTTCCTAAAATTTCTGGCTGATACTCTTGACAAAATCATTATCTGAGCGAATGAAACAGCCCTGCCTTAAAAAGGGGGGAAAATTTCTTAAAGTCACCCTTAAAAAGGGGGATTTAGGGGGATCTAAAACGTTTTGCTACCAACAAGAGGACTTTTAAAACATCCTCTAACCGCAAGCTAGGATGAAAATTTTGTTGCTGCACATTTTCTACCCTAGCTGATGCATTTTGAAATTATTACTTAATGCCACGTATCTGTGACAGGGTTTGCGGCAAATTCATTATCTGATGCCAAACATCCTGGGGAGTAATGCCAAAACCCATCTGTAATAGGATAAGAATTGCAGCCAAAGTCAGTGCTGTTCTTACTGTCGTCTTCAGGATTTTCCACACTAATACGAATACGATCCAAGCGACAATTAGGGTAGGAATCATAAATATAAATTGCTTGAAAATCGCCCTTGTCTAAGAGAGTATTTCAAAAAGGATAAATTTTCATTGTGCTGACAATTACGGCTGCGAAAGCTAAAGGTTAGCTTTTTGCGCGAAGAACTCATGACATTATACCCAAAAGTATCAGAATAATTCGGCTGTCAGCAAGTTCTTTGCCAATACTTGTAGAAAATATTTTTATTTCATCGTAACTATATATAAAATTTATGAATAAATCAGGAATGACAGTGTTGAGGGTGGCATTGCAATTAGTAATTATTAATTCGTAATTCGTAAAGACGGGTTAGAGAAAGCGGCTTAATGGCGGTCGCTCAGTTTCAAGCTGGGTAACAGTCTCGCTCTGAAACTTAATTAAGAATTATCAATTACGAATTACGAATTTTTCATGTCTTCCTATGAGTTAACTTTTTATCGCAAAGAAATTATCCGCGGTTGAGTTGCTAAGTTTTCAATTGCTGTTAAAACTTCTCGTCTTGCCCATTGATCTGCTGCCAAAATGTCATCTAAAGAGGGATTTGTACAGTTATGATTTTGATGGCGATCGCAAACCCATTCGATACACCGAGGAATATCTAAAAATCGAATTTTTTCTTCTAAAAATAAAGCCACAGCTTGTTCATTTGCTGCATTCAACACAGCTGGCATTGAACCACCAGCTTTACCAGCCGCATAAGCCAGTCGCATACAAGGATACTTTTGGTGATCTGGTTCACGGAAGGTTAAGCTCCCAGCTTTCACCAAATCCAGTCTTTCCCAATCAGTGTAGATGCGATCCGGCCAAGATAAAGCATACAGTAAGGGCAAGCGCATATCAGGCCAACCAAGTTGGGCTAAAACTGAGGTATCTTGCAGTTCAATTAGCGAGTGAATAATGCTTTGGGGATGGATAACAATCTCGATTTGCTCATAATCCAAGCCAAATAAGAAATGAGCTTCAATTACTTCCAATCCCTTATTCATCAAAGTAGCAGAATCTACTGTGATTTTACGCCCCATCGACCAGTTAGGATGCTTGAGGGCATCGGCGACTGTAACTTCTGCTAACTTTTCTACATCCCAATCGCGGAAAGCTCCTCCAGATGCAGTGAGTAATATCTTTCGCAAGCCACCTTTTGGTACACCTTGAAGGCACTGAAAGATTGCAGAATGTTCAGAATCAGCTGGCAATAGTTTTACTTGATGTTTCTCCAGTAGGGGTAAAACTACAGGGCCGCCAGCGATAAGAGTTTCTTTGTTTGCTAAGGCAATGTCTTTACCAGCTTCAATAGCGGCAATTGTCGGCAGTAACCCAGCACAACCAACAATACCGGTGACGACTGTTTCGGCATCGCCGTAGCGAGCAACTTCTATCACTCCGGCTTCGCCACCTAGTAAAATTGGTTGGGGATCAAGGTCTTTGATTGCTTCTTGGAGCGTGGGTAATTTTTCTTCTAAACAAATCGCTGCTATTTGCGGCCGAAACTGCCGAATCTGAGCAGCCAACATTTCGACATTGCTCCCAGCTGCTAATCCCACAATCCGAAACTGATCTGGGTACTGCATGACAATATCTAAAGTCTGAGTACCGATAGAGCCAGTGGAACCAACAAGAGTAATCGCTTTCACAATTTCTTCAGGATTTATAACAACTCTCACTATAAATTGCTGAGGACTCCTTCACCACAGCAATTACTAGAATCAATACAACTGCAAGTAGAAAGATGATCGTTAATGAAAAATTCATGCTGGTAAAATATACTCTTCAAGTTTTGGAATGTACATCTGACTAATGAATTGTGTATATAAATACAATATGTGTATCTAAAATTTCTTAGGATTTCCGCAATATTAACTGAATATTTTCTCATGAATATTAACTGCTAATGAATTTATCAGTAATATTTTTGTTCAGTTGGTTACTTAAAGTGGTGTAAGAGTGTGAGGTGTTGAATGTTACTCAAGAACCGAATTGATCCAGCCATAAGACAAAAGATGCATTAAGGAGTCGGTAGAAAATTTAAGCTTATGGCTAAAGTTCAAATAGCAATAACAAAAGTTTTATGGACAAATGAGTTCCTATTTCCCGCAGTAATATGGCTTTGCAGTCGAATATTTATCTGGACTGTCATGTTGCTGGTTGCACCACATTTGCCAGTACCACCGGAAGGAATTGCACCCAGATTTGGGTGGGGAGTTTTTAATGGATGGGATAGTGTACATTATCGGGCGATCGCTACTTCTGGTTATGAATTTGTCAATGATGGCAACCAACATAATCTGGCCTTCTTTCCCCTGTTTCCCCTATTCATTCGGGTTTTGATGAAGCTGGGCTTGCCATTTGAATTGGCAGGTACGCTAATTAACAACATAGCGTTTTGCGCTGCTTTGTACTGTATTTACTTTTGGATCAAAGAACATTCTGGTAATAGCACTGCACAGTGGGCTACTGCTGTTGTTGCTTGGTGTCCATTCTCGATGTTTACTGGAGTGATCTATACAGAGGGGCTGTATTTGTTTTTGAGTACGGCGGCTTTGCGTGCCTTTGACCAAAAGCAATATGCCTGGACTGCCCTTTGGGGAGCAATGGCAACCGCAACACGCCCAACGGGTATGGCACTAATTCCAGCGTTAGCGATCGCGGCCTGGAAACAACGTAGACCAGTCGCCGCCTATGTAGCATCTTTCGCTACTGCTGTAGGCATACTTCTATTCAGCCTCTATTGTGCAATTCATTTCGGTCATCCTTTAGCCTTTATCCAAGCACAACGGGGATGGCGACCTTCCTTCGGATTTGATTGGGAAGGTTGGTTGAATATGTTCATGCAAATTGTATTAGGCGCAACAAATTGGCAGTATGGTTGGGTACAAGGTTCCTATGGTGGAATTAAAGACCCTTGGCATCCCTTACTGTTTGGCATCATTGTTGGCATCGCTTATGTTTTATGGCGATTCCGCAAATCCTTAAGTTCTGTCAAGGTGGTCTATGGCTTTTACGCTGGCGTTGGATTTTTGTTAACCCTAGCGGACGAACAGTTAATTAATAACTTGCTGAATATAGTCACAGTCTTAGGGGGTGGCTATCTGTTGTGGCGCTTACGTAGAAAACTCACTCTAGTTGCAACAATTTATGGCTTTTGTGGTATTGGTTTGCTACTGGCCTCTGGAGGTACTATCTCTTTGAGTCGTCTTGCTTACGGCATTGTGCCCCTGAGTATAGCTTTAGGTGTGTTTCTATCTCGCTATACTCGCTGGGGATATTTTACTTTAGGCTTGTTTGTCATATTACTTGCCAAGTTATCTATTGGATTTGCCCAAGAACTTTGGGTAGGGTAGAGATTTATATGCCAATGTGTTTGAGTTTCACCCAAATGCGATCGCCCTTTAGGACACTGCACTTTGCGCGATCGCCTGTTGCAATAGCGCCTACTTCTCAGTCTCAGAGATAGCTGTAATTTTCTGGCGATGTTAACGAATTTGCACCGCTAACATCGCCAGATAACTTCCTAGCGACATCAGCACAATTTAAAATTTAGCGGAGTGCCGATTAGTTCTTTCAGCCTCTAACTTGATACTATATGAATTCTTTTTGGACAAAGCTTACTCAAAACCCTATTATTTTTAGTAATACTTTTACTACTTTATTCTTTTTAATTGGTTTGCCAGCTATCCTTAATCACGCTATGTGGCGTGATGAATTAAACGTTTGGCTGATTGTTAGAGATAGCCAATCGTTATCTGAATTATTTCATAACATTCATTATGAAGGACATCCCTTTGTTTGGTATATCTGTTTAGCTCTCTTAAAGCAAATCACAAGTAACCCTGTGATTATGCAAATTTTTCATTTGTGTTTAGCCACATCATCCGTTTATTTAGTTACTAGGTATTCACCATTTAATTACTTACAGAAAATTTTGTACTGCTTAGGATATATTCCCTTTTACGAATATTTACTAATCAGTAGAAATTATGCAATTGGATTATTACTCTGTTTTTTATTCTGTACTATCTATCCCAGCCGAAAGCAGAGTTATTTTAAACTTGCAATTGTTTTATTTTTCTTATCTAATTCAAACGCTTATTGTTTATTGTTAGCTATTGCATTTAGTATGACTCTAGCATGTGAGTACATTTTTCAAAAACCTTTAAATCAAACTATCGTAGCTAAAAAAGCTGATATTATTTCAAGTAGTTTAATCGCTTTGGGTGGAATTATACTCTCTCTCATCCAACTTATTCCTCCTCAAGATAGTAAATTAGCTGGAGGGTTGACAGGTTTTGTCTTAAACTTTGACTTTAATCACTTAGTTAAAACTCTTATCAGAGTTTGGAATAGTTATATTATTATTTTAGTCCCAGGCGAATCTCAACAATTAAGTCTCATCATATTCTCAATTATTTCATTAGCATTTATTGCTTTTTTCGCAATATTATTTATCAGAAAACCAATTATTTTATTTCTTTACATATTTGGGAATATTGCAATTATTGCTTTTACCTACGTTAAGTTTTTAGGCGCACCTCGTCATTATGGGCATTTATACACTTTGTTGATTGTATGCCTATGGCTTGCTAGCTATTACCCTAAATCGTCTTTATTATTAAAAATTGTTCCACAGAGTTTTGCCAATTATATTGTATGGGCAATAAAAAGGACAAAACCTTATCATCCTCCTATCATCATGTTAATTTTATATGCACAAATGATTGGTGGATTATTCACTTTTAGTCGAGATATGATTGTTCCTTTTTCAGCTAGTAGAGAAACAGCGTCTTATCTGAAGACTCAATATAAAGACAAATTAAACGACCTATTTATTATTGGTAGCCCAGATTATACAATGTCACCCATTTCTGGCTATATCAATCGCAAAATTTATTACCCAGAAATTCAAAAATTAGGCAGCTTTGTGTTATTCACAACCCAACGTAAAGAACTTGTACATTTAGAAATTTTAAACCAAATTAGCCAACTAGTTAAAACTAATCCAAAACCCATTATTTTAATTTTAAACAAACAATTAGAAGCTAATCATCCTGAATTAAAAATTGTTCCTGTCAAACAATTTAGAAAAGCCTTTAATTCTGATGAGCGATATCACTTGTATACGGTATCACAACAATCATAAGTTTATGATAGCGCCTTATATATCTTATGCTTTCACATTCAAGAAGTTGCAATGTTATCTGGCAATAAACCTGTTTAAAATCTTGAAATGAATAAAGGCAATAACTTTATTAAATCTAATTTGTTTTTCCCTTTAGCAATGTGGCTGTTTAGTAGACTTTTAATAGTCATTGCTATGTTATTAATTGCCCCATTACTGCCAACTCCATCAACTGGTGTTGCAGCTACCTTTAGTTGGGACGTTTTCTCTGCATGGGATAGTGTTTGGTATGAAAAAATTGTAACTGCTGGATACGATTTTTCTAGTGAAGTTAAAGAAATTCACACAGTTGCTTTTTTCCCTTTATTTCCGTTATTAAGCCGTCTATTTATGACCGTCGGCTTGCCATTTGAAGTAGCAAGCACATTAGTAAATAATTTGGCATTTTTAGCTGCCTTGATAATGCTTTATTGTTGGGTAAAGGAACTTTATGGTATCAATATAGCGCGGTGGGTAACAGCTACTTTAGCATGGTGCCCCTATTCCCTTTATGGAACCGTAATTTACACTGAAGGTTTGTTCTTATTGTGTACTACAGCTGCCTTAAAAGCCTTCGATAAAAAACAATATATCTGGACAGCCTTCTGGGGAGTATTATCTACAGCAACGCGAGTACCTGGAGTAGCACTTATACCAGCTTTTCTATTTGTATCTTGGAAAGAGAGTAGAGGCATAAAGTCCTACATTACTAGTTTAACCGTTGGCTTGGGCATATTCCTCTACAGTATGTATTGCCAAATTAAATTTGGTGACGCTTTGGCTTTCATTCATGCACAAAAAGCATGGCGTGGTGATGCAACAGGTTTTGCTTGGGGGGGTTGGTGGAAAATGCTGATGCAAATTACAGTGGGTTTCACAAATTGGAAGTATGGCTATATTAAAGATCCTTGGCATCCATTATTATTTATAATTATTATCACAAGTGGCGTTTTATTATGGCGATTTCGCTTGCATTTAGGTAAGATTCAATTCCGCAATGGATTATATGTTTTATGTTTATTGATGTGGTTATTAACGGGTGATGAATTATTTATAATTGTGCTAGTTTTTGGTGGCATTTATTTACTTTGGTTTTCACGGGCTAAAATACCCCTTGTTACCCTTATCTATGGATTTTCTTCCTTGGCATTAATTTTGAACACTGGGATTACAGCTTCCGCTGAACGCTACGCTTACGGTATTATATCGCTGTCAATTGCATTCGGGTTGTTACTTGCTCGTTATCCTCGTTGGGGATACCCAGTGATTTGCTTTTTTGCTATTCTGTTAGGGCATTTTTCTGTACGATTTGCCCGCGACCTCTGGGTCGCTTAAAGTACTAATTAAATGCACATAATATAATTCTTCATCCAGTAGCATTATCAAGATTCAATAAATCTAAAAATTAGAATTAATTGATGGCAAAATCAACGTAAATCCTTGACTTTTTCCTAAAATTTTACTATCATTTAAATTTATTTTATCCATAGTATCTTTGTCTAATAGCAAATAAGATTTATTAAACAAGATTTGTTGTAAAACTGGTACAGTTGCAGCAGTAACCTTACAATCACTATAAAAATCTAAGCTAGGGCGGCCATAAGCAAAAGAAGTATAAATTTGTGTTCCTACTGGCACGTTTGCCCGAATTAATGCTGCGACTGGCTTCACTGGAAAAGCTTCATTTAATTCCCAAACCCAAGACTGGGAACTCATCAACAATGCTAAAACTAAGTACATTCCAGAAAATAAAACTGGAATAAAATTGCGATCACGCTTTTTAATCAGCCATGCTGCCATACCCATAGTTATGGCTAGCACAATGCCCATGATAATTAACACAGGCTGAGGATCAGCAATAATAAAATAAACACAACCTGCCAAACTAATGATAGCTATCAAAGCTAGAAATGTAGCCCAAAGTTTGACCTTAAACTTCCGTTCCTGCCAAATGTAGCTTAAGTTAACACCAATTGCTAAAGCTAAAAATGGATAGATAGGCATCACATACCAAGGAAGTTTTGTTTTCATCAAAGAAATTGTTAATAAATAAACAATTGTACTGATGAGAATTAAACAACCCCAAGCAGTATGACGTTGTTTCCAGCTTAAATATAAGCCTCCTGGTAAAAACAATAGCCAGGGAAAAGCATATTTGAGTAACTCAATTATATAGTACCAAGGTGGCCCACTATTACCTTCAACCGCTTGCCCTAGACGATCAAAGGCTTGGGCTTGAAAATGTACTTGTAAGAAATCGTTGCCATAATGCTGCCATTGTGACACATACCAAGCAATAGCAGGAGCATTACCTAACAGCATTCCCAGCCATAAATATGGATTTTTCAATAATATTATTTGTCTATTTGCAAGCAGAAATAACCCAACTATTCCTCCCAGTACGACCACTAACATACCTTTAGTTAAGGTAATTAGTCCCAAACAAAAGCCTACACCAAGAGCATATTTTTTATCATGACGAGCTTTCAGCAGGCAAAATAATAATAATAGAAAAAAAGAAATAGTCATACCATCTAACATTGCTAGCCTGCCATGACGTACCACAGGCAACATTGTCAAGTACACCAAAGCAGCAAACAAAGCTGGTAGATTTTCTGTAAAAACTAAACGCCCAACCAAATAAAGTAAAGGCACTCCTAAAGCCGTTAACACTGCACCAGGAAACCTTGTGGTAAATTCTTGCACTCCGCCCAGTTGGTAGCACAACGCAATTAGCCATTGCATCAAAGGTGGTTTTAATAAAAAAGGCTCTCCCTGAAGGGTAGGATACAGCCAGTTACCAGTACGATATATTTCTCTGGCAACGATAGCATAAGTTCCTTCATCCCAGTCTCGTAAGGGTAAATTACCCAAAAATATAAGCAACAAAACTAGAGATGCTAGCAACAAACCCAATAACCATTCTTTTTCTTTGAATGGATGCATATTTTAAATCCAAATAATCTTTTATTAACAAGTTGAGCAGCAGCTATAAATCTATATATATTTATAGCTGTGTGTTTTTGATTATAAATGGATACGGTTATGGTATATAGCAGTAATCAATGTGACTTTATATCAAAATATTAGCTTTCACTGCTCTTCATCTAATATTAATTACTCATATTTTAGAAATGAATTATTGGTAAAAATTTCATGATGTTTGTTATGGTTTTTAAAGTTTTTAATTCTGGTATATCTGGGTTCAGTCGTTCTGCGATCGCCAATCTTTGTGCAGCTTGTGTAGGTTGAAAATTATACAAATAAATAAAAGCTAAGTAAAGCCATGCATAAGGATTCTGAGCATCATATTTAGTTATTTCTGTTAAATTTTGGATTAGTTCTGGAACTTGACGCTGTAAAAGTTGTGACAAAGCTAGAGTGTAACGCCAGTTGAGGTTATTTGGTTCGTTTTTTAAGTGATAATTACCTGCCAATTCAATTTGTTTTAAATAATCTTGAGTAGGGTCATATTGATTAAAATTATCTATCTGCACAAATATATTATCTAATTTACCTTGTTGGAACTCAAGCGCTAATTGTGACATTCGGGAAACTAAGTCTAGCGATGGGGATTTATCTACTTTCCCTTTATCTGTTACAGTCACAGTAATATTTGGAATATTTAAAGGTGTAACTTTGTAGTTTCTTCTATTTAAATATAGTGCTGATAATTGATATTTTCCTAATGGTAGTGATTTGGGAACAAATGTGGCGATCGCTTCCGTTACCCGAAAACTTCTTTCTGGATGACATTTCATACCACAGTATAAATTACCCAAAGCGATCGCATGATCGTGATACCAGGATGATTCTTGATTTTGCCATTTTAATAGTAATAGTCCATTTTGCAAATCATCCCATGAACCTGTTATTTGATAAGTAACGGAGTTATTTTTATTTAATACTACTTGGTTGGAAATCACTATTTTTTCTAAAGTGATTTGAGAAGGATTAATACTCAAATTTTCTATAAAGATATCAGGATTATTTCGATGATATAATCGCAGTTTATCACCATTAGGTAATACCCATTCATCTTGTAATTTTAAGTCAGGAGAAGATTCCACCATAGATTTTAATTTCCGTTTAGTTTCTCCCCTTTCTCCTGGTTCATCTGGTTCATTATCTCTGGTAACATACCAAGAAAAATACTGTAAGTCTTGCTCCACTTGAGATAATTTTGTAGTTAATTTTCTACCATATACGCGAAAATCGGCCAATGTCCCAAAATAATCTAAAGTAAACTCATTAACTTCAGGTGTAGAAACTGGAATTACCCCTAAAGTTGACCTTAAATATGGGTCTGTTTGGGTAATTTTATCTATCAATTGAGCAAGAGGGTATTTTTTAGCTTCATCATTAGGTAAATGTTGACCTCCCCAGGCTTGAATTAGCGGTAAAGGAAACAAATTATTTAATAAAACTATGCCACTTATTATCAAAGTTCCTATTCTTAGTTTATCAAAAAATATATTTTTAACTAAATTAAAAAATACAGCGAATATTAGACTAATTACCGGAAAAATCGGCAGAATAAATCTAATATCTTTATTTGTGCCAAGAGAACAAATTATATAGCTACTTACCAGAAAAATTAATAACCAATTCATAGCCGAATTATTCAAATTGGCTTTAAGTAAATCATTAGTAAATTTGTGTTTAATAAAGTAAACTAATAAAATGCCGATGCTCACACATAATATTGGTAAACCAACAGTTTCTGGTATCATTTGTGGATAAAATAACCATCCAGCAATAGTTGTGGGAGCAGGATCGCCTTCTACTTTTCCAACTTGGTTAGCGCTTAATGCTGATGTAATAATTGTTAACCAATTTAAACCATACCAAAAACTACAAATTAACCAAGCTAAAACCAAAGATAAGCATGTTTGAATTAGCTTTATAAATTTCCGTTTCCTGATAAAGCTAATTAATGTATAAATACTTGGAACTAAAATAAAAATAAAACCTGTAGGTTTAGCCAACATGATTAACCCTATCCCTAATCCTAAGATGAGGGTTAATCCCCATGATAAAAATTTAGTATAACTATCTTTCCAAATTGTTAAAATTGTGAAAGTTAGTATAACAAGTGCTGTTAAACCATAATCTAATAAATAATCTGTCCGCATCATTCCCAATATGGGAAATAACAGACAAAATGTGCTGGCAGTTAAGCTAATTTTTCTGTTATTAAATAAATAATTACTTAACTCATATACTGATACTATAATTATTGCAGTATATAGTAAATTAACCAGGCTCGCCTGATCGTAGCCTCTGCCAAATAGTAACAAAAACGGTACAGTACAAATATATACAAAAGGAGCGCGATAGCTAGGAGTTAATTGCCAGAGAGATAACCACCACTCACCTGAAAATATATTAAAATTTTGAAAAATTCTATAATGATGTAATGCTGTTGTTAAATGTGCGCTTTGATCATAGGATGGAATTGATTCATCCAAGAAAAACCACATTCTATCTATAGCTAATCCTAATAACCAAATTATTATCAATATGATATAATCTTTTTGAATTTTAGGCTGAGTAGAGAAATTCATACTTATTTATTATTAAATAAAATTTGAACACAACTTTAACATTCGCTACAGACAATATATAGTTAAATATTATTTTTTTACTTGATATTGTGTGTAAAAAATTAAAATTTTTAATAATTTTTTGCTAAATAAACAATAACAGTGAATCAGCCCATCTACTCTCTAGTCATTCCCATTTATAACGAAGAAGAAAATATTTCTGAAATGTATCGTCGTCTGAGTCATGTAATGGAAAAGCTAGACGGGGAAGTTGAAATAATTTTAATTGATGATGGTAGTCGTGATCGGTCTTTAAACATGATACGCGAACTTCATCAACGCGATCGCCGAGTGCGTTATCTCAGTTTTGCTCGGAACTTTGGGCATCAAATTGCAGTCACAGCAGGACTGAACTTTGTCCAAGGTAAAGCAGCCATCGTTATGGATGCTGATTTACAAGATCCTCCAGAGCTAATCTTTAGCATGATTGAACAATGGCAACAAGGTTACCAAGTAGTTTACGCTAAACGTTTATCTCGCAAAAAAGAAAGCTGGCTAAAACGATTTACTGCCTATTGTTTTTATCGTATTCTTCAAATACTAGCTAATGTAGATATCCCTGCTGATACTGGAGATTTCTGCTTAATGGATCGACAGGTAGTGGATATTCTTAATGCTATGCCTGAGCGCAACCGTTATATTCGCGGTTTACGCGCTTGGGTTGGGTTTCGCCAAACTTCTGTATATTTTGAACGAGAGCCTCGTTTTGCTGGAGAAGTTAAGTATACTTTTCGTAAGTCTTGGGCATTAGCAATCGATGGCATTATTTCATTTTCCAGAATTCCCTTAAAGCTGGCTACTTTCGTAGGATTACTCTCATCTGGGATAGCCTTATTAATGATATTGCTAGTGCTGTATTGGCGCTTATTTGACCCAGTTTCTCCCCTAATTGGCTTTACTTTGATTACGATTGCTATGTTTTTTATGGGTTCTGTTCAATTAATTTGTATTGGTATTTTAGGCGAGTATATTGGCCGGATATATGAAGAGGTTAAAGGCCGCCCTATTTATACTTTAAAAGAAACTGGAGGTTTTGTTAATAAAACAGAAATTTAACCTAAATCAACCCTCTATTTGACGTAGTAAATTTTGATGCTATTGGATAATTTTTAATTAATTTAAATTGTCAATTTTCAGCTATAAAATTAGGAAATTTCTGTGACCCCACAAGAATTTGGTTTACTGCTGATGTCAGTTCTCATAAGTGTCGCAGGGCAGTTTTTTTTAAAAATAGGTGCTATTAAGTTAGGCAGAGTTCATGCAGGGAATGTTGTTAATCATATTCTTAGCATCGTGACAACGCCTGAACTTTTAGTTGGGTTAGCCTGTTATGCTCTGGGTGCTGTAGCCTATATCCTACTTCTAACTAGAGTCAAGCTGAGTGTTGCTGGCCCATCTGTATCGATAGGTTATATTTTCTCAGTTTTAATAGGTTGCTTTATCTTGAAGGAATCTATTCCTTTGATACGCCTGCTAGGTTTAAGCTTCATCGTGCTGGGAGTAATCTTAGTTGTCTGGCAAAAATAAATTCAAATTACATCTGCAAGTTTGATACACTAGACAGCCATCATATCAGTTTTCAAACTTGAAAAGAAAGTTAGCTGCGCTTTGTTTAACCCAAAAAGTAATTTAATGTTGGGTTTCGATCCTCAAACCCACTTGCTACCCTGCGCTAATAGTTACTCTTCTTTTGTCAAAAGCGCTATGCGTAGCCTGCTTAACCGTAGGGGTACGAGTTATACTCTTGATGTATTAGTATATTTTTTTACTATGTTTTGAGTGATCGCCCTCTTCGTGAGCCAGTCTATAAATAGATTAATGCTTCGCTATTTGTTTTTACAAGATTAAATAAGCTTACACATCAAATCTATAACTGGTATTTTAATTCAGCTAGTTTACTTAAAACAAGCTTAAAATATTGTATTAAAAGCAACCATGTATTTTATCAGCCTTCAAGGTTATTATATTCATATTTATGATATAATACTACGCGTCTAGTACATATAACTTAGTAAAACAAGGTAATAACTAGAAACTATACTATAAATTCAGTATTAAATTTGACCTTATTTATGAAAAATTCAGTATAATTGGGATTAAATCTTAGCCAAATAAAGCCATTTATCATCAAGCTTAACTTATAGATACTTAATAGCTGACGTATCAGCCCCAAAATTAAAAGTCAGATAACAATAACATTCTTATCTGAGAATTAATAAAGCGTATCTACGTTAACGACTAAGTTATCTTTAGCAATGAGAAACTATATTCTATTGATTGTAGTCTCTTTACTTTATAAAAGGTAAAAAGATGCATCAATCAATTGTAAATTTAAGTTTTTCTTAAAAAGAAAGAAATGGCTATGGATTGTACAATATATCTTGTCAATGATAAAACTGAATAATTAGTTTGATTATTTTAAAGTAGATCCTGCGCCTCTAAACCAAATAATTAACTAGCCTACCTGTTAAATAAAAGTACAAAACCTAGAAGACTATGTACTAAGGGCTAAACATTTTCCCAATCAATCCATTGATGAGGGGAAACACAAATAAGCCAAGCCAGTACTACTAATAAAGGAATTTTTATAGATCCAGCAACTAAACTGATAGTTTTGTTTTCTATATCAATTTATTCATAGGTATAATTGCTAGCTTTAACCTTAGTAGGTGTGATAGTTGATATTAAATGTTAGCAAATATTTGATAGGTAGCAGTCCTCTTCAAGCTAGATAATCTAGGCTTCATTTTAATTTTGTAGTCTATATGCTTGATTTCTAAATTTCTGTTAATCTTGATTCAAATTTTCAGGATTACTAGAAAGTAACTGAATATCTAAGTATATAAAGAAAATGTGCTATAACGTACCGTCAGATATTTAACTGATGGTTCGACCCTTGAAGGAGCTATTTTAGTGGAAAGCAATAAGTCGTTTTTTTGGACGCAAGGAATATTAGTTGCGCTAGTTGCCTTAGTTGGTAGTTTTAGTCTTGGTTTAATGATGCTTGTCAAACCAAATGTTTCTGAAGCTCAAAGCCAACCAAGCATAAATGAGAACATCATCGTCGCTAAAGCAGGAACTAGGCAGCGTATTGAGGGATTAAAAGCAACGATGCTTACAAGTTGGCAGCAACAAGCAAAAGCTAAGGGCTTTGCTTATGCTTTACCACCACGTTTTTTAGGAGCAACCATTCAATCAGCAAAATTAAGTAACACTCAAAAAGTAATTGCTCTCACCTTTGATGATGGCCCCTGGCCGGAAACCACTGCACAAGTATTAAATATTCTCAAACAAAATGAGATTAAAGCCACATTCTTTGTCGTGGGGCAAAATGTGAAGAATTATCCAGATCTAGTAAAGCGGGTGGTTGCTGAAGGGCACACCATTGCTAACCATACTTGGCATCACTGGTATCATTTTATGAATCCACAAACATCTGCTTATGAAATTGATCAAACAACAAATTTAATTTTTCAACTTACAGGCGTAAAAACAAATTTGTTTCGGCCACCAGGAGGAATGATGCATAACGGTTTAGCAGCTTACGCTAGAAATAGCAAGTACGCTATCGTCATGTGGTCGTCCGACTCTGTGGACTACTCGCTTCCTAGTGTGCCACGCTTGATCAATAATGTGTTCAGGCAAGCAAAACCGGGTGGTATTGTGCTAATGCACGATGGTGGTGGTAATCGTTCCCAAACTGTGCAAGCTTTACCAACAATTATTGCTAACTTTCGGAAGCAGGGCTATAGCTTTGTTACTATTCCAGAACTTTTAGAAATAGAAGATAAAGAGCAACAGTTAATTGCAAATAAAAAGTAATATTTAATTACTAATAACTGCTATCAAGTTAATAGGTAAAAAAATTAAAAATTACTCATGAAGTTATGATTTGTAATTTAGAGCATAGTGTATTAGATACTACGCTTTAAATATATACATATTTTCGTTAAGCTTTCTCAGCCTTCAATTAATCGTTAGACTTCTTGCATAAGTCTATTTTTTGTATATCGAACCACCGATAAATACACACAGATGCACACAGATAAATATCGGTGTGCATCTGTGGTTCATTTCTTTTGATTTTTTCAGATTTTCGCAATAAGTCTAATAGCCATAAACTAAGTGAAGCATGGCTAATGACTAATAACTAAACCTTACTGAGCTGTTTTGTTTCGGTACTTGCTTCTGAAGTATCAGCCTCAGAAGGTGGAACCAATTGCCAGAATTTAGGTAAGAATTCTTGCCAGTTTTGCAGAATCATCTGAGCTTTTGGTGAACCAGTGCGATCGCAATGAGTTTTGATTAATTCTTGCAATTGCTTTTCACCAGCTTCTGTCATTACCCGTTGGATTTTGACAATTTCCCGATTAACTAAATCAGGGAAGGAGCCGTCTTCATCTAAGAAGTATGCCAATCCACCAGTCATCCCAGCAGCGACGTTGCGACCAACTTTACCGAGGACGACAATTACACCGCCAGTCATATACTCGCAGCAATGATCCCCAGCGCCTTCAATTACTGCCATAGCTTTGGAGTTACGCACAGCAAAGCGCTCTCCTGCTAAACCGTTGGCAAACAATACTCCACCAGTAGCACCATAGAGGCAGGTATTGCCAACTATGACATTTTGTGCAGGGTTATAAGTAGCATCGGCAGGTGGTTTGATAATAATTTCGCCACCATGCATTCCTTTGCCTACGTAATCGTTTGCTTCTCCTTCTAGGGTGAGAATCATGCCAGGAAGACTGAAAGCACCAAAACTTTGCCCTACACTGCCTTGGAAGTTGAGATTAATTTGCCCTTCAAAGCCGCTATCACCATACTGAGAAGCGATCGCCCCAGCTAACCTAGTACCTACTGTTCTGTCGGTGTTGACTATTTTCACGGTCTTGGTGACAGTAGACTGGTGGTGAATGGCAGTTTGAATATCGGGATCGGCAAGCAATTGGTCATCTACAACCACGCCGTTGCTATGAACTTCTTCGTGTACTAACCAGCCACGATTTTCTTTGGCATCTGGTAGCTGAAGTAAGCAGTTGAGGTTCAGTGCTTGCGTCTTGGTGAGTTGCACATCTTCGCGCAATTTCAATAAATCTGCACGTCCAACCAATTCTGACAAAGAACGATAGCCGAGTCGCGCTAGAAGGCTCCGGACTTCTTCTGCCACAAAGTAGAAGAAATTAACTACGTGTTCTGGCATTCCTGTAAAGCGCTTCCGCAGTTCTTCTTTCTGAGAAGCAACACCCACAGGGCAGTTATTTGTATGACAAATCCGCGCCATAATGCAGCCTTCGGCAATCATTGCGATGGAGCCAAAACCAAATTCTTCGCCTCCCATCAATGCACCTATTACCACATCCCAACCACTCTTAAGACCGCCATCTACACGTAAAATTACGCGATCGCGTAGACTGTTTTGCATTAAGACGCGATGCACTTCACTCAAGCCCAGTTCCCACGGAGAGCCAGCATGTTTAATCGAACTCAGCGGTGACGCTCCAGTACCGCCATCATGACCAGAAATCTGGATGATATCGGCGTTTGCTTTGGCTACACCAGCGGCGATCGTTCCAATACCAATTTCTGCTACCAGCTTCACTGATACTTGAGCTTTCGGATTAATTTGGTGCAGGTCAAAAATTAGCTGTGCCAGGTCTTCAATCGAATAGATATCATGGTGCGGTGGTGGCGAAATCAGGGTAACACCAGGCTTTGATCGCCTTAACATGGCAATATATGGACTCACCTTGGGCCCAGGTAACTGTCCACCTTCCCCTGGCTTGGCTCCTTGGGCGATTTTGATTTCAATTTGTTTGGCGCTGGCTAAGTACCCTGGTGTGACACCAAACCGTCCCGATGCAACTTGTTTAATCGCGCTAGAAGCAGTATCGCCATTCCGCAATCCTCTCAAGTGCGGTAGGGTGGGCGAGTGGCCAGACTCGTCTACATCATCTAAAACTTTGTAGCGTACTGGATCTTCGCCACCTTCACCAGAATTGGATCTACCGCCAATGCGATTCATGGCGATCGCTAGGGTTTCATGGGCTTCCCGTGATAAAGCGCCCAAGGACATACCACCTGTACAGAAGCGTTGGACAATTTCACTGATTGACTCTACTTCTTCTAATGGAATTGGTGAGCGATCGCTCCCGAAGTCTAACAAGTCACGCAAAGCTGTAACTGGTCTACCTTGCAAATGCTGTTTATAAACTTCGTAGTGGTCGTATTTCTTCCCATCTACAGCCTTATGCAGTGCTTTTGCCAGTTCGGGGCTGTTCATGTGGTACTCGCCGCCACGACGGTACTGCACAAAGCCCAAGTTCTCTAACTTTTTGCTCGTCAGTTCTGGGAAAGCTTTGTGATGAAAAGATAATATCTCTTGTGCCAGTTCCTTAACACTCAAACCACCAATCCGGGAAGCTGTACCATAAAATCCCAGTTCTAACAAATCCCCACCGATACCAATGGCTTCAAAGATTTGTGCTGCTTGATAGCTGGACAGTAGAGAAATTCCCATTTTGGAGAGAATTTTCAACAAACCAGATTCTACAGCTTTGCGATAGTTGGCTAAAGCTTGCTCTAAGGTGATGTTGGCAATTTGACCCCGTGCCATAAATTGTTGGGTTTTGGAGTCAGACCACCAATCGCGCACAGTATCTAAAGCCATATAAGGGCAAACAGCACCAGCACCATAGCCAATCAGACAAGCAAAGTGATGGGTACTCCAACACTGGGCAGTATTCACAATTAGCGACGCTTTCATCCGTAATCCTTCACGGATGAGGTGATGGTGTACTGCACCCACTGCCAACAAAGGCGGAATGTAGCTGTACTCAGTTCCTAATGGAAAGCGTTGGTGCAGCCCGCCGCAAGCATCGCTCAATATCAGAATCTTCGCACCTGCGCGCACCGATTCAGCCGCTTTTGCTTGCAGAGACTTAACTGCTGCTTTCAACCCTTCTGGGCCTGAGGCAATTTCAAATAGCGTTGACAGCTCAGCAGTTGCAAATCCCGAAAGCTTAATCGCCTCCAACTCTGTCTCAGTCAGTACTGGGGAATCTAGCTTGATTCTGCGGGCATACTCTGGTTTTACTTCTAATAAATTACCCCGCTCACCCAATTCCACTTTCAAGGACATTACGAGCTTTTCCCGTAGAGGGTCGATCGCTGGGTTTGTTACCTGTGCGAAGCGCTGCTTAAAATAGTCATAAAGCAAGTGAGGTTTTTCTGACAACACTGCTAGAGGAATATCATCCCCCATACAAAAAGTTGGCTCAGAGCCTTGCATTGCCATTGGCTGAATCACCATTTCTACATCTTCTGTGGTGTAGCCAAAGGCAACTTGATGTTGCAGCAAGGTTTGTCTATCAGCTTTATCTGTTGTTATTTGTTCGTTGCCAGTTGCAGAATGTCCGTTACCATTTTTGCCGTTTGCTTGGTGACCATTACCATTGACTGCTGAAGACTGCCCGTTAACCAATTCCTTGAGTTCCTGACGGTGTTGTCGCAACCATTCCCCATAGGGGTGTTGCTTGGCAATGCGCTGCTTGATTTCCCAATTTTTCAGCACCTCATGGGTTGCTAAATCCACAGCAATCATTTGCCCAGGGCCAAGTCTGCCTTTTTCGATAATGTTGGCTTCGGGGAAATCCACCACGCCTGCTTCAGAAGCCACAACTATATAGTCATCTTTAGTGATCACGTAACGAGCTGGTCTTAAGCCATTGCGATCTAATGTGGCTCCAACTTTTTGGCCATCACTAAATACTAAAAGTGCTGGACCGTCCCACGCTTCTTGCAAGCCGCTGTAGTATTCGTAAAAATCGGTAATCTCTGGATAGTTCTGCAATGAAGGCTGATTTTGGTAAGCTTCTGGAACCAACATCATCAAAGCTTCCAAGGGGCTATGTCCAGAACGCACCAGTAACTCCAGTACGTTATCTAAAGTAGCAGAGTCACTATTGTCAATGTGAACTAATGGTTTGAGTTCGTTAATGCGATCGCCCCATACTGGATGATTTAGGCTAGCTTCTCGTGCCATCATCCAGTTGATATTACCCAACAAAGTATTAATTTCCCCATTATGACCCAAAAGCCTCATAGGTTGAGCTAAAGGCCACTTGGGTAGGGTGTTAGTACTAAAACGGCGGTGATAGACAGCAAAGGCACTTTTATAATTGGGATTTTTTAAATCATCATAAAACTCTCCCAACACAGCCGAACGCACCATGCCCTTGTAGACAATTGTGCGGCTCGACAAGGAACACACATAAAAGTCTTCTGAGATGTTTTTTGCAGCTTTAACAATTCGGCGTCTGGTAATATAAAGTTGCCTTTCCAGCGCATCACCGCTTTTGTTAGCAGAAGATAAGAATACTTGTTCAATTTGGGGTTGATTTTCTTTTGCTTGTACTCCCAGCAAATCAGGCTGTACTGGCACTACTCGCCAACCCAGTACAATTAATTGTTCTTCAGCAGCTATTTGTTCAACTGCTGTCCGAGATTGTTTTGCTGCTTCGGGATCTTGTGGTAAAAATATCATCCCCACGGCCAAGTTTTCAGTAGCTAAAGATTCCAACCCTTGTGGTGTCTGCGCTTGCTGGAACAACTCCCAAGGGATCGCCGTCAATATCCCTGCACCATCACCTGAGTCTTGGTCTGCACTACAACCACCCCGGTGTTCTAAGCAAGCCAAAGCAGCTAAGGCTTTTGTCACAATTTCGTGGGTGGCAGAATTCTGGCGATGGGCAATAAAACCCACACCACAGGCATCTCGTTCCTCTACTAACCACCGTTGCCCCTGATAAGTATCCCTGTCAGCATCTGAAAATGACATTTTCTGCACTTGATTCATCGGTTTATTATTCATAGTCTGTCCCTAAAATGCTGAGTTACGAATTGTGCCACTACTTATGAGAAAGATTTTTAAGATTGAGCAATGGAGAAATATAAAATCACCGAAATTTAGGGAAAAAAAATTTTAACTTCGGTTTTACTTTTGGGTTTACCCGTGTTAAAATAATCGCGTTATTTTTATGTGTTTATGCTGAGTTAGACAAATTAGTTTTGCCCTAATAGTCTTCTATTTATATCGTGAAGCTAAGTATTTTCTCAATTATCTACTTCCCAGATGACAGCCACTTTTCAGTACAGCCAGTCTCGGCAAACCTGAAACAAAACTCAATCTGAACGCTTCACCGAAGTTTGCTACCGAAATTATGCTGATGCGGTAACAAAATCACCCTATTACACTATATGCCCATTTGACAATTCCTAAATATCTCTGTTGTTATCTAGATTTTTGCTAATTTATTGATTGCCAACTGCGTCACTACTAGCTATACCTCACTTAGATAGCAGCAGTAGCAACCATTGGTGAGGAGAGAATAATTTAATCCAGCTTGGATAACCAAGACTACCGTCATGGGCTGCTGGAAGTGCCAGTTAAAACACTGACTAACAGCGGTTTTGGTAATAGAAAGCTTGTTGACTTCTAAAAGAGATAGCAAGCCAACATATATACTATCACGTTTGTTCAAAGCTCAACTCATTCTTTTTTAAGAGTTCCGCATTAATTAGTGAGCCGACATCTTGGGTGATAGCTTTCAACAGTATCTAGCGAGTGATCATGAAAATGCCTAATTGCTACCAACATAAATATAAAAGTACTCTTGCTAATCAAGGTCATAGGAGATTTTTCTGGACTACTGTGTCGCCAATACTGGCAACAGCGCTGTGCTTATATACTACCAATGTTACGACGAGTGCCCAACAGCTACCCAAAACTACCACACCTAGACCAACCTTAACTTCGCAGTCACCTACAGTACCGTTACCAGGGGTGTTATCTTCTGGTAATCAAATTTCTATCAATGGTCGTATCCTGACAGGGGCTTGGTTGCAGCGACCTGGCTCTACTGGTCAACTGACAACTCATCTGAGTGATGGGGCACTCAAGCAATTCATTGGAGTAGATTTTTTAAACAGTAAAAATCCAGTCAGACAACCAGTAAATTGGTTTACACCAAGTGCCAAACCACGGATTTTAGCCGCTTGGTTGCAAAGAGGATATCGTTATCTAAATATTACGACTTTTGCTCAAACCGCAGGATGGCAGGTGCAAGCCAATGGCAACATCTTGGTGATTTCTACTCCAGCAGCAAAAGTGACAAATATTGTTGAAATCCAAGAATCTCCAGAGGTTAGCATAGACGTTCTACAGACGGCTTCGCAAGGGGTAGCTCCTCAAAAAGAGGCTCGCATCTTTGTAGATTTAGATCGCCCAACTCCGTGGCAAGTTACACAAGAGTTACCAGTCAAAACTTCTCCTGATCCCGACACTCCAACCCCTAAACCATCTGGACCACCCAATCGAGAGTGGAAAATTACTCTAGATGGAATAGCCGATCCCGTATTGATAGAACGCTATACTCCCCCACCTACCACACCAGTACCGATACCTCTGCCAAACCTGCTCAAACAATTATTACCAGCATCGGTGTCACCAGCACCAACTCCAGAACCACTGATTAAACAAGTGGAAGTGGTCAACAACCAAACAATTATTCGTCTGAGCGTCCCTTTTGGTCTATCTCCCCGAATTAGTACTATTGCTAACCCCAATCGCCTAATTATTGATATTCGACCCGATGCGATGGTAGAACGCGATATAAATTGGGCGAGGGGATTGCGCTGGCGACAGCAGTTTTTTAATTTAGGCACAGAACGTTTTCCGATTGTCTGGCTAGAAATTAACCCCCGTGCCTTTGGGCTAACGCTGAAACCGATTAGGAGTAACCTCAATGCCCTAGCAGGTACTGCTCCCTTAATTCAAACAGCACAAAATTATTTAGCAGTAGCAGCAATTAATGGTGGTTATTTTAACCGCAATAATCGATTGCCTTTGGGTGCAATACGTCAGGATAATCAGTGGCTATCAGGCCCGATACTGAATCGGGGTGCGATCGCTTGGAATGATTCAGGGCAATTTTACTTCGGTCGTCTCACCTTGGAAGAAACTTTAATTGCTCCTAGTAACCTGCGGTTGCCAATTCTCTTTCTCAATAGTGGCTATGTTCAAAGTGGTATCGCTCGTTACACTCCTGTTTGGGGCCCTTCTTACACACCCCTAACAGATAACGAAATTCTCCTCATTGTTCAGAACGACCAAGTTACTAATCAGCTACCAGGTGGTAAAGCAGGACAAACCAGCATTCCTATTCCTCAGGATGGCTACCTACTAACTTTGCGCGGCAATGCTAGCAATGCTGCTTCACAGTTACCTATTGGTACCGCACTCAACATTACCAACGCCACAGTTCCTAATAACTTTAGCCGTTATCCCCACGTCATAGGCGCAGGGCCACTATTGATCCAAAATCGGCAAATTGTCCTAGATGCTAAAGCTGAAAAATTCAGCGATGCCTTTATCGCAGAAAAGGCAATTCGTAGTGGCATTTGTACAACTACCACAGGTAACCTGATGATTGCTGCCGTGCATAATCGTGCAGGTGGGCCGGGGCCAACTTTGGCAGAACATGCACAACTTATGCAGCTTATGGGTTGTGTAGATGCCCTCAATTTAGACGGTGGTAGTTCTACGAGTCTTTACTTAGGAGGGCAACTACTTGATCGTTCCCCTAATACTGCTGCGCGTGTCCATAATGGCATTGGTATTTTCTTGGAACAAAAGCGATAAGAGATTAGAGATTGGGCATTGGAAATAATTTTGCATTTCTTAAAGCTAATCTCTATTTTAAAGATTAAAATAAGCTGCTCTTTTAGTTGATGAAGACTTGGTATAGACGCAGTAATTTTAGTAATAGCGTTTTACACCGTAAAGGTTAATTTTGTTATGTTTGGCAAAGTGCAACTGAATAACTGATTGTTGCGGCACGATCACGCCAGCTTTTTCATCAATGGTTCATAGAGTACAGACGGTTTGTTATGTCTTCAAATGAGGTCACTATGGTTCAATTTTCAGAAACAGCACAAACTAACACTCTGCCCTTACATCCAGCCATTACTTCCAGAGGCGTTGCTGCAACTGAGTTGCGCCCTTGGGGTTCTTTTACAGTGTTGGAAGAAGGGCGCGGATACAAAATTAAGCGCATCGAAGTTAAGCCTGGACATCGCCTCAGCCTGCAAATGCATCACCACCGCAGTGAACATTGGATTGTTGTCTCAGGTACAGCTAAGGTAATTTGTGGCGAAAAAGAAGTACTACTGAGCAATAATCAGTCAACTTATGTACCCCAGTGTACAGCCCACCGTTTAGAGAATCCTGGAGTCATTCCTTTAGTGTTAATTGAAGTGCAGAATGGGGAATACTTGGGCGAGGATGATATCATCCGCTACCAAGATGATTATGCCCGGACTGCGGATCAAAACCGTTAAAGGCTTACAAATACTGAACAGCATTGCTCTAAAAACTGAAGATATTCTTGTGTCAGAAGTTTTTGGTAAATACTGGTTTCAAGTCCCTGCCTGGTAAATGCAGGGATTTTTAATATGCCAGCGATATCCGAAAATTAAAAATAAACAAGGAAAAGAACGAATCTTTTGTTTATTGCTTTTGACACCAACCTATCTGTAATACTTAAATAATATAGGGTGAGAAATTTCTAAAACGAATGCCATGATTCATTTGAGTCCAGCAGCTGCGAATGAAATTGGGCGATTAAAGTCAAAGCAGCCAATGAACGTCTTGTTTCGATTGACAGTTAAACCTGGTGGCTGTTCTGGGTGGTTTTATGAAATGTCATTTGATGAAATGGTAAAAGTTGGCGATCGCGTTTTTGACTTAAATGGTATCCAATTAGTAGTAGATCCAGAAAGCTTAGATTGTATTAATGGTTTAAGACTGGATTATTCAGAGGATCTGATGGGTGGTGGCTTTCGTTTCTACAATCCCCAGGCAATCACCACGTGTGGCTGCGGCAACTCCTTTGACTTTAGTAAATAATCATATAAAATAACTAACAACTGAATAATTGACACAAAACCACAAAAAAAGATATAATTAGGATTTGTTAAAAGTTAGATCCTAAGCAGCTTCACGCGCTGTAACTCATGCCAACAATACAGCAGCTCATACGTAATGAACGCGAACAATCGCGTCAAAAAACCAAGTCCCCGGCTCTAAAGCAATGCCCCCAACGTCGGGGGGTTTGTACAAGAGTATACACAACCACGCCTAAAAAGCCTAACTCAGCTCTGCGTAAGGTAGCAAGGGTGCGACTAACTTCTGGATTTGAAGTCACAGCTTACATTCCAGGGATTGGTCACAACTTGCAAGAACACTCGGTTGTGATGATTCGTGGCGGTCGGGTTAAAGACTTACCAGGCGTGAGATACCACATTATCCGTGGCACCTTAGATACAGCTGGAGTCAAAGACCGCAAGCAAGGTCGTTCCAAATATGGAACTAAGCGTCCAAAAGAAGCGAAAAAATAGAAACTAGGCGGTTAATCGCATCAAACACGATTAATCGTCTGGCCTAAAAGCGTCAAAGAACAGAAAAATCAATGCAGTTCGCTTTTTAAAAGCAGTAATTTATAGTTCTTGTGTCTGTTTCAACAATCTAGCTACACCCTGCGCTAAGCGAGCAAGTGTAGGAAGTTTAGATAAGAATCCTGTAAGTGACGACAACATATTAATCTAGAGATTAAGGTTTATGATGTTGTCGCCCTGCATTTCTAGTTACAGGCAGCAAGTCGATAGGTCAGCAATGCTGCCAATGTAGAAAAAATTGAGTAAGTCCGAGCGGTGAATTCTACCGCTTTGAGTTTCCAGTGTCTGATAGCATATAATTTCGTTGCCAAATCCGAATTAAGGGTAAAGTATGTCTCGTCGTGGTGTTATTCAAAAGCGCCCAGTTCCGCCTGACTCCGTGTATAACAGTCGTCTTGTTAGCATGATAATCAGGCGGATCATGCGTCATGGCAAGAAATCACTTGCTGCACGAATTGTTTATGATGCCTTAAAAACTATTGAGGAGCGCACTGGTAACGGTGCTTTAGAAACTTTTGAAAGAGCAGTGCGGAACGCAACACCTTTGGTAGAAGTCAAAGCCCGGCGAGTCGGGGGGGCGACTTATCAAGTACCAATGGAAGTGCGCTCAGAACGGGGTACTACTTTAGCACTGCGTTGGCTGGTGCAATTTTCCAGATCTAGACCAGGGCGCACAATGGCCAGCAGATTGGCCAATGAATTAATGGATGCTGCCAATGAAACCGGAAATGCTATTCGCAAGCGGGAAGAAACGCACCGGATGGCTGAAGCTAACAAAGCATTTGCACACTATCGTTACTAAGCACACACACGATATATCGCATTCATCAAAGCGGTATATCGTAGATTTTGAAAAAAAAGACGGTTTTCCGTAAAAGTATAGAATCTTAACAAAGAGTAATATACAAGATATCATGAGGCAAAAACTATAGGAGGCTACTGTGGCACGTACGATCCCGCTAGAGAGAGTACGCAATATCGGTATTGCGGCGCATATAGATGCGGGCAAGACAACAACAACAGAGAGAATATTGTTTTACTCTGGAATAATTCATAAGATTGGCGAAGTTCATGAAGGAACAGCCGTAACAGACTGGATGGAACAGGAGCGGGAACGGGGAATTACCATTACTGCTGCTGCGATCAGTACCAGTTGGAAAGATCATCAAATAAACATTATCGATACTCCAGGTCACGTTGACTTCACGATTGAAGTTGAACGTTCCATGCGCGTGTTGGATGGTGTAATCGCAGTATTTTGTTCTGTGGGTGGCGTGCAACCGCAGTCTGAGACAGTATGGCGACAAGCAGACCGCTACAAAGTGCCTCGGATAGCCTTTATCAACAAGATGGATCGCACAGGAGCGAACTTTTACAGAGTTCACGATCAAATGCGCGATCGCCTGCGGGCTAATGCTATTGCCATTCAACTGCCAATTGGTAGTGAAACTGATTTCAAAGGCATCGTTGACCTGGTACGGATGCGTGCATATATTTACACCAACGACCAGGGAACTGATATTCAAGAAACAGAGATACCCGCAGAATTACAAGAGCAAGCAGCAGAATACCGCGTCAAGCTGGTAGAAGCGGTATCAGAAACAGATGACGATCTGATGAATAAGTACTTTGAGGGCGAAGAACTTACAGAAGAGGAAATTCGTTCTGCTCTGCGTAAAGGTACAACAGCGGGAACGATTGTACCAGTACTTTGCGGCTCGGCATTCAAAAACAAAGGCGTGCAGTTGATGCTGGATGCGGTTGTAGATTACCTGCCAGCACCAACTGAAGTCCCACCAATTCAAGGCATACTGCCGAATGGCGAAACTGTGGAGCGTCGGGCTGATGACAACGAACCTCTATCAGCGCTGGCATTCAAGATTATGGCTGACCCTTATGGTCGCCTAACCTTCGTTCGCGTTTATTCTGGCGTGCTGAAAAAAGGTAGCTACGTCCTCAACGCTACCAAGAACAAGAAAGAACGGATTTCTCGTCTGGTTATTTTGAAGGCAGATGAACGACTTGATGTCGATGAAATGCGGGCAGGAGATTTAGGAGCAGCATTAGGATTGAAAGACACCTTAACAGGTGACACCATCACTGATGAAGGATCGCCAGTTATTCTGGAATCCCTGTTCATTCCTGAGCCTGTAATCTCGGTGGCGGTTGAACCCAAAACTAAGAACGACATGGACAAATTGTCCAAGGCGTTGCAATCTCTTTCAGAAGAAGACCCAACCTTCCGCGTCCATGTCGATCCGGAAACTAACCAAACTGTGATTGCAGGGATGGGAGAACTACACCTAGAAATTCTTGTAGACCGGATGTTACGCGAATTCAAAGTGGAAGCGAATGTTGGTGCGCCACAAGTAGCTTACCGCGAAACAATTCGTAAACCAGTCTCCAGAGTTGAAGGTAAATTTATTCGCCAAAGTGGTGGTAAAGGTCAATACGGTCACGTTGTGATCGATTTGGAGCCGGGAGAAGCAGGAAGCGGCTTTGAATTCGTTTCTAAAATTGTCGGTGGTGTTGTACCTAAAGAGTATATCGGCCCCGCAGAACAAGGAATGAAAGAATGCTGTGAATCTGGTATTTTAGCTGGATATCCACTAATTGATGTCAAAGCAACTTTGGTTGATGGCTCTTACCATGATGTAGACTCTTCGGAAATGGCTTTCAAAATCGCTGGCTCCATGGCTTTGAAAGAAGCAGTGGCGAAAGCTTCACCCGTCCTGTTAGAGCCTATGATGAAGGTTGAGGTTGAAGTTCCAGAGAACTTCCTTGGGGATGTCATGGGCGACCTTAATTCCCGTCGTGGGCAAATTGAGGGTATGGGATCTGAGCAGGGCCTTGCTAAAGTGACTGCTAAAGTCCCATTAGCAGAAATGTTTGGCTACGCCACTGATATCCGGTCGAAGACCCAGGGTCGGGGCATCTTCTCAATGGAGTTTAGCCACTACGAAGAAGTGCCTCGCAACGTGGCTGAGGCAATCATTGCTAAAAGCAAAGGGAACGCTTAATTAAAAAAGGAAACGAGCATTCATGGCACGCGCAAAGTTTGAAAGGAATAAACCCCACGTCAATATCGGTACTGTTGGCCACGTTGACCACGGTAAAACAACATTAACAGCAGCCATCACTATGACCTTGGCGGCTATGGGCCAAGCTGTAGCTAAAGGCTACGACCAAATCGACAACGCACCAGAAGAAAAGGCGCGGGGTATTACCATCAATACCGCTCACGTTGAGTATGAAACCGAAAAACGTCACTATGCTCACGTAGACTGCCCTGGACACGCTGACTATGTGAAAAACATGATCACCGGTGCTGCCCAGATGGATGGAGCTATTCTTGTAGTTGCTGCTACTGATGGCCCTATGCCCCAAACCCGTGAACATATCCTGCTAGCAAAGCAGGTAGGCGTTCCCAGTCTGGTTGTCTTCTTGAACAAGGAAGACTTGATGGATGACGAAGAACTCTTAGAACTAGTGGAACTAGAACTGCGAGAACTGCTTTCCAGTTACGATTTCCCTGGTGACGACATCCCCATTATCAAAGGATCAGGTCTACAGGCTTTGGAAGCAATGACCAAGAATCCCAAGACCCAGCGTGGTGAAAATAAGTGGGTAGATAAAATCTACGAACTGATGGACGCAGTAGATGCCTACATTCCCACCCCAGAACGGGCTGTTGACCAACCCTTCCTGATGGCTGTGGAAGACGTGTTCTCGATCACAGGTCGTGGTACTGTTGCTACCGGACGGATTGAACGGGGCAAAGTTAAGGTCGGTGATGTTGTCGAGTTGGTGGGTATTAGAGATACCCGTAACACTACCGTAACTGGTATCGAGATGTTCAAGAAGAGCCTCGATGAAGGTATGGCTGGGGATAACGCTGGTGTGCTACTGCGGGGTATCCAAAAGGCAGATATTGAACGGGGTATGGTGCTAGCTAAACCCGGTTCAATTACACCTCACACTCAATTTGAAGGTGAAGTGTACGTTCTGACAGAAAAAGAAGGCGGTCGGAAAACCCCATTTTTCGCTGGCTACCGTCCTCAGTTCTATGTACGCACAACCGATGTAACTGGCACAATCAGAGCCTTCACCTCCGATGATGGCAGCGAGGCAGAAATGGTGATGCCAGGCGATCGCATCAAGATGACTGTAGAATTGATCAACCCGATCGCTATTGAGCAAGGAATGCGTTTCGCCATTCGTGAAGGCGGCCGTACCATCGGTGCTGGTGTCGTCTCGAAAATTCTGAAGTAGTAACTTTTTGCCTTATAACTTAAGGAGCAGAGATACTAACATAAATCTCTGCTCCTTTCTCTTCCCCTTTATACCGAATTTTGGATTGTGAAAGTCGGTTTATGAGGTAGTTGCAGCCAGGCAAAATGCTGTGGTAGCAATCCAAAACAATTGTAAAAACAAGAACAAATACTTAGCAGAACCTGGAAAACTAAAGATGGCAACTCTACAGCAGCAGAAAATTAGAATTCGCTTACAAGCTTTTGACCGCCGCTTATTGGATACATCTTGCGAGAAGATTGTAGACACAGCTAACCGCACCAACGCTACAGCCATAGGGCCGATTCCTTTACCAACAAAACGTAAAATCTATTGTGTGCTGCGATCACCTCACGTAGATAAAGATTCGCGGGAACACTTTGAAACCCGCACCCATCGCCGAATTATTGACATTTATCAGCCCTCTTCTAAAACTATTGATGCTCTAATGAAGCTAGATCTACCATCGGGCGTGGACATCGAAGTTAAGCTGTAATTTGTCATTATTCATTAAAAATTTGTCATTTATCATTAATTTTGGATAAATGACAAAAACTAGTATTAATATTTACATTCCCCTGAAGAAATTTATCTCAGGGCTTTTTATTAGCTATAAAACAAATGATAGAATGTAGACAAATGACGGGAGAAGCAGAGAATAGTAAATTTTAAAGATTAAATTTATATCAAAGTAACTATGGCATCATCTTCTAAAATTGCAGTCCGCGAACTACCTCTGTTCCCGTTACCTGAAGTAGTTCTATTTCCCAGCAGACCATTACCTTTGCATATCTTTGAATTTCGCTACCGAATCATGATGAACACGATTCTAGAGAGCGATCGCAGGTTCGGGGTATTAATGGTTGATCCTGTGAAAGGTACAATTGCAAATGTTGGTTGCTGTGCGGAAATCATTCATTATCAACGTCTGCCAGATGACCGCATGAAGATGTTAACTTTAGGGCAGCAAAGATTCCGTGTTTTAGAGTACATTCGGGAAAAGCCCTACCGCGTTGCCTTGGTAGAGTGGATTGAAGACCAGTCACCAAGTAAAGATTTGCGTCCGTTAGCTTCAGAGGTAGAACAACTACTGCGAGATGTTGTACGTCTGTCAGCCAAGTTAACTGAACAAAATATTGAATTGCCAGAAGATGTACCCGATTTGCCAACAGAATTATCCTATTGGGTAGCAAGTAACCTTTATGGTGTTGCCGCAGAACAGCAGGCATTACTAGAAATGCGCGATACCGTCGCTCGTTTGGAACGGGAATCTGAGATTTTGACTTCAACTCGCAATCACTTGGCAGCTCGTACCGTTCTCAAAGACACGTTTAATCAAAAGTTGTGAGTAAATAGTTCCGTTAACTAGCTTTGTACAGACTGTTGTTGTGACTCATTTGGCAGTAGATTCCTAACGGTCAAATTGTGATACGTAGGATATTGTAACTGCCAAAAATTTTCAGAATTTCTGTGTAGGTGCTTAATTCTGCCAAAGCAGATTGCATCTTTGATGTGGTGGTGTCTGCTTCTAAGTCAATGAAAAACAAATATTCTCCTAAAGATCGCTTTGTTGGACGCGATTCAATACGGCTAAGGTTAATTCCTAGTTGAGCAAATATTTGCAGAGGTTTGAGTAACGCTCCAGGTACATTAGAAGGCACGCTGAAAGCAAGGGAAGTGTGACTATTACTTGTAGAGGATAGATGAGCAAAAGCTTTTGCTTTGCTGTTACTTACCACCCAGAACCGGGTACAGTTTTCTGGATAATCATTAATACCACTAGCTAGTATTGGCAAGTTATAAAGTTGAGCTGCTCTGCTAGATGCGATAGCAGCTACTGTCAAGTCTTGTTTTAGTAACTGTAATGCTTCAGTTGTAGAGTTACTAGGAATTAGCTGCACATTTGCGAGAAACCGCTCTAACCATCCTTGGCATTGTGCTAGAGCTTGTGGGTGCGAATAGACAGTTTTCACTTCATCTAAGCTAGCCGAGCAAGAAATTAAAGCATGGACGATAGGCATAATTAAAGCCAACTCAATTTGCAAACTGTCTAACTGCCACAGCGCATCCATTGTCATAGTTACGCTGCCTTCAATAGAATTTTCTACTGGCACAATAGCTAACTGGACTTGACCTTGAGCAACGGCTTGGAGTGTCTGGACAATACTAGGATAGGGGCATAAAATCGCTTCCATGCCCGTATTTTTAGTAAGCCAATTGGCATAAAAAATGCTTGCCTGTTCTGCGTAAGTACCAGGAGGGCCTAAATGTGCGATCGATAGGGTCATGCCTTTAGTCTTGAGTTGCAAGTTTGATTGGTAAACAGAAGCGCAGAGCTATAGCTTTTTGATTTGGGCAAACTAGATTTTACAATAACTATTACTACACAATGTTATTTATAGAGTTTAAGTACTACAAAAATACAGTGCAATATGAATTAATCATGCAAAACTCATGAAGCGTGGTTTCTTTTAGCATAAATTTGTATTAGCTGTAACGCTAACATCTTTTGAGAATTCATGGACAATTCTAAGGGTTAATCACAATTTTTAAATACACATTTTCATTTTTTTGTCAATCAATAGTCCTGATCTATATGTATATATTTCTTTAACTAAAGATACCAATGACATTATCAAATTTTTTGTCCATAATTGATAGCTGATGAGCAACAATAATTTTTATAATCAATAAAGTCAAAAATTTACACACAAACTAATTTAATTTATTAAAAAATATTAAAATTAGACAATATATATTTTAATCCGCTCATGGCTACCCGGTTTACTGCCTCTCAATCGGTTGAAATCGCTGTTCCAGAGCAGCCTATTCCAATTCAGCATTACTTACGTCAGCCCCAACGTCTGGTTTATGCTTTGGTTGACAGCAATCGCATTCAGCAACTTTCTGAGGAAGTATTTCGGTTGAAAATGCGTCCTTTAACTTTCATGTCAGTAAGTATTCAACCAACTGTAGATATGAGAGTCTGGGCAGAATCAAATGGAGTGATTCATCTGCGCTCAGTAGGTTGTGAAATCCTCGGTTTTGAGTATATTAACCAGCGCTTTACTCTGAATTTAAAAGGGCATCTTTCGCCCTACCAACTAAGCGCTGGTACTCGTCTGCGAGGTAGAGCCGATTTAGAAGTACAGGTGGATCTGCCACCACCATTCTCTTTCACTCCCAAGCCGATTTTAGAAGCTACTGGTAATGGTTTGCTAAAGAGCGTACTATTAACAGTTAAGCAACGGTTGTTACATCAACTTTTGGCAGATTATCGGCGCTGGATAGTTTCACAAACAAAACATAAAGGGCTTGATGACAGTACAGAATTGCCAATGCTCAATATAGAGTAATTTTTAACCGCTCAGTATCCACATACACAGCTGCTTTCTTCCCTTGAGAAAAGCCTTTAACAAATGAGAGGCTGCCCTATAAGTATCTACAAGTTGGGAAAGCTGACGAACGCAGTTGTGGTTCATCAAGTCAAGAAAGTAAATGGCAGATTTGTCTTCAGACTGTCTGGCATATGGTAGTTTTTCATGACTGAATTTGGCAGGGACGAAAGGACTTGCGATGCAGAGGTGATGGCCCGTACTTTTGCAGCGCCAGCAAATGTTTTTGGCTACCATAACCCTTGTTGCACTCTAAGTCATACATAGGGTATTTTGATGCCAAACGCAATATTAGCTCGTCACGCCAAACCTTAGCCACAATACTAGCAGAAGCAATATTAAGCGATCGCTCGTCTCCCTTTACTATGGTTTGTTGCGGCAATAACAAATCTTTTACCAACTGATTACCATCAATTAAGCAAAGTCTAGGCTGTACTTTTAGCTTCAGCACAGCCCGCTTCATCGCCAACAGAGTTGCCTGTAAAATATTTATCTGGTCAATTTCCGCAGTGGAAGCAAACCCAATTTTCCAGTCTATAGCTAGCGAACAAATTTGTTGTGCTAGCTTTTTTCTACGAGAACTAGACAGCTTTTTACTATCTTTAATTTCAGCCGCCATCAGTTTTGACCAAGCATGATCTGGTAGCATGACTACTGCTGCTACCACGGGGCCAAATAGCGCACCTCGGCCCACTTCATCCACACCCGCCACGCCCAAAGTATCTGATAAAGCAGACAACTCCAACCAACTCAATGTGCTTTGGGATACTACAGGTAAAATATTTGTGGTAGCCTGCTCTGTCTCTACCATAATGACAGTTAACTTTCTTCTATGGTAGATGTGCTGCCGTCCGCCGCAGAGGAACGACGACGACGGCGACGACTGGCAGCAGATGTGCTATTCGCTTCGCTTTCATCCACGAATGCTGGGAACTCCGAAGGCTCAATGACTGGTTGGGGTAAGGGCTTCGGCTCTAACTCAACTTGCGGTGCAGATGCTTTGACCACTCTTATTTCACTTGTTTCACTACTAGTGTTTTCGGCAGCCGTTGAGTATGAAACTGATTCAGTAGGCGGAGTCGGAAGTTGTCCAGGTTGAACAATATTAATAATTACAGACTTAGGATTTTTAACTTCCTGCTCTAACTTCACCAGGGGAGAAACTCCCATCAACGCGAAAACATCTTGTTCCTGTAGTGTCATTTCTACAGTCCTAATCTCCGGTGGTTCTACCACTGGTTTGACTGGCTCGGCTTTGGTAACTTTAGTACGCTCTGCTCTTTCGTTCCAAACCGGTTTGCCAAGGCTAGGTGCAGGTATCTCTGATGTTACTCCTAGTTCAGCTTCAGTATCAATGTCTAAGTCTGACTCGTTAACAAAAGCTAGCGGATTGTTAACAATGCGTGGCTCATCTTTACCATTTGGCCCACTGATGCCAATGCGACTACGACGGGTGCGGGTACGGCGCTTGCTACTATCACTAAGTTCTTGATAGCTGGGATGATTCATCAGGTTTAGAGCACCCTCAGCGTCGGCATCAAATCCTTCCCCAAATCCATCGTAAGTTTCCCGTGGTTCTGTGAGGCGGGTAGTTGGCAAACGTGGCTCTCTATGAGGCAAGGATACAAAACGCTCAGGTATTTCTGGTGGTGTTGTTGGCAATCGCGTTTCTGTTTCTCCAGGCAAACGCACGGTATGCCCTAAACCACCACAAGTCGGACAAGTATCGCCAAATAATTCGTAAATGTTTTGACCTTGACGCTTGCGGGTGAGTTCTACCAAACCTAGCTCAGTTAGTTGGGCAATCTGAGGGCGAGCTTTATCTGCTTTGAGTGCTTTATTAAAATGCTCAAGGACTTGTAGTTGGTCACGTCGGGATTCCATGTCAATGAAATCAACGACAATTACCCCAGCGATATTCCGCAGACGCATCTGGCGGGCAATTTCTGTGGCCGCTTCGCAGTTAGTCCACAGCACTGTTTCTCTCGCTGTTGCCGAGCGTGTAAAGGAGCCGGAGTTAACATCTATTACTGTTAATGCCTCGGTCGGCTGAATGATGATGTATCCCCCAGAAGGTAAGTCTACCCTCGGTTTTAGAGCTTCTCGAATCGCAGCGTTGATGCGGAAGTATTCTAAAATCGGAGAGCGATCGCGATGATGGTCAATTAACAATCCCTGCGGTGTCTGGCCCCCACTCCAGTTCTGCAAATACTGCTTCACCCGCTTCAAACCAGTACTAGAATCGACTACAATTCGATTCACATCCGCGCCATACATATCTCGCAGGACACGCTGGATAAAGTCATCGTCTCGGTTGAGCAATGCTGGGGCGCGAGTAGAGTGCGCTTCCTGTTGAATTGCTTCCCACTGCTTTTGCAGTACTTCTAAATCTTCGATAATTGCTTCTTCTGGCTTCCCTTCCGCTTCTGTACGAACCAGCAACCCCATCCCTGCGGGTTTAATCAAAATTGCTAACGCCCGTAAGCGGTTGCGCTCACTTTCACTCTTAATCCGCCGAGATAAATTTACACCCCTGCCATAGGGCATGAGTACTACATAGCGTCCGGGCAAGGTGATATTACCAGTGAGCCTTGGCCCCTTTGTCCCAGTTGGCTCTTTCATCACCTGCACCAAAACTTTTTGCTGTGGTGCTAATAATTCTGTAATTGCTGCTGCTGTGCGCTTTAGCTTCAAGGGCCCCAAGTCAGTCACATGAATAAAACCATTACGCTCTGGGTCACCAATATTCACAAAAGCTGCGTCTATCCCAGGTAATACATTTTCTACTACACCTAGATAGATATCACCAATTTGGTGATGACCTGTGGCTACAACGAGTTCTTGTATTTGATCTTCAGAAAATACAGCAGCAATTTGATGCTGTTCCGCGATAATAATTTGCTTTGGCATTCAATTCCCTCAAAAATTGGCAGCACAATTAGGGAAAGAAGGTTTGTTATGCCTCTTGCCCCTGCAAGCCCCAAAAGGTGCTGCTATTAATAAAAATTGTGAATCTAAGCTCAAAATTAAAGAGCTATTGATGCTGTGATTGCGTTTACACGCCTGATTATTCCAGAAAGGCTGCATATTGTTCAAGAAATTGAATCAACCTGCCCGTGGTTGATTTTTGATGCTATACCCTCACCATCTAGGGATTAGGTATTCAGCAGTTGTTTTAAAAAGCATAGAGTAAGAGTTGCCGACGGAGCCTGTTGTTAGTTACTGATCCACAAGGTAGCTACAGAAAGAGTGCGTTCTTTAATCTGCCTCAGTTTGTCTGGGATAAAATCCTAGAAGTTGCACTCTAATATCTTTGCTTTCGTCCCCTGACAGGGTAGTGAACCAGCTAATTCAATGCAGCGCCAGAAAATTTCTCTTCACCCCATTCTAACGCAACCTTGCTAAAAATCAATTCCCATGATGTGCCATATCGGAGCAACTACTAGCAAGTTGCCCTTTACGGATTATATCGCCAAAACTAGCCGATTGCGGTGGATGTGCAGTAATTGAAATTCTGTATCAGCCACTATTTCTAGCATAGCCAGGATTTGTTCAGGACGCAACAATAAACCGTCGGGGCGACAACTACCTACATAACGCAAGACAACTTGAGGCCCGGTTTGGACACTGTTAATTTCTACTAATTCTAGTTCAAACAGGCGATCGCGCAGATTTACTAACTGGCTTTTACCTGACTTGGTTATTTGCTCCCACCAAATTTCGTCTTTGGCTTGAATTTGGTCAATCCAGTCTTGCCATTGTGCAGGCGTAGCTTCTCCAAGTGTTGCCACAGTAATCAAATACTCTGCTGCTTCAATTACTTGGCTAGCTGCGGGAGCTTTTAAATCCAACTGAACCACATTATATATAGGTATGTCTGTGGGTAGTTCTTCAGCTAAATCTTCCCAAAAACTCTTGACATCTATTGACTGAGTTAACTCAAAATCCACAATTTCGCCGCTACTAGTAGCTCCTAAAGCTAAGGCATTGGCAACAGAAATGCGCGGAGTCGGATGAAATCCTCCACTAAAAGCAATTGGTAATCCGGCTCGTCGCACTACTCGGTCAAATAAGCGCATCAAATCGAGATGGCTCAACAAGGCCATGTCTTTGTGTTTACCAAACCAAACCCGTAACCTTTGTAATTTGGACGTATTTGGCACAAACTCGCCAGCGAAGTTTGGAACATCAGGTGGCTTGATGACGATATTATGCCCGAACTCTGTACCGCAGATGCCACAGTGAGAACAACCCTCAAAAGAGCAATCTGGTATTGTTGCAGCTGCGAGGGCACGTTGCAAGTCTTCCTTGAGCCACTTTTTATCAATCCCTGTATCTATGTAATCCCAAGGTAAGGGAGTATCAAGGAAGGGGGAGTCAAGGGGAGGGGGAGAAGAGGGGAGGGGGAAATTAAGAAAATTTTGATTGTCTTCCTTATTTCCTTGGCTTATTGTCTGTTTGTCCTGTTTGTGAAACAAGTTCCACTCGCCGTTTTCTACTTGGCGATATTTCCAATCTAAACCAGCTTCAGCGATCGCTACCCCCCAAGCTGCAAATGTTTGATCTACATTGTCATACCAAGAATCCATACCTGCGCCCAATTCCCAAGCACGGCGGACTACTTTCCCCAAACTGCGATCGCCTCTGCCAATAAAATCCTCCATCGCTGAGATGCGGACATCAGTAAAATTGACTTTTACGCCTCTCATCCGGCGGAATTCTTGTCGCAGTAACCTTTGCTTGCGTTCAAACTCAGATGTGGAAACTGAATGCCATTGAAAAGGTGTATGGGGTTTGGGAGTAAAGTTAGAAATCGTCAAGTTAAAATTAAGTGGTTTTCTGCCCTTCGCCCGACACTCACGCTGTAACCAGCTTACGGTTTCTACAATGCCCACAACATCGGCATCTGTCTCACCAGGTAAGCCAATCATAAAATACAACTTGATTTTATCCCAACCTTTCTCCCAAGCTGTTTTTACACCCCGTAGCAATTCTTCATTGGTCAAACCCTTGTTGACAATATCCCGCATCCGCTGGGTTCCAGCTTCTGGGGCAAAGGTCAGTCCCGCTTGCCTTGTACCTCCAAGGATGTTGGCAATATTTTCATCAAATCTGTCTACCCGTTGGCTAGGCAGAGACAGAGAAATATTTTCATTTTTTAAACGATTTTTAATTTCCATCCCCACTGCTGGTAGGGATAAATAATCAGAACAACTTAGGGATAGCAGAGAAAACTCATTATAACCAGTCGCTCGCATTCCCTCCTCAATTGCTTCTACTACTCGGTCTGGTTCTACATCCCGTGCTGGTCGGGTAAGCATTCCAGGTTGGCAGAAGCGACAACCACGAGTGCAACCGCGTCGAATCTCAATTGTTAAGCGGTCATGTACTGTCTCTACATAGGGAACTAGCCCAATCGAATAAGCTGGTATAGGTGTAGCAACTCGCCGTAGAATTCGTTTTGGCACATCATCAAGCGCAGGATAAACTGAGCCATCCTCCGCCATGCTGTAAAACTGAGGTACGTATACCCCTGGTATTTGTGCCAAGTCCCACAACAATTGTTGACGGCTTAATCTTGCGTTTTTGCCTTCTTCCAACACCAAGCCAATTTCTGGTAACAGTTCCTCGCCATCTCCAAGAGCGAAAAAGTCGAAGAAGTCCGCGTAAGGTTCAGGGTTGGAAGTTGCTGTCTGTCCTCCGGCAAAAATCAACGGGAAGTTTCCCTCTGTCCGTTCTTGCCATGTGAGGGGTATCCCAGCCAAATCCAACATTTCCAAAATGTTGGTTGCTCCTAGTTCGTAACTAAGGCTAAACCCTAAAATGTCAAATTCTGTCAGCCATCGCTTTGACTCTACCGCAAACAAAGGAGTATGGGTAGTGCGTAGTTTGGCTGACAGATCTGAGCCTGGTAAGTAAGCCCGATCGCATAACTGGCGAGGCTGGGCATTCAAGATGTTATAGAGGATGATATGCCCTAAGTTAGATGCTCCGACTTCATATACCTCCGGGTAGGTTAACACCCAGCGTATTGTTGCCGAATCCCAAGGCTTATGTACTGCTAAGCGCTCATTACCCAGGTAACGCGCAGGTTTTAAAATATCCGATGTAATTAAATTTTCAACTGCAACAGCCACTGTGCTATCTTCTAGCTACCTTATCTACAGCTAATCACCTCCAACCTTAGCATTGATTAGGTCTTTCAAGAGAGTTGTTCGTTGTAACTTACAATTCTTTTACATAATTGTCTTCCACATTGACACTATCATTAGCATTGCTCTTTCTAATGAAGTCATGCCACTGCCAACTAGATAGAGCGATTTAACTGATTTCAAACACCCTATCGAGTTGTGTCAATTCAAAAATAATTTTAATTGACGGAGAAACAGAGCAAAGTTGCAAACTCCGTCCCAAACTCCCAGCCAGCTTGAGCGCAGATACCAATGCCATTAAACCTGCACTGTCTAAGGATTCTACTGCTGCCAAATCCACTACCAAGATTGAGGTATCATCTTGTGCCAACGCTGTAGTCAGATCTCGCTCAAATTCTAAGGCGTTGACGGCATTTAGGCAGCCTTGGGGACGAATAACTGTAATTTTTGGACATTTAAGTACCGCTTGCATAATCACATCCTAATTAAAGTTATTGAACCGTAAAGCTTAGATGTATTTGAACATAAACTTTTTTTCACAACATCGACCATTCGTCTTAGGTTTCTTTGCTGAATCTTTATCGCTTTACTACCTCTGTTTAAAGATTGTCATAATTACTGGTTAAAATGTATGTATAAATACATTTTTTTATTCTCAGTTAAAAAACAATCTTCATAGACATTCAAAGAACAGATGAAGTCACAGTAGGTATGCTGAGAATGCCTGCTTGATCAATAATTGAGGCTGATTTAAACTAAATTCATCTGTAGGGTAAATTCCCTGAATTTCGCGTTTGCTAGTGGCAAATATCAAGGTTGTTAGCCGAATACTGGTTCACATTTTTAGTGATATAGATCACTACAACCCGTAAATCTGGATCACATTTTATACCGAACTCTATCTGGAATAATTAGTAACACATACAATTGGTTTATTTTTTATGAGAACTAGGTATGCTATTCGTCGATTGGTAGAAAAAGCTCTTGACATTAAAAAATTAACTCCCGAAATTGAAAATGAAATTAACTCAGAACTGACTGAAATGGGTTATATCTCTGATGTTGACTACGAAGCTCTGGAGTTATTAATGGCAGAGATGGATGCTGGTCGAATTAAGTTAGTTCCAAGCTTAGGATAGGAATCCAGCCCTTAGCATTGCAGCTTTTGCCTCTGTATCGGTTTTGAGCAAAATTTAGAGCTATCAAACTTCAAAAAACTTAATACAATTGGTAAGAACACAGCGCCAAGAACTAGCGCGATGTCATCTTCGGTTATTTTTTTGTGAGTTGAATATTTAGTTCCCTAGCCTGGCGTAAACTGTGCTAATAAGCATCCCATCCACAATTGCATTATTAGTACGTCGCCATGCAGTTCGCTAAACGCCTAGCAAAAATTCCTCCCTACCTGTTTGCTGAAATTGACCGCAAACGTAATGAACTCGTAGCCAAGGGAGTTGACATCATAAATTTGGCTGTGGGCGATCCGGATAAACCGACTCCAATTCATATACTCCAGGTAATGCATGAGGCGATTGATGACGTCTCCACCCACAACTATCCCCCCTATCAAGGTACCAAAGAATTTCGAGAGGCAGCGGTTAAGTGGATGGAGCGTCGGTTTGGAGTGACAGGGTTGAACCCGAATACAGAGGTTGTCTCTTCTATTGGTTCCAAGGAAGCCATTCATAATACCTTCTTAGCCTTTGTGGAAGCAGGAGATTATACGCTAATACCCGATCCTGGTTATCCTGTATACCGGACTGCGACTTTGTTTGCTGGTGGTGAGTCTTTTACCATGCCATTGAAGGCAGAAAACCAATATTTGCCTGATCTGAATGTGATTCCTGAAGAAGTTGCTCGGAAAGCAAAACTGTTGTGGATTAACTATCCCAATAATCCTACTGGGGCACTGGCAACGTTGGAGTTTTTTGAAGAATTGGTAGCTTTCTGTAAGCAGTACAATATTTTGTTATGTCATGACAACGCTTACTCAGAAATGGCATACGATGGCTACAAACCACCAAGTATATTGCAAGTGCCAGGTGCCAAGGATGTAGCGATCGAGTTTCACAGTTTGTCTAAGTCATACAATATGACGGGCTGGCGAGTTGGTTTTGTGGTTGGGAATGCCATCGGCATTAAAGGCTTGGCACAGGTAAAGAGTAACGTCGATTCTGGGGTATTTAAGGCAATTCAAGCATGTGCGATCGCAGCTTATTCTACCAGTGAAGCTGAACTCCAATCTCTAATTTCTGTGTACCAACACCGCCGCGACATCATCGTTAAAGGGCTGCAATCTCTAGGTTGGCCAATTCAGCCTCCTAAAGCTACTCTTTACCTTTGGGCACCTGTTCCTCCAGGATATACTTCAACAGAATTTGTAACTCTACTACTTGACAAGTGTGGCATTCTTGTACCTCCGGGTAATGGTTATGGTGCCATGGGAGAAGGCTTTTTCCGAATTGCCTTAACTGTAAGCGATGAGCGGATGTACGAAGCAATTCAACGCTTGAAGGATGTCGGCATTCGCTACGCTGAATGAAGATAATAAAGACTAGAGATTGGGTAATGGGATATTTTCCTAATCTCCAGCCCCAAGCCCTTCTTGATATAACTGCCACACTTGGTGAATAAACTGATGAAGTTGCTGTTTGGCTGCTGAGTCAGATTCTGATTTTGTTTCTTTTGCTAAAATCTGGCTCAATATTGTAATTACTTCTGTGTCTAGGGCTGGTCGAAATAAGTTTACAGGCCAAAGCAAGTCAGACGAATCTCGTAAATCGGTTAGATGCGGTGGTTCTGGGATAAAATTTACCAGCACTAAAGGACGCACCCAGCACAACTGGCGAGAAACCACGACTTGAATGACTTCTGCATACAGATTCGTGTCGCCATGATTTAAAGACACAATTTGTCCTGGTTGAAATTCTAGGCTCATGTCCATAATCACGTAGCTTGGGGCAGTAAGGATAGTATTGCAGCTTCCTTAATGTTAAAGACAATGCACTATGCTAAGAGGAAGTTGCTGCAACATTAGGGTAGCATTATCACACCTGCGATGTTTAAAACCTCAGCTTCTAAAATCTTTAGGTTATACTGCCCAGATTAGCCCCAGGCTGCAAAATTTTTCGTTGCCATGCATCTGTATGTAAATGCTATAGAATAAATGAATAACTGTTAAGCAATTGCTGGACAGATACTCTGTTGTAGTAAATCAACGATAAAAGAGCAAAGAGCAGTGTCAGTCGAAACTATTGAGAAGCGTTCCACATCCCGTAAGCTCGCGCCTCGTTATCGCGTTTTGCTCCATAACGACGACTACAACCCTATGGAGTACGTGGTACAGGTACTAATTACAACAGTGCCGGGACTCACCCAGCCCCAGGCTGTCAGTATTATGATGGAAGCTCATACTAATGGGCTAGCTTTAGTCATTACTTGTGCTCAAGAACATGCTGAGTTTTATTGTGAAACTTTGAAAAGTCATGGTTTGAGCAGCACAATTGAACCTGACGAATAAGTAAGTTAGGTTTTTTGTGAAAAATTTATCTTGTACCAGAAGGAAGACGATAAAAGGTAAAACTTAAAGAGATTTCCTTTAAACTTTTACTGTTTGACCTTTAAAATTTATCTTCTTTCCTTCTTTGGCTTGGTATGAAAATCAACCTTGTCCGTCTAGCTCAAAGCCCTGCCCCTATTAGGCTGGGTTATTTTATTTTGAATTTGTTATTGCTATGGTTGCCTTTTGCTGTACCAATTTACTTACTAGTGGATGATTCCAACTTAGAAAGTATTTTAACAATAGTATTGCTATATGTAGAGTTTATTTTCTTACTGAAGCTATGGGGTAAATACATCTACCAACAACCCCAGATACTGCGGCATTATGGCTTAGAAATCTCGCGGCAAAATGCTATAGATTTGTTGCGTGGTCTGGCTATTGGGATAATTAGCATATTGATATTATTTGGATTACAAGGTTTTTTAGGTTGGTTAGTGTGGCAACAACCTCATGTTTTCTTACTAAAAATTATTTTAGAAGGTTTAATTGTAGGTTCAGGTATAGGGTTTGCTGAGGAATTGTTATTTCGAGGCTGGTTACTCAATGAATTGCAACGGGATTACACTCCGCGTGTGGCTTTGTGGACAGATGCAATTTTATTTGCTGCATTGCACTTTATTAAACCGCTAGAGGCAATTATTCACACACTACCTCAATTCCCAACTTTAGTACTTTTGGGATTAACGCAGGTATGGGGTAAGGGATGGCGTAGGGGACGCTTAGGGTTACCAATTGGTTTACATGGTGGTTTAGTCTGGGGCTACTACATAATTAATGTTGGCGAATTAATTAAATATTCGGGTCAGGTTCCTGATTGGGTTACGGGTGTGAATAATAATCCCTTGCAAGGTGTTATGGGGATGTTATTTATGAGTGTATTGGCGTTATGGATGCGGAGGATAACTATAAAAATAAAGAGTTAAAAACATGATGAGCTTTGAACTGACAAAATAGAAATATTAAGCTCTCAAAAACAGATTACAAACTTAAATGTAGAGTATTATTAATGCTTATTTTTATTTTCTGTCAAGACAAATATCTGATACCAAATTGAAAACAGAATGTGACAGATACAAGCCTGTAAACCCAGATTAAATCTGGGTTTATTAATTTTGAATTTTGAATTAAAAATTTTGAATTGGTATTAATTTCCTTCCCCTCTTTGTGTTTTGGCGTGAGCTTTTCATAGCATTATTGAACAATACTAAAATTACATCTGCTAGGTTATTTGTCTCAAGATTGTAGAGAAAAGATAAATTGCCTCATAAATTAGGAAACTGTCTCAACCACAGTGCCCACCAAACAAGCTCTATCTAAATTAACACCGTTCCAATTTGCACCTTCTAATTCAGCACACAACAAATTTGCCCCTGTCAAATTCGCTCCTGCCAAGTTTGCCCCACGCAAGTCAGCTTCTTCGAGATTTGCCTCACTCAACAATGCGCCTTGCAAATCAGCACGGCTCAAGTCTGCACCTTTGAGATTTGCGCCCGTCAGATTAGCACCGCGCAAGTCAGCACTCCGCAAATCAACGCCTTGCAAATTCACGTTCATCAAATTAGCACCACTCAAAAATGCACCTGCTAAAGACACATCACTGAGTGTCGCACCCATAAAGTTAGCACCACGCAAATTACTACCCCGCAAATCAGCACCTGTCAAATCTGCTTGCATCAGGTTTGCTCCCATGAGGTTCGCCCGTAAGTCAGTTGCTTGGAGGTTCGCCCCCATCAAATTTGCTCCTTCTAGATGCCCACCTTCGAGTTTGGAACCAGTGAAATTAGTACCTACAAGGGTAGCGCCTGCAAGGTTAATCCGGCTTAAATCAAGTTGGCAGAGTTCTTCGTCTTCTAAATCTGCCCCTGGAAGTTGTTTAATGTTTCCTAATCTAATGGCTTCAATATTCATTGCGGGTAACTACCAATCTCCTCACTATTCTTGCTTTGGCTATCCCATCGGGAATCGATTAACCACATGCCAGCGCTAACTTTGGCTTCTATCAAGGGTAAGTCGAGTCCCTGTTGCAAACCCATGACTAATAAAGCCAGGGTATCTATTAGTTTAGGGTCAAAGCGGGTTGATTGTTGTTGTCTGCACTCATCCAAAGCTTGAGTAAGAATTTCTTCTGGACTTACTTGGGATAATTTTTTATGATTTACTCGCCATTGAAAGTCTGCAACTAACGCCAAAATTCTCGACTCTAGGGGAATTTCATCTCCAGCTAAACCTGCTGGTTCTCCTGTACCATTCCACCACTCGGTTTGATGAGTAATAATTTGAGCAACTGCTCTTAACCGTGGCATGGTTCGCAATACTTGTGCTCCTGGTATGAGGGGACAAGATAAGGGGCAACTAGGGGCATTTTCTTGGTAACGTGTGGATGTACCAGGCATCAGAACGCTTTCTGCTTTTTGCAGTGGATCTATGCGGTGCAGCAACCCGGCAAGGCGCAATCTTTTAATCTGCCATGCAGGTAGATTTAATAGCTGTCCCATTGTTTCTGCTAGCGCCACTACTTCTGCTGCTGCCATTGGGTTGTTGACATCTGCTATATCCATCAGTTGGGCCATTCGCAAAAACGCTTGGATTTCATTGGAAACCAAGTTGCGGTCTAGCACTTGTTGAGCCTGCACTGTTGGGATGGATAAATTTTCCTGCCCGGTTTGGAGGTAATCAACTACGCGGGAGACTACTGTACCAAATTCTTCTGGTGTGGCAAGATTAGGCTGAATTGAATCTTTATGGGCAGTTAGTTTTTGCGCCAGCTCTGGATTGTATGGTTTAATGTGAGCGATCGCTAATTCTGCTGTCTCTCGCACTAACTCTGGCTCAAATGTCCATAAACCATAAAATTTTCGCTCCAAGTCTGATGCAGGTAGCCCATTAATCCCATAATCAGCATCTGATAATTCTTGACAAATTACCATTGCTGTGTATTTAGATGACAAGACAATTAAGTGCCACTCCTGCGCCACTGCATCGCCTGCATCTAAAGATACTAAGTGGATGTTAGGTAGTAAGCTTATCGAATGTTCGGCAAAGCCAGCGTCGAGGGCAGCCATGACCACAATCTCATCGCTGTGCTTGGCAATGTCTGCGTATCGTTCTGCTTCTTGAAGATACCATTTACCCTGTTGAAAAGCAGCAATTACTAAGGGTTTAGCATCGTCGCTTAAAATATGGTCTTCTAAGGCATGGCATAAGGCAACCAGGGTATTTTTGTAGTACACCCCGAATCTAATTGGTCTAGAGCTGTAGCGATGAGCTGCTTCCAGCTGTTGTAGGATGGAACCTTCTAACATGGATGGAGTCTGGCTTTGGTGAAACGAACTGCATGAGACGCTTAAAAGCCCGTGCCCGTAGACGCAGAACTTGCTACAGGCTGGCCCTTTCAGTATGGTAAACGGCAAGGGCACAGAGGGGGAGAGGGGAGACAAATTTAAAATCGAAAATGTCTCCTCATCTCGATTTTGTGTCTTCTATGATACCCTCGCCAATTCTTTTTCTTTTGTCTCTATCGGTGCGGAAAGTGCGGCTTCTAAGTCAGCACAACCTAGCTTTTCTTCTAAGATTTTCATGACCTCGCGCCCAAAGTCGTTGGGATTTTGTCGCCAAGCTTGCAAGCAAACTTCTCCAAAAAATGAACCCAGAGGTTCGGGATTCCACAGCAGCTTTTTGGCTGTCCAAGGCATCAAGCTCATTGGATCGTAACCTGGTTTGAGGATACCTTTTTTGAAGGCATATTCTTCTAAATGCGTATGGGGTTGCAGCCCAATAAAGAAGATGGCAGGTTCAACTTTATCCGCACCAAAAATCCGTTCGAGTTCGCGGTGATAGGCGATGGTTTGGCGAATCGTTTCAGGGCGTTCGTCAATGACGTTAAAGGAGTAGTTAACGGAAACTAGGTCGTTAAAACCAGCTGCTTTTAAGTCACGGCAGTTTTGCAAGACTGTTCGCAGGTTGTATCCCATCCGCATTTTCCGCACAAGTTCCTGAGAACCACTGGTAATACCGATTTCAAAGTAGTTCATTCCGGTTTTTGCCATCAATTCACACAACTCTGGTGTCAAGTTGTCCGCTCTGATGTATGCTGCCCAGTGGATATCTGTCATGCCAGAATCGACGATTTTTTGTAAGAGTTCTACCGCATCGTCGATAAATTTCCGTGCTGGGATGAATTGGGCATCAGTAAACCAGAAGTTGCGAATGCCGCGATTGTATAACTGGCGCATCTCGGCAACGACTTCATCTGCTGGGTTGATACGTACCTGTTTGCCTTCAACCACAGTGTAGACACAATAGCAGCAGTTGTGAGGGCATCCACGTTTGGTTTGCACACCAATGTAGAAGTCCTGATCTTGCAGATAGTAGTTGAATTCTGGCCAGATGCTTTCGATATAGTCGTAGTTACAAGCGGTTTTTTCTAGTGGGGTAGGCTGTTCGTGAATTAACCGTTGCCGTGGTTGATTTTCTCCCACTACGTAACAGCGTTCATCTCGAAACTCTCTCCCACTTAGGAGTTTTTCTAACAGAGTTTCGCCTTCACCCACAGAGATAATTGTGCCTTTGGGTAAGCTTTTCCCCAACTGTTCGTAAAAGACGCTGACGGCCCCACCGCCCACAACAGCGCGGGCATCTTTTTCATACTTCTGGGCGCGTTTTAAACCACGTTTAATTAAACCCAGATTGCGCCACAACTCTACGTAGTAAGCGATAAAGATTCGCAAGCCACCCAAAGCACCGCGTAGTTTCACTAGAGGGTTTTTTGCATAATAAAACTCAAAGGCATTTTGCAAAGGGTTGCCGCCACGACCCCCGACTGGGGCATATATTTGAATATCTCGCCAAGAAAATACTAGTAGTGTTGGTTTAAATTCATCGATACAACGTTCTAGGGCCCCAGCATAATCTAAGGGTGGTACACATCCGAGATCAAAAATGCGCTGTTCAATACTCGGAAACTGCTTGTGGACGTGATCTGATAGATAGACAACCCCAATGGGAAAGATGGGGTTACAGGGAAGGCGAACGTAGAGAATTCGATTTTCCATTATTGGTGCTTGAACTGCCATCTTGCCGTTTTTCTGGGGAAATTGAAAGAAATAACTAGTTTGCAGGTGGGTTTGTTTTGGTTAGTCTCCTCTACCGCGATCGCGCTTGACGTTTAAGCTAGGTTTTGATAGAGGTGAGATTCCCCAAGGTAACTGTGGAAATCTCTAAAATTGCTTTGTATACCATTGGTATGGCATCCATGACATTGAGTTTATAAAGTTAATTTTCATATAGCTTTACCATAACATTGAGTTTATTCATTAAGCGATGCTCCTCGCTTATTACTCTTGGGATATTTCAAACAAAAAAATTACTATTCACCTGGCATATAGGGAAGGAGATAGTCGCTATTGACTCACCTTTACTGGCTTACTTAAGTAAGTTACAGCTTGTTTATCAAAGAATAAATACAAAAAAAATTTAGTTATAATGTATAATTTTAGAAAAAGCATATATATTTACAAAATATTCATACTTTATACATATCTTTAGATAGAAATAATGCAGAAATTTTCAGTTGGTAGTCGGAGTTACAGCTTCTGGGGATCAGCAAATGTTAGTTTTGCTGGTGTAATGTAAAATTGTGGCGTAAAGCTCCTCAGCAGTTATGGCTCAAATACTAGATCCTCTACCACCTGAGCAATCGGGGACAATTCTCTGCTGCTACATCAATGCCACGAGCAAAATCCAGGTGGCCCGCATCTCCAATATTCCCAATTGGTACTTTGAAAGGGTTGTTTTTCCTGGTCAACGTCTCGTGTTTGAAGCCCCACAAGAAGCTCAAATGGAGATTCATACGGGGATGATGGCAAGTGCAATTTTATCGGATAAGATTCCGTGCGATCGCCTTGTGATTAACGAGTCTATTACTTATGAGTGTGATACAGACTCAGAAGTAACAATAGACTCTATCAATAAAAAACCAATGATGCAGCAAATTAATACAAAATCTGAAGATACTACAAAACCCTTAACAGTTGCTGGTTTAGCATCCGTTGATTAAAAAAATTTTGCTTAACTTCGAGGGTTGCTGAATTCAGCAGCCTTTTTTATTGATTAGTTAATAGTCAATAAGTAGTTAATCTTAATTATTTTTTTACCCATCGCTCCCTGATACTTTATCTCCTCTACAATCGTTGGTATGAATTTGCCTTCTTTTCTTTGGTTGTGGAAAATAGCGGCTTGGTCGATGGGGTTAGCCCTGCTAGCATATTTGATGTTAGCGATCAGCGGCTTTTGGATGTTTCAGGCGAGAACTTCGCAAAACCCGCCTAATTTTCTTCTATTATCTAGAGGAATTCGGGGGATGCGATCGCTCCACTATATGATCGGCATCAGCATGGTCAGTTTAGTACTATTACTACTGGCAATTGGCATTATCGGCACATTAGGTCACTTTGGTTCCTTAGGACAATCGTCACACTTAGTTGCTGGCTTGATAGTAGTAGCATTAGTTTTGCTATCTGCTTTTAGTGCTACGCAAATTAGCGCTAGGCGACCTTGGGCTAGACCTTTACACATCGGTTTAAATATTATTTTGTTTGTGGGATTTGCTTGGGTATCCCTAACCGGTTGGAGTGTAGTTCAAAAATATTTGCCATAAAAATTCCAACTGCCCAGTTGTAGAACCTGAATGCTGCTCAACTTCCCAGTTAGGATGAATTTAAAGCTAGTAATCATAAATTAGCCGTGACAGCAAACTCAGCCAATAATACAGCTTCTATTTTTCGACTATCTCCCTTGATTCGGATAACGCTGTTGAGTCTATATGTAGCACTCACAATCCCATTGCCTTTCTTATCTCAAGCCACAGCAGCACCCATACCACCAGCATTATTGTGGTTGGGAATTAGTATCGGCTTAATAGCCTTGTATGCGGTGTTGACTGAACGAGTAATCTTAGATGACCAAGGAATTCAGGTTAATTACCCCGTCTGGGTTCCTCGTTTTTTGGGTAAAGGTTGGTCTTTGGCTTGGTCGGAGGTAAAAGAGTTAAAACCTCGCACCACTGGACAAGGAGGTATAGTTTATTATTTCCTCAGTAAGCAAGGAAAAGCTTATTTATTACCAGTACGTGTAGCCGGATTTGCTCAAATGGTCAGGCAAGTACAGGTCAAGACAGGTATTGACACCACAGATGTCCGCCCGTTGGCACAGCCTTGGATGTATATGATTTTGCTAGGTTGTACATTATTGCTGCTGTTGGTAGATGGTTTAACTATCACCACAGCTTTATATCAGTAATTAACTTGTTAGGCAGGGAACAGCTTGAAGAATGTGTAATTAATTTTGTTTAGGTAATTAATTATCAGTAATCAACACACAGACTGATTACTGATTTTCTCAATTTCCAATAAGGTAAGTGAATTAAACTTGAATTTGGATAATGTTAATCCTAGAGTGAGTCTCAGACTAGAGCAAGTTAATCTGTTTACAAAGCTAAAAACTCAACTTCCAGGTAACCAAAAGGGATATCCTATATTGGAAGATATTACTTTTGAGGTATTGCCAGAGCAATGCATTGCTATTGTGGGGCCATCAGGCGCTGGAAAAACTGCATTATTACACCTCATTAATCGTCTGATTGAACCCACTAGTGGCAAAATTTATCTGGAAAATCAGGAATATTGCCAAATTCCTGTTATCCAGTTACGCCAAGTAGTGACACTGGTATTGCAAGAGTCTAAGTTGCTGGGGATGACAGTTCAGCAAGCTTTAGCATATCCATTAGTTTTGCGTGGTTTACCCAAACAGACAATTCAGCAACGAATCAGCTATTGGATAGAACAGCTGCATATTCCTAATGACTGGTTAGGACGAACTGAAGTGCAACTTTCTGCTGGACAGCGACAGTTGGTAGCGATCGCCCGTGCCTTAGTCATTCAACCTAAAATATTACTATTAGACGAGCCAACCTCTGCCTTGGATGTTGGTACAGCTTTCCATCTGATGGAAGTTTTAACCCAGCTGGCTCACACTCATCACACCACGATTTTAATGATCAATCACCAGTTGGAGCTAGCACAGATATTTAGTACGCGATTGTTGCATCTACAGCAAGGTCGGTTATTGGCAGATCAAAGAGCCTCTGAAATCAACTGGGTTAACTTGCGAGATAGCTTAATGCACGCAGAAGCACAAGTATCTGAAGAATGGAACTAATCTCTACGCTCAGATTAAAACTTCAAAATGCAAGATGCAATAAGAAGGATTTAATTTTTGAATTTTGAATTAATTTTTTTCCTATACACGTTGAGTACTTAGAGTTGAGCGGGGATTGCTAAATCTCTCTTTAGCCAACTTTGTTTGTGATTGGGAAATATTGGAATTGAGAATTTCCATGTTAAATCGGTATCCTACATTGCGGATGGTTTGAATCAAGCTCGGCTGTCGGGGGTCAAGTTCAACTTTTTTCCGCAGCGATAAAACATGAGTATCAATTGTGCGCGGGTTATCGATGGCATCCGGCCAAGCTCGTCGCAGCAATTCTGATCTAGATAGAGGCACGCCTCCAGCTTGTGCTAAAACGTATAGTAAACTAAATTCCTGGGGTGTTAAGTCAATAAACTCCCCTTGAAACCGAACCCGGCGTTGCACTAAATCAATTTGCAGAGCGCCGTAATCTAGATAAGCTGGTGCAACAGGTGTACGGTTGCGCCGAATTAATGCTTCTACCCGTGCTAGAAACTCTTGCATTCCAAAAGGCTTACTTAGATAGTCATCTGCCCCCGCCTTTAAACCTAGGACAATATCGGCTTCATTACTACGGGCAGATAGCATTAAAATTAAGGGCTGTTGCTGACGATGCAACCAACGGCAAAACTCAATGCCATCACCATCAGGCAAATCAGCATCAAGAATGACCAATGTTGGCTGCTGGCTCAAAAACACTTCTCTTGCTTGATAAATACTGGCGGCTTGGTGTACCCGGTATTCCAACTGTTGCAAGTGCCAACCTAGCAACGACCTCAGATGGGGATTCCCCTCAACAATTTCAATACAAACCGAACCCACGGTGGCAAGACCCCTTAGCGTCGATGACTCTCAAAGTAACAAGCCCATGCCCAAGGTTTTGTAGCCTGTGTTACTCCAATTACTATTAGCTTTACATTTCCATATGCCAATAGTGATAAGAAGATTAATTTATGCTCTTCCCAAAGCAGATTAGTAATATCCTTAAATTTTTGTTAGACTTATTGAAATTCATTCTGCCTAAACATCCTACTCCTAAAAGGGGTTAATGCACCAAAAGACTATCACCAAACAAGCTAACCCTTCCCTAAGCTATTTTTCAGCTTTATGGTGAAAGCGGATTATGTCTTGCAGAATTTGGTATCGACATCCGCCGGGAGAGCCGGGATGTTGACAGAGGAAATTATAAAAATAGCTTACCAAACAATCATATTCCACGGTTTCTGGAATAGGATCAAAATATATTGTAGCTGCTGGGGGTGTTGCCCAAACTAGAGATATTGGTTTTGAGTTGATGCCAAAGGGAAAGTGACCCTTCACATTTCAGCATGAATCATTTACAATTCTCATTCCAAAGAGATTAATTCAGCAGTTATGCTCCAAGACACACAAACCATCCGCTATTACCAAAGAATTACCGACGCCTTCGTCGAGCTATGGAATCGTGGTTATCGCATGGATGATATGCGGATGTATTTGGATGGATATCTAGCCGCACTGCGACACGGTAACGCCATTGAGCCTTTTTTGATTCATCGTTTAGAGGAGGAAGCCAGCCGCTATTTGTACGATGCATCAAATTTTGCGATGACGCAGCCAGAACCGGAACCACAACACGATTACTATTAATGCCCTTGCTTGGCCATTGATAGTAACCATTAATCAACGCAGATAATTATAACATATTACCTGCATTGATCAAGGGGTGATGTGGTGTGAAATTTTGTAGATATTATCTTGATAAAAAACATCCCCTTAGTGCCGTTTTGGTTTTACCGATTCCACTGAGGGGATTTTTAGCTATCTCCGGCAGGACGCATAAGGCAGTCCCGATGAAAAAATTTCACCTTTACTCTGCGAGAAGCCGCTTTGCATCTACGGGGTATCTCCTAAGCCCTCCCTTGCACGCTGCACGGGAAGCGCAGCCATGGCTCCTCAGCACTTCATTATTCAGCACTCGGCAAGATTTAACCCCCTTGGACGCGATCGCCTACTGCTTGCTGTTAGGGGCTGTGTAATTGAATTCAGGAAAATCCTGATCCGAATAAATTTAAATATTGGGTTATCTGCATAAAATTTCCATAAAGTGCTGATAAGTTCAGACACATTTAAAGTAGGGATATTGTATGTGGAAGTTTTAGAATTAACTTTTGAACAAGCAATGCTAGTTTTAGATACAGTGTTGCAGAAAAAGCATTTAAGTAACATTCAAGAGTTAGTACTCAGAATGTGCTGGCAAGGATACACGTATGCACAGATTGCCGAAAGCTCAGGTTACGATGATGACTACATCAGAGATGTAGGCTTCCGTTTATGGCAAACCCTCTCAAAAGCATTGGGCGAAAATATTGCGAAAAGTAACGTCAAAACAGTTTTGAGGCGGCATTATTCCAACCTTGCTAAAGCAGAATCACAAGTATCTACTATTGCTGCATTCCAAACCTCTAAAATCCAACAGCAACAAGACTGGGAAGAAGCCGCTGACGTTTCTATATTCTATGGACGTCAGACAGAACAAACATTACTTCAAAAGTGGATTGTTCATGAAAAATGCCGCTTGGTGATGCTGCTAGGAATGGGCGGGATTGGCAAAACGGCTTTGTCTGTGAAGGTAGCACAAAATTTACAGAGCAAGTTTGATTGCATAATTTGGCGCAGCCTACGGAAAGCCCCACTCATTTTTGACTTGATACGAGAGTTAATTTTATTTCTCTCTCAGGAAAAAGAAGTGAATCTGCCAGAAACCATAGACGGACAAATCTCTTGTCTGATTAGCTACTTGCGCTCCCGACGTTGCCTGATCCTCTTAGACAATGCGGAAACAATTTTGCAAAGTGGAAAAACAGCAGGACACTACCGCTTAGGGTATGAAGGATATGGTCAACTTTTTAGACGCGTGGCAGATGAAGTCCATCAAAGTTGCCTGGTGTTTACAAGTCGAGAGAAGCCAACGGGATTGACAGCTAGAGAAGGTGAAACTCTGCCTGTGCGATCGCTGCAACTAACTGGTTTGCCGCGAAAAGAAGCACAGCAAATTCTCGCAACCAAAGGACTAGCAAGTTCAGGTGCTGAATGTGACAGCCTAATTCAGCGCTATGCAGGTAATCCTTTTTCTTTGAAAATTTTAGCAACGACAATCCAGTGCTTGTTTGATGGTAATATTTCCGAATTTTTACAGCAAGGTTCAGTTGTTTTTGGCGACATTTGGGAAATATTAGAACAACAGTTCAATCGCTTGTCTGCTAACGAAAAGCAGGTGATGTACTGTTTGGCAATCAAACGGCATTGGGTAACTTTACCTCAATTGCAACAAGACATTGTACCGCATATGTCTGAGCGGGAATTGCTAGAAGCGCTCTTGTCTTTGCAAGGGCGATCGCTCATTGAACAGCAATCAGGCAGCTACACTCAGCAACCTGTAGTCATGGAATACATCAGCGAGAAACTGATCGGGCAAGTGTGTTGTGAACTGAACTCTGGAGACGTCGAATTATTATATTCCTAAGCCAGAACCGTATTGAATAAAAATACCCTTGAAAATGGGGTTATATTACTATACCCCTAGTTTTCAAAGGTACTAAACATCGACAGATTTATTCTACAGCAAAGCGAGAAGCTAGCAGCATCTTAAGATATGCTGCAAAGAAAATACTATGAAGCTAGTGCTACTTCCACTAATTGCTGTAATTCGCCTTTTTGGTAAAGTTCTATGAGAATGTCTGAACCACCAATAAATTCACCGTCAATAAAGACTTGGGGAATCGTCGGCCAATTGGAATATTCTTTAATTCCTTGACGAATTTCGTAGTCTGATAGAACGTCAACAGTCTCGAAGGGAACTCCCAACGTATTCAGAATTTGCACGACGTTGTTGGAGAAACCACATTGAGGCATCAACTTGTTTCCCTTCATGAAAACCAAAATTTTGTTCTGTTGTAGCAACTTGTCAATTTTCTCTTTGATTTCTGGCGTCATGGTCTTCCTGTTTCCTACTTTTGCTTATAGTCAAGAGTCAACAGTCAATATTTAAACTGCGGACTTTTAATATTGAACTATCAACTTCTAAGAAGCGGCTGTTGTCTGCCAAGCTTCTGGAGTATAAGTTTTTACTGCCAAGGCATGGATCGCTTCAGTTGACATAGCTTGCCGCAACGCGCCGTAAACTAACTGGTGTTGCTGCACCAGCCTCTTGCCTGCAAACTGCGATGAAACTACTGTCACCTGATAGTGGTCACCACCACCAGTCAGGTCTTGCACCTGAACCTGGGCGTCTGGCAGTTCCGCTTTGATCATTGCTTCAACCTGCTGCGGACTAATCATCGCAATTCCTGAAAAAACTTCTTTTCTATTATTAACAGATATAGAGCGATCGCCTCTGCTTCTTCAAGTTTTGGCAGGGCTAAGGTTATACGCACTCTAGGCAGGTGCTTTCTTTGAATGCTTGGTAAACTGATGGTGGATAATCCCATCCTAGCATTAAGGCATTGGGAAGCCACGGCTTAGAGTCAGGGGGATTGAATGAGTTTGATTATTTTTGGGATGATGAACTACTACCGCCTTGTCTAGGATAGGGGGCATCAACAAAACCTAATTCCAATAACTGTTGATAAGCTTGCTTGCCTAAGTCTCGTGTCGGGTTTTGGCTCTTAATAATTTGTATTAGTAACGGCACAGCTAATTCTGGCTGATTTTGTGCCCGATGTACCAGCGCTAGCCTATAAGTTGCTTGATCTCGCAATTGAGCGGTGTCTAGTGCTTTTTTCCGCTGAGAATCGGAAACTCTGTTGTCAATTCCCGAAAAACTAGAGTTCAAATCCTGATAAAAATTAGATAGTTGATTAAACACCTGACGCGCTTCTTGAAGCTTCTTAGTAGCCACGTCGTATCTTTGGGCAGAAACGGCACCTTCTGCTTCTTTAAGAAGACGCTGCCCACTTTCAATGCTCAACAGACTACTATTCTGCGCGATCGGACGCAGATTATTTGGATTGTTGGGGTCAATAAGTTGTGGTTGGTTATTAGTGCTTGGTAGGTTTGGTACCTGAGCATTGACAGATGATAGCAGACTGAGGGCTGCTATAAGTGATAAGGAAGTGGGGCGAATCCAGGGAACAGCTACAGCTAAGTTCATGGGATCAATTCGTGCGACAAGTATACAAACAGAAATGGAAACTTTGGGTATCTTAACTCTGTTTTCGTCCTTGACAAAGCAAAGCAACATACTAAGGTTCTATGTTTTAGACTGAAAATCAGTTTAATTGAGTTCCCATAGCCCCTAATATAGTAGTATCTAAAATCACTATTATGAATGATCGCGTCAATTCCTCTGATTCTGCCAACATGGGTATACCAGCAAGCAGCCTGGGAATGGTATTACAACGCGGTGGTGAAGAATTAATTTTAGAAAAGGTATTGGATCGTTTCACTGTCCGTCCTGTTAAGGCTATTCCTCCCCAAGAATTATCACAGGCTAATGGAGGCATTTGGCGTCGCAGCATTCCCCAAGCACGGCTAGAAGTTTTTACGGTAGAACTAAATGAGTTAGAAAGGGCAATGTCCCAAGCCCGTGCTGACCAAAATGTTGCCTTTGCCAGCCATATTTACAAACTCAAAGATAATCCTGGGACTTTTGTTTATCTCAATGACCAAATCACAATTCAATTTGCCTCTTGGGTTGATGCTGCAAAGATAAATGCTTTAACAAGTGCATATAGTCTAATTCAGGACAAACCAGTCCTTGGGATACCTAATACTTTTGTATATCTAGTCAGTAAACAAGCCACAGAAAATCCGATCAAAATTGCTAACCAGTTGCAAGGACTCCCAGAGGTATTAGCTGCTGAACCTAACATCCTTGTGCAACAGGAACAGCATTACAAACCGCGTGATCCGCTTTATCCGCAACAATGGTATCTCAATCATAATGGCGGTAATCAATTGGTAGCGGGTTCCCATGTTTCTGTAGAACAAGCTTGGGATATTACTCGTGGTGTCCGTTCTGTGGTTGTAGCCGTAGTTGATGATTCTTTTGATTTGAATCACCCAGATTTTCAAGGTAGCGGCAAAATTGTTGCCCCTAGAGACTTGAAAGAAAATGACTTTTTACCCTTACCCTCTGAACAGGAAAGTAGTCACGGTACGGCTTGTGCAGGCATAGCCCTTGCTGAAGAAAATGGTACAGGAATTGTCGGGGTTGCTCCGGGTTGTGCATTGATGCCAATTCGCACGACTGGATTTTTGGATGATGAATCAGTTGAGGAAATATTCAACTGGGCAATACAAAAGGGAGCTAGTGTTATTTCTTGCAGTTGGGGAGCTTCTGCTGTTTATTTTCCCCTTTCTTTGCGCCAACGTGCCGCGATCGCCCGTGCTGCTAACAAAGGGCGCAATGGTAAAGGTTGCGTGATTTTATTTGCTGCGGGTAATGCTAACCGCCCGATTGAAGGTACTATTAATGAGCGGAATTGGCCGAAAAATTTTTTAGCAGGTAATACAAATTGGCTAAGTGGTTTTGCGGTACATACGGATGTAATTGCTGTTGCTGCTTCTACTAGCTTGAATAAAAAGGCAGCTTATAGCAATTGGGGCAAGAATATTGCAGTATGTGCCCCAAGTAACAACGCTCCACCTGGTATGTGGTTTCAGGAAAAGGGTTTTATGGAAACACAACCTGCGATCGCCACTTCCCTGAACGGATTAGGAATGTTCACTACTGACCAATTAGGAGCCGCAGGTTACGATGCTGGAGATTTTACCCGCAACTTTGGCGGTACTTCCGCCGCAACTCCTTTAGTTGCAGGCGTGGTAGGACTGATGTTGTCAGCCAATCCTGACTTAACAGCACAACAAGTCAGACGCATACTGCAAGAAACCACTGATAAGATTGTTGATCCTAACCCAGATCCTCAATTAGGTTTACGTGAAGGTACTTATGACGGCAATGGACATTCTCAATGGTTCGGTTATGGCAAGGTAAATGCTTTTAAAGCTGTGCAAGCAGCGCAGCAACTACGTGCAGTTGCATCAAGTACTACTAAGCAAATCAAGCAACAAAATGACAGCCAGATAGGAATTCCCGATAATGATAAACGGGGTGTTAAAAGTGCGATCACCATTACCGAGACGAGTTTAGTCCAAAATATTCAAGTAACAGTCAACATCACTCACGATTTTTTAGGCGATTTAGAAATTTATTTAATTGCTCCTAACGAGCAGCAGGTATTATTGCAAAATCGTACCTTAGGTCGTCGCACCGATTTACAAACAACTTACACAGTGCGATCGCACCCAGCCCTCAAACGGTTTCTATCGTTGTCAGCTAAAGGGCGTTGGCAGTTATGGATCGTTGACTATGCACCAGAAGATGTAGGTAAACTCAATAGCTGGGAATTAATTTTGGATATTTAACTAACAAAATTAAGAATTGGGAATTTCTGCAAATGCGTGAGTAGTGATTTCGGATTCTTGAGAACTTAGTTGTTGCAAAACCCTAGCTAACTCAGCGGTGAGGCATTTGGCATTTTGTTTTATACAGCCATTAGCATAATCTGCAACTTTTATTGCTGGGGCGACATAAATCCTGACATCCGTTCCCCAGTTTGGATAAGGTTGGCTGTAATTGATGCTAATCGGTATAACTTTGACACCTAGTCCAGGCTGACTAGATTCAGCGCTCAAAGCTAGACGAGCAATTCCAGGCTTTAATGGATGAACTTTAGCATCACGATAAATCCCACCTTCTGGAAAGATAACCAGAGTTTTTCGCTCCTCAAGCAACTCAACCCCATGCCGCAGGGTGGTGATTGATGGATGTTTAGGATCGACAGGAAAACCTCCTAAGCGCTTGACAAACCAGCCTTGCAATCCTTGACATTCGCTACTAGTCACCATAAACCGCAGGTCTTTTCCGGCAATAGAACCCATAGCAACATAAGGTATCAGCAATGCATCCCAACGCGATCGGTGAGTAGGAGCTAAAATTACTGGACCAGTCGTAGGAATATGCTCTTGTCCAATGATGTCAATGTGCCGAAAGAACGACGGTAATACAAGGTGGCGTCCTAATATATACGCTAGAGGACTTAACCATGAAGAAACCCGCGAGGTAGTATGAGCCACCTTAGTCTTTGTAGGGGTATTTGCTAGTTTTTGCTGGCAAGTAGGGGTGGTAGAGTAAAATTCCATCATGAGGGTGGCCGCAGAATTTTCGGTAAAATATGAGGAAACCTTGATTACTTACACCGTAGATTTTCTTCCGTGATTTGTGTACCACCTATTGGACAGTTTCGCCTCTGTCTGCTAGTTTCTCCTGTGCCGCAGAGTAGCAAACCAAGCTTGCAACTGCTGACGACAGGCAGACTCTAGAATGCCTCCAAGGACTTGCAGGTGGTGATTAGAAGCAGCACTATCAGGAAGGTTAGTAACGGTACGAATTGCACCAGTTTTTGTATCGTCTACTCCATATACCAGCAATCCTAGACGAGCGTGTATAATAGCACCTGCACACATTGGGCAAGGTTCTAAAGTTACATAAAGGGTGCATTGATTAAGATGCCAATCTTGTAAAGTTTTAGCAGCTGCCCTAAGAGCGAGAATTTCTGCGTGAGCTGTGGGGTCTTTGTCACGTTCTTTCCTGTTCTCGCCTTCCGCAAGCAAATTGCCCAAAGAATCAATAATTACAGCACCTACAGGGACTTCTCCGGCATCACCTGCGGCTTGTGCTAATTCTAAGGCACGACTCATCCATTTTCGGTGTGCAAGATATTCTGGGTATTCAATTAACATAGTTTTATTGAGAATAATTATATATATTTAAAGTCCGCAGACTTTTATTCGTAGTAATCACTTCGGTGGCTAGAAATCTTGAGGTGCTGACTACGGATTACTATGACAAAGCCCGCCGAAGCGGGCTGACTTGTTTTTTATCTTCTTCAGTGAAGATGCTGGGATTGAGAAGTTTGATTCTCAAAAAGCTAATTTTGCTTCTAAACGGCTACTTGAGCTAAGAGAGGGTCAAGTTGACCTTGTGTATCCAACTGATAAAGATCGTCACAGCCACCGACGTGTTGATTGTTAATGAAAATCTGCGGTACTGTGCGGCGTCCATTGGCACGTTCTGCCATTTTAGCTCTAGCTGCTTCGTCGCCATCGATTTTGTATTCTTGGAATTCTACACCTTTCCACCACAGCAGCATTTTAGCGCGAATGCAGTAAGGGCAAGTTTGCCAAGTATATATCTCGACGTTGGCTTTGACTCGCTCTGGATGGCGATTTAAAAGAGGATTGAGAAAATCGAGCATAATTTGAGATTTTATGAATTTGTGAGATTTTCTCTAGCCTAGATCATTGCTAGGGTTAGTTATCGCATAGGGAGTGGAACCCACTTTTGAAAACCTTCTAAATGGTTGCAGTAAGCTAAATAACCAGTGAATGCCCAAATCAGCGCAGCTGTACCAATTAAACGTCAATTTCGGTCAGTTTTGCAATAGAAAGGTTTTAATTTTAGCCTTCCCCAGGAGCGATCGCACTCCATTAAAAGCAAACACTAAGGTATCCTATAGCAATCCGATTTGATTCCTAAAATTACTTGCGTAGGTAGGGAACAGGGAACAGATAAAGAAGGGAATTTGAAGTCTACGGAATTTGTTCAAAAATCAAATAAGAGTCCTATAATGCGATCACCTCCTTGTAGGAAAGGAGAAAATGCTTTCAAAAATCCAAAAGTAAGAAATGCCAAAATTTATTTTCTGACTTTGATTATTACAACCAAGGAATGACAGTGCTTTTGAGAGCCATTATCTCGCACCATTGAGCGGTCAGGGCTTTTGCCCTTGTTGGTGTCACCTTTGCTAGAACCAGCCAAATTAGTGTCAAGCGGGATAAATCCGTAAACGACGAAGAGGTTCTTCACCAAAGCTTTGAGACTTGAGACGGTAGCGTTCAACCAATTCATGCTGCATAGAACGCACTTTGGCACAACGAGGTAGTAATTCTACAGGAATTCCTTTAGGAATGACAATCTGTTCC